>Ga0183100_1000008_pt1 | contig 823392 bp, 677 predicted proteins | sample Biomet2_FD_127789 | JGI IMG/M metagenome (GOLD analysis project Ga0183100, IMG submission 127789) | Microbial communities from bioreactor (seeded with anoxic lake sediment) at LBNL, California, USA - Biofuel metagenome 2 | ecosystem: Engineered > Bioreactor > Anaerobic > Unclassified ... | reverse complement strand
ATATAAAAATATAAAAATATAAAAATTACATTATATGATTAAAACTTTTGACCAGCTGTTTGACCAGCTGAGAACTAAAACAAAAAAGAAATTGGTAGTTGCATGGGGCGTTGATGCTCATTCAATTACCGCAGTTAGCAAAGCAATTGAGGCAGGAATTATTGATGCAACCCTTGTTGGTGATGCAGACATGATTGCAAAAGTTTGCGCCGATGAAAAGATTGACATAAATAAATTCACAATCATTGACAACAAAAATGAAGTCAAATCTATTCAGGAGGCGGTGACAATGGTTCATGAGAAAAAGGCTGATGTTCTTATGAAGGGTCTTTGCAGTACTGATAAGTACATGCACGGAATCCTTAATAAAGATTGGGGTCTTCTTCCTCCAAAGGCTGTGCTTAGCCATATTGTTCTGATGCAAAATCCTAATTATCACAAACTTTTGACATACGGTGATATGGCTGTCATACCATTGCCTGACTTTAAGCAGAAAGTTGCAATTGTTAAATATGTTGTTGGTGTATGCAGAGAGCTTGGAATTGAACAGCCTAAGATTGCAATGATTGCTGCAACAGAACAGATGCTTCCTGCAATGCTTGCATGTACAGAGGCCGCTCAAATTGCAAAGATGTCAGAAAGAGGACAGCTTCCCGGAATTGTTGACGGACCTCTTGCTATGGATGTTGCAATATCTCCGGAATGCGCTAAGATTAAGAAACTTAAGGGTGAAGTTGCAGGTGACGCAGACGGATTGGTGTTCCCTAATATTGAGTCTGCAAATGTGTTTTACAAGACTAACACTCAGCTTATGAAAGGTGTTAAGACCGCAGCCGTTGTTGTTGGCGCTACCGCTCCTTGCGTTCTTTCTAGCCGCGGAGATAGCATTGAAACAAAGCTTAACTCAATTGCACTTGCTTGCCTTTAGGCTAGATAAAAATAGTTTTAATTAACATACAGAAAGTCTGCGCTGGAATTGTTTTCTTCTGCAGACTTTTTTAATTTTACAAAAAAAAGGACAATATGTTGATACTTGTTATTAATCCCGGTTCCACATCTACAAAAATATCTGTATATAAGGATAAAACTGAGGTATTTACAAAAACGCTTAGGCATTCTGCGGAGGAACTTGCTCCGTTTAAAAATGTTGTTTCACAGTTTGATTTTAGAAAAAAGACAATCTTGTCGGCTCTAAAGGAAAATAATATTAATGTTAATGATTTATCTGTCGTGATAGGAAGAGGTGGCTTCATAAAGCCTATTCCTTCTGGAGTTTACAAAGTTAATTCTGCCATGTTGGATGATCTTAAAAACGCTCGCGGAGGAGAGCATGCAAGTAATCTTGGGGCCATGCTGGCGGATGATATTGCAAATGATGTAGCAAAAACAACAGGCAATAACGTACCGGCTCTGATAGCTGATCCAATTGTTGTTGATGAAATGGATCCGGTTGCTAAAGTGACAGGAAGTGCAGAAATTACAAGAATTTCAGTTTTTCATGCGCTGAATCAAAAGGCTATAGCCAAGAGGTTTGCAAAGGAGCATGGCAAGAAATATGAGGACTTGAATCTCATTGTTGCTCATCTTGGAGGCGGAGTATCTGTAGGCATACACAAGCATGGTATGGTTGTAGACGTCAACAATGCCTTGACTGGTGACGGTCCTTTCTCTCCTGAAAGGAGCGGCGGACTGCCTGCAGGTCAGTTGGTTGATATTTGCTTTAGCGGCAAATACACAAAAGAACAAGTTTACAAGCTTATTAACGGCAAGGGAGGTATGATTTCATACCTTGGAACCAATTCATTCCTAGAGGTTTCCAACGCTGCGCAAAACGGAGATAAAAAAGCGGCGTTTATAATGGAAGCGTTTGAATATCAGCTTGCAAAAGAGATAGGTTCCCTGGCTCCGGTTGTAAACGGACATGTTGATGCAATCTTGATTACCGGTGGTATGGCCCATAATGAAGATGCAATGAAAAATGTTGAAAATAAGATTAAATTCATTGCGCCGGTTTACATCTATCCCGGTGAAGATGAGATGGGTGCGCTTGCAGAAAACGCGTATGAAGTTCTTACCGGAGAGGCAAAGGTTAAGAACTATTAATAATCCCGACAGTTTACTTAATCTAAAATGAGTTATATTTTCTCCGCCCGCTTTTCATCCAGAATTACGGGCGGATTGTTTTTTTTGTTAATGTTAGCGGTTGTCTCTGCCGGATGCCGAAATGCGGGGAGGTCTGATAATAAGCATGTTACAGAATCTGATTGGGATAGCATATCTGTCGGGAGCTCCATGCAGTATGCAGAGTATTTGAAGATTTCCGGAGATACTGTTAAGACAATAAATGAGTGGAAGGGAAAGACGCCCGTTGCGGAGACTTTTATTCTTGTTCCGCGGGATTCTGCAAAATTGCTTGCAAAGAATCCGAATGCAATACCTGTTCCCGTAAGGAGCTGCGTGTGTATGTCCACCTCTTTTCTTGCGTACCTTAACGTTCTTGGACAATCCTCATCCGTAAAGGCTCTTAGCGGTACGCAATTTGTTTATAATGAGAATATTAAAAAATTAATAGCAGAGGGTAAAATTGCGGATATCGGAGCAGAGACCGCTCCAAATTATGAGAAGATAATGTCCCTTAAGCCGGATGTTATTTTTGCATACGGAATAAGCGGGAATGACAATACGTATATAGAAAAATTGCGTCATCTTGGATTAAGGGTTATTCCAATTAATGATTATCTGGAGAGAACGCCGCTTGCAAAAATGGAGTACTTTAAGTTTTTTGGACTTGTTACCGGTACGGAACACGCTGCAGATTCTATTTTTGCATCAAGGGCAAATGAATACGTCAAGATTAAAAATTATTGTGCTAAAGGATTGACGGATAGACATATAAAAAAGACAAAGGTTTTGCTTAACATGCCTTTTAAAGGGATATGGTATATTCCCGGTGGAAAGAATTACACATCCAATTTGATAAAAGATGCCGGCGGAGAAATAGTTGGAACGGATCCCGAAGGGAGCAATTCCGCGCAAGTCAGTTTTGAGAAAATTTATGCTCTTGCTGCTCATGCGGATATTTGGCTTCATCCAAATACTGTCTCTACTTTTGCTGCTCTGGCGGCGGACAATCCGTTGTATAAAAACATTCCGGCTTTTTCTAAAAAGCAAGTTTACAATAATACAAAACGCAGCACACCCGGCGGAGGAAGTGATTTCTGGGAGAGCGGAGCCGTTGAGCCTCAGGAAATTCTGCAAGATTTGATTCAGATTATGCACCCGGAAATTGCACCAAAAGGAAGGGAGCTTAAGTATTATATTTCTCTCAAATAGGTACCTTATTGCGATCTTGTTTAGCATCTTGCCTATAATTACTTATAATGTTTTAACTTTACCCCCTATGGAGAAATATCAAATAGCGATTATTGGCGGAGGAGCAGCAGGACTTTTTGCAGCAGCGTTTGCCGTTAAATCTTTTAAAGAAAAATCATTGTCATTTCCATTGGGGTCAACCCTTCCGCATATAATTTTGCTGGAAAAAGAGGAGCGTTGTGGCCGCAAGATAAATATCACAGGCAAAGGATGTTGCAATATTACAAACACAAGAATGTGGGATGAGTTTTCTCCTCATATACATCCGCAGGCAAATTTTCTAAAAAGTGCCTTTTACGGGATGAGCACGTCAGACACCATGAGTTTTTTTGAAAGCATAGGACTGCCTTTGACAGTTGAAAGGGGACAGAGGGTATATCCCAAAAGCATGCGCGCAGCGGATGTTACCAAGGCATTAATTGATTATATATCAGGAAGCTTGGTTAAGATACAGACTAGATGCATTGTTGAAAATATAGAGAAAGGTCCCGACGGTTTTTCACTCTCAACAAATCGCGGTACAGTTAAATCTGATAAAGTAATAATAACTACTGGAGGTCTCTCTTATCCCGCTACAGGTTCAACAGGAGATGGTTATAAGTTTGCTAAATCTTTAGGACATTCTGTGGAGAAATGTTTTCCTTCATTGACTGCTCTTATCCCTAAAAATTATTTTATAGATTTAAAGACGGAAGAAAATTTTTGTGCGACATCTGAAAGAACATTCTCCCAGACCGGCAAATGTCTTAACGGCCTTGAGTTAAAAAACGTCTCTGCACAATTGATGGTGAACGGAAATATGATTCAGGAAGAATTTGGCGATGTGGACTTTACAGATGGCGGAATAGAAGGACCTATTATTTTTAGAGTAAGCAGAAAGGGTGTGGAAAACATAATTAAGGGACAAAAAGTGCAGTTAATTTTAGATTTAAAACCGGCGCTCTCATTGCAGCAAATCAACGCAAGAATTGAGAGGGAAATGAAATCTCTTTCATCTGTAGTATATGGAAGATATCAGGCAAGTAATAATATAAATAGTTCACATCCAGGCACTTTAAAATATCTCCTTAAGAAAATGCTCCCCATGCAAATGATAAAGCCGTTCATGGACATGAGCAAAGATTTGTCTGTTAAGAATCTTGCGGAGCATCTAAAACACTTAACGTTTGATATTGTTTCTTACATAGGATATGACAGATGTGTTGTTACATCAGGTGGAGTTTCACTTAAGGAAGTCTCTCATAAAACAATGGAGTCCAGGCTTGTAAAGGGGCTGTATTTTGCCGGAGAAGTTCTTGATCTGGATGGGGATACTGGGGGATATAATCTTCAAACGGCATTCTCTACCGGTGCGCTTGCAATGCAAAACTGCCTGTTATAGGCAGCAGAGTCTTAGCAATAGAGTTCTGGAAATAGTTTAAATTTAGCAGATTACAGAAATCTTTAAATCTCCGTAGATAGCTGCTTCTCCGTTTGAATGCGTTTTCACATTTATTTTTAAAAGCGGAGCAAGCTCCAAAGCAATTATATCGCCGCTCCTTAATGACATATATTTTGACACTATTTCTATTGAGTCATTAAAATATCCGGTGTCAAATTCAACTGCGTACTTCTTAAAATCAAAGTCTTCTGCTTTTACTGTCTGTGATAAAAACGTGCTGTTATCCAATGAGTTATACAGGGCTTTCTTGTAAGAAAATTCTTCCGCCTTATTACTGGGAGGAGCGGAATATTCATCTGTTTCGCAAATGTGAATTCCGTGCCCGCAATTAGAATAGTGGCGCGGTGCAAATTGTTTGGCAATTGATTTACCGGCCCGGTCAATTTTTAAATATATAAATGGAATTACCAAGAGTCCGCCAATTCCGTCGGGAACATAAAAATCAGAACTTTCTGATATTGAGGTATCAGGGCGTACATAAAATTCGCGCAATTCAAAAGGAAAAGTGAAAATATTCATTGCAAAATACTAATGGCCGGGATTTTAGCGGTATTTGTCAGGATGCAGTTTGATGTCAGTCAGAACCTTTTTTGTATCCAATGTAAAATCTCCCTGTTCAATCCATGCAAAATAACTTGGTTCATGAGACAGAACATCAACTACAAGTTTGCCCTTATGTTTTCCAAAATTAAACATTGCTTGCCCTTTCTCATTCACAATAATTCTCCCGGCATAATCTAAAAACTTTGAGCGCGTAGAAAAATCAGCAAGCATTTCTACATCATTTTTGAGCGTCTCTGGATATTTATCCAGCTGAGCCTTTAGAACTTCATAAGTTGCAATTGTATCGGCTTCTGCTGAGTGGGCATTTTCTAAGTTCTTGTGGCAGTAGAATTTATATGCCGCAGAAAGTGTGCGCTGTTCCATCTTGTGAAAGATGTTTTGTACGTCAACAAGGTGTCTTTTATGAAAATCAAAGTCAATGCCTGCGCGCAAAAATTCCTCTTCCAACAGGGGAATATCAAACTTCATAGAGTTGTATCCTGCAATATCACAACCGCTCATCCACAGAGAAAGACTCTTTGCAACCTCCTTAAACTTAGGGCAATCTTTGACGTCTTCGTTGGAAATGCCGTGGATTTTTTGAGCCTCAGGGGATATCGGAATCTCAGGATTAATTCTTCTTGTTTTAATATCTGTGCTGTTGTCCGGCATCACTTTTACACATGATATCTCCACAATACGATCCTTGGCAACGTCAAGACCGGTGCTCTCAACATCAAAAAAAAGAAGCGGGTTCTTTAAGTTTAATTCCATCTTAACTATTGATTCTCATAGGCATAAGCAAAGCGCAGATTTCCTCTTGAGGTTCTGTCTGAACTGCAGGCTGGATAAGGGCCGCTTTAGTAGGATCCGCAAGCTTAATACAAATTTGGTCATAAGGAAGATTGCTTAAAATCTCAATAAGGAACTGAGACTTAAATCCAATGGCCATTGAGTCTCCGCTGTACTCGCATCCGATAGTTTCATTTGCGCTCATGGAGAAATCTAAGTCTTGAGCAGTGATATTTAATTTATTTTCAGTTACATTAAACACAATCTGACCTGTGGCCTGATTTGCACAAACGGCAACTCGTCTTGTTGCATTTAAAATGTCTGCTCTTGAGACAGTTATTATGTTAGTGTTATTCTTTGGAATTACTGTTTTGTAGGCAGGGTAGGTGCCCTCTACCAAACGGCATACAACCAACTGCTGCTCAAATTTGAAGAATGCATTCTTTTTATCAAACGTTACAACAACCTGTTCATCAGATAGTCTGGCAAGATTGTTTTTTAAAATGCTTGCCGGTTTTTTAGGGAGTACAAATGAACAGCTATCGCTGCATTTTACATCATTTCTTTTATAGCAGACAAGTTTGTGAGCATTGGAGGCCACAAGCGTAGTGGATTTTGCATTGATATCAAAGAAAATACCATTCATGATAGGCCTAAGTTCCTCTTCTGCAGTAGCATATATTGTGCTGTTTATACCATCCGCAAGCACGTCCGCGGAAAATTCAATTTTCTTTGCATCTGCAAGTGCAGGAAGTTCCGGATAATCATCTGGTTGTACAAATGGAATGTTGGCAGTACCGTTTGCCCAAGTTATAGTAATATTGTTTTTATCTTCATTTGTGATGAATTCAACCGGCTGGGTTGGAAGCTCTTTAAATGAGTTAGTTAACAAAACAGCAGGAACGGCTATTCTCCCTCCCTCCTTAACGTCTTCTATTGTAAACATTGTCTTAAGAGTCGTTTCCTGGTCAGAAGCTGTTATAGTTAGATTATTATTATCATCCAATTCCAAAAGAAAATCTTCTAGAATTGGGATTGGCGGCTTTGGAAGAATAACTCTGGATACTGACAATAATGCCTGCAAAAAATCTGTGCTTGTAGTTGTAAACCTCATGATATGCTAGTTTAATTTATTTAGACAAAAGTAGAAAAAATGAATTATTTATTTACCTATTTTGGCGAGTTCTTCAGCAACAGTGCGCTTAAAACCTAGAATAGAAATGGGTTTGCTTACGTATGTGTTGCAGCCGACGGCCAGTGCGTTAATTTTATCTTGCTCAAAAGCAAATGCGGTAACGGCTATAATTGGAACATTTTTATTGAATTCCCTTATTTTCTTTGTGGCCTCCAGACCATCCATTCTAGGCATTTGCATATCCATCAATATTAAATCGGGATTAATAGCTTGACATTTCTCTATGGCCTCTATTCCGTCCAAAGCTCTCTCTACGGTATACATTTTTTTCAACAGGGAATTCTCTAAGATAAAATTGCTGTCCGTGTCTTCTGCAATAAGTATAAGCGCTCTATTGCTCTCATTATTAATCTGTCCTGCGCTGCTACCCTGAATATTCTCTGTGTCCATAATTTTAATATCTATTTTATTTTTTACATTCCCATTATAGGCATTGTTAGTAGCGGAAGTACAAACCAGAAAGAAGAGCCCCCTCCAACTTTAGATTCTACTCCAATTTTGCCTCTTAATTTCTCTATTATAGTGCTGCATACGGAGAGACCCAATCCCATTCCCTATGCAAATCTATTAAGATTTACAAAACAGTCAAAGATTTTTTCCAAATTTTCTTTACCGACTTCGACTCCGGTATTTCTGATACTGAATTTAATTTTTATCAGAGAGTACGCTCAAATCAGTTCCTTTAGACTATTTCTGAGGGAGGGCATTGCTTGGTTTTAACACAAGACCTCCACTAGCCAATCTGCCAATATGCAGACATATCTGTTTATATAAGTTCTGTCGGTTGGAGCGGTTTTGTCTTTTCTTTCATAACGGGACGAATAAATCACGATGCAGCGTATTTGAGCGGTATAGCATCTGAATCAGACAAATATAATAATTTTTTACCGAAGATATATTAATTCGGGTTATAAAAATTCTCAAATATGTTGTAACAAATTCATTCGTTTTTTCGTATAAGAAACGCAAGTTTTAAAACTCGCATATTCTACAGGAGTTATATACAATATGAGACAACTAAAGATTACAAAGTCTATTACCAACAGGGAAAGCGCCTCTTTGGACAAGTACTTGCAGGAGATAGGCAGGGAAGAGCGCATAACCATTGAAGATGAGGTAGAACTGGCCCAAAGAATCAAGAAAGGTGACCAGGCCGCGCTGGAAAAGTTAACAAGAGCAAATCTTAGATTTGTGGTATCTGTTGCAAAACAGTATCAAAATCAGGGACTTAGTTTGCCGGACTTGATTAATGAAGGTAACCTTGGCCTGATTAAGGCTGCGGAGAAGTTTGATGAAACAAGAGGTTTTAAATTTATCTCTTATGCTGTGTGGTGGATTAGACAATCTATCCTTCAGGCTCTTGCGGAGCAATCTAGAATTGTAAGATTGCCACTTAATCAGGTTGGGTCTTTGAACAAAATAAACAAGGCGCTTAACAAGTTTGAGCAGGAGAATGAGAGAATGCCGTCATCTGAAGAACTTGCCGATATTCTTAATATTCCAAAGGATAAAATTGCGGATACCCTTAGGGTTTCCGGCCGCCATGTTTCCGTTGACGCTCCGTTTGTTGACGGGGAGGATAACAGTTTACTGGACGTGCTGCCTAACAATGATTCTCCATCTGCGGATAAAGGGCTTGTAAATGAATCTCTTAACAAAGAGATAGAGAGAGCTCTTTCAACTCTTACTGAGAGAGAAAGAAATATTGTAAAGTATTTCTTTGGAATCGGGTGTCAGGAAAAGACTTTGGAAGAGATAGGTGAGACGTTTAACCTTACAAGAGAAAGAGTAAGACAGATTAAAGAGAAGGCTATCAGGAGATTGCGCAACAGCACAAGAAGCAAGCTTCTTAAAAATTATCTTGGATAATATGTTTTTTTGTATTAATAACTATCGCGATAGTTATTAATACAAATTTTGCCCTTAAAAATTATTACCTTTGCCGCGTTACGGCAGAGGCAATTTTTTTGCCTGTCTGCTTGTGATGAACCTTAGAATTTTATTTACTGATGAATACTGTTTTGTTCTTGAACGGCATATCTGACTGGATTGTTAAGATAAGCGATGCCGTTTGCAACTACCCTGAATTTTTGCTGCTGATTGGCGGCGGTCTTTTCTTCCTTGTTTATTCCGGATTTGTACCTTTCAGATACTATGGAAAAGCTATCAAGTCCCTCTCAAAAAAAGAGGAAGCACCGGGACAAATATCTTCTTTTGAGGCACTTATGAGCGCAATTGCCGCAACTGTCGGAATGGGAAATATAGCCGGAGTTGCCATTGCTCTTACAATGGGAGGTCCTGGTGCAATTTTCTGGATGTGGGTTAGCGCCGTGGTAGGTATGGCTACAAAATTTTTTGAGGGTACTTTGACAATTATGTACAAAGGAAAAGACTCAAATGGAGAGGTGCAGGGAGGACCAATGTATATGATTACTCAAGGAATAGGACCTAAGTGGAAACCGCTTGCAATATTTTTCTGTATTTTTGGACTCATTGGTACTCTGTGTATTATGCAGTCCAATCAATTGACAGAGGCGGTCATAACAACGTTCACTGCCCCTGCCGGAGTGGAGACAACCACGATGCTGAGGTTTATTATGGGCGTGATAATCTGCGCAATAGTCTCCGTTGTAGTTTTGGGAGGCATACAGAGAATTGCAAAAATATCCTCTAAGATTGTTCCGCTTATGGTTGCAATGTACTTCCTGATAGTGCTTTACATTATATGCGCAAATATATCCGTAGTTCCTGCGGTCTTTGGAGAAATATTCCGCGGAGCATTTACCGTACGCGCCGGAGTTGGAGGAGCTGCCGGTTCCCTTATAATGGTTGCGGTCATTGGAGCAAGAAGAGCTGCGCTTGTAAATGAAGCGGGTGTTGGAACGGCAAGCATGATGCACGGTGCATCCAAAAACAATGAACCAGTAAGAGAGGGTCTTGTTGCAATGATTGGTCCGTCAATTGATTCCGGCCTTGTCTGCACATTAACGGCCCTTGCAATTTTAATTGCAACGGCAAGCGGAAGTTATACTCTTCCGGCTGCCGGAACTCAGGTAAAAGGTTTGGAGATAGCAATCAATTCCTTTAATGCATCAATCCCGCTGCCAATATTCAATGGACATTTGGGAGGATATCTTCTTATGCTGATGGTTTTGTTTTTTGCATTCTCTACAATGTTCTCCTATTCTTATTACGGATGCAAATGCACAAGCTTCTTGTTTGGAGCAAAATACGGTAAATATTATAACTACTTTTTCTTGGCAATGCTAATTGTAGCCGCCGTAATTCCATTAAAACTAGCTGTTTCTATTGTAGACTTGTGCTATGCGCTGATGGCGTTTGCAACAATGTTTACACTGTTCTACCTTTCTCCAAAGGTAAAAGCTGCAATGAAGATTTACTTTGCTAAAGAGAAAATGGAGCAGAAATAAAGAAACATATTAATTGGCAGATAATTACATAAACATAGAAATACACATGAATCCGGATATTTTTATTTCAAAAAAATTGGCTGAGGCGGTAATGGCTCTGTATAATGCAGCTCCCGACAGTAAATTATTGCAGCCTCAGGCAACTAAGAAAGAATTTGACGGAGATTTGACTATTGTGACTTTTCCGCTTTTGAGAGTGAGCAAAAAATCGCCTGAAGCAACAGCGGAAGAAATTGGCAACTGGTTGAAAACCAATTGTCCGGAGATAAAATCATATAATGTGGTCAAGGGATTCCTGAATCTTAAATTTTCAGATGCTTTTTGGCTAAAGGAGTTTGCGGATATATATGCAACAAAAGATTTTGGACAGCTTCCGCCAACCGGAAAAACAGTGATGGTAGAGTTCTCGTCTCCAAACACAAACAAGCCTTTGCATCTTGGACACATAAGAAACAATCTTCTTGGCTGGTCTGTTTCTAAACTAATGGAAGCCAATGGAAACAACGTGATTAAGACAAACATAGTAAATGACAGAGGTATCCACATTTGCAAATCTATGATAGCGTGGAAGAGAGAGGCAAATGGTGCAACACCGTCATCTGTAGGTGTTAAGGGAGATCACTTTGTAGGGAATTATTACGTGACCTTTAACAATATTTTGAAGAAACAAGCGGAAGAGATTTTATCAAAAGGCACTCCGTGTTCAGATCCTGACAAAGAAAAAGAGCGTCAGAAAGAGGCTGAGAGAGAGGCTCCTATACAAAAAGAGGCGCAGGAAATGTTGCGCCAGTGGGAGGCCGGGGATAAAGATATAGTTGAGTTGTGGAAGACCATGAACGGCTGGGTATATAAAGGATTTGATGAAACATATAAGAGGCTGGGAATAAGTTTTGATATTATCTATTATGAATCAGATACATACAAGTTAGGTAAAAAACTTGTCATGGGCGGACTGGAGAAAGGTATTTTTGAAAAACATCCGGACGGTTCCGTCTGGTGCAATTTGGAAAAAGACGGCCTTGATCAGAAACTTTTGCTAAGAGGGGACGGAACTTCTGTTTATATGACTCAAGATTTGGGCACGGCGGAAGAGAGGTTTGACAAATATCATTTTGATCAGATGATTTATGTTGTGGGAGATGAACAAAACTATCATTTTCAGGTTCTTAAGCTAATTCTTAAGAAGCTTGGCTTTGACTGGTCTGATTATATTTATCATATGTCCTATGGTATGGTTGAACTGCCAGAGGGGAAGATGAAATCCAGGGAGGGAACAGTTGTAGATGCAGATGATTTGATAGATGAAATGTTCAATACTGCAAAAGAAAATTCACAGGAACTTGGCAAGCTGGAGGGACTGAGCAATGAGGAGCAAAACAAGTTATTTGAGATGCTTGGGCTGGGTGCCCTTAAGTACTTTATAATCAAAGTGGATCCGCGTAAAACTATGTTGTTCAATCCTAAGGAATCAATTGATTTTAATGGCAATACAGGCCCATTCATACAGTATACCCATGCAAGAATAAAGTCTATTTTACGCAAGGCAGAAGAGATGAATTATGCTCCGGACATTAAGGCTGACTCTTTGCTGCCAAAGGAAATAGAACTTATAAAACTTTTGAATTCATTCCCGGTAAAAATCAAAGAGGCAGGAGACCAAAAATCTCCAGCTATTGTTGCCAATTATTGCTATGACCTGGCCAAAGAATTCAACCAGTATTATCATGATTACTCAATCTTAAAAGAAGAGAATCAGAGCGTTAGGGCAGAGAAACTGGCTATTGCATCTGAAATTGCAAAAGTTCTTGTAAAGGGAATGGGTATTCTTGGAATTGAACTTCCGGAGAGGATGTAATTTTGTGTCTCGACAGTTTTATCTGATGGATAATAATCAACAATACATTAAAAGAAATCATGTTTCCCCATTCCTTCCAACAACCAAGGATGAGATGCTTAAACTTGGGTGGCAGAATGTGGATGTTGTTTTGTTTTCCGGAGATGCCTATGTAGATCATCCCGCATTTGGTGCAGCAGTAATATCCAGAGTTCTAGAGTATAACGGATACAGAGTCGCCGTTGTACCACAGCCAAACTGGAGAGACGATTTGAGAGATTTTAAAAAAATGGGTGTTCCGCGTCTATTCTTTGCGGTAACATCCGGAGCCATGGACTCAATGGTTAATCATTATACTGCCGCAAAAAGGTTGCGCAGCAATGATGCCTATACCCCAAACGGAGCAGCTTCATTCAGACCGGATTACGCTGTAAGAACTTATTCCAGAATTATAAAGAATTTATATCCCGATGTTCCTCTTGTAGTAGGAGGAATAGAGGCATCGTTAAGACGTCTTACACATTATGATTATTGGCAGGACAAGTTGATGCCTTCTTTGCTTGTGGACAGCGGAGCAGATTTTCTTATTTATGGGATGGGGGAGAGACCTATTGTCGAAATTGCTGATTATCTGAGAGATAGAAATAATAAAAAAAAGAAAGAGCTGTCGGGAGAAAAAGGGATTGATGACAGAAGCTTGTTAAAGCAGACTGCATATTTCAGCAAAGAGGCGCCAAAAAAGTCAGACGATTTAATAGTGTTGCACTCTTTTGATGAGTGTCTAAAGAGCAAGAGAGCGTTTATAGAAAACTTTAATGAGATTGAACTTCAGGCAAATGTGAAGGAACCAAAAGCGTTAGTTGAGCCTTGTGCCGGAGGATATGTGTATGTTAATGCTCCTTATGGAATGCCAACTCAGGAGGAATTGGATTCATATCATGATTTGCCTTATACGCGTTTGCCTCATCCAAGGTACAAGGGAAAAGTTATTCCTGCGTATGAAATGATAAAGTTTTCAATAAATATTCACAGAGGATGTTTTGGAGGTTGCAGCTTTTGTACAATTGCCGCTCATCAAGGGAAGTTTATACAGAGCAGAAGTTATGAATCTATTTTAAGGGAGATTGAAAAAGTGAAGCAGATTCCCGGATTTGCGGGGAATCTTTCTGATCTCGGAGGTCCAACTGCCAATATGTATTGTATGGAGGGAAGGGATAAAACCCTGTGTGCCAGGTGCAAGAGAAAATCATGCCTGTTCCCTGCAATGTGTTCCAATTTGAATAATTCTCACAAGAATTTGCTGGATTTATACCATAAAATTGATGCGATTCCCGGGATTAAACATTCTTATATTGGGAGCGGAATTCGTTATGATTTGTTCTTGTCCGACTGCGGATTTTATGATGATATCAGCCGGAATTATTTCTATGAATTAATGGAAAAACACACCAGCGGCAGATTAAAGGTTGCTCCGGAACATACGGAGAATGGGGTACTTAAACAGATGGGCAAACCTTCTTTTAGGTTGTTTGAGAGATTAAGGATGGAGTTTGACAAGCATAATCAAAACAAGGGAATTAGGTTGCAGCTGGTGCCTTATTTTATCTCTTCTCATCCGGGTTGTACTATGGAAAATATGAGGGCTCTGGCTAACAATAAATTTTTACGCGGAGTGTATATGGACCAAGTTCAAGACTTTACTCCCACACCTATGACACGCAGTTCTGTTTCTTATTATACCGGTCTGGATACCAGAACGTTTGCTCCTATTCCGGTGGAGAGGGATCCGCGGCGTAAAAAAGAGCAAAAAAGCTATTTTTTTAAGAAGTAACTTAATTTTTTTTGTTATTTGAAAATTTGCTGTATAATTGCATGAGAAAATTGATAACACGTTTTTAGTAATGACTCAATCAGTTAGCAAGAGGAAAATTAAACCTAATAAGAAGGTGGTTGTTAAGAAAAAAACTGCTCCAAAAAAGAGTGTCAAAATAGTTGTGAAAACACAGCCTAAAAAGAATGTTGTAAAAGCACAGCCAAAAAAGAAGGTTGTGAAGGCGCAGCTTAAGAAGGTTGTGAAGGCGCAGCCTAAGAAGGTTGTGAAGGTGCAGCCAAAAAAGAAAGTTGTGAAGGCACAGCCTAAGAAGGTAGTGAAGGCGCAACCTAAAAAGAAGATAGTTGAAAAGGTGCAGCCAAAGAAGGCTGCCGGCAATATTGCTGCAAAGCCAGTAGAAAAAGTTGAAAGTAAGCCAGTTGCAAAACCAGTTGAGAATAAGACGGCTAAAGTTCCTGTAAAGCAGGATATTGCAAAAAGAACTACTATCAAAATAAGACCAACTTCTGTTGACAAACAACAGGCTAGCCCGGTGCTTATGACAACTGAAAGACCTAAGAATGTTGGTGTTCCAGCTTCTATAAGTCAGAAAAAGAGACTGGTGGTAAGCTACCAGAATATGAATCCAGGATTGGAGGAGGCGTTTAGAGAGAAATATCCAAAAGGATATGCAGATTATATGGCTGATCTTTTCAAAGTAGATAAGCCTGATGGTACCTCTTTCTATGCTATTTCCATGGAGACGCATGATGCTGTTTATCTTATTAAGATGATTGTTAAGGTAGATGACTATGATGATGCGCAGAATGGCTTGTTCCCTGATGCCGCAGGTGCAGAATCTGACGGACCTGCAGAGGGAGAGACTTTCCCGGATAACGATACAGAGAATATGGGCGATGCGGATGATGACGCGGATGCTGATGAATAAAAACTTTTGCAAGATGTAATGCTCCACCGTCTGACCCATAAAATTTCTAGCCGGATAATCCTGTGGCTCAATAGGATGCCGGAGCAAAGGGAAATTCTTTTGCTGGCTTTTATAGTTGGATTGGGTAGCGGAATTGCAGCAGTTATTCTTAAAGAATTAATAAGTTTAGTACAACATTTGCTGGTTGGATGGTTTAAGAACCCTTCTTCCGGCATTTTGTATTTTCTATATCCCGGCGTTGGAATGATGCTGGCCTATTTGATTGTACGCTTTGTTATAAAAGATAACATTAGCCACGGAGTTACAAAAGTGCTGCTTGCAATCTCCAGAAATGAGTCTAAAATTAAACCTCACAATACATGGTCATCCATTGTAACTAGCGCGCTGACAATCGGTTTTGGAGGTTCTGTAGGTGCTGAGGCTCCAATTGTTTACACCGGTGCGGCTATTGGTTCTAACATTGGAAGAAAGATAGGGCTCTCATATAAAAATATAACGCTGCTTCTGGGGTGCGGTGCCGCCGGTGCAATTGCCGGAATTTTTAAAGCGCCAATGGCCGGAGTCTTGTTTACGCTGGAGATATTGCTGTTCAATATGTCCATGACTTCTATCCTGCCTCTTGTAATGTCCTCAATCACAGCTACTACTGTGGCGTATGTTTTTACCGGAAGCGAGGTTGCTTTTGCAACAACCCTGTCCGGTTTCCGCATGTATAATATTCCGTTTTATATCTTGTTTGGAATTATATGCGGTTTTGCCTCTCTATATTTTACAAGGACAACTCTTTTTATGGAGGACAAAGTTTATAAAATCATCCATCCTTTTGGGCGCTGGCTTATTTGCTCCATAGGACTTGGAATGTTAATATTTTTCTTTCCTCCGCTATACGGAGAAGGTTACGGCTGTCTTACGGCGCTGCTGAACGGCAGAGACTTATCTGCAATTGGCACAACTTATTTCAGCGGCTTTTTTATAAAACCTTGGATAATTCCGCTCTTCTTCCTTGGCGTATTTTTCTTTAAAGTTTTCTCCATGACATTCACAAATTCTGGCGGCGGAGTTGGAGGAACATTTGGACCAACCTTGTTTATGGGAGGAATCCTTGGGTTTGTTGTTGCAAGATTTTGCAACCTTGGCGGACTCTCAATTCCGGAGACAAATTTTGTGCTTGTAGGCATGGCCGGCCTTATGGCGGGAGTCATGCAGGCGCCAATGACTGCAATTGTTCTAATTGCCGAGATTACAGGAGGTTACACATTGCTGATGCCGCTGATTATTACGGCTGTAATGTCTTATGCAACAATCAGATTGTTTGAGCCTTATTCAATATATACAAAGCGTATTGCAAAGCAGGGGTATCTTTTAACTCACGACAGTGATCAGGCAGTGCTCACTCTTCTTAAGACGAGTGAGCTGATAGAGAAAGATTTCTCTGTGGTGAATATGAATGAGAGCCTTGGAGAATTTGTTGATGTGATTGCAGATTCAAAGAGAAATATTTTCCCTGTTGTTGACCGTCTTGGTGTGCTGCAAGGTATTGTTTCACTGGATGATGTAAAGGCGGATATGTTTGATAAAAACAAATACCCAATAGAGCATGTTTACACATACATGAAGCCGGCTCAAGATTATGTCTATGAAGATGATCGCATGGATGCTGTGATGAAAAAGTTTGAGATCACCGGAGCATGGAATCTTCCTGTTCTGGATAAGGAGGACAGATATCTTGGATTTGTCTCAAAATCAAATATTTTCTCTGCTTACAGAAATCAGTTGCAACAAGTTTCACACGATTAAGATATGGTTAGTATTGCTGTGTTCATGGACGAGTCTGCTCTCTTTTTAAGAGGGCGTTTTTTTTATTATCTTGCTACAACTTTTAAGTGATAAAGTTTAGAGATACTTATCAATTTTTTTTAAAATGAATAAACTGTACGTAGAAAGTATTGCAGGCAAACTTGCCATAAGACCTTGGCAAATAGAGAATTGTGTAGAACTTTTGGAAGAGGGGGCAACGGTTCCTTTTATCAGCAGATATAGGAAAGAGAAGACGGGGTCTTTGGATGATGTGCAGGTTGCGGAGGTAAAGTTTGACTGGGAAAAATTTAATGAACTGGACAAGCGAAAAGATGCGGTAATAAAAAGCATTACTGAGCAGGAGAAGATGACTCCGGAGCTTCAGAAACAGATAAAGAATTGCATAGACCCGCAGGAATTGGAGGACATATATTTGCCTTTCAGACCAAAGAGAAAGACACGCGCAAGTGTTGCAAAAGAGAACGGGCTGGAACCTCTTGCCGTAAAAATGATGTCTTTTGATCTACCTGAACCTCAGAAATTTGCAGAAGATTTTGTGAATGAAAAAGTGCCAGATGCCCAGGCTGCTTTGCAGGGTGCAAGAGATATTATAGCGGAAAATATTTCAGAGTCAAAGGATATCCGTCGGGAGCTAAGACAATATTATTGCAAGAGCGGAGTTATAAAGGCAAAAGTGGTAAAAGGCAAAGAGGAAGAGGGAGCCAATTATGAGAACTATTTTGACTTTAGCGGAGACATTGCCCGCATGCCTTCTCACAGAGTTCTTGCTGTTTTGCGTGCTGCAGATGAAGGCGTGCTATCTGCAAAAGTGCTTGTAGATGAGAATCTTTCAAATAAAATAATTTCAAACTATTTGTTTAATGGGAGGCGTTGTACATCTCATCAGCTGTACGAGCAATTTGAGATTGCAGAAGATGATGCATATAAAAGATTGCTCCATCCGTCAATTGAAAATGAGGCGCTTCACATTGCAAAGGATAAAGCCGATTTGGATTCCGTAAAAGTTTTTGGTGAGAATTTGCGTCAGCTGCTGCTTGCTCCTCCGGTTGGTCAGAAAGCTACATTGGCTCTTGACCCGGGCTTTAGGACGGGCTGCAAAGTTGTATGTCTGGATGCTCAGGGCAGGCTGCTTGCTCATGATGTGATTTTTCCGCATCCTCCTGTGAATCAGAAGATAGACGCAATGAAAAAAGTGACTGAGCTTGTAGATAAATATAAGATTGAAGTTATTGCAATCGGCAATGGAACAGCGGCGCGTGAAACGGAGACTTTCATTAAGCGGTTGAGTTTTTCTCACCCTGTCAAGGTCTTCTCTGTTAGCGAGGACGGCGCTTCAATTTATTCTGCTTCAGCTACTGCCCGGGAGGAATTCCCTGAGTACGATGTTACCGTGAGAGGTGCAGTATCTATAGGGAGGCGGCTTATGGACCCTCTTGCAGAACTTGTAAAGTTAGATCCAAAATCTTTGGGAATAGGTCAGTATCAGCATGATGTGGACCAGACTCTTTTAAAGGAGAAGCTAGATAATGTGGTGGAGAGTTGTGTAAACAGTGTTGGTGTAAATCTTAACACTGCCAGCAAACATTTGCTCTCTTACGTCTCCGGAGTGGGCCCTGCAATTGCCAAGAATATAGTGGATTACAGAAATGAGAATGGCCCTTTTAGCTCCCGACAGCAGCTTCTTAAAGTTAAGCGTCTTGGTGCTAAAGTTTTTGAGCAGGCGGCAGGATTTTTGCGTATCCCAGGAGCGTCTAATGAATTGGATAACACGGCAGTACACCCAGAAAGATATGCGCTTGTTGCACAGATGGCCAGTGATATGAGTGTTCCTTTGCAGGAACTGATTTCCAATCCTGCCAAGGTAAATGCTATTGACATAAACAAATACGTGAACGATGCAGTAGGTATTCCAACTCTTAAAGATATTATTCAGGAACTTTTAAAACCCGGACGTGATCCCAGAGAATCTGCAAAAGAGTTTGAATTTTCTATGGAAATATCTACCATAGAGGATGTTAAGGAGGATATGGAACTGCCGGGAATAGTCACAAATATTACAAACTTTGGAGCATTTGTGGACATAGGCATCAAACAAAATGGTCTTATTCATATCTCCAATATGGCGGACCACTTCATCAAATCTCCAACGGAAGTCCTTAAGCTCCACCAGAATGTAAAGGTCCGCGTCATTGGGGTAGATTTGCAGCGCGGCCGCATTCAGTTAAAACTGTTGCAATAGATCCACCCACAAGCCCACGCATTATTTTGCGCCGCTTTGTGCCGGGCCGTACCATTTTGCAACTGAGTCAAAATATATTACCTTTGGCATCCGTTAAACGTGGTTGCCATGCCGGAGAAATTAGTCATAATTCCAACCTACAACGAGAAGGAAAACATAGAAAAAATTACCAGGGTAATATTTGCGTTACCCGGTGGATTCCACATTCTTGCAGTTGATGACAATTCACCGGACGGAACGGCAAACATCATAAAAAAACTTCAGCAGGAGTTTCCCGACAGATTATTTTTAATTGAGAGGAAAGGTAAGCTGGGGCTTGGAACAGCCTATATCACAGCGTTTAAGTGGGGAATAGAGCATAACTATCAATATATGATTGAGATGGATGCAGACTTTTCCCATAACCCGGATGACCTTCCAAAACTTTACAATGCGTGCAGAAACGGTGCAGATATGTCAATCGGCTCTCGCTATTGCAACGGTGTAAGCGTAATCAACTGGCCTATCGGGAGGGTTGTAATGTCTTATTTTGCATCCACTTATGTAAGAAGGATGTTGCACATTCATGTTTTTGATTGTACTGCGGGCTTTGTATGCTATAGTAAGAAAGTGTTGGAAACCATTGATTTTGATAGGGTTAAGATGCACGGCTACGGGTTCCAGATAGAGATGAAATATACCGCCAGCAAACTTGGATTTAAGATAGCAGAGGTTCCAATTATATTTGTTGATAGAAAAGAGGGTACATCCAAGATGAGTTCGGGTATTTTTGGAGAAGCGTTTTGGGGAGTTATTAAGCTTAAATTCAGAAAGGTAAGAGAAAGGTAAGAGCAAATGCAAATTGAGATGCTTTGATTATAGTCGACCGATAATTTTTTAACACATAGATTTTTGAAAATTCTTATTAAAAACGGAACATTAGTAAACGAGGGGCTATCTTTTAAGGGTAGCCTCTTGATTCAAAATGCCCTGATATTAAGGGTATTCAAAGAGTCTGATTTTGCTTCTGTTGCAGAATATGAGAAGGAAATAAAAACTATCGGGAGCACATGTGATAAAATTATAAATGCAGAAGGGCTTCACATATTGCCTGGGGTTATTGATGACCAGGTGCACTTTAGAGAGCCGGGAGACGGCAAGAGGGGAACTATAGGGAGCGAGAGTAAAGCGGCTGTCCTTGGAGGTGTTACAAGCTTTATGGATATGCCTAACAACAATCCCCCTGCAATTACAATTGAGCAGCTGGAGAAGAAATATGAGATTGGGGAAGAGCGCGCATTTGCCAATTACTCTTTCTACATGGGTACTACAAATGAGAATGTAGAAGAGGTTAAAAGAGTTGATCCGCGCAAGGTTTGCGGAGTAAAAATATTCATGGGCTCATCTACGGGTAATATGCTGGTTGATAGTCCTTTGGCGCTGCAAGAAATTTTTGAATCTTCTCCTGTTTTAATTGCAACTCATTGTGAGAAGCAAGAAATTATAGATGAAAATTTAAAATTTTACAGAGCAAAATACGGTGATAATATCCCCGTAAAATTCCACTCCGCAATAAGAAACAAAGAAGCTTGCATTGCTAGCAGCAAGATTGCAATTGCTCTTGCAAAGAAGAACGACGCACGCTTGCATATCTTGCACATCTCTACAGCTCAGGAGATTGCAATGCTTAAAAATGAGCAGGATGGAATGGTTGCAAATGGTGTTGATGTAGGAAGTTTCATTGGAAAAAGAGAAGGGAAAGCAGTTATAAGCGGAGAAGTATGCGTTCATTATTTGTGGTTCTGCAACAAAGACTATGCAAAATACGGCAGCTTAATCAGGTGCAATCCGGCCCTTAAGGATGAGGAAGATATGGAGGCGATAAGAGAGGGAGTCCGCAGCGGAGTTGTTAATGTTGTAGCCACAGATCACGCTCCTCATTTATTGGAAGATAAGAAGAAATCATATATGCATGCGCCGGGAGGAATTCCACTGGTGCAATACAGTTTGCAGATGATGCTGGAACTATATAAACGTGGCGTGTTCACTTTGCCTCAGGTAGTTGAGAAGATGAGCCACGGACCTGCAAAATGTTTTAATGTGTCAAAAAGAGGTTTTTTAAGAGAGGATTACTATGCAGATATTGTACTTGTAAACCTTTCTAAAAAAGATTATTATAGCTCATTGCATCCCGCTTCTTTGTGCTGTTGGAGTCCGTTTTCCGTAAAAGATTTTACAGAGTTTGGCGGTCACAAAGAAGAATCGTCTTTAGCTTTTAGTTCCTTCATAGAAGGGGTTTTTGTTAATGGTGTCCAGATGGTTAGCAATGGCATGCTCACAGGAGAGCGCAGTGTTATGAGGCTTGAATTTGACAGGTAGATTCCTATCTGACATCAACGCACCAATCTTATCTGTTTAATTTCATTTAGGTAATGAGTACTGGAAATAATAAAGGGGCGATTTACGCCGCTGCAATGATTGCGGTAATTGTATGGGGATTTTCTTTTATATGGGAGAATTTTCTGATTACCAAGAATATACCTATTTTTACTTTCATCTTTGAAAGACTCCTGCTTGCTGGAATTTTCTTGTACGCATTTGCAAAAATTTCCGGAAAGTTCCAGAAAATTGAGAAGGGAGATTTCAAGTGGTTTCTGCTGTTGGCTTTTGCTGAGCCGTTTATCTATTTTATTGGTGAAAATTTTGGAATGAAATATACAGGCTCTCCTGTTATGGCAGCCGTTATAATAGCAACAATACCAGTTGTTTGTATAATAATTGAGACCTTCTTTCTAAATATTCCGTTTTCTAGGTGGAAAACAATTGGAACGTTTTTAACAATCGCCGGAATTTTTATGGTAGTTTATAAAGCGGGTGTAATGGGGGTGAAAAATTCTTATGGCATAATATTATTATTTATGGCCGTAGCCGGTTCTGTTTCTTATTCATTTTTGGTGAATAAACTTTCAGAAAGATACAATGCAATAACAATTACGATGTGGCAATTTATAATTGGTTCTGTGCTTTTTCTGCCGCCGTTTTTATTGTTTGGACTTAAGGGACTTACACCAGATTATTTCACATTGCCAGTCCAGGGAACACTCCTTGCCCTCGCAATTTTGTGTTCATGTTTGTGCTTTGCCTTATGGGTTTTTATTATTTCAAATATTGGCATTACCAGGGCAAATGTATTCTCCGCAATAATACCTGCTGTTTCAGCCGTGGTTGCGTATTATCTAGGACAAGAGGAACTTACTATATTAAAAATTTTAGGAATTGCTTTGGCAATAGCTGGAGTGATTTTGGCTCAGAGACAGAGTTCAGCAGTTGCCGGTGTAGACAAATCTTAGATATTTGCGTGCAAGTTCTGCGAGCGCGTAAATTTTTTTAACCTGAGTTGACTGTGTCTCAGCCATTTTGTAGCGCGGGAAGAAGCGGCTCAAGTGATAAGGTATCATCCCTTTAAACCCGCTTCCACGTGTGTCGGAAATAATAGAACTGCCTACAGTTTGTAATCCCGATAGCCAGCAAGCAATGGAGTTTATTTCTTCTTCTGAATCATTCATCCCAGGGACAACCAGCGTAGTAACCTCTACATGAGATACCTTTGCCGCCTCTTTTATGGTGTTTTTTACGCATTCCAAGTCTCCGCCCAGCAAATCATACGTTTTTTGGTTAAACCCCTTTAAATCTATGTTAAATGCGTCTATATAAGGCAGAAGCTCTTGCAGTGGCTTATCGCAAATCATTCCGTTTGTTACAAGGACATTTTTAAGTCCGTTTGCTTTTGCAAGTCTGGCGCAATCCAAAACAAATTCATAGCCAATAAGCGGTTCATTGTATGTATATGCAATACCTATATTATCTTGGTTTTCAAGTTCTTTGGCCTTTGCTACAAGCATACTGGGCGTAAACTTATAGCATGGGAGTTCCTTTTTGCAGCTTTCCATTGTTTTGCCGGCATAGGGTCCGTCGCTGAAGCTCAACATAGAAATCTCACTGTTCTGACAAAAAGGGCAATGCATATTGCAGCCATAGCTCCCGACGGATAGTATCTTACTGCCGGGAAAGAATTGCTTAAGCGGCTTTTTTTCAATTGGGTCCAATGCTATAGAGGTAAGCATGCCGTAATTTGAGCAAATTATCCTGCCGTCCTTGCAGGAGCGTCCCCTGCAAATTCCCGACATGCCTTCTGTTAGAGCGCAATGATGCGGGCAGATTTCACATATTATTTTGCTCTCTGACATCACCATCTTGTTATATATTTTTATAGTATCAAATAACTATCTAACTATATTTAGTTACTTGAAATGTATTATTTGTGTCTTACAACTTCAAATCTTTGCAGGGTATATTTTTCATTCTTTCCGATGCCGCCTTTTTGCCGTGCAATATCAATCTGATAATCAACAGTATCAACGCCTTCAAGATTTGGAAGCAGAAGCCCTCTGCGTCCGCCGCATGAAACAATCACGCCGTAGCGGTTGACATCCAGCCAGCTTTTATCTTTTATGTCTTCTATTGGACCAAGCACATCCACACTATAAACAAGTTTGTCTAACTCATTGATTCTTACGGCTTCAAAACGGGGATCTTCAGTCCCTGCCGAGACAGCATTGCGTATAATTTCACGCGCAATTGATTCCGTTACGGGGCCAATTGTACCAATGCAACCCCTCAACTGACCATCCTTGTGAATGGACACAAATACGCCCGCCCGTTCATGCAGCATCTCTGCAGGCAATTCATTCACAGTGAAATATCCGTTTCCGCCTGCGCTGTCAGATTTTGATGCGCCCGGGTCGGTAGAGAGCTTTGCCGTCTTTCCGCTCCTTACATAAGTCTCCAGAGAGAATCTTGCAAGTCGTACATAAATATCTTCATTGTTCTTAATGCCAGCCATTTTCTTCTTCTCGTACTCTTGCAGCTGTACGTCAAAATTGCGGGCAGGATTATCTCCTCCAACCTCAAAAGCGGCAACCCCGTAGCCAACCCCAAATGGTCCTTCATGAGATAGAAGTTCCGCTTTAACATCCTTGCAGTCAAGCGCTCCAGCCATTATCATAAAGGAACGCAACCCGCACTCGGCAGCAGAATCACAGAATTCCGATTCAAAGGTGAGAAACTTTAGAAAGTCCGCATTTGCCATTGCCTCAGTTACTTGCTTCTCAAAGATTGGTCCGTCGGGAGAAAAACCGTAAGGGCCGTCATCAGTCAGTTTGTGTGACAAGTCCCCGCTAGCCAAAAATACTACGCTGCGGTTCAGTTTGTTAGAGACCTCGGTTATCATCTTGCCAAGCTTGTAATGTTCTTGAGGTGATAATCCCGACAGTCCAATCCTAACCAGTTTGTAGTCCTTATACTGCTCATTCACAAATGATAGCGGCACCATTACTCCATGGTCCAACGTTTTATAATCCTCTCTCTCTCCAATAGTTCCCGCAGGGAAAGAGGAATATCTATTGTGACTATCAGCAGAATTTTCATAAGTGCTGTCAGAATTTGCAGGGGCAGATCTCTCTGCAAGGTTGCAGAGTTGCCTTACAAATTCCTCATCATAAGTTACTTCCATTTTCACTTGCGGCGCGCCAAACTGAGAGAAACTACCCTTTGCTCCGCTGCCGGATGAGATATGAAAGTAATCTGCGTACAAAACTGAGTGCGGAGATGTAAGTACAATCGTCTGAGGCTTAAGGGCTGCAATACGCTTTGCAACCTCCTTGCAAGCATCAATCGTCTTCTGAATTTTCCGCTCCTCTCCTTTTCCAATATGAGGAATTATAATAGGGGGGTGGGGCATTATGTATGCGCCGATTATCATGATATTAAAAACTTAACCAATATGTGTAAATATACAAAAATCAGATCAGATGAAAAATATTTTGAAATACAGCTATATATGGATAAATTTGTTACTAAGATTAGGGACGTAATAGTACTGACTTGTTTTCTTGAACCATCATAAGGCAAGCTCTATGTGCACGCCACGCAGTAACCGGTTCCAATTAATGATAATATGGAAGTTTACATACAGGAAAAATTTAAAGCTATGAAAAAAATTATTATTGTTATTGTGCAGCTTTTTATTGTCTCTATTATGTCGGGACAAGAAAAGATCGTTTTCCCAAGATCCATCATGAACAAAGAAGGTCAGTTGATTTACTCCAATCTCGGTCGTTGCAATAGGTTGGACGAAATAATGCTTGGTTGTGGCAGAATATTCCCGTGGGTAGTGAAAGATTCCGCATTATGCAAGAAACCGCTTTATGCGTCATATAAATATGATAAGAGAGTCTATGTAGATGTTAATGGTAATCTGGCTTTGCGCAATGTTTACTTGGATGCCAATCTTTTTTCGGAAAACTTGGCGGCGGTTGAGAATGATAGCTTGAGTTGGGGATTTATTGATACTCTCGGCAATGTGATGATACCGGCAAAATACGAATATGCCGGTGCTTTCAGCGAGGGTAGGGCCTATATTAAAGAAGGAGAAAAATGTTATAATATAAATCACAAAGGGGAAATAGCTTCTTTAAATTTTAGCAGATGGGTGGGCGGTAAGGATAATTGGTCTGCTTTTGCCGATAGTGATGACAAATATGCCGACGGTACTAGATATGCCTTTGCTGGAGAAAATGACAAGATGATCACAAGATATATTTATGAGGGGTACCAAAGAACAAGTTATCTTATAAGTGATTTCATTTGCGCAAAGAGAGATGGCAAATGGGGCTATATAAATGTAAAGACTCTTAATGAAGATATTCCTTTTGTTTATGATTGTGCATACGACTTTTCAGAGGGTCTGGCCTGTGTTGTTAAAGGAAATAAAAGCGGGTATATCAATGAGAAAGGTCAGGTGGTAATTCCAATGGTGTATGATAAAAGGCCTGCAGAGGGAGAAGATGAAGCATATCCTGTGATAAATGGTTTTGTAAGGCTTTTGAAATCTAAGAAATGGGGGTTTGCAGATAAGACAGGGCGTGTGATTACGCAATTTATTTATGATGATGCAAGGGACTTTATTGAGGAAAGGGCGGCCGTGTGTAAGGATCATAAATGGGGATTTATAGATAAGACCGGGAGAGCGATCGTTGCCCCGTTGTATGATTACGTGGGCGATTATTATGGTGGTTATGCTTGTGTAAAGCGCGGGGAAAAATATGGAGCCATAAATAAGAACGGAAAAATTGTTATTCCTGTCAGGTATGAAAACATGGATCATTCTTGCCGCAATAGGTTTTATGCTGATGCACTTGAAGTTAAGGCTTCTAAATTTAATGAAAAGTGTTTTTCTGTGGAGATTAACGGCAAATGGGGTGTGGTTGATACTAGTGGGAATATCATTGTTCAGTTTGTATATGATGGCAGTGTGGATTTTAGTAACGGGTATGCTATTGTAGGAAAAAACAAGAAATACGGTATTATAGATTCTACTGGTAAGATTGTCGTTCCATGCTTGCATAATTATATTGTCACCAGGTACTACTATTCAGACTCAGATCTTTTGCCTTATAAGATGAGGGCAATTATTAATCCGGCCGAGCAAATATTTGAAATTGGTGATGGAGAAAAACGTTATATACGTTATTTCGCTGACATGAAGGGGAATTGCTACGTGGTTCCTTTTACAGCTTCCCAATATGCCGATTATTATGCAGATGTTAAAATGCACGGATTCTGGAACGGAGATAAAGGATGGATGGGAAGGGGTGAATTTGAGAAGACTGAAGATTATGAGAAACGTACTGATCCGCATATTTGTGCTTTGAAAGTGTTGCAGTTTAAGGCAGAGGCCCGGGAATTGTACCGTGGTCTGGTGGCATTGGGGACAGAACTGGTATTCACAATAGGAGACTATGATGCCGACAACGAGTGTTTTAGAGTGCATGAAAATTGTTTCGGCGATTCCAAACTTTCGGTGCCCATAAAAGATGCGCAAAATTTTAAAAAGATATGGAGCGAGGCTTACATGCTTGGTCCACGGCCGAAAATTGAAGCAATTCCTGAATATCGGTTGAACGGGGAACATGTTGATCTTGCATCTGTTACTTTTGCTATTGTGTCTGATGGGATGGATACTGTTAAATATCACACTGTCGGGGTCTTTAAATATGCTGGAGACGGTTACAGGAGATCCCTGGATAGCGATCCGTATTGGTATGTCAATAACGTTCAAAGAGAGGCCGATGAAGCAAGAAAAAAAGTAGAGGAACGGAACAATGAGCAGAAAGAGAGAGAGGAGATCAAAAAAAAGCAGGAAAGTCTTGCAGCCGATTCAGCCAAAGTAGCTGGTTATGTCGAATCGATGGAAGAGTATATGGCTGGTGACAATTGGAAGGAGGCCGAAGAAACCGCGAATATGTTGTATAGCGATTATTCCACAATCCTTATGCAGAATAGGGAACGGTTTGCCTTTGTATGTTTTGTTAAAGCCTATGCTTTTTTTAAGCGGAATCTGGATTTTAATATAGAGGCGAATACAGATGCTTCCGCCTACTTTAAGGTATATAGAGGTGAGGCAGAGTCTCTGGTGGAAAAATGTACTCAGTCAATAAATGTCTATCCTGATTATTCAAACCAAGCATATTTTTACAGAGGCATTGCCTATATTATTTTGAACAGTCCTGACAATGCAGCGTCTGATTTTAGAGCGGCAATGGGAGGAGATGCCTCGTTAAAAGGGATTTGCTATTATAACATAGGCATCTCTTATAAAAATTATGGCTGGTACAACGACGCGATAACCCAATTCAAATTAGCACGCTCATACTCCAATGACGACAAATTATCAAATGACGCATTGGATAGAATTAAAAATTGTCAGGAAAAACTAGATAATAAATAGCCTCCGTTATCGTTTCTTCAGCAGTTCTAAGCTCCTGTCTACAAATGTATTCAGGTCCTTGCCTTTTAGCAGTCCGTTTGCAAGAAGCGCCAGGTCCGTAAGCTGCCTCATTAGGGTATTGCCTTGCGCAAATTTAATCATAACGTTGCGGCGTTCCTCCTGAACGGCTGTAAGTTCCTTATTCAGTTTATCTTTCTTATCATTGTCCTCAGTGGAAATCTCCTCATCTTTCTTCCCTTTTGTCTTATCCTCAAGTACATGGATTGCGTCATGGATGTTGGCGCCCTTCTGAGCAAGGTCTGCAACTTGTGCTCCGGTCTCTTTGTCTTTTACCTCCATAATGCTCTTAACCAACGGATTCTGTGCATTCAGCTTAATGGTATATGAGTCCGGCATTTCTCCGTAGAAATTAATTCCGCCACCCACGGAAGCCATCTCCTTGTAACGTCTCATAAACTCGCTTTGAGTTATAAGAATAGGGGCAGCGTTCTCTCCAAGATTCTCAACATTAAGGTTATAGCGCGGCCCTGCCGGAAGTACGGCGGAAAAAGCATTTTCCCAATCCGTTTCTTCTCCCTCTTTTAATGTCGGCTTCTGGACATCCGTATCTTTCTTTGGAATAAGTTCTTCCATGCTGTCTGCATCCACACGTGCAAAGCGACACTCTTGTAGCTTGGTTTCCAATAGGTTGACAAAGTGCGCATCCAGCTGCGTATCAAAAATTGCAACCTGATATCCTTTGTTTTCCGCCGCCTGTATATATGCGTATTGCGCAACAGGGTCAGTAGCATACAGATAGACCACTTTCTTATCCTTATCTGTTTGCACCGGCTCAATCAGTTTTCTGTAGTCTTCATAATTCATGTACTTGCAATTGTTTGTTTTTGAGGCTCCCGACAGTTTTTGCTCATTATTTTCTCCTTCATTTTTCTCTTCCGTCTTGTCGTCAGTTGCCTTCTCATCATACACTTTAAACATTGCAAACTTAAGGGCGCGCTCGCAGAACTTCTCATCTGTAAGCATTCCGTACTCAATGAATATTTTTAAGTTATCCCATTTATCCTCAAACTCTTTCTTGTTATTTTTTGCAATATCCTCCAATCTGTCGGCGACCTTACGGGTGATATAGGTGGAAATCTTCTTAACATTTTCATCTGCTTGAAGATAACTTCTGGAGACATTCAACGGGATATCAGGAGAATCAATTACGCCGTAAAGCAATGTTAGAAAATCCGGAACAATGTTCTCTACCTGATCAGTTACAAACATTTGATTACAAAATAGTTGTATACGGTTCTTTGTGATATCCATTCTATCTTTAATTTTAGGAAAATAGAGAATTCCCGTCAGATGGAAAGGATAATCTACGTTAAGGTGAATCCAGAAAAGAGGATCCTCCTTCATAGGATAAAGTTTTCTGTAGAAATTCAGATAATCCTCATCTTTAATTTCAGAAGGGGTCTTTGCCCAAAGAGGGGTTACATCATTGATTATATGAGCTTTATCTGTTTCTACGTTCTTGCCGTCTTTCCACTCAGTCTCTTTTCCGAATGCAATTGAGACGGGCATGAACTTGCAATATTTTGTAAGCAGCTCCTCAACTTTTTCCTTCTTTGCAAAACCCTTGGAATCATCATCAAGATAAAGAGTTATAGTTGTGCCTCTCTCTGTTTTGTTGCTCTCTTCCATAGTATACTCAGGTGAACCGTCGCAGCTCCACTTGACACCCTTTGCCCCTTCTGTCCATGACAATGAGTCAATCTCCACCTTTTTAGAGACCATGAATGCAGAATAAAATCCAAGTCCAAAGTGTCCTATAATACTGTCCAGCTGGTCTTTATATTTCTCCAAAAATTCACCTGCGCTGGAAAATGCAATTTGGTTAATATACTTATCAACTTCCTCTGAAGTCATTCCAATACCACAGTCAGTGATAGTCAATATGTTAGCTTTGTCATCATTGGCAATTTGTATTGTCACATCTCCAAGTTCTCCTTTATAATCTCCCTTGCCGGCAATAGCTTTCATCTTTTGCGTAGCATCTACTGCATTGGCTACAAGCTCTCTAAGAAAAATTTCATGATCCGAATACAAGAATTTTTTAATGACAGGGAATATGTTCTCTGTAGTTACTCCAATTTTACCTTTTGCCATAATATCTTAATTTTTAATTGTTTCCGTTAATTATTCCCGCGGCTGTGGTATTAGTGTAGTTGTTTATGCAGAACAGGCCGCTACTTGTTAATTAATTGCACCGATACAAATCAAACAATGTACCAGCAGAAAATGCTGACAAAATGACAAAATACATGTGTGTTTGTTAATAGGCTTACTGCTCAATATTATGCTGTTAGCGGCTCAAAAGAGAAGTGTGAGTGGTTTAGCTCCATATAGACTTATGGGGTAAGTCGCTTTAGCAGCTTGCGCACCAACCATTTACGGGTTGCAAACAACAGCAGGCATCCTGCAATTATTCCTATAGTATCAGAAATGGCATCGGTAGGATCCTCGCTTCTGTAAGTAGTGAGACCCTGCAACAACTCCGTGATGATAGCTGTGCAGATGCCGGCAAGGATGATAATCAGATATATCCAGCCGTCGGGAATATGAAGTTTATAATTTAATTTAATAAATAGCCACGCCACAAAAGGAAAAGGGAAGAACATGCAAAAATGTACGCATTTGTCAGTAGGGATGCCAAGAAAATAGTTGCTGATCCCAGTATCCTTGAAATGATAAAGACACAAGAACAGCAGCACTGCATAATAAAGCAGCAGTATGCAAAGCGCTAAATATGAGACAGTTTTTCTTGTCATAAATTTACTCTGGGCATAACTCTCCAAATACAACTATTAAAACTCTTTGGAGCAACAAAGGTAATAAAAGATGGGTGTAAAAAAATGGCGGCCGCAAAAGCGACCGCCTAGACAGTAAAAAAATCTTATGAAAATTAAACTTTAGATATCTAATATCTATTTAATTGTTACATTTTTGCTGTCAATCTTTACTTGTGCATTACCATAGCAAGTTAAGTGCGCCATTGTATTGACTTCTCCTGTTACAGTGCTCATGGCCTTTACTGTGGCTTTGCTAACTCCGCTTAAATCTACTTGAGCATTCCTGGCGTTCAGATCGCTTGCTTCACATTTGCTTGCTCCTGAACATTCAAGTTTAATTAACTGTGCACTTCCGTTAAGGTCTGCATTTGATGCTCCAGAAAGTTCTATGTTAAGAGAGTTTGATGTTACATCGGTGCGCAGTTTGGAAGCACCTGATAATGAACCCGTCAAATCAACCATTGTGCCGTCCAGGTTTGTAACGGAAGCTCCGGAAAGTTCCAGGTTTACAATTTTAAAGCTTCCGTTTACATACATCTTTCCTGCGCCGCTTACATCTGCGTTCAATGATTCAACTGCAAGAGTTGTGTTATCCATAAATGCAGCGCCGCTAATTTTACATGTAACCTTTCCGCCTTTAAACGTTCCCTTTGTTTTCAATTTTGAAGCTCCGGAAAGAATCACTGCATCCAGCTTTTTCATTTTTGCATTAACCGTTAGCTGTACGTTTTTATCTTTCCACTGTCCAAACCTATTAATAAGTCCCGCTTTCCTGGCGCCTCTTTCATCTATGTCTAGTGTCAGGATACCGCCATCATCTCTTACAGTAACATAGTTTAACCACTCTCTAGAGTCTTTATCGGTTATTACCTGGACAAGGTCCGTATTGCCCTCCTCAACAGTTATATCAAAGATAGAGCATGCCCTAATTCCGTGTAAATCAGAAACCTTATAACGTTTCATGTAATTTTGTCCAAATACTGAGGACACTGTTAATAATAAGGCGCACGCCGCCAATAAAATCTTTTTCATGATATAAATGTTTTATGTTATTTCCAAAATTTAAAGTTGTTCTCCTCCGGATCGTTTTGTGCGATAAAGACTTTGATGTTTTTTAGTCCGGCCATTTTCTGGTTATAGTATTCCTTTAGTATCTTAAATTGTTCATTTTTAGATAATTCAGAAGGTATTTGTTCTGACATTGGAATTGCATCTTCCGTAAGGGCGGATACAACGCTTTTAACTTGAGCTTGTGTTGCATCTCCGGCGTTGCTGCTGGAATTGATTAGGATATTGCCATAATTTTTCACTTGTTTCAAGTATATGTTCTCCATTGCCGCTACGTTTGTAACACCTTGAGGAGAAACAAGTTTAATTCTTTCTACATTGTTCTCTTTTAGTATGAAGAAAAGACAAATCGCCGCAATCGCAACAGATGGTGTTGCAAAATATAGGAGCGCTTTTCTTGTAGTGAATCTTCTGGCGGTCTCTGCAAACCAATTCCCCACGGTATTCAAAATATCTTGCAGTCTATTCCCATTATGTACAGCTCCTGCAACTTGTTCAGCTGCCTTTTCTTCTGCGCGCACGGCTTCCAGCTTTTTAAGGAATCTCTCCTGATGTCCTGCGGGGAGTTCTTCATTGTCAAACAGATCCCTGTTCTTCTCTACAAAATTTTCCAAATCATTAATCTCTTTCATGTATTTCCCTCCCTATAATTGTTTAGTATTAAATTTTTTATCTTTCTTCAACTCCTCTGCAATCTTGTTTCTGCCCCTCATAAACTGGCTCCTGATTCCGCTCTCAGTCAATCCTGTTATTTGTGCAATCTCCTCATAATCATATCCTTCAAAAAGATGGAGTGACACAACCATTCTTGAACTGCACGAGAGGGACAGCAATGTTTTTTTTATTTTTCCAATCAGACTTGCAACTTTTCCGTCTCCTTCTTCCTCACCTTCAAGTAAATTCAGACTTACTTCCTTTTCATTATCCTGCAATCTCTCTTCAGTTTTTAAATCTTCCTTTATACTATCGCGATACTTATTCTCTTTCTCCTTCTTTCTGAGCAAATCAATGGACTTCCTAATGCAGACACTCTGGAGCCATCCCCCAACATTGTTAATCTCTTCTTTGTTTGGAAATTTATAATATTCAATGACAGTGTCCTGCATAACATCCTCTGCGTCAAATGAATTTCCAAGTATTCTCAGACTTGTGAAATATAAGCGTCTGGAATGACAGTTGTAAATATTCTCTATGTCAGCCGAGTTGCCTTTCATTGTGTTTCACAGGTATGTCGCAGAAGCAGGCAGTTTGTTGCAGATTTTGCACAAAAATTTGCTAATTTTGTGGGACAAGCAATAGAAACGCCTGAAAATCACCGTAAAAGTAATAAAAAATAAAATAATAAAACTATGAACAATTCAATAGCAACTTTTCCAGTTCCTCAGAATGAACCGGTTAAGAATTACGCACCGGGAACTCAAGCTCTTAAAGAACTTGACGCAGAACTAAAGAGACAGAGTAAACAGATTGTAGAAATCCCCTTGATTATTGACGGCAAGGAGGTAAAGACCGGAGATATGGGCAAGGTAGTTGAACCTAATGATCATAAGCATGTTATTGCAAAGTATCATAAGGCTGGCGAGAAAGAGGTTAAAATGGCAATCAAAGCGGCAATGAAGGCTCATGAGGCTTGGGGTGAGACAGATTGGAGGGTGAGGGCTTCTATTCTTTTGAAAGCGGGAGAATTAATTGCCGGCAAGTATAGAGAGAAAATCAATGCATCAATTATGCTTGGGCAGAGCAAGGATATATTCCAGTCAGAGATAGATCTTTGCGAGCTTGTAGATTTTCTAAGATACAATGCTGCTTTTGCAGGACAGATTTATTCTATGCAGCCCAAACCGGATGCAGGCATGATAAATACCTTGGAATATAGACCACTGGAAGGATTTGTATTAGCGGTTACTCCTTTCAATTTCAGCTCTATTGATTCAAATTTGAATATGTCTCCTGTTATGATGGGCAACACAACTCTTTGGAAACCATCATCTACCGCATATTTGTCCAACTATTATATCATGCAGGTATTTATGGAGACTGGTCTTCCTGCTGGAGTTGTTAACTTCCTGCCCGGCAAGGGCTCCGTTATAGGCAATGTAGCGGTTGCTTCAGAAGATCTTGGCGGTATTCACTTTACCGGCTCAAGCTCAACATTTAACGGACTTTGGAAGAGCGTTGGAATGAACATAGATCATTACAAAACCTTCCCAAGATTAGTTGGAGAGACGGGCGGGAAAGATTTCATCTTTGTTCATAAGAGTGCTGATGCTGAAGCGGTTGCAAATGCAGCTTTCTGCGCATCATTTGGATATGCAGGTCAGAAGTGTTCTGCGTGCAGCAGAATGTACTGTCCTAAATCTTTATGGGATAACGTATTAAAAGGAATAAAGAAGCGTATTGGTGAAGCTAAAGTTGGCGGCATTATGGATCACAACAACGCAGTAAATGCCGTTATCGATGAGGCTTCATTTGATAAAATTGCAGCTGCAATTGAATTTGTGAAGAAATCAAAGGATGGAAAAATAGTTGCCGGAGGCAAGCATGATAAAAATGTAGGCTATTTCATTTATCCAACTGTTATTGAGACATCTAATCCACACTTCAAGACTTTGGAAGAGGAGTTGTTCGGACCCGTTCTTACTGTATATGTTTATGATGATAATGAACTTGAACAGACGCTGAAGCTTTGTGATACGACATCTCCTTACGGACTTACAGGTTCCGTATTTGGCCAAGACAGACTTGCTTGTGAAGAAATTTGCCGCAAGCTTAGATATTGCGCCGGGAACTTTTATATCAATGACAAGACAACGGGTGCAGTTGTTGGTTATCAGCCATTTGGAGGCTCAAGAGCATCCGGTACAAATGACAAGGCAGGCAGTATGCTTAACCTTTTGAGATGGGTTATGGTTCGCTCAATTAAAGAGGTGTTGGTTCCTCCTACAAACTGGAAGGGAACAATTTAGTACCTGTCGTGACAGATATTTTACAAGAAGATTCTAATTCAATAAATATTATGACAAAATCAGTACATCAACTTCACAAAGAGGCAATGGTTGTTGACACTCATTGTGACACTCCGCTCCGTCTTGCAGACGAGCACGCAGACCTTGGCGTTAGAGGAACAGAGGGACATAATGACTTTGTGAGGATGAAAGAGGGCGGCGTAGACGTCTCATTCTACGCTATTTATACGTCCGGAAAATTAACTCCGGATGAGTCTACTCGCAGAGCTTTGCAATTGATTGCGCTCACAAGAGACGCAATTGATGCAAATCCTGATAAAGTTGGATTTGCAACAACAGTAAGGCAGGCAAGAGAGTTGAAGGCGCATGGCAGGGGAGCCATCATGTTTGGAATGGAGAATGGTTCTCCAATTCAAAATGACATGGCTTTGCTGCATGAGTTTTATCGCCTGGGTATCAGATATATAACTCTGAGCCACGCATATAATAATCAAATTTGTGATTCATGCGCACCAAAAGAGAAGATCTGGCACGGTTTGAGTCCGTTTGGAAAAAAAGTTGTTGCAGAGATGAATCAGCTTGGTGTCATGGTAGACTGCTCACATATTTCAGATGAGTCATTTTATGATTGTCTTAAATACTCCAAGGCCCCATTTGTTGCTACACACTCTTGCTGCAGAGCGCTTTCCAATCATCCAAGAAATATGACAGACAAGATGATCAAAGATCTTGCTCACGCCGGCGGCGTTATTCAAATCAATTTCTATCCTGCATTTATTAGCAAAGAGTACGCAGACCAGTTCTGGGATTTAGCTGATATTTATGAGGATACACAGAAGGCTTATTGGAAGAGCGGCAAAAAAGGAGAGAAAGAAGTTGCTGCTTTTCGTCTTGCAGAAAAGAACATTTTAAAAATAAAGAGGCCTACGGTTAAAGATTTGGTTGACCATATAGATCATGTTGTTGATTTAGTTGGGGCGGATCATGTAGGACTTGGTTCTGACTTTGACGGAATAGAGACAACACCGGTTGGATTGGAGGATATTTCCAAAATGGAGAATATTACCAAAGAGCTGGTTGTCAGAGGCTACACAGAGACAGATATTAAGAATATTCTGGGCGAAAACTTACTAAGAGTTTTAACATACGTTGAAGATTTAGCTTATACGTTTTAAACAGTCAATGTACAAGTTAATACACAAAAAGAGCCGGAAAAATCCGGCTCTTTTTAGTTGTATAATTGCCATACCACAAAACGGCTAGGCAATTAGTGATTTATGCGGCTAATAGATTATTTTTTCGGATTCATTAATCCTGCTTTCTTTAGAATTTTATCTAAGTTGGTAACCATATTCCAGCGGTCATGGTCATTACGGTTTTCAAATACAAGGACCGTTAGATTTGCGCTAGGGAAGAATGCTTCATAAATTTGGAAGCCTCCATTATCTCCTGTATGATAGACTTTTAAAGGAAATTCCGGTTGCTGCTCAATGAACCAGCCATAACCATAATAAGTGTTTGGCCTATTTTGATAATCGCAGTACTTGCTGCCGGTTACTTTTGTTACCGGAGACTGTGCCTCGCTCTTAATTTTTGCGGAAATAATTTTGTTGTCTCTCAGCGCCTTTATCCATTTAATAAACTGATGGGTAGATGTGTAAATTCCTCCGTCCGCCTTTGTGGCAAAGAATGATTCCTCTCCATAATCATACTCGTGAAATTTCTTTGTACCCTCTTTAGCATCCGGAGTATCAGTGACATAGCCGTGTGCCGTGTGAGGAATTTTCCTGTCTGGCTCAAAATAAACAGTGCTGTCCATTCCGGCCGGAACAAAAATATTATCATGCATATATTGTTCAAAAGGAAGACCGCTTATTTTCTCTATAAATAAATAAAGCAACTGGAAAGTAGGGTTAATGTACTCATACTGAGTGCCCGGCTGAAAATGCAAACTGTCAAGATTTTTCATGTATTCAATAGATTGCATGTCAGTTGCTTTCAATACAAATTCTCTGTCATCTCTTGGACGTGCGTCCGGAATTCCGGATGTGTGAGACATCAGATTTGCAACCGTGATTGCTGAAAACGGTGCTTTTTTAGGAGGCAAATATGGAAGAACTTTTGGTGATACGTCATATATACTCTTATGAATATCAATTAGTTTCTGGTCATCCATTTTTAAAATAGCTACTGCCGAAAATTGTTTTGAGCAAGATGCTATGTTAAAAAATGTATTGCCGTCAATTTTAGATGAGTCTTCATAATTTGCAATTCCATATCCTTTATCAAAAATGATTGAATCGCCCTTCATGATTAGCACCGCGCCTCCGGGATTTGTGAACTTTGGATTTGCATTTCCGTCAACTGAATAATGTGCCGTGAACAGAGAATCAATCTCATCCATGGCAACGGCAACTTTATCTTTGTTCGCTTTCTTTCCGCAGGATACCATAACTAATAATGTTAATAGGGTTAATGAACTAAAATATAAGCATTTATGCAATGCGCAAATAGGTTTTTTGCTGTTCATGATATTATATATTGTTTTGTTTATTCTCTACCTTAAAATCCCGACAGTTTTAGATTAATTCTCTCTGCATGCACAATCTGAAAAAGTCTAGAGCGCTTGATGCAAATCTCTTAATGTTTACCGCGCGGGTATTTCTAAATGCCTTGGTCGTTGTGACTGTTCCATTTGGACCGGAAACCGCAATCCACAGAGTTCCAAGAGGTTTCTCCTTTGTTCCGCCTCCGGGACCTGCAATTCCGGATGTTGCAATAGAGTAGGAGGTCTTAAGTTTTTTCCTGACTCCCTCAGCCATCTCTCTGACGCACTGCTCGCTGACTGCACCGTATTTATCCAAAATTTTTTTATTGACGCCAAGCGTCTCCATTTTTATACTATTATCATAAGAGATAACGCTTCCGTAAAAATATCTGCTTGCACCGGGAACTGACGTAATAAGGTGAGATAAGAAACCTCCAGTACAAGACTCTGCAATTGAGATAGTTGCCCTCTTTTTTAACAACATTTTTCCAACCACTTCGTACGGGGCTTCGTCATCAAAACTGAAGATAGCGTCTCCCAAAATTTTAGACAAAGAGGCGGAGTATTTTTTTAATTCTTGTTCTCCTTCTTTTTGGGTTGTGCCGTATATGGAAAGTCTCAATCTTACTCCCATAATGGGGTCCGGCAAATATGCAAGATGAAGATTTTTTGGAAGCGCATCTTCCCATTTTTCAATTTTCATAGCCAACGCAGATTCCGGAATTCCGGCTGTGCATATTGTCTTATGAAATATGTCATCTAGTTTATAATGCTCTTTTATTGAGGCAATTATATCTGGTAATGCGTGCTCCGTCTCAAACGGAACACCGGGCATTGAGAACAATAGATTCTTTCTTCCGTATTTACTTTTTGGGAATGAGAACTGCATAATAGGGGCGGTTCCAACTTTATTTGGAATTACCGTACATGTTTCTGGAACAAAGGCTTGCAGTTTGTTGATTTCTAACATCTGAACTCCGCGCGCGGTAAGAATTTTCTCAATGATATCATATTGTTCCTTGTTGCGTACATCTTTTTTACTTCCGCTCAATTCACCTAAAATTTTTTTTGTGATATCATCTTTTGTAGGACCAAGGCCTCCTGTAACAAGCACAACGTCAGTTGTTTTTAGGCATTGCTCTATAAAGTCCGGAATGTCTTTGCGGTTATCTCCGCAGGTGACCATAGAGTTAACTTTTACTCCAATTTTATTCAATTGTACTGAAATCATTGATGAGTTTGTGTCCACAACCTGACCAATCAAAAGCTCATCTCCAATTGTACATATTGATGCTGTAACCATTTTTTTAAAATTTATTTTGCAAGATTATCCTTGTGTTTTATCTATTTAATATTCTTAGCAAGATATTTATTAATCTTTTTTACAAACCCCGGCCCGTTATATATGAACCCGCTATATACCTGAACCAGAGAAGCTCCGGCATTCAGCATCTGTTTTGCCTGTTGCGGAGACATAATACCTCCGCTTGCAATGATAGGCAGAGAACCTCCGGTCTTGCGGGCGATGTATGAAACAAAATCCAATGTCTTTTTAAATAACGGAGCTCCGCTTAATCCCCCAGTGCCAATTGTATCCAGCGTCTTATTGTCTGTCTTTAATCCGTCTCTGCTAATAGTTGTATTTGTGGCAATTACACCGTCGAGACCTGAAACAAGTATTGTGTCTATAATTTCATCCAGCTGTGAATAAGGGATGTCCGGCGATATTTTAAGAAGAATAGGACGGTAATCGTCATACATTCTGCGCAATTCCAAAAGCTTATCTATGATTTCAGACAAGTTGGTTGCATCTTGGAGTTTATAAAGATCTTTGACATTAGGGCAAGAAACGTTTAGAGCAATATAATCTACAATATCATATAAGTACTCAAAACAGATTTCATAATCTTTTGCTGCTTGTTCAACAGGCGTATCTTTTCCTTTAGTAATGCTTGCCCCAATGACGCAATTTGGATGGTGCCTTTTAATATAGGATACGGCGTGTTTCACACCTTTGTTATTTATTCCCATCCTATTTATAATAGCCTCATCCTTAAGTAGTCTAAAGCATCTTGGCTGTGGATTTCCGTCTTGCGGTTTTGATGTAAGCGTTCCGACTTCTATGAAGCCAAAGCCAAAATCAGACATATCGTTATAGATGTCTCCGTTCTTGTCAAATCCTGCGGAAAGTCCAACGGGATTTTTAAATGTAACACCAAAAACTTCTTTTTCCAGTTTGGGATTTTTGTAGTTAAACAGCATCCGCACGCATGCTCTTGCTAGCGGAACATCACGCAACATTTTAAGACCGTTGACAACCAAATCATGAATTTTTTCCGGCTGCATTGTAAATAGCAGTGGTCTTATTAGCTTATACATTTATCGTACTCCAGTTTGAACGCGGCAAATTTACTCAAATCTTCTCGTACTTTTCAAAAGAACCGTCGGTATAGAGCAAAATTACCTTTTTTAGCTCTTTTATTTGCCCGGGGGTTGATGATCTTGCCCCGTTTATTTGATTCTCAGAGGGTTGAGCGGAGTGCTTTGCAGCCGCAGCTTTCTCATTAACAATCTGTTGCAGCCTTTTCATCTTTGCCTGCATATCTGCCTTTTCTCTCTCTCTTTTTTGAGCTTCATGCAATGATATCGCTTCTGTATTTTGAACTCCCGACAGGTTATTAACTTGATTTAAAGGTGATTGACTCTGAATGTGTTCATTTATAGTCTGATTGTCGATCTGTCTTGAGCTCTGGTTTGCGATTTGATGGCCTGTTTGACCTGGCTGCTGACTTATCATTTGACTTTGCTCAGAAATTTGTTCTATGTCTGATGGAAAATCTTCATCGGGTTTTTCAAAACCAAAGAGGTCAGATTTGTTGCCGGATACAATTCCGTCCATTCCACCTTCCAAGTTTTCAGATGAGTTTTGCTCCTCGTTTTTCTCTTTTGAGATCACATTACCTCTGAAATTTTTTAGCATATTCCTATAGGGTTGACCTTCCCCGGTAAGGAGCCAATCAATATTCAAATTCGGTAATTTTGTCAGTAGTCCATGTATCACTTCATAACTTGGGTTGTTACGTCCCCCAAGGATATTTGATAGGGTCGAACGCTGAATTCCCAAAATAGCGGCAAGCTGGGCAGCCGATATTTTTTCCAGGTTGAGAATGGTCTGAAAACGGTCTTTCATTTCTGTAAACTTTAAACATTACAAATATAAACAATTGTTTGTCGTTTTTCAAAAATATTTCATGTTCACAAGATTGTACAATTTTGTGAACATATTGCGCACCATTTAAAAAACACCTTTTTAATGCAAATTGGATCGGAATTACGCAATGGCACCATAATTTAAAGATGTAATTTAAATAAAAAGGGTTAATGTTCTATATTTCAATATATTATAATTATAAAAATTGAATTTAATCATTTAATTGCGCAGTTTTTTAAAAATTGACTTGGATTTTATTTAATCTTTAACTTTAGATCTATTTTATTTTATTACTGAAAATCAGCATATTACATTTTAAAATATTTAATAATAACTTTTTATTATTCTATGCAATAGGCCACGTGTACCGAACTGCGCAAGTGTTTTCAAACGTGTGCAATTATGTGAACAATTGTGGTTTTGTTTTGTGAAATATTAATTGTGTAAAATTGCGTTATTTTCATTATTTCATCTTAAGCGGACAATTCTGTATCTTTGCACAAAACATTGAAAATTGAGACCAAAAATTAAAATATCAGATTTCACCTATTCCCTCCCGGAAGAGAGAATTGCCAAGTACCCGCTGGCAGAACGTGACAGTTCCAAGCTCTTGGTATTTAGAAAAGATAAAATTTCTGACGATAACTTTTATAATATAAATAAGTATCTCCCGGATAACTCTTTTATGGTCTTTAACAATACCAAAGTTGTCCCGGCCAGGCTCTATTTTTGCAAGCCAACCGGTGCCGTCATTGAGATTCTTTGCCTTAATCCTACTGCTCCTAATGACTATGTGATGTCCTTTGCCAGCGTAGGCAGCTGTGAATGGAATGTGGTTCTTGGGAATGCAAAACGTTGGAAAGGCGGTGATATCCGGTTTATATCAGATAATATTGGCAGCGCTTGTAGTGCAGATAGTGCCAGTAATGCGGAAGACAGTATATATAAGTATGCCCAAACAGTAAATTTGAGAGCGGAACTTATAATGAAGGGCGATGAAAAAGGGTCAATTGTGAGGTTCAAATGGGATACAAATGCCACATTTTCAGAGGTTTTAGATATTTGCGGACAAGTGCCAATCCCGCCTTACCTAAATAGGAAGACGGAGGCAATAGACAAAACAAGATACCAGACAATCTATGCCAAGATTGAGGGTTCTGTTGCAGCCCCTACCGCAGGTCTTCACTTTACAGAGAAGGTTCTTAAATCACTTGATAATAAGGGTATTAAAAGAGATAATGTGTGTCTGCATGTTGGCGCCGGTACGTTTATCCCGGTAAAGAGTAAGTTTATAGTTGACCACCACATGCACACAGAGCCATTTTCTGTATCACGACAGTTTCTTGCGGATCTTGCGGCTCTGCGTTCGGGGGAGAAGGTGATATCTGTGGGGACAACAACTACAAGAACCCTTGAATCTTTATATTTTATTGGTGTTCAGTGTATTGAAGCCGGTAATTCTACAAATTATATTAGATCCTTAAAAGGTTTTTCTCCTGAAATTGTTGGACAGTGGGCTCCTTATGACAAGGAGTATAGTTATACTCTTAAGGAATCTATTGAGGCTATTATTAGATATTTAGACGACAATAACCTGCAAAGGCTTGTTGCCGGCACATCTATTATTATAGTGCCGGGATATACATTTCATGTAATTGACATACAGATTACAAACTTCCACCAGCCGCAAAGCACCCTGCTGCTGCTTATTGCGGCAATTGTTGGAAACGGGTGGAAATCTGCTTACCAACATGCGCTGGAGAACAGTTACCGATTCTTGAGCTACGGTGATAGTTGCTTGTTATTCAGAGAATAGTCTTTGTTTATGAGCTAAAAATCAAATTGGAGAGAGATTGAGGTAATTTTATTACCTTTGCCGCGCAAAACAAAATGACATTCCGTTCATTGGCGGAATTTTCTATTGAAATGGATTTAAGCAAGTTTGACGGCATTAGGCCATATACTGATTCTGAGATTCACCCTGCTGTGGAGAGAATTACGGCAAGTCCCTTTGTAAAAGATATTGCTGAATTTCTTAAAATTGCTGATAAAGACAAACTTAGAAAGGTTCTCCTTTCATGTAATTCTGTGGATGATTTCCAGGATAGAGTAATGGCGATGGTTGTTTCCCTCATCCTCAAGAATACTGCGGATAAGGTTATTTTCAACGGATTGCATTATTTTGACGCAAATCGTACGCATGTTATTATAACAAACCATCGCGATATTGTGTTGGATTCCGCTATTATTCAGCTGATACTACATAATAATAAAATCAAGACCACTGAGATGGCAGTTGGTGACAATCTGATTTCATCACAGTTTATTGAGGATATCGCCAGGTCAAACAAGATGATTAAAGTCATCAGAACTACTTCTCCTAGAGAGGTTTACACTACATCAAAGATTCTTTCTGAATACATTAGATATAAGGTTGCGGGGCAAAGGAGCTCTATATGGATTGCACAGCGCAACGGACGTACAAAAGACGGAGTAGATTTGACTGAGCAGGGGCTGCTTAAAATGTTGGATATGAGCGGCAGCGGAGATTTTGTGAAAGACATGCAAGAACTTGATATACTGCCTGTTACAATTTCTTATGAATATGAGCCTTGTGATGCATTTAAAACTCATGAGCTTTACGTCTCTCGCAGACAGAAATATATTAAGGGAGAGGATGAAGATTATAATAGTATCCTCACCGGGCTTACTCAGTGGAAGGGAAACATTCACCTTGAATTCACAGAGCCTGTTCTTCCAAAAGAGATAGAATATTGTGCTCAATTCACTAAAAATGAGCGCTTTCAGGAGCTTGCAAAAATTATAGATAAGCAGATTCACCACTCTTACAAACTGTGGCCTAACAATTACATTTCTGCAGACTTGCTTGCTGCAGAGGCGGTCAGTTCATCAACTGGCGCTTCAGCATCAAGCGGCTCAATACCGGGTAAACACTCAACTCATTACACACCAGAGCAAAAGTCTCATTTTGAGGAATATGCAGCAAAACAACTTAGTACACTGGAAGGTGACGCCGCGGAGCTGCGGGAAATTTTCCTTGGCATTTACGCAAATCCGGTAAAATCTCAGGAACAATAAAAAAAGCCGCTTGGAAAAGCGGCTTTTTTATTTTATTGACAACTAGATTGTTACTTGCTGTAATCATAAAATCCCTTGCCCGTTTTTCTACCAAGAAGTCCTGCGCGTACCATCTTTTTAAGAAGAGGATGTGGACGATACTTGCTATCTCCGTATTCATTGTAAAGAACCTCCATGATTGCAAGGCAAACATCCAAGCCAATCAAATCTCCTAACTCAAGAGGTCCCATTGGATGGTTAGCTCCAAGTTTCATTGCTGCATCAATCTCATCGCGTGTTGCAACACCGTCTGCAAGAATGCCAACTCCCTCATTTACAAGAGGAATAAGGATCCTGTTAACAACAAATCCCGGAGCCTCGTTAACGCTTACCGGAGTCTTGCCAACTGCCTTTGCAATCTCAATAGCCTTGTCATGAACTTCCTTGGAAGTTAGCTGGCCGCTGATAACTTCAACAAGTTTCATAAGTGGAACCGGGTTGAAGAAGTGCATTCCAACTACATTCTGAGGACGAGTCGTAAATGATGCAATTTCTGTGATTGATAAAGAGGAAGTATTTGTGGCAAGAATTGCCTCTGGTTTGCAAACCTTATCAAGTGTCTGCCAAATCTCTTTCTTTGTTGCCATATCCTCTGCAACTACCTCAATTATAAGATCTGCGTCTTTAAGATCCTCATACTTTATAGTATCGACAATCTTAGAAAGAATGCTGTCCTTTACGGCAGCTTCCATCTTCCCTTTTTCTACGCTTCTTGTAAGGAATTTTTCAATGGCTTTATGAGCCTTGCACAGTGAAGCTTCACTGCGTCCTTTTAGTAAAACGTCATGGCCGGCTGTGGCAAATGCCTGAGCAATGCCATGTCCCATTGTACCGTTACCAACTACTGCAACTTTCATATTTATAAGTATTTATAAGTTAAACTATGTATGATTTCTTCTGCTTGCCCTATGCAAAGTTAGACATAAAACAAACATGTTATATTTTATATCCCGACAGTTATTTCTTTTTCCACTCTGCAGGCCTCTTCTCAAAGAATGCCTTCATTCCCTCCTTTTGGTCTTCCGTAGAGAAGCAAAGAGCAAACAAATCATTCTCCAAAGAGATGGCTGAATCTATGTCTGTCTGCATTCCCTTGTTGATTGCTTCTTTGCTGTATTTCAGTGCTATAGGGGCATTCTTGGCAATTTGTTTTGCCATTGCGTATGCCGCATCCATCAAGGCTTCTGGTTCTACTACGCTGTTAACCAGGCCAATGCGGTATGCCTCATCTGCCGTAATAGGTTTTGCAGTGTAAATAATCTCCTTAGCCTTGCCTAGTCCAACAATTCTTGGAAGTCTTTGTGTGCCGGAGAATCCCGGGGTTATTCCAAGACCTGTTTCGGGCTGTCCTATCTTTGCTTTGTTAGATGCAATTCTGATATCGCAGGCCATTGCAAGTTCACACCCTCCGCCAAGAGCAAAACCGTTTATTGCCGCTATGACGGGCTTGTCCAGATTTTCAATTTTTCTGAATACAGCAGAGCCCTGGACACCAAAGGCTTTACCTTCAGTAGCATTCATTTTGCTCATCTGGGATATGTCCGCGCCTGCTACAAATGCGCGTCCTTCACCTGTAATAATAACTACTGAAACTTCCTCATTAGCAGCAATTTCCGTGAATGCTGCATCCAGCTCTGAGAGGATGGTAGAGTTAAGGGCGTTCATTGCCTCCGGATTATTAATCTTTACGGTGCAAATTTTATCCTTTACGTCTACTATTAACTTTGTGTAATTCATAATGCTATATTTTTATTTATCTGTCTTATTCTATTTATTACGTACGGTTGTTACTTTGCTTATTTGTCTGATTACTAGGGGGATTATCCATTATTACATTCATGTGCGGATAAGGAAAACTTAATCCGGCCTTTGGAAATTCCTCATATACTTTTTCCGTCACGTACGTTAGAACTGTAAAATAATTGTCTGTTTTTACCCAGCCTCTTCCCAATATGTCAACTGAACTTGCGCTTAAATTACCCACATACGCTGATGGCGCTTCCGGTGCATTTTCTTTCATTATCTGCGGACATTCTTGTATGATCTTTATTAACAATGATTTAGCCTTATCAACATCATCTCCGTAAGTAATGCCTATGGTCCATTCGCATCTTCTTGTACCCGTATCTGAGTAGTTGTCAATTATTCCGTTGAATAATGATCCGTTTGGAAGAATTATTTTTTTATTATCCGCAGTAGTCATGTGTGTGGAGATAATTTCTATGGCAGAAACTGTGCCGACATATCCCTGCGCCTCTATGACGTCTCCTACTTTAAAAGGCTTGAATATCAAAATCATAACACCGCCAGCAAAATTTTGCAAAGTTCCGGACAGGGCCATGCCTATTGCAAGACCGGCGCCTCCAAGCAAGGCCACAAAGGAAGTTGTGTCAACGCCAAGAGTATCTATCGTGACAATAATAAGAATAAGTGTGAGTAGAATGCTGATAGTGCTTAATAAAAAGGAAGATAGGGAAGGGTCAACGTTCTTCTTTGTGAATATTCTCTTAGTGATTTTCTTTATTTTCTTAATAAGCCACGCTCCCAGCAGATATATTACAATGGCTGTAAGTATCTTTGTTCCAAGGTTTAACCCCTTGTCTGTAACAAATGTGAAAAGCTGGCTTGTATCCATGTGAGACACGCTGTCGACAGTAGATTTAATCCCAAGTGTATTTGGAATGAGGGAGTCTGCCTTTGCAGTAGCCTCTTGAGTTACTTGTTGTGCATGGGCGGCAAGTTTTTGCGCATCATCTGGAAGGTTGACGCTAAGAAGTGTTAAAAGTGAATTAAATAATGCAGTCATAATTACTTATAGGTTCATTTTTATTCTTAATTATCACGATCCTAACCATTTTATCTATGGCCGTGTGTGCAAATTTATCAAAAATTGCCCCTTATAACCCTTTTAAACGCTAAAATATTATTCACATTCAAATGTTTATAAAATATAACAACGTTGTTATATTTCTTGTCATTTTTTTTGTTATATTTGCAAACCGCATGTGGAGGGTGCTGAATTTCAGTTTGGCAACACGGAATTGCGAGCTCGTTACAGGTAAATAAGTATAGATAGTAGATAATAGAATAGAGTCTAAAAGAAATAATTAATAATTTAAACTTTTTGTATATGAATAAAAGAATTTCATTGCAGGATGCCGTTTCCAAGATTAAGGACGGTATGACAGTTATGGTTGGCGGATTTCTATCTGCCGGTTCTCCTCTAGATATCCTTGAGGCTCTCTCAAAGACAGGAGTTAAAAATTTAACAATGATTTCCAATGATACTGCTTATCAGGGAATTGGAAATGGTAATCTGATTGGTAACCACCAGGTTTCTCATCTTTTTGTATCCCACATTGGGACAAATCCGGACACTGCAGCTCAGATGAATGCAGGTGAACTTAAAATAGAATTTTGCCCGCAAGGTACTCTTGCAGAGAGAGTTCGCTGCGGCGGTTGCGGACTTGGCGGCGTTCTTACCACAACAGGTCTTGGAACAGTTATGGAGTACGAGCAGGATGGAAAAACTCCTAAGCAGAAAGTTACTGTTGACGGAAAGACTTATCTGTTGGAGAAACCGCTTCATGCAGATGTTGCTCTTATTGGAGCGACTGTTGCTGACGAACTTGGAAATTGCTCTTATGTAGGTACTTCACAAAACTTCAACCCTCTTATGGCAACTGCAGCTGATGTAGTTATTGTTGAGGCTGAGAAGATTGTCCCTGCCGGAACATTCAAACCAGAGGAGATCATAACACCTTCTCTATATGTTACTTATCTATATGAATCAACTAACAAGCTTCAGAAAGTAAGAGAGTAATCCTTGCGTAATAAGCTATAAATAAAAGAATTATAATGGTAAAGAAATCACTTATCAGATTGAGAATGGGCGGAGAAGATGCTCATTACGGCGGCGGACTTGTAGATGGAGCTCACATGCTTAAGCTTTTTGGAGACGTTGCAACAGAACTATTAATTATTAATGACGGAGACGAAGGTCTTTTCAAAGCTTATGATAATGTGGAGTTTATAGCTCCCGTTCATGCAGGAGATTACATTGAGGCTACCGGAGAAATCACTCATGTCGGCAACACTTCCCGCAAGATGGTTTTTGAGGCAAGAAAAGTAATTGCTCCACGTCCTGACATATCTGATTCAGCTGCAGATGTTTTGGCTGAACCGGTTATTGTTTGCAAGGCTAGCGGCACATGCGTTGTCCCTGCAAAAAGCCAGAGAGGAAAATAATAAATAACTGTCGGGAACTTAAAAATCACGACGGCAAATTTTAAGAAAATGGAGAAATTAATTATAACAAATTGTGTGAGCGGTGCAGAAGTTACAAAAGAGAATAACCCTGCAGTGCCTTATACAATAGATGAATACGTAAGAGAGGCCAAGAGCGCTTATGAGGCCGGAGCCAGCATCATTCACCTTCACGTAAGATATGATGACGGAAAACCGACTCAGGATAAGGCTAGGTTTAAGGTAATTATGGATGCTATCAGAAAGGCTTGTCCTGATGTTATCATTCAACCTTCTACCGGCGGTGCTGTTGGAATGACAAACGACGAACGTCTTCAGCCAACTGAACTTAATCCGGAAATGGCTACACTTGACTGTGGCACAATGAATTTTGGAGGCGATGATGTTTTTGAAAATACAGAAAACACCATTAAGTATTTTGGTCAGAAGATGATTGAAAGAGGCATTAAACCTGAGTGCGAAGTTTTTGACAAGAGCATGATTGAGATGTGCCTGCGTCTTGCAAAGAAGGGGTATGTAAAATATCCTATTCATTGGGATTTTGTAATGGGAGTTAATGGAGGAATCGGAGGAGAAATTAGAGACTTCGCATTCCTTGCAGGCTCAATACCAGCTGGTTCTACTTATACGGTAGCCGGCGTAGGACGTTATGAATTTCCTCTTGCTGCAATGGCAATTATCCATGGAGGTCATGTCAGAGTTGGCTTTGAGGATAATGTTTATATATCCAAAGGCGTGCTCGCAAAGAGCAACGGAGAGCTTGTAGCTAAAGTTGTGCGTCTTGCAAATGAATTTGGAAGAGGAATTGCGACACCTGCAGAAGCTCGTCAGATACTGGGACTTGCGCCGCTAAATAAATAACTGAGAAGTCCCATATTTTTTTGAAAATCAAATACAATTAAATAAATAAAAACATTTAAAACATTAAGTTTTATGCAAAAGAAAGGTAACAAGTACGGAACACACAGAGTTATATCACCAAAGGGTGTGCTTCCACAGCCAGCTGATAAGGTTGACAACAACATGGATGAAATCTATGACAATGAAATCCTTATCAACGTTCAAACATTAAACATTGATTCTGCCTCATTTACAGATATTTCCACAAGAGCAGGCGGTGACAAGAAAAAGATTGCCCAGATTATGATGGACATTGTAGCTAAACAAGGCAAGCACCGTAATCCTTGGACTGGTTCAGGTGGAATGCTTCTTGGCAAAGTTGAGAAGATTGGTGATGCTCTTAAAGGCAAAATTGATCTTAAGGTTGGAGATAAGATTGCAACATTGGTTTCTCTTTCTCTTACCCCTCTTAGAATTGACAAGATTAAAGAGATTCGCGCCGACGTTGATCAAGTAGATATTGAAGGAAAAGCAATTCTATTTGAGAGCGGTATTTATGCTAAAATTCCTACAGATCTTCCTGAGAAACTGGCTCTTTCAGCTCTAGACGTAGCAGGTGCTCCTGCACAGACAGCTAAGCTGGTTAAACCTGGCGATACTGTTCTTATCATTGGCGCAGGCGGAAAGAGCGGAATGCTTTGCTGCTATGAGGCTAAGAAGAGAGCAGGTGTTACAGGTAAAGTAATTGGACTATGCCACAGCGAGAAGAGCGCTAAGAGATTGGAGGATCTTGGCTTCTGCGATGTAGTATTTACCGCTAATGCAACTCAGCCTGTTCCTGTATTGGAGCAAATTGAAAAAATGACTGAAGGCAAGCTTTGCGATGTTACAATCAATAATGTAAACATCAATGACACAGAGATGACAAGCGTTCTTTGCACAAAGGATGACGGCGTTGTATATTTCTTCTCCATGGCAACAAGCTTTACAAAAGCAGCTCTTGGAGCAGAGGGTGTAGGCAAAGATGTTACTATGATTATTGGTAACGGCTACACTAAGGGTCATGCGGAGATTACTCTTCAGGAACTTAGAGAGTGCCCTAAATTGAAGAAGATTTTTACTGAGCTATATGCTTAATTATTAACTGGATATGACAGCAAAATATTCAAACGTTTCCAGGAGAAAAGAATTATTCCCAAAGGTTACAGATGCCGAGTGGAATGATTGGCATTGGCAGGTCAAAAACAGAGTAGAGACTTTAGAAGACCTTAAGAAATATGTTAAGCTTTCTAAAGATGAGGAAGAGGGAATCAAAGAGTCTTTAAAGACTTTGAGAATGGCCATTACTCCTTACTACTTAAGTTTGATTGATCCTAACAATCCAGAAGATCCTGTTAGAAAGCAGTGCATCCCAACGATTTATGAGACTCATCAATCTGTTGGCGATCTGTTGGATCCGCTACATGAAGATATAGATTCTCCTGTTCCGGGATTGACTCATCGTTATCCGGATAGAGTTCTTCTTCTTATAACTGACATGTGCTCAATGTATTGCCGTCACTGCACCCGTAGAAGATTTACGGGCCAAACAGACATGGCAAATTCAATGGACAATGTTCAGAAGGCTATTGAATACATCAGAAATACTCCTCAGGTAAGAGACGTTCTCCTTTCTGGCGGAGATGCGTTGATGGTTTCAGATGAGAGATTAGAGTCTATTATTAAAGAACTTCGTACAATTGATCATGTTGAGATTATCAGAATAGGAACAAGAACTCCTGTTGTATGCCCTCAGAGAATTACTCCGGAGCTTTGCAATATGCTTAAGAAATATCATCCAATTTGGCTTAATACACACTTTAATCATCCTCAGGAAGTTACAGTTGAGTCAGCTGCTGCTTGCGCAAGACTTGCGGACGCCGGCGTTCCACTGGGAAATCAGTCAGTACTTCTAAGAGGCATCAATGATTGTGTAAACATTATGATGAAACTTGTGCATGAGCTTGTAAAGATGAGAGTTAGACCATATTACATTTATCAGTGCGATTTGTCCATGGGTCTTGAACACTTCAGAACTCCTGTAAGCAAAGGCATTGAGATAATGGAGGGTCTTAGAGGACACACAAGCGGATTTGCAGTTCCTACTTTTGTAATTGACGCTCCCGGCGGCGGAGGCAAAACTCCAATCATGCCTAACTATATTATTTCTATGGCTCCAGGAAAAGTTGTTCTTAGAAATTATGAGGGCGTTATTACAACCTATACAGAACCGACAGAATACAAAGACGAGAAGTGCAATTGCAAGTATTGTCAAGAGAAGCACGAGTGCGAGGGCGTGGCAGGTCTTCTGGAAGGTAAGGGTATGTCTATTGAACCAGCTCATCTAGAGAGAGTTGAGAGGGCAAAGAGACGCGGAGCAGTGAAAAAGTAATTATACCGCATTATGTCTTTCATTGGTGAAATAACAAAGTACAGGAGCCTCTCTATTGTAGGCCTTGAGAAGAATACCGGGAAGACAGAATGTTTGAATTTTATCCTTAAAAGGTTGCCGTCACAATGTAAGGTGGCGGTAACCTCAATTGGGATAGACGGGGAGAGCAAGGATCAGGTGACCGGAACGGCCAAGCCTGAGATAGCATTGAGAGAGGGGATGTATTTCTCTACTGCTGAGGTGTTTTACAGGTCACGGCGGTTATTGAGCGAATTGGTAGAGATTACAAAAGAGAGAAGTTCATTGGGAAGAATTGTTACCGCAAAAGTGTTGATAGGGGGGAAGATTTTGCTTAGCGGCCCTTCATCTGCAGCGTCTCTAAGGCGCTGGGTTGCAGGAGTTAATAAGTTTAACGTAAATCTTACAATAATAGATGGCGCGTTATCCAGGCTAAGCAGTGCATCTCCGGCTGTGAGCGAGAGTTTGGTTTTAACAACGGGAGCTGCCTACTCTGTTAATATGGAGAGACTTGTGCGGAAAACAAAATTCATTGTGGAACTTGTTGGGATAGAGAGAGCGGAAGAGTCTCTCAGAGAGATTTTTCTGGACATTGAAAAAGGCGTGTGGGGATTAAGCCGTCAGGGTAAGCTGATAGATTTTAAAGTTGCATCATCACTTACTATTGACAAAATACAGGATAGTTTGACAAGAGATTGTAAAGCTGTATTTGTTGCAGGGGCGCTGACGGACAGGTTTCTGAATATGATTTCGGATTCCAAGGAAGTAAAAGAAATTGTACTGCTGGTCAGGGATTTTACAAAGATTTTTGTAACAGAAGAGGCCTACAGATTGTTTATCAAAAGAGGGGGAAGGATAGAGGTCCTTCAAAAGAGCAGGTTAATTGCCGTGTGTGTAAATCCTACTTCTCCGCGTGGAATAGTGCTTGATTCCGATACGTTGTGCGAGAAGTTGCATGAGGCAATAAAAATACCTGTATATGATATAGTTAAGAATAAAGATAAAGTATAATATATTGGAGATTTGGGTGGAGATTAATAAGTTTTTGAGATGCTGTTTAAGAGTTTTTTAGATAGTCCTTGCGGATTCAGATTCATGTTTGATTCTCTGCAGTTGCAAAGCAGCTGCGGCAGAGCCAAATTGCTGGAGACTGAGCTGATGACCGATGAGGCCAAAATTAAGGACTGTTATGAGAAACTCCATAACGCATACGATTCCATTTACGGAGAGGGCAAGAATTCTTTAGCTAAACTGGATACGTTGGATCACAGGCTGATGTGTCTGCGTGATATTACCGGAACATTGGCAAGGCTTAATAAAGATGTTGTGCTGGATGATATAGATTTATTTGAAATCAAATATCTGGGCTTGCTGTGTTCATCTGTGACAGATATGGTTAATGACTTGGCTCTCAAGGATGTACAACTGCCAAATTTGGAGAGTGTTGTCTCTATTCTGGATCCGGACGGAATGAAGATAGAGAGTTTCTATGTGTATGACTCTTATTCTAAGGATCTTGGAAGAATCAGAACTGAACTTAAAAACCTTCAGGCTGCGGAATCTGCGGGAAAGAAAGATGGGGCTACTGATGATAGAATTGTGAATTTGGTTGATAAAGAGCAGCTTCTGGAGAGTAAAATAAGAGAAGAACTGTCGGGAAAATTAAAAAGGCACTCAAAGGATTTGTATGCTGCGATAGATAAGATGGCGGCATTGGATATACTTCTTGCTAAGGCGCAGCAGATTAAAAAGATCAAGTTGTGTTTCCCTCAGATTTCTTCTGACGGGCGCACGGTTTACAAGGGAATCTTCCATCCGCAGATTGTGGATATTTATGATAAGGAGAATGTTACGGCTTTGTCAGCAGCAGAGAAGAAGAAATTTGTACCGGTTGATATAGATTTTGAATTGGAACCTGTAACTATCATTGGAGCAAACATGGGCGGCAAAACGGTGGTGCTTAAAATGACTGCGCTTAATCAGTTGCTTTTCCAATTTGGTTTTGGGGTTGCGGCCGGGAGTGCAATAATTGATATAAAGGATAATGTAATGGTCTGCATTGGAGATGAGCAGAATGAATTGAGCGGACTCTCTTCTTTTGCAGGTGAAATAAGGGCTGTTAATCAGGTACTTAGGAGTGCTGATGCGGGAGAGAGAATTTTAGCTCTGATTGACGAGCCGGCCAGAACTACAAATCCTATTGAGGGAACGGCGCTTGTGACTGCACTGCTTAATGTGTTAAAAGGCAAGAAGTTATCAGTACTGATTACAACTCACTATAATATTGCGGGAGATTTCTTCCGCAGGCTGAGGGTGAACGGACTGAAGGAGGGGAAGATGGATTACAGATTGCAGGAGACTTATTGCGGAGATATTCCGCATGAGGCAATCAATATTGCGGAAAGCTTAAATATTAATCCTCAATGGATTGCAGAGGCTAAAAAAGAACTTGAAAGGCAGAAAAAAAATGGCTGTCGAGATTTAGACATTTAAATAGCTAATAATTATAATAATTAATAATAATACTTCACACTAAAAGTAATTTAAAATGCAGAGTAAATTAGGTTTAGACTTTAATAAGGTTGCAAAGGCAAAGGGGCTGGCAAAAAATATAGCTACCGATGTGCAATCTTTTGTGGAGCACTATACAACTGTGGCAACAGAGAGAACCATCTGCCGTGCGCTTGGGATTGACGGCGTGGATGAGAATATGGTGCCGATTCCAAACAGAGTTGTAGATGAGCTCAAAGAAAAGGGTGTGCTTGGACAAGGCGCTTTGTTCTATATTGCCAACGCAATGATTAGCACAGGGTTGCAGCCACAACAAATTGCGGAAAAAATTGCAAAAGGAACTCTTGATGTAACTAAGGAGGCAAAGGTTACGGACTGGACTGTTTTGATGGCAACTATTCAGCCTGTTATAGATGCAACAATCAAAAAAATCAGAGACCGCAGACTGAGAAGAGAGGAATATATTAAGGAGTACGGAGAAGATACCAACAGACCTTACATATATATCATTGTCGCGACAGGTAATATCTACGAGGATTGCATTCAGGCTCAGGCCGGTGCAAGACAGGGTGCGGATGTCATTGCCGTTATCAGAACTACCGGACAGAGCCTTCTTGACTATGTTCCTTACGGAGCAACAACTGAGGGATTTGGCGGAACGTTTGCAACACAGGAGAATTTCCGCATTATGAGAAAGGCTCTTGATGAAGTTGGCGAGGAAATTCATCACTATATTCGTTTGTGCAATTACTGTTCAGGTCTTTGCATGCCGGAGATTGCAATTATGGGAGCCCTTGAGGGACTGGATGTTATGTTGAACGATGCCCTTTACGGAATTTTGTTCAGAGACATTAACATGCAGAGAACTTTGGTTGACCAGTACTTCTCCAGAATCATCAACGGATTTGCCGGTGTAATCATAAATACTGGAGAGGATAATTACCTAACAACCGCGGATGCTGTTGAGGCTGCCCATACGGTTCTTGCTTCTGACCTGATTAACGAGCAACTTGCTTTGTTCTCCGGTCTTCCGGAGAAGCAGATGGGACTTGGACATGCATTTGAGATGGATCCTATGCTTAAGAACGGATTCCTTCTGGAACTTGCTCAGGCTCAGATGACAAGAGAAATCTTCCCAGATGCTACGCTTAAGTATATGCCTCCTACAAAATTTATGACCGGTAATATTTTCCGCGGTCATATTCAGGATGCGTTATTTAATGTTGTTGGAATATGGACGCACCAGGGCATTCAGCTTTTGGGTATGCCGACAGAGGCAATACATACTCCGTTTATGTCAGACAGATTTCTATCAATAGAGAATGCAAGATATATCTTCAACAATATGCATGACATTGGAGAGGAGGTTGAATTCAAGCAGGACGGCATTATCCGTAACCGTGCTAAAGAGGTGTTGGACAAGGCAATAGCACTGCTTAGCCAGATGACAGATAAAGGCTTGTTTAACTCTTTGGAGGAGGGAATCTTTGCAGATGTGAAGAGACCTAAGAACGGAGGAAAGGGACTTGCCGGAGTTGCCGAGAAAGGGGCGCACTATAGAAATCCATTTATTGATTTAATGAAAGGGAGGAAATAAAGATGAGTGAAGGTTTGTATTCAATGGAGGCCAAGAATTTTGATAAAACACTTGACCTTAAGAAAGTAAAGCCTTATGGCGATACAATGAATGACGGCAAGGTGCAGTTAAGTTTTACACTGCCCGTACCCGCTGGAGCAGAGGCTGTTGAGGCCGCAAAGCAACTTATTAAGAAGATGGGTTTTGAGAATCCTTTGGTTGTATTTTCACAGGAGCTTACACCTGGATTTACATTTTTTAATTGCTACGGCAATCTCACCCACGCTGTAAATTATTCTGACATTAACGTTCCAAAGGTTGACTCAAAAGTTATGAGTATGGACGATACTGATACCTACATTCAGGAGAATGTGGGGCGTCCTCTTGTTGTAGTTGGAGCGAGTACCGGAACTGATGCGCATACCGTTGGTATTGACGCAATTATGAATATGAAAGGTTATGCCGGACATTATGGTCTGGAGAGATATAAAATGTTTGAGGCTCACAATCTTGGAAGCCAGGTTCCTAATGAGGAATTTCTTGCAAGGGCAATAGAGATGCATGCGGATGCTCTGCTGGTTTCCCAGACCGTAACCCAAAAGGATGTTCATATCAAGAACCTGACAAATCTTATCGAGCTTATGGAGGCTGAAGGACTTAGAGATAAAATGATAGTTGTTTGCGGAGGTCCGAGAGTTAGTCATGAGCTTGCAAAAGAGCTAGGATATGATGCAGGATTTGGAATGAACACTTATGCGGATGATGTTGGCTCTTACGTTGCTGAAGAGTATGTAAAGAGACATCCTAAAAAATAAATTGTTGAGATATAATACTGAATAACAAGATTATACAGAACAAAATAATTAACAATAATTAATTTTATTAATCATGATGGATAAAAATCAAATTAGAGAGTTCATAGCCAAAAGGGCTGCTCTTGAAGTTAAGGACGGAGACGTCGTTAATTTAGGTATTGGTTTACCTACGCTTATCCCAAGCTTTTTGCCTGAGGGTGTAAAGTGTACTATTCAGTCAGAGAACGGTGTTCTTGGAATGGCTGCAGATCCTGGTCAAGGAAAAAGAGATTCTCACTGGATTGATGCAGGCGGCGGATATATTTCTTATGAGGCAGGTGCAGCATCTTTTGATTCTGCAACTAGTTTTGGAATGGTCAGAGGAGGACATGTAAATGTCACATTCTTAGGTGCCTTGGAAGTTGATGAAAAGGGTGATCTTGCAAACTGGATTATCCCGGGAAAGAGAGCTCCCGGAATGGGCGGCGCAATGGACCTTCTTGTTGGTGCTAACAAAGTTATCCTTACAATGGAGCATACCGCAAAAGGCAATCCTAAAATTCTTAAGAAATGCCGTCTGCCGTTAACAGCTGCAGGTCAGGTAAATATGATTATCACCGAGATGGGCGTAATGAACATCACAAAGGATGGTATCGTTCTTTCTGAGATTAACCCTGAGTTTACCCCTGAGCAGGTTCAGGCTGCCACTGAGGCTAACCTTATCATTGCAAAGGATTTAAAGAAGATACAATTTTAATTTAATAATGTACTATGGATTTTGAATTGACCAAACCCCAAAAACTATTTCAGCAGATGATCCGCGAGTTTGCGGAGAAAGAGGTAAAACCTCTTGCTGCTGAGGTAGATGAGGAGGAGAAGTTTCCGGTAGAGAACATCCAAAAGATGGCAAAGCTTGGAATCTTTGGAATCCCTACCCCTAAAGAATACGGCGGCGCCGGTGGTGACCACGTTATGTATACCATTGCAGTTGAGGAACTTTCAAGAGTTTGCGCAACTACTGGCGTTGTTGTTTCTGCACATACTTCTCTTTGTGAGGATGCCATTCTTGACAATGGAACAGAAGAGCAGAAGAAAAAATATCTTCCAAAACTTGCAAGCGGTGAATGGCTTGGTGCTTTTGGTTTAACTGAACCTAATGCTGGAACCGATGCTTCCGCGCAGCAGACAATAGCTGTAGAAGATGGTGATTATTATGTGCTTAACGGTACAAAAATTTTCATTACCAATGCCGGCTATGCGCATGTTTATGTAATTGCCACAATGACGGATAAGTCAAAAGGCAATCACGGAATAACTACTTTTATTGTAGAAGAGGGAACTCCCGGATTCTCAATTGGAAAGAAAGAGCAGAAAATGGGTATCAGAGGAAGCGCTACATGCGAGCTGATATTTGAAAATTGCAGAGTTCCAAAAGAGAATATGCTTGGCAAAATTGGAGGCGGCTTTGCAATTGCGATGAAGACCTTGGACGGAGGTAGAATCGGTATTGCAGCTCAGGCTCTTGGTATTGCTCAAGGTGCTATGGATGAGACTGTTAAGTATTGCATGGAAAGAAGACAATTCGGTCGTACTATTTCTCAGTTCCAGAATACTCAATTTCAGTTGGCTGACCTTCAGACAAGAATTGAAGCTTCTAGATTTTTAGTAAGAAGCGCTGCCTGGAAGAAGGACAAGGGAATGAAATTCTCAGTTGATGCAGCAATGGCAAAACTATTTGCTGCTGAGACAGCTATGGATACAACTACAAAGGCTGTACAGTTCCACGGCGGATATGGCTATACTAGAGAATATCCTGTCGAGAGAATGATGAGAGATGCCAAGATTACAGAAATATATGAGGGCACATCAGAAGTACAGAGAATGGTAATTGCAGCTCAGCTGTTCAAAAAATAAGGAGAAGATATGAATATAGTAGTTTGTATTAAACAAGTTCCGGATACCACAGTTGTAAAGATTGATCCGGTTAAGCATACTCTTATACGTGAGGGTGTTCCATCAATTATGAACCCTGATGATAAGGGAGGACTTGAGCTTGCACTTCAGCTAAAGGAGCAGTGTGGTGCAAATGTAACTGTCATCACGATGGGTCCTCCTCAGGCAGATGCAATTTTGAGAGAGGCCTTTGCAATGGGTGCCGATAAGGCTATCTTGTTGACGGACAGGGCATTTGCAGGTGCAGATACTTTGGCTACATCACGCGCTCTTGCCGGAGCTCTTAAAGTTTTGGATTATGATCTTGTTATTACCGGACGTCAGGCTATTGACGGAGATACTGCGCAAGTAGGTCCTGAAATGGCTGAACATCTTGGCCTTCCACAGGTTTCTTATGTAATCGGACTTGAGAAGAAAGGTGAAAACAATTACGTTGTAAAGAAAGAGACAGAAGAGGGCTATGACCTTTTGGAAGTTGAAGGTCCTGCTCTGTTAACTGTTCTTGCAACTGCTTATAAAGCAAGGTATATGACCGTAGGCGGAATTATTGACGCTTACAACAAAGAGGTAGAGATTTGGCCTGCAAGCAAGATAAAGGTTGATACTGCAGATCTAGGGCTAAATGGCTCGCCTACAAAGGTTAAGAAAGCATATCCAAAAGATACCAAGGCTGCCGGACAAGTTTATGAGGTTGAAGCTGAACAAGCTGTTGATGTTATCATCAATAAGATGAAAGAAAAATTTATTATTTAATTGCCTAATACTAAAAGAAATGAACATAGCAGAATATAAAGACGTTTACGTTTTCGTTGAGCAAAGGGAGGGCGAAATCCAGTCCGTTGCTTTAGAGCTTTTAGGTAAGGCAAGAGTACTTGCTGATGCCCTTGGAGAGAAAGTAGTTGGACTTTTCCCGGGATATAAAATTGCAGATAAGGCAAAAGATTTATTTGCTTGGGGTGCAGATAAAGTGGTAGTTATAGATAAACCGGAACTAAAGGATTATCTAACTGAGCAGTATTCTCAGGCACTTTATCAGGCAATTGAAAAATATAAACCAAGTATTTTTATTTTGGGTGCAACAACAATAGGCAGAGATCTTGGACCAAGATTGTCAGCAAGATTGGCTACGGGCCTGACTGCAGATTGCACAGGACTTGATATTGTTGAAGACAGGCAGCTTATGATGACTCGTCCTGCATTTGGCGGTAACTTGATGGCAAACATTCTTTGCCCTGATCACAGACCTCAGATGTCAACGGTGCGTCCCGGCGTTATGCAGAAGTTGGTAAAGGATAATTCTCGCAAAGGCGAGATAGAATCTTTTGATCCTAACTTTGATAAATCAAAGTTCAAAGTAAAGTTTGTCAAGGCTGTCAAAGAGAACAAGGGACAGATTGATATTACAGAGGCTAAGATCCTTGTTAGCGGAGGCCGCGGAGTTGGTAATAAAGATGGTTTTGCAAAACTTCAGAAACTTGCAGATGTAATAGGCGGAGAGGTTTCATCTTCACGTGCAATGGTAGATGCCGGCGTTATGCCGCATGATGTTCAGGTTGGACAAACAGGTAAGACTGTACGTCCTAATCTATACATGGCTTGCGGAATTTCCGGTGCTATCCAGCACCTTGCAGGCATGGAGGAGAGTGATTATATTATTGCAATCAACAAGGATAAATTTGCACCTATTTTTGGTGTTGCGGATGTAGGAATTGTTGGTGACGTGCATAAGATTGTTCCTCTTCTTACAGAGAAGCTGGCAAAAAGTCTAAAAGAAAGCGGAAAGTAGTTTTTTAGACTAGTTTGCTAAATTTTTGTTACAAATGGGTGTTAAAAAGAGGGCTTGCAGACACGGTTGTAAATAAACTTTCTATTTTTGACATCAGAAAAACGGAGCGGATGTAATGAGTCAAAAGATGAATGAAATCCGCGATAAAAAGATTAACAAATTAATTAAAATTTTAAATTATTAAATTATTATGAAAAAGGTTTTATTGATCGCTGTTGCTGCTCTTGCATTTGCAGCTTGCGGAAACAAGGGTGCTGAAGAGAACACAGAGGCTGTTGATTCTACAGCTGTTGAGGTTGCTACTGCAGTTGATTCTACTGCTGCTACTGCTGATTCTACAGCTAAAGCTGCTGTTGATACAGTTGCTGCTGCTGCTAAGACTGCTAAAGCTCCTGTTAAATAATTACGGCGTTAAGCAAAAAATAAGGACGGCCTTGTGACCGTCCTTTTTTTTTGCAAATGCCTACTCAAACAGATTACGTACGGCGGAGATGACTTTAACTGCATCTTCTTCCGGACTCATGACAAGATCTGGCTGCGAATTAATGTAATTAAAGTGCTTTTTAAATAGTTTCTCACCACCGCCTGTAACGTTGAGCATTACAACCTCATCTCTTGAAATGTCGCCATCTTTCAGCGCTTTCTCCAAACTTACTACGGCAACTCCGGCTGCAGAGTAAATATCTATCCCCTCAAGTTCTTCAAACATCTGGCATGCAGCTGTGAGTTCTTCATTTGTCGCAGCTTTAAAACTGCCTTTGCTTGCTTTTAGCGCATCATACAAACCTCCCGGAACTGAATAAGGCGGTTTTCTGTTTGAAAGTACCGTTGCCTTAATTTGCAGAGCCTTATGGCGTTCTGCATCTTCATCAAATGGAAGAAGAGGACGACTATCTGCTTTCCATGCATCATACATTGGAGTAAAAGGAATATTTTGAGACGGTATAAGTTTCATAATATGAGACCCGTAGCCACCATCCTCAATTAGCCTTAAGTTGGCCTCGTAGGCGGCAATCGTTCCTGTACCGCTCCCGACAGCTTGAAAATAAGCATCCGGAATTCTTCCAATAACCTGAGCTGCAGATAGTACGGTGGTTCCCATTCCGTCTCTTCTTGCAACATTTTTTGCCCCGCCTTCTTCCATAAAAGTCTCATCGCCGGCTAGTTTATTGCCAAGAGCAATTGCATCAAAGTAATCGCTTCCGTTGGGGGAGCATATAACCTTAACACATTTTTTCAGAGGATTTTTAAACCACATGGCTTTCATATTCTCCTCAGGTATAGCAATTACCAGCGGTATATCATTGTCTGAACAAACTTTTGCAAATGCTCTTGCAGTATTTCCTGCAGATGCAACAACCAATATTCTTTTATTGTCCTTTGGTAGTCTGGCACAAACAGAATATGCCTCCGTCTCTTTGAATGAGCAGGTATTCATGCTCGCTTTTTTGTCCGGCCAATAACCGGAGAAAGTAATGTATAGATTGCTTAATCCCAATTTTTCCGCCAATGCCGTGCTTTTGTAAGTGCATGGAGCACAAGAGCCTTTGAGTATTCTTTGTATTGGAAGCCAATCTGCAAATTTGTAGATTCCGTATGAATCGTCCTTTATTTCTATTCTCTTTTTGCCATAAATTGCCCTTACCATTGCGGGTTTGGAATCTTCAGGGTCTGAAAGCAACCATCCCGTATCTTCAAACTCTCTGCCTGTCAGGCAATTTCTTAATTTGTACTCTGTCGGTTTAATTTCCATAGGTATATCTTTTATAAAATTTTCAATATTTATTATACTCTTTTTAAATAATCTTGCAGGTGTTAATCTTGCACGTGTTTCAGTTTCATTTACCGGCAAGGTTTCCACTAGCTGCTTTTATTAACAAGGTTTTCGCAAACAACTGCCGCAATATCTTTAACAGGTACCGGAGATTTCTCTCCAAATGTCTTATAACATAGAGGACAGGCAGTTACAATCTCATCAGGATTATTTGCCATCAGTGTTTCCACAGAACCTTCAGTAACTTGCCCCCTGTCTCTATAACCTAGTGTAAGACTGCCAAGGCTTCCGCCGCAGCATACGCTCTCATCTCTCTCTTTTGAAGCTTTCTTAAGTTCACCAATGTCACTAAGAATCCTGCGCGGTTCTTCATAAATTTTGCTGCCGCGCCCAAGGTCACAAGGATCATGGTAAACAAAAGATTTTCCGCCTTTTTTAACCTCTAGAACTCCTTGATTAATAAGGTTGTCTATGTATTGGGTGTAGTGGAGGATATTTATGTTTTTAAGGTTATATTCTTCTTTGAAAACTTTATAACAAATAGGGCAGGTGAGAACCAACGTTGTGCATCCGGATTCCTCTATCATTTTTTTGTTTGCCTTTATCACCTCTTTTGCCGCATCAAGTTTTCCTGCAAGCATGAGCGGACGTCCGCAGCAAATACCTCCCCCTTCATCTGCAAAAACATATTCAACTCCAGCAGCTTTAAATATCCCTTGCATTGATTTAATAATTATTGGGGTAAGGTGGCTCATGCAACCTGCAAAATACATTATATCAGTTTTGCATTTTTTACTCCCGACAGATTCTGCTGCGCTATTGTGATATGCATCTTTAAGATAATTGTAGTTATATGGAAGCGGATTGTTAAATGTTGCTCGCTGCGCAATGCGAATTGCAGGTGAATCTATGCTTACAGGGCACAGTGCATAACATTTTCCGCACATTAGACACTTCTGTGCTATGGTGTTTATTTTCTTTGTGTTGTGACGTCTTAAAAATCTGATAAAATATACAGATGAGTATCTTAAATTTTTCTTCTGCACGTTCATTGGGCATGCGTCAAGGCAAAGTCCGCAGCTGGAGCATGAGTAGATTTCTGCCTCCGCAAATCCCTTCCTTGGCTTGCGTACTTTTAGTCCTGCATTTCTGAAAAGAATTAACAGTGCCTCAGTTACAATGTGCATGTAGCGGCTGAACGGCATTGCCAGAAAGAACAATCCCAGCGCCGTAGAATAAGCCCACCATGTTGGCATAAAATTGAGTCCTTTCCCAAAGAAGCTGGTAAACAGCATGTTCATTGGCTTTGTCAAGAAACTGCCGCCGCTCAAATCTGCAGTAAAACTCTCCGCCAGAAGCCTCAGCGGAAATATCGCCCACAAGCAATAAAGCGCAACTCGGTCAGCCAGAGATGGATGCGTAGTATGTCTCATTCCAAGCGCAATGGATTTTATTCTTTTAAACATTGCCAATGCAATTCCCGACAGTACGTAAAGCAGGAAAAAGTCCATCAAAAAAAAGAAAAAAGAACCGCGTAATGTTATATTATTCGGGTTTACCCACACAAAAAATCTGTAGAATATCGGGTAATACAGGGAACCGTCCGATATTGACCGGAAGTGTTTGGGTACAAACAATGCTACCTCTATGTGTCCCAGTACAATAAGCATGAACCATCCAAATGCGATGGAGGAGTGCATGTAACCTAGAATCGGTTTACGTTTCCAAATTTTAACATGCAGTAGGCAGTCTCCAATCAAATCTCTTATATTCCGCCATATTGTGATAGGGGTAACCAAGGAGATAAAAAATTTTTTTTTGTCGGGACCCGGAATGTGATGAAGAATTCTTACCATGCCTACAAAAAGATAGATAAGAATGAATGACATGCCTATAATAAATGGTAAGACAAAATTGCTGTATTCATTTGGCAATCTATCAATTACCTCTTGTCTTGATATGGGGTTTGCTGCTGCTGCCACAATATTCTGCAACAATATAAAGGTTAAAGAGTTCATTTTGCAGAGTATATTTTAGTAATTGATATTATCAGATGCCGCGTGTTAATGCCTCTGGGACAAATCATTGTACACTTTCCACATAGCATGCATCCTTTCAGACAATCCAGAGCTTTTTCCGGAAGTCCGTTTTGCAAAGCAAGAATTGCGCTGCGCAAACTAGTCGGGGTGTATTTGCCGGCAGAGCAGCTGGCGCAGCAAGAGCCGCATGCCATGCACGTCTTTACATCAGGCTCAATCTCAACAAGTTTATTGAATTTTTCCCTGTCAAAATTATCCAGATTAATTCTGGAACTTGGGTTAATTGTGTAACCAAAATTTATCATTTCCTATCTGAAAAATTTTTGACTAGGTACTCATGTATCTCCAAAGCTGAACTGCGAGCCTCATGCAAAGTGTCTGGAATTGTTTTTGGGCCGGTACATGCCCCTGCAAAGAATAAACCCGGCAAATTGCTCTTTTGCAGAGAGTAAACGGAATCTTTTGTTGTAAAGAAGCCGTCATCTTCTTTGCTTATTTGCAGCATGTCTCCAATTTTTTCTCCCGCCTCTGAAGGCCTCATTCCGGCCATTAGTACAAGAATATCCAATGTGATTTTTATTGGCTTGCTGCTTAAAGTATCCTCCGCTTTTACAATCAGCGTTTTATCTTGCTGTTCAGACACTTCTGATACTCTGCCTCTTATGAATCTGATGTCATATTGTTTTTGAGCCTTCAAATATAAATCTTCATAATTTCTTCCAAACATTCTAAGATCCATATAGAAACAATAAACTTCCGCCTCCGGAAATTCCTGTTTGATTTCACAGGCCTGCTTAACGGCCGTTGCACAGCAAACTTTTGAGCAGGCTAAATTGCCAACTTTTTCATCCCTGGAGCCTACGCAATGAATAAATCCTATACTTTTTGGATTCTGTATCCTGTTGTCACACTTGGTTTTATAATATTGTTCCAAATCAGCATTTGTAATAACACGGTCATAAATCTCGTATCCATATTCCTCTTTTTTCTCCGCTTTAAACAAGTCAAACCCGCTTGCCAGAAGAACGGCATCAGCAAGAATTGTTATGCCGTTAGACAGTATTACATTATAAGATTTGTCAAGAACGTTAATTGAATTAACATCTGTATTTAAGAAGCATTTTACTCCGTTTATATTTTGTAAAAGTGTGTCCAACAATTCTTTAGCAGACTGACTTGCGGGAAATAATCTGTCCCATTTAGCTAGATGTCCTCCAAGTTTGTCTGTTTTTTCAATCAGAATAGTGTTGTATCCAAGCCCCTGGAGTTGTGCAGCTGCTTCTAGTCCGGCAGGACCGCCTCCAATAATCAGCACGTTGTTATTCATTGATTTTAAGTTTTTTACAGCTTTAATGTTTCTGTCGCGACAGATATTATTTTATACACTCTACAAAATCTGGTTTGCCAATATCTTTCCCGTTCTTGCCCAGGTATTTTTTAGCCGGGTCATAAACTATGCCCATTTTGTCCAGAACAGGCTCAGGGCCAATCTGATGCGTCTGCAAACCTAAATCCCAAGGGTTATATCCAAGAACCAGTCCCGCAACTTCTTCAAAAGTAAAAACAGGAATTCCGTGGCCGTTTTGTCCGTAAGTTTTTCCCTGAGTTTCCGCAATTACATATTGCCAGCGATCCATGAAATAGGGGCAGCCTGGGCAATTTGTAATTATCATATCCGGCTTATAAGGCTCCATGCTTTCAAATTTTTTATGAGTATTTGCAAGGGAATATCCTCTGTTGCTCTGCACAAAATATTGTCTGAATCCAAAACCGCAGCAATGTCTGCGCTCAGGATAATCAACAACTTCTCCGCCCCAGGCTTCCACCATTCCGGCTAGCACGTAAGGGTATTCGGCGCCTCCTATGCCTTTGGAAGGAAACATCTTAGAGTAGTGGCAGCCAATGTGTTCCACAACTCTTAAAGGTTTGCCAGTATTTTTATCTACCAGTTTGAACTTTGCTTGTGCGGCAATAAGATTCCTGTATTTATACACAAGGTCACTTGCGTGAACAAGAAATTTGGGTTTTGCAAATTCAAGTCCCGTAGCCTTCTTAAGGTTCTCGGCTATTTTATTTTGCAGATCCGGAAATTCTCTCCATGATTCCAAGGTCTCGCAATAAAGTCCAAATGAAGTGATGCATGAGCAAACATAGTTTTCATAACCGTATTTGTGCATTAACGCAAATTGGCGCGCAATGATAGTCATCACCGTCTCTTGAGGAATTGCATCTGAATGGTAAGCTATGCCTCCGCATGTTGTATGATGCTCAGTCTCAAAGATATCCTTGTTGAATTTATTTCTGGTTATATCCAGAAAGGCCCATTCACTTGCGGGAAAAAATGTCTGTCTGATGCAACTTCTTACATAGAAATAATGGTCATCGGGAATTTCCTTCTGGTAATCGGACCATATTTTTTGTTTGCCTTCGTATATCATATTTTTATTGTCAATTAATGATTAAGGTGTGCCCCTTTGCATTCTGTGTATACTTTGTTAAAGTATTCTTCTTCTGTAAGTCCCAGTTCATTAGCCTTCTTCTCTGCTGCGGCTTTAACTGCATTTACTCTGTCCGTGCCACCTGTGATGTCAAAAATCTTCTTTATCTCATCCAAATCTTTCTGAGGAATTTTCCTTACTGCACCGGGACCTTCTCCATCCAGATTAGCATTAAGTCTCTCATAGACATCATCCATGTGCTCTTCTTCCCATTTCCAAACTTTGCCGGCTTCCTGGTGGGTTGCATATTTGAAGGTTCTTGGATAGACGCAGTATCCATAGTTTAATATATTGCCGCACAAATCTTTAGAGACCACATATTGCTGTCTGCCTTTTTCTGATTCCATGAAATATCCCATGTCAATAGAGAGGCTTCTTAACGCCATAACAACAAGTCCTGGTGCATTTTTGCGCGGACATCTTGTAACACAGCTCATGCATTCTCCGCAGTACCAGATAGTATCGCTTTTTAAAAGTTTCTCTATTTCAGCGTCATCCTGGCTTTGGACAATATCTACAATCTGTCGCGGATCATACTTGTAAAATTCCGCGGCAGGACATATTGCCGTACAAGTACCACAATTGATGCAAGCATTCAAACCCTCCTTAATCCTGTAATCCTTCATCAATCTTTCGCATAATTTTCCCATATAGATAGTTGATTATTACCTTGTTATTACTTGATCTTGTCAAAATTAGGCCTAACTTTGTCAAGGCCAGATTTAATCTCTTTTATGTAATCTGTCCCCTTGGTTGGAAATCTTTTTGCAAGCTCTTTTAGATTAACATCTGTGTTCATGTTGCTTGCCATTTGAGATAGCACCTGTATGAAATCATACATTTGTTTCTTTGGTATACCCTTGATAATCAAATTAACCGCCTCCATTGCAAGTTCCGTGACTTCTTGCTGTATGCTCTTTGCATATGGGGTTACCTGAATAAGATTCTGTCTCCTGTCTTTGGAGTTTGGAATTCTCTTTACCAGCTTTTTCTCCTCCAGTCCGTCTATAAGCTTCACAATGGAATTTTTATCCTTTATAATAATGTCCGCTATTTGCTGTTGGGACAAAACGCCTTCATCCCAGAGAGTGTCCATTACAAGGAACTGCTCGGGAGTAATATTGAATCCCTGGCTCTGAAAAATAGAGGAGACATATTGCTTGAACTTGTTGTGTACCAAGTTCAAAAACACTCCGACCTGTTTATTAAGTATCATAGTTTATAGTAAAACCTTTTACTATTTTGTAGAGCAAATATATGCATATGATTTGATTATTGCAAAAGTCCTTGATCATTTTTAACTTTACCACAATTAAAGAGAGGGATTATGGAGATTAACCTGGTTTATGTGATTCTTATTGCAGTGTTTCTAATAGGAGCTATCATAGTACTATTAAACATTGCCAATGGGCAAAAAAAGACTATTGCGGATTATATGTCTGAAAATGACAAGTTTATGCAAAATCTTATGACCGCAATACAGAATTTTCACAAGGAGAATAAAGATGATTATACTCGTGCACAAGATTCTCAAAGACAGGAAATTGCGGGAAAAATAAAAGACTTTAACGATTCTTTCAACAGAGGAGTTGGTCTTCTTGCAGACAACCAGAAAAATCAGCTGACCAGCTTGGAAAAAGTTCAGGAACAAAGGCTTAAATCTTTGGAGGACATGCAGAGAGAAAAACTGCAGACCCTGGATAAAACTCAAACAAAGATGGTTGATGATACCAATGAAAAATTGGAGAAAATGAGGCAGACAGTTGAGGAGAAACTGGATAAAACACTGACAGACAGAATAGGAAAGAGTTTTGAAACTGTCGGGAAGCAGCTGGTGGATGTACAAAAAGGGCTTGGAGAAATGCAAACTCTTGCACAAGATGTTGGCGGTCTTAAGAAAGTTTTGAGCAATGTTAAGATGCGCGGAGGGGTAGGTGAGGTGCAGCTTAAAATGCTTCTGGAACAGTTTCTTGCTCCCGGACAGTATGAGGCAAACGTGCACACTAAGGAGAGGGGTGAGGTTGTGGAATTTGCAGTGAAATTCCCCGGCAGTTCAGGAGATACAGTTTGGGTCCCTATAGATTCTAAATTTCCGCAAGATACTTATGATCACTTGATTGCAGCTTATGAAAGTTCGGAAAAAGAGAAGGTAGATGCTGCGCGCAAGGAATTGTCCATGGTGATTAAAAAGAATGCTAAAGACATTAAGGACAAGTACATAGAGGTTCCAAAGACCACAAAATTCGGTATCATGTTTTTACCTTTTGAGGGACTTTATGCAGAAGTTGCAAGAGACAATGATTTGCTGAATCAGGTGCAGAGAGAGTATGGTATTATGATTGCCGGACCAACTAATCTTGCCGCGCTGCTTACTAGTTTCCAAGTTGGTTTTCAGACGCTCGCAATCCAGAAGAGAGGAGATGAGGTTTGGAATATTCTTGGCGCCGTCAAGAGTGAATTTGGTAAATTTGGGGAGTTGCTGGAGAAGGCCAAAGGAAAAATTCAAGGAGGTCTCAACGATATTGATACCCTTGTAACTACAAGAACCAATGTAATTAACCGCAAACTTAAAGACGTTTCTGAACTTGATGATAAGGAGGACCTGCTGGATAAAGAATAAAGTCTCGATAAAGAATAAAGTCTCTATGAAGAATTTATTTTGGATATTTTCTGTGTTGTCATTCTGCTTATTGTTTGGATGTTCCAAGCAGCCGGATGTCCCTATTACAAAAGATAAGGATGTTATTTATGATGGAACGTTCACTGGGTATGTTTATAAATTCCGGAACCTTAAGAATAAAGAGGTTTGGAAAACCTTTGAAAATGGCGCTGAAGTTCTTGCGGCATGTCAGATTCCGCAGGATTCTCTGAATCGTCTTAATACGGAGGGCTTATCTCAAAGTTGCATGTTTCTGCCTATAAGTTTTACTTATTCTGCTTATTACTCAAATACTGTCAGCCATTATGATGGCATTCTTTCTCTGATAAAATCATGTAACTGTCTAACTGCTTTGACATCAAAAGATTTAGCCCCTGTTGCTTTAATTAAGTTATATAAAAATATGGTTCTGACAAATGAGACTTTTACCTCATCTGATTTTATCTATTCTTTAAATATTTTTGAGAAAAACAGCTCAATTGATAAAGACTATTTGGAACTTTTGCTGTCAACAGAATACTTTACTCCAAAAATGGATTTAGGTCAGTTGAAGGAGTTGGCAAAGGAGATTCAAAATAAAATAACATTCCAAGTTAATTGTCATTCAGTGTCATACGCCGGTTCTATTTGTTACACGTACACTGCCGGTGCCAGAGTTGTTTTACGTTATGATTCATTGAATCCTTTCTTGACTCAGGCAGAAAAAGATAAGCTTTTGAATTTTATTAATAGGGCAGGTGATGATATGTCTATTGCGCAGCAGGAATGTATATCTCTTGTTGACAGTACATTAAATATTCTTGCAAAATAATCTACGTGCGTTTTTAGCAAGTTCATTTGCAAAAGATTGAGCGAGTGCGTTTCGTACGAGCAATGATTTTCTTTAGAAAATCATTAGCGAGAAGTAAGCCAGAGCGAAATTTTGCGAATGACTTGCTAGAAACCCTTAATTAACAGAACAATATAGGCAATGTACATCAAAAGGAAAAGAACTCCCTCTATGCGGTCAATATAACGCTTGTGGAAAGTAAAGGCGCAAATAAACAGAGCAAGAGTAGCAACACCAAGCATGATAAAGTTAAGCATTCCAAAATTCCCAAGATTAAGCGGAGTTATCAGAGCACTTCCACCAAGAATCAAAAATACGTTGAATATATTGGAACCCACCACGTTGCCCAGGGCAAGACCCGTGTTCTTTTTAGCGGCCGCAATAACAGATGTTGCAAGTTCAGGTACGCTTGTTCCAATTGCAACTATCGTGACGGCAATAATTACATCAGAGACACCAATGGCTTTTGCAACTTTAGTTGCAGCGTTGACAAACATATCTCCGCCTGCTATCAGCGTAACCAAACCTCCAATAATCATCAGGATTGGGAGCCATGTACGTTTCCATTTGCTATCTTTTTTTACCGGAGGCACTTCCTGGTTTGCAATTTTATCTTGCTCAGGCTCAGGCTTGTGTGCCGTTAGAAACGAGTAAACCATAAAGACTGCAAAGAACAAAAGCAGAACAATTCCGTCGCCGAGCGAGATGATATTTTCGGATGCCCCGCTAATCTGCTTATCTAATGCAACGGCGCAAAGTGCTGCTGTTGAAAGTAATACAAACGGGATATCTTTTATTATATTATTTCTTGTTAAAACCATCGGATATATCAATGCGCTTATTCCCAAGATTAGCAGGATGTTGCAGATATTTGAACCAACTATATTTCCGACAGCTATATCTGCATTTCCTTGTGTAGCTCCCAAAAAACTGACAACCATCTCCGGAGTGGAGGTGCCAATACCAACTATTGTCATTCCAATGACCATGTCGGATATGCCAAATCTTTTTGCAACAGAGGTTGCCCCGTCAACAAGATAATTTGCTCCAACCAGCACGAGGACAAGACCTATAATAAGATATAAATACTCCATGTCAACAATGTTATTTTATAATGAATTGCACATATTTACTTCTGCAAATATAAGGGAAAACAAAAATTAAGCTGTTGTTTTTTAAAGTACCTTTGCACTCCTATGCCGGGCCGTTTGCAAACGGGTCAGTATTTTGATTGAAGATTATGGGATATACAGGCGGATTAATAGCGTTGTTTACTGCAGTTCTCTGGACCGCATCCTCTCTTATTTTTGAGTATGCTACCAAAAAAGGTGGCGTATTGAACGTCAATCTGTTGCGTGGTATAATCGCTATCGTCTTTTTGGTTGTCACTCTTTTTTTTGTGAGCGGGAGTTTAATGCCTTTGTATGCCGATGTTAAAACTTGGACTTGGATGTGCATATCTGGAATTGCAGGTTTTGTCCTTTGTGATATTTGTTCCTTCACTGCCTACGGAATAATCACCGCAAGATATACTCAGTTGATAATGACCCTTTCACCACCTATATCAGCGCTGATGGGATGGCTGATTTTAGGCCAAAGACTCTCATCCCTTGCAGGAGTTGGAATGATTTTGACTCTGTTTGGAATAGGTTTCTCTATTTTTGAAAGGTCTGATCATGAGGATAATAAAACCTCCGGCCCTCATCTCATATTCCCCGCGCGCGGAGTCATACTTGCAATAATTGCTGCAATAGGACAGGGCAGCAGTATGGTTTTCAGTAAAATAGGAATGGATGATTATGCCTCCAGCATAGAAGTTCTAAAGAAGACTGCAGATCCGTCTTCTAACATTTTTAAATTATCACAGAACAGCTTCTACATACCAATGTCAGGTACTATGATCAGAATGCTTGCAGCCGTTGTATGCTTTACAATATTTGTCTATTTCAGAGGTGGTTTTAAAGGTTTTTTTACTTTTCTTCACGATAGAAAATCTGCAGGGCTTTCCGGATTAGGGGCGTTTATTGGTTCTTACATTGGCGTAATTCTCTCACTTGCAGCCTTAAACTATATCAGTGCCGCCGTTGTATCTACAATACTCTCTACGGTTCCAATATTAATATTATTGCCGGACCACTTTATTAATCATAGAAAAGTGACCGGACATCAGATATTTGGCGCATGCGTCAGTGTTGTTGGAGTTGCGCTGTTTTTCTTATAGGGGATACGCAACTTTACAGATGGTGCCAATAACTGTTAATACTCATCCCAGGATTTAATCTGAATATCTTCCGGATCAATGGTGCAGAAAGCGCTAATGAAAGCGCTGGCCAGTCTTGCGTTAGTAAGCAGCGGAATATTAAAATCCACAGATGCCCTGCGGACTTTGTATCCGTTGTCCAATTCGGTCTGAGTCAGGTTTTTAGGAATATTCACAACCATGTCAATCATCTTGTTCTGGATCAGGTCAGTGGCCTGCGGGTGTACTCCTTTTTCGCTTGGCCAGTACACAATAGTTGCCTGAATATTATTGTCTTTAAGATATCTGTAGGTTCCTCCTGTGGCATACAGAGTATACCCTTTGTTTGCCAGAGTTTTACAAGCCTCAAGCATCTCCGCTTTCTGCTTGCCGTCTCCCGTTGAAAGCAGAAGACTCTTTCCCGGAATTTTATATCCAACTGATATCATGGATTTTAGAATAGCTTCTGCCGTATCGTCTCCAAGGCATCCAACTTCTCCCGTAGATGCCATATCAACTCCAAGCACAGGGTCTGCTTTTAGCAATCTGGAGAATGAGAACTGGGATGCTTTTATTCCAACGTAGTCTAAATCAAAAGCGCTCTTATCCGGAGCCGTTACATCTTCTCCCAGCATCACACGCGTTGCAAGCTCTATTAGATTCATTTTAAGCACTTTAGAGACAAAAGGAAAACTTCTGGAGGCTCTAAGATTACACTCAATGACAAGTATATCATTCTCTTTTGCCATGTATTGAATGTTGAAAGGGCCGCTGATTTTAAGAGCTTCTGCAATCTTTCTGGAAATCTTTTTCAACCTTCTAACTGTTTCTACATAAAGTTTTTGCGGAGGAAATTGTATGGTCGCATCTCCGGAGTGAACGCCTGCAAATTCAATATGCTCAGATATGGCGTATGCAATAATTTCACCTTTTTTTGCAACAGCATCAAATTCTATCTCTTTTGCGTGCTGAATAAATTCACTTACAACAACGGGATGTTTCTGAGAAACTTCAGCCGCAAGCTTTAAGAACTCTTTGAGTTCATGGTCGTTAGAGCATACATTCATTGCCGCTCCGGACAACACATAGGATGGACGTACCAATACAGGATAGCCAACCTTATCTACAAATTTGTGGATATCGTCAAGAGTAGTAAGCTCGCTCCATCTAGGCTGATTAATTTCCAATCTGTCCAGCATAGCTGAGAATTTATGGCGGTCTTCCGCGTTGTCAATGGATAGGGCAGAAGTTCCGAGCAATTTAACACGTGAGTCATTTAACCTCATAGCCAGATTGTTAGGAATTTGTCCGCCAACAGATACAACAACGCCGTGCGGTTTCTCAAGGTCATAAATATCCATAACCCTTTCAAAAGTCAGTTCATCAAAATAGAGCCTGTCGCACATATCGTAATCAGTAGAAACGGTCTCAGGATTGTAGTTAATCATAACGCCTCTCCAACCGCGTTTCCTAATTGTATTAAGGCAGTTTACGCTGCACCAGTCAAACTCAACGGAACTTCCGATCCTGTATGCGCCTGAACCTAAAACAATTACAGACTTGCCGTCCTTCTCATACTTAATATCATTGTATTTTCCGTTGTATGTCAGATATAGATAATTTGTTTTTGCCGGAAACTCAGCTGCCAACGTATCTATCTGTTTTACAACAGGAACGATACCCAGAAATTTTCTGTATTTTCTTACAACCGTTGTGTACGTATCCGGATCAACATTATCCTTAAAAACCAGACGTCCAATTTGAAAATCAGAGAACCCGCTGCTCTTTGCCTTTTGCATCAGCTCTTTATCAACATCTTCCAGCTTCTTTGCCTTTTCAATTTCCTTGCTTATGCAGTAAATATTATATAGTCTGTCCAAAAACCATGTATCGATTTTTGTCTTCTCATGTATTTCCCCGACAGTATATCCTGCTTCAAATGCTTTGGATATCACAAATATACGGCTGTCAGTAGGCTCCTTCAGTTCTTTGTCAATATCGTCAACATGCATCTCCTTGTTTGCGACAAAGCCGTGAGCGCCGCTTCCTATCATCCTCATTCCCTTTTGAATAGCTTCCTCAAAACTTCTTCCGATTGCCATGACCTCTCCTACGGATTTCATGCTGCTGCCAATTAATCTGCTGACCTGGTGGAATTTAGTTAAATCCCATCTTGGAATTTTGCAGACGATATAATCCAGCGCCGGCTCAAAAAATGCCGGAGTCGTTTTGGTGACGGAGTTGTTTAAATCATACAATCCGTATCCAAGTCCTAATTTTGCTGCAACAAATGCAAGAGGATAACCGGTTGCTTTTGAGGCAAGTGCAGAGGAACGTGAAAGTCTGGCGTTAACCTCAATGACTCTATAATCCTCGCTCTGAGGGTCAAAAGCATATTGAACATTGCACTCTCCAATAATGCCTATGTGTCTTACAATTTTTATTGCAATTTCTCTTAACCAGAAATACTCATAATTTGTTAAAGTCTGTGATGGGGCAACAACAATACTCTCTCCAGTATGGATTCCAAGCGGGTCAAAATTCTCCATGTTGCAGACTGTAATGCAGTTATCAAACTTGTCTCTTACAACCTCATACTCAATTTCTTTCCAGCCTTTTAATGATTTCTCCACAAGAACCTGAGGAGAAAAAGTAAATGCCTTTGCGGTAAGTTTTTTAAGCTCATCATCATTGTTGCAAAAACCGCTGCCCAGTCCTCCAAGAGCATAAGCTGCTCTTATAATTACCGGATAACCAAGCTCATTGGCAGCTTTTAGCGCATCATCAATGTTTTCAACAGCATGGCTTTTGATTGTTTTGACGTCAATCTCAGCTAATTTTTTTACAAACAGCTCTCTGTCTTCAGTATCCATAATTGCCTGAACAGGAGTGCCTAATACAGCCACATGATTCCTTTTAAGAACTCCTTGGCGGTTCAGTTCTACTCCGCAGTTGAGCGCGGTCTGTCCGCCAAAAGCAAGCAGAATTCCCTGAGGCTTCTCTTTCTCAATAACCCTTGTCACAAAGTAGGGGGTAACAGGCAGAAAATAGATTTTATCTGCAATACCTTCAGAGGTCTGGACTGTCGCGATATTAGGGTTAATCAGGACTGCCTCTATGTGTTCTTCTTTCAATGCTTTAAGTGCCTGAGAACCAGAATAGTCAAACTCACCTGCCTCTCCAATCTTCAACGCTCCTGAGCCCAGTACAAGAACCTTTTTTATTTTCTGTACATCTCTCTTTGTATTCATCTTCTTGTCAGTCATGACTTATAGCATTTTAACAAATTTATCAAATAAAAATTCTGTATCGGTAGGGCCGCTTGAGGCCTCGGGGTGGAATTGCGCGGAGAAGAAAGGCTTTGTTTTGTGCCTGATACCTTCATTTGTTCCATCATTCATATTCACAAACAGCGGCTCCCAATCTTTTCCAAGTGTCTTTCCGTCAACGGCATAGCCATGATTCTGAGATGTTATAAAACATCTGTCGGTACCAACCATTCTAACCGGCTGGTTATGACTTCTATGTCCGTATTTCAATTTATAAATCTCAGCTCCTCCCGCTTTTGACAACAACTGGTTGCCCATGCATATTCCAAATATTGGCTTGTTGCCTTTCATTGCAACTTTCAGATGCTCAACTATTTCCCCGCATAAATCGGGATCACCGGGGCCATTGGAAATAAAAAGCCCGTCCCATTCCAGCTTATTAAAGTCATAATTCCAAGGAACTCTAGTTACCTCTACGTCCCTTTTTAGAAGGCAGCGGAGAATATTGTTCTTAACTCCGCAATCTACAAGTACAATTTTTTTCTTTCTCCCGTTGTTGTAAGTGGTTACTTCTTTGCAACTTACAATGTCAACCTGATTATCTTTATTTGGGTCATGTATCTTTTCATATTTTTTGCATGATGCAGGTACAATCCTTCCAAGCATCGCTCCATTTTCTCTCAATACTTTTGTAAGTTCCCTTGTATCAACTCCGTATATGCCGGGGACTTTGTTCTCCTTAAGCCAAGTGTCAAGAGTTTTTACGGAATCCCAATGGCTGAAAGTGCTGGAATAATAGGAAATTACAAGTCCGCGAACATGAATCTTGGAGGACTCGAATACTTTAGAAATACCGTTCTCCTCTAAATCTTTGGGAACGCCGTAATTACCTATAATTGGATAGGTTATGCAAAGTATCTGGCCGGAATAAGATGGATCGGTCAAACTTTCAGGGTAGCCCACCATTGCGGTGTTGAATACAACTTCTCCATCCGTAGGCTGCTCATACCCAAAAGAATAGCCTTGAAATTCAAGGCCATTCTCTAAGACTAATTTTATTTTTTTCTCTGATAGCATCATTGTAACAAAAGAAAGAGTGCTCGTTATTGATTGCGCAAATTTACTTAAATAGCGCCTCAAAGCAAAGTTTGTTACACACCTTTTATCAACAAATTAAATGTTCTGCCAAACTTGCCGGTTGCCGTCCGCTACAATGCTCTGGCAAAAATTGTCCATAAATCGGCTTTCATATCTTGCCAGCTTCTCTCCTCGGATGCTGTAATCTCTTGAGTATAACCCTCCAGTAGTTTTATAGCTTCATCTTCTTTCCCCGCTTTAATTAACTCTTCCGCTCTTTTTTCCAGTTCCGGCGTCTCATCCATCATCTTTTTTTCATATTGCGCAGCCTTGTTGCGCAATATCTCCTTTGTTTCATCCCAGTTGATAGTTGCAATTCTGTTAGTCTCTCTAAACGACCAAATTGCAGCATCGGTCCTATATCTCTTCTGTCCGCAGATGTCAAATCCCTTAGGAAGTTTTGTCTCGCCTGCATAAATAGGGATGCGAGGACTCTCAGCCGGATTATCAAATGCAAAATATGCAACTCCACCGACTGCATCCGGCAGCCAGTTGCGAAGCCTGATGACATGTGAATATGAGCACTGTATGGCCGCGATGGTTCTGATTCTTGGAGCGCATCCGGGTTTCAGCTGATTAAGAAGATTTCTCATATTGCTTGGCATAAATGTAGAAACCGGGCAGATAGAGTCTGTATATTTAACCTCTTTTCCCTCTACCATTTTCTTTCTCTCGATAGGTATTTTTAAGTATTTAACCTGGTCAAAATCAGTTCCGTCATAGGTTTCTCTGTAGAAAGAAAACATCATTTCCGGAGAGACTTTCTGCTCGGGTTTTACAGAGAACGGCATCTCCTCATCTGTGTACTTTAATCCTAAAGAAGGAGCAAGTTTGTTAAGAATAAAATACTCTCTCCACATAAAATTCTTCTTGTATGTTGTAACCATTGGATAGAACTTGAAAGGAGACTTGCCGTCCCATAGTTTAAGCTCTTTTGTTCTCTCTTTTATATCCTTGGCATACATGAATTTATCAGGATTGTTAAAATCTACTACGCCAATTCTTGGAACGTTTCCGTTTATTGCTACTTCATCATCCGGAACCCTTTGTGCAACCCACAACGCTCCAGGTTTTTTGCCGCTCTTGCCGGTTCCGTAAATTTCAAATTGCCATGCCTCATTTTTATCAATAACAGTAAGACATTCTCCCCAATCTCCAAAGCCGTATTGCTCTGCAAGCGAGCCCATTAATCTAATGGCGTCCCTTGCATTGTCACATCTTTGAAGGGCAATCCTTTCCAGCTCTTCAATCAGGAACAAACCGTCGTGATTTACAAGTTCCTCCTTCCCATCTGTAGTTGACTCTCCCATTGCAAGTTGCTTCTCATTCATGCAAGGATATGCAGTATTCAAATATGAATAAGTATGCTCAACGGTTGGAATAGAGCCTTTTACGGTAACTCCGCGCATATCATAAGGTTCCTCTGTATGAAGAAGCCCCCATCTTATTTCCTCCATCTCGCCCGGCTTTGCCGTCTTTTCCGGTTCCATTGTAACCCATGTGCGGTAATTAGAATCGCATGAGTGTGAGGTCATTACGGAACCATCCGTGCTGGCTTTTCTCCCTACAAGCATTGCGGTGCAGCCATCCAAATGTCCCTCTTCATCCCTGTTGTAATAGGGGTTGTTAGGATTTATTCTGTCATGCGGGCTGTATGCATATGTGCTCTGTCCGGTTGCATAATTTCCGGTTGCGCTGATGTTGTTGCCGGAATTAAAATTGTATCCAGTGCTGTATGGCTGTGAAAAAGAGAGAGTTGCTGTCGCGATAATAATTATTGATGCAAATGCTCCCTTAAGAAAAAAAGAGGAAAGATTGTTTTTCATATTTTATTTAGAATAGTGGTATTAAATGTTGTTGCATAAATTTAGCGAATGCGACGAATTTGGTTGACCCAAAACATCACATACTTTGCAAAGGTATGGAAAAAGATTAATTTTGAAGCCCGCTAAGCAAGTATAATATCATGCTTGTTGTTTGCGGAGTGATTTATGTTTATAGGACTGATAATATTAGCTGCAGGAATATTGCTGGGATGGCTGATTAGGAGGAAGTTTCACACATCTCTAATCTCCGCCATCATGGTAACGGTATGTGTATTGCTCTTTGTAATGGGCTTGCGCACAGGTACTAATGAAAATCTAATAAAAAGCATATCCAATATAGGTCTGATATCCGTGATACTTGTTGTCTTTGCGCTTGGAGGATCATTGTTTGCTACCAAGCTGTTTACCAAGTGGATGGATGGTGGAAAAGGAGCGGAACAATCCCAGTCTGCAAATACTGTGCAGCAGTCTGACGGAGCAGCACAGCAATCTGACGGTACATCGCAGCAGTCTGACGGTACATCACAGCAGTCTGATAATAAGGGAAGTATGAAGGATAGCTTCATTATAGTTGGAGCATTCATTTTAGGCATCTTGCTGGCAGCCTTCCATATTCTTCCCGATAGCTGGCTTGCCTTAGATTTCTCAATTTATTCCAATTATGTGCTTTACATGCTGTTATTGCTCGTTGGGGTGAATATAGGAATTGACGATACTATTTTTTCAACTGTCAGGCATTTGAGGGCAAGGGTATTGTTTACTCCAGTTATTACTTACGGCGGTATGCTGATAGGTTCTGCTATTGCGTTTGCAATCATATATTTATGCCACTTAGGTGTTAGCGGTGCCGGGGCGGCTGTTGTTGGTTCTGCCGGTGTTGCTGGGAGTGTTGACGGTGCTGTTCCTGCGGGCGCAAGACATTTTTCTTTTTTGAACGCAATAACAATTAACTCTGGTCTAGGATATTACTCATTGACAGGCATTATGGTAAGTGGGGCATGGGGCGCTGAAATGGGTTCTATTGCACTGCTTGCAAACCTGTTGAGAGAATTCATTACAATTCTTTGCGGACCGCTGATTCACAAATACTTTGGCAAGTACGCCATTACCTCTGCCGGAGGTGCGACAATCACAGACACAACACTTCCAATCATGCTTAAGAATGACGGCAATGCAATGTTCCCCGTTGCAATCTATTCAGGACTAGTCTTTAACGTTGCCGTTCCGGTTTTGCTTGCTGTGCTGCTTAGCTTGTAAAAATTTTAAGATAGTTGTGCTAAGAGCGTTTCATTCTGAGATGTACGTTGAACTGTTTATTAGGATTCAGAGATAATTTTAATCAGAGCATCTATGGCCTGGTCTTCCGGAACAGACTTAAGTACAGGCGTTTTGCCTTTGTATATAGTCACTTTGTGTCCGCCCTGTCCAACGTAGCCGTAGTCCGCGTCCGCCATCTCGCCGGGTCCGTTTACAATGCAGCCCATCACAGCAATTTTCAACCCTTTCAAGTGTGCTGTTCTGCGTTTAACCTCATTGAATGTCTGCTCTAGATTGTATTGGGTGCGTCCGCAGCCAGGGCAGGCAATGTACTCTGGATGAGTGAATTTGCGACGTGCCGCCTGCATTAAATTCTTTTTGAATTCTGCAAGTCTGTCAGCTGAGAATATTTTTTTCATCTCGACAGATATCTTTCCTTCAGCATCATCACATTCATTGTCATGGCTATGTTCATTTGCGTGTTCGCATTCTTGGTTATGATTGTGTACATGGGAAAAATTGGGAACTGCGTCAAAATCATCAATTTGTTTATCTAGCAAAAGCGGACCAAATAAACATGATGCCTTGATAATAAATTCATTCCAAGCGTTCCTTAAATAATCATTAATGTTTATGCCGTTGTTGTTGCTGGTAGTGCTAGTGGTGGCGTTAGTGCTGTTGTAACTGTATGTAGCCGGGTTTACGGAAATTATGGCTTCTGGCTTTGATAAGCCGCTGCGGATTTGGGCCATTACGCTATCCAGCATAATTTCATTTTCTCCGCTTTCAAAGAAATTTGCTATTGTATGTCCGGCATAAATCTCATTTACGGGATTCTCTGTTAATGAGACTCTTATAGTATCACCGATGCCGTCTTTTAGAAGCGCTCCAATTCCAACGGCAGATTTTATCCTTCCTTGATCTCCGTTTCCGGCCTCTGTAACTCCAAGATGCAGAGGAAACAACATGCCGTCTTCTTGCATGGCTTTATGTAAAAGTCTGTAGGCTTCTGTCATTACAACAGTATTGCTGGCCTTTAGTGAAACAACTACATTGTAAAACTCATTCTCTTTACACATTGAAAGCCACTGCATTACGGCTTCCTTCATCCCAAGGGGAGTATTTCCGTATTTGTTTACAATCTCTTCTCCAAGAGAGCCATGATTAAGCCCAATGCGTACCGCGGTATTATTTTCTTTACATATTTCCAGAAATTTTTTGAACTGAACTTCAGCATCTTTATGCACCTGCGCAAAATTCCCGGGGTTAATTCTCACCTTATCAGCAACCTTTGCTGCTGCAAGTGCAACATCAGAATTGAAGTGTACATCAGCAATCAGCGGAATGTGAATGCCTGCAGCATGAAGTTGTTCTTTTATAACCTGCAGAGCTTTAACTTCATCTAAGCCCTGAGTAGTTAGTCTTATCATTTGAGCTCCGGCTGCAGCCATGTCTTTACACTGTGCAACAGAAGCCTCAATGTCCTGAGTATGAGTATTACACATTGTCTGTACAACAATAGGGGAGTTGCCGCCAATTACTATATCCTTAATTTTTACACTCAATTTATTCATGATATAATTTTTTGCTGGTATAAGTTCAGTATTGTGGTGTATTGAACTATTTATTTTTTTGCGGGTGCAAGCTCAATTGTCGGTGCGCGCTTTGTTTTCTTTACGGAGTAATCTCTGCTTCCGTACGGTTTTCCTATCCTGTAGAACAGCCCAACGGAGAAAACAAGCTGGGTTGGATTGGTAGATACCCACGTGTCTGTGTAGAATGCTTTTTGGTCAAATAAGTTATTTAAAGAGTATTTGTAGTTGACTTCAAAGTGTATCTCTACAGGATTGAATATTAGTGCAACACCTCCTCCAATTATAAATCCGTATCCAAATTTTCTATATGTAGTTGAGATGCTGTCGGGAACATTAGAGGTAAAAGAGGTAGAAGTGGTGTATGAACCGAACGCTCCGACATTTGCCAGAAGTCTCATCTTCCAGAAATCTACTCTGAATTGTGAAACAAACGGTATTTCTATGCATTGGTATCTCTCTTTTCCCGTTGTTGCCTTTCTGTTTTTGACGGTATCCGGCTCTGTATACTTCATTGATTTATAGCCTTTTTCTGTGTATTGTAATCCGGTCTCAATGCCAAACAGGGGGATGGAGTTCCACAACGAATGGTAGTATATATAGTAGATACCAAAGTTTTTTGCAGATGTAAGAGCCTTGTGATCAATTGCCTGGCTAAATGAAACGTCATTAAGAGAGTATCCGGCTTTTACTCCAATTAAATGCTGAAACAGGCTTGAGCTGTCTTTAACTTTTCTCACAGGTGAAGCATCTCTGAAGGAGTTTTCATCAAATTCTTTCATAATATCCGTAGTATCAACAACTTTCACTTGCGCGTTTGCGGAAATTGCAGTCAGTGCTACTAATGCAATTGCAGTCAGTGTTATAAGTGTCTGTTTGGAAAGAATATTTTTTAATGACATCATTTTCTAATTAGTGTTAATAATCTGTTTCTGACTTAATCTAAAAAATCACTTCTTAAAAACTGTATCCAGATTAACTTCCTGAGTCAAATCTGTACTCTCTTTAACCTTTATAATAGACTTGCCATCAGATAGTTTGAACAATCTCGCTTTTTCCGGCTCTTTCTTTTCCAAGATTGAACCTATATCCAGACGTCCGTTTCCGTTTTTGTCTTCTGTTATTCTAAAGGAGTAATTGCCCGTCTTAAGATATGGGAATAGCAGACTGCAATCTGAATGGATTGTATATTTCTGATACACTTTATCTCTTTTTTCATTTACCATTTCCACCAGATATTTTCCTCCGTGTGTATTCTTGATTTCCAAAGTGATAGAGCTTAATTTATCATCTGTCGGGAGTGTTATTTTTTTGCCGGTAGAGTCATTTGTAAAGCCGTTGATGTCCATGAATATTCCTTTTGGAATAGTGATTTCATAATCATTTCCAACTTTGTACGGTCCTTCCGCTTGTAATGTATAGTGCAATATATTTGTGGAATCTTTTGTGAATGTGAACTTTGCAGCTGTTGTTATTTTCCTTGGGGTTGTACTGGTAAACCTTATTTTGTTGATGTCGCTTTTAATCAGCGGCGCCGGGAAGGTGAATGAATAACCTTCATTTTCAACCGTTTCCGGTTTTACATCCATTGTCATATTAAGCAAATCTTTTCTCTCCTCTTTCTGTTGTCCCAATGCATTCTTGTTGCCCTTCTGTGAATTTTGACCACGTTTGTTGTTCTGACTATTACCGTTTTTATTTTTTCCGTCAGTCCTAAAGGTATCTGAACCGTATCTGTTTTTATTTGCGTCTGTCTTTTTCTTCTCTTTAACCAACGCAAGCTTAAGAGTCTCACCTGTTGGTTTTAGCTGGCCTAAAGTATCTGTTTTATAATAGTTTATCCTCAGCGATAGAGTATCTGTCATTCTCCTTCTGTCGTTAATCCAGAAACAAAGGGAGTCTTCCGTTACGTTAAATTGTTTTATTAGTTTATCGTTGTAAATGCCCTTAATAGAGAAGGAGTCTATTTGGGCTTTTTCTGCATTAAATTTTACAAAGCCGGCCCTTTCGGCAGTTCTGCCGTAGTGTGAAATGTACTGATTCTTAGATATTTCTTTAAATAAATATATGTCTGTTTCACTTGGTCTGTTTAAACATCTGAGCGTATCTTTCATTTTCATTTGCGCTATTTGAGGCATTCCTTTCCTTGCAGCAAGCTTTGGCGTAATTGTACTATCGCAGAATCCAACAAGTTCAGAACCGGCATCATATAAGCTATTGTTATTGGCGTCTTTATAGGCATATATCGTATAAGGCATTCTCTTTAAACCGCGCAGGCAGAAGTATCCCCATTCATCAGTTCTGGCCATTGCAATAGGCATCTCCTTCATAACTGATGAGTCCTTGGGATTTACATAAGCTCCTATTGTGATTCCTTTTTGAGGAAGCAGAGTCTCATAATCCATTACAGTCCCGCTTATTATGAGGGAATCAATGGATTTGCCCGTGGAGAATGTGTATACGTAATTTGGAAAAGGAATGTTCTCATTTACGTCCAGTATTGTGCTGCCAAAGTTTATTGTATAGGTCTGATTAGCCTTAAGACTGTCCGGAAAAAAAACCATTACTCCTTTCTTTTTGATTTTTATAGTTGGACGCTTCTTAAGGGGAGGGGAGAAAATAACCTCATTATTAGCGTCTTTTAGCTGTACATACTCATTGAAATTAATAAGAATTTTTCCTTTGGAAATAGGAAAATTTGTTAGCGCCGTATCCGGTATTCTTCCAACTATTACTGGCGGAAGGGTATCCTTTGGTCCCCCCGTAGGGCCTTGTGTGGTATTTGCACATCCTTCTGTATGAAGACAATATACTAGCACGGCGGCAATCGGAATGACTGCCTTTAAAACTTTTCCAATCTTTCTTAAAACCTCAAATTTCATATTCCCTTCTTTTGTCAGAGCTGACCGCCGAATTACTCTTTAACGTCAACTCTTGTTACAGTATCAATTCCTTTTATATCTCTTATTCTTTGCAACAGCACTTCCAAGTCTCCCGTATCATGCACGTAAAGGTCTATATACCCTTCAAATACACCGTCGTGAGTTTCAAAAAATATCTTTCTGATATTCACCGACAGCACATTGGTGATATACTTGGTGATGTCAGCTACAATTCCCATTCTGTCAATTCCTCTAATTTCCACTCTTGCAAGGAAAGACAATATAGTGTGCTTTGTCCATTTTGCATTGATAATTTTACCACCCTCTTTTGTGGCAAGCGCCATTGCAACAGGACAAACTTTTTTATGGATTACAACTTCATTATGCTCATTTAAAAAGCCTATGATTGGATCTCCGGGAATGGGATTGCAACAATCGGCCACCTTGTAAGAGAGCGTTTTATCATCCGGATTCTCTTTTAAAAGATAATCTTTTCTCTTGTCAATTTCTATGCTTTTTTCAGCATCTGCATCTTGTTCTTCCGCGCTTTCTGCTTTCTCTTGCTTTTCAACCTCGTCAAATTGCAAGTTCCAATATCTGACAAACTTGTTCTCCCTGTTTCTCCTTAAGATATCATCCAGATTTTTTAAGTCTATAAGTCCGGCTCCAATTTTGCTGTACAGTTCATCCTTGTTATTAAGATGATATTCATCTATAAGTTTTTTAATAGCCCTTGCCTGCTGCTTGATACCTAATTGTGCAAGTGCCTTATCCAGAGTCTCTTGTCCGTTTTTGATGGCATTCTTTGTGTCAGATTTAAGAGTGTCATAGATGAGTGTTCTAGCCTTTGTAGTCTTTGCAAAATCCAGCCATTCTCTTTGTGGCTTTTGAGATGCTGCGGTAATAATTTCTACCTGGTCTCCGTTCTGCAGCACATAGGAAATAGGAACTAATTTAAGATTTACTTTTGCCGCAAGTGCTTTGTTACCAACTTGTGAGTGAATGTAATACGCAAAGTCTAATGCTGTAGCCCCTTTTGGAAGCCTCTTAGATTCTCCATGTGGAGTAAAGACATAAATTTCTTTGGAAAGCAGACCTGCATGAAAATGGTCCAAAAAGTCAAGAGCGTTAACATCCGGATTTTCAAGGACTTCTCTTACCATATTCAACCAGTTGTCCATATCCTTCTCCTCATTGCCGGAAAACTTGTCGCCCTTATAACTCCAATGAGCGGCTACTCCCTTTTCTGCAACGGCATCCATTCTTACTGTTCTTATCTGAACTTCAATCCATCCGCCCTGCTGGCTCATAAGCGTACAGTGCAGAGCCTCATAACCATTTGATTTTGGTGTACTTACCCAATCTCTGATTCTGTCTGTATTAGATACATAATCTTCTGAAATCAAAGAGTATATATCCCAGCACTGTTTTCTCTCAGAACTTCCTTTCTTTGGTTCAAAAATTATTCTTACTGCAAATAGATCAAAAATCTCATCAAACGGAACTCCCTTGGTTTGCATTTTTCTCCAAATGGAGTAGGGGGTTTTAATCCTCTTGGTTATGGTAAATTTATATCCCGCTTTCTTAAGAATTTTGGAGATCGGCTCAATAAAGTTGTCAATTGCAACTCCCTTTTCCTCAGTAAATTCCGCCAGTTTCTTATTAATCTTGTCATATTCATCCGGCTGTCTGTACTTAAGCCAGATGTTCTCCATTTCTGATTTGATGCTGTAAAGTCCAAGCCTGTGAGCAAGAGGTATGAAAATGTACATTGTCTCGCTCAGAATTTTGTCTTTCTTCCTCTCGGGCATTGAATCTATTGTCCTCAGATTATGCAATCTATCGGCGAGCTTAATAAGTATTACTCTTACATCATCATTCAGCGTGAGCAAAATTCTCTTGAAGTTTTCCGCCTGCAAAGATTTTTGCTGCATTCCAAAGTCATCATAAATTGAACCCTCTTCTTCCGTACCATCCTCACTCTGAGAATGTTTGTAGTCCATTGCAGATTTTATTTTTGTAAGACCATCCACAAGAGATGCTATCTTTGGGCCAAACAGACGTTCTATATCCTCCAGCGTATATTCTGTGTCCTCAACAATATCATGCAAGAGCGCGGTCACGATGGATTTATATCCAAGTCCAATCTCTTGTACAACAATCTTTGCAACTGCAATAGGGTGAATAATATACGGTTCACCGGAACGCCGCCTCACACCCTTGTGCGCCTCATTGGCAAACTCAAAAGCCTTTATAACTCCTTCATATTCATCCTGATTTGCACAGCGTTTTAAAGCGGCAAGTCTCAGAGACTCAAACTCTCTCTGTATAAGGGCATTATCTTCTTTTGTAAATTCAGACATCCTAATTGGTTTTATTTTCTATTGTGGCTGCACTATTTGTTTTATCTTTATCGTAACCCAACTCTACATTCTCAAAAGCATGAGCAATTTCAGCTCCAATCAAAACAATTGTCCAGCTCACATTTAGCCATACAAGAAACAGCGGGAATGCTGCAAATGCTCCGTAAACTGCATTTAATCTTGTGACCATCAACTGAGTACCGGTGTATAAAAACTGAACAATAACAAATGCCAAAGCTGTAATAATCGATGAATTAAAAGCGGCGCGGAAACTGACTTTTACGTTTGGAATATATTTATTGACAATTGTAAATGCCAGGACGCTTGTAACATAGTATGCCAGCCATTGCATAAACGCACTGATGGTTTTGAAGTGCCATATTTTAACCCCATAATTTCCAAGCGCATTGTTAAGGAATACCACGACACTCAAAAACAGAATAATCAAAAATGGAGAAATTATCAGGAAACCAATATAATACAACATGTTTCTTGCAAACGAGCGAGACTTCTTTACTTCCCATATATCATTAAAATCTCTCTGTATGTTAAAGATAAGCCAGATTATTGTCCACACAAAAAACAAGAAGCTTATTCCACCGAATATTCCGTTTTGCCCGCTCTTTATAATATTATTTGCAAAGTTCAGCAGCATGTCCACAATTTTTGTGTCACCTACAAATGTTTGATAAATAACATATTCCAGATGCTTCTCCATGCCAAAACCACCTGTGATAAAGAACGCTACCGCAACAAACGGCACCAGTGCCATCACAGAAAAGAAACTTAAAGAGACGGAGTAAAGCCCAAGCCTTACCTTGCCTAGATTTTTTATGGTTACCAATACGACCTTGACATGCCTGTAAAAACGTTTCTTTATGCCGCTTACATCCTTGATATTCAGGTTCCAGATATCAACTGTGATAAATTGCATAAAACTCTTGTAGCTCCTTTGAAGAGCGGCCGATCTTTCCTTGAATACTTGACCAATCTCCTTAAAGAAGCCTTTGAAGGTGCTTTTTCTTCTCTTTGTTGCTCTATATAAATTATTCTTTAGCACTTTTTATCCCGACAGTTTTTGCTGTTATTATATTTTACTGTCCATTAATTTTTTTCATAAATCTCACTGGGTCAATAATATACCTTGTATGTGCGCCGCCTCCTATTTCTCCTTTCTCATCTCCGGCGGAGACGGAAAACACAACTTTGTTTCCGTCAACTTTTTCGACCCTTGCAATGGAATAAACTTTAGCTCCAACTCCGCATGCTCTGGTATGCTTTATATTCATTTCAGTACCAACACTATCCAGTCCAAGAGGAGACTCCTTCAGCAGCAAAAACGCAGACTCCTCCATAAGAGCAATCATAGCCGGAGTAGAGAAAACCTCCTGTCCTCCAGTCTTATACGCTGCCGCAGTGTCTTTATCCGTTACAACTTTCTCGCTCTTGCGAGACATTCCAATTTTAATTTCCATATGTCAAAAATTACTTTGTACTAATTAACAATACTCTTGAGTATTTAATAACATGTTGTTATTTTAGTGCGGCTGAGTATGCCTTTACAAATGCATCAATCTGGGATTCAACTTTTTCCGGTGTCGGATCTCCAAATGTTTCAACGGCAGGTTCTACCAGCGCTATCTTGTTCCCCTCTGCAAATTTCTTCAAATCTCTTACGCCTGCGCCGTTCCATGATGATGTGCCAAACAATCCAACCACTTTATTTTTCTGAGCTGTAATTTGTATTTCATTGCATAAGTGGTGCATTGCCGGATGCATTACTCCGTTGTATGCGCATGTGCCAAGAATATATCCTTTGTATTTCTGTATATCGCTAAGTATAAAGGATATATTTGTGTTAGACACATTGTATGTAATGATATTTTTCACTCCTGCATCGCAAAGTTTCTGACCTATCATATCTGCCAAAGTCTCTGTGTGTCCGTACATTGTAGCAAAAGCAATTACAACGCCTTCTTCAGCTTTAAACTCCGCCCAGTCTTTAAACAAACCAACAACCTTCATAGGTTTTTCCTTCCATATAACTCCGTGAGAAGGCGCAATTACATTTATAGGGACGTTATTTAATTTGGCCAATGCCTTCAAAACCATTGTACTGTACTTGCATACAATGTTTGAATAATACCTGCGCATATCATCAAGATATACCTTATCCCAGTCATAATCGCTGTCAAAAATTCCGCCGTCCAAAGCGCCGTATCCGCCAAAAGCATCGCAGGTGAAAATTACCTGATCCTTAACATCATACGTGACCATCGTCTCAGGCCAGTGAACCCAAGGAATATATATAAACTTTAGAGTGCTCTGACCTATAGGAAGTTCCTCACCGTCGGCAACCATTTTAAATCTATCCTCGCCAATTCCAAAGTAATCATTTATCATCTTCTTAGTCTGCGCATTGCCAATGATTTTGCAATTCGGATACATGTTCATTATCACTCCAATCATTCCTGCATGGTCCGGTTCCATATGATTTACAGCAATGTAATCTAACAGTTTACCCCCAAGCACTTTTTTTATTTTTGCAATATATTCATTATCAGAACCGTATTTAACAGTATCAACAAGAACCGTTTTATCGTCATTTATCAAATAAGAATTGTATGCCATTCCGTGCGGAAGAGACCAATTATTCTCAAAAAGGGACGTTTTTCTGTCATTAACTCCAATGTAACTGATTCGTTCTGTTATATTTACGATTTTCATGTTTATTTAAAATTTATATTTATTCTATTTACTCGCTTCTATTAAGATATATTTGAGACAACATCTGACTTGTCATTAAAATAACGTCTCATCTTTTTCATCTTTCCCATTTGGTTTTTCTGTTTTAGTTCCCTCATACGGTGCTGCAATTTTATAAAAATCCTCCTCTGAAATAACAGGAATTCCAAGTTTCTCAGCCTTTTTCAGTTTTGCATCCCCGGCTTTTTCACCCGCAACAAGATAGGAAGTATTTCCCGTCACTGAGCTGCCAACCTTCCCTCCGTGTGCTTCTATGTACTGTTTCATGGTCTCCCTTGGAACAGAATAGTTGCCGGTAATCATAACTGTTTTTCCCTGCAATACGTTGGAAATAAGTTTAATATCAGATGCTCCAATTTTAAATTGCAATCCTGCCTCTTTAAGCTTTTCTATTGTATTCAGATGTCTAGGCTCTTTAAAATATCCTATGATGGAATCTGCAAGCGCTTCTCCAACGTCATCTGTTTCAAGCAGTTCTTCTCTTGTAGCGTTTTTAAGACCCTCAATGCTTCTAAATCTTGCTGCCAGACTTTTTGCCGTTGTCTCCCCAATGAATCTTATTCCCAGGCCAAATAATACTTTCCCAAAAGGAACGTTTTTGCTCCTTTCAAGTGATGTTTTAAAGTTCGCGACAGATTTTTCTTTCCATTTGTCTAAGGATAATAGCTGCAAATCAGTCAAATTGTACAAGTCCTCCAATTCTTTGATATATCCCTTTGTAAACAGCTGATGAATAGTGGCTTCACCTGCATTGATATTTAATGCTTTGCGTCCAATAAAATGTATGAATTTACCCTCTATCTGCGGGGTGCAATTGTCTGAATTGGGGCAGAAAAATTTGGCTTCATCTTCATCTCTCACCAGAGCTGTTCTGCACACAGGACATACGGAAGGAAATATAGCCGGTTGTGCGTTAACTGCTCGTTTTGAGAGTTCTATACCGGTTATTTTTGGAATAATTTCTCCTCCCTTTTCTACGTATACGTAGTCACTATAATGAATATCAAGGAGTTTCATCTGGTCTGCGTTATGCAAAGTGGCGCGCTTGACAACGGTTCCGCTCAATTGCACCGGTTCCAGATTTGCAACCGGAGTCACAGCCCCTGTTCTTCCAACCTGATAATCAATAGATATCAGTTGTGTTAGAGCCTGCTCGGGCTTAAATTTATAGGCCACCGCCCACCTTGGAATCTTTGCTGTATACCCAAGTCCTTTTTGCAAAGCAAACTGATTAACTTTAACAACCATGCCATCTGTCGGGAACGGCAAAGTTTTTCTCTTGCTGTCCCAGCTTTGAACGTACTCTGTAACTTCTTCTATATTAGAGCATTCTTTTGCATATTCGGACGTGGGGAGCCCCCATGATGCAGCACAATCAATTGCCTTTGTGTGAGTTGGGACATCAAGTTTTTCTGCAATAAGGTGATATAGAATACACTCAAGACATCTGCCGGAAACCAGAGAAGGGTCAATCAATTTAAGAGAACCGGCAGCGGCATTGCGAGGATTTGCAAACTCCTGCTCTTCATTTAACTCTCTCTCATAATTCAATTTGTCAAAAGCCTCATACGGCATATAAATTTCTCCCCTGATTTCAAATTCAGTGGGATAGCCGCTGCCAGGCTTAAGGTGTTGAGGTATGGAGAGGATATGCTTTACATTTTCAGTAACATCGTCGCCGACAGCTCCGTCTCCGCGTGTGAGAGCACGCTCCAGCGCACCATCTTTATAGTATAAGTTAATTCCGGTGCCATCAAATTTGAGTTCACATGAATATGAGTAAGGCTGGTCCGTAAACTTTCTAATTCTCCTATCAAATTCTTTAAGCTCTTCAATGTTGTATGTATTTGCCAATGACAGCATAGGGTGTTTATGAGGAAATTGCCTGAAGTGATTTTTGCCGTCGGAAGCTTCTGAATTGTTACTTTTTTCCTGTTTTGTTTCAGCGGGCGCTTCCAGATCGCTGCCAACTTTCTGGGTAGGGGAATCAGGTGTAATAAATTCAGGGTAAAGCTTTTCCAACTGCACAAGATCCCGCATCAATATATCAAACTCATAATCGGAAATAATAGGGCTGTTCAGCACATAATAGTTATGATTGTGCCGGTTCAACTCCTTCCTGAGAGCGTCAATGCGCACTTTTGCTTCCTTTTTGTTCATCAAGACAAATTTAACCTCCAAATTTACCATATTTTGATAATAAATCATAAATTTGCGACCGATTTAGAGGAGATATTTATATGCAAAAATCAATTGTTATTTTAACAGGCGGAGGTCCTGCGCCGGGAATGAACACGGTAGTTGGGACTATCACAAAAGTATTTTTAAGAAACGGTTACAGAGTTCTTGGACTTAACGGAGGTTACAAAGGTTTGTTTTCTCCGGATCCAAATTTTGAAGATTTGAATTTTTTCTTGGCCGATTCTATATTTAACAGAGGGGGTTCTCATCTGGTAATGAGCAGGTTTAAGCCTACACAGGAAGATTTTGATAAGAATTTTAATCTTAAATTTTTCCAAGAAAACAATATTAAATTGTTGGTAACAATTGGCGGTGACGACACTGCATCTACTGCAAACAGAATTGCAAAATTTCTTTATGAGAAGGATTATCACATAGCAAATATTCACGTTCCTAAGACCATTGACAATGATCTTCCTCTTCCGCAGAATATTGCCACGTTCGGATACCAGTCTGCAAAAGGCGAGGGAACTACCATTGGGGCAACTATTTATGAGGATGCAAGAACAAATCACACTTGGTTTGTAGTCTCCGCAATGGGACGTTCAGCGGGTCACCTTGCACTTGCAATTGGATACACAAATCATTATCCGATGATTGTAATTCCGGAGATGTTCAATAAGACCAATATTACCGGGGAGAAAATTATAAACATGGCCGTCTCTGCAATTATAAAGAGAAAAATTCTTGGAATTGACTACGGTGCAATTATAATTTCAGAGGGTGTGTTTGAGGAACTTTCCAGTGAGGAACTGCAGTCTTACGGAGTCAAATTCACGTATGACCAGCATGGACATCCGGAACTTGGTAAAGTGTCTAAGGCCCAGATGTTCAATGATATGCTTGAAACACGCTTGAAACAGCTGGGGCTTGATATTAAGTCTCGTCCTGTTGAGATTGGGTATGAAGTAAGGTGTATTACGCCCCATGCGTATGACTTAGTATATTGCACAGAGCTTGGAATGGGTGTGTACAAATTGTTCACAGAGGGCATTACAGGGTGTATGGTTTACATGGATTTGAATGGTAATGTCAAATCTCTGTATCTGAAGGATATGCAGGATCCGGTAACCGGAAAAATTCCTCCAAGGGGAGTTAATATCCATCAGGATAAAGTAAGGATGATGTTTGACTTAATAATGCATTATATCACTCCGGAGGATTACGAAGCTGCAAAGAAGTATGTTAAAGATCCTGAGACTTACGACTTTAAGAAAATCCTTAATTGGTAATAAATAAACAAGTATGAGAGTGCACGTCCAATATTGGGCGTGCATTTTTTGTAATTGAGATGAAACCGATAATTTATCAAATGTTTTTGCGTGTCTTTGGCAATAAAAGACAGGATTATATTCAAAACGGATGGTTTGCAACTAATGGAAGCGGGAAGTTCAGCAGTGTAAATGAACAGGTTCTTTGGCACCTTAAATCATTGAGTGTAAGTCATGTATATTTTACCGGAATTATCCGCAGTGCAACTAAAACGGATTTTACTCAGTACGGAATTCCGCGCAATTCGGACGCTGTGGTAAAGGGACGCGCAGGCTCCCCATTTGCTGTAACAGATTATTATGATGTTAGCCCGGCTCTTGCAGATAAAGTTCCCGACAGATTTGAGGAGTTTGAAAAAATGCTGCAGCGCGTTCATTCAATGGGTATTAAGACTATTATTGACTTTGTGCCCAATCATGTTTCCAGAGAGTATAGTACATTGTACAAGGGTGTGGGTGATGCCGCAGTTAATTCTGTTGCTGCGGATGAGAATAGTATGATAGCTAGGTTTGGATTAGGAGATAAAAAAGAAGTGGCATTTGATCCGCAAAACAATTTTTATTATTTCCCTGGGCAGGAACTCAAAATGGGAGAGTATGTGGAGAATCCGGCTAGAGCAACTGGAAATGACTGCTTTACAGCGGCTCCCTCACACAATGACTGGTATGAAACCGTAAAATTGAATTACGGAGTTGATTATATGAACGTTGTAAATTCTGGTGAGAATCAGGAACCGTCAGATGAATTTAACGGACATAAATGTTATTTTAATCCGATGCCTAAAACATGGAGGATGATGTATAATGTGCTGGATTTCTGGTGTTCCAAAGGTGTGGACGGATTCCGTTGTGATATGGCTGAGATGGTGCCGCCGGCATTCTGGAAATGGGCTGTCGGGAAAATAAAAGAGAAATACCCAAAGGTGATATTTATGGCAGAGTCTTATAATCCTCTGCAGTACAAGGTGTTGGTTGAATGCGGATTTGATATGCTGTATGACAAGGTTGGGCTTTATGACAAATTGAAGAGCATATCACGAGGGGAGGCTGCGGCATATGAAATCACGGCATGCTGGCAAAACCTTGATGCAATAAAACTGCAAAGCGCCGGTAATGGGCAGATAGCTCAAAATTGTAATAATGAGCATGTTGTGCAAAGCGATGTGAGTGTTCAGGATAGAATGTTGAATTTTTTGGAGAATCATGATGAACAGAGGATAGCGTCCGATTTTAATCTTGGAGGAGCAAGAGCGGGCAGCTGCTGTCTTGGCGCAAATGAAGCAGGTTTTAGAGCGTTGCCGGAACTGGTTGTTAGTCTGATGCTTAAAAGGTCGCCATTCATGCTCTATTTTGGACAGGAATTTGGAGAGCGCGGAATGGAGAGTGAAGGTTATAGCGGCTTGGACGGAAAGACCTCAATATTTGATTATTGCAATGCTCCAAGTGTTGAAAGATTCTTAAATAAAGAATTGTATTTAGAAGAGCAAAATCTATTTGCAGAGTATGTAAAGCTCTTACATATAGTCGCTTCAGAGAAAGCTATCTCTTGCGGTGATATGTTTGATTTGGAGTATGCAAATTGCGGAGACAAAGATTTTGCTGCAGAAGAAGGCATTTTTAATCCCGACAGAAACTTTGTATTTGCACGCAGATTCACCTGCTCCGGAGCATCTTCCGCAGAACATTTCTCTAAAAAAGAGAACTCGTTAATTTTAATTGCAGTAGATTTCTCTCAAAGCGCAAAAATGCTTAGGGTGGTTTTGCCTGCGCATTTGTTTGATTTCTGGAATATTGCAGAGGTTGGGGCTATTGAAGCAAAAGATTTGCTTTCCGGAAAATCTATGCGTCTGGCCCTGCGCAAAGATGCTGCCATATCTATGCCGCTCAACCGGTACGGCATCTGCATCCTCAAACTCTTACTATAATTCTTTGATTAATAATCTATTAGCAAGTGGCTGAAAGCCACCGCGCTGACTCACAAAAAAAGCGACATCTCTGTCGCTTTCTTTTGAGCCAGCTCGGAGAGTCGAACTCCGGACCTACGCGTTACGAATGCGTCGCTCTAGCCATCTGAGCTAAGCTGGCAAAATACGTCGGCCAACAGGCCGGCAGTTAATTATTTACGGTCAGCTGCAGCAAATGCGCATAATGTTGCAAATCCAACGCAGCTTACAATACAAGCAAAAACAACGATTCCAATCAGCCACCAAATCAAAGTAGCCTTTGCCCAATTCTCTCTCTCGTCCTTATTCCCGCCAAATGCCCAAACAAAAGGCATAATAATGTTTACCAACGGGATAAACATAAGGAACAATGTTAACACCCATTGTCCTACTGTTAGTGTTTCTTTCAGACGCTGATTCATTGGTGCAACCGGCTTATTCCCAAGCTGTTCTGTCTTAGGCTCTTGTCCTTCTATTATTTCCATATAGTTAAGTTTAAATGTTTTAACATCCTCGTCCTTGGGCGCTTTCCTGCTTACAATTTCCATATTGTTAAGTTTAAAAGTTAGAGCAAGCACTACCGCTATATTTTCTTATTTTTGCACCGCGTCTCCGTCTGGGACGCAAAAGTAGTAAAATTTTTTATGCCATCCATATAGTTTTATGTCAACAGTAATTCCAACAGAACTTGGAACGGAAAAAATTTCCAAGTTGCTCAAGCAATATGCAATTCCTGCCATTATAGCAATGACAGCATCTTCTCTATATAATATGTGTGACAGCATTTTTATCGGGCAGGGTGTTGGGCCTTATGCTATTGCAGGTCTGGCTATTACGTTCCCACTTATGAATCTGAGCGCGGCGTGCGGAACGCTTGTTGGTGTTGGCGCTTCTACAATTATTTCTGTTTTGCTGGGCCAGAAAAATTACAAAGTAGCACAAAAAGTTCTTGGCAATTCTGTGGTTCTCAACGTAATAGTAGGGCTCTTGTTTTCTGTTCTTTGCATTGCATTTTTAAAACCAATCCTTTTCTTTTTTGGAGCGAGCCCAAATACAATGACTTACGCGTATGATTATATGTTTATCATATTGCTTGGAAATATTGTGACCCATCTATATTTTGGAATGAACAATATTGTGCGCGTAATGGGGCTTCCTAAAAAGGCAATGGGCGCAACTATTTTTACAGTCGTAATTAATTCAATATTAGACCCCATATTCATTTTTATCTTTCACTGGGGAGTGAGAGGTGCAGCCATAGCCACAGTGCTTTCTCAATTTTTGGCAATGCTTTACGTCTTTTATCTTGCGTCCAACAAAAATCGTATAATTCATTTAAAAAAAGGAATATACAAGCTTGAGGCAAAAATAATTAAGAAGATATTTTCAATAGGAATGTCTCCGTTTTTAATGAATGCCGCCTCTTGTTTTATTGTTCTGTTTCTAAATCAGCAGCTTAAGAGATATGGCGGGGATATGGCTATAGGTGCGTTTGGCATTGTAAACAGGATGAGTTTTTTGTTTATGATGGTTGTCATGGGGCTAAATCAGGGAATGCAGCCAATTGCAGGTTATAATTTTGGGGCTAATAAACCGCAGAGAGTCAGTAAAGTACTAAAGACAACAATCCTGCTAGCCACTGCTGTTACTTCATTCGGTTTTGTAATAGGGGAGTTGTTTCCAAGGCAGCTTGCATTTATTTTTACTACAGATCCTGAACTTATAAGGCAATCCGTCATTGGTCTTAGAATAATCTTTATAAGTTTTCCAATTATTGGTTTCCAGATGGTTACTGCAAATTTTTTCCAAAGCATAGGATTGGCAAAAAAGGCTGTTTTTCTCTCTTTGTCCAGACAGGTTTTATTCTTGCTCCCGCTGCTTTTCTTAATGCCGACTTTTTGGGGAATACACGGAGTTTGGTGGAGTCTGCCGTTTTCTGACTTTATTGCCAGCGTTGTATCCGGGTTGATGCTTGCAGCTCAGCACAGAGCATTTATAAAAATGCAGCAAGAGCAAGATAGGCAGTCTCAACAGCAAACATCAGTACAACCTAAAGAGAATCAACAACAATAAAATATATTTCATTGGTTAACTCATATATTGATGGATATGTCAGACAATAATTTTTTTTACGTAAGCATTGGACGGCAGATAGGGGCCGGTGGGCTTGAAATTGCTAAAATTCTTGGGAAGAAATTTAGTGTTCCGGTTTATGACAAAGAACTTCTTATTGAGGCATCTAAGGAGAGCGGATTAAATCCGGAAATATTTGAGAAAGCTGATGAAAATAAGGTGATTGAGAGCATAGGAGGCATGTTTGGATTTAGCTCTCTGGCAGAGGGGTTCTCCAACTTTTTCACATCTGCCGTACTGGACAGTTCAGCTTTGTACAAAATTGAGAGCGGCGTGATTGCAGAAATTGCGGAGAAAGGATCGGCAATTTTTATGGGACGCTGTTCAGATTATGTATTAAGAGACAACCCCAATGGAATATCGGTTTTTATAACTGCTTCAAAACCAGATAGGATTGCTAGAGTAAAACTCAGTAAAAAACTGGATGGAATAGAGAAACTCTCAGATGAAAAAATCTCTGAGATTCTAGATAAGGGTGATAAGAAGAGAGCAAATTACTATAATAATTACACAATGAAATCTTGGGGGAATGCTGAGTCTTATGATATGTGTCTGAACTCAACTGTCTTAACTATAGATGGTTGCGCAGAGATAATAGCAAATATAATTAAAGAGAAATTTTTGACAAATCATCATCCGCTTTAATCTTGCGGATAATAGTTTTTACCAGCGTTTCCATTTTTTTCCCTTGGCGGTAATCAGCCGGACATATATAATTTACGCGCTGCTGGTCCAATAGTTCCTGAGCAATAATTTTTTTATTGTAAATACCTGAATTGTAAACTGCTATGGAAGTTCCTCCAAGCTGCTTGGTGAGCTTCATGCAAGGTACGTCAGTTTCTCCGTCTCCAAAATAAATCATATTTGGGAATGCAACTCGTTTATCCTCTTCGGGCATGGACTCGTTGATTTTCTCACTGTCGTGAATATTGAGAATGCCCTTGTTAATTTTAAAAAGGAATTGAGTCTTGTTTGTGTAGTTGACTGCTGCGGCGGGCCAGATTGCATTTCCTTTTTTGCTGTAGTAGAAAGAGCTTGCGAAAATTGCCTTAAACTCTTTTGCAATCTTCATTCCCTCAAGGATTTCCAATAACCCGGAGGAGTTGATATAGTGCTCAACAACCACACCCTCCTGTTTCCCGATATCTTTGATTCTTTTAAACCAGCTTTCAACTCCGGGGAAAAAATTGACATCCCGGCCAAACTTCATGAAACTCTCCTTGGTGAGAGATATATTTTTTTTGCGGGCTTCATCGAGCATTAGAAGCATGTATATAAGAATTCCGTCAGCATCCTGAGTATCAGCCATTCTGTGAGATTCCGCCCAAAATTCGTCTGCTGTTTTGCCTATGGCCTTGATGAATGAATATTCCTGCATGTTGCCGGGGGCAAGCGTGCCGTCAAAATCATATATCAACGCAACTATAGGTTTATCGGAATTCTTCATATTCAATTATTTATGCCTCTTGTACAACTCTTTCTCCAGGTCTGCGATGGTCATATTCTTGCTTGCAAGCAGCACGAGCAGATGATAAATTAAATCAGAAGATTCATAAATAAATCTCTCATCATTATTATTAACCGCCTCTATTACACTCTCGACAGCCTCTTCTCCAATCTTTTGAGCCATTCTGTTTACTCCTGCGTCAAATAGCTCAACGGTGTAAGAGCCTTTTGGACGTTTCTCTTTTCTGCCGTATACAACTTTTTCCAGTTCCCTTATAAATCCCTCTGTGTCATCTGTTTTAAAGCAAGATGTAGTTCCCTTGTGACAAACAGGTCCCATCGGCTGAGCCTTTACAAGAATGGTGTCTTGGTCGCAATCGAGGTACATCTCTTTAGGAATCAAAAAATTGCCGCTTGTCTCTCCCTTTGTCCACAAAGTTTTGCGGCTGCGGCTGTAAAATGTCACCTTGTTCTCTTTGAGCGTAAGTTCTAGAGATTCTTTGTTCATGTAACCAAGCATCAAAACTTTTAATGTTGCATAGTCTTGAATAACAGCAGGAACGAGTCCGCTCCCCTTTGCAAAATCTACATCTTCTACTTTAAAATCAATTTTCATTTTAGTAACCTTTATCAGAAATTTGCCTGAAAAATTTATTGCAAAATTCTCTATTCTTCTCCGTAATTATCTATTCCGTAAATGTATCTAACCGTAACTCCGTGTTCTCTAAGGTATTTCTTAAGTTTTGGAATTCTTATTTTCCCGTAATGGAATACAGATGCTGCAAGTGCTGCATCCGCACCGCCCTTTGTAAGAACATCAGCAATATCTTGTATGCTTCCGGCTCCGCCACTTGCAATAACCGGGATATGCACGCTGTCAGCTAGTTTGCGGCAAGGATCGCATGCATAGCCAAACTCTGTTCCGTCATTATCCATGGATGTGAAAAGAATTTCACCTGCTCCGCGTTCTTCTGCTTCCTTAGCCCAACTGAACATCTCCTTATTGGAGAATTTGGTTCCGGCACTTGTTGTGACTCTCCAAATTCCGTTTACTTGTTTTGCATCTATTGCAACTACCACAAACTGAGAACCATAGCGTTTTGCCAAATCGCTAATTAGCTGCGGATTATTTACCACCGCCGTACATATAGAAACTTTATCGGCTCCTGCATCCAGCAATCTTGCTGCATCATCTAAGGATGAAATGCCGCCTCCCACGGTAAACGGGATATCAATATTTCTGGCAATCTTTTTTACCAAGCCTAAAAAGGTCTTGCGTCCCTCTACAGTTGCGCTAATGTCCAGAAAAACAAGCTCATCTGCACCGTCATAAGAGTAGGCTTTTGCCAATTCTACCGGATCCCCCACATTTACCATGCGCACAAAATTCACTCCCTTTACAGTTTTACCGTCGCGAACATCCAAGCAAGGTATAATCCTCTTTGCTAACATAATTTATTCATTATCAGTGTTTTCTGTAGATTCCTTTGTCGGAGCATTTGATTTGTTAAATTCTCTTATCTGGTCCAGAGTGATGTGTCCTTCATAAATAGCCTTGCCAACAACGGCAGCAGGAATATTTATATCATTCAGGTCTTCAATGTCTTGCATGCTGCTGATTCCTCCGCTGGCAATGACTTTAAGCCTTGGATATTTTCCTTCCAGCTCTCTGTACATTTTCAATGAAGGGCCCGCAAGCATTCCGTCTTTTGAGATATCTGTAATGATTGCATACTTAAGTCCTTCTTGCAAAAATAATTTAATCAGCTCATCTGCGGTTTTATCTGTGGATTCCTTCCATCCTTTGATAGCTATTTTGTTCTCTTTTACATCAGCTCCAAGAACAACCCTATCGCTTCCAAAACAATCTAACCAGTATGTGAATACGTTGGGCTCAGTTGCTGCAATGCTGCCGCAAATTACTCTGTCCGCGCCGTTTTCCAGTGCGTCCCTCAAGGAATTTCTTGTTTTGATTCCGCCGCCAAACTCTACAAGCAAATTTGTTTTGCTTGCAATTTCCAGAAGGGTATCCAAAATTACAGGAGAGTTGCTCTTTGCACCTTGCAAATCAATCAAATGCACGCGTTTAACGCCGCAGTCTTCATAACTTTTTGCAACCTCAAGAGGGTCTTCTGAATATGTCTTAATCTTTGAAAAATCTCCCTGGCTCAGCCTAACGCATTTGCCGTTCATTACATCTATTGCTGGAATTATTTCTATCATAATTTTCTCTATAATTAACTGTCGGGACATATATAATATTGTCTCACGACAGATGTGGTTACTTCATTTTCAAAAAGTTGCGCAGAAGCTTTTCTCCCGCCAGCCCGCTCTTTTCCGGGTGAAACTGGCACCCCATAAAATTGTCTTTTTTTAAGGATGCGCCAAACTTTATTCCATAATTACAAACCGCTATTGTGTTTTCATTCACATTTGCGCAGTAGGAGTGTACATAGTAAAAGAAGGTGTCTTCATGTATTTCATCATAAAGAGAGGACTTCAAATCCGTCATATTATCCCAGCCTACGTGCGGAACTTTAAACTCTTCCGGCATATTGGAAGGAAATTTGCAAACTATATTGTCGAATACCCCAAGGCACTCTGTATCACTCTCTTCTGAATGCATGCACAACAACTGCATTCCAAGGCAGATGCCCATGACGGGCTGCCTGAATCCTTTGATAGCGTCTATGAGATTAGATTTGCTCAGATTCTCCATGGCCCACTTTGCATCGCCGACTCCGGGAAGAATAATATGGTCGCACTTTGCAAGCGTATTTCTCTCAGATGAAACGACATACTCCTCTTTGATCCTCTTAAGGGCGTTCTCAACGGAGCCCAAATTACCTGTTTTATAGTCCAGTATGCCCGTCATACAAATTACAAATCTTTAGTTATTAATTCAATGTACTTAAAAGTTTGCTAAAGTACTAAAATAAAATTAATCATAGCACTCCCTTGCTGCTTGGAATTGCAAAATCTCTGGTTTCTTTGCGGACGGCGCCTTTTAGTGTCCTTGCAAAGGCTTTGAAAATTCCCTCAATGATATGGTGATCATTTGAACCTGAGGCTTTTATATGAAGATTACATTCAAGGTGTTCTGCAAGACTTTTAAAGAAATGTTCAAACATCTGTGAATTTACGTCTCCAATTTTTTCACTCTTGAATTTGACCTCCCAACGGAAATCAATTCTTCCTCCTATATCCATAACAATGTATGCATCAGACTCATCCATTGGCAGACAGAAACCGTATCTTCCAATGCCGTTCTTATTGCCAAGCGCTTTTTTCAGACACTCTCCAAGTGTGATGGCAATATCTTCTACAGTGTGATGCTCATCAACTTTAATGTCGCCTGACGCCTTAATATCCAGAGTTATACCTCCATGATAACCAATCTGCTGCAGCATGTGATTCAAGAAATCAAGGGGAGTCTCAATGCGGGGCTCTCGGAATTTGTCTAAGTTTACATATACTTGAATCTGAGTCTCTTTTGTAAAACGTTCTACAGATGCAACGCGTTCCGCTGCTGTTTGTTCTATATTTGTATGCGCCTTTGCGTTTAATGTCTCCGCAAAGACTCTTATGCAGCGGAGCATCTTTTCATTCTCATCTTTAGTGCCAACCGTAATTCTTAAACAATTTTTGCAGCCGTGCATGTTCCCTCTATCCCTTACTATAATTTTATTCTCCTGTAATAGATTGAAAATCTCCTCTTTTTGTTTGAATTTAACAAGCAGGAAATTTGCGTCTGAAGGATAAACTTTTTGCACCGCTCCGTCCGTTTGTTCTTTGCTTATCTTTTGCAGTTCTGATGCAACTCTCTCTCTTTCACTCACGATGGTTTCAACTTCTTCCTCTTTTCTAAGAGAACTGCGCAATATTTGCAGGGCCTGTCGTTGAGCCAGAATATTGATATTATAAGGGTACTTTACATTGTTAAAAATATTTATAATATCCTCATTAGCAATAGCTAGCCCAATTCTTAAGCCTGCCATTGCATAGGCTTTTGACAGTGTTTCCAATACTATTAAGTTTGGATATTTTGCAATATGATTTTTGAAATCTGTTACGCGCACGGTGTCTAAAGAGTGTTTGCCGCTAGCATAGCGGCCGCAGCTTGTATTGCATCTGGCGTCTGCTGCTGCAAAATCAAAGTACGCCTGGTCAACTACAACAATTCCTTTGAAAGATTTTAATATCTTTTCTATACTATTGGAATCCAATAAGTTGCCGGTTGGATTGTTAGGGGAGCAAAGGAAAATAACTTTGGTGTCCTTGCGCACTTGCTTAAGCAGTTTATCTGTGTCTAGCTGAAAGACAGCTGCATTTTTTTTGGCTGCTGTGCTGCCAGGTTTCTTATCTGTTGCAAAATCTGTTGTGAGAAAAGCGTCAATGATTTTGACATTATTCATCTGAGCTGCAACCGAGTACATGCCATAAGACGGATTCATTATAATGGCGCTGCTTTTGCCCGGTTCACAGAATACTCTGTAAACAAGGTCGATAGCCTCATCGCTCCCATTTCCCAAAAATAAATTTTTAACAGGAATTTTCTTTATGACGGAAATTGCCTGTTTCAAATCCTCCTGACGCGGTGACGGATAGCGGTTTACACCATTATCAAACGGGTTCTCATTAGCATCCAGATAGACCTCCATAGGAACCTTACAGTCATCCCGCGCTGTTGAATAGGGGGTGAGTTCCAGTATATTTTTTCTTACAAGATTTTTAATATTCATATCTAATAATTCAACGTATTATTTAATATTACGCGCTATTTTAATCTGATATCTACAGCATTTTTATGAGCGTCCAGGCCCTCTGCGGAAGCCATTGCTGTGATGGTGCCGGAGAGTCTTCTAAGACCGGTGCGGGTTATTTCCTGGATGGTTATTCTTTTAATAAAACTATTGAGATTCACGCCATTGTAGCCGCGGGCCCAGCCTCCCGTAGGGAGAGTATGGTTTGTTCCGCTTGCATAGTCGCCTGCGCTTTCCGGGGTGTAATTGCCAAGGAAAATGCTTCCCGCATTTACTATATGTGAGCAGACTTCTGTGTAATTGTGTGTGCAAATTATCAGATGCTCAGGAGCATACATGTTTGCCATCTCCCACAATTCTTTTCTGGTGCGACAGATAATAATCTTGCTTTTTGCGGCTGATGATAGTATGTAACTCTTTCTTTCCAGTGTGCTGAGCTGCTTTCCAAATTCCAAGGCAACAGCTGAAGCCATTGCCGGTGAGGTTGTTATAAGAATTGCCTGACTGTCGGGACCATGCTCAAGCTGACTCATAAAATCTGCGCAAACATATTCTGCCTTGGCGTAATCATCTGCAAGAATCATTACTTCAGACGGGCCGGCCGGCATATCAATTGCGCAAACAGCTCCGCCAACAATTTGCTTAGCTGCTGTTACATAAGAGTTTCCCGGACCAAATATCTTATCAACGCGGGGAACTGTTGCGGTTCCAAATGCCATTGCTCCAATAGCAGCAACTCCTCCAATCCTGTAAATATTTGTTACTCCGCATTTTGCAGCCGTATAATAAACAACGGGAGAGGTGGCGGGCGTGCACATTACAATTTCTTTGCACCCGGCAAGGCGCGCAGGAACTGCCAGCATAATAACGGTTGAAAACAACGGTGCCGTGCCACCAGGTATGTAAAGTCCCACTTTTTCTATAGGAACGCTAATTTGGTTGCATACAACACCTTCTGTAGTCTCGATAGTTATATCTTTCACAGCCTGTGCGGCATGAAATTTTTTAACATTTGCAATTGCTTGATCTATAGATTTCTTAAGGGTTGCAGGAACTTTGCGTGCAGCCGCTGCAATTTCAGCGGAACTCACCTGCATGCTAGCGCACTTACTGCCTGCGCAAGATTTTTTTGCTCCTGCGGCAACAAGTTTAATCTTGTCAAACTTTAGGGCATTATCAATTACGGCTTTGTCTCCCCTTAAGGCAACATCATTTAAAATCTCCGCAACGCTGCGCTGCAAATCTGAGCTGCCGTAAGCGCTGCTGCAATTTGAAGCGCCGCTGATGCCGGCATTGTCGCTACAAATTGATTTGCAGCCTCTTAGGATACCTGACCACTTTGTCCTGGCTGGGTACTTAATAATTTTTATTGTATTCATGAAAATCCTCCCGGGATTAAAGAATATTATTTGCCAATGTATTTCTGCTATTACAGAATCATTTGCTCCATGTTCAGAACCAGAATGTCCTCAGCTCCAATCTTCTTTAGCTGCTCAACTTTCTCCCATATAAGGTCCTCATCCACAACAGCATGTATGGCACTCCAATTCTTGTCTGCAAGCGGTAAAAGAGTAGGGCTCTTTAAACAAGGAATAATTTTAAGGGCTGCAGTTATCTTATTATTAGGAACATTAACAAGAACATACTTTTTGCCGCGGCTCATTTTAACTGCGTTAAACCGGAAAATCATCTGGTTAATCACTGCCATTTTATCTTTTCCAAGTTCAGGTGTAGCAATAAGAACTGCCTCTGAATAAAAAACTTTCTCAACTTCTACAAGACCGTTGGAAACAAGGGTTCCGCCGCTTGAAACAATATCAAAGATAGCATCTGTCATTCCTATAGAGGGAGCAATTTCTACGCTTCCGGCAATAGATTCTATTTTTGCTTTAATCTTGCTTTTGCGGAAAAATTCTTTCAGAATTTTTGGATATGACGTTGCAACTTTCTTATTGTTAAAGTATTTCAACCCTGTGTAGTTTACACTCTTGGGGACAGCAAGTGACAACCTGCACTTGCTAAAGCCAAGATCAAATAGCTTTTTTACCTTAAAACCCTTCTCTTTGACTTCATTAAGCCCGACAATTCCAATGTCTGCAATACCGTTGGCAACAGCCTGCGGAATATCATCATCTCTCAGGTATAGAATTTCCACCGGAAAGTTGTTTGACTTGGAGAGTAATTTTCTTTTGCTGTCATCTACCTGAATACCAGAATCATTCAGGAGTCTTATGCTGTCTTCGTTCAGGCGCCCTTTTGCCTGCACTGCAATCCTAATCATTTTCTATCTCCTCCAATTCCTCAAAAGATAAATCCGTGATGGGATACTTTTTGTTTTCCAGCAAATCATAATGCCACCATTCAGAAGATAGGGGTTTAAAGCCATGTTTTACCATTACATCTTCAACTATCTTTCTATTAGCGAGTTGCGTAGGGGTCAGACCCTTAAATGCACGGAAGGCGGAATCGGAGAACGAGTCAAAGTCCGTACCCATGTCCAGATATTTTCCGGTGTTCAAATCACACACCGTTAAATCCACTGCGCACCCTCTGTTATGAATAGAGCCTGTAGTTGGGCTTGCGCAGAAGGTACTGTCGGGACATACTTCAAAAAATCTTAAAGTGCCTGCGTAAGGTCTGTAGGCATCCCATATAACAAGTCCTAAACCCTTTGCGTTCAGCTCTTTCTGAACTGCCAGCAATTTTTCTGCGGCGGGCTTCCTAAGAAAAGCGCGCGGGTGGGTATAGATTGGCTTGCCGGTAAAATTATGGGATGTCGCATACCTTACATCCAATTTTATATTTGGTACAAACTTTTGCAAATCAATTAGTTCATTATCCGGGTTCTCCTTAACAAGCTGCTCGTAATACAGCACGGAGTTTACGATATCCAGATTATAGGGGTTCTTCTTCTGCGCAAAAAGAACTGTCGCAGAGGAAATTACAAATACTATTATTACTAAAAATTTTCTTTTCATTTCTTTAAAAGTTAAAACAGCCCTCCAAACAAATCCGGCTCATTCTTGGATTCTTTCTTTTTCTTGGGCTCTTTTTTAGGCTTTGCCTGCTCTTCTTCATAACTTGGCAACTCCTTCATAATATCCCTCATTTTTTCATTTGCCGCAACACCCGTGGACTTAGGACTTATTATTGCGACATTTGGCTGATTTTCAAATACTAGCCTGTAAAATTCTTCATTTGGGATAACGCTAATCTTATAGACGCAATCACCGTTTTCTTCCTTACTTACCAGCTTCTGGCTGGAATGGAGCGGATTAAGCGTCACAAACGGTACAAGCGCACTGCCGACCCTTAAAGTAATCTCTTGTTTTAAAGTCCCCGCCGGTTTAGTAACTCCTATTATATTTTTGAAGTAACCGTCAGAATCAAAACTATAATTAGGAGGGAATGGGAGAATTGCGTAAGAATAACTTGATATGCTCTCCAGCGGAATTACGTGGTAACCCTCCTTGCCATCCTCATAACCAACAACGTACCAGCGGCTCAAATACTCCTTCATATAAAGCGGGTAGAAAATTACTTGCTCCGCTGCGGAACTTAAAGCCTCCGTGCAGTTCAAACTAAGCACCTTGCGGTGAATTGTAGCATCCTTTACAATATCAAAAAATTGTCCTCCCGACGGATTCATCTCAGGCTGATACGCAATCAGCTTGCTTCCTCCATTAACCTTTGTATCAATAACTTCCTGAATCAGTTCTACGGAACCCTTCAGAGATTCCATCCCATCTATTCTTGTATATCTGAGTAAAGTTTCTGCAATATCAGAAAGAGGTTCCAGGTTGGTTTGCTTTACGTTTGCATTGCCAATGGAATATGCGGGATCTTTATACTTATAGTATTTCTGTTCATAGACTACAATTGGCGCATTATATCCGCGCTTTTTGTCTCTCATGAACTGTAAATCCAACTGCACTGTACGGGTGGATACTACAAAATGATCCTTTAGTTTAATCTTGCTGTTCTCCTTGATGGCGTCAGTGCAGGCCTCAATTAAATCTAGAAGCGTATACTTCCGGCTTGCATCTCTAAGACATGCATCTATTGTTATATGTCGCAACAGCGCGTTTGATGAAACTGACATTATTCTTTCTCTAACTACGCAACAAAATTACGCAAATCTTTTGAAATTGCAAATGTTTCAGCAAAGCAAATTGCTTTGCTATTTTAGTCCTTGCGGTTTTAAATCTCTTTGATTATTTAGATTTCTTGCAAATGGCTGAGTAAGTATTTGCTGCTCTTTTATTAAATTTGCACTCGCTATGAGGAGAAGATTAGAATATTTAATCCAGTACTATGTTGGCTGGGTTTTTCTGTTTTTGGTGCAAAAGCCTCTATTTATGGCTTTTACAGAAGGTGTTGCTCACTACAGCTTTGGCAAATTTATGTCTGTCATCTGGCACGGCTTGCCGATGGATTTATCTGTTGCCGGATACCTTACGGCCATTCCTTTTTTAGGAGTTCTGGTGAGCATTTGGTGGCCTTTTGACAGCAATTTTAATATGCGCAAGGTTTTGCGTCCTTACCATTTTGTTGTTGCGATAGTTCTTGCAATAATTTTTGTGGCAGATATTTCTCTTTATCCTTTCTGGCACTATAAGCTGGATGCTTCTGTCTTTAATTATTTAGATTCTCCAAAAGATGCAATGGCCAGCGTATCAAGCTGGTACATTGTAATAAGAATACTTGCAATTCTAGTTGTCGCATATATTATATATGAGCATCAGACCAGAATATGTTCTAACACTTTTGTCACAACAGAAAAATCTCCTGAGCGCAAAGTGTGGAGAACGTTGGTCATACTGTGTTGCGGCGGTCTGTTGTTCTTGGCAATACGCGGCGGCGCAAAGGAATCAACAATGAATGTTGGACGTGCCTATTTTTCAGAAGATCAGTATCTTAATCATAGTGCAGTGAATCCGGCCTTTAGTCTTCTTTCCTCAATAGGGAAGAGCGAGGATTTCTCCAAGCAGTACAGATTTTTAAAACCTGATGATTTTGATTCAGTTATAAGAGAATTATATCCTGCTGCGGGAACAGGTGTAAAATCTTTTGCAGCCACAGCATTACAGACTTCTACTCCATTGACAGACACGCTTTTAAAGACGCAGCGTCCCAATATACTTCTGATTGAAATGGAGAGTTTTGGAGGAAGATTCATAGAGGCGCTTGGTGCTCCCGCTGATGTTGCCCCTAATTATAATGCCCTTGTAAAAGAGGGAATATTCTTCTCCAATTTTTATGGAAACAGTTACAGAACGGACCGCGGAACTGTAAGTATTTTCAGCGGATATCCTGCACTCCCGGTTGTCTCTTTGATGAAGATGCCAATCATTGTCAGGGCTCTTCCAAGTCTGCCGCATGAACTTGTAAAACAAGGATATACAACAGATTTTCTGTATGGAGGAGATGTGAATTTTACAAACACCAAAGGCTATTTGGTTAATATGGATTTCCAAAAGATTACGGCTGATGTAAACTTTACCAAAGAGGAACGCAAGACAAATTCATGGGGTGTTAATGATCATATTACTTTTGCATACCTTGCAAAAGACTTGCTTCATCGCAAGAGCAACTTAACTGCGGGTTCTGGTGAAAAACCTTGGTTCTCAGTCTTTTTAACGTTAAGCTGCCATGAACCGTTTACCGTTCCTTATCATAGATTACCAGATGAAGTTTACAATGCGGCCGCATACACGGATGACTGCCTTGGAAAATTTATTAAGCAGTTAAAAGCCTCTCCTCTTTGGGATAATTTGCTAATTATCTTAGTACCAGACCATAACATAACTTATAATATGGCGGACAGTAATCCGGATTATTTTAAGTGTCCAATGTTGTGGATAGGGGGAGCAGTTAAGGGCAATCCCAGAGTTATTAGCAAGTTTATGAATCAGAGTGATATTGCCGCAACTTTGCTGGCTCAAATGGGGCTCTCACATGAGAACTTTATATATAGCAGAAATATACTGTCGGGAGCTTACGGCAAATACCCGTTTGCTTTCTCCTGCTATAACAATGGGTTTGTGTTCAGAGATTCAACAGGCGTAACTTCTTATGATTTAGCCGCTAAAAGTGTTGTGACTGAGAGGGGAAATTCAAATGCTCAGGCTGCAAGACAAATGAAAGGGAAGGCTATTTTGCAGAGTATTTACAACAACTTATATAAATATCAACAGTAAGATTATTAATAATTTTTTAAGCGGTGTTTATTGCTTGTAAAAAAAAAGCAGTCAGTTTTTACTGACTGCTTTTTTTAGCAAAACGATGGATACTAACACTTTCTAGTCATAGGACTCTAGTATCTTTCTAATTTCTGTAGCCTGAAGTCTGCCATAAACTTGCTCATCAACCATCATAACCGGAGCAAGTCCGCATGCTCCAATGCAACGCAGGCAATCTAGAGAGAACTTGCCGTCCGGAGTTGTATCTCCGACTTCTATTCCAAGCACTCTTTTAACTTCATCCAAATTCTTCTCAGAACCCCTTACGTAGCAAGCTGTTCCAAGACAAATGGAAATTCTATGTCTTCCTTTTGGACTTGTTCGGAAAAATGTATAGAACGTAGCAACTCCATTTATTTTTGATACGGGGACTTTAAGCTTATGTGCAACAACTCCCTGAACTTCTTCCGGAAGAAAACCTATAGTTGCCTGTATTTCTTCAAGAATGTTGATAAGCTCGCCCGGTTTATTTCCATGCTTTTCACAAATCTGCTCAACTTTAATCAAAGCTGAAGGAGATATTTTTGCTTTTACTTCTGTCATAACTTATTCGTTTTCTGCTCTGTTAAAATAATGAGTGTGAAGAAGCTTGTGAGCCTGCTCGCTTAGAGGTTTGCCAAGGTACTCTTCATACAATTTAACTATGTAAGGATTCTCATGAGACTTTCTCAGTTTTTTGTTTGCATCTTCTTTATAAAGAGCTGCTGTTCTTGCCTTTAGAATCTCTACATTACCATGATGTTGTGGTTGTCCGCCTCCACCGATACAGCCGCCGGGACACGCCATAATCTCAATGACATGATACTCGCTCTTTCCGGTTCTGATTTCTTCCAAAAGTCTGCGCGCATTTCCAAGTCCGTTGGCAATTCCAACGTGCAGAGGAAAACCGTTTAAATCTATTGTAGCTTTCTTGATGCCATCCAGACCTCTGACTTCCGTAAAGTTTATGTTTGCGAGTTTTTTCTTTGTATATACTTCATATACGGTACGCAGTGCTGCTTCTAATACTCCGCCGGTTGCACCAAAAATAACACCTGCTCCTGTTGATTCGCCAAGGGGCTGATCAAAGTCTTCATCTGGAAGAGAGTTGAAATTAATGTTGGCTTTCTTAATAAGTTCTGCAAGCTCTCTTGTAGACAAAGAATAGTCAACATCTGGAACTCCGTCCTTTTTGAACTCCTCTCTTGAGCACTCATATTTTTTAGCAAGACATGGCATTATAGAGACGCAAATAAGTTTCTCTTTAGGAATACCCATCATCTCCGCCCAGCATGTTTTGGCTATGGAGCCAAACATCTGTTGAGGGCTTCTTGCCGTCGATGGAATATCTAGCATATCAGGGAATTGTTTCTCAAAGAAATTGACCCATGCAGGACAGCAAGATGTAAGAATAGGAAGTCTTACAAGTTTGTCTTTATTTAAAAAATGTGTAAGTCTGTCAATAATTTCTGCACCTTCCTCCATAATAGTAAGGTCCGCACTAAAGTCAGTATCAAACACTTTTGCAAATCCAAGTTCTTTAAGAGCTGCAACCATTTTGCCTGTAACAAGCGTTCCGGCAGGCAGTCCAAACTCCTCTCCAAGAGCTGCTCTGACAGACGGCGCTGTTTGTACTATAACTATTTTATCAGAATCGGCAAGGTCATCCAACAGTCTGTTTGTATAATCATGTTCGCTCAAAGCACCTGTAGGACAAACTGCTACGCACTGTCCGCAATATGTGCATTCACTGTCAGCAAGGTTCCTTTCAAATGCGGGAGCAATCATTGTATTGAAACCTCTCTTAATTGCACCAAGGGCTCCAACTGTCTGAACATTGTTACAAACGTTTTCACATCTGCGGCAAAGGATACATTTGTCCATATTTCTAACAATGGCAGCTGTAACCTCTTTTGTTCTCTGCGACAGTTCGCCGCCTGCAAACGGCATCTCCCTTATATTGAACCTCTGAGCAAGTTTTTGCAATTCGCATTTTCCGCTCTTAGGGCAAACAAGACACTCGTTAGGGTGGTCAGAAAGAATAAGCTCAGCAACAATTCTTCTGGCATTAAGAACTCTTGTTGTGCTGGTGCGTACAATCATCCCTTCTGTACATGCTGTTGCACAAGCCGGTGCAAGATTCTTTCTTCCCTCAATTTCTACAACGCAAATTCTGCAGGATGTCGGATTGCTCTTTACTGCTGTTCCTTCCATGTTGATGTAGCAAAGAGTAGGAATATCAACGCCAACTTTCTTTGCAGCATCAAGGACGATCGTTCCTTCCGGAACGGTGACTGTGTGTTTATCTATTTTTAATGTAACTGTTTTTTCCATGATTTCTCAAATATTAACAAACTGAAATTGCACCAAATTTACAGCGGCTCATACACATACCGCATTTGATGCATTTGTCTGGAAGAATAGTGTGTGGTTTTCTTGGAGTACCGACGATTGCGTTACCCGGGCAAGTTTTTGCACATGCTGTACATCCTTGGCACTTCTCAGGATTAATAGTATATGTAAGCAGATTCTGGCAATGTTTTGCAGGACAGGTCTTGTCCTTTACGTGAGCAACATACTCATCATAGAAATTGTCCAGAGTAGAAAGAACAGGGTTTGGAGATGTCTGGCCCAAACCGCACAACGCACAGTCTTTAATAACATTAGCAAGTGTGCGCATCTTTTTAAGGTCATCCATGTTTCCCTTTCCGTCTACAATTCTGTTAAGGATTTCAAGCATTCTTTTATTGCCGACACGGCAAGGAGTACATTTTCCGCAAGATTCGCCAACAATAAATTCCAAGTAGAATTTTGCTATCGCAACCATGCAATCATCCTCATCCATCACAATCATTCCGCCGGAACCCATAATTGAACCTGCAGCCATAAGGTTGTCATAGTCAATAGGGGTATCCAAGTCTTTTTCAGTCAAACAGCCTCCAGAAGGACCTCCGGTTTGTACTGATTTAAATTTCTTTCCGCCCTTAATACCTTCTCCAATATCGTAAATAACCTCTCTCAATGTAGTTCCCATTGGAACTTCTACAAGTCCTTGGTTATTAATCTTTCCTGCTAATGCAAATACTTTGGTTCCCTTGGATTTCTCTGTGCCGATCTTATTGAACCAATCAGGTCCATTTAGGAAGATAGGGGGGATATTAGCCAATGTCTCAACGTTGTTTACGTTGGTTGGCTTGCCAAGATAACCTTTAACTGCTGGGAATGGTGGCTTAAGAGTAGGCTCTCCTCGTTTTCCTTCCATAGAGTGGATAAGTGCAGTCTCTTCTCCGCACACAAATGCGCCGGCTCCGTAGCGAATGTCAATATCAAAATTAAAATTACTTCCAAAGATATTCTTGCCAAGCAAACCAAGTTTGCGAGCTTGCTCTCTTGCAATTTTTAACCTCTTTACAGCTAATGGATACTCTGCCCTTATGTATACCAATCCGTTTTCTGCGCCTATGGCGTATCCGCAAATTGCCATTGCCTCAATAATTGAGTTAGGGTCGCCCTCCATTATGGAACGATCCATAAATGCTCCAGGATCACCCTCATCGGCGTTGCAGACAACGTACTTAACGTCGCTCACAGATTTTGATGCAAATTCCCATTTCATTCCTGTAGGAAAACCTGCACCGCCGCGTCCTCTAAGACCAGACTTCTTAACAACCTCAATGACTTCTTTAGGAGTCATTTTCTTAATACAGTTGGCAAGTGACATGTAGCCGTCGCGAGCTATGTATTCCTTAATGTCCTCAGGGTCAATAAAACAACAGTTTCTAAGAGCAATGCGCATTTGTTTGCGATAGAAATTCATATCCTTTGAATCTGGTATGCGTTTATGCGTTTTTGGATCCTCAAATAGCAGCCGGTCAACACGTTTGCCACCTAAAATATGAGTCTTAAAAATCTCATCTACATCATCAAGTTTAACTTCTGTGTAGAAAGTGTTATCCGGGACAATTTTAACGTTGGGACCTTTTTCACAAAATCCAAAACATCCTGTTCTAATAACGTCCACTCTGTCAGTAACATTCTGCTCTTTGGCTAATTGACAGAATTTGTCTGCAATTTCGCCGCTCTTAGAAGATAGACAGCAAACAGACGAACAGCAAAGAATTTGAATTTTCTTTGTGCCCGTATTTAAGCCGCTAACCTTAGCAGGTGTCACATCTTGAGCTTCTTCTCTTAATTTCATCCGTTCTGCGTAATCATTTTTGATTTTTAGCAGATCTTCCGGGGAAGTAATCTTACTCATTATTCGTATTTAAATTTAGTTTATTTGAAAAATCTATGTTAGTATTTCAACTTTTTCTTTCAAAAAGCGCACAAATTTATAAATATTAGTGCAATAAAAAAAGAAAAGTATTAGCTAAAACCAAGAATTTCAAAGGCAAAAAATGAGGCGGCTAAATTTTAGCCGCCTCATTGGACATTTAATGATTTTTATCTTTTAATAGATAGTCAGTATTTTACTTAATAGCGTTCATAAAATTCAAAAAAGCAACGGCTTCTTGATTAGTGTAAATATGAATGGGACTAAAAATCTGATATTCAAATGGAATATACTGGAATAATTGTACTGCAGCAAATTGGTTGTCTTTAGAATAAAGGACTTCCATGCGTGCGCTGTCTGCTGCCGGATTTGCCTTAAAATTAGGTGATTCCGGAAATTGGCATTCTGCAAGCATATTTGCAAGCGGAGTAATATCCTCCATATTGAAGCAAACTCTTTGTTTCTTAATCTCGCTGCCGGTAGGTTGGTAAGCCATTGAACTGCCGCCAAATAACTTGCCTATCCCGCCTTTCTCTCTCTTAATTAAATAAGGATGAGTGAAAGTTAATACGCTTTCATTCTCTATTGTCTGTGTCATTGTAAATAAAAAATAAATTTGTGAGTAAAACATAATTTGCTAAACCCCAAGCTATTAACAAACCTGAATTTTTATTTTTTTGCCAGAAGCTTAGCTGATTGTCTATACAAATTTATTTTAGACTCTGACTTTTTTTAACGTATAAATGTAATACTCATTTATAGGATTGTGCAATACCAGACTCTGTAATTGCGCAGATATAATCTCTTGGTTATCAGATTTTCTGGAGTCTCTTGCAGCAAGTGTTTTCAACAATCCTTTCATATCGGAACTAAATTGGGAACTTTGCACCCTCTGCACCCTTGCATCACCTCCCGCTGCAGCTGAACTTGTAATAACCTCCGCAACAGAAGAATATGGAGGTTCAATCATTTTGATGCTCCCGTCTTTATTTCCAACCGTGGTTTCCAGACTATCCGGTTCAGCAATAAGAATAGCCTCAGATGCTGCTGTTGCAAAATGACTTACAACCAGCACCATTACAATTGTAACCGCAAAGCAAACAATATGACTTATCTGTACTTTCATTTAAAAATCGGTCGCAAATATAATAATTATATCAGCTGATTCAAGCAGTTGCACTTCATAAGGGAATCGCGCTTACTATATGCTTGTTATATACTTGGATGCAAAATCTTTTACGTACTTCTCTAGTCCCTGGGAGCTTATAATCTTTATATCATCCATAAGACCAATCACAAAGCGGCCAACACTGGTGTAGGAAGAGACTTTAGTGTCTAACATCCAGTGATTTGAGTCAATAGGGGTACAGTCTCTTTCACCAAGAGGAAACTCCTCCAGCAATAGGTTATGCGCCATTACGCCAAGCTGCAGCTGCACTCTTATTTGCCTGTAACTGCTTATCCTAAATATATCTACAAAACCAACCTTATGCTCATTCTCATGCTTCCAGTTCTTGGCAGTAGCATCCACTGAGAGTATTCTGGCGGTTCGGAACAGCTTATTGGCCTTAGCCTCACAGTCATAGCACCAAACTTCAACATAATTTGCCGTAAAACCAAACGGCTCCACAAACCTGTCGCGAACCTCCTTGGAATTAGATGAGGCATAGTGCTTTAGGATAACCTGCTTTTTATTATTTATGGCTTCAGATAGTACATTTACGCACTCGGCCTGTGCCCCATGGGTTACAATCTCAGTCATATTGGTGCAGTTATAAACGCTTGCCAGCTTGCGCCTCAGCATCTGCTTCATCAGATTATCATCAGTCAGCCCATCTATCAGAGAATTAACCACATACGCCTCTTCATCGGAAAAGTGAATAAGCTGAGAAATATCCTTAAAAAAGCGGCTCTCCTTACTAAGACGGTAAATACCACTCTCCTTCTGCACAACAAACCCCGCCTCCTTAAACGTATCGATATACCTATAAACAGAACGCTTATCAATCTCCAGCCGTTCCGCAATATCCTCCACGGTATAATTCAAATTGCCTGTCAGCATCTTCATCAGCCGCAGAACTCTCTCAATCTTAGGTTGGTCCATAATATTATCTTTTAAACTTTCTCCAAATAATTCACCTTCTTCCCCTGCGCCATAGCATACTCAATCTCACTCCGCGTACTGCTGCCGATATACCCTCCCACGTTAATCACAAAAATCTCATCCGCCATATCAATCTTCCTCTTATGCATATCATCCAGCATCTCCTTGGTCCCGACGGTCCACACCTCATCATCTCCGCTATGCCCAAACAATCCAACGGAAATAACAATATATCCCTCAAGAGTCAGTCGCTTCTGTGCCGCAAAAAACTCCTCTTTAAACTTGGTGCTTCCACACAACGTCACAACTTTATACTTTCCCACCATATATATTATAGTACAATATTTCCTTCAAATTTAATAGCGCTCCTTCCCGGCGCCTGTAATCTCATATAAGCCAATCCATTGCTATACAGCTGAATCTGGCATTCCGTCTTTTCGCTGTCCTTATCTCTGGTAAAAGCAATATCAATCTTCCAGCTCTTTTTCTTTGGGTTAAAAACAGTAGTACACTCAGCCGGCGCATTATTAGACTTAATAGAAAGATCAAGTTCATTAACAACACCGGAACCTGTGGTACCATAATATGGCAATTTACAGTTAACCTTTCCCATAATATATTGGAAATAATAATCACTTGTAGAAAGATCAACCATGCTCATTCCAATAGGTTCAGCAATATTCACTTGAATAAAAATGGACTGACTCTCAACCTTTTGCTGAATAACAGCAGCAAGAATCTCTTTCTTAGACTGTGCCTGTACCAAAACTGGCATAAGCAGTAGGGCAATTGTTAATAGTTTTTTCATATTAAAAAGTTTTTATACTGTAATTTCATTGCTTACAAGTAAAATACGCGGCGGTAGCCGCGTGAACCACACGACGTTGCACAATTACTCTTCCTGCTTTTCTACTTTCCCTTGGTACTGAATAGCATCCCTCCCCGCCGGCTGCATCCTAATATATGCCTGTCCGTTTGTAAAAATCTGCACCCTGCAGTTAATCTGCTCATGCAGGTTAACATTCTCAAAATCAAATTTCAGCCACCAGCACTTCTTCTTAGCATTAAACTCCTTATTCACATTTACCGGCACAGCCTCTGCCTTAATACCAGTGTCATCGGTTCCAATAATAGCGGTATGAGAAGCTCCAAAATAAGGCAAGTAACACGTCAGCTTCCCGTCCTTCAACTTAAAAGAGTAACTATCCGTAGAAACATCCTTCATCCTCATGGATAGGGGTATAACCTGTCCTACATGTACATACACATTTCCTGTCTCCACAGCCTCCTTAACCGTTGCCGCCTGTTTCTCCTTCTTGGTTTGTCCCATGCAGAAGACCGGCAGCAAGATCAGCAACAGTGTAAAAATCTTTTTCATGGTTATTTTTTTACTTCTATCTTCTTGACAGTTAATGATATATTTGCAAATACCTTAAGCAGGGACCATACCGTCAAAGTCTGCAAAAGATTAAACAGACATACCGCAAAACATCCGCAGCCAATCAACAGCTGATCATAATTTCCTGTGTTAGTCAGAATTACCCCTGCAATCAAACAACCCACGGACAGAATAATTCCAAAAATGCAAACAATAACTGCAATAGTCTTCATAGTAATCTCTGCCGATTTTTTAATCACAGGTGCAACCTCTTCAACCTCAGGGCTGTACTTGCAAATCTCTGCATACTCCTCATCAGTAGTCTCAACGGGAAATATCTCATCCTTAGTAGATTTCTCATGATCAATCATACCCAATCTAATAAGGTGGGCCTCCCTTCTGTCTGCGCGTTCCTTAGCCTCACGAGCCTTCTGAGCGTTAAGATATTGTTCAACTTGTGTGTTCATTTTATTTATTTTTAAAACTCAAAATCAGATCAATCACACCCACAACCGCTGCAACAGCCCCGCAAACAATTTCCCCTTTAGCTGTTGAAAGTACAATAAAGAAAAGCGCAATCCCAATCAAAGAAGCCATCACCGCATTCCCGGTAGTCGCATTCTTATGCGTCATTTCCAGCAACTTATCAATCAAAAATCCGCCGCAAATCGCCACAATCAGTGCCGCCCAGAACCCATGCAGCAGAACCATTGCTAAAATCACCACAACTATTGCTGCAATCGTATAAATAATATTCTTTTTCATCTCGATAGTTTTTTAATGTTATTAGTTCAAATATACACTCATTTTTTCACAATCCCCATACCGATATATTTCACACTTTTTTACAAGATATCTTTCAAGCTAATAACCAGTATTCTTGATCGTGTTCTCCAGCCGAAGGCCGCGCTTTAGCGCGTGCATCTCCGCGGCGGTAGCCGCGTGAACCACAAGGCGTTGCGCTGCTTTGTGGCGCAACGCTAAGAGGGAATTATTTCCCATATTTGTCTGTGACTTGCTTAAATTTTAAAAGCATATCTGACATCCACTCAAAATAAGTATTCCAATCATCTTTTTTGTTAATGTTGCTGTTGTCTTTGTAAATTGTTAGTTTACAAACTTTTGGAGCTTCTGTGCCTATAACTTTAGTATTTAATAATTTTTCAATTTCTTCTTTGTGTTTCATGAAGTCATAGTATATCTCTTTATCTCCACGAATGTATATTCCAATTGACAATCTATTTTTTTGGGAGTTTACAGTTGCCATCAAATGATAGTCTGAGTGGCCAATTGCAAAGTCGTACCAATGATGTGGTTGAGGCATTCTTAAAGAGAATGCTTTTATAAATTGAGCTTTTTTCTTTGCAGAATCATTGAAAAATGTCCAAAAATCTTGTTGTATTTTTTTTGTATCAGTAATAGAACTATCTGATTTCATTGATTTTGCCCAATTATTTGGTTGTTCTACAACATTGAATTTTGGTGCTGGAAGAGAGTTATCTATTTTCCACAGTTCTATTTCTATCAGAAAGATTCCTATACTCTCATCAAGATGGTTATTTAACCATTCAACAGCCTTTCTGTGTTCTTCTTTCGCATGCTTAACAATCCAAACTATCAGTGATGCCTCTTTGCCAGAGGCATATGTTATGATCTTTCCAAGGTGGTCATGATTAGTGTCTTCTAGCTGATTTTCAATAATGATTTTTCTGTCCGAATCTTCCTCGGTTGCATAAAGGTCAACACTGAATTTTCCCACTGGAGATTCCCTTTCTTCTAGTAATATGCTTACTCCAACAATATCGCTGAGTTGTGATAAGTTTTCTGGCTCCGCAAGCCATTTAGAGAAGTCATGTTCCTCATTTTTCCAGATGGTTCTTAGGTCATCAATACGTTCAATTCTTCCTATTTTTTCCATATAGACTCATTATTTTACAACCAAAATTAACAAATTGATCGCAAAAAAGGTTCTTTTCTTTGACATTTTCTGTCGCGACTAAAAAAATCAAGCGGTGCGGCACAAATGCACCGCACCGCCTAGTGGTTTAACGCGCTTCGCGCGGAGCTGCACGCTCCCTCCGGTCGCGGGCCTGCGGCTTTGTTATATTCCATAAAACCCAGATATGACGGTGTTGTGACAGTTTTTGTCACATATTTCTTATCTGATGAAATTTGTGCTGACGCGGGTGGGTTCTGGTTGTGGGGTCTCTTTGCCGTGGGTGTTTTTCATTAGCCAGGCAAGGTTTTTTGCTAGGGAGCGCATTATCTGCATTCCTTCTTTGTCTTGGGCGGCTTCTCCAGGCATAAGGCCGTGAACCCCGTTCCAGTATTGTGATGTAGCAAGAGGCATGTTGTTGATAGTAAAATACTTGTTTAGTCTGTCGAGAGCAGCAGTATCACCGCTTCTGCGACAAACTGCAACAGCGGCTCCAGGCTTGTACATAAACAAATCTGAACTTGAATAGAACAAACGGTCCAGAATTGCGCATAGGGCTCCATTGGGGCCGGCATAGTAAACTGGTGAACCAATGACAATTGCGTTTGCTTCTATTGCAGCGGCTCTGATTTTTTTGTACGCTTCATCTTGGAAAGCGCAGACGCCGGTTTCTGCGCATTTGTTACAGGCAATGCATCCCATGACAGGCTTGTTGCCTATGCCAATTATCTCATAATCAATACCGTTCTTGTTTAGTTCTTTTCCTATTTCTGTTAATGCCAATGCGGTGTTGCCGTTGTTGTGAGGGCTGCCGTTAATTAGTAGTGCTTTCATTTTGATTTTTTTCAAAGTTATAAAAAAAGGTTGTGGCACAATATTGCAAAGTGGTGCCACAACAAAAATTATTATCTTTGAAAACAAATTTTAAATCAAATTATCATGGATGTAAAATTTTTTAGATGCAGACATTGCGGCAATATAATTGCCTATGTACACAGCAGCGGAGTACAAGTTATTTGCTGCGGGGAGCCTATGCAGGAACTAATTCCTAATACTACAGATGCAGCTCAGGAAAAGCACGTTCCGGTTGTTGAAGTTTCCGGGAATAAAGTTACGGTTACGGTTGGAAGCGTTGAGCATCCAATGACTCCGGAGCATTACATTCAGTGGATTTGCCTGCAGACTAAGCAGGGCAACCAGCGCAAAGAACTTGCTCCAGGTGAGAAGCCTGTTGCTTGCTTTGCGTTATGTGAAGGCGATGAGGTTGTTGCAGCGTTTGAGTATTGCAACCTGCACGGTCTTTGGAAGAAGTAAATTTGTATTGATTTTGTAAAAAAAGGCCGTCGGAATGCGGCCTTTTTTATGTTATTTTACTAAAACAAGTTCATCTGTGTTTTCCAGTTTGCCGTGTTTATCGTAGGCTATGGACTTGACCGGACCTATTCCGCGCGCGTACCAGTTGATGGTGTGTTGCGTCGCTCCAAACATCATGGCTCTGGCCTTTTCCGTCTGCTCAATTTTGCAGCATTCATAGGTAACGCCGTTTATTGTAAGTTTCTCAATAGCAGTTACTTTCCTATTTGTTGCCAGTGCCGTTATTTTTAGGAACTTTATCTTTACGGAGAAACTGTAATCAGGCAGAGTTTGGCCGACTTTTGGGTTAAGCGGAAAATATTGAGGATCACCTGTTCCCACAAATGAGGTGTCTACATCTTTGGTTTTTCCCGTCTTTTTGTCTTTAAAAGTTGCGTGTATTGCAACCTTTGGTGCTGATAAGTAAAGGTCTCCGTTCTTGATAGTTGCAGTGCATGTCATGTCTCCCATCTCCTGAAGCTTTTTGTTCTCATCCAACATCTCTATTCTCATTGCAAGCGTTCCATTGTTTTGGTCTGTCATACTGGAGTTTAGAATAGTCGTTCTAGTGTAACCGTTAATTTTGTTGCCGGCATTTTTTTCTGCTGTAATCACGATAGTTCCTGATTTTGTTGCAACGAACGGTTCTTGTGCCTGTGCTTTTTGAAATGTGGCAATTGCTGATAACGAAAGCATTGCCCATGCGATTGCAAATAGTATTTTTTTCATAGATTTTGCGTTACTTTGTTTTGTTCCGCCTTGCCCTGCGTTGTGCTATGTGCCTCTCATAACAAAGGTATAAAAAATACGTATGCAGCAGAGCAGATTACTTTTGGGAATTTTGTGAATTGTAAATACATATTATTATGAAAAAGAAAGTTGTGATCATGGGTGCTACTTCCGGTGTCGGAAAGATGCTGGCTATTAGGTTTTTACAAGATGGTTTTATTGTGGGTGCCGCAGGCAGACGAGCGGAGCTGCTAGAGGAATTGAAGAATCAGGCTAGTATCATTGCATGTACAAATACAACTGAAAGTGCTGCATGTTGCAGAGACAGATGCTTTACAAAAGTTATTGATATAAATGAAGATACAGCCGTCGGGAACTTAAAAGATTTGATAAGTGAGATGGGAGGGATGGATATTTACTGCCATGTTTCCGGTATTGGATTTTATAATCCGGAGTTGGAAGAGGGACGGGAGCTCTCCATAGTTCAGACTAATTGTCTGGGATTCAGTAAAATGATAGGGGAAGCATTTAGGTATTTTGCATTAAGGAGAGAGGCGGCAAGAGGCGGTGCTCTTCTGAGAGATACTGATAATAAGGCGGTTAGCCCGGGATGTTTCCAGATTGCTGCTGTGAGCTCAATTGCGGGGACTAAAGGCATTGGTGTGGCTGCGGCATATTCCGCTTCTAAACGCTTTCAGTCCAATTACTTGCAAAGTCTGTCACAGTTGTCCAAGATTCGCAGGCTTGGAATTTCTATCACAGATATTAAGCCAGGGTTCATGCGGACTGCGTTGCTTAAAGATGACAGATATCCAATGATTATGAAGCCTGAATATGCTGTACCATTGATTTACAAAGCAATACGCCGGCGCAGACGTGCGCGTGTGATTGATTGGCGGTACGCCGTGCTTGCATTCTTCTGGAGGATTATACCGCGCAATTTGTGGGAACGGTTAAGAGTAAAAATTTAAAAAGCGCTTTTTGAGGGACATCATTTTTACTCATTCAAGCATGACTAATCTATTAATAATTTACTCATGCAGGTGTTGTTTTTTTTCGTAAATTCGCGCGCTTAAAAAAATAAAGATGCTATGAAAAAGTACAAATGTGATATATGTGGATGGGAGTATGATCCTGCTAAAGGTGATTTTGAATTGGGTATTGCTCCCGGAACTCCTTTTGAGAGTCTTCCCGATGATTTTAAGTGTCCAGCTTGCGGCGCAGAAAAATACAATTTTTCTCCAATTGATAATTAAAAAATCCTTGACTGTTCCCGTGCGTTATTCTGGAAATATAGACTTTTTAAGTTATTATATTTCAGAAGCAGTGAAACATTCTGACTCTAATGTAAAGAGAAACTTGATTTCTCTTTTGAGAGTTTACTGCGTCCTTCTATGAGAAAATATCTTTTATTTGCGTTTGCGGCGGTATCGCACTTCTTGATTTGTTTATTTCTTGCAGGTTATGTGACTTTATATGCCCAGGATAATATTAAGTCGCCGATATTAAGGAGTGTTACAAGAAATAGTCTTGTTAACATTTGCAATGATAACCTTACAGTTGCTATAAAATATTTTCATATTACTCATAATTCTTCAAATGTTTATCTTGAAAATACTGCAAGGTCTCGAGGGTTCTTGTTTGATGTTGAGGATGACGGGCAAACTGATACAATAAAATTTCTTTATTTCTCCTTGGCTGCGTTGTTTATAGTAGTTTTATTGCTGGCAATAACGTTCCATCTTTTGAAAAAAAGCCAGCGGCTCTCTAGAAAGTTGTCTGAAGCGCTCAAGAATTTGAATGTAGAAAAAGAGAGAGTGGAACATGCAAATAGTATGCAAACTTCATTCATCCAAAATATAAATCATGAAATAAGAACTCCTTTGAATGGAATAACAGGTTTTTCCAGATTGCTGGCGGAAGACGGTGACAAGTTCTCTGCAGCCGAGAGACAAGAATATGTGGGGTTGATAGAGAAGAATACAGATATGTTGCTAGAAATGGTAAATGACGTACTTGATATCTCAGAACTGGAGTCAGAAAACATGAAGTTTGATTTAAAGCCACGCAGTGTAAATGAAATATGCCAGTTTGCTGCGGTAAGCGCAAGACGTTATGCAAACAAGGGTGTTGATATTATATATAGGCCTCATAAAGAGGACTATATGATTATGACGGATGGAAAAAGGACAGTACAAGTTCTTGTAAATTACATAACTAACGCTTGCAAGTTTACCGTGAAAGGTAGCATAACAGTAGACTATAAAATTGAACCGGACAAGTTTGTAAGAGATTACTCCCGTAATGAAGATAAACCTGATAATAAAGTTGAAGGCGCACCGGAAAAATCTGGTGTGATTATTTTCTCCGTAACCGATACCGGAAGAAATATTCCTGCCGAGAAAGCGCAAAAGATCTTCCGCCGGTTTGCCGGGTTGGATAAATTTGTAGCAGGCAGCGGAATTGGACTACACATTTGTGCCTTGATAGCCGATGGCTTGCATGCAAAGGTTAAGCTTGATACTTCATACACAGGAGGTTCCAGATTCTTATTTATCCATCCTATTAGGTAAGGCAGATGCTTTTGTTATAAGTTCCATTGAAATCCCAACAAGATATTACGCGGACGTATTCTATATGAGCTACTTACAGATGACGAACCGCTAAATACCGTGTACGCATACTCCTTCTTGTTAAACAAATTATATGTAAACAAATTTATGTTCAGGGAATTGTTAATTTTCCACTGAAGCAGAAAATCTTGCATGAGTACATCTTTTGTCCTTTTTTTGTCGGCGGATACTATTCCAAGTTCTGTGTGGTAATGTTCAGTTACTATTTGAAACGTTACTTTTTTGCCTGCAACAAAATTTAAATCCAGCCGCTGGTCATAGCTATTATGAGACGTCGTCTTTTGATCTGCGAATTTCAATGTAGAATGCTGATAATTAAGAGAATATTCTGTATTAAGCCAAGTGGAAAAATGAAAGGTACAATGCGGATTTACAGATAAGGTATTGCTGATGTATTTGACTTTTTCCTCAGTGTTTTTCGTTGCTTTGGATGAGGAGATGCTCTGGATTAAATCATAATTAAAGCGTGAATAACTCATATCCAGTTTTATAGGCCCTCCAAGCATATCAATATTTTTTGTGATACTGCCAAACAGATAATTTCCTGTTGTAGAGTGCGAGCTCATTTTGTAGGAATTTATAATATATTCTCCTTCAAAGTATTGTGAAGATATATATGGATTTGTATTCCATGATTCTGAGGCGCCAAAATCAAAAAATAACCCATCCATGGGGTTTTTGTAATTTATATGTGCGGAGATTTGTTTTGCCTTTGATTGCGCAAAATCATTTGTGCCGTATGATATATCTCTGTAACTTGACATTATGCCACCGGTATATAGATTATCCACGTTTACAGCATCTTGTTCTATAGAACCTGATACTGTAAATGTTAATTTGCCGGTTACATACCACTTAAAATTGATGTTAGGCTTATATGTGAGCGTACCGGTATTTTTATTGCGAAAACGCTTGTTTAACTGATGAATGTATGTGTAATAGATGCCGGCAGGAACTCCAAGTTCTATTTTGATTGATGAATTTTTATATGTGAACGTTGGTCTGGCATATCCCCCTACATATCCAATTGTCAAGTTATTAAGCGTCTGCAGAGTTGTATCTTTGGTCCCCGACAGCTCTGTTTTTAATGATTTTCGCAGGGCCTCTGCTCCGCATGACAAATCATAATCCACCTCGCCAATCTTTCCTCCAAATCCAATTGTATTGTTTGTGTACAAAACTTTTGCATTTATCGTCTGACGTTGCATAATAGTGTCCGATGCTGCCGGTGATGAATTTGTAAATATTGTGTCTCTGTTAACTTCAAGATTCTGATTTTGAGTCATATATTTAACCATAGAAGCTATGGTGATGGTCTTGCTGTCCCCTGCGTTTCTAATGTATTTTAAATTGTTTTGAAAGTTGTCCAACGGAGTCCATGCATTTTGCCTGTTAGGGTAAGAGCCTGTCATATAGTTTGTTGCAGTTTGCCAAACGAGTCCGGCCTTCAGACCTTCATACATATAAAACTTTGCCGTATTTGCCTTCAAATTAAGTTTGACATCTGCCTTGTGCATATATTCTTTTGCCGCTTCAAAGTTATTGTCGGTAATGGAGCTGTCTTTAAAAAAGTATTTTGTATTGCCTGTATATAAAGAAGTTAGGCGGTCATAGTAATAATCTATATGAGTGTTGAATGTATAGTTTTCGTTTATTTTTTTTGAATTATCAATTGACGCAAGTGCCGAATGATTGAATCTTGTACGTCTGCTTTCAAGCGGTGCCGCAGTTGTTCCGACTGAAAAGTAGACAGTGGCATTGTAATCCTTTGAGCCGTTGATCTCATAATCCTCTGTAGTAAAGGTCTCCAAATCAGAGGAAAAATCTCTGCCGGTGTTATCTGTTTTTGCAGAAAACATCATTTGGTTTTTACCGCCAATTCTCATAAGGAAAATGTTTCCGTTCCACAGAGCATCTCCACCGGCTCCAGACAGATTGCCAGTCCACTTGGTCTTAACAGACTCTTTTAATTTCAAATTTATTGCTGCTCTATCGCTGAATACTTTGTTTTGCAGAGACTTAATAGGTTGATGGTGTTCAAGCACTTCCACTTTCTGTACGTCTTCAGGCTTTAGATTGTTGGTTGCCAGTCCATAGCGATCGCTTATCATATCATTGCCATCAATGTAAAACTTATTTATAGGTTCACCGTTATAATATATCTCTCCTGTTTTTTTAATTTCAATCCCCGGCATTTTTTTTAAAACATCTCCAATATTTTTATCCTGTGCCTCTGCGTAACTCGCCACATTATAAATCAATGTATCTCCTCTTAGTGTCAGCTTGGGCGCCTTGACATAAACCTCCTTTAAGTTTGTAGATTCAATATTCATAAGAATAATGAGCTTACCGGTTGTTGCCTTTACAGAGACTTTTTTGTAGCCCATCATTGAAAATTCCAGTTTTTCGGCTTTTGAAATTGTTAAGTTGAAATCTCCGTTTTTACTTGTTGTGGTATATTTAATAATCTTGCCATTACCGTCAAGAGCCGTGACAATAACTCCAGAAATTGGCTGTCCATCAGCCTTATCCGCAACATGACCGTTATATGTTTGCGCAACTGCTTTCCCTGGTGTTACCAACATAAACAACAATACTGTATAATAAATTAATTTACGCATCTAATTTTATTTCAGCTCTAATTGATTGAATTTCAAATTCCTGAATTGGCTCATATCAGAAGGGGAACCGTCCGGATTATTGATGGTTATTTTAACATTGGAATTGGTGCTCATATAGTCTATTGGCGCCTTTTCAAATTTCATTTCCTGCTGATTGAACTTTTCCCTATTAGTCTTGATATATTTTGCGTCTTTATAAGTTATTGTATGAGAACATTTTCTGAGCCCCGTGGCCTCAAAGCTGATGATTCCGGAGTCGTCTTTTATAGAAAGAATCAGGCCTGGAAGGCCGCGGAATTTCCAAGGGCCGAGCGATGCCGGAATTTCATTTGTATACCATGCTTCATAGTTTCTTCCTCTAAAAGTACATGTTGCACGGCTGCAGCTATAGCCGATAACGTCCTTTTTCTCAGGCTGGAGAGTCCATTCTATTTCAGGCTCGGGTTCTGTATATAAAAAAAAGTCCGTCATGATGTTACTTGTGTAAGTGAGCTTGCCGGCGGGATAATTTTGATATATATTAAAGGTGGCGCCGCCTGTAAACTTCTCCGTATTTGCCATCACTTGATCTACGGGGGTCACATCTATAAGTGAATCTTTCTGGAATGTCTTGTATGAGAAGCATTTGGAGACATTCTTTCCAACTTGAAGGAGAAGCAAATCCTCAAAATCCGCCTTATCATGAAATGTTATTGACCTTCCTTCTGAAGCATCGGGGTTCTTGAGCCAATACATTTTATAAGTGACCTCAAATGTGGTGCTGTCAATTTTTTTGAGATTTTTCTTTGATGTTCCAATTGTTGAGGAAGATATTCCGCTCTTGTTAATTGAAAATACTGTTTGGGCATTGGCAGTACTACACTCCAACATTGTTGCAGCAATAATGGCAATTAAAAATGCCGTAAAAATTTTTCTAAATTTATCCATATTTTAAACGTTTATAATCAGTTATTTTATTATCGCGATAGTTATTTATTCTTTTTCTTTGACTGAATTTTTGAAATTGCAAATGTTGATTATTATTAAATACACTTGTGTTAATTGATGCTTAAGAAGTGTTAAATAGTGTTAAAAGAGAATTTCGTGGTTTCTTAATTCATACATTTGCTGGGGTGTATTTAGCAGTATGAAATGCTCAAGTGAAATGAAAAGCGGCAGAATAAATAGAAAATCCTATAAAAGAGTGACTTGGTGGGTTATATCCTGCCTGATCCTGCTGGCCATGCTGCAGACATGGAGCCTTTTAAGCATCTATCGCGAGAGAGTTGCAGAATTTGACAAGGCTATAATTTCTGCCATGAACCGAGCTGCTTATGAGGAGGTTACAACATCTGCAGCTGCTATTCAAAAACCTTTTTTTACAGCGGAAAAGAAAACTATCATTGAATCTTCTGAGATTCCGAGAAGTTTGACCCCCAACGCTATACAGTCAATGACAATTAAGAAGTCAAATATTAATGACTCAATTGGTCTCACAAATATTTACATTAACACAAAAAAAGATACTGTCGTTTTCCATTCTCCTAAGAAAACATATAAGACAACTTTTGTGTCTTACGGCGGCAATCAACTTGTATACAACCTGCATAGGTATGATTCTCTGCTTCAGATAAATTTGTTCTCAAACAATATATGTTTGCCATATAAGGTTGACATTGTTAAAAAAGACATTGAGTTTCAGAATCTTAAGCTCTATAAGAAGAGAAATAATTCCAATGTTTACCGCAATGATAGCGGAGATCTATTTGAAGTTAAAGCAAGCAATAGCAATGATTCTAATGTGAAAACAAAAAAAATAGGGCAATCTGCAATGTCTCACTTGTCAATTAGAGTTAAGTCTGCAGCAAAAGAGAAACGCAATTATGAATTTAATTTTGTGAGAGATAGTGTTATACTGGGTGCTGTTCAAGAAATTTCAGATGGCAAAGATTCTGTTGTAATTAGTAATAAATCAGACAATACTGCCATTTTACATAATCCAAGAACTTACTCAATCAGCGTATATAATGGCAAGGGACTATTTTTCCGTGTCCGGATAGATAATCCTAACAAACTGCTGATCAGAGAATTAAAATGGATAATTATTACCACATGCCTTATTCTTCTTCTAGTTGCATTCATTTTTATTTATCTTTTGCGCACAATATTCAGGCAGAAGACTTTAGAAAAGATGCGCATAGACTTCACACATAATATTACGCATGAGCTTAAGACCCCAATCTCAGTTGCTTATGCCGCAAATGATGCTATGGAAAACTTTGGGGCTGCCGACGATGAAAAGAAACGTGCTAAATATCTGGAGATTATACGTGAACAACTAAAGGAGCTTTCTGGTATGGTAGAGAGAATCCTCTCCGCATCCCGTGATGAGATGGGAGGCCTGCGCTTAAATAAGGAGAGAATTGAGCTATATGATTTTCTACAGGATATTGTGGAGCCGTACAGGAGAGATAATGTTCAGCTGGATGTATCCGTAGAGCCGGGTAATCTATTGGTTGTCGGTGACAGGTTTCATCTTGAACATATGTTTAACAATCTGATAGATAACTCAATAAAGTATTCAGGTGAAAATGTAGCTGTGACATTTGCAGGTGATGTTGCTTTAAATGCAGATACCGGTGAAAATGCTGCTGCTGATTGTCAGATTGCAAAAACAATAAAAATTGAAATCAATGCCTATCGGGATGAAAAAATAGTAATAAAATTTTCTGATAATGGAATTGGAATACCGGCTGTCGCTTTGCCTCATATTTTTGAGAAATATTATAGGGTGACCAAAGGTAACTTGTATACTGTTAAGGGTTTTGGATTAGGACTTTATTATGTAAAAATGGTTATTGAGGCGCACGGCGGTACAATTTCTGTGGCAAGCAAAGAGGGAGAAGGGAGTACGTTTACAATTGTTCTGCCTTCTTAGGTTGCAAAGCCAGTAGAAAAGCAGGTAAGAAAAGTCAGTAGAAAATACTTAATTAATTGGTTAATTGTAGTTGAAATAAATGCTACAGAACAGTCATTATCTAGTATGTCTGAAAGTAAAATTAAAATATTGCTGGTTGAGGATGAGTGCACGCTTGCAGAGATAATTGCGGATACTCTTGGAGAGAAAGGCTTTGATGTTAAGGTTGCGCATAATGGAATAGAGGCTCTAAAGGTCTTTAAATATGGTGGTTATGATAAGTCTGCGCAAACAACTGAGTCTGATGTAACTGAATTTTCTTTTTTGCCGGACGTTGTAGTGACCGATATCATGATGCCTCAAATGGACGGGCTCACGTTTATAAAAGAGCTGCGCAAGATACATCCCGGGATGCCGGTTATGTTTCTTTCTGCCCGCACTACAGCTGAAGATGTCGTTGAGGGATTTGAAACGGGCGGTAATGACTATTTGCGCAAACCATTTGCAATGAGTGAGTTAATCATACGCATTAAATCTTTAATTGCACGTACCGGCGGGTATTCTTCAAAGGGCTTAAGTCTTGCCAGTATAAATAGTTGTGATTCGGTTTTTTCAGCAGATGGGGCAAGCGTAAAAGAATTTAAGATAGGCAAGTTCGCGTTTGATGCTGAACGAATGACTTTAAAGTTCAATACAGAAAGCGACTCTTCTGCAAATGTCTCTGCCAGTTCTTCTGGAACCGCTGGTACTTGCATTGTTCAGCTCTCTACCCGTGAAAATCAAGTACTTGCAATGCTGTGCGCACAAATTGGGCAGATTGTTACCAGTAAGAATATTCTTGTAAATCTATGGGGAGATGACAACTTTTTCAACTCCCGCAGCCTTCAGGTTTACATAACAAAACTTCGCAAGCATTTAGAATTAGACAGTTCCATAAATCTCTCAAATGTCAGAGGTGTAGGGTATAAGTTATTTGTTGCACAATATTAGCGTAGTTTTTATTAAAATTACATAAATGGAGACGGCGACGGTCAGGCAACAATTTCCGGTTTTAATCTTTTGAAAAGCATTGTTGATTACTCCGGATTGCATGGAATGGTAAACCAGAATGTTGAACCAACTCCCTCTTCTGAGGAAAAATCTATTTTACCGCCCATTAAGTTTATAATTGTTTTGCTTACGGGAAGGCCAACCCCTGCACCACTTATATATTTTTTAATGTTTAATTTATCAAATTGCTTGAAAATTAACTTTTTGTAACTCTCCGGAATGCCGGTGCCCGTATCAATTACTTTAACGGTCAGCATATTTTTTTCTATAGAATATTCCATGGTGATGCTACCTGTTTCCGTATTTTTAAAGGCGTTATTAACCAAATTGCTAATTACTCTTGAGAGAAGTTCTTTATCTGACTCAATAGTACAAGACGCACCGTGGTTTGTGATAAAAGAGATACTTGTTTTATCTCTGAATTTTTCTCTCATGGTCCGTCCTATTGTCCACATCAATTCATTTATGGCAAATCTTGAATTATGTAGTTCTATTTGCCCGGATTCAAGTCTTGACAACATAAGAATATCTCCAATCATATCTGTCAGACTTCTTGCATTTTCCTGAATTAAATCTCCGTAAATTTTTCTATCCTCGTCAGGCAGAGATGTATCCTGAACCAGATTTGAGAAGCCTACAATTGCATTAAGAGGCGTTCTAATTTCATGACTTATATTGGCAAGAAATGATGATTTCAGGTTATCCGATTCTTGTGCAAGATGCGTCATTTTTATTAGTTCATTTGAATATTTTCTCTTCTTTATCACATTGATTGTTAACATAATAATTAATACCAGCATGATGATGAAAGCACTGGATACAGACAGGATGACCCTCTTATACTTTCTAAAGAAACTAAAAGGGCAGTTAATAACGACAGAACCTTTTGGCAATTTTCTTTCGGAAATATGGAAACGTTTTAATTGTTTGTAGTCAAATATGTAAAAGTTTGGATTGTTATCAATTACAGTTAATTTAATAGGAGACGTCCCATTAAAAATTTTCATTGCCTGTTTAGCGGCAGATCTTCCCTGGTCAAAATGAGAGGTGGTAGCTCCACCAAATAATCCCTGTCCAATGCCTGGCGCCCAAAGGTGAAATAATGGAGCATTCGTGCTGCCGACTATACATTTTATGGTCTGGCCAAAAGAGAGAGTTTTTTTGTCTTTATCTACACACGGGGATATTATTAAGATTGGAATATTTGATGGGATTTTGCTCAGTTTGGAGTAAAGTTCATCAAAGCTTAACTCTCTTAAATCCAGCAAAGTGTATTTTAATTTTGGATGAGCTGCAGCATATTCAAAAAAGCGTTTCAAATTAGCCAAACCTGTCACAGTGCTGTCGCAAATCACATAAATCTCTCCTTTGTTTGGAAAGAGCTTTAGCATAAGCTCAATGGTTTTGTCAATGGATACATTCTCCACTACTCCGGTGAATTGAGGGTCATGATTAAATTTCCTAGCCTTCTGTAAATCATTGACTCCAAGAAAAACAATTGGAAGGCCTTTGAACAGAGTATGGCGTCTGTCGAGAGCAAAATTGAAGGCATCATCATCGGCAACCATCACTAAATCAACAGGGTATATTGCATGTTTAAGCTTGTATCCCAGCAGGTCTGAGAATAATTTTATGTTACCTGGGGTATTTACATAATTCCTGGAATACATGAATTCATAATCAACGTTGATATTGTCATATTTTCCAAATACAGATTCAATACCTCTTACTTGTTGGGGAAATGTGGGGAAGGTGTTACTGTATGAACTGATATACAGTATGTTTTTGGTGCTGCATGGATTATTGCCGGCCTTTAAAAACAACGGAGAGAAGAGGCAAAATATTAATAGGGCAATTATGCGTTTTGAGTTTTCCATAGACACAAATGTTAAAAACTGTTTGTTTTATGCAATTATGCATTCCCGTACCCTTCTAGTGCGAAAGTTAGTAAATAAAATAATATAACTTTGGTATCGCTGCTGTGTGTAGCTCGGTTTTTAAAAAAAGACCATTGAAAAACACCAGAAGTATAAAAAATTTAATTGCCTGTTGCGGTCTTTATTGTGAACGATGCGATGCACGCATTATGGGATGCGGTGTTTTTCTTTGTTTTTCCATTAACTTTGTAACAAAAGAATTACATTGTGCTTGCGTGAGTAATAATTACAGGTTTGTTGTGCTTTAATGTCGCATAAATTGTGTTGTTATTGAGAGCATGTTGTATTGTATTGTATTGTATTGTTATTGTATTGTTATTGTCTGTATTATATTGTTGCTGTTTTTATAATGAATCATATAGAATATCATAAGGTCTTTCTGATTGCTGGAAGCGAGCCGCTGGGAAGTGCCGGAATTCAAGCTGATATAAAGTCAGTTACGGCCTGCGGAGGATATGCCGCAGGTGCGCTTACATGTATTGTTAATGAGGATACAAGAGAGGTCAAAGACATTATTAGCATACCCGCGAAAATGGTTGAAGGACAGTGCCGTTCATTCTTGGGGGATGTGGGTGCGGACTGCATCAAAACCGGAATGCTTTACTCCAGTGATGTAATACATTCTGTGGCTCAGATCCTTAAAGACGTTTGTTCTGTACCATGCGTTGTTGATCCTGTTATGGTTTCAACTGCCGGTGCCAGACTGCTTAAGGAAGATGCAATTGAATGTTATAAAAATGAGCTGTTTGCGCACGCCACAATTATAACGCCTAACCGTCGTGAGGCAGAAGTGCTTCTTGAACGCCCAATTAACTTGCGGAATATTAAGGCTGATTTGAGGGCTTTGTGTGTTAAGGGCAATGCGGTGATTGTTAAGTCAATAGGGGAGAGCAACGGAGGGAAGGCTGCGGGCTCTGTCTGTGAAGGGGGCATACTTAAAGATTATTTTTATGATCCCGCGACTGACCGCATGCGCATCTTTTCTAAGAAGTATATAAAGACAAATAACCGCAATGGCACGGGCGATACATTGGCCTCAGCGATAGCTACTTACCTGGCACGCGGTTTCAAATTGGAAGATGCTGTTGCATACTCAGAAAAATTCATACAGAAAGCAATTGCGGCAGGAGCAAGCTATGATTTTGGTTCCGGCTTTGGCGGCACTCAGCCGTTCTTCCGTGATGTTGCCCGCTACGAGCGGGAGTTTGAGAGGTACGCTTCTGATATGTAATGTTGTGTTATGTATGTTGTGTTATGTATGTTATGTATGTTATGTTATGTTATGTTATGTTGTGTTATGTTGTAATGTTGTTATGTTGTAATGTTATGTTGTGCCATAACTTTGCAAAACCAGCTGATTTACAAGCTGTTTCAAAATGTCGCTCAGAGGGGTCTAGAAAGGCTAAAAAATCCCTATCTGATTATCAGCAACTTACGGCGTTTTTAATTTTCTCGTGTACTTTATACTTTGTCACATCCTGTAAATCAGCAACTTGCACTTTTGCCTTTATATGCATTCTGAAGGGGGGTACCCAAATCGGCTGCTGAGATGCTTTTAGGGAACATTACTCGCTGTCATTTACCCTCAGTTCCTCCATAACACTAGCCCAACCAATAACCGCGCAACTCTCCCATAATAGTGGCGTAACACCCAGATACCCAGCAAAACAATCTCCAGTGAACCGGCTAACAAATCCTTGAAAGTGCGACCAAGCCAACAAATCCCTGAAAGTGCGACACGGCTAACAAATCCCTGCAAGTGCAATCTGGCCAACAAAAATAAAAAAGGCAGAGCCTTTTTGAACTCTGCCTTTTCATTTTTTCTGTCATACTTTTTCCTTGACTTGTGCACTGCGCTAATTCTCACCGATTTGCCGTGCACATCTATCTCTTCCTGCCGGCTTACCCGTCGGTTGGCTTTGAGATAATCCTTCTGTGTTATGCGTAGAGTTCTCATAATATGGTGTTTAACTATTTCTTACCTTTATACATACCAAATCTTGAGCAAAAATATATAATTTATTATGAATAAAAATTTAAATACTGCACCAGACTGGTCTTTAGAAGATTCTATGCGATGGGTAGCTGATTTTAAAGCCGCTGCTGTAATGAATAATTATGTGGCTATGAAAGTTTTGCTATAAGTATCCTAGACCAGCGGTAACGGTTGATTGTGTGGTATTTGCTAAAGCTCACGACGGGAAACTTAATGTACTGTTGATTAGAAGAGGCAATGATCCTTTTAAAGGATACTGGGTTTTTCCCGGTGGTTTCATAAATATGGATGAAACTGCTGAAGATGCGGCAAAAAGAGAATTAAGAGAGGAAACGCGACTTTCAGTAGATAACCTAAAACAATTTCACACTTTTACAGCAGTTGACCGTGATTCAAGAGGAAGGACTATTTCTATTGCTTACTTTGCAACGGTTAATATGTCTGATGTTCTTGGAAGTGATGATACTGCTGAAGCTAAATGGTTTACAATGGTAAAGATACCGCCTTTAGCGTTTGATCATAAGCAAATTTTGGAGATGGCTTTAAGGCAGGTTGACAAACAGTAATTAAATTTTCCCAATTGATTTTGTAGTAAACAGACAGCTACGTTTATTGATTTGTGTGCGGTTATAAAAAAACAGGCCATCAAAAATGATGGCCTGCTGTAGAATAAGGCTATTCAAGCGGATAATCGCAACATACTGTAAACCTACACTGCTATGCTCCGTGGAACATGTATTCTTTTTGGATGTCTAATGTTAGACGTGTGAAGATTTCTTCTATTAAGCTTTCCGCCACGCTCTCGGCTTTGTTAAGGATGCTATCAGAGAATTGCTGAAGCATTTCGTTTGCTTTGATTGGCTCATCCTTATAGAGTTTAAGGTATTCTTTCTCCATCTCTTTTTGTCTTTGGTCATTCTCGGCTTCCAACTTTGCGTAGGCCTCTTTGATGATAGGGGCGTAAGCGTTATAGTTGACCATGCCAAGCGTCATAACCTTACGGAATTTCCAATATGCTGATTTGTTATCTGAGTGTGAGTTGCCCATTTTGTATGTGGCAGGATATGATTTAACTCCTTGATAAAGAGGTAAAAATACACCAAGATCAGACATTCCTATTGCTACGTAAGAGACACATCCGATTTCTTTAGGCAGGTTAGGACGTACTTGCAGCAAATGTGTCTGGGTTGTACGGAATATGTCTACAGGACGATATGGTTCTTTTCCGTTGGAATGAAGATATGGGTCATGCTCTGTGTTATCATAGTGATATCTGAATGCTTTGCGGAAATCGCTAATGGTCATCGGCTCTTCTGCAACTGTATATACAGGGAAAGTATTTTTTGTAACATCATTTTTGATTGATGGAGAAAACATTTGCTGCAGCCCCCAAACACGTGGGTAGTTGTATGTTGTATCAAGTTTCTCATCGCGAGTATAAGCTTCATGAAAATCAAATTTTCCATCGGCAGGATTCCACAGCTTGTTCTTCTCTGCAAACTCTATAAGATCCTTGGATGCAATGAAATTCTCCTTGTCCTTAGGATCATAGTCCCTGTAACGGCTTTGATTTCCGGTCACAAAATATCTTTCGCGAGGCATCTTACAAGCCAAATAACGGTGTCCGCCTGCATTCTCCAAATACCATATTTCTTTCTTGTCTATGAAGCCAATCCCAAAACCCTCTGCGGAACCGTATTTTTCTATGAGCATGCCAAGACGCTCTACTCCCTCACGCGCAGAGTGAATATAAGGCAATACTATATTGTACGTGCAATTCTCTGCTAATCCGTCAGTTACATATGGATCAACATTAAGCGCCTTCTGGCTGCTGAATATAGTTTCTGTAGAACTCATTCCTATGCCAAGAGTATTAAAACCGGCACTTCCCCATTCTCCCGGAAATTGATAATCCGGTAGGGCGGAATAACCCAACGCCTCTTTTGGAAGCGGGCAACGGAACTTGCTGTCTTTAGCTACAAATTCCTCCGGCCCAAAGTGAGTATCTTCATGAATCTCAAAATTAATCGCCATCATGGCGTCAAAGTCGCTGGAGCGCGACAAAATAAATGATCCGTCAGCGGTCATCTTATCGCCGGCGATAATCGTTGTACATTCCGATAGAAGTTTTTTATTCATTTCAGTTATCTTTTAATCTTATTTCACAAGGTACTAATTTTTCCTCTACAATCTTTTAAGTAGAATCAAGATTAGTGTGTGTTAGAGTCCTAACGCCTTATCAATCAGAATCAAATGTATTCTCCCTTTGGGGAAGCAGCGGGGCATGCTTAGGAATATATTGCAGATTCTATCTGGTGCGTTGCAATCTTGGCATTTGCCGGTTGCAGCGCATGGTGTTTTAAAGTTTGGGTGACGTTTAACATTCTGTGGTGCAGCTATTTGCCTAATACGTTCTATTGCCGCCTCCGGAGTAGGGGAGATTTTATTTGTTCCTGCAACCAGTATAACATGCTTAGGCCCAAAGGTTACCGCGGCACAACGGTTTCCGGTCATATCAATCCAGTGCAAACTTCCATCTTCACTTATACCGTTGACTCCCGTTATAAAAAGGTCAGAAAGCAATGCCTCACGACGGTTTTTAACTAGTTGTGCACGAGATACTTCTGCAGTTGCAGAGTCTGCGGCAGGTATTGATGTAGCTGGGCTTTGTGCAGTTGTATGCTTTGAATTTCCGGCAAACTGCGCATCAACCTTGCAGCTGAAAGTTTGCAAAAATTTTGGACTGTGTTGCTTAACTTCATCCAGCACATTAAGTGCAAGCAACGTCATTGAATCTCCTGCCGCAACAATTTGCGGCTGCAACTTTTCTAGCTGATTCATTACCCTGTCGTGAGCTTCAGCAACAGTATTAACTAGTTCAACTTCAAAGCCGTGCAGCTGCAGATTATGTATAGTTGTTTGTAAGTTCATGTTACTCTACGTAAAATACCCAATCTTTTTTGCGAGGTTTAGCCTCTGGGTAATCACCATCTACATAGCCAAGTATGCAATGACCAATGCCCTCATATTCACCCTTTACGCCAAGTGACTTAAGCCATTCTTGCCACTCAGGCATTTCAAATTCTTGCTTTGCGCGGTGAATCCAGCAACTGCCCACATTGAGCGCATGAGCGGCAAGCATCAGATTCTCCATCACAAGACTTCCATCGTAAACTCTGTGCAATGAGTTCTTGTCCGCCAGCACAATAAGAACAACCGGCGCTCCATAAAACGGGTCAAATTCCTCTTGCCAACCGCCAATCTTAGCATTAGTTGCGGATAATCTATCCCTGACCTCCTTATTTGTAACTGCCACAATAATAGGGGTTTGATTGTTCATTCCCGTTGGGGCAAAAGTCCCGGCCTCAACAATTTGTTCAATGATTTCTTTTGGAAGCATGTCAGATTTGTATTTTCTGATGCTTCTGCGGGTTTTGATTTGTTCCAGTAAGGTATTCATAATGACTTATTTACCAAATATGTTTTTTGTAAGTCTAAATCTCAAATCTTAATTTTTATCATCTGACTATGTCAGCAATTCTCCCAAAATCATCCACAACTCTTTCTGCTCCGGCATCAAGCATTTCCTGGCTGGTGCCGTTTCCGTAGGTGACTCCGCAGGTATGAGCACCGGCATTTACGCCCATCATGATGTCATATTTTGTGTCACCGACAACCAATGCTTCTGATGGTTTGCAGTTGAATTTATCCAGCGTTTTCAGCACCGGCTCAGGGTCCGGCTTTGCGTTCTTAACATTGTCAGCACCAATGGTATAACTGATTAATCCGCTCATTCCCAAATCTTCTACGTACTTGGTAAGAGAACCGTTCCCTCTGCTGCTGGCTATCGTGAAGATAGTGCCTTGCTCTTTTAATTTTTTGAGAGTTGAGAGAACGTTTGGAAATAAAGTTACTGCACCCGGCGTGTTAAATTGGGAAAACATGCGGCGGTATGTCTCTGTAAATGAAATACTTAATAGTTCTCTACGTTTATTTAATTCATTAGTGTCTTCACTTGACGCAGGCACTTTATGAAGTTCCGGAAACAGCGCAGCCGGGGTATCCATCAAAGTGAGTCCAATCATTTTTTTGCACTGCTCATCTGTCCTGGCAGGCAAGTGTAACTCTTTGATTGTGGCCTGCATAGTGTGAATAATAACTTTTACTGTGTCACCGATAGTTCCGTCAAAATCCAGTATGATAATTTTTATTTTTTGCATTTAAAGTTTTAAACTCTCCTTCTGAATTAATAGTTCATTTTTTATTTTTTGTATTCATTTTTTCTCTTTCTATAAGCGCTTTCTTTGCTTTTAGTCCGCCGGCGTAACCGCCTAAGGTGTTGTTGCTTGCAATGACTCTGTGGCAGGGGACAATGATTGACATCGAATTTGCTCCTATAGCGCTGGCCACGGCTCTTACCGCCTTTGGCTTTTTAATTCTGCGCGCAATGTCCATGTATGAAACCGTCTGGCCGTAAGGTATGTTCAAAAGTTCTTTCCAAACTTTCTTTTGAAAATCTGTTCCGGCAAACAGTAGGGGAATATCAAACTCTTTTCGCCTTCCTGCAAAGTATTCATCAAGTTCCTTTATTGTCTTGTTTATCACTATATTACCGCTCTCCGACTTTTTTCCTAAACCCTCTTCAATTATTGTTTGGTCAGGTTCTTTGACAGGTTCATTGATGTCTACTCCCAAAATTTTTGCAAGGCGTTTGCAAATCTTACTGTGCCGCGGCTCAAGAGCCCAGTCGCACATGCAAAGCTTCTCTCCGCATGCGTAAAGGATAACATCTCCGTCGGGAGTTTTATAAATTATAACTTCACCTTTGCCGCTCATATTTATGATTAATTTCAGTTGGTAAAAAGCAATGATTGTATACGGTCATCTTGCAAAGGTATAAATATAGTGTTTCAAAATTTACTGTTATTTCCGTAGTCAAAATAGTGTGCTAATTTGTTTCTGATATTCCAGCCAATCTTTTTCCAAGTCTATTTTGGTGTCAGGTTCAAACATCTCAGTCTGCAGGGTACTTTTGTATGGATTCCAGTTGCCACATATTTCGCCATTTTTTACTACTACGGGATAAAAGGTGCCATTATTATTATGTGCATGGTTGCGATATTCCGGTGCAAGAACTACATCCCGACTTTTATATCCAATCAGGTATTCATCAAATGGAGGCAGAAGATTAGTACAACCTTTATGAAAACCTTTGGTGCGACAGTTATCTATCAGATAGAATTCTCTTCCGTTCCAAGATTCTGCATGTAACTTATTACCCAACAGCTGAATGCCTTTTTTACAATCACTTGTATTTAGGCCTGACCACCATACATAATCCTCCAAAGTTGCAGGACTCCGGCTTTGGAAATATTTGGTAGTGAGTAACGCTAATGCTTCATCTTTGCTTATAGGGTTGGTTGCCTGGATTTTATTTGAAGAAAGACAATAGGTTGTTTTGCTTGAATGTAAGTCACCGCTTACCAAATATCCATTAATTTCAGCCAATCGAATGTGATATGAAATGCGATGGTCATCCATCAAGATGCCATGCCTAACTAATGAATCAGTAATATCTTCCTTGGTTATATTTGTATTATCTCCTATTGTCTGCTCGATTATTTTACGCACTGAGATAAGTTCATCTTCAGGTATGCTGATTTTATTGGATTTCATCCACCCATTCAATGTTGAAATTATTTTTGGTGCGCATAGCTCCAGCATCCAGCCATAATCCTGAGCAGTAATCAATTGCCATGTACACCTAAGCAGATGCATTCTAATAATCTCACCACCGTTATATGCTTTTCTGAATGCCTCTTTTGATGGTCGTTTGGTTCTCAAAGTCACAGCCCATCTCATCATACGGTAGTCCTGGGCTTGCATAGCTCCAAGATGAGATACTACTTCTGTTGGATTGGTGAACTGCTGACTTATAAGCTGCTGGTTCAAAAGACGAATGGCTATTGGATTCATAATTAGTGTTTTGTTGATGCTTGGCTTTCATCTCATTAAAAAAGGGCCGCTTCACTTTCCGATGCAAAAAATAATATTATTTGGTATTGTGCTGTTATTCAATTAGTTATAAGATTATGCAATACTTTGTGGTACAAATGTGGTACAAGATAGATATAAACAACTATTGATAACTTGAAGTATTGAAAATAGAAGAGAAGGAAATAAAAAAACCGCATTTACGGTAATGCGGCCAACCAAGTCCTTCGTTCTTCGAGCGATGACGATGCAAATCGTATAAATAATTATTTTATTTGTTTCGATTTATATACTTTTTTTGATAATATGATTGATTATCGGAATCGACACAGAAGCCTGTGATTAATGCATAATCTGGTGATATATATTCAAGTATGACGATATACTGTTTTCCTCGATACCAGAAATAATCTCTAATAGTCCCATCAGCCTCTGTATAGTTGAATCTGGTAATTCTCTTATCGTTCCAATTATCTAATATTTAAGTACTGTCACTTTTAAGACCGATATAAGTCTGTCTTAAGTTAATGCAACCGCCGCAGAATAGGCCTGGAATGGCGTCCTGTGAGCTATCCTCTGGGTGTGACCGCTTGTAATTGTACTTGCCCATAAATCTCATTATTCCACAATAAAGATCATGTCCGTTCTCTTCAGGGAATAGATAAATGTAATTCCTTTTTATAGTTCTCCAAAATCTCTCTATCCAGATGTTGTCCAGGCACCCTCTGCAACCATCAATGCTCACCGTTATCCCTGACGCCCTGCAGGCTTCCGCCCCTTCTCTACATGTGAATTGACTTCCCTGATCTGAGTTGATGATCTCCGGACTGCCGTATTTTTCGACTGCAGTTTACAGGACCTCGATGCTGTTCGATGAGTCCAGCGAATTGTGAAGCCCCATCCAACGGATTTATCTGCTATATACATCGATGATTGCTGTCAAATACATAAACCCCTTCCTCATCGGAACATAGATCAGGTCGATGCTCTATATGTTCCATGTCCATTTCTTTCATGATCTGCAAATCCTCCTCACTGTTTCCTTTTGCCTTATAGTACAATTTCCCCTTGCTTACTCCAAGTATCTTACACTGATCGTTGATACTCAGAGAACTTTCAGGGGATATCAATCGTTTGCGGGCAGCGGTATCCCCAACTTCTCTGATGCTCGCTTCGCAAAATCCAGCTTCATCTCCAACTTTCCAATCTTTTCGTATAGAGCCTTCTCCGTCTTACTTCTCTCTTCATCTGACGCCTCTTTGCTTTCGAAAACCATTTTGGATTTCTCTAAGAATTCTTCCTTCCACTTCGAAATTACGGCAGGTGATACTTCATATTTCTTCGCCAATTCCGCCAGGGTCTCTCGTTCCCTTAATGCATCCACTGATACGCGCGCCTTGAATTCGGCACTGAATTTCCTTCTTGTCTGTTTCATGTTTGTGTAAAGTTATCCCTTTTTATTACAACTTATACACTGGTCTCTTTTCCGATAGTATTATAGTTAAGACTCAAATTCAATGGAGAGTATCATAAATTAGCCCTTTTCTTTTAATTACTTATTTGGATAGAGAAATTGCCTAATTTGCTACTCTCTAAATGTAAATTAGAACTATTTTCATCCCGTATGTGGAGTAAATAAATACATCGATCTTTGGTTGCATAGGGCTATTTATGATTTTTTATTTAATGATTAATTCTGGGTGATTATATTTCCAATTTATAGTAAAATTAAAAACATATTCATTAATAACATCTTTAATTTGAATTGGCAACATTAATTTAACATCCTTATTATCTGTGGTTGGGTAGTAAGTATCAATAACCCATTTTTTTAATAAATCACTATATCTTACTTTAGATGTGGGGACAGCAATATCATCTATACTGGCATCTTTTATAATAACTGAAGTAGGTTGGTCACCGTCTTTATCAGAATATCGTGTTCCTACATGCATTATTTTAGAAGTGGAACCATTTTCATCAACAAAAACAGCTTCATTCCAGATTACTTTAATAGTATTATCTGAAATATTCTTAAGAATAAAATTAAATTTTTCCCCATCACCGTAAATTACAATGTTTATAAAATTGTCTATATAACCATATTTTGTAATTCCTTTATCTGTTACGATATCGCTTTTTCCATATCTAATTTTATCATTTATCGGCTTTTCTACTTTTATAAGGGTGGTTTCTCTATGTCCACTTAAATCTTCATCAAAATACGATTCTTCTGAATCTGTAAACTTATGTATACTTGTCTTTCCTGTTAAAGAATTTTCTGCAATAAAACAAAGTTCTGGATATGTAGAATAGATTTCTGATTCTTTATTAAAAGTCTGAAAACGAGCATCAATAATCTTATATGTACTTTTGACCTTAGGGTTTGAAATAATTTTATTTAGATACTTGCTTTTTTCTTTCTCAAACTTTTCAAATAAGAAAAGAGGAATACTATATTTATTTGTAATTTCAAAAGTGTATTTCCCATAAGAATAGTAATTATACTCATTATTTACTATCATTTTTGCTTTTTTCCCAGATTCGTCAGAGAGAACAAATGTCATGCGTCTATCATTTCCTGTAATTTTATCTATTGTATATATTTTATCAAAAGCTAATCCAGATTTTTCATCATCATAGTTAGCGGGAGTTGTAGGCATATATTTAACTTTTTGACCTACATATTTTTGATATTCTGCCAATGTGCTACATTTTCCGATTCCATACTCGCCAAAATGAGCTTCTGGATGGTCTGACGCGACACAAACGCATACATTAATCAGACAAATCAATAAAATTAATATTTTTTTCATTTATTATTGTGAGTGCTTATATGCCATTCCTCATCGGCTTTATATTTTCAATATACATAAAACTAAGAAAGCGTGAGTTATTACAAATTAGTTGCACAAGTATTGCCAAACTCCAAAATAAGCGTTGCCCACGCAAACTATGAGCATTTTACTTATAGCTCTTGGTGTTTTTTGGGGCGATTTCCTGTTCCCAAACAATAGCAAACACTAGTTTATTCTATTTATATTATATTATATTATATTATATGAAAGTCTCCAATATGAAACCAAAGACTGTTGTATTAGTGGAATAATCTTCATTCTTATCAAATTTTTGAATTTAAAATGCTCTATTGCTGACAACCAATTTGTATGATTTGATTCTTTTCGCTCATTTGCTAACCGTTGAAAGAACTCTATAAAATTCCCTTTGCTACGTTCTTTTGCTTTCATCACTTCTCGTTCTGCATCGGTATATATTTCTGATTTATTAAGCTCATTTTGCCGATTATTAAGTATGATTGTTGCCAAACGGATAGTTTCCTCATCAATAGAAGTATATTTGTATCCACTACTACTATTTGTTTGATGACCTCCGTTTCTTTTTTTTAGAGGGGTTACAAGCATACCTAAATACTCTCTTCGAGGAGGATTGCCTGTTTCGGGGTCTTTGATAGGTGGATAATAATAATCGAGATACAACGTTTGTTTGCCTGTATTGAGCATTCGGAAACGTAATGTTACTTTTATTACTTTACTCTTACTTGTTCTCATTGTTATTAATATCTTGATTTTTCTCTCTACATTTTTTACAACCCTTACTCTTTAGAAGATTATTGGCGATCACCGACCATTTATATCCACATTTTGTGCATAAGCATTCTATAGGTTTATCTGAACGAATATAGCCAGAAATGAGTCTTATGTATGGAAACTTATTAGCAACTTCTTCTGAAAATGATTCATGCGTCCTTTTTTTACCAGCGCAAATTTTACAACCGTATTTAGCTTTTACCCTTTGACAGACAGGCATCTTATATGCTGGGTGATTATGATTTGGGCATTTCCAAAGCATTTCAATTTCAGAACCTGCCGATACTTCTGTAAGTTTTGTTTTATTACCAATATCCCATTCGGATAACAAATGTGGATAAAGTGTTGCAACACAAGTATCTTTAGAAATTTGTTTTGAATGACGGCATACAGCGCATTTCATACCTGCTATTCTTTTGGATATTGTTGCCGCAAAATTGTGAGGCTTACCTTCTGTACATTTCCAATAATATTTGTGTTGATGGTCTCTTATTGATACATCTTTTGGCGTTAGACCATTATTCCTGCTATCATCATAAGCCCATTCTTTAGCCAAATCAGGTTTTGCTTTCTCTAAGGCATCAAGAGGATGAAATCCTCCTTGACCTGCACAATAAGGGCAATTATTCCCAGATAAATGATTGGTCGGATTTTGAAAAAACTCACCGTGTATTTTACATATAATAGTAACTTTTGTAGTTGTGTTTATATATTTAACTTTTGAATAATCATATCTATCATCATGAACTTTTCTCGCTTCTTTAATCCATTCTTCAGTAGTCTTATTACGCCCAGCACATTTCTCACATCCTTCGCCGTTTGCAACTCTATATATTGCTTTAAATGACTTATGATTTGGATTGTTTTTACAAACCCAATATGCCTCTTTTCTAGAACCTTTTGTCACTTTTTGGGGAAAGAGATTAAGTGAAGAGTTCTTCTTATAATCCCAAAAATATTTTAATGGAGTGTCTGTAATTTCTAATTGCTTCATATAATAGGCAAGGCTGTTTTTATATGGGATCTTATATAGATTACTTTTTATGCGATTTGCCACTTTAAAATAATCAGCGGAATTAATTTCAATAAAAGAGCTGGATAGCTTGCTAAATATTTTATTTAAAATAGGGAGTAGTGTACTATAATTACACTCCCTTTTAATAGTGTATATTTCACATATATCATCTTCCATTGGATAACATGATGCTTCTCTTATTCTTATTAACTTGATACCCATATTGGAAATTAAATTGCTCTTGCGAACATCTCTATCAAAACTTTTCTTAGAATTATGAAAGCCTTCACCATCATATTCGATGCCAATATTTATTGATGGTATAAAAACATCCATTTCCATTTTTTTGATAGAATATCTATTCTTTGTATCAGGAAACAATTGCTGCGCATAATGGTATATCAATTGTTCTGGTGTAGATGTTTGCGTTCCTTTTCTGCATTCAGGACATCCTCTGCCTTTTGCTCTGTTTGTAATTGTTGCTCGCCATTCATATCCACATGCTGGACAGAACCACCATACTTTGTCATGTTTACCAAATGTTACATCATTTGGCGTAAGTGTTCCATTTTTTGTCGGATGCCATTCTTTGATCAAATCAGGACGTTTATTCGCCAAGGAATTCACTTCTTTATAACAAATATTACATCTTGAATTTCTTTTATATCTATTATTCGGAGTTGCTTGATATGAATGTCCCTCGAAACATAACCACCAATAATTTGTACATGATTGAGGGGATATATCTTCTGGCTTTATTGGATAATTCTTTTTATAATCCCATTCTTTGGCAATTTCAGGTCTTTCCGTTGCAAAGTTATATGTTTTAGATGATTTTTTATTGTGGCCACAATAGGGACATTGATATTTAAGAATAATTTTATCATAAGGAGTTTTGTTATATGATTTACCGCATTTCGGACATATCCATATAACTTTCTTAGATGAGCAGCCTGTAGTGATTTTTTCTGGGTCAAAACCTAATTTCTCATTTGACTTAAAATCCCATTCATTAAGTATTTCTGGAATCTCAGATATAAAAGGTTTTTTTTTTGCCATGTTCTATGTGTTTTAAATCGTCTTTTTTAATCCTAGGTTATCAAAATGCCGTCGAGATAAATAAATATACAAACTTTCCATTTTTTAGGGATATTGTTTACTTTGGATAATCCTTACATTGTATCTCTGTTTATACCGTATATTGTGGTAATGTCTGTAATACTGTACCAATCTATGATTCTATTTACATTACTGCTTTGTGTATTAAATATGGTATCAAGAGGTATCTTCGGTATCAATAAATTACGTTTATTCAGTCTTGTTTCAATGTTTGTATCACTAAGTATCTCTCGTAATCTTTTATATCTTATGTTATAGGTAGTCTCAATGTCTTTTATCGTATAATAATCGTTTAGATCTATAGATTCCTGTAACCCTGTTGATGGAATATATTTGCTGAGCAATGTGTCAATGGATTCTCTTTTTATAATCACTCTATCTCCTATCTTTCCTGCTTTAAGTTCTCCACGCTGTATAAGATTGTATATTGTCTTTCTGCATACTCCGATTAGTTGGTAAACTTCTATTATATTAAGAAATGGCTTATTGCTTATCTCTTCTATTGGTTTAAATAGTTTTTTGTGTGTCTGAATATTAGAATTTTTAATACGTTCTTTTCTTACTCTTGCTTTATATGCTCTTTGCGCACGTTTAAGGCTGCAATATTTAGTCACGATTCTTTGTGCCGTAAATACTTTATCGCAATACTGCAAACTTTCTCTATTTTTAGATTACTCGACATTTATGTGTATAGATGTGTAAACTATTTATTATAATATAGCACAAATATGGTACAATAAATATCTATTAGGTGGGCTCATATAAAAACCGTTCATAATCAATAATTATAGGGGTTTATTCTTATTTTTATATGAGTTTGTTTATTATCTTTTATTTTCCTATGCAGAAATTCTTAAAGATGTTGTTCAAGACATCTTGTGAGCTGACCTCGCCAACAATGGAGCCAAGGTGGTAAACCGCTTCTCTAACTTCCTGAGCTATAAGTTCTGTGGAGATTTTGTCCTTTAGCGCTGCGGCGGCTTTGTTCAGAGATTCTTTGGAGGCAAGCAGTGCCTGGTAGTGGCGGGCGTTTGTGACAAGTGTCTGGTTGCCTGTGTTTTGTGAGATTTTATTTCCTATTCCCGATAGATTTTTTTTGAGCTCGGCCAGACCTTTTTGCTGTGATTTTAGTATCGTGCATATTACTCTGCAATTTAACTTTTCGGTTTTGCATATAGAGGTAATCTCCTTTATAATAGGGCCTTCAGATTTTATCTGATCACATTTATTTGCCACAATCACAAGCTGTTGCCTCTTTGTGTCTATGCGTCCGGCAATTGAGCGAATGCTCTGCTTGAAGTCTGAATAATTGAGAGTCAGCTTGTTATGGCCATTGCCGGCGACAAGTTTTCCGCAGTCAAGCATAAGGATGACAACAGATGCCTCTTTAATCTTTTGGTATGTTCTCTCAATTCCCATTATCTCAATGTTTTCCTGAGTATTGCGTATGCCGGCCGTGTCAATAAATCTGAAAACCGTACCGTCAATATTTACTGTATCTTCTATTGTATCTCTTGTTGTACCTTGAATATCAGAAACAATTGCTCGTTCTTCCCCTACAAGCGCATTGAGCAGAGTGCTTTTTCCCGTGTTAACGGCTCCCACAATTGCAACCGGAATACCGTTCTTTATCACATTGCCTAGTGAGAATGAATCTATTAAAGATGAGACCTTTGCGGTTGTGTCTTTAAGAAGTTGCGCAAAGTGCTTGCGGTTGGCAAATTCAACATCTTCCTCTCCAAAATCCAGTTCCAGTTCCATCAAAGAAGTTAGGTTCAAAAGAGATTCTCTCATTTGCTTCAGCTCCTTTGAATATCCTCCTCTCATTTGCTGCATTGCTACATTGTGAGCCGCTTCTGTCTCAGATGCAATCAAATCTGCAACTGCCTCTGACTGAGCAAGGTCCATCTTGCCGTTTAAGAATGCCCGCTTGGTGAATTCTCCCGGCTCCGCCATTCTTGCGCCCGCTGTAATGAGCATCATGATAATTTTGTTCATTATGTAAGACGATGCGTGGCAGTAAAATTCAACGCAGTTTTCTCCTGTATATGAGTGCGGTGCGCGGAAAACCGTAACAAGGACTTCATCTAAAATCTGCTTAACTTTTTGTTGTGAGCTCTTGCTTTTGGCGGAGGATAGAGATACTTTTTTATCGGGTGTAGCCTTCTCGTAAATAGATGCGGCAGTCTCATATATAACGCCGTAACGCATTACATAAGACTCTGAACGTAAAAGCGATAGTGGCTTATGTTTTGGGTCTTGAGTTGGGGTAAAAATACTGTCCGCAATCTTAATCACGTCCTGGCCGCTCATTCTTATAATCCCGATAGCTCCTCTTCCTGAGGCGGTTGCAGGGGCACAGATATTATCTGTGTAAGCAATTTTTTTTGCGCTCTTATTCGCTCCCATATCGCTTCCTCTTTTATTACTATTCTGATTCCTTCTTAAGTCTCATACTTACAACATTCTCCACGTGCTGCGTGTGCGGGAACATATCCACCGGCTGAACCGCAACAATGTCATATTTTGATGCAAGAATCTGTAAATCACGCGCCTGGCTTGCCGGATTGCAGCTAACATAAACTATTTTTTCAGGCGCAGTATCCAAAATTACCTGGGCAACTGACGGATGGATTCCCGCTCTTGGCGGATCCAATACAATTATTTGAGGATGACCGTTTTGCCTTATGAATTCTGCATTTAAAACATCCTTCATATCCCCTGCATAAAACGTACTATTTGTTATTCCGTTAGTTTTAGCGTTGATTTTTGCATCTGCAATAGCCTCTTCAACATATTCAATACCAACAACTTTCTTAACCTGTCGAGATAAAAACAGAGCAATAGTTCCGGTACCTGTATATAAGTCATAGAGCACTTCATCTCCTTTAAGGTCAGCAAATTCTCGCACTACGCCGTAAAGTTTGCAGGCCTGTTCTGAATTTGTCTGATAGAATGATTTTGGTCCAATGCGGAATTTGATTCCTTCCATCTCCTCTGTAATAAACTCTTTCCCAGAGAAATGAATGCATGGAGAATCTCCGATGGCATCATTACCTTTATCATTTAGAACGTAATACATGGAGGTGATTTCCGGGAACTTCTTGCACGTTGCCGTCATAAGGTCCTCAAGAGCAGATTGTTCCTGTGATGATAGAGCAGGGGAGGTTGCTGTATGGTCATTTTTGCATGCTCCCGCAACAAGAATCGTCATAAGTTCTCCGGTGCTGGATGTTCTGATAATCAGGTTTCTCAGTAGTCCGGTGTGTTCCCGTATATCAAAGAAACTCATATTATGCTCTATTGCATAAGCCTTTACAAAAAGTCTTATTGCATTGCTTGGCTCTCGCTGCAGCTTGCACTCTTTGATATCCAGCACTTTGCTGAACATCTGAGGAATGTGAAAGCCAAGGGACAGGCGGTCTGTGTCACTCAAAGTGTTTACATCTTCTCCATCCAGAATCCAACGCTTATTTGAGAACGTATATTCCAGTTTGTTCCTGTAATACTGAGTTTTAGCGGAACCTATAATAGGCATTATACTACCCTTCTGAGAGGGTAGGGTGGTGTTTTTTGCAACAGGGGCTGTCGGGAGCTTCAAATGCCCTATTCTTATTAACTGATCCTCCACCTGCTGCTGCTTGAATTCCAGCTGTTTATCATAAGGAAGCGCTTGCCAGGTGCAGCCCCCGCAAATTCCGTAGTGCGGACAGAAGGGTTCCACGCGCATGGGGGATGGCTTAATCATTTTCACAACAAAGCCCTGCATGAAAGATTTTCTCTTACGCGTAAGTTGCACATCCACAACATCTCCGGGAATGCACTTTGGTACAAAAAGCACTTTGCCGTCCACGTGCGCCAACGCATTTCCCTCTGCGGCAACAGCCTCCATTGTGACATTAGTGATGATTATTTGTTCATTATTTCTGTTTCTGCTCATAGTCTGCAAATTTAGTAAAATTATTACTTGAGGACTTTCACGTATATTTGCGCACGCGAAATGATTTTTAAATCAAACATAGGGAATCTTCTAAAGCCGCAGGTGCATTATGACAAGTTCAACATTTTTGTGCTTGCTGTGGTTGCTTTCTTTGCATTTTTTGTCAACAACAATGCAATCCAGCCGGATATCATGGAGTGTCGCAACATTGTGACAGCTAGGGAAATGGTGCATGACGGGCATTGGATTAAGACCACACTTAATGGGGAACCTCGCTTTGAGAAACCACCGCTTCCTACATGGCTGGCAGCTGTGGCAGAGATAATTGCACCGGACAGCGTGTCCGCTCAAAGGACAATGTCCGGACTTGCCGCAACTATGATGGTAATATTTTTCTATTTACTATGGGCAGATTATACTCGCGACAGAAAGCTTGCATTTGTCTCATCTTTAGTGTTTTTAACGTGTTATAGCGTTATTCTTATGGGGAGGACGGCTACATGGGATATTTATTGTCATGCTTTTACAATGGGTGGTATTTATTTTATGCATGAAGGAATTTACCACACAGAAAATATTGAAAATGAGAATATTGTATCAGCAGATGATTCTCATAAAGATTCTGTTAAACATCTATACAATAGCTTGCTTCTTGCAGGAATCTTCTTTGGATTCTCTTTCCTGAGCAAAGGCCCAACATCCTATTATGGTTTGCTTCTGCCGTTTATAGCCGCCGTGCTTCTTGTGCATTACATGTTGAAACGCAACGGTTCTGAGGATAAAATTAAAGTGACGGGCGGAGTGATTGATGTTCAGCCAGCGGAAGCAAGGAAAATCAGAACATGGCCGGCAATACTTCTAATGGTATTGGTATGTGTTATCATTGGCAGCAGTTGGTATCTCTATTTATACATATCTGACAAACAGGAACTTTTAAGCGTTGCGGGAAAAGAAACAAGTGCATGGACCGGCTATCATACAAGGCCTTGGTGGTACTATTATAAGTTTACCTTTGAGACTGGCATCTGGGGAGTATTGCTTATATGCGCACTTTTTTTCACTTATTGGAAACACAGAGCCAAAGATTTATCAATTAGTGATTTGTATCAAATAAGACAGAGTGGAAGTAGTGTAACCAACATTGAAATATCTGACCAAGGTGATAAAAAATCTTTAAGCAATTTTGATTATAAGGAGTTCAGCAAGAAGTACTTAATGCCTCTTTTGTGGATGATAATCAGTCTTGTACTTCTTTCTGCAATGCCTGAGAAGAAAAAGCGTTATCTGTTGCCATTGCTTATACCTGCCTCATATCTAATTGGTTATATTTTTATGTACTGGCAGGCATGTGCAAAGAATGGCTTGTGGAGAGTTAAAGACAGTGTTATTGGTCGCGACGGTAAAATATTGAGTAATAGTAAATTATCCTGGAGAAACGGAAAATTGCTCTTTACTTTAAATGCATGGATTATTGCAACAGTTGTATTTGTAATTCCAATTGTATGTTACATACTCCTTTACGGCAAAGGGACAATATCCGGCAGCTTGATGGCAAAAATAGCTATCGGGATATATATAATTTTTGCCTTTATGGTCCGTTGTATTAAACGGCAGCAACCACTTAGATTTCTTTACTTTACAGTTATTTTGATGGTATTTGCAGAGATAACCGTTCTGCCTTATATAGGACAGGTGGTCGGATACCAAACAAACGTAACAATGACTTCTCTGCGCACGATACCGGAAGTGAAGGATGTTCCGCTATATTACAACGCAGACACTCTTGCCCCACGAGTGGAGGTGATTTATGATGTCCACCGCCCTGTACGGCCACTCAATCTGCAGGATTCCTCTGCAGTCCGCGCAGCCGCTCCATGTGCCGTTCTGACACAAAAGGACTTTTGCAAAGAGGCATCCGTAGCTGCTATTAACGCCGTTGATACCTCCCGCGTTGGTATCTTTGATAACAATCGCTGGCTCAAATCTAACCACAACTACCGTCCAGAATTTGTGTACGTTGTTACCCTATTAAAATGACGCCGTAATATCGGATATAACGTTGTTATATCCGATATTACGGCGTCATTTTGTGCAGAAAAAATTGTATATTCGCATTAGGAGGAAACAACAATATGAAAAATTTTAAGGGTACATCAATTTTATTGCTTGCACTCTTGTTGAGTGTGGGCAATGTTAGCAATTTGTTTGCGCAAGGTTATATCCAAGTTACGGGCCGTGTCCTGGATAATACTACCGCAAAGCCATTGCATTATGCTTCCATATCTCTTTTAAATTCAACTGTTTCCAATGTCACTAATGCTGACGGAATTTTTGTTGTAAAAATCCCGACAGCAAAATTTAATGCATTGGATTCTGTTCAAGTTAGTTATTTAGGTTATAGTACCGTACGGATTTGTGTTTCTGATTTTCCGCAAGGCAAAGTAAAAACCATAAGTATGGTTGAGTCATTTGTCAGACTTTCATCTATTTACATTTATCCTAATGATCCGCTCAGCTTGTTTAATCTTGTTTTTTCACCATCAAACATCAAGAAAAATTATCCAAATGAGCCATGCGGCATGTTGGGATTCTATCGTGAGCTTGTAAAAAAAGGAAACAAGTATGCATCTATGAATGAGGCAGTTCTGGATATTAGAAAAGCTTCTTATACTAATAGTTTTGCCTCTGATAATGCAGCTATTTACAAGGGTAGGGGTAATGAAAATTCCAACGTAAATGATACTATCATTATGAGATTACAGGGCGGTCCGCTTTCTGCAATGTACACGGATATAATGAAATATCCGTTTATTGGAACTGATGCTCTGTCTGCACCGGACTATTATGATTTCTCTTTTGATAACCCAATTGTTGAGAATAACCACAAGATTTATGTTCTCAAATTTAATCAGAAGGACAGCGTTGTAAAAGAGTGTTTGTATAAAGGTAAGCTTTATATTGATAGTGAAACATTTGCGCTGATTAAGGCAACTTTTTCCATGAATGTTGATGTTATACAAGATGCATGGAAGTATTTCATTCGCAAGAAACCGGTTGATGCCACGCTGAAGGTTGAGGATGCCACGTATGAGGTTAATTATAAGATGGTTGACCAAAAGTACATATTTGATTATTCCAGAATGGAATTGAGATTTAGCGCTAAATACAAACATCAATGGATGAAAAATAAATATTTGATAGTCGGGGAACTTGCTGTTACTGACACAGATAATCCTGCCGGCCTTAAACTTGATCCGGACAGAAAAATTCACATGAAAGACATCTTGTCAAAGCGTGTTAATGATTTTTCAGATCCTGAATTCTGGGGAAACTACAATATCATACAGCCGGATGAAAATATTCAGAGCATAATTAACAAGATTATCCGCCAGATGAAGCGGCATGAAGATTAACTTAAAAAAAATTCAAGTCTTTAAGTAAAACTAAGACGCCGTCATTAATTAATGACGGCGTCAGTTTTTTAATAAGCATTTAATATATTTTAACAATATCTATTTTTCACACAATTTATATTATGTTAAATAGTATTTAGCTCCCGATGGCCTACTATAAAATGCTTTGGGAATCTACCAGCACGTGCTGACCATGATTGAATTGAAACAAACCTATAAACAATTTTTTCCGGTTATCGCCTCTTGGCATAATTACTACAAAATTCATGTTCTTTGAATCTTGGTCAACAGTTGGAGCACCGTTGCGAACTTTTTCATCTTCCCAAGTTCCGGTATTTGCATAGACGCATGCTTCTCCGTTCAAATTTGTAAATGTTTTAATCATTGGAATATGCGTATGGCCAAAGACAACTACTCTTACCTTTGAGTTAGGATTCTGAAAATACTGGACGTTTGATTGGTTATCAATATATTCCGTAAGCAAACTGCCATATATTGCTTCCACAACATTGGTCATAACAGGCGCATTATTGTATGCAAGTCTTTTATTCCAGGCCTCTTGCGTAAACGCCCCACTATACATTTTTACTTGAATCATTCCCGCAGCATCATTATAAGGCAAGAAGTCATTCATACTATATGTTTTAGTAAAACCATCAATATTTGTGGTAAAAATCTTCTCATCAAAGTTATCATCCACCCATATAAGATTTTCAAAAGCACGTTGCCAACAAAAATAATATGCGTACTTAGCTTTCTGTTCAATTTCATCAGAATTAGCGGTTACGGTATTTATCTTTGAAGCAGCGCTTTGGGCCATTTGCTTTACAAAAGAATTTGCGGCAATGCGCGCAAAAAAGTATCCCGGAGGAAGAATCGTCCCCGGAGCTTCTGTCTGATTATCAAAAGGATCCAGATTGCAAAAGAAGTCATATCTATGTCCGTGTTCAATGGCAACCTGCGGGTAACCATCCGGATTATAAGTTCCTAAAAGCGGCTTGTCAGAGTCCCTGGCCTGATTTATACCCGGCATAATTGCCTCAACATCAGATGCATTAAACAACATATCATGATTTCCCGGCACATAAGTAACTTTAATTTTTCCGTCAGAGATGATATTATTAATTGCGCTTATAACAACTTTATTTGAAGAAGCTATTTTTTTCACAAAGGCCTGCTGTGAACCAGCTGAATAAGTATTTGTGCGCGTAGGAACGTACCAACCGTCAATCATATCTCCCCCTATCACAAGTTCCTTTACGGTTTTTGAATCGCGCACTTCATTAATAAACTGCTCAAGCCTAGAGAGATGTTTGGTGTTCTCTGAGTAAGATAAATCGGCGCCTAAATGGATATCACTGATAACCACAATTTTATCGCGTGAATTATTGTTGCTGGACTCCATTTCATCAAATGGATTTTTAGTGTTATCAGAATTATCGCTTTTGCTGCAAGAAATTGCAGCTACAGATAATGAACACAAAATAAATAAAATAGATAGAAATTTCTTTTTCATATTAATAAGTTTAAAAGTTTTTAGCTAGAAAATGAATTATCAGAAAACTTATGTAAAGTTACTGTCGAGATTAAAAAGAGGAAAAAAACAGACGTTCCACTTTTACAATACAACGTTCCCTTATTACAATTAGCTTTTTTGGGGGGACAAAAAACAACTTATCTTTGTTCTGAAAATTAATTAATTAATCTAAGTCATCAAATGCTTGAGCACTTTTATATCGCGACAGTTTATGTTGCTTTGGTTGTGATGCTACTATCATCCGCCACAGTTTTCATTTGCCGCCGTCACGGAGACCGTTCTAGAATTATTTTATCAATACTTATATTTATCTCAGTATTTAATTATCTGCCAAAGCTTTTGACCGCACTATCCGGCAGTACAAACGTTCAGGTAATGACTGTGCCAATGCTTGCGTTGGCTATTTTTATGATTATCTCATATTTAACCTACCCGATAGAAGTTATTTCCCCGGGCTGGCTCAACTGGAAGCGTCTGCTGCTGCTTTACTCTCCGGTGCTTTTCACTTTTGTGTTTTATTGGATAACATTGCTTTGTGGCGTAGAATATAAGCCCTATTTTAGTATTATTCAGATGCTCCCGCACATTGGACACTTTGATGCGGCGGTAAGAATTCTGTTGTGCCTGCTGATGTTTTTCCCAATATTGATAATCTTTTTTATTCCATATACCCGTATCTACAGCAATACTGACAAAACGTGGGTAAGAGTCTATGCTGCTCTATTTGTCATAGACGTAATGTCTTACATCATGGTACTGATGATTCATGGGCTAACAATGGGCATTGTCTACTTCCATATCAGCATGTTAATCACCCTTATAAGGGTCTATATGGAACTGGTTTACAGAATTGTAGACAAGAAAGTTTCTAAGGAGATGCTGCTTTCTCCCAGTATCCCGACAGTTAATCCTCCGGCAGAGGAAGGACTCTTTGTAAGATTGGAAGCATATATGGCAGAGCATCTTGCGTGGAGAGATCCCAACATGTCATTAGGGATGATGACCTCCAATTTGTGCACAAACAGAACCACTTTAGCCAAGAATATGCGCGAATGCGGTGAGGAAAACTTCTCCGTTTATATAAACAAAAAGAGAATCTCTGATTTCATCTCATTAGTAAACAATAATCAGAATATCTGCTTTAAAGAAGCATTTTTTATTAGCGGATATCGCTCCCGCACAACGGCTCTGCGCAACTTTAAATCTATTACAGGGAAAACACCATCTGAATATTTTGAACGCAAAGAAGATGATGATTTTTGAAGATTATTAAAAATTTGATTCTTAAAAATTTCTCGGCTTATTTCAGATACATATCGCTCAGCTCCTTCACCCACACTTTGGCTTTATCTCTGATGTACGCCGGTGAAATAACCTCAACATCAGCACCATGAGAGATAACTTCCTGCATGAGTTCATAAGAATTTGACAGGCAATATTCATATATAGAATATCTGTCGCGACTTTCAATCTTTTTTTGAGAGAAATGCAGCGGAAGCGTGTCAAAGTATTTGCACTGGTCCGCAACAACCTTTAAATGAATGATTTGTGGTTTTTCATCCGGCAGCACGGAAACCCCTATCGTGTTTGCAAAATATGCCTGAGCATCAAATCCGATTGGAACAGAGAACATCACTACAGATTAATTCCTCTGCGACTGCGATTAATTCTGCGGAATATTAATTCTGAAGTGATTTCAAAGCGAAGCGACTGCGGGTCTTGATTTTTTTCGCATTGTTACGCTTATACTGCCCGCAAGCCGCGTAGCCTGGCGCGTAGCGACAGTGCATCCTCGTGGCGATAGCAACGTGAACCACTGATTGCCAGCATGCTTTGTATGCTGACAACTACAGCCTGCATAGCTGGCTGTTAAATAAGATACCTTTTTACAAAACGCAGGCTGTGTTTTGCAAAACCAGCTTATTCACAAGGTATTGCCCAGTATAGCGTTTAGAGATGCCTAGAAAGGCTAAAAATTCCCCATCTGACTATCAGTCACTTACGGCGTTTTTAATTTTCTCGTGTACTTTATACTTTGTCACATACTGTAAATCAGTACATTACATTTTAGCCTTTCTGTGCGTTCTGAGAGGGGTTGCAAAATAGCCCGTAGAGATGCCTGCAAATGCGGAAATTTCAAAGTTGGCTATTATCCAGCTTTTTGTGGTTACTTGTTGTTGCATAGTTGTTGTGATGTTAAGTTGTTATTGTGTGCAAAATTATACTGCGCTTTTGCCAAATTAGGATTGTGAAAAAAGCGGTACCGAGTTTGATGGATTTTGAATATATTTTTGAGCTACCTTTATCTCGAATATTAAAGTGTATAAGTTTTATTTATTAGAAATTATATTAGAAATTAAAACAAATAAGAATATGAAAAGGATTATGATTTTAAGTTTGTTATATGCTGGTTTAATGGGAGTTGTGCCTGTTGCTGCAAATGCTCAGGAGACACATAAATGCAGCAAGACAGATTCTGCAATGACATGCACAGGAAAAGTTTCTATGAAAAAGATGTGCACAGGAAAAGATTCCATGAAGAAGATGTGCGCGGAGAAAAACCCTCAATGTGCTAGTGCAGAGATTGTTCTCAATAATATTATGACCCGCACAAGCATACGGGAATACCAGGACAAGACCGTTGAAAAAGAGAAAGTTGAGAAGATTTTGAGGGCCGGAATGGCTGCCCCTTCCGCAATGAATAAACAGCCTTGGGCATTTGTAGTAGTCACTAATGAAGAGCTGCTTACAAAGATTGGCTCTGACCTGCGCAATGCAGGAATGATTGCTAAAGCGCCTATGGCAATCGTTGTTTGCGGAGATAAAAACAAAATGATTTCGGGCGACGGAAAAGATTTTTGGATTGATGATTGTTCCGCCGCAACTGAAAACATCCTGCTTGCTGCTCATGCCCTTGGACTTGGAGCCGTATGGACCGGTTTCTATCCCGACCTTGAGCGTTGCGGCAAGCTGAGCACAATTCTGGGACTCTCTGATAATCTGATACCATTAAATGTCATCCCAATGGGCTATCCTGCTCAGAATCCTGCACCAAAGGATAAATGGAAGGTAGAGAACATTATATGGAAATAGTTTGCATGCTCGCTATGTACTTATTCCTTAATTTTTGCTGCAAATGGCTTGCAAAAAAAGATTAACTTTGTCTTGATGAATAATGAAGTAAATATGTCTGTCAGCAAATCGGAAAGTAGTATGCAAGTGAGCAGTGCAGGGAACAGGATCCCGCTGGCGGAGCGTATAAGACCCAAGAGCTTAGAGGAATACGTTGGACAGGAGCATCTTGTTGGCAAGGGCGCAATCTTGCGCAATATGATTGATACCGGGAACATTTCATCTTTCATCTTATGGGGCCCTCCGGGCGTTGGCAAAACCACGCTGGCGTACATAATATCCAAGCAGCTTAATCGCCCTTTCTTTTCTTTGTCCGCTGTAAGTTCTGGAGTTAAGGAAGTTAGAGATGTAATAGCAAAAGCAAAGGATAAAAATTTATTCTCCCGACAGACCCCTATTCTTTTCATTGATGAGATTCATCGCTTTAGCAAGTCTCAGCAGGATGCGTTGCTTGGGGCGGTTGAAGATGGCACTATAATTCTTATTGGCGCAACTACAGAAAATCCTTCATTTGAGGTGATTAGCCCCCTATTGAGCCGATGCCAGGTCTATGTGCTGAAAGAGTTAACCGTCGAGAACTTAAATACTTTATTAATCCGTGCGCTTGAGAAAGATGAATACCTTAAGACTCTAAATATTAAGGTGAAAGAGAAAGAGGCGCTGTTCAGATATAGCGGAGGTGATGCACGCAAGTTGCTGAATGTCTTGGAGATAATTACGAGCACTTATGAGGCGTCTGCAATAAGTTCTGCTGAAATAGGTTCCACTGAAATAAACTCTACTGAAATAGGTTCTGCTGCAGACGGACAAGCAAAGTCTGACACAAAGTCTGACACGAAATCCGGCAAAAGTTCTACAGAGAACGTTCATGCGCTTGTTATTGACAATGAACTTGTAACCAACAGGTTGCAGGAGAATATGTCAATGTATGACAAAAACGGGGAGCAGCATTATGATATCATTTCTGCATTTATTAAAAGCATGCGCGGCTCTGACCCAAATGCCGCAGTGTATTGGATAGCAAGGATGTTGAAGGGCGGAGAGGACCCTCTGTTTATAGCACGACGTATGGTTATACTTGCTGCAGAGGATATTGGCCTTGCTAATCCTAATGCGCTTCTTCTTGCGCAATCCGCCTTTGCGGCTGTCCAGCAGATTGGACTTCCGGAGGGACGCATTCCACTTACGGAGTGTGCTATCTATCTGGCAACCAGCCAAAAAAGCAATTCCGTCATTACGGCCATTGATGGAGCAATGGCCTATGTTGAGCAAACTGGTGATTTATCTGTTCCGCTGCATTTAAGAAATGCCCCTACCAAACTTATGAAAGAGCTTGGATATTCAGACGGTTATAAGTACGCGCATGAGTATGCCGGCAATTTTGCTGATCTTGAATTTTTGCCTGAGGAGATGAGGGGCACCAAAATCTATGATCCCGGGGAGAATAAGAAAGAAGATGAAATCCGTCAGAGAATGAGACGGTTCTGGCCAAAGTACAAGTATTAGCCAATTCCCGGCTAGTTTTACTCTGATTTTATAAAGTATATTTTGTAACTTTGCGGCCGTGGACATAGAGCGGCCCGCTTAAATGTTTCTCTTGTGTGGCATGTTTCTATTTGTAACATTGTTTCAGGTATAATAATTTAAAATCATATTGGTATGAAACCTTTAGCTATTGAGAATGTTAAGGATTACAAAAATGGAATGTTCTTCCTGCTTGCAGGTCCTTGTGTGGTTGAGGGTGAGGAGATTACATTTAAAATTGCAAGGGAGCTCAAAGCTATTACAGAGAGATATCAGGTACCTTTCATATTCAAAGCGTCATACAAAAAAGCCAATCGTTCAAGTATCTCATCGTTTACCGGAATTGGTGATAAAGAAGCTCTTACCATACTTCAAAATATTAAAAAAGAGTTGGGTATCGCGATAGTTACGGATATTCACAGTGTTGCAGAGGCTGACTTTGCAGCCTCCTATGATGTGGATATGCTACAAATTCCCGCTTTTTTGTGCAGACAGACAGAACTGCTTGAAGCTGCCGCAAAGACGGGAAAATATGTAAATATTAAAAAGGGACAGTTCTTATCTCCTGAGTCTATGCAATTTGCAGCAAAAAAAGTTACAGATTCAGGAAATGATAAAGTGATATTAACGGAGAGAGGAACAACATTTGGGTATGATGATTTGGTTGTAGATTTTAAAGGAATACCAAAAATGCAAAAGTTTGGATTTCCTGTAGTTCTGGATGTTACGCATTCTCTTCAGAAGCCTAATCAAATCAGCGGAGTAACCGGAGGAGAGCCTTGGCTGATTCCGCATCTTGCAAAAGCAGGGCTTGCGGTTGGAGCTGATGGTTTGTTCATGGAAACTCACCCTGAGCCGTCAAGTGCTAAGTCTGACGGTGCCAACATGCTTAAACTAAGCTTAATGGAACCTTTGATAAAGGAGCTTGTTGCTCTTAGAAATGTACTAAAATAAAAGGCGGCAAATTGTTTGTAAACAGAAATTTGTCTGAAGAAAGAAATTTATTAAACACAATATAAAATGTTTTTAACATCGAGTTTTTCAAAGAGGTATGAAAAATTACCGGTAACCATCTTCGATGAGGCGGCGAATGCGGCCAAGATAGTTGTAGATGCGGTTATTAAACAGTCTAAAGAGAAAGCAAAGAAGGGTGAGCATCTTGTTCTTGCACTTGCTTCTACGTCTGCATGTCTTGCAGTTTATGAAGAAATGATTAATGCTGTGAAAGCAAAGAAGTTGAGCTTCAAAAACATTGAAGTTTTTGATATGGATGATTTCTATCCATTGGACCGCAATGAGTTACAGAGTCATTACAGGTTTATTAAAGAGTGCCTTATTGATGATATAGATATTCCGGCAAAGAATGTTCATTACATAAATAGCAATAAAATGGATGATGTCCAGAAATATTGCAAAGGTTTTGAGGATGAAATAGTAAAAGCCGGAGGCATAGATATCTTGATTACCAGCAATATGGGAATGAATGAGCCTGCTTCTGCATATAACTCTGAGACAAGAATAATTGCGCTCAACTACTCATCCAGAGTTGCAGCGGCGAGTGATTTCTTTGGTGTTGAGGATGTTCCTTATTATGCTATAACAATGGGCATTGCAACAATTCTTAAGTCTAAAGAAATTTATTTTTTGGCTTGGGGAGAAGGTTCCGGGAACTCTGTAAAAGCACTTGTCGAGGGTGATGTTGACAGCATGAATCCCGCTTCTTATCTGCAAGAACATAAGAATATACATGTTTTCATTGACAATTCGGCATCTGTCAAGCTGACAAGAATTGATACCCCTTGGCTTACAGATAAAGTTGAGTGGACTCCGTATCTTATCAGAAAGGCAGTGTTCTGGCTTTGCAGAAAATTGAACAAGCCAATTCTTAAACTTACAGATAGAGATTACAATGATAATTTGATGTCAAACCTTGTAACCACAATGGGGCCTGCCAGTCAAATTAACATTAAGGTCTTCAATGATTTGCAGCATACAATCAGCGGATGGCCCGGTGGAAAACCAAATGCTGATGACTCAACACGTCCCGAGCGTGCAAAACCTTATCCAAAGAGAGTTGTCGTATTTAGCCCTCACCCTGACGATGATGTGATTTCAATGGGCGGTACTCTTGCCAGACTTTCTGAACAGGGACATGATATTTATATGGCTTATGAAACAAGCGGAAATATTGCCGTCTTTGATCATGACGTTGTAAGATATCTGGACTTTATCAGAGAGAGCGCCGGTTTGTTTGGCTTCTCTGATGAAAAAGCAAAAAAACTATTCACAGACATCAAGGCTGCTCTTGCAAAAAAGCATCCCGGAGAAGCTGATCCAATGATTGTCAGAGAGATAAAGACTGTTATCCGTCGCGGAGAAGCACGTTCTGCCTGCCGTTATCTTGGAATTCCGGAGAGTCATGTCAACTTCTTAGCATTGCCTTTCTATGAGACGGGCGGTGTAAAGAAAAATCCACTTAGCAGAAAAGATATTGATATTGTAAAGGCACTGCTTCAAGAAGTAAAACCTCATCAGATTTTTGCAGCGGGTGATTTGTCAGATCCGCATGGCACACATAGAGTTTGTTTCCAGGCAGTTATAGCTGCTTGCAATGAGCTTAAGAAAGAGTCTTGGTTTAAAGATTGCCGTATGTGGATGTACAGAGGAGCATGGCAGGAGTGGGATGTTGCAGAGGAGGAGATGGCTGTTCCATTGAGCCCGGAAGAGGTTAAGATTAAGAGAGATGCAATCTACCGTCATCAGTCTCAGAAAGATTATCCGTTGTTCCCTGGTTCAGATGCTCGTGAATTCTGGCTGAGAGCAGAGGAGAGAAATCATAACACCGCCGTAATATTTGACAAACTCGGCATGGCTGAATATCAGGCAATTGAATTATTTGTGAGATATAAATTTTAGTCCCGACAGATTTTTCTTTTGATAGATAAATAAGGTTCTTTATGAAGAGAATAGTAAAATCATTAATGCTCCTTGCGGCATTGCTTTCTTTTGGAAACGTAAATGCAAGGGGCATTTATGTTATTAATAACCAGATTAATATGAATACAAAAATAACCGAGGCTGTGGACAAAGCATTGAATACCGATAAGGAAGTTGTACGTAAAACCTACAAGGTGAAGCATGTTAAATTTGCGGTTGCGTCCCCTACTTTTTTGCAAATAAACAAAAAATTTGAGAGTGAGAAAGTAGCATCCGGCGCAGTTGATGTGGTTAATTGGCCAAAAGCAAACGGTGATTACAAACCTATTGCGAGCTTTAAGATAATGTATACGGATACAGATATTTATATTCAATACAATGTTAAAGAGAAGGCATTAAAGGCTGTATTTGATAAAGATGAAGACTCGCAGCCTTGGACCGATGACTGCATGGAATTTTTCATTAAACCCTCAGACATTCCGAATGATTCTCTCTATTTTAATCTGGAAATGAACTGTATAGGACATGGGTTGCTTGGTATGGGAGAAGGGAGAAGGAACAGGCATAACGCTCAGCCGGAGGTCACAAAACTTATACGCAGATTTTCTACTCTTGGGGATAAGGCTTTTGGCATTAGAGAGATAGAGAAGGAAAATGATTTAGCCGGGAACAAAGTTAAAGACGGAGATGTTTGTGTAAGCGCAGATAAGCAAGAGATTTATGAGTGGACTATGGTAATTGTTTTGCCCATCAAACTAATATGTGAGGATGGAGTCAAAGCCTTGAAAGGCAAGAGAGTAATGGGCAATGTATATAAGTGCGGAGATGCAATGCCGCAAGCTCATTATTTGACATGGAACCCAATTGGTACACCTAAGCCCGATTATCACAGACCTGAATATTTTGGATATCTGAAGTTTGAAAAATAAGATTAAAGAATTTGGCAAGGCTGTTAGAAAGGATAGCCTATTCCAAAACTGAATTCAAAGTTATTATGTTTGAACCATTTGCCCGGTCCTATCCATTCTGATGAGGCCGGGTTAAATGTTTTAAAACCAAGGTCTAATCTTAGCAGCGCAAAACTCAAATCCAGTCTCAATCCTACTCCGCAATCTAAAGCGATATGTCTGTAAAAGTCTTTGCCTCTGAAGATTCCGGCCTCATCTGTTTGTTTTCCTGTTGTAGCGTCTTTACCTCTGTCAAATGTCCAGATATTTCCTGCGTCTGTAAATACAGCTCCGCGCAATATCCAAAATACCGGAAACCTGTACTCCACATTTGCCTCCAGTTTTATGTCTCCGGTCTGATTGGAAATTCTCCATGCAGTATCCAACTGCGCATAACCGGGGCCTAAAGTTCTTGGCTGCCAGCCCCTTAAATCATAAGCTCCGCCTCCCCAGAATAATTTTTCAAATGGTAAAACGGAAGAATTTCCGTATCCGCGCCCAACTCCGCCAAGCACTCTCATTGCAAGCATGTGGTTTTTGTTCTGTCCTATCTTGAGAGTGTATACAGATGAGAATTCCATCTTATAATATTGTGAATAAGGAGATTTCCATATCAATTTCTCACCCGCATCATCTGTAGCAAAATTATTGTCAAGCAGGCTTATCAGGTTTCCGCTCAAATCAATGGAGTATCTAAAATAGAAGAAACTGTGGGTCGGATTTGTGGATGCATCTGTGGTGAAGTAAACGTTTCCTCCTACTCCTAAATCAAAGTGGTCTTTGTATGAATTGCGCAAGAAGGGGTCATTCAGATTTTTATAGAAAGCCGTATCTAGATTGTAAAGTTTAACAATGTTTGCCTGAAGCAGATTTGCCTTAAAAAACCACTTGCCGTATGCATTCCATGTGTATCCGTAACTTGCTGACAATATGTTTCTTGTATACTCGGGACGCTTTTGATAGCTGTAAGAGGAAATAAATTCTGTGCGCGGAACAACTGCATTCTGAAACCATCTGTCGGGAGCTAAAAGAAAATTCGGAACACTAAGGGAAGTGCTTACGCCCAATTCAGTTGAGTGAACATCGCTATGTGGCTTAAACTGAAAATCTCCCATAAAACTTACAGAGAAAAGTTCACCCCCTCTGAATAAATTTTTATGATAATAGGAAAATGTAGGGGAAATTCCAAACAGTCCATTTGAATTTGTAGAGCCCTGCAAATTAACTTTGTATCCTTGTAATGTATTAGCTATAAGCCTTATATCTGTTTTTACCTTGGATGAATCTGTTTCCATTAAACCTATGTTTACGCTGGAAAAAAGGCCCATCTCGCTATATCTGCGGTATGTAGCGGAGACTGCGTCAGCGTTATATTTGGAGCCTGGTACAATCATGTTTATTCTGTTAAGCACTTTCTTGCGCAACAATAAAGTGCTTCCGGTTTTTGCACTGCGTCCAATCACATATATCTGTTTGTACTTGAACGTATCTACTTGAGAGCGTATTACAGAGATAATGCTGTCTTTGCTTGCAATATCAATAGAATCAATAAGTTTTGGCATTCTCATCCTACGCCGGAAATTACGCGTAGGCGTTACATAGACATTATCAAAAGTAAATACTCTGTGAGGTTTTGCCTCTTTTGGGGTCTCATTCCTTGTGAAATCTTCTACCGTTACATTTACGTGCGCCAGGCCATTATGCTTTAAAGTGTCAGCCATGTAAAAGAAATAATTCTTTGTGAATCCATAGTAACCACTGTTCCTGTATACCAGGGACATTCTTGCAGACTCTGTTTCCAGAATATCTTCTGAAAGTATGCCCCTTTTCTTAATATAGCTATTTGAAGAGTCAGCAAGCATAATTCTATAAAGAGCCGTATCTTTAATTGTATATGCTATACTGTCAATCAAATATCTTTTTCCGGGAGTCACATAATAAATTACTCTTGTCTTTTTATTGTTTGTTTCTACTGAATCGGCAATTTTATAGTTGTAATAACCTTTGAATTGCAGATGGTTAGCCATGTTTGTCTTTGAACTTTCAACTAAATCAGGGTCAAAAATCACTGGTTCCTGCCCTATTTTCTTAGCTAACTTGTCCCATCCTTTTCCGCTGCCATCCCCTGAATTATAAATATTTATAAATGGATTGAAGCCAAACAAAGAGGTATTGGGAGTTTGTTTAATATATTTCTGGAGGTCAGTAATCTTTTCCTTGCTGTTCAAATGCTCGTTATCCGTTCCGTTATCAATAATCTCAATTGTGTTGCTTCTCAAAAGGCTTTGATTTTCCGGAATTACCCTAGTCATGCTGCAAGAAGAGAACAATGCTGCATACGTAAAGAGGACAGCCAATGCAATAGCACCGGAAGTCATTATGCTCCTTAAAAGCTTAATTTTCTTTGTGATATGTGAGTTAAAGTACTTCAAATGCTTAACGGTACCTTTTAGGTTCCAAATTTAGACAAAAAAGATGAGAAATGCCCTTTAGAGAATAACATGCTTACAATAATTGGCATAGCTTGAACAATCATTTATAATTATAAATATATTTGTCGCCGTATTTTAAATCCGAGTGACTTGGATTACCAAATTTTTGTTAAAGTAACTAACTTACATTTTTAAAATGAAAAACAAGTACGTTGATTTAGTTGAACAGTCTTTTGACTGGCCGCAAGACGAATTTAGAGTAGAAGAGGGTAATCTTTTTTTCCATGATATTCCAATGATGGATATCATTGAACAATACGGAACGCCTTTGAAACTCACATATTTGCCCAAAATTTCCAGCCAAATTCAAAGAGCTAAAAGAATGTTTAACGTAGCCATGGCCAAGGTTGACTATAAAGGGTCTTATAACTATTGCTACTGTACAAAAAGTTCCCATTTCTCATTTATTTTGGAAGAGGCACTTAAGAATGATATATTTTTGGAGACATCATCTGCTTTTGACATCAATCTCATTGATTCTCTGTATGAAGAGAAGAAGTTAAAAGAGGACATGACTATTGTGTGCAACGGTTTCAAAAAGGATACTTATATTGATAATATTGCAGAGAAAATAAATGGAGGCTGGCAAAATATCATTTCTGTTATGGATAACCTTGGTGAGTTTGACGATCTTGACGCACATATAAAGGTTCCAGCTAAACTTGGAATACGCATTGCATCTGAGGAAGAGCCAAAATTCGAGTTCTATACAAGCAGGCTTGGCATCAGATATTCAGATGTAATTCCTTTTTATAAGGCAAAATTAGCTAAAAGCAAGAAGTTTACATTGAAGATGCTGCACTTCTTTATAAACACCGGAATTAGAGATAATGCTTACTACTGGAATGAACTGACCAAGTGTGTAAATGTCTATTGTGACTTACGCGCAATGTGTCCTACTCTTGACTCTTTAAACATTGGCGGCGGCTTCCCAATCAAAAATTCGCTAGTGCAAGATTATGAATATGAGTACATGTCAGAGGAAATCGTTTCTCAAATTAAGGCAATTTGCAAGTCACGCGGAGTGGCGGAACCAAACATTTTTACGGAATTTGGAAGTTTTACAGTTGGAGAAAGCGGTGCAACTATTTTTCAGATTTTGGATTGCAAGCAGCAGAACGACAGAGAGCGCTGGTACATGGTGGACAGTTCATTTATGACCACATTGCCAGACACTTGGGGAATAAAACAGAGATTCATAATGCTTCCTATTAATAAATGGAATTGTGAATATCAGCGCGTTTTCTTAGGAGGATTAACCTGTGACTCACAGGATTATTACAATGCAGAAGCACATGCGAATGCCATATTCTTACCGGTTGTTGAAGGCCGTCATGATGAGGAACCTTTATATATAGGATTCTTCCATACCGGTGCATATCAGGAGTCAATTGCAGGATACGGCGGAATACAACACTGCCTGCAACCCGCTCCAAAACACGTGATTATAGACCGTGACGAACACGGCGAATACTTCACAAAACTCTTTAGCAAAGAGCAGTCTTACAAGAGCATGCTAAAGATATTAGGATATTAAAATAAAGACGCTGTCTTCTATTCAAGGCAGCGTCATAATTTTATTAACTTTGCTACATGCAGCTCTCAAACAAGCAAATAAAAGATATCCGCGCTCTCCAGCAGAAAAAATTCAGGCAGGAGACGGGCTTGTTTGTGGTTGAGGGCGAGAAGCTTGTAGAGGAGGCATTGCACTCTGACTTTAATATCCATGCGATTTACAAATCTTCTGAGATTGGGGATGAGTGCATGGCTCGCATAAGTTCACTCTCTACGCCTTCACCTGTTCTGGCAGTGGTTGAACAGAATAAACAATCTGAAATTAAAGCCTTTGCGGCATCCCTATTGAAGAGTTCTAATGAAAATCAGAAGGAAAGATTTCCTCTATGTTTAGGTCTCGACAGTGTAAAGGACCCCGGAAATCTTGGTACAATCATCCGGCTTGCAGACTGGTATGGCATTAACGCAATATTTGCATCAGAAGACACTGTTGAACTTTATAATCCAAAGACCGTACAAGCTACGATGGGTGCAATATTCAGGACCTCAGTCATATATTGCAAACTTGCGGAAGCAGTAAAAGAGTTTAAAGATGCCGGGTTGCCGGTTTATGGAACTTTTCTGGATGGAAGCAGCCACAACTGCATAAAAAAACATGGTTTGGTAATTATGGGGAGCGAGTCATTTGGAATCTCCAAAGAAATTGAAAATCTGATACCTGCAGAATATAAATTATATATCCCTTCATATGGAAAAGACGGCAATATGAAACCGCGCAAAGAATTTTCCACATCAGAGTCTCTAAATGTGGCAACTGCAACTGCCATTATCTGTCAGGAGTTCAGAAAAGCTTAAACATTACAAAATCATTATTACTCTGTTAAGTTGCGTAATAATACAGCGCAAGATGCTTTTTATTTCTAAATTCGCGATGGTTATTGAATTTATATGAAAACCTATGGCGGCAGATAAACTGAAAATTTTGGTTGTAGATGATGAGGCTACTCTTTGTCAGGGCATTAAATTTAACTTGGAAGTTGAAGGGTATGACGTGGATACAGCCTATAGCGCAGAAGAAGTCCTTAAGAAACCCGTCACAGAATTAGTGCAATACTCTCTTATTCTGCTGGATGTGATGATGGGCGATATGAACGGGTTTAAGATGGCTCAATTATTAAAGTCCAGACCGGAAACTGCAAAAATCCCAATCATTTTCTGCACTGCAAAAGACACTGAAGATGACCAGGTTGCAGGTCTTAACATAGGAGCAGATGATTATATTCCTAAGCCATTTACCATCAGAACATTACTTGCACGAGTAAAAAGCGTTTTGAGGCGTACTTCTACAAACATAGACATTCATAATGACATATTGGATTATGAATCTATTCATATAAATTTGAATAATAAAACATGTACAGTAGATAGTAAAGAACTGGAACTCACAAAGAAAGAGTTTGAAATTTTGGTTCTTCTGCTAGAGAATAAGAATAAAGTTTTGTCCAGAGATGAGATTTTATCAAAAATATGGGGTGATGATGTAATAGTGGTTAACCGCACTATAGACGTGACAATCACAAGATTGCGCAAGAAAATAGAGCCCTACGGAAAATGTATTGTTACTCGCTACGGATACGGATATATTTTTGAGGAGCCAATTCAGTAATACAATAATCTGATTTACAAGATGAAAATACGGAATAACTACAAGCAGGTGCGCGAGACTTTAATGTTTGTATTGCTGCTATCTGTGATATGGATATCTGCGGCAGTGTTTGTTTTTTTCCGTTATTCCAGTGAAAAAAGGTTTAAAGAGGATTTGATGAATGCCTCTTTGCAAAGTGTAAATGAGCACGTTGCGGAGAAATTGAGAAATAAGGCAGATTATATTTATGAACAATCGGACAGAAGACTCTTCAATTTTTTGGACAGCAGCTTCAAAGATATTAAGAGAATATATCCGGACATACGCATCACTATTATAAAGACGGACGGCCGAGTTCTTTATGATTCTTATGAGGGAATAAAATCTGCTCAGATGCAAAACCACTCCTCCAGACCGGAGTTTAAAGATGCGATGAAAAGCGGAAATAGCTTTATTGTGAGGAGATTATCAAAAACAACTTCTGAAAATTATTTTTACTCCGCAACTAAAATAGAACATAGAATATCTGTCGGGAAGAATACAATGAACAGTTACATTGTAAGAAGTGCGCTGCCCTACTCGGTCTCACTGCAAAAGACACTTAGTCTGGGACACTCTTTTGTTTGGTTTATTGCAGGCATGACATTGTTGTTAAGCCTTATGGCTGTGCTAGTTATAGGACGCATAAGAAAAGATTCAGAGGAAATTGAATTCCAGCACAATAAGGCAATGAGAGAGGAAGAGGAAAAAATCAGAATTAAGAAGCAGCTTACAAATAATATAAATCATGAGTTGAAAACGCCTGTCAGCGGCATTAGCCTTTGCCTGGAAACCATGTTGCGTAATCCTAACATGACTGATGAACAGAAGCATGATTTTCTTGCCAAGAGTTACTCTGAGACCCAGAGGCTCAGCTCCTTGCTGCAAGACGTTTCTACTATTACCCGCATGGATGAGGCGCCTGATATGATAAAAAAAGAGAGACTTTATTTAAGCAATATCATCAGAGAAGAAGTTGCGGCAGCAAACCAGATGATATTATCAAATGTGCCTCAAAGAATAAAAATCACTCTTTCAAATTTGGAGAACAAGCCATTGGTTATGTACGGTAATGACTATTTGTTGCGTTCCATATTCAGCAATTTATTAAACAATTCAATAGCCTATTCATCTGGAAGTGAGATAAATATTAAGTTAATAAAAGAAACTCCAGATAAGTATTTCTTCTCATTTTTGGACAACGGAGTTGGCGTTGAAACGGAGCATCTGTCACATTTATTTGAACGTTTCTACAGGGTAGATAAAGGCCGTTCCCGCAAGGCGGGCGGCACTGGTCTTGGACTCTCAATTGTTAAAAATGCAGTTATAATTCACGGTGGAACAATCTCTGTAAACAATTGTTTACCAAGTGGTTTGCAATTTGATTTTTCTCTTAAAAAGAAATAGTTTTTGTCTATCCTCCCTTGCTGTAAAAGTATCTTTTATATCTCTTTGCAATACTTTTTTTACATTTTAATTACTTGCATATAACATTGCAGTAACGGGCATGTAATAATTGCGGAGTTCCTTTGCATCTGTAAAAAATCAACTAACAGATGAACGAGGATATCTATAGTTCTAAAACATTTAAGCGAGAATTTATCGTTTTTGGATTGGTATTGCTTGCATGCATACTAAGTGCAATTGCAGTTTTTGCAGAAAAACAAAATGTCTCTTATCACATAAAGGGTATTATAAGAGATTCTACGTCAGGCGTTCCCATTGCCGGAGCAACCGTCGTGACAGAAAATAAAAAGTTCTACTCCGTTGCAGATGAAAAAGGAATGTTTGATGTTCCTATCAACCGCCAGGGAGTCTTTACCCTGTCAGTTACCATGATGGGATATAAGACAATATTATTTAAAGCGGAGGCCGGGGCAAGGGATGTAATTATTAGTATGGTCCCGACAGCTGAGTCAATTAATGCTATAGTTGTTAAAGGAGTAAAAAGAGTGGGCGGAGATATTGGCGTTGTGCAGGCAATGAAAATCACCAATGCCGTAGTGAGTGGTGTTTCCGGCAAAACAATCTCCAATAACCAAGATAGAGATGCGGGTGAAGTAATCAGGAGAATCCCCGGAATTTCTATTATCAATGATAAATTTATTATTGCAAGGGGGTTGTCTCAAAGGTATAACGACGTATGGATTAACAATGCTTCAACACCTAGCAGTGAGGCAGATACGCGATCTTTCTCATTTGATATAATACCTGCAGGGCAAATAGAAAACATCATGATTGTGAAGTCCCCTTCTCCTGAACTTCCGGCAGATTTTTCCGGAGGTTTTGTGAAAATTTCCACAAAAGATACGCCAGAGGAGAATCCATTTTCAATCTCTTACAGCAGTGGCATAAATACCTCTGCCCACTTCCATGACTTCATCCATAACAGTGATGGAAATGGTCCTATTGATATTAATAACAATGCAAAAATTTGGAAGACAAAAAAGAGCCGCCCTCTGCCTGACCAGAGAATTTCAGCCTCTTTTGGCAAGTCATTTAAATTGCTAAATAACAGAGAGTTTACAGTAATTGGTTCACTTAACTGGAGCCTTGCCTCCAAGTCATATCTAAACATGGAAAACTCAAGGTTTGGAGTTTACAACAAGATAGAGGATAAGCCGGAGTACTTATATAAATATTCTGACAATCAATATATGAGTAGCAACAAAATCGGAGCTCTTTTAAACTTTGCATACATAAGGAGCAACAGCAGATATTATTTTAGAAATATTTTTAACAAGATTGCTACATCAAAGTACACTCAAAGAGAGGGATGGCAGAATATTTCCTCCTTATATCTGCAGGAAAAATTTGAATATGACCGTTATACAAGAAATTCTTACAGCGGCCAGATTTCCGGAGTACATGACATTTTAAACGGCAAAATTGATTGGGAGGCAGGATATTCTTATGCAGATAGAATTCAGCCGGACCGGAGGATTATAAACAGAGAGCAAAATGACTTAGTTGGAGATCCATACTACGGCAGGATGGGCATTGACCAAAACAACATTGAAAGATGCTCAACAAAACTGCATGAAAATATTGGTTCTGCAGGAGCTAATTACTCTCAATCATTGATTAACAACCAGAATCACGATGGCTATCTGCTTGAAGTTAAAGCAGGCATATATGGAGATTATAGAGAGAGAAAATATGACACAAAGGATTATTACTATAGATACATTCAATCAAATTTACCGGCTGATTTTAAGTATGGAGATGTGATTAATGATATTATGCAGCAAAAAAACTTTGGCAATGACAAGCTCTACTTATCTGATGATTCAGATAACAGGGATAACTATAAAGGACATAATACATCCTTAAATGGCTATGCAGGATTTGGGTTCAATCTGGACAAGATTAAAGTATATGCTGGCGCAAGGTATGAATATTATAAAATGGACCTTATAAGTTACACGCGCACAATAGGTTCCGATACTAAAAAGAAAACATATACATACAGCAGGCCATTTCCTTCCGTTAACGCATCATATTCTTTTGATGAACATCATCTTCTGCGCGCAGCTTACGGAGTATCAACCAACAGGCCGGAATTTAGAGAGATATCATCTTCCGTCTACTATGATTTTGATTTATTTAGCGATATCAAAGGAAATCCGGACTTACAGGCCGCGTACATACACAACGTCGACATTAGATATGAATGGTATCCTTCAAATGGAGAAATTATCTCAATAGCAGTATTTTATAAACATTTTAAGAATCCTATAGAGACAACCTTTTTGGATGCTGGCGGAAGTTACACTTATACATTTGAGAATGCAGACAAAGCCAATTTGTACGGAATTGAGGCGGAAGTCAAAAAGAACCTTGGCTTCCTTGGTGCTGAAAATCTTGATGTTTCACTAAATGCAGCATTGATGAAGAGTCGCGTAAATTTCTCAAGCGGCAGTCTGGAGCACAATAGACCGATGGAAGGTCAATCCCCCTATTTGATTAATGCAGGTCTATTTTATAAATATAAAAAGGCAAAACTTTCAATTGCAGCACTTTATAATAGAATCGGAAAAAGAATTGTGGGAATCGGAAAAACGGACGTTAGCGCAGGCGGCACAATAGACAATAATATTCCGGATATGTATGAGCTTCCGCGTAACTTAATTGATATTTCTATAAGCAAATCTGTCGGGAAGCATATTGAACTAAAACTCAGCTCAAAAGACATACTTAATGAATATGCGGAATTCTGTCAGTTTCCAAAATACACAAATGAAAACGGCAAAATTGTTTCTAGAAAAGAGATTACTAAAAAGTTCAAGCCCGGGAGAGAATTCACTGCAGGTGTTGTTGTGACATTTTAGTGGAAAATATTAGATAAAATTTTAATGACCATAATATAAAACATTATAAAACAACGTATTAATTACTTAAAAATTAATTGATTATGAGAAAACAGATTTTTACAGCATGTATTGCGGCGGCAGTGTCTGTATTTAGTATTGCAATTAGCAGCTGCAGCAAAAGTTCAAACGGAGACACTCCAGTTACGCCAACAGACAATTTGGATAAAATCCTGTTTGCCAACAAGACGCAACTTGGAAACGGAGATGCTGAATTTGAAATAAATGGAAATTATACTCTTCCAAAAGGCACATATGCAATGAAGGGTTGGTGCTACATCACAAACGGTTCTACATTAACAATTCCCGCCGGAACCGTAATTAAAGGCGACAAGGCCACCAAGGCGTCACTTATAGTTGAAAGAGGCGGTAAGATTATTGCACAAGGCACTGCTTCTGAGCCGATTATATTTACTTCCGCACAGCCTGCCGGGAGCAGAAAACCGGGAGATTGGGGCGGAATCATCATTTGTGGAAAAGCTAAGAATAATCAAACAGAAATGCTTATTGAGGGTGGCCCAAGAAGCAAACATGGTGGCAGCGATGATACAGACAATTCAGGAGTGTTGAGTTATTGTAGAATTGAGTTTGCAGGCTTCCCGTTTGCACCCGACCAGGAAATTAATGGTCTTACAATGGGATCAGTAGGAAGCGGTACAAAGATTGACCACGTTCAAGTTTCATATTCAAATGATGACTCGTTTGAATGGTTTGGCGGCAGTGTAAACTGCAAATATCTAATTGCTTACAAAGGATGGGATGATGAATTTGATACAGATGACGGCTTCTCCGGAAAAGTCCAGTTCTGTCTTGGAATAAGAGATCCAAAGATTGCAGACCAATCTGCATCAAACGGTTTTGAAAGTGATAATAATGCAGATGGTACAACTGCAACTCCATTCACATCATGCGTGTTCTCTAATATGACAATCATAGGCCCTGCCGTGCAAGACGCCTCATTTGCAAATACTTCCACATACATTAATGGAAACGGAATGAATCCTAACAATGGTTCCAGGCTTGGACAGTTCCAAGCAGGAATTCAGATTAGAAGGAACAGCCACATGTCTTGTTTCAATTCTATAATTGCAGGTTACCCTGTCGGGATAGTTATAGAAAACGATAAAGGCTCTGCTACACAGAGTGCTGCAACTGCCGGCACATTTAAAGTTAATAATATAATATTAGCCGCCTGCTCAATTTTGGGGAGTGATAAAAACAAAAGTTTTCTGGATCAGTATTCTGATAATGGCAGCACGCTTGATGCTACAAAAGAGTCATTTTCAAGTACTTTCTTTAAATCAATGACTAGCGACAATTACTACTCTGACTTCTCTTTGCTAAAACTTTCCTCTTCTGCGCAATATGCGCCTCAGGTCGGAAGCCCGCTTTTAAATGCTGCAGTATTTACGGATGCATTGCTAAACAGCTTTGATAAAGTAACTTACATTGGCGCATTCTCCGGACCTGCAGATATTTGGATGAATGGATGGACAAACTTTGACCCTCAGAACACTCAATACTAGAATAATTATTCACTTAATTTCATCCATTCCTCCATCTTGGAGTCACGCATAGATTTAATTCTTTGATATTCCTCTGATAGTTTAGTTAGTTCCTCCGGGATGTGTTTGGCTGAAAGTTCTATTTCAGTTTCCGAGAGTTGGTGATCGAGATCTGCAATTTCATTTTCGCACTTCTCGATCTCTTTTTTCTTTTTGCGCGCCTCCTTGCTCTCCGCTCTAAAATATTGAGAATCAGTTTTTTTAGTTGAATCAACCGGAGAATCTAACTGTTCGCAAGAAGGATTAATACCGGTTATTTCTTCTATTTTTTTTGTGCTGGAGCTCGCGTTTTTTTTATCCCTTATTATCTTTGCATCCTCTTTGTGTTCAGCAACTTCACGTTCCTCTTTATTATGCTCAAGGTATGCCTGAATACCGCCTAGATGCTCATGCACGCGTCCATCCTTAAATTCGTAAACCTTGCTGACAAGACCGTCCAAAAAGTCTCTATCGTGAGAGACTATTATCAAAGTTCCGTCATAACTCAGCAAAGCTTGCTTAAGAACATCCTTGCTAAGAATGTCCATGTGGTTTGTGGGCTCATCCAGCGCCAGCAGATTATACGGCTTAAGAATAAGTTTAGCCATAGCCAAACGCGCCCTTTCACCACCGCTTAGAACGGCAACTTTCTTGTCAATGTCCTCTCCTCTAAACAGGAATGCCGCAAGAATATCGCGTAGCTTAGTACGCACATCACCTACGGCGATTTTGTCTAATGTGCCATACACTGTATCGTTCTTATCAAGTATGTCTTCCTGGTTCTGAGCATAGTATCCAAGGCTAACATTGTACCCCAAAGCTGTACTTCCGGTTATAGGGGTTAATTGATTGATAATAACTCTCATAAGTGTAGTTTTCCCCTCTCCGTTGCGCCCTACAAAGGCAACTTTCTCCCCCCTCTCTACAGTTATGTTAACATTGTTCACAATTGTTTTGTCTCCGTAACCAACCTGCGCATCCTCGCACTTAAAAACCACATTTCCGCTCCTTGGAGCAGGCGGAAATTTCACGTTTAAAGTACTAGTATCCTCCAGGTCAACCTCAATTCTGTCCAGCTTGTCCAGCGCCTTAATCCTGCTTTGAACTTGATTGCTTTTTGTCGGCTTGTAACGGAAGCGAGCAATAAAATCTTCCGTTTTCTCAATCATCCTTTGCTGGTTCTCATAAGCTGCCCTCTGCTGCTCCATCCTCTCTTTACGTAGAATCTTGTATTTGCTATATGGAACGTCATAATCATAAATTTTGCCCAGCATAATCTCGACAGTTCTCTTGGTGATATTGTCCAAGAATTTCCTGTCGTGAGAAATAAGAACTACAGAGCCTTTAAAATTTTTAAGATAGTCTTCAAACCACTGAATAGACTCTATATCAAGGTGATTTGTTGGCTCATCCAATAGCAGCGCATCCGGTTCTGAGAGCAAAACTTTTGCAAGTTCTATTCTCATATTCCAGCCTTGGCTTAATGTATTTGTCTGTCTATCAAATTCTTCCTCTTTAAAGCCAAGTCCCAGCAAAACTCTTTCAGCCTGCACTCTAGGAGGCTCGCTTTCCATCATCAGAGAACGGTCCGTATAATTATTAAGGTCTATTATGAGTTTTTTATAAGCCTCAGAATCATAATCCGTTCTGCTTCCAAGTTGAATGTTGATTTCATCTATTTTCTTATGAATGTCAAAGAGTGAATTAAAGGCTTGCAGCGTCTCCTCCATAACACTCTTGTCCTTAGCATGTTCCATCTGCTGCGGCAGATAACCGAACTTCAAATTTTTTGATGTAAGGACCATACCGCTTGACGGGGATTGCTCTCCAAGAATAATTTTAAGCAGCGTAGATTTGCCTGCACCATTTTTCCCAACCAGCCCTACTTTATCATTATCATTAACATGAAAGTTGACATCATCCAGCAGCGTAAATCCGCCAAATGCCACTGTCAAATTTGTAACTGTAATCATTTGCTCTCCCCCCCCCTCTTTATAAGTTACTTAATTCTACTGTTTTCAACCATTTCTCCATTCTTTCCATCATCTGAATCTGTATCCTCTTCATCTTCCTTTTTGCTCTTGCACATTGCAATACTTATCTCATACAGCGCATATAATGGAAGATCTACCGCAAACAATGTAAACGGATCTCCGGACGGTGTAATGCCAGCAGAAACAATAAGCAAAATCACAAACGCATGCTTGCGGTACTTCTTGAGCATCTGCTTGTTAATAATTCCAATCTTTGAGAGGATAGCTGCAAGAATAGGAAATTCAAACACAATTCCCATGATTAATATCATTGAGACAAACATATTTATATATGAGCGCAATGATATCGTATTTATCACATCGGTGCTGACCTGATATGTTCCCAAAAATCTGAGCGTCAATGGAAATACAAGAAAATATCCAACCAGCACCCCCGTATAAAAAAGCAATCCGGCAAAACCGAAGGCTTTTTCAACCACATGTTTTTCTTTTGGATATAATGCCGGACGGACAAATGTCCACAACTCATAAAAAAGATACGGCATTGATATCAGCAAAGAGACATAAAAAGTGGTGCTTATGTGTATGAAAAACTGAGCAGGAAGGTCTATGTTAATGAGTTGAAGCTTGTAATCCGGAAGAGGCTGCTGATGAAGCAACGCCAAAATGTAATTGATACCCCTGTATAATATAAAATTATTATCAACCGGACCAAATACTATATTATTGAAAATAAATGTCTTTGCAGAAAACAAAAGGCAAGTCAGCACAATCAAAACAATGATTGGGCGGAATATAACCCTGCGTAATTCATCAAGGTGTTCCCAGAATGTCATCTCTCCTTCCGCCATAGTAAAGACAGAATATAGCTGTTACTGATTTTGGGTTGTATTACTGTTATTTTGAGATGAACTGCTGTTCGAGTTGCCGTCATCAGTAATATCCTTCTTGATATTATTGATAGTGCCTTTGACGTCGTTTGTATTCATCTCATCCTCAACGCCTTTAACTCCATCTTTAAAACTCTTTACACCTTTTCCAAGACCTTTCATAAGCTCGGGGATTTTCTTTCCTCCAAAAAATAAAAGAACTACCAATGCAATAACCAGGATTTCAGGCAATCCAAAATTTTGTAAAATCAATAGATGATTCATAATATTCTTGTTTAAATGTTATTTCTAATAAATAGATGTTATTTCCACGGGGCAAAAGTATCAATTTATAGCATTTATTACAACCCTATTTGGTCTTCTTTTGGGTAGTAAGGCACCAATTTCTCAAGTACCGTCCTTGGCACCCGGGCCGGTTTTCTTGTAATGGAATTAATAACTCCTATGACAACCGTTGCATAAGAGAGCAACTCTCCATGCTCATTAAAAACTTTCTGTTCATCAATGAATTTTGCCAGCGGCCATTTTGTGAGCGTTGTAACAACCTTGATTTTTTCGCCAAATTTTGCCGGGGCTTTATAGTGAACATCTATAGAAACTATCGGGAACATAATATGTTGTTCTGACTCCATGTTATCAACCGGAACGCCAAGTTTTGCCATCATATCACTTCTTCCGCACTCAAAGTATCTTATATAATTTGAATGATGGACAATCCCCATTTGGTCTGTCTCATAGTATCTTACATCTAATTCTAACTCTGAAGTGTACATCCTATATAGATTCTAAGCAGTCATTTTTATCTTGCGCCTTGCAATAAATCTTTTAATCTCTCCAAACCATAAAACTGAAGAGGTCACGGCAAACAGGCAAATCAGCAAACCAAAAGGAAGAGATTCAGTCCTAAAAACATTCCCTCCAAACTCTACAATTATTGCCTGTAAAAGTAATATAATTGATGTAACGAACAGAAAAGATTTGTTGTCCATTATTTTATAAAATGCAGAGTGCGTGCTTCCTAAAGCTCTTGCATTGAATAAATTCCAATATTGCATAAGTACAAAAAATGTAAAAAATGCGCTTAACTGGTAAATAGTCAAATCAGAATTAGTGCTTAAAATTTCAAATCCAGTACCGCTTTCATACCCAATCTCATATTTTTCCCCAAGAAGCATCAATAATGATATAACAAAGAAACTCACTCCGTATCCTATAATCCCTTTCAGCATCTTTTTTGTTATGATAAAATCTGTGACCTTTCTTGGTTTAGCCCTCATGACTTCCTTTCTGGATGGCTCTGTGGCTAAGGCTATTGCGGCAAATGTATCCATTATTAGATTAACCCATAAAATTTGCGTTACAGTCAGCGGAAATTCTATCCCTACCATAGGACCAACAAGCGCTGTAAGTAATGCAGCCACATTGACTGTTAGCTGAAAGTAAATGAATTTCTGTATGTTAGTGTAAATGGATCTTCCCCATTGAACAGCAGAAACAACGCTGCTGAAAGAATCATCAAGTAAAATTATATCACTGCTCTCTTTTGCAACCGCAGTGCCGCTTCCCATTGCAAGGCCTACGTTAGCGTAATTCAGCGCCGGAGCATCATTTGTTCCGTCTCCCGTAACTGCCACAATTTCACCCTGCTGCTGCAAAAGTTTTACAAGTCTCATCTTATCCGCCGGTCTTGCGCGGGACATTACCTTTATTTCTTTTATTCTATTAAGAGCCTCAGCGTCAGAAAGTTTTTCAAAATCTCCCCCGGTAATGCAATTCCTGTCGGGAGTATCATTAACGCCCCAAAGTCCGCTCTGCTTTGCTATCTCAATGGCAGTCAGTGATGTGTCCCCTGTGACGATTTTAACGGCAATTCCTGCATCAACGCACTCTTGCATTGCAGCGGGAACATCCTCTCTCACGGGGTCTGCAATAGATGCAAAGCCATCATAAATAAACTCTCTTCTGTCCACCATCTCTTTTATATCAGCCTTAGCTTCTTCTGCATCTAGGTAGCAATGTGCGAATGCAAGAGAGCGCATTCCCTTGCTCTGATACACACCTATTTCATCTATCAGTTCCTTTTCAGTAATCTCATTCTCAAAGTGTTTGCCAATTTCTTTGTGCAGAATAATTGTGTTATCCGCAGTCATTTTGCAGTGGCTTATAAGAGTCTCTGGGGCACCTTTCAAATATAGACACATTCTATTCCCGACAGATAATCCGTCAGCAGAGCCGGCAACTTCAGTAGTCTTAAATGAGCACAAGGTTGCCATATATTTTGTCATTGTGTTAAAAGGAATTCTCTGCATATTAACGCTGGTCTCTCTCAGACCCATATAGTCATATCCGCTGTCGCTAATATGCATAAGCAGAGCTCCTTCAGTAGGATTTCCAATCACTCCGGAAGCATCCAAGAATGCAGTGCTGTTAACAGAAACCGCAGCGGCAAAATCTGCACACATTTTTACGGAACAATAATGCACTTTCATCTTGTTTTGCGTAAGGGTTCCGGTCTTATCCGTACAAATTACGGTTGCTGCCCCCATTGTTTCACATGCGTGCATCTTCCTTACAAGAGTATGCTGTGCGGTCATTTTGCGCATGCTATATGCAAGACTTAATGTAACGCTCATTGGAAGTCCCTCAGGCACTGCCATTACAATCAGCGTAACTGCAACCATGAAGAAATTAAGGAGTTGCGCAAGATTATCTACCGTAGGGGCTAATGTCAGCTTTCCAACAATTAAATCTCTTGCTATAAGGATTACAAAAGTTGCAGCCGCTATCCACATTCCCATCTTTCCGATATATGAACCAAGTCTTGTAAGCTGCTTGCTTAGAGGTGTTTCCGCACCGGTTATTTCACTTGCCTGTCTTGCAGTCTTTCCAATTTCAGTAGAATCTCCAACTGCCGTTGCTTCAAAAACGCCGTCTCCCTCGCTTACCGTTGTACCTCTGTAAACATAATTAGGAGAATATGCCCCGTCAAAATCTTTCACCTCTTCCGTCCTCTTACTGGAAGCCTTTGATTCTCCATTTAATGATGATTCATTTATCCTAAGCTCCATTGATTCCAGCAATTTTCCATCTGCAGGAATTTCATCACCAGTGGAAAGTATTATAATATCACCTACAACAATTTTATTTTTAGGTATTTGCACAACCTGTCCTCCGTTGCGAATTACTTTAACGAGGTCATTATCATTAATTTTATTAAGAATATCAAACTCTTTTCCGGCCTTATACTCATTGAAAAATGAGATTGTGGTTGCAAGCAGTATTGCAAAGACAATCCCAAGGCTCTCTACCATAGAACCCTCAAAATAACCGGTTATTAATGATAATAGCGTTGCAATTAGCAACACTCTGATTAAGGGATCCTTAAACTTGCTGAAAAATAATTTCCATCCGCTTTCCCTCTTGGCAGGAGTAAGGTTATTTGAGCCATGCTTCTGTCTGCTCTCTTCTACCTCAGTGTTATTTAAACCTTTGTAATAGTTCATTTAAATTATTCAATTTTGTTTGAGCGTCGCTCTGTTTCTTCTTCTCCAAATCTACAACTTGCTGGGGTGCGTTCTTAACAAAGTTTGCGTTTGATAGTTTCTTATCAATAGATGACAAAAATTTACTGTAGCGCTCTATTTCCTCTCTGATTTTTTTAGCCTCTTCCTCTGCATTAACTCTAAGCGGCACAAAGAATTCCGTGGTTCCTACCATAAAATTCATACCCTGCATTTGCTTGTCAATGTCGCGCACAAGTTTTAGGCCAGAAACGTTTGCCAGCTTCTCAATACAAGGGGCAATTTTTATATCATAAGGCTCTTTTACATATAGTTCAACCGCTTCCTTAGGGGAGATTCCTCTGCTCTGGCGAATGTTTCTAATGTTCATAATTGTCTGCTCGGCAGAATCAAAAATATCCAGCATCTCTTCAGAGAATTTTCCCTCAGCAGGCATTTGTTGTAACATAATTGTCTCACCATCTTTGCGTTCCGCCATATTCTGCCACAATTCCTCTGTAATAAAAGGCATATAAGGATGAAGCAGCTTAAGCAAAGAATCAAAGAAACTCATTGTTTTATCGTATGTTACACGGTCAATCTTTGCGCCAAAGACAGGCTTTACGGCCTCCAGGTACCAAGCGCAGAAATCATCCCAGAACAGTTTATAAACTGTCATTGTAGCATCTGCTATTCTGAATTTATTGAAGTGGTCATTTATTATCGCGATAGATTTATTAAGCTTGCTCTCAAACCACTCTATTGCCAAACTTGCTGCTTCAGAAGGTTTTGCAGACTCATCTATCTCCCAACCTCTAGTCAGTCTGTATGCGTTCCAAATTTTGTTTGCAAAGTTTCTCCCCTGCTCAACCTGGCTCACATCAAACAAAATATCATTGCCGGCAGAGGTGCAAAGCAACATTCCAATTCTCACTCCATCTGCTCCATACTCTTGCATAAGCTTAATAGGATCCGGGGAATTTCCAAGGGACTTGGACATTTTGCGTCCCAGCTTATCCCTTACAATTCCGGTAAGATATACGTTATGAAATGGAACTTTGCCGGTGAATTCATCCGCGGCCATAACCATTCTTGCCACCCAGAAAAACAATATCTCCGGAGCAGTAATCAAGTCATTAGTAGGATAATAGTAGGCTAAATCTTTATTTGGCTGTTTATTCGGAAAACCCGGTTTCTCCGGGTCAAATACAGATATAGGCCATAACCAGGAGGAAAACCATGTATCCAGGACATCATCATCATGTTTTAACTCTTCTCTCTTTATATCGGGGTTAAGTTTCTTTGCAGCTTCAAGAGCCTCATCTGAAGAAGCTTCTACAACAAATTGTCCGTCAGGCAGATAATATGCGGGAATTCTTTGTCCCCACCACAGCTGTCGTGAGATGCACCAATCCCTAACAGTCTCCATCCAATGACGGTATGTGTTTTTATATTTGTCCGGAATCAGTTGAATCTCGCCGCTTTCCACCCTCTTAAGAGCCTCCGCTGCAAGTTTATCCATTTTAAGGAACCATTGCAAAGAAAGTCTTGGCTCAATGACGGCATCAGTCCGCTCTGAATGTCCGACAGGTGACATATAATCTTCCGTTTTCTCCAGATTGCCGGATTCTTCCAGCATTTTTACAATTTTTTTGCGCGCAACAAACCTGTCTTCTCCAACCAAAATCTGCGCCTTAGAATTGAGGCATCCGTGTTCATCAATAATGTCCAGAACAGGAAGATGATGGCGCAATCCAATCTCGTAGTCATTAATGTCGTGAGCCGGAGTAACCTTCAAACACCCTGTGCCAAAGTCCATTGTAACATAATCATCCTCTATAACCGGTATTTCCTTGTCAATAAGAGGAATTAATATTTTCTTTCCTCTCAAGTTGTGATACCTTTCATCATTGGGGTTTATACAGACCGCCGCATCAGCCATTATTGTCTCCGGGCGGGTTGTTGCAATTATGATGTACTTATCTCCCTTCTTTCCGTTCTCGCTTATGAAATATCTTAAAAAGTAAAGTTTTGAATGGGTATCTTTGTGAATTACCTCCTCATCAGATACAGCCGTAAGACCAACCGGGTCCCAGTTAACCATTCTTACACCTCTGTAAATCAACCCTTTCTTATAAAAATACACAAAGGTATTTATAACTGCCTTGCTAAGCGGCTCATCCATGGTGAATTTTGTTCTGTCCCAATCACAGGATGCCCCCAGCTTTTTAAGCTGTTCCAAGATAATGCCGCCATGTTCCTCCTTCCACACCCAAGCCTCTTTCATAAACTCGTCGCGAGTAAGGGAAGTCTTCTCTATACCTTTTTCTTTAAGTCTTGCAACTACTTTAGCCTCAGTTGCTATAGATGCATGGTCTGTTCCGGGAACCCAGCACGCATTTTTACCTGTCATTCTTGCCCTGCGAATAAGAACATCCTGCAAAGTATTATTCATCATATGTCCCATGTGAAGAACTCCGGTAACATTTGGAGGAGGAATTACAATTGTGTACGCCTCTCTTTCATCCGGCTCCGAATGGAAAAATTTGTTTTTAAGCCAGTAAGTATACCACTTATCTTCCGTCTGCGCGGGATTATACTTTGCGGGAATTTCCATATAAATACTCCTTATATAATATTAATAAAACTCTACCAGAATAACGTGCCGGGTACATTGCGGCATCCAAATCCGATGATGCGGCACATGGGCTGCAAAGTTAATAATTTTAAGTATCTTTGCCGCGATATGGAGAATGATAATAAACTAAACATTGAGCTTAGCCCGGAAGTGGCAAAAGGTTCATATTCGAATTTGTCTATTATTACCCACTCGTCCAACGAGTTTATAATAGACTTTTTAAAGCTGTTGCCCGGAATTCCTAAAGCAATTGTAAGTGACCGAATTATAATGACTCCGGAAAACATTAAGCGCCTTTCTCATGCACTTGCGGAGAACATTGGCAAGTATGAGTCAAAATTCGGCACCATAGAGCTGCATGATCAAGAGCCTGGAATTCCTAATGTCCCGACAGGCTTTAATAACCCTAACGTCAAATCATAAAAAAAAATATATGAGCAAAGAATTTAAGATTGTTGTGCTGGCCAAACAAGTACCTGATACAAGAAATGTTGGCAAAGATGCAATGACCCCGGAGGGAACTGTAAATAGAGCAGCCCTTCCGGCTATTTTCAATCCAGAAGACATGAACGCCCTTGAACAGGCTCTTAGGATAAAGGATAAGTTTCCGGGTTCCAAAGTGTTGATTTTAACTATGGGACCGTTCCGTGCCGCTGAAATAATTAGGGAAGGCTATTTTAGAGGAGCCGATGGAGGTGTGCTGCTTACAGACCGCAAATTTGCAGGTGCCGATACTTTAGCCACTTCTTTTGCTATCTCTCAAGCAGTTAAAAAGATGAACCCGGATATTATTGTTTCCGGAAGACAGGCTATCGACGGAGACACGGCACAAGTTGGTCCTCAGGTTGCCGAGAAGATGAACATCCCGCAGATTACTTATGCAGAGGAAATTACAGATTTATCTGACAATAAAATTACAGTAAGAAGAAGACTGGAGAGAGGCATTGAAGTTGTTTCCTCAACTCTTCCTTGTTTGATAACTGTGCATGCAACAGCTGCTCCTTGCCGTCCAAGAAATGCAAAAAGCGTTCTTAAATACAAATATTCCAGAACAATACATGAGGAGCAAGATGCGGCAAACGCAGGCAAGTATCTTCTTTCCGCAGATGAAAAGCCATACTTGAAAATTCAGGAATGGACGGTTGATGATGTAGGCGGAGAGGAAAGCTGCTATGGATTTGCAGGTTCCCCTACCAAAGTAAAGAAGGTAGAAAACATCGTTTTTAAAGCAAAAGAAGCAAAAAAACTTACCGGCTCAGCTGCAGATGTAGATTCTCTGATTTCTGAACTGATGGCAAACCACGAGATTGGTTAATAGGTTAAGCACTTTTATAATATAGGAGAAATATTGAGTATGAATAATATAATAGTATTTATAGAAACCGACGGCGGAAAACTTTGCGATGTAAGCCTTGAACTTTTAACCAAGGCTCGTTCTCTGGCAGAGTGTTTAAATGTTGACGTTGAGGCGCTTCTGATTGGAAGCAATGTTAGCGGACTTGTTCCGGAATTGTATATGTATGGTGCAAAAGTGGTTCATCTTGCAGATGATCCAAGATTGGAATTTTTCCGCACCATGCCGTACGCGGCAATAACAATTGAGCTATTTAAAGAACAAAAACCGCAAATAGCATTATTTGGAGCTTCAAGCATTGGAAGAGATTTGGCCCCAAGAGTTTCTAGCGCTTTAAAAAGCGGTTTGACAGCAGATTGCACGTCTCTGGAGATTGGCGATCATGAAGATATCAGGAGCGGAAAGAAGTACAAAGATCTTCTATATCAGATTCGTCCTGCATTTGGCGGAAACATTATAGCCACAATTGTCAATCCGGAGCACAGACCTCAGATGGCAACTGTACGTGAGGGCGTTATGAAAAAAGAGCCGCTTGAAAAACCTGCAAACGGAAAAATCCATCAGATTGATACTGCAAAAATCTTGATTGACAGTGATTTTGCTGTCGAAATTATAAAGAGAGATATAGAAGAGAAGAAGATAAATATTAAGGGTGCGCAGATAATTATTGACGGCGGATACGGTGTGGGCAGCAGAGAGAACTTTAAGCTTGTATTTGATTTGGCTAAAACCCTTGGCGCTGAGGTTGGAGCAAGCCGTGCGGCTGTTGATGCCGGATTTGCAGATAATGAAAGGCAGGTTGGTCAGACCGGTGTTACCGTAAGGCCCAAACTTATTATATGCCTGGGAGTTAGCGGAGCAATTCAACATACGGCCGGGATGGATCAGAGTAAAATTATCATTGCCGTTAACTCAGATCCGGAAGCCCCTATTCACAAAATTGCAGATTACTCAATCATTGGAGATTTGAACGAAGTTGTTCCTAAGATGATTGACTCATACAAGAAACACAGCAAATAATTAAGAGCGCTTAATTCATTTAATGCTAATAAATTAGAAGAAACATTATGGCAAATTTTTATAAAGATAATTCAGATTTGAAATTTCAGTTTTCTAATCCTCTTATGAAGAGAATTGTAGAATTGAAAGAGGATGGATATAAAGATTTTGGAAAATATGATGATGCTCCAAAAAACTTTGAGGACACAATTGATTCTTATGACAGAGTCATGGACATCGTTGGCCAAATCAGCGGGGACACTATTAACGAGAACGCAGAACAGGTTGATATTGATGGGCCTGTATGCAAAGATGGAAGAGTGGCTTACGCCGCAGGCACAAAGGTAAACCACGATACACTAACTAAGGCCGGAGTTTACGGAATGTCACTTCCGCGCTGCTATGGGGGGTTGAATCTCTCTATGGTTCCGTATGTTATGGCTGCCGAGATTGTCGGACGCGCTGATGCCGGGTTTGCAAATATTTGGGGACTGCAGGATTGTGCAGAAACAATTTGGGAGTTTGCATCACAAGAGATTAAAGATGAATTCCTTCCAAGAATTAAAAATGGCGAGACATGCTCTATGGACTTGACTGAACCTGACGCAGGTTCTGATTTACAAGCAGTTGCATTAAAAGCCACTTTTGATGAGGCAAAGAATGTTTGGATGTTGAACGGCGTTAAGCGTTTCATTACAAACGGTGATGCCGATATCAAACTTGTGCTTGCCCGTTCAGAGGCCGGAACAACTGACGCCCGCGGACTGTCATACTTTGTATATGATAAGAAATGGGGCGGCGTAAATGTCAGGAGAATAGAGAATAAACTTGGTATTCACGGTTCTCCAACATGTGAATTGGTATTTCATAATGCACCTGCAAAATTGATTGGAGACCGCAAGATGGGACTTATAAAATATGTAATGTCACTTATGAACGGAGCCAGATTAGGCGTTGGTGCTCAGAGCGTTGGTATTTCTGAAGCAGCCTATCGCGAGGCATTGAAATATGCAAATGAAAGAGAACAGTATGGGAAGAAAATCATTGATTTCCCCGCTGTTTATGAGATGCTTGGCATAATGAAGGCAAAACTTCAGGCTAGCCGCGCAATTCTGTATGAGACATCCAGATGCGTAGATGTTTATAAGGCAATGAATTCTCTCCTTTCTCCCGACAGGAAGTTTACTCCCGACGAGAGGAAAGAGAATAAGAAATATGCTAAGGGCGCAGATATGCTAACGCCTCTTTTGAAAATGACATCCAGCGAGTTCTGTAATCAGAACGCTTATGATGCAATACAAATTCACGGCGGCAGCGGATATATGAAAGAGTATCCTGTTGAAAGACTTTACAGAGATGCCAGAATTACTTCCATATATGAGGGAACCACTCAGCTTCAGGTAGTTGCAGCACAAAGATATGTAACCAACGGTTCATATTTGGAAATGATTAAAGAGTATGAGGCTCTGCCTGTCAAGGTTTCAGCGGAAGTTCAAGCTGCATGTCCGGACGCTCAGAAGAAATTGGAAACGCTTAAGAGCAAGCTTGTTGCAATGACAGAGCAATATGCAAAGGCCGTTGAAAAGGTTGACGGAAATGGTGATGAATATATAGATTTCCAGGCTCGCAGACTTTGCGAGATGGCCGCCTATATCATTGAATCTTACTTGCTTGTTATTGACGCACAACGCTGTGCAGGTTTCATTGATTCCGCTGAAATTTTCACAAACAAGACAGAATCTTGGAATACAGCGCGTTTCAACTACATTGAGAATTCAAATCCGGAAGAAGTTCTTAAAAACTTTAAGAACGTATCTGCAGATTTATCAAAACTTGCTATAGAATAACATTGGGGTAACATTCTTAACATTGCTGTTATCATGAATTACAAGGTTAAACTTAAGGGAATCAGAGGATTTGCATTTGATGTGGATGGCGTTTTTACAACAGGCGACGTAATGTGCATGCCAGACGGAGACTTAATCAGGACATATAATGCAAAAGACGGTTTTGGCCTTAGAATGGCTTTTATGAACGATTATAAGATTGCCATAATTTCCGGAGGAGAAAGTGAGTCTATAAAGAAAAGATTCATGCCAACTTTAGCAAACGAAGTCTATATGGGTTCTCGCAACAAAGTCCCCACATTCCTGGAATTTTGCAAAAAGTATGACCTTAAGCCAGAGGAAATTGCATACGTCGGAGATGATCTCCCGGATATTCCAGTGCTTCAAATTTGCGGTCTTGCGGTTTGTCCAGCAGATGCAGTTGAGGAAGTCAAGTCGGTCTGTGATTATGTTTCTCTTTACAGAGGGGGTAAGGGATGTGTCAGAGATTTGGTAGAGCAAGTCCTTAAAATCCAAGGCAAATGGGCATTCAATCCAAATCACTATAAAGACTGGAGAGAGAAAAGAGATGAGGCTTTTGAGGCTATGTACCACAAGGGCAAGCCGGCGGAAGAGTAAAATCACGACAGATCTTATAAAGATGTATTTTTTGGCAGATAAATTTAAAGGGAAGAAAATTATTCTTGCCTCTGCGTCTCCGCGCAGGAAAGAGTTGCTTGAAGGACTGGAGATTCCCTTTAAAATAGGCAAGGTTTCAGATTATAATGAGACCTATCCTAAAGATCTCTCTGTCAAAAGAGTACCGCAATATATAGCAAATCAGAAATCTCTGTATTTTTCCAGTCCTCTTAAAGAAAATGAGATAGTTATTACAGCAGACACCATAGTTATACTAAACGGTAAAAAAATTGGAAAGCCCAAAGACAGAAATGACGCAATTAAAATGCTCAGCAAACTAAGCGGACACAAACACACTGTCGTGACGGGAGTATGTATAAGGGACAATAAACATCAAAAAAGTTTTTCCGCTTCATCAGACGTATGGTTTGGGGATATAACTAAAGATGAAATAAGCTGGTATGTAGATAAATACAAGCCCTATGACAAAGCCGGTTCCTATGGGGTGCAAGAATGGATTGGCTACATAGGAATTATAAAAATAAACGGTTCATTTTATAATGTGATGGGCCTGCCTGTTCAGAAACTATATAAGGAGCTGTTGAAATTTTAAAAAAAAATCTCACTTTACATTTTATTATTTTCCTCAATACTAACTTGCCCGTTATCAATTAGTTCCCGCAATACTTTTAGATACAGCCTTTCATTCTCTCCTGCAAGTTGTTGAATATCGGAAATTGTTACCTGCGCCGCAGAAGATTTTCCTAATCCGGCCATCTTCTTCTTTTCCTCTATGAATTTTAAAATATTTGCCGCTGCAACTTTCTCTGAAATAATGGGATGAGCAGAATTGCGTTTTTCCAGGCAAACATCGCAGACACCGCAATCAGAGGCAACAGGCTGTGAAAAATACTCTATCAAAAACCTGCTTCTGCATTTATCGCTCTCCCTGACATACTCAATTACGTTGTCTATCCTACGTTTGAGCTGTTCTTTGCGCTTATTATACCGTTGATTGTCTATATAGAGATTATTCTCTGTAAGTCTTTCATTTTTAAAGATTATCAGCGGAGTTTTAATTTGAGGAATATATCTCAGAACATGTTTTTTAGAGAGAGACTTAAGTTTTGCCACCACATTAGCCTCGGTATCAAAAGTCACTCTTGCTATATACGCCTCATCAATGGTAACAAGCTTTGAAAAGATCCCCGGATATAAGCGCATCACAGACTTTATAAATGTATCCATAACCTCGCTCTTCAGCTGGATATTATAGAGTTCATCCCTGTCCACTTCAAACATTATCTTTGGCGGATTATCAACCTCATCAGTTAGCTCCCAATAGCCCTCTTGCTCTATGTATTTTATTGCATAATAAGCACTTGTAGCATTCAGCCTATACTCCTTTGCAAAATCTTGCAGCTTGAATTTTCTGGCAGAATCAGCCCCCCCTTCATAAGGAATTTTAAGGAAAGCAAAAACATTCTGATAAATTTGAGCAATGTACTCAAGTGAAGGAAATGAAATATTGTGAATTTGCCTTAGCCGGCTAACATCGCTCTTATTCCAAAGCATTACGGCCCAGGCTTTTAGTCCATCTCTGCCGGCGCGTCCGGCCTCCTGAAAATAAGCCTCAACAGAATCGGGCATATCGTAATGAATTACAAACCTCACATTAGCCTTATCAATGCCCATCCCAAAGGCATTGGTTGCCACAATCACTTGGGTTTTGCCACTTTTCCAGTCATCCTGCCTCTCTGAGCGGGTCTCTTTTCCAAGTCCCGCATGATAATACTCTGCTGCAATGCCACCTGACTTCAGAAAATCCGCAATCTCAACACACTTCTTTCTCTCCCGACAGTAAATTACTCCGGAAACGTCGGAGGTTTTTGCACATCTGTTTTGTCTAAGATATTCATCGGTAATTCCCCTGCATATCCTCAACATTGTTCCGTACTTGTCATCGGTTTCCCTAACAATATACGCAAGGTTTTTGCGTTGGAAACCCGTTGATATAATGTTGTTCTCACGGAACCCCAGTTGTGTCATTATATCATCCGCCACCTCTTTTGTTGCAGTTGCAGTAAGTGCAATTGTTGGAACATCGCAGATTAAATCCTTTATCTCCCTGATTTTCAAATAAGCCGGACGAAAATCATATCCCCATTGAGAAATGCAGTGAGCCTCATCAACCACAAGATAATTGACGTTCATTTTTTTGACGCGCGCCTGAAATATATCTGTTTGAAGACGTTCCGGTGATAAATACAAAAACTTATAATCTCCGTAAATTGCATTGTCTAACGCAACATCAATCGAGTGAGAACTCATTCCGGAATAAACGGCAATGGATGGAATGCCCCTGTCGTTTAAAGATTGCACTTGATCTTTTATAAGGGCAATCAACGGAGATACCACAAGACAAATACCCTCCTTTGCCATTGCAGGCAACTGAAAGCATAGTGACTTGCCGCCGCCCGTTGGCATGAGTACAAGTGTGTCTGCTCCGCTTTCAATAGAATTTATAATTTCCTCTTGCTGCGGCCTAAAATTCTCATACCCCCAGTACTTTTTAAGTATCTCTTTATTAAGCATATAATAACTATCGTGAGATATATGTCGCAAAATATAAAAACACAAATTGCAACCTCATTGCAAATTTAAGAAAAGGTTCCCACAACAAATGTCATTTTTTAGGAAATAGGCATTAAAGTTGTATCTTTGCCCGCAAATCCAAGCGGGTATTTAAGGTATTTAGCCCCCGATTATTAGAAAATTTATTAATTAATCTTATTAGGTTATGGCAAATATTGATTTAAGCAAGTATGGCATCACAAGTGTGAAGGAAGTTCTTTACAATCCTTCTTATGAGACGCTGTACAAAGAGGAAATGGAACCGGGTCTTACCGGTTATGACAAAGGACAGCTAACCGAGCTGGGCGCAGTTAACGTAATGACTGGAATTTACACAGGACGTTCTCCTAAAGATAAATTCTGGGTAATGGATGAGAAATCAAAGAACACAATTTGGTGGACTTCTGATGAGTATAAGAATGACAATAAACCCGCTTCTGAAAAGACATGGGGCGTTCTTAAGGACCTTGCAAAGAAAGAGTTGTCTGACAAGAAGTTGTATGTTATGGATACATACTGCGGTGCAAATGAAAACACCAGAATCAAAGTCAGATTTATCATGGAAGTTGCATGGCAGGCACATTTTGTAAAGAACATGTTCATTCGTCCTACGGAGGAAGAGCTTAAGAACTATGGAGAGCCTGATTTTGTTGTACTTAACGCATCAAAGGCAAAAGTAGAAAACTATAAGGAACTCGGTTTGAACTCTGAGACAGCTGTTGTATTCAACATTACGGAGAAGATGGAGATCATTCTTAATACCTGGTACGGCGGAGAAATGAAGAAAGGTTTGTTCTCATATATGAACTATCTTCTTCCATTACAGGGAATTGCAGCAATGCACTGCTCTGCAAACACAAATGACAAAGGCGAGACTGCTATTTTCTTTGGATTGAGCGGAACGGGAAAGACAACCCTATCTACTGATCCTAACAGAGCGCTTATTGGTGATGATGAGCACGGCTGGGATAATGACGGAATATTCAACTTTGAGGGAGGTTGTTATGCAAAAGTTATCAATCTTGATAAAGAGGCAGAGCCGGATATTTACAATGCAATTAAGAGAGACGCTCTGTTAGAGAACGTTACAGTAGATAATAAAGGCGAGATTGATTTTGCAGACAAGAGCGTTACTGAGAATACAAGAGTTTCATACCCTATTTATCATATCAAGAATATTGTAAAACCTATTTCAAAAGCTCCCGCTGCAAAGAAGGTTATCTTCCTTTCAGCTGATGCATTTGGAGTTCTTCCTCCGGTATCAATTCTTGACCCTGAACAGACTAAGTATTATTTCTTAAGCGGATTTACTGCAAAACTTGCGGGAACAGAGCGCGGAATTACAGAGCCAACCCCTACATTCTCAGCATGTTTTGGTGCTGCATTCCTTTCACTTCATCCAACAAAATATGGAGAAGAGCTTGTTAAGAGAATGAATCAGTCAGGTGCAAAAGCATATCTTGTTAATACCGGCTGGAACGGAACAGGCAAGAGAATATCTATCAAAGATACTAGAGGCATTATCAATGCAATTCTTGACGGTTCAATAGATAAGGCTCCAACAGAGGTTCTTCCTTATTTCAATTTTAGAATCCCGACAGCGCTTCCTGGCGTTGATCCAAAGATTCTTGACCCAAGGGATACTTATGCAAATGAACAGCAGTGGGAAGTAAAGGCTCTGGATTTAGCCGCAAGGTTCATTAAGAACTTTACTAAATTCACCTATAATCCTGCAGGAATGACTCTTGTAGATGCTGGTCCTAAATTGTAAATAAAATCTGTCGAGAGACAGAACTACAAAGAATATAATTTGGAGGCGTGGCCGCGGATGAGACAGTCCAGCACCACGCTTTCTTCTTTTACGCCTATCTTGGCCAGTGCTTCAGCAACACAATTGCGAGCCAGCTCAGGCGTATTGTTATTATCTGACAAATGGCACAAGAAGATATGGTCAAGCGAGCCCTTTCTCTCTGCATATATCTTTTGAATAGATTCTGCCGCCTCTCTGTTACTTAAATGTCCGGTTTCAGAATCGCTGATACGCTCCTTTAAATCTTGAGGATAAGAGCCTTCTGCAAGCATCTTCTCATCGTAATTGGTTTCAAAAATAAGCGTATCTGCCTTTTTTGAATACTTTATAACATATTCATTTACAGAGGCACAGTCAGTTACAAGTGTAATTCTCTTCCCGTCAAATTCAATGAAGTAACCCACAGTCTGAGCCGCATCATGCGGAACTGGAAAAGGCGTGAACTCCACCCCTTCAACTTCTGTCTCCTGCAGTAAATCAATTGCCTTGACTCTTCCCCACAATCTTCCCCTTGTACAACTGTGATTTTCAAAAGAGTCAATAAGCTTTTGAGTTGCATAAACAGGCTTGTTGAACCTTTCCGCAATAATACCCAGGGCTTTTATATGATCAATATGGTCATGAGTAACTAATATAAAATCAACGCTTTGCAGTGACAATCCGTGCTCTTCCAAAATTTTCTTTGCAGAACGCGGCCCAACTCCGGCATCAATTAAAAAAGTAACTTTTCCGTTTGTGAAATAATAACAGTTGCCGCTGCTGCCGCTTGCAAGACTAATAAATTTAATCATTTAGATCCTCTTTAACTCTCTGTTCACACTCTATTGCATCGGCATCCAGAAGCGGTTGCACCTGAGCCTCAATATCTTTATTGACATCAAATAGCAACACTTTGAATCCAAGTTTTCTTGCGGTCTCAATATTTGCCTCTCCGTCATCAATAAAAAGGGTCTCTTCTGGAATAAAGCCACCCTCTCTAATAGCCTCTTTAAATATATCTTCACCGGGCTTTGACATATTCATTCTGTATGAAAGAAACCTTTTTCTAAAAACATCACTCATCCTAACTCCGTAAGATTCTTTAAATAATTTTTTTGAACGTTTCCACGCAATAGGATTGATATTGCTTAACAAATACAGGTCATAGTTCCTTTTTAACTTAAGGAGATACTTAACCTTTGCCTGATTAACATCAGTGAGAAAACATCCTATGGCATAGTCTATCTCCTCATCTGTAAGTTCTTGAATGGTAGAGTGTTGCCTAACTATTTGTCTAAACTCAGACGCTTTTAAGTCTCCGTTTTCAAACTGTAAAAAGAAACCCTTTTGCGCATATTCAGACAAATATTTTCCAAAATCGGGAAAACCCAAAATTTTTGAAAATGCATTTAAGCAGTTATCTCTGTTGAGAGTTACAATTACGCCTCCGCAATCAAATATAACGTTTTTAATCATCTCAGATATAGGCAATTAAACCAGTGAATAAAGCCGTCATCTTATCAACGGCAGTATCGGCCGCTTTAATTACTTCTTGCTCGTCATTTACAAAATCCTCTTTCTCAGTATCGTGAGCCGCATTGGTAATAACAGAAACGCCAAAGACTTTAATATCACAATGGCGCGCAACTATAACTTCAGGAACCGTAGACATTGCAACAGCATCTCCTCCAATAAATTTGAAGAATTTATATTCGGCCTTAGTCTCATATGAAGGCCCTGTCCCCGCAACATAAACACCCTCCTTTAAATCAAATCCATTCTCTTTGGCAATTGCATGGCCCTTCTGAATTAGCTGAACATCGTAAGGATGAGACATATCCGGAAATCTTACGCCAAAATTCTCCATGTTTTTACCAATCAGAGGATTAGGCAAAAAATTAATATGATCCTTAATTGCCATAATATCTCCTACTATATATGTCGGATTAAGACCGCCGCACGCGCATGAAACAAATAAGTACTTGACTCCAAGAACTTTCATTACTCTTACACCAATGGTAACTTGATCCATTGTGTAACCTTCATAGTAATGAAACCTTCCCTGCATTGTTATAACACACTTGCCACCAAGCTGTCCTATAATCAAATTGCCCTTATGGCCAACAGCTGTAGAAACAGGGAAATTTGGAATTTCCTTGTATGGTATGACTATCGGATTTTCAATCTTATCGGCCAAATTACCTAGCCCGCTTCCAAGAATGATCCCCGCCAAAGGCTTACAACTTCCAATTTTATCTTTTATGAAGTCCGCAGCCTGGTAGATTTTTTCTTCTCTCTGATCCATGATTTATTTTTTTCAAATATTTTCAGTTAAACTGTTAAAAAAGAATCTTTTTGTAAAGGCGTCTTACCTCGCTCAGAATATTCTCCTCTCCTCTAATCTTGCCATTATACATTAAAATTCTTCCATCACAAATTACGGTGTCTACGCAATTAGAATGCGCCGAATAAATAAGGTTTGCAAGAAAATTGACATTAGGCGTAAATGCGTAATTATCAATGCTAATCAGACTGATATCAGCTAGCGCCCCCACTTTAATTTCTCCGCCATTCAAACCAAAGGCCTTATATCCGTTCAGCGTTGCGGATTTAAAAAGTTGACTTAAAGGGATGGCCATTGGGTCTTTTCTCCAAGCCTTCTGCACAAGCGCAGAAGTCTTAACAGCCTCAAGCATATCCAAATTGTTTGATGATGCGCAACCGTCCGTGCCAATGCAAACATTTGCTCCAGCATCTGCAAGTTCTTTAAACTTAAATTTATACCCGGAAGCCAGTTTTAAATTTGAATTTATGTTATGCACCACATTTACTTTATATTTTCCCAGCGTAGCAATGCCCTCATCATCAATCCATACACAATGAGCAGCAATTACGTTAGGTCCAAAAACGCCAAGCCTCTCAACATACTCAACAGGGTTGCAATGATGTTTTCTCAAACTGTCCAGTCTCTCCTGACCTGTCTCGGCAATATGAATATGAAGGAATAGTTCGTGCTCTCTTGCAAAGTTGCTTGCCCACTTAATATTGTCTGCGCTTACGGTGTATGGGGCATGAACTGCAACTTCAAAGCATGTAATAGGATTCCATTTTTTAGATGCCTCGTACATAGCCTGACACTGATCTCTCTGCAAGGCAGCCTTCTTCTTGTTAAAGGCGTCCAGAAAAACGTATGAATGCCAGCTTCTTACACCCATTTCCGCAGCAGCTCTAACGGCTGTGTCCGGCATCCAGTACTGATCGTTATAGCAGGTAGTGCCTGTCTTAATCATCTCAACGCAAGCCAGTTTTGTCCCCCAATATATCAGTTCCTCATCCAGCTTGTTTTCTTGCTTCCAAATTGCCTTAAGCCAATGTTTTAAATTAACATCTTCTTGAGTTCCGCGCATAATTGTCATTGCAGCATGGGTATGCATATTGGCAAAACCAGGAATTATTGCTTTTCCTGTCCCGTCAATAACTTTAAGCGTACCGCTGCTCCCTACCGACTTTTGCATGGAAACGATAACTTTCTCGTCACTATGTGACGCAGAAGCATCATTAATTGCAGCAATTTTGTTACCCTCTATAAGAATATCTTTCTGGGTATCACTCAGATATATGTTTCTTATTAAAATCTTATTCATTGTTGCGCACAAAAATAATAAAATAAGCCTAACAATCTGTGCCTAAAATCATATAAATTCAATAAACGGCGTCTCCATTTCACAGTTTTAAATCCCGCGATTGCTTATAAGTATCATTTATAAGCAATTACATATCTATCTTATTTTAAATTTAAAGCATATTACGCAAATTAAGTTTCTTTTAAAGCAAAAATCTTGTTTTAAAATAACATTTTTTATATTTTTATGGCCCGATTCGATAAAAGTTAGGAGGGTAAAATGATAACAGAACAGTTAATCAAACCAAAAAGCATTGCCGTGATTGGAGGTTCAAATGATCCTTCAAGACCCGGTGGGGGCGCTTTGAAAAACCTTATTATCAATAACTTTCAGGGAGATATTTATGCAATAAGCAAGAATGAACAGAATGTTCAGGGGATGAGAACGTATAGTTCTGTTAATGATATTCCCGACAGTGACCTTGCTATAATTGCAGAAGATGACGGTTGCTGCGTGGATACCGTTGAGACTTTATGCGGAAAGAAAGAGTGCGGAGCTATTATAATTTGCTCCAACATAATCTCTCAGGAGGGTATGACACAGGAAAATGCAGAAAAAAAGATAGCGGAGATTGCAAAAAATTATGGTGCCACTATAATCGGCCCTAACTCTGCAGGAATTGTTACTCCTTGGTATTCAAGTATTTTTACCGATACAATTACATGCGCAAAAGAGGGCATTGATATAATATCGTCATCAAGGACAACAATTGCTTTTCTTGTAGCATCTGCCATTAAGTACGGTATAAAAATATCTAATATAATCTCCGTTGGCTACTCCATTCAAACATCTGTTGAAGATGTAATTGAATGGATGGATGAGTATTATGATGCCAAGACTTGTGAGAAAAAAGTTATTGCGGTATATATAGAGAAGATATCTGATTCTGAAAAGTTGCTTAAACATTCACGCTCGCTGGTAAATAAAGGAGCCGGTATTGTAGCAATAAAAGGCGGCTGCAGCAACGATGAAATAACACTCGGAATTTCACATACAGGCATGCTTGCATCACCCACAAAAGCGGTTGGGGCTCTCTTTGCAAAATGCGGTATAATAAGAGCTTACGGCAGAGAAGAGATGATGAACATTGCCGGCATTCTGTCAAAGCCGAGACCAAAAGGGAAAAAAATTGCTGTGCTGACTCAGGCGGGGGGACCTGCGGTTATGCTCACAGATGCGTTAGAACACAACGGCATAGACGTTCAAAAGGTTTTCTTTGAAGATTATATGTATGGCAAAACTGCAGGACAGATGTCAGCTTTGATGGATCAATATGATACTGATCCTCAGATAGATGCTACAGCGGTAATTTTTGGCTGTCCCGGGTTGAGCGATTCCGCGGAAATTTATAATGTACTTTTCAGAAAGATAAAGGCCACTCCAAAACCAATATATCCTGTATTTCCGTCTACGTCTCATTCAGAGGCTTACATTAAAGAGTATCACAATAAAGGCGGAATTACATTTACAGATGAGGTTGTCTTTGGAAAAGCATTGGCCGACGTGTTGAACGCACCACGAGTATTTGCAGACAGCTCTTCTCCCGCTATTGATAAGCAGATGATTAGAGACATCATAAAGAAAAGTCCCGACGGATGGATGCCTCCGTTTATGGTGCAGGAACTTATGGATGCAAGCGGAATAAACAGGACAAAACAGGAAATTGCTCTTACGGCAAACGAGGCTGTAAAAGCAGCTATTGAAATAGGATATCCGATTGCAATGAAAGTTATAGGCCCAATTAACAAAATAGATATAGATGGGGTTTCTCTTAACATTTCAGATGAACATACTCTTAAAACTGAATTTGAGAGGATGACTAATATTGAAGGTGTTAGCGGAGTTTTGATTCAGCCGATGCTGGAAGGTATTGAAGTTTTTATAGGGGTGAAAAGAGAGAAAAATTTTGGACCGATGGTAATGTGCGGACTTGGAGGAATTTTTGTTGAAGTAATAAAAGACGTTAGATCTGCTCTTGCGCCGGTGTCTGAGAATGAGGCAAATAAGATGATCCATTCACTTAAGGGATATCCAATCATTAGCGGATACAGAGGACAGGAGGGAGTAAATGAAATAATGTTCAATGAAACAATAAGAAGGGTATCAGCACTTTGCATGGTTGCACCGGAGATTGTTGAAATGGACCTGAACCCCCTTATTGGTAATGAGAGGAGATTAACCGCTATTGATGTTAAAATAAGAATAGAAAAAACATCTGACTAAAATGAAAAAATTTGAAGAGACAAGGATTGGCAATTGGTGGAAGAATCTTGACCCTTCATACAAGGGGCTGGTGATAATTGGAATAATTTGCATAATAGGAATAATAATCAGGTGGCACTACGTGCTCAGAGGCATTGCAAAGGGCTTTGGACATTATGCGGGATACGCTGATTAACAAGCATATATATAATAGATACAATAAATACATTAACAATTAAATAATAATTTATATGGCAATGAAAGGTACTATAGTGGCTGACAAAGAACGCTGCAAGGGATGCGGGCTTTGCGTGGCCAACTGCCCTACCAAGTCAATTGAACTTGCTAAGGAAGTGAACGGGAGAGGCTATCACTTTGTAACACTAGTGAATCCCGACACTTGTGTTGGTTGCACAAATTGTGCAACAATGTGTCCGGACTCTGTTATCACGGTTTACAGAGTCAAAATTTAAACATTAACCGAAAAACAATTTAATTATGGCAGAGAAAATACTAATGAAAGGAAACGAGGCAATCGCCTATGGCGCAATTAGAAGCGGCGTTGACGGTTACTTTGGATATCCTATCACTCCGCAGAGCGAAGTGATGGAAACACTTATGGAACAAAAACCTTGGGAAACCACGGGAATGGTTGTACTTCAAGCAGAAAGTGAAGTTGCATCTATTAACATGGTTTACGGCGGCGCTTGCACCGGTAAAAAATCTATGACATCAACCAGCAGCCCCGGCTTTAGCTTAATGTGCGAGGGACTTAGCTATCTTGCTGGTACAGAGCTACCTTGTCTTATTGTAAACGTAATGAGAGGCGGTCCGGGTCTTGGTACAATACAGCCGAGCCAGTCTGATTATTTTCAGGCGGTAAAGGGGGGCGGACACGGAGATTATCATTTGATAGTTCTTGCACCGGCTTCTGTTCAGGATATGTACGATTATGTAGATCAGGCTTTTGAACTTGCAATAAAATACAGGAATCCTGCTTGCATTCTTGCAGACGGAGTTGTAGGACAAATGATGGAAAAAATAGAATTTCGTCCAATCAAACCTAGAATGACAGATGCAGAACTTCAGCAAAGATGCGGATGGTCTCTTCTTGGAAAGAAAAACAGAGAGCGACACATTATGACTTCATTGTCATTGGAATCACCTGTTCAAGAGGCATTTAACATAAAACTGCAAAAGAAATACAGAGAGATTGAAGCTAAAGAATCTTTATGCACCACGTATAGGACAGAAGATGCCGAGCATTTACTTGTGGCCTTTGGTTCATTGAGCAGAATTGGAGAGAATGCAGTAGAGCTTGCAAGAGAGAGAGGGATTAAACTTGGTTTGATGAGGCCAATCACCTTGTGGCCTTTTCCTGAGAAGCAATTAGATGCCCTGGTTCCTCAGATGAAAGATATAATTTCAGTTGAGCTTAGCGCCGGACAAATGATAGAAGATATTCGTCTGATTGTCAACGGCAGAAAGCCTGTCTACTTCTATGGAAGAATGGGAGGAATGGTTCCTAATCCGGAAGAGATTGTGGACAATCTGGAAAAAGTAATTAAGAAGTAACTTTTTAAATAATGAATGTTATGGAAATAAAGGATATGATTAAACCGGAGAACAAGGTTTATGGAAAAACCCCGGTTCTTACAGATAATATTATGCACTACTGTCCGGGATGCCCTCACGGCATTGTACATAAGTTAATTGCAGAGGTTATAGAAGATATGGGAATACAGGATAAAACCATTGGCGTATCCCCTGTCGGCTGTGCAGTATTTGCTTACAACTATATTGATATTGACTGGGCTGAGGCAGCTCACGGAAGAGCTCCTGCGCTGGCAACCGCTATTAAAAGATTGAACCCGGAGAAGTATGTATTTACATATCAGGGAGATGGAGATTTAGCCTCCATTGGTGCTGCTGAAATTATTCACGCATGCAACAGAGGTGAAAACATTATTGTAATCTTTATCAATAATGCAATTTATGGAATGACAGGCGGTCAGATGGCTCCTACTACTTTACTTGGACAAATCACGGCAACAACCCCTTACGGAAGATGCGTAGAGCTTAACGGATATCCTTTGAAAATGACTGAGCTAATTGCAAAATTAGACGGCGCATGCTATGTAACAAGACAAACCTGCAATACGCCCGGAAATGTACGCAAGACAAAATCTGCTATCAGAAAGGCATTTGAAAATTCTGCCGCAAAGAAAGGAGCTTCATTTGTTGAGGTTGTAAGTACTTGTAATTCAAACTGGAAACTATCACCGGTTAAATCCGTTGCATGGATGGAAGAAAATATGTTTCCATTCTATCCTCTTGGTGATTTGAAAAATGTATAATAATCACGACAGAAACTGTCGTGAATCAAAATGAAATTATTATGAAAGAAGAATTAATTATAGCAGGATTTGGCGGACAAGGTGTTCTGTCAATGGGCAAAATTCTAGCATACTCCGGTATTATGCAGGACATGGAGGTTACATGGATGCCTTCATACGGACCTGAGATGAGAGGCGGAACTGCTAATGTAACAGTTATTTTGAGCGATAAGAAAATCAGCTCCCCTATCTTGAGCAAGTATGATAATGCAATTATCCTTAACCAGCAATCAATGGATAAGTTTGAACCGACTGTTAAGCCGGGCGGACTTTTACTGTATGATCCTAATGGAATAACAAGGCTTCCGGTCAGAAAAGATATTACTGTCTGCTCAATTGAAGCGGCGGACGAGAGCGCAAAAATGGGCAACACAAAATTGTTTAACATGTTGGTTTTAGGTGCTTTTCTAAAGATGAAACCCATTGTTACTCTGGACAATGTTATGCTTGGTCTTAAACATTCCCTTCCAGAAAGAAGCCACAAAATGCTCCCTATGAACGAGCAGGCTGTTAAGGCTGGAATGGAGAAAGTAAAGATTATTAACAAAGTGTAGTTCTGCGCGTTAAAATTTTTCCTAACTTTGCTTGCGGTAAAGGAAGGCTATGAGAAACGACACTTACAAGGCGATTGAAACTCTGCAAAAGCTGATAGCTAGGCTTATTACAAAATACGAGGATGCAGCCGTCAACAGAGATTCGTATCTCGCTGACCTTAACCGCACAAAGAAGGAATTACTAAACGCTAAAAACAAAATTGCAGAACAAGAGAAAAAATTAGAGCACTTAGAGCTTGAACAGGCTTTCCTGAATACCTCCGGAGGAGATAAGCAGGCAAAAGCCAGAATTGGAAAGATTATCAAGGAAATTGATAAATGCATCTCACTGTTAAATGATTAAGAGACATGGCATTAACCAAAAATAAGACATACGTAAGTATTACTGTCGATGGAAGACAATTTGGTTATAACGTAGCTCAAAGCGAGGTGGATTTGTGGATAAAAGCTGAGAAGCTTATTAACGATGAAATAAATGCTTTCCGAAAGACTCATAAAAAAGAGAGTAATGTAACTGATATTAACTACAGGGCTGATAGTCTTATAGTTGTACTCATCAAAGTTGTCATGGAACTTTTAAGGAAAGGAAGCGAATCAGATGAGACGCTTTACGCACTTAAGGAGATGAACTCTCAATTGGAGTCTTACATAGGAAAGAATTAGTAAGTTGCCGTCAGGCTCTGCTCTTTGCGAAAATCAACAGTTATTTAATGTTACCGAGCCACTCGGCAGACAATGACGGGCCTAGGTTACCCTTAGGGGGATTCCGCTTGCGGGACGTTGGAAGTCAAAGTCTTAACCGGAGCTCAAATCTTAAAATTATTAAGATTTTTCATAAAACAGCTTTGCTTGACGGCTTTTTTTTCTTTGCTCATTTTCTCTGGTGGATTCTGCAATATATTGTTTTGTAGCGTAAGTCGCAACTAAATACAATATATATACATGGAACAAATTGACGTCTTAACGCTCACCATTTTGCTTGTTGGAGCAGCTTTAATAGGATTTCTTGTCAGCTACATCTTAATAAGACCTATCATTCTTAAGAGCAAAAAAACTAAAATGCTTGCCGACGCTGAGGTAGAGGGTGAAAACATAAAAAAAGAGAAAATTTTTCAGGCTAAAGAAAAATTTCTTCAACTAAAATCAGAACATGAGCAGTATATCAATTCTAAGAATAATGCTCTAAAAGAGACTGAAAATAAAATCAAACTTAAGGAGAATCAGATTTGTCAGCAGGCTAGTGAACTTTCTCGCAAAGAGAGAGACATAGAGGCCATTAGGAATAATCTGAAAAATCAGACAGATGTTGTTGCCAAAAAGAATGAAGAGTTTGAAAAGATGAGGCAACAAGAAATTATCAAACTGGAAAATATTGCAGGACTTTCAGCGGAAGAGGCAAAAAAACAGCTTGTCGAGTCTATGAAAGCGGAGGCAAAGACTGAAGCTCAATCTTACATCAATGATGTAATGGATGAGGCAAGGTTGAATGCTTCCAAAGAGGCAAAACGCATAGTAATCAACACGATTCAGCGTACGGCACCGGAGACTGCAATTGAGAATGCAGTTACAGTTTTCAATATTGATAATGATGAAATAAAGGGAAGAATTATCGGACGCGAGGGAAGAAATATTCGTGCACTTGAGGCTGCCACAGGAGTTGAAATAGTTGTAGATGACACCCCAGAGGCAATTCTTCTTTCCGCATTTGACCCTGTAAGAAGAGAAGTTGCAAGACTTGCTCTACATCAGCTTGTTGCAGACGGCAGGATCCACCCTGCGAGGATTGAAGAAGTTGTTGTAAAGGTTCAGAAACAATTAGAAGATGAAATTCTGGAGACAGGAAAGAGGACTTGCATAGACCTTGGTATTCACGGGCTTAACATAGAACTTGTGAAGCTGATTGGAAGGATGAAATATCGTTCATCCTATGGACAAAATTTACTGCAGCACTCACGCGAGGTTGCAAACATCTGTGCAACAATGGCTTCTGAGCTTGACTTAAATACAAAAATTGCAAAGCGCGCAGGCTTGCTGCATGATATTGGAAAAGTTTCTGAAGAGGATCCGGAATTGCCACATGCATTGCTTGGAAAGAAACTTGCAGAACAATACAAGGAAAAACCGGAGATTTGCAATGCTATTGGCGCACACCATGAGGAGATAGAGATGACATCATTGATTTCCCCTCTTGTTATGGTTGCGGATGCAATTTCAGGTGCAAGACCTGGTGCGAGAAGAGAGGTCATTGAATCATATATAAAACGTCTTAAGGACATGGAAGACATTGCTTTATCATATCCGGGCGTTACAAAGACTTATGCAATTCAAGCCGGCCGCGAGTTACGTGTAATCGTGGGCAGCGAGCAGGTATCTGATAAAGATGCGGAGAATTTGTCCAGTGAGATTGCAAAGAAAATTCAGAATGAGATGACTTATCCCGGTCAGGTTAAAGTCACCGTTATTCGTGAAACCAGGAGTATTGCTTTTGCTAAGTAAACTTTGCAAAAAACTCTTAAAAAAACAGGCAGCTTAAAACTGCCTGTTTTTTTTATTCAGCAACCGGTTTATAATTATGGCCCTTATAGATTCTGTTCACTACCAGAGCAATGGCACCGTCTCCGGTAACATTGCACGCAGTACCAAAAGAATCCATCGTGATATAAAGAGCTATCATAAGCGCCTGCAAAGTAGCATCAAATCCAAGCACGCTGGAAAGCACTCCAAGCGCAGCCATAATAGCACCTCCGGGAACACCGGGAGCCGCGACCATAGTAATTCCAAGCAAGAATATGAAACCGGTGAAAAGCCCCAGGTTAGTTGACATACCAAGCATCCACATAATAGCATAAGCACAGGCGGTTATCTTTAAAGTGCTGCCTGCCAAATGTATAGTAGCACATAAAGGAACGGTAAAAGCGGCAAGATCAGGGTCCACTCCATTCTTTTTGGTCTGAGCTAATGTGACCGGGATTGTTGCGGCAGAAGACTGAGTGCCAAGAGCTGTGAAATAAGCGGGAAGCATTGTCAGCAAAGCTTTTAGAGGATTCTTGTGTGCAATTGAACCTGCAACGCTAAACTGAATCAACAACAGAGCAACGTGCATTATGAATATGATAATTATAACCTTTAAGAAAAGTTTAAGTATTGTACTAACCTGCCCTTCCACTCCCATCTTAAGAAAAATACCAAAGATAAAAAGAGGAAGAAGAGGTATTATTGCCTTCTTAATCAACCAGTCAACAATATCCTTAAAATCTTTTAAAACATTTGTCAACGCATTTCCATTTATAATTGAAGCTCCAAGCCCAAGGATAAACGCCAAAATCAGAGCACTCATTACTCCAAAAACAGGAGGCATTTCAATTGTAAAGAAAGGCATAATCGAGTTGGGAGAAGTTGTGGCAATCTGAGTAAAATTTGGATCCTTCACCAACACAAGGGGATATGACCATCTGCAGATAAAGTAAGAGAAATAGCCGGCAAAAAGAGTTGACCCATAAGCAATTGCAAGTGTTATTAAAAGCAGCTTTCCTGCCCCTTTCCCTAAATCTGCTATGCCTGGGGCAACTAGCCCAAGGATAATAAGGGGAATTGTGAAATTTAGAAAATTGCCAAATAATCCATTAAAAGTGACAAACACTTTTGTTGCCCAAACAGGAAAGAAATAAGAACATCCAATACCAAGTGCAATTGCAATTAAGACACGTACCAGAAGACCAACATGAAACTTTTTTTTCATCAAGTATTATTTTTATTACAGCGGCTATTTGCCGTTTTATATTTATCTTTTTAATGCTATATATTTTTAATGCGACTGTATACGCCACTATTTACATCACTTTTTACTCCGCTTTTACGCCATTCTATACTGCTAATAATCTCTCTTGTCACCTTTATTAGCATTCATTTTGTACCACACATACGCAATATACCATACCACAAACGGCACAGCTATAGAGACATACGCCATTACCTTAAGTGTGTATAAACTAGAAGAACTATTATATAGGGTGAGCGAATTCTGCGGATCAAACAATGAGGGATAATATGCCGTATCATTAAAGCCGGCGCTAAGCAAAATTGCCCATACGGCAAATACAACGCCAAAACCCACAACATAAAAAGCATGCTTGTTAAATGGACATTGTGAGGATGGATCTATGCCGCATTTTTTGCATAGGGCGCACCTGCCTTGAGTGCAGAAAATAGCACCTGCAAGACCGGCAAGAACCATTATAACTCCAACAAGCAGCAAGACCATAATCCAAGGAACTTGCAGCATATTATGCAGATACACATGAGCTTCCGGAATAATATGGCCGCTGGCCCCTGGCTGTCCTCCAGTTACATTTACAGCGTCCGCAACATTAACTCTGTAGCCTTGTATCATAAACAAATCATAAACAAAAACTACAAATAAAACCACAAAACCTAAGGCGCTAATCTTTAGCTGAACGTTTGCTCTCTGGGCTAACTGTTCTGCGTCCTCTCCCCCTATTCTTCTGCACTGATTGATTGTATATAAAAGACCAAGGGTGCGCGCCGCAAACAAAACTGTAACTCCAAGAAGAATATTTATAGGATTGCAAATAAGTTCTAAACCTTTCCAATCATTTGTCCAATAAGAAATTACATTAGCCGATTGAATTGTAATATTCATCTTGTCCACATTAAAATTTGCTCCCGTAAAGAAGCTCCCGACAGCTACTCCAAGAAGTATTGTGCCCAGCCAGCCATTAATCATCAGCAGAGCATCATAGGCTTTTTTGCCTAGAAGATTATGCTCTTTATTTCTGAATTCATATGAGAAAGCCTGAACAACAAATACCAGAAGGATTAAAATCCACAGCCAATATGCGCCTCCAAAACTTGTTGAATAAAATAGTGGAAATGAAGCAAATGCAGCACCGCCAAAAGTTATCAGCGTAGTATAAGTAATCTCCCATTTATGCCCAAAAATGGTCAGTAGAAGATTTCTCTGATTCTCATTCTTTGCCGTTCCGTACAGAAGAGTCTGTCCTCCTTGTACAAACATAAGAAATACAAGCAAAGCTCCCAAAAGGGAAACCATAGCCCACCAATATAATTGCAGAAAATGATATGTTGTCATAATTATAATCTTTTAATAATCAATAATCTACCATTTAATTCCATCAGGTCCTTTTCCAATCTGGTTAAAGATTATTCTTAGTTCTGCGATAAGAAGAGTTGTAAACAGAACAAGGAATATTATAAAAGTAGTATAGACGTTGCTTGCAGAAACACCTGATACCGCGGCATTTACAGGCAGCAGATTTTGAATCGTCCAAGGCTGTCTTCCAATTTCTGCAACCACCCATCCGCATTCTCCGCAGATGTAAGCCAGCGGAACAGAAATGATTGCAATAACAAGGAACCATTTATTTTTCTCCAGATTCCATCTCTTGCCGTCATCTTTTATGTCCCATGCCTGACCATCCTTATGTGACATCAACAAGCTTATAAACAGGAAGAGCAAGAAATATGCGGCAAGACAAACCATAACTCTGAAAGAGTAAAAAGTTGCAGCAACGGGAGGAATGCTCTCTTCCGGATTTTTCATATAGCCGTATCCAAAATTTTCAAAATTTTCATCAAAAACCTTTTTAGTCTCATCTAAAAACTTTTGTCCGTTTGCCCCTCTTTCAGTCTGATCTTTAATCTGATTGTAAACCTCAAGAGCTTTAATTGCAATTCTTCCGCTCTTAACTTTTTCCGCAAACGGGACTGCAACTTTTGTTGAACCATCTGGAGCTATATACTCATAGCCACCATTGATAATATCAGAAATACCTGGTACAAAGCTATTTGCGTTGCAAGTGGCAAGAATGGAAAGACCTTTTGGAATTGATATATCAAACAGATACGGCTGCTCACTATTATTCCATGTCTTTGCCGGATTAATTATTCCAACACCAACCAGCGGAGTTCCTTTTTGACCATTGTACAAACCTTCCATGGCGGCAAGCTTCATAGGCTGATATCTGGATACGGTAACAGCGGACTTGTGACCGGAAGTGCAAAGTAAAATGCAGGCTATCAAGCCAAATACAGATGCATACTTAATGCTCTTGCGCGCAAATTTCTGATCTCTGTTTCTAAGTAAATACCAGCTGCTTATGCCAATCACCACAATGCTTCCAAGGACAAATCCAAATGTGATGGAATGGGAGAATTTATTAAGTGCAACCGGAGAAAACGCAACAGCCCAAAAGTTTACCATCTCGCTGCGCGCGGTTGCAGGATTGAACTGCATGCCCGCCGGATATTGCATCCATGCATTTGCCGCAAGAATCCAAAGCGCAGAAATAGCTGCACCGCAAGCAGTTAGCCAAGTTGATGTCAAATGAAAACCTTTGCTTACTTTGCCCCAGCCAAAATACATAACGGCAAAGAATGTACTCTCCATGAAGAAGGCAAAAATTCCTTCAATGGCAAGAGGCGCTCCAAAAATATCACCTACAAACCATGAATAATTGCTCCAGTTTGTTCCAAATTCAAATTCCAGAATAATGCCAGTGGCAACGCCGCAAGCAAAATTGATGGCAAAAATTCTGCTCCAAAATTGAGTTGTTTTCTTCCAAAATTCATCTTTGGAGATAACGTACTTAGTCTCCATAATTGCAATAAGAAAACCAAGCCCAAGAGTCAGAGGAACAAAGAGCCAGTGATACAAAGCCGTCAGTCCAAACTGAAGCCTTGATGCCATTACAAGTCCCTGAGTTAAAAGCATATCTATAAAGTTTAAGTTGTTATTATTCTAGTTATTCAGACAGGTTGTTTCTGAAATCAGCTTAATTTTTTGGCGCTGTCAAATTCTCAATTACCCTTTCTGCCTTGGCTTCCGGCGTTTTGTAATTGCGCAGCGCAGGCTTAAAGAAAAATATTCTGAGCACAAAAAAAATTATAATAATCTTTATTAATATTATGAGCCACAAAGTCTTCCCTACGTTCATGCCTTTGAAACCATAATAATAAAATCTAAATACTCGCGCCAATGGGTTCATATACTCTTTTTAACATGTCAAATTTAAGAAAATATGGCATAATTTGTGGATATATTCGCAACTTTACGCACGGTTTTTGCACAATGCGAACACAACAATCGCGCATGTAAATGTACCGTCGCGATAACAATTAATTAGAAATAAATACAATGAGTGAGATTAACAAAGGAAGAAGAAAAATGCTAATTGCAGCGGGAGCACTGGCTGCAGCTTTTCTTGTTGATGGAATCAGCCGCAAAGTTGGAGCAGCAGAAAGAATAACAGAAAACACTGAACCTCAAGGTCTTCAAGAGACACAACATAGTCAGGGTGGTCCCGGATCTGGCAGACCGGTCTCACCAAACAAGGCAGTTTATGTTTCAAAGAACTGCAATGTAAATGTTAAGAAAGAGAACTGCGGAAAATGCGCAGAGGTTTGCCCTAAAAAAGCCATCACAATGGTTGCAAATCCAAAGAACAAAAAACTGCAAATTCCTGCAATCAGCGATAATTTGTGCATAGGCTGCGGGAAGTGCGTAAGGATTTGTCCTGCTACGCCTAAAGCTCTGGAAATCTGGAATAAACAGACTAACAAGAAATTGATGTAATAAAAATAGAACGTCTGGTTCTATCCTGCACGCCAAAATGCGTAACACATTATTTGCTGGATGCAGCTTTAATTGTGTTCTCCATTAAAGAAACAATTGTCATAGGACCAACGCCGCCGGGCACAGGTGTAATATATGAACATTTAGGTGCAACACTCTCAAAATCAGCATCTCCCCGCAAATGGAATCCGCTCTTTTTAGAGGTATCTGGCACGCGGGTAATACCAACATCAATTACAACGGCCCCCTCTTTTACCATATCTCCCTTTAAGAAAGCAGGCACGCCAAGGGCAACAATAATAATATCAGCCTTCTTGGTAAACTCCTCTATATTAGGGGTTCTGCTGTGGCAAATAGTAACTGTGCAATCTCCCGGCTCGCACTTTTGGGAAAGCAAATTTGCAATTGGGCGTCCCACAATATTGCTGCGGCCCAGCACCACACAATACTTGCCTTTTGTAGGAATTTTATACTCTTTAAGAAGAGTCATAATGCCATAAGGTGTTGCAGGCAAGAATGTTGGAAGTCCAAGCATCATCTTTCCGGCGGACACAGGATGAAAGCCGTCAACATCTTTAAGAGGGGAAATAGCCTCTATAATTTTCTGTGAATCAATATGTTTTGGAAGGGGAAGCTGGCAAATCAAACCATCTACAGAATCATCTTTATTAATTTTCTCAACCAATTTAAGAAGTTCCTCTTCTGTTGTACTCTCCGGAAGTCTCAGAACATCAGACTCAAAGCCGATCTCTTTGCAAGACTTCTCCTTGTTTGCAACGTAAGTCATACTGGCCCCATCACTGCCAACCAAAATGGCAGTCAGATGAGGACGCTTGCCGCCACGCGCCACAATCTCTTTTACTTTTTCAGCAAGCCTTGCCTTAATTGCAGCAGAGGTTGCTTTTCCGTCTAATATCTTGTATTCCATAATATTATATTTACTGTCGCGACAGATATTCTTCTCTTATGTTAATGTTTGCTTGCGTTCTGCATCTGCTGCATTGCGGCCATTTTCTTCCTCATTCCCGCAGCTCCGCCTCCGGCAACATTTTTCATCACCTTGCGAGTTTGTTCAAATTGCTTGATAAGACGATTGACTTCAACAATTGAAGTACCGCTTCCGCTGACAAGTCTTTGACGTCTGCTGCCATTCAAAATTTCCGGGTTCTCCCTCTCAAACGGGGTCATAGACTGAATGATAGCTTCAACGCCTTTGAAAGAATTATTATCAATATCCACATCTTTAATTGCCTTTCCAACGCCCGGAATCATGCTTGCCAAATCTTTGATGTTGCCCATCTTTTTGATTTGCTGAATCTGTTTGTAGAAATCATTAAATGTAAACTGATCCTTGATGAATTTCTTTTTAAGCTTGCGGGCATCCTCTTCATTCATCTGTTCCTGAGCCTTCTCCACCAAAGTCACCACGTCGCCCATTCCAAGAATTCTATCTGCAATTCTCTGAGGGTGAAACACATCCAGTGTCTCAAGTTTTTCTCCGGAACTTATGAATTTAATAGGCTTATTTACAACCGCCTTAATGGAAAGCGCGGCACCGCCTCTTGTATCACCGTCCAGCTTCGTAAGTACAACGCCGTCAAAATCAAGCACATCATTAAATGCCTTTGCAGTTTCAACTGCATCCTGTCCGGTCATAGAGTCCACAACAAACAGAGTCTCAGTTGGTTTCAGCTCCTTTTTCAGAGAGCCTATCTCATCCATCATCTGCTTGTCAACTGCCAGACGGCCAGCAGTATCCACTATTACAACATTGTACTGTCCGTCCTCCGCAACCTTTAAGGCATGCTTTCCTATCTTAACAGGGTCCTGTACGCCTTCCTCTGTATATACCGGAACATCAATAGATTGCGCAAGCACCTTCAACTGATCAATTGCCGCCGGACGATAAACATCACACGCAACAAGCAACACTTTTTGGCCTCTTTTGTTCTTACAATAATTTGCAAGCTTTGCGCAGAAAGTAGTTTTACCTGAACCTTGAAGACCGCTAACCAGAACTATTCCCGGATTGCCCTTGATATTAATGTCCTTGGCCTCGCTTCCCATCAGTTTGGCAAGCTCGTCATGGACAATTTTTATCATCATCTGGTTAGGTTTGACAGACTTTATAACATTCTGTCCTATAGCTATATCCTTAACATCGTCGCAAAAACTTTTTGCAACTTTATAGCTTACATCGGCGTCCAGCAAAGCTCTGCGCACCTCCTTAAGAGTCTCAGATATATTTATTTCCGTAATCTTCCCCTCTCCCTTTAACATTTTAAAGGAGTTTTCCAGTCTGTCTATCAGGTTCTCAAACATTTCTATAAACTGCTAATAATTAAAATTATAATCCCGACAGTTAATCTGTCGGGAGAAAAAATCTTTTACTTTTTTAATATTTCATCAGAATAATAAGCCTTGGCCAAATCTCTCTGGTTATACTTCATAGCCATTACCTGCCCATAAGCTCCTGCGGTATGAATTGCAAAAAAGTCACCTCTCTGAGTCTCAGGCAATAAGACTGCATGCGCAAATTTATCGCTGCTCTCACAGACAGGTCCCACTACGTCATATTTCAAAGGTCTCTTATCGGAAGTCAAATTATCAATTGCATGAACTGCCTGATAAAGAGCAGGTCTGATAAGGTCGTTCATTCCGGCGTCCAGAATTACAAACTTCATCTTCTGTCCTATCTTCACATATAAAACTCTGGAAATCAAATCTCCGCATTGCGCAACAATAGCGCGTCCCGGCTCAAAATGGACATTCTGTCCCGGACGTACAATCAGGTGCTTATTTATCAGTTCAAAGTAATCTTTAAAGTTTGCAATAGGATTCTTTGTGGGATTCTCATAATCAACTCCAAGCCCGCCGCCAAGATTTAGGTTCTCAATCTTGATATCATGGTCAATAAACCATTTCTGCAGTTGCTCAATCATCTTGCAAAGCATTGGAAATACGCTCATATCAGTGATTTGAGAGCCAACATGAAAATGCAGACCAATCATTTTGATATTTTCGAAATTTCTCAATTCATCAGCAACAGCCTGAAATTCCCAAGGACTTACTCCAAATTTATCCTCTTTTCTTCCGGTAGAAATATATTTGTGAGTATGCGCATCAATATCCGGGTTTACTCTTAAAGATATTCTTGCAACCTTTCCCATTCCGGCGGCAAGGTCATTAATAACTTTAATCTCAGGTACTGATTCACAATTGAATCCAAAGATTCCGGCCTTAAGGGCTGTCTTTATTTCTTTGTCTGATTTACCAACTCCGGCGTATACTATTTTGCTGGGAGAAAATCCGCTCTTTATCGCAAGAGAGACCTCATTGCCGCTCACGCAATCAGCGCCAAGTCCCGCTTTCTGAATGATTTGCAGAATTTTAGGTTCTGCATTAGCCTTAACGGCATAATGCGCATTGTAGTTAAATTTCTTAATGTAAGATGTGTAGATGTCCAGGGTCTTTTTAAGTAATTCCATGTCGTAATAATAGAACGGTGTATGGATGCTCCTGAAGGCTGTAATTGCTTGTTTTGTGATCATTATAAAATAAGTTAGTAAACTGTCGGGACAATAAAAAGAAGTCCCTTAAAAAAATACGTGCAAATCTAACTAAAATTTAATAATTTTGCGAGCGCCGCTCCGGAACGTTTGCATATAATCTGGCGGGGCCGGCAAAGAGTTTATTAACACTTGAAAAAGAACATTTTAATACTTAAAAAAATAAAATTATGAGTAAAGGACCTATTTCACAGTTTATAGAACACCACTATCGCCACTTTAATTCTGCAACCTTGGTGGATGCATCAGTAGCTTATGAAAAGCTGCTGGCAGAAGGCGGTAAGATGATGCTTGCTATGGCAGGTGCAATGAGTACCGCGGAACTTGGACTATCTCTAGCAGAGATGATTCGTCAAGACAAATTCGCAATTGTTTGCTGTTCAGCAAATAACATGGAAGAAGATATTATGAATCTTGTTGCGCACACGCATTACAAGAGAGTTCCTTATTATAGAGATCTTACACCGGATATGGAGCAGGAGCTTCTAGATAACCACATGAACAGAGTAACTGATACATGCATTCCGGAGGAAGAAGCTTTCAGAAGATTGGAACAACATCTTGTTGACGCTTGGAAAGATTCTGCTGCTAAGGGCGAACGTTTGTTCCCTTATGAGTTCATGTATAAAGTTATACGCAGCGGAGTGCTTAAACAGTACTATGAGATAGACCCTAAAGACAGTTGGGTACTAGCAGCTTGCGAGAAGAATATTCCTATCATTATTCCTGCATGGGAAGATTGCACAACGGGAAACATCTTCACTGCACATTGCATCAGAGGAGAATTCCAGACCAGTCTTGTTAAGGGCGGCATAGAAACCATGATGCATCTTGTTGACTGGTATCAGAAAAATAATCCTAAGGGAAGCCGCGGAACCGGATTCTTCCAGATCGGCGGCGGAACTGCAGGTGATTTCCCAATTTGCTGTGTACCAATGATGTCCCAGGATCTTGCATGGAAGGATGTATCCCTATGGCAGTATTTCTGCCAAATATCGGACTCCACAACCTCTTATGGTTCATATTCCGGAGCAGTTCCCAATGAGAAAATCACATGGGGCAAACTTTCCCCTACCTGTCCAAAATTCATCGTAGAGTCCGATGCCACCATAGTGGCACCATTGATGTTTGCGCATATTCTTGGCTGGTAACAAGTTGCCATAATCAATTAAAAAATCCCGGCAGAAAATTTGACTGTCGGGATTTTTTTAATTTCCTCCGGATAAAGCGACGCGGCGGCTTTATTGATGTTCTTTCCTCAAAAGATCAAAAACGGTCTTCACCGGATTAAAAGTAATCAATGGAGTTTCAATGAATTGCGTATTCCAGTTACTCATAGCCCCGTTCCATAAACCCGGAAGTTCTTGCGTCCTAATCGGTTTTCCCTTGTAACTCTTTTCCAAAATCAAACCGGAATCAGGATTTGTGAAATTTTCCAGATTAAATTTTTTGCCGGCAAAATTCTTAACAGAACATACTATATCAACCGGATTAAAATGCGTTGAATGTTTAAACGCCGTAATAGCCACAGAGTCAGACTTGTCTATCTGTGTATCCTCCAAAATTTGAAGAGATGTAGAACCATCCGAATCCATTACAATGAACGGACCTCCGCCCGGCTCACCCTCATTCTTAACCATACCGCAAACTCTTATTGGACGATTAAGTTTTGTTAGGAGTATCTGAACAAGTTTTGACTGTTCATTGATCTCCGGAAGTGCAACGCAGAACTCATCATTCAAAAAGTTTAGTGCATCTCTTATTGCCTTCTCAAATTCTTGCCTTGCAATCTCCTTATTTTTAGCAACCTGAGGCCCTTTCAAATCTTCTTTTCCAAGCTTAGAATATTTTGCAAAAACATTAAGCGCCTCCACAAGATTTAGAATAATAAGTCCGCACTTGTTATGCAACTCAACCGCGCGCCCAAGCAACACCTTTTTCCACTTAGCAGTCTCCTTTATAAATGACTCTTTAACAACATTATCTATATTTTTGAGAAAAATATAATCTGCATCAATCTCATTTAAATTTTTAAGCAAAGCGCCGTGTCCTCCTGGACGAAAAAGCAAAGTACCATCCTCTTTCTCAAACGGCTTATTATGCTTATCCACCGCAACTATGTCAGTGGCAGGAGATTGCAGAGTAAACATAAGACTAAACTTACATCTGTAATCCTTTTCATATCTGTAGCAGACCTTCTCAAACAGACTCTTGAATTCTCCCAGATGCTCAGGAGAAACAGTAAAGATAATTCTTGCAACTCCGTTAATATCACGGGCATAGAGCGCTCCCTCTACAAGATGCTCTTCAAAAGGAGTGCGAACAAAACTCTTTCCGTTCTTTGTGTATTTATGAAAAGGCATCAACCCTTTTGGATACACCCCAAGGTTAAGCGCGCCCTCATCAATCATTGCATGAATGATTTTTTCTCCCGTAACTGCGCCTTTAATATTAAGTTCAAAAGGAAATTTTTTCCAGTTATTTTTAAGATTCTCAATAGTTTCCAACGTTTTTGCACTGAGCTTATTGTCACCATTTTGAGAAGTATTGCCAATTTCAGCATCTTGGCAATTGCCAACTTCTTCCTCAGCGGCAAACACATCCTTAAACATTCTGCTGGCAGCACCGCTGGCAGGAACAAATTTACACACGCTGGCTTTGAGACCAAAGGCTGTTTTCAAAGCTTGAACCTGCTCATTTTCAGAAAGAACTTTGATTCCTCCGTTGACAGAGTGTTCTTCCGTTGTCTTTGGAGTTGCGGCATCAACAATTTTGACAAATGGGAATCCTTTCTCAAATCTTTCAATAGAACTTTCAAACCGAGTTTTGGATATTCCCCTATCTTTCAACTCTTTAATATGTGAATTCACGTCTGTATTCATAATTGCTTCTAAGTTTTTCAAAATTGTCCGGATGCTGTCGCAGCTTGAAATCCAAATCCCAAATTGGGAAAATTCGCAGCAGTTGCTCCGCAATTTCACTTTGATTCAAACCTGCAAAATGTATATGCGGTGTCTTCTCCATTTTAACACCCTGCATATCCATTAAACTCCCGACAGTGTATTTTTTTAGCTCTTCAATTCCCATAAAATCAGCCACTTTACGCACTGCGACAGTAGTACCGTTAACCTTGCCTTCATAAGAATAACCGGCAATATGAGGAGTAGCAATCGCAGCAGCCTGAAGCAAATCTATGCTTATGCCGGGCTCGCTGTTCCAAGTGTCTATGACTGCCGCTCTTAATATGCCGTCACCGCGTTCAGAACCATTTATATTATTGATATCCAATGCGTTTAGCATTGCATTGTTGCTCATCACTTCTCCCCGGCAGGTATTAAAGAAAATGGAGCCCCTTTTCATCTTTGAGAAAAACTCATCATTAGCCATCTCTCTAGTACTCTCATCCAAAGGCACATGCAAAGTTACAATGTCAGAATTTTTAAGCAGGTAATGCAAAGAAGAATACTCAACGTGAACAATGTTTCTGTCCTTTTGCTCAAAACCTTTATCACTCTTTTTTGCAGCATTTTTCTCCAGCTCCGCTTGCACCAGCTCTTTTGGAGGGTCATTGCGCAACACTCTGAATCCCAGATGCTCTCCCAATACTGCAACTTTTGTCCCAACATGCCCTGCCCCAATAACGCCAATGGTAAGCGGACTATCGGGATACAAATTAATTTTATACTTCTCCGCAAGAGCAAAAAGCGCTGTATATACATATTGCATAACTCCGCCACTATTGCAACCTGGCGCACTTACAACTTTAATTCCATGCAACTTACAGTAATTCAAATCAATATGATCTGTACCTATAGTTGCCGTTGCAATCATCTTTACATGGGTTCCCTCCAGCAAAGCAGCATTGCATTTTGTACGAGTCCTGATAATCAAAATCTCCGCTCTATTAATTGCAAACATGCCAGAAGACTTTCCTGCACAATCAAAATTATCATGTGGAAGCAAACAAGAAGCAAACTCGCTGCCCTTTGAGTAGCAAACATTTGCATAAGGTTCAAATACGCCCCTTATAAAGGGGATCGCATCATCAATTATAATTAACGGTTTGTTCATACCACTTATTATCAAGCATTTATCTTGTATGCGCAAATATCAGATTCCCAAGTATTATCTACGTGCCAACTATTTTAGAACAAGTTTCTTAACATACGCCCCGCCAGCCTCTTCATTAATTCTCTTTATTATAGCATCCTTATCCTGCATCAGCACATTGCGCACCAAAGAAGAACTCATTGTAACATAAAGAGTTCCATTTATGAAATGTTTGTCCATAGTAGCTTTTGCAATGCTGCCGCCCAAAGCCTTGTCCCAGCTGTTCAATACCCTCCCCGCAAGCAAGCCTCCCTTCAGCTGTCCGTTCTGCTCCAAGTATGAAGAAATCATACTCCCTATCGTAACAACTTTCTGTGTTCTTTTATTTGACGGCATATATTATGTATCTAACTACAAATCAATCTATTAATAAATAATTACTTTGCCTTTACATTTGTAACTTCGCCTCCGCTGACCTCAAACTCTCTGCTTTCTCCACCTATGCTATGCACCAGCTTGCCCATCCTCACCTTATTGCTGTCGGTTATAAAAATTTGTCCAAAGGAATCTCCCGCAACAAGTCCGAGCAAGTACTCAACTCTCTGCATATCAAGCTTATCAAACACATCATCCAAAAGCAATATTGGGGCTATGCCCTTGTTAAGATCCTTCATTATTGAGAACTGCGCAAGCTTAAGAGCAATCAAAAAACACTTCTGCTGCCCCTGGCTGCCGCATCTTTTTATAGGATAATAAGGCATTTCATTTGCCGGCAAATCAGGTGATTGCATGGGTTCAACAGTCTCGCTTATCTCAAACACAACATCATCCTTATGAATTCCCGCAGTTGTAAACTTAAAAATTTTATCCCGCTCCAAACACTTGTTCATAATTTCATTAAAACTCATTTTATCCAAATCTGAAATATATCTCAGCCTAACATCCTCTTTGCCCCCGCTAAGTTTTTTGTAAAATTCAGCCACAGGTCCCGACAGATTTTCACAAAGTTCCTTTCTCTTACTATATATGTAAGCAGCATTTTCATCCATCTGAACATTTAGCGTATCCAGCAAATCGGCTGAATATTTTTCATCTTTAAGCAGCTTATTTCTCTGAGCAAGCAGCCTATAATAGTTTTGTATTTTTACAAGATACTCATTATCAACCTGAGAAAGCAGTGCATTTATAAACTTGCGCCTCTCCTCGCCGCCGGAATTCACAAGCGCCACATCAGAAGGAGACACCATAACGATTGGCAGAAGACCTATATGCTCAGATAACTTTTTATAACTCTTGTCATTACGCTTTAGAGCCTTCTCCTCTAAAGTGCCGGCATCATCCCTCTGCTGCTTCTTTGCTACTAGTCCAAGGCTGATTTTATTTTCCGTACCATCGTCCATTGAATATGTGCCATTAAGAGCTGCAGATACGGCTCCATGAAGAATGGAAAAACTGTCGGGAAAATGAAAAAAACTCTTAGTCATTGATAGATAATAAATTGCATCTAACAAATTGGTTTTTCCCTCTCCGTTATTGCCGCTTATGCAATTGATTTTCTTTGAGAATGCCAAATCTGCAGAAGCAATATTCTTAAAGTTTGTGACTAATATCCTATTTAGAAACATATCTCGGCGTTAATGCTCACAAAGTTATCAAAATTCACTTAAAAAAAGGCATTTTCCATTTTGGCGTTTGGTAAAATGTTGTAAATTTGCACCCTGCATAAAAAACAAGAATTATGTCTAATAATAACAAGAACGCAAAGGCTCAGCAAGATGCAAATGCAAACGTTGGAGAAGCCTTAACAAGGACCGAACAATTTTTTGAGAAGTATAAAAAGCCGATGATATACATCATCGGAGGAGTAATTGCAGTTGCCGCCTTAATAGCGGCTTACCATTACTTCATAGTTGTGCCAAGACAAAAAGAGGCTCAGAATCAGATGTTTGTAGCAGAGCGCTACTTTAGGCTGGACTCATTTAATCTGGCTCTAAACGGAGACGGAAATGCTCTTGGTTTTGCCAAGGTAGAGAAAGAATATGGCGCAAAGGCAGGTGAGGCAATCTATATGTACGCCGGGATCTGTGAATTCCAGCTTGGAAATTATGACAAAGCTATATCTTCTCTAAAGAAATACAAAGGCAATGACAAAATTATGCTTGGACGCGCAACAGCATGCATTGGAGACGCTTACGTTAACAAAGGAGATAACAAGACAGCCGTAGAGTACTTTAAGAAAGCGGCAGATATTAGCGATAATATTTTCTCTGCCGCATATCTAATGAAGGCCGCAACAAGTTATGAAGCACTTAATAAAAAGGACGACGCCCTTAAGATGTATGAGAAAATAAAGTACAGTTATCCTAATTCCCCGGAAGGCGTTGAGGTAGAAAAATACATCTCAAGAATAAATACAGAGATTGAATTAATAAAATAACACGATAGATATAATCTATCAGTTTACAGAATTTTATGGGAAGAGCTTTTGAATTCAGAAAAGAGAGAAAATTTAAGAGATGGGGACACATGGCCCGCGTGTTCACTCGTCTTGGAAAAGAGATAACAATTGCTGCCAAAAATGGCGGCTGTGATCCAAACTTCAATCCAACTTTGCGTGCAATAATTCAGACCGCAAAGACGGAGAACATGCCCAAGGATAACATAGACAGAGCAATCAAACATGCTGCAGAAAAAGACCAGCAAGATTACAAAGAAGTTGTTTATGAGGGATACGGGCCTCACGGAATTGCAATCCTTATTGAGACTGCAACAGACAACCCTACCCGTACAGTTGCAAATATCAGAAGCTACTTCACAAAATTTGGTGGCACTCTTCAAACATCAGGCAGCGTAGACTTTATGTTTGACCACAAATGTGTCTTTAAAATTAAAGACAACGCAGAAAAGTCTATAGAGATGGATGAACTAGAGCTAGAGCTTATTGACTGCGGAGCAGATGAGGTTTTCAAGGCGGAGGAAGAGGATAAGGACGGAAACGTAAATACTTACATCAACATATACGGAGGCTACAAGTCATTCGGCACAATTCAAAAATACTTGGATGACCACAAGTATGAATTAGTAAGCGGCGGATTTGAGAGAATCCCTACAGTTGACCTTAAGAAACTGCCTAAAGATCAGATGGAAGATAACCTCAAGCTTATCGATAAGATTGAGGAGGATGAGGATGTTCAGAATGTTTATCATCTGCTTGATCTTTCTGATATAGAGGAAGAGAAATAATAATAGCCGCGTTATGATCACTTAGCCGCAATTACCTTGCGGCTTTTTTTGTTAGTGAATTTGTTAGTGAACTCGATTATCAATCAGGCGATTAACGTACTGCTGAATAACAGCCTTAAAAAATTCATCCTGATGATGCAAACATTCTGCATTCCTAATCCCCGGATTAGCCTCATGCCCATAATGCGGTCCCGCTGAAGGTTTTGTGCCTCCACTGACACTTCCGGGCGCAAGCAGATTATGCTGCAGAGTTGGATCTTTTGACAAAACATAAACCGCAGTCAGTCCCTTATCACCACGAATAAGCAGCGTATCACCCTCGCCCTTAACCATTTGAAACTCATCTGTCGAGAAATTAATGGCAAACCTTGTACGGTGTTTCTCGCCTATTATACTGTTGCCAAAACCAAAGAACTTTCCTTTGTAACCTATCATATCCAATACTGTAGGCATAACATCAATTTGCTGAGTTACAGAGATATAACGCTGCGGCTTAATGAAACCGGGAGCATAATATATTATAGGGATCCTTGTATTTCCAATCGGGTTGGCAAACTGCGGAGCATTCTTCCAGAATGTGCCGTGGTCAGATGATAAAACAAATATAGTTCTCTTAAACCAAGGCTGCTTTGATGCATACGCAAAAAATTTGCGCAATGCCATATCTGTGTATGCCACAGGCTTTAGCAAAGGCGTCTTGCCGGCAGGCAAAACCTTGTCATACTTAGCCGGTACTTTAAATGGATGGTGAGAAGAGACTGTAAATACACCGGTGAAAAAAGGCTCTTTAAATGTGCTTACAGTCCTCCCTACAAACTGCAGAAACGGCTCATCCCAAATACCCCATGCACCGTCAAACTGGGAGTCATCATTAAACTCTGTTTTGCCGTAGTAATTCTGCACGCCGCATAAATGAGTTACAGCCTTAATGCCCATAGAGTTATCCGGCGCCCCATGAAAGAAGGCTGTATGATATCCAAGAGAATCAAGTATATAGGGAAGTCCGTGAATTCTGTCATTGGCATAAGGAGTAACAATAAACGGAGTCAAAAGACTTGGAATGGAAGCAAGTAAAGACGGGACGGCATCAATGGATTTACGTCCGTTTGCAAAAGCATTTGTACATAAAATACCCTCCCTGCTCAAAGAATCCAAAAACGGAGTAAACTGCTTATTCAAAGAAGGATTCAAAAAGTCCATGTTCTCAGCTCCAAAGCTTTCCAAAATAATGACAACCACATTCATTTTAGAAGGAGTTGAAGATGTGATATTTAACATATCGTTATTCAAAGCATCACCCAAGTCATAAGAATGAAATGGAGTGTAATATCTTTCCGCTTCTTCATAACTCTTGTAAAAGTCTTGTCTGGTATATTTTCCTTTGCCGATTGTCCTAATAAGACAGAAAGGTGTATTTAAAACTGCAGCCGTCTGTGTAGAACGTTCCACGTACTGACCGGCATTGCTGAGCGTTATTGGCCTGGTGGTTCTGGTTGCACCACCGCGCACTCCTATTACAAAAATGGGAATGGTGATAATGAGGGCAATAGCTTGTCTAACATAAAATTTGGCACCGTAGTCTGTTGCATTATAGTACTTAACATCATGACCTACGGTAGAACAATAAAGCGGTCTGCAATCTTTTCCGTAACTTCCCGATAGCCAAATAAGTAAAATCAGAAAAACAAAAGCCAGCGCAAATAAATACCAATACATCACAAAACTGTCCGCAAGTATTTTTCCAATCTTAACCCCTCCCGTAAATTCAGAAAAGAAAGTCATAGAGGTGCGACGGAAAGAAAATCTGAAATAAGCCGTATCTGCAAGATTTACAGAGACAGCAAGGAAATTGACAATTACATAAAACCACTTAAGGATTTTCTGGAACTTAGGACGCTTCACATATGGCAAAGGCAAAAAAGAGAAGAATATGTAAAGTATGTTGGTATATAGAATTGCTGTTGTGTCAAATCTTAAACCTCCCCCCATCATTCTCATAATCTGAGAAAAAGACGGATTTTCAATCAGTGAGTAGTTGCAGGCAATAAAGAGTATCCTGCATATTGAGTACAAAACATAAGCTAATACTAACCTCCAGAGTATCAGCAGATAATAATTATTAAACTTTAATTTCATAACATTCTGACTATAGCCGTCTCTTACGGGGCGTCAACTCAATAAGTGGTTGATTTATTGTTCACAAATTGTGGCAAAAACAACCTCTTTTAAACTTTGACAAAGGTATAATATTTCTTAAATTTGCCCCCTAATTAAAATGAGTAATTTTTGTTTGAACAAAACTGAGTTTTTATAACAATAATCAAAGATCTAATTATGGAATTAACACATATTGAACATTTGGGTATAGCTGTCAAATCTCTAGATGAAGCTATTCCCTATTATGAAAAAATGCTTGGCCTTAAATGTTACTCTATAGAAGAGGTTAAGGATCAAAAAGTTAAAACGGCATTCTTCAAAATTGGACAAACAAAGCTTGAGCTTTTGGAGAGCACTGACCCCGAGGGCACTATTGCAAAATTCATAGAGAAAAGAGGAGAAGGAATTCATCATATTGCTTTTGCAACTCCAAGTGTTCAGACATGTCTTGATGAGCTTAAAGCCAAGGGCATCAGACTTATAGACCAGGCTCCTCGTCCCGGAGCAGAAGGATTGAATATTGCATTTTTGCATCCAAAATCTACTCTTGGAGTTCTGACTGAAATTTGCGAGAAACCAAATAAAAAATAACAAATAAAAATATATATGAGTCAGCAGCTAGAAGAAGTTAAAGCGCTTATCGCTCTCAGAGAGAAAGCGCGCTTGGGCGGAGGTCAAGCAAGGATTGATTCCCAGCACAAAAAAGGTAAGTATACTGCACGTGAAAGAATTAACATGCTTTTGGATGAGGGCAGCTTTGAAGAGTTTGATATGTTTGTCACTCACCGCTGTACAAATTTTGAAATGGAGAAAAGCACATTTCTTGGGGACGGCGTGGTAACAGGTTATGGTACAATAGGAGGACGTCTGGTTTACGTTTTTGCACAAGACTTTACTGTCTTTGGAGGTTCACTGTCAGAGACTTTTGCACAAAAAATTTGCAAAGTCATGGACATGGCAATGAAAGTTGGTGCCCCGGTAATTGGAATCAATGACTCCGGCGGTGCACGTATACAGGAGGGTGTCAACGCCCTTGCAGGATATACGGAAATTTTCCAGAGAAATATTTTGGCAAGCGGCGTTATTCCACAAATATCTGCAATTTTTGGTCCATGCGCCGGCGGTGCTGTATATTCCCCTGCGCTAACGGATTTCAACGTAATGGTTAAAGGAAGCTATATGTTCCTGACTGGACCTAAAGTAGTTAAATCAGTTCTAGGTGAGGATGTTACGCAAGAACAGCTTGGCGGCTCAAGCGTTCACGCAAGCAAGAGCGGCGTTGCTCAATTTGCCGTAGATACTGAAGATGAGGGCTTTGAAACAATCAGAGAACTGCTGTCATATTTGCCTCAGAACAATCTTGAGACCACTCCTGAGGTCCCGACAGATGACCCTATCGATAGAAAAGATGATGTTCTAAATGAAATAATCCCGGACAATCCTAACAAGCCATACGATATGTATGCAGTCATTGCGTCCATAGTTGATGACAGAAAATTCCTGGAGGTTCACAAGGATTATGCAAGAAATATAATCACTGGATTTGCAAGATTTGACGGTGTAGCTGTTGGAATTGTTGCCAACCAGCCGGCGGTTCTTGCAGGCGTATTAGATTCAAACTCAAGCAGAAAGGCTGCAAGATTTGTTCGCTTCTGTGATGCATTCAATATTCCATTAGTTACATTGGAAGATGTTCCGGGATTTCTTCCGGGAACTCAGCAAGAGTACAACGGAATTATTCTGCACGGAGCAAAACTCCTTTATGCTTATGGAGAAGCTACCGTACCAAAAATCACCGTTGTTCTTAGAAAGGCATACGGCGGAGCTTATTGCGTCATGAGCAGCAAGCACTTAAGAGGTGATATCAACTATGCATGGCCTTCTGCAGAAATTGCGGTTATGGGTCCTAGCGGTGCTATTGAAATTCTTTGCAGCAAAGAGCTAAAAGAAGAGAAAGATCCAAAGGCTTTTTCAGCGCAAAAAGAGAAGGAATACAGAGATGCATTTGCAAACCCTTATAATGCAGCAAAATACGGATATATAGATGATGTAATTGAGCCACGCAATACAAGGTTCAGAATCATTAGAGCCTTGCAACAACTTGCTACAAAAAGAGTTACGAATCCGGCTAAAAAGCATGATAACCTGCCTCTATAATTTTTGATGTGATGAAAAGTTATCTCAAATTATTAATACTGGCCGGCGCGCTGCTAATCTCGCCAAATTTGTTTGCCCAGAGTGCCATTGATATAAGAATCAATGAGATACAGACCAATGATCAATCTGGCATTACAAATGAGGAGGGTTCACACTGCGGGTGGATAGAATTATTCAATTCCGCCTACGGAATGGTTGACGTATCAGGTTTCTTTGTTACCGATCAGCCAATAAAAGAAAACGAAGTTAAGCCGCTGCACACTTTCATGATACCCAAGGGAAACACCGCCACACAAATTCAATACAGACATTTCTTCTTATTGTATGCAGACGGCGATACAACAAAAGGTCCCTTCCATATGAATTTTACTCTAGATAATGTGAAAACATTGTACATCTATGCTCCCGACGGGAAGCAACTTGTAGATTACATAAAAATTCCGCAAATACCTGCAGATAAGTCTTATGGAAGAATTGCAGACGGAGAGGGAAAGCATCTTCCTTACGCATGGAACCAGAGGTCATTCAGAAAAACATCTGTTGACGAAAAGATTCCTTCAAATGGAGGTTTTGTAATTTTGAAGTACCCAACTCCCAGACAAACAAACTATACCGATCCAATTGTATCAAAATCTCAGAAAATGAGTAAGATGGACCCTATCGGATGGATTCTTTCTGTTACGGCAATGTCAGTAGTATTCCTTGGATTGATTGTTCTTTACTTGAGCTTTAAACAAGTGGGAAAGAACTCTATCAGGAAGACTAAGAAGAAAGAGGCTGCCGCAAAGGGAATTTCTGTCGACAAAACTAAAATCAATACTGCTGTTGATGCAGATATGCCTAATGCAGAAGTTATTGCTGCAATTGCAATGGCTTGCCACCTGTACAGACAAGAAACAGAAATCCATGATGATGAGAGCAATATTGTCACTATTGAGAATAAATCAAGAAGATACTCACCATGGGGCGAGAAAGTTTACTTGTTAAGAGAGACCCCTCAAGTAAGGAGAAAATAACTGTCGGGATTTTTAAAACATAATTAGAGAAAAAATAGAATTTTATGAAAGAATATAAATTAAAGATTAACGGCACTGACTACGCTATCTCTATTGAAGACAGTGAAGATAATGCTGCTAATGTGGAAGTTAACGGAACACCTTTTAAGGTTGAGTTTGACAAGCCTATTAAGAAGGCAGCTGCTCCCGTTAAGTTTGCGCGCAAAACAACGCCTGGAAGGGCAAATATTGTTATTGATAAGCCGGCAGTTGAGAGCGAAGCCGGAGGCTCAAGGGTTACAACGCCGCTACCGGGTGTAATTCTGGAAGTTGCAGTTAAAGAGGGACAGGCTGTAAAGAAGGGACAAAAGATTGTTGTTCTTGAGGCCATGAAGATGGAAAATGTAATTGAAGCAACTTGCGATGGTACAATTAAAGAACTAAAAGTCAGCAAGAGCGATTCTGTGCTGGAGGGAGACACTATTGCAATAATCGGATAATACATTGAAGATTATGATTTTAGAATCAAACATCATTGCCAACTTAAAACTATTCGTCCAGTATACAGGTTTTGCCAACTGCACATGGGGGCACCTGATTATGATAGTGGTCGGATTGCTTTTTATCTATTTGGCAATCAAAAAGAATTGGGAGCCGCTGCTTCTAATCCCTATAGGATTTGGAATGATAGTGGGAAATATTCCTTTGTTCCCTGGAATGCAAGTTGGAATCTATGAGGATGGATCTGTCTTAAACATTCTATATCTGGGTGTTAAGAAAGGATTCTATCCACCGTTGATATTTTTGGGAATCGGCGCAATGACAGATTTCTCCGCGCTGATATCTAATCCAAAATTATTGTTGGTTGGAGCTGCAGCACAGTTAGGAATTTTTGCGGCATATATTGGAGCATTGCTTCTTGGATTCACTCCGGCAGAGGCTGGAGCTATTGGAATCATCGGAGGCGCAGACGGTCCAACCGCTATATTCTTGTCAGGAAAATTAGCCCCTGATTTAGTTGGAGCAATTTCTGTTTCGGCATATTCTTACATGGCTCTGGTGCCTGTAATTCAACCTCCTATCATGAAGGCTCTTACAACTCACAAAGAGAGACTTATAAGGATGAGACCTCCAAGGCCTGTTCAGCAGCAAGAAAAAATCATGTTCCCAATTATTGGTTTCTTACTGACCGCATTTTTAGTTCCGTCAGGTATTCCATTGCTGGGAATGTTATTCTTTGGAAACTTGCTTAAAGAGAGCGGAGTTACAAGAAGACTTGCAGAAACTGCAAGAGGTCCTCTAAATGATATAGTTGTTATCCTTATAGGTTTAACGGTAGGTTGCTCTACTCAGGCGGATAAATTCCTGCAAATGAAGTCAGTAATGATATTTGCTCTTGGAGCAATGTCATTTATTTTTGCAACATTTGGCGGCGTTATTTTCTGCAAGGTTATTAACCTTTTCTTAAAGGAAGGCAACAAATTAAATCCTCTTATCGGGAATGCTGGCGTATCTGCAGTACCGGATTCAGCACGTGTTTCTCAGATGATTGGACAGCAGTATGACCCTACCAATTACCTGCTTATGCATGCAATGGGACCTAACGTTGCAGGAGTTATAGGCAGCGCCGTTGCGGCAGGTATTTTGCTTAGCTTCTTGGGATAAGATTATTTATCTCCAGTGTAATTATTTGAAATAGAGAAATTTAAAATAATATAAAGATGCAAGACAAATTGCAGGAATTAACGGACAAATTGTACAAAGAAGGTTTGTCCAAGGGTAAAAAGGATGCGGATGAGATGCTTGCCAAAGCCAGGCAAGAGGCGGCAAAAATTATTGCCGAAGCGCGTGAAGAGGCTGATGCTCTTATGCTTAAAACTCGCAAAGATTGCGAGGGATTGAAAATGAAAGCGGACGGAGATATTAAGATGGCTTCCATTCAGGCACTTACAACCGTACGTCAAAAAATTGAGCAGGCCATAACTGCCAAAAGTGTTGCGGAACCTATTGCTAAAGGCCTGAGCGAAAAGGAGTTTCTACAATCAATCATAAAAACTGTAGTTGCCGCTTTTAATCCCGCCTCAGGAAAACATTCTTCACTGGATTTAATTCTACCGGAGGGCAAAAAGCAAGAGATGGATGCTTTTGTTAGTGGCGAGCTTGCAAAATACTGCAATGCAGGGATCAATGTCTCTTATGATAAGGACATTGAAAACGGTTTTAAAGTTGGTCCAAAGGGGAGCGGATATTACATCAGCTTCACTGATAAATCTTTTGAAAATATGATTTCAGAATTTTTGAGACCTAAGACCAAAAAACTCCTATTTGGTGAATAATTACTATTACATAATTGGAGGATTGCCTGAACTTGCACCGGGCGGAGACAACAATATGTTCAATTACGCCACTGTGAGAGAGGAAATCTGGAGACAATGTTCTCTTGAAGATCAGAAACTTATAGAGTTTTTAGAGAAAGGCTTTGATGAGAAGTCTCTTACAATGGATTTCTATACCAAAGTTCAAGAAAGCCGTTGCATGTTTATTAAACGTTACTTTAGATTGGATCGCATCATACGGAACATTAAAGTGAAGTTTCTTGCCGGCAAACTTTTCAAGGGAGATGAGACAGAAAACAAAGAACTTATAAAAAAGTATTCTGTTGTTCTGCCATCTGACCAAGAAATTGGATTCGATGAAAAAGAGGGCATTGCTGTAACATTGGATAGCTGTGAGACTCAGAATATTGATACAATCTTTCACACCTCTGATATTCTAGAAAAAGAGAGAAAACTGGATGAATTCAAATGGTGCAAGATTAATGAATTCACCTCTTTTGATTTCTTTGACATTGATGTAATACTGGCTTTTCTTGTAAAAGGAAAACTTGTAGAGAGATGGAACAAGCTAGACAGAGAAACAGGCAAGGCTCTGTTTAAGAAACTTGTAGATGAAGTACGCGGCACCTTTAAAGGTGTTGAGTTTAACGCAGGCACAACAAATAAATTTGTGTAAACTGTCGGGATAAAAAATTATAACAACAATAAATGAAAACAAAAGGTAAAGTCACGGGAATTGTATCCAACCTGGTATCCGTAGAAGTGGATGGTCCGGTTGCTCAAAATGAGCTGTGCTTCATTGACTTGGAGGGAGTCAAACTGATGGCCGAGGTTATCAAGGTCAACGGCAACACCGCTTCTACTCAGGTATATGAGAGTACTAGAGGACTTAAAGTTGGAGATCCCGTAGAATTTGAAGGGCGCATGCTTGAGGTCACGCTTGGACCAGGCTTATTGTCAAGTAATTATGATGGACTTCAGGACAACCTGGCAACTATGAAGGATGTCTTCCTTAAGAGAGGAGAATATACTTCCCCTCTTGACTCAGAAAAAATTTGGGAGTTTAAACCAATAGCAAAACCGGGAGATAAAGTAGCTGCAGCTGACTGGCTAGGTGAAGTCAAAGAGGGATGGATGCCTCATAAAATTATGGTACCATTCTCATTTAATGGAGAATACACTGTAAAGAGCGTAGCAGCAGCAGGCAACTATAAAATTCACGATACAATGGCTGTTCTAACCAATGAAAAAGGTGAAGAGGTCAAAGTTGACATGACACAAAAGTGGCCGGTTAAGGTTGCCATAGAGGGATATAAAGAGAAACCGCGTCCATATAAAATAATGGAGACAGGCGTGCGCGCAATAGATACGTTAAACCCTATTGCAGAGGGAGGTACGGGATTTATTCCGGGACCTTTTGGGTGCGGCAAGACCGTCATTCAACATGCGATTGCACAACAGGCAGAAGCTGACATTATTATCATGGCTGCGTGCGGCGAGCGTGCAAATGAGGTTGTTGAAATATTTGCAGAGTTCCCTGAACTTGTAGATACTAGAACAGGAAGAAAATTAATTGAAAGAACAATTATCATTTGCAATACTTCCAATATGCCCGTTGCAGCCAGAGAGGCGTCCGTTTATACCGCAATGACAATTGGAGAGTATTACCGTGCCATGGGGCTGAAAGTCTTGCTGTTGGCAGACTCAACATCCAGATGGGCGCAGGCTTTGAGAGAGATGTCAAACAGAATGGAAGAGCTCCCCGGAGCAGATGCGTTCCCGGTTGATTTGTCCTCTATCATCTCCAATTTCTATTCACGCGCCGGAGTTGTTGTACTTAACAACGGCAACACAGGTTCTGTTACATTCATAGGAACCGTATCTCCTGCTGGAGGTAACTTAAAGGAGCCTGTTACGGAATCCACAAAGAAATGCGCAAGATGTTTTTATGCTTTAAGCCAGGCAAGAGCGGACGGAAAGAGATATCCTTCCATTGATCCAATTGATTCATACTCAAAGTATCTGGAATATCCGGAGATTGAAGAGTATTTCTCAAAAAGAATAAGCCCTAACTGGGTTAAAAACGTTTACAAAGCAAAGAACATAATACTAAGAGGTAAAGAGGCTCACGACCAAATAAACATTTTGGGAGATGACGGCGTTCCAATGGAATACCACATGAGATATTGGAAGAGCGAGCTTCTGGACTTTATTATTCTTCAGCAGGATGCATTTGATGCGGTTGACTGCCAGTCCTCATTGGAAAGGCAGGAATTCATGCTGAATAAAGTACTGGAAATATGCGATAAACAATTTGAATTTGACAGATTTGAACAGTGCATAGAATACTTTAAGAACTTAATCAACATTATGCGTCAGATGAACTACTCCGCATTTAAGAGCGAAGATTTCAACAAGTATCTGAAGCAGCTGGATAAAACTTTGGAAGAAAATGGCAAATAACGCTTTTCAAAAAGTATACACTAAGCTTGAGGCAATTACAAAGGCTACCGTTTCTCTTAAGGCAAACGGTATCTCCAATGACGAGCTTGCAAAAGTTGCGGGACGTCTTGCCCAGGTTGTAAAGATAAAGAAGGATTTAGTTACCCTTCAGATATTTGCAGGAACGGAAGGAATTCCGACAAACGCAGAAGTTGAATTTTTTGGTGAACCTCCTGCGCTAAATGTAAGCGAGGAATTAAGCGGAAGGTTTTTTAACGCATACGGTGACCCTATTGACGGAGGTCCAAAAGTTGATGGAGAAAGAAGACACATTGGAGGACCAAGCGTAAATCCGTATAAAAGAAAGCAGCCGTCTCAATTAATCCCGACAGGTATTGCAGGAATTGACCTTAACAATACGCTTGTATCAGGACAGAAGATTCCATTCTTTGCGGACCCGGATCAGCCTTATAATCAGGTAATGGCGGATGTTGCATTAAGAGCCGACGTTGATAAAATAATCCTTGGCGGGATGGGGCTTTCTAATGATGATTACTTGTATTTCAAACAAAAATTTGAAGATGAAGGAGCTCTAAACAAAATCATAAGTTTTGTAAACACAACCGAGGAACCGCCCGTTGAGAGACTTCTAATTCCAGATATGGCGCTTACGGCAGCTGAATATTTTGCAGTGGACAAAAATCAGAAAGTACTTGTACTGCTGACAGATATGACATTATATGCAGATGCCCTTTCCATAGTCAGCAACCGTATGGATCAGATTCCTTCCAAAGATTCTATGCCAGGCTCTTTGTATTCTGACCTTGCAAAAATTTATGAGAAGGCCGTGCAACTTCCTGACGGAGGCTCAATTACAATTATTGCAGTCACAACTTTGAATGACGGAGATATTACTCACGCTATCCCGGATAATACTGGATATATTACGGAAGGTCAGCTATTTCTGAGAACAGATACTGATACGGGAAAAATTATTGTTGACCCGTTCCGCTCGCTTTCCCGTCTTAAACAGTTAGTAATAGGCAAGAAGACAAGAGAGGATCATGCTCAGGTAATGAACACGGGAGTAAGACTTTACGCGGATGCTGCTAATGCAAAGACAAAACTGGAGAACGGTTTTGACTTGAGCGATTATGATATGCGCTGTCTGGAGTATGCTAAAGAATATTCAACCAAACTTCTTTCTATTGATGTTAACATCAAGATAGACGAGATGCTGGATACAGGATGGAAATTGTTTAAGAAATACTTCAAGCCGGAAGAGCTTGGAATTAAACAGAAACTTGTAGACAAATATTGGGACAAGGCTTAGCCTGTCGTGAATATATCTATATAACAGCTAATTATGGCAATTAAGTTTCAATATAACAAGACGGCGCTTAACAACCTGAACAAGCAGTTGAAGGTTAGAACCAACGCGCTCCCTACTCTCAAGAATAAGGAGAGCGCTCTGCGTGTGGAGGTAAAGAATGCTAAAGTTAAGAGCCAGAAGTTGCTGGATGAACTTGATAAAGCCCTTAAGTCATATGATTATCTTGCCGCACTATGGAATGAATTTGAACCGGGACTTATCTCTGTTAAGGATGTAAAGCTTAAAACAGAGAAAGTTGCGGGAATCAAGACACCCGGGCTGGAAAAAGTTGAGTATGATGTTAAAGAGTTTGATTTGTTCAAGAAGCCCCTTTGGTATTCTGACGGCGTAGACATTCTGCAGAATCTTGCACAGATTGGCATTGAGTCTGAGATATACAAAGAGAAAATGAGGCTGCTGGACTATTCGCGTAAAAAAACTACGCAGAAGGTTAATTTGTATGAAAAGGTGCAAATACCCGGATATCAGGAAGCTATTAGAAAAATAAAGAGATATATGGAGGATGAGGAGAACTTGTCCAAGGCTTCTCAGAAGATTGTAAAGGAGAGACATGTGCTTGAGGAGGAAGAGGAACTGCTTAGGGATTTGGGAGAGAAAGGAGAGCGTAATTATATGGAGGCATCTGAGATAGATGTTAGCGAGAGATGATTAAGAAGATGACAAAATACTCCTTTGTGATTTTCCACAAAGACGTTGAAGGATTCCTTAATGGTCTGCAAGAGCTTGGACTAATGGATATTACGCGCAAGAGCCGTCCTGTGGATGAAGAGTCCAGGGATCTTTTTGAAAAGATTGCAAGGTGCAAAGCATTAATCAGGGATCTTAAGATAATCAAGAAAGAGGCTGAGAAAGAGAATATAAAAATTGATATTCTTTCTAATATTATGCAGCCAAATAGTTCTGAAGATGAGGCTGTTATAGAGTATGACACAAATGCATTTGAGGAGAAAAGGAGACTGACTGCAGAACTTGCAACTGCAAAGGGGCAAGTGCTGGAAGCTACCCCATGGGGAGATTTTAATCCGGAGAACATTAATAAAATTAAAGGGCTGGGATATACTCCTCATTTCTACTCCGTTTCTGAGAAGAAATTTAACGCTTCTCTTGGAGAGCAGTACCCGATGCAAGTACTTAACAATAACCGCGGCAAAATATACTTTATGCTGCTGTCCGCTAAGGGTGAGGAAATTAAGATCTCCACGCCGGAGGCAAAATTCCCTGAGAATTCAGTTAACCTTGCAAGTGAAGAAGTTGCAAGATTAAATAAAGAGATAGAGAGAAATAAAAAAATCCTTATAGATTTAACTTCAACTATTCCCGCATTGGAAAGAGCTCAAAAATCTTTGGTAGAGAGAGCTGATTTGTACATGGCCGGAGAGAGTTCAGAGAAAGCGGCAGAAGATACGCTGCATGTCTTTGAAGGTTTTGCCCCTACTGAAGATGACAACAAACTGGAGAATTATTTCAACAATAATTCAGAAGGCGTTTACTATATTAAAGCTAAGGCAAAAGTTGAAGACAATCCTCCTATCTCCCTTAAAAACAATTGGTTCAACAGATTGTTTGAGCCAATCAGCGGAATGTATATGCCGCCAAATTACGGAGAGCATGACCTAACCCCATACTTTGCAATTTTCTACATGCTGTTCTTTGGATTCTGCCTTGGCGATATGGGATACGGTCTTGTAATTTTGCTTACCGGAATATTTGTAACGTTAAAAACAAAAGGCATGATTAAGTCAATTGGCAAGCTTGTTATTTGCCTTGGAATTGGCTCAATCATAATGCCTGCGGTAAACGGCGTAGTCTTTGGCTTGAGCATTAAAGATTTCTCTTTTATCAAAGGAACGGCCTACGGCAACTTCCTTTTTGATGACATGCAGATGTTCTGGTTTGCAATCATCTTTGGCTTGGTTCAAATTGTGTTTGCAAGAATATTGAGCGCTGTTTTCACCATCAAAGAAAAAGGGATTATACCCGCTTTGCCAATAATAGGATGGATTCTTCTAATAATCTGGTGCGCAATTGCTTATGCAAATTCCGTTTCCCACTTTGGAGTACCGTCTTGGTTCAAGTGGGTTGGTGTTGCGGGAGCTGTTCTCATATTTTTCTTCACCTCAAACAGCAAAAACCCTCTTGCAAGATTTGGTTCCGGCCTATATGCGTTCTATGATATCACAGGAGTATTTGGAGACACTCTTTCCTATATCCGTCTCTTTGGACTTGGAACATCCGGAGGCTGCCTTGGTTTTGTTGTGAATTCAGTTGGTGCTCAGATAGGTACTGTACCTTATGCAGGACCTGTAATTGCAGCAATTTTCTTAATTGCATGTCACACATTTGTATTGCTTCTTTGCTGCCTTGGAGCATTTGTTCATCCAATGCGTTTGACATTTGTAGAATTTTATAAAAATGTAGGATTTGAAGGGGGCGGAAGAGAGTATAAACCTCTTGTAAAAATTAAAAAATAGCATCGCGACAGTTTATCTGTTGTGAAAAAAAAGAATTTAATTAATTAAATAACAATAAATTATGGTAAATCTAGCATTAATTTTAGCTTATGTGGGACTTGGCATTATGCTTGCCGGTTCCGGTATGGGAAGCTCTGTCGGTGTAGTAATGGCAGGTAACTGCACAATTGCCGGCCTAAAGAAAAATCCGGATATGTTTGGAAAGGCAATGATTTTGTCTGCTCTGCCTGCGACACAGGGTCTTTATGGTTTTGCCGGGTTCTTCTTAATGTACAACAGAATAAAGGCCTATTCCGGTCCTCTTATGGCAAACTTCACCATCAATATGGGCGGTGCGGTTTTAGCCGCGGGACTTGGTCTTGGACTTGTTGGTTATCTATCTGCAATCAGACAGGCTGCCATTTGCTCAAACGGCGTTAATGAGATGAGCAACGGACAAGATGTTTTTGGAAAAACAATGATTCTTGCCGTATTCCCTGAGTTGTATGCAATTCTTTCATTTGCAGCAACTTTCTTGTGCTTGCCTCCGGCGGTTTAAGCGTAAGTAAAAATGTTTTAAACCATTCCGTCAATGTGACGGAATGATTTTTTATTAAATAAAAGGAGTAGAATAAATGACATTAATTAAATCAATATCCGGCATTAGGGGGACAATAGGAGGAAAGGTTGGAGATTCTCTTACTCCAGTTGATATTGTGAAATTTTCTGCAGCCTATTGCGCGGAACTAAGGAAAAAATTTCCAAAGAAAAAAAGACTTAAAGTTGTTGTAGGAAGAGATGCCAGACTGAGCGGTTCTATGGTACAGCAAATAGTCTGCGGTACGCTGATTTCCTGCGGAATAGATGTCATCAACGCAGGACTGGCCTCCACCCCTACCACTGAGATGGCGGTAATTTTGGAAAGGGCGGACGGAGGAATAATCCTCACTGCTTCTCACAATCCAAAACAGTGGAATGCGCTAAAACTCCTAAATAACAAAGGTGAATTTCTAAACGCCGCAGAAGGCGCGGCAGTTGTAGAGACCGCCGATAAAGAGAGTTTTAATTTTGCAGAAGTTGATTCTATCGGGACCCTGGAAAATAAAGATTTTACAGATGCTCATATTAATGCGGTGCTTAAAAATTCATTTGTTGACGTTGCCGCAATTAAAAAGGCAAAATTTAAAGTTGTCCTGGACGCCATAAATTCTGTTGGCGGAGTAACAATGCCAAAGCTTCTTAAAAAGCTGGGAATCAAATGCATAGAGTTAAACTGCAACCCAACGGGAAATTTTGCGCATAACCCTGAGCCGCTTCCAAAAAATCTTACGCAACTTTCGGCTATGGTGGTTAAGGAAAAGGCAAACCTTGGAATTTCCGTAGACCCGGATGTTGACCGTCTTGCATTTATGTGTGAAGACGGAACGCCGTTTGGAGAGGAATATACTTTGGTCTCTTGCGCAGCATATGTGCTGGAAAAGAAGAAAGGCCCTACCGTCTCAAATATGTCATCTACAAGGGCTTTAAGAGATATTACGGAAGCCTGCGGAGAGAAATATTATCCCGCCGCCGTTGGAGAGGTTAACGTAACTACAGTGATGCATAAGGTTGGAGCCGTTATTGGAGGAGAGGGAAACGGAGGAGTTATTTTCCCTGCATTGCATTGCGGCAGAGATGCTTACATGGGCGTAGCATTATTCTTGAGCAATCTTGCACATAAGAAAATTAAGATGACACAGTTGCGTGCAACATATCCTCAGTATTTTATTTCCAAAAACAGAATAGAAATCTCAGAGCCAAAAGTAGTTGACGCCGTGCTAAAGAAAATTGCAGCGTTGTACTCAAAATATGATATTTCAACAATTGACGGAGTTAAAATCAACATGGATGAGAAGCGCAGCTGGGCGCAGCTTAGAAAATCTAACACAGAGCCAATTATACGTTTATACTGCGAGGCCCCTACCAAAAAACAAGTTGATGCTATTGCAAAAGATATAATTGCAAACGTAAACGCCATAATTAAAAAATCGACTAAATAATTAACTTAAAAATCGCGACAGATTACTCATTATCAGTGTCTTCTGTCGCGATTAATGTTTTGATATGTTTTCATTTAGAACAAGTTCATTACTGCAGCAAGAAGATCTGGTGCTGCATAAAGGAAAGCTGGGAATCCTTTGCAATCAAACGGCATGGGACCCGGAAAGAGGTGAATATCTCTTTGAAACGCTGGCAAAAAGAGGAGTACTAAAGAGAGTTTTTACCCCGGAGCACGGCCTGTTTGGAGAGTTGCAAGACCAAGTAAAAATGAATGAAACCGAGGTCTATAAAAACATGGGACTCAAAGATGTAGAGTTTGTTTCCCTATACGGGAACAGCGAGGATTCTCTCTCTGCGCAAGCAGACAAACTTACAGATTTGGATGCGCTGGTAATTGAACTTCAAGATGCCGGATGCCGTTATTTCACCTATCCCACAACAATTTGCAATCTGTTTAATGTTCTAAAGGACAACAATATCCAACTGACCGTTTATGTAATAGACAGAGCAAATCCCGCGGGCAGACAGGTAGAAGGAAGCGCTCTGAGAGCGGGATACCGATCCTTTATTGGAATTGAGGGAATACCTCACCGTCACGGACTTACAATTGGAGAACTCTCTTATTTTCTCTACAACAAGATTGGGGCTAAATTTCCGTTGCACATAATATCTTACAGAGCATCAGCTGTTAACAGAGATCTTATGCCGTGGAGCGTTCCGCCATCCCCAAATTTTCCCGGTTTTTTTACGGCTAAATTTTATTCCGGCCAATGTCTTTGGGAAGGAACAAATGTGAGCGAGGGGCGCGGAACCACCAGGCCTTTTGAAATTTTTGGAGCGCCGTTTATGGAAAACTTGCTGACTTTCAACAAGGAACACGGTTATTCAAACTGGAACGATTCCCAAAACCCAATTGCAGATGAGGGAGCATACATGCGCTGGCTAAAATTTATTCCAACTTACCACAAGTTTGCAAATGAGTGCTGTTATGGTTTTCAACTGCTGCTAAATCCCAGGAATCAATATAATGCCTTGCTGCACAATTTGCGTATAATGAGATTCATAAAAGATAATTGTCCGGGCTTCCAATTCCGTCCAGGAAAATACGAAGCCGGAAATGATAAAACGGCAATAGAATTATTGCTTGGAGATAAAGAACTTATAGATTTTGTACAAGGCAACGGAGATTTAGATGAAGTAAAGGAACACGTTAAGACAGAGGAGCAGAAGTGGATAAAGAAAACCAAAAAAATGCTGCTTTATGAAGATGAACCGCTCTTCAGAATCAAGTAGTGATTAGTGTAATAAATTGACCGCAAGGAGATAAAAATGTTGCCATTTTTTGTTTCAAAGTAAAATAATTGTACATTTGCGCTCCAATTAAATAATAAGGATATGAGAAAAGGAATTCATCCCGAAACCTACCGACTTGTAGCTTTCAAGGATATGTCTAATGATCAGGTGTTTATCACAAGAAGTTGTGAGGCTACCAGAGAGACAATTGATATAGACGGTCAGACCTACCCTTTGGTAAAGGTAGAGATCTCCAGTTCATCTCACCCGTTCTTTACAGGTAAGATGAAGCTAGTAGATACAGCCGGACGTGTAGATAAGTTCTATAGCAGATACAAGAAATACAATCAGAAATAATTTCTTGGTTTGACAAAGATTTAAGGGGCGCAGCGATGTGCCTCTTTTTTTGTGTAAATTCGCCTCTCCTATGGAGAAATCTGAAATAATAGAAACTATTGCCAGGCTGGGTTGCGAGTATGACACTATCAGTCATTTCCGCGGCAAAGACCCCATCATTTTTCCGCGCCATTTCTATCTGCTATTCAATGCATTGCAGCCGGAGGAAAATTTTCCGGTTCCCGACAGTTATAAGGTTCAGCTGCAAGATATTGAAATTGCAGGGATTATTGCTGCACATCTTGCATGGGGAAGGAGAGCTATGATATTAAGGGATACGGAACGTGCCATGAATGAAATGCACTGGAAACCATACGAATATGTAATGGCCGGCAAGTACAGGAATGAAGATAAGAGCTTGCACCGCACCGTTAAGTGGAGCGAATTTGCAATGATATGCGGGAATTTGCGTAAATATTACACTGAACATCAAACTCTTGAGCCTCTTACACCGGACCAGATGAGAGTTCAGATTTTTGGGCAGAAGAGTGCTTTAAAAATGCCTAATAAAAAAATTCACATGTTCCGCAGATGGATGGTACGCAATGACGGAGCAGTAGATTTTGGACTTTGGAAGACAATATCTCCGGCAGACCTGATTATTCCGCTAGATGTCCACGTGTATGAGACGGCGCTTGACCTTGGGATAACGGACAGAAAAACATCTGATTACAAAACAGCTAAAGAGATCACTGACTTTTGCGCCCAGGCGTTTCCGGGTGACCCGTGCAAAGGGGATTATGCATTATTTGCATATTCAGTTGAGAATCCAAAACCTAAAAAACCAAAAGAGGCTAAACAAAAAAAACTGTTAAGAGCGATTCAAATACAAATTTGAACCTGTTACGCAAATGGTAAAAATTGTAAAATATAATATCATAAGTAAAATCATGAAAAAACCTATAGTAATAATAGCTGCAATATACGCATTATCAGTTGTTTCCTTAACAGCCGCCTATTCACAATCTTTGCCGGTTGCCGCAAAAGACAGTACGGTTTATGCAAAAATCTCAGATAAAATAAGGTTCTATGATAATTTTGAAAGCGGAGCCGTAGCTGAGATAAAATTCTTATCTATTGACACAACGGTCACATCCTCAGGAGATTCCATACAGCATCTAACATATAATATAACCAGCCGCAAGGATCCTGTGAATCCCGTTGACAGCACACTGGACCCAAGCAGCAGATGGTACTACTTTTTGATGACAGGCGTTAAGGGAAAATCAGTTACAATCAATATGTTTGATACAGATTCCCGTGCACCGTTCTACAGTTACAACGGCAAAGAGTGGCAGAGATATTCAAAGGATGAAGCACCAAAAACAGATTTAACAACAAAGACTTATGAGCGTGATTCCGCATACGTTGCATACTATATTCCATATACCAATAAGTACCTGAAAGAGAGAATGGAAGATTGGAAATATAAAATGGGTGTTGCAATTTATTCCATGGGAAAGAGCAGAGAAGGCAGGGAGATGAATACACTTATGATCACAAACACATACCTTCCGGACAAAGGAAAAGTAAGAATTTACATGCACGGCAGAATCCATCCCAGCGAGTCCCCTTCCAGCTGGAATTTGGATGGTATAATTGATTATCTTACAGGTAATAGCGCTTATGCAAAAGAATTGAGAAATCATGTTATTTTTTACATATTGCCATTTTCAAACCCGGACGGTGTTGCTCACGGATACTCACGCTGCTCATCAAGCGGAGTTAACTTGGAAGTAAATTACGGACAGCCGGATTCTCTTACCGAACCGGAAGTCAAAAACATCAAAAATTTCATAACTACAACAACTTACGGAGACAACTCTCTTGCAATGTTTCTGAATTTTCATTCACAGGTAGCTGACCACGTAACCTTTTGGGTGCACAACGCAGAGACAACAACGCCGGAGTACTATAAAGATTTAATGCTGTTTGCAGCCCTTAACATTGACGGAAATAAATATTTTGACAAGAATTGTCTTAGCTTTTCCGATATGAATTCCAAGTACTTAGAGGGATTCTTCTGGGACAATTTCAAAGAGAAAACCATAGCGCTGACCTATGAAACTCCATACACATTTTACAATAAAAACGAGGAGGGCGATTGGGTAACGCCGGAAAACTTGAAAGATCTGGGCATTAAAACTATCTGGGCCATAGGTGATTATCTTGGCATTCCTAATCCCGACAGAATCATGGCCGGAGAACCGGACAGCGGCAAAGGCATGAACAAAATCTGTGACTACAATTACTTGTTCTTTGGGGACGGATATCTGCAGGCTTCAGAAGACGGAGCATCTGTAAAATATAAAGTTAAAGATTTGCCCGAAGGAGATTATGAGGTGTACAAATGGGCTGTCGGTGAAAATAAAAAAATAAGCAATGACGGTGAAAACCAGTGGGTTAAATTATATGATCACCATCAGGACAGAATGGGAGATTTTGTGATGAGGTTGGACGGGCTATCTGCAGGAACGCGTGCAGATGAAATCATGCTGCTAAGAAAAGAGCAAACTTCTGCAAATTAAATTGCACAATTTTTTTTTAATACCTTTACACACAGAAACCTAACAGCCTACATAAAATGAAGAAACCCGGTCTCTTTCTCTCATTTATTCCCGTTATTGTTCTTGTTGCAATAATAATTGTAAGCATCTTTGTGTACAAAGGTGAAATCACTTCCGGCCCTGCACAGATAGCTTTAATATCGGCAGCCGTTACCGGCGCGCTAATTGCCATGATGAAACTAAAAGTTCCGTGGGAGAAGCTGGAGCAGGGAATGCTTGAAAATCTGAGTAATGCAGGAGTTGCAATTTTTATTTTATTAATGATAGGAGCGTTGACGGCATCGTGGATACAAAGCGGCGTTGTTCCCTCTCTTGTCTATTATGGATTGGAATTGATTAACCCGTCCGTATTTCTGATAGTAATTTTTATTTTCACTGCCGTCATATCTCTGATGATTGGAAGTTCCTGGACTACAGTCGGTACCATTGGAGTTGCAATGATAAGTGCAGGTCATGTTCTGGGCTTCCATTCCGGATGGCTTGCCGGCGCCATTATTTCCGGAGCATATTTTGGAGACAAAGTTTCACCATTATCTGATACAACAAATCTGGCATCCAGCATTTCCGGCGCAAGGTTGTATGACCACGTTAAATACATGCTGATCACTAACATACCGGCTATTATAATTACCGCAGCAATCTTTACAATTGCGGGCTTTACAATACACGGAAATTCCAATATAGATGTGGCTTCACAACTTGCGGCAATTAAGGGCACATACCATGTTTCTCTTTGGCTGCTGCTTATTCCGTTCTTTACTATATTCCTTATTATAAGGAAAGTATCTCCCTTTCTTACGCTGTTTTTGTCTGCAGTGCTTGCAGCTGTAATTGCCTGTTTTGTTCAGCCGCAAATAACGGCGCAGATTTCACCGTTTGCCCTAAATGACTGGAAAACATATTTTTACGTACCGGTCAAATTGATATCAAGTCACGTAGATATAATTACGGGAAACGATATGCTAACAAAACTTGCCTCCACAAACGGAATCGCTGGAATGCTGAATACAATCTGGATTATCCTGTGTGTCACGGCATTTGGAGGAATAATGGAGGCAGCAGGATTCATAAGGAAAATTACAGAAAAGATGGAAGTGATGATGAAGAATACAGTAAGCCTTGTCTCAACCACCATTGGCACTTGTATATTCTGCAATATCACTCTTGCAGACCAGTATATGGCAATAATTGTTCCGGGGAAAATGCTAAAAAAATTATATGAAGAGAAAGGATATGAGGGGAGACTGTTAAGCCGCTCGCTGGAAGATTCTGCCACCGTCACATCTGTACTTGTACCATGGAATACATGCGGCGTCATGCAGTCCAGCGTACTTGGAGTACCAACGCTTGTATATGCTCCCTATTGTTTCTTTAACATAATATCTCCCATACTATCAATCATTTGCGCAGCAATCGGATTTAGAATATTCAAGTTCAACAAGCCGTTGATGAAGTGGCACTGTGGCGCAAGCATTGCAGAGAGGGATGCAAAGGAGACAGCAGCAGAAGCAGCAAAAATATCTGTCGCGACAGAGAAAAAAGTAAAATAATATAAATACCTTTGCAGCCCTGCAGCAAAAGATATTGGCGCGCAGAAAATTAACAGCATATAAAAATTCATTAAACAGTATAATATGGAAATCGGAAATAACAAAGTAGTATCTCTGACCTACACGCTAACGGTTAACGGAAAAGAGATTGAGACAGTAAAGGCAGAGAGCCCTTTGCAATTTATTTTTGGATCAGGCATGCTTCTTCCAAAATTTGAAGAACAGATTATAGGAAAGAAAGAGGGAGATTCCTTTGAATTTCTGCTTGTTGCAAAAGATGCTTACGGGGAGCCAAATCCTCAGGCGGTAGTTGAATTGCCTATGAATTTATTTGAGAGAGACGGCAAAGTAGAAGAGGGTATTCTTACTATTGGAAATATGCTTCCTATGCAAGATAGTGAAGGCAACAGATTAAACGGAGTTGTAAAAGACGTTAAGCCAATTGAGAAAAAGGTTGTGATGGACTTTAATCATCCGCTTGCAGGTGCAGATTTAAACTTCAAAGGCAAGGTTGAAAAAGTACGTGAAGCCACTGAAAAAGAGGCTACTAACGGCTTATTCAATGAGAAGGCTCAGCATTCCTGCGGGGATTGCGGAGATGGCGGATGCGATAGCTGCTCTGGCTGCCATTAGGACAAGAACAAAGCGCGCTCAAATCTTTTTGGCAACGTTAATTCCGTCTATTGCAGAGGAGACAATGCCGCCGGAATAACCGGCACCTTCACCACAGGGATATAAATTTTTGAGTGTTATATGTTGCAGTGATTCAGGATCTCTGGGGATTCTAACCGGAGATGATGTTCTGGATTCAACGGCAAGCAGTAAAGATTGAGAGGTGTAATAACCTCTCATTTTTTTATCAAATTGCGGGAAAGCTTTCTGTAATCTGCGAGCCACAAATTCCGGCAAAACTTCATTGAGCATTGCGCTATAAGTACCAGGTACATAAGAAGTTGCGGGAAGCGTTGCGGAAAGTTTGCCGCGCACAAAATCATCCATTCTCTGAGCGGGAGCCTTAAGATTTCCGCCATTCATTGAGTAAATCTTTTTCTCAACATCCTGCTGGAACTTTAAGACCTTTAGTGCCCCATATTTTTCATAATCAGGCAAATCTTCTGGTTCAACAGATGTTACAATTCCAGCATTGGCCCACTTTGAATTACGCATAGAATTGCTCATTCCGTTAAGAACAACTTCACCGGGTTCAGTTGCAGCGGGAACAAGAATTCCTCCTGGACACATGCAAAAAGAGAAGACCCCCCTATTTTCAACTTGTGTTACCAAATAATATTCTGCAGCAGGTAAATAGGGCTGCCATTTTTTATGATACTGAATATTATTTATCAATGACTGAGGATGTTCCGCACGCACTCCAAGGGCAAAACCTTTGGCCTGCAAATCCCATTTTTTGTCATAAAACAACTGATAAATATCTCTTGCGGAATTACCTGTGGCAAGTATTACAGAAGTAGCAACATATTCTGAAGTTGAGACAATGTCGTTTGTGCCGTCGCATTCTGCTGCCGGATCTTGAATGTTCCGGCAAATCACTTTCCACTTAGAGCTGTTTCTCACTTTAACTTGCTGCAAATCAGATACTCTAGAATTAAAATGCACTTCTCCTCCATGCTCAATAATGCAGTTACGCATTGCCTCAATAATTGATGGCAGTTTATCACTTCCAATGTGAGGATGTGCATCAATTATAATTGAAGGGTCAGCGCCAAATTTCACAAACTGATATAGCACTTCTCTAATATCCCCTTTTTTTGTGGAGCGCGTATAAAGTTTTCCGTCAGAGAATGTTCCGGCTCCGCCCTCTCCAAAACAGTAATTTGAATTTGGATTAACTATCTGCTCTCTAGAGAGTTTGGCAGTATCAAATTTTCTGGCATGAACATCTTTTCCCCTCTCCAAAATAACGGGACGCTTGCCTCTTTGAAGCAATGCAAGAGCAGCAAACAGACCTGCCGGTCCAGCACCAATTATTATAACATCCTCGCCTTTAGAACAATCCAGATAGGGAAGAATTTTAAAAGACTCAGGGATTTGCTCACCTTTAACGGCAACTTGGACTCTGTATTTTGCAAGAATGCCGCCGCCTCTGGCATCCAAAGACTTGCGAATTATTTCAAAATAGGAAATATTCTTCTCCTGCACCCCACACTGTCTGGCGCACTTGTTAATTATCTGCTCTCTGGAGGGATTTTCACGCACCTCAAAAGACACTTCCACTTCTCTCATATATGTAATTACTTAATTATTAGAATATTTAACAATAGGTACAATATTCAAAAGGCCCTATTTCATCTGTGACGCTCTGGAAATGGGAGCAACGTCTATGCTACAAATTTCACCTTTGCGGAATTTGTACAATCCGGTAATTGCAATCATAGCTGCATTATCCGTTGTAAACTTAAACTCAGGAACAAATGTTGTCCAGTGTCTCTTAATACCCTCATTAACAATACGGTTGCGCAAGCCTGAATTGGCTGATACGCCGCCACCTATAGAAATCTGAGTAATTCCCGTCTGCTTGACGGCCATTATTAATTTCTTCATCAGTATGTCAATCAGCGCTTTCTGAAAGCTGGCACATATATCGGCTTTGTTATTGTCAATAAAGTGCTCATCTTCTTTTAACTTGTCTCTCAAAAAATAAAGAAGAGATGTTTTGATTCCGCTGAAGCTGTAATCAAAGCCGCCAACGTGAGGAAGTGTGAATTTGAATTTGTTCTCATCCCCTTCTTTTGCCAGCTTGTCCACAATCGGACCGCCGGGATACCCAAGACCCATCATCTTTGAACATTTATCAAAAGCCTCCCCCACAGCATCATCTATTGTTTGTCCAATGATTTCAAAATCAAGATAATCCTTTACAATAACAATCTGCGTGTGACCTCCGGAAACAAGCAAAGTCAGAAACGGAAAATGAGGATATTGTTTCTCCTTGCCCTCCTCCTTCAAAAAACAGGATAGTATATGTCCTTGTAAATGATTGACATCCACAAGGGGCTTACAGGTAGAAAGAGATAGCCCTTTTGCAAATGAAACGCCTACAAGCAAAGAACCAAGCAATCCCGGCCCGCGTGTAAAAGCTATTGCATCAACATCATTCATGGTAACTCCGGCCTGCTTAAGAGCCAGATCTACAACCGGTACTATATTCAGCTGGTGTGCTCTGGAAGCAAGCTCCGGAATCACACCGCCATATTTTCTGTGGACTTCCTGGCTTGCAATCACGCTGGAAAGCAGATATTCATCCCTGATTATTGCAGCGGACGTATCATCGCAAGAAGATTCTATACCTAATATTATATTGCTCATACTTTAATTACGTATGCAAATCTACTGAGTTTTTTGATTAAATTTGTCCTTTAAGATTAAAAATTAAGCAATTAGAGGATGCGCCGCGCTATACATATCATTAGCTGGGTAATTGTAGGTCTTGTGTCTCTGCAAATTATGGCCTATATCCTGCTGCAAATTCCGGCGGTTCAAACATGGGTGGCGCACCGTATTGTCAGCTCTTTAACAAAAGATGTACACGGAAAAGTTAACGTAGAAAAAGTTTACATCATATTTTTTAATAAAGTGCTGGCAAAGAATTTCTCAATTGTCTCCACGGATAGAAGTCCGCTGCTGGATTCTCTAAAGAAAAATTACCACCAGTCGGATACGCTTGTAGCAGCTAATGAAATTGTTGCAACATTCAAATTATCAGGTCTTTTGAGTAAAACCATTTCTCTGCGCTCGTTAAAAATAAAAGGCGGTGTATTTAATCTGCAAGATGAAACTAAGCACACTAATAATATCGACAGAATATTCCGTACAACAACCAAGACAAACAAGACAACCAGTAAATCCAACCCTTCTTTCAAACTTAAAACATTATCTATAAGCAATTTCAGGTTCAACCTTAACTCTCCCTACAGATGGAGCAAAAAGTATTCAAAAGTTGCAGATTTTTCTGATTTGCAACTCAAGAACATCAACATAAGGGCAAAAAACATCAAATACAAAAACAGCGTTATAGATGCTAAAATTTTAAATATTAGCGGAATAGACAGAAGCGGATTTGGAATAAATTACTTTACGGGCAATGTGTCCGTCGGTCCTAAAATGACAATGATTAAAAATGTAAGGGCCGGCCTCAGAGATGGAAAATCAAAACTTGTGGCAGACTACTTCTCAATGAGTTACGCAAGCGCAAAAACATTCAAATATTTTACTGATTCTGTAATTCTTGGAGCAAATTTCCAGCAAAGCTTTCTGGATTTTAAAACAATAGGCAACCTTTCCTCTACAATGACGGGGAGCTCACTTGCAATGTACCTGTCGGGAGAAGTAAAAGGCCAGGTAAGACACTTAAGAAGCAGCAAACTGGTTGTCTCATCCAAGAGCGGAAATACTTTTTTATCTCTTGGAAATGTTAAAGTTGACGGACTCCCGAATGCAAAAAACACAACCATATCCGCTGATGTAAATAATTGTAATACAACAGGCAATGATCTTGCGGAAATAATTGCATCAATATACAATTCCCCAAAAATTGAGTTTCTGCAAAACTTAACGCCTTTCACAAAATACAATTTTAGCGGGACGGTTAAAGGCAAATTTGATGACCTGTTTGCGGCAGGAGAGCTCTCTTCTTCCGTTGGAACATTGATACTGAGCACCAATATTAAGCGTGGCGCAAAGACCGAGGGTGGAACTCAAATTGACGGTTACGTTGATTCTCAAAACTTTGATTTAGGGGCAATTACAGGTAAAAGAATTATTGGGAATATAACAGCCAAGGCTGCGCTTAAAGTCATTACGGGAGGCAAGGGAGGCGTTTCCGTTGCAATGGACAGCGTTAGGATTAATAAGCTGGTTTACAATGGATACGCATACTCCAACATATATGCAAAAGGCAAATATCAGAATGAGAGTTTTGACGGAAAAGTCATCTGTCATGATCCAAATCTGGATATGATGTTCCAGGGATTTATCTCCTTAAATTCCAAGACTACACGCAAATACAACTTTTACGCAAACATTCCTTACGCAGATTTAGCAGCAACTCATCTTGATACTCGCGACAGCGTATCTGTCATAAGTACCTCCATGCAGGCAGACTTTACCCAATCTCCAAAGAATGACATATTTGGATATCTTAACATTAATAATGCCACATACACAAACAGTTCCGGCAATTATGACATAGGGCCGATTAAAGCTGTTTCAAAGTTTGAAAGTGAAAAATATATTATAGATTTCACCTCAAATTTTACAAAAGGAGAATATGAAGGAACCGGCAAAGTAACTGACTTTATCGGCAAAATAAAGTCTCTGATTATATACAGGAATTTCTCCAATATGCTGGGCAACAAGAGTGAAAAACACCTTTGTGAAAATGGTTGGACAGACTCCGGAGAAAAAGGCTCTGACTACAACATTACTCTGCAAACTTTTAATACTCAAGGCATTTTTGCTCTTATAGCACCTGGGCTGTATATACAGGATAGCACTTATTTAAAAATGAGAGTTACCCCGGAAGACCATTATAGACTTATAGTCAGAAGCGGACGAATTGCCTTCAACCAGGACTATTTGAGAAAGGTGAGAATCTATGTTACGGACCAGGACTCTCTGATGTACACAAGGTTATTTAGCCAGGACATCAGAGTCCGCGGATTCAGGGTTGACAGTGCAATGCTTGTATCAACCGGACGTAATAACCTTATGGATGTATCTGTCAGATTTAGAAACGATTCCACAGGAACTAACAACACACACATGAATTCTCTGGTTTCATTCCTAAAAGACACCGTAATGGTTGTAAACGGGCGCAACAGGAGAATCATGTCACCCGTGAATTTTGCAATAAAACCATCTGATGTCTCATTAAAGGGTGAAACATGGAAATTTCAACCTGCATCCGTTCTCTATTCAGACAGTCTGATTGTGGTAAACAATGTGGAGATTAAAAACAAGAGACAGAGCTTCCTGGCAAACGGAACACTATCCAAACAAACACCTGATTCTCTGGGCATTAAACTGAATAATTTTGATATCGGATTTGTTGATTTATTCTTGGAAAAGCCATTTAAGCTACACGGATATTTCTCCGGACGTGCAAACTTTTCACTTAACAAAAACACCAATAAAATGTTTGCAGAAATCCGCGGTGATTCTGTCTCAGTATATGGCGCGCCTGTTGGAGACATGCTCCTTCTGGGCAAATGGTCAGAGCCGAAAAAAAGATATAACTTATTGTTACACACATATTTGGATGGAACATCCAAGCTTGCTGCAGATGGTTACTATAAGCCCGACAGTTCTTATGTAGACATACGTTCTACTCTTAATGACCTGTCGCTGACCTATTTTGAACCGTTCCTTTCATCGGTGGCCACAAAAACATCCGGAGCCATTAATGGTAATATAAGGCTGTATGGACCTCTGGATAAGTTAGTTCTGACCGGTACAGATTGCTGCTTTAAAGATTTCCATTTTGTACTGGACTATACAAAAGTTCCATACACTCTAAACGGTCCTCTTACAATTTCTGAAAAGGGCATATATCTAAAAAATGATGTCCTCAAAGACCAATATGGAAATACCGGAACAATTTCAGGCAATATTACTTATAACAACTTTAAGGACTTAAAGCTAAATACCAGCATATCGTTGGACAACCTGCAATGTCTAAATACCAAGGAAAAAGATAACCATGATTTTTACGGGGACGGTTTTGCCAGCGGTACCGTAAATATCAGCGGCACTCCGGAACAAATTCTTTTGGATATAAACGCAAGGACGGAACCGAGCACATTTGTACATATCCCTGTATCAGGCTCTTCCAGCGCCACAAAGACAAACATTCTGACCTTTGTAAAAGAGAACAAATACTTTAAGATAGACCCTTACGATACGCTCCAGCTTGCAGCCGCAAAGGATGTATCCGGCCCTACTGAAATCAAAGTAAAATTGCAGCTTAACGTGGGTCCGGAAACCAATGTATGGCTAGAGGTCAATAAGGCAACCGGAGATATAATTAAGGCAAGCGGCAACGGACAAATTGGAATTGAGGTAGATCCAAAGAGAGATGTATTTGACCTTACAGGCAATTACAACATTGAAAGCGGCAGTTATCACTTTGTACTGCTTGGAATTGCAGCAAGAGATTTTGAAATTCAACCCGGAGGCAACATAACATTTAACGGCAATGTAGAGGATACGGATTTGGATTTGACCGCATTATACAAAACAAAGACATCTATCAACGCATTGATATCAGATACAAGTTCTGTGAGCAGCATGAGGAATGTAACTTGCCAGCTTGCGCTTAACGGAAAACTCTCTGACCCTCAGATAAAATTTAACATAGATATACCAGACCTTGACCCCACTACAAAGGTCAAAGTGGCCAGCGCCCTTAATTCTGATGATAAGGTTCAGAAGCAATTTGCATCATTGCTGGTAAGCGGCGGATTTGTACCGGATGAACAGTCCGGCATATCAACCAATTCCACCGTGCTGTATTCTAATGCTTCAGAAATGCTTAGCGGACAGCTGAATAACATCTTCATGCAACTTGGCATACCCATAGATTTAGGCCTTAACTATCATCCTGGTGAAAAAGGAGCAAACAATGTTTTTGACGTTGCTGTTTCTTCCCAGCTTTTCAATAACCGAGTTATAATTAACGGAAATATTGGAAATGACCCATACGCCGGCAATAATGGAAGCGATGTTATTGGAAACATAGATATTGAGGTTAAGCTGGACAGAAACGGCAAACTTAGAATGAACTTCTTTTCTCACGCAACAGACAAATACTCAAACTATTTGGATGAAAGTCAGCGTACAGGACTTGGAGTTGCATACCAGCAAGATTTTAACTCAATTGGAGAATTATTCCGTAAAAAGACTCCGGAGCAAAAGGCCTTTGATAAAAAAATAAAGTCGGAAGACAAGGCAAAAAGAGATGCGGCAAAAGCCAGAAAGATAGAGACCAGAAAAGCAAAAAAGGCGGCAAAAATTGCCACAAAAAGTGAGGATAAAAGCAAAAAATCAAACGTAAATCCCCCCGCAAAGCAAAAGTAGATATTAACTATTAACGGGCATTAGGATAAGATAATTTATTAAAGACTATATATCAGATTGATAGAGGAGTCAAGGATATGAGGAATACAATAACTTTTTTAGGGACAGGAACATCATCCGGAGTGCCGATGATTGGATGCAGATGCTCTGTCTGCAGCTCTACAGATGAGAAGGACAAAAGACTCAGAGCCTCCGCATACATTGAGTATAATGAATTTAAAATTTTAATAGACTGTGGTCCGGACTTTCGCCAGCAAATTTTGCACGCCGGAATTTCAGAAATTGACGCAATACTTTTAACACATCAGCATAAAGACCACACCGGCGGATTGGATGATGTAAGAGCTTTTAATTTCTTGCAGAGGTCAGCGTTCCCCGTCTATTGTGAGCCAATGGTTTTGGAGAGTCTTAAGAAAGAGTATTCATACGCCGCATTTACTGTAAAGTCTCTGAACGGAAAGCAACATTCAGAAACTTTTTTACAGAGAGCTTTATACCCCGGAGCTCCTGAATATGACATACATCTAATTGAAGATAAGCCATTTCAGATAACCAAGATCTTCAAACAACACTCAAGCGGAAAGGCGGAGAAAAGGTCAATTACCATAACTCCCATCAGGGCAACACATTACAAACTGCCGGTACTTGGCTTTAGAATTGGAGATTGCTGCTATATAACAGACGCTAATTTTATACCTGAGGAAGAATTTACAAAGATGAAGAATCTTAAAATCTTTGTAATCAACACCGTAAGAAGAACAAAACACCTCTCCCACTACTCTCTTCCAGAAGCGCTGGCAGTAGTCAGAAAAGTTGGCGCATACCAAAGTTTCATAACACATCTTTCACATCAAATGGCTGATGATGAGAAGCATATAAAGGGAACACACAGGGATTTGCTAAACGAAATGCCGGAAGGAGTGCAGCCTGCTTATGACGGTTTAATTGTAGAATTTTAAATTCTCTGCGTGTGATAAAGAAAAATAAATAATTGTGAATTAATGAGTAACAAGAGAGGCATATTATATCTGATACCTTCACCGCTTGGGGACAATCCGGTTGAGGAGGTTATTCCTGCGTACGCCATTACAAAAATGTGCGCTCTTAAATACTTTGTTGTTGAAGAGATTAGCACTGCGCGCAGATATCTGTCGAGAGCCGGATTAAAGGGAAAGATAGAGGGGCTGCAGTTTTATGAATTAAATGAACACACTGATTCTGAGGTTGCAAGGGGATATGTTAAATTGCTGCTGGACGGTAACGATGTTGGAATAATTTCAGAAGCGGGGCTGCCGGCGGTTGCAGATCCGGGAAATATTTTGGTGAGAGAAGCACAGAAAAATGATCTGGAAATTGTTCCGTTTGTGGGTCCGTCATCTCTTATGATGGCATTGATGGCCAGCGGATTAAACGGGCAAAACTTTGCGTTCAACGGCTACATTCCTGTTAAAGAGGGGCCGCGAAAAGCAAAAATTAAAGAGCTGGAAACCTTATCTAAAAGATCCGGACAAACACAAATAATAATTGAAACGCCATACAGAAATGAATCGCTTCTTGCAGATTTTATCTCCGTATGTGCCGGAAATACAATGCTTTGCATAGCTGCTGACATAACGCTCCCGACAGCTTGTATTAAAACAAAAAGCATTGCAGAGTGGAGAGAGCAGAAAGATTTCCGCATCGGTAAAAGGCCATGCGTATTTATACTTCAAGGATAAAATCATAGATAAAAAAGACACTAAAACCTACAAGCGATAGTAATAAAAAAACAAAAACTATTAAAACCTACAAACATGAAAAAAGAGACATCTGACAATTCGTACAGAATAGAACTCGTTGATATGGAGTTCTTTGCACGTCACGGCTGCTTTGATGAAGAGCAGATGATTGGAAACAAATTTCTTGTTAATCTCAAGGTAAATGGAGATTTCAGAAAAGCTGCGGCATCTGATAAAGTGGAAGACACACTTGATTATCAAGAGCTTTACAAAGTTGTCAAAGATGAGATGGAAAAACCTTCAAAGATTTTGGAAAATGTATGTAAAAGAATCCTGGACTCTCTTGCAAAAAAATTCCCTAAAATTACAAAGGCAGAGGTCTCTGTAGATAAACTAAATCCGCCGCTTGGAGGAAAATTGTACGCCTCCAGCGTAACCGCAAATTATGAAAGGAAAAAATAAAACCGTCGCGATACTTACACTTGGCTGCAAATTAAATTTTGCGGAATCATCAGCTATTGCACAAGAGTTTAAAAAACACGGTTTTGCAGAGGTTGAACACAATGAATCTGCAGACATTTATATTGTAAACACATGCTCCGTTACGGAACATTCAGATAAAAAATGCAGACAGTCCATACGCAAGATGCACAAGCAAAACATTGCGGCGCCAATAATTGTGACAGGCTGCTATGCCCAGCTAAAACCAGAGGAAGTATCTAAAATTGAGGGAGTTTCTGCGGTTATAGGTCAAGAGCACAAAGGGGAGATTTTCAAATTTGCTGAGGAGCTGCTGCTAAAAAGGACAAAATCAACGTCCGCGGAGCAAACTGTTAATATGCAACTTCCCATGAAAGAGTCTGGCAGCAAGCAAATTACAGAAAAAGAGACTGATAACAAAAAAATTGCAGAGCATGCTATTATTTATTCGTCTGATATACTCAAGGCGGCAAGCATATTCCCGGCATACTCTTATGGTGAGAGAACCCGCTCATTCTTAAAGGTTCAGGACGGCTGCGATTATTATTGCACCTACTGCACCGTACCTCTTGCCCGCGGACACAGCCGCAGCATATCATCTGAAATTGCAGTTGAACAGGCAAAAAACCTGGCCGCAGACGGAGTGAAAGAAATTGTTTTAACCGGTGTGAACATAGGTGATTACGGGCGGGATATAAAAAAATCTTCACGTGCCAATGACACAAAAGCCAATGACACAAAAGCCAATGACACAAAAGATAATGCCACAAATTCCTATGACACAAAAGATAATTCAGATAATATTTTAACAACAGCTTCAGATTACTTCTTGCAACTTCTTAAGAGTCTTAATGCCGTTGAAGGAATAGAACGTTACAGAATCTCCTCTATTGAGCCTAATCTACTACGCACCAATATAATAGACTGGATAGCAAGCGGAACAAAATTTCAGAATCACTTCCACATTCCTCTCCAAAGCGGATGCGATTCCGTGCTTGCAAGAATGAAGAGGCGCTATAACACAAAGATGTTTGCAGAAAAAATTGCATACATAAGAGAGAAGATGGGAGATGTCTTCTTTGGAATTGACGTAATTGTCGGTTTTCCCGGAGAAACTGAAGAAGAGTTCATGCAGACATATAACTTTTTGTCAGAAGAAATAAAGCCCGCATTTTTGCACATTTTCCCCTACTCGCGACGGACCGGTACACTAGCCGATTCCATGCCCGGTCAAGTTCCGGAAATAGTGAAGACTAAACGCGTAGCCACCCTGGAAAAGCTCTCCGATAAACTTCATGCAGATTACATAAAACACTTCAAAGGAACCGAGCAGGATGTCCTGTTTGAAGCGGCGGAAAAGTTGCACATCTGCAAAGACGGCAAGACGATTAAAACCACTATGTCTGGATACACAGGCAATTACATACGCATAGAAACTGCGTATAACCCCAAACTGATTGGCAAAATCGTAAAGGTTAAAATCTAAACGAACTAGCCCTAATCTAAACGAACTAGCCCTAAAGTGGAGTGACAACGCCGCGGATTAAAAATCTATATGGCCGTAAATTAAATCACACCGCTCCCAGGCATCTCCAGCATCTCCAGCATCTCCAGTATCTCCAGTATCTCCAACAACACCAACATCTCCAGCATCTCCAGTATCTCCAACATCTCCAGCGTCTCCAGCTCAGCAGATTCATACCCTGCGGGACTATGCCCTGGAACTTCTGATTATCAGCAAGTTATAAAACAAGGATTAATAGAGAATTCTTATTTTGTAACTATCTGATTGTCAGCACCCCAAAAGTATAGTTCTTTTGAGATATCATGGGCCAAGGTCCGCGACCGAATGGAGTGTGCTTCTCCGTGACAAAGCCACGTTAACCACATAACGGTACGTCGCTTTGTGCCGGGGCCGCTACGCAAGCGAGAAAAGCGAACATGCAGTTTTCGCCAGGCCGTGCGTAAGGGTGCTTGTGTAATGCGTAATCGCACGGTAATGTTTTTTGGCTTTAGTCTAAAAAACATTACCTTTGTCTCCGGGGCAAGTCATATACGACCAGCTCCTTCAGAACTCCCCCAGGGCCGGAAGGCAGCAAGGGTATGAGGTTGTAGCGGTGCGATATATGTAGCTTGCCCCTTTTTTTATTTAGAGGCAAGCATTTTTTTTCATAATCAATATCAAGAGGTTGCGAGGAATCATCAGTATAAAGAAGTTGCGAGGAAATATCAAGAGGTTGCGAGTAAACATCTGTATCACGACAATTTAGTATGAAAATCATTGTTGGTTTAAGCGGCGGAGTGGACTCCAGTGTTGCGGCGTATCTCCTTAAGAAACAGGGATATGACGTAGAGGCTCTGTATATGCAGAACTGGCATGACATAACAGGCACTCTGCACGGGGAGTGTGAATGGGAAGAGGAGCGCGTTGTAGCAGAGATGGTTGCAAAGAAGATAGGAATCCCGTTTCACTTTGTTGATTTGAGCGGAGAGTACATGAAACAGGTTGCAGACTACATGTTTGCAGAGTACGCCGCAGGCCGCACTCCAAACCCGGACGTTCTGTGCAACAGCAAAATAAAGTTTGACGCCTTCCTTAAACATGCAATAAGTTTGGGTGGTGATTTTGTCGCGACGGGTCATTATTGTAAGAAGTCTATTCTAGACAGCAATGCTGCAATAAATGAAAAAGCTGACTTTAATTTTAGGCCAGAACAATATTCATCTAATAAAGATTTGATATACAGAATTTTTGCCGGAGATGACAAAAACAAAGACCAGAGCTACTTCTTATGCCAGCTATCACAGGAGCAACTGGCTAAGGCAATTTTTCCTCTTGGAGAATTGACAAAGCCGGAGGTGAGGAAGATTGCAAAAGAGGCGGACCTTCCGTCTGCGGAAAAGAAAGACTCTCAAGGTATTTGCTTTGTAGGTAAGGTTGACTTGCCGATATTTTTGCAGCAAAAGATAAAGCCAAAAGAGGGCAAGGTTGTAGAAATTTTTAAAGAGGATTTTCCTGCAATTGACGAGAGGAGGATTGCTGAACTAAATGCAGAGCACGCAGCAAATGCTGCTGCAAATAATGCAGCAGTAAATCATGAAGCAAATGATGCTGCAAATGAAAATGATGCTGCAAATGCTGCAAACGCCGTCAATGACGCTGCAAATGATGCTGCAAATGACGCTGCAATTGATGAAGCAAATGATGCCGCAAAAGCAACAAAAAGTTATGCGGTTAATTCAGCAGAAAACAATACAGAATCTGTCGGGAATATAACAGTCGGGAATATCACAACAGATCAGCTTATAAAGCTCTCAACTCTTGTTAAATACAAAGAGTCAGACGGGAATGTCATTGGGACTCACATAGGAGTTCAGTATTATACAATTGGTCAAAGACACGGATTAAATATTGGCGGGCACCCGGGCTCAATATTTATAATTGCCACGGACATAGAGAGTAATACAATTTATGTTGGGGAAGGCAGTGATCACCCCGGACTTTACAGAAAAGGCTTGATGATTAAAAACTCTGATGTTCACTGGATTAGAAGGGACTTGACAATGCAAGAGGGAGAAAAAAAGGAGTATCTTGTACGCATCCGTTACCGTCAGCCGTTGCAGAAAGCCACTCTGTATCAGCGTGCTGAAGGGCTATTCATTATCTTTGAAAAGCCGCAGCGCAGCATAACGCCGGGCCAGTTTGCCGCATGGTATGAACCGGCGGAGCTGGAGATGCTGGGGAGCGGTGTGATTTGAGCAGCCGATGGTGGCCTAATCTAAGCATCTTATTTCCAGGTTATTATAGAGCATGGGGGCGCGATATTGACACCCCTTACATCTGTATCTAATTGATATTCAGTAATATAGTTTTATACCACATTCAGTAACATGATTTTATACCACCAAGAGATTTCAAAAAGAACTATGCTTTGGAAGTATTGACAATCAAATAGTTACAAAATAAGAATTCTCTATAAATTCCTATTTTACAACTTACTGATAATCAGAAGTCCCAGGGCGTAGTTCCGCATGATATGAATCGGCGGAGCGGAAATGCTGCGGAACGGAAATGCTGCGGAACGGAAATGCTGCGGAACGGTGTGATTTAAACTGCAGTTGGCCGCTCCGCTTGGAGATTATTTTTCAGCCGCAGCACGTTTTGCACGCTCAAGGGAATCCAGGACATGCTGGTACTTGCGGGCATTGGCGGCGTGTTCTGTATCCGTTACTGCAAACAGGTGAGTTCCATTGAGTTTTGGATTTGCGCAGAAGTACATGTAGTTAGTCTTAGCAGCATTTAGCACGCCGTCTATACCGGCCTTGCTTGGAATTAAGATTGGTCCCGGAGGAAGGCCAGTATGTTTGTATGTGTTATACGGAGAATCTACCTGCAAGTGTCTGAATAATATTCTTTTAATGGTCTGATCATGCAACGCAAATTTGACCGTAGGGTCTGCGCAAAGTCTGTCGCCTTTATGATATCTGTTTAGATAAACGCTTGCAATATTCGGATATTCAGGAACATAGTTACTCTCATCACAAACAATGGAGGCCACAACGGAAACTTCCGGTTTTGTAAGTTCCATATTCTGAGCCTTTGACACGCGCTCCGGAGTCCAGAACTTATCATACTCCGCCTTCATCTTTGCTATGAATTCTGCAGGAGTAACGGTCCAATACATTTCATAACTATCGGGAATAAAAAGAGTTAAGAAATTATCTTTGTTCAATCCCAAAGATGCAAGAACGGTGGAATCATTGAACTCTGTTATAAATGCCAGTGAATCAGACTCCATCTTGTGTCCAAGAATTGCAGCCAGCTTCTCTTTGCTGCGGATTGTGCCGGCAATTGTAACGGTAAGAGCATCCTGATATCCATGTTTGATTGCTCTAACCAGCTGAATATTAGTGGTTGTGGTCTTTAGCAAATAACGCCCGGGCTTAACGTGTCCCGGCAAACCCTCTTTGTTTGCCACCTTAACAAATGAGGCCATGTTCTTTAACTTTGGAGCAAGTGAATCCAGAAGCGTCTGATAATCAGAACCGGTACGCAGATACAGCACACTGCTCTCTTTTATATTCTTTTTATATCTGTTGTAATATTTTGTAAAGTTAATGCTAATAAAAACCGCACCGGCAAACACCAATGCAATCAGCACATAAACCACGGCCTTTCCGCCTTTATTTTTTCTCTTTGCCATAATCTATTAATAATCAGCCTCCCGACAGATTTTTGTTTAACTATGAATTTTTTAAGTACAGATTTATTTATCCTCTTTTTTATACTTGCTTCTCATCTTATCCAGGTAAACAAGCGTGCCGGCATTTAGCTTTGCATCCTTGTCCACATTGTTGTATGAATAAATTTCTCTATTAAACAGGTGATATTCCTTTGCTATTCCTTCATACGTATCTCTCTCTGTAGAAACAACATACGGCCTTCCGTTGTCTGAATATATCTGACGGTCCATGGAGTAACTGTACAGCGGACTCACCTGCATTGGAACTGCATCTTTTAATATTCCCTCTTGAGCCTGCTCTGTTTCAGCGCTTTGCATCTCCTCCTGAGTCATGTCAGCAACGGTGATTTCATCTGAATTGCCGCTGTCAAAACGGGTCAAATCATAATCCTCAATTATCTGAATCAGCTCGCTTGCATAGCTTGGATTGGTTGCGTAACCGCAGGCCTTAAGACCCTTTGCCCAGCCAGCGTAATCTTTTATGTCCAAAGCAAATAGAGAGGCATAACGTCTTTTGCTGCTCAAATATTTTGAGTGGTCCTCAAAGGATTCAGAAGCATCTGAATATTTTCTGAAACACTCTTGCGGAGCATCATCATCATGCAGCATAGTATCTCCGTTCCAATCATCATGACACTTAATTCCAAAATGGTTGTTGCCAATTGTGGCAAGGGTAGATTTTCCGTTGTTGCTCTCCAGGCAGCCTTGCGCAAGAGTTATGCTCGCAGGAATTTTATACTTCTTCATTTGGCTGATAGCCATATCTTTATACTTATTTATATAGTCTATCCTGTCTTGAACTTTTGTTGTAACCCCCAAACTTTTTAAAATCACATCTTCTTGTGAATAAAGAGCTGTCGGGATTAAAAAAAAGGTAAAAGCCAATAAATAAAGAGGTCTTAAATATATGTGTTGCAGTCTAATTTTCATTCTTCAAACCAATATGGCCCAAAATTACTAAATTTGTGATGATATGAAGAAAAAAATAACAATTGAATATCAAGTGCTTGAATCGGCAAAAGAGCTAAACAGCGCTGATGCTGAGCTTCTTAACAGAGCTATTAAAATTGCGGACGTTGCACATTCCCCCTATTCACAATTTAACGTTGGCGCTGCAGTGCGGATGGACAACGGAGAAATACTGGCCGCTTCCAATCAGGAAAATGAGGCGTTTCCTTCCGGTCTTTGCGCTGAGCGTTCTGTTATTTTTTATGCTTTTTCTAAGTATCCCGACAGTTTTATTTCTGAAATTGCTATTGCGGCTAAACATAACGGCGCTCTAACTGCCGAGCCCACAAGGCCTTGCGGTGCCTGCATTCAGGTTATGCTGGACGCAGAAAAAAGAAGCAAAAAGCCTATCAAGGTTATTCTTGGCAGCGCTAATCAGATTGAGGTAATCAATTCTATTCATGACTTGCTTCCGTTCTCATTTGAGAATTTGCCAAAAAGGAAATAATTCATAATCTACGACCGAAACTTTGCTCGGAAAAGAATCTCTCATCCCAGAAACTGCCATTGAACGATCCTTTTTTACAACCTACTCTGCTCCTCGTTATTTGAAGATCTTACTATATTTTTTCGACTTCCTTTATTGCCAAAATTCCATGATATCGTAAGCAGAAAAGACCGTGTATCATAATGGTTATTATACACTTGTTTTATACCGTCGCTCTTGTATGTATATTCTGGTTCAGCTGTCTTAAATATGTCAGAAATTTCCAACTTAAATTCCATACCTGTTTTTTTGTGTATATACTTGAACGCAATATCGGCCTGAAATGCATTATGCCTTTTGCGATAGTTATATAGTCCGGGCAAGTTTTCAGTTAAATTGCAGTCAATGATAAATTGTTTTTTTATAGAAAATGAGTTATACAAATAAAAAGAACCTTCGTAACCGGAAATATTCTTGAATTCTTGTTTTTTTGAATAATACAAATCTTTGGAAAAATCACACTGTATTACGGTCTTACACCATTCAAACGGAGAGACGTATTTGTAAATATTCATTCCCAATTTTTTTACATCAAGAAAATTATTAGCTGTTTCTGCCTGTTTCAATACATCTTCTTTATCCAGAATAACCAACTTGCCTATTTGATTTGTTTGACTTGTATAATATAAACGAGCACTGAAGGATTCACGGAACAGATAATTCAATTCATAATTATTGATATAGGATGGGCGTAATAACGGGTTACCGGCAGAATAGCTATACTTGGTAATATACCACTTGAAAGGATCTAAATATTTATATGGAGGTCTTTCTATTCTGGCTGAATACTGAAAAGATATATTACTGTTTTCACCAAGTTTATAAAGGATACTAATTGTTGGGAAAACATGAAAGTATTTATTATGCTCAGTCTCCGAATAATTGACTGATTCACCTGTAGTAAACGTATACTCAAAGCGAAGTCCTCCCTTAAATATCCAGTTATTTATTTTTCTTTCACCGGAAAAGTAGATGGCATCAACATTTTCCTTATATCTGAATGTGTTATGGTCATTGAAATTGCCAATATAGCTATCTGCCGATTGCGTATTGATATAGGAAAATTTCGCCCCCGTATTGAATTTACATGTAAAAAGGACGGTTTCAAGATCGGTAGCAGCTGTTATTATATCATAATCAACCTTGCCTGATGTCCAATATAACTCTTGTGGAGAGGATAAACCGTTGGTTAATAAAGAAGATGAAAAATTGCGATTTGTTTTCACAGCATTTTTCAAGTAATTGGTGTTAACCGAAAAAATCGTACTATCGTTTATATGATAGTTAAAGCATAGGCCAGAATTGATTTTATTAGTATTACTGGTGGTTTTGCCATGTGACAGTAAAACGGAGTCAACAGCATTTGTCATTATACCCATATACTCTGTTCTATTATCCAGATCGGAAATCCTTTCACTATTATGTAACGGGCAGGACAGGTCAACAGATACTGACATTTTCTCGTTGAACTTGTAACTCAAATCAAGGTTAAGCATGGCAGATGTCATATTCCAACGTTTGGGATTGGACGTTGAAGCTGTGAGTTGTGGATAATAACTCAGATAACTTGTCTTGTTCAAATAATTAATATTATCATAAGACAATGTGCCATTAAAGGATAATTTTGAATTGTTGTATCCAATATAAGCTGATCCCATATATGATGAATATGTGTTCTGCCCAAAACTCCATTTAACAAGCCCATTAATTCCTGTAGGCAATATGTCCCTGGTTGCTATTCTTATTACTCCTACATTGCCTTCTGCATCATACTGTGACGGAGGAATGGTCATAACACGGATGCTCTTAATGTTACTTACCGGTATTGAGTTAAGGTATGACAAAAGTGACCTCCCATCCAGTCTAACAAGCTTATGGTTAATAAAGACAAGAACTCCTTCCTTTCCAACCATACCCAAAGATCCATTTAATAGCTGTATAGATGGGACGGTTTTTAAAAGGTCTGATACTTCTTTACCTTTTAAATCTGCTTTACTATTAAATAATAATTGATAACCATCAGGTATAATTGATAATCGTTTATTATGTGCAACAACTATAACTGAATCAATATGCCGAATTTTTGTAGAATCACTAATGGAAACGGGATTCTGGGCTGATAATATAGCTGTTTTTATCACGAGGCTACACATGATTACATATCTAAGACTCGTCTTCATCGCAATACACTTTATTGTTTAATGAAATTAATGTTGTCATTAATATTTGTGCTGTTCCATAATTTGATATACATTTTTATCATAGACTCCCATTATATTTTCTCTATAATACACATATATTCATATGGTTCTGCGACATCATTATTCTTTAATTTGATGTTCTCCTCTTCCAATTGTCATGATTTCCTTTATTCAGTAATTCCCATTCCTCCATATTTCTTCTTCCAATTATAAAATGTGGCTTCAGATATGCCTGTCTTACGGCATACGTCTTCCACACTAAAACCTGTTTCCGCATGCTTTAATACAAACGCAATCCGGCTCTTTGTAAATGTGCTATTTTTAATCGGTCTTTAATAACTTTGATAATTTCTAAAGTTATTACTTTTTGCCGATTTCTCTACTGCTGAACGACTTATTTATTGGTATAGGATCAATGTCCGTAAAGACTCTCCATTATGTAACTTATATTACAGAAATAATGTTGTTGCACAAACATTCAAAAATGTTTTTTTCATATATTAAGTTTGTTTAACTGACCAACCTTGTTTGTTGCATTGCGGCAAGTTGGCTCCATGCTTAACCGCTTCATGTAGTATTCGCCGCAATACATTGACAAACAAGCACTACTACTTTAACTTAATTCCATAAGATTTTCTTATACAAATTTGAACAACATAAAAACAAATATATGTCTCCAAATTGTCATTTTTTTCTGAGAGCCATAAAGTTTTTGTAAGTTTACAATTAGGATGAAGAAAGTCATTGAATATCTCTCTTTTCTGGCCATTCTGGCTATTGTTCCGCTGCAAATGCTGTGGGTTGCGCACACTTACAATGAAATGCGGACCAATATGTACAACACTATAGATGAGTGCTTTAAAAAGGCAATGGAAGAGGAGCTGATGAACAGAATTGATTCCATTAGGGCAGAGCAGACAATCTTTATTGAAATGCCGCGCGGAGGGACCGGTATATCAACAAACAGATTTGTTGAACTTAGCAGCATGGCGGAGGCATACCACAGCAAAAGGAATTATTACTCTATCGGGACATATTTTGTAAAAGAGCTGGCACTTAAGAATATATACGGTCTTTATTTTTTAATTGGAGAATCCAGAACAGATAATCTTTTTAAGAAAATTGCAAGAAATTTTGTGACGGTGCATTTGTGGAGGGACCAAAAAGAGGAGGTATATACCTCTGATCCAACTGTTTTTGACAGGGAGGAATATTTTGCAAAAAGGGGTTCCAAAGAATTTAGAACGCACATAATCCCTATAAATGCAGACTTTTCCCTTGGCGCATGGGCAATCATTAAAAATCCTTACAAGGCAATTCTTAATAATATGTGGGAACTTGTCGTATCTACTTTTATAATCATTGTCTTTGTTATTTATTGTCTTGTAAAACAAGTTAACATAATCAGGCGACAGAGAGCTATAGCAAAGATGAGGCAAGACCATACTTATGCCATGATTCACGATATGAAGACACCTCTTAGTTCTATATCACTTATTTCTAAAAGCCTTAACAACAATTCTTTAGGAGACGACGAGCATTTGAAGGGAGAATATCTTACTACACTGATGACAGAAGCAAAACACCTTCTGGATTTGTGCAATAAAGTGCTTGCTATTGCAAAACTGGAACAGAAGCGATTAAAATTTGAGACATCGAGAGTCATAATTCAACCGGTGCTTGAATCTCTTGCAGAAAAGTATAAAGTTGAAAATTCAGGCAGGAAAATTGATTTCATAATAGATTGCAGCAAAGGAAAATACGTTGATACTGATAAAGATTACTTTATTGAAGCGCTGGAAAATTTGATTGAGAATTGTATAAAGTATTCCGGGGATGAGGTGAGGATTGAATTATCATCTGAATTAAAAAACAACTATATGCAGATTTCTGTGAGGGATAACGGACGTGGAATTCCTAAAGAAAATTTAAAGAAGGTTTTTGATATTTTTGAAAGAGGCGATAATGTTACTGAAGGAAGCGGGCACGGAATTGGCCTCAACTTTGTTTATCAGATAGTTAGAGGACAAGGAGGAGATGTCAAGATTGAGAGTGAATTAAATAAATACACAAATGTTATATTAATGTATCCTTTGAAACACAGCATATTATGATAAAAGTTCTGTTTGTGGAAGATGATTCCGGGCTCAGGTTTATTGTAAAATCAGAGCTTGAAAAAGTAATTGGAGGCTACGAGGTAACGCTTGCACCGGATGGGAAAAAAGGGTTGGATACTTTTGCTTCTGTACACCCGGATGTAGTTGTTACTGATGTAGATATGCCGGTAATGGATGGCAACACTATGGCTGCTATGATAAGGAAGAAAAATCCGGATATCCCAATTATTATACTATCGGGATTGACAGAGTCCGATGACTTTAAAAAGGGCTATGCTTCCGGTATTGACACATATCTTAAGAAGCCGTTTACAAAAGAGCAGCTTGACGGACAAATCAAATCATTGCTAAGGAGGACAAACAGAGAAAAATCCATATATCTCTTCAAACTAGGACATTACACATTTGACAAGAGCAGAAATATCTTAGTGCTTAATGCAGCAGGCAGAGAAGTGAAGTTGACCCCTAAGGAGGCGGAGGTACTTGAGGTGCTATGCAGACACAAAGGGAGCATTGTTGAAAGAAACACGATTATGAATCAAATTTGGGGTGCGGATGATTATTTCACATCACGTAGCCTTGATAATCACATACTTAAGCTGCGCAAACTGTTGGAGGAAGATACGGCCGTGAATATTCAAACGTACAAGCGCACTGGTCTGATGCTGACGGATTAAAATTGCATGTGCCGCTTTGCGTCACATGCAGAGCAATGCGCTACAAAGCAGCGCATTGCATTGGGGTTTAACGCGCTGTCGCGCGGAGCTGCACGCTCCCTTCGGTCGCGGACTCGCGGCACTGCCGCCCGTCTTATAGAACATCTTCCAAGCAAAGTTGAAGTTATGTCTTGCTCTGCAGCCATAAGGTTTTAGACGCCATTGCCGCGCTGAACGCAGGTTGAAGAGGATTGTCCGAAGATGCCCAGCTCTGTTGCTGAAAATTACTCATAACCAATGGCATCTGAGTTTCCTCTTCAACCAAGTGCAGCCCAGGCAATAAGCCGTTAAAAAACCGTAGGCGCAAGCGAGAACATAACAAGATTTTGCGCACAAAATGAAGTTGCGCCAAGATTGCATGTGCCGCTGTGCGCCACATGCAGAGCATTCCGCCACAAAGCGGCGTAATGCCTTGTGGTTCACGCGGCTACCGCCGCGGAAAGGCACGCTCCCTACGGTCGCGGGCCTGAGGCCTTGGGGACATTTCAGCCGCTCCGCTTAAAGATTATTATTCAGCAGTTTTGACAATATGTTTGGAGAAATGCGAGCATGGGGTCTTGGAAATACGATTACGTAACTGTCTGATCTGGTATAGTCTGGGGTGATATTGATAATCAAGCAGTTGTAAAACATCTCGGATTTAAAATTGAGATCTTCTGTAACATACTGATACACAGTGCAACCCAGAGGTACACTTTTAGCATCCTGTTCTAAAACGCACAGGGCTACACTTTTCCAAACTGCCGAAGTTATTTCAGAACCTTCAAGGCTCTTTGGACCTCGGGATCTGTAGAGTAGTCATATTCCAGATAGCCGTCAAGACCATAGAGAGCTCTGACTATTAGGGCTTTGAGGTTCTTACGGATTTCTGCACCGGAGGTTTTTAAGTCCGGATCTGTGAATTCTACGCCGTGAGCTTTGGAGTATGCAAGGAATTCATTCCAGTAACTGTCGGGAACTTGATAGTTCTTGGCAAATTGCTCCATGTTTTTGTACTGCGCATTAAATTCTTTACGATGATTGTCTGTGTAGATATTGACAAAATCTGTCAAGACGCCTTTGTTCACGCATTTAATGTAACTCTTTGAGTAGAAGGATGTATCAACAGGCATAAAGACATCCGGAATAATTCCGCCGCCGCCATAGACTATGCGTCCTTTTTTGAGAGTCTTAAATTTTAATGAGTCATTTATTTTAATGCTGTCTTTATTAAAACGCTCGTCAGAAAGGTATCTTTTTATTACGTTCTCATAATATTTGTCAGCCTCTCCGTTCTCATAAGGAGACTGAATTACACGGCCGCTTGGAGTGTGGTAACGTGCAATTGTCATACGCAGACGTCCGCCGTCTTGCAACGGAAACTCCTGCTGCACAAGGCCTTTACCAAATGAACGGCGCCCTATTATTGTGCCTCTGTCCCAATCCTGCATTGCACCGGCAACAATCTCGCTGGCAGAAGCGGAACTCTCATCTATCAAAATTGCAAGCGGAACATTTTTCAAAATACCGGCTCCGTTTGCTATGTCATCAGTACGTTTTACAACACGTCCCTCCGTATAAAGAATCAGCTGACCTTTATCAAGGAACTCATTAGCAATAGTTAAAGCAGTCTCCAGATATCCGCCGGGATTGCCACGCAAATCTAGAATAATACCTTTAAGTTTGCCCTTATGAGCGGAGATATACTGTTTAACCGGAATAATCATCTCTTTATAAGTCTCTGCTCCAAAGCGGCTTATGCGAATCATCATAATACCGTTGGAAATTTCATAAGCAGCGTCAACGGTATTCAAAGGAATTTTATCTCTGGTAATAGTAACGTCAATTTCTCCGCTTGCCCCTCTTCTTAAAATCGCAACGTTAACTTTTGTTCCGCGGTCACCTCTCAGATAACCCAGCACGCGCTTGGTGGTCAGATGAGTACCGCATATCTCCTCTCCGTTGACTTTTACTATTTTATCACCTGCATGCAGCCCTACTTTCTCAGACGGACCTCCTGGAATAACGCTCTGTACTGATAATGAATCATTTATGATAGCATACTCAACACCTATACCGTCAAAATTCCCAACCAGTGGCTCCTCCATCTCATCCACATCCTTTGCTGTAATGTAAACAGAGTGCGGGTCAAACTGCTGCATAACTTTGGTAATTGCTTCATCCGTCACTTTCTGTACATTCACCGTATCCAGGTAAAAATTAGAGAGATAGAACAATGTCTGTTTGACTTTTGCAGCGGCAAAATTCAAATCATTAGAGTTATAATTAATAGAAGGATAAGTGCTGGGAGTGTTCAGATAACTCTGCGCATTAGCGCTATAAACACCTGCCGCACAGACAATTGCAGCAGACAATAAAAATCTCTTAAAAAATCTTGACATAACAAATAAAATAATTTTAATCCCGACAGTTGTTAACCGTGCACTTCTTAATGAGTTGCCAAATTTTTGGTATCTGATACTGCGGTATTAACAGGGATATCAAATTTCGTTCCCTCTTTTGACAGGTAAGTTTCCGGGAACAGTTTACGTGCCTCAGCAAGAAGAACTTCCACGCTTCTATAGCGGGAAGAAAAATGGCCAATCACAAGCTTTCCGGCGCATGCATCTTTGGCACATTGCGCTGCATCCGCAGCAGTAGAATGAAAAGTACTCTTTGCAAGAACATCCAAATCATTTCCATAAGTGGCCTCATGATACATTAGATCAACACCTTTCACCCATCCCGACAATTCACGGAAAGGAGCTGTATCACAGCAGTATGCAAAGCCGCGCGGGTAGAAAGGAGTGTATGTAAGTTCAGAAGAGAGCAAGACCTCACCGCCATCGCGAGTAATATTATTCCCTTCTTTCAGCCGCGCCATCTCCTCTATAGTCAGATGCTTCTCCTCAATTTTCTCTTTGATAATGTTTTGCTGCGGTGCCTTCTCTTTAAAAAGATAACCGTATGTTTCCACTCTGTGCCTTAGCGGAAACGCATATACATCCAAAGATTTAAACTCAAGAATTTTAACGGGCTCCGTACATTTTACCTTATGCAGAACAACCTGATACTTAAGACCCCCAAACTGCTTCAAAAAGAAATCTATAATGTTCCGCATCTGGGCAGGAGCATACATGTGCAGTGGTGAAACTCTCCCTATCATATCCATTGTGGAGAGCAGCCCAAACAGACCAAAAATATGATCCCCGTGCAGATGAGAGATAAAGATATTATCTATTCTCGCGATAGACAATCCTGCTCTAGTCATCTGTATCTGAGCGCTTTCCCCACAGTCTATCAAAAACAAGCGCCCACCTATGGTTAGTATGTGAGCGCTTGGATATCTGTTAGAAGTGGGACGCGCAGATGCGGTACCCAATGTGGTAAAAGAAAATTCCACTAAATCTATTCAGCTTTTTCTTCTTTCTTTTCTGCCTTTGCCTCTTTATCCATCTCCTTCTTAAGATCTGCAAGCTCAGAGATATCACCCAGCGTAGTCTTTTCAACGCCAGCCTTTACCTTCTTAGCTGCCTTCTTAGTAGCCTCAGTCTCAGAAGCTTTTACATCAGCAGCTATCGGCTTTTCGCCATTAGCTTCTCTCTTATTGTCCTCAGCTATTCTGGAGTGTGAAAGAACAATCTTCTTTGCGCCCTTGTTGAACTCAATAACCTTAAAGTCTAGCTTCTCCTCTGCCTTTGCATTGGTGCCGTCCTCTTTAACAAGTCCCTTTACAGGTGCAAATCCCTCAATGCCATATTCAAGTGCAACGGTTGCGCCCTTCTCATTGAATGAAACAATTGTTCCATTATGAACAGAACCAACTGTAAATATAGTCTCAAATGTATCCCAAGGATTCTCTTCTAACTGCTTGTGACCCAATGACAATCTTCTGTTGTCCTTATCAATTTCCAAAACGACAACCTCTAATTTGTCACCAAGAGCAGTAAACTCAGAAGGATGTTTAATCTTTTTAGTCCAAGACAAATCACTGATATGTACGAGACCGTCAACACCCTCTTCCAGCTCTACAAAAACTCCAAAGTTTGTGAAGTTTCTAACAATTGCAGTATGCTTGCTCCCGACAGGATATTTATCCATAATAGTTGTCCAAGGATCTGCCTTTAACTGCTTCATGCCAAGAGACATCTTATGTTCATCTCTGTCTAAAGTAAGAACCTGTGCCTCAACCTCATCACCAAGCTTTATAAAATCCTGAGCACTTCTCAGATGAGAAGACCAAGACATCTCTGATACGTGGATAAGACCCTCAATACCAGGCTGAATCTCTACAAAAGCACCGTAATCCATAATGACTACAACCTTGCCCTTTACCTTATCTCCAACCTTCAAGTTTGGATCCAAAGCATCCCAAGGATGAGGAGTAAGCTGCTTCAAACCAAGAGCGATTCTCTTCTTTTCACCGTCAAAATCTAGGATAACAACATTTATCTTCTGGTCTAATTTAACAACCTCTTCCGGATTATTAATTCTGCCCCATGACAAATCTGTGATATGGATAAGACCGTCAACACCGCCAAGGTCAACAAATACTCCGTAAGAAGTAATGTTCTTAACAGTTCCCTCAAGAACCTGTCCCTTCTCCAGCTTGCTGATAATCTGTGCTTTTTGAGCCTCAAGCTCTGCCTCAATCAAAGTCTTGTGAGACAAAACTACGTTTTTGAATTCATGATTGATTTTAACAACCTTGAATTCCATTGTCTTATTAACAAAGATATCGTAGTCTCTGATTGGCTTAACATCTATCTGAGAACCAGGCAAGAAAGCCTCTATTCCAAAGACGTCAACAATCATACCGCCCTTAGTACGGCACTTGATATATCCCTTAACAATCTCGCTCTTGTCATAAGCCTCATTAACTCTATCCCAAGACTTAAGAGCGCATGCTTTTTTATGTGATACTATTAATTTTCCGTTTCTGTCTTCAACACTTTCTACGTAAACGTCTACTTTGTCTCCGACTTTTAAATCCGGATTATATCTGAACTCGCTTATAGAAATAACGCCTTCACTCTTGTAGCCGATGTTTACCATTACCTCACGTTTTGTCATGGCGGCAACGGTTCCTTCAACAACTTCATTCTCAAGAACTTTAGAGAATGTATTGTCATACTCTTTTTCTACTTCTTCTTTTGGCGCGCCGTAATCAGCAGCCTTCTCAAATTCATCCCATTTAAATTTTGCAGGATCAACAGATGCGTTGCTGTGTCTTTTTTTAGATTGCTCAGAAGCCTCTGCGGTTTCTTCTTTGTAAGCCTCTAAAGAGTCTTCTTTTTTGCGGACGGGAGTCTCTGCAGTCTCCTCATTTCCAACGATTGGTTCTTCTTTGCTCATAATTAATTAATAAATTGGTTAGTTGTTTAACATTATTTGTAGTTCCGCTTATGCGGAGGTCCATTCCTTAAAACAGCATTTGCCGCCTCTTAAGGAGCGGCAAATGTAAAGATTTTTTGATTGTTACACAAATTTAATATAAGCTCTTAGAGCCGGCAAAATCAACAACAAATTTTACAATCGGCGGAAGAACGGCATTCATATAGGCAGCGCCTTTTGCAGCAGTAGCTTTCAACGGATTGCCCACGCCGGTATCTTGCGTAGTTTTTGCCCAGTCTCTTGGAGCCCAAGCAACTTTTTTATTAAGCCCTTCTATTGTAAATCTTTTGAATTTACCCTCTCCGGCCAGTTTCATATCTACCAATTCCGGGTAATAATGGAGCATTACGGAAGTCTCCTGTTCACCCGCATGGTCATCCTCTTTCTCCTCAAAAAATCCGTCGCGAGGAATAAAAGTAAACCACTCATTGTGACAAATTGTAAATGACGGTTCCTCCATTGCAATATCTCTTATCATCCCCTTAAAAATATTTCCGCCGTGCCCGCTCATTATAAGCAACTTGTTAATTCCCTGATGTTTAAGAGAATTAACAACATCACGCAGCACGCACATTTGTGTCTGCTGAGTTGCATGAATGCAGAATGGGAGCTGTATCTGTCCAGGATTTTGAGAACCCAGCGGAATGCCGGGCAAAACCATTGCGTTAACCCCCTGTTTAGCTGCGGCCTCTGCAACTTCAAATGCAATTGCCTGAACGGTAAGCATATCCGTGCAATAAGGCAGATGTCTGTTGTGAGGTTCAGTTGAGCCCCAAGGCAAAATGGCCAAGTGATACTGCTTCACTTTGGAAACATTGCCCCACTTGGCCGTTGTGATATCGTATTTTGAATACATTTTTACTTAGTTAATTTTCCGGCAGTTATACGCCTGCAACTCTCCTCTTGTACTCTGCAAGACAGGCATCAAGTCTCTCATGAGCTGTTGTATCTCCGGGTACGTTATGAGACGGATGTATGTACAGATGAACTCCTCTGTCCGCAAGTATTTCTGCAACAGTACACATTGTCATCCAGACAGTTGTAACAAATGCCATTGTAGAAAGAGGACCTATTTTATCTTGATGGTTCTTTAAATCTACAGAAGCATCCTGCAAAGGGCAGCAAGAATCAACCACATAATCTGCAACCTGAAACAAATTCTTTCCACTTGAGTGACGGCTTGGCTTATTGCCTGTATCTCCGGCACTTCCGTAAGCGATAACTTTCATTCCTCTCTTCTGTGCCTCCAATGCAACCTCAATATTTACTGCGTTGATTCCTGTATGCGAGAAGATCCACAGTAAATCATTCTTATTAAAGTTCCAGCTGGACATGATTGCCTTTCCATAACCTTCCGCTCTCTCCAGCCACAGAAACTGGTTGATGCCCATCTCTCCAACAATATGAGTGAAGAAAGTAAGAGGAAGCTCGCAAAGTGGATGGAATCCGACAAAGCCCCCGATTCTTGGATACATCTCTTCTATTGGAAGATTTGCATGCCCGCATCCAAAAGTGTGAACCAAATGACCGCTCTGAAGACAGTCAGCCATAACACCTGCAACCTTCTTGATCTGCTCCATCTGAGTAGATTCAATTTTGTCCATAACGCTTATTGCGTTCTTTTTCCATTGATTTGCTAACATGATATAATTTTTATAACTAATTAATATATAATATTTTATAAATCTATAAAAATATCTTTAATATCTTTTAATATTAATATTCCAAATAGTCTATAACTCTATTCCCCTCCTCTCATTCTCCTCTTTTGTCTTCTCACACTTGCGCGCTGTAGCAGGAGCTATCGCGATGATTATTAGTATGAAGACCCCTAGCACTATAGGGAAAAACCTAAACATTCCCTCAAATATAGACTGCGTTGTAAACATTTTCCCTACAAAAAAATTGCCAAGGAACTGGCCGCATAATCCAATAAATATTGCCACTGAAAATGCGGCACCGGATTGTTTGCGAAATAAGCTTCCAAGATATGTAAGCATTACGGGATATGTTGCTCCAACGCCAAAGCCCAGCAATATCATTGATATGTAAACAGCTGTGACTGATGCTGGCATAAAGGACATTAAGATTGCACCAATAACGCCAATGACCATATAAAAATTCAGAACCATTATGGCCTGCATCTTTTTCATTAAAGCTCCAAGAGCAAAACGGCCGCCCATCATTCCAATGGTAAACATTGTAAGTGAAAGAGTTGCAATGTTTGCAGCAAGTCCGCCCGGGGTTGATGTAAGAAATGAAGTTGTATAACTTCCGCTTGTTCCCTCCAGCGCGCTCTGGAAAAACAGAACGGCGCCAACTAAAACAAGAGCCGGATACTTAATGAATTTGAAGGAGTTCCAAAAATTCACCTCTTCCGCAGCAGTCTTTACCGGCTTGCCCTCCGAGTTTGTAAAGGTCTTAAGTTTTGCCTCAGGAAATTTAATGCAGAAAAAATAAATAATTAGCACTGCCATCATAAGAGAGAATGCAAAGAGACAGAACTGATATCCGTTGACTACAATACCGGCAAATTCAAAGAATATATTTGACGTTGCAAAGCAAGTCAGCGTCCACAAAAGAGCGCCAATACAGTAACACGCTCCAAGGATGCTAAGTTTTGCGCCACGGCTGCCGTCATCATAAATATCTGATACAATAGCATTTGTCTCACCGTTCAGTACCCCTCCGCCAAGACCCACCAGAAAAATGCTGACTCTCAAAAAATTCAAAACTGCAGAATTAGACATTCCAATATGCGCCCCAGTTGCAAGCCCAATGAGTCCCGCCATCAGCAAAAATGAACTCCCAATCAGCAGCCACTTATAGCCAAATCTGTCCATAATTGGGCCAAAGAAAATTGTCCCTATAATAATCCCGACAGACATAATGGGAGGCAATCCAATGGCTTCAGGGACAGCAACTTTTAGGGGAGGCAAAATAGCTCCCAGGGAGAGCATTGCAACTCCAAAAAACGACATTCCGGCACATGCGGCAAAATTCACTTTGCCAATTGAATATTTACTCATTTTATAACTCTACTTTATTACGTTCATTATAGCTGCGAGCTTTTTTGCAGCTGGCAATGGCAAACGGAGCCAGCGCAATTACAATTACAATCAAAATACAAAGGACAACCGGGAGAAATATAAATGCACCTGTAAATTTTTCATTTGCCAAGAAAAATTTACCAACCAGCAAGTTAGCAACAAGCTGTCCGCACAATGCAATAAAAATTGCCAATGAAAAAGCCGCACCTGATTTTTTATGAAAAACTCCGCCCAAATATCCAAGAATAATTGGAGGAGTAGCTGCAATTCCAAAACCGATCAAAGTCATGGCCGCATAAACGGCTGCCACAAATAAAGGTTGCAATACCAATAAAATACAGCCGATAAATGCCAAAAGCAAATAGATGTCCAGAGCAACAATATCTCTTAACTTTTTTATAATCAAAGGAACGGCAAACCTGCCTGCCATCATTCCAACAGTCATAAGCGTAAGAGAAAAAAGCGCCTGCTTAAGAGTAAGTCCTCCGGGAAATTTTGTAATATAAGAAGTTGTAAATGTTAAACTTACAGTCTCCAATGCGGTCTGAAAGAACAGCATTATCGCAACAATAACCAGGACCGGATATTTAAGCAACGCAAAAGATTTAAAAAATGCAACCAGCCCATTCTCCTCTTTAACTTGTCCAACACCGGCTGCCTCATTTTCCGCGGCAATTTTCTCTGCCGCCATCTTTCCCTTAGCTTCCGGAAACTTTGTAATGATAAAGAAAACGACAGATGCCGCCATTATTATAGCGCTGGAAATCAGGGGAATTTTATAGTTTGGAAAAATATAGCAAGAGAGCGTCCATATAATGCAGCCAACGCAATAGCTGCCTCCTAAAATACTGAGTTTTATTGTGCGGTGCGCATCGTCATTCACATCTGAAACAATTGCAATTGTTTCTCCGTTAAGAATTCCTCCGCCAAAACCTATTAGAAATATACATACCCGCAACACATTGATAGACATAGAATAAGCCATGCCCACAAGACCTATAAGAAGAAAAATTGTTGCCCCGGTGAGTAGCCACTTGTAACCATATTTGTCCATAATAGGACCAAAAAGAATTGTTCCCGTTATAATCCCGACAGATATAATTGGAGGTAGAGCAAGAGCTTCAGGCATAAGTTTTTGCAAAGGGGGAAGAATTACTCCCAATGAGAGCATGGTCACTCCAAAAAAAGCGCAGCCCAAATAGGCGGTCATGTTAACTCTTTCAACAGAATAATTTTTCATCTTAATCTATCCAAACATTTAATCTAATAACACAGACTCCCCTTACTTACCATGCACAAAAAAAGCATCGCAAAGGTATTGTATTAAATTATAAGGACAAAAATTGATTTTGCAAATTTTAAGCAAAGAAAGATAGTATATTATGCTCCTATTTCCTTGACATTGCCGGTCCTCTTAAGAACTCCCCAAGTTTGCAGCTCACCTTTAATTGCACGCTTATAGCTCTTAAAAAGAACAACATACATTATCCATCTGTAACAAAAACGTTGAGGAATAATCCATAGCAGAACCCAAAGTTTCTCTCTTTCAAATAGATATGCAGCTATAGATATACTGGCGTCAACTAATGTAAACAACAGATAATAGATAAAAATTCTCCCGGCGTTGCCGCTGAAAAGTCCTATTATCATGAATAAATCTGCAAGAGGAGAGAACGTAGGAATAATAAACTGGAACACCAGCATATTTGGCAGCGCCCACATTCCCAAGCCTTTATGCTTTTGGCTCATTAATGCATCTCTGTTCTTCCAGAATGTCTGCATTACTCCAAAACTCCAGCGCACTCTCTGACGCACAAACTGGTCAATCTTCTCCGGAGCCTCCGTCATTGCCACAGCTCGGTTCTCATTCTCAACAACATAACCGGCTCTTAAAATTCTGATTGTCAAATCGCAATCCTCTGCAAGAGTATCCGTCGTGAGTCCGCCTGCTGCCTCAATTGCGCTCTTGCGGAATCCCCCTATTGCACCCGGAACAACCGTAATTGCGTTAATTGCAGCATAAGCGTTGCGGTCAAAATTTTGGCTGGTTGTATATTCTATAGCCTGCCATTTGGTAAGCATATTAAGCTGATTGCCAACCTTTACGTTGCCCGCCACTGCTCCAACCTTTTTATCCTTATCACAAATAAAATGTGTCATAAGTAAAGAGACTGCATTGCTGTAAAGCTTTGTATCAGCATCTATGCAAACCAGAAAATCAGCTGTAGTTTGCTCAATTCCAAAGTTTAAAGCAGATGCCTTGCCTCCGTTTGGTTTGGTTAATATTTTAATTTTTTTATTTCCCTGTAGAGCATCACACACTCTCTTATAAGTCTCATCTTTGCTGCCGTCATCTACAAATATTATATCAAAGTTTGAATAATCCTGTTTTAGAAGGTTTTGTAAAGAAGACACGGCATTTATCTCCTCATTATACGCAGGAACAATAATGGAAACTTTGGGAGCAGTACTGCGCACTATTGATCCCGGGTTCAACTCATTTCTTCTTCTCCTCTCTCTGATTCTCTCCTTGGTTGTTAGAACTATCATAAATACAAGCCGCCCAAGTCCAAGTATGATAAATATTATGAACAGCGCAGTCAGGAACTTAATGATTTCATACATAATAGCAACTGATGCCATGTTTGCCTGAATAGCATAATACTCATTGCCCTTGTCAACATTTGGCATCAGCTGATCCTTTTTCTTATCCAGTATTTTATCTAGCGTAGTAAACGTATATCCCTGTTTCTGAAAGTATTCTATAATTCTAGGCAGCACCTTTATTGTCTCTTTTCTAGTCTCTCCGCCTGCATCATGCAGTAAAATTATATGACCGTTTCCCTGCTTTACCTGCCTGACAACTCTATTGAAAATAGTATCCGCAGTTATACCGGGCTGCCAGTCCTCAGGGTCTATAGATTCTCCTACATCAATGTAGTTTTGTTTGCGTGCAAGTACAACAGGGATAAGCTCTTCCATGTTTGCCGGTTCGCTGTCCGCATTATACGGAGGACGGAATAAGATTGTGCTGTGCCCCGTTATGCACTCTATCAAAAGACGGGTAAGCTTCAATTCTGCAAATGTTCTGTCGGGAGATTCTTTAGCAACGTTTTTATGTGTAAATGTGTGATTTCCAAGAAGATTTCCCTCTTCATAAATTCTTTTTACAATTGGAAGATTTCTCTCCGCCTGCAAACCTACCAGGAAAAATGCAGCATGTACATGATATTTCTTTAAGATATCCAGGATTTTAGGAGTCCATCTCTCATCAGGTCCGTCATCAAAAGTAAGCAGCAACTGTTTGTCTTCCGCCTCTCCGTATTTCAAGATCTGAAAAGAGGTTGGTATTTTAAGATAGTTTTCCTCTGCAATCAATTTGTATGTGCTATCCATAACTATCTCTATCTTACCTCTTTGCGGAGTCTTCATAACATCCAGAATCTCACCGTCTCCAAGATAGTTAATGCCGTTCACCAACCGCACTTCCTCAAAATTTTTCTCCCTTTCATGCCCAAGAGGATTATCCTCCATATCTTCAGGATAGTACTTCCAAATCCTGTTATCCTCGCTTCCAAGGCGCCACAATCCAAATCCCGCAATGTCGTATTCAGAACCAAAACGCATTACATTGTAGGTAGTTGCAGCATCCGTAAAAAACACCTGATGCAAAAAGCCGCGCTCATCTTCACATGCGTAGCTGAGATTATAAGTGTTATCGTCAAAGTTTATTTTAGAACCACTTTCTGCAGCTCTCGACAGAGCATCCTGATAAGTTATGCTTACATTGCCGTCCGGCCCGTTGCCCCAGTCATACCCAAAAGCCGCTAAACCTAAGATTATCTTATTATTAGGCACTTCCTTTGCAAGATTATCCAATGCCGCCTCTATCCATTTTTGAGAACATATAGGTCCCGGATCACTGGACATAGAATATTCATCATACGCCATAAGCACCAGATAATCTTCATATTTGGCCAGCTCCCTAACATTATAATCAGTATTGAAAGGCTCTATATCCTGGGATACCAGCAAGTTATGGTTATGAAATTCTGTCGAGAGTCTTTTAACAAATTCTGTTAGATATTCATCTCTATTCTCTTGAAGCTCCTCTATGTCCAGATTAACTCCAATGAATTTATATTTAAGGCAAGCTTTTATAAGGCTGTCTATTAGTGCTTTTTGCTTTTGAGGAGAATGGAGTATGCGCCCAATAGCATCTGCCCTGAACTCCTTTTTTAAATTGTTTGTAAGCATTGGCATAATTGGAACGCCGCTCTTTCTCATTAAGTTCAAACCTTTAGAATCTATGTTTGTTATAAGTTTGTCCTTAAGGGTATCAATGAAAAACCACTCGGGCATCACAAGATTCAAATTGTGAATATTCCTCCGCAAAGAGTTGTATGATTTTGGATCCCATGCCACATAGAAACCGGCGCGTATTCCCGCGTTGCAATCTCCCCAGCTGTCTATGTATTTTTGCTGCAATGTGTCTCCAAAACCTTGGAATCTCTTTAATTTTGAGAGTTTTGCAGCTTTCTCCTGCGCATAGTTATGATGTATTTTTTTATCTAAAATATAAGGTCTGAAACCGGAATATTCTTTGGAGTATTTAGTCTCCTGCAAAAAAGGACGGGTAGCCAGCACCGCTTTTTTATAGTCTTGGTTAAACGGCAATGAGGGAATATGGTCAATGATAAACATTGCAATAAATACAGCAACCAGCAGAGCCACAGCAAAAAGAATAACTCTTGCACTCCACTTGATTTTCCTCCATCTGGAGGAACTATCCGCCTGAAAAACTTGCTTTGCCATAACCCAAAAAGCTGCTTAATCTCTACCTAAAACAACAACCGCAGCAAAGATACGCTGCGGTTGCAAAAAGGGTGCTAAACTTTCAAAATTTAAGCCACTTGTCCAGCCAGCTGAAGAATGTGCGCTGCCAGAAGATGCCGTTCTGCGGTTTTAGTACCCAGTGGTTTTCATCGGGATAGATTAGGAACTCTGCAGGTATGCCTCTTAGTTTTGCGGCATTGAATGCTGACTCGCCTTGTGAGTACAGGATTCTGTAATCTTTCTGGCTGTGGATGCAAAGGATTGGAGTATCCCATTTATCTACGTATAAATGAGGAGAATGCGCATAAGTATTTTGAGCAACTGCGTTATCTTTATCCCAGAAAGCGCCACCCAAATCCCAGTTGGCAAACCACATCTCTTCTGTCTCTGCATACTGCTGCTGCTCATTGAATATACCGTCGTGAGCTATAAAAGCCTTAAATCTCTTGTTGTGATTGCCGGCAAGCCAATATACAGAGTAGCCGCCAAAACTTGCGCCTACGCAGCCAAGATGGTCTTTGTCAACGTATTTCTCATTGCAAGCATCATCAATGGCAGTAAGATAATCCTTCATGCACTGACCCGCATAATCTCCGCTGATTTCCTCCAGCCACTCCTGTCCAAAGCCCGGAAGACCGCGGCGGTTAGGAGCCACTATGATATAACCGTTTGCAGCCATCATCTGGAAATTCCATCTGTAGCTCCAGAACTGACTTACAGGGCTCTGAGGTCCGCCTTCACAGTAAAGCAATGTTGGATACTTCTTATTTACGTCAAAATGAGGCGGATAGATAACCCAGCAAAGCATATCTTTGCCATCTGTAGTCTTTACCCATCTCTCTTTTACATCTCCAAGAGTAATCTGGTCAAGGATAGATTTGTTCTCCTGAGTAATCTGTTTAACTTCTTTTGTTTTCAGATTAATAGTGTATATATCATCCGGTACGCTCATGCTGTGGCGCTTGGCTATCAGATTCTTGCCCATCATTGCAACGGAGCCGTAATCATGCTGCCCATCTGTCAGTTTCTTTACATCACCCTTTAGATTAGTGCTGTAAAGTTGAGTAGTGCCATGCCAAGTGCCGACAAAATATAATTGTTTTCCGTCGGGGCTCCAGCAATAATCATCCACGTTCGAGTCAAAAGACTCTGTAACGTAAACTTTTTTGCCCGTTGCAAAATCCTTAACACATAGGCGATTACGATCACTCTCATAGCCGTCTCTCTCCATGCTCTGCCATGCAATATATTTTCCGTCAGGGCTGTATTTTGGATTGATGTCATAGCCCATACTCAAATCACCCTCTTGATGATTGATGCTCTGGTGCTGCAATGACTCATCATATTTTATTGCAGGGTCTTTGTAACCCTCCGGCTTGCAAAGATTCACGGTTTTGCCGGTTTCAACATCATACTCGTAAATATCTGAATCTGTGGATGTAGCATAATCAACTCCTGTCTTCTTGCGGCATGTATAGGCAATCTTTTTGCCGTCCGGACTCCATGCCAATTGCTCAATTCCGCCAAAGGGTTTTCCCGGACACTCGTAAGGCTCTCCCTCCATAATATCCTTAACATCAACCAATTTACCATCTCTGATATTTGCCACAAATGTATGTGGGATACTCTCAACCCACTCATCCCAATGCTTATGCATCAAATCTGTTATAAGCATTCCTGATGATTTAGGAAGATCTTTATAAATATCTGCGGCTTTTTTTACCGGTCCGCTGCAAGGAATAGAGTGTACAAACATAACCTTTGAACCGTCCGGAGAAAAAATAAAACCTTCCGGCTCTCTATCTCCGCAATCAATTACCTGTCTGGCAGAGCCGTCAGGATTCATTGTCCATATCTGGCTCTTTCCATTTTCTGAACTTAAGAAGGCAATCTTTTTGCCGTTTTCTATCCAGGAGCAATCCGTCTCACTCTTGGCAGATATGGTAATCATCTTGTTATCAGAGCCATCTGCATTCATCACATAAATAACGCTGTGGCTTTTGTTCTCTTTTACACTGTAGTATGAGACGGTATAGACAATCTTGCTCCCATCGGGAGAAACGTCCAGACCGCCAATTCTTCCCATGGCCCACAAGGCTTCCGGAGTAAGAACGCCGCCCTTGACATCTATATTCTGCTTGCCTATAAACACTTGTGCTTCAGCCTTCTGAGCAGAAGCGCCCGCAACAGTCATAAGTAATGCGCTCATTATTACTGCTAATTTCATATGATTAAAATATATTGTTTAAGTTTAAATAAATTCCTTTCCAAGAACAAGATACGCAGCTCCCAAAAGAGCCGCATCACTCTGAACCTCAGTTGCGCAAAACTTGACGCTCTTCATTGATATTGGCTGCCCCCATTTGCACGCCTCATTATAAATCTGCGGAATAAACTGTACTGCCGGCCCAAACACTCCTCCGCCAAAAATTATTTTCTGCGGATCAAACAGACTGACAAGATTTGCAGCTCCCATTCCCCACATCTGAATCGCTTTGCTCAACACTTTAACAGCAACAGGATCAGAAGGGTAAGAAGCAAACACATCATGTGACGTCACGCTCTCAATGGGCTTATCTCTTAATGCACTTTTAATTTCTGAAAATTTTTCACTCCCGACAGTCTCTTTTAAAGCCGCCAATTCTTTTCTGGCCTGATACCCAATTCCGCTGCCGCTGGCATAAGTTTCAAAACAGCCGCACTGGTCAAACTCTTTATTATAAGGAATTTCCAAAGCCATCCACCCTGTTGCCCCAACAATATCATTTGTTCCGTGAAGCACTCTTCCGTCAATCAAAATCCCTGCACCTATTCCGGTCCCGACAGCAATATATATGGCATCAGTACAATCTTTTGCAGCTCCCCTCCATTTTTCACCAAGTATGTAACATGTTCTGTCACTTTCAATTGCAATATGTGCTTTTGATGAACCGATGACATCAAAAATATACTTTTTCAGAGGGAAATTCTCCCAGCCCGGAATATTAGGAGCCCAAACGGTTCCCTTTTTTGAATACACAATTCCGGGAACGCATATCCCCGCGCCGGTTATGGCATATTGTGCAGCCAGACTCTTTATTATCTCTACAACCAGCTCACCTACAGCACTTCCAGTACGTCCATCCAATAGACGCATGTCTCTCTTCTGAACATTGCCGTATTCATTAAAAACAGCCGCCGATACTTTGGTGCCGCCCAAATCAATTCCTATTACAGCCATTATCTATTTATTTTTTTTGCGCAACAGAAAAGAGGCCAAAAAGACTGAAATAAGCATAATAACAATTATCAAAAGAAAGTCTACCAGTCCATTGAACTCTCCATAAATTGGAAGTTTTACGTTCATTCCGTAAATGCCGGCAATTAGAGTAGGCGGCATAAATAAAATTTGCACAAAAGTTAAGATTCTAACTATTTTGTTTTGCTCCAAATTAATTAGTCCAAGAACGGTATTCTGCAAATACTCCAATCTTTCAAAATTAAAATTTGTGTGGCTCAGCAAAGAGACAATATCGTTCACCAAAACCTCAAGTCTCGGACGAATATCGCTTGGGAACTTATCGCTCCTCAGCACCGCGGTTACAATCCTCTGCTTGTCTACAATATTTTCCCTGACCTTCATCGTATTTTCCTGCATTTGATTGACATCCAGCAAGAAATCTTCATTAACCTTGGCACCGACGCTTATATTCTGTCCGTATTTTTCTATCTCCTTGGCCATAACTTCTATCATATCGGCATCCAAATCTACTCTTCCCTCCATGATTGCGACAAAAATATGATAGCCTGTAGGATACAACTTGTAAGAACTCAGCATTCTTCTTTGGAACTCCGTAAAAGTCCTTAGCGGCGCCTGCCTTGTTGTAACAAGCACACCCTCTGATATTACAAATGATACTGACTCTTCTGAATAACTGTCGGGACCCGGAGAGATAAAATCCGTATTTGCAAAGATTGCCGTGTCCGTCTCTGAATAGCGGGAAGAACTTTCAATCTCTTCCGCCTGTTCACGGCTCTGTAGTGTTGTCTCTAGAAATTCCTCAACTGATTTAGTTTCAACTGCGCTAGGTTCATACAAATCTATCCATAGGACATCATCAAAACCCAGATTTTCCGTCAGTTCCTTAACATCTGACGTGGTGATAATCTGCCCTTTAGATTTGTAAAAAACCTGAATCATAATCCGGCCTCCTTTGTTATGATTAGCGTGTTGTTCATTTTCAATGTATTGATGGCGTTAGGCCAACTCCGCAAAAATATCAAAATTCTTTTAAAAGTGTGCTATGCCGCTGTCGGTTTTTTGACAAACATTGCAAGGCCTGCAAAAGTAAGCAGGGCGCATACAACAATCAGAGCAAAACCAAAATCAAATACCATTGTTTGCAGGAAGTAGCAAATCACTGGGGATAAAATACATACATAAGGCACAGCTTTGTCTGCAATATGCTTCTTTGTCAAAATTCCAAACATAAACAATCCAAGAAGAGGGCCATAAGTATATGATGCAATGGTATATACCATGTTTATAACTGCGTCGTTCTTTAAAATATTAAATACTATTATCAACAAAACAAAAAGAACGGCCATTATAATGTTCACAATCTGGCGGACTTGCTTCTTCTTTTTATCATTCCAGTTTCTCTTATCCATGCCAACAATATCTATGCAGGTAGAAGTGGTAAGAGATGTAATTGCATTTGCGCACGTCGGGTAAGCTGCTGATATTAAGCCAACAAAGAAGATAACCCCAACTATCGGCTTAAGGTTAAATGCAACTATCGGGAATATTTTATCAGCCTCAACTTTGCCTGCAGATGTTGTTGCCAGTGCAAGCAAGTCAGGATGGCTCTGCACAAAAATTGCCAGAACTGCACCAAGAGCAAGGAATAGAATATTCATAACTATCATCATCCCGATAGATGTCATAATATTTTTTTGAGACTCGTGTATATTTTTACAGCTCAAGTTTTTCTGCATCATAGCCTGATCCAGTCCCGTCATTGCAATAGGGATAACAAGACCGCTTAAAAATCTCTTAACCCAATTGGTCTTTGATGCCCAGTCCGTATCAAAAATGTTGGAATAATTTGATGCATGAATATTAGAAACCATATCAGAGAAATTCCAATTCATCCCTCTGCAAATAAATACTAATGAGACAACTACTGCAATTATCATAAAGGAGGTTTGAATCATATCGGTCCAAATGATTGTCTTTACTCCGCCCTTCATTGTGTATAGAATTGCAAGCAGCACAAAAATTACCGCAGCAACCCAGAACGGAATATGCAATGGCGCCAGCACAAAATTAAACAGCACAAATACAACCAGAAAAGTTCTGACCGTTGCCCCCAGCAATCTGGAAATAATGAAGAAAGAGGCTCCGGTTTTATAGCTGTAATTGCCAAATCTTTTATCCAAGTATGTATAAATGGAGGTCAAATTCATTTTGTAATAAAGGGGCACAAGCACTGCTGCTATTATTACATAGCCGCCGATCATGCCAATAAGCATTGGCAAATAATAAAACTTCTCATTGAAGACATTTCCAGGAACGCTCATAAAAGAGACACCGCTAAGAGACGCCCCTATCATTCCATAAGCCACTAAGAACCAGTTAGATTTGCGGTTCCCGGTAAAGTATGAATTATTATCTGCTTTTCTGGATGTCAAAAAAGCAATTGCAAATAGCAAAATGGTATAAACCAAAAATGTAATCAGAAGGATAGTAGAATTCATTTATATCTCCTTTAATTGTTAGCTTTAAATGGTTGTCTGTTTTCTATTGATTTTGCAAGCGTCACTTGATCTGTGTACTCCAGGTCATTTCCAAAGGCAACTCCGCGCGCAATAGACGTAATATTAAGATTGTACTTCTTTAATTTCTTGTAAAGATAAAATGAAGTAGTCTCCCCTTCCATGCTTGTAGAGAGAGCCAGAATAACCTCATTTACATCTCCTTTCTTAAGCCTCTCTTCCAGCTGCGTAATTGGAAGGTCAGACGGTCCAATCCCGTCCATTGGAGATATGATACCGTCGAGAACATGATAAAGACCATTATAAGTCTCTGTGTTTTCTATGCTCAACACATCTCTGATGCTCTCCACCACACAAATCACAGAATGATCTCTGCGTTTGTCTGAACACACGCCGCAAATCTCAGTATCTGAAATCATATTGCAAATAGAACAATGCCTTGCATTTTTGCGCAGTTCCAAAAAAGAAGAGGCAAACTTGTGAATATTTTCCTCCGGCTGCTTAAGCAGATGAAGCGCCATGCGCAGCGCGCTCTTCCTGCCAATCCCCGGAAGCGTTGCAAACTGGTCAACCGCTTCCTCCAGGAGTTTTGAAGAATAATTCTGCTTAAACATTAGCTTTCTATTTGCATGATAATCAAGTTTTAATCCCGACAGTTATTTTTCCTGTTCAGATTTGTACTTGTCAATTGCATTGCGGACGGAGCCATATTTAACAAGATAAGATTTTGCAAGGTTATAGTCTGCTATTTTAGTTTCATCCATAATCATTCTTGTGCCGCGGTCAACAAGTTTTGCATTATTCAGCTGCATGTCCACCATCTTGTTGCCCTTGACATGGCCAAGCTTAATCATTGCAGAGGTAGAAATCATATTTAAAATCAGTTTCTCTGCAGTTCCAGATTTCATTCTGGTAGAGCCGGTTACAAACTCGGGTCCTACAACGGCGACTATGGGAACATCTACAACTTCTGCAACTTTTGCATCAGGGTTGCAGGTAATACAACCGGTAAGAAGTCCGCGCTTTTTTGCATCCACACATGCCCCAATTACATAAGGAGTTGAACCGCTTGCTGCAATCCCTACAACTGTATCATTCTGATTTATATTAAATTTCTCCAAATCTCTCCATCCTCCATTATAATCATCTTCAGCATTTTCCACGGCCTTTCTTATAGCCGTATCCCCGCCTGCAATAAGGCCTATTACCAAATCAAACGGAGCTCCGTAAGTTGGAGGAATCTCAGAGGCATCCAAGATTCCTAAACGTCCACTTGTACCCGCCCCAAGATAAAACAGCCTGCCGCCCTTTTCCATCCTCTCCACAAGTCCGTCTATTAGTTTCTCTATCTGTGGAATACATTTCTCAACCGCAATGGGAACTTGTTTATCCTCATTGTTCATTCCGCGCAGTAAATCAACCGTGGACATTTTGTCCAAGTTGCTGTAATGTGATGATTGTTCTGTTACTCTTGTCATATTATCTTCCTCCTTTAACGTCTATTTGATGATAGTGAATTAATCCCTCAATTGGAGAGCGCATTATAATGCCAATCTCCACGCCGCACTCTTCAGCAACCTGTTCCAGTATCTTTCTGAATACAAATGCAATAGAACCAACAAAATTAACCTTGTAGCTCTTATAATCATATTGGTAAACATTGCGCGTAAAGAACTCTTTAAAACTAGACCGCAATAAATGGTCAATATGCGGACTGTCCATGTGAGCCTCTATGAAGTGTGAGAATGAAGCAAGAAATCTGCTTGGAACCGGCTGTTTATAAACCTTATCCACAATTTGCGCATAATCGAGATGATACTCTCCGGTAAATGCGGTTTGCAAATCTTTTGGCAGCATCCCTTTGATATAGTCAGAAACCAATTTACGTCCAAGCACTCCGCCGCTAGCCTCATCACCTAGAATGAATCCCCCGGCGTTAACATGCTGTGTAATTTGCGAGCCATCATAAAAGCATGAATTTGAGCCTGTTCCCATTATACATGCAATTCCCTTGTTGTGACCGCAGACTGCCCTTGCCGCAGCCAGGATATCAGAAGCGGACTCGCATTTGGCCTTGGGAAAAACTTCTCCAAAAGCCTCCGCCAAATCTCCGCACACTCCATTTGACACAACGCCGGCGCCATAAAAATACACGGCAGAGATTTCCGTGCCTATCACCGATAAGAGCTTATCTTTTAAGATGTTAACAATCTTATCTTTTGTAATGAAAACCGGGTTGATTCCCGCTGTTTTTATAATGCTGTAGGTCCCGTCCTCCTTAAGAGCACACCAATCAACTTTTGTGGAACCGCTATCTGCTATTAGAATCATTCGTTACTATTTAGTCCGGCAAATTTACTAATAATTTTTAAGTAAAACAGACTTGCGGGGCAATCAGATTTTGACTCCGCTCTTTCTCCAGTGTAAAACTCCGTAAAATGCTGATATGACGTAATATATATATAGTATCGCCGACAGCATCATCCCATTTTGCCCGCCAACATATTGCATTGAAAAAATCGCCGTCATTATGATATCGGCTACAATCCACAACCACCACTGATACAAGTACGATTTGCTCAGCCAATATGTGCCCAATATGCTAAGCGCGGTTGCAAGCGCATCCCAAAACGGGTAAGGATCCGGAGACTGGGAAAACAATTTGCTGAAAAATACGATAAAGACATAAAGAGCTGCAGTTAAGAGACATAGAATGGCTGCTCCCCATGCTATTTGTTTACCTGTCGGGATACAATAAATAACACTGCTCTCCTTTGCGGTCTCAGATGCGGCGTTGCCTAAACTGCTTTGCTCTAATGACTTCTTATAATTTCTGCGCTGCAAAGTCCATTGCCAAATTCCATAAAAACTCATTATTACAAAATATATCTGGAGCCCCATCTGAGCATAAATACCTTGATTATAGAATATTACAGCATAAGAAGTTGAGGTGACAAGAGCTACAATCCACATAGCCCTTAGCTGCAAAATTTCAAACAGGGTATAAATAATGCCCCCGGCAAAACCAAGTATTTCTATCCAGCTAAAATTCATCGTTTGTTATATTAAAAACTGAATGATAAGCGTACAATAAAATTGGTTGTTGCCTGAGCGTAAACACCGCCGCTTACATTATCTGCAGAGCCATCCTTAAACTTTGCTCTATAAATCCAACCATAAGAATAATATTTGTTATTCAGCAGATTATCAACACAAACGGATAGCGTAGCTATAGCGGTACCTTTAATCTTAAAGCTATTCTGAGCATTAAATCCCATTACAAAATAGCATGGAACTTCAGCCTCTTTGGAAGAGGAATTATCCATGTATTGTTTGGCTACATATTTTCCATTTAAAGATATCACGGCAGTTTTAACAGGCATGTATGAAAGCATTGCCGCCCCTATCAGCTCCGGAGACAAAGTAAGATTTGATTTCTTGTAGTATGTTGCTGTCTGAGGGACAGAATTCCAATCATTTGGATTATCATATGTATCAGTGTATAGAGTATAATTTTTCAATTTATTTTTGGAGAATGTAATATTGCCCTCTAATGAGAACTTCTCCAGAGGCGTCCAACCGGCGGACAACTCAATACCTCTGCGGTAACTGTCCGGGATATTCTCTTGAATTGTATATCCGGTCTCCGTTAATTTTCCCGTTGCAACAAGCTGGTTTTTATACTCCATCGCATATAGATTAATGCCGGCGTTTACATGCTCATTTGCAAACTTATATCCTAGTTCATAATCTATCATTCTTTCAGATTTAATTGCATCCGCCTTTCCCGCTTTTATAGACTCTTTAATATCACTTCTGCTTGGCTCTCTGTGACCTGCTGCAACAGAAAAATAGACCTTGCTTTTATCCGTTATTTTGTAAGTCATACCAGCCTTAGGGTTGAAAAAATTATAATGCATATCTCTGTCGAGGCCTATAAAATCTTTATCCATTCCGCTTAGTTTAAAGAAGATATAGCGATACTGCAAATCCGCAAACGCCGTCAGTCCGCTGACAATTTCATATTCAATTCTTGCATAAAAGCTTATATCATTTTTCTTCCCATTGTTGCGGTACCATTCAAAATTATTTGCAATATTTTGATTGTACTTGCTCCATTTAACACGGCCAAAATGATCTCCGTTGTAAAAAGAGTAAGCTGCACCGGCGGTTGCATTGATTTTATTTTTGTTATAGTTCAAATTGGCGGCGGAAGCAACGTAATCATTATTCATATATTGTCTGATAATGAAATCTCCCTTTTTATAAGTAACACCGTCAATAGTTTGATTTTCAAGACCATATCCAGAGAATTTTTTGTTGTAAATATAGTTTTCATAATAGCCGGTTCCTTTTGTATAATGCACAGTTGCATCAAAAGTCACATACTGAGAAAACTGGTGAATATAGTGCAGCTGAACATGATGCTGTCTATAGTTATCTGTTTCATTATCATAATAATGCACATTGCCTGCCTCATCATAATATTCACCGGCATTATTGTATCTTCTGTTCTTATAGTAGATATCCAGCGGACAACCGTTCCATGTAATGCCGGTTGCCTGGTCTCCGTATATATAGGTGATTTTAAAAGAATTATTCTCATTTCTCCATTCTCCCGACAGATACAATGAATTCAAATCTGCCTTTGCATTTCTAATGTAACCGTTGGTGCTGTTGTGAGCATATCTTACATCAAAAGAAAAACCGTTTTCCATCTCACCGGTTCCCGCTCCGATTGAAGTGATATATGTTTTAAAAGAACCAAATGAAAATTCCGCATTTCCGTACGGATGCTGGGCGAGGGTCAAAGTCTGCATATTCATGCTTGCGCCAAATGCGCCGGGACCATTTGTAGATGTCCCAACACCGCGTTGAAGCTGAACAGATTGCAGGGAATTGCCCAAAGACGGAATATCTACCCAGAAAACTTCCTGGCTCTCAGCATCATTGATTGCAATTCCGTTTAACGTGACATTAATTCTGCTGGCATCACTGCCACGAACGCTAAACCTGCTATATCCCAGGCCCAAACCACCTTCAGTTGTTGCAACCACAGATGGTTGAAAGCCTAAAACCATTGGAAGCGAATGAGATGCAGCCACACTCTTTAACTGCGCCTTTGATATAGTAGAAAATGTAACGGGTGTATTTGCTCCGGCGCGTACAGCAGAAACAATTATACTGTCCAGCCGGTTAACCTTTGAAGTATCTAAAGACGCTGATGCTCCGTGAATTACTGGTACAGCACCAAGACATGAGGGCGTAGCGCTGACACCGTCAACAAAGAAAAAAATAATTAATGCTACAGCATTTAAAAAAAATAACCTTTTCATAACAAGCTAAATATTAAAAGCTTAGAAATGCAAAGGCATCTTGCTCTCCCTCCGGCGGTACTAACCGCATCAGGTTTCAAGGGTATGATCTCAGCCTTTCGGCACCCCTAAGCCGCTGCAAAGATATATTTTTGTTTTGCTAAAACAAAAATATATCTGCCTGCGCACAAACTTACGCACAAATCAATGCTGCACAAAGCGCCGCATTGCGCTGTAGTTCAAGCGGCTACCTCCACGATCACGTAACTATCTGGTCTAGAGTACTCTGGTGTAACATTGACAATCAAACAATTACAAAACATCTCGGATTTAAAATTGAGATCTTTTGTAACGCATTGACTCACAGAGGCCCCTATGGGTACCCCTTCAGCCGAGAATTAAGTCAGAGCAAAACTTTTCAAATGACTTGCATTACTTCAATGGATTGGCAATGCGGAAAAGACGGGGCCAATACTTGCCGGTAATATAAATGCCGCCATCCAACGGATTATACGCAATACCGTTAAGTACATCTGTATCAGCATTTTTCAATGAAGCAGAAAGAATACCGCTGCAATCAAGCTCTGCTTTTACAATGCCGGTTTTAGGATCAATAATAACAATCTTGTCTGTCTCATAAACGTTTGCCCAAACAAGACCGTCTATATATTCAAGTTCATTAATCCACTTAAGAGGTGTGCCGTTCATAGTAACATTAACTCTGCGCGTGCAATAAAAACTGGCCGGATCCATAAAATACAAAGTGGATGAACCATCGCTCATAATCATCTCCTTGCCGTCAGTTGTAAGTCCCCATCCTTCAGTAGGATATGAAGCTACACCTACCTTCTTAAATTTGTCTGCGGAGTAAACAAAACATGAATGTTCCTGCCATGTAAGAATGTATATATTGTTTCCAAAAATGCATGAGCCCTCCAGGAAATATTTTGCATTAAAATTCCATCTTTTCTTAAGATTCCCTGTCTTGTAATCCACTATCCTAAAGCTGCTTTCACCATATTGTCCTGCGCTTTCATACATTACTCCCTTATTGAAAAACAATCCCTGAGTGTAGGAATGTCTGTCGTGAGGAAAAGTGGCAAGCACCTTAACTTTATATTTTTTTGCAATGGTTTTTTCCGCAGAACTTTCTGATCTGCCGGTTAAATTATCCGCCATAACATCCTTATTTACAGAACATAGCAAAAAAACAAAAACCATAATAAAAAATATAACGGTCTCTTTTTTAATATGCAATTTGCTAACCTTCATATCAAAACGATTTGCTTTCGGACGCTGCAACTTTCAAATCACAGCTGCCGGTTTTTTCTGCACGATACTTCATGGCCGCTTTAACAAAAGCAACAAAAATAGGCTGCGGTCTTAGGGCTCTGCTCTTTAATTCCGGATGGAACTGCACGCCTATAAAAAACGGAAGTTTAGGAATCTCCACAATCTCTGCAAGACCTGTTTCCGGATTGCGGCCCGTAATAGTCATGCCCGCCTTCTCAATCATAGGGGCATAATGCTCATTAAACTCAAACCTATGGCGATGTCTTTCTGAAATCATCTTACACCCATAAATTTTATATGCAAGAGAGCCCTCTTTAATTTTGCAATTATATGCTCCAAGCCTCATTGTGCCGCCCTTCATTGTTAGAGATTTCTGCTCCTCCATCAAGTCAATTATAGGATCTTTTGCGTTTGGATTAACCTCCGTGGAGTTTGCTCCTTCTAATTTGAGAACATCTCTTGCAAACTCAATCACAGCCATTTGCATACCAAGACAAATTCCAAAGAATGGAATTTTATGTTCACGAGCATACCTGACAGAAAGAATCTTGCCTTCTATTCCTCTCTCTCCAAAACCAGGTGCAACAAGGATGCCGTCCATACCCTTAAGTTTATCATTTATATTCCTGGCATCTATAAATTCACTGTGTACAGTGTGAACATTTACCCTGCATCTGTCTGCTGCTCCGGCATGTATGAAAGACTCTTGAATAGACTTATATGCATCCTGAAGTTCCACATATTTTCCAACTAGAGCTATATTACACTCATATTTAGGATTATACAGTTTATTCAAGAAAGTTTTCCATGATGATAAATCTGGAACTGGAACGCTTTTAAGCTTGAATCCCAACTTCTTAAGAACAATATCATCCAATCCCTGAGCATGAAGTTTTAAAGGAACTTCATAAATGCTCTTTGCATCCGTACTCTCAAAAACGGAATCCGCCTTCACATTGCAGAACAATGCAACTTTCCTCTTAATGCCAACAGGCAGAGGCATTTCTGTTCTGCAAACTATGATATCCGGATTAACTCCGTCCTGCTGAAGCAATCTTACAGAATGCTGAGTTGGCTTAGTCTTAAGCTCTTTAGCGGCATGTAAAAACGGAACCAATGTCAAATGAAGTACAATACAATCCCCCTCAGGCATTTCCCATTGCAACTGTCTAACGGTCTCTATAAAAGGGGTAGATTCTATGTCACCGACAGTTCCGCCAATCTCTGTAATTATTATGTCAAACTTTCCCGTCTTGCCAATAAGCGTCATCCTCCTCTTAATCTCGTCTGTAATATGAGGAATGATTTGCACGGTCTTGCCCAGATAAACACCCTCTCTCTCATTATCAATAACGGTCTTATAAATACGCCCCGTAGTAACATTATTAGCCTGAGACATGGAGACATCCAAAAATCTCTCATAGTGTCCCAGGTCCAAGTCAGTCTCTGCACCGTCATCCGTTACGTAGCACTCGCCATGCTCATACGGATTTAGGGTACCGGGATCTACGTTAATATATGGATCAAACTTTTGAATTGTCACTCTTAAACCTCTAGATTGCAGCAGCTTAGCAAGAGAAGCTGCCATAATGCCTTTGCCCAGGGAGGAAACAACTCCGCCCGTTATAAAAATATACTTTGTCTTCATGATAATGATTATGGAATGTCCTCTTATGGATCACTTCCTGTCGGGACACAAAGGTACTTCTAATTAAAATTCAAAGCAAAGTTTTTGCCGAATTTGCTTTGTAAAATTAAAAAGCATACTTTTGCGCCACGGTGGGAGGCTTTATCGCTCAAGCAATTGGGAGGAAAGTCCGGACAGGGTAGAGCAATGTGCTGCGGAAAGCGCAGACAGGTAAAAGCTTGTGTGAGGGTAACAGAAAATAACCGCTTTTTTCCGTCGCGACGGATAGAAGCAAGGGTGAAAATGCGAGTCAAGAGCTCACGGAGGGCAAAAGTGATTTTGCTTTGGTACTCAGCCACATCCTGCAAGGCCACATATACCGGCAGTTAAGAGCTGCTCGCTCGTTGCCGGGGGGTAGGCTGCATTAGATAAATGATAAAGACCGCTGTTTAAACGGTACAGAATTCGGCTTATACTCCCGCCTGCAAAATAAAGGGTCTGAGAAAAATTTCTCAGACCCTTTTCCATAAAATCATCAAACTTTCATTTTTTCCATGTAATCATGTGCTGTTAGGCAGATGGAAACGGGTGAGGACAGATGCTCAACGCTCCTCACAGCCCATATTTTGCTGACCGCGTTTTGCAGGACCTGCCGCCGCTCCGCTTGGGTACATGGTTGCGGACAAAAAAACACAGGCAAAAGTGCCTGTGTTTTTTGTCTTGTTATCATTGACTTTATCCCCTACTTCAAAGGAGATTTTGCAAGGATATCCGTGAAGTATCGCCTTAGGTCTTTCCAATCATAGTAAGGCCACATCTTGCTTTCTATAGGGAGTTTGGCTTCACGTTCATTGATTAAGATTTTCACATAAACCGAGGCATTCGCAACAGCAGCAGCGGTGTTTGCATGCATATTTGCGCAAGCATTAGCCTTTGCAACTGTTTTGCCGGCAGTCTTTACTGCAGTTTTGCCGTCAGAGTTTCCTATAGCAGTCTTCCTATAAAATATCAGCTGGATATTTGCAGCCATTGGAATATAATCTACTGTATTCCAGTGATATGCAAGAGAATCTAAGTTGCCGGTCTGGTAATTGCCGCCGTCAATTCCAATCAGACATGATAGCGGAAGTACATCTGAATCATGTCCAAATCTTAATGTAGCGCCACGGCCGTGACATGCAATCACAGAGTCTGCACCTTTGATAATATTTTTAAGAAGATATGTCTGACTGTAAGGCATTTTGGCTCCCGACAGCTCTGAAAATCCTCTTATGCAGTACCAATAAGCATTGTCATTCAAATAATAATTATACAGCTCTTCCTTTGTAAAGACATCTTTCATAGAAATCTTAAAATCAAGGTCTTGCATAGACTGAGCCAGATTGCATAGCTTGTTGAAAAGATGGACTGACTGGTTGGAGATAATTATTTTACCGTCAGCTCCGTAGGATTTTTTGTCATAAGGGACAGCGCATCTTGTAATAAACGTAGTATCGGTAAACAAAGCGGACATCAATCTGTCGGGATGAGTATTCTTTGCCTCAAAGGTTTCCAGCGCGCTCTTTCTGCCCTCATCTTCATAAAACTTAGCAAAACTTAAGGCTCCGTCTTTATCATCATAATTCATATAATACATGTCATGCTCGCTTGCGTCATTGGTTATGCTGATATTTTTGTTGTATGCCTTAAGTTCTCCGCATTCCGCCATCATGCTTAATATACAGCGGATTATAACTGTCGAGCGGGCATCGACTTTTACATTTCCGGCAAAGACTTCCGGATAGTTTGCAATCATTCTGTCTGCAATTCCTCTGTGTTGTTTTGCGCCAAGTTGCGTCAGCTCCCCAAGACGGCCGGTTGATGCAATATAAATTGAATCAACTTTAAGTTTAACGGAAGCGCCAAGAGGAGTAAGAACACCAGCTTTCTCAGCCGCGTTAAATACATCATAAGCAAAACCATAATCTTTAGGACTTATCAGCCAGCGTGAGCCATGTCTTCCGTAATGACTGATATAGAATGGTTTGTAGCCCTGCGGCGCCGGAGTCAATTTTGGCATAGCAACCGTTGCAGGAGCAGATGCAGTTGCAGTATACGGATATGCCCACAAACTTCCGCCACCAATATTGACATTACTAAATATCTTCTCCCTAACTTCCTGCGCGCCAACAGAAACGCTGGATACCAGCATGATAAAGGCAAACAGATGAATCACAGAAATGTTTCTTTTCATACTCTTTATTTGTTATGCAATCTATAAGGCAATTTATTTCTCAAAGAAATCTATAACCTGCCCAATTAATTTATTAATCTGAGCTTGTGAAGTTAAAGTCTCCAACGGGAATCCAAAGGATGCTATTCTATAATCATTCCCCTTATAAGCTACTGCTGCAGAGATACTTGTCTGCGGATATCTAAAAATAGTGTAAGCATTTTTCTCCTCAGGAGTGAAGGCATCCGGAGACTCGCAGCAATATTTTTTCTCATTCAGCTGAGAATAGAAATTGTAATCTCCGCTAAAGCCAAACGGGTTATCTACGGCGGAAATATGTCCGTCAGTTGAAGCAGAGTGAGTCATCCATTTGAATTTAAGGACCTTGGACGCAAAATTCTTTCCTCCGGTATCTATTTTATATCCGTCAATTAAATCAGTAGATATGTAAGCTCCTGACAATAAAAGTTTTCTGCCTCCGGCACAGAATTTAACGATTGCCTCTCTCATTGCAGGAGTATAAACTGCAAAGTTCACCGCTTTCATTTTTCCTCCATCATTGCTCTGAGCCTGCTTGCCCATAATCATATCGCAGATGTCGTAATCTTTCAGGATTGTCTTTCCTTTTTCAACTGCGCTGCGGGTAGATGACACAAAGCTATAACCCTTTTGCATAAAGGCTATTCCATGATCGTAAGAGTAATCAAACGTGTTGCCGGCTATTACCATTTTTGCATAGTCACCGTGACAGGCTCCAAATCCGGGAGCATCATCATCGGTCCATGGAACACTGCGGCGGAATTCATACATACTGCCTATAAAGCCTGCATCTTGAATATAGGGCACGCCATGATCATAATCATCAAAGAAACCTGCCAGAGTGGAATCTCTGCTCTGCAGCCATTTTGGAGAACCTACTCTGTCAAAGGCATTTACAATAAGAGCAACTTTTTCTTTATTAGAATTACCTGATATCCCGACAGCTACAACTTCTGAAGGGAAACTCTTTCCGCCCTCATTAAGAGCGCATATTTTAAATCTATATACTTTTCCCTTTTCTATTTCAACTCTATATGCTGTGTCTTTCACAACAGTTCCCCCATCAAAACCGTTATCGTCAATTGCCGTATAAACAAGATAATTAGATGGTTTTGCCGTTGGCTCCTCCGGGTCTTCTACTGCAGACCAATCTACTTGCGCATAAACTGTCTTGCTTGCATCAACTACATTATAGATACGAGGCGTTGTCTGGGCAACGACATCTCTGTTCTTTTTATTTTTCCTGCTTCTTCTGGATGCAGAAGATTTTCTTTTATGCTTGCCTTGCTGCAAGGATGAATTATCAGAAGAATCTCCGTTATCTACTGTCACCCTTACATCATTAACAGGAAGAGGTTCAACAACATACGGCACATTATTTTTAAATGCAAGGAATTTTAATATTCCCTTGTACATTCCTCTTGCAGCCGTAAATCTAAATGCGGGGTCAAGACCGTATTTCATGTCTGCAAAGTTCTCATGTGACAAGAATTCCAGCAACATTCCAGGAACCTGAGGGGTCCTGCTCTCTGAATAAGAACGATCCCACAATCCCCTCCTTGTCCATGGGAATCCGTACTTGCCGGATACGTCATTAACCACCTGTGTTTGAACTATATCGGCGAGCTCTCGTCCATACAATCTGTCCTCTCCGTTTGGATATTTTATACCTCCGCCAAAATCTTCACAGTTACGAGTATAGATAGAGAGTGTACCAACGATTGAGTCATTTAAAAAAGTACCGGCATCCGTATGAAGAGCAAAAGATAAATCTATCGGGATTTTCTCTCCGCCATATCCCCAGTTTGGCAATTTGGATGAACCGCCTGCCAATCTGTTTGTCCATTTGCCGCGGCTTACATAATCATCATTGTAGTCATTTAAGTTATGAGAATATGAGTAAACCGTATCCGGGAAACCGCTCCATTGCAGCCAATATCTTGCTCCCTCTGCGAATCTTGGCATTTCGCTGATATAACCATCTCCTTTTCCGCGGGCCATGTTGCCCCATCCTCCGCCAAATTTTACAGCATCAGCAGTTACAATCCCCTTATCCAACGAGTTCACATTTGTTAAATAAACACCCTGATCATTTGCCCCTTTCTTAAAATAAAATGTGCCAAGATAAACCCATATTCCCCCTCCCATCTGCTGATTAACTCTGAATTTTGCAATGCCGCCGCTATACTTAACAGTATATCCGGCACTCTTAGTACTCTCCGGTAGAGAATGATATGAAATATAAACCGCATAGTTTCCATCTTCAGGAATATTTGGAAGCCATTTAACCTCACTCTCATTTTTTTCTATCTGGTTTTCTTCTGCCGGCTTAGAAGATTTAATAAGTCCCTGAACCTGAAGATAGGAACCTAGTTTAAACGGATTCTCTTTGAATACGTATGATTCCTTTGGGTTTGCAAATCCAAGGGAATCACCCTTTTGCCAAGAAGATACTCCGTTTGTGACGGAGAAGCCATCCGTATTTGTATCATTATCAACAATTATCTCATTTTTGTTGTAATCCCTCTCTTTTGGCATCATTACAACCGCACCTGCATTTTCCAACATTGGAACAAGGAACGGAATAACATAGCTCTGAGTGTACATATCCTCAACTGTTTCAAACAGTCTGGCTCTTTGCCACTCCCATCTGTCCAGTTTTGGCTCATAATACCATCCGTGACTGTTTGAAACACATATATGTCTATCTTGCAGACCATTATAAATATCATACGGACGTGATGTCTCTGATTTCAATGGCGGAGTAAAATTTTTATCCTTCTCCCTCGCGCTTTTTTTCTTGGCCTCAGCCTTCTCTTCTCTTGCCGCTAATTTACCATCCTGCAAAAGTTCCTCAGCCTCACTCTGAAGTTTAAAAAATTTACTGTCGGGATTAAAAAATGGAGGTACTAAATCTTCTATTTTTGAGTCATTTGCAATGATACCCATTTTTTTGTCTTTGTACTTTTCCGGAAGATTCTGACGGGTCAATGAATAAACCTCTTTAACAGTCTGAGGACGGAAAGGATAATCTGCCATTTGACTATTAAAACATATTAGTAATGAATCATCATCCGCAAAAGTGTAGGCGGACTCCACTTTTATTGGCACTCTGATTCCGGAAGTTGGTAAAAGATAGGCTTTTACAGCAACAGCAGCCGATGCGAAATCTGCAACATCTGTAACTTTTGTGTAGTTTTTACCCTTAAGCCTGGATGTAATGTACTTTTCCGGTTGTGCATAAAGACTTAAAGAACAGCATAATACGGCAACAAAAAGCGATACTGCCGTTCTTGAAAAAAATTTGTTTTTTATCATAATTAGAGTATTTCTTTCTAAACTGAAACAGTCCGTAAAATAGTACGGAGATTTTTGCAAAGTTACTAAAAGTCATAGTAAATTTGCCACACAAATTAAGTTCCGTAAAAAATGAAAAAATGAAAAAGTTAAATCTGGCTAACCTGCCAACTAAAATTCAAAAACTGGAGAGACTTTCAAAAGAATTGAATGCCAATCTATACATCAAACGTGACGATCAAACCGGCAGTGAATTTTCCGGAAATAAAATCCGCAAATTGGAATATGAAGCTGCCGAGGCACTGGATAAAGGCTGCAACATGCTGATTACCTGCGGAGGAATACAATCCAACCATTGCCGTGCAACAGTAGAGGTTGCCACATTGCTTGGGATGAAATCGGCAGTACTTCTTAGAATCTCTCAAACCCCGCCTGTGACGGGCAATTATTTTCTCGACAGGTTGCTTGGTGCAGATGTTAAATTCTGCAACCAGGAAGAGTATAAAAATCACCGCGCGGAAATCATGAACCAAATGGCGGAAGAGTATAAGGCTCAAGGATATAAACCATACGTGATCCCAGAAGGAGCATCTGATGCTATTGGTACAATGGGTTATTTTAATTGTATGAAAGAAATTCTGGAACAAGAGAAGCTGCTAGGTATTCAATTTGATACAATTGTTGTAGCAACAGGCAGCGGCGGAACTGTAGCAGGACTTTACCTTGCAAATGAATTAATGACCCTTGGAAAACGAATTGTGGGAATGGCAGTATGTGATGATACTAAATACTTTACAGATACTGCTTATGAAATAGCATCCGAAGCTGTCGCTTTGCTACCGGAATATAAAGGAAGAAAATTAGACAAGAACAACATAGAAATCAATGATAAATATGTTGGGATAGGTTACGCATTAAGCAGACCGGAAGAACTGGAATTTATTAAAAAAGCAGCTAGAACAGAAGGGATTATATTTGATCCGGTTTACACCGGGAAAGCCATGTACGGCATTTGGAATGAACTTCAGCCGGGAGGAAATTTCAGCCACAATGGGAATATTTTGTTCATCCATACAGGCGGTTTGTTTGGGTTATTCCCTATTAGTGAGACATTCCCGCTATAGGAAGGCGAAACCAGAACTTGGAGCCTTTTCCCTCTTCAGAATCAACTCCAATCTCCCCTCCGCTTAATTCTATGATGTTCTTGCTTATAGACAAGCCGAGACCGGTGCCTTTGCCCATTTTGCCAACTTGCTTAAATCTGTCAAATACGGTATTGGCATCTTCATTAGAAATGCCAATACCGGTATCTGTAACAGAGACTTCAACCATATCAACATCTTGACAACGAATTGTACTCAAAGTGATTGAGCCCTTTTTAGTGAACTTTATCGCATTGGTAAGAAAGTTTGCGACAACCTGCTCTATTCTTAGCAAATCTGCATTCACAAGACAATCACACTGATAGTCTTCTTGTAGAATTACGTCCTTGCTATTAAAGTTAACCTTCACTGAAATAAAAGCTTCCATACACGGATCTTCTATGGTAAAATCGTTTTTATTAAGGACTAGAGTACCGGATTCAATTCTTGCAGTATCAAGTATATCGCTCGCAAGTTGAAGCAATTGCCTGCTGTTACATTTTATAATCTCCGCATAGTTTTTTTTATCCTCAATGTCTTGCCCCTCCTCGCACAAAAGGCTTGCAAAACCGACAATTGCATTAAGCGGTGTACGAATTTCATGACTCATATTTGATAAGAAAACACTTTTCAATTTATCTGCCCTTTCCGCCCTATCCCTTTCTTTTAGAATTTCCATTGTTGATCTCTTTACTTTAGACTTTAATACCAAAATAAAAATTACACCCAACATCAGCAAAACCCAAAGTGAGACCAAAACACATTTCACGATGAATATCGTGCGCTTGTACCTCTCCCCGCCAGGGTCGGTAACATTAAACCACTTATCATAAATTTTATCGTATTCTCCGCTGACTTTCATCTCATAAAGTCCCTCATTGAGAAGAAATAACAAGTCTTCATCTTTATTGTTGACACCAATCGAATAGCGTTGAGGAGCAATATTTGAGGCAATAATCTTGGTATCTTCCAACTTTAAATCTCTTGCCATAGTCAGTGAAGAGAGATGATCAAATAAAACGGCATCGCAATCTCCTGATTCAAGCATTCTAAAACCCTCTTTTATTGTGTTCACTGCCACTATTTTATCTGTAAAACCCGTTTCATGCAAATAGTCATATCCCCTGTCCATTTTCTGCACCACAATCCTCTTGCCCCTCAAATTATCTGAAGACTCAAAACCGCTCCCATTTCTTACTGTAAAAGAGAGCGTAAGGATACTATGGGGGATACTAAACTTGATATACTTGGCCCTCTGGGGAGAATACATTACTCCGACAATTACATCAATTTTTTCATTCTTCATAAGTTGGTGAACCTGAGACCAATCCCCAAGCGTAAGATCGTAGTCCAAATGAAGATTCTTCATAAGAGCCCGGAACAGTTCAACATCAAAACCATCTGGCGCTCCATCCTTATTAATATACTCATAAGGATAAAACTGTCTGTCACCGCTTGCTATGATTTTGTGATTAATTATTATCGGCTCTGCATCATGAGAACTGTCTATATGTTTATTTGATGTATCAGATACATAACGGATGATTTCCTCTTTAAGAGTGCTCTGTGCAAAAACAAAAAAAGAAGTGCACATCAAAAAGACGCAACACACTAGTGTCATGAGTTTTTTCCAGGGCATAATAGTTTATGAATATGATATGTATTTACATTAGCCTTCCTTTACAAGAATCATCTTTATGCAATCACCAACCTCTTTTGCCTTATCAGTGGTATCTTCCAGAGACTGAATGATATTCTTATACTTAGTAAGTTCTATCCCGTTTTTTTCAACTTCAAACAAGTTGCTCATATAGCATTCATACTGATCATCTACCTCTTGCTCTATATCTTTAATTTTCATACACTTAGCCATCAATATATTTGACTTATTTCTAAATGATGAAAGTTCCCTTGTTATCTCAGATAGAATTTTAGAATCTTCATAGATAGATTCTCCAATCTCTATCCACGTATTATCCACATATTTGGGCTGATATATAACAACTTTCTTTGCAGAATCATGAATATAATCCAATAAGGTCTCTATGGAAGAGCATAAATTTTGAACATCTTCCCTGTCAAATGGAGTGGAATAAGTTCTGTAAAGTGTCTCAAAAATTTTTGTTTCCATAACATCCCCCTGCTTCTCAAGCACTTTAATGGCACGCGCATACTCCTTTTTCTTCTCATAAGATTCTTCTTTGAGTATTTTTACAAGGATTTCTGCAGACCTCTCAACAATATCAGACTGACTGATAAACAGCGGATAGAACTTTTTACCCTTTCCTGTTATAATATGAATAAATTTGTTTAACCACATATTGACGGTAAAAATCTTTTTGCAATAAAAAATACACTTTTCATGTTCACAACGTTGCAAATATATGAATTTAATCTTTACTGCTTCAGCGCCCAATATGTTCCATTGGCAATTTTTCAAAATATTTAAAGATTTTCTTAAAAATTATTTGGTTTATGCCAATTTTGGTTCTATATTCGCATATAGAATAAAAGAAAACGTTTGTAAATTAATTTAATAAATTAGTTAATCATTTAAAAAACAATAGTATGGATTGGAGTAAATTAAGTTTCTCGTTCACCCCTACTGATAAATATATTTCATGTGCGTATGAAGACGGCATCTGGGGCAAGCCGGTTATCAGTTCTGATATTAATATCCCTTTAAGTGGTTTGGCTCCTTCACTTCATTATGGTATTGAGTGTTTTGAGGGTTTAAAAGCTTTTAGGGGCAAAGATGGCAAAATCAGACTTTTCCGCCCGGATGAGAATGCAAAAAGAATGCAGTCTTCCGCTGCATATGTTGGAATGGACGCACCTACAACAGAAGATTTTACAAACCTATGTATAATGGCGGTAAAGGAGAATGAGAGGTATCTTCCTCCTTACGGAAGCGGTGCCTCCCTATATATAAGACCGGTTCTTTTTGGTTCAGGATCCCAGCTTGGAATTGCTCCGGCAAAAAAACAAATGTTATTCGTTGCAGTTGCCCCCGTTGGTTCTTATTCCGGACAAGGCAACTTAGTTGCCGTAAATGGTGTTATAGCAAGAAAGTATGACCGCGCAGCGGGCCACGGAACAGGTTGCTACAAAGTTGGAGGCAATTATGCAGCATCTATTCATGCGGGACAAGTTGCAAAACAGCAAGGTTATAAGGCGGTTCTTTACTTGGATCCTATAGAACACAAATACATAGACGAGTTTTCCTCATCAAATTTCTTTGGTATTAAGGACAATACATATATTACACCTCTTTCCAACAGTATCCTTCCGTCCATCACCAATAAATCTCTGGAAGTTGCTGCCAAAGACCTCGGAATGAAGGTGGAGAGACGCAGAGTTCCTTCTGAGGAACTTGCAGAGTTCAAAGAAGTTGGTGAATGTGGTACTGCCGTTGTTATCACCCCTGTTAAATCAATTGACGATAAACCGGATATTGATGTCAGCGAGTGCAAGCGCTATACCTATGATGGAATTGAAACATGCATTAAACTTTACAACCACATCGTAGGAATTCAAAACGGCGAAATTAAAGACGAGCACAATTGGTGCGTCATTCTTTAACAAAATAGTTTTTAGGGTTATTGTTCATTGAGAGCTGCCAAAAGGCAGCTCTCTTTTTTATTTTATATAAAAAGATTGCTAAATTTGTGGATTGAGGTAAAAGTCAAATTATTTAAAATCAGACTATTATGAAAAAAAGGGCTCTGTGTATAATTAGCATAGCGTTTGTGCTAACTTTATCAATTGCGCCAATTAATTGCATTAGAGCTCAATTTTGCAGCGTAGAACAACGTTCACAGTTGGATTCCATTACCCCTGTTTTGGTTGAGAATTCTATCGTGACAACTAGTCTTGACAAATATCTTGCAGATAAAATTTTAATAACACTGCAACCCTATTCAGACAGAAGCGTTCCTGATTTGATGATAATGGCGGCCAAAATGCTTATTGGCACACCCTATGTTGCCGGAACACTTGACAAGGCAGACTCTAATGAGCAGTTAACCATCAACTTGCACCAAACAGATTGTATAATTTTTGTGGAAACTTGTTTAAATTTGGCCATTACCGCACACAGGAGCGGCAAAAAGGCCACATTTCAACAATTTGCTGAAAATGAAAGAGTAAGCCGTTACAGGAATGGGATTATCGGAAGTTATTCCAGCCGCCTGCATTATACAACCGAGTGGATAAGACAGAGCGAAATATTTGGCAACATTAAAGATATCACAATGAGTCTTGGAGGAGATATTTATAATCATCCTATTTTTTTTATGAGCCGCAACTATCAGAGATATAAACAATTATCCTCAGCAGAGGAACTAAGTCACATAACGGAAATTGAAAATAATCTTAACAAAACACCAATTACTTATATCCAAAAAGAGAAGATTGCAGATTGTGAGGACAAAATATGCAGCGGAGATATAATCTGTTATATGTCAGCTACTCCAGGACTTGATATAGCTCACGTGGCAATTGCCTGCGTAGAGAATGGAAGAGTTGGTTTTATCCATGCGTCTTTTGCCGACATGAAGGTGGAATTAGATAAAATGACCATCAATGAGTATGTAAATTCAAGAAAATCCATAACCGGTATAAAAGTAATACGTCCGACATCAGATGTAAACGTTAACAATTACCTGAAAAAGGCTTTGGAGAATAAATAGCAGAGGATAATAAATTACGCATAATGAAAAAGTTGTTCAGTTCTATCTTTGTTGCCGCACTTGCGCTAATGTCAGTTTTACCGGCATTTGCCCAAAGCACAGGTAAGGAGAAGAATATACAAATCATTAGTTCATACCGTTATGATGACGCATGGAATCAATTGATTTGCAGTAAAATTACCTTTTATGCAAAAAAAATCATACCCGGCGTAAGTGTCAGCCTAGCAAACACAGATATCGTACATAAACAATCTCTGGCGGAAGGCGTTTCAGAAATTTCCGATGTGTTCTCCAGGATTCATAAAGCCCCTGATGCTGTAGTTATTGTTGGAACAGAGGCATGGATGGTGTTAAAGAAATCTGGTATTCAACTCAGGAATATTCCAATTGTAGTCTGCGCTCCCTCTGATGAAACAATGGCGGATTACACATATTTCCTTGCAACTCATACGGTTCCCGACAGTTTAATATGCTCTCTTAAAGATGAAACCGCCGGATATAATGTAACAGGAGTCTTTGGAAAAGATAATATTAGAGCTACCATAATTGCTCTTAAAGTCTTGTTTCCCAACACAAAAACTGCAATTTATTTTTCAGAAAAGACTTTTGAAGATTGCCTTAACACAAACAAGTTTGAAGCGCAGCTTAGTGCAAGAAACATTAATTTTATAGTTTCCGATATAAAGAAAGTTAATGCTGATATTATTAATTCTACTATTTCCAATTTCGCAAAAAAGAATGCGGCAATTCTAATTAACTCTTTTAGTACAGATAATTCTTCCGGTTACAATTCCTTATACAATTCCAACAATGTACCTGTCGTGATTTTAAAGCAGATACCTGCAGGTGCAAACACCCCAATGGTTGGCGGAATTTTTATAAGTGTTCCAAAACTTGCAGCGGCAACGGCAGCCTCATTAAAACAAATTCTTTCCGGCACGCCCGCTTCATCTATACAGTTGAAATACATTTCTCCGGAAAAAATGTCCGTTAACAAAGTTGCTGCGGACAAGATTGGGATTAAGCTGGCAGGCAAGAAGTACAACATTATGTATGAAGACCGTACAAGCTTTCTTACAAAGCATGCCGTTAAGATTCTCCCCGCGCTGCTGACCCTTCTGTTGCTATTTGCACTACTTATAAATTTTGCAGTCCGCAAGAGAAATAAAAAAGTCACAGAGGATGTTGAACTGTACAATAAGCTGTTAAAAGATTACAGCGCATTGTTTAAAAATTCTCCAATAGGTATTGCAGTATTCACAGATCTTGGCAAATTTGTTGAGTATAATTCCAAGGCAAAGGAGGAACTCTCCCTTGTGGTTCCTGACTATAACAAATCCGCGGAGTTCTCTATATTCAATTCTCCTTATGTATCTGATGCAACGCTGCAAAAAATAAGACACAAAGAGATTGCAGATAAGCATTACATTTTTAAGGTCAACAACAGCAACATATATCAAAGGGCAATATTCATACCTAAAACCATAGAAGACAAAGATGCTATAATTCTTCTAATTGTCAACAATACAGATGAATATATGCAGCGTGCAGAAAAGGATAGGATAAATACCTCTTTCCTTTTGGCAATGGACGCGTCAAAATACGGTGTTGCAAAATTTGACTTGGCAAAGAAAGAGTTCTCCTATATTGGGACCGATTCATGGTTCTATAACCTAAAAATAAAGAATGGCACGCAACTGGACACTAGCTTTAATAATCTTGTAAAAGAGGATCTTGCAGCCATAATAAGATTTACCGACCAGGCTAGAGAAGGAACTGAAACTTCATTTTCAAAAGATGTCAGAGTTAAAAACAATGACGACTCTACTCATTGGCTTCATCTGAGAATATCTGTCAGCAGTTTCAATAAAGAAGAGAATCAAGTATTGTGTTACGCCATAATCTCTGACATAGATTCACAGAAGCAAAAAGAGGATGAGCTTTCTAAGACATATGACAAATATGTAGACTCTACAAAGCTGAGGAACTCGCTTATCAGCAATATGGGGAATGAACTTAAAACACCTCTAAATGCGCTTGTAGGATTTGCAGAACTGCTGGTTGAAGCAACACCGTCAGATAATAAAGAAGAACTGCAGAAATACATAGAAGAGAACAGTGATAAATTTTTGAAAATGATTCAGCAAATCATTTCAGTTTCTGACATTGAGTCTAACAGCGCACAAAAACAAATGGCAGAATTTAATCTTGAGGCTGTATTTGAGCAAGTTGCCGCGGAGGCTGCTGAAAAAACCAAAAATAATAACATCAACATTGAGTTTGCAAAGCAAGGTAATAATATTCTTCTGTCAGATAAATCAAGAGTTCAAAACATCATTGAACTTTTATGCGACAACGCCATATCATTTATGGAACACTCAAAGGCCGGTACGGTCAAGCTTGGTTATGAAGTGAGAGAAAACAATGTTTACATGTATGCTAACGATGACGGAGAGAGCATATCCGGAGAGAGGAGAGCAAGATTATTTGACAGATTTGACCATCTTGCAGATGAGTCCTATGTAGGACAGGGATTAGACCTTCCGATTGCCCGCTCTATTGTCAGATCTCTTCACGGTGAAATCGGATACAAACAAGGGGAAAGGGGCAAAGGCAACATTGTATGGTGCATTGTTCCAAAGCATTATGCAGCAGAATCCACATCTGCCATCAAGGGAGTGCTGGAGAATGCAACAACTTCTAAGAACAAAGGACAGAAAGTTATTCTTATTGCGGAAGACAATCAAAACAACTTTCAGTTGCTAAACTTCATTTTGAGAAAGAATTATATAATTCTTCATGCTCACGACGGATATGAAGTTATTAAAATGACTTTAGAGAAAAAACCCGACGTGGTGCTGATGGATATAAAGATGCCAAAGATGGATGGTTTCCAAGCTACCGCCGCTATAAGAAAGAAAGATACAAAAACACCTATCATTGCAGTAACCGCCTATACATCAGATAAAAGCAGAGCTCAGGTAAGAGATGGTCAATTTAACGGATATATTTCTAAGCCAGTAAATGAATCGGAACTTAAGAAAGAACTGAAAACTGTATTATCAGAGGACAAGGAGGAGAAGAAATGAAAAATTTAATTAGAATAAAGAGCCATTTTTACACCAGCGCTATTCTGGCTGCCATACTTTTAATGTTTACAAATGTAAATGTATTTGCGCAGTTTGGCACACAAGACAGTGTATATGCATTACATGAAAATGAAAAAGATGCAGGCAATACTCATAACAAAGGAGATTATGTCTACATTATTGAAAAAGACGATGACAGCATACCTAGCGTACGTGAATTAGACGGGCAGCCCATTATTCCACGCAACATATTAATAATCAGTTCTTTTTCTCCAGATGTACTATGGGCAAAAAACACCGCGGATAGTCTTGCCTCACAATTAAAAAAGAGAAGTCCGGAGTACACGGTCAATACTTATTTTTTAAATTTTGACTGCTCATCCGGATACGGTTATGCAACAAAAGTCATTTCACAAATTCTTACAAACTACGGAAGCAAACGTCCCGATATTATTGTTACAGTAGGAGACGATGCTACTATAGCATGTAATATATCAGGAGTTTTTGCAGGTGTGTGGAAAGGAATCCCCGTGGTGGCGCTTGGAATCTCAAAGAGCATCCCAGCCGGCATTAGAAAATCTTCCGGCGTTGATTATCAAAACGTATCATATAGAAACAGATTATTTGGCGTAGTATCACAAACGCCTGTTAATGAGAATCTAAAACTTATAAGTAAGCTTGCACCAAAAGTCAAGCACATTATATTTATTGATAACCCATACATTGAAAGCCTATGTGCCAATGCCCTCTTAAAGAGCACTGTGAAAAAAGGGTATCCTGGAATCAAGTATTCCTCCATTTTTAGAAATTCCAACAACGCTGACTCTATATTAAATGTAATTCTTAACTCGGATGCCAAAACCGCATTTATCACATACGCTTGGAATTATGATGGAGACGGAAGTTCTTACACAAGAGAGGAGATTGATTCTTTATTCACAACTAAGTTAAAGTCCCCTCTCTTCTCAATAAACTCTTTCCACTATTTTAATAATTACATTGTTGGAGGATACAATCCTTCTGAAAGTATATTAGCTGCAAAAGGATGTGAGATAATAAGCAACATCTTTAGCCAAGGCAAAAAATACAGATCGCCTTCAGATTTTTATGTCCTTAAAAACGGCGATTACATAATTAATAAAATGGCACTTAATAGATTTGGGTTAGGGGGCGGCGTCAAATATTTCTACGGAGTAAGATATGTTAATACTGTAAGAAGCTGGATTGCAATACATGCAGGATTATTTATCATTCTGCTAATTGGACTGTTAATATTCTCACGACTTATCTATATGTATTTCATGCATTTAAAAAAGAACGTGGATAACAGGCGCATAATTAATCAGGACAAAAAAATATATGAAAAATACAACTCATTATTCAATGAGTCTGAACTAAACTTTGCAGTCTATGACGGAAGGGGCAATAAATTATTTAGCATAATAAAGACAAAAGAACAAGAAATCAGAAGTGCTATTGAAAAGTATCTTCCCGAAAATCTGTATACAACATCTATTTTTACAGATAGTGATGTAAATAATATCAGGAATAAGAGAGAAGTCACAAGAGAGATAAGCACCCCAAAGAGGATCAGCTTTATGGTTAGCCCTATCATTGGTGAGATAATCACCCCTTATAAATACATGATGGTCATTTCCGATATCACATCAGAGATCCAAGAAGTTGAACAAAAGGAAAAACTGGATTCATTAATAAATTATGCAATTAGCACAACCGATATTGGCATTGCGTGCTATAATATAATTTCCGGAGAAGGTTATGCTACTGAATTCTGGTTCAGCAATCTTGGTGAGAAAGTCAATAAATCGGGACTAATTCAGCCCTCCTATATTAATCTAAAAGAGGGTGATAAAGCCGCTATCACAGATTTTAGACAGAATTTGATTAAAGGAAAAGCCGGATCGTTTACAAATGACATTCAGCTTCAGAATCAGCCAAACGGCAGAAATAAATGGATAAGGGAGAGCATATTTTTAAGAGAGACGTCAGAAGCCTCAGGCCCTGTAGTTGTAGATATTAACTTTAACATTACAGCGGATAAAGTTAAAGAAATCATAGAGGAGAGAAAGGTTAAAGAGGTACACATTGCTTACCAGGATAGTGATAGATTTATAAACTCCATCAGCCATGAAATTAGGACACCGTTAACTTCAATTGTTGGTTTCTCAAAGATGTTACTTACAGAACAAAATCCAAAAGAGGTTGAAAATATAACGAGCATTATTAAGAGAAATAATAATGTGCTTATTGAACTGTTCAATAATATTCTTTCTATAGCAAAAATCGATTCCGGACTTTACAAATTTTCAAAAGACGAGGTCAAGTTAAACGGTTTATTCAGAGAACTTAAGACTGCAACCGTTCACATGCTTCATAATGAAAAGCAGCTGACGGCCAAAAACATAGAGATCTTTGCAGAAATTCCCCTAGAAGATAATGTAATAGTTACAGATGAATGGAATTTTAGACAAGTAATGGTTAACCTGCTTTCAAATGCAGTTAAATTTACTAAGAACGGAACAATCACATTTGGCTATCAGCCTCAAGAGAATGGGATATATTTCTACGTGAAGGATACCGGCTGCGGAATATCGGACAGAGACCAAGAGAGAATTTTTAACAAGTTTGAAAAATTTGATAGTTATTCCATGGGAACCGGCTTAGGTCTATCTTTGTGCAAGAGTATTGTAAGACACTTAAACGGAGACCTTGGCGTCATATCAAATGAAGGTGATGGTTCAACGTTTTGGTTTGTTCTTAAAGATTTAAAATGATTATTGCCTTAATTGACATACTTCTCATCATTGACATTGTCTATCTGTATCTTAAGAGAAAAAAAATAAGAGCGGAAAGGGTTTCTCTTGCCAAAGATTTCTCAACTGTCAGTGATGAATTTCAAACGCTGAATAGCAGCCTTCCTGTTGCGATTTTTTATATGACAGAGAGAGGTTATATAGAGGATGTAAATTCTGAATTTGAAAGTATTTTTAAAAATATCGAAAACTGCGAATACAAGGGTTTTAATCTTTTTGAGTCTTCATCTGTTATTCCAAAGGAAGATTTCAATCATCTTAAGAAGTATGGAGTACTTGATATACAATATCATACAAAAAGCTCAAAGTATTCCGATCTTCTAGTAAGAATAAGAAAAATAACATCTTTTAAAATCAAAGGATATATTGGGACGGTCATTGATAAGAGCGAGGATATAGCCACCAGCAGCGCAAGGAGCGCAATGTATAATATGTTTCAGCTTGCAATGGATAAGGCAAATATTGCAGTTGCAACCGTTAATGCATTCAACAACTCATATAACGTTACAAATGCGTGGTATGACCTGCTTTACGTAAAACCGGGAGTCACATTCAGAGAAAGTTTTAAAAATGCTCCTGCAGAAGAATTTGTCAAAGTAACAAACTTTATGAACAGAATTAGGAATATTCAGTTCAATGAAAAAGAATATGCAAAGTATTACGGGTATAATATCAATAACACTAAAGAGAATAAAGACAAAATTGATGTTACTGCAAATTTGAGAATAATTTTTGGCGGAGTAACACACTACATAAGATTTTACGGAATTCTAACGGAATACTCTCCGGATGAAGGGAAGATGATGACCGAAATTGTCTTGTTCAATATTGATGAACAAGTCAAAAGAGAGATAAAATTATTGGAATCTCTACACAAGACAAGATCTGCGGAAAACCTTAAGAACAAATCTATTGTAAACATGAGCACAGAGATTCAGCAACCTCTTGATGATATTCTTTTAGATACTGCAAAGATATTCTGCGCCTCAAAAGAGGAAGAAAAGAAGCATTTGATGAAAGAATTATCCAGAAGCAATGCAGAACTTTTGCTTACAATATCTGAGGTAATTAATATTTCAAGAATTGAGTCTGATGCATACGTACAAAAATTCAACGACGTTGATCCTGGTGTAATAGTGGCAGAAGTTGTTGAAGAATTCAGAGCCATGTTAAGAGAGAATGTCTTTGTTGAGTACAACCCTACCGTTCAAAGCAAATTATCCATTGATATAAGATTGGTGAAAGAGATAGTGAGAGACCTTGCTATCAGTTCAGCCAAAAGGACTCATAAGGGCTCTATTGTGTTCACTATCAGAGAGGAAAATTATGAGGGAGAGAGGGGAGAGCAAATTGAATTATTTATTGCGATTGCAAACAGCGGCACACCGCCGAGCAAAGCGGAGATGAGTTCAAATAATTATAAGACGCTTGTCAAAAAAGCTGCAAAAACAAGTTTGGAAATATATATTGCGCATCATCTTGCCTCAATACTTGGGGGCAGGCTAGAGTTTAGCATTGAGAAACAATTTGGAAAAGATATAAATACCGTGTGGTGCAGGATACCTGCAAAAAGGGCCGAATATAAAAATCAAGAACAATCACAATGAACGTTTGTACCATATCATCAATTTATGCACTGTCGGGAGTAACACTACTGCTGGTCATTGTGTTGCTTGTGATAATTATTCTTAAATCAACAGCCGGCCTTACAAATGAAAAACTTAAAGCTAAAATCACTGAATACCACCATAGAATAGAAAATATCAGCAAAGATTCCGGGTTGAGTTTTGCCCTATACAATTCAAACGGAATCAGGGAAAAAATAATTATAAAGGGGGAAGAGAAAGATAATAACATAACCCTTGGCGGAATGTTGTGCGTAAATCTTTTTGAGAATCCGTTTGACGGCACAACTGCAGATGTGATTAAAAATCTTAAGCCAGGAGAAAGCATTAGTAATCAAATAGATACGTTTTTAAACAGATATGCCGATTTTTTAGACGGGGACGATTCAAACGCAGAAAATTCTGAGCATATTTTCAAATATATCATAAGAAGAACTACAGAAAAAAAATACTCTTACATTGTTGTTGCCGCAAACATTACCGACATAGAGAGCAATGAAGATGAGCAGGAAGAGATTGAGAAAAGGCTTAGGACCGCATCTGCAAATTCAAACGTTGGTGTAGCGTCATATAGCTTGGATGGAAAAATAATGTTTGCGACGGGTTCTTGGTTTAAAAACCTTGGCGAAAACAGCAACGCCACTTCAAACAGTAGGTTTGTACATACTGAAGGTGAAGCATTTACAGAGATCAGAAATTACACCTCCAGCGTTGCAAAAGACCCAAGACCTGGTTCTAAAATTCCGCCGCTTGTAACCACTGTAATGATTACATTGCCTAACGGAAAAAAGAAATGGACGCTGGTAAATATTTTCAAGAGCGATTACGACGCTGCTTTTAAGGAGAAAAATCATCCGTATTTCATAGACTTGAATATGGATATCACAGACCTAAAAGAGAAAGAATTTGTATTATCGGAATTAAATAAAAAAGCTATTCAGGCAGAGAAAGATGCAGATGATTTTTTAAACTCCATCAGCCATGAAATCCGCACTCCTCTTAATTCAATAATCGGATTCACAGACTTGTACGTAAACAGTGAAAATCAAAAGCAAAGAGAAGAATTCATGCCTGTAATAAAGCAGAATAATGAACTTTTAAAAACTCTTATAGACAACATTCTCTGCATTTCATCTTTTTCAGCCGGATTGGTTAAAGTCTCAAAGCAGGAGATTAAGCTAAACAGTTTTATTGAGGATTTAAAAGAATACGCAGCGGAACGGTCTTTTACAATCAAAGATATTTTGCAAAAAAGACTCTATATAAATACTTCTTTTCCTGCAGAAGAGCACGTCATAGCAACGGATGAGGCCTTGCTAAAACAAGTTATGTTTATCCTTATTTCAAACGGGCTTAAATTTACGGAAAAGGGCGGTATTACAATTGGCTATACTCCTAATAAAGACCATAGTATCCTTTTTTATGTTAAAGACACCGGCATTGGAATAAGCAAAGAGGACAAAGAGAGAATATTCTCTCCATTTGAAAAAGTAGATACATTTAAGCAGGGGCTTGGACTTGGTCTGACATTGTGCAAGAGTATTCTAAAACATCTTGGCAGCGAGCTTCAAATTGATTCTGAACCAAAGCATGGAAGCACATTCAGTTTTTTATTGAAGTAACAGATGTTCACAAATAAAAAAAAAGTCCGGTAAAAAACCGGACTTTTTTTTTGTGACCTGCCAGGGGATCGAACCCTGGACCCCAACATTAAGAGTGTCGTGCTCTACCAGCTGAGCTAGCAAGTCATTCCCTATCGATTTGGGACTGCAAAAGTATAAACAAATTCCATTTTATCAAAATTTATTTATTCTGCCTTATGCGGTCCTTTTAATAAGTAACAACAGGTTAAGAATTATATAAGTTGCAAACACAAGAAATACAACGGCGCTCCATCTTAATCCGCAAATTAAAGTAGCAAGTCCCTCCACCGCTGCTATGGCAAGAAATACAAATCTAAGACTGTTATCCTTCCACGTAAAGTTCTTAAACTTAAATGAAAACATGGGTATCTCGCTAACAAGAAGCAGAGACAAACCAACTGCAAGGATTCCAAGCAACCAAGGTACAATATGCCAAAAATGCCAGATAGCGGGATAAAATTTGCTTGTACAAAACAGAGAAGCAACAAACAGTGCGTTGGCAGGAGTTGCAAGTCCAATAAACGTTGTTGCCTGCCTGGTATCTATATTAAATTTTGCAAGTCTTAAAGCAGAACATGCGGCAATCAAAAGAGGAATAAAAATTAGAAATCTATTGCCCGTAATACCACAATCCATTCCGTATGAGAAAATTAAAGCGGGAGAGACACCAAAACTAACCATGTCCGCAAGTGAATCCAAATCCTTCCCTATTGGAGAATGTGCGTTAAGGGCTCTTGCCGCCATTCCGTCAAAAAAATCAAAAACTGCAGAGACAATCATGCAGACAAGAGCCATTTCAAAATTGCACTCAACCGCAAATTCAATTGCAACGCAACCCATTATAAGGTTGCCGCATGTAAGCGCATTAGGAATATTTTTTCTTATTGACATAATTATCTCGACAGTTTTATTTTATTATTTTCCTTTCTTCAAAAACTATTTGACATTTAACTGATTGCTCAGCGTTTCAAACAAGGCTTTGTTTGCCAATTTTTTAGGAACAGCATTTTTGTTCACCAATATAGATATTGTCTTTGCTTTAACGTAATTCACAGAGGCATCATCATATCCGTCCTCATTATAACCCGGAACCTTTCCCCATGAGTTTTTTACAATAAAATACTGAACACCCTCTTTGTCTTTTGCAATTCCGGTAATATGCATCAAATGGTCATCAGATGTTGTATAATCCATAAACATTTTCTCTCTAATATCCTGGTCTATAGGCTGCTCAACATACTTTGCCTTTATCTCTTTTGCTGCCCTAATGTCTTCACCAGGTGCAAAAACAGCTATGTGATTGCGGTGAGCAAAATAAGTCTCGCTCATATCCGCATCCCATGATACTGTGTAACCCTTTTTTATGGCGTAATCCATTATTTCAACCATATCGTCAAGAGGAACATTGTAATACAGATAATGATCAAAGTTATCCGGTATTTCAAGAGGAGACAGCGCGTAGAACGGATGATGTGAGAAACTTGTAATTTCTACATAATCAGAACCTTTAAGCCCAAGCATATCTCTGAAAGTCTGGGCTGTATAAGTCTTTCCCTTATACTCAAAACTCTCCGGAACTGCACCAAGATACTTATCAAGAATGGCATTAACCTGGTCATAAGGCATACCCTTTTTCTCTTTAGTTGCAACATCCATAAGAGAATCCAATGAGAACTGAAGTTTTGAATGGTCATGATGATTCATGCCGTAATTGATTCCGTGATAAGCGCTTTCCGGCATAAGTCCATAATGGTCCATAACCCAAAGAGCCTGGTGCCCTACTCCGCCGGGACCGGTATTTCCTTTTCCTCTCCTGTAATAATCATCCTCAAGCCTCCTGATGTAGTTGCACCTTACAATATACATCTCAGACAGATCCAGGGTCGTATCAGCGGTGCCCTTCTTAATTGCCTCGCTCTCAAGGAAAGAGACGGTTGCAAAGCACCAGCAGGTGCCAGTATTGGCCTGGTCTTTTACAGCAGTTGCCGGATTTTTATTTACTGTTGTAAATTCATACTTATACTGCGCATAAGAGTCTGTAACAGTAAACAATCCTGCACATAGCGCAGCTGCTGCAACAAGAAAAATCTTTTTCATTTTTAATTATTTTTTTATATCCCGACAGAGTATAATTCCGTCGGGATTATTAATAAATAGCTTTGTTATTATTACTTGATACCTAGCTTCTTGCGTAGCTCTTTTGGAATGCCGTTCTTGTTAACAACAAAGTCCATTGTCTTAAATTGTACAAACGGAACAGATGCATACCAGATGCCCTGATACTTTCCTGTCTTGCCCCAAGAGTTCTTTACCATATAATATTTTGTACCATTCTGGTCATGTGCAATACCATAAATCTGAAGACCGTGGTCATCTGTAGTTGTCTTATTATCATAACCTTCCTGCCTCATTTCCTGAGTAATAGTCATCTCCTTTCCCGGTTTGTTCAGATTATAAATATCGGCCTTCTTCTGATTAGGATCTTTTCCAACCCAATGTTCTTGGTCTGAACCTGCAGCCTTTTCATTAGCTGCAACATCTGGAACAACGGCAATGCCTTCGCGGGTGAAACCGTTCTCGCTAACATCTGAACCCCAAGCAATTGTGTAACCGTTTGCAAGTGCATAGTCAATGATTTCCATCATCTCATTCAGAGGAACATTGTAACTCAAATCCCAGCGCCAATTGTCCGGAACCTCAACTGCAAATTGTGAATAGAAAGGATGATGAGTGTAAGAACTAATTGATACATAATCATCCATATTAAGCTTTAACCCTTTGGTTACAAAATCTTTAGGCGCATATTCTATACCTTTGTAAGTAACTTTTTCAGGGCAAGTGCCAAGGTAAGAATCAAGTATTGCGTTGAAAGGAGCCATCCATTTACCTTGAGCGGAAATCTGGTGCTTTGTGTTTGCAACAAAACCTTTTGTGTAACCGTCAAGAACAGAAAACATTTCTGAGAAATTGATTCTCTTCTCACCACCTCTCAGGCAAGGCATATCCTTCTCCAGAACAACGCCATAATCTTGATAGGAGTGAACAACATCCATTGATGCGCCTCCCTCTGCAAAATTAAGAGTTCCGTCCAGACGAACATACTTTACAAATTTTTCCTGATAGTTTTTGTATACAGTATACCACGTTGATAGAGCAATGCTTGTATCGGCAGTTCCCTTCTTTATTGCCTCGCTTTCCAAGAATGAGGTTGTAGAAAAAGCCCAGCAAGTGCCTGAACTTCCCTGATTTCTAATACCGCTGATTGGAATGGCCAAATCAGTGGTAAAAACATAGCCTGAGTCTTTCTTCTGAGCACCTTTGTCTTGTGCAATGCTGTAAGTTGTTGTTGCGCAAAGCAATGCAATTGTCAGTAGTGCAAATAATTTTTTCATAAAATATTTAATTAATTATTATTATACCTATAAGTAACTTTAATTCACCCTGTTTCAACTTCTCAGCAACATTTGCCGCTACGGAATTCTCATAAACTTGTGGGCCTGCAAAGAGACATTCCATTCCGGATTATTTTTCACATAATCAACTATTTGCGGCATCACCACTCTCATCCTGCTCCACTCCGGCTGCAAATACAAAAGGCATTTCTCCCCTGCCTGCTTTCTGTTATACTCAGCCCACTTAAAATCCTCTGCGCTCTCTATAATCACCTTAAGCTCATCCGCTTTCCCGTATATCTTCTGCAACGGCTTTTTATTTTTCTTTGGAGAGAGGCATATCCAGTCAAATACTCCCGACAGAGGACTGCTCCCGCTGGTTTCCAAGAATATCTGCAAACCTTTATCTTTTAAAGCTTTACACAAACTATCGAGAGGATAATTAAGAGGCTCTCCTCCCGTAAGGACTATTGTTTTTGCCGGACACATGGCTGCATCCCTCACTATAACATCTATATCTACCGGTGGAAATTTTTTAGGATTCCAGCTCTCTTTAGAATCGCACCAACTGCAACCTACATCACATCCCCCAAGACGTATGAAATATGCAGGTTTGCCTGTATTAAATCCCTCTCCCTGAATAGTATAAAAACTCTCCACCAAGGGCAAAAACTTTCCGCCTTCCAGCTCCGGATATTCCTGATTTTCTCTCACTATTCTATGACTCCTAATTAAATAACCTGCGTCCACAAGGGACACATCTGACTATTAGACACAAAGATAACATTTTTGTCTTACAAAAAAGAGTAAATCCGTGCCAGATTGTCACAAAATGAGGTTTTTCAGAGATTTATGCGGTACTGGTAAAGGATTTGAGATTAATAACAATACCTTTGAAACTGAGCCTGCAAAAGGACAGCGGAGAGGCAAAAAGGAGATAATATTATGGAAATGAACAACAATCAATCACAGGAAAAAACGCTTGACCGTTATGCCGTCAATCTAAACCAGAGGGCAAAGGCGGGAAAGCTGGACCCCGTCATTGGAAGAGACGATGAGATAAGGAGGGTTCTGCAAATCCTTAGCAGAAGGACAAAGAACAACCCTATTCTTGTAGGTGAGCCGGGCGTTGGTAAGACGGCTATTGCAGAAGGACTTGCGCAGAGGATTGTGCATGGAGATGTTGCGGAAAACCTTAAGGATAAAGTGATTTATTCTTTGGATATGGGAGCGTTGATTGCAGGAGCAAAGTACCAGGGAGAATTTGAAGAGAGGCTGAAAGGCGTTATAAAAGAGGTAGTTGACAGCAACGGAGAAATCATCCTATACATAGATGAAATACACACTTTGGTTGGAGCGGGTCAGACCAGTGGCGCAATGGATGCTGCAAACATACTAAAACCTGCACTTTCCAGAGGAGAGTTAAGATGCGTAGGCTCAACAACATTAGATGAATATCAGAAATATTTTGAGCAAGATAAAGCATTGGAGAGGAGATTCCAGATGGTAATGGTAGATGAACCGTCGCCCGCAGAAAGTATCTCTATATTAAGGGGTTTGAAGCCAAAATATGAGAACCATCACAAGGTAAAAATTGAGGATGACGCTATTATTGCCGCAGTAGAATTATCTCACAGATACATAACTAACAGGTACTTGCCGGATAAGGCAATAGACCTGATGGATGAGGCGGCTGCAAAATTAAGGCTGGAGATGAACTCCGTCCCTGAGGAAATTGATGAGCTGAACAGAAAAGTAAAACAGCTGGAAATTGAGAGAGAGGCTATCAGAAGAGAGGGCAAATCTCCAAAGTTAACTGAGATTAATAATCAGCTGGAATCTCTTAAAAAACAGCAAGATATCTACAATAAACAATGGAAGGAGGAGAAATCTCTTCTGGACAGCATACAGACCAAGAGGCAAGAAATTGACAAACTGAAATTTGAAGCTGATGAGGCGGAGAGAAGCGGCGATTATGCAAAAGTTGCTGAAATTCGCTACGGCAAAGTTGCAAGTTTGGAGAAAGAGATTGCCGTTCTTAAGAAAAAAGAGGAAAGCAACGAGCACCCGCTGATTAATGAAGAGGTTAAGCCGGAGGATATTGCAGAGGTTGTGGCAAAATGGACAGGCATACCTGTAAAGAGAATGCTGCAGAGTGAAAAGGATAAGCTGCTTAATTTGGAGGAGGAATTGCACAAAAGAGTTGTAGGACAAGATGAGGCAATAGAAGCTGTCGCTGATGCTGTAAGGCGTTCACGTGCAGGGCTTCAGAGTGAGAAGAGGCCAATCGGTTCTTTCTTGTTCATGGGTACAACCGGTGTTGGAAAAACTGAGCTGGCAAAGGCTCTTGCAGAATTTTTGTTCAATGATGAGAACCTGATGACCAGGATAGATATGAGTGAATATCAGGAAAGCTTTGCTGTAACTCGTTTAATTGGAGCGCCTCCGGGATATGTTGGATATGATGAAGGAGGCCAGCTGACAGAGGCGGTAAGGCGCAAACCATACTCGGTTATTCTGTTTGACGAAATTGAAAAAGCGCATCCCGATGTTTTTAACATACTTCTACAAGTACTTGATGACGGGAGGCTTACAGACGGCAAGGGAAGAACCGTCAACTTTAAGAATACCATTCTGATTATGACCAGCAACGTTGGTGCGGACATTATCCAGGACTATATGTCCAAGATAAATGAGAGCAACAAAACGCAGATGATGGCAGAGTGTAAAGAGAAAGTAATGGCAATTCTTAAAAAGAGCATAAGACCGGAATTTTTGAACAGAATTGATGAAATCATAATGTTCCAGCCTCTTGGAAAAGAGGAAGTTAAAGGCATATTAAAGTTACAAATCGACCAGATAGAAAAAACTTTGGAAGAGAAAGGCATTACCCTAAGCTTCACAGAAAACACTCTTAACTATCTGGCAGACAAGGGATACGATATCGCCTACGGTGCCCGCCCTATCAAGCGTCTTCTGCAAAAAGAGGTCATCAACACCCTCGCAGAAAAGTTGATTAGCGGAGAAATATCATCCGGTAAAAAAATCAAAATTGACTACAAGAATAACCAGCTGTTATTCAAATAAAAAATCCCGCCAAGAGATTGGCGGGATTTTTGTTATTTTTGCGGCGATTATCTGCATCAATTATGCTTAATGCTTTAAGAACATATCTAAACAAGAGATTTCCTTTGACGCCGTCCAGGGATATACCTGCTGAGTATCATAACTTGGAGGATATAAATCTTATAGGATTTGCATATAATATTAAGTCTGTAGAGTCCGGAGATGCTTTAAATCAGATTATTGAGTGCATAGGCTCTCAGAACATACCCTACAAGGGTCTTGTCATGGAATCCAAGAGGAATGCATTAAAGAAAATTCTTGTGACATACCCAGAGCTTGGGAAAAATCAAAATATTACAATAATCACAAAGAACTATCTAAGCTGGACCGGAATACCAGATATTCACAGATCTGCAAAGTTTTTCAGTCATGTGTACGACTTATTTATAAACTTTAACAGCCGCAGCGATTTTAAATTTGACTACATAACAAAAAGAGCAAAATCCAAATTTTCAGTTGGAATGCGTTCCTCTGCACTGTCCTTATACTCAATGGTTTTGGAGGGAGAATACAAAAGTACGCTAGATGAGATAGAATACGTGAAACAGATTTTCCATTACGTTAAGGTTATTAAAGCAGGAGGGGAAAATGAACAGCAAATATCATAATTCAGATTTTGAAGCGCAGGAATTTGAACGTTTCCGTGCTCTATTCAAAAAGTTTGATGCAGCATATAAAAAGGGCACTTATTCATCCATTGAACTTTCAGAGGATGAATACGATTTTATCATAGAATCATACATAGACAGAGAAGATCCCGTCATGGCCGCAACTGTCTCAGCACTAGCATTTGAGAAGTACTCATACTCTCCAGTGCTGATGGTTAAATACTGTGATTCCCTTATACTCGGCAACAAGATTGAAGATGCTATCTCTCTGTTAGACAGATACAAAGATACGTTCACTGATTACTCTGAAATTTATTTGCTGTACAGCAGAATATACATTAAAAGAAAATTGTGGAAGGACGCTAGAGACTCATATAATAAAGCAATTGGAATTGAGGCTTGTCCAGAAAATATATGTGATTCGGTTTACGCAATTGCGCAAGACTGCATGGAACTAGGCAACTATCGTGAGGCAATTTTTTATCTCGACAGGTCAAATGAGTTGACAAAAAAGTGGGATGAAAAAAACAACTGCAAGGAAGATGAAGAAGATATTGCGGGCATATATAATGATTATGCGTATTGCTATGAGAAGATTGGAAAGCTGGACAAATCTGTGGAGAATTATCAGAAATACTTGGAAATGAATCCGTTTGACGATATTAACTGGTTTAACATAGGAACAATTTACGCAAGACAGAAGAGGTTGAAAGAGGCGGTAGATGCATTTGAATATGCAGTATCTTTAAACCGTGAAAATTCCTCTGCGCTATACAATTTGGGAATTGTCTCTTTAAACCTGGAGGAATTTAAAAACGCTGTTGAATACTTCACGGATTTTGAAAAGATAGAGAAGAAAAATATTCCAGGAACCATCGGACTGGCAGATGCTTACATGGGACTTGGGGATTACGGACAGGCGGAAATTCTATTTCGGAAGGCTCTTATGCTGGATAAAAATTGCACAGAGGCAAAGGAGGGCATTGCATGTCTAAAGAAAATTAAAAAAAGCAAAACGAATAAACCTACAAATAACAAATAATGAGCAATTTAGCAAAATACTCAATCCTTACGCTTAAGGGAATTGGAATAGGAATGGCTAACGTCATACCGGGGGTAAGTGGAGGTACAATAGCCTTCTTGACAGGCATTTATGAAGAATTAATAGAATCAATTAAATCATTTAACATCACAAATCTTAAGCTCTTACTTAGGGGAAAATTCAGAGAATTTGCAAAGGCAACGGATCTTGCATTTCTTTCATGTATTTTGATAGGCATTCTGATAAGTGCATTCTCGCTGGCAAAGTTGATGGTATATTTACTTAAATATCAGCCTATTGCAACGTGGAGTTTCTTTTTTGGACTGATATTGGTTTCTTGTTTCTATATTTTTGGAGAGATAAAAAAGTGGAACATTGGAACAATAATTTGCCTGCTGGCCGGTACTGCAATAGCGGTACTTGTGTGCATGGCTTCCCCTACTCAAACAACTGACGCATGGTGGTTTATAATGGTTTGCGGCGCCATAGCAATTTGCGCAATGATACTTCCCGGAATTTCCGGAAGCTTTGTGCTGCTGCTTCTTGTTAAATACGAATTTGTTATGAATGCGCTTAGTTCATTCAACATACCGATACTGTTACTATTTGCAATTGGGGCTGTCACCGGAATTATCGCATTCTCTCACCTGCTAAGCTGGCTTCTGAAAAAGTTTTACGCACAGACTATTGCGCTTCTGAGCGGTTTTATGGTTGGCTCACTTATAAGGGTGTGGCCGTGGCAAAAAGTTGTACAGCACTCCGTTGGAACAGATACATCATTACCCGTGTTACCCGGAAAGTTTGCGGAAATAATAGGCGTCTCTCCGCAAGTTGGAATGGCAATAATTTTTATAATCATTGGTATTGCGCTTGTTGTTGTACTTGAGTCATTGGGCAATAAAAAGAAAAAAGAGACTCCGGAGAGCACAAAGGATTAATCTGTCGGGAGTAAAATTTTACAATAAGCAAAAAATGTTTACATTTGCAGCCTAAAAATCGGAAGGAGATTCGCGGCGCCGGGCAGATACCGGCAGCAACTGCGGAACTCATACCGGATCGGTAGCTCAGTTGGATAGAGCAACAGCCTTCTAAGCTGTGGGTCGAGGGTTCGAATCCCTCCCGATTCACTAAATTCAAAAACGGCTTCTGAAACAAATCAGAGGCCGTTTTTATTATCTGTTAGCATTTCCATGCTATCTTCCGAATGCTGATATTTGAGACTTGTTAATCACTATAATTCCGCCCGCTACAATTGAAAGCAAAATAATCAAAGACAGCAAATTGACGATGTTCATTTCGTTGGCAAAAAAAGATGATATTCCACAAATTGCAGAGGCCGCAGAAGATGGCTCTAATTTGGAAATACCGGCAAATAAATCAATTGAATGCTGCAATATAAAAGATGCACCGCCGGAAATCACAAATAATGCAACTCCCAGAAAAAGAGATATTAGCACAATCCAGTGTGTCCACTCCGACTGTTCTTTTTTTGCTTGCGGCTGCGGATAATAATCCAGCTGGGAGATGATTTTCTTTGTAAAATCCTCTCCATCAAGGTGCTGCTTGCCCGCATCAAAAAAACTCTTTATTTCTTTATCGCTTAACATATTGCAAATTTAATATTATCTAACTTATGCACTACATATTATACAACTCATCTCATTTTTGCACATACAAACTAGCGCACTCATTCACCGTAACCTGCTTGCTTGAGGTACACTTTTAAATGCTCCCTTCCTCTGGATAAATGGGACTTTACGGTATTCTCCTTCATTCCCGTAATCACCGCAATCTCAGAGATTTTCTTCTCTTCCATATAGAACAACAAGAGCACCGCTTTCTCATTTTCCGCAAGATTCCTTAAAGCTCCGTTTATATCATTACTGACCGTAATCCTGTCTGAACCTGCACTTTGCACCACCATAGGGTCAGAAGCGCGGTCCGCGCCGTCAATTTTTCTATCTGTCGGGAGCTGTACCTCACTGAGTCTCACCCGTTTGCCCATCTGGTCATAAAAGCAGTTGTAGGCAATTCTAAAGAGCCAGGTAGACAATTTTGACCTGCCCTGAAAAGACGATAGTCCCGTATAGGCCTTAATAAAAGCATCTTGCGCAATATCATCTGCAAGAGCTCCATCTCCTCCGGACAGGTTAAGCAGGAATCTCCTTAAAGGTTCCTGCTGCTCCCTGACAAATACCGTGAATTCTGCTTTGTCCAATTGACAAACTAAATTAAATCTTATGAAAATTTGTGCAAATTACCGCACAGCAATTTGATAGAGAGCTATTTAGAACTATCGGATTTCTTTTGCTCTTCTTCCTGTTTCTTATAGTATCGTCCAGCATAAAATGATACAAGAAGCCCGACGCCAACAAGAGCAGGAACCAGTCCGCTGCATGCAAATCCAAGCGCATAGGCGCCAACTTCCGGCTGTACATTTAAAATGAAATAAAGCAAAAAGAAAACTCCCAAACCTAATCCTACAAGAGAAACTCCCCAGGTGAACAACTTCATTGGATTTTCTCTTTTAATTTTTGCTTCTTGAGCAATCTTAAAAAAATTGGGATCCAAAGGGACTCCTTTTTCTAACGCTTTGGCTATCAATTCATTTTTACTTTGTTGAGTACGATAGCGTGACAGATAAACTATCAGTACAATTGCCACCGGCAATAAAAAGCACACAAAAATAGGAACTAAAGTACTTTCCATAATAATAAGTTTTTATAGTTAATTTTTAATTATTTCTAGTTAGACTGCAGAAAGGTACAAAAGGTTGCAGGGAAATAGATAAATTTTCAAAAGGTTCTTTTTATTCCCGTTTTTTGCATGGTATCCATGCCCAGAACGTAGAACCTTGATTTTCTTTGGAGAAAAAACCTATCTTTCCACCACAAGTATCCACTATTGCCTTGCATATAGAGAGCCCAAGACCGGTTCCCTTTGCAAAATTATCCAACTTCTCAAACCTTTGGAATATACGATGTTGCTTCTCCTCAGGAATGCCGATGCCTGTATCCGATACTGAAAGTTTAACTCCTCCGTTCTCATAAACGTATGAAGCTGTGATTGTTCCGTGGATTGTATACTTTATTGCGTTGGTGATAAAATTAGTAAGTATCTGTGCTATCCTCTGCCTGTCAGAAAATATAATACACTCTTTATATGGATTATTCTCAACAAGTTTCACCCCTACAGGGACTTTACTCATGACAGAATTTAATATATTAGCAAAGCATATAGACATATCAAATTCTTGCTCAGCTATTTGCACAGCACCAGCCTCAATTTTTGAAAGGTCCAAAATATCGTTTACCAATCTCAACAGAAGTTCGCTGTTTGCATTTATCAGTCCAATATATTCATCCCGGCTCTCCGCATTATCCTTTTCCTGAAGAAGATTCGCAAAACCAACAATTGCATTAAGAGGTGTTCTGATGTCATGACTCATATTTGCAAGAAAAGAAGACTTAAGTTTATCAGCCTCCTTTGCCTTCTCCATCTCTACCTTAAGCTCTTGCTGCACCTCTACAAGTTTGGTATTATCACGTCTAAATCCAACAAACTTAGTCACAACGCCATCTCTTCCAACCTCAAGCGGGCTTGCAGTAGTTGTGCAGTAATGCCATTTATTATCACATTCATACCAAAGCTGAACTTCTGAATATAAGTTTTCATTACTTCCGCACTTTAGTTTATATACCATAAGCTGCATATCTCTGATATCTCTAATCTTCACTTTTTTGAAGTATTCATCCTGATCAATTTCCTTCCCGTCATTAAAGTTCATACCCGGGTCATTATACGTTCTTAAGATATTTGATTTAACATCAAATTCCCAATAGACCACGCCGGAAGACTTAAGAGCCAGCGCCATTTGCTTACCGCGCCCGTTTAACGCGGACTTTGCTTGATCCACACGCCTTATTAATAACCATGTAAAGAGGGCAAGAATAATAGCTGCAAAAAGAAGAACGGCAAGAATAACATAAACCGCCACCGGAACATAAAAATGACTATTATGATGGAACCATTTTTCAGTCAATGCTTCAAAGTTTCCATCCGCATTAATACTTTCCAGCACGTTATCTATTCTGCGCATAAGAGCAGTATCACGCCCGACAAAACAATATCTCTGAATTGGAAGGTGCATATCAGCGATTCTAATATTCTTGATTTTCAGGGAATTCAGAAAATAATTCGCAACGGCCTCCTCACATACAACGGCATCATATTTTCCTTTGGATAAATTAAATATGCCCGGACCATAATCATTTACCGATATAACTTCCTTCCCAAGTCCAACACTTATAAGCATTTCCTCCATGCTTGTGCCTGATTCAACAAGAACTTTTTTGCCAACAAGTTGAGAAAAAGATGTTATCCTGTTATCTCCTCGCCTATACAAAACACAATGTTTTAGATAATTATGAATAGGTCCATAATTATACTTCTGGCTTTTTCTTACCGTCCAGTTCATCCCAATGATAACGGACTGGTTATGTCTGTCATAGTATTTTAGCACATCAGGCCAATCCATGGATAAAATCCGAAATTTACTGATTCCCAGACGCTTCATAACAAGTCTGGTTAAATCTATATTGAATCCCGCAGACTCCCCTTTGCTGTTTATAAACTCATAGGGAGGATAAAACCTATCTGCAAGAAATACTATCGAATCTGATTGGTAAATAAGTAAAGTATCTTTACTTGATGAGGCCACATCATGCACATCTGAAATCTCTATTTCCGGACCCTCTACATAAGACTCTGCAAATGCATTAAGAGAGTAACAAGAAAAAGAAATGAATAGTAGAACAGCAATATAAAATGTCCGCTTCATGTCTAATACGAGGCTAACAATTGCGAATCTACAAAAAAACATTTACGCGACACCAATAAGGACAAAATTTTTAAACATTAATTCGCTTTCCTGGCATAAATGAAAAGGTCTTGGCCAAGATGACAATAACCTGTTGGATTCTTATCAAGATAATCCTGATGATAATCTTCCGCATTGTAAAAATTTTGCAAAGGGATAGCCTCCAGCACAATAGGTTTTGTGTATAGTTTAGCTAATTTCCCGACAGCTTCCTCTATAATATTTCTATCATCACTGTCTTCATAATAAATACCCGTACGGTATTGAGTTCCAATATCATGCCCCTGCTTGTTCAGACTTGTAGGGTCAATTGCCTTAAAGAAAATATCAAGCAACTTCTCCAGCGGCAGCACTTGCGGGTCATACTCAACTTTAACAGTCTCCGCAAAACCGGTCCTGTCTGTACACACATCCTTATAAGATGGATTCTCCGTATGCCCATTTGCAAACCCCACCTCAGTGTTCACTACCCCATTCACTATCTTAAGATAATGCTCTGTTCCCCAGAAACATCCACCTGCCATATAAATTGTCTTTGTCATATTATTTGTAGTTAAAATATGTATGCCCAAACATTAATTACATGCACAACCTGTGCAAATATAACATTTCTATGTACTGCAAAAAAAGACATGCGGGAAGCTCTGTGTCTCAAACAACAGCAAAAAAAGTCCCTCTGCAAGAAGGACTTCTTTTGTAACATGCTGATTTACAGCGCAGGCAATACATCTCCCATGTTATATTCTTGGCTTTTGAATAATACGAATAACCAAGGAGATAGCATAAACTACAATACCGTAAATTACCGGGATAAACGCCACTTTAATTCCGCCGGCCATGACACTTGCAGGAGGTACCCCTGCAACTTGGATTGCTGCACATACTTGCACTGCACCCAACATACTGTAAACAACACCAGCCAACATAGCCAAAATTCCGAACTCTTTTACCCAAGCTGGAGCCTTCCATGCAGAAAGACAAACTGCTACAAATAAAATAGTTATTATGGACATTCCTAATGGTCCACCAGCATAAAATAATTGAAACATAGTTTTAATTTTTTAAGTTAATAATTAGTTATTAAAAAAGCACTTATTGTTTTGGAAAGAAACGCGTTTCATATCTTTCAAGTGCAAAAATATGTGCAAATAGGAAAAATGATATTTTTAAAACCCGCTATCCATGTGTCAAATCCATTTATATCACCTTTTGAAGTCACGACAGATGTTTTTATAAAAATTAAATTGCCATTTTTGTAGTAGAAAAAAACATTAATATGAATAAACTAACCTTTCATATTGTATACTGGGGAATAGTCATTCTTTTGCTTAGCCTAATGTTGCTAAGCAAAAACTATAAATTCATTGAAGCAATATTTATATCATGCTCCTTACTTCCCGGAGTTCTTCTTGCTCAATATCTTAAGAAGGATATATCTTTTAAGAACAAGAAAGAAGGGATAAAAAATTCAATATTTCTTACATTAACAGTCCTAACTGTCATATACTTAGGTATATTTTGCGCACAGTGGTATCTGCGGAAGACACAACAACCTGATGCTATTCTATTAAATCCAGTATTCATTTTATTGATTGCTGCTGCATTAATTATTCTTAATAGCTACTTAGAAATAAAGATATTCAATGTATCGTCGCGGGAAACACACCAAAGTGATAAAACATTTGATTTTATTTCCGATAGAAAGAAAATCACAATAAAAATAAATGATATAATCTATATTGAATCAAATGATGATGAAGTTTGGATACATACAATAGGAGATACATCATACAGAACTAAAATGAAAATTTCCAGATGGAGCGAGGTCATGGATGAACAATTTGAAAGGATACATCGCTCATATATAGTTAACACTCTCCATATAACAGAGAGAACGGCAACATACGTAATAGCAGATGGGAAGAAGCTGGAAATTTCAAGAAAATACAGGCAGATATAAATTAAAGCAGGTGTCAGCTATACGCAAAAGGCAGGCCTAAAAAGCCTGCCCTTTGCGTGGAGTTGACGGGAATCGAACCCGCGACCTCAGCGTTGCGAACGCTGCGCTCTAGCCAACTGAGCTACAACCCCTTAGGTAATATTTTAAACATCTTTTTTATCCAGCACCGTTTTGTTGGACACTATAGGTTTTGCCCAAAATCCAATAGAGGTCATGTAAAAAATGAATGCAAAGATAAGAAACATTCCTATCCTTAAACTCCCTGTTGCATCAGCCAGAAGCCCAACTAACAACGGACCGACGGCACCGCCTACTATTGCAGAACAAAGTATGCCGGCAAACGAGCCATGATGTTCTGCTGCGGAATTAAGTGCTAATGAGAATATTATAGAGTACATCATAGAGATGCCGAATCCAATTGCGGGAAAACAGAAAAGAGCCGTCTGCCGGGAGCCAAATAATGCAACGGCTAAAAGCACTGAAGCTAAATAACCGCTGCAGCGCAAAAGTTTTTTGCTGTCAAACAGTTTTAAAAGAACAAGACCAAGCACGCATCCAACCAGCATTGAGCCCCAGAAATAAGCAACCGTATGCGCACCAAGTATCTGAGGATCAACCCCGTGATACTTTTCCAAAAATGTGCTCATATAAATAGAAGTTCCTTGTTCCGTACTAACATAACAGAAAATTCCAAGGGCAAAAAGCCATACATATCTCTTCTTAAATAGCTCAAAATAAGAGGATTTAGTGCCGCTCTTTTCATCATTTCTAAGTTCAATTTTAGGAAACTTGCAAAGCAAAACCGCAACAATCATAAAAATCAAAATCACTGCAAACAGGTAATACAGAGATACCCACGGCAATTCTGGCGGTGCGATTGACATTGGATTTTTCACATAATAAGTGTAGACCATCGGACTTATAAAAGAAGCACAGCTAAAAACTAGCTGCCCAAGTTCACCAACAAACGCATAGTTCTCTTCTCCACCTACCGTCCTTTGTAACGGGTTCAGAACTGTCTGAAGCATAGCCATTCCCAAGCCTATTATAAAACATGAACAAAGGAGAACCGGGTAAGTATGCAAAAAAGCAAACAGCAATGAACCAATAAAAGGCATTAAAAATCCAAAGAGCAAAACACGCTTTTCACCCCACTTCTCAATCATCAAACCCGCAGGAATGGACATTACTGCATAAGCCACAAAAAATGAGGTTGGTATAAAGCCGGCCAGAGCCAGATTCTTAAGAGAGAAATTGCTGATGATGTCCGGAATAAGCGGTCCTAAAATGTTAGTTATAAAGGATATGACAAACCAAAAAGACATTATCAGAGCAATCTGCCAGATTCTCTTTGAACTTAATTTTCCCATTATGTTATCTAATTTTTAAATTCTGAAATTTGCCGGCGTACAGCCATACACGCAAATAATTATTTCTGTAAAAATTCTTTATCCAGAAGAGCCTTCTTCTTAACAGGATCTTCTCCCTCTTTGCAACGTGTTTCAAAATAGAATTTTATCTTGGGCTCTGTACCGGAAGGTCTAAGAGAAACCATTGTGCCGTCTTTTGCAATATATTGAAGCACATTAGATTTAGCCAGCTTAACTTCAGGTGCATAATTGCTTCCCTTGTTAAAATCCTTGTAAACAACTATCGGCGATCCTGCAAGTTTTTTAGGCGGATTGTTTCTGAATTTTTCCATTATTCCGGCAATCTTCTTTGCCCCCTCAATGCCCTTGAAAGTATATTGGCAAAGCCAGTCTTCATACTTTCCAAACTCACGATAGATTTCCTGCAGCAAGTCCCACATTGTCATTTTGTTATCTGCGCACCATGCGGCACATTCACATATAATTGAGCAAGTTATAGGCGCATCTTTATCCCTTACAAACTCTCCCAGGCTAAAACCAAAACTCTCCTCTCCGCCACAAACAAATATGCCTTTTCCCTCATTGTATTTAACAACCTCTGCAATATTTTTAAAACCCGTCAAGACATTGTAACACTTAACTCCAAACTTCTCCGCAATATCTGAAATCAAATTTGTTGTCACTATGGTTTTTATTGTATAAGGAAATTTTTTGCTTCTCTTAAGTTTTCCCGTTTCACTCCAACGTCTTAACACATAATAAGTTAAAATGGAATTAGTTTGATTGCCGTTAAGCAGCACTATCTCACCTTTGTCATTTCTGATACCCATTCCTACTCTGTCCGCATCCGGGTCAGAAGCCAAAACCAAATCTGCCTTTAGTTTATTTGCAAGATCAACTGCCATTTTCATAGCGGAAGGATTCTCCGGATTTGGAGATTCTACCGTAGGGAAGTTACCATCGTTAATTGCCTGAACCTTAACTATATTCACATTTGCAAAGCCCATCTCCCGTAAAGCGCGCGGTATAATTTTAATACCTGTTCCATGCAAAGGAGTGTAAACAACCTTCATGTTTTTATTATGCTTAACGGCAAGAGGTGACAGATGCAAGGTGGACAAATCTTTCAAATACGCTTTGTCAATTTCCGCACCTATCATTTTTATACTGCCCTTGCAACTCACTTTTTCACACGCTTTTACGCCAGCGCAATTCCTTGCGTCTTTCTTATTTTCACTGCCCCATTTAACTTGTGAAAGATTTTTAATCTTATTAACTTCTTTAATAATACCGGTATCATGAGGGGCAATCACTTGTGCGCCGTCATCCCAATATGCCTTATAGCCATTATATTCTTTTGGATTATGAGAAGCTGTAACCATCACACCTCCCTGACAATGCAAGCGACGGATAGTATAACTCAGCTCAGGTGTTGGACGCAAATCTCTGAATAAAAATACCTTAAAACCATTGGCAGCAAAAATATCCGCCACCAATTTTGAATATTCTTTGCTGTGATTGCGACAGTCAAATGAAATTGCAACTTTAATTTGCTTAATCGGATTTTTTGAGCCTGACCCAAAGGCTTTAATTAAATAATTTGCAAAACCTTGTGTCGCCATCCCGACAGTATACTTATTCATTCTATTTGTTCCGGCCCCCATGAGTCCTCTTAGTCCGCCGGTTCCAAACTCTAAAGTTTTATAAAATGCGTCTTCCAGAACCTTAGGGTCTCCGTCAATCATTTTTTTTACTTCCGCTTTTGTTGCGGCATCGTAACCCTCTACGAGCCACTGCTTTGCCGTTGTCAAAATTTTGCTGTCCATAATGTTATATTTTATATTTATTCAAATAAAAAAATGATTAACCGCTTAGCAAAAAACATTTAAACAATTCAAACGGCTAATTGTTGATTTCTAAATATTATTAGCCTTCAAATTTATGAATTTTTAGGTACATTTGCACGCTGTCAAAGGTCATCTATAAACATTATCCAAAACGTTTTAACATGAGCGAGCAAATCAAACACGAGTGCGGCGTTGTACTAATCCGCCTTCTTAAACCTCTATCTTACTACAAAAAGAAATACGGCACATACTCGTATGGACTTAACAAACTGTATCTTATGATGGAGAAACAGCATAACCGCGGGCAGGAGGGCGCCGGGCTTGCGTGCATTAAGATTAATGCAGAACCCGGAAATGAATATATCTTCAGAGAGAGAGCCCTTGGCAACACTGCAATTGCGGAGTGTTTTGACAACGTTCACAAAGAAATAGAAAACGCAAAAAAAACAACTTTGGAAACAGAAGACCTGCCATATATAGGAGAGGTATATATTGGTCATCTAAGATACAGTACTACAGGTAGAAGCGGCATGTCATACGTGCATCCTTTCTTGAGAAGAAACAATTGGCGCACCCGCAATCTTTGCCTTGCCGGAAACTTCAATTTGACAAATGAAGAGGAGTTATTTGACATGGTCATTGGACAAGGTCAGCATCCGCGCAGCGATGCAGATACTTTTCTTATCCTTGAACAGATGGGATGTATGCTGGACGAACACCACAACAACCTCTATAAAAAGTTTAAGAATCAAGGATTTAGAGGAGCAGAGCTGAATCAGAAAATTGAGGAAAATATAGATATGGAGGGGGTTATTTCAGAGGCCTCAAAAACTTGGGACGGAGGATTTTGCATAGTTGGGGCAACCGGCAGCGGAGAAAGTTTTGTATTCAAAGACAGATGGGGAATTCGTCCTTGCTACTACTATTGTGATAATGAGGTTATTGTAGCGGCATCTGAACGTGCCGCAATACAAACCGCAATGGATGTTAAGTTTGAGGAAATAAAGGAACTGACTGCAGGAGAGGCTATTACAATTCATCGCGACGGATACATGAATATCAGTTGCATAATAAAACCCAGCAATCCAAAACCTTGCTCTTTTGAGAGAATTTATTTTTCCAGAGGTTCAGATGCGGAAATATACAGGGAGAGAAAAATGCTTGGCAAATTGCTTGCTCCGCAAATTTTGACCGCATCCACAGGAGGTTTTGACAACACTGTTTTCTCATTCATTCCCAATACCGCAGAGGTTGCATATTATGGTATGATTGAGGGACTTAATGAAAAACTTAATGAGGAAAAATTCCTTGATATAGAAGAAGTTCAAAATAAATCTGTCGGGAATAAAGAGAATAAAAACAGAGATGTTATTAAAGGGGAAAATGATGCTATTAAGGAAATTCTTGCACGCAAGGTAAGGACGGAAAAGCTTGCAATAAAGGATATTAAGATGAGAACTTTTATTGCGGAAGGCAGTACGAGAAATGATTTGGCAGCGCATGTTTACGATATCACATACAATAGCATTGTTCCCAAAAAAGATACTATTGCAGTAATAGATGACAGTATTGTAAGAGGCACCACTTTAAAGCAGAGCATTATAAAGATTCTCAGCAGATTAGAACCAAAAGAGATTATCATTATTTCTTCTTCTCCTCAAATCAGATACCCGGATTGTTATGGTATTGACATGAGCCGAATGGGAGAATTCATTGCATTTAATGCCGCCGTTGCCCTAATTAAAGAGCGCGGAATGGAGAAGATATTGAGCGACGTTTACAAGAAATGCAAGAGCGCGGACAACAAGCCGCTGTCAGAATTTGTAAGCACAAGCAACTCTGCAGACAAGGAAAATCCTGCGGCAAAGTCTCATATTCAGAATTTTGTAAAGGAAATATATGCACCTTTTACAGAGGAAGAAATCTCCAAAAAAATTGCGCAATTGGTAACACCGGAAGGTTTGAAGTGTAATGTTAACGTCGTTTTCCAAAGCATAGAAAATCTTCATAAAGCATGTCCAAAAAATAGCGGGGATTGGTACTTTAGCGGAGACTATCCTACACCCGGCGGAACAAGAACAGCCATCAGAGCATACATAAATTATTACGAAGGAAACCCGTACAAAAGAGGTTATAGTAGATAATTTGCATTTTCAGTTAAAAATTGTTAGATTTGTTATAACAAAACAAAACAACTTTTACAATGAACATTTTTGTATCCAGCCTAAGTTTTAAAGCAAGAAGAGAAGACTTAGAGCAGTTATTCGCTCCCTACGGGGAAGTATCTTCGGCCAGGATTATTATTAACAGAGACACTCACAGATCCAGAGGTTACGGATTTGTTGAGATGCCGGATGATGCAGCAGCTGAAAAGGCTATAGCAGCACTTAACAGTTCAGAGCACATGGGTAGAACCATTAACGTTGCCGTTGCAACATCCAAGGCTAACAACCCTCAGGACGCGGTTCCGCAAAATTCTGTAGGTGAGAACCCTCAGCAGTAAAGTTAACTGCAGAGAGTCCTAGTTTTTGAAATAAAAATCTAAAAAAAACCGCGCCGAAATTCGGCGCGGTTTTTATGTTTTTCAAATCTCCTGATTATTTGCCAACCTCATCAAGGTACTTGTTATACTTATCATATCCTGCCTTGTAAGTTTCATTCTTCTCACGGAAACGGAAGAAGATATTCTTCAAATACTCTGCACAATATTTCTTAACCTCATTATCCTTTGCAATAGAGAAGGCTTTCTCAAAAGGAACAATTGCTTTCTCAAGGCACTGGTTAAGCTGCTCATTAAGAGCACTGTACTTAGCATCATCTGTTTCCATTGCAGCTTTTTCCTGCAGCTCAAGACCCATAGAATAATAAGTATCTCCCTCCGCAAAAGGTGCATATACATAAGTAGGATCTACTTTCAAAGCGTTTTCATAGCACTCAACTGCCTTGTCATATTTCTTTAAAGTCTTGTAAATGTTACCCTCAGTATAAATCAAAGAAGCATTTGTAGGCTCATTTTTCTGAGCTGTGTGGATAAAATCCAATACTTTATCAGGATTATCTTTTGTGCTCAAATAGGTATTGATAAGCTCAATAAGAATACTCTGATTTGTTGGATGTTTTGCAAATCCTAATGATAGAATATCCTTAGATTTTGAAGTATCTCTCTTCTGTTTGTAAGCGGCAGAAATATAAGCGTAAGCCTCGCCGCCGCCATCATAATTCAATTCCATGCACTTGTTCAATAGAGAAATTGCTCTATCATTATCCTTTGACATAGAAGCAGTTACACCGGCATTGTAAAGAGCCATTGTATCAACAACACCAACTGAAGGCTCAGAAGTAGCTCTATAAGATTTCTCAAAATATACAGAAGCTGACTTGTTGTCTCCAAGTCTGGAAGCGCTAATTGCAGCTCCCCAGAATCTTTGTCCTACAGTTTTAAAAGCGGCACTCAAATCACTTTTGGAAGCGTTCAAATCTGAGGCTTTCTTATATGCATTATATGCACATTCAAGAGCATCTTCATCCTTCAAAGTAGGTTGTTTTATAACCCAGGCAAACAACTTGCCTGAAGCATCATAATAAAGGTCCTTATCGGCATAGCTGTCAACTGTAAGTTGCTGGCCATTAACCTCTTTCTTCTCCGAACCAGTAACTGTCTGATCCTTAAGCAAAAGTTTAACTTGCATCTGAGGTGCATCAACCCATAGTCCGTTTATAGGTGCATCATAGCATGCAGTGTATGCATTTCCCAATTTCACCCAAGTGTCAGACTTATCAGCCTTCTTAGGATTTTGAGAAGTTTCTTTAGCTTTTGCAAGTCCCTTCAAAGCAGACTCAGCCTCTTTTGATTGTGCGTTTGCTTGCGCAACGCAAAGCAGCACAAGAGCCAATGAGATAAATAACTTTTTCATATAACTAATTTAAAATTTGTATTTCTATAAATCTATAAATATTTAATTCGTAAAAAACGGGTTCAAATTTAACTATTTTTATCAATAATACTCCCGACAGACTACTTTTCCTCTGCCGGAGTGGCATCCTCACCTCCTTCAACCTGTACATCCTGATCAGAGCCTCCTTCTGCCTCAGACACCTTATCATCGCTCTTAGGGACAACGCAAACAGCTGCTATACTGTCTTTTGCCCTAATATTGATAAGTTTGACGCCTTGTGTAGCCCTGCCGGCAATCCTTATATCTGAAGTTGCAACTCTTATTGTGATGCCGGACTTATTAATAATCATCAAATCATTATCATCACTAACCACCTTAAGAGCAATAAGTTTGCCAGTTTTTTCAGTAACATTAATGGTCTTAACTCCCTTGCCTCCTCTGTGGGTGATTCTATAGTCATCCAAATCACTCCTCTTGCCGTAGCCGTTCTCACTCACAACAAGAATTGTCTCATTTTTCTCCTTGACACTGTCGGGATTAACAACAATTAATCCAATGACTTCATTATCATCCTCAATATTAATACCGCGTACGCCGGTGCCTGTTCTGCCGATTGCTCTTACTCCGTCCTCATCAAATCTCACGCACTTACCCTCTCTGGCAGCAACCATTATCTGACTATTTCCGTTAGTCAAAATTGCATCAAGCAATTCATCCCCTTCTCTGATATTCACCGCATTAACTCCTGTAGTTCTTGGATGTGAATACTCCGCAAGGCTTGTTTTCTTTACAACACCACGCTTAGTTCCAAGCACAACATAATTACCGTTAATGTAACTCTCATCCTCAAGGGACTTTACGTTGATATATGCACGAACACTGTCACCGTTTTCTATGCTCAAAACATTCTGAATTGCTCTTCCCTTATTGGTCTTATTACCTTCCGGAATGTTGTAAACCTTTAACCAGAAGCATCTTCCGTTCTTAGTAAAGAACAGCATAGTACTGTGCATGTTGGCAACATATATGTGCTCTATAAAATCTTCATCTCGTGTAGAACTGCCCTTAGAGCCAATCCCTCCCCTGTTCTGAAGCCTGTAATCTGCGAGCGGCGTTCTCTTGATATATCCAAGATGTGAAATTGTAATAACCACATCCTCATCTGCATAGAAATCTTCCGGATTAAATTCTCCCTCCATTGGAACAATATCTGTACGTCTTGGATCTCCAAATCTCTTCTTTAGATCCAGAAGTTCATCCTTTATGATGCCCATCTGCAAATTAATATCTGAAAGAATATCCCTCAGTTTCTTGATAGTAGTCTCCAGCTCTTTCCTCTCATCTTCCAACTTGCTTCTCTCCAAGCCGGTCAATTGTCTCAATTTCATCTCCACAATTGCAGTAGCCTGAATATCAGACAGCTTAAACTTATCCATCAATCTGGACTTTGCCTCATCCACAGTCTTGGAAGAACGTATGATATTGATGACCTCATCAATATTATCCAGCGCAATAAGCAGGCCGACAACAATATGGTCTCTTGCCTCTGCCTTCTTAAGTTCAAATTTTGAGCGCCTTACAACCACCTCATGTCTGTGGCGCACAAAGTATTTTATCAGCTGCTTAAGATTCAGCAGTCTTGGACGTCCGTCTGCAAGAGCAACATTATTAACCGGGAAGCTGCTCTGCAACTCGGTCATTTTGTACAAGTTATTAAGGACAACGCTGGACATTGCCCCTACCTTAAGCTTAGCAACAAGCCTCATTCCGGTCTTGCGGTCACTCTCATCATTAACATAGACAATATCTTCTATCTTCTTCTCCTCCACCAAGTTAGCTATCTGCTTAAGAAGCTCAGACTTGTTAACCAAGTAAGGAATTTCTTTTATCACGATAGTCTCTCTTCCGCTCTTTTCATTTACCTCAACCTCCGTCTTGCCCCTGACAATCACTCTACCGCGGCCGGTCTCATAGGCTTCCTTTATTCCTTGAAGGCCAAGTATTGTGCCTCCTGTAGGGAAATCAGGTCCCTTGATATACTGCATAAGTTCTTCTGTCGTGATGTCATTATTGTTTATGTATGCAATGATTCCGTCACAAACTTCATTCAAATTGTGAGGCGGCATGTTTGTAGCCATACCCACGGCAATTCCGCTTGCTCCGTTAAGCAACAGAAGCGGCGCCTTTGCAGGCAATACCAAAGGCTCCTGGAACTCACCGTCAAAATTTGGGACAAAATCTACGGTGTCCCTATCCAAGTCCTTAAGAATTTCTTCTCCCATTGGAGTAAGTTTGGCCTCCGTATAACGCTGAGCCGCAGGAGGATCACCTCCAACAGAACCAAAGTTACCTTGTCCAAATACAAGCATGTATCTCATACTCCAACTCTGAGCCAATCTAACCATGGCATCATAGACGCTGGCATCACCATGAGGATGGTACTTACCTAGTACATCTCCAACAATACGGGCAGATTTTTTAGTCTGGCCGCCGGCCGTAATGCCCAATTCGCCCATATCAAATAAGATTCTGCGGTGAACCGGCTTAAGACCGTCTCTGACATCGGGAAGAGCTCTGGCAACAATAACGGACATAGAATAATCTATGTACGCTGTTTTCATCTGATCCTCAATGTTTATTCTCTGAATTTTCCCCTGCTCCTGGCTCTCCAGATTTTCATTCTCCTGGTTCTCACCTTCTCCCCGGGTGCCAGTGTTTTTCTGATCCTTGTTCTCGTCCATTCTTTAACTATTTTTAATAGGCCTCATAGGGCCTGTTTTAGAAGCTTCAAAGTTACACTTTTTTGGCAGAAATTAAAGTGAAAAACGGTCTATTTTGAGTACAAGTTATCAACATTTACACTTAGGTTTAATCATAATGCTTAACTTAGCGGAAATTTACATAAACCCATGCATATAGATATACCTGATAAGCTTAATGAAATTATTGCTTATGCAAAGGAAGAAGCAATGCGTTTAGGCAGCTATGTACTTAGAACTGACCATCTTATACTAGGCATAATACGCCAGGGTGATAATAGTGCTTTGAGCAGACTGGCGGAACTTGGAGTGAATATTCAAGAACTAAAAGAGACCATAGAGGGCATAGTCAGAATTGATCAAATTATACCTCCCGACAGTGACGTGAATATCGCACTTTCTTCCGCAAGCAGCAATGCTCTTAAAGTTATGTATCTAGAGGCAAAAAGCCTGCATTCTCAAATCCCCGATTCTCTTCATCTCCTGCTTGCAATAATGCGCGGACAAGACAGCGCCGCAATTGACTATCTGCAGACCAAGGGAATTGATTATGACGTAATCAAATCCAAATTCATTAAACCATCTGATCAGCAGGAAGATAACGGTTTATTTGGCAATCCGGGAGATAACTTTGACGCAAAAAATTTTATAGATAATGTTGCAAGCAGTGCTGCCGATGCCGTGGGAAATTTATTTAATATGCTAAACAAACAAAACGGAAATAATCCTGAGAATGAGGATAATGGAGAAGAAAGAGATAGAGAACGCATGAAAAATCAGACCATAAATAGAAACAATACAACAGATACGCCTGTACTTGACAGCTTTGGCTACAACCTAACAAAGGCCGCAGCCGAGGGGAAACTAGACCCTGTAGTAGGAAGGGAGAAGGAGATAGAGCGGGTAGCACAAATATTGGGAAGAAGAAAGAAGAACAACCCCATTTTGATTGGAGAGCCAGGTGTTGGTAAAAGCGCTATAGCAGAGGGACTTGCAATTAGAATTGCAAACAAAGAGGTCTCTTTTTCACTGCTAGATAAAAAAATATTTTCACTTGATATTGGAAGTATTGTAGCCGGCACAAAGTACCGCGGACAATTTGAAGAGAGAATGAAATCTATTCTCAATGAGATTAAGAAAACGGATAACATTATCCTTTTCATAGATGAGATGCACACTCTTGTTGGAGCAGGCGGAGCAGCCGGTTCTCTGGATGCTGCAAATATGCTTAAGCCGGCGCTGGCCAGGGGTGAAATTCAGTGCATTGGAGCAACAACACTTGATGAATTCAGAGAGGTAATAGAGAAAGACGGAGCTCTGGAGAGAAGGTTCCAAAAAGTAATGATAGAGCCTACAGATTTTAAACAAACTCTTAGCATACTGGAACATATAAAACCACGCTATGAAGAGCACCACAATGTTGTTTACACAGAAGATGCTCTTAAAAGCTGCATATCATTGAGTCAGAGATATGTATCTGACCGTTTCCTGCCGGACAAGGCAATTGATATTTTGGATGAGGCGGGCAGCCGCGCTCATATCAAAAATCTTAAGATACCTAAAAACGTGGCTGATATAGAAGACTCCATTTCTGTCATAGAGAAAAAGAAAACAGAAGCCGTTGCTGCACAGGACTATAAGAAAGCTGCCTTGTGTAGAGATCTGGTTAAGGAGAAAGAGGATGATTTAAAGAGGGCAAAGGAGAAATGGTTTGCAAAACAAGACAAAAATCCGACGGTGGTAGATAAAGAGGACATTGAGGCCGTTCTGAGCATGACCACAAAAATTCCAATACAGCGTCTTGCTCAAAGCGAGAGCATGCGTCTTGCAAGCATGAGCAATATTCTTAAGGAGAGCATAATCGGGCAAGATGATGCTGTTGAGAAAGTTACACGCGCAATACAGAGAAACAGAGCAGGTCTTAAAGATCCCAACAAACCTATCGGGACCTTTATATTTCTTGGCCCCACGGGAGTTGGGAAAACTCAACTGGCAAAAGTGCTAGCCCGCTATCTATTTGATACAGAAGACTCTCTGATAAGAGTTGATATGAGCGAATTTATGGAGAAATTCTCCGTGAGCAGACTAATTGGCGCGCCTCCGGGATACATTGGATATAATGAAGGTGGTGAACTTTCAGAGAAAGTGAGACGCAAGCCATACAGCGTTGTACTGCTGGATGAAATAGAAAAAGCTCACCCCGATATCTTTAATTTGCTGCTGCAGGTTCTTGATGAGGGAAGGCTTACGGACAGTAACGGAAGAAGCATAGACTTTAAGAACACTATACTTATAATGACCTCAAATCTAGGCAGCAAGGAGCTTAAAGATTTTGGCAACGGCGTTGGCTATGCAACCGCGACAAAAAGAAATGTCGTCGGAAAAAACAAGGAGATTATAGAAAAAGTAATAAAGAAAACTTTCTCCCCGGAATTTTTAAACAGACTAGATGAGCAGATTCTTTTTAATCCTCTGACCAAAGAGGATTTGGAGAAAATCATTGATATTGAACTTAAGGGAGTTTACGCCAGGGTAGAAGAAATTGGATATAAACTTAAAATATCTCCTTCTGCAAAGAAATTTGTTGCAAGCGCAGGGTATGATCCTCAATATGGCGCGCGTCCTCTTAAGAGGGCAATTCAGAAATACATAGAAGACCCTGTTTCAGAGGCAATTATAACAAAGAAAGTACATATCGGGAATACGATAGAACTCACTCTTGACAAAGGAAAGGTTGTTGTAAAATAGCTCCGGTAAATACACAAGAGCGCCAGTACTTGCCGGTGCTTTTGTATGATTATCAGAGCGGATGCTTTACGCTTATTAAAACAAAAAAAAATTCATGGAAATTAAAGAATACATAAACGCAAATAAAGAACGCTTTCTTAACGAACTGTTCTCGTTACTTAGAATACAGTCCGTAAGCCCCGTGAAAGAGCATCATACAGATATGTTAAAGTGCGCCCAAAGATGGGCGGAACTGCTGCTTTCATCCGGAGCGGACAAAGCGGAGATTATGCCAACTGCCGGAAATCCAATTGTTTACGCAGAAAAGACATTGGATGCCGCGCTGCCTACGGTTCTGGTTTACGCACATTATGACGTTATGCCGGCGGAGCCGCTGGAGCTGTGGAATACCAAACCGTTTGAGCCTGAAATTAAAGAGGGCAGAATTTGGGGAAGAGGGTCCGATGACGATAAAGGACAGTCAATGATGCAAGTAAAAGGATTTGAGATTGCTCTTAAAGAGGGTCTGCTGCATTGCAATGTGAAATTTATTTTTGAAGGAGAGGAAGAAATTGGCTCTCCAAACCTGGAACAATTTTGCAAAACTCATAAAGATTTACTGAAGGCCGATATCATACTTGTATCAGATACCACAATGGTTGGAGCAGACACTCCATCTCTCACGACAGGTCTTAGAGGCCTGGCTTACTGGAATGTAGAGGTAACGGGGCCGAACAGAGATTTGCACTCCGGACATTTTGGAGGCGCAGTGGCCAACCCTATTAACGAGCTTTGCAAACTAATGGCGGGAATGGTTGATGCAAACGGAAGAATAACTATTCCGGGATTTTATGATGACGTTCAGGACCTTTCTGCAGAGGAGAGAGAAATGATTGCGCAAATTCCATTTGATGAGGTAAAATACAAAGCGGCTATTGGTGTAGAAGAACTATCGGGAGAAAAAGGATATTCCACATTAGAGCGCAACAGCTGCCGCCCATCTTTTGATATCTGCGGAATATGGGGAGGATATACCGGCGAAGGCAGCAAAACTATCTTGCCTTCAAAGGCTTACGCAAAAGTATCCACACGCCTTGTTGCACACCAGAATCCAGAAAAGATTTCCAAAATGTTTGCGGAATATCTAACAAGCATAGCACCTAAAACCATCAAGGTTAAAGTTACTCCTTCACACGGGGGAAACGGATACTTATGCCCTATTGATTTGCCCGCTTACAAAGTTGCGGAAAAAGCTATGGGCATTGCATTTGGAAAGAAACCTCTTGCAGCCCGCCGCGGAGGCAGCATCCCTATCATCTCCACCTTTGAGCAAGTGCTTGGTGCAAAAACAATCCTTATGGGCTTTGGACTAGAGCAGAACGCAATTCACTCACCCAATGAGAGTTGCATGCTTGATTTCTTCTTTAAAGGGATAGAGACTGTGGCGGAATTTTATAAGAATTATAACGATAAAGTTTAAATGGGTGAATTGCGTCTTGCATTCTATTGACTGTTCTTTCGATATTCCAGCGGTGGATAACCAAGATTTGCCTTCACATATTTGCCAAAAAAACTTGTGTTGGGAAACCCCATCTTGTTGGAGATCTCTTTTATACTGAGTTGTGTATTGCGCAGATAATCAGTAATATCAAAAAGTGTATATTCACGTATCCATTCATTGGCGGTCTTGTCCGAATTTTTCTTACAGATAATAGTAAGGTATTTTGGCGATATACAGAGTGCAGATGCATAATACGTTACAGAACGACGTCTAACTTCATTCAATTGCAGCAATTCTAAAAAACGATTGAAAAAGGAAGTACTACGCCTGGGAATTTCAATAAATCCCCGCATCTGATGTTCAATTAGACCACAAAGTCCAATTAAAGTAGAGCTGACAAGACCTTTTATCACCCCATCGCGATATTCCTTTCCCAGTTCATCTAGGCTTTGGTCAAGACAGATATGAAGCAACTCATAGGACTTCTGACACCTCTCGATATCCTTGCCGCATAATTTTATTATACGGTTTTTTTTAACATAAATATATTGATTCCAAATATTAATATGGGAACGGAGCGCTATTTGCAGCGCACTATTGCTTATGCATAGAGCCAGATATTCAAAATCGGGAGAGACCATTATGTTGGCCAGCGAAACTTCCGGCGGACAAATAAACACATTGGCAGTCCGCACAACGATAGGCTTGCCGTTCAAGTAGGCCTCAAATTTTCCTTTAGTACATATGGCAATAATATTCATATTTGGCCTAACTTTCTTCACCCCTTCCAAAAGTTTAGGATTGTCTACAATCATCAGATCATCATCTGAATAGTAAGGATCCACCTTATTTTCAATAGGCACATTTGCCAAAAGGATTTCCGTTTCAGTCATTGAATGATCGCCTTTCATTACATCACAGTTTTGATGGTAAAATTAGACAATTATGCTCAAAATGGATGTTCTATAACAGAACTAATTCTACCGATATAGCGACATATTCTTCTTTAAGCCTATAGTGTTCCAAAATGGGACATATATAATCATCGGTTTACTTTCACTTTTGTATCAGTATTAAAAAAACATTAAAAAGATATCATGCATAAAACGGGATTAAAAGCCTCCTTGGCAGTAATGGTTTTCCTATTTGCCAGTTGCGGGGACAACAGTAACAGAGTAGAAAATGTGGTTACTGTAAAGACTATTACAACTCAGAAATCTGCTGTTGAGAACGAGCAGAACTACTCGGGAACTATAGAGGAACTAAATGGAACTTCTCTGAGTTTTGCCAGTATGGGTACCGTCAGAACACTATCTGTTAGTGAAGGACAAAGTGTTAGATCCGGACAACTCATAGGAACCATCGATGCTTCAAGTAATCGCAATGCCGAGATAATTGCTTATGCAGCTACTAAACAGGCACAAGATGCCCTTAAACAGGCACAGGATGCTTACTTAAGAATGAAATTATTGCATGACAACGGTTCATTGCCGGAAATCAAATGGGTAGAAGTGGAGACAAAGGTTTCTCAGGCAGAACAAGCACTGCAACAGACGCAAGCCTCTGCAAAAATTGCACACAAAGGATTGACTGATACTCGTTTGACGGCACCATTTGCCGGCTATATAGCAAGCAAAAATGCAGAGGTTGGACAGAATGTGATTCCTGGTCAGAAAATCGTTTACCTTGTCAAAATAGATCAAGTAAAGGTAAAGATCAGCGTTCCGGAAGAGGAAATATCGAAAATTCACATCGGACAATCAGTTATGTTCCATGTGTCCTCTCTAGGAGATGTATCGTTTTTTGGCAAAGTAAATGAAAAAAGCATCTATGCAGACCCTATTTCCCGTTCCTATACGGTTAAAGCCATTGTAAACAACCCCGGACACAAATTACTGCCCGGCATGATATGCGATGTTTACACATCCACAAACTGTATTTCCTCTGGCATATCATTACCAGCTAATATCATTCAGGTTGACATTGACAACAATCCTTTTGTATGGACCGTTAAGGGAGGAAAAGCAAAAAAAGTTCATGTAATACTCGGCGATGATATCGGAGACAGGATTATGATAGAAAGCGGACTTCCTCAGGGGGAAAGAGTCATTGTGGAAGGACAACAGAAAGTAAGCAATGGAATGAAAGTAAAGGAATATGAAGAATAAAAAACGTAGCATTGTAGAATGGTCCATGCATTACCGCCAGATAGTAATATTAGTAACTTCCGTACTAGTAGCATTTGGATTATTCAGCCTCATCAGAATGAACAAAAACGAATTCCCGGATTACACCATACGTCAGGGTATTGTGGCTGTCGTATATCCTGGAGCGTCATCTGATGAAATAGAAGAACAGGTCACCAAGCCTCTTGAAAATTACATTTTCACATACAAAGAGGTAAAAAAAGCCAAAACAAAATCATACAGCCGTAATGGTTTAAGCATCATACAAATAGAATTAAATGATGATATAAATGGAGTCAATAAGGAAAACTTTTGGAGCCGATTTAAACTAGGGGTACAGCAATTTAAATCATCCTTGCCCAAAGGGGTGTTGGCCTTACAAGTACAGGATGATTTTGGAGACGCTTCTTCTCTGCTTATCACAATGGAAAGCGAGGATAAAACCTATCGTGAGCTTGATGATTATATGGATGATTTGAAAGACCGCCTGCGTAACATAGAGAGCGTTGGACGCATGAATGTCTATGGGAGTCAGCAAGAACAAATCGGTGTTTATGTAGATACTAAAAAACTTTCACAATACGGTATCAGACAGGGTGTTGTCTCTGCAGCCCTAATGGCAAAAGGATTCAACACTACGGCAGGTATGCAAAAAACGGCCTCTTATGAAGCCCCTATTCACGTAGACCGTTCTCTAAATATGGTAGATGTGAAACAAATGATAATATATTCCGATCCAAATGGTAATGTAGTAAAGGTAGGAGACGTTGCCACTGTGAAAAGAGAATATGCCCAACCAACAAGCTTTGTGACAAACAATGGGAAGAAATGCATAGTGCTGAGCGTGGAAATCAAGAAGGGACGTTCCATAACCGATATGGGAACTAAAATAAAGAAAGAACTTAATGAATTCCAAAAAGAACTGCCAAGGGAGGTAACAATGTTTACGATCACAGACCAGAGCATAGTTGTGAAGAATTCAGTCGTTGACTTTCTTAAGGAACTTTTGATTGCAATAGTGGCCGTAATGATTGTGGTACTACTGCTAATGCCCATTCGTGTAGCAATGGTTGCTTCTAGTACAATACCAATAAGTATCTTCATCTCTTTGGGGCTATTCTATGCCTTTAATATAGAGCTTAATACAGTAACATTGGCCGCCCTTATAGTGACACTTGGAATGATAGTAGACAACTCAATTGTTATAATAGACAACTATATGGAACTGCTTGCTAAAGGCATGAACAGATGGAGGGCAAGCATAGAAAGCGCAGAACATTTCTTTAAATCAATCTTCACAGCAACATTGGCCATTTCCATCACTTTTTTCCCGTTGTTGCTCACTACCACAGGCGTTTGCCACGATTTTCTCAAACTTTTTCCATGGGGTGTTACCATTGTCCTTATGGTATCGCTTTTTGTAGCAGAACTCGTCGTACCTTTTATGCAATTCTACTTTATCCGCAAACCCATAAAACAAAAAATAAATGAAACCGAAAAATCCAAATTCTCTTTTCTGGGTATGCTGCAAAAGTATTATGACAGACTTATTGATCTATGTTTCAAACACCCCCATGCCGTAATTGGAATAGGTACAGCGTCAATAATAACCGGTATCTTTCTAATGGGCCAATTGCCACAAAAGCTAATGCCTATTGCAGAGCGCAATCAATTTGCAGTTGAAATATATCTCCCGACAGGCACGCCCCTTGCCAAAACAGCAGCTATAGCGGACTCTATGGAACGCGAACTTAGAAAAGATAAGCGTGTGATATCCGTAGCCTCATTCAAAGGTACGTCTTCTCCGAGATTTCAAGCTACTTACGCACCTCAATTTGGCGGCAAAAACTATGCTCAGTTTATTGTCAATACAAAAGACAATAAAGCAACGGTAGCTGTATTGAAAGATTATCGCATGAAATATACCAACATATTCCCCAGCGCCTACATACGATTCAAGCAACTCTCCTATAATGATAACGCAAACGATGTTGAGGCTAGGTTGAGCGGAAATGACTGGACACAACTGAAAAAAACGGCCGACAGTGTAACGGCACTCTTCCGCGCCGACAGAAACCTTATTCTTTCACGCAATGATGTAAATGAACCGCTCCTTACGACTGCCATCAAACTTGACGAACAAAAGGCCAACCGTCTTGGTATCACCAACACTCAGGTTGAACTTGACATGGCAACACGCTATAACAGTGACGGTATACCGGTAGCAACCATTTGGGACGGAGACTACGCTATTCCGGTTGCACTAAAAAGCGATAATGCTCAACAAGCATCAATTAACGATATTGCTAATGAGCCAATTTCCATAGAGGGAGGATTAAGAACAATACCTCTGAGACAGGTTGCCAAAGTAATGTCCCGTCGTGAAGACGGGGAGATCTGCCATCGCAATGGAATGAGAACAATCACCGTCATGGCTGATGTCGCAGATGGCGTCAACGTAATATCAGAAACAGCCAGACTTCAAAAGAAGCTATCTCAGAACAAGATGCCACATGGAGTAAGGCTGAATTGGGGAGGAGAATTGGAGCTCTCTAATGAAGCAACCCCGCAAATCCTTAGAGGGCTGGCAATCAGTATCATCATTATCTTTTTCCTAATGCTTGCTCACTTCCACCGTGTTTCCACTGCAGTATTGGTTTTAATATCACTGCTGTTAGTCCTTCCCGGAACAGCTCTGGGCGTACTTATTCCAGGGAAAGATTTCTCTGTAACGTGTTACCTTGGCATAATATCGCTTATGGGTATTCTTGTACGTAATGCCGTAATAATGTATGATTATACAGAGGAACTACGTGACAATCAACATCTTCCAGCAGATCAAGCTATATATATAAGTGCAAAAAGGCGTATGCGACCAATTTTTCTTACCTCGGCGGCAGCCTCAATGGGTGTAGTACCTATGATCATTGGAGAGAGCGGATTGTGGTCGCCTATGGGAAATGTGATTTTCTATGGAACAATTATTACCATGATCTTTATACTCACGGTTCTGCCTATAGCCTACTTGCTTATGGAAAAGAAATCTGCAAAAAAAAGAGAAAAAAGTCTGACATTAGAAAAACAATAAGTTAGTACAATGAAAAAATTATACATAATATGCCTATTATCATGTCTGTCAACCTTATCGATAGCTCAGCAAAACCTAACGCTTGAACAGGTAAAAAAATTTGCCATAGAACATAACATAAATATGAGGTCCGCAGACAATATAATCGAACAAGCACAAGAGCAGAAAAAAGCAGCCTTTACCAATTATTTCCCCCATATTAATGCAACTGGTTTTGGTTTTAAATCCGACAAAGATATGATCAAGAAAAATATTAATACGGGTGATCTATTGCCCGAATCGCTGCTAAAATACATTCCGAGTGATGTTGCCGCAGGCATACCGTCTGTAATTCCAGTAAATTTGCTTGATAAGGGTATCATGGGCGGCTTTACAGCCATCCAACCGGTGTTTATGGGCGGACAGATAGCCAACGGAGTAAAACTGGCAAAAGTAAATGTTGATGTAAGTCACTTAAAAAGACAGACTTCCCTGAACGACGTAACACTTACGGCCGAACAATATTATTGGCAAATCATCTGTCTTAAAAATAAATGTAGAACTCTTGATGCCGTAAATGATATGCTGAAATCTCTGGAGAAAGATGTTGATATGGGAGTAAAAGCAGGTGTGAGTATGCGTAACGATCTTTTGCAAATTCAAATTCGTGAAAATGAAATAGCCAGCAGTATGATAAAATTACAGAACTATCTAAAGCTCTCACGCATGGTCATGGCCCAGTACATAGGTATGAATGGACAAGACCTGGACGTCAGCACAGATATTGACCCTTCTTTAATTCCAGATTATCCAGCCTCTTTGAAAGTAAATCACGACAGTGTTGTGCTATGTACGCCAGAATATAAATTACTGCAAAAAAACGTAGAAGCAATGACACTGCAACGCAAAATGGAAATTGGAAAAAATCTGCCTTCCGTAGGAATTGGAGTTGGTTATAACTACTACGACATGAAAGAGATGAACAATAATTTCTGCACAGCATTCGCTACAATCAGCATACCCATTTCCGACTGGTGGGGAGGATCACACGCCATTAAGCAAAAAAGGTTAGCAGAGAAAAACGCCACCGAACAATTAACAGATAATACACAACTGCTTGAGATTAGAATGCAAAAAAACTGGAATGATGTTGACGATGCATATAAGCAATTGCAACTAGCGAAAAAAAGTATAGACCAGAGCAGAGAAAACCTCCGTCTGGAAAAAGATTACTATCATGCCGGTACTGTAACGATGAGCGACCTGCTTAATGCCCAACAGCAATATCAGCAATCATGTGACAGATATTCCGATGCTTACGCAGAGTTGCAAATAAAAATATCTGAATACAAAAAAAGTGTGGGAATGTAGCTCGCCCTAAAAACTGGACGGTTGATAATTGAACCAAGTCCTAAAATGGGGACACGCACAGCTTGGACTCTCGACAGATTTTTCCAGGTACAGTTTTCAGGAAAGTTTTCTTCGGAAAATTTAACATCATTAAATAATCATAAGAAAAAATAACAAGGCAAAAATACGCAAAGCGTTTTTTGCCCGCGCGGAGCGCGTGCATTCCTCGCGGCGGCAGCCGCGTAAATCACAAAGCGGTGCGGTGCACTCGTGCCGCACCGCTATTGCATGCAAGCGAAGCGAGCATGCAAATTGGCAACCTAAATAAATTTTATTATTAATTTTACGGTTGTTAATTACATTTTATTTTACAATCATTATGAGGAGAGAGGGATTAGAATTCGATAAAAAATCACTAAAAAAAGTCACTGGCAAAACAGCTGATTTTAAGGATTTAGCAAAAGATTGTGTTGCATTCGCAAATGCAAAAGGAGGTGAATTGCACATTGGAATTGAAGACAATGAAGAACTGCCTCCAAGGGATCAAAAAATCCAAGAAGAAATTAATGCTAGAATAACCACAAGAATAAGAGAATTGACGATAAACGTTGCGGTAAGTTCAACCATTGAAAAAGCAAATAACGGAAGCGAATTCATAGTGCTACGTGTGCTGCCTTCTGCATCATCTGTTGCTTGCACAACAACTGGGATATATTACATAAGAGACAATGATAAAAGCAGAGCTGTCTTACCAGATGAGCTACAACGTTTAATGGGGGACAAAAACGCCTACTGCTGGGAAACAAAAGTTAGTCAAAAAGTTAGTTGGAACGCCTGTGATTCACAAAAAATATCACAGTTCATAGAAGATATTAATGGTTCTGATAGAGTTTCTAAATTTGTTAAAGATAAAACGCCATACGAGCTACTCACTTACTACGACATGGTGGATTCGCAAGGCTTTCTTACTAATTTAGGCATATTGTGGATTGGGACTAGAGAGCAACGGTCAAGACTTTTATATAGTCCTAACATTCAGTATATTAAATACGATTCTACTGATAGTAAGATTAACAAAATTGTGTGGGATGACTATTCATTGAATCCAAAGGAATTATTAGAAGCTGTTTGGTCTAGTATACCAGACTGGAAAGAGATTAACGAAGTTTCCGTTGGATTATGGAGGAAAAACGTTCCGGCGTATGATGAAAAAGTAGTAAGAGAAGCCCTATGTAACGCGTTAGTACACAGACCATATACGACAAGAGGCGATATTTTCATTGATATATATCCGGACAGAATGGAAGTCGTTAATCCTGGTCAATTTCCCATTGGTGTTACAACATCCAATATTCTCCAAACTAGCATACAAAGAAATGTACACCTGGCAAAAATATTTTGCGATCTACACTTAATGGAAAAAGAAGGTTCTGGCTACGACCTCATGTATGAAACTCTCCTTTCTGCAGGCAAGGATATACCTATTCCTTATGAAGAAAATGACAGGATCAGAGTGGTAATAAAAAGGGAGATAATAAACAAAGACGCATCAAGGCTTTGTGATTATGTAAAAAGCATGTACAAGGTTTCACAAAAAGGATTGATCGCTTTAGGCCTAATTCTCCAATCAAAAACTATTACGGCAATAGAACTTTCTAACAAACTTCAACTACATAATGATGATAGGTTAAGGAGCTACACTGAGGCTTTATTGGAGATTGGTATAATTGCAAAGCGTGGTAAGGGCAAAGGAACAAAATACTTCGTAAGTCCACAATTGATTGCGGCATCAAATTCAAACATTCCAACAACCTTGAAAACAATAGAACCATACTGCCTTAAGGCCCTAATAAAAGAAGATTTAAAATTTCACCCAGATAGTGGCATATCTTCTATACGAGAAAGACTTTCAGGCGCAGATATCAAAGAACTACAAAAAACAACTATAGAAATGGCAAAAAATGGTGAAATTGTGGCTATAGGTGGCAGAAAATATAGAAAATACAGACTTCCATAATAGTGCAATCTTATCTTTTTATTAGTGGCAGAAAATGGCTCTGTATTTAAAGCCCCGTATTTAACTAAAAACTTAAATACCTGATAATAAGCATCTTGTTTTCTTTTATATAGACATAAATAAATAGATAAATAAATATTCTAGAAAATGTCTATTTCAAACGAAAATTCATCACATTTCCTAAGACCGGCCTGCTGAGAGCGGGGCAGATTTTTGAGTATATTGCTGTAGACACGCTTGAACTTCCGACAGATTTTTTCCGTTTTACGAGCGTCGGGAAGAGCAATGAAAGAAAGCTGGAGAGAATATTCCAGACGGAAAACTTTGGATTTTCAATTATTCCTCGCAACAGATTTCCCCATGTACAATCTTAAGAAAAGTTTTATTCGGAAAGAATGTAATACTATCGTAAAAGAGACCAGTGTATAAGTTGCAATAAAAAGGAATTATATTTATCTGTCTCCTGAAGAGAACGGACATGATCTTTATCGTGGAATAATGAGATTCATGGACAAGTACAATTACATGCGGCCATACCAGGGGATAGCTCACAGGACGCCATTCCATGTCTATTCTGTGGCGGTTGCATGAAAGAACAACCTTAACTTAAGAAAGACTTATATCGGTCTTAAAAGTGATAGTACTTAAAACAACCTTCTTACCAAATTGTAGAAAAACAACTTTTGGATATATATAATTCTAGCAGAGGCGGAGAATCTATAAAATATTTAATATGTTCTAATGACAATGTCAAAATTAGAAATGGCATTGAAAGGCTATCCTATGAAGTAGAGTTAAAAGGAATTCAAAACCATTTAACGGATTATAAAATAATTACGAATATGATTATTTTACGCAACACGGAATCGATTGAAACTTGTTTCAGACATTTGATGTGTGCTATAAAAAAATATCAATCAAAGTTTCATAATCAGACATTTATACCATTATTCCAATCTATTCTAACATGCTATTGGGAATACTATAAACCTATTGACGCAAGGAGTTGGGATGTGCCGGCTGAAAAAGACGTATTTGAGAAACTTTTGATACAACTGGCAGAATTACTAGAATCATGGGGATACAGCAAAAATGAATGGAAACATTATAAACCTATATACTATTAAACAATCAGTGCAAAATACTAGCAATTATTAATCATATTATAAATTTTTTGCGAAAGACTCCATTATTAAAATATTTTTTCTGATATAAATCATCAAGCCAATTCAAGCCATAATCACGGGATGTATTATGCTTGACAGAATGATTTAGGTCATTACTATAGAGCTCAGCAATATTGTCAGTATTAACTTCATAATCAATATTTAGATTCTTATTGTCCTTTGATTCAGAAAAAAGACGATACGATCCATTCTTCCGAAAATCGAAATTAATATTACCATACTTATCGAAATACCTTTTAGGTATTATGCACTTTAAACGTTTCATAAAACTAATCTCCTCGTACAGCCACGGAGATAAAGTTCTAGTACGTATGCCTTCTTTAAGATTTATTGACTCATTACTCTCAATAAAAATTGGGCACTCTGTATTATTCATTATCTCAAGGATTGCCATAGACAACATTGCGTGGACATGAGATGTAGAGAAATTTCTCTTTTTATAATCATATGATTTTTCATCTCTTTCATTCTTACAATACTCATTATCAATATCTCTAAGCAATTTATCGGCACTACTCCAAATAAACGTATCCAGGAAGCATCTAAGACCGTGTTTTTTTTCTATCCACTCCGCCAAAAACTTAGCAATCTCTAAATCATTGTGTGAGTGAGAAATGAAGACCTCGAACTTTACCTCTAAATAGCAAGGCAAAGGTAAGAAATATATACCATAGCGCAATTTGATGGTAATGTCCAAGGTACCGAATGATTTTTTGCCAATTCTCCGAATCAAATAGCGCCAACTGGTTGAACACTGAAATTAATTTCACAGCATTATTTGTTCTGTCAATTATAAATTGTTTAGTATCAGAACTAACTAAAAGTCGGCTCTATAATAATAGATTTTGATGAAAAATGTAATTAGTTGAGCTGTGGAGCCGATTTTCTCTCAAAAAGAAGCCAGTTATCGCAAAATATTCGCTATATTTGGAGCACATTATAAAGAGATTCCATTATGAGATTAAATCGCATAAAAGATGTTTTAGAAGAAAAAGGCATATCGCAAATGTGGCTTTCAAAGAAGCTCGGCAAGAGTTTTAGCACAGTTAATGCCTATGCTTGCAATAGGCTGCAACCCGGTCTTGCCACTCTGGCAAAAATTGGTGAAATTCTTTCAGTTGATATGAAAGACTTGATTACGGATGAGCACGAACGAAAATAGATCATCAGGTTAGAATAAATTGCAATATTTATGAGTAGCAGTTTTATAACAAACAAGGATAAGTTCCTGTCAGATATTATCAATGGCATTCTGCCTAAGACGGATGCTGTAGATATATTGGTAGGATATTTTTATTATTCGGGGTATGTTCAGTTATCAGACAACCTCAAGAGCAAGAATATTAGGATTCTTGTAGGTCTTGACGTAGATTTACAGATTACTAAACATATTCGAGAGGTGGAAAATTTCAGGCAGTCTTTACCTTCGCGTAGTAATATAAAGGAAGAATATTACAAGCAATTTGTTAAGATATTCAATGATACAGACTTTTTAGATACTGCTGAGAAACTGGAGCAATTCAAAATGTTCTATGGAAAGATTGTTGATGGCTCATTAGAAATTAGAAAAACTCTTGAACCTTGTCATTCAAAAATGTATCTGTTTGCTTATAACGACCAGATGAATGAGGATGGTGAACTGCCAGGAGTGGTCATTACAGGATCAAGTAATCTTTCGTATCAAGGATTGACTGGCCGTTTGGAATTGAATGCACGTTTTAATGATAAGGCAGATTATGAAGAAGGACATAATATTTTTGAAGAACTTTGGAAAGATTCTGTTGTTGTTGTAGACAAGAGCAATATAGATGAATGGAACAATAAAGTAATGGAGCGCATTTGGTATGATAAGATCTATTCGCCATACTTGATGTATATCCGTGTACTTCGAGAATATTTTTCTATTCCTACAAAAGAGGACCTTCTCACTCCTTTTGATATTACTGATGCCAAATATTCAAATCTGAAATATCAAACAGATGCTGTTCAAATGGCCTTGAATGCTTTAGATAATCATAATGGTGCAATTGTGGCTGATGTAGTTGGATTGGGAAAAAGTATTGTAGCATCCACAATAGCACTCAATTTGAAACTGAGAACAATTGTCGTATGTCCTCCTCACCTTTGTAAACAATGGGAAGGTTATAAAGATGATTTCAGATTTACAGCCTCTGTATTCAGTGCTGGAAAAATAGAAGATGCGCTAGCTCATTACGAGGAACATGTAAAAGATAACGAACAGTTTCTGATCATAATAGATGAAGCACATCGATTCCGTAATGAATATACACAGGACTATGCATTACTTCACAATTTATGTTTGGGAAATAAAGTCCTGCTTCTGACTGCTACCCCATTCAACAATGAGCCGGCTGATATCTATTCATTAATCAAGCTTTTCCAGATACCTTCACGATCCACTCTAAAAACAGTGGAGAATCTTGGCGTTGCATTTAAAAATTTAATCGATAAATATAGAGATTTGAGAGAGGCGCAGAAAAAGGGAACAACTTCGGAGGAAGATATAAAGAGTGAAGTAAAAAATATATCAAAGGATATACGTTCCATCATCGGTCCATTGGTTGTGCGTCGTTCACGATTAGACTTACAGGAGATAGATGAATATGCAGACGACTTGAAACAACAAAATATACAGCTCGTCATTCCCAACGACCCTACAGAACTTACATACGATCTCAGCAATCTGAGAGATCTGTATCTAAACACTTTGGATCGTATTAGCAAGTCCAAGGGCCCGAAGGACGATGTCTATAGATATAAGGCAGCTCGCTATTCTCCCATTTTGTATGTTCACGAAGAAATGAAAGAAAAATTAGCTAAAGAATTGGAAGAAAAGACCGGCGTTAAATTTAATTTATTGATTGGACGACAGGGCAATCTGTCCGATTTCATGCGTCATATGTTAGTCAGCCGTTTTGAGAGTTCCGTTGCTGCTTTCCAATCATCTTTAGGTTATATGATTCAATCTTCCGAACACATTCTGAAATGGGTGGAGAAAAGGGGGAAAATACCAGTATATAAGAAAGGAAATTTACCCGATGTAAGTGACTTCTATGATACTTCTGATGATGATTGGGAGGAAATCCAAGGAGTATTTGATAAATATGAAGCCAAAGGATTCTTTGAGATTGATATGAAGTATATCAAGAATGATTTTATCGAAGATGTGAATGCTGATATCCAACTTCTAAAGAATTTGCGTGAACAATGGTTCGGTTCAGACAATACCATTCACTTTGATCCGAAGTTGGACTCCTTTATCGATATCGTAAGAGATAAGATGAAGAACGATCCTCATCGCAAGCTGATTGTTTTTTCAGAATATGCCGATACAGTCAACTATCTGGGAGATGCGCTTCAAGGAGCTGGGTTACCAGTAATGAAATACACATCTGCGGATGCAACTCAAACTAATAAAGATCGGATTAGAGCCAACTTTGATGCAGGCCTAAAACCGTCTATGCAGCAGAATGATTATCATATTTTGGTTGCCACCGATGCAATTTCAGAAGGCTACAATCTGCATCGTGCCGGAGCTATTTTCAACTACGATATTCCTTATAACCCTACTCGTGTCATTCAGCGAATCGGACGCATTAATCGTATCAATAAAAAAGTGTTCGATGAACTGTATATATACAACTATTTCCCCACTGACGTAGGCGAGACTGAAACCCGTACCAAAGAAATATCTACCTTGAAAATGGCAATGATACATGCCATTATGGGGGAAGACACCAAAGCGTTGACTAAAGAAGAAGAGGTTCAGGCATATTTCAAAGAACGTTATCGTAAGGAATTTGCCAAGAGTGAAGAGACATCTTGGGATACCCCTTATCGAAAGTTACTCAATGAATTGAAAGGTACAGAAGCTTTTAATGAGGCTTTAAATATGCCACATCGTGCTCGAACAGCTCGAAATATTGAAAAGCCGATGCAAGGTGTGCTGTTGTTCGGAAAGAAAGGTAATGATTTTGTATTTAAAATAGGAAGTAAGTCTGCTGCTCCTGTTATGATATCAGCAGAGGAAGCCTTCTCACTTTTTTCTGCGAAGCGTGAAGAAGTACCAGTAGATTTGAGTGCGTATTTCGACGTAACCTATCAGAAGGTGAAAGCTTCACTTTTTAGTAGCGATGTGAAAGACCGCAATGAAAAAGATATTCTGAATGCTGTGAGCAAAATAAAAGTACTTCAGAAAAGCAAACTTCTTTCAGCCGATTATCTGTTTGATTTAATGGCAGTGGTCAAAGCTGATGCCTTATCAGGTTATGAAATTCGTTTTATTAATCAGTTGTCATTAAAAGATGCAACTAAACTTCCTCAAAAGATAACAGCTGAGTATTTGGCTCGTATCATTATTACACAAAACAAAGTGGATGATAGCGAGGAAACGTTAATCCTAAGTGAAGAACTTCAAAAGTAAAAGTATTATGGAATTTAATAAAGCATATAATCGACAGGAATTCATACAATTCCTACAAAATAATTTCTTACCAGACGACTTTAAGCCTGTTACAGAATCAGTTATTTTTAGCACTCAGATGAAATATTCATCTGAGGCGGTAAAATTAGGTTCATCAGAAACTCTCGATTTAGTGGTATATGAGATAAAACATACGTCACACCATGATGCTCGTGTGGTATTGTCGAAAGAAGCTTTTCGAATGTTGGCTGATGAAATGGAAGACCGTGCTTTGGTTGTTTTTGTACCAGAGGACAATTGTGACAACTATCGCTTCTCTTTTATCGAAATATCGCTTGATATAAACGAAGAAACAAATCGAATATCACGTAATTATAGTAATCCTCGTCGTTATAGTTATTTATTGGGTAAAGGCATAGCTTACTATACCCCTAATAAGTATTTGAATGAGAAAGGTCGTGTGGTGAATGATGAGGATTTGCATAGCCGGTTCTCTGTTGAAGTGCTTACTAAAGAGTTCTATAATGAATTGAGCGACTGGTATGCATGGGCTATTCAGATTATTCGTTTCCCAAATAGCATAAATGATGATACCGATGATACAAAATACAACAATGAAGGAGCTATTCGCTTAATCACTCGTCTCATCTTTGTATGGTTCTTGAAACAACGTCACCTTATACCTGAAGAATTCTTCAATGAACCATATATAACTCAATCATTATTGAAAGATTTTAATCCACATAAGACAGAGGGAGCTTTTAATTGGAAGTTAATGAATACGAAGTATTATCCAGCTATACTTCAAAATCTATTCTTTGCTATGCTCAATAGTCCTATCACGGCTGAGGGTAGCAATGAGCTTTCTGAACGCCATTTCCGTAATGGACGTGGAGATTTCGATAATAACAAGCTAATGCGTTATGAAGATTATTTCAGTAACCCACAATTGTTTGTCGATTTAGCCAATAAGACAGTGCCATTCTTAAATGGCGGTCTGTTTGACTGCTTGGATGACAAGGACAATGGAATGTATTACGATGGTTTCAGTGATGCAGAAAAGTCGCGCAAGGCTCTTGTTGTTCCAGATTTTCTTTTCTTTGGTGATGAAGTGGGTAAGAATATCGACCTCTCTGAATGGTATGGTGATAAGAATAAGAAGAAGGTATCGGCACGTGGTATTATTGATATTCTAAAGCGTTATAACTTTACCGTTGAAGAGAATACACCATTTGATAAAGAGGTATCGCTTGATCCTGAATTGTTGGGTAAGGTCTTTGAAAACTTATTGGCTGCATACAATCCGGAAACACAAACCACAGCTCGTAAGCAGACAGGTTCGTTCTATACTCCTCGTGAGATTGTGCAATACATGGTGGATGAAAGCCTTATTGCTCACCTTAAACGTACCGTTAGTGAAGAACTTGAACCACAGTTCCGTCAGTTACTTCAATATACGGATGAGCCAATTGTTTTTACTGATGATCGACGCAAAGCTATCATGCAGTCACTTTATAACTGTAAGATTCTCGACCCTGCTTGTGGTTCGGGCGCATTCCCTATGGGTATCCTTCAGCAGATGGTGCATATTCTCGGACGTATTGACCCAGAGAATGTGAAGTGGAAGGATATGATGATGAATCAAGCCATCAATGAAACAACAGAAGCATTCAAGAGTGCGACAAAAGAAGAACGTCAAGAACAAATAGCCGACATTGAACGCAGTTTTGATGAAGGTGTAAACCGTCCGGATTATGCCCGTAAACTCTACCTGATTGAAAATTGCATTTATGGTGTGGATATTCAGCCTATTGCTATTCAGATTAGTAAACTTCGATTCTTTATTTCATTGGTTGTTGACCAGAATACGAATACAGACCCTACTGATAATTTCGGTATCCGTCCTTTGCCTAATTTGGAGGCTAAGTTTGTGGCGGCAAATACATTAATTGGCTTAAAATCAAATATAGGGCTTGCTGATAGTGCTGATGCTATACGAGATTTGAAAAAACAATTAGAAATTGCTAACCATAAGATTTTTTCAGCAAAGACCGTGCGTACTAAAAGAAAGTACAAGCAAATTGTTGGAGAATATCGTTTAGCTATTGCAGATAAACTCAAGGAAATGGGCTTTGTTGATTGTTCTGAAAGTCAATTATTAGCGCATTGGGATATGTTTGACCAAAATGCATCATCTCCGTTCTTTGACAAAGAGTGGATGTTTGGCGTGAAGGAAGGATTTGATATTGCTGTTGGAAACCCACCATATGGCGTTTCAATAAAAGGTGACTATCGTAAAAATGTAGTCGCTCATTTAGGTAACGTGCCTGATTATGAGATTTATTATTATTTTATACAAATTGCAGAGAAATTAATCTCCAAGGATGGGATACTATCCTATATTATACCAAATACTTACTTATTTAATACCTATGCCAAGAAGTATAGAGAACTCATTTTGAAACGATGGAATGTATTAGAAATTTTAGATTGTACAAGGTTCCCTATATTTGAAAATGCTGTTGTAAGAAACACTATTAATACTTGGCAAAAGACAAATGGTTCAGATTTAATAGGATATAGAAATACAACTAATATTAATTCTTTTGAAGAACTCTTAGCAAAGAAAAGAGAGTTCATGAAAAAAGATGAGTTGTTAGCAATGAATCAAAATTGGGGTTTAGCATTTAGCTTGGAACAAACTACGATTCAGATTATCAAGAAGATGATTAAAAGCCCAACTACTATTCAGCAGTTATTTCCACTTATAAGTCAAGGACTTATTGCATATGATAAATATCAGGGACAATCAGCTGATACAATTAAGAAACGAGCTTATCATTATGTATCATATCGTGAAGGGCTTAAAGAATGGTTGTGGGGAGAAGATGTAACACGATATTCGGTTAAATGGAATAAAAAAGAATACATTGATTATTGTGATGGCATTGCAAATCCAAGAAATCCTATATATTTTGTTGGAAAAAGATTGCTCGTTAGAGAAATAACAAATCCTTCAATATATGCCGCAGTTACTGAGAAAGAACAATACAATGACCCTGCAATAATTATAGTTAAAGACAACCATGAACACTCACTTGATTGCCTGTTAGCTATACTTAACTCAAAATTAGCAACATATTATCATTTTAATCACTCCCCTAAGGCAACAAAGGGCGCTTTCCCTAAAATATTAGTTCAAGATATCAAGGACTTTCCTTTGCCTTTGATTAATGATGACATCAAAATCAGATTGGAATCGTTAGTTTCAGAAATACTTGAAGCTAAAAATATTGACTCCAATGCTGACACTATCTCTTTGGAGCAAAAAATAGACCTTATAGTTTATAAATTATATGGCCTAACTTATGATGAAGTAAAGATTGTAGATTTCGAAACGTCAATTACTGAAATAGAATATAATAAGGGTTAGAATCTATGAATGACAATTTACGAAAGATATTAAGATACCCAACAGATTCACCACTAAAGTTTTGGCTGAAATACTGGGATAGTTACATTAATGAATTATGTGACTTAAATAGGTATGATACAAAATTAGATAGTTCTCATTTTATATTGAACGATATTGTTACAGAAATCAAGTATAACAATTTTAAAAATGCCGATAATAGAAAATTGTTTAAAGATATTCTTGGTAGGAATAGGAAATCTGATGTAGTGTTTTCAAGTTTGTATGGAAATCAATGCTCATTAGCTTTTAAGCAATGGAATGAATCTCCATTGTATGTAAAATCTATGTGCGAGAATATTCTTACTTCAATGAATAGTTTTGAATATTTGAATGCATTGTCCAAAAAAATAGTGCAAGTAATTAATACACATGACGAGTTTACAGAAGACATTAAGCAAAAAATTCGAAATTATACTCAATTGTTTGTTACAGAATTGGTTTGTCTTGGAATTGATGTAAGGGATATTAGTGGGCTCATAAAAGAGTATAACGTATGTGTTGCAGAAGGAGGTCGTGTAATCTTGGCAGAAGACTCTTTTTACGAATTGTCTATTCATGATTTTAGCGCAAAAGAATCATATTATGAAGCCGTTAGTGAACGTTTAGAAAGACGTAATGCAATCGAGTACGTCAATAATATTATGAAACACTTCAATACTCAACCAAGAGAGGGTCATGTTATTTTAAGATTATTAGGTATAAAGGGTAGTATTGATTATCATATCCAAGGTATTCATCTATACTCTATAGACAAAGCGACTTATTTGAAAGAACCACATCTTAGCAAAATAGAAGATGCAGACGAAACTTTAGATTTTGTCAATATAGCAATACCAACAAATCATCGTTTCTTTTATACATCTGTAAATAAAGCCAAAGATATAGCAAATAAAATTATAGATTTCTTATCATTAAATATAGAAGCTGATAGAAAAATATCGATAAGTAATCAATATGCAGTTATCACAATTGATGGGAAAGAATGTGGGTCTTCTGAATCCGTAAAAGATGATTTAACAAAAGCTGCTTTCTATAGGGATGTTGAATCATATAACATTACAAGAATATCAGATCAACTATCAGATTATCTAACGGAGTTCGCTTCTTCAACAACAATAAAAGACGATACATTTCGCAAAATTTCAAATGCTACCCATTGGCATAAAAAAGCTGTTGAAACAAGCAATATGGAGGATAAATTATTATATAGTTGGATTGCGTTAGAAAGTATTCTCAAAACAAATGACGTAATCAGAGCTAATGTAATTTCAAATGAGAAAGATTGTAATATACTTAATCTCTCAAAGTTGTTATGCTCATTGATCATGTCTCGTAACTTGTTTTATTCCTTGGCAAAAAATAATTATTTATATCTAATTAATTGTACGCAGGAACAGGATAATTTTTTTGATTTTCCGAGTGAATTAATAGAAAAAGCTAGGCTTAATTTACATGTAGGTGATAGGATTAACTTGGCTGATTTCTTTAGCAATTTAAGCCAAATAATAGAAACAATGAATGATGAAGTTTATAAAAGTGATTTGATTCATATTGATGCATTTTATAAGGATAAAAATGGTTTTATAAATTTTAAAAATGAGGTTTGTAATGATATTACGCTTATATACAGACTTCGAAATTTAATTGCTCACAATGCTGTCTATTCTCCATATCAAACTAAACTGTATGCATATAAAGCTCAGTTTATTTGTGGAAGTTTAATCCAAGCGATTAGGCATTATTGTAATAAGTATGTGTTAAGTGTGGATGACGCATTGTTGCGAATCTATACTGATTGTACATTGTTTGAGGCTAATATTGATAATCATATTAAATCGATTAAGAAATCATGTCAAATTATACGAAGCCATGGAGACCCTTCGCAAAGAAGGACTTCCAGTGAATGAAGACCTAGAACAGAAGGCCAACGAGATAGAGGAAGAAATCATAAAGAAGGAGAATCTTCCTATTCTGACCAAGAACATCGAACCTGCTTTGCAACCTGTGAAACGTGAGTTGGTGTTGGTGGTGGACTATGTTCCTGGTCAGCATCTCAGCGTTCATCTTAGCCGTAAGCGTAACTTCACTGCCGATATGCCTGATACAAAAGAAATTGTTATCGACCCTGAGGTGGCTCACCGTCAGCATGGCAGTCATACTGTTGTGCGTGTCCCCATTTTCGGACTATGTTAAATTGAACACAAATTTATATTTTTTCTGATAATTCCATCTCTTCCTGTTTATATTCTATTGGTGACATATCTCCCAGTGCCTCATGCGGCCTATTGTTGTTGTATTCATCCATCCATTGAGAGGTTATCTCCCTGACATCTTTCAGGGTTCTGAACAGATATGCGTCAAGTACCGCCCGCCTATTAGAACCGTTAAACCGTTCAATATAACTGTTTTGTGTAGGCTTACCGGGTTGTGTATACAATATGTTTATTCCATTTCCTTCACACCATTCCCTGAAGTCTCCCGATGTAAATTCCGTACCGTTGTCCACTCTAATATTCTGCGGTTTGCCGTGAATCCATATTACTTTCTCAAGAATTCTTGTTACTCGCTTTGAAGGCATGGACAATGACGTTTCCTGTCCTATGGCCTCCCTGTTATAATCGTCTATTATATTGAGTACCCTAAAGCTCCTGTTGCTTGTTAGTGTGTCGGTTACAAAATCCATGGACCATGTTACATTGGGCTCCCCAGGTGCTGACAGAGGCTGCTTTATGCGTACGGGAAGACGTTTCTTCAGCCTTACTCTCTTGTTAAAATGTATCTGTTTGTACACCCTGTACACTTTCTTGTGATTCCATATGTGACCGGCTTTCCTTATCTTGGTATATATCTTCCAAAAGCCGTCATCAAATGTAGCCGTCTGCCTTATGCACTCTATCACCTGACTGTCATCTCGCTTGTGAACATAATAGAAATAGGACTTGTTGATTTCCAGCAGTCTGCACGCTCGAGTTATGCTTGACTTTCTGCTGGCTGACAGATCCCTTGCTATTTCTTTTTTTATCTCGGGCTCTATAGTTTTTTTTCTATCACCTCCCGCAAAACCTCATTGTCCAGCGCGAGATTTGCATACATCCGCTTGAGCTTGCTGTTTTCCTCTTCCAATTCTCTAAGACGCTTGATCTGACTCATTTCCATCCCTCCGTATTTACTTCGCCAATGATATAGGGTGCCCCTCGATATGCCATGTTCCCTGCATATGATTTCCGACGAAATGCCTCCCTCCAAATCCTTTACCGCTTTAATGATTTCACTTTCACTGTGTTTGGACTTTTTCATATTACTCCCCTTTAAACTTTAAAGTTAACATTTTGTTCAATTATCAACCGTCCAGTTTTTGGGGAGGGCTACACAGTGAGAATCGCATGCGTTGCTATGCACCGCATGCAGTTGACAGCGCACAAAGCGCGCTGTCAATTAGTGGTTTACGCGGCTCCCGCCGCGGAGATGCACGCTCCCTGCGGTCGCGGGCAAAAAAGCAAAGCTTTTTTGCCTTGTTATAATTAATTCAAAATCTTAATTGTAAGAATCTATATGCGAGCAGCTTAGCTGCGAAGCCGCGCCAGAGGCGCGTGCATCCTTGCGCACGAAGTGCGCTTAACCACAGCGATTTTGCCGCGCTATGTGCGGCAAAATAAAGCGAGGGCCTGCGGGCCGACAAAAAAAAAGCAACACTGTCAGTGTTGCTTTTTTTTTCACGTGACCCGCTCGGGGCTCGAACCCGAGACCCCAACATTAAAAGTGTTGTGCTCTACCAACTGAGCTAGCGGATCTCTCACATTCACGCAAAGCGCAAACGTTTAGGGCTGCAAAAGTATAATTTTTACTTTTCTTATGCAAATTTAATTTCCCGACAGATTCACGTACTTTTCACTATCTTTACAACTGCAGAGACGGAACTCTTTTCCCGTACCTGGAGAGCACTTTTTGTGAGAGCGTTATGGAACATCCTTTAAAAATAAGCTTTAGAAGATTTTTAGATGGAAAGAATGTCCCCTACGTAGAAAAAGGCGGCTCTTTTATTTTCTCTGATTATAATTTTGAAATTGTACCTGTTTATATCACAGGCAAATCCAAAGCTGCCCCAAGCGGCGATTTTGAGGATGTGCTATATCTTTATGAAGACAGATGGAGATATAAAAGAGAATTTTTTGAACAGAGAATACTGTCGAGATTAGGAAAATTCACAAGCATTTTTGCAAGGAAATGCAGAGTCATGTCCGGCAAAGAATGCGGAGAAGAAATTAAAGATTTTTTAAACAAGTACCACACGTACGGTTATGTTAAAAGCGCATACAGATATGCATTAAGTTATAACAATGAGATTGTGGCTGTTGCAACCTTCTCTGAACCAAGACCCATGCTGCGCAGCGTAGAAAATCTTTTCTCATATCTTTCCGAGGAAGAAAAAGTATCCACGGATATTGTTCAGTTTCAATCTTATGAATGGCTGAGGTATGCATCCATGCCCAATGTGCGTGTGGAGGGGGGAATGGGCAAGCTGCTGAATACTTTTATAGATGAGGCTATTACGCATAATCTTCTTAGCAAGAATATGAGCGGGCTTTATCATCTTGATTCAAGATCCAACAACGGCGGATGGAATGAAGAAAACTCTGATTTGGATTGTTTTGGCGGAGGCTGTATGATTGAGCCTGGCAAAGGACTATCACATAAGCCAATAGAGGTAATGACTTATGCTGATACAGAGTGGTCAAATGGCAATACTTACAAGAAACTTGGGTTTACGGAAGTGGAAGGGCGGGCCCCTATTCAGTTTTTTATTAATAAAAAAACATTTGAGAGATTATCTGAGTATCAGATGCTTAGATTGTATGAGGAGGGGCGGGTAATTAACAATAACTATTACAAAATCCTTAACAAAGGCAGTAAGAAATTTTTGTTGCAGATACAATAAACTAATACACAATAATTGTTTAATAATAAACAAGAACTGCGGTTCTATGTAAACTAACTGCACAACAGAAAGTTATCTTTTAACAAAGTTGCAGATTTCAGATAGCAGTTCTGGGGCAATTGGAAGAGAAGGGTCACCGTATATTACAATCTGCCTCTGCATATCCATACTGTCAGCATGTTTGAACACATGGTTCATTCCCTTAATAATTAACATTTTAGCAGAATGATTAGCTGTTTGCAGAGCTTTTGCATCCTCAGGAGTTACCTGTATATCAGCATCCCCCTGTAAAATAAGGACTGGAACTGTTAAAGTCTTGATAATATTTCTTGGGTCATATTTAAACCACGATATCATATACGGTTGAATGGAAGGACGATACAAAGACATCAAATAACCAGGTATTTCCTTTACGGTTTTGCCTACCTTTAATGAATCATTTATCTGTGCCACCGCCTGCTTTACAACATCCGGCTGAGAAGCCACCTGACTCTCAATAATCTCATTAGCAGGATATCCGGCACCAGCTATAGAGATAAAACTTTTTACTCCGGACTCCTTTGAACAAACCATCATCCCTATCAGTGACCCCTCACTGTGTCCCGCAACAGAAACGCCTGAAAAGTGCTTATCTTTTTTAAGAAACTCTACCCATCCCGCAGCATCATTAACATAATCTTCAAACCTCAAATCAGCCTCATTCTTAGCTGATTTGGCACTGCTTGCTATTCCGCGTTTATCAAATCTTAATGAAGCTACGCCATTGGCGGCAAGCCCTTCCGCCAAATACTTAAGAGAATTATTCTTGCCTTTTAAAAGTATGCTGTTGCCATCCATATCAGTTGGGCCTGAGCCTGCAATAATCAGAACTACAGGACATTTACCATTAACATTAGGGATAAGAAGTTTCCCATAAATACTCCCCGTTGCCGTTTCTAAAACAACAGGTTCTTCCTTTGCAACATTATCTTTAGCAGCACCATTTTCTTTTGCATTCTGAGCAAAAGAAATGATGGTAATAAAACAACATACAACTGTTAATAAAAACTTTTTCATAATATCTATTTAATTGTCAATGTTTTTCCCAAACTTTTATTTTGCATTCTATCAAGCGCTGAAACGCTAATAACCAGACCACCAATTCTTTCCGGCACTAATTCATAATATGTGTTTTGAGTGATAGCAACAGGATAAGCATCACCATTAAGATAAATACAATAATAGACAGCGCGCTGCATTTCATCATTTGTATGATGCGCTTTCCAGCTTATGCGAACAATCTTGCCCTTTCTTCTAAAGGTTAGTTTTTCAACAGGCGCAGGTGCCAGAGTATCAATATGTTTGTATAATGGCATCAATGCGATATGTGCCTGATACTTTCTAAGAGTATCGGTAAAACTGTCGGGATTTTTTGGTATAACATATCCAGGCCACCACACGTTGCCGTGAATGTTTTGCGTAGTCCGCACAAGCTCCATTTTGCGGGGCATCTGATTTTCAAACGCTCCCTGCACTTTGCGGCTTTTAACTTTAACGGTTTGAGCAATATCCTCTCCTATATACAAATTCTCACCATAATTATTTTGACTCCACCAGTTAATAAGAGTTTCAAAATCTGCGCGCGGCTGACCGATATCCCAATAAAGTTGCGGAACATTATAATCTATCCAATTATTTTTAACCCAGAGCTTTATGTCTGCGTACAAGTCATCATAATTCTGTACGCCGGCCCGAGTTTGTGAACCGGACGGGTCATTTTCAATGTTGCGCCATACACCAAACGGGCTTATTCCAAATTTAACCCATGGCTTAATAGACTTAATAACACTGTCTAAGTTTTTTACAAGAAGAGAGACATTATTTCGCCTCCAGTCATTACGCTGCTCAACTGTAAAACCGTCTTTTTCAGCATATTTAGCAAAAGACAAACTGTCGGGAAACGGAAGTTCCGCCCCAGACTTGTCATAGTCTTTATAGGGATAAAAATAATCGTCAAAATGAACGGCATCTATATCATAGCGTTTTACCACGTCAGAAATAACCTTAATTATCCATTCTCTAGCCTCCGGTTCCCCCGGATCAAAGACAAGCAACTTACCGTATCTCAAAAAAAGATAAGGCTTCCTATGGTACAAATGGTTCTTTGCCAAACTATTAATTTGTTCATCATTTGATGCAACACGGTAAGGGTTAAACCAAGCATGCAACTCCATTCCTCTCTTATGGCACTCTTTTACCATAAACGCCAGAGGGTCCCATGCCGGCTTTGGCCCAACACCCTGAGTTCCTGTCACAAAACGGCTCCAAGGCTCTAATTTACTCTTGTAAAAAGCATCTGCCTGCGGTCTTACCTGAAAGATTACTGCATTGATATTCACAGATTTGAGAGAATCAAGCAAATCTGTAAAGTGTTTCTTCATCTGCGCAGTTGTCATCTTTTTATATTCTCCGTTGCCAACAGTATGAATCCAAGCCCCCCTAAATTCTCTTTGTGGTTCCATTAGCGCACTACGGTAATTATGAGCGGTATGCATATTTATAGAATCCTGCACTTCTTGTGCTGCGGCCACAGGAATAAAAAGAAAAAGCGCATTAAAAACAGTGGATAAAAACAGAAGAGATTTAAATAAATTTTTCATGGTATGACGGCTTTATTCCCGGTTATTAAATTAAAAAATTATGCTGGCCAAGCCTCCCTCAGAGGTTTCTTTATACAAACTCGGGATATCATGTCCCGTTTTTTTCATCGCTTCCACAACTTTATCAAAGCTGACCCTATGGTTCCCGTCCGACATGAGCGCATAGATATTTGCATCAATAGCACGTGTTGCGGCAAACGCATTTCTTTCTATACAAGGTATTTGCACCAGGCCCATTACGGGATCGCAAGTAAGTCCCAGAAAATGTTCTATCCCCATGGAGGCACCGTATTCTATTTGCATCGGAGTACCGCCGAACAGTTGGACCAAAGCACCGGCCGCCATGCTGCAAGCGGATCCTATCTCTCCCTGACATCCAACTTCCGCCCCCGATATGGAAGCATTTGTCTTGATGAGATTCCCAATAAGACCGGCTGTCGCGAGTCCCCTGAAAATTTTTTTATCGGAAAAATCATAATTCAATTTATCCAGATAAAATACTGCCGGCAACACGCCACAAGAACCGCAGGTGGGAGCCGTTACGATAGTTCCGCCGGCCGCATTTTCTTCAGCCGCCGCCAGAGCATAAGAGAGAGTCATGGCCCTTCTCTGCATAGAACCCTGATAACTCTCGGCCTTTGTATGGAAAGATGAGGCCTTTCTTGCAAACTTCAACGGTCCGGGAAGAACTCCCTCATTATCAAGTCCCCTTTGAATTTCCTCAATCATCATTTTCCAAACCTCCTCAAGATAATCCCATATATCCTTCTCCTCGTATTTTTCTACATACTCCCAAAAAGTCGTACCGTTATCAAGGCACCACTTAAGAATATCTTTCATCTTGCAGTGCGGATAGATAGAATGTTCACTATTTCTTTTTCCGGTATCGCTGATATCACCTCCGCCGATGCTGAAGGTTGTGTAACTCTTTAACAGCTTGCCGTTTGCGTCAAAAGCCTGGAAAAACATTCCGTTAGGATGCTGAGGCAAAAAAACATCCGATTGCCAAATTATATTGCACTCACCAAGTATTTCCTTGATAGCCAAGTCCGTCAAGTGACCCTTTCCCGTTGCGGCAAGGCTGCCGTAAAGGGTAACAGAGTAGGATGATATATTTAAACTCTCGACAGATTTTTTAAAAATCTCCGCGGCCCTACGCGGCCCCATAGTATGACTGCTGGAAGGTCCTTTTCCAATCTTAAATATTTCCTTAATGCTATCCATATTGCACTTTTTAACTTCATCTATCACCAGCAAATTTATAAAAATGCCACGTCAATGTTCGTTAATTCTCTATCAATAATGCATTAAAGATTTTTCTTTACCTTTGAAGTATGGACTTTGTAAAGAAACTGACGGGGTTTGATGCGCAAAAAAACACAATGCGCACAGAGGTTGTTGCCGGATTAACAACCTTCCTAACAATGAGTTACATCCTAGCCGTCAACCCTGCAATATTGGGACAAGCCGGCATGGACAAGGGAGCCGTATTTACGGCAACCGCAATAACGAGCGCTGTCGCGACAATACTTATGGCCATTGTTGCCAAACTCCCCTTCGGACTGGCACCTAGCATGTCCATCAATGCTTTCTTTACTTTTACTCTGGTGATGGGAATGGGTTACTCATGGCAGATTGCCTTGACCTGCGTTTTCATAGAAGGTATTCTTTTTCTGCTTATTACCTTATTCAATGTTCAAAAATATCTGCTTATGGCAATTCCTGGCAGCCAGCGGCATGCAATATCGGCTGGCATCGGAATTTTCATTGCTTTTATTGGACTTAAAAATGCCGGACTTGTTGTAACAAGCCCAACAACTCTTGTGCAACTGGGCAAAATAACCCCGGCAACTATACTTGCTTTTGCGACAATCATTTTGGCGGGGGTCCTGCTTCACAGAAAAGTTATTGGCGGATTATTCATAAGCATAATAGTATTCACTCTCATTGGTATTCCATTACATATCACAGAGATACCAAAGGGATTCAGTTTTGTGTCCATACCACATTCAATGGCTCCCACATTCTGGAAATTTGATTTTAGCCAACTGCTGAATGTTAATATTATAATGGTAATTATCACCCTGCTGTTCTTGAATATTTTTGATACAATGAGCATGATAGTAGGACTTTCAGGTAAAGCGGGAGTAACAAAGGAAAACGGTGATATTCCGCGCTTTAAAGGAGCGCTCATGAGCAATGCATTTTCAGTTGCTCTTGGTTCAATACTTGGAACTACCTCAGTATCTACATTTTCTGAGAGCGCAACCGGTATTGCAGAGGGCGGACGCACAGGCATGACCAGCCTTGTTGCAGGCATAATGTTCCTGATTGCGTTGTTCTTAGCCCCTATATTTATGATGATTCCAATAGCGGCAACCACAGGACCGCTTGTAATTGTAGGAGTTCTGATGATGGATGAAATAACAAAAATAGATTTGGAAGATATGACGGAAGCCTTGCCGGCATTCCTTACGGTTGTAATGATTTCCCTTACATCATCTATTGCGGATGGTATGATAATAGGACTTGTAAGTTATGTTATCGTAAAGATGCTTTCCGGAAAATTTAAGGACCTTAATGTTGCAATGTACATTCTTGCAGGTCTGTTTATCCTTAAATTCATTTTCAGTTAAAAAAGTTGCCTCACATATTTATCCTAAACTTGGTAATCCCGTCAGAGTAAGTTCTAAGGAACGATTATTTTTTATATCTTTGCAGGACTAAATCAGGTGGATGTTATTTATTTCTAAAGTTAGGAAGGATTCCGTGAGATAAGGCAATCTGTAATTTCTTTACAGTTTGCGCTTTTGTTTATGTTCCCGAGTAGTCGATCTTTCGGGAGCTTTTTATTATTATATATTTCCAAAATCAATACTACATATCAAAATAATGGAGGCAAAGTTTTGCACGCCGTTATTTTAAGATATGACAAAAAAATAAAAATCATGAGTAACAATAATAAATCAATTCACAATTTCCAATTCGAACTTATATGCGAATATTTTTCAAACATAGAACGGCAGGGGCCTGGCAGCACGGAAGTGACAACCAAAGCTTTAAGTTTTATTGAAGGCCTGACCGAAAAATCCCTAATTGCCGACATTGGTTGCGGTACGGGAGGACAAACAATGACATTGGCACAACATATTCCAGGTCATATAACCGCTGTTGATCTCTTCCCAAAATTCATTGATAAACTGAAAATCAATGCCGGAAAGAAAGGTTATAAAGAGCGCATAAACGCCATAGTAGGCGATATGACGGCTCTTCCTTTTAAAAAAGAGCAGTTTGATCTGATATGGTCCGAGGGGGCAATATCCCATATCGGTTTCAAACGAGGGATGAACGATTGGAATAAATTCATTAAACCGGGAGGTTTTATTGCCGTTTCAGAAGCCACCTGGTTTACGCCCGTGCGTCCAAAAGAAATTTACGATTTTTGGATGGATGCCTACCCGGAGATTGATATCATTTCAACGAAAATAGCACAGATGGAAGAGGCCGGTTATAAGGCCGTGGCCCATTTTATCCTCCCGGAAAGTTGCTGGCTAGATGAGTATTACGCTCCGCAACATACTGCCAGGAGTTTATTCCTAAAAAAATACGGCGGGAAGCAGATTGCGCGGAACTTTGTAGCAAACACGCAACTAGAGGAATCTATGTACAACAAGTATAAAGGTTATTACGGCTACGCCTTTTATATCGGCAAAAAACTTTAGTGAACGGCATATTTAACGCGGGAAAGACTGAGAACGGCGGCCAAGACGGCAAAACCGCAGGCGATGTACTGACAAATCCTAATAGAGGACGCTTGATCCGGTACAATTTTAAAGAAAAGAGCAACCAATGCCGCTCCAAAACATTGTCCCATAAGGCGCGCCACCCCTATCATGCCGCTGGCAGCCCCTCCTCGGTTAGCCGGAGCAGTTGAAACGATTGTGGTATTGTTTGGGGTTTGGAACAAACCAAACCCTATGCCACAAGCCACAAGATTAAGTGTAATTCTCAAGGAAGAAGAATCAGCTGTAAGAAAAGTTAATGCAAACAGCGAGCAGGCAAATATTGTCATACCTATAAATCCTAAAATTCCCGGATGAATTTTTTCCAGCAGGAATCCGGCAATTGGAGCAGTTATCAAGACCGCTACAGGCCAAGGGGTTATAAGCAGACCTGTCATTGCAGGAGATTTTCCTGCAACGTATTGAAGGAAGAACGGAAATGAAATCAGCACCAACATCTGCGCTGCAAAAGAGAAATTGCTTGTAAAAATGCTTCTGGAAAAAATTGGAACTTTCATCAGATCCACAGGGAATATGGGATTTTTCATCTTGTGCTCTCTGCGGTAGTAAATAACTGCTACAAAAGGCAATGCGGCAAGTTGTATAATTACAAAAATCGGTTTTTCTCCGTGTGCATATCCCATAAGAGAGTAAATCAGCAAGAAGAAAAGCAGCGCATTTAGCACCGCTCCCAAAACGTCAAACTCCGCCTTAATTCTTTTCTCATTGCGGGGCAAGAACCTGTATCCCAGAATTAAAGCAAGAATGCCAAAAGGAATGTTTACGGCATAAAGCCAATGCCATGACGCAACGGCAAGTATGGCTCCTGCAACTGAAGGGCCGGATACAGCTGCAACAGAAACCACCATTGCATTCAGTCCTATTCCCCTGCCCAGCAACCTCTTAGGATATATCTCCCTTAGCATGCCAATGTTGACTCCAACAATTCCTGCACTGGCAATTCCCTGGAAAGCACTACAAATCACCAGCATAACAAAGGAATTGGAAACAGCACACATAAAAGAAGCGGTCACAAATAGCGCTATTCCCGACAGATATATCTTTCTAAAACCTTTTAAGTCTGCAAGGAAAGAAACTGACAACAAGCACATTACCGTCATCAGCTGATATCCGTTCACAATCCAGATAGAGGCAGAGGAAGAGACCTTGAACTGAGTTGCCAAAACCGGAAGTGCAATATTCACAATGCTGCCCTCTATGCATGACATAAAAATAGTAAGCGCGGAAGAGAGCACAGCCCAAATTCTTCCGGGCATAGGAACACCACCTTCAAGTATCTCTGTATTAACCGATTGTTCAACCATAAATCAACTTTTCACAATTCACAAAATAGCATTTATGAAAAAAACTTTTTAATCCGTATTCCCGCAGAACGCCTGAAATCATTGGCAAACAATAACTCAGGATATTTTTTCAATGCTTTGCCGACAAATCTAAAATATTTCTTGGGGGCATTCTTTGCGTATGCCCTCAGCATCTTACCGTAATAAAATTTCTCTGAACCCCTTCTCAATGATAGCAAATCTAATATTTTTAAATGCGTTCCATCGCCAACCTTTATGTCTCCAGTGTTGGAATCATTGTTAGCCTTAATTTCATCTAACATCCTATCAATGAAGCCATTTCTAATGTTCATAGAGCCTCTTTGAAATCTCTCTATATTTTCAATATCAACGGAGCGGCTACAGCTCTCAGTCAAATCTCTGTAGGCAAAAGTCACCTTATCTTCTTTTGCAATCTTCCCATATCTAAGCAACTCCAACCATACCGGCAAATCGGGAGTCACTAAATTAGATGCATCGCCAACAGAGGCCGGAAAGAATGACAAGTATTCTGTCTTAAAACAAGATGCCCCAGCAACACACGGATTATTAGAGGTTAACATAGACCTCATGGTTATTCCGGAATTTTCAAATTTAGGCAGATAGTGTGTTTCGTAAGCAGCCGTAAGACGAGTCCCTGAATGTTTATAAGGTATTTGCTTTGCCATTGTAACAGCCTGAGAATAACCCACATCCGCTCCAACGCAAATATTATCAGAATAAACCATCTGATACTCTGTATTCTTCTCCAAGAAATTTACTTGGTCCTGCAACTTATATGCATCTGTAATAATATCATCTGCATCCAAAAAGGAAACATACTTGACACCAAGATTAAGCGCCTGGCTCAAACACCAATAATAGTTAGGAACAAGCCCAATGTTTGTAGACGGACTGCAATCAACAATAAAGGGGATAAAGCCCTTTCCTTTAGTACCTTGGACAGAACTGGCAAATGGAAATCTTTTCTTATATTTTTTAATGATCTCTCTACACTTGTCCTGACCACAATTTTCACTAATTACTATAACAAAAGGAAAATTAGTCCTCTGAGAAAGGGCAGACTCCAGACAATCCTCCAGATAGCTTTCTTTGTTATAAACCGTAGTGATTATAGCAGCAATAGGTGCATCCATTTATTTCTCCAATTTAGCTGATTTCCATATCTGTATCAGGTTCTTTACCTCATCGTATTCCTTGCGCGGGAACATTGCATAAATGCCCGCCATTATCAGAAGTCCCATAAAGCTACCAATTGCAACTGCTCCAAGATTTGTGAGGGTTAGGCTATGCCATCCAAATTTAATCCTAAACAAGTAAACGCATCCGGCGGTAATGAGTCCAATAATACCCGCAACAACCAGGGAAATAAAAAATGAAGGTAGTATGTCCTTGGTCTGTCTCCATACGGAAAATTTAAGGTATTTTCCTGAAAAATAAGCATTTATAAAGAATACAATTATAGAGACCGCAACCATTCCCCACAAAAGAATCTTTAGACCAAACTCTTTGTCATAAACATTGCAGCAAATTATTCCAATTGCAATTGATATTGTCAGCAATATCTTCTTATTTATCTCCAATTCAAGATACAGTTTCATTCTCCCTTTAATTTGAAGGATGTTCTGATTTAGAGCATGAATTGGAAAGAATGCTCCGGCAAGACAAATAATTTGAAGAATATAAGACGCAGGCAACCATTTCATTCCAATCAGTCCAACAACAAGAGGCTGTGAAACGGCCGACAGCCAAAATGCTATGAAGAACGATATCAGCATGGTGACCTTGATGGTACTCCTAAATGCATTCAACATTCTTTCATCAGAATCCTGTGTCTTGGAAAGGACCGGAAAACTTACCCTTTGAACAACCATCGTCAAATTATTGGATGTCACATTGCTAAACTGGTCCGCTCTTGTGTATTGTCCCAGCTGGCTGATGGAGAATGACTTGCCAACTACAGGATAATAAATGTTCTTAAAAATTGTATCCAGCAAACCGGTAATCATAACATTGGAACCATAAGAAAAAAGTTCTTTAAAACTCTTCTTTGAAAATCTCCAATCAGGTTTCCATGTTCCTAATAACCAAAGCATTATGGAATTTGCAACTTGCTTTGAAACCTGCTGCCCCACAATACTCCACACCCCGCATCCTGTCAGCGCCATCCAAATTCCCACTATGCCGCTAAAGAGAGAAGATGTAACCGTACACGCAGTAAGTCTTTTAAAATCAACATTTTTTACAATAATAGCACGCTGAATAATAGATACGGCATTAACAATAAGAATAAAACTAAGTACCCTTAGAAGCAATGTCAGCTGCGGCTCATTAAAGAAAGTTGAAACCAACGGGGCACAGACAAACAGAACAATAAAACAAATTATGCTTATCCCAAAATTTGTAATAAAAGTGGTATTCAAATCCTCTTTTGTTGGCTCCGGCTTTCTAATTATTGCAGCAGAAAAACCATTATCAATCAATGAGATAGAGATAGCAATAAATATTGTCAAATCGCCTATCAAACCGTACTGTTCAGGAGAAAGAATTCTGGCAAGAATAATCCCCACAACAAACGTGATGCCCATAGAGGAAATATTCTCTATGAATCCCCACCTGGCGCCAGACACCGCCGTTCGTTTCAAATTATCACCCATTTAAGTTGCTCATTAAACACAATTAACAATCAGCAACACCATTTTTATCGCGACAGGTATTACTTCATTGACTCTGCAGCCTTATTAAAGGTTGCAAGACCGCTTGTTGTAAGCGGGTGGTTTAGAAGGCCTAATATAGCCTTCAAAGGACAAGTAGCTACATCCGCTCCGGCCTGTACAACTTGGATAATGTGGCGAGTATGTCTTATAGATGCTGCAAGTACCTGGGTTGTATATCCATAGGCACGATACATCTTTACAATATCAGCTACAAGGCCAACGCCGTCTTCACTAATATCATCCAATCTTCCAATGAAAGGGCTCACAAAAGTAGCCCCTGCCTTTGCAGCCAGAAGCGCCTGACCAAGAGAAAATACCAGCGTACAATTAGTAGCATAGCCATACTTGGAAAAGTACTTTACCGCTCTAATTCCATCCTCCGTACAGGGAAGCTTGATAGTAATTTTTTCCGGGCAAAGCTTATGAAGCTCAGTCCCCTCCTTAATCATTCCGTCAAAGTCATTTGCAAAAACTTCCGCACTCACAGGGCCATCAACTATCTTACAAATTGCTTTGTAGTGATTATAAATTTGTTCTTGCCCTTTCACTCCCTCCTTAGCCATAAGACTTGGGTTTGTAGTTACTCCGTCAAGAATTCCAAGTGACTGTGCCTTAGCTATATCCTGAAGGTTTGCAGTATCAATAAAAAATTTCATGTAACTATATTTATAAAAAATTATTTCAAGTTTAATTATTGCTATTAGAGAACTTACACTTAGGAAATATTATATTTGATTATTCCCTGTTTCCGTACATCATCTTGTAATACTTCATGTAAGCGCCGCTGGTGCAATTATCAACCCAGTCTCTGTGGGTCATGTACCATTTAACCGTCTTCTGAATTCCCTCAGGGAAAGCAGTTTCCGGCTTCCATCCCAACTCTTTTCTAAGTTTTGAAGAATCAATTGCATAACGTAAATCATGGCCTGCCCTGTCGGCGACATGAGTAATCAGCTTTAATGAAGCTCCCGGCTTGCGCCCAAGTTCCTTATCTACTATCTTGATAACCAGTTTAATCAGGTCAATATTTTTCCACTCGTTAAAGCCGCCGATATTATATGTCTCACCCACAGTTCCATTGTGGAAAATCAAATCTATTGCCTTTGCGTGGTCCTCCACATACAACCAGTCTCTCACATTCTTTCCTTCTCCATAAACAGGAAGCGGTTTGTTGTGCTCTATATTATTGATAAACAGAGGTATCAGTTTCTCGGGGAATTGATAAGGACCGTAGTTGTTGCTGCAGTTTGTGATAACCTCAGGCAGTCCAAAAGTATCATGGAACACTCTCACAAAATGGTCTGAAGATGCCTTTGATGCGGAGTAAGGACTATGAGGATCATACTTGGTTTTTTCCGTGAACAATGTTTTGTCAAATTTTAAAGCTCCATAAACTTCATCAGTGGAAATATGATAAAATCTATGCAACTTACTCATTACCTCTTTGTTATCAAGGGCACATCCCCAATATTCTTTTGCAGCCTGAAGCAATGTCAGCGTACCAATCACATTGGTCTTTGCAAAGATGAACGGGTCCTTGATGCTCCTGTCCACGTGGCTCTCTGCTGCAAGATGAATTATACCGTCAACATTGTATTTCTTAAGAGTCTCCTGCACAAATTTAAAATCGCAGATGTCTCCCTTTACAAATGTGTAATTTTTCTTTTTCTCTATATCCTTCAGATTCTCAAGGTTTCCTGCATAAGTCAGCTTGTCAAAATTAATGATGTGAACTTTGGGATATTTCTTCACAAACAATCTTACTACGCTGGAGCCAATGAATCCTGCCCCTCCGGTTATCATTATTGTTTTCATAACGTAATGTTAATCAATTAAATGTCTATTTATTACATTCTTGCACAGAAGTTATTTTCTTGTTATTCTTTACTTCCTGCTTTCTGTTTTCTGCCAATAGTTTTCTTTTTTGCAGATAGTAAATTCTTTATGCAAACCTTCAGAGAATCACGCCAATACGGCACCTCAACTCCAAAAGTATTTTTAATTTTTGTCTTGTCCAGAACAGAGAAAGGAGGTCTATTTACCTTGCTTGGAAATTCATCTGAATGACACGGATTGACCTTGCACTGTCTCTTTCCAAGTTCCCCTATTGCAATGGCAAAATCATACCAAGAGCAAACGCCCTCATTTGTGTAATTATATATTCCTGAATACTTTACAGCTCCTTCGGAAATTCCGGATTGATTTGCAGCCTTGCCTTTTTTAAGTTCTCCCATCGGGATCTTCATTGCAATCTCATAGATGGCTTTTGCAAGGTCTGCAGCATAAGTTGGCGTGCCAGTCTGGTCAAAAACAACTTTGATTTCTTTGTGAGTTGCCTGCAAATCCAGCATGGTCTTTACAAAGTTGTGTCCGTATTCAGAATACAGCCATGCTGTTCTTATAATAAGATAATCACCAGTTCCTTTCTTTGACTTATCTCCAAGAACTCTTATAATATTTTTTTCTCCGTCCAGTTTGGTCTCTCCATAAACTCCTGTAGGATTTTCCTTTACATTCTCCTTGTAAGGCAATACGCTGCGTCCCCCTCCAAAGACATAATCTGTGGAAACATGTATTAAAAAAGCACCAACTTTCTTGCAAACAACAGCAAGATTTTCAGGTGCTTTGCCATTCAAAAGTTCGGCCGTCTTAAAATCATCCTCCGCCTTGTCAACATTAGTGTACGCAGCACAGTTAATTAAAATGTCTATATCATTATCCTTAACAAACTTTGTAACCGCGACAAGATTGGTAATATCCAATTCAGCCACATCTGTAAAGAAAAAATTTGCATCCTCTGAATTTGCAATTAGGGCAAGAGATGTTCCAAGCTGTCCGTTGGCGCCAGTTACCAAAATATTCTTAAGTTTCTTTATATCATTCATTTTCAAATAATTAACACATTAAATATCATAAATTATTTAAAAAAAACTTTTTTGGTAGCCGTTAACAATTAATTCCTTTTGCTTTTGCATACTCCTTCAGAGACTGTCGGGAAACATCTTTTGAACTCAAAATAACATCCTCAGGCTTAATTCTCCAATCAATATTGATGTCCGGGTCATTCCACTGAATGCCGCCCTCTGATTCATGATCAAACAGGTTGCTGCACTTGTACTGGAACACCGCCTCCTTGCTCAGAACGGAGAAACCGTGCGCAAATCCCTCAGGCATATAGAATTGCAGCTGGTTCTCCGCAGACAATTCCACTGACACATATTTGCCAAAAGTTTTTGAATCCGGTCTCAAGTCCACAGCTACATCCAAAACCGTCCCTATGACAACTCTCACAAGCTTTGCCTGAGCATGCGGAATACTCTGAAAATGAAGACCTCTCACAACTCCATAGCAGCTCTTGCTCTGGTTGTCTTGCACAAAATCGGGAGCACCGGGAATAAGAGTGTTAAATCTCTCTTTATTGTAACTCTCAAAAAAATAGCCTCTTGAATCACCATAAATATCTGGTTTTAAGATATATACACCCTCTATTTCAGTCTCTTTAATTTCCATAATCCCGACAGATTTTCCTTATTTTTCATTTAGCTCAATCTCAAAGGCATTGCCGTTTGCAAGGTCCATCAGATATTGTCCGTACTCATTTTTAATCATTGGCTTTGCAATTCTCTTCAGTTCATCAGCTGATATCCAGCCATTTGAGAATGCTATTCCTTCCAGACAGGCAATCTTCAAACCCTGTCTCTGCTCAAGCACCTGCACAAAGTTTGTCGCCTGACTAAGAGAGTCATGCGTGCCCGTATCCAGCCATGCAAAGCCACGTCCAAGCAGCCGGACTTTTAATGCACCCCTGTCCAGATATGCCTGATTCACAGAAGTAATCTCCAGTTCACCGCGAGCAGAAGGTTTGACATTTTCTGCAATATCCACAACACTGTTTGGGTAAAAGTACAATCCCACAACGGCATAATTTGACTTTGGATTCTTTGGTTTCTCCTCTATGCTCAACACGTTGCCGCTCTTATCAAATTCCGCAACACCGTATCTCTCAGGATCATTCACATAATAACCAAAAACGGTAGCCTTTCCTTCTGCCGTTTGTTCAACAGCTCCCGACAGCATCTTTGTAAAGTTGCTGCCATAAAATATATTATCTCCAAGCACCAGACACACAGAATCATTGCCAATAAATTTCTTTCCAATGATAAAAGCCTGTGCTAATCCGTCGGGAGAAGGCTGGACTTCATAAGAGAAGTTAACTCCGTAATCCTCACCGCTCCCCAGAAGCCTTTTAAATCCCGGCATATCTTCCGGAGTAGAAATAATTAAAATATCCCTTATCCCCGCCAGCATTAATACTGAAATGGGATAATAGACCATTGGCTTATCATAAATAGGAAGAAGCTGCTTGCTAACTCCCTTTGTTATTGGATAAAGACGCGTGCCTGAACCGCCCGCTAAAACTATGCCTTTCATATTGATTTAATTGACTCCCAAAGTTAGTGATTTTATTAGCCACGGGCAAATGCAGTTTGCAGTGAGCCCATCCCAATAAATGTGGCTTGTAGCCCTCTCCAAAAACTGGACGGTTGATAATTTAACAGAGTGTTAACTTTAAAGTTTAAAGAATGCAATATAAAAAGGTCCAAACACAGTGAAAGTGAAATTATTAAAGCGGTAAAGGATTTGGAGGGATGGAAGTGAGTCAAATCAAGCGTCTTAGAGAATTGGAGGAGGAAAACGGCAAGCCTACACAAAACAGTTATATTGAACGGTTTAACGGTTCTTATAGGAGGGCGGCACTTAACGCATACCTGTTTTGAACGCTTGAAGATGTTAGGAAAATAACCTATCAATGGATGAATACAACAACAATAGGCCGCATGAGGTACTGAGAGATATGTCACCAATAGAATATAAACATGAACAGATAGAATTATTAGAAAAAATATAAATTTGTGTTCAACTTAACACTGTCCTAAAATGAGGACACGCACACAGATTATAAGCTGCTAAAATTTTTTAAATGATGTTAATAAATATATTGCTACTATCTGTCATTTTCTGTGTCATAATTTTGTCAATTGCGACTAGGAAGAAAACAATAGTGAAAGAGCCCTCAAAAGCTGATAACATAAGAGTTATTAACGTTGCTTTAGACAAGAGTAACTTAGAAATGTGTAAAAATTCAGAGGAAACATCATTAAAGAATCAACAAGAAGAGCGAATCCTAGATAGGTCAAATACTCTAACAGTAAGAGTTACAGCATGTGCATATCTGGATTTTATACAAAGTGACTATTATTACAACCTTCATAAGTTATATAATAATCTTATCGACTTACAAAATGAACTAATAATTTTGAGTAAGTCAAAGAGATATCCACTTTATGTTAAAAAAGCTAAAAAAGGTATGAAGATAGACGGATACTTAATGAGCTCAAAGCTATCTTCATTTTTAAGCAATCCAAATGTAAGTATGACACCGATTCTCAAACGAAAACAAGAGGAGATATTGTCAAATTACAAGATATATTGGGAAAATGCGATTTCCGGTCTTAGGCAGGACGCTGCGATTATTAAAAGAAGGAAATACCTTATTGATGACATAGATAAACTATTGCCTATTATTTCAAAAAATAATCCTGAATTTATTGACGAGTTTATAAACTACAGGACTTACAACATAGAACAAATCACAAAAAACAACCATGAAAAAGATATTGTTAATAGTATGTGCGGCTCTAATTAGTATTATATCATTCGCACAAGATGTTCATTTTTACTGCTTTAATATAAATGAAGATATAAACAAATTGAATGAATGTAGATCCGGTAACATAGAATGGGCAGAGAATTTACTTAAGATATTCCCCTTAAGTTCTGATGGTTACATTTCACATACATATACCATTGAATCATCTGATAGTTTGAAAGCTAAAAGAGTTATGATTGTAATTCACAATTGGATGAATAGCCTTTTTAAAAGCCCGGATACAGCTATAAAACAAATTGATAACGTAGAACATACAATATTTGCGAGTGCAAGTTTTGGAATTTTAGGGCAGGAAAACGGACTAACAAGAGCATCACGTATTACTGCAGACCACGATCTAAAAGTGGAGGTACATGAAAAGTCTATTGTAATAAAAATGCGCGTAAGACATTACCAACTTGCTGGTTTCAACGCCTTTAAAGGAGCTAATGGTGATTTAGTCAACATTAATACAGTATTTCCTGTCGGTTCTAACAATATGTATAGACCAGCATTTGCTCAAGCTTTTATCAATGCTAACTCTCTGTGTTTGACCACATCCAAAGGGTTGCTTGAATACATTAATCAACATTATAATACAATAACAGAAGATGAAACTTGGTAAAAATCGCTCTAAACTTAGCATTAGAGAAAAAGCAACTTTAAGAGGTAATAGATATCTTATAGAACCCATCTTCCTAGACGGCGTTTTATCAATTTATGAGGATGGTAAACCACGGAAAAAGCAAGATTCAATAAATGACGCGGAAAAAAGCGGAATTCCGGAGTATAAGTACTCAAGAGCATTTTATCAATTATTAAATACCGGATTATTAGTAGAAGAAGCTAGCAACTTAAAAATAACCTCACTTGGACTTCTTCACCTCGCTAAAGGTGGTTATACCGCTCAATGCAAAACAGAAAAAAGAGTTAGCTTCTCATTTTGGTTTAGTATTATTGCTACGTCTGTATCTATCCTTGCAACCCTTATTGCCGTCTTTAAATAAATTCCTTTGCTCCAAATAGATAGAAGTACTTATCGCAACAGATAAAATACTAATAACTAACAATGTTATTGCGGCAACTTTTGCAATCATTTTTTCTATTTGTTTGCAAGAATTCTAACAAGCTCTAACATTGTTTTTGTATAATACTCCCTTTATTTAAACCACTTTGCGTTAATTAAACTATAACATTTTCATCTTTTTCTATGCGGCAATACGCTTACTCCAAACTGCTCCGATATTTCACGGATACTTGACCTTTCTTTTAATGTCTCAAGTGCCACCTTGGCTTTGAATGATGCTGAATAACGTTCTCGTTTTAACATGCCCTTTAACATTTTATTTCACAATTTATCTATTATTTTTCCTCTTGAAAATGGTGCTAATTTTAGGGTATATTATAGATTAAAGATGAAACTTTATGGTGTACCCAAAAAGCAATGATTCAATTATTTGGTGTGGGTATCCCTGCTATAAGCAAACATCTGAACCATGTATTTGAGGAAAGAGAATTGACGAAAGATGTGGTTGTTTCCAAAATGGAAATAACCGCTCAGCATGAAGATACGACTGTTTCCAAAATGGAAATAGTCACTTAGAATGTTGATCATAATAAAACGCATATATCCAGGACCCAAACTGATGCAAATGCATGCAGTTGCCAGCGCACAAAGCGCGCTGGCAATTAGGGGTTTGACGCGCTGCGCGCGGAGAGGTACGCTCCCTTCGGTCGCGGGCAAAAAGCAAAACTTTTTGCCTTATTATCATTACTCCAAAATCTTACTTGTAATGTGCGTGTCCCCATTTTAGGACTGTGTTAAATTGAACACAAATTTATATTTTTTCTAATAATTCCATCTGTTCCTGTTTATATTCTATTGGTGACATATCTCCCAGTGCCTCATGCGGCCTATTGTTGTTGTATTCATCCATCCATTGAGAGGTTATCTCCCTGACATCTTCCAGCGTTCTGAACAGGTATGCGTCAAGTACCGCCCGCCTATAAGAACCATTAAACCGTTCAATATAACTGTTTTGTGTAGGCTTGCCGGGTTGTGTATACAATATGTTTATTCCATTTCCTTCACACCATTCCCTGAAGTCTCCGGATGTGAATTCCGTACCGTTGTCCACTCTAATATTCTGCGGTTTGCCGTGAATCCATATCACTTTCTCAAGTATTCTTGTTACTCGCTTTGAAGGCATGGACAATGACGTTTCCTGTCCTATGGCCTCCCTGTTATAATCGTCTATTATATTGAGTACCCTAAAGCTCCTGTTGCTTGTTAGTATGTCGGTTACAAAATCCATGGACCATGTTACATTTGGCTCCCCAGGTGCTGACAGAGGCTGCTTTATGCGTGCGGGAAGACGCTTCTTCAGCCTTACTCTCTTGTTAAAATGTATCTGTCTGTACACCCTGTACACTTTTTTGTGATTCCATATGTGACCGGCTTTCCTTATCTTGGTATATATCTTCCAAAAGCCGTCATCAAATGTGGCCATCTGCCTTATGCACTCTATCACCTGGCTATCATCTCGCTTGTGAACATAATAGAAATAGGACTTGTTGATTTCCAACAGTCTGCACGCCCGAGTTATGCTTGACTTTCTGCTGACTGACAGATCCCTTGCTATTTCTTTTTTTACCTCGGGCTCTATAGTTTTTTTTCTATCACCTCCCGCAAAATCTCATTGTCCAGCGCGAGATTTGCATACATCCGCTTGAGCTTCCCGTTTTCCTCCTCCAATTCTCTAAGACGCTTGATCTGACTCACTTCCATCCCTCCGTATTTACCTCGCCAATGATATAGGGTGCCTCTCGATATGCCATGTTCCCTGCATATGATTTCCGACGAAATGCCTCCCTCTAAATCCTTTACCGCTTTAATGATTTCACTTTCACTGTGTTTGGACTTTTTCATATTTACTCCTTTAAACTTTAGAGTTAATATTTTGTTCAATTATCAACTGTCCAGTTTTTGGGGAGAGTTACGCATCGTATGCAGTTGCCAGCGCACAAAGCGCGCTGGCAATTAGTGGTTTAACGCGCTGCGCGCGGAGATGCACGCTCCCTTCGGTCGCGGGCCTTCGGCCTTATTATCATTACTCCAAAATCTTACTTGTAAAAATCTATTTGACGAGCAGCACTTTACTGCGAGTCCGCGCCGGAGGCGCGTGCCTCTCGCGCACGAAGTGCGCTTAACCACAGCGATTTTGCCGCGCTTTGTGCGGCAAAATAAAAAAAGGTTGACTGTATACAGTCAACCTTTTTTCTCGCGTGGGAGCAATAGGAGTCGAACCTATGACCCTCTGCTTGTAAGGCAGATGCTCTAAACCAACTGAGCTATGCTCCCGAATCACGGCCACTACGGCCTAATTGGGCTGCAAATGTATAATTTTTTTGTGACTGTGCAAAATTATTATTTAAAATTTTCCAACGCTTCAGCTACCACATAAGAACTCCCGCCTATAAAGATGAAATCTTCTTTTGCAGAAATTTGTTTTGCCTTTGCTATTCCGTCTTTTATACTGCCGGCGCACTCTCCTTTAAATCCCATTGAGAGCATTTGCCCTTTAAGTTCACTTGCAGGTAGAGCTCTTGGACTATTGGCATTTACAAAGACATAAAAGGCATTGTCCGGAAGGTATTTTTTCTCTGCTTCAAGGTCCTTGTCTCTCATTATTCCAAACACCATAATTAATTTTCCGCTGTCCGATTTTGCAAATCTTTGTTCCGCAGTTCTGCTGATTTGTTTGCCTAACATTCTAAAGGCATGTTCATTATGTCCTATGTCACAAATGATTAAAGGGTTATCTCCCAATTGTTCCCAACGTCCCCTAAGGCCGGTAAGTTTTGCGGCATTCTCAATTCCGCTAATTACTTTAGCAAGAAGAGTGTCATTAATTTCAAGCTTCTTTTCATCTGCCAATTGCTTAAGAATAAATGATAATGCAACTGCCACCGTCTTGATGTTTTTGTTTTGGCAATCGCCTTTCAAGTCTAAATTTTCCGTAGCAGAAAGAAGGCAAGAAGAGAGAATATTTACGCTGCTGTGCACTTGCACGTCGGCCTTATTATCATTACTCCAAGAGATATATTTGGATGTTTTTTCTGCAAAGAAAATGGGAGAAGCGTTGTCCGATGCTACTTGCATAAAGACCTCTTTTACACCACTATCGGGAGTACCTGTTTCTCCTATTACCACAGGGATGTTCCTCTTTATAATGCCGGCCTTTTCTCCTGCTATTTCTTTGAGAGTATTGCCCAGATATTGGCAATGGTCCAGTCCAATACTGGTTATGATTGACAGCATTGGAGTTATTATGTTGGTGGAATCCAAGCGCCCGCCTAACCCGCACTCAATCACCGCAATATCAACGCCTGTTTTTGCAAAGTAGTCAAATGCCATTGCTGTTGTGATTTCAAAAAATGATGCTTTTGTCTCCTCAAAGAAAGGAGTGAATCTTTTCAAAAAATCATATACAAATTCTTTTGGAATCATCTCTCCGTTAACCTTAATTCGCTCACGGAAATCCACAAGATGCGGAGATGTGTACAAGCCAATTTTTAACGTTGCCCGTGCAGCTGCAGCAGAGGTATCTGAGGTGCACGGCGCGGAAGGAATCTGCATTAGGGCAGATGCAATCATGTGGCTTACAGAGCCTTTTCCATTTGTACCCGCAACATGAATTGAGTGGAACTTTTTGCTTGGGAAACCAAACATCTTATCAATCTCAAACATATTGTCCAGGCCGGGCTTATATGCCATGTCTCCAACTATCTGAAAACTAGGAAATTTTGTAAATATTTTTTCTATCTCTTTTTGATACTCGGACTCTGTCATTTCAAATTAATGTTAAACTATATCATCAGCCTATTTGGAGCCCAAAAGGCGTCCTATCTGCAGCACGGTTTCAAAGTTAGAAAAAAGAATTATTTTGAGTAAATTCGCACGTGTAAAAGCGCAAAAGATTTGCGCCGCCAAAATATCAAAAACAAAATCAGTAATGATTCTATTCTTTAAATCTAATGAGGGCCCGGTGCTGGCCTTGGAAACAGGCAAACAACTTACTAATGAAAATATTGCAGCGCTGTGCTGGTTGTTTGGCAATGCAAAATTAATCAAGGAAGACAATGTCCAAGGATACTTTACGGGTCCAAGACGTGAAATGATAACTCCTTGGAGCACAACTGCTGTGGAGATTACACAGAACATGAACATCTCCGGAATAAAAAGAATAGAGGAGTATTTTCCTACAAAAAGCTCAAAGCCGGAGTATGATAAAATGCTTCAAAGATTTTATAACGGACTAGACCAGAATATTTTTACGGTAGATAAGAAACCGGATCCGATTGTATATATTTCAAATCTAAAGGAATATAACGTCAAGGAGGGCCTTGCTCTTAACCCAGAAGAAATACAATATCTTAACGGAATTGCAAAAAAGATTGGAAGAAAGCTCACCGACAGTGAAGTCTTTGGTTTCTCTCAAGTTAACAGCGAGCATTGCCGACACAAAATTTTCAACGGCACTTTCATTATAGATGGCAAGGAGATGGAAAGTTCTCTGTTTAAGCTTATTAAAAAAACTTCCAAAGAAAATCCGAATCTGATTGTAAGCGCCTATAAAGACAATTGTGCATTTCTTGAGGGCCCGAAAATTAAAATGTTTCATCCTGCAGACCAGACAAAACCCGATTTCTTTACGCTTAAAGAGAAAGAGACTGTGATAAGCTTAAAGGCTGAAACTCATAACTTTCCAACAACAGTTGAACCATTCAACGGGGCGGCAACTGGAACCGGAGGAGAAATCAGAGATAGAATGGGAGGAGGAAAAGGAAGTTTCCCCATTGCCGGTACGGCTGTTTATATGACAAGCTATCCGCGCTTTGATTCAAACACTGTCGGGAATGATAAAGAGAGAAAATGGGAGAAAACGGCACCGCGCAAATGGTTGTATCAAAGTCCGCAAGAGATTCTTACTAAGGCATCTAACGGAGCCAGTGATTTTGGAAATAAATTTGGGCAGTGCATTATTTGCGGAAGTCTTCTGACTTTTGAACATACCGGAAAACAGAAAGGCGTTGAGGCAAATAATCCGGATTTTGGCTATGATAAGGTTATTATGCAGGCGGGCGGAATTGGATATGCAAAGAAATCTGATGCAGCAAAAGAGACCCCGGAAAAGGGAGATAAAATTGTTCTGCTTGGCGGAGATAACTATAGGATTGGCATGGGCGGAGGAGCTGTAAGTTCCGTTAATACAGGCAAATACGGCAACGACATAGAACTTAATGCAATTCAGCGTGCCAACCCTGAGATGCAGAAAAGGGACTACAATGCAATCCGCGCTCTATCAGAAAAAGAGAATAACCCTACTGTTTCCGTGCATGACCACGGAGCCGGCGGACATCTTAATTGTTTCTCTGAACTTGTAGAGGATGAAGGAGGTAAAATTGATACAAGCAAGCTCCCGATAGGAGACCCAACATTGAGCCTGAAAGAAATCATTGGCAATGAGAGCCAGGAGAGAATGGGACTTGCAATGCATCAAAAGGATGTTGCTGAACTTAAGCAAATTGCAGAGAGAGAGCGTGCTCCGTTTTATGAGGTTGGAGAGGTAACCGGAGATCACAAATTCACTCTTAAGGATGAAAAGAACGGAGATACTGCAATTGATTTGGAAATGTCCGATATGTTTGGAAGCTCCCCTAAAACTTTCATGCATGACCAGACTGCAGAGTACAAATTCAATCCTCTAAAATACAGCGCCGACAAGTTTGAAGAGTACTTAACGCAAGTACTTCAGTTGGAGAGCGTTGCATGTAAAGATTGGTTGACAAATAAAGTAGACCGTTCCGTCACCGGACTTGTTGCGTGCCAGCAATGTACCGGAGAAATTCAGCTTCCGCTTAATGATTTAGGAGTAACCGCAATTGGCTATGACAATAAAGAAGGTATTGCAACTTCTATAGGACATGCCCCTATTGTTGGCCTGATTGATTCCGCTGCGGGATCCAGAATGTCTGTTGCAGAGGCTCTTACAAATGCAGTATGGACGCCTTTGAAAAACGGTTTAAAGGGCATTTCCCTAAGCGCTAACTGGATGTGGCCAAGCAGAAACACAGGAGAAGATGCAAGACTCTATAAGGCGGTTAAAGCAGTAAGTGATTTTGCATGCGCACTTGGGATTAATATCCCGACAGGCAAAGATTCCATGAGTATGACCCAGAACTATCCGGACGGAAAAAAGATAATTGCACCAGGGACGTTAATCATATCCACCGTTGCACCAGTTAAAGATATCAACAATATTATACATCCTAATTTACAGAAAGTTACAGCAAGCACAATTGTATATATTCCGTTCTCAAAATGCGGATTCAAACTTGGAGGTTCTGCCTTTGCGCAGACGCTTGGAGCCGTTGGAAACGAGGCGCCGGATGTTGAATCTCCGGAATATTTTGCAGATTGTTTTAATACCGTACAGAAACTTATTGAGAAAAATTTGGTTCTTGCCGGACACGATATTTCCGCAGGAGGCTTGATTACTTCTCTGTTGGAGATGTGTTTTGCAAATAAAGATGGTGGCATTAAACTAACTGACATTCAGTTACCTCTGATTAACTTCATGTTCTCAGAGAGACCTGGTGTTCTGCTGCAGGTTGCAGATAAAAATATTAAAGAAGTTGAAAAAATCTGCGCCGCTGCAGGAGAAATGTCAAAAAAATCTGTAGAGATTTATAAGATTGGGAAATACACTAAAGAGAGAAAAATTTCTATTCTTGGAAAAACCAATCTAAACATAGACAAACTGAGAGACGTCTGGTATAAAACCTCTTATCTGCTGGACAGAAGACAGAGCGGAACAGCTTGTGCATTAAAGCGTTACAAGAATTACAAAAAAGAGCCGCTTAAGTTTAAGTTCCCAAAGAATTTTAGCGGAAGCGTTGCAAAATATTTAGCAAAAGAACAAAGGAGCAAAGCGCCCATTGCCGCAATCATCAGAGAGAAAGGGAGTAACGGAGAAAGAGAGATGGCATGGGCTCTATACTTGGCAGGATTCAGAGTTAAGGATGTGCACATGACTGATTTAATTTCCGGCCGCGAAAACCTTAAGGATGTGCAGTTTATAGTATTTGTTGGAGGATTCTCAAATGCGGATACTCTTGGTTCCGCAAAGGGCTGGGCCGGAGCATTCCTATACAACGATAAGGCTAACAAAGCGTTGAATGATTTCTATGCCCGCAAGGATACCATAAGCCTTGGCGTCTGCAACGGATGCCAGCTGATGTCTGAGCTCGGACTGATAACACCTTCAAAAAGAGAACTCTCTCCAAAGATGACACATAACCTATCGGGAAAATTTGAGAGCAAGTTTATTGGGGTGGAAATTCCACAATCTTCGTCAATTTTACTTAAATCTCTGACGGGCAGCAAACTTGGCATTTGGGTTGCTCATGGAGACGGAAGGTTCACCTTCCCGAACTCAAAACTGGAGGGCATGAAAGTTGCCGTCAGATATAATTATGATGAGTACCCGGGCAACCCTAATGGCTCTCCAAAGAGAATTGCAGGAGTTTGCAGCGCAGACGGAAGGCACCTGGCAATGATGCCGCACCCGGAGAGATGCATAAGACCTTGGAACTGGGCATGGTACCCGGAAGCACTTAAAAAGCAAGAAGTTACACCATGGTATGAGCTTTTTGTAAATGGCCGCAAATGGTGTGAAAAACATAAAAAATGAGCAAGAATAATTACAAAGAGTGTCGCAAATCCGCAAATCCGGATTCCGGCCTGCAGAAAGTGATAAATAATCACGGAAAACTTCCCAAAATTTTTGTGCTGGACACAAATGTTATCCTGCATGATTTTCATTCAATTTACAAATTTCAGGAGAATGATTTGGTTGTTCCTCTGGCAGTTATAGAGGAATTGGACAAGTTTAAAAAGGGTGACGGAACAATCAATTACAACGCCCGCGAGTTTGTCCGCAAAATAGATGAACTAAGCGACCAGAACCAAAACAGCGGCAAAGGATATCCACTGGGCTCCGGTCTTGGCACACTTACGCTTTCTGTAAATCACCCGTTTCCAAAGGAATACGAGGGCTGCTTTGAAAATGACATACAAGACCACAGAATTCTGTCAACTGCAATTTGGTATAAAAATCAGTATCCCGACAGGACAGTTTGCCTTGTCACAAAAGATGTTAATCTGAGGATGAAAGCCAAAGCGCTTGGGATGTTCACGCAGGATTACCTGACCGACCATATTAAAGAGGAGCGCTTTACTCAAGATTATGAGAGAGTTACAATATTAAAAGATGTACCTGCCGCAATTGCGGATAAGCTTAGCACAAATCCAAGCGGTATAACACCGGCTGAACTTAAACAGGAGAATCCTGTATTTAATCAACTGTTCAAAATTATTACGGGCGGCATTCAAGGAAGAGATGACCATCAAAACGGTGAAGACAGAAACCCTATAAGAAAGAACATTATACTGGCCCGTTATAATCCTGATACAATGACCATTGTAAAGGTTAATTCCTTAACTGAATATGGCATTGCTCCAAGAAATGAAGAGCAGGTTTTTGCAATGGACGCCGTAATGAATCCTTCTATTGAACTTGTATCATTAACAGGAACTGCAGGCACGGGAAAAACTTTGATTGCAATTGCAGGTGCTCTTGCACAGGCCGACAGATATGATCAGATTCTTGTTGCCAGACCTGTAATAACTCTTAGAAATGAGGAACTTGGGTTTATTCCCGGCAGCGTGCAGGACAAACTGGCACCTTTCATGCAACCGCTTTATGATAACCTTGCAGTCATCAAAAAGAACTTTGGAATCTCATCCAAAGAGAATGTTAAAATAGAGGACATGCTAAGAAACAAAAAGCTGGAAATTTCTCCGCTTGCTTACATCAGAGGCCGTTCCCTATCCAAGGTATTCTACATTGTTGATGAAGCGCAAAACCTTACTCCTCATGAAGTTAAAACAATTATTACTAGAGCAGGAGAAGGCACTAAGATAGTATTCACCGGGGATGTTCAGCAGATTGACCAGCCATACTTGGATAAACTTTCCAACGGGCTTACTCACATCAGCGATAAGCTCTACGGAGAAAAACTTTTTGAACACGTCAATCTTATCATGGGTGAGCGCAGCCAGCTGTCTGAACTTGCCGGTAAAAAGCTATAAGTGAGGCATGCTTCTTTGGCGTGCAAAAAAAAATAACGGGCAACATTGCCCGTTATTTTTTTCTTATTATCATTACTCGGATGAAAATCTACTTATAAGATTTAATCGCAGCCTGTGCCGCAGCAAGACGAGCAATCGGAACACGGAATGGAGAGCAAGATACATAATTGACTCCCAGACCGTTGAAAAATTCAACGCTGTCAGGATCACCGCCGTGCTCACCGCAAACACCACACTTAATGCTAGGATTAGTGCTGCGTCCGCCCTTAATACCCATATCAACAAGTTTCCCGACAGATTCCTGATCCAAAGTCTGGAACGGGTCTGAATCAATAATCTTCTTAGACAAATAATCCCCCATGAAAGAACCTATATCATCTCTTGAAAAACCAAACGTCATCTGAGTTAAGTCATTAGTACCAAATGAGAAAAACTGAGAGCTTCTGGCCATCTTGTCCGCCATAATTGCTGCGCGTGGAATCTCTATCATCGTACCGAACATATACTTAACGTCAATACCTGTTTTCTGTTTAACTTCCGTGTGAACTCTGTCGCAAATTTCTTTCTGATTATCAAGTTCATTAGGAGAAATTGTAACTGGAATCATAAGCTCCGGAACAGGTTTATGACCTTCATTTATAAGCTCGACAGTGGCATTGAAGATTGCTCTGAATTGCATCTCAGAAACCTCTGGATATGTGATACCAAGCCGTACTCCTCTGTGTCCCATCATTGGATTAACTTCATGCAGCGCCTCGCCTCTCTTCTCAATATCACTCATGGAGATATCCAAATCTTTTGCAAGCTGCCTGCGCTTATCTTCAGACTGTGGAACAAACTCATGCAAAGGAGGATCCAGCAATCTAAAAGTAACCGGTTTTTCGTCCATAACCTCCATGGTTGCTTTTACAGATGCCTTTACATAAGGTTCCAACTCAGAAAGGGCCTTTCTTCTCTCAGCAGTAGTATTTGAAAGAATCATCTTTCTCAACTTAGCAAGAGGCTCCTCTGAATTTTTTCCATAAAACATATGCTCAATACGGAACAGACCTATTCCTTCTGCACCAAACCTAAGGGCAACAAGAGCATCAGCAGGGTTGTCCGCATTTGTTCTTACGCCCATAACTCTGTATTTATCAACCATCTGCATATACTTCTTGAATCGTTCATTTTCAGTAGCATTTACAGTCTTGATGGCTTTATCATAAACAAGTCCGCGGCTTCCGTTTAAGCTAAAGATATCTCCCTCACTATAAGCTGAGTCACCAATTGTCATTGTCTTAGTAAGCATGTTGATTTTCAAAGCATCGCATCCTACAATGCAGCACTTGCCCCAGCCCCTTGCAACAAGAGCGGCATGTGAAGTCATTCCTCCTCTTGCGGTCAAAAGTCCGTCAGCAACACGCATTCCCTCAACATCCTCTGGATTAGTCTCCTCTCTTACAAGAATAACTTTTTGATGGTGTTTTGCGGCCTCTACTGCAGCCTCGGGAGTGAATACAATTGCTCCTACAGAACCGCCTGGTCCTGCAGGAAGTCCTTGTGCTATAGGCTTTTCTCTCTTCTCGTCAGCTGAATCAAGAACAGGATGCAAAATCTCATCCAACTGTTTTGGAGCAACTCTCATCACAGCAGTCTTCTCATCTATAAGACCTTCATCCAGCATATCCATTGCCATGTTGAGCGCCGCAAGACCGGTTCTCTTTCCGATTCTGCACTGCAACATCCAAAGTTTTCCATTCTCAATAGTAAACTCCAAGTCCTGCATATCATGGAAATGATGTTCCAGATTACTCTGAATACCAACCAATTGATCATATACTTCCGGCATGGCCTGCTCTAAAGAAAGCATTTCTTTGTTGTGCTCATTCTTTGTTGCCTCGTTTAACGGATTAGGTGTTCTGATACCCGCAACAACATCTTCACCCTGTGCATTAACCAGCCACTCACCGTAGAACTTATTCTCTCCCGTTGCAGGATTTCTAGAAAATGCGACTCCGGTAGCGGAGGTATTTCCCATATTTCCAAACACCATAGACATAACGCTTACTGCTGTTCCCCAATCATCAGGGATACCTTCTATTCTTCTGTAAGACACGGCTCTGCGTCCGTTCCAAGATTTAAAGACAGCTCCAATTCCGCCCCACAGTTGCTCTTGAGGATCATCAGGGAAAGGTTTTCCCAATTCTTGTTTAACCCTAATTTTGAAGTCTGCGCAAAGCTCTTTCAAATCTTCCTCTGTTAAATCAGTATCCAGTTTGTATCCCTTATCTTTTTTAACTTTTGCAAGCATTCTGTCCAACTGTACTCTGATGCCTCTGCCATCCTCTGGCTCAATACCTTCCGCCTTCTCCATAACAACATCTGAATACATCATAATCAAACGTCTGTAAGCATCATATACAAATCTAGGATTCTTGGTTTGTGCAATTAAACCGGGAATTGTTTCCGTGCTTAATCCAATATTAAGAACGGTCTCCATCATACCGGGCATAGAACTTCTAGCGCCGGAACGACAAGACAAAAGCAAAGGGTCTTTGGCATCTCCAAACTTCCTTCCCATTATTTGTTCTGTAGCGGCCAACGCTGCATCTACCTCTTGCTTAAGGCCATCGGGGTATTTACAACCTTCTTTATAATATTCATTGCAGCAATCAGTGGTAATTGTAAAACCTGCAGGAACTGGCATATCAAGCAAACACATCTCTGCAAGATTTGCACCTTTTCCTCCTAGCTCATTTCTCATTTTGCCGTTGCCCTCTGCAGACGTTCCGCCAAAACGATAAACTCTTTTAGTATCAGACATAATTATCTATTTAAATTATTAACAATATTTTTTAAAATTTCTATACGACGCGAGCCGCAAAAATAGAAAAAAATGCTGAAAAACCATATAGAAACCATATAAAAACCACAAAAAATAACGCAACACGCTACATGTTAACCTTTTATGAATATAACAACATTGTTTCAAATTATAGCATGTCACAAAGCAACAATTACATATCGTAAATTTTATCCTACAAAAAATTCTTGAATTGTAAAAAAATGAGAGATAGCGTTAAAAATGTATCAATTGGCCTTGACGCACTTGAATAGCTATATATTTTTGCTTCTACAATTTTTAAAAAAATATTATTATGAAAAATTTCTTGACATTTTTAAAAGAGAACAAGAAAGGAATAATCTGGTTTGCAGTAATTCTTGTAATTGCCTGGATAACAATAACTGTGATTGAGAACTGGAATGCAGTTCAGGAGGGATTTTATGAAGGATTGAACGGATAAAAAATCTTATCTGCTATTAATATGAACTACCTGGTATAAAAAAATTCTTTATAATCATTTAAACACCGCTCAATTGTATACAGTCTTGCCGCAACAATCATTTGCTCTTCAGACTCCTTCATATCAATTTGTTCATCAACTGCTCTGTCTGCATCTGATTCTGTTTTTTCCCCTAGTTTATACCTCAGGAAATGGGAGATTGCAGTTGCAAAAGCCTCTGGAGAATTTTCAGACAATCTTGCAAGCTCACCATTATGCGTTATCTCCATAAACACTGCTGTGTTGCTGCAAATCACATCAACGCCTGATATAATTGCCTCAACTACAGAGATTCCAAAGGTATCCTGATTGGAAGCATACACATAACAAGAAATGGTTTTTAATAGAGAAGGAACATCAATATCCGGCTGCATGAAGAAAATATCATTGACCAAATTATTCTCACGACAGTATTGAAGGCAATCTGCCATTTCATCTCTATCCGGGTATGAATCACTAACCTCCTGTTCCTTTACCCTATGATAATCTTTTTCAAAAGTTGAACGACCTACAAACAGAAACGCAAAAGGAAGTTCTACCAGCTCTTGTTTTAAAAGTGCAATTGCCTTACAAATAAGCATTTGGTCTCTCTGTGCATAGGAAGAAAAACTTCCAACCATTGCAAGCAAAATCTTTCCGCCGGGAATTGATACGTCAGGCTCTCCCGGGTAATGCATTACATAACTGTTAAGTTCTCCATAACTTATTGGTTTTGCGTTAAGTATGCGGGGAACAAATACGCCGTTACGTATGACTACAGATTTCATAAGTATACCGCCTTTTTCATCTCCAAACTCCGGATACTGGTGGTAATCTTTAAGATAAAACTCTCTTGCCGCCTTGCTTTCAAAGCAGATTTTACAATGCTTCAAAAAAAATCTGTCGAGAACTCTAATATTTTTTTCAGAAATTGTATTGTCAATTTCACCCATGAAAAATTCAGAGAGATAATTCAGATTCAGCGTCATGCCGTGAATTGTCAGCACGACAGTTGTATGTTTGCGATTTTTGCGGCTGTGAAAAAATCCCTTTATGTTATATGGTATTACTGCAAGACGCGCCCTATACGCATCTATATTAGTGTGACAATGAACAATTTGTATATTATTGGCACGAATAATTTCTCTTAACTTTTTAACATAAGAAATCATACAGCTTATGCTCCATCTGTCCAGCTTGTACATCTGAACATTTGCTCCATTGGAATAATCATTAAGTCTTGCCTGGGTGGACGGGGTATTGTATACGACAAAAAAGTTAAAGAGCTTAGTCTCTTTATTGCCGCGAATCATGTCTAACACAAGGTTTTGCGGGCCGCCAAAAGATAAATCCTTCAACATGTGAAGGACATTAACAGGAGAGTCTGATTCTACCCTTTTCATTGTAGCCCCACTGGGAATCGAACCCAGATTTGAAGTTTAGGAAACTTCCGTTCTATCCATTGAACTATGGGACCAAAAACCACGCATTTTCTGCGCGATGCCATTTTAATAAGCCCACCTGTAAAGCTCTGCTCCCCAGGTAAATCCAGCACCAAAGGCAGAGAATATAAGCAAATCTCCTTTGTGAATTTTATCTCTGAAATCCCACAAAGCCAGCGGTATAGAAGTTGCCGCGGTATTGCCGAATTTCTCTATGTCAATCAGCACTTTTTCCTTAGCAAGACCCATTCTCTTTGCGGTTGCATCTATGATTCTCAAATTAGCCTGATGGGGTACAAGGTAAGCAATATCCTCAGCCTTAAGATTATGTCTATCCATAATTTCTGCGGAAACATCAGCCATTCCGACAACTGCATGTCTGAACACCTGCTGGCCTTCCTGATGGATGTAGTGCATTCTCTTCTTGACAGTTTCTTCAGAAGCGGGATACAAAGAACCTCCACCAACCTGGAAAAGATATTTCCTTCCAACGCCGTCAACATGAAGTATGGAATCCAGTAGTCCGTAATTTTCATCTTCACAAGGTTCTACCATCATAGCCACGGCTGCATCTCCAAAAAGCGGACAAGTGCTGCGGTCATTGTAATCAGTTATTCCGCTCATTCTCTCTCCACATATAAAAACTATCTTTTTATACTCTCCGCTCTCAATGAACTTACGCACCGTCTCAAAAGTAAACAAGAATCCGCTACATCCGGAGTTAGTATCAAACCCCCAAGCATGCTTAATTCCAACCTTGTCTGCAATTATGTTTGCAGTTGCAGGAAATTGCATATCAGGCGTAACAGAGTGACATACAACCAATTGTACATCATCCGGATTTGTATTGGTAGACTTTAAAAGTTTTTTTACGGCCTCCGCACCCATAAACGATATGCCAAGTCCGTCTTTCTTTAAAATTCTTCTCTCTTTAATTCCCACGCGGCTCATTATCCATTCGTCGGAAGTATCAACCATGTGCGCTAGTTCTTCATTCGTAAGGACATAGTCTGGAAGATATGCCTCAATTCCTGTTATAATTGCTCTTAACTTACTCATCTTTTATAATTTTAGCACCTTGTGACAATTTATTTACAAGACCGTTCTTTGCAGCCTTTTCAGCCTCTAGAATCATATTCTTTATTGCCAGCGGCGTTGAGGCTCCGTGCCCTATCACAACCGCAGCAGAAACTCCAAGCACAGGAGTGCCGCCGTAAAATTCATAATTAAACCTGTTCATGAACGGGTGGTTCACGCCAAGTTTGGAAACCAATGCGTACATTCCCTCTGCCTGCTTAAGGACAATATTCCCCGTAAATCCATCTGTTACAAGCACATCTGCGATTCCGCCATTGAACAAATTGTTTGCCTCCATATTGCCGACAAAATCAAATTCTTCCGTATCCTTCATTATTTCATAAGCCTCCTGCGCCTCCATGTTCCCCTTCTCTTCCTCGCTGCCAACATTCAAAAGCGCAACGCGCGGCTTAGCAATTCCCATCATTGTCTTTGCATAAATAGAGCCAATAATTCCAAATTGATAAAGAACGTCCGCTTTTGTGTCTGCATTAAAGCCAACATCCAGAATCAAAATATCGCTTCCGTCAGCAAGCGGCATTTTAGCAGAAATGCACGGCCTTATTATGCCGGGCAACAGATTCAAAGTATAAACAGAACCAGTAAGCATCGCACCTGTATTGCCGGCACTCGCAAATGCATCCAACTCATTGTTGGCTAACATTTTAAAGCCCACATGTATACTGGAATCGGTCTTCTTGATATACGCTTTGACGGGATGTTCCCCCATCCCTATCTGTTCAGTAGCATCCTTAATAATAAAATTGCCGGAGTCAAAGCCATAATGCTTGCAAACCCCGGTAATTTTCTCGCTGTCGCCAACAAGAACAATTCGAGCATCAGCATTGATGTTAGAATAAGCTTCAATTGCTCCTAGAATAACATTCTCAGGGGCAAAATCTCCGCCCATTGCATCAACGCCAACTCTTATCATTGCACCTTACTTGGCCTTCTCTTTAGAGATAATGAGGCGTCCTCTGTAGTAACCGCACTCAGGACACACGTGGTGATACATAACAGTAGCACCGCAATTTGAACAAGTTGAAAGTGTAGGAATTTCCGCCTTATCATGAGTTCTTCTCTTGTCTCTTCTTTGCTTAGAAAGCTTATGTTTTGGATGTGCCATTTTAAAATATTTTTAAATAATTAATTATCAATTAATTGTCGATAAATTTCACGACAGTTTATTTCTTCTTTTTTTCCGCTTCTTTCAACAATTTGTCTAAATCGCCAAACGGTGCATAAGACTCTTTGTCCTCTTGCGCAACCTCGCCAGCTTCAAGTTCTTTTAACTTTTTCAGCATCTTTGGATTGCACATCCCCTCTTCATGTTCTTTCTTAAGAGGCACATTTACGCAGATATAATCATATATAAACTGCTTTAAGTCAATTTCTCCCTCTGACGGGTCAATAATTAGGAACTCATCCGTGCTCTCTGTCTCCTCTCCCAGCTTTGCCTCTTTTACCGCTATGTCTGCAGTAAAATCCATCGGAATTTCCAGGTCATCCAAACATCTGTCGCATTCTGTCACTACAGTGCCAACAACGTTGCAACTCACATTCATCCAACCGCTTCCCTTATCAAGAACAACCTTGGCACTAAGAGCGGCATCCTTAATCTGAGAATTGCCAAACTCTTTAAAGAAATCTCCTTTTACAGGGAATTCATAATCATGCTTTCCCTGTGCCAATCCGCTTATCTGAATCTTATAATCCATCGCCGAGCCTCATAAATCCTTTGGGGGCGCAAATATACCTAAATAATCGGTAAAGGCAAAAAGTCCTAAGAATTCTGCTGCTGGTGCCTCTTGCGCTCGTTCTCTTCCAGATAAATCTTTCTTATTCTCAAATGCTTTGGCGTAACCTCAACAAGCTCATCATCCTGAATATACTCCAACATTTCCTCAAGCGTAAATTGCATTGGAGGAGGCAGAACAGCCTTCTCATCTGAACCTGACGCTCTTACGTTTGTAAGCTTTTTCTTAATGCAGATATTCACATTCAAATCCATTGCCCTTGTGTACTCTCCAACGACTTCTCCGGTATAAATTTCATCTCCAGGACTTACAATCCATTTTCCTCTGTCCAAAAGCTTCCACATAGAATATGCAATAGCCTCACCCGTCTCCAACGCTACAATAGACCCATTAGTTCTTTTCTCAATCTCACCCTTATATGGTTCATAGCCTTTATATCTGTGAGCAATGATTGCCTCACCAGAAGTTGCAGTTATCAAATTGCTTCTAAGTCCAATAATACCTCTTGCAGGAATATCAAAATCCAAATGAACTCTATCCCCCCTGTGGTCCATGTGAAGCAAAGCGCCTTTCCTTCTTGTGGTAATCTCTATAGCTTTCCCCACCATGTCCTCAGGAACATCAACTATCAGATGTTCAATTGGTTCACAACGTACTCCGTTAATATTCTTATCAATAACTTTAGGCTGACCTATCTGCAATTCAAAACCCTCACGTCTCATTGTCTCAATTAAAATGGACAAGTGAAGAACGCCTCTGCCGTATACAACAAAGGAGTCTGAAGTTTTACCGGGCTTAACGCGCAATGCAAGATTTTTCTCCAGTTCCTTATCCAATCTGTCTTTTAAGTGTCTGGAAGTTACATATTTTCCATCTCTGCCAAAGAAGGGAGAGTCATTAATACAGAAAAGCATGCTCATTGTTGGCTCATCAACAGAAATTGGAGGAAGCGCCTCCGGATTCTCAAAATCAGCAATTGTATCACCAATCTCAAAATCTTCAATTCCTACAACGGCACAAATATCACCGCTCTCAACCTCTGCCTGCTTGGTTTTCTCCATCCCGGTGAAAACCATCAAATCCTTGATTCTCTGTTTTTCCTGTCCTCCATCTCTCTTGCACAATGTTATATCTTGGCCCGCCTTAAGGATGCCTCTCTTTACCCTCCCTATTGCAATTCTTCCAACGTAAGGAGAGTACTCCAAAGAGGAAATCAGCATCTGAGGAGTTCCATCATTGTCCTGCTCTGGAGCCGGAATTTCTGAAATAATCAAATCCAGCAACGGGATAAGATTTGTGGTTGGCTTCTTCCAGTCCAAAGACATCCACCCTTGCTTTGCGCAGCCATAAACCGTTTTAAAATCAAGCTGCTCCTCAGTAGCATTTAGAGCAAACATCAAATCAAAAACCTGCTCGTTAACCTCATCCGGCTTGCAGTTCTGCTTATCAATTTTATTAATCACAACAAGCGGTTTCTTGCCCATCTCCAATGCCTTCTGCAGCACAAATCTAGTCTGGGGCATACACCCCTCAAAAGCGTCCACAATAAGCAGAACACCGTCCGCCATGTTTAGAACTCTTTCAACTTCTCCTCCAAAATCAGCATGCCCGGGAGTATCAATGATGTTGATTTTATATCCGTTATATGGGATGCTTACATTCTTGGAAAGAATGGTAATCCCCCTTTCGCGCTCCAATTCGTTGCTATCAAGAATCAGCTGGCCGTTTCTCTCAGTCTCCCTCGTAACCTTTGCCTGCATTATCATCTTATCCACCAGCGTAGTCTTGCCGTGGTCAACGTGCGCAATAATTGCTATATTTCTAATGTTTTGCATAATCGGTTGCAAAAGTAGAGAAATATTGTTTTTTTTAGCAGTATCTTTGAAGAAAATTTTTAAAATCTTAACAATGGACAAAATCATTATCCTTGATTTCGGTTCTCAGGTAACGCAGGTAATAGGCAGAAGAGTCAGAGAATTAAATGTTTACTGTGAGATTCACCCTTTTAACAAGTTTCCTTTTTTAATTCCCGACAGCTCATCTGGCGGAGTAAAATGCAATTGCAAATCAGGCAATGGGAAAGTGACGGCTAATGAAAATAAGGGGGAGAAAATAATCCCTTCAGACATAAAAGGAGTTATACTTTCTGGGAGTCCGTTCTCAGTGAGAGATAAAAATGCACCGCAAGTTGATTTGTCAGATTTCTTTGGGAAAATTCCTGTACTTGGCATCTGCTACGGCGCACAATATATTGCATTTAATTGCGGCGGCAATGTAGAGGCCTCGCAGACAAGAGAGTACGGCAGAGCAGAATTAACAATTGCTAAAATTGCAAGCACAGGGGGTAAATCAGGTAAGGTAAATAATTCAGATGATAGTATATTTAGTGGTATACCTCAGAAGTCATTTGTTTGGATGAGCCACGGAGATTCAATAACAAAACTTCCAAAAGGAGCTAAATTAATTGCCTCAACATCCACCGTTAAGAATGCCGCTTATAAGATAGAAGTTCCTGCGGCTGAGTGTAAATCTTCAAGTTCAAAGTTAAAGAGCAATACACTTCCCGTTTATGCTTTCCAGTTTCATCCAGAAGTATTCCATTCTCAGTACGGCGGCAAGATGCTGGAAAATTTTGTAATGAGAGTGTGCGGATGCAAGGGAGACTGGACTACAAAGTCATTTATTAAATCAACTGTCGCGGAGCTAAAAAAGAAAATCGGAAATGACCACGTTATCTTAGGCCTTAGCGGAGGCGTTGATTCCTCTGTTGCAGCAGTGCTGATTAACAAGGCTGTAGGGAAAAATCTGCATTGTATATTTGTGGATAACGGACTATTACGCAAGAATGAATACGAGGAGGTTCTTAATCAGTATCGTGGGATGGGACTAAACGTAATTGGAGTTGATGCAAGTGAAAAATTCATGGCCGCTCTAAAAGGCGTGACTGACCCGGAGAAAAAAAGGAAGGCTATAGGAAGAACTTTTATTGAGGTCTTTGACGCTGAGGCACAGAAAGTTAAGAACGCAAAATGGCTTGCGCAGGGAACAATTTATCCAGACGTTATTGAGTCAAGTTCTGTTAACGGTCCGTCCGCAAAAATCAAATCTCACCACAATGTTGGAGGGCTTCCTGAGAAGATGAATTTGAAGATTGTTGAGCCGCTCCGATCTCTATTTAAAGATGAAGTGCGCAGAACAGGACGCGCTCTTGGAATAAAGAGGGAGGTTATATCCCGTCATCCGTTCCCTGGTCCTGGAATGGGTATCAGAATATTGGGAGAGGTCACAAAAGAGAAGCTCCAAATTCTTAAAGAGGCTGACGCCATTTACATTAGTGAGATGCGAAAGTACATGACGACCCTTCCGCCGGCATCAAACGGATATATGCAGGAGGAGATGAAAGTTGAACAACGCGCTGCAGCAAAGAGAGTTGCAGCAATAAATAAAAAGTCTGCCGGAAAATCTGTCGAGACCAAAAGCAGCATTGCCGGAATGATTCCTCTGTATGACGCTGTATGGCAGGCCGGTACAATTCTACTGCCAGTGAAGAGCGTTGGCGTTATGGGAGATGAGAGAACTTATGAATATACGATTGCTTTGCGCGCTGTTGTCTCAAATGACGGAATGACAGCGGATTGGGTACATCTGCCTTATGATTTTCTTGCAAAAGTTTCTAATGAAATCATAAATAAAGTAAAAGGTGTTAACCGTGTTTGCTATGATATCTCATCAAAGCCGCCTGCGACTATTGAGTGGGAATAGTGAATATTTCTCAATGAGGATTTAACATTTATTGAGTGGGATGGGATAACAAGATGGCGAGTAACAATATAGACCTTGCCACAAATAGATAATCTAAACAAGGGAGAAAGCATCATATTCTTCTGCTCGAAAGCAAAAGATATATGTATGTAATTTAGTGTTGGGAAGAGTTTGATAGAAATCAATTATTGTTTCCGCAGCAATTTTGCAGGCCTCTTTCATAGGATAGCCATACACTCCTGTACTTATGCAAGGAAAAGCCATGCTTTCAAGTCCCTTATGTTCAGCTATTTCCAACGCAGTTTTATAACAGCTTGCAAGCAACATGGGTTCCCCTCTTTTTCCTCCATGCCACACCGGACCTACAGTGTGTATCACATATTTTGCCGCAAGGTTATAGCCGCCTGTAATTTTGCTCTCCCCTGTCCTGCAGCCATTTAGAGTACGGCACTCTTCCAGCAGCTGCGGCCCGGCCGCACGATGGATTGCGCCATCTACTCCGCCGCCACCTAACAATGAGGTATTTGCAGCATTAACTATCGCGTCTCCATCAAAATCCACGACGCTTCCTCTGACAACATAAAATTTATCTTTTATGATTTCTATCCTTTCCATCCATTTTCGTAAATATTTTTCCGGTCACATTATAATGCGCTATTTTATACCGCAAGATCGTCATCTTTTAACACTTTGATCTCCTTAATTGTAGACACGGTTTTTTTCTCCATTCTCTTCACCATTGAGAAGCCTATAGTCAAAACTCCTACACGGCCTATATACATAAGTATTATTAGAACTAACTTCCCTGCAGACGTAAGCGTTGGAGTTATGCCCGTTGACAAACCTACGGTTCCAAGAGCGGAAGCCGATTCAAAAAGATATTTCACGTATTCGTCGCCCGGTTCGACGGCAGTTAAAATGTATGAGCCAAAAAAAAGGACTGTCGTATACAACACAAAGGTGGTAAGGGCATTATCTACCCTGAACGTGGGCAAACGATGGCCTGAAATATAGACATCGCGCTTTTGACCAAGTTTGCATTTTACAAATGCAATGGTGGCGGTAATAGTGGTGGATTTCAAACCTCCACCTGTCCCGGAAGGAGAGGCGCCAAAATACATGATGACTGTCATGGTCAGCAATGTGAGCTGAATAAATAATCCCAAATTAACTGTATTATACCCTACAGTTGTAAGTGCTGAAACGGTCTGGAATAGAGATATTAAAAATCTGTCGGGAGCATTATATATTCTTAGACTAGGCTCGATGCAAAAAAGGTGAACAGTACCCCATATTGTCAGAAGCACCGTAACCAGACAGATGTTTTTTGTTGTGAAAGTAACCCTATAACCGCGAACCGTGATTTTCTTCCATATATCTGTCATTACGATAAAACCCATAGCTCCGGCGTAACTCAAAATTATAATCACAATGTTCACGCCCCAGTTGGTACTAAATTGTACAAGATTATCAGGAAATGTACTAAATCCGGCGGTGCAAAATGCAGAAACACTGTGGAATATGGCCGCCCAAATAGGTTGGTTAATACCCTGCTTTGCAAAAAAATAATATAAGGCAACCGCACCTGCCGCTTCAAAAAAGAACGTAAAATATATAATACTCTTTACAAGTGAGTGCATCTGCAATCCGCCTGGAGTTGCAAATTCCGCGTCCAACACACCCTTCTTGATTTCAGTAAAATGTTTTGTTAAAAGGAACATAACGTAGCTGCTCATGGTCATATACCCGATGCCGCCCAGTTGTATCAAGAGAAGCACAATCAATTGACCCCAAAAAGAGTAGGCGGAAGAAACGTCAACCGTTGCGAGTCCTGTCGTAGATACTGCCGACGCTGAAGTAAATAAATTATCAATGAGGTTCACGTGAGAAGTGGTACAAAACGGAAGTGAAAGACACCCTACCCCAAGAATAATATACCATAGATAACCGAGCAAAAGTTGTCTGTGCGGCTCTGTGGAAATGTAACCAAAATCAAGAAAATATTCGTAATCAAAATTACGGATCCTGTCCCAAAGGGATCTACAGACCCCTGATTCATTCTTTGACATATACTCATTATGAAAAAAAGCGCGCAAATATAGACTGGTTTTTGTTACCTTGTATCGCTCATCAAAATTATATTTTATTATGGGAATATTCAAAACTTCCAAATATTGCATCCTGGCTGATGTCATAATTGTCGCAATGACTATGGTTATTGCGGTAAGCTCCTGTGGTACAGTGGCTCTAACTGGTCGCAAACAACTAATGCTTGTATCGGATGAGGATGTTTTAAGTTTAAGCAACAAAAGCTACAAGGCATATATGGACACCGTAAAAATATCTGCAGACAAGAAAAATACGGATATGGTTATCAGAGTTGGGACGCGTCTGGCCGGTGCTGTTGAAGAGTATCTAAGATCCAACGGACATGAAGCTGACTGTAAAAATTTTGCATGGGAATTTCATCTTGTCCGGAATAGGGAGGCAAACGCATTCTGCATGCCGGGAGGAAAAATTGTTGTAAATGAAGGACTGCTCTCTGTCACTCAGACGGAAGGCGCTCTATCCATTGTACTGGGACATGAAATTGCCCATGCAGTTGCCAAACATTCTGCAGAAAGAATGAGCCAACAGATCCTGGCAAATTACGGTGCGTCAGGGCTGCAACTTCTTTTATCCGGTCAATCATCTGCAAGTAAAAGTATTTCAAAAGCGGTCTATGGTCTTGGAGCGAACTACGGAGTAATGATGCCTTTCTCAAGGAAAGAGGAAAGCGAAGCGGACCACATGGGTTTGATCTTTGCGGCAATGGCGGGATATGATCCGCAAGTAGCAATAGCATTCTGGCAAAGAATGCAGGCTAAAGGAGGCAAGATTCCCGAATTTTTCAGTGACCACCCAGGTGATGCCAACCGCATTGAACAGATAAAGAAAGAAATGCCGGAAGCCATGAAATACTACAAAAACCCGGTGTTAAGCACGGAAAAGGTCAAATAAATTTTAATGTTCAGCGCTTATTTTCTTATGTGTCATAATATCCAACACCGCCTTATCAGTCTCCGTCATTGCGTTAGCTCCAATTGAGGTAAGATTATGTATGCACTTATCAACATCATCATCTACAATTCCTTCCGCAGAAGTAACGTATTTATTTTCCATTGATAATATTGCGGACAAGACAGCCGTTGATACTCCGGATGAAATTTTAAGAGCACAGCTTGGTTTTGCGCCATCGCAAATCATCCCGGTAAGGTTTGCTATCATATTCTTGACGCAGTTACAGATATTATTATAATTACCACCCAGTAAGTAAGTTATGCCGCAGCTGCTGCCAATAGACGCAACTACGCATCCGCAAAGCGCAGAAAGTTTGCCAAGGCTCTGCTTAATATATATTGCCGTTAAATGACTAAGCATCAGAGCTCTTATAAGTTGCTCATCAGTATTATGATTATCTTCTGCAAAAACCACAACCGGATTTGTTGCGCAGATACCCTGATTTCCGCTCCCCGAATTACTCATTACCGGAAACATTGCACCGCCCATTCTTCCATCGCACGCAGCTGCCGTTATAGAAATCATATGAGTAAAAATACTATCCCCCAATATTTTGCGGCTTAACGGTGTTGTCATTGTCTTTCCAAGGTCATGCCCGTAATCTCCCTTAAGGGAGTCATTTGCAGCCTTTTCATTAAGTTTCTTTGTATCAAGGATGAAAGATATTTCCTCAAGCGGAGTTTCAGATGCAAACTCATATACGGTTTTCATATTAAGCTTTATATCATCATTCACACACTCTTGTCCAGCTGGACAACGCTTGTCAAAAATCACACCGTCAGGTGCTTTAAGGTAAACAAAATTTGTATGGCTGCCGGCAATGATTGCTGTTGCACTCTGATTATCAGCAGTATTTCCAATATTTTTTTTGCCTCTGCAAGTGATCTCAATATAAAGCTTTTCAGTGATTCCCTCTTTAAGTCCTATGTGAATTCTGTTCTCTGAGATAAACTTTTTCCCCTCCTCCACAGATTGTGGTGTCGCATCTTTCAGAACCTCAAGCTGATACTCAGACTTGCCAACAAGCGCACCAAGGGCAACAGCTATCGGAAGACCAATCATTCCGGTCCCCGGAATTCCGACCCCCATTGCATTTTTTAAAATGTTTGCGCTTAAAAGCACATCTATTGTTTCCGGTTTAACTCCAAGTGCATTTGTGGCTTTTGCAACACACAAAGCAACCGCCATTGGTTCTGTGCAACCAATAGCTGGAACTACTTCTTTATGAACAAGAGCAATAATTTGCTCACGTATATTCTTATCTAACATATATTCCAGATTTTACGCGCCAAATTTACAAAAATTTTTGCAAGCCGGCATAATGCAACATACAGCCTAAAGTTTAGATGAACAAATTATCTAACTCTTTGGTGGGAGGTTTTTTAATACTTCTTGTAACAGCCTGTTTTGCAGATGCTTCTTGAGTTAGCTAAAGAAGCAGGGAACACAAACATTAACTTAGAGAAAGCAGTTTTTCCTAGCGTTCAAAAACACAGATTTCATCTGAAACCTTGCGCTCTCCGGCATGGTCAAACTTGTCATTATCACTTGGCATATTAAGAACGCCGCCGTCACCATGCGTGCCCGCCACAGCACTTTTATTTCCTATGTACCAGATTGTTGAAGAGCCGCCGCCATCCATATTCATGGCATCAAAAGCTCCGTACACTTTCAGAAAATGTTGGAGTTCTATGATTGTCATTCCATCCGCATTTCCCTTGGCGCGCCCGTCAACAACAAGCAAATAAATTTTTCCGTCCTTGGAAAAAACGGCAGTACGCGGGTGTTTTGAATATACAAATCCATCCAGAACAGGAGGCACGGCACACTCATTACCCTTCTCTAAAAGTCTTGGTAAAGAGGCCATTATAGATGTGTGCCGCAAAACACAAGGTGCTCTATGTTTTGACGCTGCACCTTCTGCAACGGTTCTAAAATGTTTTTCAATCTCCGGACTCCAGTCAATGACAGAAATTTTTCCCCTGACAATTTTCACAGCCCCGGTCATAAGCGGGTTTATATTCCCTTTCTCTGTTGTGTCAATAATTTTACCGTCAATTTGCAAAAAGGCAACTGAATTTCCCTTTTTCATATCAAAAAAAGTTCCGTTTACAGCCGCAACAGCTCCGGCCTCAGCTGCCTTTACGCTTGTTTTTTCCATTCCCCCATTATCCTTAAAACCAAACTTATAGCTGCGCGGAGAAATTTCAATCATACATATATTCTGCGGTCCGCCGTACAAATTTTCAAACTGCAAATGAAAATATTTCATCCCCTTTTGCAACTGAGAGGTTTCCCACTTTGCCTAAGCGACGGTTACGGAATCCGCTTTTGTTTGAGCAGCTGCAATACTTGAAAATGAAGCTATTGCGATAAAAGTCACAAAGCACTTTTTACAGAAATAAATTGTTCTTTTCATTTTAGACTTGCTAAGATTAGATTAGATTAGATTAGATTAGATTAGATTAGATTATTTTTTCTTTGAGAGTTCCGCATACCCGCCAATGAGCACCCTGTTCTTCTTTAATTCGCACAAAAGCTCCCCGCCTCTTTCAGAGAGCTGAGCCGCATGCAACCTGCTCTTTCCCAGCCTTTTCTCCCAGAAAGGCACAAGCGTACAATGAGCAGAACCGGTCACGGGGTCCTCTAAAATTGTTGCCTGAGGCGTGAAAAATCTTGATACAAAATCAAAAGCTTTATCCCTGCAATTTCCGTGGCTGTGTGACATTCCGCCACTGCCAAAATCACTCGCCGTCACAGCAACTCCCCCTGGGTCCAAATTTATTTTATCAAATTCCTTGCGGTCAATTTTAATATTGCGAATTTGCTCTACATTTTCATAAAGCAGTATGTAGTCTCTCGACAGATATACTTCTTTTGGCTTTATGCTTAAAGCATTATAGATGTTTTCCGGCAGCGTTGCAGCTATTGCTGGACGGGAGGGGAAATCCAATACATATATGAAATCAGATGGGCAATTGCCGCCATTATCTCTGAATATGTCTCTGTCACCGCCGTTTCCCATTGAACATCTTGCTACCTTAATCTCTCCTTCACATGTATCAAACAATGCTTCGTTCTCTCCAAGTATTTCATAAACAACATACGCAGAGGCCAAGGTTGCATGTCCGCACAAATCCATCTCAATATCGGGAGTAAACCAGCGCAATAAGTATCTTCCAGAAGATTTATCCAAAATACCTGGCCTGTCGGAGGCTCCATTACCAGAAACTTCTTTTTTCAGGAGAAATGCAGTTTCAGGCAAACCGTTTTTTGCTGCAATAGCAAGCATCTGAGCATCAGAAATATCCTTATCCAACAAAACAACACAGGCAGGACTCCCAAGAAAGCCTGAATGTTTGCCCACAAAAGCGTCAATTATATAGGATGTCTCTTTCAAAGTAAGATCATATACAGTAGATTCACAATCTCTTCTATCTCGACAAAGGTAGCAATTAAGCAGCAATAAGTTTCATGCTGCAAAAGAGAAACACTGAGAGCAATCGGCAGATATTGGCTGGCGAGAGCATAAAATATTTGCTACATTTTTGTAAAGTTTATTTGATTTATTGACAAGCCAACTTGATTATTTGTAAAGTTTACTTTACTTTTGCTCATGAAAAATTTGGTTAAACAAATAAACAATCAACATCATGAAAAATAAAAACTACTTGTTGCCGCACATCTTCCAACGTATCGGATGGTTGTTGTTGGCATGTGTTATTGCTTTCGGAATCTTCACAAGCATCAGAAATTCAGGAAACAACAAAGATTTTACAATCAACGTAAAATATTGGCATTATTCAGGCATGATACTTTCAAAGTCAAACAGCGGATTTACCTGTGAAAAAGAAAATGTAACATTTACACTCATAATAGTATTGGGACTTGCAGCCTTAACTTGCATAGCCCTCTCAAAAGAAAAGACAGAAGATGAAGGAATTGCTCACGTCAGAGAGATTGCCCTTGTCCGCTCGCTTTGGATTACAACGGCCATAAGCGTGCTTGCCGCAATATTAATATATGGAATCCCCTATCTCTACGTTATGTTCTTTTTCCTTTTTGCCTATATGCTAATTTATATAATTGTATTCCGCATCGCGATGGTTAATTTTAACAAAACTTGCCATGAAGAATAGTATTAAAGTAGAGCGCGCAGTATTAAACATCTCACAGCAGGATCTGGCAGACAAAATCAAAGTTAGCCGTCAGACTATCAATGCAATAGAGACGAGCAGATACATTCCGTCCACCGTTCTTGCGTTAAAAATTGCAGCCGTCTTTCATAAAAGCGTAAATGAAATATTCACCTTGGAGAGAAAAGATTAGATAAGGTGAGACGGAGAAAAAAAATTAGGAGAGAGTTCTTTCCGGATGATGCTCAAGAATATTCTTCATCCACTGCTTAGTACTTACGTGTGTATAAATCTCTGTAGTTAATATGCTTTCATGCCCAAGCATATCTTGTACAACGCGCAAATCCGCCCCATTCTCAACAAGGTGAGTAGCAAATGAATGGCGGAACGTATGAGGGTGTATCTCCTTTTTAATTCCAGCCTTTTTTGCCTGCTCTTTAACAATATTAAATACCATTACCCTGCTCATCTTGCCTCCTCGTCTGTTCAAAAAAAGAGTATCCTCCGCCTCTGCAAGATTTGCGGAAGACTTGCTTTTTAGGATAGATTTCTCCGCAACTTTAGAGGCGCGCTTACCCAACGTGCCGCCAAGAGCCTTTGCCTTTTGCAGCACCTCCCATCTTACTGGGATATAATTATTTACAGCATCCTTGGCATAGTCGCCGACAGGAATTAGACGTTGTTTATTTCCTTTACCGATTACACGAATAAAAGAGTCTTTAAAAAACAAATCTGACAGGCGCAAATTAACAAGTTCGCTAACTCTTAATCCGCAAGAATATAGCATCTCCAGAATTGCTCTGTTACGTGTTCCCTCAGGTGCAGACAAATCTACTGAACTCAAAATTTTTTCTACTTCATCTACAGATAAAACCGTCGGGAGCTGCCTTGTAAGTTTTGGAGTATCAATGTTTTCACAAGGGTTGCCACTTTCACCATCTTTGCGGCCGGGGTATTCTGAGGAGTGTTCCAAAGCATAAAATTTATAAAAAGATTTGAGAGAACTTATGCAGCGCGCCTGACTTCTTTTTGAGACGCCCTCTTCAAATGTTTTAGATAAATAGTCATCAATAATATTGGAAGAAACCGATGCGGGAGATGATATTCCCTTTTTCCCCAGATACCTGATAAACTTCTTTATGTCAGAACTGTAAGATGCTATGGTATTGGAGGAAAGAGACCTTTCCAGGCGGAGATATGAACAATACTCCTTGAGTATTATTTTAAAGTCTTCTATCATAATTTACTGTTTTCCAGGAGCTTTGGACACCACTTGGAAATAGCGCACTCATCACACATAGGCTTTGCAGATTTACACACATACCTGCCGTGAAGTATTAGCCAATGATGCGCCTTGGCCCTCTTGTCAACCGGAATCATTTTTTCCAAATCTTCCTCCACCTCAAGCGGCGTCGCCCCTTTAGAAAAACCGATTCTGTGTGCTACTCTAAACACATGAGTATCAACAGCTATTACGGGCTTATTAAAACATATAGAAGCAACAACATTAGCCGTTTTCCTCCCTACTCCCGGAAGTTTTTCCAGCTGCTCAATCTCCTCCGGCACCTTTCCGTCAAAATCACTCACAAGCATTTTTGCCATTCCGGAAAGATGAGCCGCTTTGCTGTTTGGAAAGGAGACAGATCTTATAAACTTATAAATATCTTTCTCTGAAGCTTTTGCAAGGGACCCTGCATTAGGATATTTTGACAACAATTCAGGGACAACCATATTTACCCTTTTGTCCGTACACTGCGCAGATAAGATAACCGCTACTATGAGTTCAAAAGGATTTGTAAACTTGAGTTCGCTCTTTGGTTCGGGTCCATATTTGTCAAACCACTCAAGAATTTTTTTTTGACTATCAGTTATCTTCCGTTTCATAATCATCCGGCATATCGTCGGTTACCCCTTTCAACTTGTCCTGTTCAGCATCATTGTTGGTCATTTCCGTACAAACTCCATTTGCGCAAAGCATAATTCTTGCGGGATATCTGTCTATTAAAGACCTGTTATGCGTAATCATCAGAATAGCAGGTGAATACTGGCTATGAATCCTAAACAGAGCATCCATAATTCCGTTTGCAGTCTCCGCATCCAAATTTCCGGTTGGCTCATCGGCCAAAATGACAGAAGGAGAATTCAGAATAGCCCGCGCAATTGCAACTCGCTGTTGCTCACCCCCTGAGAGCTGATGAGGCATCTTATGTGCCTTGGTTTCCATTCCAACTATCTTAAGGACCTCATTGCATCTGTCCTGCATTTTCTGCTCATCATCCCATTCTGTGGAGCGAAGCACAAACATTAGATTATCCATAACAGTCTGATCCATAAGCAGCTGAAAGTCCTGAAAAACAACGCCCAATTTCCTTCTCAAAAATGGAATCTGATTTTTCCTTATGGTCCTCAAGTCAAAATCGCCAACTCTCCCGTCACCGCTAATTAGCGGAAGTTCAGCAGTTAATGTTCTGATAATAGAACTTTTACCGCTACCTACCTTACCTATGAGGTAAACAAATTCCCCCCTTTTGACTTTTAAGTTTACCCCTTGCAATATTAGATTGCCATCATTATAAATATCGGCGTTCTCCAACTCTACAAGGGGAAGAGCACGTCCCGTCATAAAACCATTTTCATCTATCTGTGGCATAATTTTCTCAGCAGTTTTTCTATTAATAAATAGTGAATAAAATAACATCGGCAAATTTAAGAATTTTACCTTTGATTCATAATTTTGAAAGAGTTATGAAGTTAGGGTTGATTTGCAAATGTAACAATTTGATTATGAAGAAGATATTATTGATATTATCACTGATTGCGCTGTTTTGCGTTAATCCGTCGGGAGCTCAAAATACAATACAAACCTCCGGCTCATCCCATATGTCTTCCGGGATGGAGCTATACAAAAATAAAATGTATCAAAGCGCCCTTAATGAATTTGACAAAGTTTTATCTCAAAATGGAGAGAAAAATTTAGGCAACACACAAGCGGAAAAAGCAGCGGGATACAAAGTGCTATGTCAAATTTTATTAAAGCAACCTAATCCGGAAGGCATTGTACAAACCTATGAATCATATTATCCCGCATCGCCGCTTCTTCCGCAGATAAAATTCAGGCTTGCAGTTGCAGAATTTGACTCGGACAGATATTCAGATGCCATGAAAATTCTGGGCAATATGGATGCATCCATTCTGGAGAAGGAAGACAGAGATGAATTCTATTTCCGCAAAGGATATTGCCAGATGAGAACCGGCGCATATACAGAAGCCAGACAAACTTTCACATACATTATAAGTTCTTCTGAAAAAGGAACATACATTGCTCCGTCACATTACTATCTTGGTTATATAGACTACATTAACAAGGAGTTTAACAGAGCAATACTTTCTTTTGAGAAATCTAAATCTGATCCGCGTTTTACCATCCTCAGCAAATTTCACATACTGGACAGCAAGTTTATGTTAAAGGATTACAATTACGTAATCAACAACGGCCCTGAGTTGTATAATGTGATTGACCAAACTTATAAGCCAAAAGTAGCAAGAGTAATTTCTGAATCTTATTATGCAACCGGAGATGCCCAGAATGCAAGGAAGTTTTTCAACATGTATTCCTCAGTCGGAGGAGCATCATCTCGTTCTGATAATTTCTACGCCGGAATGATTGCCTACACTTTGAAAGATTATGATTCATCTATAACTAGATTCAACAGAGTGAAGGATGTAGACGATTCTCTTGGACAAAGTGCAAACTACCATATTGGGCAATGTTATGTCCAGCTAAAAAATAAACCGGAAGCTGAAGAGGCATTCCGCAACGCAGCATTTATGCATTATGACAAAGCAATAGAAGAGGACGCCTATTTCAACTATGCAAAGCTGGACTTTGACTTAACGGGAGAGACCTCTAGCTTTAATGAATATCTTAAGAAATACATTGTTACAGAGAGCAAAAAAGATGAGATCTACGGCTATATAGCAACCGGAGCATTAACAAAAAAGGATTATGATCAGGCAATAAAATCTCTATCAGAAATTAAAAAACCAACGGAGACAGATATTATAAATCTTAAAAAGGCAAATTTCTTTAAGGGGACAAAATTGTTGGATGAAGGCTCGTACTCAGCTGCATGTGAATATCTTGCAAAAGCAAGTGAAAATGAAGGATATAATCCTGCTCTCACAAATCTTGCTAGATTTTGGCAGGCAGAATGTTATTTCCGACAGGATAAGTTTGAAGAATCTCAGAAAATTTTGAGCGACCTGCAGAAGAATCTGCGCTTTAAACAGAGCGCAGAATATCCGGAGTCTTATTTCAACAATGGATATAACTATTTCAAACTAAAGGATTTGACAAATGCAAAAACCGCTTTTGAGACATATCTTAATTTTCCGCAAGACAAGCGCGCATACACAATCGATGCAAAAACCCGCCTTGCTGATTGTTACTTCATGGAACGCAACTTTAGCAAAGCTGCAGAACTGTATGAAAAAATTGGAGAGGAAACAAACTACAAAGATTTATACGCGCCAATGCAGGGCGCCATTGCCCGCGGCTTTATGTCCGACAACGCAAAAAAGATTTCAGAGTTAAAAAACATTACTTCTGCACCACACAGAGATTCACCACTTTACACTGAGGCTTTATATGAGCTGGGCCGCGCCCAGGTGCAGAATTCAAATGACAAAGATGCGGTTGAGACATTTAATAAACTTATCAATAATCCTCCCGACAGCATATATTATTGCAAAGCTCTTTTGGAGATAGGCATGATAAACACCAACGGGCATTACTATGATGCGGCAATAAATTACTATAAGGAAATCATTGATAAACAGCCAAGCAGCCAGGAAGCACAGACTGCACTAAATGCTTTGGAGAACATTTACCAGAATCAAAACCGTTCAGAAGAATTTCTTGAATACGTGCAAAGCAGCGGCGCCGCTACCGCTAAAACACCAGCAGAAAAAGAGATGCTGATATTTAATTCCGCAGAACAAATTTATATGAGCGGAAAATATGACGCTGCAATTAATGCCCTTACTTCGTTCACCGACAGATACCAATCCGGAGCAAAGTATTCACAGGCAATATTCTATCTTGCAGAGAGTTACAGAAATACGGACAATATAGAAAAAGCAATTGAATGTTATCATAAAGTTATGGAGGGAGGAGAAGGAGCATTTACGGAATCTGCAACTAAATATTACTCTGACCTAAGCTACAAATTGGAAAAATATCCAGATGCAATAAGAGGATATGAGACATTAGAAAAAACAGCCAATTTCCAAGAGAATAAAAGAGAAGCTGTTATAGGTCAGATGCGCTCATACTTCTGCAACAAAGAGTATAAAACTGCGTCATTAAGAGCGGAACAGATTATTAATGACAAAACATATGGACAAGAACAGGAAAATGAGGCAATGTACTATGAGGGTAAGAGTCTTCTTGCTCTTGGAGAGAGAGTTAAAGCAATAGAGGCTTTGAAGAAACTGTCAGAAAATCCAAAAACTGCACTTGGCGCTGAGGCTGCCTACATGGTAATTCAAGACTCTTTTGACAATGGAAAATTTGACAAAGTTGAAAAGCAAACTTTTGCTTTGTCAAAATCCAAGACAAGCCAAACCTACTGGATGGCAAGGAGTTTCATTGTTCTTGGAGATTCATACTCAGAGATAGGCAATAAAGAGCAAGCACTTGCCACCTACCAAAGCGTTAAAGATAATTACAAGGGTAAAAATGATGACATAATATCTCTTGCCGCCGCAAAGATTAAACAGCTTTCGGAAAAATAGAACGGCAAGAAAATTTACCTGTCGAGATTATAAAAGAATATAAAAACAATTTATTAATATGAAAATGAGATATTTGGCAATTATTGCAACCGCTATTGCGCTAGCCTTTCCGGCAACTGCTGGTGCACAGAATGCAACAGTGAGGGTAGACAAAAACTATGAAGGAGATTTGACGTCTGCGGGGAAACCAAAGATGGCTTTAAACTTTGCAGATACTCTAAGAAATTTTAATCTGAATTTTGACTATCACATTTTTGACAAGCCATTCAGAGATTTATACGAATTTTCTCCGCTTCCTACGGCTCAGATACACAGCCCTATGCAGGCGGATTATCCTTGGATTATAGCAAAACTGGGAATATCAATCCCGTTCAGTCCTGTAGCAACGGTTTACATTCAGCCTAATATTTTTAAAAATAATACGGAGAATGTATCCAACAGCCTGAGATTTAAATTTGAGCATAAATCTTACTGGGGAAAAGTGCCGCTGGCAGGATTTAAAGAGAATGGAAAGACCACTGACCTCAACACCAAAGCGCAGGCAAATAGCTGGAACACAGGAGGGTCTATTAATTATGACCATCAGTGGCTTAAAGGCAACCTGTCCGCAGAGGCGTATTATCGTAATGTTCACGACAGTTATTACGGATATAACAGCCAGCGCTTTACAGGATACGCAAATGCGCCAGACATAAATCATTTTGGCAATAAATCGTTTATGAAAAATGATATGTCACACCAATACAACCAAGGGGGGGTGAACCTAAATATAAGCTCTATTGACAACGCAATTTACACCGGCAAATTCAGATATGATCTAAACCTTGCGTACAGCAACACATCAGATAAGGCAAAAATTGCAACACTATCATCTTTAGCCGGCTCAAGTACTCCTTTGGTTCAGAAGCCAAATATCTATGAAAATTGGCTTAAACTTAACGGAGAGGCGGGACCTACTTTTGGAAAATACTCAATGGTGACAATAGGAGTAAATTCAGAGTCCGTTTTTTACACAGGCATACAAGATTACCACTATTCTCTGCTGGAGGGAACTCTGCAATATAAATTCAACAACGGAAGATGGAAATTCAATCTTGGCGCAAGAACGTCCATATCTTTCAAGAACAAAGACGGGGCAAACAAATACTTCACATATATAAGTCCTAAGGCTACTGTATCATACGAATTGATAGATAATAAGTTATGGGCTTATGGAATTGCGGACGGCGGCAATGACGTTAACAGTTATTCCTCTATGCTTAGAAAGAACAGATGGATAGCTCCAATTATCGACATGAGAGCCAGCTCCGTTCCATTGATTGCAAAGGCCGGACTTAAGGGCATGGCCAATGACAAGATAAGCTATGATATCTATGCAGGGTACGCCATAAGAAAAGGCATGCTGCAATATGTTGAATATGAGCAATTAATGAATAATGCACATTATCCTGTCGGGAGCACGATGGCTACAGATTACTCAAATTCAATTTTTAACGCTTTATATTCCAGTCACAGAGAATTTATGATTGGAGGACAAACAGATTACAAATCTGAAAGAGTTAAAGCAGGGCTACAGTTTAGTCTCTCTGAATACACAAAAGGCAAAAAATATTCAGATATGCAGAATATGGTAAATGGAACTGTCACATGGATTAACAAAGAAGAACCATCGGGATATGCACCGTTTGAACTTAATACTTATGCAGAGTATAACTTTAGGGAGAGGATATACATTGGGGCAACGGTTTACTACCGCTCGGCCACACCTTACATACTTGGAAGAATGAGCGGTGACGGCAATGGAAACTATACGCTAAAGTTCACCGGAGCAAAGATTTCTGACTTTATAGATGCGGGTGTCTACGGACAGTACGTTATCAACAAGCACTTTACCGCTTTTGCACAGCTTAACAATCTGTTTAACAGCAATGTACAGTACTATGGAATGTATATTGAAAAGACAATTTCCGGGGGGTTAGGAGTCTTGGTAAAGTTCTAATTTTTTCCTAAATTTGCACGTTAAAAGTTTTGAGGAAAAAAAGTTAAAAAAATGAGTGAACAAGAGTTACAAAAGAAGAGTGCCGGAGAGAGCTATAATGCGGAAAGTATTCAAGTTCTAGAAGGTCTGGAGGCTGTTAGAAAACGTCCCTCCATGTACATTGGAGATATTGGTGAAAGAGGGCTTCACCATTTGGTTTATGAGGTTGTAGATAACTCAATAGATGAGGCGCTTGCCGGTTACTGCAATAATATAGATGTAATTATTAATGAGGATAATTCTATTACTGTAAAGGATAACGGAAGAGGTATTCCAACCGGAATGCATGAGAAAGAGCACCGCAGCGCTTTGGAAGTAGTGCTTACAATCCTGCACGCCGGCGGAAAATTCAACAAAGGAAGTTACAAGGTATCAGGAGGTTTGCACGGAGTTGGAGTATCTTGCGTTAACGCGCTTTCCATTCACATGACCGCAGAGGTTCACAGAGAGGGAAAGGTATTCATGCAAGAATATTCAAAAGGAAAACCTCTATATCCTGTAAAAACAGTTGGTGACGCATCTGATACGGGTACTACTATCATTTTTAAACCGGACCCTGAAATTTTCACACTCTCGACAGTTTACAAATACGATATTCTGGCGGCTCGCTTGAGAGAGCTGGCTTACCTAAACAAAAAGGTTAAGCTTACTCTAACTGATATGCGCGCTAAAGAGACTAATGATGAGGGAGTTGAGGTATCAAAGCCAACAATTGAAGTATTTTACTCAGAGGCGGGTCTGCTTGAATTTGTTAAGTATCTGGACGGCAATAGAGAAAAACTGACAGAAAACCCTATCTATTTGGAGAGCGACAAGACAGGCTACCCTATTGAAATTGCAATGCAATACAATACGGAATTTAATGAGAACGTCCACTCTTATGTTAACAATATAAACACTATAGAGGGAGGTACTCACCTGTCGGGATTTAGAAGAGGACTTACAACTACCCTTAAAAACTACGCGGACAAGCAGGGAATGCTTAAGAACTTGAAGTTTGAGATTGACCCGTCAGATTTCCGAGAGGGCCTTACCGCGGTTATCTCTGTGAAAGTTGCAGAGCCCCAATTTGAAGGACAAACAAAAACAAAGCTTGGAAATGCGGAAGTTATGGCTGCCGTAAGTCAGGCAACAAGTTTAGCGCTAGATAATTATCTGGAGGAACATCCTAAAGATGCAAAACTTATAATCGATAAAGTGATTCTTGCCGCACAGGCAAGACATGCCGCTCGCAAGGCAAGGGAATTGGTTCAAAGAAAGAGCGGAATGAGCGGAGTAGGACTTCCGGACAAACTTGCAGACTGTTCAGAAAGAGACCCTGCCAAATGCGAGCTGTTCCTTGTGGAGGGAGATTCCGCAGGCGGTACTGCAAAAGAGGGTAGAAACAGGATGTATCAGGCTATCCTTCCGCTTAGAGGTAAAATCCTTAACGTGGAAAAAGCCATGGAGCACAGAGTCTTTGAAAGTGAAACAATTAGAAACATTTATACTGCGCTGGGAGTTACGGTTGGTACGGAAGAGGATAGCAAAGCACTTAATCTTAGCAAATTAAGATATCACAAGATTATCATCATGGCAGATGCCGATGTGGACGGAGCGCACATTACAACTCTGATTCTTACATTCTTCTTCCGCTATATGATTGACCTGATTAAGAACGGATATGTATACTGCGCAACTCCTCCACTTTATATGGTTAAGAAGGGCAAAGATTTAAACAAATATTGCTGGAGCGATGAAGAGAAAGATAAAATTGTTGCTGAACTGACAAAGGGAGGAACGCAGTCTGAGAAGGGCATTAAGATTCAGAGGTACAAAGGATTAGGAGAGATGAGCCAAGACCAGCTTGCGGAGACCACCATGGATCCGGAAAATAGAATTTTAAGAAAAGTCTATATAGAAAATGCCGCAGAGGCAGACCGTATTTTCTCAATGCTAATGGGAGATGATGTTCCGCCGAGAAGAGAATTTATTGAGCAACACGCAAAATACGCAAACATAGATGCTTAGAAAGTACGCTTACATTGTTCTTACACTATTTCTGCTTGTCCCATTGCAGGGACAAGCTCAATTTTTTAAGAGAGATCGCAATAAAAAAGATGAACCGCAGATAAGCATCAAATTGAACCCTCTCTATCCGCAGGGAAGAAGCAATGTTGACTTAAGTTATTCAAATACAACCGGTATCACCGTAGATAATATCTGGGGCGATTACTGGCTGGCAACTGATTACATACCTATTTTCTATCTTCCGGATCCGTTTAAAAATTATTCTCTGGACAGTGAAAATCCCTCCAGCAAGGATACAAAGACAGTTCAAAAAAAGCCGCACATAGTTTTTTCTGTTACGGAATTTACAAGAAATACTCTGCAAGAGATTGATAAAGAGAGAGATGCTCTGATAAATTCAGAGGAGAATGTAAAAGACACGTATGATAATGAGGAGGGGGATGAAAATCAGTCAATGACAGAGTTACCAGAAGAGTATGATGTTTGGAGTAATACTACAATTAACCCATACAACGTAAAACTTGCTGACATGAAGGACACTGTGCGGATAGATGTCAGCAGCTTTTATCCTCCTTCAGATAAATATGTTACCTCTGAATTTGGACCACGTTGGGGAAGGATTCATGCTGGAATAGACTTAAAGGTATTCAAGGGTGATACAATTCGTGCCGCATTTGATGGAGTTGTCCGCATAAGACGCTATGAAGGAGCCGGTTACGGCAACTTTATTGTATTGCGCAATGATAACGGACTGGAAACTTTATACGGTCACATGAGCGCATTCATTGCGGAAGAGGGCCAGAGGGTAAAGGCCGGAGACCCTATCGGTCTTGGAGGAAGCACCGGGCGTTCAACCGGTTATCACCTTCATTTTGAATTGAGATACTTAGGCAATGCAATAAACCCAAGAGATGCCATTGACTTTAGCGGTCCGTTCAGCGTTAAGGACAATACTCTGGTTCTAACAAAATATAATTTCCGCTATCAGAGATTGCATTTTACAAGGAGCAGACGCTCAAGAAGTCATAGCAGCAGGAAAGGCGGAAGCCATGTAACAATTCGCAATGGCGATACTTTGGGAGCAATTGCGCGCCGTCACCACACAACCGTTGCAAAACTTAAGAAACTTAACGGAATAAAAGGAAGTAATATTCGCAGCGGCAAGAAGCTGAAAGTCAGGTAATATCTGTCGCGACAGAAAATAATATTAAAAAAACACAACACAATGGACATATTTGACAGAATCAAGGAAAACGAGGGGGGACCTCTTGGACAATACAGAAAGAGAGCTCACGGCTATTTTATGTTTCCTAAGTTAGAGGGAGAAATTGAACCCTATATGACTTTTAATGGGAAAAAAGTTCTTGCATGGACTTTCAACAATTATCTGGCATTGGCAAATGACCCGGAGGTTAGAAAGGTTGATGCAGAAGCTGCCGCAAAGTGGGGACTGGCATACCCGATGGGAGCAAGAATGATGAGCGGTCACACTTCTTTGCATGAAAAGCTGGAGCGTGAACTTGCTGATTTTGAGCAGAAAGAGGATGCATATCTTTTAAACTTTGGATATCAGGGAATGATATCTATTCTTGATGCGCTTCTTACAAGACATGATGTTGTTGTATATGATGAAGAGTGCCACGCTTGTATTATGGACGGTCTGCGTCTTCACATGGGACTGAGAATCAGATACAAGCATAATGATATTGCAGACTGCGAGAAGGTTCTTGCACGTGCAGAAAAAGTTGCAAATGAACAAGGCGGCGGAGTATTGCTTGTTACTGAGGGAGTTTACGGAATGACAGGAGCTATGGGAGCTCTAGGAAAGATTGTGCCGCTTAAGAAAAAATATAAGTTCAGGATTCTGATTGATGATGCTCACGGATTTGGAGTAATGGGAGCACATGGCCGCGGAACTTCTGAGGAGCAAGGAGTTATGGATGGAGTTGATTTATATTTTGGAGCTTTTGCTAAGGCTATGGCAGCTATTGGGGGTTTTATTGCGGGACCAAAAGATATCATCAATTTCCTAAGATATAACCTTAGAAGTCAGATATATGCAAAGTCTCTTCCTATGGCTCTTGTTGAGGGATGCCTAAAGAGACTGGATCTGATTCGCAACGGGGATGAGAGAAGAAAACATCTGTTTGAAATTGCGCGAGCAATGCAGAACGGCCTGAGAGAGAGAGGTTTTGATGTAGGACCGGCAGAGGCATGCATCACTCCCGTATTTGTTAATGGAAATGTTCCGGAGGCTACAAACATTCTTGTAGATTTAAGAGAGAATTATAAAATATTCTGCTCCGTGGTTGCATATCCTGTTGTTCCAAAGGGAGTTATTATGTTCAGAATTATCTGCACCGCAATGCATCAGATGGAACATGTAGAGTATACTCTTAAGGCATTTGAGGAGATTAAAAAGAAACTTGAAGATGGTGCTTACAGCGGGGACAACGATATCAAAGACATGGCTATTGATTAGCCCCCTCTAGCATAATTATCTAGCATAATTAACTGACAAATAACATTTTGCAATGGGCAAATTTGACGGTAAAGTAGTAATCATAACGGGGGCAAGTTCCGGAATAGGTCTTGCCTCCGCTCGTGCTTTTGCGGCAGAAGGAGCAAGTGTTGTTCTTGCTGCACGTTCTGCCGATAAGCTGAAGCAGACTTTTTGTGAACTTTCTCACAAAGGACAAGAGGCCGGAAGATTTCTTGCTGTCCCTGCAGACGTGCAAAAAGAGGAAGATTGTAAAAGGCTGATCAATGCCGCAGTAGAGAAGTTCGGCAAAATAGATGTGCTTGTCAACAACGCCGGCATCTCTATGAGAGCAATGTTCAGGGACCTGGATTTGGTTGTTATTAAGCGTCTTATGGATGTGAACTTCTGGGGAACAGTTTACTGCACTAAATACGCACTTCCATATCTGCTTAAGAGCAAAGGGTCCGTAGTTGGAGTTATTTCTATTGCGGGATTTAAGGGACTCCCTGCACGCACCGGATATTCAGCTTCCAAATTTGCAATCTACGGATTTCTAGACACTTTGAGAGTTGAGCATCTTCACGACGGATTGAATGTTCTAGTTTTTGCACCAGGGTTCACAGCTTCAAATGTCAGGTTTGCAGCGCTCACCGCGGATGGCTCTCCTCAAGGGGAGACTCCAAGAGATGAGGCCGGCATGATGAGTGCGGAAACTGTCGCGATTAAAATGGTGCATGCCGTGTATAAGCGCAAGTCTCAAGTTGTACTTACTGCCGTTGGAAAACTTACCGTCTTTCTGAATAAGATTTGCCCACGGCTTGTAGACCGTTTGGAATACAAGTACATGAGCCGCGAGCCTAATTCACCGTTGAAATAATATTCTCTGAAAGCTTATTAATTAAACACATACGAGCCTCCTGACTGGTCCATCCAATATGCGGCGTAAGAATGACCTTGCTATTATCCTTAATTTTCAAATACGGAGATGTCAGCGGAATTGGCTCCTTTGAGTAAACATCTATTCCGGCACCGGCTATAACGTTCTCATTTAGAGCACGCACTAAGTCCTCCTCATTAATTATTCCCCCGCGGCCAAGGTTAATTATAAATGCTGAAGGTTTCATCATCTTAAGCTGCGCATATTTAATCAGGTCTCTAGTCTTTTCATTCATTGGAGCGTGAACGGATATGTAATCGCAGGTTTTCATAAGTTCATCCAATGAAACGTTCTCATATTCAGCAGAATGAGGTTTTCCGGATGTAGAGTAATACACCACTTTCATTCCAAATGCCTCTGCAAGAGAAGCAACTCTTGAACCGATATTGCCTAGACCTACAATGCCATAACGCTTTCCGCTTAACTCTGTGAAAACGCGGCTCACATCCGACACAAGATTACCGCGCGAATACTTACCGCTTTTAACTCTTGCGTCATAATAGCCCAACCAGCATGAAAGGCTTAAAACCATTGATAATGTGACCTGTGCAACACTTTCCGTTGAATACCCAGCAACATTTTTAACAGATATGTTTTTGCTGTTTGCATAGGCAATATCCACATTATTTGTCCCAGTTGCAGCAACACAAATAAGTTTTAAATTCTTGGCAGCATCAATTTGCTCCTTGCCAATTACAACCTTGTTAATAATTAAAATATCACAATCCTTAACCCTTTCAAAAATATCCTCCGGTTTTGTAAATGGGTATGTAACAAGCTCTCCAAGTTTTGCAACAGGCTCCAAAGAAACATCCTCCCCTACAGAAGCAGCGTCCAAAAAAACAATTTTTCTCATATAACTTTTAAATCTAAATTTACCATGCAAGAGCAGAGGCTCCCAGTATGGCAGCATCACTCTCTTTAAGCGCAGAGGTAATTACTTTAACTTTTCCTTTCCACAATGATATAAGATTCTCATTCATAGTATCCGTCAAAGACTTCATAATATACTTGCTTGCATGAGCAAGACCGCCAAACAACACTATTGCCTCAGGTGCTGAGAAGGCTACAAAGTCTGCAAATTTTTCACCAAGAATTCTGCCGGTGTACTCAAATATTTCTATGGCCATCTTGTCTCCCTTTTCAGCTGCATCATAGATATCCTTAGAAGTTATTTCTCCTTTAATATCACGCAAAATACTTGGTTTCAGAGAATTAACCATCCACTCTTTTGCTGTTCTTGCAACTCCGGTGGCAGATGTATAAGCCTCCAGACAACCCTTTTTTCCGCATCCGCACTCTCTCCCGTTAGTGCGCACGGCGCAAGTATGACCCAGTTCTCCGGCAAAACCGTCGTGACCATAAACAACATTGCCGCCAATCACAATACCGCTACCTACTCCTGTGCCAAGGGTAATCATGATAAAATCTTTCATTCCTTTTGCAGCGCCGTACGTCATCTCGCCCATTGCAGCTGCATTTGCATCGTTGGTAACAACTGCCTTAACACCTCCTAACTCCCTGGAAATCATCTCTGCAAAAGGGACAATAATTCCCTTTGCCCACTGCAGATTTGAAGCATCCTCAATTGTGCCTTTGTAAAAATTTCCGTCCGGAGCCCCAACACCAATGCCGTTAACATTCTCCAATCCAATCTTTTTAACAAGTTCCCTAATTGTAGAGCAAAGAGCCTTAACAAATTTATCAGCCTCACCCTTGCCGTATTTAGAATCAATTGACTTCTGGCAAAGTATTTCACCTCTGCGATTTACAACGCCAATCTTGGCGGTCTGTCCGCCAATATCAACACCAACAACATATTCTTTTTCCATATCTCAAATTATTATAATTTACATCAGCGGACTCATCAGTCGGAAAAAACTCTCCCTAACTTTCTCCTCCACTGGCCTTTTTTTCCACTTGGCAATGTTGACTTCATCACACTCCTTCATATCTTGCAAAAACCTATTTTCCACTATTTTGGCACAATCAGAATTATACAAAACACTCATGATTTCAAAGTTATGTTCAAAGCTTCTGATATCCATATTTGCCGATCCGACTATACTTATACATCCATCAATGCTCATAACTTTTGAATGATTAAAACCCTCTTTAAAAAGGTATATTCTTACCCCGGCCTCAAGCAATTCACCAATATAAGATCTGGTACTATATGTAGCAGTAGCAGAATCCGCCTTCTCCGGCAGCATTATCCTCACATCTATATTACCAAGGGCCGCAACTTTAATAGCATTCAGAATTGTCTCATTTGGAGTGAAATACGGAGACACAAGATATATATGGTCACGCGCACAGGTAATGGCGGTAAAATAACATTGCATAATACCTGCCCAATCACTGTCGGGACCTGAAGATATAATTTGGCTGTAAAAATTTTTCTTCTCGATAGTTATATCATACTTCTGATTTTCAATCTGCGGATAATATTTTTTGCTGTACCTCAATTTTCTATTAAGAACAAAATATCTGTCCAGCAAAAATCCCTCCTGCAAAGAGAACACAGACTCTCCAATCACCTTAATATGAGTATCATGCCAGTCTCCGGTTTCAGTACCATAGTAGTAACGGTCAGCAATGTTTACTCCGCCCAGGAATCCAACTTTTCCGTCAATGACAAGTATCTTCCTGTGGTTGCGATAGTTAAGACGGCTCATTGGCATAAAAAAGCGCACCGGAGAAAAAACCAGAACCTCTATTCCGCCCTGTTGCAAATGTTCAAGAAATTTTTTCTTAAGAGAAACGCAGCCCATGCCGTCAATAAGAAGGCGCACCTCAACACCGCTCTTAGCCTTTTTAATGAGCAAGTCAGCAAATCGATTTCCAGTCATATCATCTTCCAGTATATATGTCTGAATATGAATATGATTTGTTGCCTCCCCAATAGCCTTATACATAGCGTCCAAAGCATCTCTGCCGTCAAAATAAAAATCGATATCGCTGTTATAATCTATTAGGGCGTAGCTATTTTTAAGATTCTGATAAACAAGTTTTTTATACGGTTCGTTTTCAGATGAAAAAAGCCGCGGATCCTTCTTTAGTTTCTCCTCCTCATCCACACACAACACCTGCCTTAACTTAACATCTCCCAATCCCTTGCGTGAGAAAATCTTTTTCTTCCTAAAGTTCTGGCCAAAAACAAAATAGAACAGAATTCCAATATAAGGAAGCAAAACCATCACCGCTGTCCATGACAAAGTCTTAACAGGATCCTGTCTGCGCAAAATCATGGTCACAGATGCATAAACTGCTATCCCCATGTTCATTGCGTATAGAACCGCAGATACTATAGGCCAAATCTCATTAGACCACATAACTTTTACCCGGACAATTTAATTATTAAAGGTTATCATAACATACTACTTCTCAGCCGTATACAGTACGGATATTCCAAAAGTTTGTTTTTTGAATCGCACCTCTTTGAATCCGGCCGCCCTTATTTCATCACAAAATTTTTCAAATTTAGGGAATTTCTCCACCGATTGTATGAAGTATTTATATGCTCCCTTCTCTTTGCCGCCGGTGAAAACTCTTGCCATAAATGGCAGGACGTTATTAAAATAAAGATTATAACATCCTCTCAAAAAGGGGTTTACAGGTTTTGCAAATTCCAATATCACCAATTTTCCTCCCGATAGAAGCACTCTGTAAATTTCCTTAAGAGCGGTTGCGCGGTCATCATAATTCCTTATACCGTAAGCAATTGTAACTGCATTAAAATAATCTCCGGCAAACGGCAACTTGGCCGCGTCCGCAAGCATTAAATGCGGCAACGGGCTACACTTCACCACTTTCTTTTTGGCCACCGCAAGCATTCCCTGAGAAATATCAATTCCGGTAACATTGAACCCTTTGTTTGTCAATGCAATAGTCAAATCCCCGGTTCCGCATGCTTCATCCAGAATTCTTGCATCTTCTTTCATAACACCGCATAAATATTCAACCGCCTGTTTTCTCCAGCGTTTATCTATGTTAAGAGAAAACAAATGATTGAGAGCATCATAGCTGCCGCTTATGCGGTTAAAAATTCCGGAAGTATCCATAAGAGACGTAGAAATATCAATAAAAACTCACTGCCACGAAGTTACAAAAATTTGCTCTTTAAGCCCTAAAAATACTATCTTTGCAACCCCAATCGGAGAAATCCGGTAAAGCAGCGCCCGAGTGGTGAAATGGCAGACACGCTACTTTCAGGGAGTAGTGCCGGTAACGGTGTGCAAGTTCGACTCTTGTCTCGGGCACGGAAAAAAGCAATGCGGAAAATCGCATTGCTTTTTTTACCTTATCTTTGCCTCAATGCCATTCATATTCATAATCATCCTGCTGAGCTACATTGGAGCAAATGTATACATCTTTATACGCGGAGAGCAAGCAATAACCACATTCCCGACAGGTTTAAAAATTGCACTTGCAATTCTCTTCTGGATATGCGTTATATTAGTGTTTATCAACCTATTTGCACGCAATGCAAAAATAGCCTCCCCTCTTTCCGGAGCAATGTATGAAATTGGAAACAGCTGGCTGATTGTCACGCTCTACATGTTTCTTCTACTGCTAATATTTGATATTCTCAAACTATGCGGTGTTCACTACAATTACGGTTTTATAACATCAGTTATAATCATTGGATTTACGTTGACATACGGCTACATCAAATACAGGCATCCAAAAATTAACAATATTAAACTTACTCTTAACGATAACGGACAGCATCATTTAAAAATACTGGCATTCAGCGATTTGCATCTGGGCAACGGGACAAGGAAAAAAGCATTGCAGCGCTATGTTAAAATGATAAATGCACAAAATCCGGATTTGATTCTTATAGGGGGAGATTTGATTGACAATAGTGTAAGACCTCTGTATAAGCAGAATATGAAGGAAGAAATAGCTGAGCTGAAGGCGCCGCTCGGCATTTACATGGTGCCAGGCAATCATGAGTATTACAGCGGAATAAATGAGAGCGTAAAGTTCATCGGCAGCACTAAAATCCGCCTGCTGAGAGACACCATTGTGACATTAGAAGACAGCCTGCAAATCATTGGAAGAGATGATTATACAAACCACAGCCGCAAAAGTCTTAAAGAACTGATGAAGACAAGTGACAGAAACAAGCCCACTATTCTGCTGGACCATCAGCCGCGTCACTTATCTGAAACCCAGGCGGAAGGAATAAACTTGCAATTCAGCGGACATACACACCACGGGCAAGTTTGGCCTTTCAACTGGATTACAAATAAGATATTTGAACAGAGCCACGGTTATAAAAAATGGGGCAAAAGTAACATTTACGTATCCAGCGGGCTGTCACTATTTGGACCTCCGTTCCGCATTGGTACTCAAAGTGATATGGCCGTATTTAATATCACATACTAGCACAGATTTCAATATTTTTTTTGAAAACTTTTCATTTTTTTTTGCACCTTTGCCGCACCAAAATCGTAAGCGACTGAAGGTCTTGTGTGATTGTAAGCAACTGAAGATTGATTATTTAAAAGTTGTTTACATGAAAAATATTTCAAAGTATCTTACTGCATCTATTCTGTCAATGTCGCTGCTGACCGTAATGGCCGGAGCAGCAATCGCTCCTGCTCTTGGAGTCATCAAAGCACATTTTGTCGGAGCCCCTAATTTGCTTATACAGTTCATTATAAGCATTCCAGCACTATTCATAGTATTTACTAATCTGGCGTTTCCCTGTTTTTGCAAACTTTTTAAAACAAGAACCCTTGCACTACTTGGACTGCTCATCTATACTATATGCGGAACAATCCCGTTCTTTGTCAATAATATTTATATTATCCTTATTTTCAGAGCAATACTTGGAGTAAGTGTTGGCATGATAATGCCTCTCTCCACAGGTTTGCTCTCATTTTATTTTCCGCCGGAAAAACAGGCAGAACTGATGGGACTTTCTGCAGCAATGAATCAGATGGGCGGAGTTGTTGCAACCTTGCTTGCTGGAATACTCGCAAACATATCATGGAACTTTGCATTTCTTGTATATCTACTTGGCTTTATGGCTATTACAATGGTTGCCATGTTTCTCCATAATGAAAGATTGGGCAGGAAGGGTGACATTAAAGTTCTAAGTTTTGGTGCCCGCATAAAGAAGTTCCATCCTTCAGTAATAGGAATGTTTTTGTGCATGAGCTTATTCTTTGTTTATCCAAGCAACTTTGCAATGATTGCGGGAAAACAAACCACTTTATCTCTTAATGCCATAACCATAATAATGGTTGGACTAGATGCAATCGCCTTCTTTGTAGGACTTTACTTTGGGCATATAATGAAAACTTTCCGCATGCAGATGAAATATTTTGCACCCTGCGGATTCATACTTGGCTATCTAATTTTTATTCTATCCGGGAAACTTGGAGCACTGCTGGCCGGCTCTGCAATAATAGGGATTGCAAATGGTATTGGAATACCCTACTTAAACACAATTGCCTCAATCAAAGGGGGAACAGATGCCGTCACTACAGTCATACCTCTTATTTCTGCAAGCTTATACCTAGGTCAATTTCTTTCTCCTATCTATATTTCCGCACTAGGCAACAAGTTGTTTAGCAATGCGTTAACAGCCCCTTATTATATTGCGGTAATTGTAGGGGTTATTTATCTGGTGCAAGTTTACACTACCCGTCACTTTCAGGCTCTGCCCCCATGCAGAAAAATAAAAGACCCCGTTTTTTAATAAAGGGAGTCTTTTATAAACTTTTTGTAATCAGACCATTACTTGTAAATCTCCGCAAGCTTAGCGGCAAGAGCCTCTCCTCTCAATCCTCTTGCAATGATAGTTCCGTCGGGACCTATAAGAATAGTTGCAGGAATTGAATTAACTCCGTAAGCATTAGATGCCGCATTATTCCAATATTGTAAATCAGAAATTTGCGGCCACTTCATTCCTAGTTTTTCAATTGCGTTAACCCAGGCCTCTTTGGATTTGTCCAATGAAACCCCAAGTATCTCAAATCCTTTTGCATGATACTCCTCATAAAGAGCAACATTGTTTGGCATCTCAGCTCGGCAAGGTCCGCACCAAGAAGCCCAGAAATCTACAAGCACATAATTTCCTTTGCCTGCATAATCAGACAATTTGTGCATTTTCCCGTCAGGGTCAGCCTGCTCAAAATCAACAAAATGTTTCCCTTCCCCAGTTGCTGCAACCAAGTCCATTCTCTCTTTCATCTTCACAACAGGCTTGTAAGCAAGAAATTCCTTACCTGCCTTTGAGAAGATTTGCAGAGCCTCATCATCTTCTGCCTGATATTCTCTGGAAAAAATGTAAGCTCCAAAGACATTGTCCAAATTCGCATACAAAGTTTTCTTTGCAAGTTCCTCTGAAGGTGCTTGAAGAGAATCAGTTACTATCTTAACTATTGCTTCCCTGCGTTCCGCGGTTACATTAGGGCTGCTATACTCTTTCATTAAATCGTCATAATGTAAGGCATCAGCTTTTTTCATTATCTGGTTGGAAGTCCGCACATACTCATTAAGACGCTCATTTAATTTTCCTCCTGTAGAAGCCACATGTTCACCGCTCATATCTAAAGAAACCGGCGTCCCCTCCAGCACAAAAGTTGCAGATTTAGCCTTATCTGCTGTACGAATATAGGCAACATCTTTGCCATCTGAAGTACCAGCCAATTTAAATGCTCCGTTAGCCACAACGGCAGAATCTTTAAATGCTCTTCCATCAGAAAGAAGCATTAAATAAACTTTTTTGCCATTAAAAGATGCATCTGCTTTTCCGTTAATTAGATATTTAATAGGCGCTTGCGCAAACGATGCAGATACGCACAAGACTGCCGCAGCTGTGCATATAAATGACACTAATGTTTTTTTCATATTGTTAAATATTAGTTGATTTCACAAGAAACTATTGCGAATTTACAAAAAATAAAGGTCCCGACAGGCATAATTTAAAGAATAAGAGACTTTAGAACTTTTTCATAACTTGCATAAAATTTATTTTGCTGAATATAAAAAATTCTCAAATAATTATGGAATTAATAGATGCTATCAATAAAAGACAAAGCAACAGGAAATATAAAAGTGCACCTGTCGAGATAGAAAAAATAATGCAATGCATTGATGCTGCAAGACTTGCACCATCTGCCAATAATGCGCAGGAATGGAAATTTGTAGTTATTCAAAAGCCGGAGCTGCTAAAAGAAGTGCAAAGCGCTGCCGCTTTTATGGGGATGAATGGCTTTGCAAAGGGGGTTCCTGCATTTGTAGCCGTAGTCACAGAAAAGACCAAAGCCATTAATAATGTGGATATTGTATTGCACAAAAAAGATTACAAACAGATGGATATTGGACTGGCTATTGAAAATTTCTGCTTGAGAGCCGCGGACCTTGGACTTGGCACATGTATTATGGGATGGTTTAATGAGGGCAAAATCAAGCAGTTATTGCAGGTACCGCACGGACGCAAGATTTGGCTTATGCTAGCCGTTGGATACCCAGAAGATGTTCAACGTGAAAAAGCGCGTAAATCCCTACAGGAAATTTCTTCTGTAGATAAGTATTAGCACCATTTGGGCAGGCAAAAAAAAGCAACACAAAAATTGTGTTGCTTTTTTTTTGCGTGACCCCGATAGGATTCAAACCTACAACCCTCACATCCGTAGTGTGATGCTCTATTCAGTTGCGCTACGGGGCCGGTTAAAAAACTGACCCTTTGCAGGGTCAATAATTATTTCTTTGCAGCTCCGGCTTTTTTAGCCTCTGCCTCTGCAGCTCTTTTCTTTGCTGCAGCTGCCTGAGCAGCAGCCTCTTTCTTCTTGGCCTCTTCTGCAGCTTTTGCCTCAGCAGCCTTATTCTCCGCGGCAATCTTCATCTTTGCCTCTTTTATCTTAGCCTTCTGCTCCTCATCAATCTCTTGCGCAACTCGGCTTAAGCCTTTCTCCTTAATTCTGGCCTTCTTTCCGGTTAAATCTCTAAGATAGAAGATTCTAGCTCTTCTAACCTTTCCGGCTTTCTCCATTGTAATAGTCTCAATGAAAGGAGAATATAAAGGAAATATCCTCTCAACTCCAACACCTCCGGAAATCTTTCTTACTGTGAATGTCTGAGTAGCACCCGCTCCGCTGCGTTGAATAACTACGCCTCTGAAACTCTGCAACCTCTCCTTGTCACCCTCTTTAATCTTATAAGTGACTGTTACTGTGTCTCCTGCCTTAAACGCAGGGAATTCTTTTTTCTCTCCGGCAAAAGCCTGCTGAGCAACTTTAATTAAATCCATCTCTTAAACATTTTTAAGGCAACATTGCAATTATCAAGCTCTTATGGCCCTATAACCTTCTCAGAAAGTACTTGAAGAGGTTGCCCTCCGTTTTGGGACTGCAAATGTAGGATTTTTTTTCTTTTAAGCAAAATAAATTGCCCAATCTTTCCGACAGATATACTGAACTTTACTGCCTCCTGCCCGCCTTGTAAAGCGCACCACCTATGCAATCATAGGCAGCTCCGGTAACAGAGCTCATACAATTTGGAATATCAGCTACATACAGTGCTCCAAGAAATGCAAAAATCAAAGCCTCTTTAAAGTTAACAGTCTCGGCATCCGGTATAACATATTTACACTGAGGTGCGTTTGCTTGGAACCTCTCCATTAGAAACTTATTAAAGGCACCGCCGCCCGTAACAAGCACCGTGCTTATGCCGCTGCCCTCCTTGCCTTTTACGTTGCCGGATGTTTGAATTGCAGCATGCTCGCAAAAAGTACAAAGTTTATCCTCTATCGGGAGCTCATAAGACTCCATTAAAGGAATTACCTCATTTTCAACCCATTCACGTCCCAGTGATTTTGGCCCCATTTGCGTATAAAACGGCAAATTGTTTAATCTGTCAAGAAGCTCCCGACAGATTTTACCGCTGCGAGCAAGCGCCCCGTCCCTGTCATAATCTTTTCCAATGGTGCGCATATAATAATTAAGCACGTAGTTTACCGGCGATATATCAAATGCCGTTCTAGTGGCAATACGCTTGCCTCCTGCACTTTCCTTAAAGCTTTCAAAAGAAATATTAGAAAAACCTCCCAGATTTAAACAATAATCGTAATCTCCAAACAGATTCCTATCCCCTATTGGCACAAGCGGAGCACCTTGCCCCCCAAGAGCTACGTCAGTTGTACGAAAATCGCAAATTGTATCTACACCGGTTTTTGCGGCAATGCCGGCACCGCTGCCTATCTGACCTGTAAATTGTATCTCAGGCTGATGGAAAATAGTCTGACCGTGGCACGCAATATAATCCGGAGTTGCACCGCTTCTCTTTATGAAATCTCGAATGCGAGCGCCAAGATACAAACCATAATCGGAATTTAAGCGCGCATATTCTAAGGCAGAAAAATTCTGTGCGGTATTAAGCTTATTTTTAAGCTCCTGAGGATATGACTCATCCTCTGCTTTTAAAATTTCATAACTCCATTTGCCTGTTCCGTCAGACTCAATATTTCTAAATCTCACGTAGCAAAAATCAATGCCGTCAAGTGATGTACCTGACATGACCCCAATTAGCTTGATGCCTTTTTTAAAATCCATAGTTATCTTCTGTTTGCAAAACCAAGGTAATAAATAAGAGTAGCAAGAGCTGAAAGCGCGGCAACTACATAAGTGCGAGCAGCCCACATTAAAGTCTCACGAGCCTGGTCAACTTCTACAGGGCTCAATGAATGAGAAGACTGCAGCCACACAAGAGCACGATGTGAGGCATTGTATTCAACCGGAAGAGTAACAACACTAAATAAAAGTACCATTACAAACATTAAAATTCCAACCCAGAAAAGGGCCGGAAACGTGCTGATTAACAGGATGCCCACAATGATGACAATCTGAGACATCATAGAGGAAAAATTAACTATCGGGACCAAAGCAGAACGCAGCTTTAATGGAGCATATCCCTGTGCGTGCTGCAAAGCATGACCGCACTCATGACAAGCAACGGCAGCAGCTGCAACACTATTAGAACCATATACACTCTCGCTAAGATTCAGCGTTTTGTTTGCAGGATTGTAATAATCTGTAAGACTGCCTTGTATGGCAGTTACCTTAACATCTCTGACACCATTTTCTTCAAGCATCTTCTGCGCAAACTGAGCACCTGTAAGTCCGCCCGGAGAGAGCACTTTTGAATACTTGTTAAATACACTCTTCAATCTTGATTGTACGATCATTCCGATAACACCAATAATAACTATCAGAATAAAACCTCCACCCATTGTCATAGTAATAATATTTTAAAATTTATATCCTCTATATTGCGCAAGTTAGAAAAAAGTACTCAAGCAGGCTCCTTTCTACCATATAAAATTTCTCTCCACGGCATTTCTATTCCCCACCATGTCAACTACAGCAACCCTCATTACATGCTTGATGCCGCCTTTAATACGCGCATCCTTGAGAGGAATATTAAGAGAGGCATTCTTTTCATCATATTCAGCCACAACCCAATGCCCGTCAATCTCAACTCTATAATCTCTTATTCCCGACAGGTTATCTCCAATTCTTATGCCAGCAACATCCGACTTTATTCTTGCACCGTCATTGAACTTAAAAGTAATACTTGGAGCCTTGGTATCAACTGCTACACAATACTTTCCAAAAGAACCTACATAGGCAGTCATAAGTTGTTTTGCAGAACTATAAGTTCCTCCTACAGAGCTCAGATATCCGCGTCCCTCCAACTTTGCAAGCACCGCTTTGCCGGCAAGTTGTTTGGGAACAGCCGCCCCCATTTTTACCTCCATATAGTTATGAATTGGAATTGCAGGATTCCCTATCTCCCAAAGAGGAGAATATTTGGTGTTTCTGAATTTTGCAGTATCCGCCGTAAAAAACATGGATGAATAGAGAGAGCCAAGCGGCATGTTAATCTCCAGTCCTTTAGTCTTATACGAATTCGCACTCACCCATCCCATAAACTCCCCTTTTGGAGGATACGGAACTTTTCTCTTAAATATTATATCGTCTCTTTTAACCAAAAAAGATTTTTCAGAAGAATTTCCGTATACGTCTGAAACCTCAACTCGGACATCATGAAACTCATAATCATTCAAAACAATTAGCCCGTCATTTTTTGCAATTATTCTGTCTTTTAATCGGTTACCCGGTTCAACATAACTCTTCACATAAGTTCTTCCACGATAATATCTTTGAGAATATTCCAGCAATGATGAAATGAATTTACCAGTTGAATATGGTATATGTCCCTCCGTAAAAGTGAAAATCGGTGTTTCATCCAATAACACTTGATATTTGTAAACACCTAATCTTGCGTAATTTCCGTTAATGTAATCAATAGCATCTATTGCTACGTAAGAATATTTTGGCAACAACATAACAGCAGATTTTCTTGGACGCTCAATCAGATAAGAATAAGGCGTACCTATTATGTTTGCATGTCCAAAGAATAACACACTGTTTATTACCGGTTTAACCGTATCTTTTATAAGACGGATAAAAATATTTTCATTAGAAGCTGCCTGAGTTTGAACAGTAGAACGTGCCCCGCCCTTGCCCCCTACCAAAAGATTTATTGGGGTTCCACGGGGATTGCGAACCTCAAAATGCAAATGAGGTCCTCCGGAAAAGCCTGAATTTCCGCTATATGCAATGAAATCACCTTTCTTTACAGGAAACGCTCTTGGACCAAAATATATACTCTGCTGCCATGTCTCCGTTCTATATTGTTTCTTTCTCACATACTCTTGAAGAGCCGGCGCAAATTTCAAAAGATGTCCATATATCGTTTGATACCCACCGGGATGATTAATAGTAATCATATTTCCAAACCCGTTGGATGTTATAGATATCCTTGATATATAACCATTTTGAGCAGCATACACTTTCGTCCCGACAGAACCTCCAGTCTTTAAATCCAACCCGCAGTGGAAGTGTCCGCCCCTCAATTCACCATAATTACCGGCCAGTCCGCTGTATCTTTCCAACGGAAAACCAAAGTTCTGCGCCTCTGCAAAAACAGAAACACAACACAGACAAACAACTAACAAACAGTTTTTTACAAATTTCATTTGAATTTTCCCCTAAGCCTGTCAAAGAAACTTTTATCGTCGCTGCTCGGCTTAGGATCAAATGAGGAAGAAGACTTTAATTTTTCTATGAGTTTTTTCTCTTCTGATGTCAAGTTCTTTGGTATCCAGACGTTTACAGCAACCATCATATCTCCGGCTCCATAACCGTTCACATCCGGAACACCTTTTCCCCTCAGTCTCAAAACGGTACCGCTCTGCATGCCGGGATTAACTTTAATTCTAAGTTTGCCGTCAATTGTAGGAATTTCAGCTTCACATCCGGTGATGGCATCAGGCACGCTGACAAACAAAGAATACAGCAAATCATTTCCATCTCTCTGGAAATTAGGATCTTGCTCCTCCTCTATTACAACCAGCAAATCTCCATTAACTCCTCCGTGCTGAGCTGCATTTCCCTTGCCCCTCACTGTAAGCTGCATTCCCTGGGCAACGCCCGCGGGAACTTTAAAGCTAATCTCCTCAGGAGCTTTTACCAAGCCGGAACCGCCACATTTTTTGCACGGCTTAGAAACAATTTTACCGGTTCCGTTGCAACGCGGACAAGTAGTAGTTGTCTGCATCTGTCCAAGTATAGTGCGGACTACTTTTGTAACTACACCTCGTCCCCTGCAATCCGGGCATGTCTTTATATCTGCCTCACTGGCAGCACCTTTCCCGCCGCAATCGGGACAAGCGACAAGTTTATTTATTTTAATTTTTTTCTCAACTCCATGTAAAACTTCAGCCAGAGAAAGTTTGATTCTTATACGAATATCACTTCCTTTCTCCACTCTGCCGCCGCGTTCATCCTCTTCTGATCCTCCAAAACCGCCAAAGATATCCCCAAAGCCTCCAAAGCCTCCACGCGCAGAACCTCCGCCAAAATGACCGCCAAAAATATCTCCAAACTGACTAAAGATATCATCCATAGAGAAACCACCACCGGAAAAACCCCCGCCTGCAGAACTGCTTGTACCAGCAAATCCAAATTGATCATACCTCTGCTTCTTCTCCGGATTGGAAAGTACATCATAAGCTTCCGCAGCCTCTTTAAATTTCTCTTCAGCAGATTTATCGCCAGGATTTCTGTCGGGATGATATTTAAGAGCCAATTGCCTATATGCCTTTTTTATCTCGTCCGCACCGGCAGTTTTGCTAACTCCCAGGACCTCATAATAATCTCTTTTCTCAGCCATTTAATAATCCTCTATAACTCCAATATTTATCCCGACAGTTTATCTTCCGGAATAATTAAAGATTAATTTCCCATTACAACTTTTGCAAAGCGTATAACCTTGCCGTTCAGCTTATAACCTTGCTGCGCAATTTCAACAATTTTACCTTTTTGCTTGGGGTCCTTTGCAGGAATCTGCGCAATCGCCTCATGTTCATCGGTATTCAAATCTTTTCCAATAGCCTCAATAACAGTGACTCCGCTATTCTTTAACATCTCCATCATCTTCTTGTAAATCAGCTCAGTTCCCTGCTTAGACGCATCTGAATCTTTTGAATCCTTCAGCACTGCAATCGCCCGCTCAAAATCATCAGCTATAGGGAGCATGCTCTTAATGACGCTCTCACTTGCAGTCTCTATCAGTTCCAATCTCTCCTTTGCAGTACGACGTCTGTAATTGTCAAACTCGGCTGCCAGTCTCAAGTATCTGTCTTTCTCCTCCGCCTGCGCTTTCTTCAATTCATCAATTTCTTTATTGAGCTTCTGTTCAGGAGTTTCCGGCTGTTCTTCTTTCTTTTCTTCCTTGCCCTCTTTCTTCTCCTCTCTCTCTGACTTGCTCCCCTCTACCCTCTTGTCATTTTCATCATGCTTCTTATCCGCCCCCTTCTCATCACACATTTTATCCAAAGCTCCATCCTCTGCCCCGGCACTCTTTTCTGACTGCTCCTCCTGTTTGCCAGTATCATCTGCAACAATCTTGCTTTCAGTCTGTTGTTCAACTTTAACTTCTTTATTCTCCCCTTTATTTTTACTATCGCGATTAATATTAAACATCTCAAAAAATTTTAAACATTAAAAATACAGCCTTGCGGCCTCCATTGTTACGGCAATTTCTTTGCCATCGCAGATAAAAGGACAATTTGACACAAATGCGACAAAAGTGCGCGTTAAACGATTCTATCTTTGCCCCCTGCTATAAAACACTGTAATGCCGTAATGCAGAGACAATTCCACCATTATCAACCGTACCCGTCTTATAATCAGAGGCTTTTTCAACCTCAGCACTAGCATTGCCCATGCAAACGCTAAGCGCAGTATGTCTCAACATTGGTATATCATTAGCACCGTCCCCAAATGACATTGTATCAGAGAGTTCCATGTGAAAATATTCCAACATTCTGTCTATGCCAAACTGTTTTGTAATTCCAATTTCATTCACATCAGCAAACAGAGGATTCCACGCAGTGCCGTCGCACTTTGTAAGGGTCTTATCCAGAATTGTCTGCAACTCATTGCCTTGCACATATATACAAAGCTGATAAATTTCCTTTTTTATGATTTCATCCACCGGCATTAAAATCGGAGGAGCCACATTCACCTGTCGGGCAATCTCTTCCGCTACTTTTGAGTGGTAATTGATATAGTAATCATCCTGCCCCATAAATGAGAGGGCAAATTGCGGCTTGCTTTTATCTGCCAGTCTTTCTGCAACCGCATCCAACTGGTCTTGCGGCAGCGGCCTATGAAAAATCATTTTCTTGTTTGAATCATAACAGGTTGCGCCGTTGTTTGCAATGTAGCCGTCAAATTCAATTCCATCCACAACAGAGGTCATTTTCAACATTCTTCCGGTAGAGATAAAAACTTTTATTCCCTTGTTCCTCAACGCCTTCAGCGCCTCAATATTATCTTGTGGCACTTTGTGCGTCTTAAAGGAAACAAGCGTTCCGTCTATGTCAAAAAATATTGCCTTCACCATAGGGGCGCAAAGGTAAAAAAAATACACAAGGCATAAAATTATGCTAAATTAAAGAACAAAAAAGGCCGGCAAAATACCGACCTTTTAATATCTGTCGCGACCTAAGCCGCAATCAATTTATGCTTTATTATCAGAGCCAAGAACAACCTTAACTTTGTGAATATAAAGCTCTTTCATCTTGTCTCTTGCAGGACCAAGATATTTTCTTGGGTCAAACTCCTCCGGATGCTCAACAAATACTTTGCGGATTCCAGCGGTCATTGCAAGACGGCTGTCACTATCAATATTGATTTTGCAAACAGCGCTCTTTGCAGCCTCTCTCAGCTGATCCTCAGGTACTCCCGCAGAATCCTTAATCTTGCCGCCATATTGATTAATCTCAGCAACAATGTCTTGAGGAACGCTTGATGAACCGTGAAGAACAATTGGGAATCCAGGAATTCTATTCTCAATCTCATGAAGAATATCCAAACGGATATGAGGTTTTACACCCGGTTTAAATTTATATGCACCGTGAGAAGTTCCAATGGAAATTGCAAGAGAATCAACGCCGGTCTTCTTTACAAAGTCCTCAACATCCTCAGGTCTTGTATATGTATGTGTCTCTGAATGAACCTCATCCTCAATACCAGCAAGAACTCCAAGCTCGCCCTCAACTGTAACATCATATTTATGTGCATACTCAACAACTTGTTTTGTCAATGCAACGTTCTCTTCATAAGGAAATTTTGAACCGTCAATCATAACGGAAGAAAAGCCAAGGTCGCAGCAAGATTTGCAAAGTTCTAATGAATCACCGTGATCCAAATGAAGAACAATAGGAATATTGCATCCTAATTCTTTTGCATACTCAACGGCACCCTGTGCCATATATCTAAGAAGCGTCTGATTCGCATACTGTCTTGCTCCCTTTGAAACCTGCAGAATAACAGGTGATTTAGTCTCCACGCATGCCATAATAATAGCCTGCATCTGCTCCATGTTATTAAAATTGAAAGCCGGAATTGCGTATCCGCCTTTTACTGCCTTTGCAAAAATCTCTCTAGAATTTACAAGGCCTAACTCTTTGTAAGATACCATATTACTTTGTATTTAAAGTTAATTTATATTTTTACGGAACCATTTTTTCTTCCCGACAGTACTCCTGCAATAACCAAGCCCGAAATCTAAATCTGCCAATTTGCCCCAGGAGAATATGCGTACTCAAAACAGAACGCCGGAAACCGCTGCAAAAGTAATAAAAAGTAGTAACTTTGCGGCTATAGTGTGAAGTTAGGAAAAATATGAATAACAAAAAAGTAATAATATTTTCCGCACCGAGCGGCGCAGGCAAAAGCACAATTGTTGGGCATTTGCTGGAGAAATTTCCATTTTTGGAATTCTCTGTTTCCGCCACTTCACGCCCACCGCGCGGAAGCGAACAGAGCGGGAAGGAGTATTATTTCATAACAGAAGATGAATTCCGCCGCAGAATAGCTGCCGGAGAACTTGTTGAATACCAGGAAGTTTATCCTGGTTCATTTTATGGAACGCTTAAAAGCGAGGTGGAGAGAATTTGGGCAAAGGGACATGTTATTCTTTTTGACATAGACGTTAAAGGTGGAGTGAATTTAAAGAAATTATACGGTGATAAGGCGATGGCAGTATTTGTTCAACCTCCTAGTTTGAAGGTGCTTGAAGAGAGATTGCGTAACCGCGGAACAGATACTGAGGCCGCTATTGAAACCAGGATTTCCAAAGCTATAGAAGAATTGACCTATGCCCCCAACTTTGATAAGGTGATAGTGAATGACAAGCTTGAGGATTCCTTCACTCAAGCTGAAAAAATTGTAACTGATTTTTACAATAAGTAATATAATGCCTCACCATAGAGGCTTTTTTTAACTTAAAAAGGTATGCGAACTGCTCTTTATTTTGGGTCCTTTAATCCTCTGCACTTCGGACATATAGCCGTTGCAAAATATGTAATGGAAAATTGTGATATTGACCGCTTTGTAATGGTCCTAAGTCCTCACAACCCTTTTAAGAAAACCAAGAATTTAGAAGAACCCGCGGAGAGGCTTAATGCATTAAAAAAAGCTGTAAGAAAATTTAACAGCACGGAGAGGATTCTAAATAGAATAAACGGACATATTCTGAGACTTGAGGTTTCAGATGTTGAGTTCAGAATGAAAGAGCCGCTATATACTTACAAGACACTCAAATATTTGCACAAACTTGAACCGGCCACAAATTTTATCCTTATTGTTGGGGCTGACAGCTACGCAGCAATGCCAAAATGGTATAATGGGGACCTGATCTTGAGGAAACACAAGATTGCCGTATATCCCCGCAAAGGATCTGATGTCAAGGAGTTATGTAAAAAAAATGGCGCAACCTATTTAGAAGACGCGCCGCTGGAAGATATCTCCTCCACAGAAATCCGTGAAAGGAAAATTTCCGGAATTGAAAAATCTCCTGATTGCTAATTTTTAACTGGACTCCGTAAACTTTTTAGCTGAACCCAATCAACTGGAGCAATGACTGAAACCTCAGCGTTAGTGACGGGATGAGTGAACATTATCTGCCTGGCATGCAGAGATATACTGCCATCATTATTAGAACGAGGAGAACCATATTTCAGATCTCCTTTGATTGGGCAACCGATTGCGCTAAGCTGCGCACGAATCTGATGATGACGGCCTGTAAAGAGCTGAACCTCTAGAAGAAAATACCTGTCGGTGACCTTAATTAATTTATATTTCAACCGAGCCTCTTTGTATGTCGCACCATGAAAGTCAATACTGCCGGTATTTTTACCCGCAGATGCAACATTTTCATTATCAAATGGATTCAAAGAATCATCTACAACAGTTGCCGTGTCAGAATGCTTTGATAAAAGGTGTAATTTTGTAACCTGACTCTCCGGCAAAACATAGCTCTTGTTTTGCTTCTCATTACGGGTCAGATAATTAATAAGTTCCGCCTCATCCTTTTGCGGACGCGCACAAACCAACGCCCAGTAAGTCTTGTGAACCAGACCCTTGCGAAGCATCTCATTAATACGCTCAAGACCCTTTGAAGTCTTTGCTAAAATCACCGCACCGCTCACCGGCCTGTCTAGCCTATGAGGCACACCCATATACACAGCACCAGGCTTGCTATCTCTCTGAGCCACAAAAGCTTTTAGTGTCTCCGACAGACACTCATCCCCCGTCTTATCTCCCTGCACAATCTCCCCCGACCTCTTATTAAAAATAATGAAGTGATTGTCTTCAAAAAGGATTCTGCTCTGAATGTCAGAGTATTCTTCTGGATTTATGTGTCTGTACATATTCAAATGCTACTTGATCTAACTGCTCTACTTACTATACTTGCTATACTTGCTATAACTGTTATAATTACTCCACCTACTCCACCTACTCCACCTACTCCACCTACTCCACCTACTCCACCTACTCAACTTGCTCAACTTGCTCTAACTGCTCCACTTGCTCCACTTACTCCACTTGCTCCACTTACTCCACTTACTCCACTTACTCCACTTACTCCACTTACTCTAACTGCCCAACTTGCTCCACTTACTCCAATTGCTCCAATTGCTCTAACTGCTCCACTTGCTCCACTTGCTCTAAATATCACCTGTACGTTTCTGCAAAGGTACTTAAAAAAAGTATGCCTAGAGGACACTGAATATCAGCCACTTGCAAAATAGGAATTTATAGAGAATCCTTATTTTATAACCTATTGATACTCAACATTTCCAGGGCATAGTTCAGGATTAGGAAAGTTTCTTTACATTTGTATGAGCGTTGATTTAAACTTTGAATGAGTTGTATTGTGTTGAGTGTGCTGGGTTGAGTTGTATTGAGTTGTATTGAGTGCATTGAGTGCATTGTGTTTGAGACATAGAGACTCTCTATTTGACATAAAAAATCAATAACAAAGTTTATTTCAGAGGCGTCTTAATAAAAAAAGAGGAGGGAGATATGCAGAGGAGCGTCAGAAACCAGCAAACATGCCAGGAAAGCAGGGCTGGCAAACAGCCTGGCATTCAACAGGAAAGCAGGGCTGGCAAACAACCAGGCATTCAACAGGAAAGCTGGACTGGCAAACTACCCGGCATTCAACAGGAAAGCAGGGCTGGCAAACAACCAGGCATTCAACAGGAAAGCAGGTCGAGCAGGTCGAGCAAACAACCTGACTTTCAGCAGGCAAACAACCAAGCAAACGGTCTGTCATTCAGCAAACAAGATAATAAGCAAGACAACAGGCAAGACAACGGGCAAATTGAGTTTTCTCTTAATGTCAGCGGAGATGTGACAGCAGAACCTCTTGTTTATCAGATAATACTAAGAGGATATAAGGGAGCGGTAATATTCCGTCGCGATAAAGATTATAGAAGATTCCTTTTCCTTCTTAACAGGATTCTAAAAAAACAAAGCGCCAATCTTTATGGTTACGTGCTAATGACCAACCACATACACCTTCTTGTCAAAACATATACTGCAAAAATAATTGCTAATCAGATTATTAAACAATACAGCGGATACTACGCACTAACCAGCAAAGGAAATGAGTATAGAGGAAAACTATTTGACTCGCCAAATTTTTCCGTGAGCTTCTCAAATGGATCTCAGATAAATGAACTCATGTATATACTTAATAATCCGCCGGTTGCACATTTAAGCTCCTCATTTTGCAACTATCCCTACAACTCCTATAAATTCTACACAAAGAGAAAGCCCAACTACGCATATTTGATTGATGTCGACGCAAGCCTTGTCAAAAGGAACTATAAAACTCTCGACAGCTTTAAGGAGGATTTGGAGATTGATTTAAATAAGCGACTCTCAATGAAAAAGTTTAAAAAGTCAAGAAACCTGAGATATGACAATTGGAACGGTTTTAAGATGTAAAGTTGTGATACTTTTCAAATAAGTATGCCTAGAGGACACTGAATATAAGCCACTTGCAAAATAAGGATTTATAGAGAATCCTTATTTTGCAACTTATTGATAATCAGCGTCTCTAAGACTTAGTTCTAAAGAACCTCCCACACGGCGTGCCAAAATGTCATAATTTAAGCGTGGCACAAAAATCGTTAAGCAGATAGGCATAGGATTAGGAAGCAGATGTATAGAGCAAATAAATAGCTATGAGAGCGAAAAAGAGAGATAAGAGATAAGGGATAAGGGAAGTGATAAGCAAAGCTTTTAGCAACATTAGCAACAAAAGAAAAAATATAAAGAATTAGGAGATAAAATATTATGGGTAAAATTATTGGAATTGACTTAGGTACTACTAACAGCTGCGTCTCCGTAATGGAGGGCAATGAACCTACAGTAATCATTAACAGTGAGGGTAAAAGGACTACCCCTTCCGTTGTTGCGTTTACCGCAAACGGAGAGATGAAGATTGGTGATCCTGCTAAGAGACAGGCAATTACCAACCCGGTTAACACCGTATATTCTATTAAGAGATTTATGGGGGAAACTTGGGACAGAGTGCAAACAGAAATTAAGAGGGTTCCTTACAAGGTTGTAAAGGGAGATAACAATATTCCGCGTATTGACATTAACGGAAGACTTTATTCTGCACAGGAGATTTCTGCAATGGTTCTTCAGAAGATGAAGAAGACGGCAGAAGACCATATCGGTCAGCCTGTTACGGAGGCTGTCATTACAGTCCCGGCGTACTTTACCGATTCTCAAAGGCAAGCAACCAAAGAGGCTGGAGAGATTGCAGGTCTTAACGTAAGAAGAATTATCAATGAGCCTACAGCGGCTGCACTTGCTTATGGTTTGGACAAGAAGGAGAAAGAGGCAAAGGTTGCAGTATTTGACTTGGGTGGAGGTACTTTTGATATCTCTATTCTAGAGCTCGGCGACGGCGTATTTGAAGTTAAGTCTACAAATGGTGATACTCACCTTGGAGGCGATGATTTTGACCGCGTTATAATTGAATGGCTGATTGATGAATTCAAGAATGAGAATGGCGGAGTTGATTTAGGCAAGGACCCTATGGCTCTTCAGAGATTGAAAGAGGCTGCGGAAAAAGCTAAGATAGAGTTATCCAGCCAGACTTCTACTGAAATTAATCTGCCATATATTATGCCGGTTGACGGAGTTCCAAAACACTTGGTAAGAACACTGTCGAGAGCTAAATTTGAAGCATTGGAAGATCCTTATTTCCAAAAGTGTATAGAGCCGTGCAGGAAAGCTTTGGCAGACGCGCACTTGAGCACATCAGACATTAACGAGGTTCTTTTGGTTGGCGGCAGCAGCCGTATTCCTAAAGTTCAGCAGATGGTTAAAGAATTTTTTGGCAAGGAGCCTAACAGGAGCTTGAATCCTGATGAGGTTGTTGCAATTGGAGCTTCCATACAGGGAGGCGTTCTTGCAGGTGATGTGAAAGATGTTGTTCTGTTGGACGTTACACCTCTTTCATTGGGTATTGAAACATTCGGCGGAGTATTCACAAAACTAATTGATGCCAATACAACAATACCTACAAAGAAATCAGAGGTATTCTCTACAGCATCTGATAATCAGCCAAGTGTAGAGATTCACGTACTACAGGGCGAGCGTCCTATGGCGAACGGAAACAAGTCTATTGGACGTTTCCATCTAGATGGAATTACACCGGCACCTAGGGGCATTCCTCAGATTGAAGTTACATTTGACATTGATGCCAACGGTATTCTTAACGTTTCTGCAAAAGATAAAGGCACAGGCAAAGAGCAGCAAATCAGAATTGAAGCTTCCAGCGGTTTGAGCGAGGCTGAGATTAAGAGAATGCGCGATGAGGCTAAAGCCAACGAGCAGAAAGATAAAGAGGAGAGAGAAAAAATTGACAAGCTAAACGCTGCTGATGCTCAGGTATTTACAAGTGAAAAGAATTTGAAGGATTATGGAGACAAGATACCCGCAGATAAGAAGAAAGTTATTGAAGATGCTACTGCAAAATTGAAAGAGGCTCACAAAGCCGGCAATATTGCAGAGTTGCAGAAGCTTGAAGATGACTTGAATAACGCATGGCACGCTGCAAGCGATGACATGGCAAAAGCGGCCGGAGCAACGAGCGGCGGAGCACAGGGAGGTCCTCAGGGAGGATTCAACGGAGGAGCAGGATTTAACGGTGGTGCTAATGCAGGCGGTGGATTCACCGGCGGTGCAACAGGCACAGGCTCAACAGGTTCCACGGGCAGCAACAACGGATCCAAAGACGGAGAGGTAAAAGATGTTGACTTTGAAGAGGTAAAATAAGGCAGATAAAAGTCCAAAGACAATAAGTATTCAAAGAGGTGTAATCCAAAAGATTGCACCTCTTTTTATTGATCACCATTTCTTATTTCTTATGCTTATATATAGTTTATTTATCTTGTTCTTGTACCGTACCCAAATGCTGATTTGTCTAATAATAAGTGGTCCCAAAAAACCGGATGGGATTAGTTTCACTAATGTCTTGATCTGGTAAATTGTAAGCTATTTTTTTGATACCTTTGCGCCCTCATTTGACAACACTAATCAAAGTTATTTGAAAATTTTTAAGCTCAATTTATATTATGTTCAAAGGCGTTATTAATTTATCCGTAAAACTTGTAAGGCGCTATCTGCCTGATCCATTTGTTTTTGCAATTATCCTCACGATGGTTGCCTTTATATGTTCAATGTTTGTTACCCATCAGACAGTGCTTGAGGTTGTTGGAAATTGGGGCGGAGGAGTGTGGACGCTTTTGGAATTTGCTATGCAGATGGCCCTTGTAATTGTCTGCGGTTCAGCGCTTGCAGACGCACCCGCTGTAAAAAAAGGTTTAAAAAAAATAGCATCCAAATTAAAAACTCCGGCCGCTGCAATTGCAACCGTAACTATTGTAGCATCTGTTGCATGCTGGCTTAACTGGGGATTCGGACTTATAGTAGGAGTTATTTTTGCAAAAGAGATTGCAAAGCAAGTCAAGAATGTTGATTATAGATTACTGATAGCCAGTGCTTATAGCGGTTTTGTTGTTTGGCACGCCGGCATCTCGGGTTCCATTCCTCTTGCCATGGCAACTGAAGGAGATGCGCTAACATCCGTCTCAATGGGCTACATCACTCATGCAATACCTATCGGGAATACAATTTTTGCTACATATAATTTGATTGCTGTTTTTATTGTAATAGTTGCGCTGACAGTTGTTAATACATTGATGCATCCTAAAGGGAACCAAGTATTTGCAATAGATCCGTCTCTGCTGGAAGAGAAAAATGAAGAACGTTTTGAGAGCATAATTAATGACTGCAAAATTGAAAAGACTCCTGCGGACAGACTGAACACCAGCAAAATATTGGTGATAATCACATCTCTTCTGGGCTTTACATATTTGTTCATTAAGCTGGTAATTAACGGAAAACCATTCGATTTAAACAGTGCAATAATGGTCTTCATGTTTTTGGGAATAATCTTTCACGGCACACCAATCAAATACGTTCAGGCAATAACGGATGCGTCAACTTCCTGCGCCGGAATACTTTTGCAATTCCCTTTCTATGCGGGAATTATGGGAATCATGACGGCCACTTCAGCAAATGGAATTTCACTTGCCGGAGAAATCAGCAAGGGCTGCATATCAATAGCAAACACTCATACTTTTCCTCTGCTGAGTTTTCTTAGCGCAGGCCTGATTAACATATTTATTCCAAGCGGCGGAGGACAGTGGGCGGTACAGGGACCAATTATGATTCCTGCCGGAGTATCTCTTGGTGTTGCCCCTGCAATTACCGGAATGTCAATTGCTTGGGGAGATGCATGGACAAATTTGATTCAGCCGTTCTGGGCTATCCCTGCACTTGCAATTGCAAAACTTAATGCAAAAGACATAATGGGATATTGTCTGATAGACCTGGTAGTTGTGGGCATAATAATATGTGCCACTTTCTTATGTGTATAAGGTGTGTATAGGGGCAATTATTTATAATTGCGACTGATTTATGAGTGAAAGGCCTTTGTAAAGACTCTGTCAATTAATTCTACAAACTCTTTGTAAGCAACAGTATCCGATAGTTCGCTCAATGAGGCGGCAAGACCTCTGTAACGCCACTCGTGGTCTTGCGGCTCAGGAGCATGAAAGCGCTCCCAAAGTTTATTTCCAATCTGGTCAAAATCGCGGGCAATAGCTCTCATGTTAGAAAGTTTGTCTCCAAGCGCAACTATTTTTGAATCTCTGCTTGCCTTTGCAAGACGGTCAATAGCAGCTTGTTTGCTGTTTCTCCAGATATTCGTCTCGCTTGCGCTTCCGGTATATTTGTCACTTTCAGATTCCACCAAAGCTGCTATTCTGTCTCCAAACTCAGAGCGCAATTCCTCTATTGTACAATCAGTATCTTCAACAACATCATGCAGCACTGCAGCTGAAAGAACTTCTTGATCAGGCGTCATAGTAGCCACTATCTCCATCGCTTCCATTGGATGAACAATGTAGGGAAATCCCTTACCCCTGCGTTCTGTATTTGCGTGCGCCCTAACGGCGTAAATTATAGCCCTATCCAGCAATGTGCTGTCAATGTACTTATTTGCCATATTATGTACTGATTTCCATGTTTTTTTTAAGATGCTCAACAGTCTCTTCATCCGTCAAAACGCGGACCACCTTCATTGCAAAATCTATAGAAAGTCCTGCGCCAATGCCGGTTATGAGATTCTCATCTTGCTCTACAGGCTTCCCAGTGTAGATATAAAAGCCCATCCTCTCTTTGACGGAAGTGTGACAGGTTATATGAGAACCTGTCGCGATTTTGAATCTTGCCAGGACTGCAGGAGCGCCGCAGATTGCCGCAACCCACTTGCCTTGAATATAATACTCTTTTACTATTCTCCCGACAGCGTCTGAATTTGCCAGGTTTTCATATCCGGGATATCCGCCCGGAAGAATTATCATGTCTCCGTCAGATAATGCACCGGCGTTTGCGCCTGCTTCGGCATTTGCGCTTGCAGCAGTCTCCGCATCTGAAAGCGTCATATCTGCCAGCATCTGCACATGGTGAGAGCAAATAACCTTGCGGGAATCTGATATTGAGACTGTTTTGACATCAATATTGCAACGCCGCAACATATCTACCGGAGCCATTGCTTCAATGGTCTCAAAACCGTCAGCCAAAAAAATGTAAACCTTTTTCATGCAATGTGAAATTAATGTTGTTTGTAAATTTAATAATTTTTACAATCAAGTGATTTTAGAGACAAAATTGTTTAACGGAAATGATAAGCAAAAGATTAGAGCCGTTCTTAATTCAGTCACTGCAATTCACTGATTAGCAAGATACTTTCTTGGTGCGTGAACTCATCAACAAGAACGGAATAGCCGCAAGTTGTGACGCAACAGAGAAAATTATCATAGCCGATATGTTCCAGTCATACAGTGCACCCATCAACCAGCTGCCTAAGAACCAGAACAATCCATAGGATGCTTGGAAAATTCCAAAGCCGGTGGAACGTCTCTCTTTAGGAACCATATCCGCCACGGCGCTCTTCATCACAGACTCTTGAGCACCCATCCCTACGCCCCACAAAATTACTCCGCAAATCAGAGCAGCGTGAGATGTTACAGTAAAAGCCAAAATTGCAAACGGTGCGGAAATCACTGTCGAGATTATTAAAGTCTTAAATCCTTTCTTATCATAAAGCCATCCGAATAAAAGGGCGGCAAACGCATCTATCATCATAGCAAGGGCATAGAGCAGCGGCAATATTTCTCCGCTGACCAATCCGTTCTTTACCGTGTGCATTGTAATAAGATTGAAATCCACAAAACCCATTGCAGATAAAGACATTGCAACGATATAAAAAATAAAGCCGCGACTCAATTTTATTTTCCCGACAGATTTTTCCGTATTCGGTTCAAATTCTTCCGGGTTTGGAAATTTCCGTTTTGCAAACAGCAAAAGTACAATTGTAATAATGGCGGGAATTCCCAAAACTGCAAAACAAATTTTATATGATGAAAACAAATATGCAGAATTATTTATGGTAGCATGTCCCCTCAATAACATAACTATGAACAAAATAACCGGCCCCACAAATGCTCCTATCTGGTCAAGAAATTCTTGAATTGCAAAGCTCTTTCCGGTTCCCTCCTTAACTGCCGCAAAAGAGACAAGCGTATCCTTTGCCGGTTTTTTAATTGCCTTTCCCGCACGTTCCGCAATCATAATTCCGCACGCAAGAATCCATCCGCCGTGCGGCACAAGTGCAAGCATGGGAATTGCCAGCATATCAATAATATATCCGATGATTGTTATTGTCCAATAATGCTTTGTCTTATCTGTTATATAACCGGTAAGCAATCTAAGTGAATATCCCACAAACTCGCCAAGTCCTGATATAAAGCCAATTGCAGCTGCACTAGCTCCCGCCAAAGCAAGAAATGCTCCCGTAATGCTGGATGCGCCCTCATGAGTCATATCAGAAAAACAACTCACAATGCCCATCAACACAATAAACGCTAACGCGGAACCTGCCGCTATCTTTTTATTGCCCTTCATAAAACGGCGCAAAGTTACATTTAAAAGAAAGACGTTGTCTTTAAAACTAAGACGCCGTCTTTAATTAAAGACGGCGTCAAATATTTTATTTCAGCATTTCTTTTACAGCGGCTTCCAACTGCGGATCTTTACCGTTAAGGAAATCATTATAAGGAAGCTCCACTTGGATATCCGGATTAACCTGTTTATTCTCAGTTATTTTACCATCAGTACCCATAGAACCTATCATAGGAATTCCAAATATTATTGTAGGATCAATTTGTGTCTCCCACCAAACGGCAGTACCTGTTCCGGCTACCGGCATTCCAACCAGCTTGCCCGTCTTATTCTGCTGATATATAAATGGAAACATGAATGCATCGCTATAGTTGCTCTCGCTCATCAAAACAATGCTCGGCTTAATCCAGCGTCCGATAGGTTCGCCATCCTTAAGGACATTACCCTGCGGAGCATATTTCATATAAAGGTGACCGCTCAGGAATGTGTTCAAATCATCATGAAGCCAGCCGCCGCCATTGAATCTTGTATCAACTATAAGAGCCTGTTTATCAATATTTTTACCAAGAGCATTTTCATAAACCTCTCTGAAGCTCTCATCATCCATTCCCTCAACGTGAACATAACCAACCTTGCCGTTGCTCAAAGAATCCACCATGTTCTCCATAGTTTTTATCCACCTCTTATATAGAAGATAATTCTCTTTGCCCACACTTACAGGACGTATTTTCTGTTCAAATTCTCCGCTGCCGGATTTAACTGTAAGCAAGCTATTTACATCAGCCAAATTCAGAAGATATTTATTCCAGTTTTCACCCGCGTTAATTTCAACTCCATTAATTGCAGTGATAACATCACCCGCTTTAACCTTATTCTCCGCCCTATCAGAAATTCCGCCGGGAATAATTGCACTCACCTTAATGCCCGGACCGGTATAAGTCTCATCAAATAAGAATCCCAGAGAAGCCGTGCGGTCTGCATTTGAAGGAGCGGAAGCATAGTATCTTCCTCCTGTATGAGAAGCATTAAGCTCTCCCAGCAATTCGCTCAAAAGTGCCTGGAAATCATAGTTGTTATTGATATATGGCAAGAACTTTGCGTACTCGTCGTGATACATTTTCCAGTCTATTCCATGAATCTTAGGATCATAGAATTTCTTCACAACCTGAGCCCATGCATGATCATAAATATATGCTCTCTCGCCTGCTTTGTTCAACTCCATTTTTGCATTTAATGCAATAGGCTTCACCTCTCCGCTCTTTGCATCTATGGACATCAAACTTCCTCCGCTTACAGTAAACAAAGTGGCATCATCATCGCTAATCCCAAGTCCGTCTGCGCCGCCGGAAAGTTTTGCAAGAACCTTTGTTTCCTTTTCTCTTGGGTCAGACACCCACAATTCGCTCCCTTTCTGCGCATTAGCCAAATAATAAATTTTGCTTGCATCCTTGTTAAATGCATAACCTCTCAAAGAACTTGCACTGCTTGTAAGCCTTACCTTTCTCTCTTCTATATTATTCCAGTCAAATGTGATATCATTAACCTTAGTGGAATCTGAGCTTGCAGCTTTTCCATCTTTTTTAGCTTTTGAGCCTTTATCTTTTTTATTCCCGACAGCCTTGTCCCCATCTTTTTTTCCTGCCTTATCAGCTTTTTCAGCCTTCTCTTTCTCCTGTAGCAGTTCATAATCCTCCTTGCTCAACATATATCTGTCGTAAGTCTTCTGGTCAAAGAATATTCCGTAAACATCAGGCTCATCTGCACCAGATCCCGCCAAAGATTTATTGCCTGCACGGGTTGAAAGATAAACCATCATTTCACCTTTTAGAGCCCAATCCGCATTAAATTCTCCAAAACCGCTGTTGACAGGATATTTAATTTCACCTGTCCCGTCAGCTTTAACAAGAGCTGTATTACGAGCAGCCATTCTATCCTTAGAATCGTCTACAAGCAGCCACTTGCTATCCGGACTCCATTTAAAACCCCAGTCTCCGTCTGCATAAGAATAGTTATGTCCCTCAGGCAAAACAGTTACAGTTTTTTCACTTGCCAAATCTATGACTTTAAGCACATTACGCTCACATATGTAAGCCAGCTTCTTATTATCAGGAGAACATAGCGGCTGGAAATTGTCCTTATCGTTCACAACAACAGGCTCTTCATTAAGCAATGTTGACGCATAGAAATATTTTTCAGTAGTATCTTTTAATGAAACTTTGTAAATGCCCCATTTACCGTCTCTTTCAGCGGAGAAGAAAAGATATTTTCCATTGTGAGACCAGCAAATCATTCTCTCCTGCCAAGGAGTATTGGTGATTCTTTTTGTACGGGCATCTTTTACGCCGGAGACAAAAAGCTCACCTCTGTTGATGAATGCAACTTCCTTTCCGTTAGGACTTACCTCAAATTCAGTAACTCCGTTAAGAGGCAACACTACAGATGCCTGATAACCTGCATCATCCGCAACAGCAACCGCAATCTTCTGAGGCTGAGAGCCTTCACGCATTGTATAAATATCTCCTTTCCACACAAAAGCAAGAGTGCCGTTTGCGGAGATGCTCAAGTCTCTTACAGGGAATCCCTTAAAATGAGTCATTTGTATCTCAGTTCCGGAAGACACATTTCTCTTATAAACGTTAAGAGTTCCATCTTGCTCGCTGGTATAATAAATGAAATTGTCATCTGATGCAAAAACGGGAACCAAATCCTCCCCCTTAAAATTTGTCACCTTAGTGTATTGATTATCAGGAATATTATATATCCAGATATCTCTTGTTACAGGAGAAACATGATGCTTTCTATAGTCATCTTCATAACCTTTCCTATCCTGGAAAACTATTTTTGTTCCTGCACAATTATAGTGCGCAATATCCATTCCGGCAGCAGAAACCAATATCGGTCTTCCTCCGCCAACCGGAACAGTATAAATATTTTGAAACAATCTGGAACTAGGAAATCTTACGCTCTTTGCAGGAGCATTTCTAGGACTGCTAAACAAAACAAATTTGTTATCAGCAGTGAAATCCTGCGGATAATCCGCCGCGCTATTGCAAGTCAAACGCATTGGAACTCCGCCATTTGCAGACATCGTATAAACATCAAAATTCCCGGACTTGTCACTAGCAAATGCTATCGTTTTTCCGTCATGAGACCAAACAGGATGAGAGTTATAATCACTTCCCGTGGTAACCGGTGCGGCAACGCCTCCGCTAACATTCACCTTATAGATGTTTCCCATATACCCAAACAGAATGCTCTGCCCGTCGGGAGAAATTGCAGGATAGCGCAACCACCTTGCTTCCGTCTGACCTATGGCCATAGAGGAAGTCATTGCGCATATTAAAAGTACAAAAAAGTATTTTTTCATAAAAGATTATTAGTTTTTCGCTTTACATATTGTCGTAAAATTAGTCAATTTGTTGCAGAAATAAGGTTCAAAGCAACATTTATATGCCAATTTTTACTCCAAACACAAGAGTCCTGGGCAATTGAGGCCCATAAATATATTTTGAATCCCTATACTGCCCCTTATCAAAATCAGTTTGGAAACTGTCAAATATATTTTTAAGACCAATGCTCAGTTTTATCTCCGCAAGTCTCTTAAGCTTGCACGAATAAGAGAATTTAACCCCGCAATCAAAAAAATCTTTAGTTGTCTTTTGACAATCGTTCAAAATATAACCAGCATAATGTTGTACAATCATACTCCCGGTGTATGTTCCGTCAATTGCAATCTCCACACTCTTAACCAGCTGATAATAGGCAGTTATATATCCGTAACTATCCGGAGATCTAAACATCTTTTTTTCCGCTTTTACAGAGGAATCATCGCTCCATGTCTGCGATTGCTTATATCTGCTGTGTTGAAAGGTGTAGCCAAACTGAAATTGCAAAGCGGCGGAGAATGCAACTTTACACTCCGTATTTATTCCGGCAACAGTTGCTCCGCTTCCATTGTTTCTCTCCATCAACAAAGTTCCGGATGCATCTTTTCCAATTTCCCGCAGATAAAAAACATTCTTAAGATTTGTATAGAATCCCTCTGTCATAATCTCGACAGATGCACCTCCTATTTTCTTGTTAAAATCTGCTGAACAACTGATACTGTGAGATTTCTCGGTTTTTAAATTATCTGCATTCTTGACAAAAACGTTATTTCCTCCAATGGCTGAACCGTGCAAATCCTCATCATAAATTTGCGGCGCCCGAAAGCCGGAAGAAAAGCTTGCACGGAAACTAAAAATATCATTTGGGTTGTAGCGTAAATTGATGCGCGGACTGATTATTGGATTGTGTATCTGGCTGTTTTTATCTATTCTTGCACCAATAAGAATGCTCCACTCTTTATTTTTCCACTCATTCTGCAAAAAGGAGCCAAAGCTCCCAATTGTCTGATCTATAATGCGGTCGTATCCCAATATTTCATCATGCAGCTTATCATTGATATACTCAGCCCCCGCGGTGAACTGAGATGGCATAAAGACAATCTTTTCAAAATCATAGGAATACTGCATTCCCGCAACAAAAGTGTTATTATTAGTCCTGCCATAAGCGTTAGTATCTCTCTGAGCACCAGCATAATTATCGCGGCTCACAATCTGCCCCGATGTATAAAGGACAGTATGCCCGCTACCATTGCGGGAAAATAAATCATATTTCACTCCTCCCGTATTGATTTTATGCTGGGCCTGTTCCGCTATATCCGCGCAGTGAGGAGGCAAATTAAATTTATTTCCGCCGCGCCTGAACTCATACAAACTATGATATTCCACCGTCAACTTGCCATAAGCTCCTGTTTTATAATAACTTTTAACTCCAATATTTCTAGAGTCAAGTTTTGTGATTTCAGAAAAATCATCACCATTCGCATCATAAGGATTCCTATTTCTGACAGAACCAAAAACCACAACGCCTGCAGCGTTGTCATCTGAAATAACAGAGGCATTAAAAGACGTTGTGATGTCTTGCGTTTTACATCCGACAAAAGATGTGTTATTCTCAACCGTCGCAGAATTTCTGTCGGGATCTTTTGTAATAATATTTACAATCCCGCCTATTGCATTTGAGCCATAAAGAGCCGAACCGCCTCCGCGTATAACTTCCACTCTTTCAACCATGTTTGCAGGCACCTGCTCTATTCCATAAACGCTTTGCAAGGAATTAAATATGGGCCTGCCATCTATAAGCACCTGAGAATAAGAACCGTCCATGCCATTAATTCTAACCTGCTGATAACCGCAGTTCTGGCAATCTGTTTCCACTCTTAAACCTGGCTGATAATTAAGGGCCTGTGACAGACAGACAGAATTCGTCCGCTCAAAAAACTTTGGAGATATAACATTAACAATAGAGGGAGCCTCTCTCCTATTAGTGGTATTCTTGTTTGCAGAAACGACAATGCTCTCCAGCAGCATATTATCCTCCTCCATTTCAAAATCAGCCTCCGCACTCTCTGCAGAAGAAACATCCATCAGTTTCTCCTGTTTCTTAAAACCTATTCCATAGGCAGTTATGATATATTTGCCCGGTTTGATATTTTTTATCATGTAGTGACCGGTTGCATCTGTGAATGTACCAATCTCGGTCCCCTTTATTGTTATGCTTATCCCCGCAAGCAACTCTTTTGTATTTTTATTTTCTACATGTCCTATTATGTGGACATCTCCGTTGTCGGCAAAACAAAAAACTGAAATTGGCAAAAGTGACATTAATATTAATATCACGCGCAATAAATTACGTTTCATTGAATTATATTAAAATTTTATAATAGAAAAATAACATCCGCATAGAATGCGAATGCACAAATTTTTGCCGCTGACGCGACACATTATTATAAAATTTTAACCGGCGGAGCTCTTAGAGAATAGAAAAAATAAGATTGGTCTATATGATTTTCAACCAGTGAAACAAGCAACTTGGCAGGCGTAAAAATATTTGCGTCAACTTGCGCATCAGAAGTTTTCAAACATACAAAAAAAGACAGGAAAGGAATGAGACAATTTTCATGCAAAGCGTGAATGTGCCTCTCATTTGGGCCGGCGTTGCAAGAAAAAGTATCGTGCTTATGGAAAGCGCTGTCAGCCAGCTTGATTCCCATCGGGGCAAACCAGATGGCAATCAATAATACGGCTATTATACTCCTGAAACCTTTGCGCATTCTTTACACTAAATAATCTGCCGCAAAGGTATAAAATAGACTTAACATTATTCAACAGACAACTTATTTACAATAGGATTACTGTAAATCATTAGGTATAAATCCATCAGCGGCAGCAACTCATCCGGCCACTGCTCAAGTGTTTTATGCATCCTTTCAGAGAAATTTCTGTACTCTTCTTGAGTATATCTGTTGGTGAACTTAAAAGTATTATAAAGCATATCATAAGCTATATAATTGGTATTCCACAACTTATAGCCCTCATATATTCTTCTGTCTATAATGTGCGCAAGCAAGGCAAGCGCATCATTTCTGTCATAATTGTCCAGCTGCTCCAGCTCCTCCAGAGCAATTGGCTTGCAAATTTGAATATGAACCTTTCCTTTTGGCTGCAAAATGCCGGTCAGAATGCTCCTCATATCCTCACCGGGTTCCTTGATATACGGGTGATTATGAGATAAGAACAGCTCCCTTACCTTCATCTTGTCACAAGTTTCCCACTGATATGAAATAGACACTGGAACAATATTCAGCTCATCCAAATTTTTGCTTAATATTTTTCCTCCCGACAGTGAAAACATTTTAAGGATGGTCTGACTTGTTTTGTCATCTCCGTTTTTTGTGCGCCCGTTGCGCTGTGCAATCCACACGGACTGATGTCTTTGGGTGAGCGTATATCTAATATAATCAGAAAGATGCATAGAGCATCTGTAAAAATCTTTTGCATTGCCACTGCGGATTACCTTGAACATCTTGTTGGATTTTCCAATATCGGTAACCAAACCGGGCTGCATAAGATTGTTCCCAAAAGTAATTTCAGAGGTATCAAATCCATTTGAGTACAAAGCTACCTGTAAAAGCGCGGCATCCAATAAAATGTCTCTGTGATTAGAGATGAAAAGGTACCCTTTGTTTTTGTCCAATTTCTCCAGACCCTCACATGTAAAACCGTCTGTTGTCTTATTAGCAATATTGTTTATTGCCGCATCCATCACATTCACTTGGAAATCTCTGACTGATTCAAAGTTATGCAAATCTGCCATTTTTTTTGCACCACCCTCTTTTCCAAAAACATAGTTCATGATTTCTTGGATTTTTTTATCCGCGGCAATGCGACTCATAGCAGCATTAATTTCTGCATCTCTATATGGACGCAAATCATCAAACTTAGTGGATGAATCCACAGGACAACTCTTAATTATCTCTGCCATAATTTTTCCAACCATTTAATAAACATTTTGCTCCATTCTGTCGCATCGGAACCGGCTGCAGGATTAAGTCCAAAACCATGACCACCTGTCTCAAAAATATGCCACTCACAATTCGGCACGTTTGTTTGTTTCAACTTCTCTATAAATGTAACACTATTTTGTATGTCCACGGTCTTATCATCTTTGCACTGCGTAATAAAAACGGGAGCCATACCTGGATACACATGATCCTCAAGAGAATACATGTCCATCTCTTTTTTGTCGCGTTTTGTGGTCCAATTGCACAAATAGCCGGCGCCATGCAAAAAGTTTCTTCTGGATTTTTTATGAGACCAAGGCTTATTCATGCTCACCACAGGATATATCATCCCTGCAAATGCGGGACGATAAAGAGGATTATTTTCAAGCGCCGCACATCCCGCCAAATGTCCCCCCGCAGAAAAACCTATAACCCCAATTTTTGTTGTATCAATATTCCATTTGCCGCAGCGAACACCTGCCTTAATGTAATCAACTGTATGCTTATAATCTTCATAAGCATCAGGATAGTGATTACCATACATCCCTGTACGATAGCGCAATACAAACGCAGCGACTCCATTGCTTCTCATAAATTTTGCAATTTCATGCCCCTCCACATTTATCCCCAGATAGCAATAACTCCCACCGGGAAAAATGATTATTGCGGGGCACTTTAAAGATATCGTTGCCGGATTTGGTTTGTTGTATGAAATAGATTCCGCACTTTTTGGAATATAGACAAACAGTTTGACTCTGTGGGCATTATCTCCAATTTTGGAAGCAGGCCACAATCTCACGCCTCCGTGTTCTAATAAAGAATCATCCGCAAGAGCGAGAGAACTTTTGCTCGCAAAAGAGGAAATTGTCGGGAATAAAAAAAATGAAACCAGAAAAGCTATTAAACAACTTTTTTTCATCTCTAAAATAATATAGGCTCATCAGGCATGTCATCTGTCTCTTTATTCTCCTCAGGTACAGATTCTTTTGGGGCTTTTTTCAAAAGAAGATTGCCTCCGCAATTCTCGGAAATAACCCTCAGCAAATCTTCATCTTCATCATTATCTGCAGAGATCATAACTTTTACATCATCTCTCATTAATGAAACAGCCAAAGGCTCAACACCCATCCTGCAATCTTTATAGTATACCGTTCCATTCTGCGGAATGGTCATAACTCTTGCGTCAAATGAACCGTCATTGACAGAATCCCAGGCATGTCCCAGATAATTCTTTAGAACCGCAAGCTCTTCATCAGCAGCCTTTAAAATATCGGAGCCTTTATACATATAGAATCCTCTCAAGCGGTCATACAAGTATGCAAAATTCTCCCTTTCTTTTACAAGAGAAGTATATTCTTTTATGTACAGCTGCCTAAAGATCTGAGCCTTTCTTAAAGGCTTCTCTCCGTATTTAATTCCGTTCTTCAAATCTTCAGAAGATATTCTTGGAAGAATCTTTGTAACAACAGAACCTTTTCTGAATATCATTTCTCTCTTTGGCATAACATGTCCTATTCCATGGAAAATAACAGGCACAATATCCAGATTTAATTTTTCTGCAAGATAGAAAGCGCCGTTATGGAAAGGCAGGATACTACAATCTGCACTGCGTGTCCCCTCCGGAAAAATCACAATTGAATATCCCTCATCCACAAGCTGTTTCAGCGGTTCTACACAATTTTCAAAGCCATCCTCTACAGAAATAAACTGCGCCTTGCGAATGATTTTTCCATAAAACAGAGAGTGCCATACCCAATGATTTGTCAATACAATAATCTTTGGAGAGAGCTGAAGCAAATACATCAAATCCAAATGACTTTGATGATTGCAAATAATAACGGAAGGCTTTTCAAATGTCTCATTGCTCTCATTAATAAGCGTATGCTCAACACGCGGCATATGTCTTACAATAAATTTTGCAGTGTTCTGAAGGCTCTTGTGCAATTTAGAAGTATCTCTTTCTGAAACAAACATACACTTTACATTCAGCCACAAGCTGACACAGAAAAACACAATTGCACAATACGCAGAGACCAGTATATCAATAAGTTTAGCAGGTGCCAATCTCAAACTGCGGGTACCTTCATATTTGCATGTTGTAATCCAGCGGAACAAAAGAGGAGGAAGAACAAATGCCATTGCAACAACGCATATCATTCCAATTATCGCAACTTCTCCAAGAGAACGCATTGCCGGATGAACTGCAAAAACAAGAGAGCCAATGCCTATTAACATTGTTATGGCTGAGAGAGTTACGCTTGTCTTGTAAGAAGCCAGCAATTTCTTATTATATGCATATTCATACGCACAGCCGTCTACAATAAAGATTGTATAATCATCCCCCATTCCAAAAATAAACGTGGCCAGAATTATATTCACAATGTTAAAACTTGCGCCAAATAGACCCATCAATCCGGTAATCCATATCCAGCTCACCACCATAGGAAGAAAGGCAATCAATGCAGTCTCTACTCTTCCAAACGCCCACCATAAAAAGCCGAATACCAAGAAACTGCATAGGAACAGAACCAAGTTACAATCTCCCTGCAAAACATCAATCATTTCATCCGTCATTGAGAATGAATCAAACAAGAATGGCTCATTAACGCTCTCATGATGATGATGCTTGCCTGATACAGACTCTGACTGCGCAACCTTCTTAAGATTAGATATATTTTTATCCGCATCAAACATCTTATAGATTTTGGGCAGATTTTTTTCCGGGGTATAAAGTATTGTCAATATCAATGTCTTGCCGGTTGTATCTTTCAGAATATAACCGCTCAACAATGTAGAAGTCAAAGGTTTAAAATAATCGGCATCATGAACCAGAAATTCCTTGTTCATAATTCTTCTGAAAGGTGCAAAAGCATCTTTGCTAAATCCCGCAGAAGAGGCATTGCTCTCCAATGAACTGTTAAGACCGGACCGGTGTTTATCTACCCATGCATTCCACATTGCAATCCTCTCACCTTGAGTCTTTCTAGAAGGCAAAAAGTTTTCAAGCCCCCTGCTTTGAAATGACACTTTGCTCCCGACGATTTTATTAGCAAAAGACTTAAGAGATTCATACTGTGTCAGCGCCTGATCCGTTGTGTTGCCTTGGGCAACGGCATAAACGGCAACATTTCCGGCAGCGGCGGTATGAGCGTTAAATTCCTCCATATCAGCACGCTGGCGGGATGTCATATAATTTATTTTATTAAAGTCTCCGCTAAATTTCACTCTCTGAGAAAAGAAAAATAGTATAACTGTCGCGATTATTACGCCCCAGACAATCCAATTTTTCTCCTCCATTTTCAAATTTGTCCATCTTCCAATCCAGCCGCTCTCTATTGATTTGTATTGTTTTTCTCCAACCCAGTGCGGCAAGAATATTACAACAAAAAGTATTACTCCTATCAAAGAAATAGCGGCAAATAATCCAAAGTCTCTCATACCGGCTGCGCTCATAACAAGCAAACTGAAGAATGCGCCAACAGTTGTAATATTTCCCGTAACCATCGGAGATACAATATCTTTCAGCGCCTGCCTTGAATTCCCCACAAATCCGAGCCGCGTAGAATAAACCAACGCATAATCCACTCCGATTCCAAGAATTACAGAACTTGCGGAGAGTGCAATCGCAGAAACACTGGTTTGGAAAAGTCCCATCCAGGCAAAGCCAAACAAGACACCAAACACAACCGGAATACAGATTAAAATTATCGGTTTTAATTTTCTAAAATACCAGCCCAGCAATAAAATTATTAAGAAGAGCGCCAGCATAGAACATCTCACAGAATCTTTATGCATCCTAACGGAGTTTGTAACTGCAATAACGGGCGAACCCAGGAAATCTACTTTAACTCCCTTATTATTAGCTGTTACAGAATCTCTTATTTTCTCCAGATTCTTTACAAGCTGTTTATTTTTTCTGGTCTCGCTTCCACCGTAAGCAGAAGTAAGGGTCATTATTATTCTGGTTGAATCTCCCGTAAACAGGTAATCTCCGATAACTTTATAATCACTGTCCATGCCCATTTTCCCTAACCTCTCAAGAATAGGTTTGGAAAAATGGAGAGGATCGCTCACAATTCCCTGCTGCAAAACCGTTCCCAGAGGAGACAATATCTGACTCCTGTCCTTCTTTAAAATATCGGCAATCCCGCCCGCGGCAATTATTGAGTCTGCCCTGTCATAGTCCTCTTTCTCAAGAAAATACGGCATATTAGAAACAAGAAAATCCGTCACATTCATATAAGCGACGGCATCAATTCTTGTCTGAGCGTCTTTAACACCCTTTATGCCGGACATATCATAGCGGTCAGAAAAATCATCTGCCGCCCTTGTAAGAACATTTATTCTTTTATCTGTTTGTGTCAGAGTATCCCCAAACTCCTCCGCAAGAGAATCATCCGCAGTTTTCTGATAATGCCTCATATCATCTGCGGAGATTATAATCATCACCTTGTCAGCCATTCTTAAATTCTTGTAAATGAACTGACTCTGCTTGTGAGCTTTGCCGCTCCCGTAAGGAAGGAAGCCGGCTATATCCTCATTCATGTTGATAAAGCATGCCGCACCTGCAAAAAGAAGTGCAAGGATTCCCGGGATTATAAATGCCCATTTTCTTCTGCCATGGGCAAAAAAATCATATATTCTTAAGAAGAATTTCTCCATCTGTTAATCAGCTTTTTAGGGTAACCGTATATTGGCGCCAATATTGTCAAAAAAATATTTAAAACTGAAATGCGGGTAAAATCTGTACCGGGACGGAAATGAGATACTCTGTTAACTTGCTCATAAACAGCCTCTATAGGCACAGGTAAAATATCCATGCCTCTCCATGCCGCACGCACAAGTATCTCCAGCTCAAACTCATACCTTGTAGTAAAATAGTGTATTCCATACAGCTTTTTAACAGGATAAATTCTGCACCCGCTTTGAGTGTCAGGAAGTTTAAAACCTGTCTGAACGGTAAACCAGAAATTTGAGAAATTATTTGCAAACTTGCTCTTTCCGTCCTGGCCCCTCATGCCGCGGCTGCCAATTATAATAGTATTTTCTGAAGATGTATTTTTCTCTGCATTAACCATATTGTCAATACATTGCAAAGTATGTTGTCCGTCCGCATCTATAGAGATTGCAAGGGCAAAGCCAAGCTCATTTGCTTTTTTTAACCCTGATGCCAGAGCATAACCTTTCCCTCTGTTCTTAGAGTATGAAATCAGCGCGGCCAGCTTTTCTTTGCGCCGGGCAAAAACATCTCCGGTACCATCTGTAGAGCCATCATTTACGGCAATCACTTTATATCCCGCATCAACCAATGAATCAACAACTTGCCCGGCCGTTCCGCAATTATTGTAGGAAGGCAGCAGTACGCAAGCTCTTAACTCATCAGCTCTATTCATTATGATGTCTTTTAATAACAGTTATAAACTGCAGATATTTTAGCGTAAGATGTCTTGCCGGAAACATCGGCCACATCGCAAGTTGCATCAATAATTCTGCAAACTCCGGCAGGACCGGTCTCATTGATTCCCACGTTCTTCCCTATCTCAATCCAGTTCTCCGCCAACCTCCTGTAAGAAATCTTAAAACAAACTTCTTCATCACTCGGCGTAATCATATTAAAAAACCTTGTATTCTTTGAGGCAACCATTTTAAATTGCTTCCCCATTCCTTTACTAATCAAATCTTCCGCAACCTGCAAAACCATTGCTCCGGGGGTAACCGGACACTGCGGAAAATGCGCTTGATAAATCCAATGTTCCTTATTAAAAATCACTGAGGCACAAATTGTTGCACCTTCTGCCTTAAACTCTTTAACTGTATACAATTCTTCCTGTTTCATATTCTATTCAAAAATATCGTCATCTAACTGCTGATTAGTTTGTCTATTTGAGAAAGTAATTTTTGTTGCATCATTTTGATGGTGCATCTCAAAAGATTTTATATACCCGCTCTGGGTATCAAAGTGCATCATGATATAATCTAATGTCGCCTTAATCTTTGGATTCTTAGGCATTAACACAACAACAAATCCCTCTCTGTCGGGATGATAATTAAGAGAAAAATTCTTTCTGTCAATTGGAGACCCGTTCATAAAAGAGGTTGTAATTCTGCTTATCATGGCAAAAGCCCTGCTTCCTCCGTTGTCTCTTTTTCCATCTCTAACCATGTAGTTTCCCTTAGGCCCGCATACTCCGTACTCTTTCTTTGAGTACTCCCATCTCATATTATTTGGCTTGCGATAATAAAGTTTTCCGCTCCTGTATATCGGATTTGCCAGCACTGCAATTGTCTTAGTTTCAGAGAAATTGCACTCAAGCGTATTCACCGCTTTTGCAGTAGCAATAATCTTGTCATACATTGGTTTGTCAGGGTCTGCAGGCTGTTCCGCTCCCGACATTTTCTCAGATGAAAGCGGCAGGAATGCAAGCGCCGCCAAAGGCAAAAAGACCGCGATCAGTCTTAAATTAATCTTTCTAAAATTCATATCTTATTAACTGCTAAATCTATATATCATTCTAATTATTGCTGCGCTATAAATACAACTCCAATAATAATCAACGCAATCCCAACATATCTTATTGGCGGAATATTTTCATGGAAAATAAATAAGGAGACAAAAGTTCCAAGCACATAACTTATGCTGATAAGCGGATATGCCGCGCTGAATGGAAAATGTCTGAGAATATAAAACCACAATACCGTTGCAGCCCCCATGCATATACCACAAAGCAAAAATGGAAAATTCCAAAAAAGCTGTTTAATGCAATGCCATGTAAACCCCATCTTATCAACCTTTTGCAAGGCAAACTTAAGGAACACCTGCCCGGCAACAAGAAAAGTGCTTTGCACAGTAGAGGTCATAACCAGTTTAAGCATGCTCATATTTTCCGCTATCTAAAAAATTATGTTCAATTTTTTCTCTGTCATATCTTGCTCATCAGGGCAAAAGTATAATTTTTCCCCATCCATGAATCCACAAATAAAATTCTTCTTAGTCCCTTCCGTGCTTTTCCGTCAGAAGACAGGTGCGCAGGTAACACATCATGTTTCAATACTTCTGCTACAACGTAAAAACCGTATGCAGAGGCTGTAAAATATTCCCCGCACAATTTTTTATATACACCCTTAAGTATTCCGGCCGGAATAAAATCATACATTGATTCAATTGACGGATCGCCATCCTCTCCTGTAAAAACAACATCTATATCTTCAAACGTCAAGCCGTGTCCGCTCAAAAAATCTGCCATCCTCTCTCTGCGAATTTTTTCTTTTTTCTCTTTTGAATATTTATCAGAAACATAATAACTCTCAACAGAATCTACGCTGCAGTAAGAACCGGCGCTCTTATTAACAGACATAACAAAACTTGTAGAGCCCTCTGAACAAAAAGCACAATTCCAACAGCCCAGGCGTCTTAAAATCTTAAACAAATCATCATTGCTTTCATCTCCGGCTCCAAGCAAAATAGTCTGAATATCATTATTTTGCAGCTGCATCCATCCATCCAACAACGCCCCTTCAAAGGCAGCCCCGTTGTGAACATGGGTATTATTGTAACCGTGGCACCTCAGCTTAATCGCAACTTGAGAACTGACAGTATTTGGCGTTGAATTTATAAACATAGTTGGCTTAAGAAGAGTCTCATGATTATCCAGCATCCCTGAAATAAATACGTCCGTATCCTCAAAACAGCCAATCCCCGTTCCATTAATTATTGCATCCGGAACATCAACTTTTGCCTCCTTTAAAGCATGCATAGAAGTGGCTATCGCACGTTTAACAATCGGGCTCATCCTGCGCGCCGCAAGTGGCGCTATAAACTCCTTATAATCAGGTTCCTGACATCTAATGAATTTCCCCTGAGCCTTCATGGGATTAAAAATCCCCTCATCGGTCAGAGGTTTCTGAATGGAAATTGCGGAGGCCCCGTTAATATACATCTTTCTCTCCATCACATTGCCCCTCCATCTTTATAATCGGTCTCATATTTAGAGAATATCAAGGACGTGTCATTGCCTCCAAACCCAAACGAATTTGACAACACGTTATTAAGCGGAACATTGTCAATTCTCTTTGCAACAGGAGCAAAATTCAAGCCCGGTATTTGCTCTGTAAATCTCAGATTAGCAGGAATAAAGCGTTCCTGCATTGCAATCAGGCAAATGACCGCCTCCACAGCTCCCGCCGCACTTGTAGGATGTCCCGTCATCCCCTTTGTGGAGCTAACAGGAGGTACATGACCGCAAAACACAGTATCAATTGCATTACCCTCTGATAAATCATTATTTACAGTTCCCGTCCCGTGAGCATTTATATAATCTATTTGATCAGATTGCAAGCCGCTCATTTTTAAAGCATTTCTCATTGCAATCACAGCCCCGTCACCTCCCGGAGAAATTGCCGTCTGGTGGAACGCATCGCAAACATTAGCATACCCCGTTAATTCTGCAACTGGCTTTGCACCTCGCATCTTTGCTATCTTCTCACTTTCAAGAACTATAAAGCCCGCCCCCTCTCCCAGATTAAGTCCGGAACGGTCTGCATTAAATGGACGGCACGGCTTTGTATCCAGTATCATCAAAGAGCAAAAACCGTTAAGATGATACTTTGTAATACACTCACAACCACCTGCTACCACAATATCAGCCCTGCCGCACCTAATCAAATCCGCCCCCATTATTATTGCATTTGCCGCAGCACTGCATGCGGTGGACAAAGTGTCAACGTAACAATAATCTACATCTGTACGTTCAGCTATGGATAGAGTTGTAGTTCCGCTCCCATGCAGTTTAATAAACTGATTCTTAGAGTCATTATTAAGAAAATCCCGATAGTATAACTCACTAAAATCCATACCCCCAACGGTAGTTCCGTTAAGAAATGCAACTTTGATATTTCTATCCGGAAATGAGGCGGCAATAGCAGAATTGCTTAAACCGGCCATCTCCAAGGCTTCACGCGCAGCACTAATGCCCAGCAATGCAGATCTCGTAATCAAAACATCACCGCGCAGGCCCAAAATACCTTTTAAATCAACATTGCTGTAAGGGACTTCCGCACAAGGGAGATCCGTATGAATGGTATCTAAATACTTGAGAGGTCGCATATTAGAATAGCCTCGCAGCAGGGAATCTTTGGTTCGCCCCACTCCGGCTCCGGCAGCAGAAATAACTCCGGCTCCCGTTATGACAACCCTCAGGGACATTAGAATTTCCTATTTTTTTCTATGTATTCTGCCATGGTTTGAACAGAGGAAAAAATCTGCTTGCCCATCTTGGGATCCTTGAGCTTAATCCCGTAATTTTTTTCCATAAGAACAATAAGCTCCAGCGCATCAATAGAATCAAGCCCCAGGCCCTGGTCGCCAAACAAAGGGGCATCACTTTTAATACTCTCAGGCTTTACTCCGTCAAGATTTAGGGACTCAATGATTTGCCCCTTCAACTTATTAATCAAATCTTCCATCTCTTTCTTGATAGTTTAAAGGCGCAATTTACTCATTTAATGTAGAAATCAGTAAGGTTTTGGAGATTAAATTTACCCGCTCCGGGCACCTCTTTTGGAGTAATTACAGCACCAAAAACATCAGCATAGTTTTTTGTACATTCATCCCATACAAGAATAACTCTCTGAGTAACATTTTCTTTAAATAATCCGGCGATATACGTAACCAATCTCCCTGCAGAAAATTTCTCTTTAATAAACGTGGTATTTTCCCCGTAAAACTTATATCTGATGCAAATTTCACCCGCCGCTATATTTGGCAAAGTATAAACAAACAAAGACGGGGATGGGAAGAAATTCTCTCTCTTTATAGTTTCCTGAAAATTCACATCTGTATCCAAAGAGGAAGAGCGATTCATAAAAATCAGCGCAGTATTCTCCTGATTTTTTTTCCCGACAGTTTTTTCATCCTCCTTTGGACTCCCAATAAGTCTGTCAACCAACAATATGCCGGCCTTGCACATTAAATCCATCTTAAAGAACTTAGGATAATCTATACCGCTATTCCTGTAAAAAACATCAAGTCCATCCTTTACAACATTGCTTGCGGCATCATCTCCTCCTTCAGCTCCTTTAAGCCTAATATGATCATATTTATTAATATACAAACCACAATCGGCAGATTTATCCAGCCCGCCAATAGCCTTTGCATACTTTGCACTGTCTATAATCTCCCTCACTTTTTCAACAGACTTAGTATCCTCTGACGCAGACATATCATTGATATTTAGCATTCTGTAAGACAACCTTATAGCGGCATTGCATCCGCCAAAACCTGAAGCAAATTTCAAACATGATGAGCCGTTAATTTTCATTCTCTCTGATATTATATTTGGAGGCGGTTCCGTGCCGGGCACGGTGTAACCATAGGAGGCCGGAATCTCTCCATCCTTGAGAAAATTAGCGCAAAGAATAGTCTCAACAACTCCGCATGCTCCAAGAGTATGGCCGTAATACCCTTTTAATGAGAATGCAGGAACCGAGCTAAGTCCGGCGCGAGAAATGGCAATGCTCTCCATCTGATCATTGTAAATAGTCGCAGTGCCGTGAGGATTGAGAAAGGCCAATGTTCCTTCAGAAGAATCGGCACTTGTTTTTTTTGCAGCAGCAATACACTCATTTAAAGCGCGGTATAAACCTTCTCCCGTCCTCGACGGACCGGAAATATGATTTGCATCATCCGTAATGGCTCCGCTGTCCAGCACAATTTGTTTGCCCCCCACAGCATCTGCTCTCTCATAAATTATGGTACCTACAGCCTCTCCCAAATTTAACCCGCATCTATTTGCATCAAAAGGTTTGCACATCTTGGAAGATAGCGCCTTGAAAGAAGAAAATCCGGAAATTACAAAACGAGTAATCTCATCGGCACCAACAACCACTGCACGGTCATACATTCCGTTCTCTATAATCCTCTTTGCCACAATAGATGCAACAATACCGGAAATGCAAGCATTAGAAATAACTATCGGGACATTGGGATTATTAAAAAACTTTGCAACAACTTTTGCTGTATGCCATAAATCCAGTTGCGGATTTCCATCATGCAAAGGATCGTTTTCATCTAGCAAACCTATGTTTCCCTTTGTGGTGGAGAGAATAAAAACTGTATTTGGATGGGAAACAACAGTAGGATCTTTTGCGGCGCGGAAGACAGATGTCACAATGTACTTTTCCAGCCGCGAAAGATTTTTAACTATTGCATCATTATCTTGTTCTTCAGCTATTTGAGAAACTACAATATTATCTTCCTGAGAAGGATAAAAACCATCGTATTTATTAAGTCCGCTTTTGCCGGCCAGTACCGCCGTCACATTTTCCTGCGTTGTTCCTCCCAATGCAGAAATTATATTATCCCCTGCAACAACTACACTCATCACAAAAATTTTAAAAAATTACTTGAGCCATTTCTTTTTCCATGACTCATAAAAAGCCGGATTCTCCAACACCAGATTGTGTCTCAAATCCGTAAATACCTGCATGCTTTCCCCTTGAGCAGCTAAGATTTTGTTTCCGCTTTTGCTCTTTGCAAACACCTGATATTCATAACATATCTTTGCAGAAACTGTGGGGACATAAGTAATCTTAACCTCAACGTCATCTCCATATTTAAGAATCTTCTTATAGTCAAAACTAAGTTTAACTATTGGAGCGTAATAGCCGTTACTGAATATTTTCAAATACTCAAGTCCGTACTTCTTTCCAAATGCTTCACGAGCCTGCTCAAAATACATTGCATAGTTACCGTGCCACACAATGCTCATTGAATCTACTTCACTGAATCTTATACAGATACGCGTTGCAGCGCTTATTTTTTTTGCCCCCTTTATACCGCATCTGATTTTTGTGAAGCTATTATTTTTAACTGCGGGCATTACTATTTTAAAGCAATTTTCAACTCGCAGTCAGCCATAAGGTTCATCATGTGGTCAAGCACTTTTGCGGACGCAAGTATAACACCAAGCATGTCCTCCTTAACCGCAATATGAGTTGTAATTTCATCCCCGGTTTTTGGCAGCTGATATACATTAAGATTTTTAATGCCGCCAATAAGTCCCATTCTTACAGGCATATTGCGCAGCTTATCATAATACCCAATTCTTGCAGCGCAAGTCTGAGCCATATTTTCTACTATTCCCGACGGCTGAAAAATTCCATCTCTTACAAACGGATTATCTGAAGCAATATGATACAGGGTAGATGCAACATCCTGTTCTTCATCATACTCTATCATCTTCTCTATCATTATGAAAGGAGGACGTTGCGGAAGGAGCTCCTCAACTTTTACCTGTTCAAGTTCTTCTGCTGTTTTCTTAATTTTTTCCATATATGCATATAATTCTAACTACCTTGTTATTTAACCTTACCGCTCTCCTCTTCATTCCAAAAATCATAAAAATTGAACCACTGCAAAGGGCACCTTTTTAGCACACCCTCCAGTTTCTTTACATAAGCCTCACCATAGGCCGCCGCCCTTGCATCTCTCCCCTTAATGGAATCGTCGATTGTAAGTGGCTCAACATAGATGTTATACGTTAATCCTTTTCCGCGCATTACAAACATTGTAAGAACTTTGGCTTTGTAACGGTCCGCAAGATAATACGCCCCAATGGGAAATTGTGCGGATGCGCCAAAAAAATCATAAGTATGAATGCGACGTCCTGTGAAAACTCTGTCCGTCGTAAGGGTAATCATGTTGTGAGCCTCCAATTCATCCGTAATATTGAAAATATGAGACATGTCCTCCATAACCGGAATCATAGAGATATTGTTTTTTGCCATGGCATCTGAACGTAACTTTTGCATCTGAGCCGTTTCATTTGCATAAGCCACAACCTTCAAAGGCTTTTTCAAACGTCCGCAGACATAAGCAGAAATCTCATAGTTGCCAACGTGAGCACTAACAATTATCAAAGGATCAGCACCTTCTGCATAACCGTAAAAATACTCTCCGCCCTTCATATTGATCTTAAACTTATCTGCGCCCCCGCTGAAAACAAAAAACCTGTCAAGTAAATTTTTTCCAAAAATTATATGGTTGCGATATGTCCCTATTTCAGATTTAAGCCAGCTGAATTTTTGGCGATGTCTCAAATAATTATAAATAGATTGAGCACGTTTATGCCTGAAAATCAAATAGTAAAGAATAACAAACGGCAGCACACAGTAAACAGCGCGCAATGGCACATGCCTAAGCAAATGCTCCAGCTGATTCTGCCTTTTGTCTCCTCCATCCGTTTTCCCGGACCACTTGATTTTCTCTTCCATTTTGCCTATTTACTTTATCCTAAGCCCTATACATATCATCCTTCATCGTCTGCGCACCATTCCCTGTCTGCAGCATGGCATGCTAATATCCTATGTATTAAGGCCTCCGTTAATTTCAATAACCTGTCCCGTAATATAAGCCGCCTTATCGGACACCAGAAAAGCCACCAAATCAGCAACTTCCTCCGCCTTGCCAAAGCGTCCAGCCGGAATAGTATTTTTTAAAGTATTTTCATCCAGCTCCTTAGTCATGTCAGTTTCCACAAAACCCGGCGCAACCGCATTAACGGTAACGCCTCTCTTTGCCACCTCAAGCGCAAGAGCTTTTGTTGCAGCAATAATGCCTCCCTTGGCAGCTGAATAATTAGTCTGTCCCGGCATTCCTTTTATTCCCGACAGTGATGCAACACTTACAATTCTTCCCCATCTCTTTTTTAACATATCCCCCTGCACTTTTCTTGTAACATAAAAGAATCCGTTAAGATGAGTATTGATTACGCTGCTCCAATCTTCATCCTCCATCCACATCATCAGAGTATCTTTTCTTATCCCGGCATTGTTTACAAGCACAGCAATATAATCATCTGTATGAGCTGATGACCAAGATGTTATGGCTGCGTCTACGCTCTTTAAATCTGCCACGTTAAACTGCAGCAGCTCTGCTTTTCCACCAACCTCTTCAATCGCTTTTTTTGTCTCCAGCGCCGCATCCTCTCTGCTCATGTAATTTATAATTACAGGATAACCCTCTTTTGCAAGAGCTTTGCAAACTGCGCTGCCTATTCCGCGGGAGCCTCCGGTAACCAAAGCGTATTTCATACTTATAGCTGTTTATTTTTCAAATAGTTCTCAATGTTATTTATATCATCATACTTAGGAGTATCCTCAATAAATACAGGACAAATTTTTCTAGCCTCTTTATAAATCGCCAATGTTTTTGGAGCTAGTTTTTTCTGAATTTTCAGATATTCTATGGCCTGAATAATTGCCATTACATGAATTGCCATTACTTGATAGCCATTCTCTATAACCCTTGCAGCTATCTCCGCGGAATTTGTACCCATGCTTACAACATCCTGATTATCATTATTATTAGGAATACTGTGAACACACATAGGCATTGACAATGTCTGACACTCGGCAGTTGTAGAGGTTGCCGTAAATTGTGAAGCCTGCAAGCCGTAATTAAGGCCAAGTTTCCCAAGATTTACAAAAGGCGGAAGGATGCCGTTGATTCTATCGTGAAATAAATAATTCATCTGCCTCTCGCAAAGCATTATCTGCTTGGTCATTGCAATCTTCAGTTTATCCATTTCAAAAGAGATGTAATCACCGTGGAAGTTTCCGCCGTGATAAACATTCTTTGTCTTTGGATCCACAATAGGATTATCGCATGCAGAATTTATCTCTTCCATCAGCACGCGTTCCGCATTCTCAACCTCTTCATATACAGGTCCCAGCACCTGAGGCACGCAGCGCAAAGAGTAATATGACTGCACCTTTTTCTGGAATATTTTCTCTGTATGCGCATGGAATAATTCCGTCTCTCTCTGCTGAAGGCACTTGCTGCCCTGCGCAATTTTTCTCATCTGCGTCGCAACTTTTATCTGACCGCCATGCCTCTTTGTCCTGTTCAAAACATCGGACATAAAATCATCATAAGAACTTGTGATTTCATTCACCATCACAGATGTAAACACGCCCCAATTAAGAAGCCTCTTTGCAAGCAGCAAATTCACAAGGCCAATTCCCGTCATCATAGACGTTCCGTTAGTTACAGAAAGTCCTTCTCTTATATGAACTTCAAACGGCTTTAACTTATTCTTTTTCAGAACATTTGCAGTAGGCTGCAATTTGCCTTTATAAAAAACCTCACCCTCCCCAATTAAACACAGCGCAATATGCGCAAGTTGAACCAAATCTCCGCTTGCCCCAACACTTCCGTGTTCCGGAATCATAGGGCAAATATCCAAATTGATAAAATTCACAATCAGTTTAACCAAATCTACATGCACGCCGGACTGAGCCTGCAAAAAAGTACATAGCCTTGCAAGAAGAGCCGCCCTTACGTAAATCGTATCCAGAGGTTTTCCCGCTCCAGTGGAATGACTGCGTATAATATTGTACTGCAGTTGTTTAAGCTGGCTATCATCTATCCTCCACTGAGCCATTGGACCAAATCCGGTATTTATGCCGTAAATGATTTTGTTCTTCTCAAACTTTTTAAGGAATTCATAGCAGGCATCTATCTTCTTTATAGTCAGTGGTTCTATTTTAACCTGACCTTTGCGGAAGACAATATCCTCAACCTGTTTTAAAGTAATTGTGTCTGTTAAACTGTTCATTATAAGTACATATCCTTTTTAAGCCACAAGTCTCCCGACAGTTTTATCTGCGGAACAATTGTAAAACTTGATATCTTTTTCATAAGTTTTATTCATTGCAAAACAGCTAATTACCTAGCGTTTGTTTCAACAGCTCCGCCGCCGCCTGAATATGCTCAACCCTGCCTACATCCAGCAGCTGCAAATCTTCTCTGTACGCCGCCTTAATCCTATACTTATCCGCCTGAGAAAGATAGAAATCAACTATCGGGAACTTCTCCGGCATGCTCCTCATAAGTTCAAAAATCTTTGGAGATATGACATGAATTCCCGCAAAGGCATAGGGCTTTAACTCTTTGGTTTTCAAAGAACCCGCCTTTTCCGCCGCAATGTCCGCAAAAGGAGATTTTACCTCTCCCGTCTTAAGATTTTCCCAAGCCATAAGGTTATTTCCGCCATCAAAAAGAAACCTTCTGTCACTGTCTCTTTTGCTGACTATCAAAGAGGCCAAAATATCAGATGCCGCCCCCGCATGCCCTCCGCAATGACCGCACTCTTCTCCGGACATCCCGGCAGCACAGTCATCATACAAGCTTCTCAAATTCAGATTGGAGACAATGTCCACATTATGAACAAGAAAAGGCTCCCCGTCATTAAGAAGCCTCTCTGCATGTCTTATTCCTCCGCCCGTATCTCTCAATAAATCAGACTCATCTGAGAAAGAAACATTTAGTCCAAATGATTTATTCTCTTTAACAAAATCTAAAATTTGCTGCCCAAGATAATGGACATTTATAACTATATCTTCAAAACCCTCGCTCTTAAGTTTTATCAGCAGCCACTCCAAAAGCGGTTTTCCTCCAACCTCAACCATAGCCTTTGGCTTTGTATCAGTCAAAGGTCTTAATCTTGTTCCCAGTCCCGCTGCAAAAATCAATACCTTCATTTACTATCTTTTAGATCCCGACAGATTAATCTACAATTTCACTTTTTTACAACTCCTGCTCAACATCAATTTCTCTATGAGTCACTATCACTTTGACATTAAACTTCTTAGCAACATGGGCAGCAAGATGCTGAGCGCAATAAACAGACCTATGCTGTCCGCCGGTACATCCAAAACTTACCATCATGTGAGTAAATTTCCTCTCCATGAATTTTTTTACATGAGAATCCACCAAATCATAAACATTCCCAAGGAATTTGGTTACGCTCCCCTCATCCTCCAAAAAGGTTTCAACCTCCTTGTCAAGTCCGTTAAATTGTCTAAAGTGCTCAAACTTTCCGGGATTCTCAACTGCCCTGCAATCAAATACATAACCGCCTCCGTTGCCGCTGTCATCCTGGGGAATTCCTTTTTTATAGGCAAAACTAAAGATATGTACAACCAATCTTGTATCGTTTCTCAAATCTTGCAGTTGTCTCATCTTTGTCAGTTTCTCCAAAACCTCCTGCATATAAGGATACTCATCAAAAGGCTTAACAATCAGCTTCTTAAGATTGTCAATTGCAAAAGGCACGCTCTTAAGAAAATGAGGTTTCTTTTCAAAATATCCTCTAAATCCGTACGCTCCAAGAACTTGCAAAGTACGGAACAATACAAAAAGTCTAAGGTTCTTATCAAATTTCTCTTTAGGAATCTGCACATATTGTTTAAGTCCGTTCCTATACTCTTCTATCAACTCCTCCTTAAGTTCATCTGAATAGCTTGCCCTCGCCTGCCATACAAAAGAGGCCAAGTCATAATAGAAAGGTCCTTTTCTTCCACCCTGAAAATCTATAAAATACGGCTTACCATCCTTCAGCATAATGTTCCTTGCCTGGAAATCTCTGTACATGAAAGTATCAAGATTGCCCCCCTCTTTTATAAGGTCATCGGACATCTTCTGCATATCTTCATAGAGCTTAATCTCACTAAAGTCCAAGCCTGTTGTCTTAAGAAAACTATACTTAAAGTAATTAAGGTCAAACCACACATTGCGCTCATCAAAGGCAGGCTGAGGATAACATATACTCCAATCCAAACCACGGCCGCCCTCAAATTGAAACTTCGGCAGAAGGGATATTGTGTTCTTTATCAAAGAGGTCTCGATTTCATCATAATGTCCCCTGTCGCGACCTTTAGAAATTGAATTAAACAATGTCACGTCCCCAAGATCTTCCTGCAGATAATAGGTATTGTCCTTGCTTACGCAATAAATTTCCGGAACATTAAGGCCCGCCTTTTTGAAGTGCTTTGCAAGCTTAATAAAGGCGATATTTTCTTCCACTGAAGTTCCCTTGGCACCTATGGCTGTTGTATCTCCCGCAGTAAGGCGGAAATAGCGTCTATTGCTTCCGGAAGAGGGCAGTTCAACATCTCCAACTGCTTGTTTATGTGTATATTGTTCAAATAAATCCTCTAGCTGTTTCATATGCTGTTTTTGTAGGTTTTTAAGCATGCTTACGTATTTCGCAAATTTAATGAAAAAGCCATGAAAACAGAAAAATACCTTCTCAATCTGAATAATTCTGTACCTTTGGGCAGAATTAATTTTTTTTTGAAATGAGTTTAAACAAAAAAAACAGCAACGCAATAATGGAAGACATCTGTTATTGTTCAGATAAATACCAGTACACAATGGGCAAGTCCTTCCTTGATTGCGGGATGAAGGACAAAATCGCATACTTTAACGTATTCTTCCGCAAAGCGCCGGATAATAATAACTGGGCGGTAGTTTCAGGTACAAAAGAGGCAATGGAAATGATTGAAAGCCTTGGGCATAAAACTCCCGAGTTCTTTGAAAAATTTCTCCCCGGACCTGAATATAAAGAGTTCAGAGAGTATGCGGCAAACATGAGATTTACAGGCAATGTCTATGCAATGAGAGAGGGAGAAATTGCATTCCCTCGTGAACCGATAATCACAGTACAGGCCCCGATTATTGAGGCACAAGTCCTTGAGACACCGCTTCTTTGCATTATGAATCACCAAATGGCAATTGCCACAAAGGCAAGCCGAGTATGCAGAAGCACTAATAAGGCAGTGAGTGAGTTCGGAAGCCGCAGGGCGCATGGTCCATGGGCTGCAACTTACGGAGCAAAAGCCGCCTATATAGGCGGATGTGCAAACTCCTCCAATGTTCTTACTTCAGAAATTTTTGACACTGTCGCTTCTGGAACAATGGCTCACAGTTTTGTCACCGCTTTTGGATGCACTATCGCAGGAGAGTACAAGGCATTTACATCATACATCAAGACTCACATGACAGAGCCGCTTATTCTTCTAATTGACACATACGATACAATTAACTGCGGTCTTAAAAATGCAATTCGCGCATATAAAGATTGCGGCATAGATGACTCATTTGCAAATGGTTACGGCATTCGCTTAGATAGCGGAGACTTGGCATACCTAAGCCGCAAATGCAGAGAGATCCTGGACAAGGCCGGAATGAATAAATGTAAAATATTTGCTACCAATGCTTTGGACGAATATTTAATAGCTGAACTTGAACAGCAGGGAGCGTGTATAGATTCTTACGGTGTAGGAGATGCTATTGCAACCAGCAAACATAACCCTTGTTTTGGTAATGTATATAAGCTGGTCCAGATTGATAATCAGCCTGTTTTAAAAAGATCCGAAGATAAGGTAAAACTCATTAACCCCGGATTCCAAATTACATACAGGTTAATGCAAAAAGGGCTGTTTAAAGCAGATATAACGTGTCTGCGTGGAGACAACACTTCCAAATTGATTGAAGCAGGAGATGAGGTTCCAATACAGGCAGAATTTGATGAGATCCAGCAGAAAAAATTTGCAAAAGGAAGTTATACGTGGAAAACTCTTCAGACTCAAATGATTAAAGATGGAAATATCTGCTATGAAGACATATCTGTTAAAGAAAAAAGGGATTATTATCTGACAAATCTATCCAGTTTCAACCCAACTGAACGCCGTCTGATTAACCCTCACTTCTATAAAGTGGACATTTCCAATGAACTTTATGATTTGAAGATGACGCTTGTAAATCACTTGATTAAAGAGATTAATGACTTCAAAAAACAGGATGTATAGAATCCAAAGAACAAATTTTAAGAGTACTAAAACATCTGCACAATGGAGAAAAAGATTTACATTCACGTTATTGTCGATATGCTTTATGACTTTATAGACGGCTCTCTTGCATGTGAAAACGGAGAGAACGCCGCGCATAAAGCCGTTGAATACATAAACAAACATCCTGAGCAAAAGGTTCTTTACGTTTGCGACCATCATCCCGCAACTCATTGTTCATTTAAGAGAAACGGAGGAATTTGGCCGCCGCACTGCGTCAGAAATACTCACGGCGGAGCTATCCACAAAGCATTTACAGATGATATTAAAAATTCCTCCAACAGACCCGGCAAAAATAACAAGTACTACAAAGGCTGCAATCCTGAAAAGGAGCAATACTCTGGATATGAGGCTGTTTCATCCGCAGGTGTCTCTCTTGGAAAAGCCATCAAATCTGCTGCAATGGCAGCAGGCTGCGATGGAACAATTTTTGTTGCTGTCAGCGGCATCGCAACGGAATTTTGCGTTAAGGCAACCGTCACGGATTTGCTTAAAAATGGTTATGAAGTTGGGCTGCAGAAAGATGCGCTTGCATGGGTCACAAGAAAGGCACATGAGGAGACTCTTAAAGAGCTTAAGGATAAGAAAGTTACAATGATAAATGCGTAAGGGCGCCAAAGGAAAATATCACATTAATATTCACGACAGTTTAAAGAAATGTCGCAGCATTTGGCTTACAGTACTCGCTCTTTTTGCCTTTGCAGCATTACAGAGCTGGAGCAGACCGGACGCTCTGCGTCACGGAAGGATAGAAGCAGCAATACAGAAAGACACCGTTAAAAAAGGGAACGATTCCACCATAATAACTCCTTACAGGGAGAGGGTTGATTCTCTTGCAGGCCTAAACCTCAGCATGGATTCATTGCGCCGCATGGGACTGTCAACCAAAGTGTTATTCTCCATTGACTCAATTTATAAAGCAGACTCCATAGCCTCAATTATTATCTATACGCCGCGTGAAAAAAGGAAGATGCACAGAGACAGCGTAAGAGCGTACAAAGACAGCGTACTTGGTGCAACTCCGCGTGTATTAAATACTTATGTATTTCCCGATAGTGTAATCAATCACAGGCTGTTCATGTGGAAACACAACACGTATGTAAACAGCCAGGAGATCATGAAGTTTGATACCTCATTCAACTACCACTTCTATGACTTGCCGTTTTACAAAAACGATGTAAATGCCCAATATTTAGGAACTTCCGGAAGCGCCGCATTGCCGTTCAATTATTTTAAGAGAGAGCACGTAGATGTATTTCCGTTTTTTGATGTGCAGTTGCCTTACACTTATGTTCCGGAAACAATGCCATTCTATAATGTAAAAACGCCTTATACAGAACTTGCATACTGGGGGACTCAGTTTGCCACAAAAGAGAAAGAGGAGGATAACATAAAATTCCTGCATACACAAAACTTCACTCCATCCTTCAATTTCCTTGTTATTTATCAGAGATTTGGAACAAACGGCATGCTCGCTAATGAAAAAACCGACTTTAGAACCTTCACTCTTACAGGCAATTACCTTGGAAAAAGATACGTGGCGCAAGGCGGCTATATATTCAGCAGGCTAAAAAGAAATGAGAACGGAGGAGTCTCTGATATCACGATGGTTACAGATACAACCATTGATGCAAAGACAATCCCCGTCTATCTTTCTGACGCATCATCAGTACTGAGAAGAAACACTTTTTTCATTACTCATACTTATGGAGTGCCAATAAATCTTTTTGCAAAAAGAGATTCTCTTGGACATAAGACGGACACCCTTAAAACAGGAGAAGGGACCATCACCTATTTTGGACATTACGGCGAATTTTCCACATATTCAAGAAGTTATACTGATGCCATTGCAACAACCGATACAGTAGGACGCTCGCTTTATAATAACAGATTCTACATAAACCCTACCGCTACTTTTGACTCCGTGAGAGTAAGAAAATTGGAGAACCGCTTCTTTATAAAAATGCAGCCATGGAGCAAAGATGCAATAGTCTCCAATGTCAACGGAGGTATTGGACACCAGCTGCTTAAAATATACGGGTTCAAACAAGACTATTTCCTGACCGGTCATAAGAGCACAAATGAAAATAACCTATATGCATATTTTGGAGCGGAAGGAAAATTCAGAAAATACTTTCTGTGGAATGCGCTAGGCAAAATTGACTTTGCCGGCTATTACAAAGGCAATTACAACGTTGACGCCATGATGAGATTTTCATCCTGGGCTATTAAAGAAGGCATTCACTTTACGGCAAAATTCCACAGTTCATTAAAGACTCCAAGTTATTACTATGATAACTACTACTCCAACCACTATAAGTGGAGCAATAATTTTAGTAAAATTTCAGAGACTAAAATAGAGGCGCTGCTTCAGATTCCGCACTGGAATTTGGAGGCATCGTTTGGATACGCTCTTCTAAACAAGAACATTTATCTGGATACCCTTGGCATGCCGCAACAGAACGGTTCTGCAATGAGCGTTATAAACGGCTACATATCAAAGAATTTCAAAGCAGGCATATTCCACTTTGACAATAAAGTTTTATTCCAGATATCATCAGACGATAATGTTTTGCCTCTTCCAAAATTGGCTCTGAACGGAAGATATTACGTTCAGTTCTATGCCGTCAAAAACGTTTTAAACGTTCAGATAGGAGCTAACGTAACTTATTATACAAAGTATTACGCCCAGGCCTATTCACCGGCCCTTGGAATGTTCTACAATCAAACAGATTACAAGACCGGCGCATGTCCATACATTGACCCTTTCATCAATCTGCAATGGAAACGCGCATGTTTCTTTGTCAAATATGAAAATGCCGCAATGGGCTGGCCCAACAGCGATTACTTCTCTGCGTACAGATATTTGAGACCTCAGCACGCCCTTAAAATCGGGCTGTTCTGGCCGTTCTATATAAAATAACATCCGCCGCAAAAAGCGGATTAAACAACTGTCGTGAGGCAGATTAAAGACATATATGAAGATAACGAGCTTGTCAAAAGATTTGAAAAGCTGAGCGCCAGGCGTAAAAATCTGCTACGTGTGAGCGTAGCATTTCTTATTGTCTTGCTGATTGTTTTTTTGCCAAAATGGAAGCTGATTCAGAACCATGACATTTCCATTTCTCCCAAAATGCTAATGGGAGACACTATCAACTGTACCATTATGATTGACAGCAAAATAAACACGGGAAAACCATCCATAAGATATGCTTATGAGATGGTTTCTGCATTTAACAGACAACAGCAATGCACTGTAAATATGAGCGTTAGTCCAAACTCGGATTCCCTTTGGAGAAATTTGAGAGACGGAGCAATTGATATTATTGTATTCAACGACAGCGACTCTATCCCGGGGGATTATGCAGATGACATTATTACCAGCCTTCCCGTTAACAATACAGACCTTGACGATTTTGAAGTTGTATGTGTCTCCAGTTATGAAAACGAAAAAATCATTGATGCTGTAAATTTCTGGTTCTCACACTTTAAACAGACTTATGAATACAAGCGTCTGTATGAAAAATATCATCAGAAACATTCTGTTTTTAGACGCATCAGAAAATACGGCAACATGATGGCCCCAATGACCAGATATCAAATTTCCCCTTATGACAACATTGTAAAAAAATACAGCAAGGAGATTGGATGGGATTGGAGACTTGTCTCAGCGTTAATTTACCAGGAGTCAAAGTTTAATTCACACGTAATTTCTTCCGGCGGTGCGGTAGGTCTGATGCAGGTTAAAGAGAGCACTGCAAGAAAGCACGGTGTGAGCAACGTTTATAATCCTGAGATGAATATCAAAGCCGGCACCCGCGTGCTTGGAAAGCTCTACGGAATGTATGCCGCAAAAGGCATTAAAGGAGCTGATTTAGTGCAAATTACATTAGCAGCATACAATGCCGGAGATGGCCGCATGTCTCAATGTATGACCGTTGCAAAGAGCGAGGGAAAAGATCCGCGCAGCTGGTCGGACATTTCAGAAATTCTTCCTCTTATGAGAGGAGGTTACAGCAATGAAGGAGTCAGCGTTGGCTCTTTTAGCGGACGCACAATGGTCAGGCACGTAAACATAGTAATGCAACAGTATGACTATTACAAACGTACAGTTGTAGAGTAAAGTTTTGAGTAATTATTTAACCGTCAAAGTCTTGGCGGGAGAAATCTTAGAAATAAATCTGCAAGGAATCATCAAGATTAGCATGATGACAGCAAAGCACATAACATCAATTATTACAACCGTGCCGACCGTCAGATGAATAGGAACAAATTTTACAAAATAATTATCGGGGTTAAGAGAAATAATCTTGTACTTCCACTGAGCCCAGCACAAACCCGCAGCTATTAAAGTGCCAAACAGCAACCCTTTAAGAACAATAAGAGAGGTCTTTGCCAGAAAAATCCCGGCAATATTTCTATCCTTCATTCCCATTGCCTTGAACAATCCTATGTGAGAAATATTTTCAAACAAGATTATCAGAATGCCGGATACCATATTAAAGCCGGCCACGGCAATCATCAGAACCAAAATTATAAGTACGTTTAAATCAAGAAGATGCAGCCAGTCAAAAAGCGTAAACATATTATCTTTTACACTAGTAACAGATACTGCATTACTTCCGTTTTCCAAATTATCATATATTGTTTTAATGACAATATCCTTTCTCTGCTGCAGCAATTTTTCATTGTGCTCTTTAAAAAGAATCTCATACGTACTCACTTCTCCCTTTGTCCAGCCGTTAAGCTCCCTCACGGTTTTGGCATTTGCAAGAACGAACAACTTATCATAATCTTCTAGCTGCGCAGAGTAAACTCCGGATATTTTAAATCTTCTAACTTGTATTGCATCCCCAATGAAATACATTGTCATCTTCTCCCCCGCCTTTAACAACAGCATATCCGCCAGTCTCTTGGAAATCATCACTTCATCACTATCCTTGACCGGCAGCCTCCCCTGCAGCATCGTACTTTTAAAAAATGTCCAGTCATAAGTTGAGTCAACCCCCTTTAAAACTACCCCTTGAATTTGGTCATCTGTTTTAATAAGCCCCGGACGATAAGCAGTTCCCTGCACGGCCTTAACAAACGGCAGCGCAGCAAGTTTATTTATGCAAGGCAACGGCTGTATAGAATAAAGTTCTGCATTATTATCGGAGTTGCTTTCCAGCCCGGGAGGAGTTACAACTAGATCCCCCGTAAAACCTATTGCATTATTTATCAACTCCTTACGGAATCCACCGGAGACGGAAACTGCAATAATAATAGTTATAACGCTGATAGCAACAGACACGGAGGCAATTACATTGCTAATGCCGCTAAGCCTGTTGTGCTTGTTTTCCTTTTTGCCCAGTCGCCCGGCAATGTACCAGCTTAAACTCATCTGTATTGCAAATCAAAAAATAGTTTATAATTTTGTCCCCGCATGCGGGGCTAGCTCAGTTGGTAGAGCATCAGCTTCCCAAGCTGAGGGTCGCGAGTTCGAATCTCGTGTCCCGCTCCAAAAACCGGTCAATCAACAGATTGACCGGTTTTTACTTTAAATTCACTTTACAAGTGTATCAAGTACAAGTTTGATTAATTTGTCTATATAAGGTTCATAATCTGTTATAGCCTCTTTCCTGTAGCGGTTTGCAATTATACAACAAACTGTACCAGCGTTGTGTCCCATTTGTTTTGCAAATCCTGCAATTGCAGAACCCTCCATCTCATAATTAGTTACGCGATATCCGTTAAAATTAAATGATTCAAATTTTTTGTTCATCTCAGGCATAACTATCGGGAGCCTTAAGACTCTGCCTTGAGGTCCAAAAAATCCCGGAGCTGAAATGGTCATTCCTTTTATAGTTCTATCTTTAAACATATCAATAAGTCCCTGGGAATTCTTCACAAAATACGGACGTGCAAGATATTTATTCCAATCCATGTGCTGAATAAGAGCCTCTTCCATATCACGTTCTGTAACATTATCCCTGTCTGCATACCAATTCAAAAGACCATCACAACCAATTGATATGTGGGAGAATACATATGAGCCAAGAGGAATGTCCGGTTGTAATGCTCCGCTGGTTCCTATTCTCAAAAGTGTAAGAGAGCGTTTTTTCTCTTTAACACTCCTTGTATTGAAATCTATATTTGCAACTGCATCAAGTTCATTCATGACAATATCTATGTTGTCAGTTCCAATACCGGTAGAAAGCACCGTTATTCTTTTATTTTTGTATGTGCCTGTAGTTGAGATAAATTCACGATTCTGATTTGTGAATTCTATATTGCTCATATACTTGGAAATCATCCCAACTCTTCCGGGATCGCCAACAAGCAATACCGTATCTGCAAGTTGTGACGGTTTAAGATGAATGTGATAAATGGAACCGTCTGCATTAAGCATTAGTTCCGATGCTGCTATAATATCCATAATTCTTTATTTTATATTCTAATTAATGTGCCTGTTTATTCTTTATAAACAGTCTCAAAGATAACATTTTTTGCCTACTTTTGCGGCGTTATGAAGCACGGGAATCAATTCGGACTTATACTTGCGGCGGTCATTTTGCTATGCATAATGTACTTCAGTTCTGTGATTACAGGCTATGCCCCATTTTTAATTTTACTGATTGCGGCAACTGCAATCTCTTTTATCTCATTGTTTCTTGTTCACCACAGAATGCTTCAGATAAGATTTTCAATCTTTAATGCTGTAATATTGCTGGCATTCCAGTGCTGGCTTGCCTATGCTTTCTTTACCAGACCTGTCGGAGCAAGGTTTCCCATAACAGCCGTATTCCCAATTATTTGCGCAATTCTTACTTTTCTTGCAATACATGACATTGCAACTGATGAAGCAACGGTCAGAACAGTTGACGCCATCAAAAAAATGAAGAAAAACAGGAAAAAATAATCCTGCTTTCTGCACTGCAATGTGATGCAAAATAAAATACAATTGAATTACTTCTTTGTGCAGTATTTGCCTATAACGCTATATGCATCCTGAATGCCAAGCTCTCCGGCCTTTGACAAATCCAGACATCCCTTCTCTTTGTCTTTCAAGAATATAAGGACAAGTCCACGGTTATAATAAGCCTCCCCCATCAACGGATAAAGCTGAATTGCCTTGGTGTATTGCTGTATAGATTCAGGAAGGTCATTTGACAGGCAGTAAAGATTTCCCAAGTTGTAGTAAGTATACGGAAACTCCGGCATCAGCTGCGTCGCCTTAACCATATCATGAATTGCAGGAGTATAATCATAATTTGCATATCTATCTTGTACTCTGGCTCTTGCTGTCCTGGAATTATCCAGCGTCAGCACCTGAACATTTGTCTCCATAGAGGAAATAAAATCTATCATCTCCGCCTGCAGTGCGCCGCGATTTATATAGTAGAACGTCTGATCCGGCTCATTTTCAATGGCTTTATCATAATCCGCCAACGCCTCGTTAAAGTGGTTGTTGTAACCTGCAATCAAAGCCTGACTAAACATCAGCCTCCCGACAGATACATCATTTTTCTTTCCGCTCCCATCTGACAGCGCAGAAATTTTTTCTCTGATCTCTTTCTCAAAATTATTTGTGCTGATAGAATTTTCATCCTTGCTGGTCTGCTTTATTGGCATAATCTCAACAGGAATTGCTGCTGAATATTCAAACTCAGTCATCTTGGGATTCTCATATCTGCGTTCAAGCGCCATTGCCACCTTCTGTTTTTCAACTATATTAAACTTATAAAGGGGCTTAAGCCTTATGTCCACATCTCTGTATTGCAACAGCTCGTTATTGGAAAAATCCTTCTTTGCAAAATCTGTATCAAGCGCAATCAGCTGGTCAAACTTCTTTGTAGTATCCGCAAAATTTCTATATCCGGTACTGTCGCGAGTTTTATAACGATACTCCATGACTTTTGCATTGGCTATCCTTTCATCCTGTCTTGAAGAGTTATACTGGCCCAGCTGAGCCTTTGCATACGCGCGATTCATGTAAGCCTTTGCAAAATCGGGATAGAGATTGATAGCCTGCGAATAATCATTCATAGCATCTCTGTATCTGTGCAACGCAAGATATACTCCCGCCCTGTTAAAGTATGCAAGCACGTTATTTGGATTCACTGCAATTACTCTGTCATAATCATCCGCAGCGTTGTTATAATCACCTATCTGTGACCTAATTATAGCTCTGTTGTAAAGTGTCAGCGCATTGCCGGGCTCCTCCAGCAAAACTTTATTTAAATCTCCAAGCGCACCTTTGATATCCTTTCTTTCAAACTTAATCAGCGCTCTGTTGAAATATGCAAATGTGTTTGTTGAGTCAAGAGAAATTGCCTTGTTCAAATCTTTTATTGCATCATCCTGCTTGCTCGTCATTGAATAAATTCTGGAACGTCGGACATAACCTTCCGGGTCAAACATATTTAGATTAATGGCTGTATTATAGTCATTTAGAGCCTTTGTGGTATCTCCTAAAAAGAGATATGACGCACCTCTGTTCAGATACGCATCCGCCTCTTTTGGCTCCGCCTTTATGAATCTGTTAAAGTCAGAAATTGCCTTCTCAAATTGCTGAGAAAGAAAATATGTAACACCTCGGCTAAAGTAGAGACCCGTGTAGCTTGGACGCAAATCTACTGCCTCCGCCAGATCTTTTAATGCAAGCTCATATTTACCTGTCCTGCTTAACGTTATAGCTCTGTAATGATATGCGGGAGTATAGATTGGGTTTAACTTTAATGACTTATCAAAATCTTTCTCCGCACCCGCAAAATCTCCAAGATTATACTTTGCAATTCCGCGGAAAAAATAGGCATCATAAAGCGTGCTGTCCAAACGGACAAGAACATTAAAATTATCTATCGCGGAGGAATACTTGCCATCAATCAAAAGCTCACGTCCTCTATAAAAAAACTGGTCAATATCATATTGCGCCCTGGAAACCAACGGGATACATACGAGTGCAAAAACTATTGCAATCGTCCTCAAACTTTTTGCACCGGTAAAATGTCTCATATTATAATCTATTAATGCCCGGAAAATAACCTCCCTTTATCTCTTAATCTTTCTTAACACAGAAAATAGCTGTCTCTGTCTAATTTACTCCTATTTACCTGCGCCGGAAAATTTCTTAACAACCTTCTTGCTCACATTTTTATTAACCTTCTTCACCGTCCTCATCAGCGCCCTGCTGTTTCTTTTTTTAATGTTGCGGCTAATCCTTTGAGTCCATCTTGTCTCCGTTCCGCCAAGCCATTTAGGACGCGGGATTTTTTTCATAAGAGACTGAATAACAGTCGCTCTATAACGCACATATCTGGATGGTCTGTCCGAATGCATTATCAGAGGATTAGGCAGAGTTGCAGCAATAAGAGCGCACTGTCTTCTGGTCAGATTTTCTGCACTTGTACTAAACAAATGCTGTGCCGCAGCCTCAGCGCCAAAGATACCTTTCCCCATCTCCGCAACATTCAAATAGACCTCCATTATCCTTCGCTTGCCCCAGATTCCCTCTATAAGCAAAGTAAAGTAGGCCTCCAAACCCTTTCTTAACCAGGTTCTTCCGGGAAGAAGGAAAACATTTTTGGCAGTCTGTTGGGATATCGTACTTGCCCCTCTAAATGAATTGCCCTCTGCATTTGTGGTAATGGCATTGTTAATCTCCACAAAATCAAAACCCCAGTGGCTGAGGAATCTGCTGTCCTCTCCCGCCATAACCGCCATCCCCATGCTGTTGGAAACATGCTTCAAAGATTTCCAAGTTTTGTAAGTGTGATACTTACTATCTCCCACATTTACAATACTTTTCTGAATCATCACAGGAGTCACCCACACCGGCACCCACTTAAGCACAAGCACTAGCCCAATTGTAATCCCAATGAACCACAACGGAATAGTAATAAATAATGTTTTAAGGCAACCGCTTCTTTTTCTTACTTTCATGAAAATAGAGTATTTTCGCAATCGCAAATATACAATTTTAACTGTAGAGAATGATGAAACACGTTTTGGCAATTACACTCCTTGCGTCACTTTTGTGCAGCGCGCAAGTCCACAGCCAAACCTTTCATATTACATTTTTATCTCCCGACAGTTATTCTTCAATCGCCAGACTTTCAGCTGCAATATCTGACACAACATCAGCATCAGCATTACCCTTATATTCTGCATGTTATCCTGATACCCCACTCTCCTTAATTTCACAGTATGGAGCACGCTGGTGCATAACAGCACTTGCAAGCAAAGAGGCTGCGGGCAGAGCCACCGGCACAGACGGCATTGCATACGCCCGCAATTATATAATTGACAGATATTTGCAGGCAGGTATAAAACCTTGGAACCGCAATAATAACCTATGGAACGGCGCTTATGCTCACGGCTTTTACTTCTATACAAAGAGCGGAATGAAACTGCTAGGGGCAAACGTAATCGGCTATATTCCATCACGTTCCAGCAGCAAAGAGTGGATTGTAATAGGCGCACACTATGACCATTTGGGAACTATCGGGGACAAAATTTATTACGGCGCAGATGATAATGCCTCCGGCGTTGCTGTATTGCTTGAGCTTGCAAACGCTTTTGGCTCAGCATATAAGAGAAACATGCTGCCGGAGAAGAACATTCTGTTCATTGCCATAGACGGCAAAGAATTTAACCGCGCAGGAAGTTTGGAGTTTGTAAGAAACGGTGGAATTCACCCAGGCGATATTTCTTTGATGATTAATCTGGACCAAATTGGAAGCACTCTTGAACCTCCGGGAAAATCAAAAGATTACATACTCATACTTGGCAAGGAAAAAGTGGATTCAGCCGTCGCGAAGAAAATAAATTACCTCAACTCCGCATACGGGCTGAACCTGGATTTGGACTACACATTTTACGGGAGCAAATCATTCTACAAAATTTTCTCCGGTCTCTCAGACCAACGCTCATTCAGCGATTACCATATTCCCGCATTACTGTTCACCAGCGGCATCACAAAGAATACCTACAAAACCACTGATACAGAGGACACTATAACATACTCCGCCCTAATCGCCCGCACTCAGCTGATCTACCTGTTGGTCTACTCGCTTGTAAAATAATTTTCCTCATCGGAAAAAATATCCTCGCATAAAATCTCAAGCTGCCTGCTATGCAAAAGCGGCCTGCTATGCAAAAAGCTGCAACTTGCCCTTCACAAACCTGTCGCGATGATAAAATGACCCCCACATGTGCTTCAAGGGCACTTTTTAAATCTGCGCTAGAAGTGCTTAGAAAGGCTAAAAGCTAACTACTAGGTGATCAGCTTGTTACAGAGGCTAAAATTTTTCTCGTGTACTTTATACTTTGTCACATACTGTAAATCAGCAAGTTGTATTTTTGCCTTTCTGTGTGTTCTGGCAGGGGCAGAAAAAGTATTGTTTTAAGTATGCTGGCAATCAGCTACTTACACCGCTACAGCTATGAAAGAGGCGCGTGCCTCCGCCGCGGCTGCACGCCGCGGGCAAAGCTACGGTGCAGTGCGGAAAAAAAGGGTCTGCGGCCGCTCCGCTGGAAATTTATCGCTGGGTGATCCTCTGATAGAAGTTTTACGCTGGAAGTTAACCGCTAGAAGTTAACCGCCAGGAGATTTTACGATGGAAGTTTACCTCTGGAAGTTCACCGCTAGAAGTTAACCGCTAGAAGTTAACCGCTAGGAGATTTTACGATGGAAGTTTACCTCTGGAAGTTCACCGCTGGAAATTTATCGCTGGATGATCTCTGATGGAAGCTTAGCGCCAGGAGATTTTCCTTGGGACATTTTCCGATGGAAAGTTACCGCTGGGATTTTGTTACGGGAAGGGAAAGTTCCTCTGTGATTTTGTAACTTGCGGGCAAATGAGAACAGGGATTTTAATAATATGTTATGGAGAGGTGTAAATAATGGATTTTAAGCTGGAATCTTCATATAAGCCTACCGGTGATCAGCCGGAAGCAATTTATTCTCTGGTGAATGCAATTAGAGATGGGAATAAGGCGATGACGCTGCTTGGTGTTACAGGCTCAGGGAAGACTTTTACCATGGCCAACGTTATACAAAGGTTGAACAGGCCGGCGCTGGTGCTGAGCCACAACAAAACTTTGGCGGCACAACTTTACGGAGAGTTTAAAGCGTTCTTTCCGGAAAATGCGGTGGAGTACTTTGTCTCCTACTATGACTACTATCAGCCGGAGGCATATATGCCTGTCACTGATACATATATAGAGAAAGACCTGAGCATTAATGATGAGATTGACAAACTGCGGTTGGAGTGCTCAAGTGCACTACTGTCGGGAAGAAGAGATGTAATAGTCGTTTCATCCGTGTCCTGCTTGTACGGCATAGGCAATCCTGCAGATTTCCACGCAAACACAATCATAATTCACAAAGGAGACCTGATTAGCAGAAACAAATTTTTGTACAAGCTGGTGGACAGCATGTACTCCCGCAATGATGCAGAGTTCAAGCGCGGAACATTCAGAGTTAAAGGAGATTCCGTAGATATTTTTTTGGCTTACGGAGATGAGGCGGCAAGGATAAATTTCTTTGGAAATGAAATTGATGAGATAGAAATTTTTGACCCAACCAGCGGCGGAACAATAGAATTCAAAGAGGAGATTCCAATCTATCCGGCAAACATTTTCTCCACAACAAGAGAGAGAACAATAAGCGCAATTAAGCAAATTCAGGATGATTTAAAAAAGCAGTACGACTATTTCATGGAGATTGGCAAAGCGCATGAAGCCAACAGGTTAAAGCAGCGCGTAGAGTATGACCTTGAGATGATTAAAGAGCTTGGCTACTGTCCGGGCATAGAGAATTACTCCAGATATTTTGACGGCCGCAACGCCGGCACAAGACCATTCTGTCTGTTGGATTATTTCCAAAATGACTTTCTTACTTTCATAGATGAGAGCCATGTGACTGTTCCTCAAATCCGTGCAATGAGCGGAGGAGACCGTTCCAGAAAACAGACTCTGATTGAATATGGTTTCCGTCTGCCCGCAGCCGCGGACAACAGGCCGCTGAAGTTTGATGAATTTCAAACGATAACCAACCAAACGGTTTATGTAAGCGCAACTCCATCCGACTTTGAACTAGAAGAGTCTCAGGGATTTATAGTGGAGCAGGTTGTCCGCCCTACCGGATTGCTGGAACCACCTATTGATGTCCGTCCAACAAAAAATCAGATAGATGATTTATTGGAAGAAGTACAGAAACGGGCGGAAAAAGATGAGCGCGTTCTTGTAACCACCCTGACAAAAAGAATGGCGGAAGAGCTGGATAAGTATTTGGAAAAGATGGGAATACGAGTACGCTACATTCACTCAGACGTGGACACAATGGAGAGGATAGAAATATTGGAGGATTTTCAGGCGGGAAGATTTGACGTGTTGGTTGGAGTTAACCTGTTAAGAGAAGGCCTTGATTTACCGCAAGTTTCACTGGTTGCAATATTGGATGCAGACAAAGAGGGATTCCTGAGAAGCACAACTGCCCTGACACAAACGTCAGGCAGAGCGGCAAGAAACATAAACGGCACCGTCATAATGTACGCGGACACAATTACAAAGAGCATGAGGGAGACTATTGACGAGACTAACCGTCGCCGAGCCAAACAAAAGGAATACAACAAGATTCATCATATTACTCCGCGACAGATTATAAAGGAGGAGAGAAATATTCTTAGCCGCAACGAGACTTTAGAGGAAGCCTCCTCAAATTATGGCAAGCCTTCTGCAAAGGATATTGCAAATGACCCTGTCATAGCAAATATGACAAGAGCGCAGCTGGAAAAATCTGTCGAGAGTTCCAGAATACAAATGGAACGCGCAGCTAAAGAGCTGGATTTCACCGCTGCCGCAAAATTCAGAGATGAAATGAACGCACTCAAAGAGGTGCTTAAAAATAAAAATAATTAACCACTGCTTGGAGGCTAAAGCAGAAAAATAAAAGTGAAGAAAACAAAACATTAAATCATAGAGGTAAAAAAGTGCAAAATGGGAGAGATTAAAGAGAGCACAAATAAAACAATGAATGATAAGCTGAATGAACTTATAAGTATGTTTGAGCCTGAAAACAAGCAGCTTATAGCGGGAGCTTACGATATTGCGCGCCTCTCTCTTGCTGGACTGGAAAGGGAAAATCATCACCCATTTATTGAGCATCCGCTTAATGTTGCAATGATTGTTGCATCGGAAATCGGATTGCGTGCAGATGCGGTTGCGTCAGTTTTCCTGCATGAAGCCAGCCGTGGCAAAGATTCTATGGTTGAGGAGTTTAAGAAGAATTATCCAAAAGAAATAATTACAATAGTTGAGGGCCTTAACAACATTTCCAAGATAACCCCCAAGGAGACAAAGTTGCAGGCGGAAATATACCGCAAGTTAATTGTCTCATATTCAAAAGACCCAAGAGTAACATTAATCAAACTCGCAGATAGATTAGAAATAATGCGCAACCTTTACATTTTTCCAAAAGGAAATGCAATGCGCAAACTGACAGAGACTCAAATGCTGTATATTCCTCTGGCTCACCAGCTTGGACTATATAATATAAACAGCGAGCTGGAAAATTTATACTTCAGATATTCAGACCCTGAGAATTACCGTGCTATCACAAACAAGCTGATTGCAACTGATGAGGACAGAAAAAGACTTGTTCAGCAGTTTGTAAAACCATTGGAGAAAAAATTGAAAGAGGCGGGAATAAAATATACTCTTAAAGTTAGGACAAAGACGGCGTGGTCTATATGGCAGAAGATGAAAAGGCAGGAAGTTACGTTTGAAAAAGTATATGACGTTTTTGCCATTAGATTTATTTTGGACGTTCCTCCGGAGAAGGAAAAAGATTATTGCTGGCAAGTATATTCTCTTGTCACTCAAGAATATAAACCAGACATAAAGAGACTTAGGGACTGGATTACTACACCAAAACCCAACGGATATGAGTCCCTGCATACAACGGTAGAAAATAAAGACGGCGCCCATATTGAGGTGCAAATCAGGACGTCCAGAATGGATGAAATTGCAGAGAACGGGCACGCATCACATTGGAGCTATAAGGGAATAAAGAGCGTGCGCGGACTGGATGAATGGCTATCGGGAGTTAAAGAAATGCTTAATACTCCGGACGTTATGGAGAATCCCCAACTTAGCGGAAAAGAGCTGGATGAGATTTTTGTGTTTACTCCGGCGGGAGATTTAAGGCAGCTTCCCAAGGGTGCGTCAGTGCTGGATTTTGCATTTAACATTCACTCTAATCTTGGGATGAGCTGCTCCGGAGCAAAGGTGAACGGAAAAATAAAATCCATACGCGAGCAGCTGCATACAGGTGACATTGTGGAGATTATGAGCAACAAGAATCAGAAGCCGTCACAAGACTGGCTGAATATTGTTGTCTCCGCAAAAGCGCGCAGCCACATAAAGACCAGGCTTAAAGAGGAAGAGGGAAAGATGAGCCGCGCCGGGAGAGAGATTCTGGAGAGGAGGATGAAAAATTGGAAGATTGAACTTAATGATGATATCCTCTCTGATCTTGCAAAACACTTTAAGAAAAAATCTACCGGAGAATTGCTGATTGCAATTAATGACAACACAATTGATCCGCAGGACATAAAGGATTTTCTGGAGAACGGAGAAAGCGGCAAAGAGGCTGAAAATGAGAAAGAAACTCATGCAACAAAAGTCCGCCAGCATGAGGGTTCATCAGATTATCTTGTAATAAGCGACAACTTAAGCAACATCAGCTACAAGATGGCTAAATGCTGCAACCCTATTTTTGGAGATGATGTCTTTGGATTTGTAACGGCAGCCGGCGGCATAAGCATCCACAGAATGTCATGTCCAAATACAAAGAGACTCCTTACAACTTATCCATACAGGATTCAAAAGGTGAAATGGAGACAGCTCTCCACTACCACCCAATTCCAAACGGGTCTTAAAGTTATTGGGGACGGAGATGTGACTGTCGGGAACAGAATAATGGAATGCGTTGCTAACCAGGGGGCTAGCATACGTGCTTATAGAATATTTGAAAGGCGCAAGGGCAAAATAGAATTTGTAGCGGAACTTGAAATTTCCATCTCCAACAATGCCCACTTGGACAGAGTCATTTCTTCCCTTAAGAAGATGCGGGAAGTTAAAACGGTACTAAGAACTTCTAAGAAATAATCTTGTAACCCGGGAACAGATTATTTCCGATTGACAACATTATAACTTATTTGTAAACAGTATTTTACTTCTGAATAAAGTTGGTTCCTTTTATTATAACGGCTGCTTCCGGTCTATGGTCGGAGGCGACAATTTCCGGCTGAACCCAAGTGGCAAGACCGTTCTTCCCCTCTTTGAAGTTCTTTATCAAATTTTTGCCGGCTCTGTTTTTATAAAGACAGATGTAGTCAATAGTACGGTCCGGTTTATCTGAAGGGAATGTCATTGCCTTTGTATTTGACAGGACATCAAACGATTGTATCAGCAAGGCAATGGTGCGCGAGTTAGGCAAAGAGTTGAAGTCTCCACATAAAAATATCAATTTTTTGCCAGATAGTTTTCTCATCTCATTAAGAATAGTGACGCAGCTCTCCTCTCTATCGGTATCATTAAGGCTTAAATGCACACAGCAAAAATAGTAATCTTTAAACTCTGCAATCAGCAACGCACGGTCCTCATCATTAGGCGATTCCAACGGAATATTTTTATATGACAATGGTTTCTCTCTAGAAAGAATTGCATTACCGTATGCGCCGCCTCTGAATTTTTTAAGAGATGCTCCAAAGGTCCAATGCATGCCCGCCGCATTTGCAATCTCCGCCGCCCCGTTTATATTTCCGTTTCTGGCATTAACGCTGTCAACTTCCTGCAGCGCCACAACGTCAGGATCTATCTCCTTGATAACCTGAGCAATTCTTCCATAATCTCTAATACCGTCTCTCCCTGTTCCGCCGTGAATATTGTAACTCATGACAGAGACAATTGCATCAGCAGAATTTTCCGCCTTCATGCATATTCTTTCCTGAGCATTTGCCGCATTGCAAGAGAAAAAAGCGCAAATCGCTACTAACAAAGGAGTTGTGAAGATATATTTGTTCATAACAAAACGCACAATTAAAATTCTTATTAACAGTTTTGGAAACTACTTTAAGTACTCTTTCCAGCGCGGCTCATTTTTAAGCTGTTCCGGAGTTCCGGTAAACACAACCTCACCCCCTTTGTCTCCGCTGTCGGGACCTAAATCTATAATCCAGTCAGCCGCCTTAATAACATCTGTGTTGTGCTCAACAACAATAATCGTATTGCCTGCATCTACAAGTGCATCAAATGCCTGGAGCAACTTGCCTATGTCATTAAAATGCAATCCGGTAGTTGGCTCGTCAAATATAAACAATTTTCCGCCCGCACCGGGAAGACCGGAAGCAGTGTCTTTGCTCAAAAACTTTGCAAGCATAACTCTTTGGCTCTCACCTCCGCTCAAAGTGCTGCTGCTCTGCCCCAACTTAATATACCCAAGACCAACATCCTGCAGGACTTTCAGTTTATCCGCAACCCTCTGGGCTACAGATTGTTTCTGCTCTCCAAAAAATTCTATTGCCTGATCAACTGAAAGGTTAAGAACGTCATTTATATTTTTATCATGATATTTAACCTCAAGAATATCAGGCTTAAATCTCTTTCCTCCGCACTCCTCGCACACCATTCTTACGTCAGCCATAAACTGCATCGGGATTGTTATAAATCCGTCGCCGAGACAAACAGGACATCTTCCTCCGTCTATGTTGAATGAAAAATGAGAATGACCGTATCCATTCATTTTTGCATACGGCTGCTCGGAGAATATTTTTCTGATATCATCATATATCTTCAAGTACGTCACCGGATTAGAGCGCGCAGACTTGCCAAGCGGATTCTGGTCTATATACTCAACGCCCTCCAGCTTTTTTAAATCTCCGGTCAAATCTCTGTATGCACCGGGAGGAGTGCCTACAATCTCAAAATGTCTGCAAAGCGCAGGATATAAGACATCTCCAACAAGAGAAGACTTGCCGCTGCCACTCACTCCCGTCACAACGGTGAATGCCTTAAGCGGAAAATTCACATTAATATTCTTGAGGTTGTGCTCCATAGCACCCTCTATATTAATGGAATATACCCATTTGCGTTTGTGCTGGCGGATTGGAATTTGTTTTGCTCCCGACAGGTATTGCAATGTCAGCGAGCGCTCAAACTTCTGCAGAATTGTTGAGGCTGCAGTAGCTCCACCGGAAACAGAACTGCCTGCCACCGGCGGGGGCCCCTGGTACACAACCTCACCCCCATTAACACCCGCAAGCGGCCCAATATCAATCAATTCATCCGCCGCCCTAATAATATCAACATCATGCTCAACAATAACTATTGTATTGCCAAGGTCCCTCAGCTTTTTAATCACACTTATAAGCCTCTGCGTATCACGCGGATGCAAGCCGATGCTTGGTTCATCCAAAATATAAAGAGACCCTACAAGACTGCTCCCCAAAGAGCTCACAAGATTAATTCTCTGACTCTCACCCCCGCTCAAAGTGTTAGAACGTCTGTTCAAAGAGAGATAGCCAAGCCCAACATTAATTATATAATCCAGCCTCTGATTTATCTCCGCAATTGCTCTCTTGCAAATTTTCTCCTCATAAGGCGTGAGCTTTAAATTCTCAAAGAATTTCTTCAGCTCAATAACATTCATATCCAGCAGATCTACAATGGTTTTGCCGCCTATCATCACATATCTGACCTCTTTTTTCAGACGGCTTCCTCCGCACGCACGACAAGTTGTCTTGCCGGAATATCTGGAGAGCATATATCTGAATTGAATTTTATATTTCTTGCTCTCAACCCACTTAAAAAAATCATTGATGCCTTTAAAGTACTCATTACCATTCCACAGCAAATCTTTCTGCTCTTTTGTAAGCTGCGCATAAGGGCGGTGAATAGGAAAATTAAATTTCTCCGCATTCTCCACAAGCTGCTCCAGATAACATCCCATAATTTTTCCTCTCCACGGAGCAACAGCCCCCTCATATACTGATAATGAAGCATTTGGGATAACCAAATGCTCATCAATTCCAACCATATTGCCATAACCGCCGCACACCGGACAAGCGCCAAACGGATTATTAAAACTGAACATCAATTCTGTTGGCTCCTCAAACTTCATCCCATCCGCCTCAAAAATATTTGAGAACTCTCTGTATTTAATATTTTTATTCCCGACAGATTTAACTTTCTTTCCATTTGCATTCTCCTCTTGTTCATGCATTTGTACAGCAATGCCCAAATGCCCCTTCCCCTCCGCAAAGGCTGTCTCAATAGAACTTCTGATTTCAGAAACATCATCCTCTTTTGAGAGATGAATAAAACGTGAGATTAAAATATAAACTGTCGCTGAAGAAAATTTTTCTATATCCTTAATAATTTCATCTATTCTAACTACCTCACCATCAACAAATAATCTTGAATAACCCGCCTGCTTCAAAGAGAGCAGCTTCTCCATTCTCTCCTTCATTACATCCCACTTTAACTGAGTAAGAATATAGACGGCGCTCCCTTCTGCAACTTTAGAGATGTAAGCTGTTACATCCTCAACGCTCTCCCTTTTAACCTCAGCTCCGCTAATTGGAGAAAATGTCTTCCCTATCTTAGCGTATAGTGTTCTCAAATAATCGTAAATCTCTGTGGTTGTGCCAACTGTAGAGCGCGGATTGCGAGTATTTACCCTCTGCTCAATTGCCACCGCAGGAGGAATTCCCTCTATCTTATCCACGTCCGGCTTTGTCATTCTGCCAAGAAACTGGCGGGCAAAAGCGGAAAGACTCTCTGCAAAACGGCGCTGCCCCTCTGCATACAAAGTATCAAAGGCAAGAGAAGATTTGCCGCTTCCGGAAACCCCGGTAATTACCGTAAGCTTTCCGCGCGGAATCTTTAAGGAGATGTTTTTGAGGTTGTTAACCCTTGCTCCCTTAATTGTTATATATTCTTGTGCAGCCGTAAGATTACTCAGCCTCCTTTAAACGCTCCGCGTTCTCGGCAATCTGAAGCTGATCTATAACTTCCTGAATTTCACCATCCATAAAGACCGGCAAATTATGAGTAGACCAGTTTATTCTGTGATCCGTAACACGGCTCTGCGGGTAGTTATAAGTTCTGATTTTTGCACTGCGGTCTCCGGTAGAAACCATAGTCTTTCTCTTGGCAGAAATACCATCCAGATATTTCTGATACTCCATATTGTACAATCTGGTTCTCAATTCATTAAGAGCCTTCTCATAATTCTTCATCTGATTTCTCTCATCCTGGCACTGTACAACAATACCTGTCGGGACATGAGTAAGTCTGATTGCAGAATATGTGGTGTTGACCCCTTGTCCTCCCGGACCTGAAGCGCAGAAAATATCTTTTCTTATATCTTTCTCATTTAGCTCAATATCAAACTCTCCAGCCTCCGGAAGCACTGCAACTGATGAGGCGGAAGTATGCAGACGTCCTTGCGTTTCAGTCTGCGGAACTCTCTGAACTCTGTGCACGCCGCTTTCATATTTAAGCAATCCATAAACTCCGTCACCGCTTACGGTAAAAATAATCTCCTTGTAACCGCCTGACGCTCCGGGACTTGAGCTGGTCACTTCCAATTTCCATCCCTTCTTCTCACTGTATTTTGAATACATGCGGAACAAATCTCCTGCAAAAATTGCAGCCTCGTCTCCGCCCGTACCGCCGCGAATTTCCATGATAGCATTCTTCTCATCCTCTGGATCAGTCGGAACAAGCAGCAATCTAATCTCCTGCTCCATGTTTGGAAGGGCAACATCCAGAGACGCAACCTCTTCCTTTGCCATATCCTTAAGCTCCTCATCTTTCTCTTTTACAATAATATCCTTGGCCGCCGCATAATCTGCAACCATCTTCTTGTACTTTGCTCCCGCCGCAATAATCGGCTGCAGTTCCTTATAATCTTTGTTAAGCTGTACATACTTTTTCATATCCTTCATAACATCAGGATCTGAAAGCTGCTCCTGGATGCTATCCAGCTTACCCTTAAGATCATCAATCTTCTGCACTAATGTGTTCTCTGTGTCAGTCATATATTAATCTCCAATTTTCTTCCTAATTTTTTCTTAATCCCGACAGATTTCTGCCGCATTTTCTAATGCGTATTTCTGTCCCATTCATATAACGCTTTATGACGGCTATTTAATCTCTTTTATCCAGCAACGTCTTCTCATATAAGGCTTATGCTTATAATTCTCCCACACTTTAACCGCAGCGGTATTTGTATCAATCTGCGGATTTGTAACGGCAGCTTTAAGATGTGCGCGCTTGAAAGACTTTGCAAGCTGCGAGTGGAAAATTGCAGACAAACCCTTTGATTTCCAAGCAGGACTTGAGCCCACCATCATTAAATCAATTGTATTGTACTTAATGTACGCCATCAAAATAAAGAACCATCCAAACGGAAAAAGTCTTCCCCTTGCTCTTATGAAAGCTCTTGAAAATGAAGGAGTACAAATACCAAACGCTGCTATTTCATTATGCTCATCCATCACTATGCATGTCAATCTCTTCCTCAGCAAAGTAAAATATAATTCGCCTGTCGTATTCTCCTCTTCAGGAGTAAGAGGAATAAAATTATGTACGCTCTTAAAGCACTCGTTATATATATCAAAAAACTTCCTAATCAAATCTTCCTTAAGTTTTGGACTCCTCCGCACCTTATTGATGTTCAAGACTTTGAGATTATATCTTTTAACCAGTATCTTGGAAAGCCTTTTCAGCTTTGCGGGAGCACCTTGCTGTGCATCAAGCAAATACTGAACCCAATCACACTCCTTCTCAAATCCCAGTTTAACCATGTAATCCAGATAATAAGGGAAATTATAAAGACAATTAACCGGAGGAATATTTTCAAATCCCTCTACCAGCATCCCCTGTCTTCCCAACGTATTATAAGCAAGAGGCCCGTGCATCTCTCTCATTCCCTGCGTCTTGCCCCACTTTTCTACCGCATCCAGCAAAGCTCTTGCAATTTCCATATCATGTTCAAAATCAAACCACCCAAACCTCACTCTCCTCAAAGAATAAAAATCATTATAGCGTGGATTGATAATTCCCTGAATTCTCCCCACAACTTTTCCCTCATCAGAATAAGCAAGCCAAAGCTTTCTGATACAATACATTAAAGCCGGATCATGCAACAGAGCATTCTCTTGGTCTTTATCCAATGTAGGAACGTAAACCTTACATTTTCTATAAAGCTTATTCTGGAATTGATAAAAGATTTTTAACTCTTCCGGACTCTCAACCTCTTTGACTGTTACGTGCATCGCTAATAATAAAAAGCGGGCAAATTTAATAATTAAACGCCAACGCTCAAAATATGTTCAACTGCCGCTTGCGCGCACACACATCCAAACACAGCCGGCATATAAGAAATTGTGCCTGTTCTGCTCTTTTTATTTCTTCCCTCACACGGGACAATTGCCTCTTTAACAGGAATTTCTTCAGAAAAAACAACCTTGAAGCCCTTGCGAATGCCAACTTTATGCAATCTTTTGCGGAGCATATAAGCCAGCGGACAATTAAAAGACTTATCAATCTCAGCAATCCGCACCTTTGTAGCGTCATACTTAGCCCCTGCCCCCATAGAAGAAACCATCGGGATTTTATTCTGCAAACAATATTGGATCAGAGCAATCTTGGGAGAAAGCGTATCAATTGCATCTATCACAAAATCAACCTTTTCACACAATTTTAATTTATCGGCAATATTATCCTGTTCAAGATATGCAGGGATAATTTCAACCCGAACATTCTTATTGATATCCCTCATCCGCTCCGCAATAACCTCAGTCTTAAGCCTTCCAATTGTACTGTCAAGCGCCGGCAGCTGCCTGTTCTTGTTAGTCACATCAATAACATCAGAATCTGCAAGAATAAAAGAACCCACACCTGCCCGGCACAACATCTCCGCCGCAAAAGCACCGACACCGCCTAATCCGATAACTGCAACACACGCATTATCAAGCTTTTGCACTCCCTCATGGCCGATCTGCAACTCAGTCCTTTCTCTCCAGTCTTCCATATAAATTATTTCTTTTCCAATGACTTTGCCTCATCCCAATACTTGTCCATCTCCTCCAACGTCATATCTTTCAGACTCTTACCCTGCCTAATAGTATGCTCCTCCAAATATCCAAACCTGCTGCGAAACTTCTTGCAAGTCTTCTCCAAAGCACTGTCGGGATTCAAATCATACAACCTTGCCGCATTAATAACAGAGAACAGCACATCACCTAACTCATTCTCCGCCTGAATCTTAGAGAGGCTATTTGCTTGCTGCTCATTTGCGTTACTCTTTGCCTGCTCATTTACATACTCACTTAGCGCATCTTTGAGCTCACACATCTCCTCTGCAACCTTATCCCACACATCCTCTTTCTTCTTCCAGTCAAACCCAACCGCACGCGCCTTATCCTGCATTCTGTACGCCTTAATCATACTTGGAAGTCCCTCCGGCACACCACTTAACACAGTTTTATTACCATCCTTTTCCTTGGTCTTAAGCTGCTCCCAATTCTGAACAACCTCACCCGCATTCTTTACCTTGGTAGAAGAATACACGTGTGGATGCCTATATATCAATTTGTTGCAAAGTTGATTAATCACATCTGAAATATCAAAAGCTCCCTTCTCCTTTCCAATCTTTGCATAAAAAACAATATGCAACAGCAAATCTCCCAGCTCCTTAGACATATCATGCAAATCCCCCTTAAGAATTGAATCACTCAATTCATATGTTTCCTCAATAGTCTGTGGCCTCAGAGACTCAATGGTTTGCACCTTATCCCAGGGACACTTGACACGCAACGTATCCATTATTTCCAAAAGATGATCAAAGGCTGCATTCTCCTTTGTTCTGTCTGATTTTTCCATGCTAAAAACTTTTATCGTTCAATTTTAATCGCGCAAAGGTACTAATAAAAAAATGTAGGCGGCAGAATTGCATGCGCCGAAATTGCATGCTCGCTTCGCGCGCATACAGAGCAATGCGCTACAAAGCAGCGCATTGCTCTGTGATCCACACAGCTACCGCAGCAGAAAGAAACGTTTCTCTCTACAACTCACTAGGCCCCCCATTAAAGAAATAGGAGGAATAGCAAACTAGCAAACGGATACTGTTTACCGTTTTTTCAAGAAAAATGGAACCTGATACGTTTTGCCTTTGGCGGCAGTTGAACGTTTAGCGCTGAGCGCTGAACTCTTAGAAGAAACGCCGGATGCAGAAGAAGATGAAGAAGTGCTTTTTGCAACAGTCGGAGGATAAGTATCATCATCGGCATCAGCCATCCATATATCAAATCTCAACATTGAATACTCTGGAACGCCCTTGCCGCTGCTCATGCTGCTTGTAGAGCCGTAACCATAAGAAGATGAGAAAAATGTAGTGGCATGATCCAGAATTGTCATTGATTTAAGCGCTCTTGCAAATCCGGTTACAACAGAACCGTCGCTGCTAGAGGATGATGTAGATGTTGACATATCCTTATATTTTGCCTGAATCTCCACATTTAAAGCTGTGTATGTATCATCTGCGCTGTATATTCCATACTTTTTGGCTGTATCCTCTATGTTTGTGTCAAAAACATATCCGTCCAGCAATCTACCTATATACCAAACGTCTACATTTGTACTGGCTGCTATTGTATCTGCATCTGCCAAACCATTTGGATGTGTGTAGTTCTTAAAATAGTAACCGTACGCAGTGGAGTCTAACCCTCCAAAATATTTATTCGAATATGATTCAAGTGAATCTTTTTGAAATTTTTCCAAATCAGAAATAACATCCCCCATCGTGACCTCATAAATTACATTTACAGAATTCTCCTGAGTAGAAGAGGTGCTTCCGGAATATGAAGTGCTATAGGATGTTAGCCAAGGCGGAACAATTGCCTTTATATAGCCGCCTTTCTTTATTCTCTTAAACATTTCCTCCAAACCTTTGGCAGTCTGGCCGGTACCTATAATGAAAAACGTCGGTCCGTAATAAACGCTGGCATCATACGTTCCAAGATGTCTTGCAAGGGCGGAATCAGTCGTGCTTTGGCATGTTCCCTCCAAGGAATATGTGTTATAATGAACATAACAAACCATATCATCTTTGAGAGCTGTTGTACCAGAACCCTCCTTCTCCTCCAAGATTGTCAATCCCGACGGAAGCTTTGTGGAATTTGGATAATTGACCTTGATGTAGGAATTCAGAATTCTCTCCTGAATTGAGCGGCTGCTCTCGTCCTCGTCTTTTGCGCATGAACAAAAAGCAAGCAGGCCCATCGCAAACATTAAAACCGTTTTGAATCTATTTATCATTAGTGCAAAGTTATTCTTTTTTTAATTTTTCACTATTTTATCTACCGTAATATCAAAAAGCAGCGGCGACAATCTGGACAAATTGAACATCACACTATTTCCGTATCCGTACTTGCCGGAAAAAATAATGTAGCAATTCTCCCCCGTTCTAACTCCATTAAGTCCATTGTGCAAACCGCTTATAAACCCGTCATTTCCAAGCACAACCTTCTGGGCCGCTCCGTCCGTCACAAAATTATTTGCCTTGGCAACCGTTGTATCATTGGTGGCAAACAAACTGCCTTTCCCGCTAGAAAAGACATAACCTGAGTAGTGAAAATAAAGGGAATCGCCCACCTCCAGGGAATCCGCTGAAGTCCCGGATGAAATAACAACTCTATTAGAACCGTTGAGTCTCATCACTTTATAATTATAAGTGCTCACAAGTTTGGTTATATATGTATCAATGCTTTGCTCCTGAGAAACATACGTATTCTCATTATCCTGCTTTTCACAGGATACCATCAAAATAGCTACAGCCAGAATCGTAAAGATTATTTTTTTCATCTGTCGGGAGTAAACTATATCAAAAGGTGTGCCGCAAGGAATCTAAAAAGTATTTTTCTAAGCTCCCGACAGGTATGTAAAGCCTGCCTCCGGCCGCCCTTTCATGTCCGCCGCCGTTATAATATTTTCTGCCGAGCATATTAACTGAGAAATCTCCTTTTGATCTGAGAGAAACTCTAATAAAGCGCTCGGATTCAGTGAACAAAGCAGATATTTCTACACCGGCAATGTTCAAAGGAAGATTCACAAATCCCTCCGCATCTCCATCTTTAAAGTTAAATTTATCCTTTGTCTCCTTATCCAATATCATGCATGCAGCCTTATACTCCGGAAAAATCTTCATCTTATTAAGGAGCATGAAACCCATTAGCCGCATTCTGTCCTCAGAGAAACAACTAAGAACCTTATACTGAATGCCCTCCTTGTCAACACCGGCATCCATAAGTTCTGCCGCCATCTTAAAAGTTGAGGGGAAAACAGAATTTGAATAATTGTTTGTATCTGTCATTAGTCCCACATAGAATGAGTTGCAACACTCCTCATTCATCTTCTTTCCCATTTTTGCTCCTACTTTTTTAAGAAGCCAATATGTAAGTTCACACGTAGAAGACACCTCAGCTGTGGATATAGTAAGATCAAAACGTGCGTCAGGCTGCGGGTGATGGTCTATCACTATTTTCCTGGCCTTAGATTTTTCTATAAGCTCCCCCAACGAGTCAATCCTGCTCAACGCATTGAAATCCAGGCAAACAATAACATCTGCCTTATTAACTTCCGCCTTAACCTTGGAGGGCGCAGAAAGGAAATTTAGAATTTCTCCTTTTGCATCCACAAATTTCAGAAAATCAGGATAATCAGTTGGTACAACAGCCGTGGTTACAACTTTTGGAAAAGCGCTCCTTAAAAACGCTTTAGTACCTATTAGCGAGCCTATTGAATCTCCGTCCGGATTAGTATGTCCTACAAGCAAAACACGCCCCGCACCGGAAACGAGATGCATGAATTTTTCAACTTTTGCAGTGGTTATTGTCATTTTGAAATATTGTTGCCGCAAAATTAAAAATATATTGCGAGAGAAGAAGAATTTTCTTAAATTTGTCCCCCGAATTTGATTCCCTAAAGGGATAATTTGATTCTTTATAACGAATATATATATTTGAAATATGAAAAAAGTTTTAGCATGGGTTGTATTCCCAATCGTAATCATCGTTCTGACGATTTTAATCGTTAGAAGTATTCAAGGCCCTATCAACTTTAAGAAAGAAAGAGCCCACAGAGAAGCTGTTGCTGCACAAAGACTTAAGGACATTCGTACGCTGCAAGTTGCCTACAAATCCAAGCATGGAAAATTCACTGCCAGCATAGATACCCTTATTGATTTTTACAATAACGGACAAATCACTATCGTTAAGCAGATTGGTTCTATGGATGACTCTCTTGCAGTTGCTCGTCACCTTGTAAAAAGAGAGAACGTTGTTATGGCTGTAAAAGACACCCTTCTTAAAGATCACCATTTTGTTGCTGATTCTTTGAGATATATACCATTCTCAAACGGAGATAAAATTGGGATGAAGGCGATTATAAAGAAAGTTTCAGGTGTTGATGTTCCATTGTTTGAAGCAACAGCTCCATTTAACTCTTTGCTTAAAGGCATGAACCATCAGTTGATTGTAAACTTGAATGCAGAGAGAGAGCAAACAGACAGATATCCGGGACTTCAGGTTGGCAGCGTTGACGCTCCAAACAATAATGCCGGCAACTGGGAATAATTGTTAAAACACTCTATAACAAAGGCGTCCGGATTTTTCCGGATGCCTTTTTTTGAATTTGCCATGGTTAATTACTATTTCCGTTCTACAAAATTCACAATTGTCCCGGAAGAAATTAATTCACCGGAACAGCAGAAAAAAATAATGCAAGAGCAATTTGCAATGGCACCGGATGAAATTATCCGCTGCGCAGAATTGCCTGAGCATCACGCATTGCTTTTGTTTTCCTTAAATTACACAGACGAAACCGGCAAGACTGCCATTGCCGGGGAAGATACCCGCCCAATTATTTACAAGCATATAAAAGAGCTGGAAGGAAGATCAGAATACAATAAAGCAATACTGGATTTTGACAGAACAAATAAGACATCATATATAGTTATCAATCAAGGAGATATGTTAATGATGGCAAACTCTTTTCACACATCTGATTCTGCATCTGCGCTCTATTTTCTACTAGAAGCCTTGCGTCAAAAACAAATCAATCCTAGACAAACAGCGTTGGAAATTTATGGTATTCTATCCGAATCTGAACTTGCTCTTTTTAAATCTTATCTAAAAAAGGCTGACGCCGGATTGCAGCTATGCGTATAATTGGCGGCACTCTAAGAGGCAGAGCAATAATGCCTCCGGCAAATTTTGAAGCGCGTCCAACCACGGATTTTGCCAAGGAAGGTCTGTTCAATATTTTAAGCAATGAATATGATTTAAGTTCATTATCCTTGCTGGATTTATTTTCAGGAACGGGAAGTATAAGCGCAGAATTTATTTCACGCGGAGGAGTTGAAAGCGTATGTGTTGAGATGAACCGCGCAAATGCTCTGTTTATAAAAAAATCAATGTCATCATTAGGCATAAAGAGCGTCAAGACTGTACATTGCAACGTTTTTGATTTTCTGGAAATATGCAGCAGAGGTTTTGATTTAATCTTTGCAGACCCGCCGTATAAACTGCTGGGCTTTGACACAATTCCCGACAGAGTTCTATCTGCAACATATAATAACAACGGCACAGCTTCCCCTATTTTAAATAAAGGAGGATATTTGGTGCTTGAACACCCGGATACATATGATTTTTCCGGTCATAAAAACTTTGTAAAAGAAAAAAAATACGGAAACGTGCATTTCTCTTTCTTTACAATTTTGTAAAAGAAAAAAAATGCCTATATTTGCAACCCCAAACAGAGGTGCGGTAGTTCAGTTTGGTTAGAATACATGCCTGTCACGCATGGGGTCACGGGTTCGAGCCCCGTCCGCACCGCCAAAAGAAAGCGTTATTAGTCAGATGTTTATACATCTATAATGACGCTTTTTTTGCGTCTATTGCCCCCAACCCAATGACTACTATTGTCTCAACTGTAAATTAAAAAAAATAAACATTACTAAATGTAATATAAACCTTACCTTTGCATTATGCGCCATTGATTTTGGCGCGTTTTTTTATAATACTATGCGATGTACATTTAACATATTATCATTTTGCAAAAGGTTTTTTATAGTTCAGGCCTTTATTGTTTCCTGTTTTGTCTCATGCCTTTTTCCCTCATGCAGCAAGGATAATGGGATCAGAGAGGAGGTGGGTACTCAACTGCACATAGGCGGCGTTTCCCTGTCAGGTTCTTTTTCCGGCGGAGCATCCACCAAGAGCACGGGACTTTCCTCAGGCAGCATAGGGGTGTTCCGGTTGTCCAGTGACGGTTATGCCTCCTCCCGCAATAATGTTGAATATACTTGCAGCGGCAGCACTTGGGGTGCTGCATCAGGAGTTACGCCCGTCTATCTCACAAAATCATCCGTCGGGCTCTGCGCCTACTATCCTTATTCATCAGACCTTTCAGAAGGGACTGCAACCCTGACATCCCAGCTGTATGCTTCAGGGAAAGATTTTTGTTACCAGAGAGGACTCTCATGCAGCAGCGCATCCTCTGTCTCCTTTGAACTTGGCCACGCCTATTCCATGATAACATTTGCTTTTACACACCAGGATTCTTACAGTGGCGCGTGCAAGATAAGCAACATCAGCATATCCAATTCAAGCATATTAATATCCAATACTCTTGACATAACCAAGGGCGGCACTTCCACTAGTACAGGAACTTACGGAAGCGGCACGGCAGGGACGGTAAGTGTGGACCCGGCCATTACCTCCATAGCTTATGGCCGCAGCGTATATGCAGCGGTCCTTATGGTTCCAACTGTATCCGCACTCTCAGGTACGATAAATTTAAGTTTCACTATAGACGGCACAGTCTTCACTGCATCTGTGGACGTCTCCGGAACGGGGATGACGTCTCTTGAGGCCGGGAAAAATTACACCATCAAGGTGAACATAGGCAATGCAACGGCCAATTGTTACATTGTACCCTCCGGCAGCTCCAAGATCATATCTGTAGGTGTCATGGGCAACGGAAATGCAAATGCCTTAGCCGGTACGGAATTGATCCCAAGCATCTCTCCGGAATCGGTTGGAATAGTGTGGGAAACATCATCCGGTCTGGTCACGTTGAGCGATTTCAACAGCAGCAGCAAGACGGTCAAGGTAACATCCTCCGGTAGCGGCAATGCAGTTATAGCGGCCTACAGCGGAGCAGGTCAGACAGGTACTATCCTGTGGAGCTGGCACATCTGGGCAACAGACTATGATCCGGATACGCCCTCCAACGGAACCACCTATACTATAACCAATACGGCCTCTACGCCGGTATCCTATACATTCATGGACAGGAATCTTGGAGCTACCTCCATTACGGCAGGTGACGTGGGAACCATCGGTCTGCACTACCAGTGGGGACGGAAAGATCCGTTTACCGCTTCATCCTCATTTAGTTCACAGACAGAAACATCCGTATATGATGGCAGCGGCAGCAGTTTTACATTTCTGAGCAAGGTGCAGACCGTAAGCACAGATAATAACTTGAATAATTCAATCATTAATCCGGCTGTATTTTACAAGGGACTGGATAATCCCAATACAGGATATGACTGGTACACCAGCACCGACAGTCGCAGTTCACAGAAAGACGCCTTATGGGGAGGTGCAAGCACCACCTCTCCCACAGACAAGACAATTTTCGATCCATGTCCTGCAGGATGGCGCGTTCCGGCATGGAGTGGAAAGGTTTCTCCTTGGAGTAGAATAGGTAGTAACGGTACGGCAACAAGCCATGTGGGGACATTTGCCAAATACGGAGTCACATGGACAGCTATAACGGCAGGTTACTGGCCGGTTGCCGGCATCCGGGAAAGTAGTGATGGGTCTCTTTACGACGCGGGTTCCAGCGGTATCTACTGGTCTGCATCGCCTAATAATTACTACGGGAACTACCTGTCCATCAGCAGCAGTTACGTGTATCCTTCGGGCTGCAGAAACCGGGCAGACGGTTTCTCTGTGCGGTGCGTTAAAGAATAATTAATTGACCCTATCCTAATAAACAGAATCGTTCATGGGATGGGCTCATTAGCTGCGCGTTGAATACAAAATTTTCACTTTCTCCTTTTTAGAAACCAGTCGAGATTATTATGTTATGCTTTACTATCACCACTAAAATACTTATACTTACAACTATTAGATACTTTATAAGTATAAGGTTTTGTGGTTTTCGTCCTTTCTATCAAGCCTTTCTCTTCATCTAATCTTTTAGCTATTTTACCAACTAAATGGGATGAGACGTCCAACTCTTCAGCAATATCCCTTGCATGGACAGGTTTATTATATTTATTTAACTCGTATAAAAGGGAATAATCAATAGGTGGCAAAAGCAGAGAAGAATCAATTCTCTTTAATTCATCCTCAATAGTTTTTGATACAGGAACAATTTCTAATAATGCTCCGCAATTTGGACAAGCCATTTTGTAAATCTTAAATTTTTCTATATCATCAAATGGATACGTCTTACCACATTGTGGATTAGAGCAAACAATTTTTCTGGCATTTTTTAGGAATTCAGACGTGATACCAGAAAAGTCAAATGGCCTAGCTATAAAATATTTTCTGTATTCGTTACCAGATTGTTTTCCCCAACGCAAATTATTCTTAACAGCTAAACCATAATTAATTGCATAGACTGAAACCTTTCTACCATCTCTATCACTCATCTCCCCATATTTCGTTAAAAAGAAATTTAGTTCTAAGCTTGACAAAAAAGTTTCCAACTGAGGAATAATGTTGAAATGGCTGGTATATGGCTGATACTTATTATATATATTACTACTCAATTCACCAGAGGTAATACGTTTTTTTATATCCTTCATATTTGCAATATACTTCTCCATTAACTCTTTGTGCTGAAGAATGGATATTTTATCGCCATAAGACATAAGGCTATAAGTTGTTTTATTGAAAAACGGGTATATGTTTTTATCATAATAAATTTGTGCGGCGTTTTCTATAGCCTTCCTATTAATTAGATTTCCATATACAATATTACTTTGGTAACAGTAGAATAATATATATCCGAGAATTCTAGGAATATTCATGGAAGACTGAAAAAGTACCTCAAAATAAGATTCCGCTGAATCTGAAGATAAATCAAAGAATTCGCCAATATCTTTACACTTACAATAATAAGACAATCTACTTAATATTAGGCGCTTAGTAAAATCTACAGCTCTCTCTTCCATAGAGCCTCTTTCCATTTTGTAAAGACTATAAAAATCCAATTCTTGAATATCTATCTTACCAGGATCTATACTACCATAAAATACTCTACCTGGATAAGCTGCTACCTTGAATTTAATAAATTCATCAGACCAATTATTCAATGGTGCCATTATGGTATCCACAAAAGTTTTAATTGCACCTTCGTCTATTTCAGAAAAATCATCCAGCATAATAATTAGATGGGTGATTTTAAGTTCACTTAGAATTTCTTTAATTTCGATAATTATATTTTTTATTTGAAATACTTTCAAAAAAATACTGGAAAAATTGTTTTCCCACGCACTTGTTTTAGTTCTTTCAGCAACATTTTCAGCACCAACAGACAAATCTATTCCTAACTTACCTTTTACCACATCTTCAGATTTAGATGTTGAAGATCCTTGTATTTTTGACTTAACCTCAGCTACTGCGGGCAACTCTATCTTCTGCAATATCTCATTATTACTTATTCTATCATTTAACTCCTTTAACTTTCGACTAACCTTTTGGCTTCTATCAGCTCCAATCAACCATTTAATATATGTAGAGTTATTTAAATGTTTTTTCTCTATACCTTGTATAATACCAGTGAGTACGCTTTGGATAAACGTCCTATGTATCAAGTAGATTCCTATCGCGGGCTCAGGGATATTATCCTTTAAATAATCTCCACTAGTACCATCAAAACCAGAAGTTTCAAATAGAGTTTTAACATCAATATAACAAGATAAATATTGTGGTTTCAACAAATAAGATTGTTCTAGTCTCAAGAAAATTGTTGATTTACCAGTCCCTTTTCTACCCACAAGGAATGTTGTATTATCCTCTAGGCAAGTTTTCAATATTTGTTCATTTGGTAAAGGATCAACATATAAATCCTTAATAAGACTTTGGCCACGCTCATCTTGTAGATCAGCTCTTCTATATTTTTTTAAGGAATCAACCGCCATAAAAAAATTATCCTTTTGTGCTTCACCAATCATAAATATTTATTATAACGCTGCAGTTGTAATTTTATTTCAAATTTAGCAATTTATCCCGATAACCAATCCATTTTTTACGCTAAAGTTCGCCTCACCCAGCGGCATTGTGCGTGCATGTTCGTTTGCACGGATCAAGTTGTGCTACAACAAGCCACAACAGCCCCCCTGCCGATTTCTCTACTTCTGAACGGCCATATTTATTGGAATAGGGGCAACATCACAGTCCTTTCCATTGGTGCCCGATAATGGACATAAGCGTGCGTTTTCGGATATGTTTTAGGCTGCTGTCAAATCTTAACGCATTATTTTACAAGCATTAATACACATTGGTATGCCTATTGCAGCGGAGGAGGCAAACGGTAACATCAATTTCTATGATGAAAAATATAAGCAAAATCTTTTTAACTATTACGCTAATATGCGCCGCCTGCGGAATCACGCCGGCTCAAACAAAATTACCTGCAATTCACACTGTTAAAAAAAATATCAGCTTCAGCTTAGACGGGAATTTACGCCAATGGACAGTTTGGAGCAAGGCGAGGCCGGACGTTTTGGAAACTTCTGCAAAGCGCGTGATTTTTTACGGCGATAGTGATTCTCTGTTGTTCGATATAAAAAACGGCGGCGTTTATAATTTTGTAATCCTGCAAAATGCCGATTCCGCCTTTGTCCGGATATGCTATAAACCGTCCCTTGCAGAGCGCCTGAAAAATGTAACGGTTCATAATGGAGTGCGCATTCTCTCAAGAGAGCAGGCACTTGCCGACATAGATACGTTAACGTCTTATTTCAGTGAAATTCACCCTGATATGTTTGGTGTTTGCAAATCCCATGACTTTTTTCTGGCCGTAAACGGTGTAAAGAAAACACTTCCGGATTCGGTAAGTGAAATAGATTTTTATCGTCGCGTTGCGCCGCTTATTACAATGGTGGGAGACGGACACTCCTATATCTATCCACCTAAAATTCTGAGCGAAGACTCCACAAGGCTTTATTTCCCCCTGAACGTTTCCGTAAATACCAACGATTCTACAATAATGGTTTTAAAGGATTGTTCCTCAAACAAAAAACTTATTCCGGAAGGAGCCAAAATAATTTCCATCAACAACATTAACTATCGCGATATAATAGAGAGACTGCTGCCCTATTCTTCAGGCGAGCGCACTTTCTTTAGAATAAAGAAGATAGACTATTCATTCCGCACCTTTATGAATTTGCTTTTTGGCTCCGCAGAGTACTCTTTGGAGTATGAATACAAAGGCAAAGTTTTCAGGCGTACGGTTCCGGCCATAAGTTATGCTGTAAAAAAGAGTGAAACGACTCCAAAAGCGGCGGTGACGCGGGCGGATTATTCATTCTATATTCTACCGGATAATAAGACGGCCGTCATGGATTTTTACAGGTGTAATGATAACAAACGTTTTGTTGCCTTTGCGGACTCTTTGTTTACCGTATTGAAAGACAAGAATATAGAAAATCTTATAATAGATATGCGGGATAACGGGGGCGGTTCCTCCATAATGGGCGATGAACTTTTCCAATACATTTCACCCGTTCCGTTCAGCCAGTTTGGAGGTGCGATAGTACGATTCTCTCCGCTTACACAAAAGTTAATGACAAAGAGTGGCGACGATGACGTTGATGTGGAATTCAGTTTTTACAATGACAACAAATTGGTTGGCTTGAGGAAAAACCCAAAACGTTTCTCCGGTAAGGTTTATATGCTTGTAAGTCACTTTACATTTTCCGCGGCGGCCGGAATTTCATGGGCATTTAAATATTTTAAAATGGGAACGGTAGTAGGCGAGGAAAGCGGAGGAATGAACGTAAGTTTTGGGGAGTTTGTACCATTTACGCTGCCCTGCTCAAAACTTATTGCACGTGCTTCCTGCAAAAAATTCTACCAATACGGCGCCAAGGAGAGTGATATCCACGGAACGTTGCCTGACTACAAGGTGCCTGCAAAAGATGCACTGGATTTTACCATAAACCTGATAGAAAAGGGCGAAAAATGATTTGATCTATTCCGCATAACCGGCACCGAACATCCTTTGACCCCACATGGAGGCGTATTCCATAAAGCGAGAATTTTTTTGAGAATTGGAGCCCTCTATTCCATATATTCTCTCTGTAATTGTATGTTCTACATGAATCCTCTTGCAATCGGATTCATGCAAGACACCTTGTTTCAAGTATTCAGCCACTTGATTTTTCCAAAGTATGGAACACACATTGCCAATTTTATTCTGACCAGATTTGCCGCAATGAATCAGAAAGTCAACTGCAGCTCTTGAATTTTCCAGCGTAGCTATGCTCTTAATTTTATTATAATCAAGGCCTTGCCCGGAAAACATAGTTTTTATTTGTAAATCTGTGGCGGCATCTCCGCCGTATGAAACAAATCTCAAATTTTCCAACTCATCATCCGCATTTGCCTCATTATATAAGTTATCTAAATGTCCTGCAGATACTAAAATAAAACTGTCGCGAATAAAAGGATATTTTACATTCTTAGAATCATAGGAAAAACCAACATCAATTTCACCATTTCTAATAGCATTGTGTGTATCAGGAGATTCTACAATTTTCAAATCCATATTTACGCCGGGCGATAGGAGGCAAAAATCAGCGGCAAGCCTTGGAATAATGCCATAGTAAAGCGGAGCGGGAGCACCAATTTTTATACCACCGGAAAATACAGTCTTTAGCATTTCTGAATCAGAACGCAAATTTTTATATCTTTTTAAAATGTCTTTTGCAGACACCAAAAAACATTCTCCCTGATACGTAAGTTCCAGCTTGGCTCCTCGCCTTGCAAAAAGCTGAATACCATACTCTTTCTCTAATTCCTGTATATGTTTTGTAACAGCAGGCTGGGATATGTTCAACAACTCTGCCGCCTTAGTAAAATTCAGCGTTGACGCCGTTGCCGCAAAAACTTCCAATCTGAAATCCATAAATCAAACTTTTAAAATGTAATTGTTCCAAAACGCTCTCTAATTCTCCACTTAGCTAGTCCAAATTTTTGAAAAAATAAAGTTGTCAAAATTATGTTACGATTTGTAATGGCCTTGAGGTGCTGTTGCAACTTGCAACATATAAGCTATTTATATTTGTTAAGGTTACTAAAAACTAGTATTTAACATGCCGCAAACACCATTTTCACATGCAATTTAATCATTTATTCTTAAATTTGACGCCAAATTCTTTTTAAAAGATGAAACAAGAAAAAACTCAAATTGGCCGCAGATTGATTGCAGCCAGAGAAGCCAGAAAGATGTCGCTAAGCGATCTTTCCAAAGAAACCGGACTAGATGTCAAATTCCTAAAACAAATGGAGGGCAGCAATGGCACTCCTACAATCGGTGATCTACAAAAGATTACGAGAGTCCTCGGAATACGACTCGGTACGCTCTTGGATGGTGAGGAAGATTTGGGTGCAGCGGTTTCATCAGTAAAGGATGCCCTTAATTCTCCTGTAATGAGAAGCCGCAATAGCGAGAGAGGATATATACATTTTTATTCACTTGCAGAAAGCAAGAGGAATAGACAGATGGAAACTTATCTAGTTGAAATTGAGCCATCTAAAGGCAAGAAAACTTTTTCCTCCCATGAGGGAGAAGAGTTCCTGTTTGTACTGGAAGGTTCTATTAAAGTTATTTACGGAAAAGAAACACATACGCTTGAGGCAGGAGGCAGCATATACTATGATTCCATAGTACCGCATTTTGTTGGATCAGCATCAGCGACAAAAGAGGCTAAGGTACTGGGAATAATTTATGTACCAGCCTAAGAAGGAAAGATAAAATGAAAAAGATAAAAAGAGCAAAGTATATTAAAGAGGATAAAAAAAATAATACATCAAGATTCATTGCGGACATACAAAAACTTCTACAAAGAAAAAATAAAGAGCTTCCTCTTTTTGACCTTACTATAGGACAGTGGCTAGAAAAATGGGCAACTGAGACTCCAAATAAAGAAGCGATAGTTTATTCAGACAGAGATTTAAGATTCACATACGCAGAACTCAATCAGAGAGTTAACAGGTTAGCAAAAGGTTTCATTGAAATCGGAGTAACCAGAGGCTCTCATGTCGGCATTTGGGCTACCAATGTACCTGACTGGCTTACAATAATGTACGCATGTACAAAGATTGGTGCAATCTGCGTGACTGTCAACACAAACTATCAGCAAAGTGAACTTGAGTATCTGTGCAAAGACTCTGATATGCATACTTTATGTCTCATAGATCGCGACAGAGATACGGACTATATAGAGATGGTATACAAGATGTTACCAGAGCTAAGAACATGTCAGAGAGGTGCCTTGAAAAGTGAAAAGTATCCTAAAATGAGGAACGTAGTTTTCATTGGGCAGGAAAAATACAGAGGCATGTATAATACCCAAGAACTCTTCTTGCTTGGTGACCATACGGATGACAAAAAGCTTAATGAACTAAGAGCTCAGACAAATTGCCATGATGTTGTTAATATGCAGTACACCTCCGGTACAACCGGCTTTCCAAAAGGCGTCATGTTAACACATTACAACATTGCAAATAATGGATATCTAACAGGAGAGCACATGAAATTCACAGCAAATGATAAGCTGTGCTGCTGCGTTCCGCTGTTCCATTGCTTTGGCATTGTACTGGCAACAATGAATGTAATAACTCACGGTTGTACTCAGGTAATGGTAGAACGTTTTGATCCTCTTGTAGTTCTAGCATCAATTCATAAGGAGAGATGCACCGCTGTATATGGAGTTCCAACAATGTTTATAGCGGAGCTTAATCATCCGATGTTCAAGATGTTTAACATGAAATCTTTAAGAACTGGAATTATGGCAGGTTCTCTTTGTCCAATAGAGCTGATGAAAGAGGTAGAAGACAAAATGTACATGAAGGTAACCAGCGTTTACGGTTTAACAGAAACATCTCCGGGAATGACTCATACAAGAATTGAACAGAGTTTCATAGAGCGCTGTACCACAGTTGGATATGAATTTGAACACACAGAAGTAAAGGTTATTAATCCGGAGACCGGAGAGTTTTGCAATCCCGGGGAACAGGGAGAACTTTGTAACAAGGGTTATAATAGTATGAAAGGTTACTATAACAATCCGGAAGCTACGGCAGAAACAATAGACAAGAACGGATACCTTCACTCAGGAGACCTTGGCATCCAAGATGAGCATGGTAATTATAAAATTACCGGAAGAATAAAGGATATGATTATTCGCGGCGGAGAAAATATATATCCGCGTGAGATAGAAGAGTTCTTGTATCACATGGATGGTATTAAAGATGTGCAAGTTGCAGGAATACCATCCCAAAAATACGGGGAAGCTGTGGGAGCCTTTATCATACTCCGGCCCGGGTCCGATATAAATGAGTCTGACGTAAAAGAATTCTGCAAGAATAAGATTGCAAGATTTAAGGTTCCAAAGTATATCCTGTTTGTGAAAGAGTTTCCTCTTACAGGCAGCGGAAAAATTCAAAAATTCAAGCTAAAGGATGTTGGACTGCAAATGCTTAAAGAACAAGGTGTTGAAGTTGAATAATTTCTGTCGAGAATAAAAATAAATCAATAAAAACATTTTTTCTGTAACTTTAAACCGCCAAAAGAGTGCTAACACACAATCTTGGCGGTTTTTTGCATCCCGTACCTGACTAAACTTGATTGATTAACAATGATAACTTTTTTGCTTTCAATTGCACTTCTTGTAGTTGGATATTTTACCTATGGAAAATTTCTGGATAGATTTTTTGGAGCCGACCCAAATAGAATTACGCCAGCATATAAAATAGCAGACGGCGTTGATTATGAAGTCCTTCATCCTTGGAGAATTTACGTAATTCAGTTTTTGAATATTGCCGGACTGGGGCCAATTTTTGGTGCAATCCTCGGAGCCGCGTACGGACCCCTTGCATATCTTTGGATTGTAATTGGATGCGTGTTTATGGGATCGGCGCATGATTATGTATCCGGAATGTTGTCATTAAGAAACAACGGCAGCCAGCTTCCGGGACTGACAAAAAGATATCTTGGAAAATATATTAGTAACGCCATGGTTATTTTTAATTGCTTTCTGCTAATTGCCGTTGGATCTTCTTTTGTAAACGGACCTGCAGACCTTCTTGATAATCTGGCAAATACACACAATATTCAAATCTGGCTCTTTATTATTTTTGCCTACTACATTTGTGCAACGCTGCTTCCAATAAGTAAAATCATTGGCAAAATTTATCCATACATGGGAGCCATATTATTGTTAATGGCAGTCATGCTCTTTATCGCTATTTTATATCATGGATTTTCTCCAAACCCCGCGGTACACCGCAGCATGATAGAACTTACTCCCGCCGCATTCCACAGTTTTAAAATGCCCGCTCCATCTTATTTGATTCCCTTCCTTTTCATAACAATTTCTTGCGGTGCCATTTCCGGATTTCACGCAACCCAATCTCCGCTTATGGCACGCTGCCTTGGAAATGAAAAATACGGGCACAAGATTTTTTACGGTGCCATGATTACAGAGGGAATTGTTGCATGTATTTGGGCTACAGCAGCCATGCTGTTTTACAATGGGCCGGAAGGTCTTAACGCCGCAGCGGCAGGCGGAATGACTCCGGCAAAAATTGTTCATATTATATGCAATACATGGCTTGGAAAATTTGGAGCCATCATTGCTATCATTGGAGTTGTAGTATGCCCCATAACTAGCGGAGACACAGCATTTAGAAGTATGAGAATAGTTATTGCGGACACTTTTAAAATCCCGCAAAAAAAGATGATAAACAGAATCTACATAGCTGTTCCCATCTTTGTTCTTGCGTTCATTATCAGCCAAATGGAGTTCTCTACAATATGGAATCTTGTTGGCATAAGCAATCAAATTCTTGCAGTTATCACATTGTGGACATGCGCGGCATATTTTGCATCAGAAAAGAAATGCCACTGGATAATGTCAATACCTGCAATATTTCTCACGTTCATTTGTACTGCATATATAATGATTGCACCTTTAAGCAAAGGAGGCCTGCATATCATTCCAAATTATGGCTACGTAATTGCAGTAATTGTCACCATTGCAGTAACAATACTCTTCTTGTACTATGCTAAAAGCGAGAGACTTCCAAAACTTATTGCAGCTCACGCAAACGATATCACCGTTTCTGTAAACAAAGAAAAAGAGGAATAACAGAAGATAAAGCGGCATTGCTATAACATGCAATGCGCTGCTACAACAATGCCATGTAACTTTAAATTATAGCTTATAGACTGTATTATTATACAATTTATACTTTACACCACTGCCCTTGCAAACAGCAGTCAATGAGCCTTTTTCATCTTTTTTAAAGTTGAGTTTGCATCCGTATTCGCTCATCCATCCAGTTTGTTTTGCAGGATTTCCTACTACAAGAGCATAGGGCGGAACCTCCTTTGTAACAACTGCCCCGGCTCCTATGAATGCATAATTGCCAATGTTATGGCCGCATACAATTGTTGCGTTTGCACCTACCGTAACGCCGGTGCCAATTTGAGTCTGAGCATACTCGCTCTTGCGATTTACAGCACTGCGCGGATTAATTACATTCGTAAAAACACATGAAGGGCCAAAGAAAACATCATCCCCGCAAACCACTCCCGTATAGACAGAGACGTTATTCTGTACCTTGCAATTATTTCCCAATACAACACCAGGGGAAATTACAACGTTCTGTCCTATATTGCAATGTCTGCCAATAACAGCTCCTTCCATTATGTGAGAGAAGTGCCATATTTTAGTTCCATCTCCAATTCTACAATTCTCATCTACAATTGCTGACGGATGTGCAAAATAACTCTGTTCCATATAAAAACATGTTTATCTTACACAAAGGTAAAAAATTAGAATAAATCCGTCGGGATTATAAAAATTTGTAAAACTTGATACTTTTTATCCCGGGATACCCCATATAGGAATCAACAACTGTACCTCTTACAACTATTGGTCTTTTTAAATATTCCGGATGGTCCACAAGATTAAGTTCCCCTCTAAATTTACTGCTGGCAGATAATTCTACCCCCATGCATTTGCTTCTTAAAGACTGCCATGAATTTGTTGCTATAGCAATATGCGTCTTAGATGAGAAAGGAGGTTTTCTCTTAAAAGCAGATGACGTCATATCCCCGCCAACTATATACCCAAAGACTGTCATTGTATCCCCTATTGCTTTTGTTGCTTCATATATTGAGTGGCTTCCATAGGGGGCTATACTTCCCAGATTAAAATATTCGTTTATCCATGTTCTGGTTGTATCTATGCTAATCTTTATACCGGTTCCGGTTATCTTGGAGAGAATGTAATCCAATTTAACTGTCACCATTTCTCCGGCCTTTAGCTTCCTGGTTAACAGTATAGTATCCGCGTATGTCTTATGATCGCACGGAGTGTATGATGGATCCCCGTCTTTATTTATGTACACAACAGAAACGTCTCCGGGAAGAAAAAAGACATAGTGCGGCGAGTAATAAAAGCATTTTATTTGAGCAGTATCCTTTCTCATATAGACACCTGTGCCCTTAAAATAATCAGTAAAATTAGACGTATACTCCAGCTTTATGCCCCCGGTTAACTGTGACGATATCAATGAGATGTGAGCCGTACTGTCTTTTTTTATCTTTATAATCTGCTCATCTCCAAAAAGAGGAATATCTAGTTCAGGCTCTTTAAACTCTCTGGAAAAGACTCTTACCGTGTAAGTCCCTGCAGTCACATTTAAAACGGCAGGGCGCGCAGAATAGGCGCCATTATAAATCTCAGCTCCTGAACTATTTAAAACCTTTAACATATACTTATTTGTATCCAATACGGCTGAAAATTCAGAAGATTTATCCGCACAGCGTAGGTCTGACACATAATTACCGTAAGATTGCTCTGTTATTTGCAGAGCCTTCTTAAAGGAATCACCGTCTATTTTGAAAACAATTTTTGAGCTGTCGTTTTCATCCGTTTTTTGTTTTTCCCCCTCAGTTGTTGCATACGGCGTACATCCCGCAGCAAAAGCGCCAATTAGAATCATAGCGCGGCATAACCTTGTTACGCATCCGCTTCTTTTACACAAATCTCTCATATATAATATTTAAAAAATTACTTTTTAGCGGCGTATGGCAAATATAAAATGGGAATGAAAATATTGGTTGCCAAAAGATATATTTATCCTATCGCGACAGAAACAACTTGGACAAAATGATATAATTGAAAAAAAGGCCGGAGAACCTGGCGGTTTCCGACCTTTTAATTTTCGCGAGATCCTAGACGATCTCGTTACTTAACCTAAACTTAAACTATGAAAAACTATTTTTCATATTACAAAGTCCGTGCCACGATTTGTAAAAATTTAAACAATTTTCATTTTAGCAAATTTAAGCAGTAATGTCTTCCTTCCGCCTTGATTAAAATCAACAATTGCTTTTTTGTCAATAGACTCTCCTGTAAGAGAAATTATAGTTCCAAAACCAAAGCGCTCATGCTCAACGCGTTGTCCAACTTCCATTTTAAGCGGAGAATCCGGAATAAAATTGGGGTTTTTGGGACGCATCTCAGCCGCAGAAGTAAATGAACGGCTATATGACCGCTCAGCGTTGTTTTTACTCTCTTTGTTCTGCTCAGTTCCCGGCTGTTTAACGCCGTCACTTTGACTGCGACTTGACTGACCGTAATGACTTGAGGCAAAGGATTGCAAGCCTCCTCCTTCAATTGGATTCTTAAGATATTGTTTGTCAATTTCTTTTAAGAATCTGCTGGGCAGGTTGTTAACGTACTCTCCGTACTTCATTCTGGAACGTGCGTAAGAGAGTTTTACCCCCTCCTTTGCCCTGGTAATAGCCACATAAAACAGCCTTCTCTCCTCCTCTATGTCTTTCTCAGATGCCCCGTACAAACCGCCGCTAGGAAACAAATTTTCCTCCATGCCTACAACATAAACGTAGGGGAACTCCAAACCCTTTGCCGCATGAACGGTCATAAGAGAAATTTTATTATTCTGTTGCTCTTGATTATCAACAGGCTTAATCTGTCCTGAGCTTGCAACGGCAGAATCAGAATCACTTATTAAAGCAATGTTCTGCAGATATAAATCCAAAGTAATCACAGGAGCATATTCTGCCTCGCCGCCTTCTCCATCTCCGCCGCTTGCAAGTTCCTTGTACTCAACAGCCCCCTCATCTACAAATTCCTTTATGCTGTTAAAAAACTCCTCTACGTTTTCCAATCTGCTCTGTCCGTCCAGAGATAGGTCTTTTCTCATCTCAGATGTAATATTAAACATCGTATTCATCTGCATCGCAATCTCATAAGCATCTAAAGACAAAAGCCCTTCCCTTAATTTTTCTACCCCAGCAACAAAGTCTCTTATTTTTCCCAAGACGGCAGGACGGATATTAATCTCCTCCGGCGTCAGCTCCTTTACAACGTTACATATAGATGTGTGTTTTAACACAGCGGCACCAACCAATTTTTCTACAGTAGTTGTCCCTATTGCCCTTGCCGGAAAGTTTATAACTCTTTTAAATGCCTCATCATCAAGCGGATTTTCTATCAGCCTCAAATACGCAATCATATTTTTTATCTCTGTCCTCTCATAAAAAGAGTGACCTGCATAAATTTTATAAGGCATATTTTTCTTCCTAAGCGCCTCCTCTATTGCACGGCTTTGAGCGTTAGTTCTATACAAAACGGCAAAAGACTCATACTTTTCTTTTGACTTGTACATTTGACCGGCTATAGATGACGCTACCAGCAAAGCCTCTTCCTGTTCTGTAAATGCAGGAATCAATTCTATCTTCTCTCCCATGTCTTTCTGAGAAAAACATTTTTTGGTGATTTGATATTTATTCTTGCTAATCAATGAATTAGCTGCATTCACAATAGTCTGTGAAGAACGGTAATTCCGCTCCAGCCTGTATATTTTTGACTCCGGATAATCTTTCTTAAAGTTTAAAATATTCTCTATCCTGGCACCGCGGAAAGCGTAAATACTTTGCGCGTCATCACCAACAACCGTAATATTGTGATGGTCTTGGGCAAGTCCCTTAAGTATTTGGTACTGAATAAAGTTTGTATCCTGATACTCATCTACCAAAATAAACTTAAACATGGCCTTTATTTGGCCAAAGGCCTCCGGAAAATTGCTCAAAAGACGATATGTGTTCAGCAGTATATCATCAAAATCCATTGCACCCTGCTCAACACACCTCTTTTGGTAAAGCCGGTAAACCTCGCAAATTCTGGCCTTATGCGCACGGCGGTCCGCCTCCATCAGCTGCACATTTGAGACATAGCTGTCGGGAGTAATAAAATCATTCTTTGCCTTTGATATTCTGCTGCTTATCTCTGCCGGCTTATATGATGAATCATCCAGTTCCAACTCTTTTATGCAGCGTTTGACCAGAGACTTGCTGTCATCTTTATCGTAAATTGTGAAGCCCGGGGGAAATCCCAGAAGCTCAGCATATTGTCTTAAAAATCTTAAAAAAATTGAGTGAAATGTTCCCATCCACACCCTGTACGCGGCGCGCCGTCCAACCAGCTCACCTATCCTCTCCTTCATCTCCTTTGCCGCCTTATTTGTAAACGTAAGAGCAAGGACACATGCCGGAGGATATCCTTGGGCCAAAATATTGGCCACCTTGCAAGTAAGAACCTTTGTCTTTCCGCTGCCCGCCCCGGCAATTATCAAGGACGGCCCCTCTATATCGTTAACTGCCTCTTTCTGAGACTCGTTAAGCCCTTCAAAAATTGAATTCCCTTCACTTTCCATAGTTTTGCAAATGTAGTGATAATTTAGTTTTTTTTGTGTTTGTTATGTATATTTGCCGCCGCTTAAAAAAATAAGCAAAAACTATCACTTTATGATAAATAATATAAGACTTCACAGAGGACTTGACATCCCGCTAAACGGGGATGCACAACAGAAGATCTGGAAGACTATTGTGCCGGACGTGATAGCAGTAAAACCAACAGACTTTGAAAACGTTATGCCCAAACTTCTTGTTAGCGAGGGTGACGTTGTTAAAGCCGGTCAATTTGTTTTTACGGATAAATATCGTCCGGAAATAGGATTCTCGGCCCCTTGTAGCGGAAGGATAAAATCTATAGTCAGAGGAGAAAAGAGAAAACTTCTGGCAGTAGAGATTAATCCCGACAGTACCTTTGACTATGTCAATTTTGACGCGGTCAAAGATATTGAAAAAACAAGCAGGGAAGATCTTGTTAAAAAACTAATGGACAGCGGATTGTGGGCATCCATAATTCAACGTCCCTATGGCATTATTGCCAATCCCAATGATACCCCTAAGGCAATTGTTATCTCTGCCTTTAACTCTGCGCCTCTTGCTGCTAACATCAATTTCACAATGAAAGATGAGATTGAGAACATGCAGATTGGCGTTAACGCTCTTGCTAAATTTACCAAGGGCAAAATTTACGTAAACCTTGATGCTAAAGATTATGCGGGATCATCGCTTTATAAATTGAAAGGTGTAGAAAAGACATGTTTTGAGGGACCGCACCCTGCCGGAAATGTTGGTGTTCAAATCCACCATCTTTGCCCCATCGGAAAAGGCGAGATTGTTTGGACAATAAAGCCAATGATGCTGGCGGCAATGGGAAAGCTCTTTAAAACAGGCATTTATGATCTTTCGCGTCTTGTTGCAATTACAGGTTCACGCGCAGAAAATCGTTCTTATGTAAAATGTATTCCCGGGATTTCCATGCACTCAATACAAGAAGCTGTCGGGAATAAAAAAGAAGAGAAGATTTGCGGAGAAGAAGTTGGCATCAGATACATTAGCGGCAATGTGCTGAATGGAGAAAATGTAGGTCCCGACGGTTATCTTGGTTTTTATGATGACCAGATAACTTTAATTTCAGAGGGCAATTACAGAGAGATGTTTGGCTGGGCTAAAGTACTTAGAACTAAGAAGTTCAGTTTCTCTCACACTTATCTTTCTTTCTTGGCTCCGCGTAAAAAATATAATGCGGATACAAACATTAACGGAGGCGTGAGACCATTTGTTGTGACCGGCCTTTATGAGAAAGTTGTTCCTATGGATATTTATCCTGTATATCTTCTTAAAGCAATACTTGCAGAAGATATTGATAAGATGGAACAGCTTGGTATCTATGAAGTTATAGGTGAAGACCTTGCGCTTTGCGAATATGTTTGCCCTTCTAAGATTAACGTTCAGGAGATTCTTGAGAAGGGTATTAGTTTAATGATTAAAGAAATGGCTTAAGAATATGAATTGGATTTTAAAATACATAGATAAGATTAAGCCAAAGTATAGCAAGGGTGGAAAGTTTGGATGGCTTCACTCAACTTTTGAGGCGTTTGAGTCATTTGCATCTGTTCCGGCAACTGTAACAAAGAGCCGCACTCAAATCAGGGATTGCGTTGATTTGAAGAGGGTTATGATTACTGTTGTTGTAGCACTGCTTCCTCCTTTGTTCTTTGGAATGTGGAATACCGGAGACCAGCACTCAATAGCATTTGGTCTTGACTGGAGCTTCTGGTTGAAAGTTTGGTTTGGATTTTACAAAATCCTTCCTTTAATATTAGTCTCTTACATTGTAGGACTTGGAGTTGAATTTGCCTCAGCGCAAATCAGGGGTCATGAAGTCAATGAGGGTTATCTGGTTACCGGCTTGCTGATACCTATGATAATGCCAATTGATGTTCCCCTTTGGATTCTTGCACTTGCGGTAATATTTGCGGTAATATTTGGAAAAGAGGTATTTGGAGGAACAGGAATGAACATCTGGAACCCGGCGTTGCTGGCCAGAGCATTTGTATTCTTTGCGTACCCTTCTGAAATTACGGGAGATTCTATTTGGATTGCCGGACTCACAAAACCTGCAGCAGGACTAAGCGTTGTTGACGGATTCTCCGGCGCAACTCCCCTTGCTCAGGCATCTGCGGGCCTTCCTACTCCAAGTTTTCTGCAAATGTTCATAGGAAATATTCCGGGTTCATTTGGAGAAACATCTACAATAGCAATTTTAATTGGCGCCGTAATTCTTATATGCGCAGGAGTAGCAAGCTGGAAGATAATGGTTTCCGGTGTTGCCGGCGCCTTAGGAATAGGTCTTCTTGCCAATGCATTTGCAGCTCCCGGAACATACGCGGCAGTGCCTGCAGTTTACCATTTAGTTATGGGAGGTTTTGCATTTGGAATTGTTTACATGGCAACTGATCCTGTAAGTTCCTGTCAGACAGAAGTCGGCAAATGGATTTACGGATTCTTGATTGGAGCTTTCTGCATCACGCTTAGATTATTCAACCCGGGATACAGAGAGGGCATGATGCTTTCTATTCTGATGTTCAACACAATGGCGCCGCTTATTGATTACTTGGTAATGCGTCCTAACATTAACAGAAGGATGAAGAGAGCAGTTGCTGTGGTTAATGAAAAAGCTAAAACAGAATAAGATGGATACAAATAAAAATTCATACACTATTATATATTCAACCGTATTGGTTGTAATAGTAGCCGCCGTCTTAGCTGTTGTTGCAATGGGACTGAAAGCAAAACAGCAAACTAATGTTGATGTAGAAAAACAACTTAGCATGCTTGGCTCTGCGGGACTTGCACAGGATGTAAAAAATGCTCCTAACAAGAACAGCTACGTAGAGGGAGAATTTAACAAGTATGTAGTTAAAGGCCTGGTGATAAATGCTAAAGGAGAAATAATCAAAACTGATTCTACCAACCTTGTAAAGAGCGAGGCGTTTCAAATTTCTCCGGAAGAGCAATATGAGACAATGAAAAAAATAGCCGCTGCAACCAGTGATTCAGAAAAGGAAAAACTTATGGCAGAGCTTAAGCTTCCTGTTTTTGTATGTCGCACTGCAGACGGAAAAGAGGTTAGTATTCTATCCTGCTATGGTCCAGGACTTTGGGGCCCTATATGGGGATATGTCTCCTTAGAGGATGATTTCCGCACGGTTTACGGAGCTTTGTTTGATCACATGAGCGAGACTCCCGGACTAGGTGCAGAGATTGTAACAAACAAATTCAGAGACCAATTCAAGGGTAAGGAAATTTTTAAAGATGATAACCTTGTCTCTGTAAAGGTTGTTAAGGGAGGGGCAAAAGATAAGCAGCATGAGGTTGATGCACTGTCGGGAGCTACAATAACAAGCACCGCGGTACAATCAATGATTATGAACTGGCTGCAATATTACTTGCCTTACATTCAGAAGAACAAAGAGAGCAAAGATGCTGCCGACCATGCTGAATTCATACAGACCGAGGCAAACAGCGCAGCAGCTGGTACACTCAATATTAAATAGTTATAGCAATGGATAAAAAGATATTTACAACCCCTATTTTAAAGGCCAATCCCGTTACGGTTTTGGTCCTGGGTATTTGCTCATCTCTTGCGGTAACTGTAAAACTGGAGCCTGCAATTGTTATGGCTTTGTCAGTTACAATTGTCACGGGATTCTCCAGCTTCTTGATTTCGCTGATTAGAAAGAGCATTCCAAATAGAATTAGAATTATAGTCCAGCTGGTTGTTGTGGCAATGTTTGTAATTGTCATTGAACAATTTTTGAAGGCTTATGCTTATGACGTAAGCAAACAGCTATCCGTATACGTTGGACTTATTATTACTAACTGTATAATCATGGGAAGAATTGAGGCCTTTGGACTTTCAGAGAAACCTCTGCCTTCTTTGGTTGATGGTCTTGCCAACGGATTAGGCTATGGCTTAATCCTTGTAGTTCTGGCAGTTATAAGAGAATTGATTGGCAGCGGCACGCTGTTTGGAATTCAAATTATTCCGCTTTCATGGTATGTGAAAGAGGGAGGACATTATTTGAATAACGGTCTCTTTATTATGCCTCCTATGGCACTGATTTTAATCGGCTGCCTGATATGGATTCAGAGAAGTTTCCAGAAAGATTTAAATGACAAATAGAATATTAGCTATGCAAGATTTACTTAGTTTATTTGTAAAGTCCATCTTTGTAGACAATATGATATTTGCCTACTTCCTTGGAATGTGCTCATTTCTGGCGGTATCAAAAAATGTAAAGACAGCTGCAGGGCTTGGAGTTGCGGTTATATTCGTACTTGGAGTAACTCTTCCAATTGACTATCTTTTAAATAGATACCTGCTAACAGATGGATGTCTTACATGGATATCCCCTTCACTTGCGGATGTAGATTTAAGCTTTTTAAGCTTCATTATTTTCATTGCCGTTATTGCTTCAATCACTCAGCTGGTTGAGATGGTTGTGGAGAAATACTCACCATCACTTTATTCATCACTTGGAATATTCCTGCCTCTGATTGCAGTTAACTGCGCAATACTTGGTGCTTCATTATTTATGCAGGAGAAAGGTTTTGCAACTCTTGGACAAGCAACGGTTTACGGACTTGGGAGCGGCTTTGGCTGGTGCCTGGCAATTGTTTCCATTGCAGCCATCAGAGAGAAGCTGGCCTACTCCAATGTACCAAAACCGCTTAGAGGTCTGGGTATTACATTCATCATTGCAGGATTGATGGGACTCGCATTTATGAGTTTCATGGGTATCAAATTATAGGAGGATAGAGAATGAATAGTATGACATTAGTTGTAATTGCCTCCATAGTAATTTTCCTGATAATTACTTTGTTGCTGGTTGGTTTGCTGCTTTATGCTAAAACAAAGCTGACTCCTTCCGGAACTGTGACAATAGATATTAATAACGGAGAGAAAAAGCTGGAGGTAAATGCCGGCAATTCACTTCTTTCCACATTGGCTGAACAGAAAGTTTATCTCCCTTCCGCTTGCGGCGGCAAAGGAAGTTGCGGAATGTGCAAATGCCAGGTAATCAATGGAGGAGGTACTATACTCCCGACAGAGGTTGGGTTCTTCTCACGCAAACAGCAGGCAAACAATTGGAGACTGGGCTGCCAGGTTAAGGTTAAAGAGAACCTTGGCATCCTTCTTCCTCCGGAAGTTCTGGGTGTTAAGAAATGGGAATGCACGGTAGTAAGCAATAGAAATGTTGCAACATTTATTAAGGAATTTGTGGTAAAACTGCCTGAAGGTGAAAAATTAAACTTCAGAAGCGGCGGATATATTCAAATAGATGTTCCAAAATGCAGCGTTGATTATAAGAACATTTCAGTTGAACCGGAGTTCAAGCCGGATTGGGATAAAATGCATCTGTTTGATCTTAAGATGGTTAACCCTGAGCCGACGTTCCGCGCATACTCAATGGCCAACCATCCTGCGGAGGGCAATATCGTTATGCTAAACGTAAGAATAGCAACTCCTCCGTTTGACAGAGCAAAAGGCGGCATGATGCCGGTTAACCCTGGTATATGTTCATCATATATTTACTCATTGAAGCCTGGAGATAAGGTCACTGTATCAGGCCCTTACGGAGAGTTCTTTATTAAAGACACGGAAAATGAAATTGTATTTATAGGCGGCGGCGCCGGAATGGCTCCAATGCGCTCTCACATTTTCCATCTGTTCAAGACTCTTAAGACAAAGAGAAAAGTCAGTTTCTGGTATGGCGCACGTTCAAAGAGGGAAATATTCTATGAGAGTGATTTTGAGGAAATTGCAAAAGAAAATCCAAACTTCTCTTTCCACATCGCACTTTCAGATGCTCTTCCGGAAGACAAGTGGACCGGTTCAAAAGGATTCATCCATCAAGTATTGTTTGATGAGTATCTTAAGAATCACCCTGCCCCTGAAGATGTTGAATATTACCTGTGCGGTCCTCCTATGATGACATCATCTGCAATTAAGATGTTGGATAATCTTGGAGTACAGCCGGAAAACATTATGTACGATAATTTTGGTGCATAAAAGACTCCAAAACATGTTAACAAAAAGCCGTCCTTTATCAGACGGCTTTTTTATTCCAATAGTTCTTAACTATTTCCACAAAATCTTTCTCCAGCAGAGAAATATATTTTTCTTTTGAACGTATAATACAGCCTTTGAGCTTATTGCCCCTGCGTGAAGAAATTTGCACTGCAACAAGATTATCACGGTTAGCGGTAACTCCTTCCGATAAGATGGTCAGCCATTTGCCCGTCCCAACCATTTGGAGCATAAGACCGGTATCATTAACTTCTATCCTGGGAGTTATAATTGGGGTATTATTATGTATAAACATTTTTTCTGTCTCCATTCTTGTGTTAATGCCATAAGGGAAAAAGACAAAAGGATATTTCTTCAAATCTGACAAAGGAACTTTTTTATGAACGGTAATTGGATGCCCTTTTTTAGCTATCACACAAAGCGGCGTTTCAAACAAAGGGATACTTTCCAAGTAATTAGACATTTTGCTTGTTTCATAGGTAAGAGCAAAATCAATTTTCCCCTTAAGAACCATCTCTTCCAGTTTTTTTACAGAATTGGACTCAGTTATGCTTAAGCTTGCATCAGGGTATTTATCAGTGAATTGCAATATACAGTCATCAAGTATGTCATGAAGACTGAAAGTCACTCCGATGTTTAACCTTCCATTGAAAATTCCTTTCATTTCTCTAACATACCTTATTCCAGAATCCGTCTCTTTAATTGCTCTTCTTGCAAAATCCGCAAACACTCTTCCCGCATCCGTGATGTAAGTGCTCTTCCCAACTCTGTCAAAAAGCGGGGTTCCACATTCGTCTTCAAGTTTTTTAATACTCAGCGACAGCGTACTTTGAGTGATAAACAACTGCTTTGCAGCCTCCGTGAAATTCAGTTCATCCGCAAGCTTTACAAAATATTTTAGTTGTGTAAGTTCCATATTGAGAAATACATATTTAAAGCACCATAAAACAGACAATAATACTATGATTGAAATTATCAATAGTATTGATTAAAACAATTAATAATTCAAATGTATGAAAAAAGTACCAATATTGTTACTTTTGATAAACGAATGCTAAGAGAGTGCGATAAAACAAGTTGGGAAAGTTCTTTGTTTTGTGTTTTGTGTTTTGTGCTTTTTGTAACCTTATTCTCCACGTATTATACAGGCTATATGGTTAGATTTTCAGCCCTCATGTTGTTTCGGCTTGATAAATTGTTTAACCCTGCTTTAGAAAAAATCATATAGCACATAGCAGACTTGGATAAAAAGGGTAAGGGTGGCTAAAAATTTTCAGCCACCCTTTTTCTGCTTATAAACAATAAATAAAAACCTAGAACGTAAAACATGCTCTGGCAAAGAAATTCCTGCCGGGCTCTATGCTTATGCTTCCTCTATTAGTAGATAAATGATTAGTGTAAGTATTATCCGTAATATTATCAATGCCTGCAAAAACTTGCAGCCATAAACCGTGACTTATCCTAAAATTAACAGAGTTAACGGCAAAATCCAATTTGCCGTATCCGGCAGTTTCCATCTCTCCTTCAGCAACTTTGCTCTGTTTTGCAGCAAGGGTCCAATCAAGTTCTGCAGAACAAATTTTTGGAAATGAATAGCGTGCGCCAATCCTTGCATTAAAAGGAGGTATCTGCGGAAGACTGGTTTTTGCTTTTGTATCCTTTCCTCTTACATAAGATACGGCAGCGGATAAGACAAGATCATCAATTACATTATAATCTGCCTTAAAATCAAAGCCGTACAACAGAGCCCTATCAACATTAGCGTTAACAAGCGCAGGCAATGTATCATTTGCTCCAGAAGTTGCAAGAGTATATATAAACTCTCCATTTTTCTCTACAATAAGATTATTGATTCTGTTTATAAACACAGAAGCCTGAACGTTTATCTTTGAGCCCCAAACTCTTAGACCAAGGTCAAAAGAGTATCCGTTTTCAGATTTCAAATTAGGATTGCCCAGCCTAACATAATTTCCAAGGTCAATATATTTGTAACGCTCTTCCAATGATGCAACTCTAAATGAACGAGCAGCATTAAACACAGCGTCAACATTATCAGTCAGTTTATAAATTGCACCCAGGTTTGCGCTCCAAGACATATTTTGCGTGCTATTCTTGTCAAATGTAACTCTTTGAGTTGCAGGAGCGTCATCTCTCACACCATTGAGAACTATATAATCTACGTCAAAGCACTTTTCATTCTTTATCCATACCCTATCTGCTCTTGCTCCTGCAGTTAAGGTTAATCTGTTGCTAAGCAAATGAAGTTCATCTTGAGCAAAAACACCTGCGCTGGTAAATGAGGCGTCAGGAAGCGGAGTTTCTCCCCTCTCAACGTGATTTGTCTTAAGAGTATCTCCGTTTGGCTTAATAACATTTACAGTAACGTATTTTACTCTGCTGCTTTTAATATCCCTTCTCCATAAATCCGCTCCTCCAACAATAGTCTGATTATCTGACAATTTCCATGTTCCTTGAATTTCCCCGCCATTAGTTTTATGAGTTGCATGAGGAGTTAGAAGATCTGGGGTTGTTGCCTGTATCATACCGTTTTCCATATTAGCTGTAGTTGTGGTATTTGGAGTCATCTCAACGTTGCGGATGATATACTGATTATAATACTTAATTTTCAAAGAGGTAAACACACTTGTAATGTTTGTGATTTCATAGCTTGCGTCAAACAAAGCTCTGCCAATTTTCTTGTATGAAGCAGTAGCAGGTCCGGGAAATGCTGCACCTCCGGGTATGCCAACATCTTTAGACCAGTTGCGCTGATATTGAACTTTAAATATCTGATTTACAAATGGTTTAAATGCAGCTCTAACTGAGAAATCATTCGTCTTAAATCCGCTGTTATTAATTTTCCCTTCAGGCGTGTGAATATCGTGCGCTTTGCCGTAACTATCACTGACTCTCAAATACCATTTCTTGTCGCCAAAATTCAAAAAGACATTATTTGAAAAGTATCTGTTAACTGTGGAGTATGACGGAGTAACTCCGCCGCCTACATGAAAGCGAGGTGTAAATTGTCCGTCCTTTGTAATTACATTTATAATTCCGCCGAGAGCGCCGCTGCCATAAAGAGATGATTGAGCGCCTTTTATAACTTCCACTCTCTCAATATTATTAATGTCAACCATACTTAAGGATGCCGTTAAATCACTTGCCGTTTCTACCCTGTCGCCGTCAATTAACGTAACCAAACGGCTCTCACCAAGTCCGCGAACCACAACATTTGTAGACCAAATGCCGTCTCCTCCAAATGAAATTCCAGGCTCAGAATTCAAAATATTTGCAACAGAAAAAGAGGAGTTCTTCTTATAATCAAAAGCTCCCGCGATACTCATAGAGGCCGGCACCTCCATAAGTTTTCTGTTTACACGCATACTACTAACAGTCACAGAACCAAGATTTTCCGTCTTAACAGCAGCAGTTGTATCCTTGTCTTTGCCAATGTGTCTTGGCGCACCTAACGCCGCACTATAAGAAATGACTGCAAGCGCCGCAGTCAAAATAAAAATTTTATTACTCATCATCTTTGTTTTTTAAAAGGGCCGATTTTACCTGAATTCCATCCAGACGTCCAAGCTGACCAGTCAGAGAACCAATCTGATCCGTCGTACCTTCCAAAATCAAAGAGATAACATTAAAATTATTGCTGCGAGGCAGTCCCTGACGACCAATTATAATGTCAGAGTGCAAAGAGATAACATCATTCATTTTCTGAACGTTATCCTTATTTTCCACTTGTATTATTACTGTGCCAATTCTCTTTTCCATCAGAATTTCCTCCGGGTTAGATTTTTTGATTTCCGCCGTCCTTGGTCCGGACTATCCGGAACCTTAGTACAAACGGTCCATAAATTTTCTGCGAATTTATTAATGTTTTGGCATTATACAAAGCAAGTCATTTAAAATTTATAATTTTACAATTCCGAATCTGTCGAGATTATGAAAAAGTACTTATATACTTTAATATTTATTGCGTGCCTTCCATTGCTTGTTGGCTGCAGCGGAAAATCTGCCGGGAACACGGAGAGTTTTGCCTGCACAATTGCCACACTTAAAGGGCCTTCCGCTCTTGGCATGATAAAAATGATTGACAGTATTAAAGGTCACGATGGATTAAGCTCAAAAGAAAGAGTGCAGAATGAAATCAAAATAGACATCTTGAGCGAGCCCCTGCAAGTGCGGAAAATGATGCTTGACGGCACCGCCGATTTTGCAATTCTGCCAATGACAACCGCTGCCGTCCTATACAATAAAGGACTGGATTACAAGCTTATAGCCGTACCAATCTGGGGAACTTTTTATTTGTGCGGCAAAGATACCGCCATAAAAAACTGGAGCAATCTTAAAGGGCGCAGAATACACTTGATGGCCAAGGGGATGACTCCCGATGTTCTATTTAGATATCTGCTTAAAATCAACGGACTAGACCCTGATAAAGATGTAATACTGGATTACAGCTTTCCTACGCATACAGCCCTGACAAGCGCTATGGCTGCCGGACGTGTTGATATTGGGGTACTTACAGAGCCATTTGTGAGCATGGTATTATCAAAAAATAGATCTTTGCATGCCTTGATGGATCTTAATGCAGAGTGGAAGAAAGCATGCAGCACTCCAATTGCAGAGACTGCATTTGTAGGGAGCGCAAAGTTTATGAAAAAGCATCCGGAGCTCACGGAAAAAGTATTAAGAATGTACTCAAATTCAACTGATTGGGTAAATAACAATCCCGACAGCGCCGCCTTTCTTACCGCAAAATACGGCATACTTGCAGACAGCACAGTTGCAAGAACTGCAATATCAAGATGCAACCTGAAAGTTGTAAGGGCATCAGAGGTACAAAAAGATATCAATGACTATTTGAAAGTGTTTTACAATATGAATCCGGATATAACCGGGGGCAAAATTCCGGATAGAAATTTTACGGCAAATAATAAGTGATGAAAAATTCCTCCAGGAAAAATACTTTGATTGGCGCTATCTCCGTGCTTGTAATGCTTGCGGTATGGAAGGTACTGTCATTGTATTTTAAATCTGATTTCATACTTCCAAGCCCGGAGAATACACTGCTTTCCACAATACAGCTCATCTGTACCGCAGAGTTCCTTAAAATCATAGGAGCCACAATCTTACGCGGTTTAATAGGATTTATAATTGCAGCAATTTTGGGAATAGGACTTGGTATTCTTGCAGGAATGTATGACTCTCTTGCGGCATGGATGAAACCGATAGTTATAACATTTAGGGCAACTCCGGTGGTAGCAATAATACTTCTAGCTCTAATATGGTTCACACCAAATACTGTCCCCGTATTTATTGCGTTTTTAACCATGTTCCCTTTAATATATATTAATGTCACAGACGGTTTTAATAGCATGGATGCCAGTTTGGTTGAGATGGCAAAATTCTATGGCGCAAGCGGTAAAAAAATTGTGACAGAAGTTTACATTCCATCAATTATTCCATTCATTATCAGCGGGATATCTAGTGCTGTGGGAATAGGATGGAGAGCCATTATAGTTGGAGAAGTACTAGCCCAGCCGACATACGGAATAGGCACGGTAATGCAGAGCGCCCAAACATTTTTAAATGTAGACATACTAATTGCCTGGACATTAATAGCCGTACTATTAAGTTCCGGATTTGAAGCTATTATAAGGTGGGAGGAGAGAAGAATTTTTACTTGGAAATAAACCCGCACATTCAATAATTAAGCAAGCATGAGCCTTAATCTTAAAAATATTAGCAAGAGCTTTAACGGAAAACAGATATATGATAACTTCTGCATGGATATCACAGAAGGCACAATATCCTGCATATTAGGCCCTTCCGGATGCGGAAAGACAACTCTTCTAAATATCATAGGCGGCATTCTTGCTCCCGACAGCGGAACATTAGAGGGCTTTGCAGGTAAAAAGCTCTCTTATATTTTTCAAGAGCCAAGATTACTCCCATGGAAAAGCGTAAGAGCAAATATTGAGTTTGTACTTGACAGTGTAAATAACGGAGAAAAAGTGTCTGCCCGGCAAAGAGAAAAAGAGGCTGATGAATTGATTAAAAGGGTTGAACTTGAAGAATTTGCAAATTATTATCCGTCACAACTTAGCGGAGGCATGAAGCAAAGAGTTTCTATAGCGCGCGCATTTGCCGCAACCTCCAACATCATCCTGATGGATGAACCGCTTAACGGACTGGACATCAATCTAAAGCACGAAATGCTCAAATGGTTTTCACAACTGTGGCAACAAGATAAACGCACAGTAATATTTGTAACTCACAGTATTGATGATGCATTGATACTAGGCAGCGATATTTACCTTTTAAGCAAAGCGCCCGTACAAATCAAAATGCATCAACAAATTACGGAGCCAATAAATGGACGCAACATGGAATCTTCAGAAATAGCGGCAATAAAAAAACAAATACAAACTCTTCTATAAAACAGATTAAAAAATAGAACAATGAAAATAAATATTAAACATATTGCCATCACGGCCCTCTGTGTAACACTTGCGTACTCAGCAGCTAATGCGCAATCTATCGGGAACAAAGAGATTGAAGAGCTGCAAGGCAGTATAAAAAATGACAGCTATACTGCTGCTATTCAAAATATTCTGACCTCCAACAAAAACATTAAGAGCCTTGCACTTAACCACAAGGTTAATGGGGCAACTGACAATTTCTTTAAATATAAAGTTGATGTAAAAGGGATTACAGATCAGCAAAGCTCAGGTCGCTGCTGGATGTTTTCATCCATGAATGACTTAAGACCCGCGGTCATTAAGAAGTATAATTTGGATGAATTTGATTTCTCTCATAATTACAACTATTTCTGGGACATACTGGAGAAGTCCAACCTGTTTCTGGAGAATATTATAAAAACGGTAAAAACGCCAATGGATGACAGAGAGGTTACTTACTACTTCTCATCGCCGGTAAGCGACGGCGGAGTATGGAGTTCTTTCTATAATCTTGCAAAGAAGTACGGCGTTGTGCCGGCATCGGTTATGCCTGAAACTGAACAGTCTGACAACACATCTCAAATGATGAGCATTCTTAATGAGCGTTTGCGCAAAGGAGGCTATGACATTAGAGCAATTGCTGCAAACAAAGGAAAGACTGCTGATGTGGAGAGAGAAAAAATGAGCATTCTTAAAGATGTTTATAGAGTACTTGCAATTTGCCTTGGAGAACCCCCGACTGAATTCACTTGGAGATTCCAGGACAAAGACAAAAAGATTCAGACAATTAAGAGCACCCCTATTGATTTCTTTAACGGTATAGTTGGAACGGACTACAACACAGACACCTATGTAATGATAATGAATGACCCTACAAGAGATTATTACAAAATGTATGAAATAGAGAATGCCCGCAATATAATGGATGGCATTAACTGGACATACCTTAACCTTCCAAATGAGGACATAAAAAAGGCTGTCCTTGCCTCTATAAAAGCAAATGAATCCGTTGTTGCTTCATGTGACGTTGGAAAACAGTCAAATACTAAAAACGGACTTTTGGACACCGGGATTTATGATTATGCGGCATTGCTTGGAATAAATCTCAATATGGATAAGAAGGCAAGAATTGTTACCCGTCAGAGCGGCTCGTCTCATGCAATGCTTATAGTTGCCTGTGACACAGATAATAACGATATACCCACAAAGTGGGAATTTGAGAACAGCTGGGGAACAGATGCAGGCAACAAGGGTTATCTGACATTCACGGACAATTGGTTTAACGAGTATATGTTCCGCTTTGTAATAAACAAGAAATACTTGGACGGCAAAACAATAGGATGCCTTGGCCAAAAGCACATAATGCTTCCTCCTTGGGACTACATGAACTAAAATATACTGGAGAACAAACTATAAATCTACAAGCTTAGTATTGTGAATTGCACGGCCGGAAGGCAAAAGATTATTGGTACGGTTACCAAGATTCTTAACAAATCCAAGTCCCAATCCATTATAAGTCAAAAAGATATAGCCTAGCGGCATTTGAGGTAAAACTAGAGGTCTTTTGGTGAGAAACTGAAGGGCCTCTTCTTTTGACACTTCTTTAACAGGGAAAAGCAGCTCCCCTGTTTTAACTCCCCCGGAATATTTAGCATTTTCAAAATCATTACACAACGCCAAATCAGAATACGGAATCAAATCCATCCCTTTAGCCGTTGCAACAACAATTCCACTTGCTGCAACATTCAATTTTCCTTCAAGACATAAAATATCGTCTGCCAGATTTTTGGGATAAGCCTTTATAAAGCCGTTCTCTTTCTGTACGTATAAATAGCGATCCCCCAAATAATTGCAAGTATTTATTTTTTTCTCGACAGTATGTTTCCTCACTTTTTTACCCTTCTTCTCAGATTCAGAACTTAATCCAAGTTTTCTTAATACTGCGTAAAATTGCCCGTCACCCCTCACTGAACCCGGAACAAATTTACGAGTATCAAGCAGTTCCGCCCCAAGGTTGTTGCATATAAAATTCACATTATCGGAATCTTCATAATGATTATAAGTGCATGTTGAATAAATAAAAATGCCACCCTCTTTTAACGCAGGCCAAACATCAGAAACAATCTTGCGTTGTCTTTCCGCACAATCACTTACGGCATTAAGACTCCAGCCGTCAATGGCCTCCATGCTCTTCCTAAACATTCCCTCTCCAGAACATGGCACATCCGCCAGGATTACGTCAAAATATTCCGGCAGTTCTCCAAAAGCACCAGGATAGTTATTGGTAACCAACACGTTAGAACGCCCCCATTTTGCAACATTATCCATCAGAGGAAGCACTCTTTTTTTAATGGCCTCATTGGATACAAGAAGTGAAGAATCATCTAACATAGAGGCTAGATGAGTTGATTTGCCTCCCGGGGCGGCACACAAATCCAGAAGCCTAATACCGGATAATTTCTTATTCTCGGATACGTTTGCAGATACATTTGAAGTCGCATTTTTTGAGGTGTTTTCTTTATACACGGACAGAAATCCTTTAATTATTTCCGGAAACATGCTGCTTGCATCTTGTACATAGTATGCTCCGCAATGGAAGTACGGGTCAGTTGTAAAGGACACTCTGCTCTTTAAATAAAACCCTGATTTGCACCATTTTACAGGACAGTCCAAATTGGCTCCAAAAATTTTAGAAGCGTATTCATTCAAAAAGCCGTCGGGAGAAAAAAGCGATTTAAAAGGATTTAACCTTACACTCACAACTTCATCTCCTTCCTCCAGAGAAGAAAAAAGGAGTGACGCATCTCTCTCACCAAGAGACTCTTTCATTAGAGAGACAAAATCTTCAGATAATATTTTATCACCGCAATTCATACAGGGGCGCAATGTACAAAATAATTTTTCCGGCGGGACTTTAGGTGCGCAGTTCCTGCAAATTGCAGCGCGTTTTTTTTAACGGGCTCCGCCCCGGAATTTTCTTGGTGAAACTCCGGCATGCCTGCGGAAAAATTTACCAAAGAAAGATTGGCTTACAAATCCCAATGCATCAGATATTTGCTTTATTGTCAATTTAGATGAAGTTAGCAAAGCCTTAGCCTCCAAAATCACATACTCATCTATCCAAACGCTGGCAGAGCGCCCGCTTACGCTCTTGACAAGCAATGAAAGATACTTGGATGTTATGCAAAGTTTATCTGCATAAAAAGAGACAAAATGCTCTCTTCTAAAATTTAATTGCACCAACTTTATAAAGTCTGAAAACAATTCCTCTTGTCTGGTCTTGCGGGACTCCGGAATACGATGCTTTGAAAACATTCCATAAGCTTCATATAATAGCGCAAGCAACAGATTTTTAGATATTTCTTTTCTGTACGCATTGTCCTTCATCTTCACCTTCTTCCACAAAAAAGAGTGATATTCTTTAAAAATATTTACCTCCTCAGTGCTCAAATCTGTAATCGGATGTTCTTTAACATAAAGAAAAATTGAGAGCTGATTAAAATACGGAAGCATCTCGTCAATAAAATTTTTGGATGCCAAAATATAAATACCTTTATAATCCTTGCTCTTTTTCCCAAGCCGAATAATTTGATCCGGCATAATCAGAACTATCTGATTCTTAGATATTACATAGTCATCCAGATTTATGCATAACTTGATATTTCCGCAAAGGCACAAGCCAACAATTGCCGCGTCTATTCTGCCGGGATCTTTTGGTAACGGGATTTCATCTAGAGAACTGCAAATTGCAAAATCGCCCTCCATAAACTCAATACCCGGCATATTGGCCACTTTTGCCATGAAAAATTGAGAAATACCATTGTCAGCCATATCTATTCTGTTTTTGACCACAATAATAGCAACTTTCCCATCATTAATTAATAATAGTAGCTAAAAAGGAGAAAAATAAAGAACAATAGATTTAAAAAAGACTACTCTTTTGGCGAAAATTGAGAAATTGCGTCAGTTATTTTGTCAACCATCTCTTTAATCTTACTGCCAAACATAGATTTAATAATAAAGTTCATCTCAGCATCCACCTCTATCTTGAACTTTGTCTTGTTCTCTTCCTCCGAATTCATTAAAAAGTTAAGAGTGAAATCAAAAGGGAAAGACCCTGATGGCTTAAGGGAAATAAGCTGATTTTCAACCCTTTTAACAACTCTCAGTCCCAGTTTCATCCCTTTATAATCCCCCTCAATTGTATCCTGGGTTGCAGTAACTTTATCTTGATATTCAGAGGGTAACTTAGAGGTAATACCTCTCAAATCAGAGAAAACAGAAAACAGCTTATCAACTGCAATAGGAAGTGTAACCTCCTTACCTTCAATTTTTTCCATAAATCTGTCGGGATAAAAAATTACTTCTGAGTTCCCCAAGTAGAAGGACTGATTCTCCACTGCTTAAGAACATCCAAATCCGACTTCTTTATATACTTCTCAACAACAGCCTCTTCCAACAATGAGTCATACTGACAAAGCGTATGAAGTTCAACATCCGCATATTCAAAAGAGCGGCGCGCAGTATCAAAATTATATGAGAAAATTGCAACCATGCCAAGAACAATTGCACCAGCCTGATGAAGAGCGGTAGTGGCAGAAAGGCTGCTCTGACCGGTAGAAATCAAATCTTCAACAACAACAACTCTCTGATTCTTTGCAATTTCTCCTTCAATCTGAGATTTTGTTCCATGCTCTTTTGGTTTTGGACGCACGTAGATAAACGGTTTATCCAGAGCCTCAGCCACCATCATTCCATACGCTATAGCCCCAGTAGCAACGCCCGCTATAACATCAACATCTTTGAAATTATCTTTTATGACTTTTACAAATGCATTACAAACAACCTTTCTCTCAGGGGGAAATGAAAGCATTTTTCTATTATCGCAGTATATAGGTGATTTCCATCCGGACGCCCACGTAAAAGGGTGCTCAACATCCAATTTCACAGCCTTAATTCCGAGCAGCTGCTTAGCTATGGTTTTTTCTACGTTTTCCATATTATTCTAATTACAATTATCTTTGTACAAATATAACAAAAAGAGTTTAAAGGCTTAAAGCACATGTACAATATCTTCTTCAATAATAGAATTTTAACAATTTGCGCCCCCGGAGAAGAGGCTGCAAAAGATATAAACGCCGTATTGTTCCATCCGGCAGACAATTACAATCTTTCAACTATTCCAGAGCTAATGGACAAAAGTGAAAAATTCAATCATTTTATTATCCCGACAGAGTCTAAAATGGAAGAGAAAGTGTATGACAAAGTGTTCTCAAAAATGACTCATGTAAATGCTGCAGGAGGCCTTATAACCAACAACAAAGGAGAGTATCTGATGATATTAAGACGCGGCGTATGGGACCTTCCAAAAGGGTGGCAGGAAAAGGGAGAAGATATTAAGAAAACAGCAACAAGAGAGGTGGAGGAAGAGACCGGGATTAAGGCAAAGTGCGGCAATCTTTTGTGCATTACTCATCATACATATCACTTGGAGAAAAAATTCATCATCAAGCATACAAGCTGGTATGCAATGACTTACAGTGGTTCATCTATACCGGTTCCTCAAACGGAGGAGGACATAACAGAATGCAGATGGATTAAGAAAAGCAAAATCAAAGAGTGCCTGGAAAACTCCTATCTATCTATAGCGGAGGTGTTTAGAGCAGCAAAAATAATTTAGCGTAAATCTATTGTTTTTGAACCCTTGCGCGGAGTAACAGATACCTTGGAAAGCAATGAACTGTCGGGAGCTGAATAATTAGTAATAGTTGTTACAACCTTCTCTCCTTTTTTTGAGAAGATGACAATCTCTTTTAAGACAGTATCACTGCCACTACCTGATACATAAATATTTATGTACTTGCAGAATCTGTTTCCCGGCAGGGACATTCTCACCATCACAGCAAGTTCTCCGTCAGAAGTTTTTGCCTGCACCGGACTGGAAAACATACCGGAATGATTATTAATAAAAATGGCAAACGGATTTGACGCAGGGTCCTCATCATTAGAGTTAAACTTTTGAATATAGTATTCTCCGGATTTTACATTGTACATTGTCAGAATAGAACCCTCATAGTCATACTTTGCAAAACCGTTAATATCTAAATAGCATTTCTTGTTATTTGCTATAAGCCAGCCCTTTTGAGAGTAATTGTTTTTGCCAAGCTTGCCCCCAATTTTAAACTCAATTTTCCTAGAACTTCTCACAAATGCCGCGGCATCAGCAGCAATCTTAGAACCGCTTTTATCCCTTGCACAAACATCAGGAGAATAGACAAATGCAGCGCCTATTGTGAGCGCTGCAAATATTAATGTTTTAACAATATTCTTCATTTTTAAATAAAGAGTGTATATTAACTATACTCTTTTTTTATCTCTTCCAGTTTATCATCTAATGATATCAAATCCGGTACCAAAACTTGTCTTGGCTTGCTGCCGTCTGCAGGACCAACAATACCCGCCCTTTCCAGCTGGTCAATTATTCTTGAAGCCCTGTTGTATCCAAGATTCATTTTTCTCTGAATCAGAGAGGCGGAAGCCTGCCCGCTGATTACCATCAATCTTGCAGTGTCATCAAAAAGTTCATCCCTCTTTCTCAAATCCGTCTCGCCTACCTGGATTGATGCCTGTCCGCCGCCATCATCATCATTATCCTCCTGGACTTCAGGCAAATATAGAGCACTTGCGTATCCTACCTGACCGGAAATAAAGTCCACAACTTTCTCAACCTCTTTTGTATCTATAAGAGCACACTGAATTCTGACCACGTCACTGCCTGTAGCAAACAACATGTCTCCGCGTCCAATCAGCTGATTGGCACCGGTTTCATCCAATATGGTTCTGGAGTCAATTGAGGAGCGGACCATAAACGCTATCCGAGCCGGGAAGTTTGCCTTGATATTGCCGGTGATGATAGTTGTTGTAGGTCTTTGAGTTGCAATGACCAAATGAATTCCGGTTGCACGTGCAAGCTGTGCAAGTCTGGTAAGAGGTATCTCTATGTCCTTGCCTGCGGTCAACAACAAATCTCCGTACTCATCTATAACAACCACTATGTAAGGAAGATACCTATGTCCCTTTAAGGGATTAAGCCTCCTCTGCAAGAACTTCTCATTATACTCTTTTATATTTCTGACTCCCGCTTTTTGCAAAAGTTCATAACGGCTGTCCATCTCTGAGCACAAAGAGCGTAACGTGTAAACCACTTTCTTTGTGTCTGTTATGACGGCGTCATCAGAATCCGGAAGCTTGGCCAGAAAAAACTTCTCTAATTTTGAATACAAAGAAAGTTCTACCCTCTTTGGATCCACAAGAACAAACTTAACTTCTGAAGGATGCTTTGTGTACAAAATTGAGGCAATTACAGCATTTAGTCCAACGGACTTTCCCTGACCGGTTGCGCCTGCAATCAGAAGGTGAGGCATCTTGGTGAGGTCAAACGTATATACCTCATTTTTAATAGTTTTACCTATCGCGACAGGCAATTCATATCTTGCTTCTTTTGTCTCTTCAATCTTTCTTTGAGCCAGCAAAAACTCCAAACAGGATAGCATAGAAACTATGCTTGGTTTCTCATTTGCCACTTCTATTCCAACGGCATTAGTACCTGGCAAAGTAACAACTCTCACTCCATGCGCAGCAAGGGAAAGTTGAATATCCTCCTCTAGTTTCTTAATTTGAGATACCCTCACACCGGGCGCCGGAACTATCTCATACAGAGTAACTGTCGGCCCAATACGCACAGAAATTTTTGTAATTCCAATCTTATAATTGGAGAGAGTGTTTACAATCTGTCTCTTATTTCTCTCCAATTCATCCTTGGAAACTTCATACCACTTGTTTTTATAAGTCTCCAGCAAATCAAGTGAAGGAGCCTTATATCTAGGAAGTTCCAGCCGAGGATCAAACAAAGTTTTAAGCTCTTCTTCTGAGTAGTGCCCTGTAAGCCCGGCATCATTGCCTCCTGTAACCTCCATCTCAACATTATCTGTCCCTTTAATCTCAGGCTCTAGAATGCTCTGTTTTTCAATTACTTCATTTGCAGAAGCCGCAGCAAAAGAAACTGCAGGCTTAACGGTATTATCCACAAGGCTGATTTCCGGCTCCGGTCTTCCTCCGTTTGCTTTTACTCCAACTGCAGCATCTTCCACTTCAGCCTCCTCGATTTCAGATTCATCTTCCCCTCCATCTTCAATATCTTCCTCAGCATCAGCATCTCCACCGTCTCCATTCTCTTCTTCAGACTGTTCTGGACTGTCGGGATTACTCTCAAAAGGAGCCTTTGCCGTATCCACTACCTTGGTCCCAACATCAGAAATTTTATCCCCGATGCGTTTAATGTAGCTTCTATTAATGGTTATCAGCCAGCCAATTGTAGCAATAATTAATATAACGGATGTTCCTGGTATCCCAACCATTGACTTAAGCCAATTGTTAATATAATATCCATAAGACCCACCCGCTCCGGTACCAAACCATCTGTCAATTCCGGTAAAAGAGAAAATAAATGAAAATACGACTGATATAAGGATGCAGCCAAACATTGTCACAAAGAACAATCTTACAACCTTGACTTTCTTAATCTTAAGGCAGAACAACGCTATTCCAAAGAAGAAGAACGGTATTATAAACGCCCCAAGTCCAAACAATTTAGAAACCAAAAAATTAGCCCAATAAAGGCCAATTCTTCCCCCTCCATTCTCCACATCAATCAATGAATTAAACACATCATCATTTGAGAATGTGCTCTGATCCTGCGCCCACGTGAAAACATATGAAATTATAGCAATAAGCGTATAAACAGCTATTGCCAAGGAGATTAGCCCGCATATAAGATAAATACCATCTTTCTTCTGAGGCACCGCAAGTTCTTGCTTTATCTCCTCTTCCTCTCTCTTTTTCTTACTTAATCTCATTTACTGCTGGTTATTTTTTTTCCACTTTTTACTTCCCAGCTTTCCTTTTTTATTGTGGGAACCGGAATTCCTATTGTTGTTGTTCTGATTATTTCCGCTTCTAGGATTGCGTGCATTAGTATCAACCTGTCCCATACCAATGTGAATATCAGACGGTACAGTTATTTTTCCTCCCGACAGCGTATGAATGTCTTCATAAATTGTCTCCTCAGAAACCGAGTCCTTATTCCATATAAGATATTGTTGCTTCATATAGGAAGCAATCACTTTTATCATATATTTCTTAACATCATCATCGGGGTGAGAAGTAATTAAATCAATCATATTCTGAATGTTACGCCCATAGCATGCAGCTCTTACAGGCGTCTTCTGCAAAGGTATCTGACTCGGCTTTGTTGCAATCGTTTCACGTGTAGGAATCGGATACGGAGAGTCAATGTCAATCTTAAAATCAGAAATAATTTGGACATGATCCCAAAGCTTATGTCTGAAATCTACAATGTCTCTCAGCTGCGGATTTAGAGTTCCCATCACGGCTACAACAGCCTGAATTTGCTCATCTCTTTTTTTCTTGTCCGGAATGTTTGCAACATAATTAATCATATCCTGGACATGCCTTCCATATTCAGGCATTATCAACTTTTCTCTCTGAGTATTATAGTCTTTATTATCCATATTTTCTCTCTATTTATTCTTTTTGCAGCTGTTTAGCACCTCTTGAATTTTCTTCATTAAATCACTAGGACTCAACGGCTTAACAATATAATCATTTGCTCCTGCAGCATATAATTTCTCCTCAACTTCCGGCAGCGCGTAAGCTGTGGCGGCCACAATAGGAGTAGTCTTGTCAATTTTTCTAATCTCTGCAGTTGCCAGGAAACCATCCATTATAGGCATCTTGACATCCATTATTACAAGTGCAGGATTCTCTTTTTTAAACATGTATAAGGCCTCCGCCCCATTCTTAGCATGGAACAGAGAATAGTTATTTTTAAGGATAGATTCAAACAAAAAATAGTTTGCAGAATCATCCTCTGCAATCAAAATCTTTGGCTTTTCCTCCGATTTTTCCTCTTTTACCTCTGAAGTATCCGGCTCAGGTTCCATAATAGCTGCGCTTGTTTTATCAGATGCCTCATAAGGCATTGTAAACCAAAACTTAGAGCCATGGCCAGCCACTGATTCCGCTCCAATCTCTCCACCAAGGTCTTTAACCAAAATCTTGCAAATGGTAAGTTCCAATCCTGTCCCGGTCACATTACCGTCAAGTCTAACAAAATGTTCAAATACAGCCTTTAACTTATCTTCCGGGATACTTCTGCCCGTATCTTCTATGTAAAAATAGAGAGAATCACACCCCTTTATTTTAAAGCCAACTTTAATTGACCCTTCATCTGTATGATTGATAGAGTTTGTCAGAAGATTGTTGACTATTTTTGTCAAATGCGCAGCCACCGTATTGATTACAAACGGTTTACCATACCCCCCCATATATTTCATGACAACATTATCTCCGCGCAACAAAGATTGTTTAACCTGAACAGTCTGACGTAACAATTCATCCACATCAACAGGCCCGGCAACACTCTCATCCATACCCGCTATAATCTTTATAATATCCTTTAAATCAGAAACAAGCAACTTTATCTCGTATGTCTTAGTTTCTAGCTGCTTTGCACACGTTTCCCTTTCAACCGCATCTTGAGATGTGGCAATTACATTAGAAAACTCGTTAATAACATTAACCTTATTTTCCATCTTCCTGCAGGCAACAGCAAGAAGAGAGAAAAAATCATTTTCAGAATCCACAAATGCAGAACGCTTATTTTCCAACAAATTTGTCATCTTATAATCAGTTAATTCACTATCCCACAAATTTAAATCTTTTTTCCAATTGTATATAGTTTTTTGATAAATTTGCTGACAATAATCTGAGAAAAAATGGGCAAGAAAGCAACAAGTTACTTGTTTTACTGCATTTCTATTGTAATAACAATGTTAATTGCAGCCGCAACTGTTTTATCTGCCAAAACAGGATATTTTGTGCCAAAGAATCATCCCTTCATCTCAATGCTGGGTCCATTTCTTATTGTGCTCGTTACAGCGGATATTCTGTTTTTCATTTATTGGACAATCAGACTTAAAGTGATAGCAATTGTTCCGCTTCTTGCTGTTGTATTTAGCTTAAGTTATATAGCGGCAATGTACTATCCCGCCAACCATTGGCCATTAATTGGCAAATCAGAAAAAGCGACAACCATAAAAAAAACTGTCGAGATAGAAAACATCCCTCACGTAAATCTTAAAGTGGCGACATTGAATACCGGAGAGTTTGGGGGAGAAGCTCTAATTAAAAATATTAAGAGCGCGGCGGATTATTTCTGCGGCAGGAAGGGTATTCCTATGGCGGATGCTATTCATTATGCTCCTGATGCTAAAGCATCTGCTCCGGTTGACATACTGTGTTTGGAGGAGTATGCAGAGGGCTGGGACTTTGGAAGAGACAGTATAAAAAAATGCTTCAATACGCTGCCATACAGCTGTTTTGACGGAAAAGGGACCAATCCGGTGGATATGGCAATCTTTAGCAAATATCAAATTAAAAGATATTGCTTTGCGCAATTTCCGGAATCAAATTATGGTTTTATTTACGCAGATATTGCACTTGACAGCACAAGAATTATCCGGGTAATAGCCGTGCATTTTGAATCCACAGGAGTGAGCAACTTAAGCTCAGATGTGGCGTACGCAGAAAAAACAAATCAGAAATACAGTAGAACAGAAATGTTTACAAGGCTTACGGACAAGTTGAAATTCAGTTCCGGCTTGCGCGGAACACAAGTTGACATTATCTGCAATATGATTAAAAAATCTCCGTATCCCGTTTTACTGATGGGAGACTTTAATGATACGCCAAACTCTTACGCCTACGTAAATTGTTCCAGACTTTTGATTGATACATTCAGAGAATGCGGTCAAGGATACACATATTCTTACAGACACTTCAATAAATTATTCCGCATAGACTATATATTCCACTCGGCTGATTTTAAGGGAATTAATTATTTTTCTCCCGATGGACCGTGGAGCGATCACAACGCAGTTATAGCGGAGTGTCAGTTGCTTTAGGAATTGAGAAACTGAAAGTTGAGCCCTTGCCCTCTTCTGATTCAAACCAAATCTTACCGCCGATTTTATCTACAAAATCCTTAACCAAGATTAGCCCAAGTCCGGAACCCTCCTCGTTTGCAGTTCCAAATGTTGTAAAATGCACATCCTGCTTAAACAATTTTTCCTGCCCATCTTTACTTATGCCAAGTCCGTGGTCCGCAACATGAACAATTGCAAAACCATCGCTGTCTTCTGTTTTAACATCTATGCCTCCTCCGCTGTTGCTGTATTTTATAGCATTGCTAAGAAAATTTCTCATTATGGTTTTCACAATATCGACATCTGTTCTAACCATAACATGAACATCATTCTTATATGTGATTTGAATCTCTTTTAACTGAGCATTTAATTTAAAGATCTCCACGATATCATCAATAATATCAACAATGTCAATATCCTGATAAACAATGTTCAATTTGCCTGTTTGACTCTTTGTCCACTTTAACAAATTGTCCAAAAGGCTAAACGTATCCTCCGCAATATGGTTTGCCTCTTTCATCAGCTGAAACATCTCCTCACCCACGCTCTCAGGAACCAACGTGGTAACCAGCATATTAAGTACCATCTTTATTGAGCCGAGAGGAGACCTCAAATCATGGGCAATTACTGAATACAATTTATCTCTGCCACTGATTGTACTCTTTAGCTCATTGGTTTGCTGCTCAATAATTCTCTTTGCAGCAACCAAAGAAATTTGATGAGTCAATCTTATGATAAGCTCCTCCCTATTAAAAGGTTTTGTCACAAAATCACTCGCACCAAGCTTAAATCCTTTAACAATATCTGCAGGTGAATTCAAAGCTGTCAGAAAAATTATCTGAACATCCTCAAAATCAGACATTTTTTTAATCCTCTCCGCAACTTCAAAACCGCTCATTCCCGGCATCATAACATCCAGCAAAATAACATCCGGCTTCTCAACGGGAAGTTTATTAAGGGCGTCCTCACCGCTTGTAGCAGTTGCTATCTTATAGCCCTCCCTGGAAAGGAGCGCCTTAAGAAGGATGACATTTGCAACAACATCATCTACAACTAAGATTTTAAATTCTGCCGGATTTATATTCATAACACAACATTTTTATTGTATAACTTTTAACAAGCCACCTCAGGCAAATTTAACTTATATCCGCTTAATTATTGCTTTTTTTGACAACAGCATCTCAAAATATGCAATTGTTTTTTTTAGCCCCTCCTCTAAAAGTATGTTTGGATTATAATCTATTATCTCCTGGGCCAATGTGATATCAGGTTTTCTTTGCTTAGGATCATCCTGCGGAAGCGGCTTCATTACAATCTTGGCCTTTGAATTTGTCATCTCAATAACCTTCTGCGCCAACTGCAAGATTGTAAATTCATGAGGATTTCCAATATTGATAGGACCAATGAAACTGTCGGGAGTAGCCATAACGCTTATCATCCCTTCTATCAGATTATCAACATATTGAAAACTCCTTGTCTGAGAACCGTCTCCATAAATTGTAATATCTTCACCCTTCAAGGCCTGCACTATGAAATTGGAAATCACTCTTCCATCATTCATATCCATATTGGGCCCATAAGTATTGAAAATTCTGATAATCTTCACCCTTAGTTTATACTGCATGAAATAATCCATGCAAAAAGTCTCCGCAACTCTTTTCCCCTCATCATAGCAGCTGCGGGTTCCTATTGGATTTACATTCCCCCAATACGTCTCTTTCTGAGGATTTTGCGTAGGATCTCCATAAATCTCGCTTGTGGACGCCTGCATAATCTTAGCATGATTGTCTTGCGCAAGCTGAAGCATATTCAAAATACCAAGAACAGAAGTCTTAGTAGTCTTTATTGGATCATACTGGTAATGAATAGGAGACGCCGGACACGCAAGATTATAAATTTCATCAACATCTGTGTGAAAAGGATTTACAACATCATGCGTAACAATCTTAAACTTTGGATTATCCAATAGTTCAGCAACATTGTCTCTTGAGCCTGTAAAAAAATTATCCAAACACAAAACATAATTTTCATCTTTCACAAGTCTCTTGCAAAGGTGTGAACCAACAAAACCAGCTCCTCCGGTCACTAAAACTTTTTTTAACATTTTAAAAGAATAAGTTTAAGCATTCATCAAGCGCACTATACTCTCAGACTCCCTCAATGCCGTAAAGTTACAAAAATATTATCTACATCTTTTCTAATACGCTGAAAAGCACGCACGTATTTTGTATTTCAATCATTATGCCCTCTTAGCTTTTTCCCATGTACCTGCTCCACTCTTCCTTCTCAAATATGCTATTCCTTTGAACACGCAGATATTCATAAACATGAAGTAATAGCACACGTACGGTATTTTGCTTTTCTTGCCTTGCCTGGAAAGAATAGCTCCGTATAGCGCCAAATCATAGAACAACAATTGCAAGACAAAAATAATAGGATAAATCAAAGGATTCCAGCCGTTTACAGCAATAATGATGATATTCAGCGGCAATAGCAATAGTAGTGCAAAAGGAGTAATCGTCCATCTCAGCACCCTATGAGAAATATATTCAAAACTCAATATTCCGTATTTAAAAATATTTAGCAGAGGTTTTAGCATCCCGACAGATTGTATTCCTCCTGCAGCAATTCTCACTTTTCTTTTGGACTCTTCCTCAATGCTTGCAGAAGTCCCCTCATGGACATAAGCCTCCGGACAATAAGCTATCAAATAGCCTTTTAACAACACCCGCATAGATATGATAAAGTCATCCAAAAGCACTCCTTCCGGCAACGTCTCAAACAATTCTCTTCTTAATGCAAACAACCCTCCGTCCGCTCCCATAGCGGAGCACAAACGGCTGTCGAGATCTTTTAAAAATGACTCATACTTCCAGTAAATACCCTCTGTTTCAGCGGCATCCTTCACATGTGACTCATAATGCCTGTCATGGATATTCTGCACATTTTCTCCAATGTCGCTGCCGATATTGCCTACTCTCTTTTCCCCTGACACACAACCAACCTTTGGATTATCAAACTTCTTAACTATCTCTCTGATAGCATTTTTGTTAATCATAGTATTTGCATCGGTAAAAACAACAATAGGCGTTTTTACATACTCAATAGCTCTGCGCAAAGTGGCGCCCTTCCCCTTTCTCTCATCAAATGCCTGAACTTTAACATTCTGCAATTTGTGGTCATTTATATATTTTGTTAAAAGAGGAACCGTCTTATCAGTACAGCCGTCAGTTGCCCACAGCACATTTAGCTTGTCAGAGGGATAATCCAAAGCCATACAGTTGTCCATTTTATCCACCACCACAGCTTCCTCATTATATGCTGCAATTAAAATGGTTACATCCAGAACATCCTTGTTATAGGAAGTTAAGCTATCGCGAGACTTACCATACTCCTTAATTTTAACGAGCAGCCACACCAAAATACCATAGCCGATATAAGTGTAAAAAACTATAAATACCAGTATCCAAAAAATTATTATCATAGCTATGTATACTTATGTTAATCCCTTACGCCAAACATCTGTTTAATAGATGTTTTAATATTATATGCAAAATTAAAAAACGGGTACAGAATATGTGAGAAATAGCTTAAAAAATAATACACCCTATCACTTGTATTCCTGCACTTATTTTTGCTCCAAAATTCTCTCATCAACTTAATGAATTGAAAATCACCTATTGCAACAGCCAATTTGAAAATTCTATTATACATGTGATAATGCACTTCCGTAACAAGCTCCACCTTAGCATCATACAGCGCCATACACTCATCCTGAGTCTTTATAAGCCCTCTTAAAAAATTGTATTTTTTCTTTAATGTAGGCGTATGGCTCGCACTCTCTCCCAGAACCCTGTAAACACAAGTAACCTTGTCAATGTATTTTACTTTCTTTGTTGCCAAAAAGAAGAGCATGATTCTGTATGTACCATCTACCGCATCTGACGGAATTTGAGGCAAATCCACTGTCCTGAAAAGCCAAGAACACGGAGCAAGATACATTGTATGAATAAGGTGCAGCCTAAATGTGGGATGTAAAAAATTATCTCTCCAAAAATTATTCGGCCGGAAAGAGCCATCTTTCTGAAAATATGTTTTATAATCTGTGTAGGCCAAAGAGTAATCGGGATTATTCTCCAAAAAATCAACTTGCATTTGAAGTTTGCCATCGTCAATCCAATAGTCATCACCCTCGCAAAGTGCTATATATTTACCCCTTACACGGTTAAAATTATTAACATAATTAACAGATATGCCCTTTGAATATTGATTTTCACTGTGATAAATTGGCTTAATTAGATCAGAATATTTTTCCTCATACTCTTTGATGATATCAGTCGTTCCATCAGTTGAACCGTCATCATTTACAAGGACCTCAAACTTAAAATTAGTTTTTTGAGAGACAATCCCGTCTAAAGTTTGACGAACAAACTGCACCTGATTATATACTGCGCAACAAACACTTACAAGTATTTTATTCTCAACAGCCATAACTAGCATATATATAATTTAGACACAACCTACCTAATATTTTTTCTCGCAACAATCTTACCCATTATGCTATTCGCATCCAATTGCTCTATTACCTGCAACTCAGATGTTTGCGTTTTAACCATACTATATGAAGAAAGATTTCTCTTAATAATAGTCCTTGCTCCAATCACACACTTCTCTCCAATCTTAACTTCATCAAACAGGGTGGCGCCTACCCCAACAAAGCACTGATCGCCAAGAGTTACCGCACCGGCAGTCAAAGATTTTATTCCCAAAAAACAGTGTCTGCCGATATTGCAAGATTCGCTCACAAAAGCACCTCCATGAATATAAGTATCATCACCGATAGAAGTATTACACTCTATTACTACATTATCGCATATCAAAATATTTTCACCAAGTTTCACTTCTTCTTGAATGACCGCTGTAGGAGATATTACATTAACAAACTGGTAACCAAGATCTTTCATCTTCTCATATAGGTGTCTTCTATCAGAATTTAAGTTATTCCAAAGAACACCTATGAACACATAGTCGGTCTCTTTTGAAATGTATTTTGGCAACTCGTCAATTGCAACTAAAGGAAGTCCCAGATATTCTTTCTCACCGTGTAAATATTCTTTATCGACAGCAAAACATACCACTTCAAAAAGATTATATTTTTTTATCATGTAATATATAACCCTTGCGTTTGTATGTGCTCCAATAATCGCTATCTTTTTCATATTAAGTTATTTACAATATTTTATAATCATCAAGCATTGTGCTTATTTCCTCCGGAGAATTAAACATCATAACATCTATAACAGATAAACCTGACTCAAAATCAGGCCTTTTCTGGCTATACTCATGCAAATTAATCTCAAGAAATTCCAGCTTAATATTATTCTTATCATACTTGCTCTTGTCAAAAAAGGATTGTCCGCCGGGGGGATTGATATATTCATCCGCACCGGGTATTGCTTTGCAAATATTAAGCGCCCATTCATCAGGAGCATTTACCGGTTCAATCTGCAAATTCATCTTTGAATAGACCTCCATATTTCTCTCAAAACCAAGAAATTTGCAAACTGCCTCCAATGACTTCTTATTAAAGGAAACAATGTCATCATAATTATCAGCAAACACATTATCAAGCAATTCCATTACATTTCTATAGTAAGGCGCTAGTTTCTTATAATGCTGAAGCTGTGCAACAATCCTGTTTTTCCAATTTTCAGCATTGTTTATTTTTACATCTACAATATTAGTCTCCCGCGCAAATTTCACCAATGGGACTTGAATATACTGCCATCCTTGGCCAGGCTTCAATGTTCTATTTCTCTCAATCCATCCGTGCCTTATAAACTGAACAGGGTCAAAAAGTATAAATTTATCAGTATGTTTTATCAAACTAAAATACCCCAAGTATGGGAAAAAGTAAGGCTGCATTATTCCAAGTTTCATGGCATTTACTTTTTATAGTATTTTTTAATAGAATCAATCACACGCTCAACATCAGAATCTGACAAATCATGATGCATGGGAAGACAAATAACAGTATCAGCCAACTTGGTAGCTACCGGCAAATTTGAAGGTACAGCTGATGACAATCCTCTATAAGTGGAAAATGTACTTATTAGCGGATAGAAATATCTTCTTCCAAAGACATTATACACCTTCATACCCTCATACAAGGCATCCCTTGAGACGCCAAATTCTTTCTCATCAACAAAAATCGGGAAATATGCATAATTGTGCCTTACGCCCTTCATATCAGACATATACCTAATACCGTGAATATTTTTTAATTCATCACGATATATTTTTGCAACTTTTTTTCTCCTCTCTATAGCAGCATCAACTTGCTTTAAATTCAACAAACCATAGGCGGCCCTCGCCTCATCCATTTTTCCATTGATGCCGGGACCTACAACGGTAACCTCATCCGCAAAACCAAAGTTTTTCAAGAATTCAATCCTTTGCTTAGTTTCCTTATTATGACCAATTAACGCCCCGCCTTCAAAGGTACTGAACACCTTGGTAGCATGAAAGCTAAGCGTGGATAAATCTCCCTCGTTCAGAATAGATTTTCCATTAATTTTTACACCAAAAGCATGGGCGGCATCATATATGACTTTCAGTCCATACTTGTCTGCAATTGCTTTAATTTTCTTTGTGTCACAAGGATTACCGTACACATGAACCGGAAGAATTGCGGTAGTTTTAGGTGTAATAGCAGACTCTATTTTATTAGGGTCCAAATTTCCTGTAACAGGATCAATATCAACAAACACCGGCTTAATACCATTCCACCATAGCGCATGGGTTGTAGCAACAAAACTATATGGTGTAGTAATAACTTCACCTGTAATTTTTAAGGTTTGCAGCGCCGCAAGAATCGGCAGAGTTCCATTAGTATAAATTGAAAGATATTTAACCCCAAGATATTTACATAACTCAACTTCAAATTTCTTATGAAACTCTCCGTTATTGGTTAGCCACTTGCTCTCCCAAATCTTTTTTAAAGATTGTTCAAACAACTTCAAATCTGGCAATAATGGACTAGCAACCAGAATCTTACTATTGTTCAACTTTTTCATTATTCTTGTTTTTTTTCAAATATGACAAAGCTAATTCCTTAAGCTCAATATATTGCGGCTGTTTAATCCAAGTGTATATAAAATGGAATAATGCACACCCGCCTATCACCTGTATTGCAAGCTGCATGTAACAATTTACAGGTAGAAACTGCACACTAAAAATAATTAAGGCTATTATGAATGCTATTCCAAATACAGGAAGAAAATCTCTCATTTCCTCCCAGAAAGAATACCCTAACAATTTATTCTCGCCCCAGCAATTTACATACAATGACAAAATAGATACAATTATCATTGCAATAAGCATCGCCTTGATACTCACAAAAATACCTATTACTATCGGGATAGCGGACATTCCCCTTTTGATAAATTCCGCGCCTAATATCCAATCGCTCCTGCCTTTGACTTGTAGAACGTTTAAGTTAATAGCATGTAAGGGGAAAAATACGGCAATGAAACATAAGAGCTGCAGGTATATCACAGCCCCCCCCCATTTCACACCTAACAATGAAAATATAAGAGGTTTAGCTATTGCTGCAAGGAACAGACAAAGCGATACAGAAATTAATAGCACACTGCGGAAAACACGGACAAATGCACCTTTAAGACGCGGTTTGTCATCTTGCATTGTGCTTAATGTTGGAAATGTTGCCCGCTGAACTGCATATGAAAAATTAGTTGAAAGAAAATTGGGGAATTGCTCTCCTCTTGTATATAATCCCAATTGGGTCGGACTATAAACTTTCCCAATAATAATATATGCTGCGTTGTCAAATAGGGTTCCAAGAAAACCTGATGCAAGTAATTTTGAACCAAATCCAAATAAATCTTTAAAACTCTCTCTGCTAAAAGCACCAGGAGAAAAAGGTGAGACTGGCCGCCACGAGCAAAAAATCCAAATTAATAACGTGTTAATAGTTTGCTTTATAATCTGCTGCCAAACAAGGCTCCAAACGCCAAAACCTTTAAGTGCAAGAAATATTGCAATTACACCTCCGAATAATGTTGAAATCATGTTTACCCATGCCTGAGTTTTAAAGTCTACCCTTCTGGTAAAAACAACAACTTGAACCAATCCTAAAGCATTAATAATTAGAGTAATTGCAAATACTCTCGTAACAGGCACCAATAATGGCTGATTATAGAAATGTGCAATTGGAACAGCTAGAAAAAACATCAGAATAAAAAAGAAAAAACTTATTGCGATGTTAAAATAAAAGATTGTATTATAATCTTTCTCGGATACCTCTTTTTTCCTAATGAGTGCGTTGGAAAATCCGCTGTCAATGAATATTGTAGATATTGCAATAAAAATTGCAATCATTCCTAAGAAACCATACTGCTCAACAGAAAGAATCCTCGCAAGCACAACACCAACAATAAACGAAACAAGCGCCGTTGTAACGTTTCCCGCAAGACTCCACTTTGCACCGTTAAAAGTTTTAACTGTTAATTCTCCCATTTTCCAATTTGCAAACTAAACCAGAATCCATTCATTGTTTTGAGAATCATATTTTTTTATAATTCTAGCAGGGACACCGGCGACAATGCAATACGGAGGAACGTCCCTAGTAACTACGCTTCCGGTCCCGACAAGCGAATGTTTTCCAATGGTAACGCCCTGATTAATAACAACATTACCGCCTATCCAAGAATCGTCACATATTGTTGTCAACCTAGTACTGATACCCTGGGCAGAAATGGGCAAGTCCGGATTTTCATAATTGTGCCACATTCCAAAGATTAACGTTCCATTACCAACTATAACATTTTTCCCAATATGAACCGGCCCCACAATGGTAACTCCTGTAGTAATCATAGAGCCATCATCTATTACGACATCTCCAACTTGATTATTTATCGTAGTTCTACTTTCTACGACGCAGTGATTTCCAACAATAAATTTTTTGGATGGTATTAGATCAAGACGCGCTCCGGCCTTAATTATTGAACCTTTCCCTTTTTTTATAAAGAAGGGATTGATTAACGTGCGAGTGAACCATCTTGGCTGCGCGGTTAATTCATTCATCATCAAATGATGAAGAACTTTTTTTAAACTCGGTCTATTTTCAAGCATTATTTTACCCCCAATAATAATTTAGAAATTATAAAGCACAAAATCTTCCTTACTCTGCCAGATGTCATAACTGTATTATTATAAATAGTATGAATCTTCTTAACAGTTCCGGTAATAATTTCGTTTGCAAAATCAAGACTTGTTATGCCGTATATCTTAAGTCGCACACGGTTTCTTAATGTATTAGCTTCAACTGTTTTAGTAATGAAACTTGACTCTCTCCCATATTGTTTTTCAATTGCCAACTGCAGATAATAATCATTCAAAAATATTTTTTTATACGTTTCAGGATTCGCCGACTCATTAAGCCCCATTCTATAGTTGTACAAATAACGGTTATAATCATAACAGCTATAATTATAACTATAGATAGCAGAAAAGACATAATCAGAAGTAGGGTAAAAATCGGGATTAAAACCTCCAAGGTCTATAGCTTTTTCTCTCTGGAAAACACACCCCGTGCTCCTAACAGGATAATAGTGAGAAAAATCCTTTAGCCGCATCTTGCAAAATCCACCCTCAAATTTATGATAAAGCGCCTTTGGCGCATCCTTATAATCTTTCCCGTCATATACCACCATGTTGTGTCTTGAGCATAGCATGCAAATTTTGTCAAACCTTCTTAAGACTCCAAATATTCTATTTAGAAATTCCGGAGACAAAATATCATCATCATGTAAATATGCAATCCACTGTGTTCTAGAAAGTTTTATGCATCTATTCATATTCCCAAACATCCCCAGATTCTCGGCATTTTTATAATACCTAAGTTTTGGATGGTCAATTGCGCAAACAATTTTTCCCGTTTCAGTATCTCTTTCAGGATCATTGTCAACAACTATAACTTCATAATTATCAAAATTTTCCTGAGCAAGGGCAGAATTAATTGCACAACTGATAAAATCAGGCCTCTTATATGTAGGAATGGCAATAGTAACGGCAGGTATGGCAGATGACATTTCTCCCTTAATAAGCAGGGATTTAACGCCATCATCTTTTGTAAATGAATCTACATACTTAAAAAAATCTGTTTTATCATTTACTTTTTCCATAGAGTTGAGATTTATAAATTAAATATTGATGGTCCGATAATCAGCTTAAAGTATGACTGATATCTGCCCTAAAAATTTCCATTCCCTTGCGCATATCAATTTTTGCCATCCACCCAAGAACGTCCATGTTCTTTTTCACCAGGGCTATAGCATACATAATATCAAACTTTCTATATGGCAGTCCTCCCCAATTGGCATTTATTTTTTTGTCAAAAACATCCTCCATAATTTGCGCAACCTCCCTAATACTGTGACCTTTGCCAGTTCCAAGATGGAATTCCTCAAAAGGCTCATTCAGCAAATCAATCTTCTTTAACAAGTTCAAATAAAAATCTGCAATGTCATCCACATGGATAAAATCTAGTATCTGCTCGCCTTTGCTAAATGCAACCTGTTCTTTAGCATTCATTGCATCTGCCATATAATCAACAACTTTCTTATAATCATTCTTTCTGCCGTAAGGAGAATAAAGAATAATGTTAATCCATTTTCTTCCCGATAGATTTGTAAAGTATTGAATTATAGACCTCTCGGCCGTCTTGGTTGCAGAATAAAGATTTGCCGGAAAATATTTGCCGTCAGCATAAAGGAATTCGGTAAACGTTCCTGTATTTACAAAATATTTACAATCAGTATCTTGCAGAGCAACCAAAAGTTCTGTCGTGAAAAGCAAATTACTGTTCACCAAATTTATGGCGGTTGCATCATCATATTTTGTAGAGAAGAATGCTGCCAGATGAATCACAACCTCTGCATTAAACTTTTTTACTTCATCTTTCCAACTCTCTTTTTGCAAGGAAATAATTGTAAGATTAATATCTCCAAATAGGCGATGCGCCTTATCCTCATTTCTTACAAGCAACGCAATATCCTTAATTCCATTATTGTACAAATAAGGAATCAGTGTTTTACCAACAAAACCTGTTGCGCCAGTTATGAGAATTTTTCTCTCCATGTTACCAAATTTTCCATGGTGCTTTCCCCTCATCCCACATATTATTCAGCTCATTATTGTCCCTTAAGGTATCCATCGGTTTCCAAAAACCGCTGTGCTTATATGCATGCATCTGATGCTCCGCCACTATCCTTTGCATTGGTTCTCTCTCAAACATTTCACTGTCTCCTTGTAAATAGTTGAATACCTGCGGTTCACATACAAAGAATCCTGCATTTATCCATGTACCGGAGGCAGCAGGTTTCTCCATAAAACTCTGCACGTTTCCGTTATCTTCAATATCCAAAACGCCCAATCTGCCGGCAGGCTGGTATGCAGTAAGCGACAGGTATTTGCCGCTCTTATTGTGTTCTTCTATTGTCTTTTTAATATCTACATCTCCTACGCCGTCACCGTAAGTAAGAAGAAATTGCTCACCTCCTATGTACTTCTGAATTTTTTTAACACGTCCTCCGGTCATTGTGTTCACACCAGTATCAACCATTGTCACTTTCCAATTTTCAGAATGATTATCCAGAATCTCAACACTGTTATCCGCCAGATTAACAGTCATATCGCAGTTATGACGGAAATAGTTTGCAAAGTACTCTTTTATGACATATTGCTTATATCCGCAGCAAATTACAAAATCATTAATTCCGTAATGGCTGTAAATTTTCATGATATGCCAGATGATTGGCTTACCGCCAATTTCAGCCATCGGTTTTGGGATTACATTTGTAACCTCACTCAATCTTGTTCCAAAACCGCCTGCAAGAATTACTGCTTTCATAGTTAGCTTAGATTTAGTTATCAGTGTTCACGCAAATATACTTTAAATATGCGTTAAAACGGAGATTTAAACATCTCCAAATCCTCAAAAGTCAAATCTCTCCCGGAGACAATTGGGTTCTCTATTCCCCACTCAAATCCAATAGATCTCTGAGAAATACCGCTGTCGTGAGCAGGGGAATAGCAAGAAGTCTGCGCGTAATTTACAATGCTTCCGGCCTCCATAGACAAGAAACCATGCGCAAAACCTCTTGGTATATAGAGATATCTGCCCGTCTGATTATCCAGCTCAACTGAGAAACATTGTCCATACGTTGCAGATTTTTTTCTTATATCCACACACACATCCTTAATATGCCCCCGGCTCACCCAAACTAATTTAACATGGTCAGCGGGAGGTGTTTGGAAATGCATTCCTCTTATCACATTTTTCTGAGATACAGAGTAATATATCTCCTTAAAATCTGCATCAAGCCCATTCTGCGAAAAGAATTCCGCATTAAAGAGTTTTTGGAATCCTCCCCTATTATCTTGGAAATTAACCGTTTCCAAAATAAACAATCCGTCAAAAGAAGTCTTTATAATGTTCATATCCTCAATTTATTTACAACTGGAGAAATCTTCTATCTGCCTTAAACATAGTTCATAAACATTTTCTTCACGATAGTTTTTATACCACTCTGCAGTTGCTTTTACGCACTCATTTAAGCTCCATCTGGGAGACCATCCAAGTTGTCTCTTTGCCTTAGTGATGTCCAGCATAAGCATGTTTGCCTCATGCAATGCGCCCGGCACAGAGGCATCTTTAAGCCCTCCTTTTCCGTAGTTTTCAACCACTTTGGACGCCACATCCCATACAGTTGCAACGCCATGATTCTCAGGGCCAAAATTAAATGCACCGCAATATGCCTTAGGCTCTTCACACATCTTTTTTGCCAGCAGCATATATCCGGAAAGCGGCTCAAGAACATGCTGCCAAGGTCTTATAGCTTTTGGGGACCGTATCTCTATAACCTTATTATTCTCAATCGCTCTGATACAATCCGGAATTATCCTATCCTTTGCCCAATCGCCTCCGCCAATTACATTGCCGGCTCTCACACTTGCAATACTCTTATGATGAACATGATAACTATCGGGATTAAAGAAACTTCTCCTCCAGCTGGAGATTGCAATCTCTGCCGCACCTTTGCTGGATGAATAAGGGTCATAGCCTCCAAGAGGGTCAGTCTCTTTATAACCTATTGACTGCTCCTTGTTTTCATAACATTTGTCCGTAGTGATCATCACCCCAACTCTCACGCTGTCAGTTGCCCTGATTGCCTCCATTATGTTAATGGTACCCATCACATTGGTCATGTAAGTTTCAACAGGGATTTCATAGCTCAATCTTACAAGCGGCTGAGCTGCAAGGTGAAATACAATTTCAGGAGAATACTTGCGGAAAATTTCTTTCATAAGGTTGCCATCATTTATATCTCCCCGCAAATCAACAATCTTATCTTTTAATCCGCTTAGCACATAATTGTCCTTATCAGAATATGGTTCTTTGGCTACTCCTATAACCTCAGCACCAAGAGAATGCAGCCATATAGAAAGCCATGACCCCTTAAACCCGGTATGGCCTGTTACAAGAACTTTCCTGCCATTGTAGAATCCGTTAAAAATATCCCTGCTCATAATAAACAATTATATTGTAATCCATTTACACATCCAAATCCATCTCTACTTTTTAAAGCGCTTCATCTCACAAAACTCTCTGATTGACTTTATCATCCAGTCAAGCATAGGCTTCTTCATCCCCGGATAAACACCAATCCAGAAAGTATTGTTCATAATAAAATCTGTATTCTTCAACTCTCCTACCACCCTATAATATTTGTTTTTCCCGACAGATTCTTTATTCAAATTGATAAATGCAGGATGACGCAACAGATTGCCTGCAAACAAGTTGCGGGTTTGTATTTTTCTCTCCTCTAAAAACTTTGTAAGCTCGTTCCGGGTAAAGCCGGCATTCTCTTTCACTGAAATCAAAAAGCCAAACCAGCTTGGATTGGAATTACTTTCAGGAACAGGAAGAAGCAAGCCTTTTGTCCCTTTAAGCCCATCCAGAATGTATTGGAAATTCTTTCTGCGCGTTGCAACAATCTTATCCAGTTTCTTAAGCTGCGCACACCCTATTGCAGCCTGCATATCGGTGATTTTCAAATTATAGCCAAGATGAGAATAAACATATTTATGGTCATATCCCAATGGAAGTTCACCATATTGCTTGGTAAATCTTTGTCCGCAGGTATTGTCTTTTCCGCTTGGACACCAGCAATCACGCCCCCAATCTCTGTATGAGTTTATTAATCTATGCAGCAGAGCATTATTTGTATAAACGGCGCCGCCCTCTCCCATGGTCATGTGGTGCGGAGGATAGAAACTGCTTGTTCCTATATCTCCTATTGTTCCGGTTTTCTGTTCTGTTCCGTTAATCATATATGTGCTTCCAAGGGCATCACAGTTGTCCTCAACAAGCCACAAATTATGCTTGCCACAAAAGGCTTTAACTGCCTGCAGATTAAATGGATTACCTAGAGAATGCGCAATCATCACGGCTTTGGTTTTTGGCGAGTATGCCTTTTCCAATTGTGTAACATCTATATCGTATTCCGGTACTGTAACGTCTACAAAAACAGGAACTGCACCATATTGAATTATTGGAGTTACCGTTGTAGGGAATGCGCATGCTACCGTTATAACTTCATCACCTTTTTTGATCTGCCTTTCCTTCAACTCAGGTGCCGTCAACGCAGTGAACGCAAGCAGATTTGCAGAGGAACCAGAATTAGTGACGCTGCAAAAACGAACTCCAAGCCATTTGGCAAACTCATTCTCAAACTCCTGAGTCCAATGTCCTTGCGTAAGCCAAAAGTCCAAAGAAGAATCCACCAAATTCATCATTTCCTTCTCATCATAGTATCTCCCACCATAATGAATATAACTCTTGCCCGGAACAAATTTATCCTTTGAAGAAGACAACTTATAATATTCCTTTACAAGAGAAAGTATCTTATTTTTTAACGCAATCGATTGTTTCATTTGTAAATCATTCATTACCATTTTTGTTTTTTTTAGGATTCACAATAAGTTTTAAATCAGGCAAAAGCACAGTATAAAATTTATAACTTAGCCATAACACACATACCAAAAGTCGATTAGGTAATTTAGAAACCACGCAATAAAAGACCATAAACTTTTTCCCATGTCTCATATTCTTAATATCGCTAATTGAAAGAGGTATTGTTAATAAATCTTTTAAATCAGACACTTGCATGGGAGGTGTTATCTTCTTAAAATTTGCCACAAAGAAAAAAGCCGATGAATAAAAATAGCGTGAAAGGTATAAACACATATTATAAAAATATGGCTTATCTCTTAAAATGATCATTTTTTCTTTCATACACTTTCTAACAAATAATTGTGTATTTATCTCGGAAATGGGGATAACCTCCCTGCAATTATAATGAGACAATGACTCAGCTCTAATCACATAATAATATGTAATATCTGGCAGCAACGAGAATGACTTCACAAGAGGTATAATATCAGACCAAAAGATAATGTCCTCGCCCAAATCAGATTTGTAAGAAATATGAGCCCCTCTCAAAAAAGCCAAATCAAATAAAACATTCCAGTTTGATATTTTAAAGTGCTGGAGAGCTCCATAACATAACCCGGCAAATTCATCCTCTAAACAACCAGACCGCAATGGAAGCTGCATTGTTACAATCTCCCTCCCATCATCATAAATTTTTTTATACGAGGCAATGGTTACATCAGCATGACAATCAATTGCAGATGAGTAAAGGATATTTATGCAATCTGACGTCATAATATCGTCACTATCAAGAAAAAAAAGGAATTTGCCTCTTGCCTCCTTAATTGCGACATTCCTAGAAGCACCTATGCCAAGGTTTTTAGGATTCTTAAAGATTCTTATGTCAGATCCTCGTTTGCTTAAAGATTTCACGGATTCAACTATATCCATGCTTCTATCAGTTCCGCTATCATCAATAATAAGGAATTCAATGCTTTCAAAATTTTGAGACAATGCAGACTCTAACGTCTTTTCAATGTATTTTTCAGCATTATAGAGTGGTATGGCGATAGTGACCTCGTACATATAATAATTTATTTATCAATATTATTATTGCTATCATCGTAGCTTTTAGCAGAAGTAAAATAATAGGATAATTTGGAAATATGTCTCTTTAGCCTGATGAACAAAGTATGTGTCAGGCCGCCATCTTTTTCCATAGTTCTCCACCCGGTAACCACAATTGCCTTTTTATCATGCACAAAAACCACTTTGCCAAATTCCTTGAGTTTTAAGATCAAAGAACCATCTTCACCGCTTTTGATATCTCTTCTAAAGCCAAACTTTTTTGCGAATTTTGATACAACAACAAGGGTCATTCCTCTCACTGCCAGCTCAGGTCTTTTATGTGCTAATGCGTTCAAATGCACATTCCTAAAAAACTCATACAATTTCATTCCCATCACAGATACTCCCTTCCTTGGCAGAAAGTTCCATCTTGCACATGCAGCAACTGCCTTATCATCAGCCACTAATGCATCCACCATGATTTCTATATATTTAGGAGGATACATAGTATCGCCATCCATGCAAACATAATACTTACCTCTGGAAATTTCTAAAGCAGCTTGCCTGGAAGCTCCCGCTGTATGATGATTTGTTACAAGCAGCGGCTCTAAACCGCAATCTCTATAAACTTGAACCGTATTATCAGTAGAATCATTGTCAACCCCGATAATTTCAACAGAATACTTACATAGCATTTCAGAAACTGACCAAAGATTAGAGAGCAAATTCTCCCCCTCATTATGTGCTATCATAACAACAGAAACCACAGGATTCTCACTCTGCAGTTTTAAAATCCTTGATTTAATTTCTTCCGCTATTTGCTTATAATCAGAAGTATATGGCTTTCCGTACACGGTCGCATACTTTAAATACCAATTTTCTTTCATATCGTTTTCAGTATTATTGCGTCGCCCCAAGAACTTCATCAAATAATGCAACCCAACATCCGGAAATATTTTCAATAGAATATTTTTCCGCCGTCTTTCTTGCATTGATTCCCATATTTTTCCTCAGGTTTTCATTTGCCATCAACAAAGATAATTTATTACAAAAAATATCCTGATTCATCGGTTCAACCAAGTAGCCATCTTTGCCGTCTGTAATTATATCAGAAGGTCCAGACGGACAGGCAAAGGATATGCTTGGCAACCCGCAAGCCATAGCCTCAATGATAACCGTTCCAAATCCCTCATATCTAGAAGAAAGCACTTGTATAGAAGATTCCGCAAACTCTTGATTAACTTGTTCGGGTGTAACGGCCCCCATCAACTTACAATGTTTTAGATTTAAATCTAAAGCTATTTTTTTATAGAACCCAATTTCACCGGGACCATAAATACAAAGTTCCCAATCAGGAAATTTATCCTCAATCTTCTTCCAGATATTTAACAGAATATCAAAACCTTTCTGAGGTACATATCTGCCTACGGCAATTACTCTCTTTGCAGAACAATCACTAATTTTCTCCGGCAAACAAGGTATAGGATCTGGAATAACAACAACATTATTAAGTTCTTTCCAATTTTTAGCATCTTCCTCAGACAACGTAATGAACTTTGATAACTTTCTAAGTTTAGAAATCAAATTCTTATTCCAAAGCCCAGGTATAATTTTGTTATACAGCAGCGATGGACCACTATCATAGGGAGAGGCATCAAATCTCCTAAGGCTACTCTTATTAATATGCAACTCAGCCATCTTCTTACTTCCGTCATGGATGTTAGTAATAAAGTTGATTTCCCTCCTCATGCAGGAGACTGCAATGTCCGGCTTGATTATATGCAAATACTTACGTAATAACAATTTATACTTAACCTGTTTTTTTAGATACAGAAAAACTTTCTTTAAAATATTTGCATTCCAAAGCTCCTCATATCTAATATCAAGTTGAACAACATGCACCTTTTCTGAAAGCTTGTAATATGGTGGTTGGAATGGATTATCCGTTAGTATGATATACATTTCATAGCCAAGCTTCTCGGCAAAATAATTACACTTAGTACTAACCACCCTTTCTATACCTCCAGGCAAATAAATTTCTGGAGTACAATATGCAATAGTTCTTCTTGGACGCTTCAAAGGAATATCTTTGACACTTGCAATAATTTGAGACTTATAAGTTGCATCAAAATTGTCTTCATCCGCAACCACGTCTCCCCCAACAGCTTCATTAACAAACTTGTGACTAATCTTAACCTTTCTCTTGGCTTTCATTCTCCACCATTCATATTCGATGTCTATATGGCCAATGTCGATAGCCTGATAGCCTAACTTTGCCAAATCATACGCAAGACATGTAGCGGTGGGTCCTAAGGCCAAAAGGAACAAAGTGTCTTTTGTTCCAAATTTTTTAGCCAGTTCTATCAAATCATTATAACGCTCAAAGCCATCCGATGCAGGGCCCAGTATTCTTCTAATACTCTTAGCATTATCAAATAAATCATTTCCAACCCCCAATCTGCTTTTTTCTCCCTCTATGAAAATTATATCCCTTCCGTCCCAAATTCTTCTGACATCTTTAAACCAATACCCACATTTACTTTTATCTGCAAAATCACTATATAATCTGGAAACAAAAGTATTATAGTATCGCTTATTAGGATCCAGACATCTGGCCCACAAAAAATCATAAAGATAAAAATGACAAGTCCAAAACCGGCGAGTTCTTCTGTTGTACCTCTTTAAATCTCTAAATGTATCTGATAAACAAACAATATGATTTGGCAAATTACTTGTGAGCACTTCAGTTAACTTTTCAGATAAAGGTACACTTCCATGTTGGAAACCAATATTTTTATATGGAAGCGTAAGCAATACCTCACCATCTCCAAACCTAGAGACAGAACACCTGTCTTTTGCAATCTTATCAATTGATTCTTCTATGCTTGCTATATTCGGGACAATCTCATTCCTTTTATTGAAAACATTCCACAAGAAATTATACCATTCGACAAGAAAATTATATCTTAATTTTCCAATTAGCCCTTTAAGTTTGCTCATATAAATAAATGGTTAGGGGATGAAGATTATAATCATTACAAATATAGCCAATTTATTGTATTTTTGTCGCACAAACGCCTAACGTATTAACCTAAAACTGTGAGAAATGCTCTTTAACTCAATAGCCTTTTTAGTATTTCTGCCAATCGTTTTTGTTGGCTATTGGTTTGTATTTAAAAAACTCAATGCACAAAACTTTTTTGTGCTGACTGCGAGTTACGTGTTTTACGGCTGGTGGGATTGGAGATTTCTAGGCTTGATACTTCTCACAACATTACTCAGTTATCTAAGCGGTTTATTGATAGAGAGATATGAGGGAAAGAGAAATAAACAAAAATTAGTCAGCGCAGCCAACATTATTATAAATCTTGGCATACTAGGGTTCTTTAAGTATTTCAATTTCTTTGCAGAAAGCATGGCTCAATTGCTTGGATTGTTTGGGGTTACAATGGATTCAATCACCGTCAAAGTAATCCTTCCGGTTGGTGTAAGCTTCTATACATTCCAGGCATTAAGCTACTCTATAGACGTTTACAAAGGCAAGCTTGCGGCATCAAAGAGTTTTGTAAACTTTGCCGCATACCTTAGTTTCTTCCCGCAACTAGTTGCAGGACCTATAGAAAGGGCAACAAATCTGCTGCCTCAGTTCCAAAAAGAGAGACACTTTGATTACAAAGATGCAGTTGACGGATGCAGGCACATGCTATGGGGATTCTTTAAAAAGATAGTTATTGCAGACAACTGCGCCGTAACGGCAAATCAGATATTTTCAAATTGGCAGAATTGCGACGGAACCACACTCCTCATAGGAGCTTTTCTATTTACATTCCAAATTTATGGAGATTTCTCAGGTTATTCAGATATAGCAATTGGAACAGCAAAATTATTTGGTGTTCAACTGATGACCAACTTTAACTTGCCATATTTTTCACGCAATCCCAGAGAATTCTGGTCAAAGTGGCATATATCCTTAACATCTTGGTTTACAGACTATATATACATTCCACTAGGTGGCAATAGAAAGGGGACCGGCAGGACAATATTAAACTCCGCAATTGTATTTGCTCTTTGCGGACTATGGCACGGCGCAAATTGGACATTTGTATTGTGGGGACTTTACCATTCATTCTTATTCCTAGTATTCATTCTTCTTGGAGTCAACATAAAATACAAAACAGTAGTGGCTCCCGGGAAAATACTTCCGTCAATAAAAGAATTTCTGCAAATGCTTATGACATTCTGCCTGGCCCTTATAGGATGGATAATATTCAGAGCCACAACAGTCTCACAGGCATTTGGTTACATAGGCGGAATGTTCACTGCAAAACATGTAGTCGGATTGCCTGTTGGAAAGAAGTCTATCATCTTGGTTTTGGTTATGGTAATTATTGAGTGGCTGCAAAGAGACAAGAGAAATCCGCTTCAATTTGATGCATACATAAAAAACAGAACTCTCCGCTGGGCATTATATTATATCATGCTTATTGTTATAGTATTCCTTGGCGGCAGGAGCGCATCATTCATTTATTTCCAATTCTAGCATGAAAAAATTTCTTAAAATATTTATTTATTTTTTCATCCCGATAGTTATTGCATCGGCATGTCTGGAGGTTTATATGAGACACATTCCTAACTCATATAGATACAAGGATGAATGGATGAAGAAAAACGGCAACTCCGTTGAAAGTCTGATACTTGGAAGCTCACATGCATACTATGGAATTAATCCGGAATACCTTTCCGGCAAGGCATTCAATCTTGCCAATGTCTCACAAGACTTAGAGAGAGACTACTTTGTGTTCCATAAATACAAAGACAATGTTAAAAATTTGAAGACCGTTATCTTGGTCTTGTCAGATGCTAATATGCTCTCCACCATGGAGAAGGGTGTAGAATCTTGGCGTGTAGCCTATTACGGCTTATACATGGGTTATCCCCAAAAAAAGTTGGCATTAGAAATAACAAATGCAAGGATGACTGACAAACTGCAGGCATCTTTGAAGGGTGATGATATGCTTGGCTGCACACCTCTTGGTTTTGGAACTGCTTATAAGGATGAAAATAAACAGCCAATAACTGAGACATCTATAAATGAGGCACTTGATAGAAATACCATTCTTAATAAAGATGGCAATATGGATACAACATATCTCAGACAAAATATCAAAGCATTGGATGAGATCATTTTGCTGTGCAAGCAAAAAAATGTGAAACTCATAATTCTTACAGCTCCGGTCGTAAGAGAATATGGAAAAAGAATGAACAAGGCACAATCCGCCTTATTTTACAAAATCATTCATAAAAAGATAGAAGGCAACAATAATATAGAATTCCGTGATTACATAAAAGACGCTCGTTTCTCATCAGCTGATTTCTTTGACTGTGACCATCTTACAAATCTAGGAGCAAAAAAGTTTAGTGAAATTATTTCACAAGAAATACACTAATGCTCTGTATGAATAAATTGCTTATTTACACCCCGTATTCTGAACAAGTTCGCAAACATCATTAGCCCCAACAGCGGGACTTTTCCAACTGCTTTCTTAAATTTTTTATCAACTAACCTGTCGGGAATTCCAAAGGCAAAAGTAAAGCCAATAAGGAGCATTAGAATCCACCATTTCACTGAGTTATCAATGTAAAAAACAGTCGTTAAACAAGTAATTAAGCCAACAAAACCAAGTATAATGATCCTTGGTGGTTGGCCCCACTGGAATATCTTATTACAGTAATCAAAATTACCGCTCAACAGCGCATGAGGAAATTCTCCCACAGATCTTGTAAAAATTCCCACTTGAGAGGCAATCCATCGCCTTCTCTGCGAGTAGAAAGAAGAACTTTTACTTACTTTCTGATCATAAACATAAGTATTATTCAAAAAGTCCACAAAGATTCTATCCTTACATAACAATCTCTCCAATTCCTTATCTTCTCCTGCCGTCTCAAGTTTTTTAACGTTATCCTTAAACCAACTATATTTAAAGGCCATACCAGAGCCGATTAAATTGGCAGAGAAACCTACGGCAACTTGTCCTTTCCTAAAGATTGCATTATTAATTTCCTCACTGCATGCATCAAGTATTGCAACCGAAGTATCAGTATTTTTTGCAACTCTATGTGCTTGGACTGCTTCAATTCCATTATCAAATGCATCAGCAATGTCCTGAAGAAAGTTGTTTTCAACTACATTATCCGCATCAAGTACAACAGCTATATCAAATTCAAACTCTATTCGCTCGACTGTATATTTTAAAGCTGCAGCTTTAGAGCTGCGCTCAAATTTTGGAATAATAACTGCTATCGGAAGTTTAGAGAGCCTGGACAACACATCATAGCCCATAGTATCAGCTATAACAATAATCTCAAAATATTCTCTAGGATAGTTTTGTGAAAGCAGATGGTTAACACACTCTTCAATAACATTATTCTCTTTATAAGCAGGAATAAAAACTGCAAACTTGTAATTCTTTGAAGATCTGGAGTACTTTACAGTCCCTTCTCTAAGTGAAAAAAAAGAAAATAAGAAAATATATGCTACCGACAACCCCAGTAATACAAACAACACAATATCAAATATATGCAGATAATTTGGCATTATATATTACAAATTATAATCTACCTTTCCTTCGCTATTTATATGACAGCATGCTTTAATAGAAATCGATATAAGGGCAAACCTTCCCTGCAGAGCAAATTTAACACATTGTTTTGGGACAGCAATGCACTTTTGGTACAAGATGCTTAAAAATGCATTAAACTTAGACAAATTTCTTTTAGCGAATATCATTCTGTTTCTGGTCATATAAAAAACTTGTATTGGTGAATTAACTCCAATAGTTGCACTCCCGGAGTGATATACTACACACTTAGGCTCATACCAAAGTTCATATCCTAAACGTCTTAATTGCATACTCAAATCCAACTCTTCATAGTAAAGAAAATAGCATTCAGGCCATCCGCCAACTCTATCAACAACCTCTTTTTTAATCAGGAAAGCAGCACCATGAATGTATGGAACGCTGTGAGCTGTATCATATTTTCCGCAGTCGACCTCATCTAATCCTATAGTTTTATTCCTCAAAGTAATTTTGGTAAGGGGGGTATAACCGGCATATTGAATAGTCTTAGCATCACTAGAATAAAGAATTTTTGGTGAGGCCCCGGCAATCTTTGGCGATGATGATACCCGCCCTAATAAAAATTTTAAAGAATCATCCCTTAGCTGTACATCGTTATTAATGAACATGATATAATCTCCATGCGCATATTTTAATCCCAAGTTATTTCCGGATGCAAAACCGGAATTAGTGGAATTTTGTATAACAGTCACATTCGGATAAATTGCCGCAATAGTCTTTAAATCAGAAGATTCTTTACAATTATCTACAACAATTATTTCAATATTAAAAGACTCGCTGCCAATAAGAACTTCATCCCTTCCAAAAACAGAATAAACAGAATTTATCAGTTTGCAAGTATCAGACAAACCATTATAATTAACTGTTATTAAAGATATCAACGACATGTTTAACACATTCAATATGAGCCTTTAGTACCGTCGACAGAATCACACTTAATGTCATCCTGTCCCTTATCCTCTACCTTATACTCTCCAATACAATTTTTATCCAAATTTGGACAAACAAAAATCAATGCAATCAGCACAAACACTATAATACCATTGGGGAATTGCGCAAGTATCTCATTGCCATACGATGCTACAAGCATACCGGCAATGCCTCCCGTTGATGCAATAGCGATACCTCGGACAAACTTTGTTTTTAGCTTAAATAGTGAAATCCACATTCCGTAAATTATAAAATACAGATATATAGCCACATACAATAAAACTCCAACTATGCCGGTCTCAACATAAAGAGTGTAAATCCAAGAATCAGTATTAACTTCCCCCATCGCTGAAGTACTAACAAACCTCTTTGCTTTCCATTCAGCAAGTCCAAGACCTATACCAAAAGGTTTATCCGCCATATAAGCCTTGATCCGCGCGTGATTCTTCTGGCGGACAAGGTATGAGGCATCTTGATTGAAAAAAAACGCAGACCTCGCCCTCCAAATATACCGGTTACTGTCACCTATATTTGTTCCTCTAAAAAAGGCAATAAGAGCTACAATTACAATTACAGACCCAAAAACTAATTTCTTATTTCTGGCACAAAGAATTAATACAAGTAATGCGCAAAAAGAAATAACAAGATGACTTCTTGTTCCAGTGAACAGTGAACCCCACAGAGATAGAATTGCGACAAATGCAAATAATATTTTCCCTTTTTTGTTATCAGTAAAGAACATAAGAATTCCAAAAAACGCTGATGAAAGAGCTAGACAAGCCGCCGCATTTGCTGCATCAGTAAACAATGACCAGTACCTTATTCCAAAAGGAAGGACGTGCGTATTGCTAATGATAGGATCTGCCAACCAAATTGATTCGTATTTGTCAAGTCCAATATATTTCTGCTTAAGAATCCATAGCACGGCAAAGACCGTGAGAACCGCCCATACATATACAAAGTGCTTAACATCTTTAGTTTGATTAATAACCAACGGTGTAAAAAAAACCACAACAAAATAATAAATCGCAGTCCACCTTACCGCTACTAGCCAAGCACTTGTAGAAACTACCCTTGGATTAAACAGTTCAAAAAAACAATAAATCATCCATATCAGCGTAAGCAATGATGCGCCATTCATTGAATTTTTCCAAACAATTTTTCCAAACAGTGTTGCAAAAAATAAAAGAAATATAAAAAGAACAAGTCCGCCGTCAAAGATTATTCCTATTTTGACAGAAGGGAAATACCTTCCAATACCTGTAAATAGGTAAAATAGGGAAAATAATATAATTGCATAGGTTTTAGGCGCTCGAACAAAAATCAAAACACAAAATATCGCGACGGGGACAAGAAAAGCAAAAGTCAAACTCAATTCCAGTTTCCACAGCACTACGCATACAAAGAGAACAAATGACAACAATAAAACAAGCCCTACGATTTTTGATGCATTCGAGCCACTGCCAGCGCCAGTCATATTATTTTCACCGTTAGCCATAAATAACACTATGCTCCGGCTCCCATCTGAAGTAACTTAAACTTTATTTTCCTCCAAAAAGTATGAGGAGGAAGCATGCCAGTAAATGTCTCAACAGCATCTCTTTCTGCACTAGTCAAAACTAACATAGTACTAGATTTGCCCGAATTGCGAGTAATGTTATCTAGCAAAACTTGGTCTGCATCACTCCAAACTCTGTGAGCATTCACAAAAAACAAATTGAGACTAGATGCTTTCAGAAAGGTCTCGGGAATTGGACTCTTTGCTAACTCAGGGTGTACTACAAGCAATATATCAAACGTCAAACAAGAATCAAATACTTTATTAATCTCAGCAAATACATATTCCTTTGAATCTGGCAAAAAATCGTCACCAGAAACCAGTCTTTTTATTTGCAAGCCAGACGCTTCCCAATATGCTATTAATTTATCAGTCAAATATCGCTTGCCCTCACCACTGAAAGAACTTAAGAAATTTACAAGAAGCGGCCTCCTTGCATTATCTCTATTAATGTTATTCATAATACCATTTGCAATATATTGAACTGCAGCATCTTCAGCTTGCTTATTATACATCCTATACTTAAATTTAGAATTCGCAGGAAAGGCAGCAAGAACCTCTCCCTTGGTAATATGTTCTGCTTTAAATTTATCCTTAAGAGACATATCAAAAATTTCAAGTATCAACATGATCGATATTATGAACACAGCTGAACCAAGAAATATCAAGATCAAGATCATCTTGCGTTTAGAGGGTAGAGGAGAAATCGGAAAATCTGGCGGATTTAATATCTTCAGAGAAGATGAGCTAACTTGTAAACTCTTCCTGCGAAGTCTTGCATTGTTTAAACCCATTAAATCTGACAGATATACCTGTTCCTCAAAATTAATCTCTCTCTCTTTTCTCTTTAGCGTTGTTCCAATAGGAGAAAAATGCACATAAATATTGTCAATATACTTGGACCTCTGCTCCATCACCTTAATCTCTGCGTCACTTCTTGCATTATCAATTTGAGCCTTAAACCACCTGTCTATGAAATCGGGTGCAGCAACTCCCTCTTTCGTGTAATTTTTAAGTTGAAGCGATTTTTTAAGATCAAGAAGGTTGTCTTCAGCCACTTTATATTCCTTTCTGGCATTTTGGACCTTATTTTGGTCAACAGAACCGTTTTTTACATCTCCATATGACAGGTACGCAATATCTTTGGACTTTTGAATAACATCATTCATTCTGTTAAGGAATTCAGAATTATTTTTCATAGCCTGCGTAAAACCGCGCATATTTTCATCCAATGTTTCAAGCTCCGCTTTTGACGCATAATACTGCCTTAAGACATTCTCGTAATCCATCTGATGATCTTTGTCTAGAGATGTCAGAGCTTCAGTTTGACGATCATAGTTGACAACTCTATTTGCTACGTTATACCTAGTCAGAGCATCCTCGGAATTTGTAAGATTATTTTGAGCTATTTCTAGTTCTCTCATGAAATATGCAATAACATCGTCAACCTCTCCAAATCTTAATGTCTTATATTCCTTTACGAATTCATCGTACAAGAACAAAATGGTGTTATATGCAACTCCTGGATCAGAAGAAGAAAACCTGAGTTCCATCATATCACTCGTACCTATCCTATTCACTTGGATCCTGGACAACGCCTTATAACCGTATAATGGGTGATTCCAATTAAACAAGCCGTACACATAGTTGTCTGGAGAAGCTTTCTCATAAGCGAGCAATCTTTGCATGGAAACTTCTTCTGAACTCTTGTCAATCAAATCCCTAACTTCCTGAGGAGTCTGTGAATACACATATCTAAAATCAGCCGCCGTGATATAATTATTATCCTTATAAGGATTGCCATAGATCATGTCTTGAATAAAAAGCCGCATTGACACCTTCTTCAGAGTATATCTTGCCGTAAGAATTCCTATCAAATTATCTACTGAATTATTAACCTGTTGAAAATCCACTGTATGTGAAACATTTTCTCCCACGCCAATATCTCCAAGAGAAAAACCTGCAACAAATCCTGTATAGAGAGAAGAACTAACCTCATATTCTTTCTTCATATTTCTCGTTAGCAGCACGCCTAAAAAGAAGGCCAGCAGAGAACCGCAAATAACCCAATATCTAATCTTGTATAGAGATCTTAATATATAAGCAAATGCATTTCCATTCATAATAATCTTTTTTAATACTTTACTACCTACTTATTCTCTCTTTTTGTCATTGCCGGCATGCTATTTTTTGCTTCTACGGTTCCTCTTGTTACTCTTAGATTTTTTATCTGAGGAAGAATTAGATGGAACTTGTATTGAGTTAGTATCTGTCGACAATGATTGTCCTCCGGTATTAACCGTGTTATCCCCATTATCCGGAATTATCCTAGAGTTTGTAACAAGTTCCAAAAACTTAACCTCTGTATTAATATCTCTAATCATAGCCGTAAGTTCCTGTGTAGAACGATAATACTGTGTCTCACTCTCAAATAGAGTATTTGTACCGGCTCTTCCATTAATAAAATCTAGTTTTGCATCTGCGTATGCTAGTTCAGCAAGCTTAGCCCACTGAATGCTGTGAGTCAACATTGGCACACTGCCCAAAATAACGTAGTAAGATTTAGCAACTTTCTCCAAAAGCTGCTCATACTCAGACTCATATTGATACTGCACTGCATAATATCTATCTTTTTGCTGTTTAATCTTATTGTTTAGGTTAAAGGCTTCATACAGATTAATTGTAACACCTCCACCCAAAAGATAGTAGCTTGAATTCTGATTTGAATAAGTATTAGCAGTTGGGATATTGGTCTGCTGATAATACATACTAGAATTATACTTACCATATGAATATGCTGCATCGCCATGAAACCATTTAAGCCATTCCATTCTTGCTGACTCAACGTCTCTCCATGCGTAATCTACTTCATGTTGTCTGTAAAGAACACTAGGATTATTTTTTACTCTCTGGAATAGTTCATCAAGAGATGGAAGTATGAATGGTGTATAAGTAGAAAGTATTGTAGCAACAGACACGACCCCATCATCTTTTTTTGTAAGATCCAGTACGACCTGTGATCTTGAAATGCTGTCAGTTGTGGTTCTTACAGAAGCAAAATTCAGTAGATCTGCATCTTTGTTGTAACGACCCTTTGTATCTTTTTTTGAATCCTTGTTATTCTGCGCCTGCAATCCGACACAAACAAATGACAGCAACAGCAATACTGCAAATATCTTTCTTCCCATTTTTAAAGATTTTTCTTTTGAAAAAATTCTTGCACTTTTATTCTGTAAACAACTTAAGATACACAAGTGCACGCAATTATACATTTTTCCCCTTTATAGCAGGTATAATTTGCGCTAAATTGTAACTTAAACATCATCTTTCTGGACAAATGCAGTGAAGGTTTTAAAAATAATTTTCACATCCAGCCAGAATGAAAATGTTTTAGCATATTGTATATCAAGTTGTTTTCTCTCTTCCGGTGACATTTCTCCTCCGTTGCCTCTCTTCATCACTTGCCACAGGCCGGTTAGGCCGGCAGGAGCAAAAAATCTATCTACATATTCATCTGCAGTCAAAAGTTCTGCTTCATATAATGGCAATGGTCTGTTGCCAACTATTGACATGTCACCCTTCAGAATATTAATTAATTGAGGAAGTTCATCTATGCTAAACTTCCTTATGATTTTCCCTACTTTTGTTACGCGCGGATCATTCTCAATTTTAACAAAAACATGCCCGTTCTCCCTATTCTTTTCTGCATTGAACTCTTTTTCAGGAACTACACAGTCATCAGAAATAAGCATATTTGACATCTTCTCCGGATCAAACTCAGAGTCATCTCCAAAGGCCTGACCATCAATAGCTGCTCCCTTTACCTCTTGCTTGCTTCCATACTGATTTATGTTATCCAAATCTTTAAGCCTCTTATCTGCATCCATATACATGCTCCTAAACTTATAGAAATCAAAAACATTATAATTGCTCCCTACTCGTTTTGACTTGTAAATCACCGCACCCCTGTCTTCTATCCATATTGCGGCAGCGGTTATAAGCAAAAGCGGAGAAAGAATAAGAATTGCAATCAGAGAAAACACAACATCAAAAACCCTTTTCCACATTGGCAGCCTAAAAGCACGTATATCCTTAACACTTAACGGTTTAACACTCCTAGAAAGCATCACCGAAGCATTTTGCGCAATAATGTTAATGCTGTCCTGAGCCTGTTCTACATTCACGTCAGGTGATGAGGTATCATTAACGCCCGCCTGCAGATATCCATGAATCAGTTTATCTTGTATTTTACTGGTAATAAGGATTATATAGGCATAAGCAAATTTTCCCCTCAGATATTTAATTCTTGGAATATCTAATTTTATTGTTGTCTGCTCATAGAATATGAAGAAAGGCGTATCAGAATGACTCGTTCCATTTTCACTTTCCGTCCACTCTTTCCTTATATACTTGGCTGCAAGCACATAGTTCTCACACACAGCCATTTTAGGAAACGCCAACTTTAAATGCGCAGCATAGTCCTTGCTCTCGCCTATGTAAACTACGAACGTCAATCTATTATATAATTTTCTTAATCCTGACTTTTATCTCCATCGGATTAAAAGGCTTAACAATATAATCGCTTGCACCATCCTCCAAAAGCTTGATTCTCTCGGCCGTGCTATCCTCAGATGAAAGCATAATAACCGGAATACTTTTGAAAAGATCGTTTTTCTTAACATAAGAAAGAAATTTGTCACCTGTCATCTCAGGCATACGAATATCACAGATGATCAGATCCGGGATGGATCCCTGCTGGAGCCATGCAATTGCTTTTAAAGGATTGTCAAAATAGGTAAAATCGTAATCCTTAGAGAGGTAGAATGTAATAACCTTTGCAATTGACTCCTTATCATCTATTATCAACACTTTTTTCTTCATCGGAAACAGTATATAGCGTTACAGCAAATGTACAAAAAAATCTTGAATACTAACTATTTATAAACAAAAAGGCCTCCCTATTCGGGAAACCTTTTCATCTTCTATAGTGCAAATTATAACTAACTGATTATCAGTAAGAACAGTAGCGGGGATAGGACTCGGACCTATGACCTCCGGGTTATGAGCCCGACGAGCTACCAACTGCTCTACCCCGCGGTTTTTTAAAGTGCTGCAAAGGTAATTTGAATTATTTTAAATAGCAAATTTAATCTTTGAAAATTTTGATATAATTAAATAAATTGCTAAATAATAGCCGTTTATCAATATACAAATCAGAAAGTTTTATATATCTCGGAAACTGACATAGTTTTCTGTTCTCCCTTTGCAAGGTCTTTAATGTTGACAGTCCCATTAGCAACTTCTGTCTCTCCAACTATCGCAAAATACGGTATGCCTTTCTTGTCTGCATAATCAAATTGTTTTTTTAGTTTGCTCCTATCGGGATAAATTTCACAGTTTATTCCTTTTGCACGGAGTCTCTTAACAATTGGGATTGAATACTTTACAGAGGCGTCATCCATATTTGAAAATAATATTTTAGTTCCCTCTATTACTTCTTGCGGAAATTTATTTAGTCCGCCAAGCACATCATAAATTCTGTCCGCACCAAATGAAATTCCAACGCCTGAAACATCAGGCAATCCAAAAATTCCCGTCAGATTATCATATCTTCCACCTCCGCAAATACTGCCAATTTCAAAATCTTTTGCCTTTACCTCAAAGATTGCACCTGTATAATAATTTAACCCCCTGGCTAAAGACAAGTCAACTTCAACTTGCTGAGTAACACCTGCTTGAGAGATCAAATCAAACAACTTTTCCAGTTCTGACACACCCTCCATACCGGTTGCTGATGACACAAGAACTTGTTTGATGGCGGAAATTTTTTCTGCAGAACTTCCTTGTAAAGTCAACACCGGTTCAAGAGCGGCAATACCTTTTTCATCTATGCCGCGCTCTTTCAGTTCATTCTCAACTTCCTCTAAACCAATCTTATCCATTTTATCTATCGCGACGGTTATGTCAACTAATTTATTCGGGAAGCCAATTACCTCCGCAAGGCCGCACAAAATTTTTCTGTTGTTTATTTTAATGCAAACATTGATGCCAAACTTATTGAAAATTTCATCTGCGATTTGCACAAGTTCCAATTCATTTAACAGAGACTTGCTCCCTATCACATCAACATCACACTGGTAAAACTCTCTATATCTGCCCTTTTGAGGTCTGTCCGCTCTCCAAACAGGCTGGATTTGGTATCGCTTAAATGGAAATGAAATTTCATTTTGATGCTGAACAACGTAACGTGCAAACGGAACCGTCAAGTCATATCTCAGACCCTTCTCACAAACTTTTAACGATAGTGCATTGCTGTTCTGCAATTCAGAAGACATAACGCCTGCAAACGCCTCTCCGCTGTTTAGAACTTTAAACAAAAGTTTGTCTCCTTCATCTCCGTATTTTCCAAGAAGCGTAGAGAGATTTTCCATTGAAGGAGTCTCTATTGGCCTGTAACCAAACTTTTTAAATACACTCTTAACTGTATCAAAAATATAATTTCTTCCAGCCATTTCTGATGGAGAAAAATCTCTTGTCCCTTTTGGGACACTGGGTTTTTGTATGTTGTTCATGCCAAAAAATAAATTCAGTCAAAAAAAAATTAAATAAGATAATTATTTGTTTTTAAGATAATTATCAATAGACTTTGCGGCTTTTCTCCCCTCTCCCATTGCAAGAATAACTGTTGCCGCACCGGTCACAATATCTCCGCCGGCAAAAATGCCATCTCTCTTTGTTGCACCATTTTCATCTGCAACTATTCTGCCCCTAGAATCTGTTACAAGTCCCGGCGTTGTTGAAGCAACAATGGAGTTTGTTCTTGTACCAAGCGCAACAATGACGGCATCTGCATCTATCATAAATTCAGAGTTTTCTATAGGAACGGGAGAACGTCTTCCGCTTTCATCCGGCTCACCCAGTTTCATTTGGACACATCTCATTCCTGTTACCCATCCATGCTCATTGCCCAACAGCTGCACAGGCTCCGACAAAAATTTGAAATCTATGCCTTCTTCTTTTGCGTGTTGCACTTCTTCCAAACGCGCAGGCAACTCTTTTTCTGAGCGTCTGTAAACTATCGTGACCTTAGAGCCAAGGCGTAAAGCTGTTCTGGCTGAATCTATTGCAACATTTCCTCCACCTACAACGCAGACATGATGTCCCTTATAAATTGGAGTATCTGTATCGGGATCAAATGCCCGCATTAAATTATTTCTTGTTAAAAATTCATTGGCAGAAAATACGCCGTTAAGATTTTCACCGGGTACTCCCATAAATTTTGGAAGTCCCGCGCCGATGCCAACAAAGACTGCTTTAAATCCCTCTTTGCTCATCAGTTCATCTATTGTCACAGTTCTGCCGACAATCACATTAGTTTCTATCTTAATCCCCAGATTTTTAACATTTTCCAACTCTTTCTCCACCACATCCTGTTTTGGAAGTCTGAATTCCGGAATACCATAAATCAACACTCCGCCCGCCTTGTGAAGGCTCTCAAAAATTGTAACGGAATAGCCAAGTTTTGCAAGATCAGTTGCACATGCAAGTCCGCTTGGTCCGCTTCCAATTATGGCAACTTTTATTCCGTTTAAAGGAGTCTTGATTGTAAACTTAACGCCATTTTCTCTGCTCCAGTCAGCAACAAATCTTTCCAGTTTTCCTATCGCAACAGGCTCTCCTTTTTTACCAAGCACACAGGAACCTTCACATTGAGTCTCTTGAGGACATACTCTGCCGCAAATTGCCGGTAATAAACTATCTTGAGAGATGATTTTATAAGCCTCTGTGAAATTTTTCTGCAATACCTGATTAATAAATGCCGGAATTTTTATTGAAACCGGACAAGACTTCATGCACCCTGGTTCCTTGCAATTCAGACAACGAGAAGCTTCAAGCACGGCGTCATCAAGGCTATAACCGTAACTGACTTCATTAAAATTTGTTGTCCTTATTTTCGGATTCTGTTCCCTCACCGGAACTCTTGGTATCTTATTGCTCATAACTTTCAAAATCTGGATCAACGCTATTTTTTAACTCCAATCTCTAGTCCCGCCTCTTTATCAGCCTCCAGCTCCTGAGGACGATATATTGTCTGCCTCCTCATAGCTTCCTCAAAATCAACATCGTATGCATTGAATTCAGGACCATCCACACACGCAAATTTCATTTTTCCTCCAATGCTTACTCTGCATGCTCCACACATACCCGTCCCATCAACCATCAGAGTGTTAAGACTTACTGTAAGAGGCAGCTGAAATTTTTTTGCAGAAAGAGTGACAAATTTCATCATAATCATAGGACCAATTGCAACTCCCATACTATACTGTTTCCCTCCCGACAGCAATCTCTCAAGTATCACGGTTACAACACCTTTCTCGCCTTTGGAGCCATCATCCGTGCAGATATAAAGATTGTCGCAAACCTTCTTTATCTCTTCCTCCATCACCAACAAATCTTTATTGCGGGCACCCAGTATTACATCAACTTTAGCGCCTCTCTCATGAAGGTATTTTGCCTGCGGATAAACCGGTGCGGCGCCAACACCTCCTGCCACAAAAACATAACTTAATTTTTTAATCTCTTCATCTGCAAGTTTTACAAAGGCAGAGGGCTGTCCAAGCGGCCCAACCACATCTGTAAAGCTATCGCCAACAGCCAATTTGCAGATTTTATCTGAAGATACTCCAACAATTTGAGTAACTATTGTGACGCTCCCTTTTTCCCTATTGTAATCACATATGGTCAAGGGTGTTCTCTCACCGTTCTCTGATGGTCTGACAATCAAAAACTGACCAGGCATTGTTGAACTTGCTATTCTGTCTGCATTTAGTTCCATCAGATAGACAAGCGGAGTGAGCTCTTCTTTTTTTATTATCCTGTACATTCTACTGTAAATCTTTAAAAGACTTAAAGGAATATCCCTTACCTTTAAGGTAATCAACAATTTCCCTTAGTCTGTTATATAATCTTTGTCCTTCAGGGCGAGTTGCCTCAATCCCCGGATGTATTAAAATTATAGCTCCATTTAATGTATTCTTATTCTCATAAGAGAACAATTTGTCAATCAAATATTGTGCAGTCTTATACTCCTTCATGGAAGGTATTGTATAATCTGCAGGCGTTGATGTTCCCGGCGTATAATTAATAGTTTTATAACCAGCTCTCTCCAAGATATTTACTGTCTCATTATTATAATATTCATAAGGTGACAAAAACCATTTGGAGTCTTTCTGCGCTATGCCAAATTTTGCAAGTTCTGCAGCATTCTGCCTTATGTCTTTAACAATACTGTCGCGAGTGACAATTAAAGAATCTCTCTTGCCCCATGGAGCATACAAAACGTGTTTATCAGAATGTCCGCCGACATAATTTCCCATGCTTATTATATTCTCTATAATTTCCTTATGCTCAGGCATTCTAAGAGAATTACCGGTAAAGAAGAAAGAGGCATGTATTTTCTCTTTCTTTAATGTCTCAACTATTTTTTCTCCTCCGTTAAACATGGAATCTGCGGAAAAAATCAAATAAATATTTTTAGCCGCCGTGTCTATCCTTACAATTGCACCCTCTGAATCTCTAACCAATTTTGCATCCGCCCCGCTGCCAAGATTTTTTTGCCTGTTTCCTTCTTGCTCAAGAGATGCAAAAAAATATGTAAGCCCGGCTGTGCCATCCATTGTCGGTTCATTGGTCGCATAATCACCTATGTCATTGTGATATACAGCGGCTCCCTTGTTAACGTCAGGGGTTTGATCAGGCTTTCTCATTCCCATTCCGGCGCGGCTCTTAAAAATTCCGTAGTAAACAGGACCATCTACAAGTCCTCCTGAAATTTCTCTGTGCTCAACCGTAAATGCAGAGTGCGGCTGTGTAGGATAAATTCCCCCGCGCGGATACCCGATTATCATGGATGTCCCCCATGGATTACATCCTAATAACCAATCTCTTAGTGCCGCTTCCATCTCTGAATAAGTTGTATCTCCCGTACACTTTCTGTAAAGTTCCGCCTGAGTAACGGCTGCAGAAACAAGATTATTTGAACACCACAAATATGGCACTCCATTCATAAAAGGTTCATTCCCCGCACGATTTCTTAAATCCTCCAGACCCTCTCTCATAAACTCCTTATACTTTGCAGAGGTTTCTGTATCTCCCTCTGTTGCAAGAAGATAATGTCCAAGATTAATAAACGGATAATACTGATAATGGCGGCCTCTGCCAAGTTCCATCCAAGGAGACACCGGCTCCAGTTGTCCATAATAATCTGCCTCTTTCTCTAAAGTCGGAATTTTAGAGGCAGAGAAAATTGTTGCTGCCGCAAGTTCAACATCATCAACCCATGTGTCCTCTTCATAGAAATATCTGGAAACATAGCAAGCTGTCTGTGTATTGCCGGGGAATTCCTTTGCATAACTATAGGCTTGATCCGCCTTCTTCTGAATTAGTTTTGAAAATTTTGGATCTATCTTTTTAAATGTCTGTGCACCAAGAGAAAACGAGGACGCAAACTTACCTGCAGTGGAAGCAACTCCAGTGGTTCTGTTCTTACCATATTTGCCGAGTCCCTGCGGCTTGCCAGTCAAAAAATAAACAGGTCTGCCGTTGCCGGGCCCCCATCCATAATCCGCTTTATCATATTGAGGAGGCTTAAAACCAATATGATCCCTGTCATCTCCAATTTGGTTGAACATTACTTTGTCCTCCGGATTCATCTTGTTCAGCCAGTCAAGCCCCCACTTTGCCTGATCTAAAATATCTGGAATCCCGTTTGCCCCAGCCTTGCCCATTGCATCAAACTTGTCTTTAAATACGGACTTGTCCTCAATGTTATTATAGGCAAACATCATATCATAAATAGCTGTAGCTGAGGTTGTTTGGTATTGCAAATAATCAGACGCATCATGCCATCCGCCTCTAACATCTATCATTTCACCATTGCGCGTAGGATGATCAACAATGTAAGCATCTTTCTGATGACAAAGAGTATCAACAAAAGGATTATAACCGCATTGCTGCTGCCTCATATAGTACAGCAAAAAATCTGCAAGCCCGTCGTAAGAGTCTGCATCTATTTTGAAATTAGGAGATTTAATCGCTTTGAAAATGATATAGTATCCTCCCGACAGTTCAAGTTTAGAAAAATCTAATCTATATGCCTCCTTTAAAGCCCATTTAGATGGGTCACATTTTTTGGCATTTCCAATAAAGACTAATGAATCTGTAGTTGCATTAAACACAAAAAATCTGTTGTCAGTTGTATCTGATGCATCCGTAGTTTGAATTAAGAAACCGCTTTGGGACCGTGAATTACCCGCAGAATTTATATCGGCAAATTTAACGGCATCAAATTGCGCTTCTGCAAGTCTCACAGGAGCAGAGTGTTGTGCAGCATTTTGTACAGCCTTTACAGATGTATCTGCAAGAATATACACGGCTACCTTCTTTGACTGTGGAAGATAACCTGCATAATTTATCCTGATGTATCCTTGCGCAGATACATGGCATCCCATAAATAGGGCAAAAATTAACACAAATAATCTTTTCATATTGCAGCAAAAATACTATTCCCAAGTCTGATTTACAATTTTATTTTCTATTTTTACAACTCAAAACAAAAGAGAACCTTATGAATAATTTTTGGAAAACTTTTTTGGCAGCTTTGTGTGGTACGCTGGCCGCCTTGTTTATTTGCTGGTTTTTGGTCATTGCAATGATTGGTTCTATTGCTGCGCTTTCCCAAAAGAGCGAGCCATCTGTTCCATCATCTGCTATCCTTAAAATAGATTTATCAAAGCAAGTTGGAGAAAGGACTAAAAATGACCCATTAGCCGGTTTTAATCCTGCAGCGTTCCAATTCAATATCTCTAGTGAGAGTACATTAGGAGTTTATGATGCTGTACGCGCAATTAAGCTGGCAGCGAATGATCCGGCTATTAAGTTTATCTATCTAACAGGATGTGACTCACCAAATTATGGTATATCAAACCTAGAGGAAGTAAGAAAAGCTCTTGCAAATTTTCATGACAGCGGCAAGGCAATAATTGCATACGGAGTGAATTATTCACAAGGCGGTTATTACATGGCATCAGCAGCTGACAAAATTTACATGAATAAAGATGGCATGGCTCAAATTATGGGACTTGGAACTAACATAATGTTTTTCAAAGATTTGCTGGATAAATTGGGAGTGCAAGTTGAACTTATTAGACACGGTAAATTTAAAGCTGCCGCAGAGCAATACATTAGAAATGATATCAGTCCGGAGAACAAAGAACAGAATTTGGTTATGCTGAATTCTATATGGAATACATGGGTGAATGCTATATGCAAAAGCAGGTCTATTACACCAGGGGCTTTTAATGAGGCAGTCAATAATCTTAAGATATGGGATGCTGAATCTATGGTTGCCAATAAGCTGGCGGACAGCTCAGTAACAAATACTGCAATGGCTCAAAAACTTTGTGATTTGTTTGGCGTCAAGAATGAGAAAGATTTAAAATTTATCTCACTTGCGGACTATGCGGAAGCAAAAGTTAAATCTGATGCAAAGGCAAAGAACAAGATAGCAATTCTTTATGCAGATGGTGAAATCACAATTGATGGAAAAGAGGGAATAACTGTTAAAGAATTATGTCCTGTCATAAAAAAAATAAGCAAGGATAAATCTATTAAAGCAGTTGTGTTTAGAGTTAACTCTCCGGGAGGTGATGCCCAGGCTGCGGAGATTATAAGGGAAGAACTTCAACTCCTTAGAAAAGAAAAACCTATAATCTGTAGTTACGGAGATTATGCGGCAAGCGGCGGATATTGGATTTCCGCGCAGAGCGACAAGATTTTCACAGATGCCACAACCCTTACAGGTTCTATTGGAGTCTTTTCATTATCATTTAATTACGGCAAGGGGCTTAAAGAGCATTTGAACATTAATACCGTGTCAATTGGAACAAACGCTCACTCCACAATGGGCACTGGGGTATCCCCGCTTAAACCGGAAGAGCAGGCCTATATGCAGCAATTTGTAGAGAAAATTTATTCACAGTTCATACGTATAGCAGCGGATGGAAGAAAACTTCCCGTTGCCTATGTTGATTCTATAGGACAGGGCAGAGTTTGGACGGGCGCTGACGGCGTACAGAAAAATCTTGCGGATTACATTGGAGGACTTGATGATGCAGTAGCATTTGCAGCTAAGTACGCTAAAATTTCCAGCTACAAAACAGTTGATTATCCATCTGTTAAAAGCTTAGAAGAAAATTTGCTGGCCAAGTTCGGCAGCTCAGGGAACAGCGACGAGGCTTCAATGGTTCTAACTGATCCTGAGGCGCTTATAAAGAAAGCTTACAAAAGTCTTACAAAGTTCAAAGGTGTTAAGACTTATGCCCGCATGCCTTATGTTTACGAGTTCACGTACTAACAGAAGACATCTTCCTGGAAATTAAAAGAAAAGCCGGAGCAATGCTTCGGCTTTATTATTTATTCGAACTCGTATTATTATATCACATCAACTATCAGAACCCTCTTGGTTTGAGGAGTAACTTTGTAATGGTCATCTATCTCAAGGCCGGGCAAGCAAACTATCTTACCGCCAGACGCAATGATTGGTACAACGCATTTGAAAAGCGTGTCCATTTTTTTGCCGTTCAAATAGTCAGCTACTCCCTTTGTGCCTTGAAGTCCATAAGGCGAAAATTTGTCTCCCTCTTTTAACTTCCTGCATACCAAAGGAACAGGAACTTTATCCGCATCCAGCAGCAGACCTTTTTCGCTCTGAGATATTCCTGCATTATTGTCTGCTATTCTCAAATGGACCGTGAGTCTTCCATATATAAATTCATAGAAGTCTGAGAATTGTTCCAATTTTCTGTCGGGAATATTGTCTTTTACTCTCTTATAGTAAATTTTCAAATAACCTCTTTCTGCAGCAAGCACATAATCATCTGATTCAAAGATTTTTGTACTAATGCCATTCTTTGCTCTCTTGGCACAGCCCTCGCTCAGCATCTCGCCCGAATCCAGTTCATCCTTCTTTACAAATCTGCTGTGCTCCTGTTCAATCATGGCATCCAGCAAGATTGAAATATCATCTATTTGTGCAATGTTAAATCCGTAATTCTGCAGAATTTCATACATCCAATATTTGTGATATCTCTCATCTTTTAATGTCTCCACGGGAATTGCCGTAACCATATATTCCTTTCTAAACCCAAGATAATCATGACCTCCTACTCCCTCGGCATTAACGCACAACTCTTTCATTTTCTTGCGGGCCATATCATTGACAATACCACATGTCATTGTAAAATATTTGATATCTCTGTTGAGAATCTTTATCACTGCAGGATTTATCTTCTCCAGATGAGGCATTACTTCATTACGAATTCTGTTGCGTGCAAACTCGCTCAATCGGTTTGTCTTATCTGTTCTATATTTAATACCGTTTTTCCTGGCATATTCCTCTATCTCAGAACGCTGGAAAATCATTAGAGGTCTTATAATGCTATACCCAAATGTATAATCACCACGGAAGACATCTCTCTTCTCTCTGATACCCTGCAAGCCTTTTATACCGGTTCCTCTAACCAAGTTAAGCAACAATGTCTCTGCATTATCATTTGCATTGTGAGCAACCGCAAGATAATTATACTTGTACTCTGTCATCAATTTGTAAAACCAGTTATAACGCAAATCTCTTGCAGCCATCTCTATTGAAAGAGAGTGCCTCTTTGCATAATATACGGTATCAAACTTCTTGACATATAATTTCACAGAATGCTCTTTTGCCCATGATCTTACAAGCGCCTCATCGGCGTCGCTGTCCTTGCCTCTAAGAGAAAAATTCACATGAGCGATCGCAAGATTAAAGTTGGGATATTCCGGAGAATCTTTTAAAAATGATAAATCATAAAGAAGATTTAAAAGACACATAGAATCTACACCTCCGCTGACGGCAACAAGAATGCTTTCAGACTCCTGTACAGAGAAAGTCTCAAAGTGTTTCCAAAAATCGTAACGGAACTTTTTATTGAACCGCCACAAATTTTCATCCGCTTTTTTCATAATGCAGCAGTTAAAAATTCAAACACTACCAGCGTAAAAATCACACCGTTAGGGCGCAAATATACCTAATTTATTTTTTAAATGAACCTATTGTATAGGAAAAGTTGAGGCTGAAGACCTCCTTGAACTGAACCCTTGGACATTCATGACCGGTTTTGCTGGCAATTAAGATATTATCATCATATATCATGTTTGTCCTAAAAGACGCTTTTAAATACTTGTTAAATGCGTAATCCAGCTGGACATCCCAGTTGACTTTTATGTTCTGCGGTTTACCCATGTAATCAGAGAAAAGAGTGAGCTGCGTTGCAACTTTAAAATCTTTCAACAGTTCTTTTTGAAGAGTAGCTTTTAACTGAGCTCCTAGCTCCCACTTAAACAATTTATCATAGTTATTGCCATATTTGACACGTATAAGACTGTCTGCATTAACAATTACCACACTTGCGGTCACAGGAGAAAAGTTTAATGAGAAGATCTTTCCTGCACCAGGCTTATAATCCATGCCGACGCCAAAAGTCAAATAGGCAGGAGCAAGAAACTTGGAAACTTTTTTTCCAACATTTGTTGAATTATACTCAAAGCCTGGGCTAAACTGAGATATAAAGTTTGCGGCCGCGGAGAAATATAATTTTCTATATGCCTGGTAGCCAAATTTACTGTCCAATATAATTTTATCACTGGATTTTCTGTAGCCCAAATCAAATGATTTAACAAAACCGTATTCCATCTGCATCCTGTTCTCCCAGTACATTTTCCCTTTCTCATAATTGGCCATTGCGTTAACATAAGCGTTCAAAGCAAGAGAACCGGAACCTCCGGCTGCCCAATTAGTAAGTGATACCTGAGAAAAACCTATCTCATCTAAAACTCCTGTTGTCCAGAATTTTGGAGGCTTGACGGGTTCATAATTAATAATAGGGACAGGATATTTAGCACCAATAATTCTGCACAATTCCTGTTCCTTACTAAGGCCGCTTGGAACAAATTTGATTGTATCTTTCCTCTTTATAGTATCCCCAAAAAAATCCAGCTGTACACCGCCCGGTTTTTCCTTTTTTTTCTCCCTGCTTTTGTTATTTTGCGCGTTGACGGAAAACGGGAAAAGAATAATGAGTGTAAGACATAAAATTATATAACGGCGAAGTTTCATTATCTATCTTGAACTATAAAAAGACAGCACGCTATTTGTCATCGCTGTCAAGGACATCATCAGACCTATATTCAAAGCCCATGCGCTTGCCTGTCTTCATTTTTGCATTTTCAATTTTTGCGTTTATTTGCTCTACGCTAGACATTTTTACAAGGTCAAACGGTGGAACAAGCAGGTCAAATGACATTGAATATAACATTGCGCTTTCTACAAAATCAGTAAGTTCTTTATTATCCAAAGTCACTTTGCCAAAATCGCTGATTCTTCTGCGCGGCTGTCTCTTGCCCTCAACAAAAAACGCTTTGTCTTTGTTTACAAAAATTCTTGCTACAAGATAACCGAGATCATCATCTCTATCATACTTGATAGAATCATATAAGAAGTTGTAAACATTTATTATACCGCAATAGGAATTAAACGGATTGCTCTTGGTGTATGGGTTTTTCCAAACTGCATGAGAACGATCAAATTGGAATACATCCTGATGCATGCTAAATACTAAAACGTCATCCGCAAACCTTAGCTCTGCTTCAAATTTTCCTCGGTCGCTATAACCCAGTTTTAATCTCTTGCTCAAAGTCCTTCCCTCTTTTTCCTGTTTCTCATCCAAAACATCATTGAGGTCATTGCTTATCTCTCCAAGCAATTCTTTAAGATGGTTAAAGACCTCAATTACAGTGTCAAACACTGTGGATTTTATATTCGACTTTGTTACTAAACCGTTAATTATTTGCTCCCTTGCAGGTAAAGGATTATCCATGTCTATTTTTATTATTAAATTATAAATCCTGTTTATTAATAAATATTTTTTTACTCCACTTATTTTGCGCGCTGTATTTAGTAAGCTCTTGCAAAAATCACTCTTTGGTGAGAAGGCTTGCCGCTGTATACACAATTGCCCTCCTCTTTGATGATGTAAGAATCAACGGGGATGCACCTGATAGTTGCCTTTGTCTCCTCCTGAATCTTAGCCTCAGTCTCTTTTGTTCCGTCCCAGTGGCAAAGAAGGAATCCCCCTTTCTCTATCTGTTTCTTAAATTCATCCCAAGTATCTATCTTATAGATTTTACTCTCCCTGTTAGCCAATGCTTTATCATAAATATTCTTCTGGATTTCATCCATCAAATTCTTTACTCTTTCAACTACGTTTTCCACAGGCAAACTCTCTTTTGTAAGGGTGTCTCTGCGCGCTACCTCAACAGTTTTATTCTCCAAATCTCTTGGACCTATTGCCAATCTCACCGGCACGCCTTTTAGTTCCCATTCAGAGAATTTAAAACCGCTGCGGACATTATCTCTGTCATCTATTTTAACACTAACGCCAAGTTTAACAAGCTGTTCTTTTAACTCCTTCATTTTTGCAAGCACCTTCTGCAGCTGCTCTTCATTGTTGAAAATTGGAACCATAACCACCTGTATAGGAGCCAATTTAGGGGGTAATACTAATCCGTTGTCATCTCCGTGAGTCATGACCAATGCTCCCATCAGACGTGTAGAACTTCCCCAAGACGTAGCCCAAACATACTCCAGCTGGCCCTCCTTATTTGCGTACTTAACATCAAACGCCTTAGCAAAATTCTGACCAAGGAAATGTGATGTACCGGCCTGCAAAGCCTTTCCGTCTTGCATCATGGCCTCTATGCACAATGTATCCAATGCTCCTGCAAATCTCTCACTTTCAGACTTATGTCCTACAACAACCGGCATTGCCATAATGTTTCTTGCAAAATCCGCATAAACATGAACCATCCTAGTTGCCTCAGCGATAGCTTCTTCCTTTGTTGCATGCGCCGTATGTCCCTCCTGCCACAAGAACTCTGTGGTACGCAAGAACAACCTTGTCCTCATCTCCCATCTGACAACATTTGCCCATTGATTAACAAGAATAGGAAGATCTCTCCAAGAATTTATCCAATTTTTGTAGGTGCTCCAAATGATTGTTTCTGAGGTTGGTCTGACAACCAGCTCCTCCTCCAGTTTTGCCGTTGGATCTACAACAACCCCCGGCCCGTCGGGATTAGCCATAAGCCTATGATGAGTTACAACCGCGCACTCTTTTGCAAAGCCGGCTACGTGTTCAGCCTCTTTGCTTAAGAATGATTTAGGAATAAAAAGTGGAAAATACGCATTCTGGTGTCCTGTATCCTTGAACATCTTATCCATGTTAGCCTGCATCTTCTCCCAGATGGCGTAGCCGTACGGTTTAATAACCATACATCCTCTAACTGCTGAATTCTCAGCCAAATCTGCTTTCACAACCAAATCGTTGTACCATTGGGAATAATTCTCACTTCTAGATGTTATCTGTTTTGCCATGCCTGTAATAAGAGTTTGGAATAATTTTTGATACCTTTGTTAGTAATTACGGCACAAAAATACAAAATTTATTTAACGCAGGAGGTAATATGAAAAACAATGCATTACTATTAATGGCAGCTGGGGTTCTGACACTCGCTTCATGCGGAACAAGCAGCTACACTGCAAACAATAACGGAGGCTACAAAAACAGTATTTACTATTCTGTTGAGCCTGGTGCTGCAAACCAAACTTACACAACTACTTCTGAGAAATCAGACAACACTAATGTTAAGGAATTGCAGAGCAGAACAAACTATGCTCTGAACTCATCCAAGACAAGAAACATATTTGGCACCGGGAACAACTCCAAGACGGTTGATACAATTTACGTTGGAGATACTAACATAGTAAATATCAATTATGATCCTAGTGTTGATTATGCCATTGTGGACAGCACTGAAAGTTATGAAGAACGCCTAAGGAAATTTGACAGTCCTTCATATACCATCAACATTCAGTATGGTGACCCTTGGGATTACAACTACTATAATCCTTTCTGGGCTGATAACTACGGCTGGTACAGACCTTATGGAATTACGTGGGGCGTTGGCTGGTACAACCCTTGGTGGGGCATGTATTACTCATGGTCTCCAAGCTGGGGATGGAATCCTTGCTACTACGGCTATGGCTGGGGCTTTGACTGGGGCTGGGGAGGCTTCGGTTGGGGGTGGGACCCATGGTATTATGGATACGGATATGGCTACGGCGGGGGACACGGCTACAGCTGGGATAACTGGGGTCCGGGATCAAGAGGCTGGAATGACCGTTACTATGCCAGAAGAGATGGCGTTAATGAATATTACGGAAATAGAAGCGGAGGCGGAAGAGGCGTAGGAGCTTATGGAGATAACGCAGGCGGCAACAGATCCGTTGGCAGCGCTTATAGAAAAGACCCTACAATGGGGATTATAAGAGGCAACAATGGAGGTGTTATGACTACGGGCAGCAGAAACGGTTCATCCTACAGAGGCGCAGGAACCTATGGCGGAAACAAGAACGGAAATGTTAACGGAAACGTTAACGGAACAAGAAACGGAAATGTTGGCATTTACGGCGGAAACCACAGCAATAATGCAAACAATGGTTCAGCTTATAGGAACGGTACTGTATCCAGCAACGGGGCAGTTTACAGCAATGGTGCGGCAAACAGCGGTTACAATAACAGAGGCGGAAATGTCAAAGGTGTAGGAACTTATGGAGGCAACAGAAGCGGCAACTCTATGTACAGACAGCCTCAGCAAAACTCTAACCAAAAAAGCGGCAATTACCAGACAACCCCATCCAGGAACGTCTTTGGCAGTTCTAGCAGAAATTCAAATTCGGGCTCTTCATACAAAAGCAGCGGTTCATATTCAAACAGCGGAAGCACATATTCCGGCAGCAGATCATCCAGCCCTTCATACTCCGGCAGTTCTACTAATTCAGGCGGCGGATACAGTGGCGGAAGCCATTCAAGCGGAGGTGGTTACAGTAGCGGCGGTGGCAGCAGTCACTCAAGCGGCTCTTCTACCAGAAGATAAATCAGAGGTTTAATATTTTTAATCCCGACAGTTTTCTGTCGGGATTATTATAGGTTATAGTTAGTTACAAAGAGGTTATATTAAAAAGATAAGTGATGAGAAAAATTTTTAGACTGTTTGCGTGCACTACTTTGTGCCTGGCTTCAGTAAGTGCTTTTGCACAGAATGACTATACAGCGTACACACTTTCTAAGTGGAACCCGGAGGGGACCGCAAGAAGCGTCTCCATGGGCAACGCGTTTACCGCTCTTGGCGGAGACCTTGGGGCCATTGGAATAAACCCTGCGTCTTCAGGTGTTTACAGATACAATGAGGTAACTTTTACCCCCTCATTCTCAACTACTTCTATCGAATCTCATTTTCTTGGAAATTCAACAAAAGAGAGCAAAACCACCTTTGGAATTGCAAACATCGGAGGTATTGCAAATATCAATACCGGCCGCAAAGATTATGGTCTTGTCAGCTGGGATTTTGGCTTGGTATATAATAAGGTAAACAACTTTAACAGTACGGTGAGCGCAAGAGGAACAAACAGCAAATCGAGTTATCTGGATGTCATTGCAGACTACACCAATAACAAGTATGACAACAATGGTAATGCAACACCAAAAGGCATATATGGTTATGATCTTGACAAAAATGACAATCAAGATCCTAATCAAGATCCTTTTAGAAATTTTAGTCCATCCTATTGGCCGTCAATACTAGCGTGGAATACGTCTCTCTTAGATACACTAAAAAGAGTAAATGGCTACACTTTTTTCCCTAGAACCCGGGACACTACAGATTTAAACAATATTTACCAATACGGTAATTTGAATCAGTACTACAAAAAGAAATCTTTCGGTAGCACATCTGAGACAGATTTGAACTTTGGCTTCAACTTCAGCAATAAATTATATGTCGGCGTGAACGTTGGAATGATGAACGTATGGAATAAAGTGGAGGAGACGTACTCAGAAGAAGCAGGTGGAACTTTCGGCAGCGGATTTAACTACTTTGAACAATATTACCACCAGACAACTTCTGGTTCTGGAATCAATATGAAATTTGGTCTAATCTACACGCCAACTAATTTCTTGAGAATTGGAGCAGCGATTTCTACGCCAACTTGGTATTACTTGACTGATAAATATTACTGGGATATGAGTTCAGATATAGCCGGAGGAAGAGGAGCAACGGTTCCAACACCAGAAAACTCATTTGATTACAAAGTCACAACTCCTTTCAAGTATAATTTTGGTATTGCATTCACTTTCCCTATGGGAGCTTTCTCACTAGATTATGAGGGAACGGATTATTCACAAATGAGAATGCATGAGAGAGACGGCAACGGAGGCTCAGATTCTTTCAGAAACATAAATGATGCAATGGACAATTACTACAAACATTCAGATGTTATTAGAGCGGGCGTAGAAATAACTCCGGCGCAAAACTTTTCTGCAAGAGCCGGTTTTCAGTACTCTAATAGCGGAATAAAGGATTTAGACATAGACAATTACGTTGGTTCACTTGGTTTTGGTTACAATGACCCAAGCGGATTTTTTGTAGATGCTGCATACATGCAGTATATGAAGAAGACTACCGCAATTTATGATGCGGGAGATATGGTTGCCGGTTATGTCGGAGATCAGGCATCTGCACCTTTCAAAACTAATATGTGGAAATTGCTTTTCACTTTTGGCTATAGATTTTAATCACGACAGTTAATAAAATAAAAGGCGGATTTAAGTTCCGCCTTTTTTTATTTTAGCAAGTAAGTGATTGAATTTGGCCCCTCATTAAACAGCAAATCCACAATAGAGAGATTTGGTATAAAACCCTGTCTATCAGAGAATACCTGCCAATAAGATTTTTCAATACCCAGTTGTTTTAACAAAGACGGCTTCTTGCTTTTTGGGTGAATTGAATTGCGGAAATCTGCTGTGACAGATGCAGAAATATTTGCGTCAATACCTAAAGCATTTTCCTTTGCATAATCTGCAAAATAATCTGTCGTGAGCTTGATATTTGCCTTAATGCCAGTCATTTGCAGCAAATACTCCAAGAGCCTGCCATTCAGGTCAAAAAGATATTTCTCCTTGCGGTCTAGTATTTTAAAAAGATCATCTTTATAGAATGCAAAGAAGGGAGAATTCATGTAGGCCGCCTCTAAAGCCTTCTTATGCAACGGAATCCAGGCCTCATCATAATCAATTTTTATCTCTCTAATTGGAAGCTTGTGAGTAAAATCCGGACCTCCTCGCCTTACAGGAACATTTAAAACAAGAGGACCGTTTGCACTGTATATATAGCAGCGGCTCCTGTATGACTGCTTCTGAAAAATTTCACAAGCCTCAATAAATATCTGATTTGCAGATGAATTTACAGATGAGTCTGCCATTAAAACGGATGAACCGCAATTTGCGATTGCCGCAAAATACTCAACCGGCGGAAGATATGCCGTACTCAAAACACAACACCGCTGTCTGTATAATTCATTGAATTCCATCTAGTTATTATCCGGGAGCAGAATGCCGGGGAAATTATAAAGCTTACTCTTCCGGAGCAAGCTTTGGATCATACTTGATTATGCCTCTCTTGGATGCAGCAATAAAATCTAAAATTATTCTCTTTTCATCTGACTCAGGGAAAGTCTCCTCCACTTTTCTGCATGCCGCTGAGACATTCATACCTCCCTGATATATAACCCTATATATATCTCTAATCCTTTCTATCTGCTCCATGGTAAAGCCTCTTCTCTTAAGGCCTACAATGTTAATTCCACAAAAAGACAACGGTCTTTTTCCCGCCATTGCATAAGGAGGCACATCTTTTCCAACCATAGAACCACCTGACAACATAGAGTGCGCACCAATTTTTGAGAATTGATGAGCAGCAGACGCACCGCCAATGATTGCCCAATCATCAATGTCCGTCTCTCCCGCAAGACCAACGTAACTAACTAAAATAACGTGACTTCCAACTCTACAATCATGCGCAATATGAACATAGGCCATAATAAAAGTATTATCCCCAATTGTGGTTTTTAATTTTCCGCTGGCTGCAGTACCGCGGCTGACAGTACAGAACTCTCTGATCATCACATTATTGCCAATTTCCACATAAGACTCTTCCCCCTGGAATTTCAAATCCTGAGGAAGAGCTCCAATCACCGCTCCGTTAAAGATTTTGCAATTTTTGCCAATCTTTACAAAGTCATTAATGGTAACATAAGGGCCTATCCATGTTCCGTCCCCAATTTCCACATGCTCTGCAATTATGCTAAAAGGACTTATAACAACATTTTTACCAATTTTGGCATTTGGATGTACAAAAGCGTTCTCCATAATTTTTTTTTATTCTCTACAGTTAATTCTGTATTACCTATTCTTTATAACCTGAGCCACCATATCACCCTCACATGCAACACTATCTCCCACCCAAGCCTTGCCGCTCATACAAACAAGTGCATGTTCAAGAGGTTGAGTAATAATAAGTTTGAAGACAACAACGTCACCGGGAACAACTTTCTTCTTAAACTTAAAGTTGTTAACCTTTGCAAAATATGTAGAATATTTCTGAGGCTCATCTAAACTCTTAAGAACCAAGATACCCCCAACCTGAGCCATTGCCTCAATCAATAAAACGCCGGGCATAACAGGCTCGCCCGGAAAATGTCCCATAAAGTAAAACTCATTGACTCCAATAGTTTTTATTCCAACTATGGAATCACTTTCCACACCTATAATTCTGTCTACCATCAAGAAGGGAGAACGATGGGGCAACAAGTTTTTAATACCGTTAATATCAACTACCGGTTCTGCATTAGGGTCATAATGAGGTACATCCATTAATCTCTTTTTTACCTCTCTGGCCTTTTCTTTCTCTTTTTGGGCTATTTCTTCTAGCGACATAATTTTTCAGTATTTATTATTCTGTATATTTATTTTCAAAATATAAACTTATTTGTCCCCAAATTGCTTAAGAGCCAATGCTCTTAATTTCTTTGACATCTCCGTATTGATTGAGTGACCGCTCTTAAAAGCGGAAACTTTTGCCTTAAGCGGATAGCCAACCAAAGAAAAATCTCCAAGCACATCCAGCAATTTGTGTCTTGCACACTCATTTGGAAACCTCAAAGATATATGGCTTAAATACCCTTCCGGAACACGCTCCAATGTTGGAATGTTAAACAATTTTGCAAGATGGTCCAATCTTTTCTGAGGAATCTCATCATCCACAATTACAATTGCGTTATCTAAATCTCCACCTCTTATAAGATTAAGCCTCAACAGGGGCTCTATCTCATTGAAAAAGACAAATGTTCTGCAAGGAGCGATCTCTTTTGCAAAATCCATCGCCGAATTAAATTGCGCATCTTGCCTCTCCAGTACCTTAGATTTAAAAGCTATTGTTAAATCTACTGAAAATTCATCTGCCGGCTCTACCGTTATGACTGAGCCGTTGCTGTTGCGGCACTCTAGTTTTTCCTTTATTTCCAGATATTTGCGCGGAGCACTCTGTTCCTGAATACCATCCAGGGCTATGGCATCCGCATAATATTTTGCGCTGCCGTCCAGGATAGGTACCTCCGACGAATCTAAAGAAACAAGGGCATTGTCTACGCACAAACCGTATAACGCCCCCATTAAATGTTCCAGTGTAAGTATCTTGATGCCTTTCTTTTTAAGAGTGGTGCCTCTGGAAGTGGAATTCACATAGTCAGACCACGCTTCAACAAGAGTTACATCATCTCCCATATCCGTCCGCCTAAATCTAATTCCCGTATTTTCAGGGGCCGGTGACAAAGTCATTGTGACATGCTTGCCAGTATGCAAGCCTTTCCCCTGAAACGTGTAAGTTTCCTTTAGTGTATGCTGATTTAAGTACATTCGTGCGGTTTTAGTAGCGTGCAAATATACTAAAATTTAACCTTAAAAAATAGAATCTGTTACTTCTTGTTAGATAAAGATTTGAATATAGCGTAACACTTCATAAATGTTCTATAATCAAACGCAGGAGCTCCCATAATTCCTCTCTTTCCTTCCTCCTCTTTTACAGAACCTTGCACGCCCGCCTGTGCGGCAATTCTTGCGCCGTCGGCAACAGTAATGTGTCCCGATATGCCAACCTGACCTCCAATCATACATTGCTTTCCAACCTTTGAAGAGCCCGCTACACCGGACTGCGCCGCCATCACCGTATTCTCTCCAATCTCAACATTATGAGCAATTTGTATAAGGTTATCCAATTTAACTCCTTTGTGAACCACGGTTGCACCCATTGTTGCCCTGTCAATCACCGTATTTGAGCCAATCTCAACATCATCCTCCACAATGACAATTCCGGTCTGGGGAATTTTCTTATATGAACCGTCCGGAGTTGGAGCAAATCCAAAACCGTCAGAACCTATGACCACGTTTCCTTGCAATATACAATTATTGCCTATTTTACAGCCGTCATAAATTTTAACCCCGGGATATAAAATCACGTCGTCCCCTACAGTTACATCGTTACCAATGTATACCTGCGGATAAACTTGCGTACCCTTTCCTATCTTGCTGTGCTTGCCCAAATATGAGAATGCACCAAAATATGAACCCTTCCCTCTCCGGCTGCTCCATGCTACTGTAGAACGACATGATCTTCCGCTTCTCTTGCTCTTTTTTAGGGAGTTAAGAAGGTCCAGCAAAGATGCTACCGCCTGATATGCATCATCGACAACAATCAAAGTAGGTTTCACCTTCTCTACCGGAACAAGAGTCTTGTTCACAATAATGATTCCTGCATTACTTGTCAGCAGATAGTGCTGATACTTAGGGTTTGCAAGAAAGCAAATATTATTGGGCTTGCCGCTCTCAATCTTTGCCACTGATGTAACCTTTACCTTTGGGTCTCCAATAATTTCACCTTTAAAATGCTGAGCAATAACTTCTGCCGATACTTCCATATTTCCTCTTATTATTGTTGCAAAAGTAGTAAAAAAAAGCGGTTTATATTTGGATATAAAGATTTGTTTTCATACTTTTGCCGCCGTAATGAGAATGAGTGAGATAAGGGGACCCAAAGTCCCCTTATTTTGTGCAGATTACTCAAGTTTATTTACAGCGGACCGACAATAAACTGTCGGGAACTTTAAAAAGAATATTAATAAATTAAAAAATCATAGACAATGGAAGGTTTAGAATTAGCCCCGTTTTTTGCGGAATTTAAAGAGCGCAAAGGCATTGACAGAGCCACACTTATGAGTGTGCTGGAGGATATTTTCAAGACTCAGCTGGCCAAAACTTTCGGTACCGCAGACAACTGCGATATCATTATCAACATTGACAAGGGAGACCTGCAAATCTGGCGCAACAGAAAAATTGTTGAAACCGTAGCAGACCCTATGCTTGAAATATCTAAAGCAGAGGTAGATCAGATTGATCCAAAAAATGATTATGAGGCGGGAGAGGATTACACGGAGGAGGTCAAACTTTCATCTTTTGGAAGAAGGGCGATTCTCAATCTAAAACAAAATCTTTCCGGCAGAATCATGGATATTGATAAAGCCAATTTGTTCAATCTTTATAAGGATAAGGTTGGAGAGATTGTTGTTGGTGAAGTTTATCAGGCATGGAAGAAAGAGGTTCTTATAAGAGATGAGAATGACAATGAGCTTCTTCTGCCTAAAACAGAGCAGATCCCGTCCGATTTCTTCCGCAAGGGAGACTCTACCCGCGCCGTAGTTTCCAGAGTTGAAATGAAAAACAATAATCCAAGCATTGTACTTTCCAGAACGTCTCCCGTATTTTTGGAGAGACTTTTTGAGCAAGAGGTTCCGGAAATTTTTGACGGCCTGATTACTATCAAAAAAATTGTCAGAATTCCCGGAGAGAGAGCCAAGGTTGCAGTTGAATCCTATGATGACAGAATTGACCCGGTTGGAGCATGCGTTGGAGTCAAAGGCTCTAGAATTCACGGAATTGTAAGGGAGCTTAGAAATGAGAATATAGATATTATCAGCTGGACAACTAACATTCAGCTGCTGGTTCAAAGAGCGCTGAGTCCTGCAAAAATCTCTACCATCAAAATAAATGATGAAGAGAATAAAATTTATATCACGATGGATTCATCTCAAGTTTCTCTTGCAATTGGAAAGGGCGGCAGCAATATTAAGCTTGCCAGCATGATGGTTGGAAAAGAGATAGAAGTATTTAGGGATGTGGAAGGCGATGAGGATGAGGATGTTCTATTGAGCTCATTCAGTGATGAAATTGACCAGTGGGTTATTGATGCGCTGCGCAAAATCGGATGCGATACTGCAAAGAATGTTCTTGCCCTTTCTGATAAAGATATCATGGAGCGAGCAGATCTTGATGAAGAGACTGTCCTTGATATTAAGAAAGTTCTAAGGTCAGAATTTGAGGATGACAGTAAAGGAAAAGAGGAAGAAAAAGCTTCAGGGCAAACCGATGCAAAGTCAGAAGAATCATCAGAGAACAAGCCAGAAGAAGATAACGGAAAAATTGAATAGAGTTTTTACAACTTATTAACAAGCAATTATTTAGGAGGATTATATGATAAAAGAGAGCATTAGAATTAACAAGGTGCTAAAAGAGTTCAACATTGGCATGAATACGCTTGTGGACTTTCTAGACAAGAAAGGCGTAAAAGTGGATGCTAATCCTAATGCCAAGCTGACTCCGGAAGACTATGACATTGTGGAGAAAGAATTCCGCAAGGAACAAATTGTAAAGGAAGAGTCAAAGAAGGTTGCCGCAAAAGTTAAAAACATTGAGAAAGAAAATGTCTCATACGGCATAAATGATAATGAGGAAAACAAAGATAAATTTATAGAAACCACTGTAGATGCGGTAAAGCCTCCTAAAGTTTTGGGCAAGATTGATTTATCTGAAGGAAAGCAGAAAACGGTTAAGGAAGAGCCTGTTAATAAACAGCCTGCGGAAGAGAAAAGGGTTGAGAAGAGAGAAGAGCCGGTTGCACCGCCTGTTTTAAAGAAAGAAGAAGTTAAAGAAGTTGTAAAATCTGTTCCAGAGAAAGAGACAGAGAAAGAGGTTGCAGAGAAAGAGGCTGCAGTGAAAGAGGCAGTGAAGGAGAAAGAAAAGGTTGTTATCAACCAGGTTAAAACGGAAGTTGAAAAGCCTGTTGCAGTTAAACAGCCGGAAGTTGTTCCGGTTGCAAAACCGACTCCTAAAGCAGAGGTTAAGAGTGAGCAAAAGCCTGTTATAAGAGAGGCTGAGAGCAATAGACAAGTCGTAAAGGAACAGAGCAAAACACCAGTGAAAGAGTCTATTAAAGAGCCTGCTAAAGAGGAGCCTAAAAAACCTGAAATTGAATTTATCGCAACAAGAGTTGAGACACTATCCGGACCTGAAGTTAAAGGCAGCATTGATCTTTCCAAATTTGAGAAGAAAAAGCCTTTCCCTGATAAAAGGGGCAAGAGGGAGAGAATTCATAATCACGCAAGAGAGAAAGTTGATTTGACAAAGGAGGTTGGAACAAATCGTCCTAAAGATCAGGGACAGAGACAGAACAGCAAGGACGGCAGCAAAGGAGGCAACAAGTTCCGCGATAAATTTAAACCAATAAGAAATGACGTTGATGCAGATGCCGTACAAAAACAAATTAAGGAGACATACCAGAGGATGGTAGAGGGGAAGGGAAAAACTAAAGGTTCTAAGTACAGGAAAGAGAAGAGAGTGATATTTTCAGAGAAGATGGAGGAAGACGTTGAGCAAAAGGAGAAAGTTAGCAAGATTCTGAAAATCACTGAGTTTGTGACTGTTAATGACTTATCCGTAATGATTGCACAACCCGTTACCAAAGTCATTGATGCATGTATGAACCTTGGTCTGATGGTATCTATTAACCAGAGGCTTGATGCAGACGCACTTACGCTTGTAGCGGAAGAGTTTGGATACAAAGTTGAGTTTGTAACGGCTGATATCCAGGAGAAAATCAAAGAGGAAAATGAAGAGGACAAGCCTGAAGACTTACAGCCAAGAGCCCCTATTGTTACTGTAATGGGACACGTTGACCATGGTAAAACTTCTTTGCTTGACTACGTTAGACAATCAAATATTATTGCTGGTGAGGCGGGAGGAATTACCCAGCACATTGGGGCGTATAATGTAAAATTGGATAGCGGAAGAAGAATAACATTCCTGGATACTCCAGGCCATGAGGCATTTACAGCCATGAGAGCCCGCGGAGCAAAGATGACCGACCTTGCAATAATTATTGTTGCAGCTGATGATGCCGTTATGCCTCAAACTATTGAGGCAATAAATCACGCACAAGCGGCCGGAGTTCCTATGATATTTGCTATCAATAAGATAGATAAACCGGGAGCACAAGCCGACAAAATCAAAGAGCAGCTTTCCCAAATGGATATTCTGGTTGAAGACTGGGGAGGAAAATATCAGTGCCAGGAGATATCGGCCAAGAAGGGAACGGGAGTACATGAACTGCTGGAAAAAGTTTTGCTGGAGGCCGATTTGCTTGAACTTAAGGCAAATCCAAATAAAAAAGCAGTGGGGACAGTTATTGAATCTTCTCTAGACAAGGGAAGAGGCTACCTTGCAACTTTACTGGTTCTGGGAGGCACGCTTCGTACCGGAGATATTATGTTGAGCGGATGCTTTACCGGAAAAATCAAGGCTATGTTTAACGAGCGTGGACAGAAAATTTCAGAAGCGGGACCATCCGTACCGGTTTCTGTTCTGGGATTAAATGGCGCACCTCAGGCTGGAGATTCATTCAATATTTTTGACAGTGAAAGAGAGGCAAGGGATTTAGCCAATAAGAGAGAACAGTTGCTTAGAATTCAAGGCCTTAGAACGCAGAAGCACATCACATTGGAGGAAATTGGAAGAAGAATTGCAATTGGCAACTTTAAGGAACTTAATATTATTGTCAAGGGTGATGTGGACGGCTCAATTGAAGCAATGTCTGACTCTTTGATTAAGCTTTCAAATGAGGAGATTCACGTTAATGTAATTCACAAGGCCGTTGGAGAAATTTCAGAATCCGATGTACTTTTGGCAGAGGCATCTAACGCAATCATAATTGGATTCCAGGTTAGACCTTCTTCCAATGCAAGAAGAATGGCAGAAAAGGAAGGCATAGAAATTCGCTTGTATTCAGTTATTTACGATGCAATCAATGAAGTCAGAAGCGGTATAGAAGGTATGCTTGCCCCTGTACAAAAGGAGGTTATTACAGCCACTTGCGAGGTTAGACAAACGTTTAAGATTTCAAAGGTTGGAACAATTGCGGGTTGTATGGTTAAAGAGGGTAAACTTGCAAGAACTTCCAAGATTAGATTAATCAGAGACGGAATTGTTGTTCATACCGGATTGCTTGCTTCTCTTAAGAGAGGAAAGGACGATGCAAAAGAAGTTATGTCCGGATACGATTGCGGTCTTGGAATAGAGAATTTCAATGACATGAAAGAGGGAGATGTTATTGAGGCATATAAGATAGAGGAAATCAAGAGAACTCTATAAATGGCAGACATTAAGCAGTTTGCAATAACCTTCTTCAATCTGAAGTTGTGGAAGGAGGACAAAGGGCACAACTCAACTAGAACTGAAAGTTGGCTGGATGGGAGGTTCCGTCTGTTTGAAAAATATTGCCTGCCTTCTATGCAACAACAGACACTGCAAGATTTTGTCTGGCTGTGTCTGTTTGATAAAAACACCCCGGAAAAATATCTGGAAAAAATTAAAAAGTATAGTGAAAAATCCCGACAGTTTACTCCCGTTTTTCTATCTGAAGAACAGACAGCGGACAAGGAACACACCATGCATCAAATTGTACAGCAGCACCTTAACGGCAATGAGACATTCATAATCACAACCAATATTGATAATGATGATGCCATACGCTGCAACATGCTGGATAGAGTAAGAAAAGCTGTCGAGAATCAGATGAAGAAAGATATGTCAGCTGTCACTGGGCTGTATAATTGTATGTATGGGCTTCAGTATTTTGTGCATAATAGCGTTATTATAAGGATGTTGTATCCGCACAATCATTTCCAGACTTTATGCGAAAAACCGGATAATTTTAAAACTATTAAAGGATTCTCACATACAAGCATAAGAAAAATGTTTGCCAATCACGATATTACAGACGACGGCAAACCCTACTGGATGGAGATTGTGCATGAGCACAATGTAAACAACGGTTACAGAGTGGATATTAGACTAAGGAATATTCCAATCTTTAAGAGCATTGATTTAAAGAACTTTGGACAAGATTTAAAATTCTCCGCGTTTAACAATTCCATTAATTCTATTTTTGTAATGCCACGTCTTTTTGCAGCAGCAGCATTCCACGGAATAATAAGACATCTTAAAAAGTCATAACCTCTGTTTGCAGAGAAAGCTATTGCTCTAAAATATCCATGCCAGTCTTTACGGTCTTATAAAGAGTCTTTGATATAAATCTGAGTATCACTACCATACAAAGAATTATCACAAGAGATATTTCCAGAAACAATTGTGAATGTATCTGCGCGTTGGCGGCAATCATATCTGAATTTTTCTTTAACGCGGAGACTACCTTTGTGTTTGTTACATCAGAGATGCTCCACTTTTGAATTACCTCACCCTCTTTAACATAGGTAACACCTCCATTAGACCTATTAAATGTTATAGCGGTTTTGTAATCTGTATACAAAATCTTAAATGGAAATCCTTTGTCGTTGCCGGAGTTTTCAAAAATATTTGACTGATTTTCCTCTGCAACGGATGTCTTAATTGGTTCCAGCATTCTATGTGTCTGCTCCGGAGACAATCCGCTAACCAAGTAAAAATCAGCTCTGTGTCTTCCATAATTTAGAGAGTCACCAAGATTTTTAAGTTTTCCTAAATCAGTCAGATTTATTACATCCTTGTTGTAAACAGACATCATAACTACAGCGCTTCTTGTCTTTAAAACGGAATCCGTCACATAATTTCCCTTCTCATCTTTAAGCGTTATGGTCATTCCTGCAGCATCTTTCTCATTCCCCTTCACAAGGGTGGTTTTTGATGTTACATATTGCCATGTACTATCCGGAAGATGATTAATATCAAACTTTATCTCCTTACCGTTCTTGGAGTATATAAAAACAGTATTGTACTTTAAATCAGATGCTTCAGCATTTCCGGCAACAAGATCAGTACCAGCTCTAAAATCTGTAAAGTCCGCCTGAGGCAGGTGCTTTAAAGAGTAAGATGAATTTATGATGATGAACAATGAATATCCCGATATGTAAACTATCTCCCAAAAATTATTTGCAATAGGAACAAATTTTTTGCGCTGCACAACAAGCAGAATACAGCATGGAACAAGCACCAGATTTTTATAAAATGTTTGCCATGCAGTCAAATGAATTACATCCCCAAAACACCCGCAGTCTTTAACTAATCCAAACTGAGCAGATAAAAACGTAACTATCATAAATACAGATGAAAAGCAAAGAGCTGCCCAAGAGAAAAATTTAAATTTTATTCCCTTTAAAACACTCACTCCTATCAGGAACTCAAAAGTACATAGCAGTATTCCGGCAAAAATAGCAATGTGTCCGAGGCTTCCTATTTGGTACGCAGATGAATACTCATTAATCTTAAGCGCTGTGCCAACAGGGTCTGCCGCCTTCAGAAATCCGGAGACAATAAACACAATACCAACAATAACCCTGCATATAGCCCTTAAAAATTTCATTTTTATCCCGATAGTTTAAAATTTTAAAACCTCTTTTATCTTCTCAAAAATTGCATCTGCGGGCAACATTATTCCATCAGCCCCGGAACAATCCACCCTTGTAAAATCCTTATCTTCTTCAATTTCCTTTAGATAAATTTCCCTTACTGCCTTTTGAAAAGCTATATTCTCCTCATGAATGTCCTGCTTGCCGTGCAAGTAATCTCTGTCTCCGCTATTTCTCTCTGCTTTAAGCTTTTCATCCACAAAACTTATTGGCACATCCAGAAAAATGTTAATATCGGGCTTTGGAATATTATAGTGCTCATACTCAAGCTTGAATATCCATTCTCTCAATTTCCTCTTCTCATCCTCCTCCTTTAACTTTGAACATTGATAGGCTATATTGGAGTAGACATATCTATCTAGAAGGACGCAGCAATCAGCTTGCATCCAAGCTCTTATTACATCACCTGCATCAGCCCTGTCTAATGCATAAAGCAAGGCCACAAGCTGAGGATGCACTTGATCAATGGTGCCAAAATCTCCCCTCAAAAATTTTGCAATCAGCTCTCCCCATACGGGTGCATCATAGCGCGGAAAATGCAAATACTTAAGTTTCATATTCTTGCTAAGAATATAACTCTTAAGCATCTTCATCTGAGTGCTTTTCCCTGCGCCGTCCAATCCTTCTAAAACTATTAACATTGTCTGCTTTTAATGCGGCTGATAATATTAAGCCGCCTATTGTTATCTTTGTGTTTACAAAGTTAGAAAATATGAAGGAAAATATGCCCATCGCGATGGGTATTATTAACATAAACAGAGAGTCTTTTTATGCCTCCAGCAGACATACACATCCAAAAGATGTTTGTTGTCAGTATGAAAAAATGCTTGATGACGGCGCGGAGATGATAGACATCGGAGCATGTTCAACCCGCCCCGGAAGTACGCCGGTGACATTGGAGCAAGAATGGGACTATCTTAAAGAACCACTAAAAGAGCTGTATATCAGACATAAAGACAGTAGAGGATTTAGAGATATATTGTCAATAGATACCTTCCGCTCAGAAATTGTACGCAGAGTATATGATATAATCGGAGAGTTTACGGTAAATGACATATATGCAGGAGAAGTTGATTCTCAAATGCTTAAGACAGTTGCTGAGCTTAAGCTTCCTTACATCGCAATGCACATGCGCGGAACTCCTGATACAATGAACTCTTTGACTGAGTATCCAAACGGAGTTGTAAATGAAGTTGTTAGCTACTTTAAAAACTTTGAGAAAAAAGCCATGTCCGCCGGAATTGCCGATTTTATAATTGACCCGGGATTTGGATTTGCCAAAACGGTTGAACAAAATTATTACCTGCTCCAAAATCTGGAAGAGATTAAGAAACTGGGGCATAAAGTATTGGTGGGCATCTCCCGTAAATCCATGATATGGAAACCATTGGGTATTACGCCGGAAGAGGCTTTGCCCGCGACATGCGCTTTGAATATAGTTGCTCTCCGTAATGGCGCAGATGTATTAAGAGTTCATGATGTTAAAGAAGCAGTGCAATGCGTTAGATTGTATAAAAATTTAGAAAATAAGTAAATTTGCAACTTCAAGGCGGAATGTTTTCCACATAAATAATTCAAAAAATGGCAATTAATACTACAGCGCTAACGGCAGTGTCCCCTATTGACGGACGGTACAGAAATAAAGTTGAAATTTTAGGCGAATATTTTTCCGAATACGCACTAATAAAATATAGGGTAAGGGTTGAAATTGAGTATTTCATTGCCCTCTGCAATATTCCTCTGCCTCAGCTCAAAGACTTCAAACACAGCAATTTTGAGAGACTTAGAGATTTATACAGAAACTTTACTCCACAGGAGGCTGCAAAGGTTAAGGATATTGAAAAGATTACAAACCATGATGTAAAAGCTGTTGAGTATTACATTAAAGATGAGTTTAAAAAATTAAAGATTGAGAAGTATCAGGAGTTTGTCCATTTTGGACTCACTTCACAAGATATTAATAACACGGCAACCCCTTTGAGTCTTAAAGAAGGTATATCGGCCGCATATATGCCTGCTTTTGAAGAAGTTGAAAAGATGCTTAAGGGTTATGCAAAAGAGTGGAAAGATGTTCCCATGCTTGCCCATACGCACGGACAGCCTGCATCGCCTACCCGCCTTGGAAAAGAAATAGAAGTTTTTGTCAGCAGAATAAATGAGCAAAAAAGATTGCTAAAAACGGTTCCATATTGTTCAAAATTTGGCGGTGCGACAGGAAACTTTAATGCCCATTTTCTAGCATATCCAAAAATAGACTGGAACAAATTTGCAAAAGATTTTCAGGAAAAGACATTTGGTCTAAAACGTTCATATCCAACAACTCAAATAGAGCATTATGATGACCTTGCAGCTTTGTTTGACAATCTCAGAAGAATCAATACAATACTGATTGACTTATGCAGAGACATGTGGACCTACATCTCAATGGAATATTTTAAGCAGAAAATTAAGGCGGGGGAAGTTGGTTCATCTGCAATGCCGCACAAGGTAAATCCTATTGATTTTGAAAATGCGGAGGGAAACTTTGGAATGGCAAATGCCATCTTTACTCACCTTGCCATGAAGCTTCCTATCTCAAGAATGCAAAGAGACTTAACTGATTCCACCGTTCTAAGAAATATTGGAGTACCAATCGCACACTCAATCATAGCACTCAAATCTTTGGAAAAAGGCCTTGGCAAGCTTATTCTTAATGACAACGTCATAGAGAGGGATTTAGATAATAATTGGGCGGTAGTATCAGAGGGTATTCAAACTATTTTAAGACGCGAGGGTTATCCACATCCCTATGAGGCTTTAAAAGAATTGACAAGAGTCAACACAAAAATTTCCAAGGAGAGCATTAGACAATTTGTTAACAATCTGAATGTTTCAGAAGCAGTTAAGAGAGAATTATTGGCCATTACGCCGCATAATTATACCGGAAAATAAAACAAACTGTCGTCTTGTACACAACTCTTGGACGTATCTGAAAAATTTATTTTTTAGAACTGGAATAAAATGAAAAGACTTTTAGCAATTGCCATTACAGCTCTTGCTATTTTTGCCGGGCAATCAATTTACGCACAAGACTTCCACTATGGAATGACAGTCGGTGTAAATACTTCCACTGTAAAAGTTAATGATGTACTTACTGTCTCCGGAGACAAGGGAAGACGAGTGGGATTTTATGCAGGCATTGTAGGAATTTACAACTTCAATGATCAAATAGGACTTCAGGCAGAAGTTGAATACAGCCAAGAGGGTACAAAAATGAAAGTGGGCCAAGGCTCGCTAAACAACTTCTACACTTTGGCAGCTCTTGCTCCTTTGACGGGAATATCTATTCCAAATATGACATTTTCCAACACTCCGTCAACTGGGTTAACTACCATTATTTCAAATATAACTGCCACAGGCATAAAAATCAGCGGCAACACCGGCGCTTTAAAAACCGTATGGAACTTTGGTCTAATCAAAGTGCCCGTAATGCTTACCTATAAACCGATTGCAGGTCTTAGCGTAATGGCAGGTCCGTACATAGCTTTAAGAGTCTCCCAAAAAGTTAAAATAAACAGCGATCTTGATAATATGTTGAGTAATGTAAATCTTGCCGTCTCTTACTCGGGAACAGCAACTGTAACATCCGGCAGTACAGTTGTAGCATCACAGCCTTACACAGGTTTAACTACATTAAATGCAAAACAAGCAATTGCAATGACATCTTATGCATCAAAGCTTCTGGATAGTAAAGGAATTTTAAACAAGGGCTACATGGAAAATTATGTAGAAGATAATCTGAATGATTATGTAAAGAAGTTTGATTTTGGAGGTTCAATAGGTGCAAAATACGCTCTCACAGAATGTATTGCAGCACAGCTAAGATGGGATTTCTCTTTAATAAATAACCTAAAAGACTTCACTGCTAAAAGTGTTAAGGTTAATCTAAAAGGACACAACAACTCCTTAAAACTTGGTTTGATTTATATGTTCTAATTTATTTTTCCAGAGTTTTGCTATCGTCTAACACATAAACATCTTCACCATCTTCATGAAATAAAAACTGCTCTCTTGCAAAACGTTCCAAACTATCTTTATTTGAACTCAGCTCTTTAAGTTTTTCATCAGTTTTTATGACTGCCTCCTTATAATACTGCTTTTGCCTGTTCTGCTGTGCCAAAGCGCTCAATTCCTTATACCAGCTAATAAGATTATTATTATCAAAAAAAATTATCCATAAAAGGAATAATACCGTAACTATCAAGTATTTATTCTTTAGGATAGCAAGCAGCCGAGAATTAGTCATCCTATTTTTTAAAGAATTCATTGATTCTGCTTGCATAATTTTTATTAAATTTGGAGAATTAAATCAGAAGCAAAAATAATAATTAAATATGAAACCAACATTATTAATTATGGCCGCCGGAATGGGCAGCAGATATGGCGGACTTAAACAACTAGACGGAGTCGGTCCTTGCAATGAAACTATTATGGACTATTCTGTGTACGATGCCATCCGTGCCGGATTTGGTGACGTCGTATTTGTTGTTAGAGAAAATTTCAAGGAAGAATTTCAAAAAAGAGTTGCAGACAAGTACAAAAATCATGTTAAGGTTCAAATAGTTACGCAGGAGCCTAATAAACTTCCTGATGGGTTTACATTAAACAACGGCAGGCAAAAACCTTGGGGTACAGGTCAAGCTGTTCTTATGGCCGAAGGAGTTATTAACGGACCGTTTGCTCTCATAAATGCAGATGATTTTTACGGACAGAATTCATTTAATGTTCTTGCAAAATATCTGTCGGGATTAAAAGCCGATTCAATAAAAGAGTATTCAATGGTAGGTTTCTATCTTAACAAAACATTGTCTGAGTCTGGAGGTGTTGCAAGAGGAATTTGTACAGAAAATGAGGAGGGCTTTTTAACGGATGTTGAGGAGCATACAAATATTTATGAACTGGAAGGAGAGATAATGGGGACAGGCATGGACCACATTGAGCATGTACTTAATCAGGAGGCTTGTACATCAATGAACATGTGGGGCTTCACACCTGATTTCTTCCCTGAGGCCCGCAAATTATTCTCAAGCTTTTTAGCTGAAAACATCAAGGATAATGAGAAAGAATTTTACGTCCCTTCTATTGTGGATAAAATGATAAAAGACAATACTGCTACAGTAAAAGTTTTGTCAACTCCTGATAAATGGTTTGGAGTTACCTATAAGGAAGATAGACCAAAAGTAATTGCCAAAATAAAGATGATGACAGACGGCGGCATTTATCCTTCCCCTCTTTTTAAATAGCATTTACTCACTAATTAACTGACATTTACGCAAACGCGCAAAATAATGTTAAAAAAACTGAAATATTTTTTGCCATCCTTCAGGCAATGTTGGGTGGCAATTTTTTACATGCTGGTAATAGGCGGCATCGGCATAGGATTATCAATGGTGATTATTGGTAATATGATTGGCTTTGATTTGATAAATTTCAACATGCTGCTTACCTACCTATTGCCACTGATTCCGGTATTTATATATTTCGTTTTTAAAGCCAATGAAATAATCATCCTAAAATCTAATGCCCCTGTCCCTCTTAATAAGCCCCATTTTGGGGAGATGAATATCATCATTTTTGCGTTGGTCGTTTTTATTGCCCTGCTTGCAGTGAACATTCTGATTGATCCGCTTGCAAAAATATTTCCAATGCCGGAGGCGCTTAAACGCCTATACGCTCAAATATCAGACAGATCCGTCTGGTCATTTTTGTCCGTAGCAATATGCGCACCAATTATTGAAGAAACATACTTGAGAGGCATGATGGAGAGAGGCATGCTGTACCATAAAACACCCTTATTTGCAATACTTTGGAGCTCTTTCTTTTTTGCATTCATTCACATGAATCTCAGCCAGGCAATTCCTGCTTTTTTGCTTGGAATTTTATTTGGCTGGATTTACTACAGGACTCACTGCCTATGGGCTACAATTTGCATGCACGCTGTGAATAATACTATGTCATATATTGTTTTTGCAGCCTATCCATCTTTGAATCCCGACAGCAGTTTAAAAGATGTAATGGTAAATGTTTTTAATTTAGGCAATAACTCATACATCATGGTTTACATAGCCAGTGTAATAGCATTTTTAGCGTGCGTTTGGCTGTTGCATACATACTTGCCCAAGCATCCCGACAGTTTCACACCTCAGCGCAGTCAAGCTCCTATAACCCCAATTAGCAACGAGACATTGTAATGAAAAAGTTATACCCATTGCAATTTGCGGAGACCGCAGATATATGCATTTTAGATGACGGAAAGAAGAGCGAGGAAGAACTGGCTCTGGAGGAGAAAAAAATAAAATTCAGTTCTTCATGTACAGAAGATTCATTCATTGCAAAAGGGTTCCTTGCCGGAAACACTCTTGATGAAGTAATAGAAACATACCTTGGCAACCTACTGGGAGACAAGATATTTGAGTACTATCGCGGAATATTTCCTTTGCAAATTAAAATACACCGTTTTAATAAAATGTCCCCTATTTTTGTCAGTCCGGACAATGAAGTTGCAAGGGAAAGATTTGGATGCTGGGGAAAGGAAAGGTTCTGGTATGTAGCTGATGTTAAAAAAGGTGCACAGATTTTCATGGGCTTCAAAAAAGAGATGACGGCACGCAGTTTCTTTGATTACGCATCTAAACACCACCTGACAGATGCTATGAATGAGATAGAACCTGAGATCGGAGAATCTTTTTACATAGCTCCCGGAACACCATTTTGCGCCGGAGGCGGAGTGACAATTATAGAAGTAGCGCAAAATTCTCCCATTGAATTGGATTTGACAGATGACAGTCAAATTGGAGAGGCTATGGATTTTCTTAATTACCAATTCTATACACCTGAGTATAAGATGCCGGAAGAGTGCACTTTCAGAGTGGAAAAAGTTATATTGAAATCTGAAGAAATCATATCCCCGGAAGATACTGACAGCTTTATTATATACGTTGGTCTGAGCGGCAAAGCAAAAATTACCGCGGAAAAAGAATATGCTGCAGGACAATCAGATATTGTCCTGATACCGCAGGAACTTAATGAATTTCATTTTACACCAGATAGTGAAAATCCCATATTTTTAAGAATTTACATGGCTCCTGTAAAAGAGGAAAAAGATGCGTACATGAACTATGAAGAGCCGAAAGAACACCACCACCATAATGATCATTGTGATGATGATGAATGCGACTGTCACCATAATGATTCATAGAATCGACAGACTCATAATTGGCATTGCACATTGCCGCACTTATTGTTAAATGATGGATAGCGTTAGAGTAGATAAATTTCTTTGGTCCATAAGGGTTTACAAGACTCGTTCTGAAGCAGCTGAAGCTTGCCGCAACGGACATGTAACTGTAAACGGAAGTGCATCAAAGTCATCCAGGGATGTTAAGCAAGGAGACACTATTAAAGTTAGAAAAGGTGCAGTCCACTACAGCTGGCTTGTTGTGCAGCCTATTGATAAACGCCAGGGAGCCAAGCTTGTAGAGCAATATGCAACTGATATAACTCCTCAGTCTGAACTTGATAAACTTGCCCCGCCAAATGAGATGATTTTTCTTCAACGCGAGCGCGGAACCGGACGCCCAACAAAAAAAGAACGGCGGGAAATAGACCGCATTTTAGGAGATAATTAGCTCTTTATTCAGCCTTATCTGCCTTCTTTGTATTATACTGATTCATAGCCCTGTCGGGACCTGCAAAAGTAAATGCCTTTATTGCCTCGCATGCATTGTCCAGCACTGCGGGAAGCTGCTTCAAATCTTCACTCTCTATTTTGCCAAGGACATAATCTATTTGTCCGCCGAGGGAAAAAGAGGAACTGATGCCAACTCTCAGTCTGCAAAATGCACTGGTATTCAGGCACTCCTCCACGCTAAGCAATCCGTTGTGCCCTCCGTTGCTTCCCTTTTTGCGCATTCTCAAATGTCCAAACGGAAGCGCAAGGTCATCAGACACAACAAGCAGATTTTCCAAAGGTATTTTCTCTGCTTTTATCCAATAGTTTACAGCCTTGCCGCTAAGATTCATGTATGTGGAAGGCTTTAAAAGAAATAATTTGTTTCCTTTATAACTTATTGTAGCAGTGTCTCCTAGGCGTGCAGTAATAAAAAAGGTGCCAGACCCCTTGATTAAGTTGTCCAGCACCATAAAACCAATATTGTGACGGGTCCCTTCATACTCGGGGCCAATGTTTCCAAGTCCTGCGATTAAGAATTTTTTGCCCGCCATCCCTATTGTTTGCAGCTCAAAAAAGCCTGCAGATTATTTCTTCTTTTTATCATCTTCCTTTTCCTTCTTTTCTGCGGCAGGAGCGGAAGCACCTTCAGCAGCAGGAGCAGCTGCACCCTCGGCAGGAGTTGTACCTGTAGAGGCAGCCTCTTCATCAGGAGTAAGAACGTTACGGGTGTATCTAACTTCACATACCATCATCTTCTTAGGTGATACTATTGTGCAGCCGTCAACCTTAATTTCGCCTGCATAGATTGTTTTACCAACCACAAGAGAAGTAACGTCCACATCAATTGTATCAGGCAATTTGTCCATAGGACCGCTAACTTTAACTTTTCTGGAACCGACAATTAAACGGCCTCCCTGCTTAACACCCTCGGCATTACCGTGAATATTCAAAGGAACTGCTATCTCAATAGGCTTCTTATCAGAAATTGCCAAGAAATCTACATGAATAGCGCTATCTGTAATAGGATGATACTGAACATCATGCAATTTGCATACATAAACCTTGCCGTCAAGATCTATGTTAACAATGTAAGATTTTGGAGTATCAGTAAGTTTCTTAATGTCGGCTAGTGAAATTGCAACATCAACATGCTCAGTTCCGTTGCCGTAAATAATGCAGGGTACGTCGCCAGCCCTGCGGATTTTCTTAAGGTCCTGCTTTGTACCAATTTTTCTTGCAGAAGCCTTCAATGTAATTGTTTGCATAAAAATAATTTTAAAAATGTGTTACTCGGTCTCGGATTCTCCGGACCCCATCGCACCAAAAGACTGATGCTTTTTTTGCGCGTGCAAATATAAGATTAAATCGTAAATTTCCATAATTGAATACCTGTCGCGACAGATATTTTTATTCTTTTGTATAGATATATTTGCAGAAATAATAAAAAACATTACCTTTGTTTATAATAATTCCAAACAACATAGATGAATATTTAGAATAAAAACAAGAACTATATTATTAACAATTAAAAATCAAAGTATTATGAAAAAGAAATTTAAATGTACGGTTTGCGGTTATGTTTATGAAGGTACAGAGGCTCCAGAAAAATGCCCTCAATGCGGTGCTCCAAGAGAGAAATTTGTAGAGATTGTTGAGGAAGAGGGAAAAGGTTGGGCAGACCAGCATGTCATTGGCGTTGCAAAAGGCTGCGATGCAGAAGTTATGGATGGTTTGAAGGCTAATTTTGCCGGTGAATGTTCAGAAGTAGGAATGTATCTTGCAATGTCAAGACAGGCTGACAGAGAGGGATATCCGGAGATTGCAGATGCATTTAAGAAATTTGCTTTTGAAGAGGCGGAGCACGCCTCCAAATTCTGCGAGCTGATTGGCGAGATGGTATGGGACACCAAGACAAACCTTGAGAAGAGAATTGAGGCGGAGAGAGGAGCTTGCGAGGGTAAAAAGAAAATTGCTACAAAGGCTAAACAGCTTAACTATGACGCAATTCATGATACAGTTCATGAGATGTGCAAAGATGAGGCTCGCCACGGTTGCGGTTTTGAAGGTCTGTATAAGAGATATTTTAAGAAATAATTCATATTGGTTGCAAAAAAAAAGAGCGTCTTTTCAGGCGCTCTTTTTTTATTTTCAAAGCCTTATGGCATACTATCCTAATCCTCTGCTGAATAATGCTTTGCATAATCCAGCTGTTGCTTTAAGAAATCATCATTGTATTTTACAACGTAATCTACGGTCTTGCCGTTCTTTACAATAGGCACAATATCCGGATTGATAAATCCCTTATAAGGTTTAAGATTCAAAGCTTTGTAGCGTTCCAACACTTCTTTGTGAAGAGCAGGATCAATATTTATAGCGTAAGTTTCAATTAAATTCTTGCCGGCGGCATAATCACCTTCTGATTTAATTCTCTGAATTTCTGCAAGCAGCTCGCCAAACAATCCGCGCAGCTTTACATAATCATTGATTACAAAATAAGTTTTGCCATTGCGAACTTTTTTCTCTATCACATTATTCTTTAAGCCCTTCTCATAGCACCATTGTGCAATTAGCTTTCTGTCTTGCATGTGAGCCTCTGTATTTTTCTTTCCCAGTTCTATTCTTGAAAATTGAGTGCAGATGCCATTCCTTATTTGAGAAATATATGCGGCCTTATAAGCCTCTGAATTTGGCAGCAAACCAAGCTCTACCATTTTTGGATCCGCCAAATAATAAAGCGCAAAAAGGTCAGCGCGAGCTTCTTCCAATGCCGAGCTAAATTCTTTAAGAGCGTTTGCACTAACTCCAGGCATTATCTGTCCGCTTGCGTGTCCAAGACATTCATGCAAATCTGTATGAAGATTATCTGTTAGAGTGCTGTATTTTTTAATGAAAGCAACTTCTTGGTCATCCCACGCAAATTCCTTAAGCGTGCTCTTTGGAGACTCATTGCTTGCCATGTCATAAGCATCTGTTATATTGGCTATTGTAACGGACTTTGAACCATATTCCTTTCTAATCCAGTCCGCATTTGGAAGATTGATTCCAATAGGCGTGCTCGGGTAGCAGTCTCCTGCAATGCAAGTGACATTTATAACTTTTGCAGTAACGCCTTTTACGGTCTTCTTTTTAAATCTGCTGTCAACAGGGGAATGGTCTTCAAACCACTGTGCATTCTCGCTTATAGTTTCCGTCCTGCGGCTTGCCTGAATATCTTTAAAATCTGCTATTGCCTCCCATGCGCCTTTTCTTCCAAGAGGGTCATTGTAATCCTCAACAAAGCCGTTCATAAAATCAACAACGGTTGCACTATCCTTAACCCATTGAATATTAAATCTATCCCAATCTTTCAAATCACCGCTCTTGTAGAAGTCAATAAGCATCTCAACTGTTTTTTTCTGGTTAGGAGTCTCTGCAAACTCTTTTGCCTTCTCCAGATTATCTACAATTTTTGAGATACTCTTGGAGTATATGCCTCCTATTTTCCATGGCTTTTCCACAAGTTTTCCGTTCTCTTTAACTATCTTTGTATTAAGTCCGTACGAGATTGGCTCTTTTTCTCCCGGAGTCTCTTGAGCTGCATAGAATTTATTTACCTCATTCTGAGTTATGTTACCGTCATAAAAATTTACGGCGGAGTTTACTACCATATCATTGTTTGTGTCATTTGTCCTCCTCATCGGCATGATTGCAGGGTCATAAATAACAGGCAGAAGTTCAGCGCATTTGCCCTCTTGTCCAGTTTTGGCCATCAGCATTTTAAAGTATGCCCTTGAGCATGAAGGAATAAATTTATCCTCTCCATAATGGTGGTGAATGCCGTTGCTAAAGAAGAATCTTTTGGCGTACACCATAAAGTTTTCAAAATCTGCACACTTAGTATCGCCTTCATACTTTATAATAATTTTCTCCAGCACTCTCCTTATAGGCAAATTATACTTGCAGTTCTGGTCAAAGTAAATATCTCTGCCCCATTTTGCCGCCTCACTTGTGTAATACAGGAAGCTTTTCTGATTGAAACTCAGCGAGTTCCATTCCGGTATGCGATATCTTAAAACCTGAAGATCAGCAAATTCATCTACAGAATATTTGAAAACTTTTTCTGCCGCAGCAGGGTTGCTTTTTAAATTTTTAGCGCTTGTCATTTTTGCTTTGCTCTTTATTGTTTGTGCATTGCACGTGTTAAAACTAGAAACTGTCGCGATACATAACACCGCTCCGCAAAGGCAAGTAATTGTCTTTAAGTATTTCATTGTTAATTGTTTTGTTTAATCGCGACAGGTTAATCTGCCGCGGGTTTATTATTTTTTCCTCTCCGGGAGTTGTGTTTTCACCAGAGTCCGGAGCAAGTCCTTTATCTACATTTTGCTATTCGCAAATATAAGATTTTCCATTGTTTTTTATAATTTTGGCGCCTCTAAAAACAGAATTCACTTTCAAATATTATAATTATGGGAAGAGGTTTGCTAACAATTATATTCTTAATTATCTCTAATAGTTTTATGACCTTGGCCTGGTATGGTCATTTGAAATTCAAAACAGACACGCTGCTTCCGGGCTGGGGATTGTTTGGGATTATTCTTATAAGTTGGGGAATTGCATTTGCGGAATATTGTTTTCAGGTGCCTGCCAACAGAATTGGATATAGCGAATTGGGCGGTCCGTTCTCTCTTGTGCAATTAAAAGTAGTTCAGGAAGTTATATCTCTTGTGGTATTTTCGGTTTTTGCTTTGGTGTTTTTTAAAACGCAGCATTTTAACTACAATCATATTATTGCATTTTTCCTTTTGATTGGTGCGGTCTATTTTATTTTTAAAAAATAGGCCTGATTATTGAAAAAAAGGTAATTTTGTATTGAAGGATAACTGTCGAGATTAAGAGAAAATGGATAGGACCGGAGTAAACATTTTTAAAGGATTTTTGAGAAACGCCTCATTATTGGCGCTTGCCGCAATTACCTTATTTTCAGCCGCTTCTTGTGAGAAAGCTGTCACAGAGCAGAAGACTGTTTATCAAACAAAAGACAAGACTATACTTGTTTACTTTATTGATAATAATAATTTAGTTTCTGATGCGGAAACCAGCATTGAGCAAATCATCAACGGATATTTGCCTGATAATGGTTATGTTGTAATCTACACTGATAATATTAATACAACAACAATGGCAATAAGGGATACTATGCCGCTGCTGATTAATGTTTATAAGAATAGTGCAGGAGCAGTTGTTAAAGATACGGTTTATAGATTCCCGGGACAGAATTCAGCTACAAAAGCGGCGCTTACAAGCGCCATACAGGTTACAAAGACAATGTTTCCCGCCACACAGATGGGACTGATAATGTGGTCCCATGCAACGGGCTGGCTTCCTGACGGTTATTATGTCAGTGGAACATTTACGTCCAATGCAATTACTGCAGAGTTAAGTGAGCGCGCAAATGAAATCAGCGCCCTTAGAAAATTAAGAAAACTATCGGGAGAAAATACCGTAACTCCTTTTGTAAATACTTGGTCGTCTCCCCCAGGAGGTGTTGACCCGTATGCTAACATGGTTAAGGGTTTTGGACTGGACAATACAACAGAGATGTCCATTACTGACCTTGCTTCTGCAATCCCTTGCAAGTTGGATTTCATTGCTTTTGATGCATGTCTTATGGGTGGAATTGAGGTTGCGTATCAGCTTAAGGATAGCGTAAATTATGTAATTTCCTCACCTGCAGAGGTTTTAACCACAAGTTTCCCTTACGGTACAATGATGCAGCCTCTCTTTAGCGGAGATTATGTTGCTGCAGCAAAGGCGTATAATGATTACTATGCTTCACAGAAAGGAGATATGCAATCTGCTACAATTTCTGTTGTAAAATGTTCCGCCCTTGCCGATGTTGCTGCTCAGGCAAAGCTGATATTTGATGCTAACAGAGATAAAATTCAAGCTCTGAATTTATCCAAAATCCAACCTTACTTCAGATATGATAAACATTGGTTTTATGACATCAATGACTTTATGGTCAATCTAGTAGGAGAGAGCGCCGCATCTGAATTTACGGCAGCGCTCAGAAATGCCGTAGTTGCAAAATATACAACGGGGAAAATGATAGATTTAACTATACTTTCTTCTAAATTTTCCGGTCTCAGCACTTATATCAACAATCCGGCAAACAGCGAGCTCGATGCTTTTTATCAAAACTTTGCCTGGGAGAAAGCGGCCAATATGACGGCTGCGGGGAAATAAAAAAAGAGCGTCTTTTTCAGACGCTCTTTTTTATTTATGTATTAGTTTTTGATGACATCAGATTTTCTTTTGCCTTTGTCCTTTATAATTGGAATTTCATCCGTTGACGCTTCATCCAAATTCCCGCTCCACAAATACTTGCGCGTTTCTGCAACTATAACTCCGGATAGCAGCAGCAAGGCTATTATGTTGGGAACTGCCATCATTGCATTCATAATATCTGCAATGTTCCATACAAGTGAAAGGTCAAGAACAGCACCCACGTAAACAAGAGCTACCCAAATTATCCTGTAATATATTATAAACCGGTGTCCTGCAAGATATTCAATAGCTTTCTCAGCGTAATAAGACCATCCTAAAATAGTTGAGAATGTAAAAGTTACAAGACTTATTGTTAAGAAAATAGAACCAACTTTTGGAATTTGTCCAAATGCAAGCTGAGTTAATTTGGCCCCATCCATATAACTGATATTTGGGTTATTGATAATACTGGAGACAAGAACCAAACCTGTTAAAGCGCAAACAACAACCGTATCCCAAAATGTACCGGTTGATGATACAAGCGCCTGACGCACAGGATTTCTAGTCTTTGCTGCTGCAGCTGCAATGGGCGCTGAACCCATACCTGATTCATTAGAAAACAAACCTCTTGCTATTCCGTATCTGCAGGCCATCATTACAGTTGTTCCTGCCAGACCTCCTATTCCCGCCTTTGCGGAAAAAGCAGAGTGACATATTAAAGATATTGTCTGGCCAAGCACACCCCAGTTGAAAGCTAAAATTGCCACACATCCAAATATGTAGAAAATTGCCATGAAAGGAACAAGGACTTCGCAAACTTTGGCAATTCCCTTAATACCAAAAAATATCACAAGAGTAACAAGAATGACCAAAACAATTCCGCTAACCCATTTTGGAATTCCGGCAAAAGCGGGGCCAAATAAACCGGGTTCATTTAGCAAGGTTGATATTGCGTTTGCCTGAACAGTATCTCCTATTCCAAAAGCTGCCAAAGCTGTAAACACACAAAATATTACCGCTAGCCACTTTGCATGGAGTCCTCTTTCCAGCGCATACATTGGACCTCCCAACATTGTTCCCTCTTCCGTTTTCACTCTGTATTTAATTGAAAGCAAGCCCTCTCCGTATTTTGTTGCAATACCAAAAAGACCTGTAAGCCAGCACCACAGCACAGCACCAGGTCCGCCCAAAGAAACAGCCGTTGCAACACCTATGATATTTCCGGTCCCGATAGTTGCAGCAAGGGATGTTGCCAAAGCTCCAAATTGGCTGACATCACCTGAAGAACCTTTGTCCCTCTTGAATGAAAGTCCGATAGCTTTAAAAATTTTTGACTGCGGAAATCTCAACCTTACTGTCAGAAACAGGTGAGTACCAAGCAACAAGATAATCATGGGCCAACCCCATATAAAGGAGCTGACCGCACTTACAATACCAGCAAAAGAATGCATAAAAATAAGTTTAGGATAGTTAAGTTATGGTGTCTGAGCAATAAACGACTCGGGCATCATTTATGCAAAGTTACAATTTTTAGTAATTTTGCTTCTCGACAGTTTAAATATTGAAAAAGATGAAAAAGGCATTTCAGCACAAATGGTTATGCATATTATTGGTTCTTAGTACATTAGGTGGGACAATAACCTCTTGTGAAAAGTCCTCAACAAAAAGCGAAACTACAACTACTGACCTTTCAGAGGCAAAAACATATTTATACTCCATAATGTCTTCCATATATTATTGGAGCAGCTCAATTCCTTCTGTTAATGCAAACAGCTATGATGACATCTATAAATACTTTGATGCTCTGTTAGTTAGCAATGACAGATGGAGCTGGATGATGGATGCCTCTGAGTATAATTCAATGCAAACCGGAACATACACTATTTACGGCGGGAATTTTTTGCAACCGTATGAATACTACGGAGATTACGGAATATACATGGGCCTGGTATATGACAAATCCCCTCTTTCTGCACAAGGTGTTACAAGAGGATGGCAGCTTACCAAGTTAAACAACACAGATGTGATGACTCTTATAAACGCAAAAACGTTTAACAGCACGCTGGATAAATCTCCTTTGACGTTCACTTATAAAGACTTAAACGGCACAGAACACACTTTTACCACATCAAAAGCAGTTGTTCAGACCAAGTCAGTTCCTAAGACGGCAATCTACACCAGTTCAGATTACCCATCTCTCCCTTCCACCTCAAAAGTTGGCTATATGCTCTATACTTCCTTCACTGCCAGCCTGGAGAGCGAGGTTACAGCTGCAATACAAAACTTCAAGAGTTCCGGCATTACTGATTTGATAGTTGACCTGAGATACAACGGTGGCGGAGACTTAGACGTTTGCAAAGATTTTGCAAGCCTTTTGGTTCCTGCAGCCGGCGACGGAAAAACCTTTGTACAGTTAAAGCACAACTCAAAATACGCATCTTATGACAGCCAAAGTTCTTCTGTATACAAATTCAGCAGGAGTTCCAATTCATTGGATTTAAGCAGAATATTCTTCATAACAGGCTCAGGTACAGCATCTGCCAGCGAGTCTCTTATTAATGGCCTAAAGCCGTTCACCAACGTTAAACAAGTTGGGGATACAACATACGGCAAACCAAACGGAATGTACGTTTACACATATCCGGATAACTCAGCCGGCACGTCCGCCTTAGAATATGTATTTCTGCCTATATGCTTCTACTGCATAAATTCAGAGGGAGGCGGATACTTTGACAGCGGTATTGTTCCGGACAACTACAGGTATGATGATTTATATCATGACTTTGGAGTAAAAGAAGATTTGATTTCAGCTTGCCTTAGTTACATCGCGACAGGTTCTTACCCTGCCAAACCGTCTAAGTCTTCGTATGCCTCAGCCACCAAAGCCCTTAGCGGAGGAAAGAGGATTACAAGACCGGAAGATTCTGCAGGCTACGGTTTTGCAATAGCAAAGCCAAAGTAAAACACGGTTGAACAAAAGATTATCTATCGGGAATATAAATAAATTATGCCCTGTTATTTAAAAAGGGTAACAACGTTAACCGCAAACAATTTGACAGACATAGCAAGAAGTACTATTCCAAAGAATTTTCTCATTACGTAGATTGTGCTCTTTCCAAATACTTTTTCCATCCAGCCAAGATGCCTTAATACAAAATAGCAAAGCACCATGTTAAGGGCTATTGCAACGATAATGTTCTCCAAATGGTATTCTGACCTGATAGACAGCATTGTAGTAAGAGCAGCCGCACCTGCTATCAAAGGAAAAATAATAGGCACTACGGTGGCGCTGCCGGACGGGCTGTCATTATACTTGAATATTTCTATTCCAAGAATCATTTCCAGCGACATAACAAAAAGAATTAGAGAACCCGCCACTGCAAATGCCTGAATACTAACCCCAAACAGGTTAAGCATCCACTGGCCGCCAAACATAAAAGCCATAAAAAGGCCAAACGAGCCAAGGGCTGCAGAAAGAGGTTCAATTTTTTTTCCGCGAGACTTGAGGTCTAAAATTATTGGAGTAGAACCGGCGATATCAATCACGGCAAACATCACAATAAAGGCACTGGTTATCTCTCTAAGGCTGAAATTCATAAAAATTATCCTTGATTTATTTTGCGAAGTTAAGATTTATAGTTAATTTTATCATCAAGAAATTTAACCTATTAAAAATCTAAAGCAATGAAACAACTATTAGCAAAGATTCAAGCTCAGATTGACGTTTTCAACAAAGATGCTGAAGCTCAATTAGTTAAAGGAAACAAGGCTGCCGGTACACGCGCAAGGAAAGCTGCGTTGACCATTGGAAAACTTATGAAGGATTTCAGAAAGGCTTCCGTTGCAGCTGCTAAAGCTCCTGCAAAGAAGAAATAAGCATTTCCTTTCAACTAAAAAAACCGCCTTCAGCGGTTTTTTTTATTCCCAAAAGCAAGCAACCTGTCTTGTAAATAAAAGAGCTATTCACTTTCCGGAATAATTAATCCTGTCTTCTTATCACTGTCCCACAACCAGTATAACCCGTCTTGCATCTGTACAAGATAAACCTCCATATTAAAACTACTTGTATATGAAGGAGAAACGTATGCAATCTTGATATTTACGGGCTGCTCAAACCCAAAATACATTGTAGAGAAAGTTGCATTTACAAGCTGGCTCTGATCATCTTTCTGCATTCTTATCATTTTCCTGACGTCATTTCTCACAATCTGGCAATCTGTTGAGTCATAACGGAATGATGAGCGCTCCATTGAATACAAACCTACCACATTATTTGCCATGAAAGAAGAGAGTTGGCCATCATAAGACGGGGTCTTATTGCATGCGGAAAAACTGATGCATGTGATAAAAAGCAAAGCAAGCAAAGAGGTATATTTTATATGATACGCCGTTCTCATCATCTTACTTCAATTTTTTTAGTTATAACATCAGTGGAGCCGTCGGGATAACCAATGTAGACGCAAACTTTGTAATTGCCCGGATTTTTAATTTGATATGTCTGGTTTTGCTGAAGCTGTAAAGAATTGACTGTCCAATAAATTGATGAGACAGGCTCCGCAACATTCATAACAGCAAGTTCAATATTGTCATTAACTCTATAAGCCGCAGCAAATTTTGCATAAGGATATCCGGATGAAATTGAATCTGTGGCAAACTTTGTTGCGTAGTAGTCACCCATGCGAGCTTCATTCACAAAATCAACTTTAACCTTATAATTTGACTTTTGCTTAAGATTGGAAATCATAAAGAAGGTTGTATCCGTTGTGCCGGAACCTGAATACCCCTCTTCACTCTGCAGCCCCCACAAAACTCTCCAATGACCCTCAGTGGAGGAGTAAGTTCTGTCGGGAGTCCAAGAAAACTTTGCATTTATCTGATACTGAGTTATCTTTCCACTCCTTGCCTTGGGCAAATCTGCACTGTAAATAAGAGCAGGAGCGGTGCTAAATGAAAGTTTACCCGATGAATATTTAATGTTATAAAGTGTGACGCCCATCTCCATCCCGTTCCAATCCAGAAGAGCAGGAGAACTGTCGGCATCAAGTTCTGTTATGTTAAGCGCTCCGGGATAAAAAACAGCAGCAGCGCCAAGAGCAGATGAAGATGCATTTGGACTTGCCATCACATAAGCGCACGGGTGTGCGGCAAAAGCATTAACATTGTTGTAAACCCACCTGTTTGAGGATGCTATGCCACCATATACAATTGAGGATTTATCCACATGATATACAATTAATCCGCTCCCCCCAATATATTTATCCCAGCCGGATGACCCCCTGCATTCAAACAAGAAATATTCTCCGTCTGTTGAAGATTTCAATCTATAAAGAGCAGAATTGCTTGCGCTTAAGGGTATTAAAGAGTAATCCTTTCCGGAGGCCAAATCTATGACATCACCTGTCCCCAGCATCTCCCTCTCTATAGCACAGTAATAAGGGGGCGTATTGCCGTTGTTTGAATAACAGCCCATATCCATGATAGATATTGTCTTCCATAAACCGAGTGAGGCCCCCTCCTCTTCTCCGTTTGTGTCATACATATCTATAAGGCCCAAAGAGTGAGAGAATTCATGACAGAACACCCCTATTCCGCTCATAATGGCACTGGTGTTTCCTTTAAGTTCCGGAGAGCACGTATAGGATGAAATTTTTGCTCCGTTATATGTAATATTCAAATTGTCGGCACTTGCCTGGCGTGCCCAAATTGCATCAGCCATTCCGCTTTCCGCCTGGTCATATCCGGCATAAATGATTGCCACGTTATCAACCTTTCCGTCTCCGTCAGAATCATACTGTGAAAAATCTACCCCGGCAGAACTGGCAGAAGCGCATGCATCTCTTACAAGCTGCGCAACACCAGCATCAATAACCCCGCCATTATCTCCGCCATAATAAGACTCTGGATTTGGCAGTATCACAACGGGAGCAACATCAAAAATTATTTGACGGCCTCCAAGGTTATCCTTAAAATAATCGGCGGCAGAACCGGTTGCTCCGTTAACGGAATATCCGGACTGATTTAACATATTATTAAAATTTTGCCTGGTGGATGATGAGGCAAACTTCACATCTGAAAACTCCACAAGCAACACAAGTGACTTGACGCTCCCGGAGGAACTCGCTTTTTTAATCCCGGCTGATTTGAGTGCAAATACGGCAGATGAATTTGACACCGAACGCTTTTTATAAGAGTCAGAATTCCTAATAAATTCAGCATTTCTCAATGCAGATGAAACCATTATAGGAATGGATACAGACGCACCCTCTACCATATCTGGAGAATAAGAATTAACCCTCTCGCTTAGAACAGAAAGACGGCCGTTATTGTAATTGGCATAGTGCAAATAACCGTCCCTGCCCTCTGCTACAATGTAGCCGTTAAGCGTCTTTTTATAGCCAAAGTGCTCATCTCCATAGAGTCTTACAGCAACTTTGCTGCCATCAGGCTGCTTAATTTTTACTATATTTGAAACGGCTTTTACGGCAAAGGCCTCTGTAGCGCAGAAAAGCGAGCATAAGGCCAGAGCAATAAAGCGAATTGCGGGGTTTGTCATGGCTTTACAGTTACAGGGCAAATTTAATATTTTTTAAATGATAATTCATGAAATATACTGCGTATAGGCGCATATTATCTCATCCCTCATTTTTGGTACAATCTCGCTGTGCTATTATGCATCGGCATAGTCCCAAAACAAACAAAGTATTCCCATAGAAAAAAGAGAGGACCTATCTGATGGACCATAGTGACAAGGGCTTAAAATCCGCTAATTTTGTTCCAAAAAAAGAATAACTAAATCATTTGAAATAAATAACGCCTGCAATTAAGTTTTAATGCTTACATTTGCGCACATTTTTGAGATATGAATCAGACGTCAAAATACAGATTTACAATAATATCCCCCGTTTATAATGAGGAGGGAAATGTCCGCAGGCTTGCAGAAGAGCTTGGCAAGTTCATGGAATTCTCCAAAGAGCCTTCCGTTTGCGTTTTGTTTGTAAATGACGGCTCTGCAGATAATTCTCTGCAATTGATTAAAGATGAATGCTCTAAAAGGAAAAATTTCTTCTATATCTCGCTATCTCACCGCACAGGACTCAGCGGAGCAATAAAAGCTGGATTTGACAATTGCTTCTCAGATTTTGTAGGCTACATAGATGCAGACCTGCAGACAACCCCGGAGGACTTTAATTTATTGTTGCCATATATTATTAACTATCAGCTTGTTATGGGCATACGTGCAAACAGGAAGGATTCCGGATGGAAAAATTTCCAGTCTAAATTTGCAAACGGTTTCCGCAAAATGTTTACTCATGACGGCGCGCAAGACACCGGATGCCCGTTAAAAATTTTGCAAACAGCTTATGCCAAGAGGATTCCAATGTTCACCGGAATGCATCGCTTTTTCCCAGCGCTCATACAGCTCCAGGACGGAGGCAAGATGAAGCAGATTCCCGTAAGACACTTCCCAAGAACTGCAGGGGTTTCCAAGTATAATGTCTGGAACAGACTGATTGGTCCTTTAAAAGATTGTTTTGCATACCGCTGGATGAAAAAGAGATACATTAATTATTCAGTTGGAGAGCAAAATATTAATTCATAATTTCTTCCTGACAGAAAACACACAGCCGTGCAGCAAGCAACTATTTCTCAGTGGGTTATATATGGCCTGGGTTTTTTAGCCCAAGGCTTTTTCTCTTTGAGAATTCTTGTACAATGGATAATGAGCGAGAAAGCAAAAAAGGTTGTCTCCCCCACTATCTTCTGGGTATTCAGCATTGCAGGCTCCTATCTGTTCTTTGTTTACGGATGGCTGAGAAATGATTTTGCAATCATGTTTGGCCAGGTAATTTCTTATTACATATATATTTGGAACCTTAAAATAAAAGGCGCGTGGGATGTAATAAGAACTGATAAAAATGATTCCGGAGCGGAAAGCGCAGTTGCGGCAAAAGAAATTAAAGTTCCGGCTCCCCAATATTGGAGGCTGGCCCTGCTGGCAATATTGGTGATTACACCCGTAATTGGAATTAGTTATATTCTAAGCGACTGGCAAACATTTAAGACTCAATGTTTTCACAATGAATCCATTCCTTCACTGCTTGTCCTTTACGGTTCTCTGGGACAAATTGTCTTCACATTAAGATTCATCCATCAATTTGTCTATTCCAAAAGAAGGCATGACAGCAGGCTGCCTGCCGGATTTTGGATTATCAGCCTTGCCGGCTCTGCAATAATAGTCTCTTACGCATTCATAAGACATGACCCGGTTCTTGCCCTGGGACAGTCTATCGGATTTATTTCATATTCAAGAAATTTAATAATTTTGCACAAAGCAGTTAAGAAAGAGCAAGAGGAGAGCGCAAATTCTGCAGAATAATTTTAAAAAAATAATGAAACGACGTACAGTCATATTCATTTTGATACTGGCGGCGCTTCTCCCATTGTTGATAATGAGAGAGTTCACGCCAAGCAATGAATTGCGTTATTTAAATATTGCAGATGAGGCAATTGCAAACGGTAATCTGTTTGCATTTACAGACCACGGTATTCCATACGCAGATAAACCTCCCTTATATTTTTGGATTGCAATTGGATTAAAATTTCTGTTTGGCAAACATATAATGTTTCTGCTTAGTTTGCTCTCTGTTCTGCCGGCCTTTGTAATTGCCTGGGTAATGGATAAATGGACGGGAGACAAACTGCAACCATGTGAGCGCACGGCCGGAACTCTTATCCTTTTCACGTCTCTGTATTTTCTGGCATCCTCTGTCGTTTTGAGAATGGACATGTTAATGTGCATGTTCATAGTTCTCTCATTGTATGAGTTTTACAAACTCTACACAAATAAAGACGGAGAATTGGCTGCAAAGAACAGAACACACGTTAAATCTGCAAGACAATATAGAATTAACAGAGCTCTTTTACCCGTATTTGTATTCATGGCAATATTCTCAAAAGGAGCTGTAGGTTTTCTTGTCCCGGTAATCTCAATAATTGTGTTCCTTGCTGCAGAACGCAATCTCAGAATCATTGGAAAATATTTGGGGTGGAGATTTTGGACAATTTTATTATGCCTTTGCATTGCCTGGTTTACAGGCGTTTACATAGACGGAGGAAAAGCCTATCTGGACAATTTGCTGTTTAATCAGACCGTCAACAGGGCAGTAAATTCCTTCCACCACAAAAAACCGTTCTGGTATTATGGAATTACATATTGGTATGCAATTGCACCGTGGTGCATAATGTGTGCAGTTGCTATCATCAAAGGATATTACAAAGGATTGATGCGGGGAACAAGAGAAAAATTATTTGCAAGCATTGCGTTTTCCACAACAATTATGCTCTCTTTAATAAGCTCAAAGATTGCGATTTACTTTCTGCCGGCCATTCCATTTTTTGTATATCTGGCAATAATACTTTTACCGCACATGAAGGAGAGCGGATGGATTAAAACTTCAATTGCAATACCGGCTGTTCTGTTGATAGTTGCGTTTGCAGCTTCAATTCCGCTGCAGATGATAATTGAAAAATTAAACGGAGCCAACCCCGGAAGCCCAATAGCACTTCCCGCATTATGGGCTCCATATCAGGTATTTACATTAATACTTGCACTTGGAGGTGTAGCTGCATTGCTGTTTATAAGAAAGAAAAAACTGTCGGGAGCTACAAACTCAATAGCGGCCTCAATACTGCTGCTTCTGTTTGCGGGCAGTCTGTCAATGCCAAGTCTTAACAAGTATGTTGGAATAAAGGAGGGATGCGAGCATGCTATTCAAAAAGCAAAGGCAAGCAGAGAGGAGATTTGCTATTATGACTTTAGTTCAGGCCCGAATCTTGATTATTATTTAAAACAGCACGGGATGAAAATAAGAGAAGTTGGAAAAGATGAAATATCTGACGTTAAGGGTGTTATATTGTTCTGCAAAACGCGGGATATTAGAAAAGACAGCCTGCTGAACAAAAAAGTTTCAGCGCTGCCAAGGGAAGAAGGAGGAGGAGATATTTCTATAATTGAAATAAAGTAATATGAAAATTTTAGTTACAGGGGCAGCTGGATTTATTGGAGCACAGTTATCAAAAGTACTGCTGCAAAATGGGCATACGGTCACAGGGATAGATAATTTCACCCCTTACTATGACATTGAACTCAAAAAAAGAAGATTAAAGAGCATCCGCGCAGAGAAAAAAAACGCCGCTCGCTTCACTTTTAAAAAATTGGATATCACTGATTATGCAGCTCTCGACAGATTATTTAAACAATCTCATTTTCAGAAAGTTTGCAATCTTGCCGCACAAGCGGGAGTGAGATATTCTTTTGAAAATCCTGCCGCTTACATTCAGAGCAATCTGCTTGGATTTTTTAATGTCATTGACCTGTGCGCAAAGTACAAAGTGAAACATTTTGTCTATGCAAGTTCCAGCAGCATATACGGCAACAACGCAAAAGTTCCATTCTCTGAAGAGGATAGAGTGGATGACCCGCAAAGTCTTTATGCGGCGACAAAAAAAAGCGACGAGCTGATGGCTTATGTCTATTCTCATCAGATGCATTTGCCTTGCACGGGACTAAGATTTTTTACCGTTTACGGACCGTGGGGCAGACCTGATATGGCGCCATGGAAATTCATGAAAAACATATTGGAAGGGAAGCCAATACGCGTTTTTAACAACGGAAATTTAAGCAGAGATTTCAGTTATATTGATGATATTGTTGAAGGCGTTTTGAAAATATTGGAAGGACCATGCAACACTCCGCATGCTGTATACAACATCGGCAACGGTCACCCCGTTGAGCTTATGGATTTCATAGAAACAATAGAAAAAGTTGCAGGCAGAAAAGCCATTAAGAAATTTACAGGAATGCAAAAAGGAGATGTGTTCACAACGTATGCAAGCACAAAACTCTTGGAGAAAGATTATGGCTTTAAGCCAAATACTCCTCTTTTAAAGGGCATTACAGAGTTTTACAAATGGTATGTAAAATTATATGGTGTAAAATAAACACCAAAAGTCTTCCCTCCTTTATAACCGCACACCTGCAAAAAAGCTGTTTTTCAACCACTAAGAAACGTTTTTCACAGATAACGCAACGCATTTTTTTATAAATTTGCAGCTGTTTAAGTGAATGTTCTTAAAAATAAAACAATGGATAAAGAGACTTTTGTTCAAATGGAGATAAGTTACAAAGCTGCTCTTCATAATTACAAGTATTTCAGAAGCAAACTGAAACCAAGCACTAAATTGCTTATTCTTATCAAAGCAAATTCTTATGGACATGGTGCCGTAGATTTTGCCAAACTTATGACCAAAGCGGGAGCTGATTATTTTGCTGTCGCTCATCCAGTTGAAGGAATTGAACTTAGAAACGGAGGTATTAAGAAACCCATACTTGTTCTGACCACCGGTACCGATTACTACAAAGAGATGATTCAAAACAATCTTGAGCCGGGCATCCCAAATCTGGAATCTTTGAAAAAATTTGATACTGTAGTAAATTCAATGAAAGTTAAGAGCTATCCTGTTCACATTAAGCTTGATACAGGAATGCACAGACTTGGCTTCATGGAGAGCGAACTTCCTGCACTTCTGAAATTCTTAAAGGCTCACAAAGAGATAAAAGTTAAATCTATCTATTCACATCTTGCAGCATCTGATGAACCTAAATGGGACAAATTTACCTTGGGACAGATTGCATTGTACGACACAATGGCTCCGCAAATCGACAAGGCCATTGGATACAAACCTATACACCACATTCTTAACTCCGCCGGAATTGAAAGATTCAGCAAGTACCAGAAAGATATGGTTCGCCTAGGCATTGGTATTTACGGCATTAGCGCAGTCAACCAGAAATATGTTAAACCTGTCGCGAGCTTAAAATGCAAGATTCTTCAAATTAAGCATTTGGTTCCTGCCGATGGTACAGTTGGATACGGCCGCCACGGAAAGATTGACAAGCCTATTGTAACAGCCACACTTCCTGTTGGTTATGCAGACGGTATTAATCGCCACTTTGGACGCGGAAACGCTAAGTTCATGCTTAAAGGCAATATGGTTCCTACAATTGGAAACATTTGCATGGATATGTGCATGATTGATATTACAGGCGTTAAGAACGCAAAAGTTGGAGACGTAGTTACAATATTTGGAGAAAAACCAACTGCTCAAGATCTTGCAAAAATCTTGGATACAATTCCTTATGAGATTTTCACTTCTATAGCAAAACGTATTAAAAGAGTTGTTGTAAAGTAAACAGAACTACGGCTATATCAGAATTTTAACCAGAAGTTCATTTAACAAAGCGCCATCGGTTGCATTTCCACCGGCGGCGCTTTTGCTTTTAAGATCACACTCCCTGATATATGCAATAACGGCCATTGTCTTAATTAAAGGAAAGTTAGCGGATGCATGCTCAAACTCTTTCTCTCTGTATCCAAATACGCCGCACTGCTGAGCAGCCTGAAAAAAAGGAATTTTTTCTTTCATCTGCACCGCCTCCACTCTTAGAAGCTGATTAAAATAATAGAACATTGCGCCAAGAGTCATCTGAACTGGAAACTTCTTTGGATTATCTCCAAAAACCTCCGCAATATTAAAACTTCTCTGTCTGTTTTTCTCCCCTACTGCCTTGCACAATTCAAACGCATTAAACTCTCTGCTAATTCCAACATTCACCTCCACATCTTTGGATGTTATCCTCTTACCATCAATACCCTTGAACAGTTTATCAATCTCCAAAGTAATTTTTCTAAGACTGTTTCCGGTATATTGCCCCATTAACTGAGCGGCATCCTGGTCAATTTCATACCCTTTGTCTTTTACGTGGTCAATAATCCATGCGGGGATTCTCCAATCATCAAGAGCAAAAGTCTCTAATATTTCAGCAGCACCCTTTGCCTTCTTATAGAATCCGCTTCTCTTATCAACTGTTTTGTTGGTAAACGCAAGAGCCAGAACTGTCTCTTTTACAGGAGAGTTTAAATAGACCTCCAACGGCTCCAAAGAAGATAGCTGCTGCGCCTCTTTAACAATAATCAATTGCCTTGGAGACTCAACCGGATATCTTCTGCACAATGACACAATTTGTCCAGCATCGGTATCGGAACCGTAAACAAGGGTATAATTAAAATCACGCTCCTCACTGCTTAACACGCACTTACAAAGCGCTCCTATTATTACATCTGTATAGTAAGGCTCCTCGCCCATAAGCAGATACACAGGACGGAATTTTCCGCTCTTTATGTCCGTCATAATGGAGGCAAACTTTTTAATGCTTCCCTCTTTATCACCTTTTTGTACCGCCATAAAATTATATTTAGGGCAACTGCCGCATGCCAAAATTAGACAAATTTATTCTCATGGCAAATTTCTATCTTTGTGCTCATGGAAGTATTTGATCCGCTTAGAAAAAAGAATGTGGCGCTCACGCCGGAAGAAAATGTAAGGCAGCACTTTATTAAATGGCTGCAAGATAAACGCGGCTGGCCTCTATCCCTTATGATGAGCGAGACTGAAATTAAGATAGTATCCGTCAAGTTCCGCTGCGATATTGTTTGCTACAATAAACAGCTTGAACCTCAAATGATTATAGAATGCAAGGCACCGAATGTAAAAATAACTGAGAAAACTTTTGAGCAGATTTGGAAGTATGCTCTTATACTAAAAGTGAAGTGGCTGGCAATTACAAACGGAGTTGCTACATTTGCATGCGAATACAATAATGAGGCGGGAAAATATCTTTTCATTAAAGATGTGCCGCAATATATTGCGCAGTAGTATCATCACAACAGTTTAATAAAGTTTAAATGAATTTTCTAGAGAACAAAATATTTGATATCATCAGCAAAACCGCAGAAGAAGAGGGAATTAGAGCATTTGTCATTGGCGGTTACGTAAGAGATTCTTTCTTGCAGAGGCCGTGCACCGATATTGATATTGTGGCAGAAGGGAGCGGAATTGAACTTGCGCAGGGCGTTGCAAAAAAAGTAAAATCCAAAGTATCCGTATTTAAAAACTTTGGAACCGCAATGCTTAAATATCACGGGCTGGAAGTTGAGTTTGTTGGGGCCAGAAAAGAGTCATACAGAGCTGATTCCAGAAAACCGATTGTTGAAGACGGTACTCTAAAAGAAGACCAGGAGAGGAGAGATTTTACAATTAATGCGCTGGCATTTAGCCTGCAAAAGAAAGATTACGGAAATTTGATTGACCCGTTTGGAGGAGTTGCAGACCTTCAGAAGGGGCTAATCCGCACACCATTAGACCCTAATATTACATATTCGGATGATCCGTTGAGAATGATACGCGCAATTCGTTTTGCAGCTCAGCTCCAATTCACAATTGTGCCGGAATCTTTGGCAAGCATCAAAAAAAATAAAGAGAGATTGCAAATACTGTCCAGAGAAAGAATAGCAGAAGAACTCAATAAAATTTTGATGACTCCAAAACCATCCATCGGGCTGCAGCTGCTCCAGGATACGGAGCTGCTGCCTCTATTTCTTCCTCAGATAAGTAATCTGCAAGGAGTTGAAACACTGGAAGGTAAAGGGCATAAGGACAATTTTGCGCATACACTTAAAGTTGTAGATAATATTTGTCAGCATACAGATAATTTATGGCTGAGATGGGCAGCTCTGCTTCATGATATAGGTAAGCCTGCAACAAAAAAATTTGAGCAGGGAACGGGCTGGACATTTCACAGTCATGACCTTATGGGAGCAAGAATGGTACCCGGAGTTTTTAAACAGATGAAGATGCCGCTCAATGAAAAAATGAAATACGTTCAGAAAATGGTTAGGCTGCATCTGCGTCCGATAGCACTTGTGGAAGATTCTGTAACAGATTCAGCTATAAGGCGTTTGCTTTTTGATTCCGGTGATGATATTGATGATTTGATGACGCTGTGTGAAGCAGACATTACCTCAAAAAATGATATTATTGTAAGGAAGCACAAAAAGAATTTTCAGCTTGTACGTGAGAAACTTGTTGAAGTGGAGGCAAAAGATGCGCTGCGCAATTTTAAGAATCCGGTTACCGGAGAGGTGGCAATGGAATATTTTGATATTAAGCCTGGTAAAGAGATTGGAGAACTTAAAGAATATATTAAGAACGCCATTCTGGACGGCGTAATTGAGAATAATTTTGAACAGGCTCTTGCCCTTATGAAGGAGAAAGGGAAAGAGATGGGACTAAGAAAAAGAGCGTCCGCGCAATAAATCTTTGTTTGTAGATAAAATCTTCTTGTTTGTCTAAATTATTGAGAAAAAACATCCCTCTTGCCTACTTTCGCATAGGATTTGATAATCTCATGTCCGAACAAGAAAATTAAAGAGAGATGAAAAAGATTTTAGTATCATTCCTTACAATTGGTCTTACATTAATGTACTCAGCTACATTTGCACAAGACACAACACATATTCAAGGAAAATTTGCCCATCATATGATGGGCCACGGTCCTCAAGTCATGACTGCAGAGCAAATTGCAAAAGCAGAAACAGACAGAATGCAACAAACACTTCAACTTACGGACAAACAGTACAAGAGAGTATACAAAGTTAACCTTGCGGAAGCAGAGGTTCTATCCGGAGGCAACAATAAGAAAAGTTCCGATAATCAGAACAGCGGAAGTTTCCATGGTGGTCCTATGGGCGGCGGCCCCGGTGGAATGGGTCCCGGCAGAATGGACTCAGGCGGAATGAGCGGTCAACGTCCTGATATGCAGCAAAGAAGTATGGACCAAAAAGATACAACCGGGTTTAAGAAAAATCACAAGATGATGATCAGCAGAGGTCCTAAGTGTACTCCAGAAGAGGCTAAGGCTGCAAAAGAGAAAAAAATGGGGAAACTTAAAGTAATCCTTTCCGAGTATCAGTACAATATGTATGACAAAGAACAAACAGAGAAAGAGATGAAGGAGAATTGTCCGTTCGGCAAAGAAAAGAATAAGACTCAAGAGAAAAATAATTGATTTTGATAAGAAGTAATTGGCAATATAATTGGCAATAAGTAAGACAGTTACTTCATATTAGTTTTATAATTAGGGACCGTCAATGATAACTTTAATATAACCCTACATAACCACATTTTTTTGACGATCCCTTAAAAGCCCGGTTCATACCGGGCTTTTTCTTTTTGGGTGATGCAGACAACCAAAAAGAAAGATTTCATACCATTTTTAATTAATAAGCACATGGTATGATTCTTTGAAAATTAATTTTGCTTAAATTTACGAGGTAAAAGGATCTCTGTCGAGATTAAAAAAAATAAGATTTAAGATTAATAACATGTACAAAGAGAAAAATTCCGAAAAGAAAATCAGCCGCCGCAGAGCCATTGAAATAATGGGACTTGGACTTGTAGGCACTGCCGCTGCAATGTCTTTTAAGAACAATCCGTTCTTGAACAATCTGCCGGGAAAAGTTAGTAAAGGTGAGATTAAACTTGTGGACAAGAGAAAGAACCCTAAGAATGGAGATATGGTTTCTCTTATTGGATTTGGCTGCATGAGATTCCCTACCACTGGCGATGGAGGAAGGAAAGCTCCAATAGATGTAATTAAGAGTCAGGAGCTTGTGGATTACGCTTATGCTCACGGAATTAATTATTATGATACCGCTTATGTTTATCACGGCGGAAAGTCTGAAGGCATTATTGGCGCGGCTCTAAAAAAATATCCCAGAAAGAGTTATTTTTTGGCGGACAAAATGCCGGGATATAATGTAAAAGTTAAAGAGGACGGTCCAAAATTTTTTGAGGAGCAAATTCAACGCTGCGGCGTGGATTACTTTGATTATTACCTTCTTCACAGTTTGCAGAACCGTCAAAGCTATGATAAAGTCTATGAAGAGATGGGGGTGTACGATTACCTTGTTGAGCAGAAGAAAAAGGGGAGAATCCGTCAGCTTGGTTTTTCTTTCCACGGAGATATGCCGTTCTTTGATTATGTAATTGATAAACATCAGTGGGATTTTGTTCAGGTTGAATTGAACTATTTGGATTGGAATGGACAAGACGCGGAACATATTTATAATGCGTTAGTTAAGAGACATATACCATGTATTGTAATGGAGCCTTTGAAGGGAGGAATGCTTGCATCTCTTAGCACTGATGCAGATGCAATATTTAAGAAGGCAAATCCAAAAGCAACCGTTGCGTCATGGGCCTTCCGTTATGCAGGCTCTCTTTCTGATGTTATGGTAATCCTTAGCGGCATGACTTACATGGAGCATCTAGAGGATAACATAAAAACTTTCACCGATTTTAAGCCGCTTACGAATGCTGATTATGAGACAATTAATCTTGCTGTTGCGGAGTATCAGAAATTTAAGAGAATTGGATGCACAGCATGCAGATATTGTATGCCTTGCCCATTTGGCGTAGAAATCCCGACAGTTTTTGCTACTTATAATCAGCTGATTATGGACTCAAATGTTCCTGACATGAAAGCTCAGAATACAGATGATTATAAGAAGAAAGCTACGGCTTTTTCAGACGCTTTCCATAAGGCTTTTGCTCAGGGCGGAGGTCCGGATAAGTGCGCCAAGTGCGGAGCTTGTTTGCCTAAATGCCCTCAGCATCTGGAGATTCCTTCATTAATGTCTATGATTAACGGTACACTTGAAAGCTTATGATAAACAAGAAAACATTTCCGATAAAGAATATGGCATGTGCAATGTGTGTTGCGCATGTTCAAAAAGCGCTGGCAGCGGTGCCGGGCGTTAAGGACGTTAACGTTAACCTTGCAAGTAACAGCGCATTAATTGAATATGATGATACAGAAGTCAACCCGGAGAAGATGAAAGAAGCAGTTGTGGGGGCCGGATATGACATGGTCATAGATGCGGCAGGCGCAGCACCGGAGGCTTTGGACGAGTCTCAAAAAAAAAATTCAAAGAGCTTTTTAGGAAAACTATTTGGGCGGTAATAATTGCCGTTCCAATTATTGTCATAGGGATGTTTTTCAAAGGCACCCCCGGCAGCAGACATTACCTGCCTTACGCAAATTATATCATGTGGGCACTTGCCACGGTTTCTCTATTTATCTTTGGCAGAGACTTTTACAAGAACGCATGGAATCAGGCAAAACATTTCTCATCCAATATGGATACGCTCATTGCGCTCTCCACTGGGACCGCATATTTGTTTAGCGTATTTAATACTTTGTTCCCATCCGTTTGGATAAGCCGCGGGCTGGAGAGCAACGTATATTTTGAATCTGCGACAGTAATCATTGCTTTCATTCTTATTGGCAGGACATTAGAAGAGCGTGCCAAAAACAGTACAAACTCGGCAATAAAAAAACTGATGGGGCTTCAGCCAAAAGAGGTAACTATAATAGAACCTGTCGGGAAAAAAATTATTACCCTCCCGATAGAAAAATTGATGCCTGGCGCAATTGTAATGGTAAAGCCGGGCGAGAAAGTTGCTGTAGATGGGGAAGTTACGGAGGGTTCATCTTATGTTGACGAGAGCATGCTCAGCGGAGAATCTGTTCCGGTACTTAAAGAACAGGGGGCAAAAGTTTATGCAGGAACAATTAACCAAAGCGGAAGTTTTAATTTCCGCGCAGAGGCAGTTGGAGAGAAAACCATTCTGCATCAGATAATTCAGTTGGTGCAGGAGGCCCAAGGAAGTCGCGCCCCTTCTCAAAAACTTGCAGATAAAATTGCGGGAATTTTTGTGCCGGTTGTTATGTGCATTGCTCTTGTCTCATTCATTGCATGGAATATTTTGGGAGGCTCTAACTCATTCACATACGGAATGTTATCATTAGTAACGGTACTTGTAATTGCATGTCCGTGCGCCCTTGGCCTAGCCACCCCTACAGCAATTATGGTTGGAATAGGACGCGGAGCATCAGAGGGCATTTTGATTAAAGATGCAGAGTCGCTTGAGCGCGCGCATAAGATTAATATTGTGGCAGTTGACAAGACTGGAACATTAACGGAGGGGAGACCTCAAGTGACAGACGCATTATGGGGAGAAAGAGATAAGGAGAAATTTCAGCAGATTTTAGGAGCCATGGAGGGCAAGTCTACGCATCCGGCAGCTCGCGCAATATCAGAGGCTTATGGGAACGCTTGCACAACTGTTTCATGTAATTCAAAAGAAAAAACTATTGATAACAATCTTACAGAAGACATCAGTATAACTGATTTTGAAAATCATGCAGGTCTTGGAATTTCCGCCGTTGCAGACGGTGTGAAATATTTTGCAGGCACACCGGCGCTTTTAAAAAATAATGACATCGCGATAGACACCAAATTTGCCATAGCCGCGGAACAGTTTGAGGAAGAGGCTAAAACAGCAATATTTTTTGCAAGGAAAATAAACAAAGCCGATGATGCTGATAACTTACAACATATTGAAATATCTGATGCAGTGCAAAATGGAGAGGTGCTTGCTGTAATTGCCGTAGCAGATAAAATAAAAGAGAGCTCAAAAGAAGCTGTCGGGATACTTAAAAATAATGGGATTGATATTACAATGCTTACCGGAGACAATGCGCAAACCGCAAAGGTAATTGCAAAAGAGGCGGGCATTTCTCAATTCAAAGCATCGGTGCTTCCTGCTGAAAAAGAGCAAATTGTGAGAGATTGGCAAAGCGCCGGGAAAGTTGTTGCAATGGTTGGTGACGGAATCAATGACAGCGCTGCGCTTGCACGTGCGGACGTTAGCATTGCAATGGGAAGCGGGAGCGATATTGCAATAGACGCTGCTAAAATGACGATAGTTTCTTCCGATTTGCGCAAGATATACAAGGCGGTACGGCTGTCTCAAAAAACTGTCGGGACCATAAAGATGAACCTCTTCTGGGCCTTCATTTACAATGTAATAGCTATTCCAATTGCAGCCGGAGTTCTATATCCCGTTAATGGATTTCTGCTGAATCCTATGATTGCCGGAGCGGCCATGGCGATGAGCAGCGTTTGCGTTGTGAGCAATTCCTTGTTGCTGAATTTCCGAAAATTATAACCGCCTATCTCTCATCCGCGTCCTGCAAATTCCCCGTATTCCAACGGAAAGAATAAACCACACCGTTAATTGGCAGGTTCACAGATATCTGATTTACAGACGGATCATACTTGGCAAGCGCATATCCGCTAACCGCATTTTTTGGTGCAACCATGTAATTTTTAAGGTAGCCAATGTTATTCTGCTGTACCTTAATCATTTCATTTGTCATGTAGCCGTTAATCATAACCGTACCCGCAACGGCAGACTCTTCAATTATAAAGGATGAAAAATCATGGGCAAAATTGCTTCCAGGGGAGTGATAGCCCCAATCATCATAATATGAACTATTTATAGCGGCATCTAAAGTTGCGGCAGTAACAACAGTTGCCATGGAAAGCCCAAATGCAGTCCACGCCTGCCGGTTGTTCACCCTGCGAACATATTCATCATGAGAGAATAACCTCACTCTGCCTCCTCCGGCGGTAATTGATGCATTATCAAAATTGAAGTACGCATTCTCCGGAGAATTGTTCTGTATGTAAACATTTACAACATAATATCTTCCGTAATAATGTCTGTACTTCACATTTATTGAAACGTATAAGCCATTGAGAGTGTAATACTTCCAGTCATCCCCACTCTTGTCCATAAGATTTTTCACCTGAACATCTGAAGCCTGATTCCAAATAGGCTTTTTTGTCTGAGCGTTGTAATTCACGGAGTATCCGTCACCTGACTGGGTATAGGTATCATTCTGTAACTTGCCGTTATCATAAACATATTGATAACAAGTATCTCCTTTCTCCGTAAAAGTGGTCTTAATTCCGTCAAGCACACCATCATTGTAAGTTTCATGCTCTTTGATTAATCCGCTCTCATAATACTCAGTAAACTCACCTTCATTATGCCTATTCTTAAACGTCTGTTGAATCCAAACTTTTCCGGACGGATAGTATGCCTCAAACACTCCGTCAAAAACAGTATTATTATCATCACTCTCTTCCATATAAGCAATGGTTCCCTTTGCCCTAAGCATATCGCCATTTGAATAATAATCTTTGAAATCATTATTAGCCACTACAACTCTGTAATATTCAGAAGATTGTTTATCAACAGCCTTTGTACCCTGAGAAGTAAAATAATAAGTTCCCAGATAACTCTGTTCCTGCTGCTGTTGGTTCACGACAGTTACATTCTGAGCCACTGCCGGCAAAGCGGCAAAACACATTGCCGCACAACAGCAAACCATCGCGAAAAATAAATTGAACTTTTTCATCTTTAAAGAATTAAACACTCCTGTCTTTGGACAAAATGCGCAAAAAACAGACCAAAAAGATTTGTACATTTGCAGCCGCTATTGAAAAACAAGTACAAAAGCAAATTTGGAAAGATGCCGGAGCGGTTGAACGGGACGGTCTCGAAAACCGTTATGCGGGTAACTGTATCGGGGGTTCGAATCCCCCTCTTTCCGCCAAATAACCGTATGCTATTGTAAATTAACAAATTACAATATAAGCTCTAAAAAAACGGGACAGAAACGGGACAGTGACTTTGCGGCGCTCTAAAAAAGAGTGTCCGTAAAAAAAATGTCTATTCAAGAAAACACCTCCTCAATTTTTCAAAAACGCACTTTTTTCGTGCGATTACCATTCATACCGGCAAGGCTGGTAGAAGGAAAGAATTGGTATATAATATTTTACGCTGTTAATCCTCAAACCGAAACCCTTAAGAGAATTAGAATCAAATTTAACAAGGTTAAGGCAATCAAAGCGCGCCGTGAGCTAGCCTGGAAGATGATTGCTGAACTTAATCGCAAGCTAGAGGCCGGCTGGAACCCATTTGTCACAGAGGAGAAGCGGAAATCATATACGCCGCTGTTTGGACTTCTAAACGAGTACCTTAAATTTCAGCTTAGAAGCGCCGAAAAAAATTCGATGCGCTGTTATAAAAGCTTTGTAAAGTTTCTTCAAAATTGGCTAGAAAAGAAGGGATATTCAGAGGAACTTATGGTTAATCAGTTCACTGACAACATAGCTTCTGACCTAATGGAATCCATCAGATCCAATCCGGAAATATCTTACCGCACATACAACAACTACTTGGCATTCTTTCTTATGTTATGGAACTGGTTAATTGAATACAATTACGCCTCAAGCAATCCGTTTCAGAGGTTTCACAAGTTTCCTAAAAAACTTCTTAAGAAACAGAGAGTAACTCTTTCAGAACAAGAGAGAAGTCGGCTAATGACATTCTTATCTACTCATAATCGCAATTATCTGTGTATATGCTATTTGTGTTATTACTGTTTTTTACGGCCGAAGGAGATTGCAATGCTTAGGGTAAAAGATATTGACTTGGAGAAACAGCTGATTTTTGTGCGGGCCGAGATTGCTAAAAATGACCGCGATTCGGTACGTACAATTCCTGATGTGGCAATAGATGCGTTTCGACAGCTTGACCTAGTTGGCCGCTCCGGTGATGATTATATATTCAGTTGGGATAAATTATTTGAATTTGTTCCAGGCCGCATGAAAATGGATAGCCGAAAAATTGCTAAATATTGGGAGAAGGTTATTCGCAAGCAATTAGGATGGCACCTAGACAAACAATTTTATTCACTCAAGGATACTGGCATTACTAACATGCTCACAGACAACATTGCACCAAATGTCGTGCAATCTCAAGCGGATCACACATCCCTGTCAATAACAAGTATTTATATTCAGAAAAATAAGGGAATCCAGCAGCAAATAAAAACTGGCGCAAAGAGCTTTGATAAAAATTAAGGGCCAGTATAGTTGGCGCTAAATTTTCATGAGCGTATTATTTCCTTCTAACGTTCTGCCTATTTAGATGAAATAATCGGAAACGAATCAGCTTTCAGACAACATGGAACACATGTGGTTGCAATTTAAAAAATTGAAATTAAGACAAAACGGACAATTAGAATTGCCGTTTATATCTGATGATAAGAGGCATACAATAGAGCCAATTGAAAAAACAACACTGTATGGATTCAATAAATCATTAAAAACAGCACTTGATTATAAAAGCAATGAAAATAAAAAATCCCCTAATATAAATTAGGGGACTATCTTGAAGTTTTTTCTTGTTCGAGTAAAAGTCTCTTGTTTTTTTAAAAATAAAATTTTCGTTTAATGAAAAATCTTTTTATTAATATAAAAATTTGCCTGTTGTATTTTTATCTGTTTCGCGGTGCAAAGATATGCAATAAATAAACAAATACCAAAAAGTTTTTTTCATGCCTTCAACCATTCATCATCTGGTTTAGCTATCAATCTGGCATTATTAATAGCCATATCCAACGTTAAGCAAGTTGAAGCCCTATATGTATCATTCTCTTTTTCAACAACCAATGCTAAGTCTGCTTTTGCTTTTGATATTAAACAAAGTGGTAATAATAATTGCAGTTTGCCCTTAAAATATTGTGGTATTGCTGTTTTATAGTTTCTTTTTATTCTCTTTTTTGCATCAGAGATAGTTCCTTCCAAAATATTACCAAGTTGATAATCATCCATTGAATTAAGCGGGGAAGGAAATCTTTTTTTATTGTCCTGAATTATGTGATCAGTATTGATTCTTAATTCGAGTTTAGGATTATATATCAAATCAGAAGAATCACTAAAATAATTCGCAGTTTCAGGTAATTTTGAAAATCTGACCAAGTCTCTATCGCTCCTTTTCCTCCAACCACAAAAAAACCAAGGTATCGTTGTATTCGGCTTTTTATTTTTTTGAAAGTATCCATAAATCTCTTCTTGGTTCTCAGTAACTAATCCGGTATTAAAAGAACAGAAATCGCCCTGTATTTCAATTTTATTTTCTTCCTTGATCTTACAAAAAGTATGAAAAATGTAATTTTTAAGAATTGGATTTTTACCTGTCGGGCTTAATTTATAATCCCAATCTTCTGACATTGCCATATTCTTTAATTCAAGCATATTAGCATCAAAATCCCTAAACCATGCGAAATTATATAATTCTGAATACATATTATTATTTTTATGTGCAAATATATATATTTTATTAAGTCTATCAATAACTAAGAACACAGTCTCCTTTTGATATTTTCCACCACTTCAACTCTCAAGCAGGGTAAAATGGAACTCTTTCCGCCAAATAGCAGTATGTTATTGTAAATCAACAAATTACAATACAAGCCCTAAAAAAACGGGACAGTAACGGGACAGTGACTTACGGCGTTCTCAGAGGAAGGTGTCCGTAAAAAAATGTCTATTCAAGAAAACAACTCCTCGATTATTCAAATTGGTATATAGTATTTTACGCTGTTAATCCGCAAAACGAATCCTTAAAAAGATTCCGGATAAAGTGCAATTATCTTCCCCTTTGATAGGATTTTAATTTTACTACCTGTTTAGGTATTTTTTTACCCTTTCGGCAGAATCCCCTACCGCCTTAACTGCTTCAATTAATTGCTCTTTTGTAACGCGTAATTCCGAGCACCACCAATTAACCTCATAAGATTCATGGATATTGATACGCGAGGCATCCCATGGTCTTCTCTTTGTTAAATCGTCTGGCATAATAAAAAGTTTAAATTGTTTATATACTTGGATACGAATTATTTATATATTTCTGAACTTTATCCTGGATTTTTTTATTTTAATATTTTTCAACAAGTCTTTATCAATTATACTTTCTAAATAGCTATTAAGTGTTTTTTTTATTTGCTTATAATTTGCGGATGGACCTATCGTTATTGATTGTAATGCTTCCAGCGGGTAAATGTTATCAATAAAAGGTACGAGAACTCCTCTCTGAGAGATTCTATTGTGAACGTCATATTTTGTCTTTCCAGTAAAAGTACACCTCTCATTATTCAAAAAACACAGTCTCCATTCATCTTCGTATTTGTATGCAGATGTTTTATATTTGACACATGATAATGGGAAATCCGCAGGGGTTGTTGTATCGTTCGTTGAATACTGTTTATCATTGATGTCAATCTTACCATGAGTTTGCCAAAAATTATCAGACTCAGATTTGAATTTTTTCTTATCATATACACACTTATTAAATTTCACGTTATAACCTGAATATGGCTTTTCCAATTTTTCAGTCAAAAAGCCAAGCGCAACCCCATTCCCTGATTTCCCGTATAGGTTCCACATTTCTAGTTTATCACGACTTTCAGAAAAAGATGTCAAATACATTTCTCCAACGTATTTGCTAATACTTTTCAAAGTTCCAGATATGTTTTTCTTCAACTGCGGATTAAGTTTTTTAAATTCTTTTTCGTGAATTTTCCGGCCTTCTGTGAATTCGTTTGGGTCATTGAAATAATATATTCCAGTAGCCCGTAAATGTATTTTTTTGTCCTCTTGGATTATACCAGGGATATTTTCTATTGATGTAAAATGATATAATATTTTTGGCCGTTTCATAAAGTTGTCATTAAATTACCATAGACTTATTTCTTAAATCTTTATATAAATATCTTAATCTGTGTTTTTTCCGGTTTTTTGCTTTGTTGATTTTCCAAATACTTGCCTGAATGACTCATGAATATCATTTAAGTCACTAAATTTTCCGAAACGTAATTTACCGGAACGAAGAATTTTTTTGCAGAACGAAAAGAAGTGTAATGGTATAAGTAATTCATGATTAATAAATTTATTGTAGTGTTTAGTTAAGATGCGAACTCACGGCAGATCATACACGATTTTGCATTACAGGTCTTCATGGTATTGTATTATTATAATGGTTTACTAAAAATATATTATCAACAATGATTGGAACACAGCTGAACAATCATAGCAGCAAGGCTGCTAAAAAATGCTAAACCAATGGCAACCCAAGAAACTATTTGCTGCCGTTTAAACCTAACCTGTACAGGCGTAAGGAATTTATTTTTAACCAGTTCAACCAACATGGGAGAAACAAATATGAAAGAGCCAAAATGTCCTTTGACAAAGTCACTTATGTAGAATTTTGACTGAAGTCTAGTCTCGGCATAAAACTCCTCCACCATTTGACCATTTTCCTCTTTCACAGATGAATATCTACCTGCGCTTAATGCCCTTTTCAATTCCTCAAACGTCGGATCCTTTATAACTTCCCCGGTATTAAGCTTCTCATGATAAATGTATTTATCCTTATCGTAGATTTGTCTAGGCTTTTCGCTTTCAATTTCATCTTTATTAAAAAAAAAGTAAGTTATTAGGCCCTCTTGCTCAAAGTATTTTAATAAAGCAATAATATCTAAAATAGACTTCTCGGACTTTAAAAATTCAAAACTTTTATGTTGGTCTTCTGAAATATGCTCCGCTGTAACAATAGCAAACCCATCATCTATTAATAACTCAATTGCAATTGCATCCATATTCTTGGCTAAAACATTATAAGGCATTATCTTCTCATTAGAATGTTCAACAAGATATTTTGCAATTTGTTTTTCGAATCCCGCATAGTACTCTTTCATCATCGTAAATTTTTACAGCCCAGCTACTTATACCAAAGACAATCTAGCATCGCTACCTGGTATTGCTTTAGCTTCGACTCATCCTCTTCATTATACCATTAATCATCACAAATTTTACCTTTAGTGACTCCAAATATCCTCATATATTATTTTGTAATCCTTTATATGAATTATCTCGAATCCGAATGACTCTAAAAATAAACGTTTTCCATTTGATATTGTATCCTTAGGACCAGCAATATACCACCCTTTATGTGGTTTACCATAAGCAGAAAAATATTTCTTACGCTGGATTAATAGCCAACGCAGGAATACCTCATTTTCATCAAGAGTAAGACCAAAGATAAATAACGACTTATTAAAAACACAATGAAGCCATGTGTCACATCCACGCCAACAAATTTCATTTTTGCCACTGAAGTCGTCACAGTTAAAGACTGAAAGACCTTGAATCATACCACGAGCCCTATCTAAGCCCCTCATATAATCACATAACCCTAGTAAAATGCTACGAGGATACTTCACCATTCCATTAATATGCCATATTCCGAAGCCAGATGTGGGAGAATATAAATCATCTCCATAATAGCAATTCCATGGATACCAATCAGTGAATTTTGAATTTGCAGAAGGCCTCTGCATTACATGGAATTCAGCTCCAATAGATTTACTAAAGATATCATCAAAATTGGTTGTTAATATAGGAGAATCTAACTTCTTTATAGAGGAAACTAGTCTTTTTATTATTTCGTTTGAACCCCACTTTTTCATTTGTTTTGCAATATTGAACTTTATATCACAAGTCAAAGTTTTTTTTAGATAACTGTCGAGGTTAAGTTGATATAAGTATTTGAAATTACACTCTTCATCAGATAAGTTTTCAGTGTCCACCCCATAAGAAGACAACTTATTACGGCATAAGTCTGCAATTTGCTTTTCCACATAATTTAACCTTGGATCATTAAAAATATCAAGCGAAACATTCTGTGTTAGCACATTAATGTTGGAGGTTGTATTTCCCTTTGATGACAGCAACTGCATCTGATGAGCTTGCTGCTCAATAGAACTCAATAAAGGACTAACGCGTAGATTTATTTTTTTAAAAGAGTCTAAAAAATTTCGTTTTTCTTCAGTTATGTATTTTTCCCATTTATTTAATTCAATAATATCAAAAAGTTCCGTGTATGAAATTCCGGATTTAATGTCTTTAAGATCTAAAATCTCTTTATCATTATCCTCACTCCATAGTTTGGACAATAATTCATCCCAACTATCCAAATTTTGTTCTTTATAGACTTCTCTGCAATACAGATTAGCACCATTGCCTATGACAAAAGCAATATCACTTTCATTGTTTTTAATGATATCTCTTATGTCTTCAACTGTTTTAAAGCTTTTATTATTGCCAATACTCATAGATTAGTATTCATTATAGCAGGAGCTTGCTCTTTCTCCAACAGGAATATTATATCATAAAGGTAGAAAAATTAAACAATGCAACAATAAACCTCTAAGAGACTGGCTTTTAACTTGCCTTTTTAAAAGCCGATGCTATTTCTATCCCAAATGGACAAAGGAGGCACAAGTCCACCTCTTTCCGCTGCTGTTTATTCTTTCTTTGGCAGATAAACAGTTTTTTATACCTTTGCAGCCGCAAACGGGGAGAGATGGCAGAGTGGTCTAATGCGCCCGTTTGGAGGGCGGGTTGACGGGTAACCGTCACTAGAGTTCGAATCTCTATCTCTCCGCAACACAACAGCAGGAGGTTGTAAATCAAAAGTTTACAACCTCCTTTATTAATAAACGGGACAGAAACGGGACAGTGACGACGTTCTAATAATGCGTAGTTCTAAAAATAGGATGGGCTCACGCCTGTCTAATAGATTTTTTATTTCAGATATTAAAATCATTGTCTAGCTTTGTCGTATCAAATTTTAAGTTTTACAAAATTCTGAAGAGCTGAAACAAGCGTATGGCAATTATTGAAAAAGCACCTTCCGCAATTTTTAAAGACACTAAACCACATTGCTATCTTCTGGACGGATTAAGGGGGATTGCCGCTTTGTTGGTGCTTTGGTATCACGTATTTGAAGGTAATCAGCTATGCATACGATGACCGCATACGTAAGACAATGACCTTAAAAATTTTCTTTAAGCGCAGGTTGATACATCGCAACTTTAAACCGCTAAAGATTGGCGGCGCATTTTGGATTTGCTCCATAGTCTTGCTTCTGGTGTTTTTTGTACCGTTTATTCCTGGAGTCAAACCGCTATGCTTCAATGGACTATATGAAATGTTCTGCATCGCGATAGTTTTCCCTCTCCTTGCATGGCTCATCCGGAACAAATATTACACGTTTGGAGAAACATGGCAGGTAGCAATTTGCCTTGTGATAATCAATGTAATACTGGCTTATGTCTGCTTAAAGTTTTATGATGAGCCTGTACGAAAGTGGCTTGCCAAACGCTTTCTGAATTAATATCCAAAACGTTCCGCGGCCATATCCATGCCCTTTATAATCTCCACTCCGAATGGGCACCTTTCCTGACATGCTCCGCACTTAACACATTCTGATGCGTGGTGAGCAAGCAACTTGTAATGTTCACGGACAGTTTCAGGGACAGCGTTTTGCTCTCCGTATTTCTCTGAATTCCTTGACTTTACAAGATTGTAAAATTTATTCACACTTGCTATTTCAATGCCGGCCGTACATGGAGCACAGTGGCCGCAATACATGCAATGACCCTTCCACGTAAATTTTTTCATAGTGGAAATTGCAGAGGCGTAATCCCTTTCTTTCTCCGTGGCAGAGCACCAAGCAATTGCAGATTTCATTTCATCCGTGTTCTTGCACCCCACCATAACGGCAGAAACCGCCGGTCTTGTAAGTGCATAATTTATAGCTTGTACCGGAGTCAGGGCCTTGCCAAAAGGAGAGTCAAGTTCGTTCAAAATATCGCCTCCGCCATATACCTTCATTACATCAATTCCAACACCAAGTCTCTCACAAGTTTCATATAATTTCTCACGGTCTGCATCAATATTTTGCAGGCCGCTTTTATAATGCTCCTCCGCCCACAAATCCTCTACCACTTCCGTTGCCGGCTGCAAATCATAACAAGGATTTATTGAGAACATCAGCACATCTATAATACCCGTCTCCACAGCCATTTGCGCCACCTTAGGATTGTGGCTGCTAATTCCAATAAAATGAATCTTCCCCTCCCACTTATACTGTTGAGCAAGCTTAACAATTTCTCCATCAAATACTTTATGGAAATCTTTCTCCGTATCTATATAGTGAATCATCCCAACATCCACATAATCAGTTCCCAGCCTGGTCAGCAAATCATCAAAAGAACGTTTCGTTTTATTTATATTGCGGGAACGCAAGTACTGTCCCTTCTCCCAGATAGAGCACAGATGCCCCTGGACAATAAATTTATCTCGTCTCCCGGCAATAGCCTTTCCAAGATTAGAGCGCAAATCGGGATTTGACGCATATAAATCAAAAAAATTTATCCCGGCTTCTTCCGCAAAATCGAAATCCTTCACAACATCTTCTTCCCTCTTGCCCGCAAAACCTTCGCATCCAAGAGCTATTGTACTGACATCCAGACCTGTGCGGCCAAGTTTATTATAAATCATAGTTATAGATTTTGTGGCTTCAAATTTAACGCATTTATTAATCATGTTATAATTAAATTCACGAACTTGCGTCCGTAATGAAAATGATATATCAAGCAATATTTTTTATTGTACTCGCCGTATGTGCGCCGGCCGAAAAAATTATTGGTCAGCAAAGAGTACCCGTCCCCTATTATCAAAAAATTGACAAGCTGCACAATACCAGCAATATCCAGACAGGCAAGACATTTATCAAATCTCTTGACACCGTCGGTTTTTACAACGTGCGTGGGGAATATATTTCAATTAATCCCAACGGGATACGTCGCAGAGACTCCCTTATTGTTATGCAAATATTGAATGGAAACGTACCTGATTCCATGAAGTATTTCAAAAAAATAATTTTCACGACAGATATTGTTGACAGCATTCCAATTCTGCACCGCAAGCACATAGTTGAAATCCAGGTACTTCCGGATTATTTAACTGTCGGGACAAATGAAGATTTTATAAGAATGCCAATGACACCTCAAGCGGCAATTGAAATAGCAGACTCTCTATACTGCTCTTTGCCAACAGCTTATCTGGTTGATAAAATTGCAGATGCGGCAGAGGGTTCAATTGAGCCGTTTCCTTTCAGGCCCGTAAAAGACAGAAACTGCCAGCCATACGTTTTTGAGGACAGCAACAATGCAATAAATGAACTGTTCAAAGTTAAAGGTTATCACTTTGGACAGATTATAAGCGGCCTAAAGAAGGATTTGATATTATCCTGTAAAACAAACTATTACAGAGAACTAAAAGATGGAGATTCTGCTTCATTTGCAGCTAATGGTTATACTCCTGAGGGAATATCAAGATATGAGACAATATATGGATGGCGCCAGGAAAACGGGAAAAATATTCAGCCGTCATACAGCAAGCATGTAAATTGGTATGTAGATTATAGCCATGGAATTCGTCTGATATACAGGATAATCAAAATAGATGGCAAGAAGTATGATATTTATGATGTCCTACAAAACTCCAAACTTTATCGCATAATAAGTGATGAAAAAGAATGTATGCACAAATATCTCCTGCAAAGGCACTTATTTTCAAAGGAATAAGAAGCTCGCAAAAGTTCTGTAGTAAAAATTTCCGAAAAGTTTTGCAACAAAAAATCTATTTGTCCGTCTAATAAGCAGAAAGAAGAAATGAGGCGGAGGGGAGAAAAATTGGACAAAACTTTAAAAAAAATATTACAGATATGAAAACACGTACATTAATTTACACAGTTGCCATAGCAGCTATTATGATGCCGGCAGCAATTAATCCATCTGAGGCAAGTGCAAAAAATCACAAAACCAGTGACCTATATACAAATTGCACTAATTTGAATAACAGTACTTTTACCTGCTCTCAACTTACAGAGGACAAAAATAATGAGAATGCCTGTCGGGCAGAATTTGATAAAAAACTTAAAAAGTTTGACAAGCTTACAACAAGACTGGCAAATGAAAATGACCGTGATTATCAAAGACTGGCAAAGGAGTTTAATAAGATGATTGCAGAGTACCAGGCACTGCCGGAAAATGTAAAAAAATACTATCGTGATGACAGAGATTACATTTTATACGGACTTTATCACAATCTTGCATGCTACAACGCAAAAATTGGAAATCAGAAAATTGCTCTTGCAGCAATGGATGAAGCAGCAAAATACAGTCACGAGTCTTATAAATGGGATAGAAAGTTATTGTGCCACAATTTTGAAAAATCAACTAATAATCAGGATGTTATAAAAATACGCTAACACTTTTTGGCAATAGCGATAAACTGTAAACAATTATGAAACAGACATTTTTGCAAAGTTGTGCCACAACGGTGATACTTTTAATGTTACCTTTTCTGGCAAACGCACAGAACTCCAAAAATCAAAATAGGACAGTGCAAACGGCTAAAGGCCAGACTATAGACACACTGGCTTTGCAAAATTTTGATGAAGTAATAAAAGATTTTGATACCGCAGTTACTGCGCAAGGCAAATCTAAAAGCCATGATTATAAGCTACTTGCAAAAGAGTACAATGATTTTTATGCAAAGTACAAGGCTCTGCCGGAAAGAATAAAAAAATACTATCGGGAGGAAAAAGGATTTGACTTTAGCGGAATATATTATAACCTAGCCTGTTACAACGCAAGAGTTGACAACAAGCAGATTGCGCTTGCCGCAATTGACAGCGTTGCAAAATATGGCACCGAGTCTTACAGCTGGGCAATGAAAGATGAGGATCTTACCTCTTTGAGGGGAGAGAAAAAGTTTAAGGAGGCAATGGCAGCATTAAGAGAAAAGACTGATTATCAGCATATTTTACAGCAATCAGCCTCTTATGCTCCCGACAGTGTAAAGTTTCATTTTACCTATGCCAATCCGGATGACAGCAATCTTGTACGCGTTAGGATGAAATTTAATTTGGACAGCATTACGGGCAACGGAGACGAGATTTCTAAAATTGAGAAACTTATGTATTGGGTTCACAACACAATCCGCCATGACGGACAGCACGGAAATCCCTATCCTTATAACGCAATAGACATGATGGAGTCTTGCAAGAAAAGCGGAAACGGCTTGAATTGCAGAGGATTGGCAATGCTTTTAAATGAGTGTTATCTGGCAATGGGATTCAAATCCCGATATGTTACTTGCCTTCCAAAGATTTACATTAATGATTGCCACGTAATTAACTCTGTATATTCCAATACATTGCACAAATGGATTTGGATGGACCCAACATTTGCGGCATTCATGATGGATGAAAATTTCAATTTGCTTTCAATAGAGGAAGTACGTGACAGGTTTAAAGATGGACGTACAGTGAGGCTTAATGATGACGCTAACTGGAACGGAAGTAAAGAATCACAAGAAGCATACTTTAACTATATGTCCAAAAATCTTTACCACCTTGAGTGCATCTCCCATACCGGCTTTAACACAGAGACTTACACAAAAGGACATCAATACACACCTGAGGAATATGCACAACGCATATACATAGATTTATGTCCGCAGAATTACAAACCGGACAGAGGCGGCAAAGAAGAAAAGATCACAACGGACAGCAAACGGTTCTGGGAGAATCCGTATAGGTAAAAGTTAAAATAACTTGCAGCAATTAGCCCCGGTTTCTTTGATTAGATCCTGGGGCTTTATTTTCACCTGCAGCCCTCTGATGCCCGCACTAACGTAGATATAAGAGAATTGCAGACAACTGTCGTGAATAAAAGTTGGAAACTTTTTCTTCATCCCGATAGGTGAGCAACCTCCGCGAATGTAGCCTGTTGTTAGCAGCAGCTCTTTAAGCGGAATCAAATCACAGCTCTTGTTGCCTGATACCTTTGCCGCCATTTTTAGGTTAACTTCCTCATCACCGGGCACAACGCAAACAAAATGCCCCGTGCGATCACCCTTGAGAACCAGTGTTTTAAATACCTGATTGATGTCCTCTCCAAGGCTATCTGCAACGTGCTGTGCAGAGAGGTTTTCCTCATCTATCTGATACGGCACAAGCTCATACTTAATACCAGCCTTATCCAGAAGGCGAGCCGCATTTGTTTTATTGATTTTCATATTTGCAAAGTTACTAGTTGCCGCTCAAAATTGTTAATTCAAATAAAAATCTTAAATTTGAATTAATAAAAACAAACCATATGGAGAATAGTTTTAAAACCGCCGTGCTGAATAGACGTACATATTACGCAATCAGCGACAAATCGCCTGTTTCTGATGAACAGATAGAAGAAGCAATAAAGTTTGCGATTAAAAATGTGCCAAGCGCATTCAATTCACAGTCAACAAGAATAGTATTGCTTTTGCACCAACATCACAAAAAACTTTGGGAGATTACCAAAGATATTTTGCGCAAAATTGTTCCGGCAGAAGCATTCAAAAATACAGAAGCAAAAATTAACGGATCATTCGAATCAGGCTATGGGACCGTGTTGTTCTTTGAGGACCAGGCAGTTGTAGAAGGTTTGCAAAAAGCATTTGCGGCTTATGCGGACAACTTCCCAACATGGTCACAGCAGACCTGCGCAATGCATCAGTTTGCAGTTTGGACAATGCTGGAGGATATGGGTTTTGGAGCAAATCTTCAGCACTATAATCCGCTAATAGATAAAGAAGTAGCAAGAGAATGGAATATTCCCGACAGTTGGAAACTTGTAGCTGAGATGCCTTTTGGCGCACCTTCAGGAGAGCCAGGCGCAAAGGAATTCAAGCCCGTTGATGACCGCGTGAAGATTTTTAAATAGCAGTCTGCTTTGCAGACTGCTAAGCAATGCGCCACAAACTTATTACAGCAAAGTCATTTGAAAAGTTTCGCTCTGGCTTACTTCTCGCTAATGATTTTCTGAGGAAAATCATTGCTCGTACGAAACGCACTCGCTCAACCTTTTTCAAATGACTTTGCTGTAATATTTCATAAACAACGAAAAATCACATGCAGTATTATACAATCACCTGCATTTGATTATCAGAATGATAACAATCATAAAGAAAGTTTCATGTCTTTGATAATATAAAACAGAAGCAACTATGAAAAATTTTAATGGTGCTTTAGGTTTATTGCTTACAATAATAATTTGTATATCTGCAAGTTGTAGCAAGGATGATATTACGGATTACTCTAATCTTGGACCTAACAAGATTTTTTACGGTACCAATAGAATAATGTCTGTAAATACCACCATTGACTGCAACAGCTTGAATAAAATCTTGACATCTACAATCTGGTACGGCCGTTATACTACCTCTTTTAACACAAACTCTAAAGGAATTATTGACTTTGTTGATGTTTGTATAGACATGAACAAAGTTGATGATCCCGCCGTGTCTTATTACAAATTTGTAGGAAAAGATTCTCTTTATCTGTACAGAAGAACTATAGGTGCCCCTGAATATAAAAGATATGATTTGTCATACAGTGTTGATTCCAATTCAAATATTTTGAGTTTCTGCTACAAAGGAAAAGCTGTAATGGAGTGGAAACTCATTGGGCTTGAAGACGGAACCATTGCAGTAGATGGCGATGACTTTGCTTTTCACGGAATGCTTACTACCAGGAAGTACTCTGAGATAAGAACCGTTTATCGGCCCTATACTGAACATTTTTCGAATGTAGGAAAAACAGAAGCAGTTTCAGATGCAAAAACAAAGATGTCAGAAGCATTGCCTGTTGATGTCTGGAATTCCAAATATTCGCCATACCCTGACTGGACGGAGAGCTGGGAATAATCTTAATAATCAGTCCCGTAGAAGCGGGAGTAAACGTCTAGTATTGTTGCGATGGACTCCACTTACTGACTATACCTATAACGAAGATTTAAGAATTCTGTCAAATATTCATAATTAAATAAATCTATGAAAAGAATTAGTAGTGCTTTAGTTTTATTTCTTACAATAATAATTTGTATATCTGCAAGTTGTAGCAAGGACGACATTAAGGATTACTCTAATCTTGGACCTAACAAGATTTTTTACGGTGCCAATAGAATAATGTCTGTAAATACAACAATTGATTGCAACAGCTTGAATAAAATCTTGACATCTACAATCTGGTACGGCCGTTATACTACCTCTTTTAACACAAACTCTAAAGGAATTATTGACTTTGTGGATGTCTGTATAGACGTGAACAAAGTTGATGAGCCCACCGTGTCCTTTTACAAATTTGTAGGAAAAGATTCTGTTTATCTATACAGAATGATGTCCCCTTATAAAAGATATGATTTATCATGCAGCGTTGATTCCAATTCAAATATTTTGAGTTTCTTCTACAAAGGAAAAGCTGTAATGGAGTGGAAACTCATTGGGCTTGAAGACGGAACCATTGCAGTAGATGGCGATGACTTTGCTTTTCATGGATGGTTTCCTACCCGGAAGTACTCAGAGATAAGAACTGTTTATCGCCCCTGTACTGAACATAGGCTAGATTCTTACACTATTGGACAATTAATGTCAGAAGCATTGCCTGTTGATGTTTGGAATTCCAAATATCCGCCAGACCCTGCATGGACGGAGAGCTGGGAATAATCTTGTAGTTACGTAGCAGACTGCTACGCAATGCGCCTCAAAATTATTACAGCAAAGTCATTTGAAAAGTTTCGCTCTGGCTTACTTCTCGCTAATGATTTTCTGAGGAAAATCATTGCTCGTACGAAACGCACTCGCTCAACCTTTTTCAAATGACTTTGCTGTAATAATTCATAAACAACTAAAAATCACATGCAGTATTATACAATCACCTGCATTTGATTATCAGAATGATAACAATCATAAAGAAAGTTTCATAACTTTGATAGCATATAATAGAAGCAACTATGAAAAAAATGAGAAATTTTTTGCTTCTTTTTTCTGCCGTTCTTTTTTTCAGCTGCGGCAAAATGCCGGAACCAAAAACAGACCCCGTTAGTATTGTTGCGATGGACTCTACTTACATAGTATCAGAAAGTCAATCGTTAAATCTCTGTCTAAAAACTCTAAATGCACTTGACCCTTCATCCAAATCTTCCTCAAGCAATACAAGAGTTGTTTCATCATTTGTAAAGATATCATCCTTGATTTCGAAAAATGGTGCATTTACTAAAGCAGGAAAGATGGAAGCCCCATCTTTTTATTTATTTAACTTCTCTAATAATCAAGGCTATGCGCTTGCTTCTGCAGACAAACGCGATGATGGTGCTATATATATGTTTTCAGAAAAAGGCAATCTCAACCTATCTGATATTGACACAAGCAGTATTCAGCACTACGTCCTTAATCTTATTGAAAAATACCATAATTATCAAATCGATTCTTGCAATAGCAGTCACATCAACAAAGTCCAAACCAAGGGGGGGGGTGATAAGGATGGTTATGAGTCTATTACAACTTCAGTAATAACAGCAAAATATGGCCCTCTAATCACAACAGCATGGGATCAGGGTGATCCTTTTAACTATTATGCCAATAATTATGGGGGAGAACAATGCAGGGGGAAAAATCCACCTATGCCTATGGGGTGCGCACCAATCGCGGTTGCACAATTAGCAGCATATTACAATTATCCAAGCTCCTATACTCAAGACGGCATCACTTATTCATTTAATTGGAGCATAATAAACCAAGGGAAAACCAAAAGTGATTTAATAGCAGATACAACAATAAAGTATGAGGTGTCAAAATTTATTTACGCAGTTGCATGCGCTGAAGATGTAGAGTATGGCACAGATGGTTCATCAGTAAGCAGGTATCATTTAAAAACAGGCTTAACAAAATTGGGATTTGCCCACGAAAGCAACACACACGACTTTACATATCCGGCTGTCAGATTATCACTAACACAGATTCATCCTGTTATTATCATCGGAAACACGACTGGTGCTAATACGGATCATGCTTGGCTTATTGATGGTTTTTCAGAAATTACTGATGAGGTAAGAGCTTATGATGAACAGGGTAATTTAGTTGAGAACACAATTCTCAATATATACAATTATGACCTGTATTATAAATACATTCACTGCAATTTTGGCTGGGGGAATGTTTATAATAGGGATTATGAGTATTCCTCACAATATGAAAATTATACTGCTAATGTTAATGCAAGTGTATTCACTCCACTTACGGGCTATACCTTTAACGAAGATTTAAGAATTCTGTCAAATATTCATAATTAAATAAATCCATGAAAAGAATTAAAAGTGCTTTAGGTTTATTGCTTACAATAATAATTTGTATATCTGCAAGTTGTAGCAAGGACGACATTAAGGATTACTCTAATCTTGGACCTAACAAGGTTTTTTACGGTGCCAATAAAATAATGTCTGTAAATACAACCATTGATTGCAACAGCTTGAATAAAATCTTGACATCTACAATCTGGTACGGCCGTTATACTACCTCTTTTAACACAAATTCTAAAGGAATTATTGACTTTGTGGATGTTTGTATTGACATTAACAAAGTTGATTTTCCCGGCGTGTCTTTTTATAAATTTGTAGGAAAAGATTCTGTTTATCTGTACAGAATAGCTGGTTCCTCAGAATATAAAAGATATGATTTTTCATACAGTGTTGATTCCAATTCAAATATTTTGAGTTTCTTCTACAAAGGGAAATCTGTAATGGAGTGGAAACTCATAGGGCTTGAAGACGGAACCATTGCAGTAGATGGCGGTGACTTTGCTTTTTATGAATGGCTTACTATCAGGAAGTACTCTGAGATAAGGTCTGTTTATCGCCCCTATACTGAACATGGGCTGAATCTTTCCAGTATTAGGCAAATAATGTCAGAAGCATTGCCTGTTGATGTTTGGAATTCCAAATATCCGGCACTTACTGACTGGATGGAGAACTGGGAATAATCTTGTAGTTACGTAGCAGGCGGCTAAGCAATGCGCCACAAACTCATTACTTAATGATTATTACAGGCGTTTAAGCTTAACGGTAAAGTGACGCATAAGAGGAGCCTCCCACTCTATTGCAACACCATGAGTTATAGACTCCCTCCTGTCATAAACATTCTTAAGGGCAGCAGCAATAACATCCATGTGGTTGTCTGTATAAACTCTTCTTGGAATAGCCATCCTTAAAAGATCTAGTCCTCCAAAACGATTCTGCCTTGTAACGGGATCTCTGTCTGCCAAGATATAACCTATCTCACAGGCTCTTACGCCAGCCTCCAGATAAAGTTCGCAAGTCAAAGTCTGAGCAGGGAACTCCTCTTTTGGAACATGAGTCAAGACTTTATCCGCATCTACAAAAATTGCGTGACCGCCGGCTGGACGCTGATAAGGAATTCCGTATTCATCCAATTTATCAGCAAGATGCTTTACCTGATGTATTCTTGTATTAAGCATATCAAACTCTGTATTTTCCTCAAGACCAACAGCTAAAGCATTCAAATCACGTCCGTTCAAGCCGCCGTAAGTAATATATCCTTCAAACGGAATACAAAACATTTTTGCCCCTTCATACCAATCTTTATTATTAGTAGCAATGAAGCCTCCCATATTCACGATAGCATCTTTTTTAGCACTCATCGTCATACCGTCTACATATGAGAACATCTCCAGAGCAATCTCCTTAATTGTCTTATTTTCATAACCTTTTTCACGCACCTTAATGAAGTATGCGTTCTCTGCAAAACGAGCGGAATCCATTACAATTGGAACGCCGTACTTTTTACACATGGCGCTTGTCTCCTTTATATTTTGCATGCTTACAGGCTGACCTCCAACGGTATTATTGGTAACTGTCAAGACCATAAAAGGCACATTCCCCTTATTTTCAGAGAGAACTTTTTCCAATTTTTCTATGCTGACATTCCCCTTAAAAGGAATCTCCAGCTGCGTATCTTTAGCCTCATCTATAGTGACATCAATTGCTTTGGCCTTGCGGCTCTCTATGTGACCTTTAGTGGTATCAAAATGAGCGTTGCCGGGAATCACATTACCAGGCTTTACCAAATAAGAGAATAAAACATTCTCTGCAGCACGGCCTTGATGAGTTGGTATCACATATTTAAAACCTGTGATTTTCTGAACTTCCTCCTCAAACTTATAGAAAGAGGTTGCACCCGCATAACTCTCATCTCCAAGCATAAGCGCAGCCCATTGGCCTTGGCTCATAGAGCCTGTTCCCGAATCTGTAAGCAAGTCTATATAAACCTCTTCTGCTTTTAATTGAAATACGTTAAAATAAGCTTTTTTAAGCCACTCCTCACGCTCTGTGCGGGTGCTTTTTCTGATGGGCTCAACCATCTTTATTTTCCAAGATTCTGCAAATGGCAGTTCCATAATATCTTTTTTTTAAGTTTTACAATACTTTGTTATGCAATTTAACAAAACATTACATAAAACAATAACAATTAAAGTAAATTTTAGAATTTTACTTACAAACTGGTTTACAGAGCACAATTTTTGAGCACTATTTTGATTGGTAAAATTATAACTTTGTAAAAAGTTTAAATAGATATGAACGGATGCTTTAAATCTTTCACATGCCTGGCTGTTATATGTCTTTTATTGCCGGCGTCATTGTCAAATTCTGCGATTGCGCAGAACAAAAGAGCTCTTGTGTTTGGAAAGATGCAGAAGGATTCTTCCGGCTTATTACTTACAGCAGAGCCTGTTACACTTCCAAATGGTTGGAAGCTTACCCCTGCAGGAAAGCAATTCAAACTTGGAGATCTGCCTTTAAACATGGCCGTATCTCCGGACCAAAAATGGATTGCAGTTACAAACAACGGTTATGGCAGACAGTGCCTGCAATTGTTCAGCACAAAGAAAGAATCTGAGACGGACAATGTCACAATAAATATGAGCTGGTATGGTCTCTGCTTTTCTCCCGACAGTAAAACTCTTTATGCATCAGGGGGTAATGAGAATAAAATCAGAATTTATTCTATCAGTCAGGAAAGCAAGCTAAAACAAACTGACAGTATTGTAATGGGAGACCCATGGCCAAATCACATCAGCCCGGCCGGCATGGTTATATCTAAAAAATATGGTAAGCTGTTGGTAGTTACAAGAAGAGACAACAGCATATACGTTTATAATATTGCCACTAAAGAGCTGATATCCAAGACCTCTGCTGGGAGCGAATGTTATGATATTGTTCTCTCAAAGGATGAAGAAAATGCTTACGTCTCATGCTGGGGCGGTAAGAAAGTTAGAACGTGGAATTTAAAAAGAGGATCTTGGACAAAGAGCTATGATGTTGGTAATCACCCTAATGAGCTATGTCTTGGTAAAAACGGCAACAGACTTTTTGTTGCAAATGCAGATGATAACACAGTCTCCGTAATCAATTTAAATGAGAAGAGAGTTGAGGAGACTTTAAATACTGCAATATTTTTAAATTCACTGTCGGGAAGCACAACTAATGGACTTGCAGTCTCTCCAAAGGGGGAGAAACTTTACATAGCAAATGCGGATAATAACTGTGTTACAGTTTTTGACATTTCAAAAGCAGGAGAGAGCAAATGCCTGGGATACATACCCGTAGGGTGGTACCCCACAAATATTAAATGCACACAGGGCAAATTGTGGGTGACAAACGGAAAGGGCTTAAAGTCTGCACCTAATCCTTTTGGACCGGAGCCTGCAGATGTACATGAAAATTTTGGACATCACTCTGGAGATGCAAATAAAACTCAGGGGATTGAGTATATAGCCGGATTGTTTTTGGGGGCGCTGTCAGAAATTGATTTGCCTTCTGAGGCTCAGCTTGCCGAGTACACAAAACAAGTATTATCCAATGTGCCTAATAATCAGAATAGTGACCTTGCGTCAAAAAATGAGCCGGGCAATCCGATTCTATCAAAAGCGGGAGACACAAGTAAAATTAAATATGTTTTTTACATCATACAGGAAAACAGAACTTATGACCAAGTGCTTGGAGATATAAAAAGCGGCAACGGAGATTCCTCTCTTGTACTATTTGGAGAGAATATAACACCTAACCATCACGCTATTGCAAAAGAGTTTGTTTTGCTGGATAATTTTTATGTTAACGCAGAGGTGAGCTGTGACGGACACAACTGGACTGTAGGAGGTTACGCAAATGACTTTTTGGAAAAGACATGGCCTACCTATTATAGCGGAAGAGGTGATTATTATGCAGGAGAAGGAGGCCAGGAAATGGGCAACAACACCAGCGGTTTCATTTGGGATATGTGTAAAAAAATGGGGGTTTCATATCGCTCCTACGGAGAATTTGTATCCAGAAAAAAAGGGGTGATAAAACCATCTGTTCCATCTCTTGCCGGGCATTTTAGTAAAACATTTGAGCCTTGGAATCTTAATGTAAAAGATACTGTAAGATTCCGTCAATGGCGTAAAGACTTTGATTCTCTGCTTGTTGAAAATGCATTGCCGCATTTTATGATTGTCAGAATGCCGAATGACCACACCAGCGGCATGTCTCTTGGCAAGAGGACGCCATTTGCGTATGTGGCGGATAATGACATGGCTGTCGGGATGCTGATAGATCATTTAAGCCACTCTCCTATCTGGAAAGAGAGCGTTGTTTTTATTGTTGAAGATGATGCGCAAAACGGTGCGGATCATGTGGATGCTCACAGAAGTCCTTGCTATATTGCAGGAGGATTTGTAAAGCGCGGATTTGTAGATCACACCCCTTACACAACAACTTCCGTTCTGCGTACAATGGAATTGATACTTGGATTACCTCCTATGACTCAACATGATGCAAGCGCGCGCCCAATGTGGAGATGCTTCTCTTCCGTTGCAGATACCACTACATTTCACTACCGCACTTCCAACATAAATTTGGATGACAAAAACTTTAAAAAAGATAAGTGGCAAGCTATGTGTGAAAAATATAGTTTCAATAAAGAGGATGCTGTGCCGGATGTTGAATTCAATCAAATGCTTTGGCATGCAATAAAAGGAGACGGAACTCCTTATCCTGCAATAAGACGCTCCGCCTTTCTAACATATACAAAAGATAACGATGACGATTAAAAAAAAACCCGCAGAAAAACCGCGGGCTTTTTTTTTATAATCTATTATCGTTTAGATAACACCCTGATCAAGCATAGCGTGAGCAACCTTCATAAAGCCGGCGATATTGGCACCCTTAACGTAGTTAATATAACCACCTTTCTCTGTGCCGTATTCAACGCAAGCATTATGGATGCTCTCCATAATTGAATGAAGTCTGTCATCAACCTCTTTAGCAGTCCAGCTGATATGCTCAGCATTCTGAGTCATCTCAAGACCTGAAGTTGCAACACCACCGGCGTTAACAGCCTTTCCTGGAGCAAACAAAATCTTTGCTTTCTGGAATGCCTCAATAGCTGCAGGCTGGCAACCCATGTTAGAAACCTCGGCAACTGCCCAAGTTCCGTTCTTAAGAAGTTCTTTAGCATCAGCCTCTGAAACCTCATTCTGATATGCGCAAGGAAGAGCAACATCACATTTAACACTCCAAGCTTTCTTTCCGGCAATAAACTTAGACTCAGAAGGGAATTTCTTTGCAAATGGAGCAACGATGTTTTGGTTAGTAGCTCTTAAATCAAGCATGAAATCAATCATCTTCTCGCTCATTCCCTCGGGGATAGAGATAACGCCGTCCGGTCCGGAAATAGCAACAACCTTAGCACCTAGCTGAGAAGCCTTTGTGCAAGCGCCCCATGCAACATTACCAAAGCCGCTGATGGCAACCTTAAGACCTTTGATATCCTTTCCTGCCTTGTGAAGCATGTGCTGAGTAAAATAAAGAGCTCCAAAACCTGTAGCCTCAGGACGAATAAGTGAACCGCCCCATAGCTGGCCTTTGCCTGTCAAAACTCCTGTGTTATACTCTCTTGCAAGCTTCTTGTACATTCCGTACATGAAACCAATCTCTCTTCCGCCAACTCCTATATCGCCTGCAGGTATATCTGTATCCTTGCCAATAACTCTCCACAATTCCATCATGAATGCCTGGCAGAATCTCATAACCTCATTATCGGATTTTCCAACCGGATCAAAGTCAGAACCGCCTTTGCCACCGCCCATAGGAAGTGTAGTAAGTGAATTCTTAAATGTCTGCTCAAAGCCCAAGAACTTTAAGATAGAAAGGTTTACAGAAGGGTGGAATCTTAGTCCGCCTTTGTAAGGTCCTATAGCGCTGTTGAACTGAACGCGATATCCGCTATTAACTTGGATCTCGCCTTTATCGTCAAACCAAACAACTTTGAAAGAGAATATTCTTTCAGGAATAACAATTCTCTCTACAATTTTTGCTTTTTCAAACTCAGGATGTTTGTTGTACTCTTCCTCTATTGATTCAAGTACTTCTTTAACAGCCTGAAGATACTCTTTTTCCTGGCCGTACTTCTTCTCCAAGTCCGCCATTATTTTTGCTGCTTTCATATAATTATGAATTTTTAATGTTAAAACTATGTTAAATAAAAAAAATATTCTTAAAATTTTTCAAATCACGACAGTCTCTGCAATCAAATTTTCTGCCAGATTCCAAAAAGTGTGCTAATTTATAACCTTTTTTAATACAATATACTTTTAGGCTAAAACTTATTTCACAACCCACGTTGCACCGCTGTGAAGAAGGTCATCCATGCATTTAATTTTAGCCTTGGACTTAACCTGGTCAATCTGGGCATAAATGCTGTCATCATACGTTTTATCTGCCACATCTCTTATAACTCCAAGAGCTACAGGATATTCCGGGTATTTCATATCTACAAGCATGCTATGAATTCCAAAGTTGTCATCCTTAGAGTTATGTACAAGAATGTCTTTCTCAGAAATGCCATTCTCTCCAAGTTTAACAACCTTAAGTTTTAAGCCGTCAAGAATTATACCTTTATCTTTGTCCTTGCCAAAAATCATAGGCTCGCCATCCTTAAGAATAATTGTTCTGTCTGCACGAACCTCTCTATCAGAAATATCCTTATGAGTTCCGTTATTGTAAATCATACAGTTAACAAGCATCTCAATAACAGAAGTTCCGTCATGTAAGGCTGCCCTAACCATAATTTCCTGATTAAGAGCCATTTCTGAATCCAGACTTCTTGCAAAGAAAGTACCTCTTGCTCCAAGTACAAGTTCACCCGGATTAAAAGGATACTCGATTGTACCATAAGGAGAAGTCTTTGTAACCATTCCGTATTTGGAAGTTGGAGAGTACTGTCCCTTTGTTAATCCGTATATTCTGTTGTTAAACAGGATGATATTGGTATCAATATTTCTTCTGATAGCATGAATGAAATGGTTTCCTCCTATTGCAAGAGCGTCTCCGTCTCCGGTCATCTGCCAAACGGAAAGATGAGGATTTGCAACTTTAATTCCGGTTGCAAGAGCAGAAGCTCTTCCGTGAATTCCGTGGAATCCATAAGTATTCATGTAATAAGGGAATCTGCTGGAACAACCTATTCCTGAAACAAATACAAACTGTTCCTTGCTATATCCCCTGGCCTCGCAAACCTCAGGCATTGCCCTCAAAACAGATGCAAGAACCGCGTGGTCTCCGCAACCCGGGCACCACTTAACTATTTGATCACTTTTAAAATCTTGTTGTGTATATTTCATATCAAATCCTCCTTATTTAAGATTCTTAACAGCCTCTACAATATCATGAACCATAAATGGTTGTCCTTGAACTTTATTGAATTGATCATACTTAAACTGCGGAAGTTTTGCGCGCAGATAATCTACAAATTGTCCACAGTTAAGTTCGCATACAAGAATCTTCTTAAACTTCTTAAATACCTCTGCAGTATTTTTTGGAAGCGGGTTGATATAATCAAACTCTGCAAAGCCTATTTTCTTTCCCTCTTTAAGCAATTGAGTAGTAGCCGTATACAGATGTCCAAAAGTCCCGCCAAAACCAACTAAAAGAATGTCACCCTCTTTCTCACCGATAGTTTCCAAGGCAGGAATAAAATCTGCCATGGCAGCAACTTTAGCGGCACGGGCGGCAACCATTCTTTCATGATTCTCAGGATCAGATGATAGCGGGCCAGCAGGAGATTTCTCCAAGCCGCCTACTCTGTGCTCAAGTCCCGGAGTTCCCGGAAGAGCCCAGTTTCTTACAAAGGTTTTTGGATCTCTCTCATAAGGTTTGAACTTGCCATCGCTCTTTGTAACGATAGGAGGTTTAATGTCTGGATAATCTTTCATATAGGGAATCTTCCAAGGCTCATTGCCATTTCCAAGATAACCTTCTGATAAGAAAATTACCGGCATCATATGTTCCATTGCAAATTTACCTGCATAGTAAGCTGCTCTAAAACAGTCAGATGGAGTGCGTGCGCACATAACCATAATTGGGCACTCGCCGTTTCTTCCGTAAAGAGCCTGATCCAAATCCGTCTGTTCCGTTTTTGTAGGAATACCGGTAGAAGGACCGCTTCTCTGAACGTCAACAATAACAAGAGGAAGTTCTGTCATACATGCAAGTCCCATTGCCTCAGACTTTAAAGAAAGTCCGGGACCGGAAGTTGTTGTAACTGCCATACTGCCTGCGTAAGCGGCTCCAATTGAAGTACAAATACCTGCAATCTCATCCTCGCACTGCATTGTTACAACTCCAAGCTCTTTATGAACTGCAAGTTCCTCTAGAATTGCAGTGGCAGGGGTGATAGGATATGAACCTGCAAATAAAGGTCTTCCAGATTTTTCAGAAGCTGCCATAAGACCCCATGCAGTTGCCTGGTTTCCACTTACGCTCCTATAAGTTCCCGGATCAAGTTTTGCCGGCTCAATAGTATAAGTATTACCAATTGCGTGAGTGTTGTGAGCATAATTATAACCGTCATTAAGTACCTTAATATTAGGAGCAATAAGGTCCGGCTTCTTTGCAAACTTTTTCTTTAAATAATCCTCTGTGAAATTAAGAGGGCGGCTGAACATAAAATAGCACATACCCAGTGTAAAGATGTTTTTGCATCTTACAATTGACTTTGGATCTAGACCGCTATCCTTAAGGCTTTCCTTAGTAAGAGAAGTAATAGGAGCCCATATTACATTGTAATCTTCTAGCTGTAACTCTTTTACAGGATCCATTGTCTTAAATCCGGCCTTCTCCAGACCTTGTTCATCAAAAGAGTCCTGGTCCAGTATAATGCTTCCACCCGGTTTTGCAAACTTAGCGTTTGCCATCAAAGCGGCTGGATTCATTGATACCAGTACATCTGCCAAATCACCGGGCGTTTTTACATTTGCCTGTCCGACATGCACTTGAAAACCAGAAACTCCGGACACAGTTCCCTGTGGAGCGCGGATTTCTGCAGGATAATCGGGGAATGTTGAAATCTCATTCCCATATAGAGCGGAAGCATCTGCAAACAGAGTACCTGTAAGCTGCATGCCGTCGCCGGAATCACCTGTGAATCTGATGACCACATCCTGTGCATCTATTACCTTGTGTTCCATGTTTTTTATTTAAATCTAAAATTATATTAATATCAAGAAAATTCTTTTCATTTTCCCCCCTGCACGGGAATGGCAAATATAGGTAATTTAATAATAGATTACAAGAACAATGAAACAAATCTGTTACAAAAATCAAGAAACACTAACAATCTGCTTACAGATTTGATTAACAGTTAATTGCAATAAAATAAAAAAAGGGCATCCTTGTTTGGACGCCCTTTAAATGTCATTTTCTTTACCTATCTCGCAGCTGGTTTTGTATCAGCAGCCTGCTGACCAAACTGAGTTGGTTTTGTCTTGCTTGCAGGAATCTTCAATTCCGCTTTGCAAAGAGGAAGGATATCCTCGCTCTGAGCTTCATTAAGATAAATTATTGAACCTACGGAAGTATCAAATATGTAAGTAAATCCGTGAGCTTTTGCAATCTTGTCAATAGCAGCCTGAGCCTTCTCCGCAAGAGGTCCCATCAACGTCTCATTACGATTGCTCAAATCTTTCTGAGCCGTATCGCTGAACTGCTGCAAGCGTTGTTGCAAATCATTCAATTCCTGTGTTTTAGCATCTAATATAGGTTGACTCCACTTGCCTTTGTTGTCTTGATAAGCTTTTGCCTTTGTATTAAAGTCATTCTGCATTCCGCTAAAAGTATCTTCCAAATCATTCTGATACTTCTGCATCTTTACAACAGCAGAATCTCTTTCCGGCATAAGAGCTACAAGCAACTGAGAATTAATGTGGCCAAACTTAAATGATTGCGCTGATGCCTTTCCGGGAACCATGGTAACCGCAAGAGCGGCAAAAGCTACTGTCAGCAGTGTTAAAATTTTCTTCATGTTATTTAAAATTATATTATTTATTTGTCTTCTGAATTCATGATCCCGACAGCTTTCAACAAATTAACTGTCAAAGTTTTACCTAGCATTAAGCTTGTTTATCACAACGCTGCTTAAATCGCTCTCCGCATTTGTATAAACAACTCCCTTCAAAGCAGAGACATCAAAGATAATCATAAAATCTCCTTCTGCCGCTACTTCATTAATAGCCTTTTGAATTTTTTCCCTTATCGGCCCCAGAAGTTCATCAGATTTCTTCTGCATTGTACCATCTTGTCCAAAATAAGATTTCTGCAAATCTTTTGCTGCTTTCTCATTTTGAATTATCTCATTCTCTTTTATTTGTCTCTGAGCAGTATTCAGAGCCGATTTCTGCTGCTGGTAAGAATTGTAAAGTTTCTCAATAGACGCATATTCATTATCAACCTTTGCTTTATACTGCTCGTTAAGGGTTTCAAGTTTTTCCTTTGCAACTTTGTACTCCGGCAGTGCCTCCAAAATTGTTTCTGTGTTTACATATCCGGTTTTCTGGGCATTTGCAACAAGTGCAGTCTGTGAGGTAATAACCTTGGGATTAACAACTCCCTTCTTTACATAAACCTTATTTGATTGAGCGCAAAGCGGCATTGTGCAAAAAACAGTTAAAGCCGCAATTGATATTAATTTTTTCATAAAAGTTCCTCCTACATTAAAACTATTTATGTTTATTATCATTTAAAAATGTAGTTCTCAATATATTAGAACCATCTTTAAATCACCTAAAACTGTTGTCCTATCAAGAAATGGAACTGACTGCCGCCCCTCTTTTGATTCTCATTAGGTACCGGATCAAATCCATAACCCCAATCTACTCCAAGCATTCCAACAACCGGAAGCATTACTCTTACACCAACACCCATTGACCTCTTTATTTGGAACGGATTAAAGTCAGAAATATTCTCCCAGCAATTACCTCCCTCCATAAATGCAAGTGCATAAATTGTTGACTGAGGCTGTAATACAACAGGGTACCTCAGCTCAACTGTAAATTTATCATATACGTGGCCAACATAGGCATTGCCCCTTATAGGAGTCAAAGAATAGTTTGAATATCCTCTAAGTCCGATGATATCAGAACCATACGTATTATACCCGCTCATTCCATCACCGCCAACCTCAAACCCTTCAAACGGAGAATACAACGCTTTCTTGTAATAGCCTAAATATCCCCAGTTTGCAGCCGTCTTCAAAACAAGATTGCCAATCAGCTTCAGGTAAACATCCCCCTTAAAAGTCCACTTATGATACTCTATCCATCTGTATCTGTCCTGATCTGATTCCTTATTGTAATCTTCATTTGATTTATGTCCGAACAGAGAATAAGGAGGGGTAAGTTGCACACTGGCAGCAAAATCCGAGCCTGACCTTGGATAAATCGGCTGGTCTGTAGAGTTTCTCTCTAGCGTTAATGTATAACTGAAGTTATGTGAAAATCCCGTATCAAATAGGAAGTTGTAATTCCAATTGTGCAATTTATAGGTCTGCCAGCTCAACGAATGATAAAGAACAAAATAATTATCAGGCCATGACAGACGTGTTCCTAACCCCGCAGACGCGCCAAAAACCTCCATGTATTCATCTGAATTCTGATAATAATAAGATGAATTAGTCTGTCTTGTAAAGTATGTGGAAATACTAAGCGATGTTGGCTTGGTCCCAAATAGCCAAGGCTCTACAAAGCTGGCTGACAAAGCGGTATAATATGTTCCGCTGGTCTGTAGCCTGATGGACAAACTCTGTCCGTCTCCAAGAGGAACAGGCCTCCAAGCATGTTTCTTAAATATTCTCTTTATTGCAAAGTTATTAAAGCTTACTCCTAAAGTTCCTACAAACGTATTGCCTCCCCAGCCTCCGGAAAGCTCCAGCTGGCTGTTTGGTTTCTCCTCCAAATTATACGCTATATCTACGGTGCTGTTATTCTGATTGGGAATCAAACTATAACCTTTTTCAGAAGCCGCCGTCTCCGGATTGAAGTGTCCTATGGAAGCAATCTCCCTTATAGATCTCTCAAAATCAGACTGTGAGAAAAGATAGCCGGGCTTTGTAAACAGCGCGCGCCTTGCAATTTTTTCTGCAGTGATATTATTGCCGTTTATAATGATTCTGCTGAACGTTGCCTGTTTGCCTTCATAAAGTCTCATCTCAACATCAACGGAATCACTCTCTATATTTTTCTCTACGGGCATGATATTAAAGAACAGATAACCGTTATCGGTATAGAGTTTTTTAACATCAGCATCTTGCTGCTTTGGATCTCCGTTCAGACGCTTGTCCATTGTAACAAGATCGTATATGTCACCCTTCTTAATTCTCAGCACAGAGTTCAACTGGTCAGCAGAGTAGACGCTGTTTCCCGTCCATGTAATATTTCTGAAATAGAACTTGTCTCCCTGGTCAAATTTAAAATCAATTTGCAATCTGTCGGGAGAAATATAATACATAGTATCTTTAAGAATTCTGGCATCTCTGTATCCCTGCTCATTAAATGTGGATATCAGACTATTCTTGTCCGTCTTAAATTCTTTTTCGTTAAACTTCTTGGATTTGAAGAAGTTAAAAAGACGCGCGTCTCTTGTCTTCTTCATTGACTTCATCAATTTCCAATCTCCAACCGCCGTATTTCCGGAAAAAGTTATTTTCTGAATTTTTACTCTTGGACCTCTGTCTATATGGAAAGTTACTCTTACCGCATTGTTGATGACTGTATCATTTTCCTGTGTAAGTTTTACGGAGCATTTTAAGAATCCCTTCTCCGCATAATATCTCTTTATGATGTCCGTGGATGACTTGACTATATAGTCTGAAAGTTCTGAACCTTTTTTAAGTTTCAGTCTCTCATCCAAATCAGATCTTTGGCCGCTGCGCACTCCCTCAAAAAGCCAGCGTGAAACCCTCGGACGTTCAACAAGACGAATACCTAAAGTGATAGTATCATTTTTCCCGATTGAATCTATGTACAGACCCGCATCTGAAAAATATCGCTGGGCCCAGATCCTTTTTAGAATGTCTGAAACGTCAGTACCCGGAATGGTAATTTTGTCTCCCTTGGAAAGTCCTGTAAATGAGATAATCTGATCCTCGCTCAGATATTTGATTCCGGTAACTTTTATGTTGCCGATGATGTAGGTTTTTGGATTATCATAGTCAACTTCCTGCGCCGCAAGGGAAATAGGAACAATGGCTAATGCCAACAATAAAAAAGCTTTTAGTAGTTTCATGTACTGCAGTTAATTTTTAAACTTTTCCGTACCTTCTCTCCCTCTTAGAGTAGGCGTCTAAAGCTTGCCGGAACTGAGTTTTGCGAAAATCGGGCCAAAGAACATCCGTAAAGTAATACTCAGTATAAGCGGTCTGCCAAAGCATATAATTGCTAATCCTCTGCTCTCCGCTTGTGCGGATAAGTAAATCCGGATCAGGTATATCAGCCGTGCTCAGATAGCTCTCGACAGCTTCCTCTGTAATCTGCTCGCCCAGATGCTTGCTCATAAACTGATTAAGCGCCTGGACAATATCCCATTTACCGCTGTAGCTAAGCATCACAACCAAGTTGGTTCCGGTGTTGCCGGCAGTAAGAGCCATACAGTCATCTATCTCTTTTACAAGGGGTTTAGAAAGCCTGGAAAAATTTCCGATAACCCTAAATCGAACATTATTTTTCATAAAAGTTGGAGTCTCAGCGGTAATGGCCTTAAGCATTATTCTCCACAACCCCTCTATCTCATCTTGAGGCCTGCCCCAGTTCTCCTCTGAAAAAGCAAAGACACTAAGATATTGTATTCCAAGTTCTACCGCCAACTCGCAGCACGCGCGCACGCTCTCCACTCCCTCTTTGTGGCCCTCAATTCTCTCTTTCCCTCTCTGTTTTGCCCAACGCCCGTTGCCGTCCATAATGATGGTAACATGTTTTGGCAATTTATTTTCTTGTGTCATTACTCTGATTTTGTGAGGGGCAAAGGTAACAAAATTATCAATTTATAAAAGCCCCTCATGTTAAGCCTATTTAAGATTGCGCTTATCTGCCCCCCAGAATAATTTCTCATTAAGAGCCTTAATGAAATTATTATCCATGGAAACCATATTCACGGAATTTGTCCCTTTGGAAATTTTAATTTTGGAATCTGTCGGGATATGAAAAAATCTATTGTCTGCAGATACAAGCGCATCTTTATTGCGGCCACTGAAGGATATTTCTATTATGGAGGTATCTGGTACAACAAGCGGTCTGATGTTAAGGTTGTGCGGCGCAATTGGGACTATCAGCAATACATTTGATTGAGGCATAACTATAGGACCGCCAACGCTTAGCGCATAGGCAGTAGAGCCTGTTGCCGTGCTAACTACAACACCATCAGCAAGATAACGCGGCAGATTTGTACCATTAACGGATATCTCCAAATCCAGCATTGCCGTTCCGTTGCGCTGAATGGAAATTTCATTTAGAGCGCAAGGATAAAAATCTGCCGGGGTATGTTCAAAATCCATCTTTAGCAAACTCCTCTTTTCTGTAGTGAATTTCTTATTCAATAACTTATCAATCCACTCATTTCCAAGAAAAACATCCGTCTCCATGTTTTTATCCGCAACACTTGCCGTTGTCAAAAATCCAAGATGCCCAAAATTGATACCCGCTATTGGAATGTTTCTGTCTCTTACCAGGGCGACTCCGTTTAAAAATGTGCCGTCACCTCCTAGAGAGAGAAAAAGTTCAGTGCCGGAGGGAATGTCATCTGCTCCAGTGAATAAATCTGCACCGTCAAGAGCATTAAGTATCGCACAACTTCCGGACACTTTTGCTTCCGTCTGTTTAATACTGTCAATCAAATAATTGTAGAATGGCTTATAAAATGCAAGCCTTATGACGGCATCCGATTTTAATCTCTGAAACAACAATCCGAGTTCCGGAAAACTCTCTTTTCCTATAGTTCTTCCAAATAATGCAATATCCATCGTTTTATTTTCCTGCAAAAAATGGCAGGACCTCATTTTTGTGCAAGTTATACATATTTTCTATATTTTTGCTCAGCGGTGCGCTGCACTGATTGTATAAAAGAATTTTATAATGCAAAAGAACAATACAAGATTAAGCGTCAATATCAACAAAATAGCAACGCTTAGAAATGCAAGAGGCGGCAACATGCCTAACCTAGTAAAATGCGCCCTGGACTGTGAGAGATTTGGTGCTCAAGGTATTACAGTACATCCTCGTCCGGATGAAAGACACATTAAGAGACAGGATGTGCTTGATTTGAGGCCTGCGCTTACTACCGAATTCAATATAGAGGGAAACCCTAAAGAGCCATTTATTGAACTGGTTCTTAAGGTGTTGCCGGAACAGGTAACGTTAGTGCCGGATGCAGAGAATGCGGTTACCTCCAACAACGGATGGGACACCGTAAAGAATAAAAAATTCTTGCAAGAGGTATGTAAAAGATTCAAAGAGGCCGGCATACGCGTCTCCATTTTTGTAAACCCCGATGTTGAAATGATAAAGAATGCTGCAGATTGCGGTTGCAATAGAGTAGAGCTTTACACAGAAGCGTACGCAAAACACTATTTTGAGAACAGAGAGGAGGCCATTGAACCTTACTATAATGCTGCCGTAGAGGCCGTTAAATGCTCTCTTGGGTTAAACGCGGGGCATGATTTGAACCTGGACAACCTAAAATATTTTAATGAAACAATTCCTGGTCTTATGGAAGTCTCTATAGGTCACGCGCTTATATGTGACGCCCTATATTTAGGGTTGGAAAACACCATCCAGGCTTATAGAAGGCAGTTAGTATAATTTTACTATTTTTGTAGGAGATATCTGTCGCGACAGTTATTAAAAAGATTTTACATAACATTTAAATAGAAAATCAATTTCTCATGAGACAATTAAAGGTAGTATTGTGCATTGCGCTTGCAGTACTTGCATGCTCTTGCAAACAGGGTTCAAAGTCCAACCAGTCAAAGCCGATGGCTCTTCCTCCTGCGGGAAGCATTGTTTATGTACAGTTGGATACTCTTGTAAATCAGTATGATATGTTTAACGACATGAAGTCTGATCTTGAAGCCAAAGTGCAAGACATTCAAAATGACTTGCAAAGCAAAGGGAGGAATTTCCAAAGTGATGCAAGTGATTTCCAAGCTAAGATAAACAAGGGTCTTCTAACACGCGCCCAGGCAGAGGAGCAGAACCAGGTGCTTTCCAACCGCCAGTCAGACCTGCAGAATTTAAGCCAGCAGAAACAAGCTGAAATTCAGCAAGAAGAGAGTGATATGTACAACAAGATTCTGGAGTCAGTGCGCGCATACCTAAAGAAGTATAATGAGACAAAGAAGTTTGCCCTTATCCTTACAACAAGCGCGGCCAGCAACAACGTACTTGCCGGAGACGAGTCTCTGGATATCACAAATGATGTTATAGAAGGTCTTAACAATGAGTATGTTAAGAATAAAAAAAGAGACAAAGGCACGGAAGATACAAAGTCTGACGATTCCAAGTAATTAATGAAAATTGCAATACTCTCTTGCTTTTATCCCTACAGGGGCGGAATATCGCAGTTTAACACTTATTTGCTTAAAGAGCTCTCAAAAAAGCATACAGTAAAAGCATTTAACTTTAAAAGGCAATATCCGGAATTCCTATTTCCCGGCAAGACACAGTACGTAGCAAAAGATGATAATGCCGTACCCGTAGAGTCTGAAGCTCTGCTGGATACGGCAAGTCCTTTTTCTTATATCCATACCGCGCGCAAGATTGCAGAGTGGAAACCGGATGTTTTAATTACGCGGTATTGGATGAGCTACTTTGCCCCATCCCTGGGGTATGTTGCGGGTAGATTGGGCAAACGCGCATTCTCCTCAGAAGCAGCATTTTCCCATTGCAAACGCATTGCAATAATGGACAATGTAATTCCGCATGAGCATCATTTTTTTGATGCGCCGCTCACAAAATATTTTATCAGACGCAATGACGGGTTTGTCCTTCTAAGCAACGCAGTCAAAGATGATTTAATAGAGTTATCTCCTAATTCTCAATGTATTACAATTCCTCATCCGCTGTACTCCAACTTTGGGGAGCAAATAGATTCTTATGAAGCACGCAAAGCTCTAAATATCCCGGGAGCAGACGGAGGCTTTGAGAGATCATCCGTAGAGAGCAGGAAAGTTCTTCTTTTTTTTGGACTCATCAGGGAATATAAGGGTCTGGATATTTTGCTTAACGCAATGCTGCTGCTGGATAAATCCTATATGCTGGTTGTTGCCGGAGAGCCGTACGGAAGTTTTGACAAATATCAACAAATCATTGATTCACCGGAATTTGCACAGTGCAGAGATAATATAATAGTTAACACAAATTATATTCCCGACAGCGACGTAAAAAAATATTTTTCCGCTGCGGATGCATGTGTTCTTCCATACAGAAGCGCAACTCAAAGCGGCATAAGTTCTATCTCATGGAACTTTAATGTTCCACTTATTACAACACCTGTAGGAGGACTTATAGAAAGCGTGGGAAAGGCGGGAACAGGACTCCTTACAGAATCAATTACTCCACAAGGAGTTGCAGATGCCATTAAAAAATACTTTGCAGAAGGGTGCAAAGAGAAGTATATTTACAGCATCAAAATGCTGAAGCAAAAACTCAGCTGGGAAAATTTCTGCTTTCAACTGGAAAATTTTATTAAAGCTATTTAATGCTATATGGACTCAATTGTAAAAACTAATTTTGACTTTAAAGGTCAGACAGGCAAGTACACCGGAAAGGTGCGTGATGTTTATTTTATTAATGACAAATATCTTGTAATGGTTGCATCAGACAGGATATCAGCATTTGACGTGGTACTGCCGCGCGGAATTCCATACAAGGGACAAGTACTTAACCAGATTGCATCACAATTCTTGGATAAGACCACGGATATTGTCCGCAATTGGAAAATTGCATCTCCGGATCCTATGGTTACGATTGGGTACAAATGTCAACCGCTCCCCGTTGAGATGATTGTAAGAGGCTATCTCACAGGCAGTTCTTGGAGATCATATAAAGCCGGCGCAAGAGAAATCTGCGGCGTAACAATTCCTGACGGCATGAGAGAGCACCAAAAATTTGAGAACCCCATTATCACTCCAACTACCAAAGCGGAAATTGGAGGACATGACCAGGATATATCAAAAGAGGAGATTATTAAGGAGGGACTTATTCCCGCAGACATCTATGAGAAGGTAGAAGACTACACTCTTAAAATTTTCCAAAGAGGTTCAGAAATAGCAGACAGTCACGGCCTTATACTCGTAGATACAAAATATGAATTTGGTCTTTTAGACGGCGAGGTTTGTCTGATGGATGAGATTCATACTCCCGATAGTTCCCGTTATTTTTATAAAGAAGGTTATGCGGAGAAATTTGCAAATGGTGAGCAGCAGAAACAACTGTCAAAGGAATTTGTACGCGAATGGCTTATGGATAACGGATTCCAGGGCCAGGCGGGACAAAAAGTTCCGGAGATGACTGATGCAAAAGTTTCTGAGATATCAAACAGATACATAGAGCTTTATGAAGCTGTAACAGGCACCAAATTTGTGAAGACTCCTTATGATGATAAAGTGTACGAGAGGATAGAAGAGAACATTAAAAACATGCTTGCAAGGCTGGAATAAGTCTGCAAGCACGCGCCGCTCTCTTAAAAAATTATCTATTATGAAACATTATAAAAAATTTGCGGCGTTGTGCGCCGTTGCTTTAGCGTCTTTTACAATATCCTTTTCAGCAACAAGTTACGCACAGACACCTATTACAATTTCAAAAGAAATAGTAAAGGTTAACGGAAGACTTATGTATGCTCACGGGGTAAAAAAGCAAGAGACACTATACTCCATAAGCAAAGCGTATAAAATAACAATAAAAGAACTTCAAAAATATAACCCGACCATTGCGGAGGGCCTTAAGGAGGGGACTCTTTTATATATTCCAGTTAATCCGGAACAGCAAGTCTCAGAGAAGGGAGATCAAAATCCAGCAAAAGATGCACAGCAGTCCAAACAGGAGCAGCAGGCTGTAAATAAAGATAATAACAAAACTACAGCTCCTGCTGAAAATGCCAAAGGGGAGAATAAAAAAGGGGAAACTGTCGGGAACAACAAATATATTGTTCATGAAGTTAAGTGGTATGAAGATTTGAATGACATTGCAAACGAGTACCACATGGACAAAAGCGTCCTTATAAAAGAAAATAATATTAAAGATGAAACTCTTAAGGGAGTTCAGACGCTAAGAGTACCCGTTTCCGCAATCAACAGCAAATCAAACAGTTCCACACAAAACACAAGCACTGAGAATAACGTTCCGATAAATAAACAGCAAGAGAACAAATCGACAGACAGCAATGAATATTCTCATAAAGAACAATTTGCAGAGCCCGTAAAAGTAGCTGTCATTTTGCCTCTTAACAGCAAAAGCGCAAAGCCAAACACAAATTACATGGACTTTTACGCAGGAGCGCTTCTTGCAATAAATGACTTAAAAGAGGCGGGCGCAGATATTGTAATAAATGCGATTGACCAAAGCGAATATGCTTCATCTCAGGCAATTATAAATTCAGGCAAATTAACGGGATGCAATCTTATCATAGGTCCAATAAGGAGTACAAGCATCAAAAATTTTATTCCTTACATTAACAAACATGAAATTCTTTTGGTGTCCCCGCTTGACCCCGCAACAGATTCCTTGGTATGCAAGAGTAAATATCTGTTTCAAGTTCCGCCTACAACGGAAGTTCCGTTTCATAACCTTGTTATGATGGCCAAAAAGGAGTATGAGATGTCACCTAATAAAAATGTTGTAGTAGTTTTTCAAAATGGAGGAAATGACAGATGGGCGGCCGACGAAATTATGCAACTGCTTAAGAAAGAGGGTATTACATTTTCAGAGATTACATACTCAATACTTCAGGGCAGAACTATAGGAAGTACATTCAAGCAGAAAATTACTGCAGACAAGAATAATATAATTTTTGTCCCAAGCTTTAATGAAGCCTTTGTAAGCGACGTACTTAGGAATCTTGATATTTTGGAGATGGCGGATAAAATTTCTCTATACGGAACTCCCAGATGGAGAAGTTTTGAGGCAGTGGATGTTGCGCAGTTCAATAAGTTTGGACTAAAACTTTCCATGCCTTTTTATGTTGACTTCACAAATGCAGACGTACAAAGTTTCACAAGACAATTTAGAGCGCTTTATAACACTGAACCTTCTGCCAATGCATTTAACGGATATGATGTCACTAAGTTCTTTACAAAGCAAATCATCAGTGGTTTAAAGAACAACATCAATAACACTGAAAGATTGGAGAAAGAAGAGATGCTGCAGCAGCAATTTGAGTTCCGCCGCAAAAACAGCAATGCCGGCTTTGAGAATATCTCAACAACCGGCATCACATATAAATCCGATTACTCTATTGAAGCAGATTAGTATTGAAGCATATTTTCAGGATCAAGATTATCTTTTTCTATATCCTTAAAATAGTTAACCGTTCCAACTTTTAATTCAAAGGTTGAGGCATCGTCGCAAACTATGATTCCAAGCGGATGCATCTGTAAAACGCTGACCGTCCACATGTGGTTAACAGACTCCTCAACGGCATGGCGCAATGCACGTGCCTTGTTATGTCCGTTAACTAGAATCATAACTTCTTTTGCATCCATTATGGTGCCCACTCCAACCGTACATGCAGTCTTAGGCACCAGATTAATGTTATTATTAAAAAATCTGGAATTTGCTATGATTGTGTCAGTTGTAAGGGTCTTTACTCTTGTTCTGGAAGTAAGTGATGACCCCGGTTCATTAAATGCAATATGACCGTCCGGACCAACTCCGCCCATGAACAAATCAATTCCGCCAAAGGATTTAATTTTTGCCTCATACTCATCACACTCTTTATCGGGATCTTTGGCATTCCCGTTAAGAATGTGAACATTCTCCGCAGGAATATCTATGTTACTAAAGAAGTTAGCTTTCATAAAAGTATGATAACTCTCTGGATGATCCTCCGGAATACCAATGTACTCATCCATGTTAAAAGTTATGACATGCTTAAAAGATATTTTCCCTGCTTTGTAAAATTTAATAAGCTCTTTGTAAGTGCCCACAGGTGTAGAACCTGTAGGAAGACCCAAAACAAAAGGATGTGCTTTTGTAGGCTTAAAGGCATTAATTTTTTTGACTATGTAAGTTGCCGCCCACTTTGACAGTTCACCGTAGTCTTTTTGAATAATTAACCTCATGATATATTTTTAATGTTTAACAATTTTGCTTTCAGTAATTTTGGAGAACAACTACAACTAATTAACACCCAAAAGCACTTTTGCATTTTCAACGGCCGCACTGCTCATCTTCTCTCCGCTTAGTAACCTTGCTATCTCCATTATCCTCTCTTTTTTACTCAAAATCTTTATCTTGGTCTGGGCATGGTTAGATGCATCAAACTCTTTATAAACAAGTAGATGAGTCTCCCCCTTAGAAGCAATTTGAGGAAGGTGTGTTATTGCAAAAATTTGCATGTGCTCTCCCATATCGCTCAATAACTGTCCCATTTTATCCGCTATGCTTCCGGAGACGCCAACGTCGATTTCATCAAAAATCATAGTTGGCATTCCGGTGTGCTCCGCCATCAATTTTTTAATGCAAAGCATAATTCTGGAAAGTTCTCCTCCGCTCGCAACTTTCTGAAGCTCAACCATTCTCTCAGCTCCATTAGCCGTAAACATAAACTGTATCTCATCCCTTCCGGAAGTAGAACACTCATCCAATTCTGTCAGTGTTACATCAAATCTGGCATTTGGCATCTCCAGCTCCTTCACGGCCTTTTCCAATGTTTTGCTCAACTTAGGCGCATTCACCCCTCGCTTCTCTGAAATTTGCCGTGCAAATTTTTCTCTCTCTTTCCTTTTTTGTTCAAGTTCACAGGCTAATTTTTCTCTCCGATCATCTCCCCTCTTCGTTAGCTTAAGTTTTTGAGCAAACTCATCTCTTAAGTTTATAAGTTCCTTTATGTCAGAGCAATTATAGCGCTTCATCAAAGTGTACAAATCACTCATTCTGTTTTCTACCTCTTCTAGCCTGCCGGGAGAAATAACAACATTCTCTCCCCTCTTTTCCAGTTCATTAACAATGTCTTTGCACTCAATTCTGCAGCTCTCAATTCTCTTTGCAAATTCCACAAAGTCGGACACAAAGTTAGAACTCTTTTCCAAAAGCTGCTCTGCATCTTTAAGATTTTGCAATACAGAAACATTATCACCTGATAATAAGCTTATTGCGCCATCAATGGAGGCCTTTATATCCTCTGCATTTGCAAGTTGCTTCTGCTCAGCCTCCAAATCTTCCAGCTCACCATCTCTCAAAGCGGCTTCATCTAATTTTTTAAATTGAAATTCTCTATACTCTTTATCACGACGGTCTTCCGCAATCTGCGCATCTAATTTTCTCAAATCCTCCTGCAGCTGCAAGACATTATCATACCTCAATTTGTATTCATTAAGCAAGTCTCCGGTTCCGCTAAAATAGTCCAAAACATTAAGCTGAAAGTTCTTATCATTTAAAAGAAGATGCTTATGCTGGGCATGAATATCTACAAACTTGGAGGATATATCCGCAAGGTTAGCACTTGTAACCGGCTCATCATTGATGAAAGAGCGAGACCTGCCGGAAGGAGCAATAACTCTACGCAAAATATAGTCATTTCCGTCCGCCTCAAATTCCCCCTCAACCACACAGTTCTTATCTGTCCTTTTTAAAACACTTAAATCTGCTTTTGTTCCCAATAAAAGAGAAATGGCGCCAAGCAAAATAGATTTGCCGGCACCTGTTTCACCCGTGATCATTATTAATCCGTCAGGAAAATCAATGTCCAAGCTCTCAATGAGAGCGTAATTCTGTATGGTTAATTTCCGCAGCAAACTAAGACTCTATCTTACGCCAATAAATCTCTCCGTTCTGGAACTCTTTAATGGCAGTAAGTGTGGGCTTGGGCAATTTCTCATAATGACGAGAAATTTCTATCTGCTCCCGATTCTCAAAAGTTTCCTCCAGAGTATCGGCCATATTATTATTGGAAAATTCTTCCAACTTGTCAGATAATTCTTTCTTTAATTCAGCCGCAATCTGATTTGCTCTCTTTGCAATTATAACTGTTGATTCATAGATATTTCCAGTTGTCTGTGAAAGTTCTATGATGTCCCTTGTAACTGTGCTATCGGGAACTTTTTCTACTTTCTTCACTTTTTCTTCCATTATATTTTCTCCTATTTGTTATTCAGTTTTTTTCTCTGCGACAGGTGTTTCCTCTGTGGCAGTTTTCTCTTTTGCTGCTTTTTTTGCAGCGGCCTTCTCCTCTCTCTCAATCTTTTTTGCAGCCTTTACATCCTCTCTATTATCCTTGTCAATCTTTCTCTGTTCAGCCTTCTTTTGCTTTACAAGTGCCTTATCATCAGAGACTCCAAGAGCTACGCTATTTTTTGACTCTTCTATTCTCACAGCCTTCTTTGCATCTTTGATAGCTTGTTTTGCACTCCTGCGATCCGCCTTGATTTTTACTTTTGTTTTAGGCACAACTCCTTCAACTTCCTTATTCTCCGCACTTTGTGCTTTTGCAACCAGCGTTGAGTCATCCTCTTTTAATCCTGCAATTTTACGCGCCTTCACAAAACTATCATCCAACACTTTTCTCTCAACAACATCCGGATATTCGCTCACAAAGTTATAATAATCGTCAACATAAGCCATATACCTCTCCTTCTGTTTTTCAGGCACACTCATCTGTGCAAACTTATAAGAAGACATTGCAGTATAGTAGAGAATTTGCTCTCTGTATTGGTTATTTGAATTATCTTTTAAAACCCCCTTAAGTGCATAATGTGCAGCTTTGTAATCCTGCATGCTATAATACAGTTTAGCCGCCTCAAAACTCTTTCTATCTATACGTTCCTGAAACTCAGCCATCATTGCCTTGCAAATATTGTAATACTGGCTCTCCGGATGTTCATACATAAATGTTGTAATGGTTGACATAGCCTTTTGGGTAGGAGTCTGATCCAACTCCCAGCGGTATGTAGCCTCATACAAACATTTAATTCTCAAAAATTTTGATTCTTCTGTAAACGGACTTCTTGGAAACACTTCCAAAAACTTTGCAAAGTTCTGTTCTGCAGTTGTATAATCACCGTACCTGTAATTGCTCATGGCATTGTAGTACTGAACTGAATCCTCTTTTGGAGTACCTTGAGAAGGAAGCACCAGACTCTCAAACAATTCAGCAGATTTCCTAAAGTTCCCCTTATTGTAATAGTTCATGCCCGCCTTGAACTTAAGGTCAACATCGTCGCTCTTTAGCAACGCGTCATAATAGCTTTTACAACCCCCGGCGGCTAAAACCACAAGTAACAGCGCCGTCAATAATTTTAGATTTTTCATGTTTCCCATTTTGAATGTCAAGATATAGGCAAATATAAAGCCAAATTATACTTCCTGCAGGAATTTGTCCGCCTCAACCGCAGCCTTGCACCCTGCCGCAGCCGCTGTAATTGCCTGTTTATAATGCAAATCTGCAACATCTCCAGCCGCAAAAACTCCCGGAACGTTTGTCTTTGGACTCCCGGGTTCTGTGATTACATACCCCTCAGCATCCATATTAACCCAAGGCCTAAATACCTCAGAATTAGGATGATGCCCAACAGCCAGAAACATTCCCCATACCGGAACTATTCTCTCCACACCAGTTTTTTTATCTTTAATTTTTACTCCTGTTACACCACTCTCATCTCCAACAACTTCCAAAGGCTCGCACTGCCACAAAACCTCAATATTGCTCTTTGACGCAACTCTATCCTGCATTGCCTTGGACGCCCTAAAAACATCCCTGCGTACAATCATAGAGACCTTCTTGCATATTCCCGACAGATAGACCGCCTCCTCGCATGCTGTATCTCCGCCACCTACTACTGCGACTTCTTTATTTTTGTAGAAAAAGCCGTCGCAAGTTGCACATGCGCTCACTCCGCTGCCGCGGAATTTTTGCTCTCCCGTTATATTAAGATATTTTGCAGAAGCTCCTGTCGCGATGATGACGGTATCTGCAAGTACCTCATCCTTAGAGTCTATTGTTAATGTAAACGGTCTCTTTGAAAAGTCTGTTTTAGTGATAACGCCGCTGCGGACCTCAACGCCAAAGCGCTCTGCCTGCTGCTTCATTCTTGTAACAAGCGCTCCGCCGTCTATTCCATCCGGAAATCCCGGAAAATTATCTATCATAGTTGTTGTAGTCAGCTGTCCCCCAAGCTCTATGCCGCTGTATATCACCGGATTGAGATTGGCACGCGCCGCATAAATTGCCGCCGTATATCCTGCCGGGCCGCTACCCGCTATTAAACATTTAATTTTCTCCATACAATTTCTGTCCTCTGCGCAAGAGGTAACTTTATCCTCTTGGCAACGGGCTGCAAATTTAATAAAATCAGAGAGAAAATCAAGCGGCTGCTCTCCGACGATCCTTTAAATAAAATTCCAGGCGCTCCTCCCATACCAGCACAAAAGAACCAGCCCAGCGCGTCAGCAGTATTATCCACCAAATTCCGCCAACAGACGTAAAGAGTATAAGGTCCTCTAAGTTACTGTGGGATATGGCAATATGGGAATTGAGCAATTGTATTTCTCTTTGGGATACATGCCCGCTTTCCTTCTCTTGAAACATTACGGCAGCGCCATAGGCAAGCCCCAGCGTATTGGCAACAATCCAAAGAAAAGATGTATTTGGAGATAGTCCAAAAAATTTAAGCGGCCAGTTGAGAAACTTTGAGATCACATTTATAATGCCAAACTCCTTAAGTATCTTTTGCAGAACTGACAACAGAAATATCAGAATAATAATTTTAATACAAAGTTTTACAAGGGATATTATCCACTCCTTAAACATTATCCAAAACGGCGGGTTTGCAACAGCGGCTGAACTTGTAGCTGCGGCAGCCTCTTCCGGCAATATTAAGTTAAGTAAAGAAGCCAGAACTATTCCGCTTAATGTTCTGATAATTACAATTCTTATTGCAGAAGAACCAGTCTTTTTCTGCACAGCTGTCTCCACAATCATGCTGTGAGAACACATCGCCATAACGGCAAGAATTGTCATGCTTCTACGCGTCAGTCCCAAAGTTACGGCAGCGGCAATAGCAGAATAAACATTTACAAAATAGCCGCTTACATAGGCAAGAGAAGCCTCTCCGGGAAGTCCCACAAATTTCATCACAGGACTTACTGCATTGGATATAAAGGGGATAACATTAACAGCGCGCAGAATAAAAATCACCGCAGATACGATTGCAGTAATTTCGACAATCCATATTGCAGTTTTTTTTGCGTTTGGAATAACATCCTTAACGCACTCCCAAAGCCGATGACCAATTGAGGGTATTTCCGTCATGACCGCAAATATAATCAGAATTTTAGTAGCTCACTCTTATGCCAGCCTGAAGAGAAAGTCCCATTCTGTTATTTGTATGAATGTTCTCCAGTTCAAATGCGCGACCATGTCCGGATACGCTTCCAACAGAGCCGCTGCCGCTCTCATTTATATAGAAGGTTCCCAATTGGGGAGGTTTAAAGTAGTATGAGGCACCTGATTGAACATAGATTCCTACATTCTTATAAACCTTATATTCAGCACCGGCATCGGCGACAAGAGAGAACTGGAATCCTTTTACACTAAAATGACCTGTGCTAAGTTTTTTATTATCTATGTTTTCCATCCTGCCGGCAATACTTTTCTCTACCATACCGCCACCCTCTGCATAAACGGTAAACCTTCCCACATTGACAAAGTTCCATTTTACCGCAACCGGAATACCCAGATAATGAATATGTTGCTTTAACTCATAATTTCCGGATGTAACATCAGAATTTAGAAGCGAGTAAACAATTCCGCTCTCAACGGAGAGTTTTCCACGGTTCCCTATTTTTCTCTCAACGGTTACTCCAACTGATATTGGCTGCTTATGAGAATAATCCGCCGGAGAACTTGAAACCAGAAAAGACTGGGCAAGAATGAGCATAGTGCTATTGTCAACTGGAGCCGGGTCACAATATAGATTAGAGGCATCATTATTTTTCCTTCCGTTTGCATTTCTCATCATAAGACCGGCTGTCCATTTACCTCTGCTTGAGACTCTTATAGGCTCTTCTATTTCAAAAGTCTTCCTTGACCTGCCGGGTTTCCTCACCTCAGCATTTTTCACTTCTGCTTCATTCTCCTCCATTTTGATTCTCCTTGGAGAATCTTTTAAAAATCTGCTTGGCGGCTGAATGCCCACACGCACTTGGAGTCCATAAGAAACTGCATAACGGCTGTCCCCGGAATAACCGCCAAAGCTACGGTTTACGGCAACCGCACTTTTGGATATACTCTTTACAGTTTCCTGGGTAACAGCCGTTTGTGATGCAGTATTATTTTGCTTGTTAGTCCTGCTGACTACAACAGAATTATCTGCTGCAACCCTACTGTGTTCTGCGCCTTCTTGTACCACGTCTTGTAAGGCGCCGTTTTGCACTGAACCGTTTTGCACTGAACTATTTTGCGCAATAGAATTTGTGTTGTTCTTATTTTCAATTTTATGAAGAGGAACAACAAGAAGAGCTATCAGCACGGCGGCGGCAACTGCAAGAAAACTCCATGCAATAATTTGCCTGCCGGAAGATTTGCCGCGCACCTCTGATTTTAAATTCTCAGTTTCAGCTCTGCCGGCAACGCCATCAAAAGCATCGGCCGCACCATCCGCCTTTAACATCTCTCTCTCCAAACGCTCCCATCCACTGCGCAACTTGTCCTCTGCAATAGGTTCATTATAAGCCTCAGCAGATTTCTTCACAGCCTTAAGCCATTCTTCCCCATTAATATGTCCGTTATTTTTTAACACAATCAAAATCTAAATTGTCCTTTCAATTCCATTCTTTTTACAATAGTCATCTATTTTATCCGCGAGAATTCTTTTTGCCCTAAGCAGCTGAGACGATGAAGATTTCTCTTTTATGCCCAGCGCCTCAGCAATTTCCTTATGAGATTTTTCCTCTATCACAAACATATTAAACACCGCCCTATATCCATCCGGCAATTCCTTTATAAACCTCATAATCACAGATTGAGGAATTTTTTCTACATCCGCGACAGCTGGTTCTTCCACTTTATTAAGAACATCCTCTCCCTCATTGGCGCTAAGCTTTTTATTTCTCCTCAGCCACTCAAGCGTCTGATTTGCCATTACTCTAGACAACCATGCCTTTAAAGAACCTTCCCCCCTCCATTCAAACTTATCAAAAGAACTGAATATTTTAATAAAGCCGTCATGCATCACATCCTCAGCCGTCTCTCTATCAGACAAGTATCGCATACAGATACCTAACAAGTACCCTGCGTACAGCTTGTAAAGCTCTCTCCTTGCCGTAATATCATTTTTCCTGCAAAGCCGGGAAATTTCTAACTCCTGCATAACTCTGTTCTGCACTATAAATGCCGATGTAAAAAAAATACTGCACAAAAAAAATAAAATATTCTTTATGCAGTATTTATAACTTTGCTGCGTTTTAAATTTGGTTTCAAAGATAAGACTCATGACTTTAAAAGAGAAACCATCGTGAATAAAAATTAAATATATTTATAATATGAAGATTACTAAAATTTTATCTCTTGCTGTCATGCTTGTAGCAGGCATCATTTTTACAGGATGCTCATGGAATGACAACAACAACGACGGCGGAAACAACCTTGCGCTGGTTACAATTAGAGTAAATACAGACAAATCTGTCTGGGGTCTTACAGATGATAACAAGAAGATTTACTTTAACCCAAGTTCTACTGTTCTATCTAAATATACTGCTGTTGCAGGACAAAGAGCAATTGTTTATTTTAACATTTTATCTGCGGCGGTATCAGGTTATGATTATAATGCGCAGGTTACTGCTATTGAAGATGTACTTACAAAGAATGTCACAGCTGTCTCAACTGCCGAACAGGATACGCTTGGCACAGATGGAATTAAGATTGTAAATGCGTGGATTGCAGGAGGTTTTCTAAACATGCAAGTTCAGATGTACTACAGCGGCACCGCACAACACCTTATTAGTCTAGAAGATAATCAATACAATCCGTTAGACGCAGAGCAAAAGACGGATTATGTATGTCTTGAATTGCGCCACAACGCCCGCAAAGACGGCAGACAGACAGGCACCCTTGCAACAGGGTACGTTTGCTTTAGACTTTCAGATTATGATCCGGATAATCAAGGCAAGAGCGGAATTTATTTGAGATATACTCCGCTTGATTCAGAAGAATATAGTTACCTGACTATTAAACCAACAACAAGTTCTGTTGTAAAAGGCGGAGCTTTTGCAAATGTTTCATGGAGTTTAGCTAAATAAAGTAATTATAGTAGGGTTACGTTGAACAAACGAAAAAAAAGGGCCGCAGAAAATTCTGCGGCCTTTTTTTATTAAACAATAAACAGTCCAGTCTATAAAAAACTGTCGGGATTAAGATTCTAATAATTATTCCTCTTAACTTCAAAGTAAGCCTGCGGATGCTTACATGCAGGGCATTCCTCAGGCGCTTTCTTGCCCGTGAAAACAAATCCGCAATTTCTGCACTGCCACTCTACAACTTCATCTCTCTCAAATACTTTCCCTGTCTTAACTCTGCCTAAAAGAGTAAGATATCTCTTCTCATGCTGCTCCTCTACAAGGGCAACTTTCTCAAAAGTATTGGCAATCTCATCAAAACCCTCCTCTCCTGCAATCTTTGCAAACAAGGGATAATCATGACTCCACTCACCGTGCTCACCGGCAGCCGCAGCCTCAAGATTCTGAGCGGTTGTTCCAATAAAACCGGCAGGATAAGAGGCAGTAATCTCAACCTCTCCGCCCTCCAGGTATTTGAAAAATTTCTTAGCATGTTCTTTCTCCTGATCCGCAGTCTCCAAAAAGATAGCAGAGATTTGCTCAAAACCCTCTTTCTTTGCAATACTTGCAAAAAAAGTGTACCTGTTTCTTGCCTGAGATTCACCGGCAAATGAAATCAAAAGATTCTTTTCAGTCTTTGATCCTTTCAAACTTTTTCCCATAATCTTAAATCCTTATTTTAAAATAAAATATTCTCTATCACGACAGATTTTTAATCGGCAAAACAAGGAATTCTACCAGTCCGTCAAATTAACTCATTCGCTTTTTTGCTTCAGCATCTGTTGTTCCAATAATCTGTATATCAATCTTTCTGATACTAAATCCCGGAATTTTTCTGTTGGCAAGGTAATTATTCACAAGAGCAACAAGCTCCGGATCATAATAATCTTTATACCCGTTCCTGGCAGTATCATAAAGATGAACATGGTCGTATGTATTCACATCAAAATACATCTTATTGTTTGAGCTGTAGCGCCTAACAAGCAATCCAGCATCATCAAAGGATTCCAGGACATTGTAAACAGTAGCTTTTGTAAGGGTCGGATACGTTTCTTTTAGAACATCACCTACCATATCTGCGCTTGCATGTCCTAACTTTTTCATAGTTTCGTAAACGGCTATTCTCTGCGGAGTAGCCTTAAGTCCGCTCTCCTGAATTATTTCCTTTGTGGTCTGCATAAAAGTTTTTAAAAAATCGCTCGCAAAATTAAACAATAAAGTAACACCTTTATCCGCTCCAAACGGAAAAGTGCCGGCAATTTATTTAGAATAATTATAAAAACAAATTTTTTACAACATTTTAAGTGCCTAAATATTGCACCTTAGCAGAAACGTATCATTTTGATAAAAAATACTTCTGCGCTTTAAGAAGATTTCTGAGCTGAAGCACTATCATTTTAACTTCGGCAATTATACTGAAGTACAAAGCGCTGCTGCGCACCGTATTCTGATTCTCTTTATTTCTTTGGATCTGGTGCTTTATGGCTTCAGCCTGTGTTTCAAATATGTTATCTCCAAGAGATATTACCTCATCTATTTGATCAAAGTTATTTGCAGATAGCATATTGCTAACCTTTCTAAATACAATGGACAACTTATCGTTCATATCCTGCAAGTCTGCAACTTGGTCCGCAGAGAGTCCTTCATGATTGTTGTTAATATGGTCATAAGCGGCCTTGGTAATTTGATAGATGGACTTTGTCACCTCATCCATATAATCTACAACTTGCACATAGTAATGTCCTGTCTCAACATTGTTCTTATTAAAAACAACCAGAGTGTCTACAACATTGTTTTTCAGGTCACTGGCAGAGTGATACAGGCTTGCGGATTTTTGAAGCATCTCCTTAAGCAGTTTTCTGTCCTCCTTAAATGCTCCGTCAAGAGCCTGAGTATAAACAAATTCAATTTGAGATATAGAATCTGATATTCCCCTTGAGCACTTATCCACCACTGAAAGTTTCTCATCTCCAGCTGCATCCGCAAAGGCAATGTTCTCTTTACTGCCCTTTTTGTAATGACTTTTGTACAGCAGCCAGCAGGCAAAAAGGGTAAGCAATATCACAGCTACAAGCTTGCCAAGCATCAAAACTTCCGCAACACAAAACGCTACAATAAAGGCAATTAGAGCTGTCAGGAACCAGCCGGAAATCACCGTCAGCACCCCTGTAATTCTATATACCGCACTTTCTCTGCCCCACGCGCGGTCAGCAAGAGAAGAACCCATTGCAACCATAAATGTTACATAAGTTGTTGATAACGGGAGCTTTAAGGAAGTTGCTGAGACTATAAGCAGTGCAGACATTGTAAGATTTACAGATGCGCGCAAAATATCAAATGAGGCACGCTGAGAATCTGCACTCTCTGCAGAGAATGAATTAATCTGATAATCAGAAGGATGCTGAAATCTCTTGTTGATAGCCCTAAGTAAACCGGCAGGAAGCGCAAACTTTACGGCACTGTTAATATCCATTGAAAGCCTCACGATAGCTCTTGATACAGAGGTAGAACCAAACTTCTCAATACCTTCATCCTGCCTTGCAAGATTAACCTCAGTATCCGTCACATGCCTTGCCTTTTTTGATGTCCAAATAGTTACGGCCATTATTATACCTGCCGCAAGCAGCATCAGCGGATTTGCCTTAACCGGAGCTGCAAGTGAACTCATAAGCAGATTGGAGCCAACGGACGCAGCAGGCATGCCTGCGCTTACAGCAGCAGAAGCCGTTGAATATGAATCATATCCGGCAACACTCACACCAATGAAATTTACAAGGTCATTTCCGGCGAATGCAAGAGCAAGAGCAAAAGTTCCTGCAAGAACTGCAATGTTCAAAATTTTAACCTTGAGAGAGGCAAGAATATACATCAATATTGTCCAGAATGGGAACAGAATTCCAAGACAGATCCACACATGGGCTTCCACAAAATTGAATATACTGTCGGGAACAACAGGAGTTCCTTTAAGGCCCTTGAAAAGAGCAAAGTACGTGATTGCCGTAAGTGCAAAACCACACCATAAAGCTCCGGCTGATTTAATTTTCTTTGTATAGTTGAATGAGAACAGCAGTCTGGCTATATACATCACCACGCTGCCCGTAACAAAAGCAATCACAACGGATACTAAGATTCCGGATATCATTCCAAGCGCCTTGCCTCCATTTATATATTGAGCCATATTGGAGACATTTAATGCAGGATCATGAGAGATTTTAAAGAGCGCTATACAAACAGATGAGCCAAGCAGCTCAAAAATCAAAGATACGGTTGTGGATGTTGGAAGTCCCAGAGAATTAAATATATCCAGCATTATTACATCTGTAAGGACAACCGCAAGGAACAACATCATCACATCAAAAAACGTAAACATTCCGGGATGAAAAACGCCATTGCGGGCCACCTCCATCATTCCGCTGGATGTCATAACGCCAACCAAAATTCCTATTGTTGCAACGGTATAAATCACTCTGCGAGAGGCTGCTTTAGAGCCTACTGCAGAATTCAAAAAGTTTACGGCATCATTCGCAACTCCAACCATCAAGTCCAGTACCGCAAACGCTATCAGTATGATAAGCGCTATTAAATAAATTGATTGCATATATTTTCTCCTCTGTTAATTAATGGGGCAAAAATATGCAGCAATTGTTGCATAAATGTTATGCAACTGTTAAGAGTTAAATATATTCAGTATTTGCAGAGGAACTAATTGTTGTGCTGTTCAGACACAGCAGCTCCTTTGTCAGATTGCTGTTCTTTTGGCTTTTGGTTAAGAATAATAATGAAAACCGCAGTAAAGACAAGCGCCATTCCAAGACCTTCCGAGTAAGAAAATTTCTCAGAAAAAAATATCAGACCATTTATCACTGCAACCAAAGGCTCCATACAGCCGAGAATTGCAGTTACCGTTGAGCCCACCATCTGCACCGCATAGATTAAAGCAAAATCGCTCACAAGCGTTGGAATAATGGAAAGAGCCAGTGCATTTGCCCACTGACCGCCGGTTGCAAGAGGAGTAAAGTGGCCGCCGTCTTTTATAAGGACGTTGCAGAAAAACAAAAATGCGGAGAAGGACAAAACATAAAATGTCATCTTCATTCCGTTCATTTTCATAATCACAGGTGAATTATTAACACCAACTATATAAGTTGGATATGTGATTATTGTAACAAGGACAAGCAGGAATCCAATGAGTGAGACATGCTGGCCGCTAAAACCGCCGCTCAAAAAGAAAACGCCCAAAACTCCTGATATAATGGCTATTGCCTTGCCCCATGAAAATTTCTCATGAAAGAACAGCATCATCACGCTGGCAACTACAACGGGATAAAAGAAGTGAATGGTGGTTGCGGTTCCGCTTGCCATATACTTGTAAGATGCTGTAAGGAAAATACTTGTGGCTGCATAAAAAATAGAAAGAAGAAACATTGTATATATTTCTTTCCAGCTCATTTTAAGACTAACATGCTTTACCTTGCAAATAATCCACATGAAAAATGCTGCAAACAGGAAACGATAAAAACATACGGAATCCAATGCAATGCCGCTGTTTAACAATGGAATAGAAAATAATGGAATGAACCCGAACGTTGCGGAGGCAAGCATTGCCAGAAGTAAACCCTTGAACTTTTTCATAAACGGCGGCAAAGGTACTCTTTTTAAAATTAATGTAATTTATTAGTTACATTTGCAAGTACTATGCATACAGATAAAACATTAGGAGTTCTTGGGGGAATGGGACCCGCTGCAACCGCCGACTTTCTAAAAGTCCTTGCAGAAAAAGTTCCCGCATCAACAGACCAGGAACATCCAAGGATGATAGTATATGAAAATACTATTACTCCCGACAGAACTACATACCTTTTGGGCAAAGGCCCAGACCCAAGACCATATTTATTGGATGGTTTACAGACACTTACAAAGTGGGGCGCAGATTTGATTTGCTGCACATGCAATACCGCACATTTTTTCATTGACGAGTTCCGCGAGCAAGGAAAATTCACTGGACCGGTTGTCCATATTATTGATGAAACTATTGGCGCGGCACGCAAAATTTGCCCGGAGGGAGCCTGGCTTACTGCAACTTTGGGAACCATGAAAACAGGTCTTTATCAAAAACATGCAGCGGCATGCGGATATAAATTCAATATTGCCGAATATCCGGTACAGATTGAGATTCACGATGTTACGGATATGGTAAAAGCCGGCCGAGTACGTGAGGCGGGGGAAAAATTCAGACCTATAGTTGAGAAATTGTGGGCGGAGAAAAATGTTCCTATTGTTGGAGCGTGCACGGAAATTCCTATTGCTTATGCAGCAACAGGACTGCCTGCAGAAAAATTCATCTCTTGTTTATCTGCTCTTGCAGATGGCTGTGTAAGAGAGCTTTATCACAAATAACAAATAACAAATTACAGATTTGACAGTAACACAACTAACTGTGGAAGAAAAAAATTCTCATGAAGCATTTTAAATTAGCCTTACCTTGGCAAATACTTATAGGACTGGCACTTGGATGTCTGTTTGGATACTTCCTTTATGATTGCGCGCACTACATTCAATGGGCCGGAGATATCTTTCTGCGCGCACTAAAAATGATAATCATCCCAATGGTTTTTACCTCTCTTGTTGTTGGAGTTGCAAGCATTCAGTCTTCTGCTGACCTTGGTAGGATTGCGGGAAAAACTTTGCTGTACTATGTTTGTACTACGGTGATAGCCATTATCATAGGACTGCTGCTGGTCAATTTCTTCAGGCCCGGAGTTGGGGCAAATCTTCAGCTCCCGACAGCAAATTTAAGCGGAGTTGGAAAACCGACAACAACCCTTTATGACCAAGTCATTCACATCATACCTGAAAATATTTTTGCAGATATTGCCGCGGGCAATTTGCTGCCAATAATCTTCTTTGCTATCATTTTTGGATTCTTTATTACACGCTGCAATGATAAAACACGCACTACTCTTGTAGACTTGTGCAATGCTGTAAATGATGTAATTATGAAGATTACGCTGTTTATAATAAAACTTGCCCCTTACGGAGTTTTTGCAATTGTCTCAAATATGGTTGCCAAACAAGGGGGAGATTCCGGAAAGTTATTTGCCATGATAGGCAGTCTTGGATTCTATCTGATAATAGTATGGGCAGGTCTTCTAATTCAGTTCTTTGGAGTGCTGCCAAGTTTAGTGTACGGACTTGGAAGAGAGAACCCTTGGAAACACATGAACAAAATGTCAACCGCCATACTTACCGCATTTACAACGTGCTCATCAGGTGCAGCGCTCCCTATTTCTCTAAGAGACACACAAGAAAAATGCGGAGTCTCAAAGAAAATTGCAAGTTTTGTGCTGCCGCTTGGCGCAACGATTAATATGAATGGAACTGCTCTATATGAAGGTGTTACCGTATTGTTTATTGCGCAGGTGTACGGGGTGGATTTAAGCATAGCCCAGCAGATTATCATCATAGGAACCGTGCTGCTATCTGCAATTGGCGCTGCCGGAATTCCGATGGCCGGATTTGTAATGCTCTCCATAGCTCTTAGCGTTGCGGGACTTCCGCTTGAGGCCATGGGGCTTGTGCTGGCTATAGACCAGCTTTGCGATATGCCGCGTACTGCAGTAAACTCATTTGGAGATGCCTGCGGTGCTGTCATCATTGCAAAATCAGAGGGCGAAAAACTCACTATTTCATAATAAAAGCTCACTATTTCATAAAAAGAGAAAAAGCCGCCAGTTTTACGTGACGGCTTTTTCAAAACAAACAACTTATTAAACCTATGAAATTTTATTTGATGCCGGTCCTTACCTAAGGGACTCAGTTAAAATTTCACCAAAGCCATAGCAAAGCCTTTGCCAAAGTTGCTTTATGTACTTTTTTAATTGTATTTTTTAACAAAAATGGATACGAAGCGGCGGATTTCATAGACCAATCCGTTTTATATCTTTTTACAAATCACAATGGAATGTTTTCCGGGTCCGATGCCGTCCACCACTTTTTCAATTTTAAGCCCGGCGCTTTCAATAAGACGAGTTAAATCCTCTGCGTTGAACATTTTGCTGTTGCCGTTGGCAAGCGCTGTAAAATAGAGACTTATCTGCGTCAGACAAAAAGCTGTTGTCTCAAACTGCTGTCTGTCCCAAATAGTTTCCATTATGTAAAGTCTTGTTTTTTTACTCATTGCAGCGGCCGCACGCTTAAGAATAGAAATTACCTGCTCCTCAGAAAAGCAATCCAGGAACTGACTCATCCATATAACGTCATAGCCTTTAGGGAGTTTGAACGATTCGTCCAAAAGATTCCCTCCAAAACCATCAATTCTTTTCTCCCAATCTACAACTTTGCAATCTACAGCTCCATGCCCACACACAACCTTGCGTCTTGTAGCGTTCTCTTTGTCGCTCTCCGCCTTCACGTTTTTCCTCATCATTTCCAGCTGCTGCGGAAGATCCACAATTGTCACATTTACAGCGATATTCTTCTTCACGCACTGCAACGCAAAAAGCCCAGTGTTGCCGCCAACATCCAAAAGTTTTTTAACAGAAGTCTTTTTGCCGTCTGCATTTGGGCCGCCTTCAAAAATTATATCAAGCGCCTCATCAAAAGAATTATCAGAATAATAATGGTCAAAATCAAACCAACTCTTTTGAACATCCGTCGGGAGCTTAGAAAGCCCCTCATAAATTGTAGGCCAATTCCCAAAATGCTTTAAACCGGCCGGTTTCTCCTCAACCAGCGCTTTCTCCAAATTAAACAATCCCTCATAATTCACATTATGATTAAATGCAATATCAATCCTGTTGCGCTCCTCATTCAACAAAAACCATCCAACCTTAGAGAGAAAATATTTTTTATTATCCCGATAGACCGTACCCGTTGTTAATGCGGACTCCATCAGCACCTTTGCGGCATATCTGCTGGATCCTGTCTTTTCACATATCTCGCTTAATGTAAGGCCTTTTGCAGAGTTGCCATTAGACATTGCAGCCTCACCGCCTGAAGCTTTTGACAGCATCTCAAAAATACCGTGCTTTAACATAATGTGTGCAACTTCAAAGGTAACAGGCCCATACGCAATTTCCGCCGCCTTGCGCTGCGCATCAATTGCTCTCATTTTTACATCATGCCCGTATGCTTGTCTTAGATTATCTGTGATTTCCATAAGGGCGCAAATTTATAAAAAAATCACTCCAAGACAGAACGGCCACAGACCATGCAGCAAATTCTTACCTTTGCAAAAATCACACACCATGTTAACAGACAAACCATACGCCTGCAAAAATCTCTCTCCCTTCTACTTATACGGAATGTATGAGACAAAAAGATATGCGGTAAGCATCAAAAATCATGAAGAGATTGTAAACGCCTTAACACTGTTTTGCAAAGACAAAAAAATCAAAGGCGGGCAAATCATTGGACTTGGGGCAGTTAAAAGCGCCACGCTCCGCTTCTTCAACCCCTCCTCAAAACAGTACGTAGACAAAACCTTTGACGAGCAAATGGAGATTGCAAATCTCACCGGCAACATCTCCCTTATGAATGGAGATGTCTATCTGCACATTCACGCCACCTTTGGCCGAGAAGACTACACCGCAATTGCCGGCCACCTGTTAAAAGCCACCCTCAACGGCGCCGGAGAATTCATTGTCACCAACTACTCCCTCACCCTTCCGCGCGTGAAAGACGTGCAGCTGGGACTGAATGTTTTTGATTTCTAACTAGTTATAATCTCGACAGATAATTTTAGAGTAAAAACAAGGCAAAAAAACAACAGGCAATAATGCCTGTTGTTTTTTTCCTTTGTTATCTTAATTCAGATAAGTATGCTCCGAGAAGTCTCATACTCAATCATTTACAAAATAAGGATTCTCTATAAATCCTTATTTTGAAACCATCTGATTATCAGAGCGTTCAGAGGCTAGTTCGCAAAACCATGGCAAACCGCAACCAGCCGCTGATTACTTTTTCTTGAACAACTTTTCGTCTGAGCCGGAAAGGTTCTTGATTTTGCCGTTATGATAATGGATTGTAAATCTGCCTAGTACAAGCATGGAGGAATCGTTCTTGAAGACCAGAATTTTCTCCGGATGTGTTTGCGCGTCTTTAAGAATGTTTGGATTTTCCTTTATGTATTTTCCTATCGGGAATGAGAAAAGAATTTTATCTCCCTTTCCTGAGCGGACTTTTATTGAATCAGTGTTGTAGATAACTTTTATATCTTGCTGAACCATAACTGAATAATCTCCAAGACCAATGTTTGCACCCTTCCAATCATAAGTCTGACCAATAGTTTTATCTTCTGATGGCTCATAATTAAATTTGCCATATTTCTGCTCCATGACTTTTGTACCAAGCGCCCAATTAAGATAATTATAGATATTCCCCACCTCTTGATACTCCTTTGTAAGTTTTGGATTATTGGATATTTTTGCGACATCTATATCACCTGTAATCTTATGATTAGCAGGGTCTAACAGATGAAGTTGGGACAGCTTCTGCTCAAATCTCTTTGTCTGTGAACAAATTCCTATGCTGCTTGCGGATACTCCGGGAATGTACGTAAAAACAGCAATAGCGCACAACGCAATCAACAGCATTGCACGGAATCTTTTTGTCTTTTCCATTGCAAGCATCAGCACAAACAGCGTCATGAGCACACCTATAATAACCAAATACACACGTCCTTGCGTAAATCCGTATTGAGCAATTCTGTGAAATGTTCCAATCCAATACAGAACCAACGGCGGAATTGCAATCCATGTAAAATTCTTGTAAAACCAATCATAATAGCGCTTTGGAAGAACATACTGAAGCACAATCCCAATCAAAGTCACCGCCACAAACGCGCTTACCATATAGGCAATATCACCTTTTGGCAGACTCCATTTGCAAACTATCGTGATAAAATAAATAAACAACAAAGCGGTGTAAATTAGGATAGTAGGAGACATTATAAAATTGATGATAATGCGCAGCACATTGCTAATTTTTATTTTCTTCCCGACAGTTTTTTCTTCTGCAGAATTCACCTCTTCTTTACTCTTATCCGCTTCCTTATCCGCTTCCTTGTCCGCTTCCTTATCCGCTTCCGCGGTTTCCTCTCCTGCCATCTCCGCAGAGCGTTTGCTCATGAAGTTGCAGAACAACAGCGGCGCAACAACAAGACCCACAAAAGAGGCGCAGTTGGCAAAAATCTTATTGGTCACATCAGTGTTAATATCAAAAATGTAACTAACAGAATAAACTATGACAGCAAAAGCAGCAATAATAATTCCTCCTATCAGCACTGTAAAGAAGCCCTGAATAGTCAGATTCACAGCCTTATGCACAAACCGCTCATTACTCCAGTTGAAGCTGCCCAAATCCAAATACAACAACAACAATGAAAGAAGATAAGTAACAGCCAAATATCCGGCGGCAGAATCAATAAAGTTATCAAGCTTTATAAAAAGCAGCGGAATGAAAAAGAAATATGATGCTATATAAATGATTTTCCAAGCAGAGATACATGTGCACGAGCAAGTGTCGGTGGAGGTTGATGCAGATGCTGACGTTGATTTAGAAGCGCAAACATACCCTTTATCATCAGATTCAGAAGGGGGCACTCCCGGTCTACAACCCTGCTGTCTGTAAATCAGAACTTTATGCAATGTGTAAATTACAACTAGCAGAGAAAAAGAGAGAGCCGCAACATTGTAAACATGAGTGCAAAACATCTTAGCGGCATCAGACACTTTTTCACCGCCCGTACCACCTATTACACTCGCAACCAGCATCAGCACAAACATAGTTGCGCCAAATGCAAACTCTACAGGAAACTGCCTAATAATCTTAACAGTCTCTTGCCAAAAAGATTTAAGCTTATTCATAACCTTATGATTTAATTATGGTACTAACTATATGATATTAACCTATGATGCTAATCTATGGTGCCAATCTATGGTGCCAACCTATGATGCCAACCTATGGTGCCAACCTATGGTGCCAACCTATGATGCTAACCTATGATTTTCAACTGTATTTACCCTAACAGTTATGAGTAATATCAAATTGCAAGCCAAAACTGCACGCTCGTTGCATTTGAATGCAGAGCAATCCGCAGTCACCTTACGGCCTTACTGGCGACGCTCCATTGCAAAGTTGCAGTTATGTCTTGCTCTGCAGCCATAAGGGTATAAGCGCTATCAAGAGCATAACATGGCTTTGCAATGAAGCATCACAAATACCCAGAGTGTACTCCTGTGCATTCTAGAATAGGACGCTAAAAGTGTACACACGGGTAGCATTGTGTATCAGCACGTTACAAAAGATCTCAATTTTAAATCAGAGATGTTTTGTAACTATCTGGTTATCAGTATCACCCCAGGGTACACCAGATCAGAGAGTTACAAAGATGCTTTACATGGTCTCTGCGCTTGCGCTCGTGGGCGGGCATTCGGCCTTGGAGACCTCAGATCGATTGAAGATAATCCTAGAAAAACACACCATTGGTGTAACCTAGCCAGCGGAGCATAGTATCTCCCCAAACCATAATCATCATCCAGGAGACTATCATCATGGTCATTCCAAATTTTAGGGTATCCCCCCAGCTGTAATGGCCTGTGGTATAAAGCAATGCAGCGGGCTTTGAGTTGAACGGCAGCACATATACGTGCTCTATCAGCAGCGCTACAGGGAACGCAAGGCTCATGATAGAATACCCAAATTTTTGAGCCACTCCAATAGCTATCGGGATAAAAATAAGTGCCCTCATTGTCTTTGATTCAAATATCAAAGCGCTGAACAACATTATCCCGGTCATTATCATGTAGATAGCCCAGAATGGCGTTTGGGCTGAAATACCCATTGAATCAAATGATGTGTCTACCAGTGTGACAGGCAGGCCGGTAGCATCAAGGCCCGCACCTAACGTATAAGCGCCGGCGGAGAAAAGCATCAGGTGCCAAGGGATGTCCACTTCATTCCATTTTACAATTCCAATCCCTGGCATCAGAGCAACCAAAGCGCCAATAAAAGCAACAGCTGTCTCGCTTATATGTGTCTGTTTACCAGTAGTCCACAGCAAAATAACAATCACAAATATCCCGATGGCTTTGTACTCCTGAAAACTCATTTTGCCCATTGCGTCCAGCTGAGCTTTCAAATATGCCATGCCGCCGGGGATTTTTGGTTTCCTGTCTTCCGGCTTAATAGGAAATATAATATTTGTACCTATAAGAAGACCAAGAATTAACAGGATAATGGCCAGCGGAAAAGCTGCAATAAACCACTCTGTATAACTGAACATATCCATTCCCATTGCCCCGGCAATCAAAGAGGCAGCAAGAAGATTTGCACCAGAACCGGTAAGAAATCCGGAGGCACTCACATTGTTCTGAAACAAATTCTGCAGCACCATATTGCGGCCAAAATTTGTCCGCTTGTCTCCTCCCGTATCTCCGTAAATTGCGCAAATTACCATAAAGACCGGAAGCAGGATAGCGGCCTTAGCCGTTGTAGCAGTGATGATTGTAGAAAGAATTAGGTTTAATACAAGAAAACAGACAACAAGCATTGTTGTACTTTTTCCAAATTTTACAACAAGCCAAAGTGCAAGCCGTTTTGCCACCTGCGTCTTAACAAGCATGCTTGCCAGCACAAAAGATAAGATATTCAGCCACATAACAGGATGCCCCAGCTGAGCGTATGCAACTTTATCCGTGGTAACGTGGGTAAGCACTATGCCCAAAATCACAAGGAGTGAAGTAAGATAATTGGGGATAGGCTCTGTAACCCAAAGAATTATGGCTGCGGAAAAAATTGCAAGCATTGCATAATTTGCGCGGACAAATTTTGCGGCACCAAGCACATCATACCTTGCCAGCGCCGCATCTTTAAGACCCGCAAAATTCAGATGATCCAAAAAGGGAATCTGAGCAAACCAATAAATGTAAATAAACGCTATTGCAGCCAGAGGTCCGCCCAAAATTGCCATCCATTTTTCAAAACCGGATTTCTGCATCTTGGGCAGTTTCTCAATCTTGTAATTGTTCATGTCAAGGACATTGAACGCCGCCTGCTGCTCCGCCGCAATTGTTTGCGCCTGCCCTACCGTAACCACTTGCGCCTGTGTATTTTCCACCATAATACGCTTATTGTTTTTTATTAACCGGCAAGTATATTATTCTTAATTAAAATACGCAAAAGGAATACTCCAAATATGCGAATTTGCGTCTGAACCAACCCAATAACATTTGTCTTTGTAGTCAACAGACAATGCTTCACCTTTTGTAATAAAAGGAACAGAGTAGGTTTTCAAAAGATTAAAGCTTGCATCACAATGATAAATTTTCTGCTTATTGCTGTCCATAATCCAAATTGTGCCATCCTTTTGGTCATAGCATAAATCAGAAAGATAGCCCGCAAATGTAATTGTATAATCTTTGATAACTGACTTGGATTCAATATTATATACAAATATTTCTGTAGGAGCTTCCTGGTTGGCAATGTACAAATTTCCATTGCCGTATGTCAGACCCTCCAAGCCTTTATTCGCGACAGCATTTGGTACTGTTATAGTCACGACTTTTTCCAGCAGTCCGCCGTTGAGATGCCATACAGTCATAGTTCCCTCATCGGCAAGATAAATATCTCCCGTAGAAGGATTTACCGTAACGGCCTCTAAATCATTGCTTCCCTCATAGACTTTAGAAATTGTACTGCCGTCAAATTTTAATTTATAAAGCAACCCGCCGTCACAAACAGCATATAAGAAAGAACTGTCGGGAGGCATGCAAAGACCTGAAAGACCGCTTAATCCGGTTGTAGAAAATTCCGTATAAGTAGCTGAATCAGTTCCGTTTCCCGGACCTCCTCCATTTTGGTCAGGTCCATGTTTTGTGCACCCTTCTGCGACAAATAAAAATGCAACAGCAACGGATGCAACAAGAAAAATTTTACTAATAGTAGGAAAAATTTTCAAAATAAATATTTTAGTAAACATAATATTAAACAAGCATATATAATAATTGATTAAGGTACTGCTATTTACGCAAGTACCTTAATTAATATCAAAACTGCTATTTCCAATTTTTATAAGGATTTTTCATTAACATGGAATTGTAATATTTTACATCTCCGGTAACTTCATTGCCAAGCCATGATGGTTTGTCAAATTTTTCATCCTCAGAACCAAGCTCTATCTCAGCCACGGTAAGTCCGTCATTATCACCGTAAAACTCATCAACTTCCCAAGTGCGGCCGTTGCCCGCCGGAACCAAATAACGAGTCTTGTCAATAACACCCGCCTCGCAGATTTTTAGCAAATCTTTTACCTCAGCGACGGGAATTTCTTTCTCCCACTCAAAACGGTCAGCACCTGAAGCGTTGCCAATGCCTTTGATTGTAATATATCCTTTATCCCCCTTAACTCTCACTCTTACCGTCCTTTCAGGGACAGAGCTAAGATATCCCTGTGTTATGCGCGTTGCTTTTGTAACCTCTTTTTTGAAATCACCTGCAACCAAAAATTTACGTTCTATTTCTTGTGCCATTTCTTAAAATCTTTTAAATAAAATAAAGAGAGCCGCAAGCTATATACCTGCAGCCATCTAATTATCACTCATTTGCAAGAGGCTTATCGGACATTCCAATTACGCGCTTTATAGCCTGAAGATAATTTATGTTCTCCACTCCCTCTAGTCCGCAATCTTTTACCGTCTTCTTAAGGTCTTCAACCTCAGTAGATTCAGAATTAATAGTAACAACCCTGGCTCCATTAATCAGAACATTGCCGTACTCGCAGATAGTGTCATTGACCATGTAGCCAAAACGCTGCTTGTGAACGCGTACTGCGGCAAGGTCAGGATTAGACTTAACCATCGCGATGAATTCTTCATAAGTATAAGTTTCTTTAGTCAAAGCCGGCATCTCAACCATGAAGGCCGGATATACCTCTTTCTCAAGAACTTCTTTGCTTATAGGGAATTCTCCTTTCATCAATGGATTCCACTGCTCAAAACCGTCAACAGATTTAACATAAGTTTTTATGTCCATTTTTCCGTTGCGAATTTTGGTGTTGTTTATATCATTTTTTCTGGAGATAATATATATCTCATCACTGCTTCTTTCCCAAACCTTCTCAGGCACAGGGACTGACAAGCGCGCCATTCTTTCTGCCGCCTTGCAGAAGCATTGTCCAAAAGAGCGAAATTCAAAACGAGGTTTTGAAATCTCTCCAATTTTCATCTCTTCTTTTGCCATATTTTTTCTTTAAGTTATTTTAAATCAGATATTAGCAAATCTGTGGTTAACTAACAGAATGCTAATATCTAATCTTATTTGCTATTAGTTCAATTTATGAGTGAACTTATCAGCGGACGTTGTAGTCCCGTTAGTTACACCAGGCGTTCCGGCAGCTAATGAGTAAAAATCTCCGCTTCCGTCCGGAATACGTGAGGCATCCGTAAATGTATACTCTACTGCTCCATCCCAAGTATCTGTTATTGCAGGAGTTGCAACTGCAGAGTTTACAAAGCTGTCAATCCTGTTTCCATCTTTATCCTGCATTATAACAAGCAAAGATTTAGAACCTGATAAACCTGTTGCAGAAGTTCCAAGATAAAGAGCGCCTGCAGTTGTTGCAGTGCTGCTTAAATCCGCACCCTTGCAACCCATTATTGCATAGCTCTTTGGGTTAAGCACAGTGCCCGTTGCAACTTGTATGGTGGCTCCGGTCGCATCTGCAAAATACACATCTGCAGCATTCTTTGCAAACTTGATTCCACCAATAACAATTGGTTTTGAAGTAGGGTTGTAAATCTCTACAAACTTGGTAGAAGAGTTAAGCTCATTTAATCTAATATCGTTAAGTTCACCATATTGTATCCCAACAGTATAACTTTGTGAAACAGATGTTGTGGTTCTGTTATTATTGCTGGTTGCACTAATAGTGAAGGCAACAACAGCCTTATCTGCCTGAGCAGGAATTGTAGCAGAGTAAGTACCTCCGCTTGCTGTCATTGCAACAGCGGAAGCGCTTCCGCCGTTAACCTTATAATTAACTATTGCTGATTTTATTCCGCTAAGGTCATAAAGAGTTGCAGATACCGTTACAACATCATAAGGTGTTACGGAAGCAGGCGTGAAAACCACGTTTGAAACAGACGGATCGCCCACAAACATTTTGTCTTTTACGCATGAAGACATCACCAATGACAATGCAAAAACTGTCATGATTACTGTTAAAAATTTCTTCATAATATATTTCATTTGTTTTATTTTCTATATACTCTCTAATATTCAATGTGTTCTGTCGTGATGACTAAAAATCAATTTCAAAACGCATTGCAAGCATATTATAATCTACGCCGCCCTTGCCCTTCTTATCAACTATCTTAGTATAATCGCTTGTAGCTTTTCCGCTTGCGTCATAACCCGTCTTAAGTTTGCCCTTTCCGTTTGCATAACGGTCGTTATCATTGTACTGATAGTTTACCTCCATTTTTACATTATTTGTAATGTAATATGTTAGACCCAATGTGTAAGCCTGACCGGAACCTCCATATATATTCTTTGAGTTAAGAGTCAAATATTCATATCTTCCAAGTACCTCAACATCACCCCATTTGTGACCTCTGGAAGGTTGTGTGAATTCTCCTTCAGCCGTGTTATATCTCTGATGACCGCCAAACAAAAGATATCCAACATAAGCATACCATCCATTGAATTTATAAGTGGGACCATCATTCTTAATATAAGTATTGTTGCCAATGTACTCGCTCTGGAATCTTAAACCCTTGTAGAAGCCTGCAAGTTCAAAACCATAAAGGAAATCATGGTCAACATCTGGAATAACGTCTGTATCAAGATATTTCTTGCGGTTGATAGATGTACCGTTTCTGGTACTATATCTTACTCCGCCATACTCGCTGGTTGCCATGTCTGCTTTTGGCACTCTGTAAGAAGCCGCAGCACCAAAATGCAAACCGTAATCTTGTTTATCATAGAAAGGCATATAAACTAATTTGCCTGTAAATGAATGACCTGCATTGCGGCCGTAATCTTTATTATTATCCTCTACGTTAGTTCTAATTTCTGAATCTTCAACAGACTGAAAATGAACTCCTGCAATAGCAAGAATTGCCTTATTGCTGTAAGTTGCCTGAACGCCAATGTGACGGGAAGGAGCAAATGTGCTTACAACCATAGGACGCTCAATAAAAGGAAGATATCTGGATGTAGTTGTTTCTTCCATGGAGAATCCCTCTTTAAAGTTACCAGCTGTAAATTCAAAATCCTTTACGCCAAAGTAACTTACAACAGCATCTTTAAGCTCCAATACTCCGTTAGCAAAATCCAGGTCCAACTCACCGTACCAATCTTTTATTTTAGCTTTTACAGCAAATCTGGCTCTTCTGATTGAGACACCATCTCCAATCTTGTCAAAGTTTTTGTCATTGCCAAAGAACGTAGCTCCGTCAACTTGAACTCTGTTATCAAACCATAATTTATAACTCTGATCCGGAGCCTCAAATACTAGTACGCCGTCTCTATCCTCAGCGGAAAGCTGCAGTCTATTAACGGCCACACCATACTGATTATAGCGGACATCGTTAATTTGAGTAGCCGCGGCACCCATTTTGACGCACATCTTGTGCTTGCATGTGTCTTTTTCTTGAGCGCTTAAGCTGAAAGAAAACAACAATGCTGTGATCAACAAAAATAAAGTTTTGCTTTTCATATAGTTAAATATTAAAGTGAATAATTAATTTTGGCAACTTATTATAATAGCCCTATTTATAAGGTTATAAAATTCAAAACTCTTTTGTGGGATTCTTGGTTGCCGTCTAGTAAAAAGTCGCCGTAGTAAGATGCGGGTCTTGGTTGCCACAACACAAAACTAAAAAAAAAATCCACAGTTGATTCGCTGCAGAATTTTTTCCACGTAATATTTTGATTAAAATTATGTTACCTTTATGTGCACGTCTGTTTTTTAGCAATTTGAATCCTCCGCCACAAGGCTCAAAAACGTGTTATCGAAATTGAGAATTACTCATTACAGCCACTTTTCATATTTCTACCACTTTATTTAGTGGTAGAAACAATGATTACCCGCCATCTTTTGGGATTTGTTTCCTTAATAATATACCCTTTCTCAGACAGCGATTTTAATTGCTTTTGAACTGCCGACACATTGATATTCAAATATGTCGCAATTTCAGAAAGTGTTGCATGTGAATGACCATTAAGGTACTGCAAAAGCATTGAAGTATTGTTACTTCTGAATTTAACCAATTCCCCATCATACCACCAAATTTTGTCCGCATCTTCTGTCAAATACAAAATGCTCTGATTGACCTCAGATACGAATAAGTCTTTAATGTACTCCACAAAATCGGCTGCCTTTTCAATTGTTGCATGAGCACCGTTTGAGGGAATGATTCCTACTGTCGCATCGGCAAGGCTTAAAGCCCTAAGATATGACTGCTTTTTACGGCTACGCACAACTATCATCGGATAATTGTGTTTTAAAAGAATGTAATTTACCATTAATCTAGCTATTCGTCCATTTCCATCTTCGAAAGGGTGAATCCTGATATATCTGTAATGAAACAATGCAGCCAGCTCAACAGGAGATAGTATTCCTTTTCCTTCCGAGCTATTATACCATGAAACCAAATCACACATTAATGACGGCGTCTCTTCAACAGAAGCATATTCAAATCTTGCTCCAGTAGGCGTGATAACGGAGTTAGGCCTTGTTTTATAGCATCCGGCATGAATAATATAACTCGTATTTTCTCCACTTGGCAGCTTCCTATATAGGGTGTAGTCTTCTCTAAGCATTGTTAGATGCAATTGTCTAATAAAAGTCTCTGTCATTTTATTGCCGGAGAGAGCTTCTGTCTGCATCATTTTCAAACAGAGGTTATGAGCCTTCATATCTTCCAAATCTTTCATTTTGGCTGAGCCAATAACCTCACCCAATAACAGCAGGACCTCTGTCTGACCATACGTGAGGGTATTGCCTTCAATATGGTTGCTGTTGTAATTGAAGTCTAGCAGGAATTTACGCTCCAGTCTATTCCTATTCAACTGCGATAGCGGCTGTATGCTATTCCACTTTTTTATAGCATCCTCTACTTTGTTCATACTATATCTATTGTTTACGTCAGCAAATATAGTAAAATACCACCATTGATATTATTACCACCTTAAAAAGTGGTATTTTCCTCCTGAGCCCATACATTTTTAGGACCACACATTATTAGAAAAAATATAAATTTGTGTTCAACTTAACACAGTCCTAAAAGGGGAACACACACAATAATAAATTATATAAATCAAGCAGAGCCGATGAGGAATGGCATATAAGAACTCACAATTTGACATGGATAATATGCCGAAAAAAAATGAAGGTTCTTTTACTATGTTTATTTTAGGACTATGTATTTTCCTTTTAGGAATACATTTATTTAGCATAGATTGGTATATTTTTGGAGTAATACTTATAGTAGTGGGTCTATTCTTTCTTTTAGTAGGCTGCATTCTAATATATGGAGAATTACCTACAAAAAAGAATATAGAAAGGCTACGAGAGATTAATAATTCTATTGAAAAAGAAAAAGCTAAAGAAATCAGGTTGTACAATGAAAGAATTGAATCGTATAAAAAAGAAGTTGAAGAAATGACAATTAATTATGGCGAAATAACGAAAGAAATACGATATAAAAACAGCCTATCATATGGATATCATTGTATTAATTGCTCAGAACATGATTACGTTAATAGTTTTTCACGAAAAAAAGATACTATATATGTTTTTGAATCATCTTCAATGATGATTATTAATAATAATCCATATAACTTTAAGGATATTATTTCTTTTGAGGTTATAGATAATTCAAACATTATTTATTCTAATCAGACTTTAACTACAAAGTCTAATGCTGGTCGTGTTATAGGCAGAGCTGCTGTAGGTGGTTTACTTTTTGGAGGGGCAGGTGCAATTATCGGTGGAGCTACAGCCCCCAAAAACACAATTGTACCAGAACAAAATACGCAAACGACTCATGATTATACAATAGTTATTACTGTAAATAGTCTGTCAGCTCCTATTGTTTATTTACCTATTGGTAATAAAGAGAATATAATGCATGAAATATCATCTGTCCTTTCTATTATTTGTGAACGAAACAAACAAAAGACAGATTAATGATTTATAGTGTCCTAAAGTTTGAAATTGGATCAACTGTTAAAATTAAGGATGATCAAAATTCTTTGTACAGTAAATTAAAAGAACTCATTTCAATTCTTGAATCTATTCAAGATAGAGAAAGGGAAAAACAAAAAATTGTTACCTCTAATACCATTTCAATTATTGCATTGATAATCTCCATTTTAACTCTAATATATAATTTCGTGAATTAGTCTTTGTCAAACGGTTTGGCCATTGTCTTTATTTGTCGCTGAATTGCTGGTGTTTTTCTTAGATAAATGCTTGTAATGCTTAATGACGTATCTACTTGGAACTGAACGGCATTAGGGGCCATTCCATCAGTTACCATATTTATTATACCAGTTCCTTTAAGATTATAGAATTGTTTCTCAATTCTTCTAATATATCAGATGCCATATTTTGAGAAAACTGATTAACCTTAAAATCAGGTGAATAACCCTTACTGGTAATCCATCGGTCAAGATAATTTGCAAGACTATTCCTGGCAACTTCACGGCGTTGTTTAATTGAATGTATCCTGTTGAATTTAATGCGGAATCGGCAAAGCTGCCCGGTATCTGGATTTTTGGCATAAACGTATGGCAGCACAAAAAAAGACCTTTTTTTTACGGACATCTGCTGCCTAAATGCCGTAAGGTCACTGTCCCGTTTCTGTCCCGTTTTCAAATAAAAGCGGCTGCAAATTACTCATTTACAGCCGCTTGCAATCATTCTGCGGAGAGATAGGGATTCGAACCCCAGGAGGCTCACACCTCAACAGTTTTCAAGACTGCCGCAATCGACCACTCTGCCATCTCTCCAAAATTTCCGGGCATTCGGCGCCCGTTAACTCAAAACAAAGGAGCTACCTCCTCTGTTTTGAGGGTGCAAATTTAAAAGTTTTTTTGCCATTTACAAAATTAAGATTCCTCTGACTTTTCCTCTTTTGGCTTGACCTCAGAGAAGAAACGATACTGGAAAATAATCAGATACAGCACGCCGCATGAAATGCAGGCATCCGAGAAGTTAAAGATTGGCCGGAAAAATTCAAAATCTTCACCACCCCAGAATGGGAACCATGACGGCAGAACCGTGTGGTATACAGGAAAATAGAACATATCCACAACTTTGCCGCAAAGCAGCGGAGCATAGCCGTTTCCAAACGGAACCAAAGAGGCCACATTTGTATAAGATGACTGTGAAAAAATCTTTCCGTAAAATGTACTGTCTATCATATTCCCGATAGCTCCCATCAAAATAAGCGCGCCGCCTATCAGCACTCCCCAAGGAGCTTTCCGCTTTGTAATCAGCACATTTATATACCAGATAATAACACCAATTAGAACAAGACGGAACAGGCTTAAGACTAATTTTCCGGCAACACCGCCAAGCTGCATACCAAACGCCATACCGTTATTTTCTATGAATAGTACTTGCGCCCATTGTGAACCGCCAAACATAGGGACAGACTCTCCTATCATCATGTGCAGTTTTACATAAAACTTTATAGCTTGGTCTATAAACAGCAGTACTACAACAAGTCCGGCTATTATCCACTTCTTATTCCTATCTGATATCATAATCAAAACTCTTTAATTAAAAACGGTCCGCAAAAATAGTGAAATTATGCAGACCGTAAAATTTAACAATGATCGCAGCTCCGCATATTGTACGGAGAAACTGTCGTGATAATTATTGTTTATTCTTATCCTCTACGCTCAAAGTTGCATGAGGAACAAGAAGCAATCTTGCCTTAGGTATTAATTTGCCCGATATTCTGCTTATTCCGTAAGTTTTGTTTTCTATTCTTACAAGAGCTGCCTCCAATGACTGAATGAATTTATATTGTCTTTGAGCAAGTTCCCCGCTCTCCTCCTTGCTAAGAGAAGTGGCACCCTCTTCCAAAACTTTGAATGTTGGAGATGTATCCTCAATATCGTTGCTGGTACTATGAGTCATTGCAGCGCGCAACATATCATAGTCATCTTTAGCCTGAGCAAGCTTTTTAAGAATAACCTCTTTAAACATCTTAAGATCAGCATCGCTGTATCTCTCCTGAACAGGAGACTTGCCATCCTCATCTATCTTAATCTCCTTCTTGATGTCTGGCGCAGCTATTATTTTTGAAGCCTTTACAACAGGTGCTTCTGTCCGCTTTGGAGCAACCTTCTTAACCGGAGTCTTTGGAGCAACCTTCTTAACCAGCGTCTTTAAAGCAACCTGTTTTTTAGGAGCAACCTTACTTACAATTTTTTTTGGAGTCACCTTCTTAACTTGTTTTTTTACAGTCTTTTTTGGAGCTATCTTTTTTGGAACTATTTTTTTTGGAGAAGCTTTCTTTGGAGCAACTTTTTTTACAGCCTTTTTTGCAGCCGCTTTTTTTACAACGGGTTTCTTTACAACAGATTTCTTAACAACGGATTTCTTAACAACGGATTTCTTAACAACTTTCTTTACTTGCTTCTTTACAGTACTCCTCTTTACTGCAACTTTCTTTTTTGGAGCAACTTTTTTAGCGCTCTTTTTAGGAGCAACTTTCTTTAAAACCTTCTTAGCCACTTTTTTAGGAGCCACTTTCTTTGCGGGGGCTTTCTTCACTTTTTTTGTTTTTGTTGCCATAACAGTAAATATTAATTGTTAATCTTTTCAACTTTTATTTTCACTGTGCCATTCTCGTCCCATTCAATATCAGCACTCTCTGCTATTTCATCTGCAAGTATTATCTTCTTTGCAAGAGTCTGCGAGCAAACATAGTCACCAAATTTTTCAAGACTCTCTGCTATCTCTTTTTTATTCTCGACAGTTACATATATTCTGTCGGTGACCTCAAAACCTGAATCCTTTCTCAAATTTTGGATTCTGTTTACCAGCTCTCTTGCAACTCCCTCTTTTTTAAGGTCTTCCGTAACATTAATATCCAGCGCTACAGTAAGAGCCCCCTCAGTTGCAACCAACCATCCCGGCATATCTTCAGATGTAATTTCATAATCTGCACCCTCCAAAACAACATCTCCGCCCGCAAGGTGCAATGTGTAATTTCCCGTTTTATCCGGACCTGCGCTCTTCTCTATCTCTGAAATCTCTGCCTGCGTAAATTTAGCAAAAGCTGCGGAAATATCTTTCATCTGTTTGCCATATTTTTTTCCTAAAGTCCTGAACATTGGCTTTATCTTTTTTGTAATTAGTCCATCTGTATCAGTGATATACTCTATCTCCTTTACGTTCACCTCATTAAGCACAAGTTTCTGAACTTTTTCCAGCTGTTCTTTGATTTTTGGATTTATGACAGGTATCATAATCTTTGCAAGAGGTTGACGCACTTTAAGTTCCGCCTTCCTTCTTAACGCAAGCACCATAGAAGAGCTAACTTGAGCAAGTTCCATTCTCTCCTCCAAATCCTTATCAATCAATGATTCATTAGCATCGGGCATCATTGTGGAATGAACTGAGCTCTCTTTATGGAAGTTAGTTACGGCATTCAAATCCAGGAACAGTCTCTCCATGTAAAACGGAGCAATTGGCGCACCCAATATCGCGACAGTTTCCAGACAAGAATAAAGTGTCTGATATGCAGCCAGCTTGTCTGCATCCATTGTACCTCCCCAGAATCTCTTTCTGTTAAGTCTTACATACCAATTGCTTAGATGGTCACAGACAAAATCCTGAATTTTTCTCCCCGCAGTTGTAACATCATAATCTTCATAGCATGCCTTAACCTCCTTTATCAAAGAGTTAAGATATGACATTATCCAACGGTCAATCTCTGGTCTCTGAGATACAGGTATTTGTGATGCACTATTATCAAACTTATCCACATTGCCGTAAAGAGCAAAGAATGAATAAGTGTTATATAGCGTTCCAAAGAATTTTCTTCTCACCTCATCTACGCCCGCCTCATCAAATTTTAAATTATCCCAAGGCTGAGCATTTGTAAGCATATACCACCTCAGCGCATCGGCTCCGTATTCATCAAGCTCCTTAAAAGGATCAACTGCGTTGCCAAGTCTCTTGCTCATTTTCTCCCCTTTCTTGTCCAGCACCAATCCGTTGGAAACTACCGTCTTAAATGCCGGCGTCCCGGATATCATGGTATGAATTGCGTGCAATGTGTAGAACCATCCGCGTGTCTGATCAACACCTTCCGCAATGAAATCTGCGGTCTGTCCAAACTCAGGCTTGCCAATATTTTTCAGCCACTCCTGAGCATAAGGCATTGCGCCGGAATCAAACCAAACATCAATCAAGTCTGCCTCTCTCTTCATGGGCTTGCCGGAAGGAGATACCAGAATGATGTTATCCATTATTGGCTTATGGAAATCTATCTTATTGTAATTCTCATCTGAAAAATCTCCCGGAACAAATTCATTGTCTTTCAATGGATTAGAGCTCATAAATTCCGCCTTAACAGATGCCTCTATCTCATCATAAAGTTCCTTTGCGCTTCCAATGCATTTCTCCTCTTTTTTATCATCAGTTCTCCATATAGGAAGCGGTGTTCCCCAAAATCTGCTTCTGCTTAAGTTCCAGTCCTGCAAGTTCTCCAGCCATTTTCCAAAACGCCCGGTACCCGTACTCTCCGGTTTCCAGTTGATAGTATTGTTAAGTTCTATCATCTTATCCCTTGCTGCAGTAGCCTTAATGAACCAAGAATCAAGAGGATAGTAAAGAACCGGCTTGTCTGTTCTCCAGCAATGCGGATATGAGTGCACATGCTTTTCTATCTTGAATGCCTTTCCCTCTTGTTTTAGCATAACGCACAAATCAATGTCAAGCGTCTCTGCATCAGCAGGAAGAGAATCATCATAAGCATTCTTTACATATCTTCCGGCATACTGTCCGTAAGCCTTTTCATCTACTCTCTCTTTAACAAACTGAGCATCTAAATCCTCCAGCTTGTAGAATTTTCCCTGCCTGTCAACCATTGGCCTCCACACACCCTCTTTATCTTTAAGCATGAACGGAGCAACATTATTTTGCTTTCCGGCTCTGTCATCGTCCGCACCGAATGTTGGCGCAATATGCACAATACCAGTACCATCTGTGGTTGTTACAAAATCTCCTGCAATCACAAACATTGTATTTGGCTCAGGCTTTATAAACGGCATCAGCTGCTCGTATTTTATTCCTTTAAGTTCTTTGCCCTTTATAGTTTTTCCGCCGTCAAGAATTTCAAACGGAACTATTTTATCACCAGCCTTATATGCGGTAAAGTCTCCATTCTCACCCTTTGGATTAAAGTAGGTATTAACCAGTTCTTTGGCCATTACATAAATTGCCGGCTTTCCATTATAAGGGTTAAATGACTTTATTCTAACATATTCAATACCAGGCCCTACGCAAAGCGCCACATTGGACGGAAGAGTCCAGGGGGTTGTGGTCCAGGCCATAAAGAACACTTCACCCTCATTAAAGTCCGCATTGCCATTGCCCGCAGCAGAAGAATTGCTGTCGGGAGCTTTAAACAAAAGCTCAGACTTTGCATCTTTAAGTACCTTAAACTGAACGGTTACCGTTGTATCTTTCACATCTCTGTAGCAGCCCGGCTGGTTAAGCTCATGAGAGCTAAGACCCGTTCCGGCGGCCGGAGAGTACGGCTGAATAGTATATCCTTTATAAAGTAATCCTTTGTTGTACAAATCTTTAAGCAGATACCACAGTGTCTCTATGTAACGATTGTCATACGTGATGTAAGGATCATTCATATCTACCCAATATCCTATCTGCTCCGTAAGCTGTTCCCACTCCTTGGTGTACTTCATAACTTCCTTGCGGCATTCTGCATTGTAATCCTCTACAGATATGGACTTTCCAATGTCTTCCTTTGTAATGCCAAGTTTCTTCTCCACGCCAAGTTCAACCGGAAGACCGTGAGTATCCCAGCCCGCTTTTCTCTTTACATAGTAACCGGTCTGCGTCTTAAAACGACAATAGGCATCCTTAATAGAACGCGCCATAACATGATGAATACCAGGCATTCCATTAGCAGACGGAGGTCCTTCAAAGAACACAAACTTTGGCGCTCCCTCACGCTCTTTAAGTGTGTTCTCAAAACAATGTTCCTCCTTCCATTTTTTAAGGATTTCTTTGTTAACTTCTACAAGATCAAATTTTTTATACTCCGCAAAACCCATGTGTCACTGATTTTTTTGATATTATTAGACTCAAGCGATAGTTCACTGTAACAATGAAATATCACCAAATTATTAAGGCGTAAAGTTATAAAAAAGATTTATCTTTGCTTTGCTTTATGGGAACAACAATCAACATTATAATCATTGCCTGCGCGATTTCTGCCTGCATTTGGGGAGCATGGAAGGGTTTTGCAAACCAAATTATTGGTGTCATAGCAATTTTGCTGGGCATATGGGGAGCGGCCAAAATTGTTCCGTCGTTCTCCAATGAGCTTTATAAAATTTTTGATGGGAAGATTTCCATCCCCGTAATGAAAGTTGTGACTTTCATACTTTTACTGGTAATCATTATCATACTATGCCACATTGTCGGGAACGCGCTAAAGGGAGCGGTCAAACTCACTTTGCTGGACTGGCTGGACAGACTGCTTGGCGCTTTTTTGTGTCTGTTTAAAGTTCTGCTTGTTCTCTCTGTATTTGCGTGCATAATAAACTATACTGCTACATTGCTGGTAATTAGCACAACAGAGCATTTGCGCCAGTGCACTGGCTTTGACATGCTGCTGAATTTCTCAGATAAAGTATTTCCGTTTTTAAAGAATGCTTTTATTGAGGTTAAGGATGAGGTAGCTATGCTGACGCTATAAATTGTTCATTTATAGCAGTTTCTTAGGTTTTCCGGGGATAAAATCTTTTAAATAGAACGGCTGAAAATAGGCGCGGTCTCTAAAGTCTTGTTTTTGCAATGCCTTAAAGGCCTGTATTCTAAGACCTGTGGCATGAGGAAGCTGTTCAGAGAAAAACGCGTTTTTTAAGTTCCCGACGGATTTGCCCTCAGCCTCAGCAGCCATGAGCATTTTTTGAAATTTCCCCGCACCGTTTCCGGTAAACAAGACAACCCCGCATGAAAGCTCTTTTGAAAAACTGTCGGGAGTTAAAATTTTGGACTCGGTCTTAGAAAGCTCCTCCCCTTTTGAATTAAAAGAGGCTGTGTAAACTTCCATGCGGCCGGCATCTATCATTGGCACTATCAAATAGTCTCCGTCTGCACGCACCTGCATTGCTTTGTGGGACTGTTCATTATCAATGGCGCATTGGGCAATGACGGCAAGCGTATTAACTCCAATCAAAGGAAGATTTGCACCGTAGCAAATCCCCTTTGCAATAGAAGCGCCAACGCGCAGACCGGTGTAACTGCCAGGTCCCTCGCTCACTGCAACCGCCGCACAATCTTGTACAGTTAAATTATTTTCTTTGAGAATCTCCTTTGTAAAACTTGCAAGCAGCGTTGCATGCGCCTTTGGAACATTTGCATATTTTTCCGCAAGCACTTTTTCTCCGTCTGCTAAAGCAGCTGAACATGAATCCGTTGCAGTCTCCAAAAGAATTATGATACTATTTTTCATTTGCTGATTTTAACCAACGCTAACGGATACCTCCCCATCTTTCTTCTCCGATGCCCTATCTGAAATTTCCTTTTTGCTTACTTTAACTTTTGTTCCGTTGTTAAGAGATTTGCTTATTGCACCAAAAGGACCAATTACGACTTGAGTTGTATCTGATACTCCCCCTGTGATTTCTATTGAATTCAAATCTTGAAGACCCGTCTTTACAGCTCTTGCTGAGACAGTTCCGGACTTCTTGTTGTACACAAAAACCCACTGCGTTACATCTCCGGCTGCTGGTTTTGCAGCAGTGTTGCCGGTTCCGGCAACCTTTGCACTACTTGCGTTCTTCCCCCCTTTTGCTTTTTTGGAAGGAGCGGCGCCAGCCATAGATATATCATTGCGAGTTGTAATTGCCTGAAGCGGAAGGGTTAACACATTATCCTTGCGGCTGGTCTGGATTTGAACTGAAGCAGACATGCCCGGACGAAACGGGGTAGGATTCTGTGCCAGCAAGTCTTGATAAGACTCCGGAAGAATGATAATCTTAACCTCAAATGTTGTAGCAGTACTTGAAGATGTTACAGTACCGCTGTTCTTTGAAGAGTTAGCAACCTCCGTTACAACTCCTTTGAATTTCCTGTCGGGATATGCATCTACGGAAATTTCAGAAGTATCGCCTTTTTGAAGTCTTATAATATCATTTTCATTTACATCTACCACAACTTCCATCTGTTCAAAATTTGCAATCCTAAGCATCTCAGTACCGGCCATTTGACTTGTACCTACAACGCGCTCTCCCTTCTCTACTTCCAGCTTGGAGACAATTCCATCCATAGGGGCGTAAATAGTTGTCTTTATGAGATTTTCACGCGCCTCCTTCAACTGCGCCTCTGAACTTTGAATGTTAAACTGCGCCGCTTTCAGCTGCTGCATGGCAACCTTATATTCAGAAGTAGCCGCCTCAAAATCGGAAGTGGAAATTGTACGCATTGCATATAATTTCTTGTTTCTCTCATAGTTCTGAGTTGACTTTGCAACCTGCGCTTTTTGCTGTTCATAAGCTGCACGCGTTGCATTTAGAGAAGCCTGCGCCTGATCCACCGCAGAAAGATAAATATCCTGCTTAATTTTTATGATAAGATCACCCTTTTTAACCCGGTCTCCCTCCTTGACATTCAGCTCAATAATCTCACCGGAAACATCCGGGCTTATCTTAACTTCCGTCACCGGCTGTATCTTTCCGTTTGCCGGGATGCTTTCTACAATGCTCCGTCTCTCCGGCTGTTGCACGTTAACAGATGCTTCACCGCTGCCTCCGCATTTCTTCACAACCACCAGAATTACAATAAGCAGAACTGCCGCAAGAATCCAATACAATTTCCTCTTGTTGCCACCTGCTGCCTTCTTAATATTATTGCTATTATCCATACTTAAAAATTTTTCAATTTTAATAATTCCGATATTTTATAGGGTGATTGGGATACCCTTGTAAAAGTCCAGAATCTTAGATTCAAACAAATACTGATACTTAGCCTGTAAAAAATCAGACTGAGCTTTAAATAAATTTGCTTTTGCCACTCTGTAATCTGTTCCGCTCAAAGCTCCTACATTAAACTTATTCTCAGTATATGTGAAAGATTCTTTAGTTGACTCTAACGTAACTTTAGCCGCCTTAACTTTCTGCAACGCAGAATATTCTTCATTATAAGCAGTTTGCACATCTTTATAAAGATTCTGTTTCTGTATTTCCAAATCTATTCTGGAATTTTCCACGGCCAGTTTTGCATTTTTTACATTTGTACGATAGCCCAATCCATTGAAAATTGGAATATTAAGAGAGAACCCTAAAGAATGCTGCTTGTTTTTATCCAGCTGCGGAAAAAATGCTCCACCCTGACCGTCAGTAAAGAAAGTTCCGTATCCTGCAGATGCAGAGATACTTGGATATAGTCTTGCTTGCTGCACCTTCAAATCTAGTCTGCTTTTATCAAGGGTAAGTTCTGCCGCCTTTATCTGAGGAAGCTCAAGGGCTTTTGCATACACAAGGTTCATCTCTTCACCTTTATACAGAGTATCAGCATTTTCCGCAGGTTTAACCACCGCAAGATTGGCAGCATCCGCCGGATGCAAATCAAGCAATTGTGTAAGAGTTAATAAATTAGTACGGACACTATTTTGCGCATCCACCAAAGTAGAGGCCTCATTTGCATACTGCGCCTTCATTTCTAGAAGAGTGCTATATGCCTGACTGCCTGCATCTACCAGTTGCTTGCTCTTTTCAACCTGCTGAGCGATGCTCTCCATATTTTCTCTTGCAGTTTTCTCCAGCTCTTGTGAAAGCAGTACCTGCAAGTAGGCGCGGGTTATTTGAATTGTTATATCATTCTTAAGTTTTTCAACTTGCTGCTCAGATATTTGCAGTTGCATCTTATTGCCCTTAAGGGTATTCACTTTTGCAAACCCGCTAAAGATTGTCTCAGAAGCACTTGTGCTAAAAGAAGAACTCTGGCTCAATTTGTTGTTAATAATCTCCAGCGTTTGCATATTAACAGAACGCCCCCAGCTCATATTATGAGATGCTGAAGCATCAATAGAGGGGAGAAAATCCATTCTACTTTGCAGAATATTATTCTGCGCCTGCTGCACCGATAATTGATTCTGCTTGATTTGCAAGTTATGCTCTTTTGCGTACTCAATACACCTCTCCAGGCTCCATGGAACTGTATTGGATGAGGGAAAGGTATCCGCATTTTGCGCTTTAGCGTAAATGGCAATAAAACAGCATATTACAGTGACAGATATAACCTTTGTCATTTTCATAGATACAAATATAACTATTTTAATAAAATGGGCGAGCTTTCGCCCGCCCGCAAATGGTCCAATTATCAGGCCATAACATGTTGCAAAAATATGATTTGAGCTATTTCATTGTGTAGGGAATCTTTGCAATGGCCACCATGACGGTTATCGTTGGATTCTTGTTTTTCAAGGTCTTTAAATATCTCATCAGCGCTCCTACACCATACCCAATTAACTCTATCAGCTTAGCGATGTTTGGGTCTCTTCCTCCCGCGACCACAATTGCCTCGTATTCTGTTATTTCTTTGAAACCTTTCATAGTCTTTTTTAATTAATATATTCTCTCATAGCTAAATCTCTTCATAGACAATAGCCGGCCACGGCTACACAACTTTCAGAAACGGCTGGCCGCCATATCCGTTTTTATACCCCCTCTTAAAATCGTCAGCATAGTCCTGTGCAAAATTTATAATAAGCCCAATAATAGCTGCAATTTTCTTTAAAGTAGAGAAGGAAATCCCTCCTCTAACTTGCATCTCCTCACAGTTTAAACTAATAAAACCGCACTGCTGTAATCTCTTCTCTTCCATATTATTAGTAATTTTTTACGGACAGTAAATGCGCGTCCGCCTCCGCACGGGTTGCCCCAATTATATAACCGGTTATTTTTTCTATTTCTATTCCTATTCCTATTTCTATGCCTATGCCACATTAATTCAACATTCAATTTCAGCGTCAGAAGACATCTCAATTTGCAGCTGCAAATTGTTTGTTCACAACCTTATAACGTTATCAGCAATTTTTATGTTAGAGCTCTTATGTGTTATCATTATAACACTCCACCCCAAGGCGCTCAATTCTTTCATCTTTGCAAGCACATAATTTTCAGCATCTTCATCCATGAAAGAGGTAGACTCGTCAAAGATATAAACTGCCGGAGAACGGTATAACAGCCTGGCGATAGAGATTTTCTGCATTTCTCCTCCCGACAGTGTCTTCCCCCTTTCTCCTATGTACGTCATGAGTCCTGCGGGCAGAGACCTGACAAAATTCTCCATTCCAAGATCATTGCATATTGCAGCAACCTTCTTAACGTCAGCATTTTCTTCTCCGCATGTTATGTTCTCAAAAATTGTAGCATTAAACAGATGACAGCGCTGCGGAGAGATTGAAACGTATCTGCGCCACTCGCTCAATTTTACACTCCCTATATCAATAGGAATTGCGCCGCACGGATGTAAAAATATTTTTCCGGCATCCTGCTTTAAATCTCTCATCAGCAAGGCACCAAGAGTGCTTTTGCCGCATCCGTTCTCTCCGGTTATTGCAGTAATTGAGCCGGCCGGAATTCTACAGCTGAAGTTGTCAAAAATATTTTCTCTTCCCGGGTATCTGAATTTTATTCCGCTTAATTCTATCTCCTCGGCCTTTGTGGCAGAGCTGTTTTTAAGAAAATCAATTCCTTTAAAGTCGGGGTCTTCTTCATCCTCTAAATCCGTTATATCTAACAATCTTCCCGATGACACAATAGCCTGATTTACAAGAGAATTTATGTTAACCAAACTATTCATGGGGGTTGTAAAAAAAGCGCTTAAAGTGTAAAATGAAACAAGCTCTCCAACAGACATCTGCTGTTTAAAAACTGCAAATCCTCCTATGATAATAATTGTGGCAAGAAGCAATTTTGATATTCCCTCTCCGGCCTCTGAGAAAATAGAAACGGCACGTCCGGCGCCATAAACGTTCTCCGTCATAACGCAGTAGCTTTCCTCTGTTTTTACTGTGGAGAGAGAGGCTGCCCCATAGTGTCTTACGCTCTCCACGCCTTCAACGCTATCAATAAAATCAGATTCAAATTGCGCTCCCTTTATTGCCAAATCATGAGTATACTTATGATTAATGCGGTCAGAAATAAAATAAAGCCCGGCATATAAAGGGATGAACAGCAAAGTATAAAGGGCCAGCCTCCAATAAAAAGTAAACATTAGAACTAACACCGCCACAAGGGTTAGAATGCTTACAAATATGGATACCAGCCCCTCGGAAATAAATGTTCTGATATTAAAAGCATCTGATATTCTGGAATTTAAATCACCGCTGGTATGTTCGGAGAAAAACTCCGCCGGTAATCTGAATATCTTTCTTAAAAAAGAAAAAATAAGACGCGTGTCTATCTGTATGCCGTTTCTCAAAAGATACAATGTTCTGCAGTATCCAATGTATAGCGCAAGCGGAATGAGAATAAAAAGTGCTGCAGCAATTATAATCATGAATAATTTATCCCCTTTTGGAATAGCCTCATCTATAATTTGTTGCAAAAACAAAGAGTTACATACGCCAATACACGTCAGGGCAATTGAGCCGGCCAGCGCAAACGCCACTTCTTTTTTGTGAAATTTTAAAATTCTGAACAAACGCAGATATTTATTCTCATTTTGGTCAACTTTTTCAAAGTTATTTCCCGGCACAATATAGATTATATAGCCGGTCCACTCAGCCATAAAATCCTTAAGCCGCAATCTTTTAAACTCGCCCTCCGCAGGGTCCATCACCGTTATCTTATCCTCTGCAACATGGTAGATTACAACAAAATGGAACATTTCATCCTTTCTCTGCAGATGAGCAATAATAGGTGAATTTATTTTCTCCAAATAGCCTAAAGCACTCTCCTTGCTTCCGCTGCACTTAAAAGCCTTGCCGCTTAAGCCTAATGCTTTTGCTCCGTCAATTATGCCCTTGATTGTGATCCCCTCCTTTGTGCATCCGCATACCCTTCTCACTTTTGATAAGGGTACGCTTACCCCATACCAAGCCGCAACAGAGCTTAAACTTGCAGCACCGCAATCATACTCATCTTGCTGCCTTATCTTTAACATCCCCCTCATAAACACTCCTTCATTTAATTTCCTTTCTCAAATCTACCTCAGGAAATTCCCCGGCAACACTTTTCAAAAGCGGTCCCGCCAAAATTTTCTTGTAAAAAAAGTGCCGGATTATTACAAAACCCTCATTGACAAATACTCCGGCACTCGCACAAAATATTATGATAACACTATTAAAAGCCCCTGCCTTAATGCGAATGAAGGAAAACCGCAGCGCATATCAGCAGAGCCAAACATATTGCTGTTAAATAAAAAAGGTTTGTTTTCCCATGCATTGACAACATCATTCCCTCTGCCGATTTTTTCATTCTTTTTATCTCTTCAGAATTTTCCATATATATCTCATGTCCTTTTGAATTTCCTTTTTTCATTTTTTCATTTTTCACTATTGCCAGCCTCAAAAAATCTGACGCAAATATGTGACGGAAAAAAAATAATAGAATGCCAGATGATATATTTATCACTCCCCAAAAAACAGAATTATCAAAACCTGCGGAAACAAAAAGAGCAAAATCGTCAATTGACGATTTTGCTCTTTTTAATCTAACCCTTTCGGCCACTAAACAACGCGCCGCTAATCTGCGCATTGCGCTGTAATACAGCCAATTATAAGATTATTATAGTTTACTGATTGCTATATCCAAATTCTTCATGTTAAAAATATCCCTTCCCGCAATAGTTCCATTCTTATCAAACAGGAACATTGACGGAACATTGGAAACATTGTATGTAGAAAGGGCAACGGAAGATGTACCCATTCCATCACATACATTAATCCAAGGAAGATTCTTTACAATAGACGCCCAGTTTGTCTTATCAGTATCTACGCAAACCTCATAAATCTGAAATCCTTTTCCTTTGTACTTGTTATATAGTTGGAACAGTTCTGCGTTAAGCATTTTTTGAGCATTATCAGAAGCGCTCCAGAACAGAAGCATAAAAGGCCTTCCTAGCAGTGTATTAAGATGACGCGTATTTGAACTGATATCCGGAAGTGCAATATCCGGGAATGCCGTTTCACCGGCATTTTGCATCTTGTTGTTAAGCTCCATATAGTTGTTAAACCTTGTAACCTCGCCTTCCAACACCTTGATGTACGGAGAATTAGGATACAACGGTTTTAATGAATCACAAACCTGCTTATAGTAAATGCCGTCCGTAAGTTGAGCAAAAAGAGGCAGATTCTCATTAAACTGTCTATAAAGCTGTGTAACATTTGTGAAAGAATACGGATGTCTCAATATACTCTTGATAGAGTATTGCTTCTGCTTAACATACAGGTGACCAAGTTCATACCTAAGTTTTAACGCACCCTCCTTGTCTCCTATCTTGTCACAAGCAAGCAGCTGAACAGTCATAGAATCAAACATTTTCTGCGCGCGCGCAATAGAATCATTAACCTGATTAAACAACACCGATTCCTCTGAACCGCTTATTTTAAGCAGTTTGCCAAGAGTATCAACTGTAATTGAAGCCCTGTCTCCGGGAACCAGCAGCAACGATGCAACCGTTGTCCCGTGATATGTCATGTAATAAAAATTTGGAGATGCATAAGGAAGTTTTACCGTATACCTTACAAACCCCTTCTTATCCGTTTTAAGTGTATCTACTGGAACAAACTTATCCATATTGAGCACATTCAGAATCACCTCTTTTTCAGAGGCTCCTTGAATTACGGCCTTTATTACGGCAGAATCTTTGTGCCCGCAAGAGGCTAAAAGCAAAGAAGTTGCACCAATCGCAAAGATTGAAGCAACTCTTAGAATTGAAAATTTTTTCATCAGAAATTTCTCTTTAGTCTAGACTGTGTGTCTTTTATTTCTCTTTCTCGTATTCTTTTGCAATGCTATCTGCAATTGCTTTCATCTCATCATTAGGAAGATGCATCTTTTCCTTCTGAAAACTCAAGTCCTTCTCGGACTGAAGAGGAATAAGATGAATATGCGCATGAGGGACCTCCAGTCCAAGCACTCCAACGCCAATTCTTAAGCAGGGGATTGCGCGTCTTTGAGCTCTTGCAACTTTTTGTGCAAACTTCCATAAATCTGCATAATATTCAGGTTCATAATCAAATATGTAAGGCTTCTCATCCTTTGGAATAACCAAAGTATGTCCTTTGACTATAGGGGCAACATCCAAAAAGGCAATGTAATCTTTTGTCTCTGCAACTTTAAAACAAGGAATCTCTCCATTAATAATTCTTGTAAAAATTGATGCCATAGTTATTTGATTTTAAAACAGTTAAACTATCGTGAATTAGATGGAAATGTCCAGTATCTGGAATTTGATAAGACCTGCAGGGGCGTTTACCTCTACTGTCTCCCCTTTCTTGCGTCCCATAAGAGCCTTGCCAATTGGGGTTGAGGCAGCCAGTTTGCCCTCCGCAAGGTTAGCCTCGCTCTCTCCCACAAGGGTGAACTCCATATCTTTTCCTGTCTTTAAATTCTTAACTTTCACCTTGTTAAGCATGCCGACTTTGCTGGTATCCAGCTTAGATTCATCTATGATTTTTGCGGTAGCTATCAAAGTCTGGATCTGAGAAATTTTAAGCTCAAGCATACCCTGAGCCTCTCTTGCCGCATCATATTCTGCATTCTCAGAAAGATCTCCCTTATCCCTAGCCTCTCCAATGGCCTTGGATATTGCCGGCCTTTGAACTGTAATCATATCATTCAGTTCTTTTTTCAATTTGTCAAGGCCTTCTGCCGTTACGTAATGTACCTGTCCCATAATAGAAAAAATTAAGAAGAACCCCGTCTGCCGGAATTCCTCGTCTTTACTTATGCAAATATAAGAATTATTTTTAAAACTTAGGTTTCATAAGCTCCGAGAGGATTATCATATCCTCGGGGTGCTCTTTAAGCCGTTTCTTCAGCTGTTCCAGCTTGTCCTCTCCGGCAATCTCACCCGCAGCTTCTGCCCGTTTAGCCTCCTCTATCCACTCATCTTCAAACGGTTTTATATTGCTGCGGATTTGAGTATATCCCTGTTTATCGCCCTTAAGTTTTACGGCAAGCATATCGTCACTTATGCCCATGTCGTGCAACTGTTCAAGTAATTCATCAACTCTCTTATTTTCCGGATTCTCAATCATTATATGCAAATATAAATAATTACCTCAAAACAATATGCGGCAAGGCGACGCAAAGAGAGCTGCGCGCTTGCTGCTTATCCAGGCAAAGCTGTTCTTTTAATTTCTCCAAAGAATCAAATTTGCTCTCTTGACGCATTCTGTCCACAAATTCTATCTTTAAATCTAAGCCGTAAATGTCCTCATCAAAATCTAAAATATGTGTCTCTATTGTCTTCTCATTATTGTCCCCGACAGTTGGCCTTACGCCAATATTGCAGATGCCCATATACGTTTTGCCGTTTACCGCCACGTACACTGAATAGACACCGTTCTCAGGCACCAGCTTAAGCGGATTATAGAGTTTAAGATTTGCAGTAGGAAATCCAATTGTTCTGCCTATCTTTTTTCCGGATACTATAACTCCCTTTAAACCATAACGATACCCAAGGAACGAATTTGCTTTTGGAATATTTCCATCCTCCAGGATATGACGGATTTTTGTACTGCTTATAATCTCTCCGGAAGATGATACTCCCTTATTGTCAGAACTTTCCCCATCCACATACTCATCAACTCTGATTACTTCTATGCCTACCTTGCGCGCAATTTCTATCATCTCCTTCTGCGTCTCATTTACATCATGTCCTATCTTATGGTCATATCCAATAACCAAAGTATCAACATCATACTTCTTTTTAAGATATACGCTTAAAAATTCTTCAGTTGTAAGAAGACTGAATTCTTTTGTAAATTTTAAGATGATTGTCCGGTTAATTCCTATCTCTTTAAATAGGTCCCTTTTCTCTTCCAGTGTTGTCAGAAGCCTAAGATTATAAGCCTGTTGCTGCAGCACGCTGCGAGGATGAGGCCAAAAAGTTACGACGGCGCTTTTTTCCCCCCTTGCCTTTGCTATTTCACAAAGGCGCGCCAAAACTTTTCTGTGCCCTAAATGTACTCCGTCAAAAAATCCAGTAGCTGCTGCAATCATATTCTTTCTCTATTATCAAAATATACAATTTGCTTAAATGCCGCAATTTGCGGTGCGCAAATTTACAACCATTTAACTAATTCAAAATCCTGCCTGTGAGGCATAAGTTTATTATATGCATATAATCTGCTGGCCACAAGATATGTGCCCGTTTTTTCCGGTATAAAATTACATACATAAGTTGCATTGCCGTCATCAAAACTTTCCAATTTGTATTGGAACACCCCCTTAATTGAAAGTTCGTCGCCGTTCTTTGGTCCGTCCATGACACAGCTTGTATTCTTCTCTGTAAGAAGTAATTCCAATCCCAAATCATCCGGACTTACCTCTCCAAGCTGCAGAATAATCTTAGCTTTATATTCTTTTCCGAGCAAAAGAACACCACCAGGGGCATCAATCTTTATTTGTGAAATAAGCTCTATATCAGACCATTCTCTGCGCATCCTTCTCTTCCAGTCTGCAATCTCCCTGGCAATGGCAAAATCTTTTTCAATGAGCATGTGCTTACGTGTACAGAGAGGGATATAGTATTGTCTCAGGTAATCTTCCATCATCCTGTTTGTTGTAAAATTGCATGCAACCTCGGCAACACAGTTCTTGATGGTATCAACCCACGCAGTTGATATGCCTCTCTTATCAACATCATAATACCTTGGTGCAATGTCTGTTTCCAGAATATTATATAAAGTGGCAGCATCAAGTTCATCCTGAAATTCCCGGTCGTTATAAGAGCACTCCATCTTTAAAGCCCAGCCGGCTCCCTCTTTGTATCCCTCTACCCACCATCCGTCGAGAACTGAAAAATGCATTACTCCGTTCATCACGGCCTTCTCTCCGCTGGTGCCTGATGCCTCCAATGGTCTGGTTGGCGTATTCATCCAAACATCAACACCTTGCACAAGATATTTTGCAAGAGAAATATCATAATTTGGAATGAAAACAATCTTGCCTATGAACTGCGGCATCTTGGAAACCTCAACTATGCTCTTGATTATGTCTTGTCCCGCCTTATCCGCCGGATGCGCTTTGCCGGCAAATAAAAATTGTACAGGTCTCGACGGATTATTTATAATCTGGCCCAGTCTCTTTAAATCTGTAAAAAGCAGATGAGCGCGCTTGTAAGTTGCAAACCTGCGGGCAAATCCAATAGTCAGAATTTTATCATTCAACATGCTGTTAATCTTAACAATATCATGTGGTGCATAGGGACTTGCCGTTCCCGGTTCAGATAAAATTTCCTTAACTTTTTCTATAAGTTTTTTCTTCAGTTTTTTCCGCACAGACCATATTGTATCATCCGCAACACTTCTGAATCCTTGAAAACAACTACGATTATAATGATGAGAAGAAAAATCTTTTCCAAAAACTTTTGCATGAATCTCTTTCCATTCCGGAGCAGTCCATGTTGAATAATGCACTCCGTTTGTAACATAGCTGATATGCAGCTCTTCCGGAAGATATCCCGGCCACAGTTCAGAGAATATTTCTCTGCTGACTTTTCCGTGAAGCCGGCTCACTCCGTTAACCTCCTGAGAAAGATTGGCTGCCAGATTGCTCATAGAAAATTTTTCATCATGATTATTAACGTCCAACTTTCCAAGCCGCATAATGTCATTCCATGAAATCTTCAAATGTTCAGGATCATGAGACAAGTATGTTCTCATCATATCTTCAGAGAATGCATCATGTCCTGCGGGAACGGGTGTGTGCGTAGTGAACAAAGAGGAACTGCGTACAACCTCCAGCGCCTCGGAAAATGAGAGGTTATCATTTTGAATATACTCTCTCAATCTCTCCAAGCCGGTAAATGCGGCATGTCCCTCATTACAATGGTAAACATCTGCGTAAATATCTAATAATCTGAGAGCTCTTATGCCTCCTATCCCAAGCAGCAGTTCCTGTTTTAATCTATTTTCCCAATCTCCGCCATAAAGCTGTCCTGTTACTCCGCGGTCTTCCGGCAAATTGCTTTCTATGTCGGAGTCCAAAAGAAATAAATTGATTCTTCCTACCCTAACCTGCCAGATACGTGCATAAATATTTCTTCCCGGAAAAGCCACTGAAATTTTTTGCCACTTTCCGTTATTGTCCATTACGGGCTGCGCAGGCGTCATGCTAAAATCCTGCGGATCATAGAGAGCAACCTGGTCTCCGCCTGCAGAAATTTTCTGAGTAAAATATCCGTACTTGTAAAGGAAGCCTATTGCGTTCATATTCACGTTCATATCAGAAGCCTCTTTCAAATAATCCCCCGCCAGGATTCCAAGACCTCCGCTGTATATTTTTAATGAAGTGTCCAATCCGTACTCCATGCAGAAGTATGCAATGCGGGGAGCATTCTCTTCTTTTTTAAGAGACATGTATTGATGAAAATGCTCTACAACGCTATCCAGCTTTCCTATAAAATCTTCATTGGCAACAAGTTCCTTGTATTTCTTCAAATCCATCATATCCAACATTGCTATTGGATTTCCCTCCGCTTTTTTCCAAAGAGCAGGATCTGCAATTTGAAACAGCTCTATTGCCTCCTGTTTCCAGCACCACCATAAATTCTTGGAAAGTTCATCAAGCCCCTTTAATCTGTCGGGAAGAGACTTCTTAATCATAAGCTGCTTCCAATGAGGAGGTTCCACTTGAAATTTCTTTACCTCCTGCTCAGGCTCCTCCACAAGTTCCGGGAAAGCACCGTTGCGTTTAACCACCTCTTCCAAAGCTTTAACATACGCCTGTTTATAGTAAACTATTACGTTATCCCATAAAGAGACGGATGATACATCCTTTGCATTTGCCTTGTAATCTTTCTCTTGCGCGGCATTGAGATTTGCAATCTCTTTTATCTTTGCAACAGCACCGTCAACTATCTGATGATAATTAGAATCACTGCGCTGCAAAATTGAAATTCCGGGATGCTCTTTTTTATAGTTGTCATTAACCCATACGCCAAATCCTGCCAGCGATGTGGTTATTGTAGGAACTCGGAACGCAAGGCTCTCCAGAGGAGTGTAACCCCATGGTTCATAGTAAGATGGAAACACGGTTAAATCCATTCCGGGAAGAATGTCATAGTACGATTTGTTAAAGATTCCGTCATTTCCGTTTAGATAAGTTGGAACGTATGCTACGCTGACATCATCCTTTGAAGGATCAAAATTAAAAGACCTTATTCTGTTAAGAATTGCATCACACTCTCCGTTGGACAGATTATGGGTAATGTATGTTTTATAATTCTCGCTTCCTTTTCCTTCCAGCTTGGCTGCAAGGTTTTTATCAGGACCGTTATTACCGGCGGGTATCATTAGGAATGCCAAAATTTTTCTCCCTTTCCATCCCTCTTTTTTAAGTTTATCCACCGCATCCAAAAAAACATCTATGCCTTTGTTCTTGTATTCATACCTTCCGCTTATGCCAATAATCACAGTATCTTCCGGATAATCAACATTATACATTTTGGATGCGACGTATAGCATCAGTCGTCTTGCCTCTGAACGCACTTTATCATATTCACCATCCATCGGAGCAATAATACTGTCAAATCCGTTAGGCGTAATGAAATCGGGCTTACGCTTTAAAAACAGTTCGCACTCATTGGCGGTAATGTTGCTTACTGTAGTAAACACATCTGCATTTTGTGCCGCCGTCTTCTCCATAGAATGCTTTGCAACAACGTTAAACTGCCTTGCCTTCTCATCCGCATCATACAGATTAATAGAGTCATACAGTGGCATATTATTGCATGCAAGACATCTTCCCACAACAGTTGCATGAGTTGTAAAGAGAGTTCCAATTGCAAGATTCTGCTTCTTAATGTACAGCAATCCGGCAGCGCTCATCCATTCATGAAACTGAGCTACAACTTTATGATGCGGCTGCATGTAAAAATTCACAAAGCTCTCAATAACTTTACCGGTGGCAAATCCAAAAAGAGTTGGCTCTACATAATCCCATTGACCGCTTATTGAATCTAGCTTAAAGTCTTCCCAAAGCTTTGCAAAAATTTCATCTTTTCTTGTAATAAAAGATGAAAAATCCACAAGTATCGCAATCGGTTTTCCGGCAACATTCCATCTCCCAATTCTAACTCTAAGCCCCTCATTTGCAGCCTGTTTGTTCCATGAACGGAATAAAGTGCGATCTTCTGAAAATTCCGGATTTTTTTTAGTCTCCATCCAGATATCCGGCCCTATCAGTATGTGATTTTTCCCGTATTCCTTACTAAGATTATGCGCTTTTGTTGCAATGACGGTATGAATTCCGCCCACTTTATTGCAAACTTCCCAGCTAACCTCAAACAAGTAGTCCGCTTTCTCTATAATTTTCTGAATCATTTCTCACTCTTTTTTTTCACGACAGTTTTAACTGCCGTTTTTTTTGCGACGCTCTTTTTAACGTCTTTTTTAACTACAGATTTCCTCGCAGCCTTTGCCGCAGGTTTCTTGATTTTTTTCCCGACAACAGACCCCTCTGCTGCCTGCGTTTCATCACATTTTGCCTTCTTTACTCTAATTTCAAAATCGCTCAGCACATTCATATAATTTATGAATGCCTCATAAGGCGTGCTGTACGGATTGAAGTACTTATGCACCGCTCCATCTGAGAAAAATTTTGTACACATGTAATAAAAATGATCGCTCTCCTGCAACTTTCCAAAATCTGAAATCAAAGACTGATTCTTAGTTGCCATCACATTTTTCTCCAGCGCATACAATTTTCCAAACGCCTCATTCTGAAGCTCATTACCAAGCCACGCACTTGTATCTCTCTCCTCATCCGCCCATGAAATTGCAAACGGAACATGCAGAGGAGCAACCGGCTGGTGAATCTCCGTAACCTCAGAAGGTGTTCTAAATTTTATCTTGGTATCTCTCAACACTGCCCCCGGAAGTGATTTTATAAAATCGAATATGCCGCTCTGAGCACCCTGATGTTCTCCAAAAGTTTCATAATCCATAAAAAGATTTATGACATCATCATCCTTTACTGCGTCATTAAGCCATCCGGCATATTTCTCCGCAGTAATAGGCCATGAAGGATTGTTTCTGTCTGAAAATCTGAATGCTATATCATCACTTAATCCAAAATTTCTAAGCAATAATTTTTGTTTTGGATTTATTGCATTTGTATAGACAAAGTTGGGACTCTTCCAGCCTAAAATATGTTTTGCCCCCTCCGTCAGCATTGTCATATATCCCATTGAAGCAACGGCTGAACCAATTAAATCTGAAAATATCAGCTCGGTATTCCTAAAAGCCTTTGGCATGACGCCAAAATATTTCTTTATAGCATCTGCATGCATATTCACCTGGTACTTAAAGCTTTCCTCGCTCTTTAAGGATGCAAGAGAATGATAGTAGGTCTCTGCCAAAAACTCTGCGCAACCGGTTTTTGCAAGCAACTTAAAACTGTCGAGAACTTCAGGACAGTACTTTCTAAATTGCTCCAGCGCAACTCCGCTTATGGAGAATGAAACCTTAAACGCTCCTTTGTGTTTTTTTATCAGCTCCAGAAGCAGGTTATTCATAGGCAAATAGCACTTCTGCGCTACTCTGCGCATTATTGCTCTGTTTGCAAACTCATCATAATAATGACTGTCAATTCCTATATCAAAAAATCTGTATAGGCGCAATCTGTCCGGCTGATGAACCTGAAAGTATATGCATAATGACTTTTCCATGCTGTCAATATTTTATATGAATACTTCTTTTTCTAATTATTTTCCCGCAATGACCTGAGAATAAACATTTTTAATCTTGGCCGCTGCTTTATCCCACTTTAACTGATTCACTTCTTCTGCTCCGCATCTGACACTCATCCTAGATATTGCCGGATAATTCAGCAGCGCATAAATTGAATCTGCCAATGCGTCAATGTCCCAAAAATCAACCTTTATGGCATACTTTAAAACTTCAGCTACTCCGCTCTGCTTGGAGATAATAACAGGGACATTAGACTTCATCGCCTCCAGCGGAGATATACCAAATGGTTCTGATACAGAGGGCATTACATAAACATCTGAATAAGAAAACATCTTGCTTACATCTGAACCGTTAAGAAAACCGGTAAAATGGAATCTGTCTGCAATGCCCAATTTTGCAACACGCCTGATTGAACGGTTGAGCAAATCACCATTGCCTGCCATAACAAATCTTGCATTATTGCATTTCTTTAAAACTTTTGCCGCCGCCTCTATAAAATATTCCGGTCCTTTTTGGAATGTTATTCTCCCAAGAAAAGTTACAATTTTCTCATCCACACCTCTTTGCACATCCATCTTTTTGTATGCGGAAAAGTCAACGGCATTATGTACCGTCACAACTTTCTTAGGATCAACCCCGTACTTGTTTATTACAATATTTCTTGTAAGATTGCTTACGGTGATAACTTTATCCGCCGCAAGCATTCCCATCCTCTCAATGTCATAAACAATTTGGTTTATATTCTCTCCGCTTCTGTCAAACTCCGTTGCATGTACGTGAACCACAAGAGGTTTGCCTGAAATCTTTTTTGCCGCAATTCCGGCGGCATAAGTCAGCCAGTCATGCGCGTGAATTACATCAAACTCATTTTGAGAAGCAATTGATGCGGCAACCATTGCATAGCGGGCAACCTCCTCCATAAGGTTGGTTCCGTATTTTCCGCTAAACCTGTACTTGTCTCCGTATTTTACTCTGAACATCTCATACTCAGACTTTTTCTGACTCTCCTCCATCTCTTTAACTGTAAGATTTCTAAAAGTCTCTGGGTCCACATAAGGAACAAGCGTGCTGCTCACTTTTAAGAACTTTACATTCTTAAAAAAATCACTGACTTTTGTCCAAGTGCTTTCAAATGAAACATCTGATGCATTGATAATATGAGCTGCACTGGTATCTTCATCTCCGCTTGCAGAAGGCATAACAAACAGAACCTCAACGCCTTGATTTGACAATCCTTTTGTAATGCCGTAACATGCCGTACCAAGACCTCCGCTAATATGGGGAGGAAATTCCCATCCAAACATTAATACCTTCATCTCTTCTTCCCTCCAGATCTTGTAAGGACATACTTTGCCCTAATTAATTCTCCTACACTGTTTGCGGAGGAAATACACCCGTGAGGAATGAACGGAGGATTGCCGTCATACATTTCAGCCACAGTACCTATTCCGTGAATTGTCATGTCCTCCTCAAATGCATGAATAAGATGCAAACCTTTTGGTATCCAGAACTTTCCCTGCAATTTTAAATACGCTGTTATGTACGGACCCAGCAGCCAAGGATAGGCACATCCGTTATGGTGAGCATAATCCCTTACCACCTGATTCCCCTCATAAACGCCCTTATACATAGGATTTTTAGGTGACAGCGTTCTTACTCCCCTTGTTGTAAGCAATTCCCTTTCCACAGCTTCCAGCACTTTCATCTTAACATCTTCTTCTATTGGGGAATATGGGACTGAACAGGCTATCAGCTGATTAGGACGGGTAAAAATATTCTGCCCCTCTTCATCAACGTAATCGGCAAGATGTCCGCGCTCCTCACACCAAAAATAATTGTAAAAATTATCCTTGATGGCTTTGACAATAACAGAGAGACGTTTTGCGTAATTTCCGTCTCCGAATTTTTTATCAAGCTCCAAGTAATAGCATAACGCATTATACCACAAAGCATTAACTTCAACCTGATATCCGCCTCTCTCCGTTATCGGTTTTCTGTTTACATCATAAACATTCATCCAAGTAAGAGCGGTGTCCGTTTTCCTTCCCCACAACAATCCGTTATTGTGCAGTTTAATTTCATCTCTGCGCCCATCCAAGAAAGATTCTATAATCTCCTTAAGCGCTTTCCCGTATCTGTCCCAAATATCTTTTTGAACGGCATGCTGTGTTGCGGGATTAACTTTTTCCGAGTCAATATATTTCCAAAAATCGTCTTTCCAATCCTGATACTCTTGCAATGTCTTAAACATCCACAACGGCGTATCCGGCTGATTAGAAGACGTTACCAGCTGATTGAATTTTTTAGTGCAAGCATTCTCAAGCACTTTGTGAAACTTCTCCTCATCTGAGTCACTATAAACTGTCAAACCCGGCAGGGAAATAAAAGTGTCACGGAGACACTCATAGTCCCAAGAGTATCCGCTGCAAATGCTGAATTCTCCGTTATTCCTAATAATGAATTGCTTGCCCGCAATTTTCACGCATTCATCATAGCTGTTGCGGCGGTTATCTCTCTTTTTTATTTCATCTGCAAATCTTGCAGCAAGTTTCTTGGAAACTGCAGGTGAGGTACTTGCAGAGAGAATTACGCTCTCTCCTTTCTTAATTGGAACTTCAAAATATCCCGGCACAAACAAATCTTCTCTATCATCAAATCCCCTTCTGCTCTCCTCTTTGTAAACAATATTGTAGTACCAGTCAGGGCAGGCAACCCACTCATTTTTTTTACTAAGCTGCAGATTCAGAGTGGGAAAGCCTTTGTACATACAGAAAGCGACTCCGTTGTCTTCCGGTGTAAAGCGAGTATCTGCGTCAATATTTGCTTTTGTAAGAGCATGAATGTTGCGGAAGGCCAAGAAGGGTTTAAGCTTTAGGGTTGCAGCCGAATTCGCCTCAAGCAAAGTATATTTTATCAATACCTCCTCTGTCTCTCTTACAAACATTATAGTTTTGCTAAACTTCATGTCACCAACCTGATACGTAATTGCAGAAGAGTAATCCATCTGAAAATCCACAATATATTTATGCCCGCGCGGCTCATAAACATCTCCGTATGAGCTTATTCCAAGGTTAAAACATTTGCCGTGCTGAATAAGGCTCTCATGAATTGTAGAGAGAAGAATGTGCTTCTCTCCCCCAAAATTATCTATCGGGACCACCAGAAGACCATGATATTTCCTTGTATTACAGCCAACAATAGTGGTATTAACGTAACCTCCCGCCCGGTTAGACAATAAAATCTCTCTAGAAAGAGAGTATTCCAGGTTCACCAGATTTTCTTTATTAAATTCCAAGTATGCCATATTAAACGTCTTTTCCCCGTTCGCAAATTTACAAAAGAGATTTAGAATAAGTAAAAACGTAACAAAAAAGGGGGGGCTTAGCCAAAACAGACCTAATTGCGGACAATGAGAGAGTTACGCAAAGTGCAAATGCTTGGAGAATATTAAATGTTTGTTAAAATCTGCGCCGTCCTAGAAGGGAGGTAAAGTTCAATTTTTCCCCTCCCCTGCACATCGGCTCCAAACTCCTCATTGTGGACTATCTTCCTGTCGTTTCTTTCAAAACCGTTGAACTCTTTCCAATCCGTGTCCAGCACCTGTTTCCATTTTGCACCCTCAGATGCCGCCTGGCCGGTACAGCACACATATTTCTTAAATGAACTTACCGGTGAAAAATTAAATGCAAATAAATATTTTCCTCTCGATAGTATAATCACCTGACTATTAATATCATTGTACAGAGACACAGGCGGAGCAGAAAGGATGTTTCCGCTGCGGAAAAGAGAAATCATTGCTGCGTCAAAGTTATTTAACAGACCGTACCTCAATAATTTATTATCACATAAAGACCATTGTCTGCGGGCATAAAAATAGGACCAGTTGTTTCCCTCTCTTGGAAAATCAATCCACTCAGGATGTCCAAATTCATTCCCCATAAAATTCAAATACCCGTCTCCCGCTGTTGAAACGGTAAGCAGTCTTATCATTTTATGCAAAGCTATTCCTCTGTCTATCACCAAACTCTGAGAATCAATATTCATCTTGTCATACATCTCTTTATCCATCAGACGGAAAATGATTGTCTTATCTCCAACCATCGCCTGATCATGACATTCTGCATAACTTATTGTCTTCTCGTCACTTCTCTTGCGCGTCAGCTCCCAATACATATCCCCCATATTCCAATTCTCATCCTTCTGCTCTTTAATCCACTTTATCCAGTGGTCCGCAACCCCCATGCTCATTCTGAAATCAAAGCCAACGCCATATTCTCTCTGCGGTGCAGCCAGACCCGGCATTCCGCTCACATCTTCTGCAATTGTAATTGCTTGAGGATTAATCTCATGTATCAGAATATTGGCAAGTCCAAGATACTTTATGGCATCGTTGTCAGAATTGCAGTTAAAGTAATCATCATAAGAAGTGAACGCTTTTCCCAACCCGTGGTCCCGGTACATCATGCTGGTAATGCCGTCAAATCTGAAGCCGTCAAGATGATACTCCTGCATCCAGAACTTGCAGTTGGAGAGAAGGAAAAACAATGTTTCCGTTTTGCCGTAATCAAAGCAACGCGTCCCCCATGCCGGATGTTCACCCCTTGGACCGCCATGAAAATAAAGAGTATTTGTTCCGTCAAAATTTGAAAGACCCTCAACCTCGTTTTTAACGGCATGGGAATGGACTATATCCATGACCACTGCAATTCTCATAGAATGAGCGCTATCTACAAGGTGTTTAAACTCCTCAGGGGTTCCAAAACGGGAACTCAACGCAAAGAAACCGGAGACCTGATAACCAAAAGAGCCATAGTACGGATGTTCCTGCAACGCCATAATTTGCAGAGTATTATAACCCAATTTCTTTATGCGGGGCAAAACATTATTTTCAAAATCCTCAAACGTAGCAATCCCCTCCTTCTCTCCACTCATTCCTATATGCGCCTCATAAACAAGAGGATATTTGCGCTCAGCTTTTACATCATCAAATTTATTTTTCCACTTGTACGGCTTTTCCGGATCCCAAATTTGCGCAGAAAAAATTTTTGTCTCCGCATCTTGCACGCACCTGGTTGCATAAGCAGGAATTCTCTCCCCTTCTGATTTGCCGCCGCCTTCATCATTTCCGCCGTTATTGTTCCATTGCACAATCCACTTGAACAGAGCGCCGTGAGGAGCTTTATCTAAAGGAACTTTAAGCTCCCAGTCACCGGTCCATCCATCTGCCGCGGTAGAATAAATTTCCAAAATTTTTCCGCCGGAAACCTTACGCATTTTCCAGTCGTCAAATTTCTCCCATCCGTTGAAATCTCCTATCACCCAAATATTTGAAGCATTTGGAGCCCACTCTCTGAACACTCTGAACTTCCCCTCCGCATGAACACCGTAGAACAAATGATTGTTTATGGCGGAGGACAAAGTATTCCCGTACCCCGCAATGTTCTCTTTTGCAATTATCAATTGCTGATAACGTTCCGTGATAATCTTTTTGTAAGGTTCCAGATATGAATCCCTCTCAAAAATCTTCATTTGATATTATCAAATTTTTCTTTGTAGCCTTGCAGCTCTTCTTTACAGAACTTTATCAGCTCCATTGCTCTTTTAAGTCCGCTCTCCAAATCTGTAAATGAGACATATGGGTCTTCAATTTTCTTAACGATAGCATTAAGTTCCTGCACCGCCTGCTCATAAGTCATCTTCTCTTCTGCCATACAATTTACCTCTTAAAATGATACAATTATTTTTTTCTCTACTTCAATCATTCCGCGCTATTCAACATCACTTTTCTTTGACACCATCACATTTACCTCTCCGTCCCGCATTAAAATGCGCAGATGGGATCCATCATGTATGTCATTAACTGACACCGCTTTGTGTCCGTCAACAAAAACCACGCTATAACCCTTCTCCAATATCTTCATCGGGCTGGAACTTTGCAGCCTAAGCTCAAGCATATTAATCTCATTCTCTTTTGCCGTAAGGAATTTTGCAATTATATTCCCGACAGATATTTTTTTTTGCTCCAGAATGTTTTGCTGTCTGAGTACATAGTTTCCGCATGTTGCGCGAGCCCTGGTAATCAGCTGTTCCAGCAAAGAATCCTGCCGCTCAAAATAGAGTGTTGCAGCCTTTTGCATCCTCTCCTCCATGGATGCCACAATATCTTTTTGCTCTGCAAAGATTCCAAGCAAAAATGCTGCAGCAGCAGTTGGAGTTTTAACAGAATGACAGGCAACCATATCACAAATATGTGTGTCTCTATCGTGACCTACACCTGTAACAACAGGAAGCGGAGACTCCGCAATTGCCTTTGATACAATGTATTCATCAAAGCAGGCCAAATCCATCTGGCTGCCTCCTCCGCGGACAAGCACCACAATATCAAATTCTTTCTGACGTACCGCAATGAGAGCAAAAGCCTTTGCAATTCCCTCCGGCGCTTCACTCCCCTGCATGGGAGACTCAAAAAGCTCTATCTTAAAACGCACTGATGCAGAGGGATTTAATTTATCCTCGGCCCCCTCTTGAATGTGCTTCATAAAATCTCCGTAACCGGCAGCTCCCTCTGCAGAAACAACCGCTATCCTGCACGGGAGCGCAGGAATTGCAAGTTCTTTGTTAAGATTCATAAGGCCCTCTTTATCAAGGCTTTTAAGAGTCTGCTGCTTGCGCGCCTCCATATCTCCCAGTGTGAAAGAAGGTTCTATGTTAATGATATTCAAAGAGAAGCCGAACACGGCAGAAAATGTAGCCCTGGCTTTTATCAGCACTTTCATTCCGCTGCGCAAATCTCCGCCCGCAGTCTCCCTGAAAAAAGGAGTAAGCATTCTGTTTTTTTCTCTCCAGATAGTGGCCCTTGCCTTGGCAATTATTTTATCTCCTCCGGTTTCTGTCTCCACCAGCTCCAAGTAACAATGACCTCCAGGAAAATTATTTGTGATGCTGCCGATTTCTGCAGTAATCCATCTTGAATCCGGAAAAGAATTCTCCACATCTGTCTCTATTTCCTCTAAAAATTCTGAGAGCGTATAACGTTCTTCTTCCGCCGCCACATCCATCAAATCTTCATCCCCATCCATAATATTTAGTTTATATTCAGCCATTTACGCCAGCCCCCAGAAATTGTTCATAATTTGGTAATTACTTCCCGACCAAACGCTCTGCAATTTACAAAGAAATCCCTAAATTTTTTTTAAATTTGCCGCAAATCCTGACAAATGAAAATTATTAAGGCCGTTTTTGCCGGAAGCAGCACTAAAACAGACAACAAGCCAAAGCAGAAACTCCCTGAATTTGCGTTTATTGGAAGGTCCAATGTAGGTAAGTCCTCTCTAATTAATATGTTATGCGGAGGAGCCCAAAAACTGGACGGTACAAAGGAGAGAAAAACCGTACTAAAAGAGCTGGCAAGGACATCCGCCTCACCCGGAAAAACAGTTCTTGTGAACCATTTTCTCATAGATGGAAACTGGTATCTGGTAGACCTTCCGGGGTATGGCTTTGCAAAGCTTCCAAAGACTCAGAGAGATGCGCTGGCCAAGATGAACAATGACTACATTAACAAATCAGAAGAGCTTGTTAATCTTTTTGTTCTGATTGACTCCAGACATGCTTTGCAGGATATGGATTTGTCTTTTATGCAAAGTCTTGGGAAAGCACATATTCCGTTTGCCGTTATTTTTACAAAGGCAGACAAAATGGGGAAAGAGGCGGTAAGAAAATCTGTCGGGGATATAAAAAAAGAGATGCTGGAATATTGGGAAGAACTGCCTCCGTGTTTTGTAAGCTCTGCAGAGAAAGGGACAGGCAAAGAGGAGATACTCCGTTACATAGGAGAAATTTTGAACTCAATTAAAAATAAATAATCTACTAACTACAAAAATATCATCACATGGAACATCCTATAAAAATTTTCTCTACAAGAAACTCCAGATACCTTGCGGAGAGAATTGCAAAGTCTTTAAAAATGGATTTGGGAAAAGCTGAGGTCACCGCGTTCAGCGACGGAGAATTTCAGCCAATTTACTTGGAGAGCGTAAGAGGTAATACGCTTTTCATAGTATGCTCAACTTTCCCTCCTGTAGAAAACCTTATGGAACTGTTGCTGCTTATTGATGCAGCACGCAGAGCATCAGCACATAAGGTGATTGCCGTTATGCCTTACTTTGGCTGGGCAAGACAGGATCGCAAAGACCGTCCAAGAGTTTCCATTGGCGCAAAGCTTGTTGCAAATCTTCTTGCAGCGGCAGGTTGCGACAGGGTGATGACTGCAGATTTACACGCAGACCAAATTCAGGGATTTTTTGATTTCCCTGTAGATCACATATATGCAAGCTCCATCTTTATGCCTTACCTGCGCTCTTTAAAACTTAAGGATATGTCAATTGCAGCACCTGATATGGGAAGCGCAAAAAGAGCAAATGCATACGCTAGAATTTTAGGATGCCCAATGATTATATGTCACAAGAGCAGAGAGAGAGCAAATGTTGTTGGTTCTATGACGGCAATCGGAGATGTTGAGGGGAGAAATGTTGTAATTGTTGATGACATGGTAGATACCGCCGGCACAATGTGCAAAGCCGCCAAGATGCTGATGGACAAGGGCGCAAAGAGTGTTAGAGCTTTAGCAACACATGCAGTTTTAAGCGGCGCCGCTTATGAGCACATAGCTTCATCCCCTCTTAAGGAACTGGTTGTAACTGATACTATTCCGTTGCGCGCACCGGAAGGGGCAGACATAAGCAAAATAAAGGTAGTGTCTGTCGCTGAGTTATTTGGAGATGTTATTGACAAAGTTTATAAAGACAAGTCATTCTCTACCAGCTTTATTTATTAGAGATATTTTAAGGTCCCGACAGTTTTAAAGTTTTTGCAACATGCTAATTCACAAGGAATTTACAATTGACCAAATACATGACATCCTGGTTGAGGGCATCAGGGCTTATTTTGCAAATTGCAAAGTGAAGAGAGCTATTTTAGGCTTGAGCGGAGGTATTGATTCTGCAGTCGTAGCCTCTTTGGCAGTAAGGGCCTTGGGCGCGGAAAATGTTCACGGCTTTATGATGCCAAGTGAATTTTCCACACTGCACTCAATCCAAGATGCTGTTGACCTGGCTGAAAATCTGGGCATTAAATATGAAGTTGTCACTATTGGCGAAATCTACAAAAGATTCATGAAGGAGCTGGAACCTGTTTTTGGACTTCACAATAAATGGAGTGTTGCGGAGGAGAATTTGCAGGCCAGAATACGCGCAACTCTTTTGATGGCATATTCCAATAAGTTTAATGCGCTGGTTATCAATACATCCAATAAGAGCGAGCTTTGCATGGGATATGGTACATTGTACGGAGATTTGGCTGGAGCCATTATGCCAATTGCGGACTTGTACAAGGGAGACATCTATGAGTTAGCATATTACATCAACAACGATAATGAAGTGATACCTCAGTCAACTTTAACTAAGGCGCCATCCGCAGAACTGCATCCGGGACAAAAAGATTCAGATTCACTTCCTGAATATTCAATAATGGATCCGCTTTTATATGCAATGAATGAAGGAGGAAAAACGGCGGAACAGCTTATTCAAAACGGTGCGGATAAAGTTGTAATAAAGAGGATTACGGAGCTTATGAATAAGTATTATTTTAAAGTTTATCAGTTGCCTCCCATTCTTAATATCAGCAGCAAGCCTGTTGGATATAAAGAGAAGTGGCTCTTGTAATCATTTAGCATACTGCGCGTTATGAAAGTGATATTAATTTCTATAGTTATTGTTGGGCTCTGCATGTTTGGATTATGTTTTAACATAATCTTTAAAAAGAACGGGCAGTTTCCCGATGGGGAAATTTCTCATAACAAAGAACTTAGAAAGCGCGGAGTTGTTTGCATGAAAGAGGAAGACGAGGCTATTTGGGGAGAGGCGTCAGGCAAAAAACCAGGACACGCACGCAAAATAAAAGCTGCAATGGATGATGAGTGCCGCGGATGCGGAGTTGGAGATTGCGCCTTAAAAAAAATAATTAAATAAAAATGTCGGGAGAGAAAAATTATGGGAATTGTTGCAATAGTAGGACGTCCAAATGTTGGCAAATCAACGCTTTTCAACAGAATGGTTGGAGAGCGCAGAGCGATTGTAGATAAAGAGGCGGGCGTTACAAGAGACCGCCACTACGGTAAATGCGAGTGGTGCGGAAAAACTTTTTCCGTAATTGATACTGGTGGCTATACGTCTAATTCTGAGGATGTTTTTGAGAAAGAAATCCGCAAACAGGTTCTTGCGGCAATAGAAGAGGCAGATGTGATTTTGTTTATGTGTGATGTTGATACGGGAATAACAGACTATGATGAAGAAATTGCGGATATTTTAAGACGCTGTAAAAAGCCTGTTATTCTGACCGTTAACAAAGTGGATACCGGAGATAAAATGTACGGCTCTTATGAATTCAACAAGTTGGGACTTGGAGAACCGTTCAGCATTGCAGCCGCAGACGGAGGAGGCACGGGAGATTTGATGGATAAAATTTGTGAGGTCCTTCCAATGCCGAAACCGGAAGATGCTGAACTTGAAAATCTTCCACGCATTACAATTGTGGGTAAACCAAACGTGGGAAAATCATCTCTTACAAATGCGCTGCTTGGAACGGACAGAAATATTGTCACCCCTGTAGCCGGAACTACCAGAGATTCAATAAGTACCAGATATAACAAATTTGGCTATGACTTTATGATTGTAGACACTGCGGGCTTGAGGAAGAAAGCTAAAGTCACAGAAGATCTTGAATTCTACTCTGTTATGCGTGCAGTGCGCAGCATAGAAAATTCAGATATCTGCATAATGATGGTAGATGCGTCAGAAGGAATTCAAGCGCAGGACATGAATATTTTCTACCTTATCCAGAAAAACGGCAAAGGTTGCGTATTTGTTGTAAACAAGTGGGACACAATAGAAAAGAGTTCCCAGACAATGGAAGATTTTAAAGAATCCATTCTTCAGAAAATAGCTCCGTTCAATGATGTGCCAATTGTTTTCACCTCTGTAATAAACAAGCAGAGAATCTTTGACGTTCTCAAAGTTGCAATGGAAGTTTATCAAAATTATTCCAGAAAAATCCCGACAGCCAAGCTAAACGAGGCTCTGCTTCCGGAAATTGAAAATCATCAGCCTCCAATGTATAAGGGCAAGGATATAAAGATTAAATTTATAACTCAGCTCCCTACCAGGACCCCATCTTTTGCCTTTTTCTGCAACCTGCCACAATACATCAAAGACCCATATAAACGTTTCTTAGAGAACAAGTTACGCAGTTATTTCAATTTTACGGGCTGCCCTGTAAATGTCTTTTTGAGGCAAAAATAGCATATCTTTTTCTCTCTTTCTTTTTTCTTTCAATTTAAAAGTCTATTTTATTGAATTTTAAGGCCTTCCGGTTCTTCAAATATCTTGAAAACCGGTTTTAAGGGCTTATGATGCCGTTTTTTGTCAAACGTTGCAGTCAAGTCAAAAAATAAGTAACAAATAAATTACAATTTTGTTACTTCGATAAAACAAATTTGTTACTTTTGCTATGAAGAATAATGTAAAAACTAAATATTATTCAACCTATAATTAACTATAACCAAACAATCAATGAAGAAACTATTCTTATTTGCACTGGCAGCATTGTGTTCCACAATGATGTTTGCGCAGAAAGTTACGGTAACAGGTACCGTGACCTCTAAGGATGACGGCCAGCCAATCCCCGGAACAAATGTTCAGGTGAAGGGAACAAAGGTCGGTGCTTTCACAGATGAAAAGGGCAAATATTCCATTGCGGGTGTTCCTGCCAATGCTGCCCTTGTGTTCTCATCTATAGGTTTTACTACAGAGGAAGTTGCTGTTGGAGGAAGAGCGGTCATTAATTTTGCCATGACTTCTAGCGCCACTACTTTGGATGAAACTATTGTTGTAGCCTATGGTACTGTCAAAAAGGGATCTTATTCTGGTTCCGCTACGGTAGTCAAACAGGACGCTATTAAAGACGCCCCCGTAGTTAGTTTTGAACAGGTACTTGCAGGTAAAGCTGCCGGTGTACAAGTAGCTTCTTATTCTGGACAGCCCGGTTCTCAGGTAGAAATTAATGTCCGCGGTTTTGGCTCATTTAACGCAGGCAACCAGCCTTTGTATGTTATTGATGGTGTTCCTGCAACTAGCGGAGACTATGGTTCAGGCAATATTTCTACAAGTGCCATGAACTACTTGAACCCTAGCGATGTTGAGTCAATCACAATTCTTAAGGATGCTGCAGCCGCCTCACTTTACGGCTCACGTGCTTCCAACGGAGTTGTTCTAATCACTACCAAAAAAGGAAAGGCAGGAGATTTGACCTCTACGTTTAAAGCATCTCTTGGTGTCTCATATTTTGCGTATAACAACTATCCGGAGTGCTCAGATTCTCAGACAGAAGAGCTGGAAAGACAGAAGTTCTACAATTATGGTCAGGACAATCCCACAAAATGGCAAGGAAAATATGCCTCTCTAAATGACTATACTGCAGCAATGCTTGCAACAAACTATCCTGCAAGAGATTACACCAAGTATATTTATAAGGACTGGGAAAAGGTTTTGTTCCAGAAGGGTCTTAATCAGACTTACGAGTATAGCATTACAGGTGGTGGAGATAAAGGAAAAGTTTATGCATCAATCGCTTACACAGATCAGGGCGGTGTCATTAAAATTGATAAGCTACAGAGATTCTCTACAACTATCAATATGGATGCGCAGGCTGCAAAGAGAATAAAGATTGGAGCAACACTTCAGTATTCTTGGCAGTATCAGGATGGCCACCAGGATGGTTACTCATCTAAGGACAACCCGTTCTTCATTTGGAAAGTCGTTCTAACTGACAGATGGCCTTATAAATATAAGGATAGCGGTGATCTTTATCTTGAGCGCATGAGCACAAGATTTAACACAATCAACCCTGTTGCTTCTTATAACGCACAGGTTAATGATGCTTGGCAGAATCGTATGATGTTAAAAGGCTGGGCAGAAGCTACTATCACTGATTACTTGAAAATCAAGACTATATTGAGCAATGACTGGGAGTATGAACATGACCGCTTTGCATGGTTGTATGGCCACCCTAACTTCTACGCCTATAGCGACATTGGAGGCTATGCGTCTGACAGACACCGCAATGATGTCAGAATGGTATCATCTACAACCGCAAACTTTGACAAGACTTTTGGCAAACACCATGTTAGCGCGATGCTTGGATGGGAGGCTGAAAGAGATCGTTACAAAATGACAACTATCGGGAAAATTGACTTTAAATATTTAGGTGCTACAGAGTCCTACCTTGCAGCTAATTTTGATGACGGTTATTCTTATTCAAGAGAGGAAGGTTTGCTTTCATTAATCAGCAACTTGAATTATGATTATGATGCAAAATATTATTTAACGGGAACATTCAGACGTGATGGTTCATCAAGACTTGCTCCTAGCAACAGATGGGGCAACTTCTGGTCAGCATCAGCTTCCTGGAGATTTGCAAATGAAGAGTTCTTAAAGAAATATGAATGGATAAATGACGGTAAGTTGCGCGGTTCTTATGGAACAAGCGGTACTCTACCTTCCAGCTACTTTGGATACATGGCTGTTTATGATTACGGCAACTATGGTCAACAAGGTGCAAGTTATCCTTCAAATGTTGCCAATACAGATTTAACATGGGAGAAGAACAAGAACTGGAACTTGGCTATTGAGGGGACAGTATTTGACAGATATACATTTACTGCCGAGTATTATCATAAGAAAACCACCGATTTGCTTTTGGATGCAACAGTTCCTTCAACTACAGGTTTCTCCACTTCACTTATGAACATAGGTGCAATGGCTAACCACGGCTGGGAGTTGTCTGTAAGCGTTGATATTCTTAAGAATAAAGATTATGATTTGACAGTTGGCGCTAACTGGGCAACAGTTCACAATGAAGTTAAAGCATTATCACAGCCAGGTGAGGAAATTGTTAATGACGTATGGATTTGGAAACAGGGTTACTCCTTCTATCAGTTCTACACAAGACAATATCTTGGAGTAAATAAAGAAACCGGTGCTCCTATGTATGCAGAAGGTTCTTATTACAAGAAAGGAGATGTTGTTAGCCAGGACGTTACATTAAAGGGTGGAAAGGTCATAAAGAGCGGCGAGACAATGCCATGCAACAGCTTCAACTACACGCCTACTACAAGACAAAAAGCCAGCTCTATGATTATTGACGGCAAAACTTCTATTCCAAAGGGTTACGGCGGTTTCAACGCAAACTTCAGATGGAAAGATTTGACATTCTCAATGGCTTGGTCATATAAGTATGGCGGCTATATATGGGATGGCGGAACGGATGAACTTGCCAACGATGGTTACAGAACTTTCACTCAGCCTATTCTTAAATCACAAATAAATACATGGAGTCAGGACAATACAGATGGTAATATTCCTCGCCGTATTCTTGGAAATAATCAGGGAGGTTACTACAATTCAACCCGTTATCTTCACAGGGACAACTTCATGAGACTTAAGAACATGACCGTTTCTTACAGCTTCCCTAAGAACTTTGTAGAGAAACTAACTCTAAAGAATGCTAGAGTTTATATTGCCGGCACTAACTTGCTGACTATCTCTAATTCAGAGATTGATCCTGAGGTTCAAGCCGACGGAGAATACTATTACCAGATGCCTACGCTAAGGACTTTTACATTTGGTATAGAGGTTTCATTTTAACTAAATGACATATAAGATTATGAAAAAGATTTTATGCATTATAATGTCAATTGGAGTTATCCTATCTGCTAATTCATGCAAGGGCTTTTTGGATGACGCTCCTACTGATTCCGTTCCGGCGTCAAAAGCTTCTGTTACCCTAGAGGATGCAGGTGTTGCCGTAAACGGACTTTATACGCTATTGAAATACTACACCCTATATGGCGGCACCATGATAACCATGGGCGATATGAGAGCCGATAACCTTTATCCAAAAGAGGTCAGCGGTACAGGTAGCATTGCTTATGCTCTTGAGTATGAGCCTTCTGCAAATAATTATTTTTCTTTGTGGACATCATATTATACAACAATAATGAGGGCTAACACCCTTATTGCTAATATTGGTGCGTTAAATGTTACATCAGATTCTGATATAGCTCAAAAGAATAATTATCTTGGAGAGGCCTATGCAGTACGTGCTCTTTGCTATTTTGATTTAGCAAGACTTTATGGAAAGCCTTATTTGTATGACCAAGGAGCATCGCTTGGTGCTGTAATTGTTACAACACCGGTAGCTCCTTCAGAGGCTAAATTGCCAAGAAGCACTGTCGCTGAGACTTATGCTCAAGTTGCATCTGATCTTACGACTGCGCTTCCTCTGCTTTCATCAGACAAAAATCTTGGACACTTCAATTATTGGGGCGCAAAGCTTCTTCAGGCAAGAATGTATCTTTACATGGGCAACTATGCAGAGGCGTATACATCTGCTAAAGAGGTTATTACAAAGTCCCCTTACAGCTTGGTTTCTAATGCCGATTACCTGACATCATGGGGTGTTGAAGGAAACAGCGAGTCTGTTTTGGAAGTGCTTGTTTCAACAAACGGAGATATTGATGCTGACGCAGGCTTCGACGGAGGTTTCTACAACTATCTATGGTTTAATGACGGCAACGCAGGAGCAAGTGTTGTCCCTACTCTAAAGTGGAGAAACCTTTTTGCATCTACTCCTAATGATGTTCGCGCAAAGATGATTCAATATGATGACCCTATAACCGGCGTTAAGAAGAGCGGAAGATATTGGCTGGAGAAATTCATCGGCAACAAGACTCAGGGTTACACTTTCAGACGTAACAACCCTCATATCTTTAGACTTGCAGAGGCTTACCTAATTGCTGCAGAGGCTGGTGTTGAGACCGGAGCTGCGGATGCAAGCTCATTCTTGAATGCCGTAAGAGAAAGGGCTGATGCTACCGCTACTGATGTAGTTGCTACAAAAGCTCTTGTAGATCAGGAAAATCAAAAAGAGTTTATTGGAGAAGGCCACAGATTCTTTGATATCATGCGCCGCGGTGGTAGTCTGAGCAGAAGCATGGTTGATGATCCTGATGATTTTGCGGGTGCAACACCTTACACAATTTCATGGGATGATTACAGAGTGGCTCTTCCTATATCTAGCACTGAGAGAGTAACTTATAAAGAACTTCAGCAGAATCCCGGGTATAAAGATTAACCCTATTAACTTTACATACGGACAATTTTAAGTCCGGCACATTAACAAAAAGCGCCTCGGTTTTCCGAGACGCTTTTTCATTTATGATAAACTTGCAAGCAATAATTTTATTAATTATTTAATCTCCAAGCGCACCCATTACAGTACCAAGCAAATCATAAAGACTAGTATCAAAATCTATATCCTCACGATAGCTTCTGGAGTTACAAAGGACAACGGCATTAACGCCCTTGCTGCCTCTTACCCAAAGAGTACCGGTGCCGGCAAGATTACCTCCGTGGTATGATGCCCAATTAGTATAGTAACCGTGATTTAACCTCCAGCCTAGTCCATAGTGAGAATAGTTGGCAGACGGAGTATACATCAAATCCAAAGTGCTGCTCTTTAAGATATCCGGTACTACGGTTCCGTAATCCTCAGCACAAAGAAGCTGCATTAATTCAGGAGCAGAAGCAATCACAGCTCCGCAAGAACTGACAACCTCCATAGGATTCAAATATGCGTTGCCGCCGGAAGCTTGAGAATAATAAACAACCTCATTGCTTCTCTTCTCAGCTCTTGTAGTCTTATCTATCCACATATCAGTAACTCCCGCTTTGGCAGTCACTTCTCTAAGATATGTCTCAAAAGGTTTACCTGTCAGCTTCTCAACAATTCTGCCCAAAATACAGAAACCCATATTAAAATAACTATATGTGCTTCCCACGGCTGAAGACATAGAAACATGGTGGATTAAATAGTCTATTCTCTGGTCCAGAGTCATGCCGGAAACAGGTTCAGATGTATCAAATATTAGCTGGTCTGTCCATCCGCTGTTGTGCTCCAAAAGATTTTTAACAGTAACGTTTGTAACGCCATTTACAAAAGGATACGTGGATGTCTCAGGGAATTCATTTTGCAAAATGCCGCCATTTCCAAACACATGGTCAGTAAGTTGCAATTTCCCCTCCTCATATAATGTCATGATACACAATGCCGTCTGCTGCTTAGAAACACTTCCCAGCCTAAACAGCATGTTTGGAGTAACTCTTGTATGAGTCTCAGTTTCAGCAAATCCATAGCCTGCAGAATAAACCAGTTTTTCATTTTTTGTGGCCGCAAGAGACATACCGGGAATATTAAAATTTTTCATAATAGTATATGCCTGATTATCAAAAGTTGCATTGCCATTGCGGGCAAGCAGCCAATAATAGGCGTGGGAAGTCCCATTCTCCGCAACCACGGTAATCTTAACAGATTTTGTCATATCTATGGGTGTCTTTCCGCTTGTAGCTGGAATACCGTTTACGTAAAGAGTTGCGTTAGTGGAGAGTGAAAAGTCAGGTATCAAAGAGTTCAAAGCATTCCCGTCGGGCACAGTAATCAGAACCAGACTGTCTACTATCACCCCCTTGCAATCAGCGGATAACCCACTGTTTATAGCAGCATTGATATTGAATCCGGTTAGGGCGTGCAAGCTAGACTTGGACCCCCCGGAAGGAGTGACCGGACCACCGCCCCCTCCGCCGCAACTTGTAAGATTGCAAGAAATTGCAGCAGCGATCAAAATAACTAGAAGGTACTTGACAGACTTACACGGACTGTCGTGATGAAAATTAAAATAATTTATGAACATAGCCGTTTTAGATTTACAACGGCTGACAAAGGTAATTAAAAAATGAAAGTATGATTACAAAGGGAAAAATGTTTTGCAGATGCAACTAAAACCAAAACGTTGCAGAATAAATAACAAAAATGTTATATGTTTTATTACAATTATGTTACAGTTTTTATTAAAATTCCTATCTTAGCGTCATAATAAGGTGTGGATATATTTTTCCTACCAAAACAATAACTTATTAAAATAAACCTAATGAAAAAAATCTTTTTGTTTGCGCTTGCAGCATTGTTATCCACAATGATGTATGCACAAAAAGTTACCGTATCAGGTACGGTGACTTCCAAAGATGACAGTCAGCCAGTTCCCGGAGCTAACGTTCAAGTTAAGGGGACAAAGATTGGTGCTTTCACGGACGATAATGGTAAGTTTTCCATTCCAAACGTTCCGTCAAATGCTACCTTGGTTTTTTCTTCTATTGGCTTTACTAAACAGGAAGTTGCGCTTAACGGCAGAAGTGTTGTTAACGTTCAGCTTTCAGCAGACGCCACGGCATTGGAAGAGACTATCGTTGTAGCTTATGGTACTGCTAAGAAAGGCACATATACTGGTGCGGCGGCAGTTGTAAAAAATGATGCCATCAAAGATGTCCCTACGGCTTCATTTGAAAATGCATTGAATGGTAAAGTTGCAGGATTGCAGGTAACCCAGAGTTCCGGACAGGCTGGTTCAACAACCTCCATCCACATCAGGGGCATCGGTTCCATGAATGCATCTACAGAACCATTGTATGTTATTGATGGTGTGCCTGTTTCACAGGGAGATGCCGGACAGATGTACAGCTATACTTATTCTACCAACAACGTCATGAGCACTTTGAACCCGGACGATATTGAGAGCATCACTGTTTTGAAGGATGCTGCTGCATCTTCTCTTTACGGTTCACGTGCTGCAAACGGAGTTGTGGTTATTACAACCAAGAAAGGAAAATCCGGAAGACCTTCTATTAACTTTAAGACTTCCGTCTCAATTTCCCCTTCATGGGCCACAAAGAACTACTCATCTGCTTCTGCAGAAGACCAAGTTGCAATGGAGTATGAAATTTTCTGGGATTACAGATTACAGAGCGGTTATACAGAGGCACAGGCCAATACTTATGCTCTAAAGCAAATCAACACAGGTGACAGATGGAAAAATCACGGGTATCTGATTACTTCAGAAGATACCGGCCGCTATTCCAAACTTAACATTGGCGTTGTTGACGGAGCAGAGAAGAGATTGAATAAGTATTATGACTGGAACAGCGATTTATTCAAGACAGGCGTTTATCAAACTTACGATCTTTCCGTAAGTGGCGGCAATGATCAGACAACTTATTACACATCAATTGGTTACACAAAAGACAAGGGTCGCGTGATTGACAATGAGTTCTCCCGCGTATCCGGACGTATAAACTTGGACCAAAAGATTGGTAAGTATTTTGACTTTGCAACTAACATAGACCTTGGAAGAACCAAGACAATAGGATTCAATGATTCCAGAAGCACAAGCAGCAACTACTTTATGGCTTCTAGAAACATGTTGTTCCCTCTATATTGGCCATACTATTTTAGTGACGAAACAAAGCCTTATCTAAAATTCAACGGATATTGCTATAATCCAAATTATTATCACGATAAATGGTCAAACTCTTCTAGAACCTTGAAGATTAGAGCTTCTGAAACTCTTACCCTTCACATCCTTCCAGGACTTGATGCAAAGACTGTTTTCTCTTATGATAATGCAGAAACATTGGATCACTACTATGTAAGTGCAGAGCACTACAATGGTGCAGGAACAGACGGAGAAATTCATGAGATGGCAACAAATACCAACAAGATGGTCTCCTCTTCTACAATTTCTTACAACACAACATTTGCGGAGAAACACACAATCTCATTGCTCGCAGGTTTTGAGGCAGAAAAAAATAAGACTGATTTTCAGCGCTCTTCTGGTACATTCCTGCCTTCTACAGTTCACACTGTAGCTACAGCCGGAGTTGTTGACGCTAATGCTTACAATTGGGGCAATTCACTTGCATCAGTTCTTAGCAGGGCAGAATATAGCTACGACAACAGATACTATGCATCTGCATCATACAGACGCGACGGTTCTTCTAAGCTTGGAAAAGATAATCGCTGGGGCAATTTCTGGTCAGTAGCAGGAAGCTGGAGAGTCTCAAATGAAGCATTTATGAAAAATGTTTCTTGGGTTTCCAGTTTAAAACTTAGGGCTTCTTACGGTGTTAACGGTACGCTTCCTTCCAACGATTACGGTTGGAGATCTCTTTCTGCGTTTACTCTTAAATATCAGCAGAATCCGGGCAGCATCATAAGCACCACTGCAGATGAGAAATTGACATGGGAGACTAACTACACCACAAACATTGCGTTGGAATTTGGCCTATTTGACCAAAGATTATATGGTACAATTGAGTGGTTTAACAGAGATTCCAAAGATTTGCTGCAAGACGTTCCTATTCCTACGGTAACAGGTTACTCTTCTAAACTTCAGAACATTGGAAAGATTAACAACAAAGGATTTGAAATTGAATTGGGCGGCGATATTATCCGCAACAAAGAAATTACATGGAGCGCAAGCTTAACTGCTTCCATCCTTAAATCCGAGGTTAAAAAACTTTACGGCGGAGAAGACATTCTTTGGTCTGACCCTACTGGAGACGATGCACGCGCAAGCTACATCTATAGAGAGGGACAATCTACCCTTGCATTCTGGGGACGTGATTGGGCCGGTGTTAATCCTGCAAACGGAAAACAAGTATGGTACATCAATGGTTCTAAAGAGGATGAAGCTAGCTTTAAAGAGGGCGTTGACGGCAAATTCAAATATGCCGGCAAATGGGCTTCTTATGACTACAATGATGCTAATCAAAAAATCATAGGAGACGGTGTTCCAAAAATTTACGGCGGTATCAATACAAACGTTACATGGAAGAACTTCTCTCTTGGATTAAACTTTATTTACAAAGTTGGCTGCTGGCTGTATGACGGTGCAGAAAAGGATATAAATGATGATGGTTACTATTGGACAAGGACTCGTTCTGCTTTTGTAGCAAAGAACAGATGGACACATGAGGGTCAGTTAACAACAGTTCCTCAGATTCAGGGTGTTGACTTGACTGATGCCATGATTATAAGTACCCGTCACCTACACCACGGAGATTTCTTAAGACTTAAGACCGTAACCTTTGGTTATAATCTTCCTAAGACATGGATTTCCAAAGTTGGATTGCAGAATGCAAGAGTATATTGCAGCGGCACCAACCTATTTACATGGGCAGCTTATAATGAGGTTGACCCTGAGACTAACCAATACAGCACAAGAGGTTGGGAAACACCTTTCTGCAAGGTTATTACCTTTGGATTGGAACTTGGTTTTTAACTGATAAAACTGTAAGAAAATGAAAAAATTATATTCTATAATATTAGTTGTATTAAGTTTGTTTGCATTCACATCCTGCAATGATTTTCTGGATATGAAACCAACAAACAGCGTTGACTCAAAAGGCTCAATTTCAACCGCAAGAGACGCAGAGGTTGCTATCAACGGTTTAGTAAGAGAGATGTTGAGTACTTCACTATACGGCCGTAACACTCTGCTTTATGCAGATGCCAAAGGCGGAGATTACACTGTTGTTTCTAACGGAAGAGGTTCTGACGGACTTTATACATTCAGTCACACCTCCGTTTCCGGAACATATTCAGGTTTCTGGAGCGTAAGTTATACTTGCATTGCGCAAATAAACAGCGCTTTAGAGAGCATTGACGCCGTAGAAAAAGCCGGCACAAAAGAGGATTTCAGCGATGCTAAAGGCCAGCTTTACACTTACAGAGCAATGATTTATTTTGACCTTGTGAGAATGTACGGAAAGGACTATAACGTTGATAAAGCTGCCCTTGCGGTCCCATTGGTTACGACAACTCTGGCAACAAATGAGAAACCTTCACGCGCTACCGTTAATGATATCTACACTCAGATAGTCAACGATTTGAATACAGGGGCTGGCTTGATTGGAAAAGATGCTCATAACGGCTACATAAACTACTATGGCAACCTTGCAATTCAAGCTAGAGTTGACATGGAGATGGGCAAATATGCAGAAGCTCTTGTCGCCTGCAAAGAAATCATTAAGGATGGTGATTACTCATTGTATTCAAATTCAGAATGGGTAGATTCATGGAAGAAGCAATTCGGAAGCGAGTCCATCATTGAATTTGCAGTTAATATCAATGAGGCTGACCACGGCTCTTCTTGCCTTGGTGAGACTATCAGCCGCGAGAATGATTGCGATGGAGATTCAGACGGATTATTTGTTGCAAGTGACTTCTGGCTGGCTATGATGAAAGAAGATGCAAGCGATGTTCGCTGGGGCATTATGGCCCATGATGAGTTGTCTAGTACTAGACTTGGCTCATGCTATAAATATCTTGGAAGCACCTCTCTGTCAGGAGATGGCAAGGCCGGATATACAGCTGTTAACATTAAGATTTGCAGACTTTCTGAAATATATCTAATTGCTGCCGAAGCTGCATTTAGAACAAGCAATTTAACAGAAACTAACGGTGCCGCTTACTATCTGAATCAGATTAGAAAGCGTTCTCCTAACTTAGCTGCCGCTACTGAATCGACCGTTACTCTAGATATGATTCTATCAGAAAAGAGCAAGGAGTTGTTTGGAGAGGGTCAGAGATATTGGGACCTAATCCGCTGCAACAAGACTATCACTTTTAATGATGTAATTGAAGGCGGAGATGGAGAACTTCCTCACCCTTACAGGGCTTCTTCTATTGACAGAACATTCTTCAGAACCATTCTTCCTGTTAGCCAGGATGACATCAATGCAGATGCCAATCTAGTACAGAACCCTGGTTATTAATAGATCACTGTCGCGACAGATTGTCGCTACGCAAAAAAAGAAGCAGCCGGAAAATCCGGTTGCTTTTTTTTGTCAGTCGGGATACCCCGACTCGAACGGGGGACCTCCTGCACCCGAAGCAGGCGCGCTAAGCCAACTGCGCCACATCCCGAAACTTTCTCCTTGCGGAGCAAATCACATGCCCCTTGCGGAGCAAAACCGCACCCCTTGCGGAATGCGGGGACAAATATAAAAATTATTTGCAGAACTTCTTATTAAAAGCACTCTTTAACTGAGCCATCGCCTGCTCAACGGTTGAACGCGGGCAGCCAATGTTCATTCTCATAAAGCCCTCTCCTCCAGGACCAAATACAGCTCCGTCATTAAGGGCAAGATGCGCGTTATCAGCTATGAAGCTGCAAAGCTGTTTCTGCGTCAAACCAAGATTTATGAAATTAAGATAAATCAAAAATGAAGCCTGCGGTTTTATCATTGTAATAAGCTGCGTTTTGTGCTCAGACACCTGCTTGCCTCCTTTAGCTTTTGAAATAGCATCAAAAGTAAAATTATCTTTCAAGAATTTCTCAACATAATTCACATTACCCTGCATATATTCAAGCGCCTGCTTAAGCCACTCGGAACCTTCAGGCGTATAGACATATCTGTCGGGAATGAAAGAATAAATATTGCCTTCATCAAACTCTCCGTCATCCAAATATTTAACAAATGCGTCATGCAGCTTTTTATTTGTGGCAATCCACTCACTGCTTCCAAGGCCGGCGCAGTTGAAGGTTTTGCTTGGAGCATGAAACGTTATGGTATTCAGGGCCTGACCGGCATTAACAGTTGCAAACGGAATGTGTTTGAAAGGAGGAAAAGTTAGGTCACAATGAATTTCATCTGACAGCACAAGCACCCTGTTCTGCAAACATATTTTTGCAATTTCTTCCAGCTCCCGACGGGTCCAGACTCTTCCGCCCGGATTGTGGGGATTGCAGAGAATCATGGCTTTACAGCCCTTTATCTTTTTGCGGAAATCCTCAAAATCCAACTCAAATTGTTGACCGTCATTTGAAGCCTTTTTATTTGAAGCGTTTCCACTTGCAACGCTGTCCTTTAATTTCAAATTGCAATTAACCAGCTTGCATCCCGCCGCAAGAATCTGCAAACGGAAAGGAAAATATACCGGAGGCATGATTAAGACTTTGTCTCCCGGCTTGGTAAAACATCTTAAAGCATGACAAAGACCTACAACTATTCCAGGAACAAAGCCAATGTTTTCCGCCTTTATATTCCAGCCATAACGCTTTTTAAACCAATAAATTATAGATTTATACCACCCTTCCGGACGGCGTGCATAACCAAGCACCTCATGCTCATTCCTTTTGTTAAGGGCATCCATCAAAAATGGAGGCGTGCGGAAATCCATATCCGCAACCCACATGGGAAGCAAATTCTTTTTATGCCACCTATCCTCTAATGCATCCCACTTTAAACAATCAGTATTTCTGCGCTCAATGATTTCATCAAAATTATATTTTGCCATTATCCTTTATATTTTGGAAGGCTAAACGCAAAGTTTGCGCCGCCCAGTTCAGACTTTGAATACCAGATTTTTCCGCCGCTCTGTTCTATGATACTTTTGCTGATTGCAAGCCCAAGCCCGTTGCCGCTGCTCTTTGTTGTAAAGTTTGGAGTAAATAATTTTAGCATGTCTTCATCTTTAACTCCAGTTCCATTATCCTCCACTGCAACAAAATAATCCTCCCCTTTATCTTGAAGAGATATCCTTATAAATCCCTTGCCGGTTGCACTCACTTTCTCAAGAGCCTGTATTGCATTGGAAATAAGATTAACCAATACTCTGACTATCTGCCCCTTCCTTGCATAAACATTGCACCCCTCAGAATCATAACCAAAAGAGATTCTTATATTATCCTGTGTATCAAACAATATCTTTTGTTCTCTTATAACCTCATATAAGTTTACTAAAGAGTTATCTTCCACAAAAAATTTTGCAAAACTGCTAAATTCTGATGCAGTATTGGATAAGATATCTATCTGCTCCAAAATAGAATTTCCAGTATCTTCAAACTTCTCTTCCCATCCGGGTGCATTTTTCTTCTTCAACATTATAAGTCTCTGAATGCTAAGCTTCATAGGAGTAAGAGGATTTTTAATCTCATGGGCTATTCTGCGCGCCATCTCACTCCATGCCCTCTCTCTCTCCGTTTGCGCCATCTGTTTTGTACTTGCCGCTAAAGAATCCACCATCTTATTATAGGCACCCACCAAAAGTCCCAATTCATCTTCACTTTTATAGTTGATGTGTTCAGGATTTTTTGAGACATCCATGAATTGCATCTTACCGCTTATTTGAGCTAATGGCTTTGTAACGGAATTGGAAAGCACTGTACCAAAGAATATTGCAATAATCAGCAGTATTATGTAAACGTTAATAATTGCCGCAACAACAGAGGAAAGGTCCCCCATCAAAGAAGTTGTCTTGGAGAAATACGGAATATTTACAATTGCTATAAGGTTGCCGTTCACATTAAAGATAGGAGAATACAAAGAGTTATAATGAAATATTCCCACCCGCTCTTTATTAAACACTTGGCTCCTTGTCTTAAGAACAAGTTCAGAATAGGCCTTTGGATTCATCCTGGATGAGAGCACAAACTTTTCAAACAATTCAGGTTTTGTAGAGCGGATAAGTTTGCCATGCGGGTCATAAAGATTTATATCAACTTGAGTATCATTGGCCAGTCTATCCATAGTCTGGAATAAATCATTGGAATTGATGTCTGTGTAATCACGTGCATAAGAGCAATAGGTAGAGAGCGTCTTCTGCACCGTCTGTATTTTTTCTTCCAGCCTCAGTCTGTTGCTTCCGTTATAATAATTAATACTAAACCAAACAGTTCCAAGAGCCAATGCTATAAGCGCAACAACAAGTGCTGATGTAAGCAGATATGTCAGTTTTCTTCTAAGAGATTTCTTTGGACCCCTCAACCTTGATACAGCTCTCAGCCTTGCTCTCCTTACGCGCAAGACAGTGAAGAATATTGCGCAATAAAACAGCATCAGATAAGAGAATGAAACAAGATAAGGGAAGAAGGAGCGTTTAGGACGGCTGATAACCACCAAGTTATTATCAGAAACTTGATTAACAAAGTGGACGCATTTATCTTTTATCTCAACGGCAAAACCATTGTGAGTTTTATATTTCTCGGCAGAAATAGGATAATTATAATTGCCCTTGTAAAGAGTGAGGCGTCCGTTAAAATATTTTGCGTATGAATAATCTGAAGGAATAATTGTGTTGTCTTGCTGCTGATAATCAAACAATTCATTAGGATATCCCGACGGGTCTTCTGCAAATCTCGAATCTATTTCTATATAAATATTTACCGGCCCCCCTTCCGTCAAGTATCTGAATATGCCAAGGTATCCAACCTTCCCTTTATAATTGCTCAAGTAAAAGAAATTGCTTCCTTCCGCAATTGGCATTGCGTCATACTGTGCAAGCAATGCCTCATAATACTGCTTGCAATCAACAAGCTGCGGCAGCGGCAATACATCATTGGGACGGCAAATAGTAAGACTGATAAGATATTTTTGCTTTATGCTCTGGAAATAAAGTTCAGAAAATCTTTGTTCCAAAAGTTTAAGATTTTCTTTTGGTAGATTCAGTATTATTGCAGAGAGAGGATCTCTGGCAAGCTTCATCTCTATTGAACGCAACTCCAGCTCCAGTCCCAAATCTCTCTCTATAGAGAGCTTATTTGTTACAACTTTGCTCCATTCGCACTCCTTTTTAAAGCTTAAGTAATTTGTTGTAAGCAAGGTATATAAAGAGACGGCAAAAATGAATATCAAAATATTTCTGGGAGAGAGCAAATAGTATGTTCTCTTAAGGCCTATTGTTTTTGCAGCATCCTGCACAGAAAAAAGCATGGTTAAAAACAGCAGAGCATAAGAGAGATAGCAAAGGACAGAATAAAAATTCAGCTGCGTAATTCTGTAAAGTTCCAGAACAATTGTTGAGTTGTTTATCAAAGAGCGCAGCGTGAAATTTATGTAAATGAAAAGAACTATCGGGAGCAGGACAAGTGGTATCTGAAGAGCAATTTTCTTCCAGCCGGAATGAGTTTTTATATATTGTAAACTATTGATTCTAAGCATATAAATTCCAAGAACCAATAGGAACACATACAAGTTGTTCAATAGCAAATTTCCAAGAGATGAAAATATTCCCTTATCTGCATAAAGAGTTGGAGAGAACAGTTCTGATTCTAATCTTACATAGCCGCCAAAATGAAGACACATAACACGCAGCAAAGTAAGTCCTACAGTAAAAATCAGAAACGCGTTAAGCGTTCTCTTCCGGTAAAAAAATGAAAAGAATCCGCAAAGCGCCAAAGCCATAGCAATCCAAACCAGAAGGCTGACGCCCCTAGGACCTTTTGATGTAATATCCTCAACTACAGCAAATAAAACATCTCCACTACCGCTTTTAACAATTGCACCGTCATCAAAATTTATAGGCACAATATCCAGTCTTCTTGACAACTTAAGTCTTGGATTAATTATAGAAGACCCCGTTGCATCAGATGCCTGAGAATCCGTTTTTATAAGCAATCCTGCTATTACTTTCTTATTTCCCCTTGCATAAACTTTTACAACATACCATGATGAACCAAGATTCACATATTGCTCTCTTCCTGTAAGATATGCAAATGGAGAATCAAACTGATTATGACTCCCCATATAATGAATCCTGTAAAGTTGCATATACGCGGTAGCGTCAATATCCACATCATCATTACTAATTGGAAATTGATTTACCCAAGACTGCAGAGTATCCGCGCAATAGCGATACAAAACCATATCGCTTGGAAAATCCTCAAAACTAAGCCATTCAGAAGACGGCTTGTTTAGCGCGGCATTGGCATATCCTTCCAAAATCTGCTGCCTGTGCCGGATAATATTTTCAACTTTGGAAGCCTGCCCCTTAAGAGATGTGCTCTGAGGAGTAACAAAAAAAGAAAACGCACCCAGGACCACGGCGCAGATAAAAAACAAAATCGCAATTTTGCTCTTAAAAAAATTCTTTATTTTCCCGACAGTATCTTTTAACACCTCTTACAATTTATTTATTATAAATCACTTACTGATGATGATAAGGTTCCCCTTTCATGATAGTAAATGCCCGGTACAACTGCTCTATAAAAATCAGCCTCACCATCTGATGGGAGAATGTCATTTGTGATAATGATATCTTCTCATTTGCCCTTGCGTAAACATCCTTTGAAAATCCGTAAGCCCCTCCCACAACAAAAAAAATCTCCTTGTCCGTACCACCGGATAAGAGCTTCTGTTCCAAATGTCGTGCCCATCCCACTGAATCAAAAGACGTTCCGCGCTCATCCAATAACACAACCCAAGCATTCCCGGTCTTTTTAACCGCTCCGTTCTTGCCCGCTCCTATCTCTTTAAGAATAAGCATCCCCTCTTTTTCTTTAATCTGCTCTTCAGTTAAAGAAGAGACATTTTTGAGCGCAGAGATATACAATACGGAAAACTTCACGTAATGCTTCAGTCTCTCCTCATAAATTTGCACACCACTGTTTATGTAAGAGAAATCTGTCTTTCCGGTGCATAGGAGTGTTATCTTCATATAGTGCAAAAATAGCCATTTTTGCCCAACATGGCTTGATTTTTGCAGATTTTTACGCTTGCATTATGCATTTAAGAATTAAGAACATACGTACTTCTATAATATCCGCCGCCGCAGCTATATGCATTGCCGCCGGTTTTACTGCAGTAAGTTCTTTTGGCTTGCCGCAAAGAGAAGGCGGAGACGTCTTTGTCCCTATTTCTAAATACATACAAAAGGGAGATGCGGAGAAATTATCTGCTTGGTTTGCAAACAATTTGGAGATGGAAATCTTAGGCAACCCTACGGATTGCAGTAAAGTTCAGGCGACACAGATTATGAAAAATTTCTTTGCAGAGTATACGCCAAAACATTTTACAATTCTCCATAAAAGCGGTAATCCGCCAATGAAGTATGCCATAGGCAATCTGACGGCGGGCGGTGAAAATTTCAGAGTAATTCTTCTTGTGAGAACGCAACCCTCTCCTGCACAGATACTCCAAATAAGAGTTGAGCGCAGTGCCGGAGCTGTAAATTAACACTTTGGATCTTTTTGCTAAATTTGCAGCACTTGATTTGAGGAGTTTAATACGCAAATATGAAAGTACTTATTATAGATGATGAAAAGAGCATCCGCATGGCTCTTAAGGATATCCTTGAAGATGAGGGGCATGAAGTTGCCCTTGCAGAGGATGGAAAAAAAGGTCTTGAACAGGCGCTTGCAAGTAATTTTGATGTGATTTTCTGTGACATAAAGATGCCGGGCATGGACGGGGTGGAAGTTCTGGATAAGCTTGTGGAGGAGGGTATTGAATCTTCCGTTGTGATGATATCCGGCCATGGTTCCATAGATACTGCTGTTGAGTGCATCAAGAAAGGAGCGTTTGATTTCATTCAGAAACCGCCGGATTTAAACAGGATCCTCATTACACTAAAAAATGCCAGTGAGAAGAATTCCATTGTTAAAGAGAACAAAACTCTTAAGAAAAAAATTTCCGGAACAGGTATTCAGGAAATCATTGGAAACTCTCCTGCAATTAATCAGGTAAAATCTATAATAGATAAGGTTGCGCCAACTGATGCAAGAGTTCTTGTGACAGGTTCTAATGGAACAGGCAAAGAACTGGTGGCAAGATGGTTGCATGAAAAGAGCAATCGCGCCCAAATGCCGTTCATAGATGTTAACTGCGCCGCCATTCCAAGTGAATTGATTGAGAGTGAATTGTTTGGACATGAGAAGGGAGCATTCACATCTGCAGTCAAACAGCATAAGGGAAAATTTGAACAGGCAGACGGTGGCACTTTGTTTCTTGATGAAATTGGAGACATGAGTCTGTCAGCTCAGGCAAAAGTTCTAAGAGTTCTGCAAGAGAACAAGTTAACAAGGGTTGGAAGTGATAAGGACATTAACGTAAATGTCAGAGTTGTAGCCGCTACAAACAAGAATTTGTCAGAAGAAATAAAAAAAGGAACATTCAGAGAGGATTTGTATCAGAGACTTAGCGTGATTATCATACATGTTCCAACATTAGCTGAAAGGAAAGAGGATATCCCTGTTCTTGTGAATTTCTTTATAAAACAGATTTGCACAGAAGGCGGAATGCAAATGAGAAAGATCAACAACGATGCAATTGAAGAGTTAAAGAAACACTCCTGGAGCGGAAACATTCGTGAACTGCGCAATGTTGTAGAACGTCTATTAATACTTGGAAGCAACCCTATCACAAAGGGGGATGTTGTTGCATACGCGGCCCCTATATTTAAATAATTTGAAGATTAAAATTTGGTTTTAGAATTGAGTTGAGCCAATCTATCTCCTCTTCCATTGTCATGCAGCTGTTATCCAAAACGATTGCATCTTTTGCTTTTGCAAGAGGGTCTTTTGCTCTGTGCTCATCTATGTCATCTCTCTTCTTAAGAGCCGCAAGCACCTCATCATAAGTATCTTTGGCTCCTTTTAATTTAAGCTCGTCAAAGCGGCGCCGCGCCCTTACCTCCGGAGACGCCGTCATAAAAATCTTTAATTCCGCACTTGGAAAAACAGCCGTTCCTATGTCCCGCCCGTCCATTACAAGGCCTTTCTCACTCCCCATCTTGCGCAAAATTTCATCTACATATTCCCTCACAAAGGGAATTTCCGCAACTCGACTGACAAGTCCTGAAATCTGGGAAGTTCTAATTTGTTTCTCAATGCATGACCCGTTAAGATATGTCATGCTTTTTGCATCCCGTCCAACCGTCTTAAAAGAAATATCTATTTTATGCAGGACTTTCTGCAATCCAACTGTCTCTACAACTCCCTTATCATCAATGAATCCATTGGTATAAGCAAAATATGTAACCGCTCTGTAAAGAGCACCGCTATCTGCGTAAATATATCCGAGCCCCCCCGCAACAAGTTTTGCAAATGTACTCTTACCTGTAGAGGAGTATCCATCTATCGCGATGATTATCTTACCATTAGCCATAAGCATTTCTTCCTTCTGTTAGTACAAAGTTAATAAATTATAATAATGAGACCTCAGCAAAAACTTTCTAAGATATTATTTTGCTCTCATTGTGTTTGGCCTTTTTGATATTGACTTCCGTTAAACTTTTTATGATAAGTTGCAGTGCCAAAAAATTGCGTATATTCGCACTGCTGAATCTCAATTTTGCTGCGTTTATGAAAAAGAAATGGTACCGCTCCAGACATAAATGGCGCTATCTTCTGATTGCTCTAAAATATTGTACCACACCAAATAAGGTCTATCAAATCGCACGCGGTGAAATGAATGACAAGTGGGGCTATATTGTTATTGAACTTGTTAAGCATGAGATTTTTAAAGAAGACGAGTAAAGCGTATCTTTGCACTCTATGCGGATTAAAGTTGAAATAGACAACAATTCAGGCTTTTGCCACGGAGTGATAAGAGCTGTTGAGACTGCTGAGAAGAATCTTTCTCCCGACGGGAATACTTTTCCGAAGAAGAATACCGTTGCCGGCGGCAATAAAAGCAGTTCAGATGCCCGTGACACAGCACATTTGTACTCGCTTGGAGCAATTGTACATAATGGTTCAGAATTGGAAAGGCTTAAAGCTAAAGGGTTGGAAGTCATCGATATAGACCAAATGAGAAATCTGCACAGCACTTCCGTCCTAATACGCGCCCACGGAGAACCGCCTGAGACCTATCGGATTGCAAAAGAGAACAATATTAATCTGATTGACTGCACATGCCCAGTTGTACTGCAATTGCAGAAAAAAATTCGTGAAACCCCGGGGCAGATTGTGATTTTTGGGAAGATGGGGCACGCGGAGGTTAACGGACTTGTTGGGCAGGCGGCAGGAAGAGCTATCATTGTTGAAAATGCAGATGTAATACCAACCGCAAAAAAGCCAACAACTTTAAATAACAGCTCGCCCATTCGCGACGGGATTGATTATACCAAGCCTATCAATATTTTCTCACAGACAACAAAGGATCCTAATGAGTATGAGCATATTTGCGCGGAAATAAAAAAGCGGATGGCGCCGGGAGTTGAATGCACGGTACACAACACAATCTGCAGACAAGTTGCAAGCAGACACTCTAAACTGGCTGAATTCGCTCGTTCACACAACGTTATCATATTTGTAAGCGGCAAGGAAAGTTCAAACGGAAAAGTGTTATACGATTTATGCAAGGCAGCAAACCCACGCTCATATAACATCCAAAGTCTTAAACAAATTGATAAAGAATGGTTTAAAAACAATGATACCATTGGCATATGCGGAGCAACCTCCACTCCTAAATGGCAGCTGGATGTCGCATCTAAATTTTTGAAAATAAGCCTAAATGACTATATTTGCGCCAGATTTTACACATTGATATATGGCAACTACAGGAGATTTTAAGAACGGAATATTTTTCCTATTTAACGAGCACCCTTGCCAGCTGGTTTATTTCCAGCACGTTAAGCCGGGCAAAGGGAACACTATTGTGAGAACAAAGTTTAAAGATTTATACACCGGCAAACTGTTGGAACACACTTATGGCGCAGGCGAGCGCATAGACCTTGTATCTGTGGAGAGAAGACCATACCAGTTCCTTTATAAAGACGATACGGGCTACAACTTAATGCACAAAGAGACTTATGAGCAAGTTCATTTGAATGAAGATTTTGTAGACAATGCAGACCTCATGAAGGAGGGACAAGATGTTGAAATGATGGTTTGGGCAGACAAAGAGGAGATTCTTACATGCGAACTTCCTCAGTTTGTAACTCTGCAAGTCACTTATACAGAGCCTGCGGTAAAAGGCAATACATCTACCAACGCTTTGAAAGAGGCAACATTGGAGACCGGAGCAAAAGTTATGGTTCCGCTGTTCATCAATGAAGGTGAAAAAATCAGCATCAAGGTAGAGGACCGCTCGTACGGAGAGAGAGTAAAGTAATAGGAAAAATGCTTACCTTTAAGTCCGCAATCAGGAGCAATCTGATTGCGGATTTTTTATTATCGACAGCTTTCAAATACATTTCACGGCACTTGCGAGCCATAGCAAAAGTATTCTGTCGGGAATATAATAAGATGGTTTAAAGAAAATTACACAACCTTATGAAAAAGTTATTTTTATCAGTCATTGTTTTGGCAACCTTAATTTCTATTTGCGGCTGCAAACCAAAAACGGTGTTGAACGCAGACGGAACTGTTAAAATTGATAACAGCCTTCTGGATGATATGATAGAGAACGGAAAGTTTGCAAAGGCAAAAAAAATTATTGCCAAAGAGCTTGCAATGAGCAATTTATCCGATTCAACAAAAATGGCAATCAATTTTGAAACGGAAAAAATGAACCGCATTGCACTGGAATTTAATCAGACAGATTCTACTGTTCTTCCATACATAAAAAAATATATTCCGGATGTGACGGATAAACAAATCCGTGAATGGAAAAAGAGCGGAGCCCTTGAGTGCAAGGTAATTGACGGCAAAACTTTCTACTTTAAAAAAGCTGCAAGAAATTTATTCCGCATAGATACCGTGGCTAAAAAGGCTTTTGAAAAAATTGAAGGGCCGGAGCAAGGTTTGGATAAGTTTTTGGGAAACTACTTGTCTGGAGTTGTAAGTGCCGCCAAAAAGCCCATGCCTATAACTAACGCTCAAACAGCAAGTTACGTAGAACCGGTTACTATGACTTTACATTTTTCCATGGAGGTTGACCCGGATGCAGTTCCTGCCGGAGAGACCGTTCGCGTATGGCTTCCGTATCCAAGAGTCACACCAAAATATACAAATGTAAAATTGCTAAGCGTCTCCCAGCCGGACTATAAACAATCACCCGTTTCAAACTTGCGCAGCTGCCTTTACATGGAGAAAGTTTCCAACGGAAAAGACACTCTTAAGTTTGGTTATGACATCACGCTTACATCATACAACCAGTACTTCACTTTTGATCCGCGCAACATTAAACCTTACGATGTTAACAGTAATTTCTACAAGTTCTACACATCCCAAAGGAAGCATCACGTAATTTTCACAGACAACATTAAGGCACTGACTGCCAGTATTGTAGGAAAAGAAACAAATCCTTACCAGAAAGTTTTGAAAATTTGGAGCTGGATAAACAAGCATACTGTTTGGGCCGGTGCAAGAGACTACTCTACCATACCAAACATTCCTGAATATGTTCTTGCAAACAAGCACGGAGATTGCGGAGAAGTTTCACTTCTTTTCATCACGATGGCTCGCATTGCCGGTGTTCCTGCAAGATGGCAGAGCGGATGGATGTTGCACCCGGGAGATGTAAATTTGCATGACTGGGCTCAGGTATATTATGAAGGAATCGGATGGGTGCCTGTAGATCAGTCATTTGGCTTTGTCGCCAACAAAAATGAAGATGTACATTTATTCTACAGCAGAGGGCTTGACGCATTCAGATACGTAGTCAATGATGATTACGGAGAAAGAGCTCCACTATACCCTGCAAAAATTTATCCTCACTCAGATGAGGTTGATTTCCAGATGGGCGAAGTAGAGTGGAAAGGCGGCAACGTATACTACACCAAATGGAGTTCATCCATGAAAGTTGATTACATCAGCCCTGCATTCAATCTCGCAGATACTTACAAATAGGACCCATGCCTCCAGGACGCAGACCAGTGACCGTAACTCGCTGATCTAGGTTACCCTATGGTGATACTGAGTATCACTCGCCCGCTATTCAAATTTCTTTAAATTTGATGCGCTGAATTTGAGCAATCAAAACAAATCATGAATAAGCAACAGCTGGAAAATATCTGGGAACAGGCAAAGAGCATCAAAGAAGATGAAGCTCTTAAATGGCTGGTGCGTCAAACACATACGCGGACAAATCATGCCCGCATGTTGGTTGGTGCGGAGGAGGGAGCCTTCTTGGAGTTGTTTGTGGAACAAGTTAAGGCTCAGAAAGTTCTGGAGCTTGGAACTTTTACAGGTTACTCTGCAATTAGGCTTGCAAGAGGCCTGCAAAAGAATGAAGAGAGTGAAAAAAATGAAAAAGATAAGGTTGCAGATTTTCATGTTGATGCCGTTGAAATAAATGATGAGCTGGAAGATTTAATCAGAGAAGGTTTTGAACGTGCAGGAGTAACGAATAAAATTGATTTGCATTTTACTGATGCAAAAATTTTCCTCAAAGGGCTGAATGAGCAAATAAAAGCCGTAGATAAAACTGTCGGGAATAAAAAATTATATGACATTGTTTTTATAGATGCCAACAAAAGAGAGTATCCCGCATATTATGAATTAGTTTTTCCGCTTGTGAAGTATGGCGGTTATATCTTGGCTGACAATGTGTTATGGAGCGGCAAGCTTAAAGAGGCGCTGCAGAAAAGAGAGGAGAAAATAGGGTTGGCAGGTGTAAGGCAGGAAAGTGGCTTTGTGGCAAGCGGCATATCAAAGGCAGTGCTCAAACCTGAAATCTTGCACCTTGATGCGCAAACTTCCGGCATTGTTGAATTTTATCTCACTGCAAAAAATGATCAGCGGGTAGAGTTTATCACTCTTCCTATTCGCGACGGATTATCTATTATAAGGAAGTCCTCAAGTAGCATTCCTATTCAAACACCAGCATAGACATGCGGCTCCATTTCAGAACCTCTTTGGCAACCGATTGGATTTGTTCCGGCGTCACTGCATTTATTTGACGAACAGTCTCTTCCAGCGGACGAATTTTTCCGGAAACAAGAAGTGATTTGCCCATCGTGAGACATTGTGATTCCGCATTATCGTTCCCTATCAGCAGCTGTCCGATCAGCTGTTTCTTTGCCGCAGCTAAGGCGCGCGGAGAAATTTTCTCTTTTACCGTTTTCTCCAACTCCTTTTTAATCAGCGCAATGCACTTTTTAAAGAAAGGCTTATCACAACCAAAATAAATAGAGAAAGCTCCTGTGTCCTGATACAAAATGTAATTTGCCTCTACTGTATAGACTAGCGCATTCTTCTCACGCATAGAGAGATTCAGTCTTGAATTGGATGCCGGTCCGCCTAAAATATTTGTCAGAAGAGAAAGCGGCATTTTCTTATCTTTCTCATAAACAGAATATGCGGAGCATCCTATTATGCAATGGACTTGCCTAAGTTTTTTCTCTACAGTTTCATTGAACTTTTTGCCTGCAGCTAAAGCTTGTGCTGCAGCAACTTTTGCATCAGCAACTTTTGCAAATACAGCGGCTCCAACAGACTCTGAAGCGACAACAACTTTGAGCGCATCATCCGGTCTCCAAATCCGCAGCTCCCTCTCCACCTCGGCCGCAATCTCCTGGGCATCAAAGTTTCCCGCAATTGTAAAACTCATGTTTCCGGGAGTAAAATACTTCTTCAAATTATCTCTTAATACGGCAGGGGTAATTGGCTCTATTGTCTTTTTATCTCCTAAAATTGGAAGCCCCAGTTTGCTGTCGGCAAATAATTTTGATTCAAACGTATCATAAATTTGCTCAGACGGAGAATCCAGATAAGTTATAATTTCATCATACACAATCGTTTTTTCCTTCTTAAGTTCATCTGTCGGGAACTGGGAAGAAAACGCTATCTCAAATAAAAGTGAAATTGCTTTCTTTATATCTTGCTTTAACACAGTTGAATACAACACTATTCTCTCTTTTGTGGTGAATGCGTTAAGCTCACCTCCAACCTTTTCCAATATGCTATTAATCTCTATAGATTTTTTATGCGCGGTACCCTTAAATAGCATATGTTCCGTAAGATGCGCAAGTCCGTTATATTTTTCCTCTTCATTGCGCGTTCCAAATTTTGTGCTTAGCGCGCAGTATGCAACAGGAGATGTCGTTTTTTTAAATGCAAAAAGCAGTTTTTCTTTGTTCATGATGTAGTTTCTAAATAGCCGTCCAAACCGGTCCGCAAAATTAGAAAATATTCTTACTTTTGTGGTATATGGAAAAGTTTATTGTTTCTGCAAGAAAATACCGTCCGGCCACATTCACTACATTGATTGGCCAAGACAGCATAGCTACTACGCTTAAAAATTCTATCAAGCGCGGGCAACTTGCTCATGCGTACCTATTTTGCGGCCCCAGGGGAGTAGGAAAAACAACAACCGCAAGAATATTTGCAAAGACCATAAACTGCATGAATCCTGGTCCCGATATGGAGCCTTGCGGAGAGTGTGAATCTTGCAAATCTTTTGACGAGGGACGCTCCTATTGCATTCATGAACTGGATGCTGCGTCAAACAACTCTGTTGATGATATCCGCTCCCTTACGGAAAAAGTAATGATTCCTCCTCAAATTGGAAAATACAGCGTTTACATCATAGATGAGGTTCACATGCTCTCCACTGCAGCATTCAATGCTTTTCTTAAAACATTGGAAGAGCCTCCTGCGCACGCAATTTTCATTCTGGCCACAACGGAAAAACAAAAAATTATCCCAACAATTTTAAGCCGGTGCCAGGTTTTTGATTTCAACAGAATTTCCATTCCGGATATTGTGAAAAATCTAAAGGAAATAGCTGTAAAAGAGCAGGTCACGATAGATGATGAATCCCTTCATGTCTTAGCCCAAAAGGCGGACGGAGCAATGAGGGACGCACTGACTTTGTTTGATCAGGTTGTTGCGTTCTGCGGAAATGAAGTGAAATATGAGGATGTCATAAAGAATCTGAATGTTCTTGACTATGACTATTATTTCCGCCTGACAGACCTTGCTCTTAACGGAGATTTTGCAAACTCTCTGGTACTGTTTGATGATGTATTGCGCAAAGGATTCAACGCATTATATTTTGTTGGAGGCATGGGCAATCACCTGCGTAACTTATTGGTTTGCAAAGAGAGTGCATCTGCAAAACTGTTGGAAGTATCTCCGGCGCTGGAGAAAAAATATATTGAGCAGTCACAGAAATGTCCGCTGAAGTTCTTGTTCAACGCGCTTGCCTCAACTGAAAAATGTGAAGGCGAGTTCAACCGGAGCGGCAATCAGCGGTTGCTGGTTGAGTTTATGCTTGTGCGCATCAGTCAGATTACCGGTGCCAAACCCGTTGTTCAACCTGTTGCTCAACCTGTTAAAACTGAAACACCTGCGGCAGAACCTATTACATCCGCTGAGCCTAAAGTCACTAGCGCTCCATGCGCTCAGTCAGCTGAACAGGATTCTTCCGCAGACGCTGAACAACTTGATGAACAACCAGTTTCAGCACCTGCTGCAGAGCCGGAACCGGAACCAATAGAAGAGCCAATTAAGCCTGAACCAGAACCGGTTGCAGAGCCAATCAAGCCTGAACCAGAACCGGTTGCAGAACCTGTCGCGGAGACAACAAAAGCCACCGCAACAGGTGGCATAAGCATTGCATCACTAATGGCAAAAGCCAAACAGGAAGACACCGCAGCAAAAGCGCCTGAAAAGCCGCTTGACTTTATGGGACCTTCTGAGCAAGAGAAAGTTACAATAGAGAAAGTTAAAGAAGCATGGGAAAAGCTGGCAGCAGAATACTCCACAAAATATCCTACGCTCATAAGATTTGCAGCAACTATAAAGAAGACCGTCCCGGTTTTAGAAGAGGATAATATCACAATAGATTTTCTTGTAGGCAACAGTAGCCAAAAAATTTGGATAGAGAAAAATGCAGGCAGGCAAATGGCGGAATTCCTTAGGAAAAATTTAAAGAATGACAAAGTTCATCTTGCCGTAAAAATAAAGACACAAGAACAAATTGGGAAGAAGCTGTATATGCCTGAAGAACAGGAGTCTTACCTAGAAAAGAAAAATTCTGAGGTTGGAGAGTTAAAGAATGATCTGGGACTTGAATTGAAATAATATTATGCGTTTACGTTGTACAAATCTTATAAAAAAATACGGGCTTAGAACCGTTGTCAAGAACGCCTCTTTTGATGTTCAGCAAGGAGAAATTGTTGGACTTCTTGGCCCAAACGGAGCGGGCAAGACAACAAGTTTTTATATGATTACCGGTTTGATAAAACCAAATGGAGGTAAAATTTTCCTTGATAATGAAGATATTACAACTCTTCCAATGTACAAAAGAGCGCAGAAAGGAATAGGATATCTGGCACAGGAGGCGTCTGTTTTTAGGAAGATGAGCGTGGAGAATAATATAAGATCAGTTATGGAACTCTCTGATTTATCTAAAGATGAGCAGAATCAAAGGGTTGAGCAGCTGATTAAAGAGTTCTCCCTGGAAAAAGTCCGCAAAGAGTATGGAATTCAGTTGAGCGGAGGAGAGAGAAGAAGATGTGAAATTGCAAGAGCTCTGGCAATAGATCCAAAATTCATTTTGCTTGATGAGCCGTTTGCCGGAGTTGACCCTATTGCCGTTGAAGACATTCAGCACATTATTTCCGCGCTTAAGACAAAAAACATCGGTATTATTATTACAGACCACAATGTCTATGAGACACTTGCAATTACAGACAGAGCATATCTTCTGTATGAAGGAAGCATTCTGTACAGCGGCACTCCGGAAGAACTTGCAAGCAATCCTGATGCGCGCCGCAAATATCTTGGTACCAACTTTGATCTTAGAAAAGCTGTCCTTCATGATAAAAAAGATGAGAACGGAAATCCTATTCCCGACACTGGAAACGAGAGCCGTTATGATTCACATCAAAAAGAGACGCAAAAGAACGTGGATGAAGAGACCAATATTAGTCAAAATAAGAAATTCAGCGCAGATGATTATTATGACTCAAATTTTTCAGATAAGGCAGAAAAGCTTGAAAAAGAGTAATTAATACACTAATAAAAAAAACCGGACGGATTTACCCGCCCGGTTTTTTTTATCCCTTTTTACCTATTAAGACAAAACATGTTCAAAAGTGGTAGAGAAATTGTGGATAATTTTGGAAATAAGTGTAAAAAAGTGGAAAAATTTTCGTTACTTTTGCAATGTTGGTTTTCAATCAAAAAAACAGAAGCAGATGGTAAAATTTATTGGTGAATTTGAGGTTAAGCTGGATGACAAAGGAAGACTTGTTGTTCCGTCTGCTTTTAAGAGTGCCATGACTAAAGACCTGCTAAAGCAGGAAGCCATAGAAGCTGCTGCAATTGGCAGAAAACTAAACACTTCTGATGAAAAGGAGATTGAACTTTCTTTTGTAGTTAAAAAAGATCTGTTTGCAAATTGTCTGGATATGTACCCTTATGACGAGTGGGAAAAAGAATCCGAGCAAGTAAAAAACAAACTTAATTTCTTTAACGAGGAGCACGCAAAGTTCTGGCGCGAGTACATGAAAGGCAGGGCATCCGTTACAGCCGACTCCAAATTCGGAAGGATAATGATTCCAAAGAATATTCTCTCCAGCATAGGAATAAAAAAAGAAGTTGTCTTTACCGGCAACGACCACAAGATTGAGATTTGGGCAAAAGAGAAGTACGGCAATGACCAGATGTCCCATTCAGACTTCATAAAGCTGACAGAGAAGATTCTAGGTTGAGGATTATTTAAAACCTAAAAATATGCCTGCATACCACAAACCAGTTATGCTGAGCGAAAGTGTTTCTGCGCTCAACATTGATTCAAAGAAAAACGGAGTTTTTGTTGATGCCACTCTTGGCGGCGGCGGCCACACAAAAGAGATTCTGCGTCAGCTGGGGTCAAAAGGAATGTTGATTGCCTTTGATAAAGATTCAGATGCAATTGCAAATGCTCCAAAAGACAAAAGAGTAATCCCTATCCACAACAATTTCAGGTTTGTGGAGAACTTTGTCAAATACCTTGGAATCAATAAAGTAGACGGAATTCTTGCAGATCTTGGAGTATCTTCTCATCAATTTGATACTCCCGACAGAGGATTTTCCTATAGGTTTGACTCCCCTCTTGATATGAGGATGAACAAGCTTGCAAAGCACAATGCAGAGTGGGTTGTAAATAATTACAAGCAGGAAGATTTGGAGAAAATTTTCCGCGAGTACGGAGAGCTGGAGAATGCAAGAAAAATATCTGCACTGATTTGCACAGCCCGCACCGGATGCAAAATTATGACAACGGGAGATTTATGTAAAATTCTTGTTCGCCTGTACAATCAGAAAACAGAGAAAAAATTTTTAGGCAAAGTATTCCAAGCTCTTAGAATTGAGGTAAATATGGAGATGCGCGCATTAGAAGATTTTCTTGCCGGAGCAATGCAGGTTTTAAATTCGGGCGGCAGACTTTCAGTTATAACCTATCATTCTTTGGAAGACAGAGCGGTAAAAAATTTCATAAGAGCATACAAGGATAACGGTGTTTTTGAAAGCGTTACAAAGAAGCCTCTTACCCCTTCAGATGAAGAGCAAGGTGAAAACGCCAGAAGCCGCAGTGCAAAATTGAGAATAGCAGAGAAGGTATAATCTGTCGAGATATATATTAAAAAGAAGAGAGCACAATGGCTTCAAACTTTAACATAAGAAGAGATTTGCTGGGAGGGCAGTTCCTGTCTAAGAAAAAGATGGCGGGACAGTGGCTGTTCATACTTTACATCTTCTTTTTGATTTTAATATATATAACTGTAAACCTGGGCATTGAGAGCACGCAGCTAGCTCAGAGCAAGAACCAGAGAGAGTTAAAAAATTTGAAGGCAGATTACACAAGCAAGGCTGCAAAACTACAGTACCAGAGCAAAAGAGGAGAGATAGAACAAAGATTGCTGGACGTAGGTTCAACGTTAAAAAGCCCGGATAAACCGGCATACAGAATTAAGGAAGAGTAGACTAAATGGAGAGAAATGACTTAATATTCAAAAGAATAGCATCGCTTTATCAGCTATTCATTCTGGTGGCGCTCTGCGTCATTGGAAGAATTGTCTATCTCCAGTTTATCAACCCTACTGACGTTAAGGATACAGATATTTCATATAGAGATGAGGTTATTGAAGCAGTAAGAGGAGACATTCTTGCAGAGGACGGAAGACCGCTTGCAACCAGTGTTCCCTATTACAAAATCAGAATAGATTGTACAGTTGCTAGTCCGGATACCCTTAAAAAATACATAGATGACTTAAGCAAGAATCTTGCTTCTTTCTACGGAGATAGAACTGCAAGACAATATAAGGCATACATACTTGACGGCAGAAGACAAGGAAAGAGATATCTGGCTTTAGGAAACAGACTTGTTGATTATTCAGAGCTGAGCCAGATTAAAAAATTCCCTCTTTTCAACAAAGGTGCAAACAGAGGCGGAATCATTGTTGAGGAAAAATATAAGAGAAATAATCCTTATGGAAGGCTGGCTTACAGAACAATAGGATTCATCAATACGGAAGGTACCGGAGTTGGCATAGAGGGAACTTGGGATTATTATCTTAAGGGAACTCCCGGACATCAAATTGTCCAAAGAATGCTTGGAGGAGAGTGGATTCCGGTTAATACAAACCAAAATATTCCTCCTCAAGACGGATATAATATTAGAACAACTATTAATGTAGATATTCAGGAAGCTGTGGAAAATGCTCTTAGAAACCAACTTGAGAAGGGCGGCAACGTTGACGGGGCAACTGCAATTGTCATGGAAACAAAAACCGGAGCAATAAGAGCGGTTGCGAATATGAAGAATGACGGCAAGGGCGGATTTGATGAATCATACAATTACGCAATTGGAGAGGCGAGCGAGCCCGGTTCCGTGTTAAAGCTGGTTACGCTTGTTTCTCTTTTGGAGGACGGGTACGTAACTCTGGATACTCCTGTTGATGCGGGCAATGGTCATTTCACTTATGGCGGTCATGTTTTTTCTGACAGCCACGGAGGACTTGGAATGATAAACGTACTTAAGGCGTTTGAACATTCATCCAATGTTTGCTTTGCAAAAATGGCTGTTCAGTTTTACCAAAATAATCCTAAAAAATTTGTGGACAGAATTCAAAATATGAAACTGGGAGAGAGGTTTCACCTTGATATTCAAGGAGAAGCGGCAGCCACAATTTATTCTCCGAATGATGTAATGTGGTCAGCATCAACATTGGCCTCTATGGGATTTGGATACGGAATGTTGATCACTCCTCTTCACACTTTAACATTTTATAATGCAGTTGCAAATGATGGAAAAATGATGAAGCCTTACTTCATAGAAGATTGTGAAAAAGACGGAGAGGTTGTAAAGCAATTCAAGCCTCAGGAAATCAGCGGTTCCATCTGCTCAAAAGAGACTGCGCGCAAGGCAAAGATTGCTCTAAGGGGAGTTGTGACTGAAGGAACAGGCAGAATGCTGAATAATCCAAATTATGAGGTCAGCGGCAAAACAGGCACAGCCAGAAGAGCTTACGGAGGCAAACAAGGTTATGAGAAAAATGGAATGAGAAGATATCAGGCTACTTTCTGCGGATTTTTCCCCTCTTCTGATCCTATTTACACAGCTATCGTGATTCTCTATTCGGGCGATACTCCGGGTAACTTTTATGGAGCTTCACAGGCGGGTCCGGTATTTAAACAAATTGCAGATTTCATTTACGCAAATTCTCCTGAGTGGAATAAAGTATTGGACGGCAAATTTGTTGCTCAAAGCGGAAAGCATCCAAGCATTGCAAAAGGAAGAGCATCCGCCAGTAAGATTGCAGTTGAGAGTTTGCCCATAGCAAATAAAAGCATGTTGCTTGGCAAATTAGAGGGACATAAATGGGTCGATTTTAAAGCAGACAGTTCATCCGTTTTTCCTGTCAGTTTTCCAATTTACAAAGATTCTCTTGTGGATGTGACGGATATGGGATTGAAGGATGCTGTCTTTGTTTTGGAAAATCAAGGATACAAAGTAAAATTTTCCGGTAGCGGAAGAATTGTAGCGCAGAGTCCGGTATCCGGAACACATGCTCCAAAAAACACAATTATTAACTTACAATTGACCAACAATGAAACTAGGTGATTTATTAAAAGGCGTTAAAGTAATAAGAGAGTTTCTTGGACCGGAGGAACTTGCTCAGAGCACTGCGGCATGCAGTGTTGCAAACGCAGTCAACGTTAGCAAGGTGACGGCAGATTCCAGAACATGCAAGCGCGGTCATCTTTTTATTGCTGTCAAAGGCGCTGACGCAGACGGACACAGATACATTGGAAAGGCAATAGGTGCCGGCGCACAATACATTGTATGTGAGAATATTCCGGAGGATGAAGAGATTGCGGTCAAGGCGGGAAAAAGAGAGGATATCACTTACATAGTTGTAGAAAACGGCAGAGAGGCTGAAGCAAAAATTGCCGCCAACTATTATGACAACCCTTCACATGCGCTTAAGCTTGTGGGGGTTACCGGGACAAACGGAAAGACTTCAATTGCCACTCTTCTGTACAACATGTTTACAGCTCTTGGATATAAGTGCGGACTTATCTCCACTATTGCAAACTACATAGGACAGGAAAAGTTCCCTACTATTAACACAACCCCTGGTCCTATACAGTTGAATGCACTTATGGATCAGATGGTTGCAAAGGGATGCAAATATTGCTTCATGGAGGTCAGCTCCCATGCAATTGACCAGGGAAGAATTACTGAGTTAAAATATTGCGGCGGAATTTTTACAAACATTACTCATGATCATTTGGATTACCACAAGACATTTGAGAACTATCGCAACTGCAAAAAAAGATTCTTTGACAACCTTCCTTCAGATGCTTTTGCTCTGACAAATATAGATGACCGCAACGGAGAATACATGGTTCAAAACACTAAAGCTCAGATACATACATACTCTTGTGGAAATGTGGCGGATTTTAAAACAAGGATTTTGGAGCAGAGCATAGAAGGCATGGAGCTGAATATTAACGGTACAGATGTTTGGTGCAATTTTATTGGAATTTACAATGCAGAAAATCTTACAGCCGTTTACGGAACAGCAATGCTTCTTGGCGCTCCGCATGATGAAGTTATAAAAATCTTGAGTACCCTTCACTCCGTAGCCGGGCGTTTAGAATACTTCAAAGGAAAAGATAATGTGATTGCAGCCGTTGATTATGCACACACTCCGGACGCACTGGAGAATGTGCTTAAAACTCTGCAAGCCCTTAAGCCCAAAGGAGATTTGATTTGCGTATTTGGATGCGGCGGAGACCGTGACAAAACTAAGAGACCGGAGATGGGAGCAATTGCCGGCAAGTATGCAACAAAGATTTTTGTTACAAGCGACAACCCACGCAGTGAAGATCCAATGATGATCATTCAAGATATCAAAGCGGGGATGGATAATGATACAAGAGCAAAAGCAGATTTTATTCCCGACAGACTTGAGGCAATCAGAAGTGCAATCCTGACGGCACAGCCAAATTCTTTGATTTTGATTGCAGGAAAAGGACATGAGGATTATCAAATCATCTGCGGAGTTAAGCATCACATGGATGACAGAGAGACAGTTCAAATAGCATTTAAAGAGAAAGAAAATTTAAGTTAAATAACTGTCGTAATTAAGAAAATTTAGAAAGTATGATATATCATTTATTTCAGTGGCTTCAGGCGCAAGGGATTCATTTTCCGGGCGTTAACCTTGTAAGGTTCATCACCTTCAGGGCACTTGTGGCAACTATGACCTCTTTAATAGTAGCACTTTGGATTGGCCCTGCAATAATCCGCCGCCTGCAGAAAAAACAGATTGGCGAGACTATCAGAAACCTTGGTCTTGAGGGACAGTTTGCAAAGAAAGGAACCCCAACCATGGGTGGCATAATTGTTCTTCTTTCCATTCTTATTCCGGCTCTGCTATTTGGAGACTTGACAAACGTCTATGTTATACTCTTAATACTCACGACAGTTTGGCTTGGACTTATTGGATTGCTTGATGATTCAATAAAAGTATTTAAGAAAGATAAAGAGGGGCTCAAAGGCAAATATAAAGTGTACGGACAGGTCTCTTTAGGTCTGATAGTAGGAATCATATTATGCTTTAGCAATAAGGTAGTTATAAGGCAGCATGTATATGCAAACGAGCCGGGGGCAAAACCGGTTGTAGTACATGAGGCCGGAGAGACAAACACATTTTACTATAAAGATGTAAAGAGCACAACCACTACTATTCCATTTGTAAAACACAATGAATTCAAATATTCATGGCTTGCACCGGGACACGGAAAAGTAAAAAATGTGATGACAAATATTGTCTATATAGTCATAGTAATATTTATCATAACAGCCGTTTCCAACGGAACAAATTTGACGGACGGCATGGACGGGCTTGCCACGGGAATCTCTGCAATTGTTGGAACAACACTTGGAATTCTTGCGTATTTATCCGGCAATGCAATATACTCTAACTATCTGAGTATAATGTATATACCTAATGCCGGAGAAGTGGTGGTTTTCATGGCCGGATTTATTGGAGCGCTAATAGGATTTTTATGGTTTAATGCCTACCCTGCCCAAGTATTTATGGGTGACACCGGGTCTCTTGCAATTGGAGGAATTATTGGAGTTGCCTCTCTATTGATTAGAAAAGAGCTGCTCATTCCTATTTTCTGCGGAATTTTCTTTGTTGAGAGCCTGAGCGTAATAATGCAGACAACATATTTTAAATATACAAAGAGAAAATACGGGACAGGAGTAAGATTGTTCAGAATGAGCCCATTACACCATCACTATCAGAAGGAGAATCCTGATGCAATCTTCCAATATCCTCACCAAATTTACCCTGAGGCAAAAATTACAGTAAGGTTTTGGATTGTGGCAATATTGCTTTGCGCCATTTCCATAATCACTTTAAAGATAAGATAGACACAATATTATAAAAACGTAACTGTCGAGATTTAAAAAAATTATCAATATGACAAAACAAAGACTTGTAGTACTTGGAGGAGGAGAAAGCGGAATTGGCTCTGCTGTTCTGGGCAAGGTGAAAGGACTGGATGTGTTCTTGTCTGACAGCGGCCAAATTAAGCCCGACTTCAAAAAGACTTTGGAACAATTTGATATTCCGTTTGAAGAGTGCGGCCATACTAAATCCGCCATACTCAATGCAGATGAGGTTGTTAAGAGCCCAGGCATTCCGGAGGATAACCCGCTTGTGCTTTTAATTAAAGAGAACAGAATCCCTATCATTTCCGAGATAGAATTTGCAGGACGATATGATACCGCAAAGAAAATTTGCATAACAGGAAGCAACGGAAAAACAACAACAACTTCCCTTATTTATTATATGCTGAAAAATGCGGGACTGAATGTTGGACTTGCCGGTAACATTGGTAAAAGCTATGCATATCAGGTAGCTACGGAAAAATTTGATTACTACGTAATTGAGCTTAGCAGTTTCCAGCTGGACGGTATGTATAAATTCAAAGCCGATATTGCAATTTTGATGAACATTACTCCGGACCATCTGGACAGATATGAATTCCAAATGCAAAATTACGTCAACGCAAAATTCAGAATCACGCAGAACCTTACAAAGAAAGAGTGCTTTGTGTTTTGTGCAGATGACCCTATCACTGCAAAGGAACTTGATAAGATAGTTATTACCGCAAAGAAACTTCCTTTCACTCAAAAAGAGAAAGTGGAACAAGGTGCATGCATAGATGAAGATAAGCTGTATGTAAGATATGAAGATGATGAATATTCTATGTACATGAAGGAGCTGGCTTTGCAGGGCAAGCACAATTTGTATAATCAAATGGCTGCCGCAATTGCCGCAAAAGTTGTAGATATTGACAATAAATTAATAAGAGAATCTTTGATGTCATTCCAGGGTGTTGAGCATCGTTTGGAAAAAGTTCTGACTGTTAAAGGTGTTCTGTATGTCAATGATTCAAAGGCCACTAACGTAGATGCCGCATGGTATGCTTTGGACAGCATGACAACCCCGGTAGTGTGGATTGCAGGTGGAAAAGATAAGGGCAATGATTATTCTCAGCTTTACGAGTTAGTTAAAAATAAAGTCAGGATATTAATCTGCATGGGTCTTCATAATGAGAAATTACATCAGTGCTTTGCAGATAAAGTTGATAAAATAATTGATGTTACTTCTGCAAAAGATGCAGTGACCGTTGCATACAAATATGCAAAGCCGGGAGATACTGTTCTTCTCTCTCCGTGCTGCGCTAGTTTTGACTTGTTTAAGAACTACGAGGACCGCGGAAAGCAATTTAAGCAGGCGGTTAAAGAACTATAAATCAGGATTATACAATGCTGGGATTCAACATAGATAAGACGCAGGAAGACGTTATAAACAGACTTCACGGAGACAAGGTAATATGGGTTATCATATTATTCCTGTCTCTGATTTCCATTGCCTTGATCTACTCCTCCAGCAGCTCCCTTGCATTCAAAGAACACACTACCAATTTCTCCTTCTTGATTAAACAGCTGAAATTTGTGGCCCTTGGAATTGTTGCGCTTTATATATGCTACAAAATTCCTTTGAAATGGTATCGTTATCTTGCTACTCCGGCATTGATAATCAGCATCTTGCTTCTGGCTCTTGTGCCTATAATAGGACAAGAACTTAATGGAGCAAAGAGATGGCTGAATTTTGGCGGAGTTACTTTCCAGCCTACAGAACTTGCAAAAATCACGGTTGTGCTTTATTTGGCAAAAATACTGGAAACCAGCAGTTTGGAAACCTTTGGAGAGTTCTTTGTAAAGGTTCTTATACCGGTAGGAATTGTTTGCATTCTTATCATGATGGGTAGCGTATCAACCGCACTGTTTGTAGGAATACTTTGCTTGTTGGTTCTATTTATTGGCGGAGTAAAGGGTTCATATTTGATTAAGACCTTGGGACTTGCAGGCGGAGCTTTAATACTGATTTTCATGCTCCACCTATCCTTTGGAATATTTCCAAGAATGGATACCGCAACAAGTAGAATAAAGAGATTCTTTAAGAGTGAAGAGGTTAACCAAAACACAATGACGGGAGAGCAAAAGCAAGCAAAAGCTGATGAAACTTTCCAGGCGGATATGGCAAAGATTGCAATATCTTCCGCGCCAATCCTTGGAAAAGGTCCCGGGAAAAGCACTCAGCGTTACGTACTTCCTCATCCTTATTCTGATTATATATACACAATTATTGTTGAAGAGTACGGAATATTGGGCGGCTCTTTTGTACTGATGCTATATCTGTGGTTTTTGTACCGATGCATTATGCTGATGAAAACATGCAAAACGGTCTTTTCATCCATTACAGTTGGAGGACTCGGATTGCTGATAACAATACAGGCGCTGCTGCATATACTTGTAAATGTTGGCATTCTGCCTGTCACAGGTCATACGCTGCCGCTTGTAAGCCTGGGAGGTACATCACTCATAATTTTAAGCTGCGCATTTGGAATTGTGCTGGCGGTAAGCAGAACAAAGGAATCCAACACAGGTACAGAAACTCAAGCCGGAATGCCGGATGCAACACAAGCAGGAGCATCTGCAGCAATACCGGCAGGAAAGGGAAACAGTGTTGCCGGCGGAGGTAATGAACAGTAATTAAAAGAATTATAAAAGTTTTTGATTAATATTAAACAATTGCACAATGGCTGATTTGAGAGTGATAATAAGCGGAGGAGGAACGGGAGGACATATATTCCCTGCCATTTCCATTGCAAACGCAATCATGGAATTGCGGCCTCAGGCTAAAATTCTTTTTGTGGGAGCATTAGGAAGAATGGAAATGGAAAGGGTTCCCGCAGCTGGATACGAGATTAAAGGTATCCCCGCAAGAGGTTTAAAAAGACCGCTTTATAGTCCGGCAAACATTGGAGTAGCTATTGATTATTTCAAATGCAGAAGCATGGCTAAGAAAATAATCAAAGAGTTCAGGCCTAATCTTGCAGTTGGGGTTGGCGGTTATGCCAGTGCTGCAATTGTCAGCGCAGCAGCAAGTTTGGAAATTCCTATTTTGCTGCAGGAGCAAAATTCATACGCAGGCATTGTGAATAAGGAAAACGGAGGCAAAGCGGATAAGATTTGCGTTGCGTATGATGGAATGGAGAGGTTCTTTCCAAAGGATAAAATTATTCTTACGGGCAACCCTATAAGAAAAGAGATGACACAATGCACCCCAGAAATGAAAGAGGAGGGTTATAAATTTTATCATCTGGACCCTATGCTTAAGACCTTGTTTGTCGTTGGGGGAAGTCTTGGCTGCAGAACGTTAAATAACTGCATGAGGAAAGCTATCGCTGAGAATAAAATAGATAACTTCCAAGTAATCTGGCAGTGCGGCAAATACTATAAGAAAGATACAGATGCATTTATGGCTGACCACAAGTGCAAAAATGTTTATTTCACAGACTTTATCAGCAGGATGGATCTTGCGTTGGCAGCTGCCGACGTTGTAGTAAGCAGGGCCGGAGCAGGCACAATATCAGAACTTTGCGTTGCGGGAAAATGTACAATATTTGTCCCTTCCCCTATTGTTGCGGAAGATCATCAGACACATAATGCAATGGCGCTGGTAAATAAAAATGCGGCAGAAATTGTAAAAGATGCGGAGGCGGAAGAAAAACTTATGCCTGCCGTTAAAACATTGCTTGCCTCACCAGCAAAAGTGGCCGAATATGAGAAGAATATATTAACACTGGCAAAGCCGGAGGCATCCAGAACAATTGCATATGAGTGTCTGAAACTTGCAGAAAAAGAGGAGGGAACAGGGGATGAAAAAAGTGTTGATTTATCCGGCAGTGCTGCAAAGAAAGAGTACAAAAATGTTTACTTCATAGGCATCGGCGGAATTGGAATGAGCGCAATCGCAAGGTATTATAAACATGCCGGATGCAATGTTAGCGGGTATGACCGCACTCCGAGCGATATAACAAAAGCTCTTGAGTCAGAAGGCATTGCAGTACATTATGAAGATGAGCCTTCTAAGGTCCCGACAGACAAAGAGAATACGTTAATCATCTATACTCCCGCAATTCCGTCAGACATGAAGGAACTTGTAAAGGTGAATAAAGAGGGTTATGAAATTGTAAAACGCTCCCGCGCCTTAGGCCACATCTCCGCAAACCAGGAGTGCCTTGCAGTAAGCGGAAGCCACGGAAAGACAAGCACAAGCACCTTAATAGCACATATTTACACAAGCAGCGGAATCGGATGCAGCGCATTTTTGGGCGGCATTTCCAAAAATTACAGCACAAATCTTTTGCTTAGCAAGAACCCGGTTCTTGTTGCAGAAGCAGATGAATTTGACCGTTCTTTCCTGCAATTGTTCCCGCATATAGCAGTTGTAACTGCAACGGATCCGGACCATTTGGATATTTACGGAAATGTAGAAAATATGAGAGCTGCATTTGCACAGTTTGCTTCTCAAATAGATGCCGGAGGATATCTGGTAATGAAAAGGGGAATACAACTGGATTTGACAAATGTAAAGGCTAAGGTTGTCACCTACTCTTACCAAAATAAATCTGATTTTTATGCATCTGATATAAAGCCAATTATAGAGGGAGGAAAGAATACGGGACATTTTGATTTCACAATCAATTATCCAAGAGAGATAATAGGCGGAACGGGGAAAATTGAGCACTGCACTGTTGGTGTTCCGGGATGGGTCTATATAGAAAATTCAGTTGCCGCCGCCGCGGTGGCACTGCTTGGAGGCGTTCCGGCAAAAGAAATCAAGAAAGCAATTGCAACGTTCATCGGAGTAAAAAGAAGATTTGACATTCACTATAACTCCCCGGAAATCACCTATATAGATGATTATGCTCATCACCCTCAGGAGATAAACACAACCATCAGTTCTATAAAAGAGGCATTCCCAGGAAGAAGAGTAACCGGAATTTTCCAGCCGCACTTGTACACAAGAACAAGAGATCTTGCACCTGACTTTGCAAAGAGCCTAAGCATGCTGGACTCACTTGTTCTACTAGATATTTATCCTGCAAGAGAGCTTCCAATTCCGGGCATAACTTCTAAAATCATATTTGACAAAGTTACGGCAGCAGATAAGACAATGATAATGAAGGAAGAGCTTGCAGGGTTGATAGAGAAGAGATTAGATGAACACAAAATAGACTTGCTTGTAACTTTTGGAGCGGGCGACATTGACAGGTTCATAGAACCAATAACAGAACTTATAGAGAAAAAATACGGAGATAAAAAATAACTGTCGGGAGAAAAATTATGGGACGTAGAATTTTAATGATATTTATTTACATATGTCTGACGGCGGCACTTGCAGCGTACTTTTGGAGCGCTCAATGGCTTGTCAATCAGAATGTTGCAAATGAATGTTGCCGCACCGTCCATGTCACTTTGCTGGACAGTTCATTAAATAAATTTGTCTCCAAAAGTGAAGTAATAGAAATTATTAACAGTTATGACGGTAATGTAATTGGGAAGAGAAACTGTAAAATCAATTTGGGCAACTTGGAGAACTTGCTGAATATGAAGAGCGCCGTAAAGGAGAGTCAAATTTCTCTTACTCGCGACGGTATATTAAATGTCCAAATTAAACAGCGCAAGCCGGTGATGAGAATTGAGACTGAGAACGGAGGTTTTTATATTGATGAAGATGCATTTGTATTTCCGCTTATTGAGAAGTATACCTCTTATGTCCCTATTGCAACGGGGTACATTCCAATCTCAATAACTCCGGAAAAGCAAACGCTTAAAGAGATGGACAGCACGGATTGCATTCGCAAACTTTTAAAACTTGGTAAATTCCTGGCTGACAACCCATTCTGGAATGCACAAATTGAGCAAATATATTTCCAGCAAAACGGAGATGTCGCCATGTATACAAGAGTTGGAAAGCAGAGAATTGTTTTTGGAGATTTGGATAATATACCACAGAAATTTAAGAAGCTTTACGCTTTTTATAAATATGTAATACCTTATGCAGGCTGGGACAAGTACAGTACCGTTAATTTAAAATTTAAAAAACAGATTGTATGCACGCTTGCAGGACAGGAGAAAGCATGGGATATGCCGGCAGATACGCTTAAGATAGCAAGCACCGTTGCACCGGCAGATTCAGCTGAAAACGGTGTTACGACAATAAACTGATTATAAATAGATTATAAAATAAACAAAAAATAAAAACACTGCCTAATTTTTAAAATTATTATGAAGAATTTAATTGCAGCTGTTGATCTTGGAACAACAAAAATTGTTTGCACCGTCGGTGAAAGGACGGCTAGCGGAGTAAAGGTAATAGCATACAGCGAGGTACCATCCAAGGGAATTGAAAGAGGAAGAGTTGTAAACGTTAAACAGGCGCTGATGTCTTTGTCTCCTGCTGTAAAAGCCGTAGAAACTCAAATTGGCAAAAAAGTCAATCAAGTATTTGTAGGCATTGCAGGTCAGGACATTAAGTGCATCAGTCCGGCTCCTTTCCAAATTCAGAGAGAAGAGTCAGAAAAAATGATAACCCAACCGGAAATTAATGACATTACAAATAGAATGTATGATTCCCCCTTTGAGGATGGATATAAAGTTATCTACGCTGTTCCTCAGTCCTACAATGTTGACAATTACATGAGCGTTAAAGAGGCTGTAGGAATGATGGGAAAAAGCATAGTCTCCAGATTTAAGCTGTTCATTGGAAAGGAGAACTCCAAACAGCTGATTAAAAACGTATTACAAATGGACAGACTTGGCCTTATAGACCTTGTTCTGGAGCCCGTTGCATCAGCAAAAGCAGTATTGACTGATGAAGAGATGGAAGTTGGCGTTGCACTGGTTGACATAGGCGGCGGAACATCAGATGTCATAATAATTCAAGATAATATCATTAGACATGCAGGTATTATTCCTTTTGGAGGCAATAGCATTACAGAAGATATTTGCATTGGCTGCGGTATTTCTCAAAGACAAGCAGAGAAAATAAAGAGACAGTTCGGATGCTGCTTCAGCGATTACGCAGATGCTAACCAAACAATTCTAATTCAAGGAGTTGGAGGCAGCAATGATAAGGAGATTCAACTTAAGACGCTGGCAAAAATTATCCAGGCCAGAATGGAAGAAATCATGGAAGCCGCATGCTGGCATATTGAGCAGTCCGGATTTAAAGATGCAATAAGAGGCGGCATGGTTTTAACCGGCGGCGGAGCGCAGATTAAAAATATTACAAATCTTGCAAACTATGTTACCGGCATGGAGGCAAGAACGGCATGCCCTACAAGCTATACAATAGATGACACTTCTGTTGACGGAGCAAAAACAACAGCCGCCTCAACCGCGGTAGGTCTTCTTATTCACGGTTTTCAAATGATGGAAAATGAAGCTATTAGCTGTGAAAATTCTGTAATGGAATTCCCGGCGGAAGTTGAAGAGGATCAGACTGAACCGGAAGTTGTTGCATCGTTGGAGACCAGAAAACCAAGATTGAGCAGATGGGGAAGGAGAAAAGAGAAAGAGGCTCCAAAGGCTGAAGAGACTCACGCACCGGAAGAGAAAAAGAACGGCAAGAGCAAGAGCGGAGGTCTTCTTGGCGGGTTCCTAAATGGAGCTAACTTGTTTAGCAATAATTTTTCAGATGAAGCATAATACTCTTATTATTAGAAATTTATAAAAATTATATAACATGGAAAATAACGAGTTTTTTGGACCGGAAAGTTCCGATTACCCAGAGGAGTTTCCTACCAGCAAGCCAATTATAAAAGTAATTGGAGTTGGGGGCGGAGGCGTTAATGTTGTCACGGAGATGTTCCATCAAAATCTTAAGGATGTTGACCTTATGATTTGCAACACAGACGTCCAGTCTCTAGAGTTAAGCCCCGTTGCAGAGAAGATTAAACTTGGCGGCAACCTAGCTAAAGGACTTGGTGCGGGATGTGATCCGGAGCGCGGAAAACTTGCAGCAGAAGCCTCAATACCTGCCATTAGGGAATCACTGTCGGAAAATACGGAGATGGTCTTTATCACCGCATGTATGGGAGGCGGTACCGGAACAGGTGCGGCACCAGTCATTGCAAGGGTTGCAAAAGAGATGGGCAAGCTTACCGTAGCGGTTGTCACAATTCCTTTCAGAGATGAAGGAAAGGAGGAAGTTAACAGAGCAATGCAAGGCGTAAGAAAACTTCAGAAAGAGGTTGACAGTCTTTTGATTATTGATAACCAAAAAATCTATAAAGTTTTTGGAGACCTTGCAATGTCAAAGGCTTTTAAAAAAGCCAACGAGGTATTAGTCATTGCCGTAAAGAGTATTTCTGAATTCATCACAAAGCCGGGCTTTATCAATGTTGACTTTGCAGATGTAAAAATGGTAATGCAAAACGGCGGAATGGCTATTATGGGAATTGGAGAAGCTGAAGGCACGGATAGAGCGCAAGAGGCTGTCAAGCAAGCATTTGAATCACCTCTTCTGAATGACTGCGATTTGTCAACTTGTAAAGGCGTGCTAATGTATGTATGCTGCTCAGATGACGTTGTTAAAATGTCTGAACTTAACCAGGCTGTTCAACACGTTGCAAGTTACACCGGCAATGCAAGTAAGTTTAAAAGAGGTATCATCAATGATAAATCAATGGGAGAAAAAATCAGCGTCACAATTGTCGCAACAGGTTTTGACGTACAGAATCTACCGGAGATAGAAGCCGCCAATCCAAACGTTCATATTGTTGACAGAGAGGGAGATGAGAAAAAAGGAATGGACTTGGGAGAAGCTCAAAAGACTATTGTAAGCAACCCTAAAAACCCTTATACCGGCAAAGAAGTAGAGATTGGGGAGGGAGCTATGGCCATGCCTTATACCAGCAAATATGCAAAAGGAGAACGACCTGCGCTTATTGTAGATGATGACAGTGACATTCTGAGGCTGGAAAATGAGCCTGCATATATGAGGAAAGGAAAAAAAAATGAAATAAAGAAAAACGTGGAAGAGTTTGATAGTAAGGGATATGTGCTAAAACACATAGACGGCAGAAACATTCTTTCAACGGATAATTCATTCCTTCACAAAACACAAGACTAACAATCAATAAGGGCAGATTAAAAATCTGCCTTTTTTGTATCTTTGCAAACAGTTATGGAGAAAAGAGTTACAAGAGTAAGATTCGCCCCAAGTCCCACGGGACCGCTGCACATGGGCGGCGTAAGAACAGCGCTTTACAACTATCTATACGCAAAGCAGCAAGGAGGAGTTTTTGTTTTAAGAATTGAGGATACGGATTCGCAGCGCTTTGTGCCCGGAGCAGAAAAGTATATCATAGAATCTTTAAAATGGTGTAATATACTCCCAACAGAAGGTATTGATAAAGACGGTAATGTAGTTGAAGCATCAAGTGCCGAACACCCGTTTGCCCCCTATCGCCAAAGTCAAAGAAAAGCTATTTATCGCAAATATGCGGAGCAGCTGATAGCGAGCGGAGATGCGTATTACGCTTTTGATACTCCGGAAGAACTGGATGCACAGAGAAATAAAGCAGAGGCAAATCATTCTACATTCATTTATAATTATCAGAACCGCAATCAGTTAAAGAATTCTTTAACAATGCCAGCAGATGAGGTCGAACATCTCCTTAAGGATACAAACCATTGGACAATAAGGTTTAAGATACCGGAAGGCCAGACCGTTGTCATGGAAGACCTAATCCGCGGTCACATGGAAGTTGAAACTAATACACTGGATGACAAGGTATTATGGAAAGCGGCCGATGAACTTCCAACGTACCATCTTGCAAATATTGTGGATGACCATTTAATGGAAATAACAGAAGTTATCCGCGGAGCCGAATGGCTTCCTTCTCTTCCTTTGCACTACCTTCTGTATAAGGCTTTTGGCTGGCAAGATTCTCAGCCGCGTTTTGCGCATTTATCCTTGCTTCTTAAGCCAGATGGAAAAGGGAAATTAAGCAAGAGAGACGGAGACCGCCTTGGATTTCCTGTATTCCCTCTTAAATGGGTTAGCCCAACGGGAGAAATATCAAGAGGTTATAGAGAGGACGGATACTATCCGGAAGCCTTTGTAAACATGCTTGCGCTTCTTGGATGGAATCCAGGAACAGAGCAGGAAATATTTACGCTAGATGAACTTTCAAAAGCTTTCTCATTTGACAGAGTAATAAAATCCGGAGCAAGATTTAATCCGGAAAAAGCAAAGTGGTTTAATGAACAATATCTGAGAGCCAGAACCGCAAAACAGCTTGCAGAAGAATTTCTTCCGGTGCTGCAAAAAAAAGCAGCGGATGCAATAGCTTCATCCGGGGTAAGTTGCAGCTGCATAACCACAAAACAAGACGCAATATCAGATTTAAAATATATTACACAAATATGTGACCTCATAAAAGAGCGTGCTCATTTTGTGAATGACTTGTGGGACATAAGCAAATCCATTTTTATACCTCCTGTAAATTATGATATCCAGGATATTTCAAAGTTTTGCAAGCCGGAAATTAAACCGTGCATGGAGAAAATACTGGAACATATCAAGGCTACTCCATTTGAAGATTATCTGTCGGGAGGGGAAAACGCGAAAGACATTGATGCATATAAAGCGCAGTGCTGCAATAAGATAGAGGGGATGCTCACCGACTTTATTAATAATAATGGATGGAAGATGGGAAGTATAATGAATACAATGCGCCTATTTTTTACTGGAACAACCCGCGGCCTTGGAATAGCAGATTTGATTTATTTCATGGGCAAAGAAGAGGCAGTAAAAAGAATAGAGAATGGAATAACTAATACATTTTAACGGATAGAAAGAATTTATTGCTTGAAAACAAAAAGAGCGTGCTTTCCAGCACGCTCTAAAACTCATTAAAGTGAAACTAATATTATACTGTAGTATTATATTTTCTCAACATTAACTGCGTTCATTCCCTTCTTGCCTTGCGCCTCATCATAATTTACCTTGTCACCCTCGGTAAGTCTAACGCCTTCTTTAAGGCCTGTTCTGTGTACAAAGATGTCCTCGGTACCGTCTGTAGGGATTATAAAACCAAACCCCTTCTCAGAATTGAAGAATTTTACTGTTCCTTCTTTCATTGTAAAAAAAATTAATTGGTTAAAAATGTTCTGCTAAGGTATGAATAAAATGCGTCATTGTATCAAATACTGCTTTAAATCTTTATTTTTTCTTAACTATAGGGGCAAAACAGCCAATTTTTAAGCCATAAAAGTGTAAATTTGCATACGTCGCAAGGGAAGCAGACAAGTTATCTTAAACCAAAAAGTCATGAAAAATAAAGGTCTTATTTTAATTACCGGAGCCACCGGATACATTGGCTCCCACACTGTAGTTGAACTCATTAATGCCGGCTATGATGTGATTGGCGCAGACAATTTTTACAATTCTACGGCAAAGGTGCTTGACGGAATTAAAAAAATAGTTGGATTCAATATTAAATTTGAAGAGGTTGATTGCTCTGATTATAAGGCTTTTGAAAAGGTATTTGTGAAATATCCGGATATAGTTGGGGCTATTCATTTTGCAGCATGCAAAGCGGTTGGAGAGAGTATTGAGAAACCGCTGTTATATTATCGCAACAATATTGTTTCTCTGCTAAACTTAATTGAGTTGATGAATAAAAAAGCAAAACAAGCAAATATTGTATTCTCCTCATCTTGTACGGTTTACGGACAGCCGGCCAAGAAATGTCTTCCAATTCCGGAAACCGCCCCGCTTGTAAAATCGCCGTCTCCTTACGGAAAATCAAAACAAATGGCAGAGGATATTTTATCAGACAGCGTAGTAGCTTTCCCTGAGCTAAAAGTCTGTGCTCTAAGATATTTCAATCCTATAGGCGCGCATCCCACGGCATACATCGGAGAACTTCCAAACGGAGTTCCAATGAATCTTGTACCATTTATCACCCAAACAGCTGCCGGAATCAGAGACCATCTTAACGTTTTTGGAGATGACTATAATACTCCCGACGGTTCATGCATAAGAGATTACATATATGTTGTTGATTTGGCAAAAGCTCACGTGATGGCGCTTGATAAACTTATTGTAGAAGAGTCTGCTGCAAAGACAACGACTGTGAAAAAAACAATTGTTGCAAAAAACTCCCCTTATCCCGCAGCAGAAGCCAGCGGAAGGTGGTTTGTTTATAATCTTGGAACAGGCAAGGGACTCTCTGTATTTCAGCTTATTAAGGGCTTTATTAAGACAACGGGAGTTAAGTTCAATTATGTAATTGCTCCGCGCCGAACAGGTGATGTTGAGCAAGTTTGGGCTGACCCATCTAAAGCAAAAAAAGAGCTTGGCTGGAAGGCTGCAACTCCAATAGCAGAAATATTAAAGTCTGCGTGGAAATGGCAGCAAACTTTGCCTAAAAAATAGCGCGCCGCTTAACAAGATCAATCTACTGAGCTATAAAGCGATAGACGATTTCGCCCACCTGAGGATTTGGCGCCGTTTCCGATGCGGAAAAACGGGAGCGTTTTGCCGCGTTAAGAGCCGCTGCACAGATGCATCCGTCTGAAACTGAAGAACCTTCAATTATTTGAGCACTTGTTACATATCCGTTTCTGCCAACAGAAATTCTTACACTGACATCTCCCCCTCCCTGACATTTATAAACCGGAATGGGAAGAGAAAAGGCATTGCGCCGGTCTAACGTCCATGATAAAACGGAAGGCCCCTTATATGGCTTAGCATCAGACTTTTTCACCGGAGCGGCATTTGGAACATTATCCGTTCCTTCCGGTTGGATATCATATTTCTTTGCATCTTTAACTTTTTTCTGCACATCAGCCGCCTCTTTATAAAGCTCCTTCATATTGCTGTTGCGGTCATCCTTTAAAGAACTTCCGCTCCTTTGAACAGGTACGCTCTTATACTCTTGCACCGAACGTCCGGCAAGCTGTTCTGCAAGCTCGCCTTTTGCAAGATTTTTCACTTCCTCTTCTTTCTGAATCTTATCATCTTTCTGTTCCTGTGCCAGCTTGCCCTCAGAATCTGTCACAAATGAAGTCTCCTGTGTAACAACAGTATGGATAGATATTACAAGGAGAATGATTAACAACACAAGATGAAAAGCGATAGTAGCAAAAAGCCCAATGTGTTTCCCCTTTTTCACACGGGCTTTATACAATTGTTCCTCAGATTTTTGCTCGGGAATATTATTTTTTAATTTCTCCTCCACTGTCTCTAAAAAATTCTTAACCTATAGCTTAAAACTTTAAACTATGTTAAAGCAATCCTCCCTTTTAACGCCTTCTCAATTGTGGCCACTAAAATATTTATAGCCACCATATTATGCCCTCCTTGCGGGACAATAATATCTGCATACCTCTTGCTTGGCTCAATGAACTGGAGGTGCATAGGCTTAACAGTTTCCTGATATCTCTTAAGAACTTGCTCAACATTTTTTCCTCTTTCTTGAGTATCTCTTCTTATCACTCTGCTCAAACGATCATCCGCATCCGCATCCACAAACACCAATATATCAAACAATTTGCGCAGCTCCTCACAAGTGAAAATCAAAATGCCCTCAATAATAATAATTGTAGCTGGCTCAATATGAACTGTTTCTGTTGTTGACCTGGAACAAGTAACATAAGAATAAACCGGCTCCTCTATGCTCTTCCCCGCTTTCAATTTTTTTATATCCCTGATAAGCAACTCAAAATCAATGGAATTAGGATGATCAAAATTATGCACGGCTTTTTCCTCCGGAGTAAGATTGCTGCTATCCTTATAATAAGAATCTTGAGAAATAACCACTACATCTTCCGGCTTCAACAATTTTTTCAACTTGTTTACAACCGTTGTTTTTCCAGAACCGGTCCCGCCGGCAATTCCAATGATTAACATGATATTTTCATTTTATTGTCTATCGCGACAGATATATTAATTGACTAAAAATCAGCATTTTTTGGAGTTCTTGGGAATGGTATTACATCTCTGATATTAGCCATGCCGGTAACAAACAAAAGCAATCTTTCAAAGCCAAGACCAAAACCGCTGTGAGGACAAGTTCCCCATTTTCTGGTATCTATGTACCACAGTAAATTCTTGGTGTCCATCTTAAGCTCATTAATTCTGTTCATCAGCTTTTCATAAGAAGCTTCCCTCTCTGAACCTCCAATAATTTCTCCAATCTTAGGGAATAAAACATCCATTGCCTTAACGGTTTTGCCATCATCATTTTGCTTCATATAGAACGCTTTAATATCTTTAGGATAACCCGTAACTATTACCGGTTTCTTAAAATATTCCTCTACCAGATACCTCTCATGTTCGCTCTGCAAATCTATTCCCCAGCTAACCGGGTACTCAAATTTTTTCCCGCTCTTCATAAGAATATCAACTCCATCCGTGTATTCAAGTCTCTGGAACTTGGTATTAACCACTCCCTTAAGACGTTCAATCAAACCCTTGTCAAACATATCATTCAAGAATTGCAAATCCTCCGCACAATTATCCAAAGCATACTGAACAAGATGTTTGATAAAATCTTCCGCAAGCTCCATGTTATCATTGATGTCATAGAATGCCATCTCCGGCTCAATCATCCAGAACTCTGCAAGGTGTCTTGGCGTGTTTGAATTCTCCGCACGGAATGTAGGACCAAATGTGTAAATTTTCCCAAGGGCCGTTGCTCCAAGCTCTCCCTCCAGCTGACCGCTAACCGTAAGAGCAGTTTGTTTCCCAAAGAAATCATCTTCAAAATTTACCTTGCCCTCTTTGGTCTTGGGTATATTATTCAAATCCATTGTAGTAACCTGGAACATTTCTCCGGCACCCTCGCAATCAGACGCTGTAATCAGCGGAGTGTGAAGATAGTAAAAGCCTCTCTCATTAAAATATTTATGGATGGCAAATGCCATTGCATTTCTAATTCTAAAGACGCATCCAAAAGTATTCGTTCTCATTCTCATGTGGGCAATCTCTCTTAAGAATTCCATTGAATGTCCCTTCTTCTGCAGCGGATAAGTTGCAACGTCAGCAGTTCCGTAAATTTCAACGCTTTCCGCCTGAACCTCTACACTCTGTCCTTTGCCCATGCTCTCCACAAGTTTGCCTTTAACGCAAAGACATGCGCCCGTTGTAACATCCTTCAAACTCTCCTCTGAAAATTTCTGTCCGTCACAAACAACTTGAATATTTTTAACGGTGCTTCCATCATTCATTGCAATGAAAGCAACATTTTTATTTCCTCTTTTTGTTCTAACCCAACCTTTTACAACAACCTCGCAACCAGGCTTTTCCTCAAACAGTTGCTTAATGTTTTTTCTCTGAATTTCACCCATTTTTAAATGCTCCTATTATCTATGATTATTTTTTGCGCTGTTTTTTTACTTTTTTTAGCCGCTCTTTTTTATCCCGACAGCTTTTACTTTACATATTTTTTAATTGCCTTGGCCCAGATTGCATACCCCTCTTCTGAAAGATGTAAACCGTCAGTAGAAATTGCAGGGTTCATCACCTGATCCTTTGCCGGCATATGGAGGTCAGCCTTTCCGCCAACCAAAAACAAAGGATAAATATTTACAAAGGTAACACGCTCTTTGTGTGCAATTATTTTTAAACCGGCGTTAATTTCTGAAAACATCTCAGTTTTCCCCTTAAGTCTTTTGTATCTGTTAAAACTCTCATTAATAGGCAGTAAACTCTGCAAATACAATTTACTTCCCGGACATTCCTTCTTAATCTTTTTAACAAGATTATCCACCAGCACCACTATAGAATCAACAGATAAATCATGACTAACGTCATTTGCCCCCGTTATTAAAAAAATCTTTTTGGGGCTCCCCTTTGCAATTTCATCCAGCCTGTCAGATATACCCTCTGCAACATCTCCAATAATACCGCGATTCCTGATTGCTCCTCCGGCCTTTGCAAGTTTCTCATTAACAGCCGGAAAATATGTATCCCATTTTCCTCCCTCAACCAAAGAATTACCAAGAAAAACAATATCATCTCTGCAAATTGGTTTTTCTGCGGCAAACTTTTCAAGCCTTGTATAATAATAATTGGTATACTTGGCTCCCTCTTTTTGCGCCATCGGATTAAGGTTCTGAGCCTCTGTAGCAGTCCTGATCAAAGCGGCGCTATCCGCAGATACGTTCTTTGTATTATTCTGAGCCTCAACAAATACAGTGGATACGACAACACCTGCAAGTGCGGCACAGGAAATAAATAAAGGGCGTAAAACCGTCGGGAATAAAATATTTTTGATTTTAAATAACATTATAGATATTAATATGTGTCTCGCCTCTGATGAACAAGAATTAATTTTTAAGTTCTCCAAAGCCCATTGCCATATAAATTTTCTTAGGCAGATCCGTATTATTTTGTCTGCCGCTAAACATCTGACTGCACGCCCCTACTGCAAAAACAGGAACGGCTCCTCCGGTATGTGAACTTGTAGTCCATCCAATATTTGCCGCCTTGCTCAAAGAATCAACAGGCTCCTGCTTTAAATAATTATCAACAGTGATTTTATCGTTTTGGACTTTCTTTAAAGTAACATCCACTCCAGATAAATCAAAAGTATAACCCTTTGTACGTCCAAGAGTTAAGCCCCCAGTCTCATGGTCCGCAGTTACAATTATCAAGGTCTCTTTTGGGTGTTTCTTATAAAATTTAAAAGCAACTTTTATAGCCTCATCCATATCCATAGTTTCAGTAATAACACCGGCCATATCATTATCATGAGCCGCCCAGTCAATCTTTCCACCCTCGCACATCATAAAAAAGCCTTTGTCATTTGGCTTGTAAAGAAAATCTATTGCTGATTCAACTACCTGTTTCAGCGTTAAATCCTGAGGCTTTCTCTCCATCACATAAGGAAGTATGTCATTTACTCTAGATGTATCCGGCTGGAAAAGAATCATTTTTTTTGCACCGGCAGCCTTCTTTGACTTATAGTCATCTACTCCATAAGCTACTGTATACCCGCATTTTGCAACGTTATCATAGATGTTCTTTTTTGCATTCGAAATCTTCTTGTTGTTTACGCCGTCAAAACCTCCTCCGCCAAAAAAATCAAAGCCGCTTTTTGGAAGCTGCATTGCTATATCATAATATCCGTCCCTGTCTGCAGAATGTGCATAAAATCCCGCCGGAGTTGCATGATCTATCGTAACAGTTGTCATTATCCCAATCTTAACTCCTGCATCATGCAGAAAGTAAGTAAACTGCCTCAAATTTGTAGAGTCAGGTCCCATGCCCACAATATTATTCCTTGTCTTATGGCCTGTAGCTAAAGCAGTTGCAGCAGCGGAAGAACAAGTAATCATATTGCTGTAAGAATATGTAGTTGCCATTCCCATCACCGGAAACTGAGTAAAACACAAAGGATCGCTCCCCGGAACATTACCGTGCTCCGTTGCCAGATAGGCCTCCGTTAATGCAACATGTGCAAACCCCATTCCGTCACCAATAAAGAAAAAAACGTACTTAGCTTTTGGCGTACTTTTCACCGGTGTCTTTGCGTATGACGCTGACACTACAAACGTTATAGCAGCCAAACACAGAAAAGCGTTTTGCAAAACTCTTTTAAATTTCATTATTTAAACAATTAAAATTTATATATCACCACAGACGGCAAAACAAAGACGCCGTACAACGCACAAATTTAGCAAAATCTGTCGGGAGTAAGAAATCAGATAGAATAAAAACAAAAAGAGCCGCAGAAAAACCGCAGCTCTTTTTGATATATACAAAGAATGCTTACTCAGCCAAAATATGGCTGGCAGCTGTCCTAGTACGTGCAACATAGATGATCTTTAGAGCAGAACAACGTCTTAGCTCTTGTTTGATATCAGTTATGATACCCATGCGGACGTTCTCATCAGCCTTAATAGAAACAGTCATTAGGTCTCTATCTCCCTCCGCCATTCCCTCTCTTTCAGAGGCAATGAAATCACGGATGTCAGCCGTTGTCTTAAAAGAATCATTTAATTGGATACGTGCGTCTGTTCCAAACTGTGCCTGTTTTGAAGGTATAGGGGAACCTACGTAGATATATGAAGCCAAATCCTTTCTCTCTAGTTTAACATTTTCCGTTGCCTCCGGCAGTTTAACCGTAACCAACTTATTTGTCTGACGAAATGAGGTTGAAATCATAAAGAAGAACAGCAACATGAAGACAACATCAGGAAGTGATGCAGTACTAATTGCTGGAGCTTTTTTCTTATTGCTTTCTCTAAATCTTCCCATAATAATTTCTGCTATTTGCCTTTAACATCTCTAGGTTCTGCCTCTGAAATATTCTGAGGTATAGCATCACGAACTATCTTCTGATGATCCTCATCCAGAGCAGCATACTTCTTTCCATAGTTTTGCATTGCAAAAGAGTCGCGCACCTCATTAAACGCTCTTACAATCTCATTTTGAACTTGAATGTAAGCGTTGTAACTGGTACCACGGTCATTCTGCAAAGAAACAACACCCTTGGAAACCGCATAATTACCAAATCCCTTAACGTTAACGGTCTCCCTTTCTGGAAGATTAATATCGTTAGCCGGGTTGGTAATAAATTCAACTATTTTATCCTTGATTTGACTCACGTCCATAGGCTGAGAACCAACCAAAATTCTATCATTGGAATTAATCTTAACAATGATAACATTTCTACGGTTGATCTTCACATCCTGCTGCTGCTGTTTCTCCTGCATAGGAGGCAAACGTCTTTGTAGACCTTTGTCAACGTCCATGGTTGTTGTAACCAAGAAGAAAACCAGAAGCAAGAATGCAATATCGGCTTGCGAACTTGCGTTAATCTCAGGAGTTTCTCTAATACTCATAATTATTAATTACTTTCTCTGTTTAAATAAACCGCTCAACACTGAACACAAGAACGCACCAACAAGAAGAATGATACTCAAAATCAAAGAAGCATCAATCCACTTAAGTGTTGCGTGTGTAGGAGGAGTAGTAACGTGAGCATCAACCGGATTGCCTGAAGCAATCAGGAATGATACCAAACATAACAATACAACAACTCCAAATTCCCATAAAGTCTTCTTGCTGCTACCGCCTGAACGATAGAAGAAAGGCATTATCAAAGTGATAATAACAGCCAAAGCGCAAAGAACATATGCCCAATTTAGAATTGGAGTCACCATTTTGTTGCCGGAGCCATTGAACACATAAAAACCAAGGCAGACGATAACAGAGATGATGTATATTATGTATGTAAAAATTTTTGCTGATTTAGACATACCAATTATTTTTTATTGCTGAAGTGAGTTAAAACATCAATAAAGTTAATGGAAGAGTTCTCCATTCCGTTAACGATGCTATCAATTCTTGATACGATATAATTATAGAACAATTGAAGAATAATGGCGACGATCAATCCGCCGATAGTTGTGATCAAGGCTACCTTAATACCACCAGCAACAACGGTCGGAGAGATATCTCCTGCTGACTCGATAGCATCAAATGCCTGAACCATTCCAACGACTGTTCCAAGGAATCCCAACATAGGGGCCAATGCGATGAACAATGCAATCCAAGTTAGTCCGCTCTCTAACTGACCCATCTGAACTGAACCGAAAGAAGTGATTGATTTCTCAACTACATCTAGGCCCTGATCCATACGTGAAAGACCCTGATAGAAAATACTTGCAACTGGTCCGCGAGTGTTACGGCAAATTTCCTTTGCAGCGTCAACGCCACCATTGTTAAGAGCCTCATCAACTTTCTTTACAAGTTTGTCAGTGTCAGTTGTAGCAAGGTTAAGATATATGATTCTTTCAATTGCAATAGCAAGTCCAAAGATAAGGCACAAGATGATTGTAGCCATGAACCCGGGACCTCCCTCAATGAACTTAATCTTAATCTGCTGATAAATAGGCTGATCAGAAGATCCGCTCATAAGAGCCTGTGAAGACATATCAGAACCGGAAGCAGGAGCCGCTTGTTGTTCTGTTGTTGCAGGAGCAGCCTTTGTGGAGTCCTGTGCAACTGCGTTCTGGGCAGTAAAGGCCATAATGCCAGCAACTGCCAAAAACATGAAAATTTTTTTCATAAATTTTTTTGTGATTTAATATTAAACAATGTATTTGTAGTTATTCTTTTGTTTCTTTAAAAACCGAGGCGCAATTTACGCATTTTTTTCTAACAAGAATCTGTCAAAGCAAACTAAATTGTAACCTCACCCCGTAAACTTATCAACATATTTTGCTTAATTGCTTTTATATCAGCGTATTTACCCATAAGAACAAATAATTTGGCAAGAGCCGCCTCTGTTGTACTGTCATACCCGCAAATAACCCCTATTTTCTTAAGCGCAGCACCTGTTGCATAAGCACACATATCAACGCTACCCGCTTGACACTGTGTAATATCTACAATAATTACCCCCTTTTTAATCCCTCTTTCCAAGCTATTAAGAAATTCTTTGTTAGTTGGAGCATTACCAGAACCGTATGTTTCAAGTATTACGGCTCTGCACCCTTTAATATTAATAGCAGAATCTACCGCCTCCGGCTTAATGCCCGGAAAGATTTTAACTATTGCAACATTAGTATCCAGCTTTGTGCTTATTTTCAATGGCTTACCCCATTTTACCGGATAATTTATCACAGAAGTATTGTACTTTATATGCACTCCAACATCCGCAAGAACCGGATAATTTGCCGATTTGAAAGCACGGAAATTTTCGGCATTGTATTTTGTTGTTCTGTTCCCTCTATATAGCTGACTTTCAAAGTATATGCAGACCTCCGGAACCATTGCCCTCCCATCTTTTCTCACGGCTGCGGCTATCTCTATTGAAGAGACAATATTTTCTTTTCCGTCAGTTCTAAGCATTCCAATTGGCAGCTGGCTCCCGGTAAGGACAACCGGCTTCTCCAAATCCTCCAGCATAAAACTCAGGGCGGAAGCTGTATAAGACATTGTATCAGTACCATGCAATATTACAAAGCCATCATATTTTTTGTAATTATTTTCTATCAGTTCACACAATTTCACCCAAAAATCAGGAGCAACATCTGATGAATCAATAACCGGGTTAAATGAGTAAGTTTCAATAGAATACCCAAACTTCTTAAGTTCAGGAACCTCCTCTTGAATTTGACTAAAATCAAACGGAACAAGCGCAAGCGTCTTTGCATCTTGCTTCATTCCAATTGTGCCTCCGGTATAAATCAATAATAAACGTCTTTTCATACTATATTAACTCAATAATTAGTTTGTTTCACAATTATGTTTCCCGATAGTTTTATATTGCAAACAGTTCTTCTGCATTTTTTGTGGTTTGAAATGCAACTTCATCTATGCTGCATCTTTTTATTTCTGAGACTTTTGCAGCAATAAAAGGGATATATGAACTCTCATTTCTTTTTCCGCGGTGAGGCACAGGGGTAAGCCACGGAGAATCCGTCTCCAAAATAACACTCTTTAATGGTATTTTTTCCAGCGTTTTAGCAATGCCGGCATTCTTATATGTTACAACCCCGCCTATTCCTACCTTGAACTCCCCGTATCTCTGAATCCTCTCAAATGTCTCCGTGCTTCCGCTAAAAGCATGAAAAACACCCCTGATTCTCTGACATTTGCCGTCCTTGCCAAACATGTGATTATCAAGCACCTGAAATATTTCATCTGTTGCGGAACGTTCATGAATTATAATGGGAAGATCGTATTCTGCAGCCATATCAATCTGAGCACTAAACACTTCCATCTGCTCCTTCATAAATTCTTTACTCCAGTACCCGTCAAGACCAATTTCTCCTATTGCATAATATCTTGGACGGCGGGATAACGCACTATCGTAACCATGGCTGTTAACTGAATTCTTTAATTTCTCCTCCACAAACTTTAGTTCTTCCCCCCAATTGGCAGCCACAGACGTAGGATGCAGGCCAATTGTCATAAAGGCATTATTTGGGTGATTATTAAAACATTCCAACTGCCTCTGATAGCAGGTTGAATCTATTGCGGGAAAAATCCACTTTGAAACGCCCGCATCCAGCGCTCTCTGCAAAACCGCCTCTCTATCAGCATCAAAGGCAGTGTCATATGGGTGTGTATGTGTATCTATAAAAGTCATGCCGTTAAATCTTCCTCTTGCTGCTCCTGCTTAACATATACTCTCCTTTTTCATCCGCGACAACGTCTCCTGACAACTCAAGTTCCAGCAATATTAGCGAAACAGTATTAAAATCAAGCCCTGTATTTTGCACTAAATAATCTACGCTGCGGGGAGTACCGAGCGTTAAAGTTAGCAATATTTTTTTTCTTTTGTTTTCCGCCCCTGAAAACAAATCCGGCTGCATAGCAATGTCCGTCTGGCTGGTTGCAGCCCACCCCAGTTCCTTTGGAATTGTAGCGGTATTTACGCATATAGATGCAATGTTCTTGCTAATTAAATAATTGCAGCCATAAGAATTGGCATCACATATCCTGCCCGGGACGGCAAAAATGTCTCTTGCATAAGAACTTGCATACTCTACCGTGCTCATAGAACCACCTGATACTCTGGTTTCTGCAACAAGCAGCCCTTGTGTCATCCCGGCAATAATTCTATTGCGCTGCAAAAAGTTTCTGCGAAGCGCCGGAACAGCACGCGGAAATTCAGTGATAATCCCTCCGTGAGATATCATTTTAATAGCGTCGTCCCTGTGAGATGCCGGATATATCAAATCTATGCCGCAAGGCAAAACAGCAACCGTCTCCATCTTATTGGCCAAAGCCGCACGGTGAGCCGTTATATCTATCCCGATAGCCAAACCACTTACAATTAACGGATTAAAGCCCATATCCCCAAGCGCATCTATTAGTAATCTGCAGGCGTTATTGCCGTATTCTGACGCCAGCCTGGTACCTACAACCCCAAGACTTCTAGTATTATTCAAATCTCCATTGCCCTTGTAATAGAGAATTATAGGAGCATCCTGACACTCAAGCAATTTTTGCGGATACTCTTTGCTGTTTACATCAATGATGCGGACATTCTTTTCTCTGTACCATAAGGCCTCTTTTTCCGCCCACTCGAGGCACTCTTTTGATTGCAGACGCACTCCTATTCCGTGTATACACAGCAAGTCGTCTATATCCTCAAAATATCCTTCAAAAATTTTCTCAATTTTTGGGAAGTACTCCATAACCTGCCTTCCTAGCAAAGGATGGTCAAAAAACTCTCTGCTTAAAGCACATAGATAAATCTCTCTCTTAAGTTTGCGGTCACTCTGCCAGACCGCGTTTTTTGCATAAAGACTACCTTCACATTCCATAGTTTATTGATTTTAAATTGTTTGAATAAGTTAAATGTGACAAAAAAAACGGCTGCAAGATATTTCACTTGCAGCCGAATCAGATGTCATACTATCAATTTATCCGGTAAAAAAAATCCGGAATTGTAAATAAATACTTGCCTCCTGCTCAAATTGTTTATATTACTAACATTGCATCTCCGTAAATGCCAAATTTATAGCTCTTTTTAATAGCCAGCTTATATGCGGCCATAACTTTATCAAAACCGCCAAAAGCCGCCTGTGTCATTAACATTGTAGAAAGCGGATAATGGAAGTTTGTAATTAGAGCGTCTGCTATTACAAAATCATAAGGGGGAAAAATAAACTTGTTTGTCCAACCGTCAAAAGGCTTAACCTGATTTGTTGTTGTAACTGGTGTCTCTAATGCCCTTAGTACAGAGACGCCTACAGCAAACACCCTCCTTCCTTCAACTTTTGCCTTGTTAATTTTATCGGCAGTTTCTTCCGGAATTATCATCCGTTCAGAACCCATTTTGTGTTTTGACAAATCTTCTACGTCTACTCCTACAAAATTGCCAAGCCCTATGTGAGATGTAAGGAAAGTATATTCTATCCCTTTGATTTCCATCTTTTTAAAAAGCTCTCTGCTGAAGTGCAACCCGGATGCCGGAGTTGCCACAGCCCCTTCATTCTTTGCAAAAATTGTATTAAATCTTTCCAGATCAATCTCTTCTGGATGACTTCTGATTTCTTTTGGAATAGGAAGTTCTCCAACGCTAAAAAGCGTCCTCTTAAAATCATCATAACTTCCGTCATACAAGAATCTTAAAGTTCTGCCTCTTGATGTTGTATTATCTATTACTTCTGCAACCAAAGAGTCATCATCTCCAAAATAGAGTTTATTGCCAATTCTAATTTTCCTAGCCGGGTCTACAAGAACATCCCAAAGTCTTTGTTCTCTGTTAAGCTCTCTCAAAAGTGAGATTTCTATCTCTGCGCCGGTTTTTTCCTTATTGCCCCTAAGCCGTGCAGGGAACACTTTTGTATCATTAAATACAAATAGGTCTCCCTCTCTGGCGTAATCAATAATGTTTTTAAATGCTTTGTTGTCTGTGTTTCCGTTGCTCTTGTGCAGAACCATGAGTTTGCACTCGTCCCTGTATTTAGGAGGGTACTTTGCGATCAAATCTTTTGGAAACGCAAAATTAAATTGTGATAATTTCATAATGTCAGCGTAATCAATGCGATGATTATACGAAACAAATATGAAAAAGTTACAAATGCCTTAATTTTTTTTGAAAAACGCCTACTGCGCAATATGAACAATTTGCTCAAATTGCTCTATTGAAATGGCATTATCAAGAATGTAACCGCCTGATGCTCTTCTTACAAGGCCACCCAAATATCCGCCGCTGCCTAACGCTTGCCCTAAATCTCTGGCAATAGAGCGGATATAAGTCCCTTTGCTGCATGATATATCTACGGAAAGCTCAGGAAGATTCTCCGGAGCTGTACATTTAGTGCCCCCAAATCCCTCAGCGCTCAAAAGTTTTGCAGAGTAAATTATTACTCTAGATGGTTTTAATACTATATTATCCCCGCCGCGAGCAATATCATAAGCCCGGACACCGTCTACTAATTTTGCGGAAAAACTTGGAGGAACTTGGTCATGCTCCCCTTCTAATGCTGCAATAGCCTGATTCACTTGCTCTAAAGTTATATGCTCATGCGGGTAATATTCATCTATCTCATGTTCCTTGTCAAAAGAGGGTGTGGTTGCTCCAATGATTATTTTTGCTACGTATGCCTTTTTTTCCGCCTGCAGAGTCTCTGCCAATTTTGTTGCTTTTCCAACACAAATCAGCAACACGCCGGTCGCAAGGGGATCCAAGGTGCCGGCATGCCCAACTTTAAGTTTGTGATTATGAAATTGTTTCTGCAGGGCAAATTTGATTTTCCTAACGGCATCTGCGCTGGTCCATCTATATGGCTTATCTAAAACAATAACAATCCCGTCGGGATAATCCTCTATGTGCTCAGATAAATTCTGAACACTGCCTTTCTGTAGTACCAGCAATCCCACTTGTAAATATTTTATTATGAATTATTGTTTTGCACAGGAATTTTATCTATCCTGCGCTGGTGTCTGCCTCCCTCAAATTCTGCTGAAAGATAGGCTTTTACAACTTCTTCTGCATCTGCAAGAGTGATAAATCTTGCCGGAAGAGTAAGGATATTGGCATTGTTATGACGCTTTGCCAGAGCTCCAAGTTCCGGCGTCCAGCATAGAGCCGCTCTGATGCCTTGATGCTTGTTTAGCGTCATTGAGATTCCGTTTCCGCTCCCGCACATTGCAATTCCAAAATCTACCTCTTTATTCTCCACGGCAAGCGCCAAAGGATGCGCAACGTCCGGATAATCCATACTTTCAGATGAGTGAGTTCCAAAATCTTTTATCCTATATCCGGCCTTCTCCAAAAAAGGTTTGAGTGCCTCTTTAAGTTCAAATCCGGCATGATCAGATGCCATTCCAATTAATTGTGCCATAATTGTTTATTTAACTGTCGTGATAATACTATTTACCTGCTGCATCCAAGCTTTTAACTTTTGCAACAACGTTATCTATACTAATAATGAAAGGATAGAACGCATCATTCTCCATGGAAGAATATCTTCCGACCAGCCCCTTCATTTGAGTCTTTAAAATGCCCCTGCTCTTTGACCATTCTCCGGGCTTTGGAACAACTCCGCTCTTCTTTGCAAAATTCAAAAATCCTCCATCAAAATCCATCTTTGAAAGAAGCGCCTCTAGCTGCGGCAGTGTTTTTATCGCACGCAGCTGCGTTCCGTATTTATCTGCAAGAAGTGCGCTGTACTGCATCTGCAAACTCTTGTCATTAACCTTAACAAGAAAATCTGAAACACCCTGGGTATCAAGAGGTACAAAGACATCAGGAATTATTCCTCCGCCGCCGTAAACCACCCTGCCCTTTGGAGTTTTAAACTTTAATTTTTTATCTTTTTTAATGCTGTCAACATTCTGCATCTCTCCATGCTGATATCTCTCCAAAATGTCATACATGTAATCTGCAGAATAAGGCTTTTGGATACATCTTCCGGTTGGTGTGTAGTAGCGCGCAACAGTCAGACGTATTCCGGAATTATCTGAGAAGTTGATTGGCTCTTGCACAAGCCCCTTACCAAATGAGCGGCGTCCAATAATGGTTCCCCTGTCATTATCTTGGATTGCCCCGCTTACAATTTCGCTTGACGATGCAGAATTCTCATTTATAGCAACATATAGTTTTATGTCTTGACAGGTTCCCCTTCCGTCAGCATAAAAGTCTTGCCTCTTTCTCATCCTGCCCTGCAGATAAACTATCTTTTCTCCTCTCTTTAAAAACTCATTTGTCATTAAGAGAGCCTGGTCAAAATAACCGCCCGGATTATCTCTTAAATCCAAAAGCAATGAAGTCATCCCAGTTTTCTTAAGAGAAGCGACTGCCTTCATAAACTCTTCATAAGTAGTTTTTGAGAACTTTGATAACTTTATATAGCCCAGATGTTTGTTAAGCATCATACTGGCATCCAAGCTCTTAAGAGGAATTATGCCACGCGTTATTGTAAAAGGTATAAGCCCAGCAACAGAACCCCTTTTTATATCAACTTTAACTTTTGTACTCTGCGGCCCCTTCAATAATTTGATTAAGGAATCTTGATTAAATTTTACGCCGGCAACATTTTTCCCGTCAACTTTAATAATCCTGTCACCGCTAAGCAGACCCACCTTAGAAGACGGACCTCCCGGTATTACATTTATAACTACCGCCGTATCATTAGGCACATTAAATTCTATTCCTATGCCGCTAAAGTTTCCCTCCAAAGATTCTTCTGCCTCTGCCAAATCTTGCGGAGGAAGATAAACTGAATGCGGGTCCAAAGATTGCAAAATCAAAGGAATAGATTTTTCAACCATATTATTGTAACTCAGCGTATCAACATAATTCTGCTCAATCTGGTCCAGTACAAGAAGTAATTTGTCCCATTTATGTCCTCCTATTGCATACTCAGAACTGATAGCCCTTCTTCTGGCACATCTCTCTAACATGTTAAAAGAGAGAAACAAAGAGAGAATGATTATAATCACAATCCCAAAATAAGGGTTTCTAATAAGTTCCTTAAAATATTTGTGATGCGGCTGCTCAGGCTGCGGCGCTGCAGGCTGTTGCAACTTCTGCTCCTGCGGTATTGCAGATGGTTGCTCTTGCTGCGATGATTCAGGCTGCTGTTGATTTTGTATGTTTAAGTCTTCCGGCATATTACAAGCTCCTTTCCTTTTCCAATTTATCTATCTCCTCCTGCGGCATGTGAACAATCTCTATATTAGCCCTTTTCAGAAGTTTGATTCCATCATCCAAACGGTAATCATCTCTATAAACAACCCTCACAATTCCGCTCTGGATAATAAGTTTTGCACACTCAACACATGGAGATGCAGTAATATAAAGAGTACCTCCGTTTGAACTGTTATTTGATTTTGCAATCTTTGTAATTGCGTTAGCCTCAGCGTGTAACACATAAGGTTTTGTTACGCCGTTTTCATCCTCGCATACATTCTCAAAACCGGAAGGCGTTCCGTTGTAACCGTCAGAAATTATCATTCTGTCCTTTACAATAAGAGAACCCACCTGTCTTCTCTTGCTATAAGAATTCCTGGCCCAAATCCCTGCCATTTGCAAATAGCTGATATCAAATTGAGTTTGCTTATCCATCTTAGTTTTCCAATGTATTTGGCTGATATAAATATCTCTTTATGCTGCGTTTGGGCGTCTTCTCAAACTCCTCCGGCATTACTCTTACTCCGGACAACTTGCAATAATTAGGCAAATCCTGATTGACAATCTTTATATTTTCTTCCATAGTTTGTATCATCATCTCTCTGGAAAATCCATCAACCTCCCCAGCTTCCATATCCGGATATATAAGCGCAACCAGTTTACCTCCCTCATCAACAACCAAAGATTCAACGACATACGGCATATTATTAATTACACTCTCTATCTCTTCCGGATAAATATTTTGACCGCTAGGACCAAGAATCATTGTCTTGCTTCTTCCCTTTATGTACAAATAGCCGTCTTCATCCATCAAGCCAAGGTCACCGGTTCTGAACCATCCGTCAGAAGTGAAGGATTCTTTAGTAGCCACGTCATTCCTGTAATATCCAAGCATGACATTATCTCCTTTGACCAAAATTTCTCCCGGAATTGTAGCAGGGATTGCAGAGTCAACTTTAATCTGCATTCTTGGGGCCGCTTTTCCGCAAGAGTAAAGCTTTAGCTTATCCCAAGGAGAATAAGCAATTATAGGCGCACACTCTGTCATTCCGTAACCAACTGTGTATCTGAAACCTATCTTATGAAAGAAGTTATCTGCCTCCTTGTTAAAAGCGGTGCCTCCAACAATAACCTCTATAAAGTTTCCTCCGAATGTATTTGACAAAGTCTCATTAATTTTATCACCAATCTTTTTGTCAACTATCGGGAGTCCAAGTAAAAATCTCATGCCCGGCTTTTTTAAGAAAGGCTGCAATCTGCTCTTGTAAATTTTTTCAATAATAAGAGGAACGGCAATTATCAGGATTGGCTTTATCTCCTCAAGCGCTTTTACAATTATACTTGGAGAAGGAACCCTTGTTAAAAAATATACGTGAGCACCAACGCACATTTCAAACAGAAATTCAAACATCATCCCGTACATATGCGCAGTTGGAAGCACAGAAACAACGCTTGAGGTATTATTAACTTGAGGCATCACCTGAACCGCAAATAACACATTGGAAATAAGTGCTCTATAAGGGATCATCACCCCTTTTGAAAAGCCGCTTGTTCCACTTGTATAATTGATTAAAGCAAGTTCATTTGGACTCCCTTCTTTGTAATAATTCACGCTCTCCTTAATAAATGCATTTGGATATTTTTTTCCAAAAAGCTCATTCAAATGTTCCCTTGTATCGGGGACTTTAGGATCCTTGGCGTACAGTATCTTGAATTCATCCAGATTGATAATGTTCTCCAAATTTGGCATGTTAGAAGCAGTTATCTCCTCAGCCACAATCGAGCCCACAAACAAAACCTTGGCCTCTGAATGGTTTACTATGAACTCTATATTCCCCGGTTTGAACTCATGTAAAATTGGAACGGGAACAGCTCCGTATGTAACACAAGCCAAAAATACAACGCCCCAATTTGCCTGATTACGAGCGCAAAGGGCAATCTTCTCTCCTTTCTGAATGCCGCAAATAGAAAAAATAATGTGCAGCTTTTCTATTCTTCTGGCAACATCTCTGTAGTATAGAGTAATTCCCTTGTAATCAGATAACGCAGGGCAGTCCCAATTTTTTTTAAAACTGTCCTCAATCATTTTATTAAAAGAAATATCCATAAAAAGTAGTTTAATTTCTGTTTATAACTCCACAGACACCTATGCAAAATCTTGCAGCTGACACAGGTGTGAATAAATTCCACCCTTATCTACCAGCTGGTCATGAGTGCCCTTCTCATTTATCTCCCCATCTTTTATGACAATAATTATATCTGCATAACGTATTGTGGAAAGACGGTGTGCAATCACTATAGACGTTCTGTTTTTCATTAGTTTACCAAGCGCATCTTGCACAAGCCTCTCACTCTCAGTATCCAGAGAAGAAGTAGCTTCATCCAGAATAAGAATTGGAGGGTTCTTTAATATTGCTCTTGCAATGGCTATCCTTTGCCTTTGCCCGCCGCTCAAATTACTTCCGCGGTCACCAATATTTGTCTGAAATTTATCCGGCATTTGCTGAATAAAATCATAGGCGTTTGCAATTTTTGCAGCATTAACAACATCCTCATCGCTCACATTTTCTGCTCCAAAAGTAATATTGTTGTAAATACTGTCGTTGAACAAAATAGAATCTTGAGTCACTATTCCCATCTGATCTACAAGAGATTCCAGCGTTGCATCCTTAATGTTAACACCATCTATCAGCACCTCTCCTCCCGTTACATCATAGAATCTTGGGAGCATATCAGCAAAAGTAGACTTACCCGCGCCTGAAGGACCGACAATAGCAACCATTTTTCCTTTTGGAATCACAACGTTTATGTTTTTAAGAACTGGTACTCTATCATAAGAGAAATCTACGTTCTTATACTCTATCTCTTCTGCAAACGTCTTAAGTTTGACAGCATTCTTTTTCTCCTTAATTGGATTTTCAACATCCAAAACAGCAAACAACCTGTCTCCGCTGACCATGCCTCTCTCTATGCTTGCATAAGCGTTAGAAATGTTCTTTGCAGGCTCAAGCACCCTCCAATAAAAAGCAATATAAACCACAAACGCAGGCATATCCATTCCAAGTTCCCCGTGAATCTGCAGCCAGCCTCCATAAAATAAAACTGCCGCAGCAATGCTTATTCCTAAAAATTCAGAAATAGGAGAAGCCAATTCCTGTCTATAGGACATTCTTCTGCTGTTCTTCTGATGTGCAACATTTGTAATTTCAAAATTGCCTTGTACATACTTTCTTCCGTTGAACGCTTTAATAATCCTGATGCCAGACATAGCTTCCTCAAAATGACTTACTATTCTTCCCATAAGCATCTGAGTAGTAACGGCTTTCTTTCTAAGTTTGTGAGCAATCCTTCCAATAACTATAGCTGAGAAAGGTATAGTCAGCAAGGTCACGATAGTTAATTTTGGAGACATGTAAAACAAACCTGCAAGAAAACCTATTATCAGCAACGGCTCGCGGAACAAAATATGAAAACTGTTTGCAACTCCGTTTTGCACCTCTGTTACATCATTGGAAATTCTGCTCAGTACATCTCCTTTTTGGTGAGAATGAAAATACCCCACATGCAGGCTTGTTATTTTGCTGAACAAATCTGTTCTAATATTTTTCATAATGCGCGCGCGCATCTTAACAAGTATAACCTGAGACCAATACCTTGTAACATTGGAGAATAAAGAGGCTATAATCAAGATGATACAGACAAACATCAATGCGTTTAAAGGTCCGTTTTGAAGAAATATTTTATCCAGATAATATTGGAAAACGTCTTTGAAATATTGAACGGAAAAGGAGAATTTAGCAATTTCCCCTGCACTTGCAGCAGCAGACACGGCAACAGTTTTAGGTTCAAAAAGAACCTTCAGCAACGGATCTACAAGCGCGTAATTTGCAACTCCAAAGATTACAGAAAAAATAGAGAGAATTAGATATCCCGGCCAAAATTTTTTAAAAGGTCTGGCGTAATTCAATAATCTTTTAAATGACTTCATACTCTCTCTTTTATTATAATTTTATTTTTTTCCATAGTTAAAGCTTCTTTATCCTGCCGCTCTTAAGATTAAACAGGAACTCCTTCCCGTCAACACCCATAACTTTTATATATCCCTCATTTTCAAGGATAATACGGCTGTCTTTTGCTATAGGCCTGCGCCAATTTCTTGCGGTAACTTCCGTTCCGTCAAGATTGTAAATTCTTGTTGCGCCAATTGTTCTCATTACAAGGTAATCCTGTCCAAACATTGTTACCTGCTTGGGAAGTTCTCTTGTAAATTCTGGTGCATGAATCTCTTTCCACCCGGCCGCCGGCGTGCCGTCAAGCGCATATTTTGCAATTGTATTATCAGCGTTGATTACAAGCAGAGAGTACTTTTCTCCCTCATTAACAACTGCAGGACCGCAGGCAACTTTCTTTGGAAGAGTCAGAGGATAACCTCTGGCATAAGCCCCGCGTTTTGTCATTAGGCATAATCTGTCGGCGACAATAAATGCCATGTGCACTTTGTCCCCGTAAACAACCTGACCAACAGCTCCTTTCAGCGTATCTTTAAATGGCAGCGCCCACAATCCTTTATGGTCTTTATCTGAAAATGCTATGGACAAAAATTTTGGAGACTGCTCTATGTAACTTGTATCTCCCGTTTGAGGATCTACAAGCAAGAAAGGACCTCCGGACACCTTAATTGTACTATCTATATATTGCAGATGTGTACCGGATTGCTTAAACATCTCCGGAGCGCTGGCAAGTTTGGCGGCATAAAAATCGACCTCCGCTATAACTTTCTTATCCTCAGCGCCTACAGTGGCAGTAAAATATTCAAAATTTTTGTTTTTAATGCTGGATGTAAATACTTTTCTAAAGTACGGATTAAGCGCATTAAACAGAGTATCAGAACCTTCCTTAATATTAAAAAGCACTCTTGCTGAACCCTTGTCAGATAAAAAATCGGAAGCCGGAGTTCTGTTAAGATAACTGTCCAGGCTTATATGCGAGCCTGCCTTTATAAACTCTGTAAGAGCCTTTCTGGAACCAATAACCATCCACTCTCCGCTGCGGCAGTAAACCTCCTCATTTGTATGACTGAATGCCTCTCCAAATACAGATGCAAAATATCCTCTCTGCTTAAAAGGTTTTATTTTTGGTCTTCCAATTTTATCCTTTACACCTCCAAACAATCTGGACCATCCGGATGGTTTAATATGGGCCACCGTAAGCCAATCATACTTTCCGCCAATCAGGCAGAAAGCTGTTGCAACCTCTGTAAAATTCTGAGAAACAGCCCAATCCTGAGGAGACCTCTCTCCGTTTTTTGTAACTGATAACTGTCGCGACAGATAAGAATTTAATTTTTTGTTTACCTCCAGATAATCTCTGTATGCCTTTAGATAACTCTTCATGCCGGAGATTTGCATACTCACGCAAAACATTGTACTTGCGGGAAGTATTTTTCCAACTTGAGATTCAGCAGGCTCCTGTGAAAGAAATACAGAAGAGAAATTTGCAGGATCTCCGCCGTTATAGGTTGTTCCGCGGAAGGAGATAAAATTCTTTTGGCGCGGATTGATTTCCAGCGCGCTCCATGTGGAAAATCTTAAAAGAAAATCTGAATATTTTAAGAAGTCATAAGTAACAAATCCGGAAAACAATTTCCCGATTTGCTTGTGATTCAAATACATGCACTCTACACCTCCGGTCCCCTCCAGCACAGACATGAAATCATGAAAATCCAAAATAGAACTGCCGTTTGCGAGATGGCGCACGGAACTCTCTACCAGAAAAGTAGAACTGCTGGCTATAAGCAATGCGCCATGGGTGGTAACTTCAAATCCATCAGGGTATTCGCGCACGTCACATCCGTTATATTTCCTGGACGTATGAGCGGTGGAATCTAAAATATTTGATATTATTCCGCTATATCCCGGAACAGTGCTCATATCCAGGATTTCCAAAAAAGTTATCTCATTCTTGGAAGAGTAATGCAAAGTGAATAGAACATGACAATTGTTAAAGACCTTTCTCTTTGCGAGAATCTCCTGAAACTTAACCAGCGGCTCATTTTTTTGCATAATGCCGCTGCCAAAATTTGTAGTATCATTAAGAACCGGGATCAGATGCTCCAGTTTTTCAAAATCCAGAATTGCAATGGCATCCGTCGGGACGGCCTTATAGGCGCTTTTTGTAGCTGCGCTAAGCTGCCGCTGCTCATTGTTCTCCCTCTTGTTTTGTCCTTTGCAAGCCCCAAGCAACAGCACGGCGACACAAAGTACCCCGCACAAAAAATATTTCCTCCTTATCCTCATTTATTCGAACGCACAGTATGAGGCAAAAATACTAAAAAATCAGGGAAGGGAAAAGCAGAGAGAAAAAAAAAGGCCGACATATTTGCCGGCCCTCTAGAATATTCTATTTTAAACTACTTTACAACTGGCTTAGTACTTGGTACAGCAGCAGCAGATTTAGCAGTGGCTTTAGTAATCTTTACAAGCTCAACATTGAAAATCAAAGTAGAGTAAGCAGGCAATTTAGGACCCATTTGTCTAGGACCGTATCCAAGATCAAACGGAATCCAAAGAGTCTCTTTTCCACCCTCTCCAATAAACTGAAGGCCTTCTGTCCAGCCTCTGATAACTGCATTTAGAGGGAATTTAACAGTCTCGCCTCTCTCATAAGATGAGTCAAATACTGTTCCGTCCAAAGTTGTGCCCTTATAGTTAACTTCTACAGTATCTTCAGGTGCCGGTTTATTACCATTGCCCGGTTTCTCAATTTTATACTGCAAACCGTCAGCTGTCTCCTTTACGCCATCCTTTGTTTTATTCTCAGACAAAAATTTCTTCTCGTCTGCCTGTTTAACTTTTGCCATAGCCTCCTGAGCCTTCATCATATACCTTTGGATAACGGGACCGCAATCTGCTTCCTTAATCTTTAATGTGGTATCTCCTGACATGTAAGCCTTCATGGCCTTCATAATAACGCCATAATTAAGACCCTCCATAGAAGAGGCCTTAAGCATTCCGCCAAATGAAACGCCAACGGCATAGCTGACAGAGTCAATTTCTGCCTGGCTTACGCCTTCAATCTTAGTTGTCTTCTTTCCGCAAGAAGCAACAACCAATGCGCATAGAGCGCAAACTGCTAGTGATTTAAAAATCTTCATTGTATTAACTAATTTGTTTATAATATTCTGTTAAAAATGCTGCCGAGACAGCGTGAAAGGCAAAGGTAATTATTTTTGCAAACTTCTAACTGCAAACAGGCAAAGTTTATGCAATAGCCGTGCCCCAACGTTTGCGTCCCACTCATTTTTCTCCCCACCGGAAGCAAGCTTCCCTTTTGCGCAGGAAGGAGCTACTTCACACAAATCAAACCCAATTATTCTTTTTCTCCCCGACAGCTTCCTAAGCAGGTACACAGCCTCAGAGTATGTCAGTCCTCCCGGAACCGGAGTCCCGGTATTAGGACAACAAGAAGGCTCCAGACCATCAATGTCAAAACTTACGTAGACATTATCCGGCAGCACCTCTATTATACCGTCACATATTTCATCCCAAGTCATTCGCCCGCCATAAAGAGCGCTTTTTATTACTGCATCAGTAAAAACCTTAAGCGTTTTATTCTCATTCATCAAATCATACTCGTCCTTGCAGAAATCTCTTATTCCCACTTGACATAAAGTCTTCACTCCCTTAATTTTATGCAGGATATTATACATAATTGAAGCGTGGGAATATTCAAAGCCCTCATAAGCTTTTCTTAAATCTGCATGCGCGTCAATTTGCAAAACTCCAAACTCAGCAACGGCACCTTTTCCGGCCTTTCTTGCCTGCTCTGCAACCATCTCCGCCGCCGCCTTAACGGCACCAAAAGTCACACTGTGCTCTCCCCCGACAACCCCTACAATTTTATTCTCTCTATTATAATCCCGACAGATCCCCTCTACAATTTCATTCATCTCCTCTGAAGATGCATTTACTCCATCTATGGCTTTTTGCATCTTCTTCTGCTCCTCCCCTCTTGCAAGCGCATCAATTACTTTCACAGCCTTTGCCCTGGCATCCTTGCTAATCAGTTCTATATAATCTTCCGCCGCAAAAAACTTTAAGTTGTCGCCTTTATTCTTTGCAATTTTATCTCCCGTCCGGCCTGAATTTTCAGCAGCACCGGCAATAAAAGTTTTGCCAGTGCCAATCTTTAAATTCTCAGAATTTTTTATCTCCTCATCAAACAAATCTACCTGAATGGAGGCATCAATAATTGCCTTTGGTCCTTTTGCGGTACCAGCTGAATAAGAAACAGTTGCATCCCAAGGAACAGAAATCAGCACCACCGGACACTCGTCCGCCTCATAGGGCATTCCAAAATAATTTCCATTGGGAACACCCACTCCGTTAACATCAAATTTTTCCATAATTGATTTATAAAACTGTCGGGAGTTAGATGCCAACCTCCGCCATAAATTTGATTCTCACCAGTCTTATCTCCTCCTCTGAATAATCAGGGCCAAGCGCCCTCTCAGCATCTATCAAAGATTCAGTTTCCGCCTCATCTTTAAAATAATCATATATATCCGCAATTTTGTCTTCATCAACTACTTGCTTGATATAATAATCTATATTTAACTTTAACCCTGAGTTCACGATAGATTCTATTTCCGTATAGAGTTCATCCATATCCATATTTTTTGCATCCGCTATTTCATCAAGCGGAAGGCGCCTGTCTATGTTGGAAATGATAAATTTTTTGTTTGCAGATTTTACTCCGGTGCTGCGGATAATAATGTCTGTAGGCCGCTCTATCTCATTTTCCTTCACATATTTATCTATCAGCTCTATAAATTCTTGCCCGTATTTTTTTGCTTTGCCTTCTCCTACTCCCTGGCAATCTTTAAGTTCATCAAAAGTAATCGGATACTTTATTGACATCTCTTCCAGCGCCGGATCAGAAAATATTACAAACGGAGGAAGGTTTAATCTCTTGGATACAGAGTGCCTTAAATCCTTAAGAATCGCTAGCAGCTGAAGATCTCCTCCGCCGCCGCCATGCTTTTCCGCCTCATTTGTAATTGACTCATCTTCATCCGTATCTTCAAACTTTCTGTCCTCTGTTATCTTTATTGAATAAGGCTTCTCCAAATACTCTTTCCCCTTAGGAGTCAAAGATATAAGACCGTACTGCTCAATATCCTTCTTTAAAAACTGCAGCACGCAAGCCTGGCGTATAACAGCCAGCCAGAACTGATCATCCTTATCCGGCAAGATGCCAAAGAAACGACTGTGATGATGATTATAAGACTTTATTATTGAGTTTGTTACGCCACCCAAAATATTTGCAAGGTGATCGCTCTTAAAACTCTCTTTCATAGAACGAATCAGCTGGAAAAGCGTAAGAAGGTACTCTTTGCCCTCAAACTTAGGCTGCTGATGCAAACAATTATCGCAAGCTTCGCAATTGTCCTGCTTGTAAACTTCACCAAAATAATTCAGCAAAGTTTTTCTGCGGCATTGATTTGATTCTGCATAGGCAACCGTCTCATTAAGCAGCTGCTTTCCAATCTCCTGTTCTGCCAAAGGTTTGCTCTGCATAAATTTTTCCAGCTTAAGGATATCCTTAAAACTGTAAAATGCAATGCACTGTCCCTCACCGCCGTCACGGCCCGCACGCCCTGTTTCCTGATAATACCCCTCCAATGACTTTGGCATGTTGTAATGGATGACAAAACGGACGTCCGGTTTATCTATTCCCATTCCAAATGCTATTGTTGCAACAATAACATCAACGTCCTCCATTAAGAATTTATCCTGGTTTGTTGCTCTTGTGACAGCATCCAGTCCTGCATGATACGGCAACGCCTTGATTCCGTTAACGCACAACAGCTGAGCCATCTCCTCAACCTTCTTCCTGCTTAGGCAATAAATGATTCCGCTCTTGCCCGAATTATTTTTGATAAACTTGATAATCTCTTTTTCCGCATTTATTTTTGGGCGAATCTCATAATACAAATTTGGCCTGTTGAAAGATGTCTTATAGACATTTGCATCCATCATGCCCAAATTCTTCTGAATATCAGACTGTACCTTTGGAGTTGCCGTTGCAGTCAAAGCAATAATCGGAGCCTCTCCAATTTCTTTAACTATCGGGAGTATTCTTCTGTACTCAGGTCTGAAATCATGTCCCCATTCAGAGATACAATGCGCCTCATCAACTGCATAAAATGAAATATGACACTGCTTAAGAAGTTGAATGTTGTCATCCTTTGTCAGAGACTCAGGAGCAACGTACAACAATTTTGTGACACCATTTAACAAATCATCTTTAACTTCCTGAACCTGAGCCTTGTTAAGCGATGAATTCAAGAAGCGTGCAATCCCCTCACTGTTAGCAACAAATCCCCTGATGGCGTCCACCTGATTTTTCATAAGAGCTATCAGCGGAGAAACGACAATAGCAGTTCCATCCATAACTAAAGCCGGAAGCTGGTAGCAAAGAGATTTACCACCACCGGTCGGCATAATTACAAACGTATTATTCCCTTCAATTAAATTCTTTATGACAATTTCTTGGTCTCCCTTAAAAGTGTCAAAACCAAAGAATTCTTTTAATTTTTTATGTAAACCTTCTGATGTTACCACTTCTAATACAAAAGATATTTTTAACTTTGTGGATACAAGTTAGTGATAACTTTTTTGAAAGCAAATTTTTTTTATGAAAATTTCCAAGAATAACCTAAAAGATTTAGCAGTTAACGTAATAAAAAAAGAGGCGGAAGCCGTAAGTAATCTTACTCCATATATAGATGACAAATTTGTAGATGTCTTAAACCTCATTTACAATTCAAGTGGACGTTTAATAGTCACAGGCATAGGCAAGAGCGCCCTGATAGGCACCAAGATCGTTGCCACCATGAACTCCACCGGAACCCCCTCTATTTTCATGCATGCGGCTGACGCAATACACGGAGATTTGGGAATTGTCCAGCCCGATGACGTTGTAATGTGCATCTCCAAAAGCGGCAATACACCAGAGATAAAGGTCCTTGTTCCCCTTATTGCCAGAATGGGAAATAAAATAATTGCTCTCGTCTCAAATACTAACTCTTTTTTGGCTCAGCACGCGGATTATATAGTGCGCGCAACAGTTGTGGAAGAGGCAAGTCCAAACAACCTTGCACCAACTTCATCCACTACTACTCAGCTGGTTATGGGAGATGCGATGGCTGTTTGCCTGCTTAAGATGAGAGGCTTTTCACAAGAAGATTTTGCAAAATATCATCCCGGCGGCTCGCTTGGCAAACGCCTGTACCTTAGGGTTGCAGATGTCATTGACAAGAGCGTGCGCCCCTGGGTTAATGAGGATGAAAATATCCAAAACTCCATAATAAATATCTCTCAAAACCGCCTTGGCGCCACGGTAGTTCTAGATAAAGGGGAGAATATGCTAGGCATAATCACAGACGGAGATGTCCGCAGAATGGTAGAACGCGGAAAGCCATTGGAAACACTTAAGGCCAAGGACATTATGTCTCACAACCCCAAACAGATTGATATTAATGAGCTTGCAGTGAATGCCTTTAACATAATGCAAAAGAACAAAATCACTTCTGTTGTTGTAATGGAGGATGGAAAATACGCCGGCCTTGTCCACATTCACGATATCTTGCGTGAAGGCATTGTCTAATTTTTAGTTCCCGACAGATTAATCCAGCAAATATTGTTATCCCTGGCCCACCAGGTTAACTGGCGTTTGGCGTAGTGACGGGTGTTGCGTTTTATAAGATCGGTTGCCGTTGCCAGGTCTGTTTTGCCGTCAAGGTAATCAAACAACTCCCGGTAGCCCACCGTGCGCAAGGATGAATATTCAGGTCTGAAGTGCCGTAGGCCCCGGACTTCATCAAGTAATCCTGCGGACATCATCCCGCCCACACGGGTGTTGATGCGCTCATAAAGCTCTGTTCTATTGCGAGTTACACCTATTTTTTCAATCTTAAAAGGTCTTTGTTTATGTGGCATCGCAGACACACGGTCTGCTGCGGCAGCACCGCCGGTTTTCCAATCTGAAAACTTACGGCCTGTCTGCAGCGTAACTTCCAGCGCCCGCACAACACGCTGTGGATTAGCAATATCTATGGTCTCATAAGATTCCGGGTCCAGCCTCTTCAGCTCATAGCGCAAACTCTCTAGTCCCTCTTTATCCAGACGTTCAGTTAGTTGCGTACGCAGTTCCAAATCCGCCGCAGGAAAATCATCCAGACCATTGCAAACAGCATCAATGTAAAGACCGCTGCCGCCGCACATTATCAATCTGTCGTGAGTTTTAAAGAGTTCATCAAGCAACGCAAGCGCCTCAATTTCATAGCGTCCCGCAGTATAATGCTCTGTGATGGATTTGGTAGCAATGAAGTAGTGTTTCACCATTGCAAGCTGCGCTTCTGAGGGGCGCGCCACCCCAATATTCATCTCCCGGAAAATCTGCCGGGAGTCACAACTAATTATAGGTGACTCTATTTCCGTTGCAAGCCGTATTGCATATTCCGTCTTGCCGGCCGCCGTAGGGCCTAGAATAATCGTTAGCGTTTTCCCGGAAACAGCCATTAATGAATTTTTACTAACTGATGCTCCGCTATTTATTATCATCTGTATCTGCTTCTGCAGGATCTTCATAAACATCAGACGAATTCTCAGATATATCAACTGATGTAGACTCGTTTATCAAGTCAAAGTTGTCATATTTTGCCGCAAATTGTTCAGGTACCCTCCCCTTTTCCGCAACAAGCCGCGGGTAAGAATTGTGCACTGCAAATTCTGCGGTTCCCTCTTTGGTCAGAGTCAAGAATTTATTCTTCTTTATATCAAAAACATACAGCAGCGTATTCTCCTCCTTGGATAGCGTTTTCTCTATTGTCACTCCGTCCAAAGTACCGCTGCCCATATCAAACAAACCATAAACGCTCTTTACATTTCCTCTCCCATCCAATCCTTTGAAAGCAATCATCTGGTCCGGCGCAAACTCCAAATCATTTGTTAGATATTTGTGCAATGCAAAAAGAGTCATATCCCCGTTGATTTCATACTCGCGGGAAAAAATTTTACTGAACGGGAATGTAGCCTTGTATTTATAAATTGTATCTGCCATGATGCAATAATTTGTAGCCGTTATTTTTTAAAATGTTTTAATATAAATTGCACAGTATCAGCACGGTCAGCAAAATCATCAATCTCCGGTTTCTGCGCTAAACCAAAGGTAGTGTATTTTTTCTGAATTTGATTCTTGTGCATCTTTTCAAATGCCGCTATCTCCCTTTTGCTTTTGTAGTACTCAAAATTAACTTGAGCAAGCGGAGGATGAACAGAACTGTCATGCCTCAAAATAAAAAAGCCGCCATCAATCATATCCTTTTTATTCTCAACCATCTCCATTTTATTCCCGACAGATTTTTCTCCCTCCATTAACAGCAATGCTCTCTCACGCACATAAGAATTAGCATGGGCAGGAATAGCCATGAGAAAAGTTCCCATCTTTTTTGCCGCCTTTACAAGTCTCTTAAAATCATAACCTTCCGGCACAAACAGATAAGAGACACTACGGCATCCAAGTCCACAATACAAGAACATATCTTCCGCCAAACCTCTCAGCTGTCCAGTGCTTTCATCTCCTCCTTCCAAAACAGCAAAACTAAATCTGCTTCCCCTTAATAATTTTGGAATGCGAGGAAGTTCTTTTTTAATTCCCGCCATAGTATCATCGCTACCGGAAGCAATTAACCCACAAGGTCTTACACCAAAACAGCCTTTGACTCTTTTGCAAAAATCAGATTCAAATGATGCCCCATCCGCAATAATATCAAAAACGACTTTGCCGCACCAATAGACATCAATATCGCACAACATGCCATAAATAGCCGGCAAAAGCCATCTGTCTTTAGAAGATAATTTTACATATGCATTGCATCCGCAGGCAAGAGTGCAAAGCAAATCATGAAAGCCGACAAGCGGCAGATTGCCCGCCATTATTATCCCCACAGTCTTATTCCACTTACCATTACCCGTATTTCCCGCATGATTAAGCAGCCACTTCAAAGAGCTGGGTTGCAAGAACTTATCAGCAATATTATTCATTGCATCAAGCTGCATTTTCAATGTAAAAAACTGATTGCTTTTCCACGCAGACTCCATTGCAGATAAAAGGAGCGGACTGTTGTGTTTTTTCATCTGCTTGCCAAGGAGCGCAAAAATATTTATAAAATGACTTTCTCGCATGGTGCAAATTTACCAAAAAGGAGTATCTTTACAATCTGAAATGGGCGCACAGAAAACTTTACTCTCCGATAGTTATTTGAGTATAGCCTCCCTTTCAGAAGGAGCATACAAAGATAACGGTAGCCGCTTTATTTCTTTTCTTTATCCATGCACATCCGCAGAACAGGCGGATTTATTTTTATCTTCCATCAGAAAAAAATATTATGATGCAACTCATCACTGCTATGCGTACAGACTTGGCAGAAAGGGTGGCACATTCCGCATAAATGATGACGGAGAGCCGTCTTCCACTGCAGGCAGACCAATATACGGACAAATTCTTTCAAACAATTTGAGTGATGTTCTGCTAGTTGTTGTAAGATACTTTGGCGGAGTAAAACTGGGAGTTCCGGGGCTTATAAAAGCCTATAAATCAGCAGCCGCAGATGCTATTGCGCATGCACAAATCATAACAAAAATTTCTACTGAAAGATTTAAAATCAGATTTGACTACCCATCCGCAGACAAAGTGATGAAAGAGCTCAAGAGACTAGGAATAGAGGCTCAGAATAAAAAATTTGAGCAAGAGTGTTCTGTAGAAGCGGATGTGCGGCTAACTGATATAGAGAGACTTGAGGGAGCTTTTAAAAGGGAGCCTGGCATTGCCGTAAATAAAGTTGAGCAGCCCGCCCCAAAACAGAATTAAAGAGAAAAAACATAATAGATATGCCAAAAAGTTTAATTTCAATTTCCGATTTTACAAAAGAAGAGATGCTGCATATACTTGAAGTTGCTCAAGAATTTGAGAAGAAAAAATCTCAAACATTCTTGCATGACAAAGTGATTGCATGTCTGTTCTTTGAACCCTCCACCAGAACCAGACTGAGTTTTGAAACAGCATCAAACAGACTGGGAGCCAGGGTAATAGGCTTCTCCGACTCAGCCAACACAAGTGTTTCAAAAGGTGAAACCTTAAAGGATACAATAAAAATGGTATCCAACTACGTGGACATGATTGTGATGCGTCACCCCTTGGAAGGGGCTGCAAGGTATGCCTCTGAGGTAGCATCTGTTCCTGTAATCAATGCGGGAGACGGTGCAAATCAGCATCCTACGCAAACAATGCTGGACCTCTACACAATTAAACAAACACAGGGTACGCTGGAAAACCTTAACGTAGATATGGTAGGAGATTTAAAGTACGGACGCACGGTGCACTCTCTGCTGCAGGCGCTTTCATTCTTCTCCCCATCCTTTACATTCACCGCTCCGGAGGAACTGACAATGCCGGAAGAGTACAAAGATTTTCTTAAGCAAAAGAAAATCGCCTACAAAGAGACAAAAGATTTATCTGGGGGGCTAAATGATGCAGACATACTTTACATGACAAGGGTTCAGAGAGAAAGATTTACAGATCCAATTGAGTATGAAAAAGTTAAGAACTGCTACAGACTTTCCGCAGACATGCTTGGAGGCTGCAAGAAAAACATGAGGATTCTCCATCCGCTTCCTAGGGTTACGGAAATTGCCCAGGACGTAGATGATACTCCGTACGCATATTATTTTAAACAGGCAGAAAACGGAATGTATGTTAGAATGGCTATCATTTCTTACCTGCTGGGTTACAGATAGTATAGGAATTTCTGTCGGGAATGAAAAGAATCCCGTATTACAATTTAATTGAAGAAAAAAAGAGACGATATGGATAAAGTTAAAAAAGTGACAGAAGATATTCTGCAGGTTAGCGCCATAAAAAACGGCACGGTACTAGATCATATACCTGCAAATCAGCTATTTAAAGTAATTAGTATTTTGGGTCTGGACAAGAACTGCTCCAATCAGATAACTTTTGGAATGAACCTGGAGAGCAAGCTTCTGGGGAAAAAAGCAATTATTAAAATCGCCGACAGATATTTTAAGCCAAGCGAGATCAATAAAATTGCGCTGGTTGCGCCCGATGCAAAAATTAATGTAATAAAAGATTACAAAGTAATTGAGAAAAAAGTCATTACGGTTCCTAAAGAAATTATTGGAATTGTAAAGTGTATGAATCCTGTCTGCATTACCAATCACCAGCCTATTGCAACAAAGTTTACAACCGAATATGAAAACAAGCATCTGAAACTTGTCTGCCACTATTGTGAAAAAACCACAGACGGAGATGATTTTCAGATAATTGATTCTCAGATATAACTTTGACGCCCTAAACCGCTGGGCCGGCCTGTGCCGCTAACAGCACCTGATTAAAGGGGTCATTGTTACAAATTTATGGGACATCACCGCAGCAAAATGCGGTTTTGTCCCTTTCTAATTTTGTTTTACATAAATATTACGTTTAAATAAAAAGATTTATTAAATTTGGGACGCCAGAAAAGAAAACAAGAAAGATTTAAAACAATAATTTCAAAAATATAAATAATTTAAAAGATACATTAGTCATGAAAAAGGCTTATAATTTTAATGCCGGTCCTTGTAAGTTGCCTAAAGAAGCAATAGATGCAACTATCGAGGCCCTTAAAGATTTTAACGGCACAGGTATGCCGGTCATTTCTGTTTCTCACAGAAGCAAAGAATGGGAAGCAGTAATGGAGGAGTGCAGATCTCTATGGAGAGAGCTTCTTCATGTTCCTGATAATTACCATATTCTATTCCTTGGCGGCGGCGCAAGCTTGCAGTTCCTTTATGTTGCAATGAACTTGTTTGATCACAAGGCAGCTTACCTGGAGACAGGTGTTTGGGCAAAGAAATCTCTTGCAGAGGCCAGAGGCCTTGCAAAGAGCAGGGGTTTTGGAGATGATGCAGCTTATGCAATTGCATCTTCTGCGGACAAGACATATTCTTATATTCCAAAGGGTTACGCTATCCCTTCAGACTTGGATTATTTCCACATCACTACTAACAACACTATCTACGGAACTGAGATCAAGACAGATATGGACTGCCCAGTTCCATTGGTTGCAGATATGTCATCCGATATCATGAGCCGTAAAGTTGATGTTAGCAAGTACGCGGTTATATACGGCGGTGCTCAGAAGAACGTTGGTCCTGCAGGTGTAGCTTTTGTAATCATAAGAGATGATATGCTTAACAGAGTTAAAACTTATATTCCTACAATGTTGAATTACAAAACTCACGTTGACGGAGAGAGCATGTTCAATACACCTCCTGTATTTGCAATCTATGTTATGGTTGAGACACTTAAGTGGCTTAAGAGCATTGGCGGAGTGGAGAAAATGCATGAAATCAACACAAAGAAATCTGAACTTCTTTATGGTGAAATTGACCGCAACAAGATGTTTGTAGGCACAGCTGCCAAAGAGGACCGTTCTATCATGAACCACTGCTTTGTTATGGCTCCTGAATATAAGGCTCTGGAACAAGAATATATGGACTTTGCAAAGAGCAAGGGAATGGTTGGAATCAAAGGTCACCGCTCAGTTGGCGGATTCAGAGCATCACTTTACAATGCCTGCACAATAGAGGATGTTCAGGCCCTTGTAGACAGCATGCAGGAATTTGAGAAAATGCATGTTAAATAAATGATTTATAAATAGTTATTGCACTCCCGACAGATAGTCAAAATCATCTGTCGGGAATATTGTTTAAGAGAATTTTGAGAATATTATAAAAGAAAATATCATGAAAGTTTTAATAGCTACAGATAAACCTTTTAGTTCAGCTGCAGTTGCCGGAATTAAAAAAATTGTTGAGGAAACAGGTTCCTCATTGGCAGTGCTTGAAAAATATGGAACCGAAGATAAATTTATTGCAGCAGTTGCTGATGCAGACGCTTTGATTGTCCGCTCTGATAAAGTTACAAAGGCTGTTGTTGACGCGGCAAAAAATCTTAAGATTGTTGTACGCGCCGGCGCCGGCTTTGATAATCTGGACATTGCAGCTCTTTCTGCAAGAAAAATTGTTGCAATGAACACTCCCGGACAAAACTCAAATGCTGTTGCAGAACTTGCAATTGGCATGATGATTTACATTAGCAGAAACCAGTTCACTCCGGGGACAGGAAGCGAGCTTAAAGGAAAAGTTCTTGGTATTCAAGCTTACGGACACGTTGGAAAACTTGTTGCAGACCACGCAAAATCTTTTGGAATGACAATCATGGCATTCGACCCATTTGTACCAAAAGAAGTGATGGAGAAGGACGGCGTTCTAGTTGCCAAAGATCTTGACGATCTTTATTCTCACTCCAATTTTATTTCTCTGCATATTCCTGCTAATGACCAAACTAAGGGCTCTATTGGATATGCTTTGCTATCCAAGATGCCAAAAGGCGGCTGCCTTGTAAACACCGCAAGAAAAGAGGTCATCAATGAACCGGAGATTGATAAGGTTTTGGAAGAGAGACAAGATTTAAAATATGTAACTGATATTGCTCCGGCAAACATTGCAACTCTTAAAGAAAAATTTGGCAACAGGGTTTTTGCAACACCTAAAAAACAAGGTGCGGAAACTGCAGAGGCAAATATGAATGCTGGTCTGGCTGCTGCTAATCAGATAGTTGAATTCTTCAAAAATGGTTGCACAAAATTTCAGGTTAACAAGTTTTAGATTATGGTAAAAGTTAAACCTTTTGCGGCGGTACGCCCTCCGAAAAATCTTGCAAAGGAAGTTGCATCCCATCCTTATGATGTGCTAAGTTCAGAAGAGGCACAAAAGGAGGCAGGTGAAAAATCTTTGCTTCATATAATAAAACCCGAGATCGATTTCACTCCAATTGCAGGCGAGCATGAGCGCAGAACCTACGATAAAGCGGTAGAAAACTTTAAGTTATGGCAGCAGAAAGGGTGGCTGGTTCAAGATAGAAAAGAGCAATACTACGTATATGCTCAGACCATGAACGGTCGCACTCAATACGGAATTGTTTTATGCGCCAATGTAGATGACTACATGAATGGCACAATAAAAAAGCATGAGCTGACACGCAAAGAGAAGGAGGATGACAGAATGATTCACGTTAGAATTCAGAATGCCAACCTTGAGCCTGTATTCTTTGCTTATCGCGATAATAATGAAATCAACAAAATTGTTGCAGATACTATCACAAAACAGCCTGAGTATGACTTTATTGCAGCAGACGGTTTTGGCCACAAAATGTGGGTAATAGATGATGAAAAAACTATCGCGAGGATCACAGAATTATTCACAACACAAGTTACTGCATTCTATGTCGCTGACGGTCACCACAGAACAGCAGCAGCTGCAAGAGTTGGGGAGGAGAAGAAAAAACAAAACCCTCATCACTCCGGCAAAGAGGAATACAACTATTTCATGGCAGTAGTATTCCCTGAGAGTCAGCTGCATATTCTTGATTACAACAGAGTTGTAAAGGACTTGAATGGAATTTCAAAAGATGAATTCATTAAGAAAATGAGTGAAGATTTTGATGTTGTAAATAAAGGCAAAGAAATTTATAATCCATCCGGACTTCACAACTTTTCCATGTATATTGACGGCGAATGGTATTCAATGACGGCAAAGAAAGAAACATACAATGATTCAGACCCAATAGATGTTCTGGACGTAACAGTCCTTTCAAATTGCATCTTTGACAAATTACTTAATATTAAAGACTTGCGCACCTCTGACAGAATAGATTTTGTTGGAGGAATCCGCGGCCTTGGAGAATTAAAGCGGAGAGTGGACAGCGGAGAGATGATTGCAGCATTTGCATTGTATCCTGTTTCTATGAAACAGCTGATTAACATTGCAGATACCGGCAATATCATGCCGCCAAAGACTACTTGGTTTGAACCAAAGCTTGCCAGCGGCGTAACTATCCATAAACTTGAGGATTTTATGGGCTAGGATTATCGTCCATTAATTTTTAAAGAGCAGCACCGTTTGATGCTGCTTTTTTTTTACAAACCATTTGATACATAAACGGACTCGCTCACCCTTTTTCAAATGCCGTTGCATTTAGGTTATTGCAAGGACAAAAAAAAAGACCGTCAGAATCATACGATCCTGACGGTCTTAAA